>Ga0208462_1000003_pt1 | contig 834631 bp, 663 predicted proteins | sample AD_SCU001_MetaG_FD_184452 | JGI IMG/M metagenome (GOLD analysis project Ga0208462, IMG submission 184452) | Active sludge microbial communities of municipal wastewater-treating anaerobic digesters from China - AD_SCU001_MetaG (SPAdes) (version 2) | ecosystem: Engineered > Bioreactor >...
TATTTACTCATTCTCAGAGTCGGTCAGATGGTAAAAATGAGAAAACTGGGACTGGAATTTGCCTGAATATAAGTTTAACCCTATTTTGTTAAGAACTAACTCTGAAAAAGTCTTCTCTGCAACAGCCTGCGCAGGCGGATTGCGATCCGACCGAGTTGGATTGCGTACTTAGCGTTTAAGAGCTGATTTTCGCTTAGAATACTCCCTCGCAACTAAGAAACTTTAGAAATTTTTGCCTGAGTAAAATATTCTACATTCACTGCAACAGCCTGCCCGTCGGAGAATGGATAAGTGAATTAATTAACTTTTTTGTGTCCATAAGCCCTGTTTTGGACGCAACGAAATTCCAAAAAAGCGGCGAAAACAAGCGATATTAGCTGTTTTGGACGCATGGACGCAAAAAACTTAACATTTCAATCAGATTTCAATTATCACTTTTTGTACGCATGTACGCAGCAGTTCTCTAATTTTGTGAAATTTACAAAACCGTGCGTACATCCGTACAGAACCCCCAAATTCCCCTCTCTTTTTACCAAAATACCCAATACCCCCTCCCTTTTTTCAAAGGGAGGGATGGGGAGGGTTAAGTCTATTTTGTCAGAATCAGCTTTTTCGTGAAGGTCATTTCACCGGCTGTCAACTGATAAATGTAAATACCGCTGGAAAGTTTTCCCGCCTCAAAGGTTACCGAATGGTATCCTGCAGGCTTCTCCTGATTCACTAAAGTTGCCACTTCATTTCCGATTACGTCAAATACCTTGAGCGTAACATATGTGTTTACGGGTAACTGATAGTTTATCACCGTGCTTGGGTTAAAGGGATTGGGATAGTTTTGGGATAATGAGTATTCTTTGGGTAATTCCAGGATCACCTCTATCTCATTTGAGTAGCTGAAGCTACCGTCATAATCGACCTGTCTTAATCTGTAGATGTTTGTCCCGCTTGCTGGTGACTTATCCGTAAATGTGTAACTTCTGTTCTCTGTTGTTGTTCCATTACCCTCAACGAATGATATCTTGCTGAATGCTCCCTTATCTGTCTTCCTCTCAACTTCAAATCCCTTGTTGTTCTTCTCAGTTGATGTTGTCCAGGTAAGAGTTATTTTGTTCTTGTTCACTGTCCCCGTAAATGACGTCAGTTCTACCGGAACAGGTCCTCCGTTAAATATCTGAGGAGCTACAAGTGTCCCTATCTCTCCCATGTTCAGGAAGGTTATAACATCAGGGATTGCCTTTATCAAGTCGTTTTGCTGATTGTAATACTTAAATATAACATTCTCACCGCTCTGTACATTTGAACCGACAGTAAGGAAGTATAAACCACTTCCTATCGGGTTTGCCGTTCCTCTGCATTGTGTGTCAACACCAACAACAACAAAAGCACCAAGTATATCATTAGCATTTGTTGAATATACAGGAGGTGGACCGTTCTCTATCTGTACTTTTGCGATTATACTCATATTATACTGGAGGTTAGGTATAGGTACCCAGTTTGGGGCAGTTACTACTTTCTCCTGCTCTTTTATCTCTTCTGTCTTCTCAGTTGCAGGGTATGTCAAAACACATGCATTAGTGAACTTGAACTTATATCCCTTTCCCGGGGTAAGAGTTGTCAGTGAACCGAGCCACTGGCTTCCGTCCCATACAGCAAATGCACTCTGGCTGATTACCCTGTCATTAGGTGTTGGTACAGGGGTTATGTTAGCAAGGGCTGTGTTTATAGGCATTGCTGACTGAGGATAGAAACCGCCCCAGGTGTAACCTGCTCCGAAGTTTATTGGTGATAATGTGACAGGTAATCCCTCTAATGAGCAAACCTGCGCTGTTGTTAACTTCATTACGTATGACAACTTCGGATCTATTGTGCTTAAACTTCCAAGCCATTGTGTTCCGTCCCATACACAGAAACTGGTCTGTCCCGTTATCCTGTCATTTGGTGCTGGAGTTATCTTCGGTGGTATAAATAAGCTGTTTACTCCCATACTCCCCGGGTTTACGTTTACTGACATCCAGTTATAACCTGCTCCAAAGCTATAAGCCAGTGTCCTCATTCCGGCATCAAGCCTGAAGGGATTTATCAGTGTCCCTATCTCTGCCATATTCTGGAATATCAGTGTCTGGGATATTGGCTCAGTTGCCATCGTGCTTGATCTCCATCCCCTGAATCTAACAGTATCTCCGGTCTGAATATTTGAAGAAACAATCAGGAAGAGTGTTCCGTTTGTTCCCGGTGAAGCTACTCCTCTGCACTCCTCTCCCACGAATGCTCCTACTACATCCCCTGTGTTAGTTGACAGGATATTATCAAAATAGAGTTGTCCAATGATACTCATGTTATACTGCTGATTTGTTGCGGGTACCCATCCGGGTCCGTCTTCAAACCGATAAGGGTTTATTAATGTTCCTACTTCGCCAAGGTTCTGGAAGACAATTCGATCAGGCAATGACCTTACTTCCTGTGTTGATGATTTCCATGCTTTGAATGTAAGGGTATCTCCAGTCTGCACATTTGATCCTGCAGATAAGAAAATCAAACCGGTACCATTTGGCGAGGCAATTCCACGGCATTCATTTCCTACAAACGCACCAAGGATATCTGAGCTGTTTGTTGTCAGCTGATTGCCAAAATACAGGTTGGCTATTATGCTCATATTATACTGAGGGTTTGATATCGGTACCCAGCCCGGACCTGCCGGCACTTGTATTGTGAATGTTGCATTGCTTACATCAGAAGTTAATGAATTACTTGCATCACTTACCCTTACCTTGCACTGGGTTGACGGAGTGTTTGGTACCGTCCAGGAATAGGTTCCTGCAGCAGCAGGTGTGGAGGCAATAACTGTGTTCCATGCGCTGCCATTATTTGTTGTATACTCTAACTTAACATTTGTTACATTACTGCTTGACCAGGTTATGTTATGAGAAGTCCCAACCTGCCAGTTCTCTCCGCCGTTAGGGGAGGTGACTGATACAGTCTGAGACTGAGTCTCAAGATTATATAATTGTGTTACTTCTGCTGAGCTTAGGGCGCGGTTATATAATCGGATGTCATCAATCTTTCCATCAGTATAATTCCAATAACCGTTAGCTTGTCTTGATTCACCGATTGATATGCCTGAACTTCCTGCAGTGTTCAATGGAATCGATGTTACTGTAGATGCAACCTCACTTCCATTTAGGTATAGTTTAAGAACACTGCCTTGATAAGTCATCACAATATGATGCCAAGTATTTAAACTTAACGGGCTATAATGATAAACATCGGCGACATTTTGTGAATTGTTTGAAGAAGCTTGCATGATAAAACCAAATATACAAGTTTGATCAAAATGTATCCCCCACGTTTGTCCGTTGGGATTCGAATAACCCAATTCATATCTTCTTATTATAGTAGGGGAAGCTCCTGGATGGCCACTCCAAAAATAGGACCTAGGATACAACCATACAGAAATCGTAATATTTGATGCATTGAGAATGGAATTATATGGAATATATATTTCCTCGTTCTGTTGTTGCCACGTGGCATTTGCATAATCGAAATCGTAAGCACTATTTGGCAGATTATATCTATCTGGTGTTAATGTAGCATTAATTACTTGGCCATGCAAATTGTTCCCACTTTGATCGTTTGCATTTCCGTTGAAGGGGTAGTAGGCTATAAGACCGGTAAGGAGGGTCGGGGGTTCATTCTGCATCGGTGTATCGGTTGACCAGGTCATTGATCCGACAATGTTCCCGGTAATTCCATTCCCGGAAGCATCTGTAATTGTGCTTCCGCTCCCTTCGTTAAAATGATAAAGGGCTAGTGTATTCGCATCCGTGGTAAAAGCAGTTGTGGGAGGGGTGAAGTTTGACGAGTATCTTGCCACCTTAGATATTCTCACTTCATCTATTTTACCGGTCAATCTTGAACTTGATCCACCACCCGTCCAGGTGTGACGGTTAATACAAACATCCCGGTTTTCCCCTATTAAACCAATAACTTTTGTTTCTTCATAGAATTTTGTCCCGTTATAAAATATCTTGAACTGGTTTTGTGATAGTCCGGCATCATACACCATGGCTATATGAAACCATGCGCCGCTTGGATGAATTGCCTGACTCCACAGTGTTGATGGTCCCCAAACATTTGTTGTACTCCCGGTGATTAAACCACCACCAGGATTATACCACCATCCGGAAGGTTGATATTCTGTTCCGATTATCTGTTCATCCTGAATGGAATTCATATAAACCCAGAATTCCAGGGTAAAAGATGAGAGATTTTGAAATTTTACGTTTGCCGGAATCCGGACATAATTGTTCGGTGTGAAAGAAAGTGATTTCTCCTGAGCTGTGACAAGCGCAGTAATTAGAATGAGTAAAAGGTACAATTTTTTCATAACGTCTCCTTTGAATTATTAATAAATTAGTTCCCTAACACCGAGATATTTCTTTGAATATCTCAAGACGGATTTTCATCTGTTTTCCTTATCCCTGTTTTATAACAAAAAAAGGACGCAACAATCGTTACATCCTTCACTGAGGCACTGGCATGCCCGTTACAAAGACATAAGAAAGTGCGTCCATTCCTGGACGCAGCCTTCTTGCTTGTTCTTGTAACTTATGAAAAGTGCCAGTTTTCAGTGAAGAACATAGCAAAAGCTACGTTATATATTTTTGTTTTTTATTTATACCAAATAAAGCCTTTGTTGATTAAAAATTATTATGTACTACTTCTCAAGAAAAATCCGTATCTCTCACTCACCGCCCTATACTTAGAACAAAGCTTAGAAGTACGGCCTGCATCTTTAAGTGGTCAAATTTGACCACTCTAAATTCAGGATTTTGCATAAGAACACTTGGTTATAAACTAAATTTAAATTATTAATTCTAATCTCTCAATTTAAACTAAAAAAGGACGCAACTTCCGTTACATCCTTCCGAATACTTAAATCATCCTTAACTACTTCTTAATACATACTGCGCCTAACTTATTCATCTTTTTCAAATCCTACTCATGATATCTTTCCAGAAGCACTTAGTAAAAGCGGCGATATTTTAATATTTTTTTATTTTTAGTCTGTTTTTCTCACCTTATGAATAATTATCTTTTTTACAATGGTAACTTAAGAATTTGTTGAATTATATGCAAGAGTAATTTTTGAGAAAAAGGAAAAGGTGGAGGAAAAGGTAAAGAAAATCTGAAGGCGGAGAACGGAAAAATGAGAAGTCATTATGCTTCGCTGTCCTTTGTTGTCATTAAGTGATCATTAGGTTGTCATTTATTGCTGACAGAACAAGTCTTTTCAGATGTAGTCTAACCGCTAAGTACGCAAAGTTTTACACTAAGTTTCACAGAGAATGGGCGAAAACAGCAAAAAAAAATTAAGAAAAACGCCAAAATTTATTGCTTTGTAACTTTCTTCTTTATAGCTTGAGGTAAATAAATAAATATTTCTAAATAATATAGGTTGATTTTATGACAAATCATTATAAATGGCATGAGCACTTTACTATGTTTACTCTGAAAGAAATCGTTTTGGGGGCTGATTATCATATAATGAATTCTAAGGGTACGTACCAAGATACTATTCAAGAAAAACTAATAAAATTTACAGATTATCTGTTATTCAAAGATGGTACTATTATTGTGAATCCTTATTATGAAGATATAGACAGATTTGAGGAATTAACAGAGGGGGCAGGTGGTTATTTTAATCCCGACTTTATTAAAATAATTCGCTCTCACGGTAAGATTAGAAAAAGAAAAATAAAAAGTGACGAGTATTCGGTACCTCCTTTTGAATGGAATTCGAAGGAAACTCTGGAATTATTCGATTTAATAGAAAATGAAAAGAAAGAAGATAATACATATAAAAACCTTGGTATTGAGTCTCCTTACATAAAAGCTCTTCAGCATTTGTATTTTACGTTTTATCAGTGGCACAAAAAAAATAGACTTCCAATCGATAGTGATATTAAATATCATTTGCTCATGAAGGAAAAGACTAAAAAAGAATCTGAGGATGATGTTTTAATCGGAGAAGTCAGCAATAATAATGAGTCTTTAGAACCATTAAAAGAAATCGAAAATCAGAATCCAGTCATAACCCCTCCCGTAGAATTGCCTGACGATATAAAAAAAGAAAGCAAAACAGAGCGGAAAAGACTGGAATGGCATAAATCAAGAGAAACTCTTAAATGTATTTTGGAAGCATTAAAAGAAATAAAATTAATTGATTATAAATGCAGTACTGACAAAGTGATTGACTCCCACTTTCAAGTAAAAGAAGATATTACAAATATTAGCCAAAACGATAATATGGAGTTAAATAATTTTATAGTTTGGAAGGGGTCTGAATATGAAATTTGTTATTTGTTCATGGATTTATTTAATAAGAAGTACTCTGCTATTATTAATATGAGAGGTTACTATACATTTATTGTCAGCAATTTTAAAGGTTTATTAAAGGGGAAGGACGGGAATAATCGAGAAAAACCCTTTATATATAATCAAATAAAAACTGCATATAATACATACACTTCTAAGATTGGAGGTTCTAATAATAGTAAAAACAAAAAAAAGATTACCGAAATAGTTGACAACCATTTAAAGTAAATTATAATCCATTCAAACATATGACTTAACGCTTGTCTTATACTTATTGACTTTTTAAAAGTCAATTAACCTTTCAATAAGTTAATATTATATAATTGTAAAACTACTTAAGTTTACACAACAAATATTTTATAATAATACGAAAGGTTAATTATGAAATCAAAAAAACAAAAAGCAAATTCAATTCAACGCGTCCCCGATTTAGGGGATTACATAAAAACTTTCTCCCGCAGATACTTATCCTCAAAGGAGGCTGCCCTTTATTTGGGGCTCTCCCTTCCTTATTTTCGACTTCTGGCACGGAGAAATAATTTCCCTTATTCCCAGTTTTCAAAACAATCCTTCTTTTTTAAGAAGTCGGACCTGGATCGCTACAGAAATGAACAACTTCTGGCAAAACGAACCAAATATTTTAATCGCTATTTTAATAACAAATCAAAGAAAGGATAATTTATGAGAAGAGAAACAGCTGCGGTTAATTTACACATCGAAACATCTAACCCCAGAATAATTTCTATCAGGGGAGAGGATAAAAATGAAAAATGTGAAACGGACTTCCATGAAGAAGAGGAAGTTCAAAATGAGACCAATCAGTTCGGTTTTATTAAGTTCTGGACGAGAAACGATAAAGGTACTATTATAATTAATCCTCTGGAATTTAAGCGTTTTCTGCAGGCCAATGGTTTTTTCAAAATTAAATCAGGAAATTCAGTTAAATATGTAAGACTACAAAATTCAATTGCCGATGAAATCTCAATTTATGACTTCAAAGACTTTACTATTCAGTTTCTTGAAAATCTTCCACCCGAGGCTCTGGCACCAATAACTAAAAAAGGTTTGTTCAATGCTATAGTCAGAAGAAAAGGTGAATTTCTTTGTAATTCTTTTCTGGATCTGGTTGATACAATACAAATTACCCTTATTAAGGATACTAAAGATACTTCATTCCTTTTTTATTCAAATGGAATTCTTAAGGTGACTAAAGATAAAACCGAATTAATTCCCTATGCCAAATCAGGCTCGAACACCTGGCGAAAACATATTAAAGAGAGAGAGTTCCTTTACTCTGAAAAAAAATCCGAATTTGAGACTTTCGTCTGGAATGCTGTTGGAAAGTCCAAAGAACGATTTCACTCTTTTATGACGGGATTTGGTTACTTGCTCCACCGTTATAAGGACCGAAGGGTGCCAAAAGCTGTAGTTATTTGTGATGAGAAAATGAGTGAATCTGCTAACGGCAGAAACGGAAAAGGTCTAATTGCTCAGGCACTTGGACATCTTAGAAATGTGGTTAATATAAATGCAAAAGAATTCAACATAACCAAAAGTTTTCCCTGGCAGCTTGTTAATCCCGATACCCAGTTACTTTTTCTTGATGATATTAATCCGAAATTCATTTTCAGGCAATTGTTCAGTTTTATTTCGGAGGGAATGCAGATAGAAAAAAAATATCAGGACGCCCAATATATTCCTTATGAAGACGCTCCAAAAGTTGGCATTACAAGCAATCACGTGATTGAAGGACTTGATGGTTCATCCAGGCATAGGCAGTTTTTCATTGAACTTACGGATTATTACAATGATAAATATACTGTCGGGGATGAATTCAAAAAAGAGTTTTTCAGGGACTGGTCTCCTGATGAATTTGCTGCTTTTGATAATTTCGCAGTTAAATGCATTCAAACTTATCTCAAAGACGGTCTTGTTCCTTATAATGAGGAGAATATTATGATGAAAAAACTTCGTAATGAAACTTCTGATGATTTTGTGGACTTTATGGAAGACGAAGAAAATGTTAAAATAGGCGTGAAGTATGATAAAAAAAAGCTTTTTGAGAATTTTACTGCTCAGTATAAAGACAATACGGATTTAACTCAAAAAACATTCACTATTTGGATTAAGAAGTACTCGTTCGCAAAGGGACTTGCTGAGCCGTTGGAGAAGCCCAGCGGGAAGAACAAGTATATTACGCTACGAGAGCGAAAAACGAAGAAAACAGAATAAAAACAGGAAAGAGAGGTTAAACTTGTACGCATGTACGCAGCAAAACAATAATTTGTATTACACGCAAAATTATGAAAGCTTGCGTACATGCGTACTTCAGAAAGGAGGGAAGTACGTGATAAACATTGAAAAATTTGAAAAATCGAGGGTTTTTGCATATTTAAGTAAGCATCATCTCATTGACACGCTCGAATTCCGCAACCTTAAAATCCGCAGAGACTTTGCGCTCATGAGACGTGAAATGTGTGCCTTCGACGCATTTTATCTCCTGAGCGAAAAGTACTCCTTAAGCTTCGAAACAATCCGTACAATCCTCTTCAGAAGCAGCCGACGTAAATATTATTGAATATCCCCTCCCTTAACCAAAGGGAGGGACAGGGAGGGTTTAACGTATCCATTCATCCGACTGTGTCGGAATTCATCCATTCTTTTCTCTTCATCTTTTAACCTCTTAGCCTTTTAACCTCTTTACCTCTGCCTCTGCCTCTGCCTCTGCCTCCTCCCCCAGGGTTGCCCCTAACTTGCCTCTGCCATGCCTCTGAATACGTACTTCCTTCCCACAACAGCAGTCCGCATGATAGCTTTTAGCATTGTTAAATGACATCCGTTTTTGTAAATTACTTTGCTGATTTATTTTATTGTCTAAAATATCGTTTTTAGATTATTTTTAAGGTTTTAGGCGATTTCTAAAGTGAAATTATTTGAGTTTGAAACAAAATCAGACTCCGGTGCGTTTAAATGACAGTATAAAAAGGAATATAAATGGAAGGAAATTTTTCGGACAGACTTCAGGATGTGATCAGGCTTAGCCGTGAGGAAGCTTTACGGCTGGGACATGATTATATCGGCACAGAGCATCTTTTACTCGGATTAATCCGCGAGGGAGAGGGTGTAGCACTTAAACTGCTCCGCAATCTTGATTGTGATTTAGTCCGGCTGAAAAAAGCTGTTGAGGAAACAGTCAGACCTTCGGGCGGTACTTTGACCATAGGTAATATACCTTTGACTAAACAAGCCGAAAAGGTGCTGAAAATTACCCAGATTGAGGCTAAAATTTATAAGGCTGATATTATCGGTACCGAACACTTGCTCCTTTCCCTCCTTAGGGATGAGGATAATGTTGCTACCCAGATTCTTCATCAGTTTAATGTCGATTATGATAATGTGAGGAATGAGTTAAATGTCCTCCTCTCCTCAAAAGAACCAAAAGAATCCCAGAAACAGTCCGCTTCTCCACAGATTGACAGAAAAGTGGAGAAAACCAAAACCCCCGTGCTGGATATTTTCGGCAGGGATTTGACCAAACTTGCTCTCGAAGATAAACTGGATCCGATTGTTGGCAGAGAAAAGGAAATTGAAAGGGTGGCACAGATTCTTAGTCGCAGAAAAAAGAATAATCCCGTCCTTATCGGCGAGCCCGGCGTTGGAAAAACCGCAATTGCAGAGGGGCTGGCATTAAGAATTGTTCAGAAAAAAGTCCCCAGAATCCTCCATGAAAAGCGGGTGGTTACTCTGGATCTCGCTGGCTTGGTCGCCGGTACTAAATACCGAGGGCAGTTTGAAGAGCGCATGAAAGCTCTGATGACTGAACTTGAAAAGGCTAAGGAAGTCGTCCTTTTTATTGACGAGCTTCATACTATTGTTGGCGCTGGCGGTGCTTCTGGATCCCTGGATGCATCCAATATGTTTAAACCCGCTCTCTCCAGAGGAGATATTCAGTGTATCGGCGCTACCACTATGGATGAATACAGAAAGTACATCGAGACGGACGGCGCGCTGGACAGGAGATTTCAAAAAGTAATGGTCGAACCCCCCTCATATGACGAGACCCTTAAGATACTCGAGTATATCAAATTCAAGTATGAGGAGCATCACCATGTAAGATATACACCCCAGGCAATCGAGGCATCCGTTAAACTAAGCAGCAGATATATTACCGACAGACACTTGCCCGACAAGGCGATTGATGTCCTCGACGAGGCAGGCTCCAGAGTCCATATGGGCAATTATGAGGTGTCGGAGGAAATTCTCTCCCTTGAAGCCGAGATTGACGATGTCAGGAGGGATAAATCTCAGGTTGTGAAACGTCAGGACTATGAGGAAGCCGCCAGGCTTAGGGATAAGGAACGAAGACTCCAGAGTGACCTTGAGATTGCCAAGCGCGAATGGGACGCAAAGATTAAAGAAATTGTCCACGAGGTTGGGGAGGAGGATATCGCTACGGTAGTGGCTATGATGACCGGAATCCCTGTTAACCGGGTCGCTCAAACTGAATCCGAAAAACTCCTGAATATGGAAGAGTCCTTGAAAGCTTCCATTGTTGGTCAGGATGAGGCTATCAATAAACTGACTAAGGCAATCCGCAGAGCTAGAGCGGGATTAAAAAGTGAAAAGCGGCCTATCGGGACCTTCATATTTTTAGGACCTACAGGCGTTGGTAAAACCGAACTTTGCAAAGTACTCGCGAAGTACCTGTTCGACTCGGAGAATGCTCTCGTCAAGATCGATATGAGCGAATATATGGAGAAGTTCTCCGTTTCCAGACTGGTTGGGGCGCCTCCTGGTTATGTCGGATATGATGAGGGGGGGCAGCTTACCGAAAAAGTAAGGCGAAAACCATACTCCGTGGTCTTGTTTGATGAGATCGAAAAAGCCCATCCCGATATTTTCGGTATCCTGCTTCAGGTACTTGATGAAGGAATACTGACTGACAGCATCGGCAGGAAGGTGGACTTTAAGAACACAATTATTATTATGACATCGAATGTGGGGGCAAGGGATATTAAACCAATCGGCTCACTCGGATTTTCACTGGATGAAAAACGGGATGCTTACTCAAGTATGAAAAATACCGTTGAGGATGCTATGAAAAAATTGTTCAATCCCGAATTCCTTAACAGGATTGATGAGTCAATTGTCTTCAGAGCCCTTGATAAAAAGGATATCATTCAGATCATTGATATTGAGCTGAAGGACCTGATCAAAAACCTTAAGGATCAGAACATGACTTTAGTCCTTGATGAATCGGCTCGTAATTTCCTCGCCGAAAAGGGATTTGATCCAAAGTTCGGCGCAAGACCTTTAAGGCGGGCAATTCAGCAATATGTGGAAGATCCCCTGGCGGAGGAAATCCTGAGAGGGACTTTCAGGGATAAGCAGGTGGTTATTGCAAAGCATATCACGGGGAGTGACCAGCTTGTATTTATCGAACAAGAAGAACATCCCATAAGTACAGAATAATAACATAACCGGGATTATTTTAAAAGTCGGGTACTTTTGTGCCCGGCTTTTTTATTAACCAAAAAACAACATATTCCGCAGCCATTAAATCGGGCGAAATCATTTTCTCCGTTCCCTATTTTATTAACCACTTCCAACCTTCTGGATCTTAATTCTGATAATTCCCGGTTTTTTGCATTTTTTGCAGGGGAGAAATATGCGGATATTTGTATATTGTATACAAAATACAGTGTACATAAATGCTGAAAATATCGAAAATATGCGTTTTTTAATGAATATACAGAAAAAGAGAAGGCATAACAGTAAAAAATATTTAAACTTTTTGTCATTTTTAAGTTGCACAGGTTAAAATGGTTTGGTATTTTAGCACTAATAGTTTGGAATAAAAAGCTAAACTATTTTGTATTTATAATGAATGGAGTAATGTATGCATAAAATTCGCTTACTTATATTTATTTTGTTTGCCCTTGCAATTGCAAATCAGAATGTTTTAGCACAGGCAAGCGGAAAAATATTAGGGAAAATCACAGATGCCGAAACGGGAGACGCGATTCCTTTTGCAAATGTTCTGGTCGAAGGAACAACCCTTGGTGCGGCAGCAGACCTTGATGGTAACTATGCAATATTAAATGTACCCCCGGGGGTTCATAGAGTAAGTGCATCAGTCGTTGGTTATCAAAAGAAAATTGTTAACGAAGTAAGAGTTAGTACCGACTTTACCACCAAACTCGATTTTCAGTTAACTTCAGGTGCTATAGACCTGCCCCCTGTTATTGTTCGGGGTGAACGTAATCCACTGATCAGGCAGGATTTGACTAATCCCACAGTATCCATAAATGCTGAGAATATTCAGGAGCTGCCCGTTGATCAGGTGAGCGATATCATTAAACTTCAGGCTGGCGTTGTTACCGGTAATGACGGAACAATTCACATCAGAGGCGGAAGATCCAATGAAATAGCTTTCACTCTGAACGGAATTTCCCTGAACGATCCTTATGAAAATATGAGTTCTATTGGAATAGCCACTAATGCCGTTCAGGAAGTTTCTGTTTCAACCGGAACTTTCAGCGCACAGTACGGAAACGCTCTCAGCGGTGTGGTCAATTATGTTACCAAGGAGGGGGGCGAAAAGTATAATTTCAGCTTAAAGGGCTATGCAGGTGATTATCTTGTTTTTGGTAATCAAAGAAAAGATCTCTTTCCCCAGATAGAAAAATTGGATTTCCTTAACCGCGCTCGCGGTGAAGCTACATTCGGCGGACCAATTCCTTTCCTTAAAGATGGAAGGTTTTACCTCAGCGGAGTATTTGAGAATTTCAAAGGGATTTATGCAGGGCAAAGATTATATATGCCTTCAGATTCATATCTCACACCGGATAATTTCTCGAGCACCGATTCAAGAAAAGGGAAATCAACCGATGCTTACTTCTTTAATCCTTACAGCCCCACAAGTGACGGAAATCCTACCGGAGACGGTCAATGGGTTTCTATGAATACTTCCAGAAGCCTGAATGTGCAGGGTAATTTAAGCTACAAATTCTCCCCTACCTTCAAGATGAAGTACGAAGTTGTCTATGATAAAGGTGAATCGAGAGATTACGACAGATCTTACCTCTTCAATCCCGACGGTAAAGGTAAAAATTACAGCGACGGATTGATGAACGCAATTGACTTTACACATACGGTAAATCAGTATATATTTTATACAATTAAATTCTCCACAGGATTTAATAACGGCAAATATTATTTATATGAAGATCTGAACAACCCCGGTTACCTACCTAACCTCTATAGCAGAACAATTGGAAACACCGTATTCTATTCAGGAGGTACAGAGAACTGGCGTTCATTCAGAAAAACCTCAACCCACAGCGCTAAGGGAGATCTTGTCGCCCAGTTGTGGAAAATACACGAATTTAAGACTGGCTTTGAGGTAAGGCTCCACGAACTGGACTATGAAGGATACAGTGTTGAGTTCGGTAAATTAGCAACCGATGGCAGTTTTGATGCCAATCTTACTCCAAACGACCTCTTATATGATTCAACATTTGTACTTCAGAGAAGAAAGCCATCCAGTCCTTCCTTATATACACATTATAACTTTAAACCGCGCAGCATTGCTGCATATCTGCAGGACAAAATTGAATTTGAATCCAGTTTTATTCTCAATGCAGGTTTAAGATATGAGTATTTTGATCCAAACGCAAAATACAATAAAGAGTTGTCCAAAAATCTCGCAGACGAGCAGTTTGGATTTATGAATTCATACCTGGAAGACGCCGAGGCAAAGCATACCATATCCCCGAGAGTAAGCATGTCTTACCCCATTACTGACAGGGCTATTATCAGATTAAGCTACGGTCATTTTTATCAGACGGGATCACTCTCAAGCCTCTACTCAAATTATCAATATTATGTTACAAACGTTGGATCCACTCCATCATTCGGCAATCCAAACGTCGAACCTCAGAAGTCCATTCAATATGAAGTCGGTCTCCAACAACAATTGACTGACGATTTCAAAATGGACATTACCGCTTATTACAAGGATGTTAGAAATTACATTTATACGCAGACAATTTACACTGCTTCAGGAAGACAATATTACATGTTAAGCAACCTGGCTTACGCTAACTCACGGGGAGTGACACTATCATTCCTTAAGAGAAGAGTACCCGGAAGTTTATTCTCGGCATCACTCGATTATACCTTCTCGATTTCGGAAGGGAACAGAACCGAGCCTACTGATGATCTCTTCTTCAGCGAGGCATCAGGAAAACAGAGCGAAACTTTTCTCGTTCCGCTTAGTTTTGACAGAGCCCATGTTATAAACGGTACAATTGCATTAACCGATCCGGCAAACTGGAATTTAGGATTGGTTTTCTCGTTGCAGACAGGAACCCCTTACACACCAAGTCTGCCTTCGAACCTTGTTCAGGTAGTTTACTCGCAGAATTCCGACGGACAGCCGATGAACTTTAATGTTGACCTTAAATTCGAAAAGTATTTTTCATTCGGACCTTTTGACTATACCTTATTCCTCCAGATCGAAAATCTGCTGGATACCGAGAACGAAAGATATGTTTACGCAAGTTCAGGAAGAGCATTATCCAACGTTGAACAGATCCAAAGTCCATATGAATTCAACGATATAAGGACAAGAATTAACAGAAACGATCCGGGATTAATGAACATCGGCTATATTGACGGTTATTACAGCAAACGACCGGAACGAGTTTCCCGTCCAAGGGAAGTCAGATTAGGCTTTTCTATTATTTTTAACTAATGATGTTGATGAGGAATAATATGAACAAGAAATTAAGATTTGTTTTACAATTATTCATAGCAGCGGGTTTGATGCTCAGTTTTGCTTATGCGCAACCGAAGGATCAGTATGGTAACTGGGACATCAAAAAGATGAGCTATGAAGATATGGTAAGGGTATTCGGAGACATTATGAAACCCGGAAAGGTTTATAAAGTTGATGGAAATCCCAAAGAGATAAAAGAAGTAATTATTAAAGGAAATAAAATCACCACCGTTGTGTTCAACTACGGAACAATCTGTAAACCAAACTACCTCGATAACATTGGTGATTTGGTCTGGCAGGGCTTGGGATACGGATTTGAATTCGGTCCTGTTGTTGCTGCAAAAGTGTTAAATCCCAAAGACGGAGGAGGATTTGATACTCTGCTGATAGTGAGCGATGCACATGTGCTTACGGGGCAAGGTTCCTACTCTCCCGATCTTCAGTTAAAATGGGGTTGGTTACCAAAGGCAGGATATACAGATCCCAACCAAAAAGAAGTTGCTAGACTCAATGCCCCTGATGTGAACGGAGACGGAAAACCTGATTCATGGCCTGAGAGATGGTATTCTCCCGGTGCAGGTAAATATGTTTGGCCCGCATTCCTGGGTGATCAGTCCACCGCACCTGACGAAGAAGTGTTTTATGTGATTGATGATTACACAAACAAAGAAATGCCCTATTTCCCATTTCCAAGTGACACCACTAAGAGAGGACTTGGTCTGGATGCTGAGGTCAGAATTATTCAGTTTAATAACCCGTTAGCAGAGGACATTTTATTTCTTGTTTATCAGGTAACAAACGCCAGCGAAAAGGACATTCCCGAAATTTATTTCGGCATGCACGGAGATCCCCACATTGGCGGCAGCGGGGATTACAATGATGACAGGGCTTACTTCATACCACCTGAAGGTTCTTTGGCAGATGATTATCCCCAGAGATCAAGAAGCATGGTTTATGGCTGGGACGATGACATGAAAGGTACAGGTGGAAGACCCGCAGGATATTTCGGATGGAAATTCCTGGAATCTCCTTCAGATGCATTCAACGGTCATGACGATGACGATGACGGTATCGTTGATGAAACCCCCTTCAACAGTGCAGGGCAATATGTGGATGGAATTGTTATTCCTCTGATTACCCCGGATATTGTTGACGTTACAAAGTACACCAACACTTATGGTGCTCCAAAACCTAGGTGGGCTGGTGATGAAGATGGTGACTGGGATCCGGAAAGCCATGATGTTGGTATTGACGGAATTGGTCCCGATTCACCAAATTATCCGGGTCCCGATTTCGGTGAGGGTGACGGAAAACCTACACAGGGTTGGTATATAGATACAGATAATAGTAATGATTATGAAGTTGGTGAACCAATTTCCGATGAACGATTAACCGGATACAAATGGGCTGGGTCGGAATTAAACTTCGGTTTAAGAGATATTTCCGAATCTGACCAGATTGGACTCAGAACATTCCACGCAGCTGTTTATACAAATGCACTCCCTAACGTTCCCAAAAACAAGACCTTGATGTGGGAATGGTTATCCTCGGATACAATCGATGCAAACCAGGAATTATTAACCGCTCCCGGCGATAACGTGTTTAACTTTGGTACCGGTCCCGGAAAGCTTGGTTTAAAGAGTGGTGAGACTCAAAGATTCTCGATGGCTATTCTGTTCGGAGATAATCTGAATGATTTAGTTCTCAATGCCGAAACATCCACAAGAGTTGTTGAAGCAGATTATCGTTTTGCACAACCCCCGTTAAAACCAAACGTAAGAGGAGTTGCAGGTGATGGTCGTGTTACAATATACTGGGACACGCGGTCTGAATCATCCGTCGATCCTTTGACCAACCGAAAAGATTTTCAGGGTTACAAGATATACAGAAGCAGGGATTTTACTTTCTCGGATGTATATAAGATTACTGATGGAAACGGAATACCATTCTTAGGACAGCCCCTTTTTGATGTGAATACCGGAAAATATGCACAGTGGGATCTGATTGACTCACTCCAGGGATTTCATCCTGTTGAATATACTGGCAGAGCAGTAAAATACTTTGTCGGAAACAACACCGGTTTGGTACACGAGTATGTTGACTCCACCGTAAAGAACGGAATAACCTATTATTATGCAGTTGTTGCGTATGACGGAGGAAGCCTGGAAACCGGAAAAGAACTTCCCCCAACGGAAACACAGTCAGTTATTCAGAAAGATCCGATAACGGGCAAACTGATTTATGATGTTAATACATTTGGAGTTACACCAAATCCGCTTGCTTCAGGATATCTTGATGCCTCAGTTGGTGTAAACGGTTTTATGACTCCGCTTAACAATACAAACTCAACGGGAGAAGTAACAGTCAGAATTCATGATGAACTTCAGGTTGAGGACAAGAAATACTACCTGAACTTTGATGAAGACAATGTATATAGTGTTAAGGATTCAACAGGGACAACAGAAACATTTATCTCCAAAGACACAGTTTTTGTTAATCTGAAAAACCAGAATATTGTTGAAGGAAGCTTTGTACTTAGTGATATGCAGGGTAATATTATACCGCCGGCAAACTATGGATTAAACACTGTAAGCGGTAAGATAAAAGGAACTTCGGTTGGAAGTATGCCTGCTGGACAGGAATTCAAGGCAACTTACCGCTTCTATCCTGTATTCAGAAGCAACTATGTTGAGGGACAGGATGCAAATGATATTTTCAGCGGAATGAGAGTCTACGTAAAGAATGATTCGCTTGGACTTGATCACCCGGGAACTGGATTCAAGCGGGCTGAAATAAACCTTTTCGATACAATTTATTATTCCACTGTAGGAACCTTTGAAAAGTACCGTGCTGACTGGAAAATTGAGTGGATTGGTTATGATACGCTGGCTAACGGATACTACAAAGGAGACACAGTAAGAACGACCCAGAACTTTGTAATAACCTGTCCTTTCAAGATAATCAACTACTGGGAAAACAAACCCGCAAATTACCTCGTGAAGGAATTGATTACCACCAGGAACAACAAGAGATGGGACCTTGGAGAGAACATTATTCTGAGAGGAACCACAGCAACCGGTAACAGAACAAGTTATGAACTTGAAATAAAATTGCCTAAAGATTCAACTGCTGTTCCCGTGTTACCTGCATCTGGAGATGAGTACTGGGTTAGAACCACTAAACCTTTCCAGAAGGGGGACTTATATACATTTGAGACAAAAGCAGCCGAATACAAACCAGGTGATAATCCCGGATTGTTAAGCAACATATATGTGGTACCGAATCCTTATGTTGGATTTGCTGATGCTGAGGAACCGGGACGAACCTCGACCCTTAGAGGAGAGAAAGTTGTACAATTCAGAAATCTGCCTACGAAGTGCACAATCAGAATATATACAATCACCGGTGAGCTAGTACAAACCATTCAGAAGGATGATGTGGGAAGTATAGCTGCGTGGGATCTGCTTTCATACGAAGGACAGAGAGTGGCTTACGGAGTTTATATATATCATATTGAAGCTCCGGGTGTTGGGGAAACAATAGGCCGATTAGGAGTAATAAAATAGTATTAAATGTTAAAAGCCGGAAGTTGTAATGGCCTCCGGCTTGAAAATTAAAGTTAAACATTTAAAATCGAAGGTATTATGAAAAGAAATTTAATTATTAGTTTGACGTTGTTATTGTCAATAGTATTTCTTTCCGAATCAAATGCACAGCTTACAAGAAGCACTGCAAAGGTAGGAACTACGGTTGCACAATTCTTAAAAATTGGTGCGGGAGCCCGGGCGATTGGCATGGGCGGAACCTATGCCGGAATTAGTGATGATATTTATGCCGTTTACTGGAATCCTGCTGGTATTGCCAGGACTACAGGAGCTGGACAAGTTGCCTTTAACCATGCTAACTGGTTGGCAGACATCAGCTATGATTTTGCCGCTGCATCACTTAATATTGAGGGTTTGGGAACTATGTTCGCTACTTTTACATCTCTGGGAGTGCCCGAAGATAAAGTCAGGACTTTTGAGTTTCCGGAAGGTGACGGAAGAGTCTGGGATGCGAAATCACTGGCTATTGGACTTGGTTTTGCAAGGATGCTGACAGACAGGTTCGCCATAGGATTCCATTTCAAGTATCTGCACGAAGGTATCTGGAATACTTCAGCTAACGGATTTGCGATAGATATCGGAACTTACTATATAACCCCGTTTAATGATATGATAATTGGCGCAAGCATTTCCAACTTCGGTACGAAGATGCAGCTGGACGGAAGAGATATTCTGTTCAATTATGATCCGGACAATAATCCTGATACTGGTCCCAACAATGTCCTGTCCAAATATGAAATGGGTAATTTCGATTTACCGTTGACATTCAGACTGGGTCTGGCTATGGATGTGATTAAATACTCCTCATTCAGAGTAACCACTGCATTGGATGCTGTACATCCCAATGACAATACGGAATATTTAAATGGCGGACTTGAAGTAGCTTATGACGAGATGATTGCATTAAGAGTGGGTTACAAATCATTTCTACTAAGAGATACCGAACAGGGACTAACATTTGGCGGTGGAATAAATTATCAGGTAGCTCCCGGATTTTCTATTATGATTAACTACGGATGGGCTGATTTCAACCGGCTTGAAAATGTTCAATTTGTCGATTTAGGAATTAAGTTCTAAAAACTTTCATCCCCCTCTCTGTATTGAGAGGGGGATTTACTTATTTGAAAAGATCCGATTTAACGAAATTAAACACACTGCTTATCAGAAGATTCGGAATACCGAAAAGAAATTTAGAATTCCCTGATCCTCTGTCAATGCTGATTGGCACAATCCTGTCTCAAAACACCAACGATAACAACTCCTTCAAAGCCTACAACAATTTAGTAATGAAATATCCCACGTGGGATATGCTTGCCGGTACTAAAACTCAAGAGATTGAAAAAGTAATTCGGGTTGCAGGATTAGGTAATCAGAAAGCTAAAGCTATAAAGAAAGTTGTAAAATATCTGCTTAATTCAAGAGGCGAAGTGAGTTTAGACTACCTGAGAGACAGGGATAATCAATCAGTCCTTGAAGAACTGGTTTCTCTGGATGGGGTGGGGTTGAAAACCGCAAGCTGCGTTTTACTTTTCTCATTGGACAGAAACATTTGTCCCGTGGATACCCATGTTCACAGGACTATGAACAGGATCGGTTTGGTTAAAGCATCGGCTCCCGATAAAACTTTTATGGCTATAAATCAAGTACTGCCGGAGGGAATTGGACACCAGCTTCATACGAACCTGATAAAACTGGGGAGGACTTATTGTAAACCCTCAAATCCATTGTGCAAAAGTTGTCCGGTAGAAAAGATATGCAAATTTGAAAAGAAAACTTATAAAGAGGGAAAAATTGAAGAGAAAAATTTCATGCTGCTTGATAATATTTAATCAGGCTATTCCCGATTCAGGAAATTAATAACACCAGCGGTAGAATTCTCACCATCTATAGCAGCCGAAACAATACCCCCAGCATAACCGGCCCCTTCCCCGGCAGGGAATAAACCTTTTATTTCCGGGTGCATATAAGTTTCCTTATCCCTTGGAATTCTGATCGGAGAACTTGTTCTGGTTTCAGGAGCAAGCATAATTGCCTCCGATGTAACATATCCTTTCATCTTGTTGTTAAAGACCGCAAGGGAAGATTTAAGCGATTCAATAATTGGCTCAGGGTAAATCGCTTCAAGCGGATGAGACACGATTCCGGGTATATACGAAGAAGCAGGGAGTGCATCCGAGATGCGTGAATTGAGGAAATCTGTAACTCTCTGGGCAGGAGCAGTCTGTGATTTGGGACCCATTTCCGTGCACTTATGTTCGATGCTTTTTTGAAGTTCAACACCCGCAAATACCCCATATTTTTCAAAAGGTATAAGATCTTTTTCCATCACCTGTGCAACCAGTCCCGAATTAGCGAATGGTGAATTGCGGCGTGACAAAGACATGCCATTTAATACAAGTTCATTCGGTGCTGTTGAAGCGGGCACCACCAAACCACCCGGACACATACAGAAAGAGAAGACCCCGCGTTCTTTGGTCTGACAGGTGAGGGAATAGGAAGCAGGAGGAAGATGCTCGCTCTTGTTTTTTGTGTGGTATTGAATTTCATTGATCAGAGGTTGGGGATGTTCAATACGAACTCCTAATGCAAATAATTTCTTTTCAATCAGTATATTCTTTTTTGCAAGAAGGTAGTAAATATCGCGAGCCGAGTGACCGGTTGCAAGTATAACAGCGTTGGCAAGGAACTCGTTTGTGTCATTTGTTCTGACACCCAATATTTGACTCTCCGAAATTACGAAATCAGTAACTCTTGAATTAAAATGAATTTCACCACCAAATTCAATCAATTTTTGCCTGATATTCTTAATAATAACAGGGAGTTTATTTGAACCGATGTGTGGATGAGCATCAATGAATATATCCTGGTTAGCGCCGTGTTGAATCAGAATTGATAAAATTCTTTTTACGTCACCTCTCTTATTTGAACGAGTATATAGTTTTCCATCGCTGTAAGTACCTGCACCCCCTTCACCAAAGCAATAATTAGAATCGGGATTAACAACGTCGAATTGCTGAATACTTCTTAAATCACGACGACGCTGGTTTACATCTTTTCCTCTTTCAATTATGATGGGTTTTATTCCATTTTCCATCAATTTAAGGGCTGCAAACATCCCCGCTGGACCAAAACCAACAATAATTACACTTTTCGAGTGATTAACTTTTTGTAATTCAATGAAAGCATACGGAGATTCCAGGGGCTCTGCTATCCCAACTTCATAAAGTAAACGGAAAAGTGTTCGTTTATTGCGGGAATCTATTGACTTTCGGATGAGTTGCAGATAGAGATGATTATCATCGGATAAATTCAATTGAGTCAATATCCTGGACCTGATTAAATCAGGATTATTGATCTCGTCGGGGTGCAGAGTAATTTCAATTCTGGTTTTCATATAAATACAATTAATTATACAAATTTAACACTATAATTATTATAAATAGCACACTTGTTTAATAATAACGAAAATACCGGGTAAAGATTCAAGAATCGTTTTTTTTTCACCATAAGAAAAAGTAAGAATTAGAATTTGTTATTAACTTAAAATATTATATTTTTTAAGTATTATTTTTTATTAATTGGAGATAAAATGGAAATTACTGATAAAATTCTTGCGGAAATGAAAAAAGCAAAAAAACCATTAAGCGCCGGTCAAATTGCTGAGTTAACAGGAGTTGACAGAAAAGAGATAGATAAAGCGATGAAAGTACTGAAAACAACAGGGAAAATATCATCTCCCAAGGTCTGTTACTGGGAACCGGCAAAGAAATGATTTTTTATATGATAACGTCATAAAAAACATAATTGTATTAATTCAATGGTTTTTTCTTGATTTTGTCTCAATATTTTAATATTTTAATAAGGTATTTGGTTTAACCTTTTTTTGTTTTGTACTTTTTAACCGGAGGATGCATGAGAAAGCTGATATTAATAGCCACTATTATATTGGTGACTTCGACGATAAATTTCGGACAGGTATATATCCAAAGCTGGGGACTTGGGTTTGGATTCCTCTATCCAAGGTATATCGCAGCGGATGTGATCCCTACCGATTTCAGCTATGGAGGGTATTTATCTCTTCAACATGAATTCAGTGAGCATGTGGGAGTCAGGTTAAAAGGTTACTATGCAGAATTAAAATCTGAAAAACCGGAAATTATATCAACCCTGATGGGGGGAGGCCTGGATTTAATATACTCATTTGTTCCATGTGAACCGGTTTCTCCATATATGGGATTTGGTTTTAACGGTTTTACTGCTGCCGTTGAAAAAGCAACGAAGGTAAAAAATAAAACCTATTATGCTTATCAGTTTAACCTTTTAGGCGGGGTAAACTGGAGTTTAGGCGAAGGGGCAAAATTCAAGACGGAAATAGGTTACCATACAGTTTCTGAGGATCAATTTGACGGCGTAAATGGGCCATCAGGTGGTTTTCTAGGAGGCGGGCAAGATGCATATATGTCATTTGAGGTGGGATTCCTTATTTATCTTAACCTCGACGAAGCGTCAAAATTCTGCGATATATACAAGGGAATACCCAAGTACACTCCAACGATAGTGGATTACAACAGAATAGAAAGAATAGTAAAACAAAATTCTCCCAAAACGGAAGGAATTGATTATAACCGGATTGAAGAGATAATCAGAAGATATGCTGAACAGAAACCAACAGAAGAAACAAAAAAGAACTGGGTTTTGATTGGAGTTAACTTTGAATCAGGTAAGAGTACATTGACCGCTGAGGCATATCCAATCTTAATAAATGCAGTATCGGTATTATTGTTAAATCCCGAGTTAAACGTTGAGATTCATGGTCATACAGATAATGTTGGAGGAGCAGAACTGAACAGGAAGTTGTCAATTGCAAGAGCTGAAACAGTTCAAAGGTTTCTGATCTCAAAAGGAGTGCAACCATCGAGATTATCTGTCACTGGATTTGGTGATACTCAACCATTGGTCGATAACAACACTCCGGAAGGGAAAGCGATTAACAGAAGAATAGAATTCAAAGTAACCGAGTAAATAAAGCAGAATCGGAATCAAACAATAAAAATCAGAACAGGGAGAATAAAGCCTTCACTTTCCAGGGGATAAGACTATTCTATATAAGCCATCCGAACCCCATTTTACCTTGTAATCATTTGATGTTTTTGCTTAACTTACAAGTTAAATTTAATTAATTAATAGTTGTATTCGCGTTTATGAATTTATTGGCAATTTCAATCAATCACCGCACTGCTCCAGTAGAGCTGAGGGAATTGCTACATTTAAACAGTGATGAAATTAAAGCTCTTTTAGAAGGAATAAAGAAAGACCTGATGAAAGAAGCTTTTGTATTGTCTACGTGCAACAGGACGGAAATCTATGGTATTCCAAGAGACAATTCATTAAGTTACAAAGATTTAGAAAATTACTTGCTTGACTTCAAACCTGTTAATGGTGTTAAGGATGAACACTTTGAGAAATTTTTTAGCTGTTCTGCTATGAGCCATCTATGCAAAGTATCAGCCGGTGTTGATTCACAGATGACCGGAGATAACCAGATATTGGGGCAAGTCAAAGAAGGTTTCCAGATGGCTGAAGAAAAGGGGCTGGTATCGTTTCTAATGAAGAGGGTGTTTGATTCGGCAACTAGGGTTGGTAAGAGAGCTAAAACCGAAACAGACATAAGTGAGGGGGCAATAACAATAAGTTATGCTGCAATACAACTAATTGAGAAAATATTTTCGAACTTTTCAAAGAAATCCGCGCTCGTAGTTGGCATGGGTGAGACGGGAGAAATTGCAGCCAGACATTTAAGAGACAAGGGGATTGGAAAACTTGCTGTTACAAACCGGACATTTTCCAAAGCGGAAAAAATAGCAAGTGACCTTAAGGGGGAAATACTTCCATTTGAAACATATAAGGAGAAACTTCATAGTTTTGACATAATAATATCAGCAACATCATCACCCGAATACCTGATAACATTTGAAGACATTAAAGGGATGATGAAAAAAAGAAGTAATCAGGCGGTGGTTTTAATGGATATAGCTGTGCCAAGGGATTTTGATCCGAAAGTCAAGAGTATTGAAAATGTATTTTACAATGATATTGACTCGCTGAATATGATTGTTGAACAGAACTTAACAAGGCGAAGAGAAGAAATTCCCAAAGTGCACAAAATAATTGTGGAAGAAATGGTTGCCTTCTTCAGTTGGTACAATTCGCTTGAGATAGCGCCAACGATTAAAAATCTTAGAGATTATTTTGAAGAGGTTAGATCGGAAGAAGTTGAGAAAATATCAGGGAAATTCAGTGCTGAAGAAAGGGAAAAACTTGATCTGCTGACGAAACGTATAATAAACAAACTGCTGCATAAGCCAACAGTAGAGTTAAAAAAATCGGCAGAACTTGGCACAGACTCTCCGGAAGCCGCGGCAAAGATCGCCCTGGTGCAAGAATTATTTGGAATAGAAGAGAAAAGGTCGAATAAGGAATGAGAAAGCGAAAATTAATAATCGGAACAAGAGGAAGTGCCCTTGCTCTGTGGCAGGCAAAACACATTAAAACAGAGCTTCTAAAGAGAAATGAAAATTTGAAAGTCGAAATTAAGATAATAAAAACTACCGGTGATAAAATTCTTGATGTTGCGTTATCGAAAATAGGGGACAAAGGACTCTTCACAAAGGAACTGGAAAACGAGTTATTATCTGGAAGTATCGATCTTGCTGTACATAGTCTGAAAGATCTGCAGACTATCATCCCTAAAGGACTAAAACTTGCCGCAGTGACAAAGCGACATGCCGTGAACGATGTGTTGATCGCCAGAGAAAAGGGGATTGGACTACAGGAATTAAAAGAAAATGCAATAATTGCAACAGGGTCACTAAGGAGAAAAAGCCAAATCTTGCATATAAGACCTGATTTCAGAGTAGTGGAATTAAGGGGGAATGTTCCAACGAGAATTGAGAAGTTTTTAGAATCGGGGTGGGATGCAATTATCCTGGCACAAGCAGGAGTGGAAAGACTTGGACTGAAAAAATATATTTCATCATATATACCCTTGGAACAGATACTGCCTGCTGTAGGACAAGGAGCATTGGGGATTGAAATCAGTGAGAATAATGACTTAGCACTTGAAGCGGTTTTGACACTTAATGATGATAAGACACTAAAGGAAGTCTCGGCAGAGAGAAGTTTGATGAGGAAACTTGAAGGTGGATGTCAGGTGCCGATTGGAGCGTTCGGCGAGTTAAAGGGGAATGGATTGTATCTTTCCGCATTTGTCGGGAGTGTCGACGGATCGTTAGGCTTTAAGGCGAAAGCCAGAGGTGAAAAGAAGAATCCCGAAGGGCTTGGTACTTTGATGGCTAAAGCACTCGTTAAAGCCGGAGCAAAAGAAATACTTGATGAACTTCGGAAATGAGAATCGTATAATGAAGTATGTAACGGCTCTTTTTAGTCTGGGGCTGATGTTCATAATGGCAGCCTGCAGCTGCCGCACTTGTGATGAAAGCAAGATAATTCATATATCGCCAAAGATGGCTGAGAATGCCAGAGAATTTATCGAGGCTTACACTGGACAGGAATTTTATGAGAAATTTATTGTCTTAGATAAAATTAAGACAGAGTACAATAATAAAAATTATAAACTAGTATATGTTATAATGATACCTGAGAAAACTTTTTTTAGAGGGGAGATTAGTTTTTATATGGACTCCAGCGGTACAGTTAACACGAATCTGCCGGTTTCAGGTATCCCCAATTGTTTGGACAACCCTGGGGACTGTGATTTTGCGATTGATGAAACAATGGCAAGAGAGATTGCGAAAGCCAATTCATTTGAGAAAGGGATCAAAGATTGGATGGTTTCCGTCGTATGGAATGATCAGTATCAAAAATACGTATGGTATATTTTGAGTACAATATATGAATCACAAGGCTCAAATGGATTTATAGGCGAAGGTCATTACCTGATAATTGATATTAACAACGGTAAAATTCTGGAGAAAAACAATTGGAAAGTCAGGTGAGTTGACTATAAAAAAGGCAAATTTATTAAGTGGCAAAAGGATACTGCTAACCAGGAGTCCCAGCTCAATGGAAGATAGTGCTAAACTCTTCGAAGCCGAAGGGGGAACAGCTGTTTCTTTTCCTGTGATTGATTTTATTCCTGCAGATGATTTTGCTGATTTTGATGAGTTCTTTCTAGCAAGAGAAAATATTGATTATATTGTTTTTACTTCGGTTAATAGTGTAAGATATTTTACTGAAAGGTTGAGTTTGTTAAAAGAGTTACCTGATTATGAGAGGATAAATATTATTGCAATAGGAAGAAAAACAGCCTCGGTATGTGAAGAAGCCGGAATCCGTGTTGGTTATACATCTCCAAAACAAAATGCTCGTCATTTAGCAGATTACTTCAGGATGCTGGATGTAAAAGGGAAGACGGTATTATATCCCACGAGTGATCTGGCTAATGATTACCTGCAAAATGCACTTTCCCTGATGGGCGCATATGTTAAAAAATTTGTGGTATATAGGACAATGAAACCAAGTGAAGAGGTAATAAATAAATATTTAGTAAACCTCAGAGAAGGAAAACCGGACTGGGTGGTTTTTTCAAGTCCTTCATCGTTTCAGAACTTCATATCAATAACAAAAGAACATGGAATAAATGATGTGCTGGGAGATAATATTATATCTATTGGAGAAACAACATCAGCTGAGATCGTAAAACATGGATTCAGGCCATTGATAACTGCTGAAGATAACTCAATGGAAGGAATAGTAAAGTCTTTAGTAAACTATTATAAAGAAAAGGAATCAATTGAATAAAATAAAGAACGATAGATTTTTAAGAGCCTGCTTAAGACAGGAAGTGGACAGGACACCAATCTGGATAATGAGGCAGGCGGGAAGGTATCTTCCGGAGTACAGAAAAGTAAGAGCAAAAACTGATTTCTTAACACTTTGTAAGACACCGGAATTAGCAACTGAGGTTACCTTACAACCAATTGATATAATCGGTGTTGATGCGGCTATAATTTTTTCTGATATTTTAGTGATTCCAGAAGCTATGGGAATGAAGCTGGAAATCGAAGAAGGAAGAGGTCCGGTATTTGAAAACCGAATTAAAAGTATAAACGATTTTAATAAATTGAATAGAAATAATCCTACAAGTAAACTGAAATACGTAATGGATGCGCTCAGATTAACGAAGAATGAATTAAAAAACCAGGTACCATTAATAGGATTCAGTGGTTCTCCATTTACACTGCTTACCTATATGGTTGAGGGAAAGGGAACAAAAACATTTTCAAAAATCAAAGGATTGATATATAGTAAACCGGAAGAAGCCCATAAGATGTTATCCGTTTTGAGTGATGTTATAGCAGAATATTTGAGTGAAAAAATAGAAGCAGGGGCCGATGCGCTGCAGTTGTTTGACACCTGGGGGGGGATTCTTTCAAAGAAGGAGTATCTTGAATTTTCACTGCCTTATATGGAAAAAATCATTTCCCAGATAAAGAGAGAGAAAGAACCGGTTATCGTTTTTTCGAAGGGAGCATTTCACTCAATAAGCGAGATGGCGAAATCCGGTGCGGATGTGTTAGGACTTGACTGGACAATGGACATAGGGGAAATAAGAAAAAAGGTAGGGAAGAAAGTTGCTTTACAGGGAAATCTGGATCCGACTGTTCTTTATGCACCGGGGGATGTAATAAGGCAAAAAGCCTCGGAAGTTTTGGAAAGTTTTGGAGAGGGAAACGGGCATATTTTTAACCTGGGGCACGGAATTCTACCGGACATAAATCCGGAAAACGCAAAACTACTGGTGAAATTTGTAAAAACACAAAGCAAGAAATATCATAAGTAAATTATATGTTTAAGTTTGATTTAACAAAGTACAAAAAGTACGACAAACCCGGTCCAAGGTATACAAGCTATCCGACTGCCCCACATTTTAATGAGTCTTTCACCAACGAGGATTTTCTAAAAGAAATAAAGGACACTAACAAAAAAGATAATCCTGCGAATTTATCGCTATATTTCCATCTCCCTTATTGTGATACATTATGTTATTTCTGTGGTTGTAATATGATAATCACGCGGAACAGAGATCGGGTAAAAGAATACATAAATTATGTTAAGAAAGAAATTGATTTACTGAAAAAGTTCCTTAATCCTTCAAGAAATGTAACACAACTACACTGGGGGGGAGGAACTCCAACACACCTCAATCCGGAGGAGATTGCTGAGTTGGCCGCTTATATACAGCGGTCATTTAAATTCAGAGAAGATTCAGAAAACAGTTGCGAAATTGATCCGCGAGGTTTAACATATGAGCATCTCCAGGCTCTCAGAGAAAACGGATTCAACAGAATCAGCATGGGCGTTCAAGATTTCAATGAGGAAGTACAGAAAGCCGTAAACAGAATTCAACCGGAAGGAATAACCCTCCAAGCGATTGAATGGATAAGAAAACTGGGATTTGATTCGATAAATTTGGATCTAATGTACGGTTTACCATTTCAAACGAATGAGTCTTTTGAAAGGACAGTACAGAAGATAGTGCAAATCTCTCCTGACAGAATTGCCGTATTTAACTACGCGCACGTTCCATGGATGAAGAAGCACATGAATTTAATTAAGGTTGAAGATCTTCCCAAACCCGAAGTGAAGCTGGAGATACTGAAGATGGCGACTGAGAAATTGACTTCCGGCGGTTATTGTTTTATCGGGATGGATCATTTCGCCAAACCTGATGATGAGTTGGCGATTGCATTGAGAGAAAAGAAACTCTACCGAAACTTTCAAGGCTATAGTACAAGAGCCGGTGCGGATCTTTATGCATTCGGAATAACAGCAATAAGTCAGTTGACGAATGTATATGCACAGAATCATAAAGTTGAAAAAGACTATTATGAAGCATTGGATGCCGCAAAAATTCCGACCGGCAAAGGATACAGATTGAACGAGGATGACAAAATACGCAGATATGTAGTAATGAAGGTTATGTGTGATTTTGCATTAAACTTTAAAGAAGTTGAAGAAAAGTTTGAAATTGATTTTAGAAAATATTTTAACTGGGGATTAAACAACATTAAAGAAATGGTGGAAGATGAATTAGTGGAATTGGAGAAAGATTCATTGACAGTTACGGAAGTGGGACGTCTTATGGTTCGTAATATTGCAATGAACTTTGACGGTTATATTGAGAGGAAAGAAGATATAGGGAAATACTCAAAAACCCTTTAATAATAACTTATTTTTATATTTATTGTACTACTCTTACCAAAATCATCGATACAGGTGATTTTTATTTGCTCACCGACGGGTTTGAAGAAAATCCTTTCATCCGGCTTGCATTTTTTGTAAAACTCGTTATTAATATACCAGTAATGAGTTTTTGTTTTTGAATCAGATGCAGCAGAAAGAAGAATTTGTTGATTCCCATCCTGTTCCAGAAGATAATCGAAATTAGCCGAAGGAGAAATAATAGCCGGGCCTCTTGATGAGAATTTTGCTTCACACGATGGATTATGCTCAGGAGGGGATGGTTTACTTATCCTATTTTCAGCAAACCAAAGTTTTAATTCAGGGGGATAAATGGGATACCATATCGATTTGAAATCAGAGTCAGGCAAACATTCCTTGCAATATGAGATTTTTTCGTTCAGGTCTACCATAACTTCTTTGTAAAGATCGCACTTTTTATTTGATGAGACATTACGAATAAAGAAATCAGAAACAGTTTCACTACAATGATCTCCGGGGAGTAAACCGGTCTCTTTGCAGACTACTCTTCGGGAAATATTTTCCGGTTGTGTGAACCAGGATTTATTATTGGAGCGATCGATTGTGTTAAACAGAGTGGTTAACAGAGGTACAGCTGCGTTTGCCCCCGTAAGGAAAGGGGATCCTTTGCCGTTAAAGTTCCCCAACCACACGCCAATTGTAAAACGCGGATTATAACCAATTGCCCAGGCATCGCGTTTACCAAAAGAAGTCCCGGTTTTCCAGGCAAATTTGGAATTTGAGGTTGATGATAAATCAAAATTCGAATAATCGGGTCTCTCATTCTTTGAAAGAATTTCAGAAATCAGAAAAGCGGCTTCCGGAGAAAAAATCTCAACAGGTTTGAAGGAAGAGGAGGAATTTTTCACATAATTAAACTGGTATAATTTTCCTTTATTAGCAAATACAGAAAAGAGAGTTGTAAGTTCGTGAAGAGTTGTACCACAGCCACCGAGTATGAGCGATAAACCGAGTTTGGATTCATCATCTGACAACGAGTTTACACCAGCCTTTTTCAGCAACCTTATAAATTCACGGTATCCTGTTTGCTGAAGCAAATTAACCGCGGGAACATTAAGCGAGTTAAGCAATGCATACTCAGCAGTGACCATACCATTAAAACCGGGATTAAAGTTTTCCGGTTCATAACCACCAAAGTCGGTTGGGATGTCAAGGAGTTTCATTTTGGGAGTCAGTATCCCCAAGTCGAAAGCAAGTGCAAAAAGGGAAGGTTTGAGAGTGGAGCCCGGGGATCGAACAGAAGTAATCCCGTTTACCTGTCCGGCATTTTCAGTATCGTGAAAATCTTTTGAACCGCAGTATGCTATAACCGTTTTTTTTCGATTGTCCAGAACTAAAATCGCACCATTGGAGACACCAAAAGCAGAAATCTTGTTGACATAATTAACTAAAAGTTCCTCCACAATGATCTGAGTTTTCAAACTCAAAGTAGTCAATAATTGAGAGTGATTGTACTTTGCGGAGACAAAATTAGCGAAATGAGAAGCTAAATTGGGTAATTCATATCTTGAGCTAATAACCGGTTCATTCTTTGCGTCATCCAGCTGGGTTTGGTCAAATACATGGCTGTTAGAAAACCTATTAATCCATTCATTTCTTTTTTTTATCAGTCTATCAGGAGATCGATCAAGACGATAAGTATTAGGGTTGTTAGGGATAATTGCCAATAAAACAGACTGTGAAAGACTGAGTTTTGAAGGGGGGCGGTTAAAATAAATATAAGCGGCTGATTTTACCCCTTCAATATTCCCACCATAAGGGAGAAGTGAGAGATAGAGTTCCAGGATCTCGTTTTTTGAGTATTTGATTTCGAGTTGCAAAGCTCTAAATACTTCGATGAGTTTTGATAAGTAAGTTCTTTTTGCGGGGTTAAGAATCCGAGCCGTTTGCATTGTGATAGTTGAAGCCCCTGATCGGATTTCACCTGAACTAATATTTAAGAAAAAAGCCCTGACGATAGACACCGGATTGAACCCGGGGTGATAAAAAAACCATTTATCTTCTTTTTCGACAATCGATTTAATAAGGTCGGGAGATATCTCGCTTAACTTAACCTGAAGACGCCATTTGTCATCCTTTGTTAAGTATGCTTTAAGGAGTGTCCCGTTGTCTGCATAAACAACCTGAGAAAAAGGCTTCAGAGATGAAACCGGGAAAATGAAGTGAAGAAACCCAAACAGAAGAAGACTTCCCACCAGGAGAGACAGCAGGGGCCAATTTTTTATTAAACGGATTATGTTTTTACTTTTAATTAACAAAATAAATCTATATAATTGTACTGTAAATTTATCATTAAATTATGATAAGAAGAAGAGGGAAAGAAAGCAACAAAATTTAAATTTCCAAAAACTTGTGCTTAAAGTTTATTAAAGAAAAAAAGAACCAGCTCTCATTTCACTGATAATCAAATAGAAAACAAGGGGTACTATAGATATTCCGTATCATTTCTTTTAATTGTGTGGTAAAAATAATTTTGAGAAACGGAGGTTTTATGGGGTTAAGGTACATCATTTTCGCGTTTTTGATTATATCCTCGAAGCAATTCATTTGGGCACAGAATGAAGGAAAAATCTGTGTGGTACATCCGCTTGTTGGTGATACCATTGATGCCCTGGAGGCAAAACAATACTCTTTATTTGAAAATTTTGAAGGTTTCAGACAAATAACTTTTTATCAAATTAATGACTCATTATTCGATGCTGATTTTTTATATGCAAAGAATGATTCGCTTTTGAGTGTAAGGAGAAAATTCAAGCGACATCAAATTGATGCAATCAGAACACGAATAGAAGTAAAATATTATAATATAGAGATTTCCCACTTTCAACAGCCACCCGTAATAGCATTTAATAATTCGGATTATGGATATAAACGGATTTATTATCCGCGAATCAGTTTAGGGGCGGGTATCGCATACAAATACATAGATTTTAAGAATATAGAAAATGCCTTTTCAAAAATCGAGGACAATATTATGAAGATAATAGCGGATAGCGGGAAACAAGATATTTATAAATTCGGCAAGAAAAATATAGACCTTTCCTTAGGACCTTTGTTTCAGGTTAATGTAAGATATGCAATGAGTGAAGTGACTGAGTTTTCTTCAACACTGATGTGGGGGTGGGGAGAAACAGAATACTATGGAGCACAGTTATTTTTTAACAGGAAGTTTCCCGATTTGATTAACGATAATTTTATTCCTTTTTTCGGTTTAGGTATCACAGGTATAAAGACTCACGTTTCAAGTGCGTATAACACTCCCATAGAACAGTATTATAATCTACAGGAAATTTATTTCCATGCTGCGGGATTGGCGATGACAATTACCGGAGGACTGACAATTAATTTATCGCAATTTTTTAATGTTCATTTTAATATACTTTATCCATTCTACTCGAAATTTACTCAAAGCAATTCAGACGGCAGTGAAACAGAATTCAAGTTGAACACACCAGAAGCCGGATTAGTAATAAGCATCGTTTTTTAACTAATAAATTTTGGAGATCACTATGAAAAAATGGTTATTTTTATTAGTTAGCGTATTTATTTTATGGGGTTGCAGAACTCCAACGATCATATCTAATAATATTGAGTTACGCAAAACATTTGGAAATGAATTAACAATCCTGACAACAGATTCCTTAAAATACAACCTCAAATCATACACAATCAAGGATTCGAGTATTCTTGGCGAAGGGATTATGTATATTGCGAATGAGGAGAAAAATTATTCAGGGGAAATAATGTTCAGCCAGATCCAATTCATTCAAGCTAATAAATTCAATTTTAAAAGCATAATTGCCGGAGGTGTAATCGTTACAGCAATTACACTTCTATCGAATCAATTCAAGAAAGAAATAAACATTCATCCAAATATTGTTTATACCGGACCTCAAGGGACAGGCAGTTCATGTCCATATATTCTAAGCCGCAATGGTACAGACTACCAGCTCGAAGGTGAGGCATTCAGTATCGCGCTGGGGAAATCGCTTGAAATGACGACAACAACTATTCTTTACAATATAGGGAGTGAAAAAGATAAAGAAATAAAAATCAGTAATGAGAGAACAGAGACACATTATTTTAATAAAATATCGGTTAAATCCGTTGAAGTGCCTGATAATGCTTACCCTGTTCAGGATTTGAATAATAAGGTATATCCAGTCTACTTGCTTGTTTCACCCATTTCCGCAGTTGACAAAATGAATGGTAAAGATGTGTTGGCGAGAATAACCTCTAAGGATGGTAATTACTGGAAATCCGATTTAAGGGGAGCAACAAAAGAGAAAAATTTTGAAGATGTAATGGAATTACAATTTAAGAAAGAGAAAAATGAAGGAGAGATATCCTTATTATTAAATGCAAAAAACACATTTATTGCTGATGTTGCATTTAAACAGTTAGGGAAATATCTTGATGGTGATCTGTTGGATTTCTATAACGCAATAGAAAATGATAAAGAAATGATCGAGATAATGCGAAATTACCAGCAGAATACTTTTTTGAAAATTGAGATTTGGGAAGGAAATGAATGGAAAAAAATAGGAGAACTATTTCCCGAGGGTAATATGGTATCCTTTTCGAGAATTGTCCGGTTTAAAATTCCTATAGATAATGAAAGAAATATAAAAGTAAAGTTGACAACAATGGCTGATGTTTGGGAAATTGATCAGGTTGGAATTGATTTTTCAGAAACTGAACAATTGGAATGCAGGGATATTAAAGAGTTACAGGTTAGTAAAAACGATCATTTAATTCATGATGAGACGATTGAAGCGGATTTGAGATACGAGTATCTTATACCGGGAGAAGAGATAAAAGTTGAATTCAAGGGGGATAAGGAAAAGCAAGGAAGCAAGAGATATTTTATTGCAGAAGTGCGAGGATTTTTATACGAATGGATATCACATCCGGAAGAAGTTAAATACAGAAGCGTCTTGCAGAACAAAAGCCGGATTGAACTATTAAAGAATGTACTTTCAAATCAGGATTTGTTTCGATCATTGATCTACACTGAATGGAAAAAAGAGCGAATTAAATAAAAGAAGTCTGAAGACAATTGTGAGATTGTCTTCAGATCTTTAAATTATTTCAAGCCAACCTGAACAAATCCTCCGCCGTTATAGGATCTGAAATCGGGGTTGTACATAGCTTCGGCACTAATTACAGGCAAGTTATAGTAACCACGATTTACGACACGAAGCATATACGTGAATTCTTTTTCAGAATTACTTTCCAAATTTGTAAAAATAAACAAGCGGTCATCTCTAACATCAAGATACTGAACTGATATGGGATTATTTGAAGACCAGGCCATTCCACTTGCTGCGGATAATCGAGGATTTTCAATTTCAAAACCGGCAGGGGCGATATCTGTTATCACTATATTTTCAGCTGATTGGTTTTGAGCTTTCAAGATTATCTTACAGACTAACAGTTGTCCCTGATAGAAAGAATTATTATTTATTCGCTGATTTGTCTTAAAGTCATAATACTCTCTTCTCACCGAGAGGTTATTATCGGTGTTCTGAACCTTATCGTTTATTTTCATACCTGACGCAGACCAATAGTAATAAAGTTCACCTTTTCCGTTTCCCTTCAGCAATATGGTTTTGCCGGTGATTTTATTGTCTTCAATTTTCAGGTCAGAACCGTTAGCAGTTCCAATAATTTTATTATCCACTATAACATCGACTTTAAGTTTCGAATCAGCAGTACGGGCAGCAGCTTTACCCATAGCGAGGAAGTAGAAAGCCTGTTCCTGGGTTGTATAAACCTTAGCAATATTATCCGACAAGTATTTAATGAGTTGAGGTATCTGTTGATTTTGCGGGTCATTATCAAGAAGAACATTTAGAATAATAGAGTTAGCTCTTATTTCGGAATCAAAACTACCTCCAGATAATCTATCGGTTATTTCCAACTTGTAGAATTTTGGAATAACCTGATGATATGAATTCCACTGACCCAACTGGGCATAAGAAGCTGCTAGCAGATACTTCATATCATTGGACAATAAATTCTGCTTGGATTTGTAATAATTCATTGTGGAGAGATCACCACGTTTAGCGAGAGCGAGAACATATAAGGAATAGATTATTTCCTTATTGGCAATTCTATAAACATTACGTGTGCCATTTTCGTAACGGACATAATTATATGTGCTGTTTTCTCTTGCCTTCTTAGCAAGAAAAGCCAGAAGGCGATTAAGAGCGACTTCGTTTATTGAATAGCCGTTGGTTTTAGATTCGAGCAGGAAGTGAGCAGCAAAGACTGATCCCCACCAGCTAGTGTAAGAATCGCCTTGCCAATATGAGATTGACCCATCATAGAGTTGCATCGTCTCGATTTTTCGAATAGCTTCCTTCACATAGAAGGGGGGAGCATTATTAGTAAATAATTCAGGAGCTGTAACTTTGGCAATATCACCGAAATAGAGCATTGGGAAAGCTTTGGAAACAGTCTGTTCAATGCAACCATATGGATAACCTATAAGGGTTTTTAGTTGTTTGGAAAATTTGATCATTGGAAATTTGCTAATTTTCAACGATGCATTGAAGGTACCGGATATATAATTGGCTGGAATTCTGATTTTTATCTCGCTACCATTTTTAAGAGTACCACTGCCACTCTCAGTGATCAGTGGAGTCGGGGGAGTGACGCTAATGTTTATGGTCTGTGTGACTTTTGCACCACCTGAGGCAGTAATAATAATTTTGCCTTCTCCGACAGAATTGAGTGATTCAATGTTGAATTCCGCTTTAGCGGTTGAATTGGGTTTGATTGAAAGAGACTGAGTAGCCTTACCGGAAATTTTCAGCGGTCCGGAAGTTTTGAGTTCAAGATTAACCGAGACATTTTTAGATGTTGTATTAATCACAGTTACAGGGGAAGTTAACTTATCGTTTGAGATAAGATACTTTGGGATTTCGGGTTCAATTATGATATCATCAACAACTTTCATTCGAGATTCAGCGGATCCGAATCTGGAACCTGAGTAAGCGACTGCCATAAGTCTAACCTCCCCGTTAAAGTCACCAACCTCCAGAGGAATACGAACAATTCCATTGCCATCAGACTTTCTGATTCCACTCCAAAAAGCAAACAAATTAAAGCGTTTTGAGGTAATTGGATTTGTGCGTCGTTTAAGTTCAGATGAGAAATAATCGTCACCACCAACCGATGAGTTAAGGGAAAGAATTTCAGGGAGAAGAAGTTTATACAAGTCAAAACTCTCAACACTAAGAGATCTTTTTGCATACATGAATTTGTAGGGATCCGGAGTTACAAAATTCCTAATTTGCAAGATCCCCTCGTCAACAGCTGCCAGAGTAACATAAATGTTTCGAGATGGGGCAGTTTTTACAATAATTTCCTGTTTCGAGTTTGGTTTTATTTTTGGGGGATTGGAGATAGTAACAGGCAAATTAAGTTCCTTGCGTTCAACTTTTATTGAGGCAAAACCATGGGCAACAAGAAACGGAGTGGAATTATCGCTGTTGTGTTTCTTGAATAAAGTGGCAGTGACATAAGCGTTAGGCATATACTCATCGAAGACGGGAATCTCAACCTGTGCGGATTTATTCTGGAAGTCAATATATTTGTTGTAAAGTACACCTTCCCGTTCCATAGTTATAAGCATTTTACCTGAAAAAGGACCGATAAAGAGTACTTTTGCTTTTTCGCCCGGACGATAGACAGCTTTATCGAATACAATATCAATCTTTCCTTCTCTATTTACCTGGAACGAAGTGGAAGTTGCGGTTAAGAAACCATAAGCATAAAAAGACTTTTTAACATATTGATCACTAAGTTTATAGGCGACCCGCAATTCATATCTACCTGATTTCGTTACCATAAAAGTGAGGTCTTTGTCCCCACTTCCAGAGTTATAGTCTTTAGTCCATTCAATAATTTCTTTTTCTTCAGATGCGTAGTAATAACGATCAGAATAATCTTTTTTAAGAACTGTATTCCATTCATATCTAACAAGTGTAGCAGTCAGCGTTTTACCCGGAAGCGTGCGATCATCTTTATCAATCGTTACAACCGGGAAAGAGAGATTCTGATTTACAGCATAATATTCTCCGGTATTTTTAATTCCGATAAACTGTTTGTGAGGATAGATATTAAATGAAGAAACACGATTGACGGTACGGGAAGTAAGATCAAATACGGAAACGTAAGCTGTAGCCGAAATATATCCCTGCGAGGGGAGGTCATAAGGGGCAGCATAAGTTATACTACCTAATCCATTATCATCGAGTGTCCCTTCGAAAGGAACATTTTCAAAGACCGGTACTTCGGAAGTGTGATACTCAAAGTTATAGTCTGTAAACTTATTGCTTCGGAAAGGAAGAGATTTCAGGGAAATATAAGATTCATATTTTAAGTTGGAACCCTTCGCACCGAAAAGGAATTCGGTGTTTATCTTAATGCTGACATTTTCACCAGGTAAAACGGATGGTTTATCTGTCTTGACATTAACGCGAAGTTTATCAGGGACAAAATCTTCGACTGCAAATTTATAAGAATCGATAAGAATATCAACGCCACTATAAACTTCTGCAGTATATTCACCTGTAAGGGCATATACAGGAAGAGAAACAGAAAGTTCGAAGGAACCTTCCGGGTTCAGTGATTTTTTAATTTCCTGGAAGACTTTTCCCTGGGGATTTATTATTTTAACGAAAACAGGAATGTCTCCGGGAGTTTTAAGTTTATCAGTTCTTACAACAGAGGAGAGGTATACAGTTTCTCCAGGTCTATAAATATTTCTATCCGAATAAGTAAACACTGAGAAACCGGAAGCAACCGGATTCGTACCATCCACTTCAAAGCGTGAAGTTTCAATTAGGGTTGAACGAAGGTCGATGAAGTTAAAATCATCCTCTTTTTCAGCAGTGACTATTACAGGATTAAAATCTTTAATCTTTTCGGATATTGAGAGGAATCTTATCAATCCATCGCTATTGGTAGTACCTGTGAGCAGAATCTGGTTATTAGAGGAAAGAAGAGAAATAGTTACATCTTTGACAGGAGTAGCTTCTTTTATAGAGTTAACGAATACAACAAGTTCATCTTTTCCCTTCTTGGCAATGATTGCGAGATCGGAAAGAGCAATTATTTTAGAGTCGCTAATCCAAGCATCTTCCGTGGATGATACATTGACTACATAGATGCCTTTATTTTTAGAGTGAACAATTTTATCGAGATTCAGAGTAAATTTTTCCAGCCAGTTTCTTCTATTTTTCAGATTAATAACTTCACTATAAAGGATTCGCCCATAATTACCAACATAATATGTCGGATTATAGCCATAATCATCGTAGTAATAATTATCCGAGTACTGATTAAGCATAAGGGCGATATTGTTTTTAAAGACCTGATTGACCTGTATGTCAACTCCCGTAACATTCACAGTATTAACAAGGATATTTTTTTGACCACCAAGCATCAGATAAGTCCCTTTTTTATCTGCGAAATTGACTGAAGGAGAGATCTCGATAAGGGAAACAGTCTGCTCAAAGTCATCCTGAAGTTTACCGCCATAAGCACCGGACAGACCTTTTTTAATTAACAGATCCACTGACTGCATAGAAGCAAAATTTCCTTCGATTCTGAATAGATTTTCGCTTACTGAAAAGTTAAGATCTACAGGCGGATTAATTACCACAAAATCTTTGAGTTTATTCTCTTCCACCATTTGAGAAGTTTCCACTTCCAGCCATCCATTCTCGCCATCATATCCTGAGGCGATTCCAGTAACAGTCAATTCCGTTACAGGAGGAAGTGATTTTGAAATTCTTATGGTTTTATCAAGAGGTTTTTTACCGTAAATGGACTCCAAACCCTTCTTAACATAAAGGACAATCTCGATTTCTTTTTCAGTTTGCTGCACCTCACCGAAGTTAATGCTTATTTTTGTATCTGCTTTATCTGTAACAGGAATCCAGGTATCAACAAGCTTTCCATTCTGTCTGACTTCAAGATATTTCTTTAAAAGAGCAGGAGATACGGGGTAATTGAAACTAAGATTACCTTTGACACTAAGGCGATAGTATTGTTTGGGGATATTAGACCAGTAAAGGTCAAGTTTTTCGAGTTTTAAGTCGGGAGTCCGGAATTCGAATTCCTCGAAATCAGGATCGAAAGTTGAATTAAACAGGACTTTTTTTGTGATTTCTGCTGTGTAGGACTGCATAGGTTCGAGGGGAGAATCAGGAGAAAATATTAATCTGCTTGTTCCAACCCATTTGAATTTACCCTTAATAGCAGGGGTAAAAACAATGAACTCTTCGGTAAGCCATTTATCCTGCATATCTGCAGGTGCAAGATTTTCGGAAAAATCTACTGTGAAAGTCACAAGAGAGGGGATTTCTCCCTCGGGAGAGAATTCAACAACTTCCACGCTATTTGAGGGACCACAACCCCAAATAAATAAAACAACAAGAATAGAGAGTAACGCATTAAATTTTTTCATCTTATCACCTGCAAATTTATTATTGCAAAATATTTTATTCAAAAACCAGTTTTATGTCTATGGGTTTTTCGGGAGCGCTATGAAGATTCTTTACCGTGAAAATAGTTTCCAAAGGGAAAGTGCCTTTGTTCTCTTTGTTTCTAATAGTAATATGAACCTTACTATTTTTTTTCAGGGTGAATGCATCGGGTATATTGAAATCCGGATGTTTCTCTTTGAGAGAGAGTTTATAGTCAAATGAGGAGTTATTTGAAACCTCAAAGAAAGTGTTTTTACCATTTATGCCAATCTTTTTTACCGTAACTGATTTTGAAAAAATAGCATTTAAGTATTCCTCCTTACCGAACAGCATATCTTCGTAATACACAACAGTTCTTCGAGATAAGAGGGCATCTTTAACACCCTCCGGTGATTTTTCAGTTACGAAGAGGAGGTTAACCGGTCGATGTTCGCCTGCCGGATAATCCCAAAACATAGTAACAGGGATGTGAACATCGGAATTACCCAATATAGTAAGGTTATTTTCAAGCGCCCAGCGGAATGCTTCCGGATAATAACTTGTTTCATTAACGATTTCAATACCCTGGAATAAGCCAGCGTCGAAAAGTTCCTGATGTTCTTTCATCCATCTGACTTTGCCATCCACGACAGGGTAATCAGGATCCCGCCAGAACGGATGGTTAAAGACCGTGAAAGAGCCTTGTTCGCGAGCGAGTCTGAAAGCAACGCGAAAATCTGCAGTATCGAGTAGATTTGCATCCTTGATAAAAATTGCATTAAAATGTCCAGGAGGCATAGACTTAGTTATCTCAGTGCCACGAATGAGCATAATACCAAATTTTTCAGCTGCAGACAGTGCTAATTCATAAGAGCGGTTATTATTCCGTCTGATATCATCCTTATGTGGTTGATATTCAATATGGTCAGTGATAGCGATGCAATCAAGACCTTCACGCCAAGCTTCTTCGACTCTAATATCAGGCCAAACCGAGCCATCGGAAAATACTGTGTGCATGTGGAAATCACATTTGAGAGTTTTATATCCGAGGATATCGGGGACATGAATTTCTTTCCGGAATGATTCCTGTGAAAAAAGAATCAAAGTAAAAAGGAGGAAGAATAAAAATATTTTTTGTAAATGTGCCATAAAATACCTTTGAAAATAATTATTTGTTAGAAAGTTATTATGAAATTTAAGATAATAAACAATGTCAGGCAAGGAAAGGGGATAATTAAACAAATAATTTTTTAAGCAAGATTATTCGTCAAGCAGATTATTAAACTGAAGGTATAAAAAGTGAAAATTTGCGAAATCGGATCATTAAAAAAAAGGCATTCCCGTTGGGGGAATGCCTTGAGGTTGATTTGTTGCTACATTTAGAAGGAAGATCTTAAACCGGCATAAATCATTCTGCCACTGACAGGTCCCCAGATAAGGGAGGCATCGAAGTACCGGTCTTGCGGATTACCAGGATTAATAATGGGGTTACTCTGCTTAAAATCAAGAAGATTCTCACCACCGATGTAAACTGATAAAAGCGGGGAGAGAGAGTAGGTAGTTTGAGCATTAAGAATCACGAAAGAGGGGGAGTAATCATCCCTGCGGAATTCAACAGGATTTTGGGAAGTAGAGGGAATACGTTTTTGTCCAAACCATTGAGTGGTAATATCGAAAAGCAACTCGCTCTCCAGATCGTCAGAGCGGTAAGCGCGAATGGCAATATTAAGCAGAGCCCTGTTTTTAGAGGTGAATGGGCGAGGGAGCCATTGTCCATTCACAAACTGTTTAGAATCGAGGAAACGATAAGCAAGCCGAAGATCCACAAAATCCAAAGGTTTGAAATTCAGTTCAGTCTGGAATGAATTAGAGTAAGCGCCATTATCGACAGAGTAGAAGCGAACGATTCCGGGACTAAAATCGAGATCAGGAATCACAGTATTCTCGAAGAGAGTATGATAAAAATCTACAGAGATTGAAGCGTCGCGATAGTCAAAGAGGAAATAATGAGTTGCGTTGATTCCGAAATTCCATGCAATCTCCTGTTCGAGTCCAAATCCAAAATTGTTGACCGATAAAATATCGAGAGCGCGGGAGCTTATAAAGGAGGAGGAATTCTCAGCAAGGATATTTGCAGTACGGTAGCCTCTTCCAGCGGCAGCTCGAAAGACCCATTCCTCAACCGGAGAATACCTGAAGTGGAGGCGGGGAGTCAGCATGGCACCATAGAATGAATGATAATCTCCGCGGATACCTGCGATCATACTGAATTCATGAGCAGGTGAGTAGGTGTATTCAAAGAAAGCACCGGGCACCCGTTCAACCCGTCGAAAGTCAAGGGATGTAAAGTTTTCTTTAAAGTCATCGAGAGAGAAACCCGAGCCCAGTTTGAACTTATGAATTTCTTCCACAAAAAAGGACTGAAAAATAAAATTGAAGTAAAAGCTTTTTTGCAAGCCATTATACTCTCGAAGACCGAAGAGAGAATTGGTCTCATAATTGTTGTAGTTAATCTGGAAACCAAAACTCTTATGAGGTTCTTCCGGAAAGACATAACCGGTTTTAGAGAAGAAATTAAAGAATTTATTTTTATTATTATATCTAAACGAATTATTCAACGGAGGGAAGACATCAGGCGCAGCGCCAGTGTAGAGAGTACCTCCGGATTTCTCATCGTTAGCATATTGAAATCCAAATTGACTTTCCCAACCGTTTTCAGCATGATACTGCCAACGCTGCATAATATTGAAAGTATTGAAAGTCGGCATATCGAGGAAGCGGTCTGAGTTTAAGTCAGCCTCATGCCGACGATTGCTCCAATGAATAAGATTTATTGCAGCAAGATTTTCGGCCAGTTCAATCCGGTAATTGAGATTGCCTTCAAATCGTTGCTCATTGTCGCCATAGAGGTTTAGGAAGAATGGGGACTCTTCATTTTCGGCGTGAGGTTTAACAAAGTCAACATCAATTTGTCCGGTGATTGACTCATAACCATTTACAACAGGACCGAGACCTTTAGACAGGTTAATAGAATTAATCCAAGTACCGGGGATGAAATTGAGACCAACAGAGGAAATCAACCCACGAATAAAAGGGAGGTTTTCCATAGTTGTGCGAGTATAGATACCAGAAAGTCCGAGCATTTCAATTTGTTTTGATCCGGTGACGGCATCCGTAAAAGAGACATCCACAGCCGCATTTGTCTCAAAACTTTCGGACAGGTTACAGCAAGCTGCCTTAAACAACTCTTTTTTTGTAAGAATTGAAGAATTGTCTACTCCGAAATAGTCAACGATGATGGAGGGCTTTTCCCCAGTAACCGTAACATCGGAGGTCTGTGTGGCAACCGGTGAAAGATTTATTGTGAGAATTTTATCAGTATTAAGTACAGTCAGGGTATCTGATTCATATCCGATATAGGTAATTACCAGTTTATTAGTTTCAGAAGAAGGGGGGAGAGAGAAACTTCCATCATCAGCACTGGCAGTTCCCACAGAAGTATTCAGCCAGAAAATATTTGCTCCTACCAAAGGAGTATGATCATTGCCCGAGTGTTCGACGACTTTTCCCCTCACGACATTCTGGGCAAACAGAGAGTATGAGCAAAAAGCGATAAGTGAAAAAACAAAAAATTTCATTTGATATTCCCCCGATTAATGAGTTTTGGGATTATCTCTATAGAGGCAGCATTTAGGCAATTTTTTATAGACCTCATCCGGAGCCTTGAACTTTTCAGTATCATGACCGAAGGAGGCAATTCTTTTCTGAAGAGAGTCCGAACTTACAGTAGTTTCGAAAATCACCTTAAGATTTTTTGTATGCTTATCCCATTTAGCATATTTTACTTCAGGGATATCTATTGCTTTTTCAATACGTTTTTTGCACATATCACAGTTTCCGAACACTTTTAATTTTATTTCGGAAGTCGGGATATCCTGAGCAATATTTGAGATTAACAGTAATGGAACAAAAAACAGAGTTAAAAAAAATAATTTTTTCATATGGTCCTCAAAAAAATGATTAAAAAATAATAATTTGAATTATTTGCGCCAGGCAAATAAAACAGGGTGATTATTATTTTATCAAATCAAGAAGGAGGAATTAAGAATGGGGATATCCTTAAGAAAGATACCGGGAGGGGGTGAAAGGATAAATGAGAAATTCTCAGTGAAATTACACGTTGGATCCTGATTAACGAAATAATATAGAACAGGAGCAGATGGTGAATCTATCTGAAACTTATTTTGAGTAGTGTAAGTATCATCCAATTTAATAATCTTTACCACATCTGAGCAGCAAGAGAGAGAGCAGGAGGAATGGCTGCATGAGGAATACTCACCATGACAAGGATCGGTCTGTTCTTTGGAAGTCATAAATGAGAAAGAATGCATTTCACCGCTACAAAAATGAGCAGAGACAGTAATGCCCAGATTTATCAAAATATAGACTGACACAAAAAATATGTAGAATGTCTTTTTCACGACTCAAATATACTAAGATGAAAAGATAATATCAATACCAAATTTAAGTTCCAAGCATTATAAAGGGCGATAATTTTTTGGAATTTTGTTCCAAATAATAACCAACAAGGTTACAACCAGAAGAATGGCAAAGAACCAGAGGAAAGAAAAAAGCAGGGACTGGGTTTTATAAATAAAAGTAGAAATATTACCAATAATAAGCCACTGGAAGACATATACGGGAGTTACATTTTTCCCAATCCATTTAAGATAAACAAGTGGTTTGGCAGCCAGAGAAATAGAATTAATCTTCGAAACGATGAAAAGATAACCAGAAAGAAAAAGGAGAGTCCAAACAAAGAATTCAATTTCATGGTGATAATAGACGGGCAGATTAGAACTAACGATCAGGGCGAAGTCAAAAGTAATGTACATATAAAGGGCCCAGGCAATAATAACGAGAATAGTAATTTGTTTATCGGCTTTAAATCTATAACCGAATTCCTGCTGCATTAAATAAAAAGACCAACCGAGCATTGGATAAGCAAGCCATGGAAGGAGAGGGAAAAAGGACCATGACCAATTACCACCAATCATTGGTATTAAGTAACGGAGAAAATGTGAATGAGGTTCAGTGAAGTCAAGAGAGAAAGCAGTGAGCCAAGCGATCAAGAAACTCAGGAGAAGAGGGATCAGGAAATGAAGGGAGATTATTTTCCGAAGGAAGGAGAGGATAATGATACTTAGTCCTGCAAGGATAAGGATATCCACACCGAAGATATACTGAAACGGATCAAGAAAAAACTCGTTATTATAAATTTTGATCAGAAGGCTAAAATTCAAGCCGATATTCAACAGAATCCCGCCTAAAAACAAATACAAACCCCGCATCAGAGAAGACTCCAAATCCTTTTTAGAAACAGCGAGGAAGTATCCCATAACTGTCATGAATACCGGAGCGGCAGGCGGACCCCCAAGAAACAATGAGAAAGCACCTGTAAGCGAGTTAAACAAACTTTCTTCAGCAAACAATTGCATTATATGGACCTGGATCATAAAAATAACAGCCAATCCTTTAAGCAAGTCAGCAGAGCCATTTCTTTTAGTTAAATCATAATCGAAAAAATTCAGGTTCATACGAGTCCAGGAAATAATTATTAATAATGTCAACCGAAATTTAATGAAAACAGAGGATTATTCACTTTAAAAATGCCCTAAATTATAGGGATAAAATGAGTAAATTTAAAAGTTAAATAAAATTTTATGGAGAGTGTCTTGAAACAGATGATGCAAAAGAGAAAAATTGTTTTCAGTATATCACTACTAATTATTTCAACTTTTTTGTTTTTCGGATCAACCCCGCCAGATGAGGGGATGTATCCGCTAAGCGAGATATACAAACTCGATTTAAAGAATGCCGGACTCAAGATGGAGGTAAAAGAGCTTTACAATCCAGATGGGGTGAGTCTAATAGATGCATTGGTAAGTCTACAAGGTTGTACCGGTTCTTTTGTTTCTAACGAGGGATTGATATTAACCAATCATCACTGTGCTTTTGATTACATACGGAAAGCGAGCTCCGTAGAAAAAAATATATTAGAAGAAGGATTTTTAGCCAAGACGAGAAACGAAGAAATTGAAGCCAGGGGCTTAACATGTAAGATAACAGAGTCGTATGTAGACGTATCCGATAAAATACTTGCTGCCGCAAATGAGGCAAAGGATATAGCGGAAAGAATGACACTAATCAGAAAGAAGATGAAACAACTGGTTGACGAAGTCAAGAAAGAAGATCCTGGATCCGAGGCAGAAGTATCGGAGATGTTCATAGGGAAGACATATATACTTTTCAAGTACAGAGTTTTAAGAGATGTAAGATTGGTTTACGCACCACCAAGAGCGATAGGAGAATTCGGTGGTGAGAGTGACAACTGGGTATGGCCAAGGCACACGGGGGATTTCACATTTTTACGAGCATACGTTGCACCTGACGGATCACCAGCTACCTATTCAGAAAAGAACATTCCGTACACACCAAAGAGATTTTTGAAAGTGAACCCTAACGGAGTTGAGGAAGGGGATTTCATGTTCATTCTGGGGTATCCCGGGAGGACATTCAGGCATCAACCATCGCAATACACAAGATTCCATGAGCAATATCAATTGCCTTACATACAAAATCTTTTCAAGGAATTAATTGATGAATACACAAAATTAGGGGATAACAATCCAACGCTCGCGCTAAAACTTTCGTCAAGGATTAAATCTTTTGCAAATACCGAGAAGAACTACAGAGGAAAAATTCTTGGGATGAGAAGACTTTCACTTGTGGACAAGAGAGAGGGTGAAGAGAGAGAACTGCAGAAGTTTATTGATTCAGATCCGAAACTTAAAGAGGAGTATGGGAGCGTACTAAAAGATATTGACGAGATCTATAAAGAAATCTTCGATGACGGAAGACTTGGTTTAATGTATGCGCAGATTAGGAGAAATCCGCTGATCAGATTATATGATCTTTTAGCTGAGTACAGGAGAGAAATCAAAAAACCGGAAGATGAGAGAGCAGCAGGATTGAGGGGGAATCGAATTGAGAATTTCCACGCAGCAGTCAAGGAATTATGCAACGACCTGGACCAGGAAGCGGAGACAGTCATGCTTGCAAAGATACTTAACGATGCAAGAAGATTTCCCGAGATGCAAAAATTGGAGACACTGAAGGATTTATATGAAAAGAAGGAATCACCTGAAGAAATAACCAAATATATCAGGCAACTGGTTAAAGGATCCATGATTAGGGATTATGATTCATTCAAAAAACTGTCAGAAGCAGAAGATGAAGAACTCGAAAAAGCAAATGATGAATTGAGGGATTTCATATCAGACCTGAAAAAAGATTACAGACCATTCCAGGCGAAGTCAGATATAATTAACGGAAAGCTGAACATAAGTTTAGCTAAGCTTGTTGACGTAAAGAAGATATGGCAAAAAAAGTCATTTATTCCGGACGCAAACAGTACACTCCGACTTACATACGGTTACATAAAAGGATACACTCCTGCAGATGCGACAAACTTCAAACCAATAACCACACTAAGCGGATTAATAGAGAAGAGTTATCTGGGAGGGGATTACAAGATTCCAAAAAAACTGAAAGAGTTATATGATAAAAAAGAATTCGGAAGATATAAGAACCAGAAACTGGGAGACGTGCCAGTTGCAATACTCTATAACTCAGATACGACCGGGGGTAACTCAGGAAGTCCGATAATGAACGCATACGGGGAATTGATAGGGGTGAATTTTGACAGGTCGTATGAGGCGACGATCAATGATTATGCATGGAGTCAAGATTACTCGAGGTCAATAGGAGTAGATATAAGATTTGTGCTCTGGGTAACGGAGAAAATCGGCGGGGCAGATAATGTTATCAAAGAATTAGGAATTAATTAAGAAGAACAAAATGGAAAAAGTAAGATCAACAACAATAATCGGGATAGTTCACAACGGTAAAGCAGCGCTTGGGGGAGACGGGCAGGTGACTTTAGGAAACACTGTAATGAAGCATAATGCCGTGAAGATACGAAAGATATCGAACGGGAAAGCGATTTGCGGATTTGCGGGAGCGACATCGGATGCGTTCACCTTAATGGAGATGTTCGAGGACAAACTTGAGCAGTACAGAGGGAATGTTCAGAGAGCCGCGGTTGAATTAGCCAAAGAGTGGAGAAAGGATAAATATCTCAGAAGACTGGAAGCCATGTTAGCAGTAGTAACTTCAGATACGGCACTTGTAGTATCCGGTAACGGAGATGTTATTGAGACGGAAGACAAGATAGTAGCGATTGGTTCCGGGGGGATGTATGCTTTATCAGCGGCAAAGATGCTGAAGAAATACAGCAATCTTGAGGCGGCTGAAATCGTAAGGGAGTCATTAAAGACAGCCTCGGAAGTATGCATATATACGAATGACAAAATTAATGTAGAAACAATAGATTAGAGCAGGAAATAAATGAAGAAGAATCTGAAAGAAGTTCTAACACCAACCCAAATAGTTGCAGAACTGAATAAATTTATAATTGGACAGGAAGATGCGAAAGTTGCAGTGGCAATAGCATTACGAAACAGATGGAGACGGCAACAAGTTGAAGGTTCATTAAAGGATGAGATACTGCCGAACAATATAATACTGATAGGTCCAACCGGAGTGGGGAAGACTGAAATTGCCAGGAGGCTGGCGAATTTAGCGAAAGCGCCATTTGTAAAGGTTGAGGCGTCCAAGTATACTGAAGTTGGATATGTGGGGAGAGACGTAGAATCCATGATAAGGGATTTGGCGGACATAGCCGTGAACATGGTGAAAGCCGAGAGGACAGAGGAGGTAAAATCGAGAGCGGTTGAGTTGGCAGACGAGAGGATACTTGATATGCTTATTCCACCAATTAAGAAGCCGGCAATCCCGAACGGAGAAGAAAACGGCGAGCAGAATGATGAGGTTTATCAAAATCAGAAGACAAGAGAATGGATGCGCTTCAAGCTTAAGAATGGGGAGCTTGACGAAAAGATGATTGAGTTTGATACGACTCAGCCGGCAATGGGAATGCAGATACTAGGACCTTTAGGGGGGGATGACCTTGGGATAAATTTGCAGGATATGATGTCGAGCATGCTACCAAAGAAAAAGAAAAAAAGAAAAACGAATATAAAAGAAGCCAGGGAAATTATTGCCGATGAAGAAGCCCAGAAGTTAATAGATATTGATGCTGCTCAGAAAGAAGCAGTACAAAGAGTAGAAAACACAGGGATTGTGTTTATTGATGAGATTGATAAAATTGCCGGTTCCTCAGGAAAAGGGCACGGTCCGGATGTTTCCAGGGAGGGGGTACAGAGAGATCTACTTCCGATAGTTGAAGGATCGAGTGTGAACACCAAATATGGAGTTGTTAAGACGGATCATATTTTATTCATTGCCTCAGGAGCATTTCACATTGCGAAACCTTCGGATCTGATTCCCGAATTACAGGGAAGATTTCCTATAAGAGTTGAACTTAAAAGTCTGACAGAAGAGGATTTTGTAAAGATACTCACATTGCCTGAGAATGCCTTATTAAAGCAATACTCCGCATTACTTCAGACTGAAGGGGTTAAAGTAAACTTTCTTGATGACGGAATCAATGAGATTGCGAAGATAGCTTATCAAGTGAATGAAGAGATAGAAAATATTGGAGCAAGAAGACTGCATACAATATTAACAACACTGCTGGAGGACATACTGTTTATGGTTCCGGACAAGATGCCGGATGCGGAGATACGGGTTAACAGCCAGATGGTAAAAGAAAAACTTGAGAAGATAGTTAAGAACAGGGACTTAAGCAAGTATATACTTTAACGTTGTAAAAGGGATAATAAGAAAAGAGCTGCCATTGGCAGCTCTTTTTGTTTTAGTACTTATCAAGTGATTTTATTTCCTCCGGTGAAGCAATGAGAAAACTAATTGCGGTACCACCGCTTTCAACCAGGGAGAGTTTTAGACGGGTTTTTGAGTTAACCAGATATTTATTAATCTGATAAGAAATGGGATTCTTTTCCCAGTGAGCATTTTCGCCATCTGAATAAACTGTTGCAGTATACCACTTGTCTGTTGTTAAGAAATCACAAGATATTTCCGAGGTGCGTTTATTTTCATCAGTGATAGCACCGAGGAACCAGGAGTCATTATTTTTTGCTTTACGGACGATGGTAACATAATCACCCGGTTCTGCTTCCAGAACCTTTGTTTCGTCCCAATCAACCGGAACATCCTTAATAAACCGGAATGCGTCCAAATATTTAGAGTAATTTTCAGGCAAGTCAGCAGCCATTTGAAGCGGGCTATACATGGTTACGTAGAGAGCGAGTTGTTTAGCAAGCGTTGTATGCACCTGAAACTTTTTGGAAGGATCGTAGTAGTTCATTTTAATTTCGAAAATACCGGGGGTATAATCCATCGGACCCCCCATAAGACGAGTGAATGGAAGGATTGTTTCGTGCTCAGGTGGATTACCACGGCTCCAAGCGTTGAACTCATTACCTCGTGCTGCCTCACTTGAAAGCCAGTTAGGGAAAGTGCGATGAAGTCCGGTTGGACGGCAGGATTCATGGGAATTAATCATAATCTGATACCCGGCAGATTTGCGGGCAGCGTGAATATAGTGATTAATCATCCACTGACCATCGTGATATTCTCCCCGCGGGATAATACGACCGACATAGCCGGTTTTAACTGCATCGTAGCCAAAATTTTTCATAAAGCGGAAAGCTTCATCCATACGGCGTTCATAGTTTGTAGCAGAAGCGGAAGTTTCGTGGTGCATTATTAATTTAACATTTTTAGATTCAGCATATTTCTGAAGTTCCAGGAGATCAAAGTCGGGATAAGGGGTAATGAAATCGAAGACGTTTTCTTTCCACTGACCGAACCAATCTTCCCATCCGATATTCCAACCTTCCACAAGGACGGCATCGAATCCATGTTCAGCTGCGAAGTCAATATAAAACTTTGTGCGCTCAGTAGTAGCGCCGTGTTTGCCGGTAGGGGTAAGGTTTTTCCAATCGGTAAGATCGAGTTTCACATTATTTATATCAGAATAATTCCAGTTTGAGACGCCTACGTGAAGTTCCCACCAGATACCAATGTATTTAATGGGTTTGATCCACGAGGTGTTTTCAATTTGGGAAGGATCGTTCAAGTTAAGGATGGTCTTAGATTCGAGTATAGCAGGAGCGTTGTCCGAAACCAGGATAGTTCTGTAGGGAGTGTGACAAGGGGTTTGGAGATAGGCTTTATTTCCAAGCACATCCGGGACGAGGTGTGAGCGGAGAGAAAAAGTTTTTTGATTTATTTCAATCTGCATCACCGGATAGTTGATGAGTCCGGCCTCGTGGATATTGATATAGAGGTTATCAGAAGTCTTCATCATCAGGGGAGTCTGGACGAAGTTTTTTCCGATTATAGATTTAGTAGAAATCTCATTAATAGTTGCGCCGTATGAAGCGTCAACTTCGCTGAGTTTAGTTGTGGTATAGAAATACTCATTTGAGTCGTAATCACCGGGAATCCAGAAGGCTTTATGATCGGCGGTCAGATTAAATTCAGTTAATTCATCAGAGACAGTAAAGTATTTTAAACCATCCTGCTGGGGGAACTCATAGCGGAAGCCGAGTCCATCGTTGAAGAGTCTGAAGCGAATACGAAGCTCACGATTATCGCGTCTGCGCAGGGAGATTAAAAGCTCGTTGTAATTATTCCGGATAGTTTTAACTTCACCCCAGACAGGTTGCCAAGATCCATCGTAAGAACTGGTTTCGTGGTTAACAAGGGTGAAACCTTCCGCAAGATTTGCCTGATCCTTAATAAAAATACCGAGTTTACTTTTATTAATGATCTGCATTTTGTTGAAGGTTAATTCATAAACGGGTTCGCCGTAGTCAGTCATGGAGAAGGTAAGAGACAAACGTCCATCGGGGGAATTAATAGTTTGGGGTGATAAAATATGTGTAATCATAAATATCAAGAAGGTCAATATGGAAATAAACTCATGCTTGTTCATTTTTTTTACTCTCCCTGAAGACCGAATTATATCTTTCAATACTTCTCATAATTATTTCATAAGCTTTGTCTTTAGTAAGGAATTCATTAACCTCGACCTGTTTGTGCTCAAGTTTTTTATAGTCTTCAAAAAATCTTTTCAGTTCGATGTTGGTATGAGGGGGGAGTTGGTTGAGGTCATTGATGTAATTAACACCCATATCGTTTTTAGCGACAGCGATAATTTTTTCATCATTTTCATGATTATCAATCATTAACATTACGCCAATTACTTTTGCTTCGACGAGTGCCAGGGGGTGGACTCCTATAGAGCTTATAACGAGAATATCAAGGGGGTCGCCGTCATCAGCCAGGGTTTGGGGAATGAAACCATAGTTAGCGGGATAATGAACTGCAGAGTACAATACACGGTCCAGTTTAAGAAGACCGGAATCTTTATCGATCTCATATTTTCCAGAGGAACCTTTCGATATTTCTATAACCGAAGTGACAAATTTGGGGACGTCTTTTCCATAACCAATAGAATGCCATGGATGTTTAATGTTAATTGGAAGCATAAAATCTCCGAGGGAATAGTTATTTATCTATAATTATTTCAAAACAAAAAATACAACTTTATCAAAGAATTAAAAAGAAAAAACTAAAAAGAAAAGGGCTGCCAAAGATGCAGCCCTTTAAAGGTTCAGATGGTAAGAAAGAACTTTATTTTTTAATTATGTTTCCGTCTGTATCAATTACGTTGATCTTATAACCAAGTTCTTTAAGGGGGTCCTCAATTTTTGAGAGGTCACCAACAACAACCCAGATCATTTTATCGGGGGCGAGAATGCGTTTTGCGACTTTAGTGATTTCCGAATCAGAAAGGCTGTTGATTTTTTTGACGTAAGTATCGTAATAATTATCAGGGAGATTGTAGTCAACAATTTCGCTAAGGGAATTAAGAATTGCATTATTTGTTTCCCAACTTCCAGGAAGTTCGAGAGTTTTGTTGAGTTTCATTTTGCTAATTTCTTCAGAAGTAATTGGTTTATCCGTGAGGAAGCCGGAGATTTCCTTATGTATTTCCTGAATAGACTCCTTGGTTTTATCCCCCTGAACGAAAGCAAAGACGAGGAAAGGCATCTGACCTTCAGAAGTAAAGAAAGTACTTCCTGCGCCGTAGGACCAGTGTTTATCTTCGCGAAGGTTCATGTTGATTCTTGAAGTAAATGTACCGCCGAGGACATAATTGAGCGCTTCCATTTCGAGATAATTCTCATCACTGCGCGGGGGGGCGACATGTCCGGCAATAACAACGGACTGAGGGGAGCCGGGTTTATCCATCACGTAAACGACAGGGGCAGTCTTATGGGAGACATTTTCAATTTTCTTTTTGGGTGCATCACCCGACTTCCAATTCTTGAAGAGTTTATCTATTTTGGATTTCAGTTCATCCATAGAAATATCACCAACGACGATGAGGGTGGAGTTATTGGGTTTGAACCATTTATCGTGGAATGAAACGATATCATTGCGGGTAATATTCTTAACAGTTTCCTCGTAACCGCTACCGGTGAAGGGGGTTCCATAGGGATGATCTTCGCCGTAAATATATTTAGGAAGGACACGCAAAGCCATCTGGGTGGGGGAGGATTTTTCGCGTTTAATCTGAGAGAATCTTTCATTCTTCAGGCGATCCAGTTCTTTATCAGGGAAGGAGGGATTGAGGATTATATCAGCGAAGAGTTCGAGCGATTTATCAAGAGATCCTTTGAGAGCAGATAATCCGACATTACAATTATCAAGACCAGAGCCAGTATAGAGGTTGGCGCCGAGTTTAAGGAGTTCCTCGTTAAGCTGAAGGGAGGTTTTAGTTTTGGTACCTTCATCCATAAGATTCATAGCAAGACTGCTAGTGCCTTCGGGGAGGTTCTGATCAGCAGCGAAGCCAGCATCAACGGAAAGGAGGAAGTTGACAACCGGGACGGCAGTCCTTGTTGCCAGGACAATTTTAAGGCCGTTTGAGAGTGTGCTTCTTTCAATCTTAGGAAATTTTGCAACGGGGGGTTCCGAAGTTTCGGGAAGTTTTGATCTATCTGCAGTGGAAGTTTCAGTAACGAGATTTTCATAAGGATGAATTTCGAGAATACTAACACCATCTGAGAGCCAGTCATTCATAGCTTTTTTAATATCAGCGGCTTTCATTTCATCGAGCCACTGAAGCCTGGTTTTATAAAAGTCAGGAGAACCGGAAAAAATAAAAGACTGAGCGAGGATATCGCTTTTACCACCGAAGCCACCGATTCGTTCGATACCCCGTACGAAACCGGAAATGAAATTAGTTTTAACGAGTTCAAGTTCGGATTGAGTAGGCCCGTCATTAAGCAATTTAGCAAATTCCTCATCAAGGATCTGTTCGATTTTAGCGAGGTCAATACCGGGTTTTGCGGTAACGTCGAGAGTGAACTGGCTACCGAGTTCTTTGGGGCTGATATAAGCGCGGGCATCGGTAGCTATTTGTTCTTCGTAAACAAGGCGTTTATACAGCCTGGAGTTTTTACCAACGGCAAGGACGTCCGAAGCGAGATCAAGCAAGAAGAGATCTTTAGAACTCCACTCTGGGATGTTCCAAATTTTTATAATTCTTGACTGAGGGACGCGATCCTCAACGACGAATCTTTTCAGACCTGTCATTTTCGCGACCCAAGTTACCGGGCGTTGAACAGGTTGAATTGGGGGAATATCGCCGAAAAATTTATTAACTTTTTCGTAAGCAAGTTGAGGGGTAATATCACCGGCGAGAACGAGGACGGCATTATTAGGACCGTAGTAGTTTTTAAACCATTCGTGAACGTCTTCGAGTTTAGCGGCGTCAAGGTCTTCCATAGAACCGATGACAGACCAGGAGTAGGGATGACCGACGGGGTAACAATTTTTAGTAGAATGGTCTTCGATTTTCATCATGTAAGGTTCGTTATCGTACTGACGTTTTTCATTTTGAACGACACCGCGCTGTTCATCGAGTTTAGCCTGAGTAATGGCGCCAATCAGGTGACCCATTCTGTCTGACTCCATCCAGAGGGCAACGTCCAGAGCAGAAGTCGGGACGTTCTGGAAGTAGTTAGTTCGGTCTTCGCTGGTAGTACCATTAAGGTCGGTAGCGCCAACTTTTTCAAGGGCTTTAAAGTAGTCATCGTCGTAATTTTCGCTACCATTAAACATAAGGTGTTCGAACAAATGAGCAAAGCCGGTACGACCCGGTTTTTCATTTTTAGAACCGACATGATACCAGATATTAACGGCAACTATTGGTGCTTTATGGTCTTCGTGAACGAGGAGGGTTAAACCATTTTTAAGCACAAATTTTGTGTAGGGGATATCAATATCCTTTGCGGACTGAGCAAGTTGGGGTTTGGAAATCACCAGCAGAGCCGCAATCAGAACAAAAAACAGGTATTTCATAAATAATTCTCCAAAAAATGATCTGAAAATTATTCAGATAAGAAATAAGAAAAAAAAGCATATGTAAGAATGGTAGTATTTCTACATAAACGGAAAGATTTGGATAACCGGGGGAAAAAATAAGAGAAATCCGAAGGGCTTACGAAATAGAAATAAGGATGGCTTTACCACGGCTTTACTACGGCTTTACTACGGCTTTACTACGGCTTTACCACGGTTTTTATACGGCTTTGTATAAATGGGGCGGGGATGGGACGAGGGCGTTATAACGTTCGTAACGTTTTTAACGTTTGTAACGTTTTTAACGGAAAGGGGAAAAGGTTTATTTGTTGAGTTGGCTTCGCCGTCATTAATGGTCATTAAGTCGTTTTTAACGTTTGTAACGTTCGTAACGTTCGTAACGGGAGGTTAATCCGCTACGCGGAAGCGGTTTTTCAGGGGATTCGGTTTCTATTGATATTTATCCGCTAACGCGGAAGAAAATAATTGTTAATGGTAAATTATGAATTGATAATCTCAAATTAAAAAACCCCCCTTGATCCCCTCCCGAAAGCTTTCGGGATTAAGGGGGGAAATATCATCCCTTTGATCCCCTCCCGAAAGCTTTCTGGATGGGAAAAATCAGTAGCGTTTGTAACGTTCGTAACGTTTGTAACGTTTGTAACGGGACGAAAGTCGAAGGTCGAAGATCCGAAGACGGAATCCGCCCCAGCGGAGGAAGACGGAGGGAGGGAAGTGGACGTATTGCGGATGTTTATGAATGTGGATTGTGTCTTGAAATAATGACGTTTTTAAGCTAAATTCAGAGGAAATCGTGAGTGGGGACATTGGGACGCTTATTTTGCCCATATCATAAAAAATCTTTTTTGGGGCGATCCAGGGGGCAATTTAAGGGGCCGAGGGTGGGAATTAATTTTGTTTAGAATGTGAAGAATGTGAAGAACAAATATCATTTGTAAGTAAATAAAATTTGCGGTAAATTTATGTAATGAAATGATAATATTGTAAAAACTATAAATGGCAATTACATAAATTAATAGTACAATAATTTAAAACGATAATAAATGAATATAGAAGGCAAAATAACCGGGATAAAATATAAAGTTGTTTTATCCGCCCCCTTAAAAGAACTTCATGTTGATAATTTTAATATAAATAAAGCACCTTCGGCTTGTTTGTTAGTAGACAATAAACACACTTTTGCGATTTCAAAATGGGTTTCGCCTAAACGAACTCGCTCTTATCCTTTTGAACGTGTTTTCAACACATTGAAAAATTCAAAGAAAATAACCGTAATACCAATTGTAAAGGACGAAGGCGAAAAAGGCGATAGAGATTTTATTCAATGGGATACGGTTTCATTAATGTCTTTGTTAGATGTGTTTGTAATTTTCGCCTACTATGATAAAGCAGATAAAGCAAACCTCAAAATAACCAACCAACAATTCAACAATAAATATGTTCTTTCCAAAATCAAGGAGATTGAACAATATCATAGTTCTGCACTACACTGGAATTTAAACGAACTTAAGACTAATTTGCATCGAATCATTGCAAAAGTAAAGATAGCTTATTCGAGGATAGAAAATTTAACAGGGGTAAAACTTCACAACAGAAATGGTATAAACAACTTTAAAGACAAAATCGGGAAAGATGTTTCTTCATTTATGGCTTTTTCAAGGGAAAAAGCTAAAAAAGCGCAGTCAAGAGAATTTGTTACCCAACGACCCAAAGAAAGTTTATCTACACTCACAAAAGCTAAAATCACTATAACCAACTATCTGGGTGGACAGTATTTTTTAACGGTGGACGAGATTTCGCTTGACAAAAATAAGGTCGCCTTGATCGAAGGGAAGCATAGTAAGAATGCAAGGCTACCGAGTAAGGGAGATATTAAAGACGGTTTGTTAAAGATGGTGTTGTACTGTAACCTTTCAAACGTTACTGTAAATGGAAAGAAAAGAAAAAGTGAAGCTGTTTTATGTTTGACCTCAACCAGAATTCGAGGGGCTATTACTTCCAAAAGCACAAAGCAAGAAATATCATCTTTTTTTGAAAGCAATAAATTCTCAAAATCTCAAAGAGTCTTGGTAGAAAATATTATTGCAGAAGCAAAGCAAAATAAATTTCTAATTAAAATCAGGTTTTCAAAATGATAAGAAGCCCATTGAGGTATCCAGGTGGAAAAAGTCGAGCTGTAGAATTAATCGCTAAACTTTTGCCGGAATTTGACGAATTTCGAGAACCATTTTTAGGAGGTGGTTCAGTCTTTCTTTATGCCAAACAGCGCTACCCAAGCAAAAGATTTTGGGTTAATGATCTTTATTTAGAACTATTCAAATTTTGGGAAATGAGTCAAAAGGATGTTGATTCCTTGATTAGCAAAATTTATGAATGGAGAAATCAATTTCCGGTAGGGAAGGATTTGTATAAATTCTTAAATTCAAATTTGGAAAGATTTAATGATTTAGAAAGGGCAGTTGCATTTTTTATCTATAATCGAATAACGTTTTCGGGTACAAGTTTAAGTGGTGGGTTTAGCGAACATGCTTTTACAGGTCGATTTACTGAAAGCAGTATTCAACGTCTTAGCCAATTCGCAAAAGTTATAAAGGAAGCGAGAATAACTAATCTTGATTATGAGGCATTAGTAAAAGCAGAAGGTAAAAATGTATTTATATTTCTTGACCCACCATATTATTCGGCGACAAAATCTGCATTGTATGGAAAAAATGGGAATATGCACAAATCATTTGATCACATCAACTTTGCAGAAACAATGAGACTCTGCAAACATAAGTGGCTTATTACTTATGACGACAGCAACTATATCAGAAATTTATTTTCATTTGCAAACATAATTCCCTGGGACTTAACCTACGGAATGAGAAATGTGACAAGGGGTTCAGACCAAAAAGGGAAAGAGTTATTTATTTCAAACTATTTAGAATATTTACCTAAAAATGAAGAACTTCCGTTATTTGAGCAAATAGTGAATTTTGAAAGGACAATTCAGTAAAAATGAAAGAAAAATAAACTACTTGGCCGAACCAAAAGTTGTGCGCAATAAGGGATTTTGTGGCAATTCAGGCAATCTACCACACTCAGTTCCCTCCACTCTCCACTCTCTTCGCCCCATAAAAATAACCAGTACTAACCCCAGAGAAATTTGACAAGATGAATGGATGAATGATTGGATGGTCATTAAGTCGTTTGTAACGTTTTTAACGTTCGTAACGTTCGTAACCGGGGATTAATCCGCTACGCGGAAAAGAAAGGTAAAGGAAGAGGTAAAGGTAAAGAGACAAAGAGACAGAAGCACAGTGAAAATAATTGTTAATGGTAAATTATGAATTGATAATCTCAAATTAAAAAACCCCCCTTGATCCCCCCTTTGGCTAAGGGGGGAAATATCATCCCCTTGATCCCCTCCCGAAAGCTTTCGGGATTAAGGGGGGAAATATCATCCCTTTGATCTCATCCTGAAAGCTTTCGAGAGGGGAAAAATCAGTAGCGTTTGTAACGTTCGTAACGTTTGTAACGTTTGTAACGGGACGAAAGTCGAAGGTGCGAAGACGGAATCCGCCCCAGCGGAGGAAGACGGAGGGAGGGAGGGGATTGTCCTTAAACAGCTATTTAAAGTGGTTTCGGAGTCATGGGTTTTCGTGGTTTTTTGTACCGATGTTGATGCCAAAGAGACGGAATGGGGGAGCTTTGTATTCTTTTGGCAAATAGTTTTCGGGAATGGTAATCTGATTTCCATCCCGGACGGCACTAAAATGAGGCGACATGATTTCTATACCGGCTTCGTTGAATTTATCCTGTATTTTGGAGTGAAGTTCACTATAGGTTGCTGCCTGGGATTGCGGATTGTTAGTATAAGCATTTAATTCATAGGCGACGCTGAAATCGTCCAGACTGGTCTGAAGTACAAAGGGTTTGGGTTCAGAGAGAAGAGATTCGCATTCGGAAGCTGCGGAGATAAGAAGCTCATGGACTTTTTTCCAGGGGACATCATATCCGATGGTTACGGTAGTGTTAAGTATGAGACCTTTTTCTGAAGCGGAGGAGCTAAAATTTATGATATGACTACCTAGAACCATTGCGTTAGGAATTGTAACATCAACGTTCTTGACGGTTCTAATGCGGGAGACGAGTAGAGTTTTTTCGACGACATCACCTACCGTATCTGCAATTTTCACACGGTCACCGATTTTGAAGGGGCGCATATATGTAAGTACAACACCCGAGACTATATTTGCAATTGCAGATGAAGATCCGAGAGAAAGCAAGATGCCGAGGAAGACGGAAATGCCCTGAAAAGCCGGGGAATTTGAACCGGGGAGGTATGGAAAAATAATGATTGCGGCGAGTACGAGAATCAGGAAGCGGACAATTTTATAAGTTGGCATTGCCCATTCGCGATGAAAAGCGGGAAATTCAATATTACCGTTGTTAATTTCGGAGAAGATAAAACCGACAAAGCGAATTGCATATCGGAAGACAGCAGAAAGGATGATGATGAAAAAGAGATTGGGGAGGAAGTCGACAATGGCTTTTATAACAACGTTTACAGGATTGAGAACATAATTCAAGAGTTGACCAGACCAGTTGCTGCTGAAGGGGAAGAGACTAAAAACAATAGTTACAAAGAAGTAGAGGAGAAGAATCTGAAGTACAAGGCGGGAGAATTTAGTAATCAGAATCAGAACCTCAACAGTTCTTTCAGCAGACAGGAGATCAACAGATTTAAGGCGAAGGGTTTTTATTTTAGTTCCTTTCCAGCTTTGATATCTGGATTTCATGAATGAGGTCAAAGAGTTAATGCTTTTGAAGAGTACAACATAAAGGGCAGTATAAAATACCAGAAGGATTAAGATCTTGACAAGAGGTTGAAGCTGCCATTTACGTGTATAAGGCCAGAGATGGAGAATTTCAGTCAGGAAGAGATAAACAGCAAAAAGAGTAAGCACAAAGCGAAGACCTTTAAGGGAAATGAGAAGGAAACTTACTATGGTTGAGGACTTAACAAGTTGTTTATCCTTAAGGTTAATGTCTTTAATTTTTGCATTATCGAGTGACTGTACTTTTTTATAGAGCCAGGGAAAGAGACGGGAAACAAGGAATAAAAAGAGGAGCAGCGCAACAAGATATACAATGGAGTAGATGGAATTATTAATCAGATTTTCGTTGCTATAAAGTTTTCTTGTGTCCCACAGTTTTTTAACAATAATTGAACGGTATCTTTCAGCGATTGCTTCGACAGTAGATGCTTCCGCAGCGGCATCGATAGGAAGAAAAGCCATAATGGGATAGTCATCAATAGCAAGGAGAAGGTGGTCAGCTTCGGGAGTAATTTTAATGGAATCGAAATTTTTGTCATAATTATGGAGAAGGTTATCAAGGCGTTTATTGATTTCTTTAGCACGAACTTCTGCAGAAAAGATACCGATTCCGTGATAGATATTAAACAGTGTATCCGAATCAATTATTATGGAATGAGGTTTAGCATTTTTCTCAGGTTGCTGAGAGTGCGAAAAAGGAGAAAGCGAAAAAAGGCAAAAGAGGAAGGGAATAAACGACTTTAAGATTGTTTTGAAATTCATACTCATATTCAATAATTAATGAATGAAAGATTAATTATTATTAAAAAACCCAATAGTTGTTCAAATATAGCAAAAAAATCTTAATAATAAGAATAAATTAAACAAATTGAGAGAAATGGTTTAAGATTTCTTCCTATTATTTACCCATGTAATAACAATTCCGAGGACGATAGCGAATCTGAAAGATGTGCCCCACTCCCAGTCCGGGACAGAGTGGAGAAGTAAATTATATAAAAATGAGACAATGGATGAAACAATAAATGAGACGAAAAAAATAATGCAAAAATTTAATATCAATTGCGGTGCCTTCATACAGAGTCCTTTTCAATTATTTTATTAAAATCATTTTATTTGTAAGAGAAGAGTTGCCGGCAGTAAGTTTATAGAAATAAACGCCTGATGGAAGAGAATTAGAATTAAAATCAAGGGAATAAAATCCAGGGAGTTTATGTTCATTAAGGAGAGTTGAAATTTCATTTCCCAATACATCAAATAGAGCAATAACTACATTTGAGGAGACGGGGACTGAGTAGTCAATGCGCGTTGAGGGATTGAAAGGGTTGGGGTAGTTTTGAGAAAGAGAAAAGTCAACGGGAGTAGAAAGATCATTTTGAATGCCGGTAGCAGCAGAATAAGAAGCGATGAAGCAACCCCAATAGGGGAGTTCAGGACCACCGAGAGAAAAATGTTCACCATAAACACCACCCATAAAGACCTGATCATTACCCAAAAGGGCAACAGTATTTGAAGAATTGATATAAGGACCAGTACCTTTCTGAACCCAGACAAAATTTCCAGCAGGATCCAATTTAGCCAGATAAGGTTCAGAGACACCCGGGCAGTTTAGCTGAATGGAGCCAAAGTTGACGGTACCGTCGAAGTAACCGCTAACATAAGAATTGCCGAATGCATCAACGACAATATGACTCTGGAAGAAATAGTCAAAAGTTGCAGTTCCGGAAGCTCTACCAAGCCAAACAAACTGACCCATATCGTTCAATTTCGTTACAAATAAATCGCTACCACCCTCATTAAACAAAGACAGGGAACCGAGAGTCAGAGTTTCAAAAAAAGTACCAGAAGCATAGACTGTACCGAGGGGATCGACAGTAATTCCGACACCAGTTGCACTTGAAGGGACAGAGGACTGATTTGCCCAGATGCATTCGCCCGAGGAATTAAATTTAACAAAATAAACACTACCATTAAAATCAGAGACGAGTTGTTTAGAGCCGAAAGAAGCGGTCATCATAAAATTACCAGTAAGATAAATGTTACCTGAAGCATCAGAAGTTATTGTACTCACATTTTCTGACCTTTCACCACCAGCCTGCTGAGCCCATAAGATATTTCCATCTGTATTCAGTTTAAGAATAAAGATATCATACTGACCATAGGAAGTAAAATTATGAGTGCCAAGGGAAGTGGAATCGTAGAAATCGCCACCGAGATAAGAGTTTCCAGAAGCATCTGTAGTCATGGAGTTACAGATTTCAGATAGTGGACCACCGAAATTTTTAGCCCAGAGCAGGTTGCCGGCACTATTAAATTTCAGCACAAAAATATCAGTACCACCAGAAGAGATAAGCTGTGTTCCACCAATAGAAGCTGAATCGGAAAAATCACCAACGACATATACATTCTCCTCCAGATCGACAGTAATACTCCTTCCAACGTCAAAACTCTTACCACCAAATGACATTAACCAAATAATAGCACCGGAATTTGTAAACTTGCCGATGAAAGTATCCGAGTTTCCTTTAGATGTTAACAGAGTAAACCCATTTTGCATCAAATCCGCATAATAAAAACCAGTTGCATAAAAATTGCCATAGTTATCTACCGCGATGTCATTCACATCAGTAGCACCATTAAAGAAGGTAACCGACTGCAGAGTTTGAGTAAAACCAAATTGAGTAAAAAGTATAAAAAAAGTGATAGCGACAAGAACCGGTTTCATAACAACTCCAAATTAGTAAAGTTATAAATTAATCAGCGAAAAGTAGGTGGAATCAGTGAATAAAAAAAGAAAATAAAAGGAAAAGGAAACAGTGATAAAAATACCTTAGAGAAATAGAAAATATTTATTATATTTTAATTCTAAAAACAGAAAATTGAGAAAAAGAAAAAAAGATCCAGCAAGAATAGTTAAAATAGAAGAATTAAATGAAGTGCCACTCCATCAGGAGTGGCTTTTTTTTTATAATGAAGTTCTATGAGAAAGAGAGAGATGGATAAAGTTAAAGGTGTTTTAGTTTTAGAGAACGGAACTATATTTGAGGGGGACAGCTTCGGTTCAGTTAAATCCGTTAACGGTGAAGTTGTTTTTAACACAGGAATGGTTGGATATCCGGAGACGCTTACAGATCCTTCTTATTGCGGACAGATAATAGTGATGACATATCCGCTGATAGGAAATTACGGGGTGCCGGATGCTGAATACGAGAATGGATTAAAGTTAAATTTTGAATCTGATAAAATTCATGCCCGTGCCCTGATTGTGGCAAATTATGCTGAAGAATATTCTCACTGGAATGGGAAGAAGTCATTATCTCAATGGCTTAAGGAGGAGGAAATTCCAGCGCTAACCGGGATTGACACGCGCAGGCTAACAAAGATAATCAGAGACAACGGGACTGTGCCGGGGAAGATAATATTTAAGAATGAGGATGTTCCATTTGAGGATCCGAACAAGTTTGATCTTGTTGGACGGGTTTCGGTATCCGCTCCTATTGAGTATGAAAAGGGGAAAAAGAAAATTATACTTGTGGACTGCGGAGTTAAGAACAACATTTTACATGCGTTTCTAAGAAGGGAGATAAGTGTAATAAGGGTTCCGTATAATTATGACTTTGCGGGAGAGAAGTGTGACGGGATAGTGATATCAAACGGTCCCGGGGATCCGAAGATGTGCGGTGAGACAATAGAGAACACGAGAAGAGCAATGAGTATGGGAAAACCCATTCTGGGAATTTGTCTTGGAAGCCAGATTATGGGGCTTGCAGCCGGTGGCGACACATATAAACTTAAGTTTGGGCACAGAAGCCACAACCAGCCGGTGAATGAAGCCGGAACAAGGAGATGTTACATAACCTCACAAAATCATGGGTATGCGATTGACTCGCAAAAATTAGAGGAGGACTGGAGGGACTGGTTTACTAACGATAATGACGGGACTAATGAGGGGATAATGCATATATACAAACCATTTTTTGGGGCGCAGTTCCATCCCGAAGCATCACCAGGACCTGATGACACCGAATTTATTTTTGATATGTTTGTGAGGGCACTAAAATGATAAAGAAAGGAAAGCCAAATAAAGTATTAATTTTAGGATCGGGCGCTCTGCAAATCGGGCAGGCAGGAGAATTTGATTATTCGGGGAGTCAGGCGATTAAAGCATTAAAAGAAGATAAGATAGAGACGGTACTCATCAATCCAAACATAGCCACAATTCAGACATCGGAACAGTTTGCAGACAAGGTGTATTTCCTTCCGGTAAAACCGTCCTTTATTCAGGATGTGATAATGAAAGAGAAACCTGACGGAATTTTGTTAGGAGTTGGGGGGCAGACAGCTTTGAATGCCGGAGTAGCGCTATATGATTCGGGTATTCTAGATAAGTTCAATATTCAGGTCTTGGGGACACAAGTAAGTGTAATAAAGAATACAGAGGACAGACTTCTTTTCAACAAACGGGTGACAGAATGCGGATTGAAAGTGGCAAGAAGCAAAACGGTTTCATCAGTTGAGGAAGCAGTAAGAGCGGCTGAGGAAATCGGGTTTCCTGTTATGATAAGAATTGCGTATGCCTTAGGAGGACTTGGGTCGGGAATTGTTAACACGAAGGAAGAGCTAACGGAAAGGGCCGGAAGGGCTTTCTCCTTTACTAGTCAGATACTCATAGAGGAATCGTTGTACGGATGGAAGGAAGTAGAGTATGAGATAGTCAGGGATAAGTACAACAACTGCATAACAGTCTGTTCGATGGAAAACATTGACCCGATGGGGATACACACGGGGGACAGTGTTGTGGTGGCGCCTATTCAGACATTATCCTCGGAGGAGAATTTTATGCTCCGGTCGATAGGGATAAAGCTGATAAGGCATCTTGGAATAGTCGGGGAGTGTAATATTCAATATGCACTGGATCCGAATTCTGAGGATTACAGGATAATTGAAGTTAACGCAAGACTAAGCAGAAGTTCGGCATTGGCTTCGAAGGCGACGGGATATCCATTGGCTTTTGTGGCGACGAAATTGTCTTTAGGGTATGCATTAAATGAAGTAGAGAACTGCATTACAAAGGAGACATCCGCCTGTTTTGAACCGGCTCTTGATTATATAGTGCTTAAGTTCCCGAGGTGGGATCTGCAAAAATTCAAACTTGTAAATACAGAACTCGGATCGGAAATGAAGTCGGTCGGGGAGGTAATGGCAATCGGGAGGACATTTGAGGAAGTCCTTCAGAAAGCAATAAGAATGCTTGATGTGGGGAAGCATGGATTTGAAAAAAGCAATGATGAAGAAACAGATTTGGAAACACTTTCTGAAAGTCTAAGAGTACCAACAGATAAAAGAATGTTTTTTATAGCGGAGGCGTTATATGCAGGATTTAAGGTTGAGGAGATAGCTGACCTAACAAAGATAGACAAATTCTTCCTGTGCAAGATGGAGAATATCATCAGGATGCAGAAAGAGCTTGAGAAAGAGGAGCTAACGTCAGAGAGGCTGGAAAGAGCAAAGAGGACCGGATTTTCGGACAGACAAATTGCCCGGGCATATAAAAAGAGTGAGAAGGAAATAAGGGATTTGAGAAAATCTTTGAATATTCTTCCCTTTGTAAAACAGATAGATACGATGGCGGCAGAATATCCTGCAAAAACAAATTATCTTTACATGACGTATAACGGAGAAGAGGCGGATATTCAGCCGAAAGAAAAGAATCAGGTGATAGTTCTCGGAGGGGGAGCATACAGAATCGGGTCATCAGTTGAGTTTGACTGGTGCTGCGTAAACTCGGTGATGACATTGAATAAACTGCATTACAAAACAATAATGATAAATTATAATCCAGAGACAGTAAGTACGGATCATGACATATGTGACAAGCTTTTTTTTGAAGAGATATCGCTTGAGAGGGTGCTGGATATATACGAAAACGAAGATGCTCTGGGGTTAATACCCTCGATGGGAGGGCAGATTCCGAATAACCTGGCAGTTAAGTTATTTAACAACGGAGTAAAAATTCTGGGGACATCACCCCGGCAGATAGACAATGCAGAGGACAGGAACAAATTCTCATCGATTCTTGATTCACTTGAAATTGATCAGCCGGAATGGAAAGAACTAACAGATTTGAAGGAAGCCGAGAAGTTTGCAAATGATGTGGGGTATCCGGTTTTAATAAGGCCAAGTTATGTTTTAAGCGGCGCGGCGATGAGTGTGGTTCTTTCAGATGAGGAACTGGAGGGTTACTTAAAGAAAGCATCGACGATAAGCAATGAGTATCCGGTTGTGATTTCGAAATACATAACAGATGCGAGGGAAATAGAAGTTGATGCGGTTGGGGACATGGGAGAGTTATTTTGTTATGCAATTTCGGAGCATGTAGAGAATGCGGGGGTTCACAGCGGGGATGCGACGCTTGTGTTACCTCCCCAAAGGACATATCTGGAGACGATGCGAAGAGTTAAAATGATAACGAAGCTGATTTGTAAAGCACTTGAGATAACAGGACCCTTTAACATTCAGTTTATTGCTAAGGATAATAACGTAAAAGTAATAGAGTGCAATCTGCGGGCTTCAAGAAGTTTTCCGTTTGTCTCGAAGATGCTGAAAATAAACTTTATAGATATAGCAACGAGGCTCATGTTAGGTGAAAAAGTAGCAAAGATAGATAAGTCATCATTTGACCTGGATTACGTGGGGGTTAAATCGTCGCAATTTTCATTTACCCGGCTAAAGGGATCAGATCCTGTAGTTGGGGTGGAGATGTCATCGACAGGGGAGGTAGCCTGTCTGGGAGATGATTTTAATGAAGCATTTCTAAAGTCACTCTACTCAGTAGGATTCCACATTCCTGAGAAGGGGATATTACTTTCGACCGGGACCTTAAAAGAAAAATCGGAATTTATAGAAGAGTTAAAGACATTAAGGAATTTCGGATTAAAATTTTACGGAACCAAAGGGACTGCTGACTTTTACGCTAACAGCGGGATTGAAATTGAAGTACTAAAGCGACCTTACGATTACGAGGAACCATCGATTTTCAGTTATATGTCGGAAGGGAAAATAGACCTGGTAATAAATATTCCAAAGACTGCGGAAAAAGTTGAACTTGACAGTGATTATACAATAAGAAGAAAAGCAATAGACCTTAACATTCCGCTAATAACGAATATGCAAATAGCCAAGAGGTTTGTAAAGGCATTGAAAAACTATTACGGTAAAAGAATGCCAGTGAAAAGCTGGGATGAGTACAACTAAAAGTTATAGGATACACCAATCCAAGGAAGAAGGATAGTTTCATGTTTTGGAACTCCGAAGAAGAAGATACCAAAATCACCGGTCATTTTAGTTCCAAAGAATCTGATGCCGAGAGAGTAGAATGTATAGTCAATATCAACGAGTATCCAATTTTCGGAAATAAGTTTCATAGAGTTGGAAAACTGAAGTTCTCCGCCGAGGATTATGAGAGGGAAGTCTTTAAACTCCAATTTATCCGAGCCATAACCAACACCAGCAGTTAACGAAATATTTTCAAAAGAAAAAGTACCGACACCAAAAAAAGCAGATACAGAGCCACCTTCAGAGAAAACATGCCGAGACCCAATAGCAAGGTTCAAATTTTCCGATTTAACAGGGGAAATTTTAATACCAGCCTGAAAAACCGGGAGAATAAAAAAACCTCCTATCAGACCTTCGACATAATTACTAATACCAAACCTCAATTGGGGGAATAACAACCCAAAAGCAGACAGCTGGAAAGTGCCAGACGGAAGAGAGCGAGCCGTAGGAAAGAGGAAGAGATGATCATTGCCAGGATCTTTTGTGTACAAGCCAAGATTCAGTACACCCGAATCATATTCTTCAATACTCTTTATTTCATTCCGTTTTAAGGTCAGATCTAAACTTGATGAAGTAATTATGCGGATATCAGTTGAATCAATTTCAATTATTTTTCCCACGAGCCGGGTATCATCTTTTAGTGTAAATATATAGTTAAGGGAGTCCGGGGAGAAGGTCGAAGCATTAATTGTGTTTCCAGCTAAAAAAATAAGTACAAAAATTAAAAAATATCTCATCAGTCACTCAATCGGAATTAAAAAGTATATGAGAAGCCAAGCCAGGGAATGAATCCGGACGAATTACTATTATAGCGAGGAAAGAGAAAACCGAGATCGCCGGCGATTTTCTGATTAAAAAACCTAACGCCAAAGGAAAAAATTGAGAGGTCCTCATCATCCCACAACCAATTTTCGGTAATTATCTTAGAATTATCAGTCATTCGAATTTCAGCTCCCAGAATAATCACCGGAGACTTAAAAATATCTTTCTGAGAGTATCCAAAGCCGAGACCAGTAGTAAAGGCGAACTTACCTGAGAAAAAAGTAGCAGTAGCAAAGGCAGTAGTAAAATCATTATTATCCCAAGATGAAAAATATGTTGAATTAAAAGAAAACTGAAAATTTGAAATTTTGAGAGGTGTGACTTTTGCGCTAAGATAGCGAACCTGTTCATCTATTTCAGCACCCGGAATAAGCGACATACCACCGGAGAGCATCAGATAGTCGGTTATTCCGACAGAGACAACGGGGAAGAAAATCTCATAAACCACGAACTGGACATTACCGGCGGGTAATGAGCGAGCAGTGGGAGAAAGGAAAAGGCGATAGTCATTAGGATCGGTCTGAAAGATTTTCTGACGAGATAAATCCGAATCCAGCTCCTCGATCAACTTAACTTGTGATTTTTTAATAACGAGATTCATTCCGGAAGCAGTAATGATTTTGAAAGCATCCGGGGTCAGAGAATCAACTTTAGCAATAATTTCAGTATCATCAATCAGTGTGAACCTGAAATAAGCTGAAGAATCGGTTTGCGCAAAAGGAACTGAAGTCAATGAAGCAACAATCAAAACCAAAAGCTCAAATTTAGAAGCAATATTACACATACACAAAACATTCAAGTATTAATTAAACAAATATACTAAAAAAGGGGACATAATATCAAACCAAATTTTAAAGTGATTTTTTTCAGAAATTAGTGTGTATTTGTTAACTTTAAATATGTAATTAGAAATAATAGAAAAAATTCAATAATAATGAAAAAAATAATTTTAACAATTGCTTTCCTAATAGTTTTACCAATAGCAATAAACGGACAAGTTATATTCGAGGGAAATTTTGAAAGCGGAAATATAAACACAGTAACTACAACTGATTCAATAAGCTACACAGTAACAACGAAGCAAGACATCGGGGGGCGATGGTTTTATTTCAGAATGAGGAATGTAAAGAACAGATTTGTGAAAGTAACAATAACCTCCACAGACGTAAAGCGGGCTGTATATTCTTACAATGATAAAGATTACTACCGGTTTTCGGCTGCAGAATCACCCCAATCAAAAGTATTTCAAAAGACATACGAGCAGGATACAGTATATGTTGCATACTATGTGCCGTACAACTACTCATATTTGCAGGAGAGACTCGGGGAATGGAAGGAGTCTGCATTTGTAAAGATTGACACTTTAGGGCTGACACTAAGGAATCTACCCTTACAAGAAATGAGGATAACAGATAACAGTGAGCCTGATTCGACGAAGTACAGAGTATGGATACATGCCCGGACCCATCCGGGAGAAACACCGACATCATGGCAATTCGACGGACTGATTGATAAACTGCTACAAGAGGATGAAGTAATCAGCGAGTACAGGAAGAAAATAATATTTCACACAGTTCCATTTACAAATCCAGACGGAGTATATTACGGAAGATCAAGGACGAATTATGACGGAATAGATGTAGAGTCGAACTGGAATAAGTCTGCAAGTGAGACCTGTAAGGAAGTACAACTACTAAAGGAGAGAATGAGTTTAATAAACAGCGAAAAAGTGTTATCCGTTTTTTCCAACATACACAGTCAGGCATCACCATTTTGTACTTTCTGGATACACACTGCCGCTTCGACATCGGATGCATTTTACAGAAGGCAGATACAGTTTGCAAATCTGAACACATCGAACAATCCATATTTTGTACCCAGCGATTATAGTTTTTCAAGTCTATCAATGACATTTCCCGAGGGTTGGTTATGGAGCAATCACGGGGAACAGGTGTTAGCGCTGACTTATGAGACCCCGTACGACTTTTATTCGACAGGAAGTCTAGTTACCAATGACAATTTGAAATGGCTTGGAGAGAGGCTGTTATATTCGATAGCTGAGTTTCTTGAGATTTCCCATCCGAAGTATTTATTACTGGACAATAAAGATCTAGTAACAAACTGGAGAACAGAATCTACAGGGTTAGAATTCTTCAGCAATAATTACAACTCCGCATATTATTCCGATAATTTCGGGGACATTGACTACGAAACCGAAGCGATACAGCCGGGTAATTATGAAGTATGGGGCTGGTGGCCATCGAGTAATTCAAATGCATCGAACACGAAGATGACAATCAACTTGGGAAGTGAAACGATAACGAAATTCGTTGACCAACGATACAACGGTGCGAAATGGAATTTATTAGGAAATGTTAACCTAAGAAACAGCGGTAAGATAAATATCTCAATCAGTGATTCGGCAGCCGGCAGGATTGTTGCAGATGCAATCAAGATAATTTATAAAGGAGTGCCAACATCAGCAGAGGAGACAGTCGAAAAAAAAGATTTTATAATGTACCAGAACTATCCAAATCCATTCAATGGTACAACGACCATAAAATTTTATCTAAAGGAAACAAACAAAGTCAAAATGTTAGTATATAATTCGCTGGGAGAGACAGTTGCGAAACTAGTTGACGATGAACTTGGAGAAGGATATCATCAGATAGTATTCGATACGAACAACATCAATAATCTTGCCAGCGGTGTATATTATCTGCAATTAATAACCAATAAATACAGTGAAACAAAAGGAATGCTTTTGTTAAAATAAAAGAACGGAAGAACAAATGAAACAAATCGTTTTTATATTTATTTTAAGTTTATTATTCAACGGATTGGTAAAAGGACAAACAAAGAACCGGGAATTCAGGAGCACATGGGTTATAACGTGGGAATATGCGACCACCTCCGGCTCAGTAGAAGAAAAAAAAGCGAGAATAAGGACTATACTGGATAATCACGTGGCGGCGAATATGACGAGTGTTATCTGGCAGGTAAGGCAAGCCGGGACAGCATATTATCCTTCCTCATATGAGCCGTGGGGATCATATTTCGGGAATACAAACCCGGGTTTTGATCCGCTGGCATATGCTATTGAAGAGTCACATAAAAGAGGTCTGGACTTGCACGCATGGTTTAATGTTTTTGCCTGTGCAAGTACATTTCCGGGTTCACCAGCGCAGAATCATCCGGAGTGGGTGTGCAGAGATAATACGGGAGCACCAATGACGAGTAATAAAGCACTTTCACCCGGAATTCCTGAGGTAAGAACCTATTTAAATGCAGTCGCAATGGAAATAGTAAGGAAATATGACATTGACGGATTTCATCTTGATTATATAAGATGGAATGAATATTCAAGCAGTAAAAACAATGAAAGCAACAATCCCTACGAAGGATTAGTCGACGGGATGTTTACGGATGAAGAGTTAATCGAAAAAACTGAAAACTCAGCGGGAAGGTATTTATATGATTATCAGCATCCATACAGTGCAGGTGTTCCTACAGGATTCAGTTCCTGGGAAGAGTGGTGGAGATGGTCAGTAACAGAATTTGTGAAGACACTGCAAGATTCCATCAAGAGTGTGAAGCCACACGTAAGATTAAGTATAGCCGCTTTGGGAAAGTACAACTGGACAACCTGGTGCGGGTATCACACAGTATATCAAGATGCAGCCTTATGGTTTAATCAGGGGTATATAGATCAGATAGCAGGGATGCATTATCACTGGACAACAGGAAGTGGATTTTTAGGGATGTTAACAACTGCATGTCCAAATTGCTGGAGTCAATACATCCAGCCAGGAATAGCTGCGGGGAGATTTTACACAGTAGGACCTCCCTCATATATATTAAAGGATGATAATTTATGGGGGAATCATCCACAAATTGTTTCAGCAATAAGATCAGTTCCATGGACAGACGGATTTCAATTTTTCAGTTATGGGACATGGAGGGATATGAACTATTGGCAGGAAGCAGCAAACATAATGTTCAAAGAGAAAGTTAAGCAGCGGGCTATGAAATTTATTCTGGATACAATACCAGAGTCGCCAATAACCACGATACTGAAGCTAGACAGTTTAAGATATAAAGTAACAGTTTCTCCTACAGACACTGCGTTAAATCAATGGTACATCTTATACAGATCAGAGGACGACGTGTTGAATCCTGACAATGACAAAATACTAACTATAAAGTTTGGCAAACAGTCTTTTACAGTTGACGAATATTTTGACGGCTGGCAGAATTTTGCAGGGAGGTACAGATATTTTGCCACAAGATGTGACAGATACTGGAATGAATCGAACCCATCAAATGCAGTAATTACAGATCCATTACCAGCGATACCGCCAAAGGTTTTATCAACGCAACCAGGAGAATCGGACACTATATCGGTTATTTCAAAGTTAAGTTTAGTATTTTCAAAAAGCATGGATGCAACTTCATTTGCGGGAGGCATGCATATAGATCCACCAATGCAAGTAGGGAATTCAGCATGGAGCAGTGACAAGAAGTCCGTAACATTCACATTTGCGCATCAATTACTTCCGGACACAATGTACACAGTAACATTAGACAGTTTAACCAAGGATCTGATCGGAATATCGATTGACGGAAACGGAGACGGAATATCCGGAGATCCATTCATATTAAATTTCCATACTGAAGCGGCAGATAATTCCGGTCCGATGGTACTTCGAGGCTATCCAATCACGGGTATGAATGAATTTGATCCCGAAGATTTAATTTCGATAGTTTTTGATGAACAAATACAACCGAGCGACATCAGTTATAATACGGTGATTTTAAGCCGCAACGGAAATGTAACGGGGCGATTAACCATGCTAAATACAGTTGATGAAAGAAGTGTACTGACAATTAAACCGGGAGTTACATTAGCGGGAGGAGACAATTGTCAACTTACTATCAAGAAAGAAGTAAGAGACCTTTATGGAAACATGATGCTTCAGGATCATGTAGTCAACTTCAAAGTTGCGAATTACAATTACACCAACAGGACCATGATAGATGATTTTTCAATAAAGCAATACTGGATGCATCCGGGTTACAGCGGTTCAACGAGAGGAATACTGATTTCAGGGACAACATTTGACTATTCGGATACATTTTACATACCCGGAACAACTCCGGCAAAATCCGCATACCTGAAATATTTGTGGGATCCAAATCAATCAGTACGATTAATCAGGGAGTACTTATCCGGAGGGACAGCGCAAGCGACCATGTTTGACACTTCCAAGACGCTTCAGGTATACATATTCGGAGACGGAAGCAACAGCAGATTCAGATTTGCAGTAGATGAAGGAGACGGGACGAGCTGGCCAAATCACGAGGTTTCCTCGTGGATAACGATTGACTGGACAGGATGGAGGTTAGTTGAATGGAGATTAAATGATCCCAACTCGGTTGGCAGCTGGATAGGAAACGGAGTTTTAGATTTCCCACAATACCGAACGGACAGTTTTCAGTTAACTGATACGACAGGTTCAGCCCCGAATGGATTAATATACTTTGACAATTATTCATATGTGACTAAAACAGTCAGCACCTCAACCGGTGTGAAAGAACCGGAGAATTCATTACCAGAAGGCTTCGGATTAGCACAAAACTATCCAAATCCGTTTAATCCAACGACTATAATAAGCTACAGAATTGCGGATGCAGGAGAGATCAATCTTAAAGTATTTGATCTATTAGGAAATGAAATTGAAGTTCTAGTTAATGAATTCAAGAGTCCAGGAGACTATAGCGTAAGTTTTGATGCATCATTATTATCAAGCGGGATATACATATACAGATTAATTTCCGGAGATAAGACAGACTCAAGAAAGATGTTGTTAATAAGATAGAATAATTTGTGTAAGAAGAGGTGCGTTATCAAACGCACCTTTTTTATTTCTTATCGGAAAGGATATCATTCATTACTTCAAAAGCATAACGAAGATGAGGAATAACAATGGAGCCTCCAACAATCAATGCAACATTAAAAGTTTCCATGAGTTCTTCTCTAGTGGCACCTTCCTGAATCGAGCGATCAATATGGTAGAAGATACAATCGTTACAACGAAGAACCATAGAGGCAGAGAGACCCATTAGTTCTTTAGTCTTAGCGGGAAGAGCACCATCGATATAAGCTTTATTATCAAGAGCGAAAAATTTATTAAAGTCACGGAAACCGGAATTCAGAATAACATCATTCATATCCGTGCGGTACTTTCTTGTTTCAGAAACAGATTTTTTCATATAGTCCTCAATTAATTAAACTCTTTAGCAAGATAGATGCCAGTAACAGATTCAGGATTCCTGATTATCATTTCAGGAGTTCCCTCCGCAACAATTTCGCCACCAAATTCACCGCCGGCGGGTCCTAGGTCGATTATCCAGTCGGCAGTTTTCACGACATCCAGATTATGTTCCACAATCACCACCGTATTTCCTTTATCGACGAGTTTGCGAAGCACGTCAAGCAGAACGCGAACATCATCAAAGTGCAAACCGGTAGTTGGTTCATCGAGGAAATAAATTGTTTTACCAGTACTAACTTTGCTTAATTCCGTTGCCAATTTAACACGCTGGGCTTCGCCTCCAGAGAGAGTAGTAGCCTGCTGACCCAGTCTAATATATCCAAGTCCCACATCATTAAGAGCCTTAAGTTTGCGACTGATTCTGGGGAGGTCGGTAAAGAATTCCAAGGCATCCCTGGCAGTCATATCCAGGACATCGGAGATAGATTTAGTTTTGAATAAGACCTCGAGGGTTTCCCTGTTATATCTTCTGCCATTACAAGCCTCGCATCTGACATATACATCGGGGAGAAAATTCATTTCAATTTTCTTCAATCCCGCACCTTCGCATTCCTCGCATCTGCCTCCAGAGACGTTAAAGCTAAATCTGCCCGGTTTATAACCTCTTATTTTGGATTCGGGGAGTTGAGTATAAAGGTCCCGAATAAAAGTGAACAAGCCAGTATAAGTAACCGGATTAGAGCGAGGGGTTCTTCCGATTGGAGACTGATCTATTTCAATAACTTTGTCGAGATGTTCAAGTCCTGAAATCTTTTTATAGGGAAGAGGAACAGTTTTAGAGTTATAAAAGTGACGGGAGAGGATTTTAACCAATGTCTCATTTATCAGAGTTGATTTTCCCGAACCACTTACACCAGTAATTGCAACAAATCTCCCCAGTGGAATTGAGAGATTAACAGACTTAAGGTTATTCCCAGATGCTCCGGAGAGAGTAAGATACTTGCCAGTTCCATTACGTCGAATTTCAGGAATTCCGATCTTAGTTTTGTTCCTCATATACTCGAGAGTAAGTGAAGGAGAAGTATTTTTTGATTTAAGGAGTTTTTGGGTATTGCCAATCACGCAAATTTTGCCACCATGATCACCGGCGGCAGGACCTAAATCAATAAGAAAGTCAGAGTTTTCAATTGTTTCCCGATCATGTTCAACCACGATAATAGTATTATCTATGTCTCTAAGATTTTTAAGTGAATTAATGAGTTTAATATTATCGCTTTGATGAAGTCCGATACTTGGTTCATCAAGGACATAAAGAACACCTGCGAGTTGAGTACCAATCTGAGTTGCGAGTCTGATTCTTTGGGATTCACCTCCTGAAAGAGTACGCGCAGTTCTATCGAGAGTAATATAGTCAAGTCCGACATTCAAGAGGAAATCCAATCTAGTCAGTATCTCTTTCAAGACGGGTTTTGCAATAAGAGAGTCGCGGTTGTTTAATTTAACATCAGAAAAGAAGTGATAAGCTTTCCTAATAGAAAGGTTGGTTGCCTGGGAGATATTCAAACCATTAAACTTAACAGCGAGGGATTCTTTTTTCAATCTGCCCCCCATGCATGAAGGGCAGGGGACAGTACTCATAAATGACTCTGCCCATTCGCGAATCTTGGGGGAGGTAGTATTCTTGAAATAACTAAGAACATAGCCGGTAATACCGGAGAATTTGTGATGATAAGTAACCGACTCACCACCACCATAATTATATGAAAAAGGAATCTTTTCTTTTGTGCCGTAAAGTATGATATCGAGATTTTCTTTGGAGATTTTTGACAGGGGGGTAGAGAAATTAAATCCGAATTTTTTTGCCACAGCTTCAAGTTGAGTAAAAAACCAGATTTGTCTGGGTTTACCGAGCGGGGCAATACCTTCCTGATCTATACTTTTTGAATTGTCGGGGATAATTAGATTAATATCCAAATCTTTTTTCTCCCCCAAGCCGTCACAATCGGGACATGAGCCATAAGGGGAATTAAAAGAGAAAGAATTAGGGGCTAAATCCTGAAAACTGAGTCCACATTCGAGGCAAGCAAAATTGCGGCTAAAAACAGTATCGGTATCACCAGCATTAATAATAAGATTTCCGTTACCATATTTCAGAGCAACTTCTATTGATTCGGTAAGGCGGGATTCAGCTACTTTTGAAACTTTAATCCGGTCAACCAGAATCTCTATATTATGAATTTTATACCGGTCAACTTCAAATCCAGGAAAGAGTTCCAAGAACTCTTTATCGACACGAACTTTTGTAAAGCCATCCTTAGAGATATCGCCAAACAATTCGCGATAGTGTCCCTTGCGACCCCGAATAACCGGTGCCAAAATAGTGATCCTGGTATCCGCCATAGAGTCAAGGATAGTATTAATAATCTGTGAACCGGTTTGTTTTGAGACCGGTTTACCGCAATTATAGCAATAGGGGGTTCCAACCTTCGAATAGAGGAGACGGAGGTAGTCGTAAATTTCAGTAACGGTACCAACGGTTGACCTTGGATTATGTGAAGTTGTTTTTTGCTCGATAGAGATAGCCGGGCTAAGTCCCTCGATGAGATCCACATCGGGTTTTTCGAGCATATCGAGGAACTGCCGAGCATAAGTGGAGAGAGATTCTATATACCTCCTCTGTCCTTCGGCATAGATAGTATCGAAAGCGAGGGAGGATTTTCCAGAGCCAGAGAGTCCAGTTATTACCGTAAAAGTATTACGAGGAATCTCGAGATCAATATTTTTCAAATTGTGTTCGCGGGCACCGCGAACAATTATTTTTTCCTTTTCCAAAAGAATCCAAAAAAAAATTAAATCAATTAGTTATTTTAGTCAAATAGATTTTGAAAATCAATTATTTTTTTATAAAAAAATCAAATATGAAAGAAATTGACGGAAGAGATAAAAACAATTAAAGAAGTTTCGGAGCACAGGATAAAGGAAAAAGGGTCCTTATTCATAGCATTAGCCTTTCCAGTGGATTCAAAGGAGAGAGCAGAAGAGATACTACATAATCTGAGAAGGAAGTATTTTGATGCGACTCATCATTGTTATGCATACAAATTAAAAGGGGACGAAATCAAGTATTCAGATGACGGGGAACCGTCGAGTACTGCGGGGATTAGGATACTCAAAGGAATTGAGCATTTTGATCTATCAGAAGTGGTGGTTATTGTGATAAGATATTACGGGGGGACCAAGCTTGGGGTTGGTCCTTTGGGGAAAGCCTATTATGAGGCAGCTCACGACTGTTTAGAGAAGGCTGAAAAAGCCGAAAAGCATGCTTACAGGTTTATCAAGATTGAATATCCAGAGGAATTCACGAGTCAAGTTTATCATCTTTTGGGGCAAAGCGAGGTAAGGATAAAAGAAAGCGGGTTTTCGGAACGTCCCTTTATCCTACTGCATATAAAAGCAGGGGTTGTTAAGGTGTTCACAGAGCAGTTGAAAAATCAAACTAAAGGGGGGGGGAATGTTGAAATAATGGGAGAAATTGAATATCTTGCAAGGTAAAATTGCGGATAAATGCCAGATAATTCAAAAATATGAAAATTGCACTAAAAATCATTCTAATACTTCTGGTTATTATTGAAATTCACGGTCAGAAGGAAGACACAACAAGTAACCATGGGAAATATGAACTTGTGGACATCAAGTTTGAGGGGAACAGAGCATTTTCATCCTCAACGCTATTTGATGTAATATCGTCGAAGACAACACCCTGGTGGGTTTGGAAATTTCTAAACTCATTCACAAGTCTTGGTCAAGCGCCGGTGTATTATGACAGTTCAAATACTAAAAATGACTTAAGATCCATAGAAGCCTTTTATAATAATTACGGGTATTTTGAAGCAAAAGTCAGACACAGGATTGAAGTTAACGAGGAGGAGAAAGAAATTGCGCTCATATTTGAGCTTGAAGAAAACGACCCCTCATTATTCAACCATGTTGAGTTACACGGATTATCAAAAGTACATATACCGTTAGTACATGAGCTGAACATGGCGTTAACCATGGATAAGACGAAAATATACAACGAGGATGTTTTAAAAGAATCAATAAACGGGGTGATGATCTCGCTGGGTAATAACGGTTATCTAACGGCAAGATTTGACAGTACGGTTATAGTGAGAGATACGATTGTGAACGTTGCGCTGATGGATATTTACTTCAATGTGGGGAGGAGATATCAGGTAAGTGAGGTAATGATTGATAAAAGGGGACCGGGGGCTGAGTATGTGGAAGATGATATGCTTAAAAGGATAGTGGGAATCAAAGAGTACGATTATTACAGTGTAGAGAGAAACAGACAGAGTCAGGTGAGGTTGTTCAGGACCGGGTTGTTTTCAAACGTAACAGTTGCACCGAGTGTAGCGGATACATTTGGAAGTTTTGTGCCTTTGAAAATATCCGGCAACATTGGGATGATGAATGAATTAGCGCCTGAGATAGTGGTGAACAATCAGCAGAACGCGTTTACGCTTGGAGGCGGAGGGAGCTATATAAGGAAGAATTTTTTTGGTGGAGCAAGAAAGTTTCAGCTAACGGGTTTAGCAGGTGTCAAGGATATTTTCAATACAAACGTATGGACAATATTAAAACGGTTTACCGTGAATGATACAACCCTGCAAGGATATTTGGAAGCGAGGATGAAAATTGAGCAGCCATATGTTTTTAACAGACCAATATTCGGAATACTTGAAAGTTATTTCAAGGTTGAGAAGGATATAATATCGGACAGGAAATCATATGGAGGGAAGCTGAGTCTTGAATATGAAATGCCGCGCTATACATTCATAACGGGTTTAACCACGTATTATAATCTGGAAGTGGTAGATGAGAAGTATTATCTGCACAAGATATTAAGTGAATTAAGCGGAGGGAATTTCACACTACAATATCAGAACACGCTTTCGACACTGGGGGCAGATGTGAAGTCATCAAAAACAGATGATCCATTATTTCCGACCAGCGGATACAACCTTTCCTTTATGGTGGAAGAGACCAACGGAATACCATACTTATTATCTAAACTGGGGACTGCAGAATATGCCGAGGCATCATTTTATAAAGGTTTAGTGACGTACGCAAATTACTATTCATTAAATAAAAAGAGGAGTTCGATTTTTGCACAAAAGATAAAACTGGGATTCCTACAGGCATACAGGGGGGATCAGATGGCAATTCCAACTACAAGGAAGTTTTATTCGGGGGGAAGCAACTCGATCAGGGGATGGAGGAGTCAGGAATTAAGTCCGGTTCAGTTAGTGCAATCAATCAGGGACAGTTTGTTAAATATATCGCTTGTTTCATCAGGGGGGACATTATTGATAGAAGGATCCACGGAGTACAGGTGGAGATTTCTTGAGAATGCAGGATTATCGATTTTTGCAGATTACGGAAATGTATTCAATGGTGTCGGAGATTTTGCAATTGAACAAATAGCAGTGGCAGCAGGTCTGGGATTCAGATACTATACACAAATTGCACCGTTCAGAATTGATTTTGGTTTTAAGGTGATAGATCCCAATGACAGGCGGTCTTTTTTGAAGAAACCGTTTTTTAGTTTGATGGAATTTCATTTTGGGATAGGGGAGGCATTCTAACGGTTTTAAGAAAGCAACTTGAATTTGTGAATAAAAGATTACCACAAGGAGGTAAAATGAGAAATCTAATAATTATACTTGTGATTTTTTTAAGTTTTTTCTCTTATCCTCAGAACTTAGGAACAGAATCTCCGAAAGGAGTAGTTGAAATAGGCTGGGCAAATTTACAGTGGCCGCCGACAGCACAAATAGATCCCGGGGGGCAGGTAACTGTTTATGCGCAAATCTGGATAGACGGAGTTACGCCCGGACCAGGAGCAGGGACAGGGATTTCAGCGTGGATTGGATTGAGTTCCACGAACACAAATCCGAATACATGGACCACATGGGTTCCTGCCACGTATAATGTTGATGTCGGGAATAATGATGAGTTTATGGCAAATCTTACGGAGACGAATCCGGGTACCTACTACTATGCGAGCAGATTTCAGCAATCCGGGGGAGCATATTCATACGGAGGTTACAATGCCGGAGGGGGTGGATTCTGGGATGGAACAGTGAATGTTTCGGGGGTATTGACAGTAACAGGAGGGGGTGGATTAAATGCGCCTTTATTGTTTGCCCCTGCAAACGCATCTATTAATATACCTTTGACTCCGACTTTACAATGGAATCCGGTTGCGAGTGCGACTAAGTATGTAGTTCAGATTGCCAGTGACGGAGAATTCGGGACTATAGTATATGAAGATACGATAATGACCGATACGAGTATTACTTTGTTGACTCCCTTGCAGAACAGCACGACATACTCCTGGAGAGTGAAGGCGATGAACGAAACAACGACAGGTCCTTTTTCAGCGGTCTGGAATTTTACGACATTGGCAGGTGCACCGGTAATAGGGTGGGTGAATCTGCAATTTCCTGACAGCGCAGTTATTGATGAAGGCGGAAGCGCGACAGTATATGCGAGAATCTGGGCTGATGGTATTACTCCTGGACCGGGAGCCGGAGCAGGGATTTTAGGTTGGATAGGATACAGCACTACCAACACAAATCCGAACACGTGGACTAACTGGATTCAAGCAACTTTTAATAATGATTACGGGAATGATGATGAATATCAAGCAGATATTGGTTCGACATTACCAGCAGGGACATATTACTTTGCGAGCAGATTTCAACTGAATGGGGGAGAATATAAGTATGGGGGTTATAATGAGTTAACAACAGGGGGATTCTGGGATGGGACAAATAATGTGTCAGGTGTACTGACTATAAACCAAGAGATGTTGTTGCCACCGCAAATGATATCACCAGAAAATACAACGACTAATGTAAGTGCGACACCAACATTTATCTGGACAAAGGTGGCGAACGCGACATCCTACAGATTGCAGGTAGCAGAAGATGTTGGTTTCACGATTATGGTAATAAACGATTCTACACTAACGGATACAACAAAAACTCTAACGACTCCCCTCCAGAATAACAAGACATATCACTGGCGGATCAGTTCGCAAAATACGGGGGGATCAAGTGCATTTTCCACTTCCTGGTATTTCACAACAATTGTGGACATTGGGTGGGTTAATCTTCAATTTCCTGGGAGTGCTTCGATACAAACAGGTGAAGAAGTAACATTTTATGCAAGAGTATATGCTAGCGGAATTACTGAACCGACAGGACAAGGAGCAGGGATACAAGCCTGGATAGGATACAGCACGACCAATTCGAATCCGAATACCTGGACAAACTGGGTGACTGCGAATTACAATACGGACGCGGGGAATGATGATGAATATCAGGGGGACATAGGTTCGACACTACAAGCGGGAACATATTATGTTGCTTCAAGGTTCATGCTTAATCAGGGGGGCTACAAGTATGGAGGGTACAGCAGCAACGGCGGAGGATTCTGGGACGGTACAACGAACGTATCTGCAATTCTAAATATTACATCTCCCATTCCCGGAGTGCCAGTGCTTATTTCTCCCGGAAATAATTCAATGAGTGTAAGCACCCAACCATTGTTTATCTGGAGTAAAGTAAATAATGCAAACTTGTACAGGTTGCAAGTTGCTACTGATGCAGGATTCAGTAGTATGGTCTTTAACGATTCAACAATAACTGACACGAGTAAACTAATTACCGGACAGCTTGAGAATAATAAACTATATTACTGGAGAGTGGCTGCGAAGACAACAAGCGGGTGGGGAGCTTATTCTGTAATTTGGAGTTTTAACACTGCACCGGCAATTCCGGGAACACCGGTTTTACTACTCCCGATTAATAATAGCGCGAATGTCACAATTTCACCCACATTCCAATGGTACAAAGCAGGAGGAATGGTGATTTCATACAGACTACAGGTTGCCACCGATGCAGGATTCAGCAACATAATTTATACTGATTCAACAATTACTGATACGAGTAAGACCTTACCTTTTGCTTTGACATACAATACATTATATCACTGGAGAGTAAGATCACGCAACGCGGCGGGAGAGGGGGGATGGTCTGCGGCATGGAATTTCAGGACTGTTATCGAGAAACCGACGGTGCCGGTGCTTGCACTTCCATTAAACAATGCAACGGGACTGATACAACCAATTTTACTAAAGTGGAGAGGGGCGCTAAGGGTGGAAAAGTATGAGTTGCTGGTATCAACGAGTAACACGTTTGGAACGATAACCCACAGAGATACTATGCTGACAGATACGAGCAAAGCAATTTTCGGGCTGGGGAACAATATTGTGTACTACTGGAAGGTAAGAGCGAAGAATATTGGCGGAGTAAGCGAATGGTCCGACATCTGGAATTTCAAGACGAAGGATACGGTAACGCAGGTTGGGGATGAGTTTGCGCCGGAGGAGTTTGCCTTAGGACAGAACTATCCGAATCCTTTTAATCCGTTGACAGTAATTAGTTATAACATTCCCGAAAGGGGGCATGTTCTGTTAAGCGTTTTTGATGTTTTAGGAAAGAGGGTGAGATTACTAGTAGATATGGAGCAGAATGAGGGAAGATATGAAGTGAAGTTCGAAGCAGGAGATTTACCATCCGGGATATATTTTTATAGCCTTCAGACAGGAAAATTTTCTGAAATTAAGAAAATGATACTGATGAAATAATCAACAATTGCCGGAGGGAAAATTGAACGAATTTGGAGGCTACTTGAAGGCAACTTAGATCGAAGTTTGGTATAAAATGTCACTTTTTGTGTACATTTTGTCAAACTGCGAAATTTTGCAAAAAAAGCAATATTTGAAATCGGAGAGTTTCATAGATTTGTTGAATTATTTAACATAATGTGGTATATAAAATACAAGGTTGAGAGTAGTGTACAAAAAATACAGTGCATGGTAACAAAGAGTGAATTATTTTTGTAAAGAAAGAAAAAATTATTAATAATTGGATAAACTTGTGTGAAGCAAGTTAACCAAAAAGAAAATGTGAGAAATAATTTATAACAATTGAGACTTATAATGAGATTGATTGCTACGATAGTATTGATGATGGTTATGATGGGGTTAAATTCATTGGCACAGGAAAACACATATTCACCAAAATTCCTGACTGATGGGACTATTTTGGTTGTTTATGATTCTACTTCTCCGGGGTGCAGGGTTAGTCTGGACTCGGTAAAGAGTTATTTTAACTTTTTTAATGTGTCATACGAATCATATAACCGAGGTAATGAGTTAGTTCCCACAATCAGATCATTCAGAGGGTATAAGATGATCATTTGGCTTGGGGAGGGAACGAGTGTAATGAGTGGTCGGCAGAAGGATTCATTAAAAGCCTATCTGAATAATCCTCAGGGAGAAAAGCCGAAGTTAATAATCATAGCTGAGGATGTGGGATATACACTTGGAAGCAATACTTCACCAATACTGGATCTTGATTTTTGTAACAATTATCTAGGTTTCAATTTTCTGGCTGACAGACCACCAACGGGTTCAAATCAGGCGTTAACCTGGGTTCATATGCCGACGATTACAAATCACAGGGACAGCACAACCGGATTCTGGCCTGATGTGATGCAGTTATATAATCCATTTGTCGGGGATGACTTAATCAGGTACAGTAACGGAATGTCGAACGGAATAGGAAAAATATCAACAAATTTTAATACGGCAGTTTTTGGAGTTGATTTTCAGTCTTTGAAACCTTCGTATATAAGTCCAGCGGGTTCAGCGCAAAGGAGATTATTATACTGGGCGATGATGTATGTGGAGTATGACGGGGAAATATTTTCTGATGCGACAGGAAAACTTACCTGGCAATCTACTTTAAACATCAAGAATGCCAGTAACACGGGGGAAAATCTGGATTTCGGAATGGCTCCAACAGCTACGAACAATATTGATATAGCGCTTGGGGAGAGTCCCTTAGGAGCAGTGCCACCAGCATCGACTTTTGATGCAAGATTTGAATTGCCTACAACGAGTTCGGTATATTCGCTAAAAGACTACAGGGACAACACTCTCGGCGAGGTAATCTGGAAGCTTAATTTTCAACCAGGTGGCGGAGGTTATCCAATTACATTTTCCTGGACGGCCTGGGTGCTGCCTGTGGGGGAGTTCAGACTAAGAAATAACGCTGCGGGGACAATCGTAAATGTTGACATGAAAAGTGACAGTATATATGTACTGAACAATACAGGGGTAACGAGTCTTGAGATTTATTATCAGAAAGAGCTATGCGGGAATATTAACCTGAATGCGGGTTGGAATATAGTTTCAGTACCGGTAAATGCAGTTGATATGAGTAAAACAACGCTTTTTCCGGATGCCACTTCACCATTATATGGATTCAGCAACGGGTATGTTAACACTGACACAGCAAGAAGCGGCAAGGGCTACTGGGTGAGATATGGAAGTTCAACAGTAAAGAACATCTGTGGAACACAAGTAGAGCCAAATACCGTAGCGGTAAAAAGCGGGTGGAATTTAATAGGGATTTATACAAGCAGCGCAGTTGTGAGTAATTTAACAACAACTCCAGCTAATATAATAACATCACCATTTTACCAATACAATAATGGCTATCAATCTGCAACGATGCTTGAGACGGGGAAGGGTTTCTGGGTAAGAGTAAATTCGGACGGGTTTATAAATCTGAACAATATGTTTTTAGAAAAGGGGAGAAACGAAAATTTAATTGTTCAGGATTTCAGTACTTTTAGGGAGATAACAGTCAGGGACGGGAATCATAACGTGGGGTATTTATATGCAGCGAATAAGGATCAGAGCCTGAGTGTTTACGATTTACCGCCATTACCACCGGAAGGAGTGTTTGACATAAGATTTGCAAGTCAAAGAAGTGTGGAATTACTAAGGGGAAAATTCCAAGAGATAAAAATCTATTCAGCTTTATATCCGGTTGAATTCACTGCCAATAAAAAGATGAGATTCAAAATCGAAACCGGAAACGAGAGAGAGGAAAAAGAACTAAACGAAGGGGAAAAACTTATGATAAGCGAGGGGAGCAGAATATTTGTAAGTGAAGAAGAAATGCCTGTGGAGTACAGACTTACACAGAATTTTCCAAATCCATTTAATCCTTCGACAAAAATAAATTATCAGATTCCGGAAGGGGGAAGGGTTACAATGAAAGTATATGATGTGCTTGGAGTAGAAATAGCGACTTTAGTAAACCGGGAACAAGATGCGGGCTACTATGAGATTGAATTCAATGCGGCAACAATTCCAAGCGGAGTATATTTTTATGAACTGCAAATTGGTGATTTCAGAGAGATAAAAAAGATGATGGTAATCAGGTAAGTTGACAGAAACAAAAAGGAATTGAAAAATTAATATTGCATTGATGAAAAAGGTTTTTTTTGTAATATGGTTATTAGCCGTATTTAATTTCAGCCAAACACCCGAGGTGGATATTCCGCTTGAAGTAAATGACGGAGCAGGGGGGAGCGCAATTCTATACTTCGGGCTTGACCCAATAGCAACTGATGAGATGGACTGGAGTTTAGGAGAATTACCATTACCGCCATTACCGCCACAGACAATTTTCGATGCCAGATTTAATCTGCCAAACGGAATGGAGAGTTCATTAAAAGATTACAGACAGGGGACAAATACTTTTTCGGGAGTAAAGGAATACAGAATTCAATATCAGCCCGGTGCAGGGAGTGTTATAAATATAATATGGAATTTAGTGCCGGGGGTAACAGGATTGCTGCAGGATCTTTTTGGGGGGGTTGTAGTAAATGTTTCGATGTCAGGAAGTGGTTCATATCAGGTGACAAATCCCGGAGCTCTGGACAAGCTCAAAATGACAATAACATATACTTCGCCATCACTAATTTCTCCCCCGAACGGGGCAGAGAATATTCCAATTCTGCCGACATTGAGTTGGAATAGTCTTACCGGAGCAATAAACTACGGATTATACATTGCAACTGACGATGGTTTTAATAATCCAGTATATACAGATACACTAATTGTTGACACGTCAAAAACTTTAACGAGTGCATTAAATCCAAATACAGTTTACTATTGGAAAGTGAGAGGAATAAACGCAAACGGAGGATTACTTTATTCAGCTACACGGAGTTTCAGGACTATTAGAACGATTGGATGGGCTAATCTGCAATACCCCGGAAATCAAGCAATTACGCAAGGGGAAAATATCACTGCTTATGGAAGAGTTTATATTGAAGGAGTAACACCCGGGGCAGGGGGCGGAACTGGAATATCAGCGTGGATTGGTTACAGTTCGCAAAACAGTAATCCGGAAACCTGGACGAACTGGGTATCTGCGGTATATAATCAAGATTACGGAAATAATGACGAGTATCAAGCAAGTTTTGGAGAGACATTAGCGATGGGGGAATATTATTTTGTCAGCAGATATCAATACAATAACGGACCTTACGCTTATGGGGGATATAGTGCATCAGGAGGAGGATTCTGGGACGGGATAGTTAATGTATCGGGTAGGCTGACAGTGTTATCTGAACTGCCGGGAGTGCCGAGTTTAATTTCACCGGAGGATAATGCCGTCAGCGTTAGTATTATACCGACATTTACCTGGGGGACACCAATCAATGCAACAGTGTACAGACTGCAGATAGCAAAAGATTCAGGTTTTGGTAATTTAATAGTAAATGATTCGACAATAACAGATACGTCAGAAACAATTACAACATCACTGGAAGAACTGACAAAGTACTACTGGAGAGTGAGCGCTAAGAATATAAGCGGAACAAGTGCGTTTTCCAATACACGAAGCTTTACTACCAGAGATACAACGACAAATCTGGAAGAAGAGCCAGGCATAAGCGATTTTGTCCTTTATCAAAACCACCCAAATCCATTTAATCCTGTAACCTCGATTAAGTATAGAATTCCCATCAGAAGTCATGTCACATTAAAAGTATTTGCAATAACCGGGAATGAACTGGCGGTTTTAGTTAACAGAGAACAGGATGCCGGATTTTATGAAGTAAATTTTAACGGAGCAAATAATCCGAGTGGTGTTTATTTTTATGAAATTAACACAGGGAAATACAGAAGTTTTAGAAAAATGATTTTGTTAAAATAGTAGAAGAAATGATATAAATCACAAATAAGAATTGTACTTTGTATCTTGATTTTTTAATCGGTAATTTTAATTGAGAAGTAGAAAAATTTAAGTATAGAAAATGGAGTGGAAGATGAAAAGATTCGTTACACTTATGTGGGTAATACTAATCAGTATTATGAATTATGCTCAGACACCACAGGTGAGCATACCGATAACAATTAATGACGGGGCAGGAGGCTCACAAGTACTTTACTTCGGGTTGGATCCTGCTGCAACGGATGGAATTGATGTGGGATTGGGTGAAGCGGTGCTTCCTCCATTGCCACCGACCGGGGTATTTGACGCAAGACTTAATCTTCCGAACGGAACGGAAAGTTCGCTAAGGGATTACAGGCAGGGAAGCAATTCATATTCGGGATCAGAGTCATACAAATTGCAGTATCAGGTAGGTACCGGTTCAGTTATTAATATTGTATGGAACTTTATGCCGGGAGTGACGGGCAGACTCCAAGATGTAATTTTGGGCAATATCATAGATGTTAATATGAGCGGAAGCGGGTCATATCAGGTTACAAATCTTGCGTTGAATCAACTGAACATGACAATAACGTATACGCCACCAACGTTAAATTTACCTGCTAACGGTGCAACGAATCAGTGGTTAACAACTACATTTACATGGAACAGTGTAACGAATGCTACGAAATACGGGCTTTATGTTGCAACCAACAGCGATTTTTCGAACATAGTATTCAGCGATACGACAATTACCGGGACATCCAAAACTTTAACCTCCGCTCTCAATACATACACTATTTACTACTGGAGGATTATCGGGATTAGCGAGAACGGAAGAGCAATTTATTCAGAGACAAGAAGTTTCACAACAGCAAAGCCAATCTTCTGGGCAAATCTTCAGTGGCCTGATCAGGCAACAATCGAAGTGGGGGGGAGTATGACTGCATATGCGCAGATATGGATTGACGGAATTACTGCAGGTGCGGGGCCGGGGAGCGGTATTTCGGCCTGGATAGGATACAGCACGAGCAATACAAATCCAAATACCTGGACAAACTGGGTGCCGGCTACTTATAATGTGAATGTCGGAGACAATGATGAATATATGGCAAGTATAGGATCTGACCTTCCGGCAGGGACATATTATTTTGCAAGTCGTTTTCAGTTTGCGGGAGGCGCTTATTATTATGGCGGATTCAATAACGGGGAATGGAATGGGACGACCAACATTTCGGGAGTTTTAACCATAACTACTCCCTTGCCGGGAATTCCAAATCCACTCACTCCCGGGAATGGCTCCACAGGTATTGGGATTTCTCCAATGTTCATATGGAACACTGCTGCCAATGCGACACTTTACAGATTGCAAATAGCAACAGATGCAGGATTTTCGAATATAGTATTCAACGATTCCACGATAACCGATTCAACCTACACTTTGACTACTGAACTAAATTACAATACGCAATATTTCTGGAGAATTAATGCAAAGAATGCAGCGGGTACAAGTAACTTCTCCGGAACACAAAGCTTTACTACGGTCAGGGGGATTGGCTGGGCGAATTTGCAATTTCCGCCAAGTGCGGAGATAAGTGTAGGGGGGAACGCTACATTCTACGCGAGAGTATATGTCTCCGGAATTACGGAACCGGCGGGACAAGGGAGTAACATTGAAGGGTGGATAGGATACAGTACAACCAACACAGACCCGAGCACATGGACTGATTGGGTACCGGCTACCTATAACGCAGATTATGATAACAATGATGAATATATGGCTACATTCGGATCGACTTTACCTGCGGGGACATATTATGTAGCATCAAAATTCAGGTACTTGTCCACAGAAGGGGGTCCGCCAAATAAATATGGCGGATACAGCGAAGGTGGAGGAGGATTCTGGGACGGGGTTAACAATATATCATCAGTTTTAACTGTAACATCGGCAGTTCCACCGGCAGCACCTACGCTTGTTTCACCTGTTAATGGAGCAACAGCACAGAGTACTTTGCCTACGCTTGAATGGAATGCGTCATCGGGAGCAACATCCTACAGATTGATAATCGCAACGGATGCAGAATTTAGCGATATAGTATACAATGATTCTACGATAACGGACACAAGTAAGACCTTAACATCTGCACTTCAAAATTACAAAACTTACTACTGGAAAGTAAGTGCAAAGAGTGCAGGCGGGACGAGTGCGTATTCAGTGGCGTGGAATTTCAGAACAATTGCGGTGATAGGCTGGGCAAACTTCCAAGCTCCAAACACATTAACATTAAATGTTGGTAGTGGTGATATATTTTATGCAAGAGTGTATGCACAGAATATAACGGATGCAGCAGGACAGGGATCGGGAATTTCTGCATGGATAGGCTACAGTACTACCAACACAGATCCGAGCACATGGACAGAATGGGTGCCGGCTACATATATTAATGATCAGGGGAATAATGATCAGTACAGAGCATATCTGGGGAACACACTACCAGTTGGAACTTATTACATTGCATCAAGATTTGCATTAAGTGTAACAGATGGGGGACCGGCTTATGTATATGGTGGCTACAGTTCAGGTGGGGGAGGGTTCTGGAACGGAACAACGTATATTTCAGGGGTACTAACAATAAGGTTACCGATTCCGTCAACCCCTTCACTAACGGCTCCTGTGTACAACGCAACGGGAGTGAGCACACTGCCAACATTTACATGGACTTCAGTAAGTTATGCTGAAACTTACAGGCTTCAAGTGGCAACAGATCAGAACTTTACTAACATTATTTTTGATGATTCAACACTTACAGCCACATCAAAAACCCTAACAAGCGCACTTGAGAACAACAGGCTTTACTACTGGAGAGTAAATGCAAAGAATGCAAGCGGGACAAGTAGTTATACGGGAGCTTACAAATTTACCACAGAGGCAGCAATCGGTTGGGCCAATCTTCAGCATCCGTCGTCAACAGTGATTAACACAGGAGGGAGTGCAACATTTTACTCAAGGGTATATGCACAGAATATTACTGAAGCAACAGGACAGGGGGCAGGGATAACAGGCTGGATAGGTTACAGCACAACGAACACAAATCCGAATACATGGACGAACTGGGTACCGGCGACTTATAATACTGATCAAGGTAACAATGATGAGTATCAGGCTATAATAGGATCAACTTTATCTGCCGGGACTTATTACGTTGCATCAAGATTTCAACTTGGTTCGGGTTCTTACGTGTATGGAGGTTATAGTATAGGTGGCGGTGGATACTGGGATGGTACAAATTATATTTCGGCGACATTAACTATCTCACTTCAAGCACCTGAAGCACCAACATTAGTAACTCCTGTAAATAACGCAACCGGTGTGGGGACTCTGCCGACACTTACGTGGAACGCATCAGCGAATGCGACAAGTTACAGATTAATTATCTCGACAAAAGCTGATTTTACAGATGTAGTATATAATGACTCGACCATAACTGATACAAGCAAGACATTGACTTCAGCTTTACAGAACAATAAACAGTATTACTGGAAGGTAAATGCAAAGAACGGAAGCGGAACAAGTTCTTACTCAACAACATGGAACTTTACGACAGTGGCAGTGATAGGTTGGGCGAACCTGCAGTTCCCCGGGAGTGCGTCGATAGATTTGGGAGGAAGTGCAACCTATTACTCAAGGGTATACGCGCAAAACATAACTGAGCCATCAGGACAGGGAGCAGGAATAACTGCGTGGATAGGATACAGCACAACGAACACAAATCCGAATACATGGACAAACTGGGTTCCGGCGACTTATAATACTGATCAAGGAAACAATGATGAATATCAGGCAGTGCTAGGATCAACGTTACCAAGCGGAACATATTATGTGGCATCAAGATTCCAGCTGGGAAGTACGGAAATACCGGCAAATTATGTATACGGAGGATACAGCACAGATGGAGGAGGATATTGGGACGGAACGAATTATGTATCAGCGACCTTGAGCGTATCAGTACCTGCGCCAAGTGCACCGACATTGGTAAGTCCGTTAAACAATAGTACAGGAATAAGCACATTACCGACACTTACGTGGAACGCATCAACGAATGCGTTATCGTACAGGTTGATGGTGGCAACAGATGCAGATTTTAATAATATTGTTTACAATGACTCAACGCTGACTGATACGAGTAAAACTTTAACTGCTGCATTGGATAATAACAGAACTTATTACTGGAAGGTAAACGCAAAGAATACATCGGGAACAAGCGGGTACTCGACAGTATGGAACTTCAAGACAGTTGCAGTGATCGGTTGGGCGAACCTACAGTTCCCCGGGAGTGCGTCGATAGATTTGGGAGGAAGTGCAACCTATTACTCAAGGGTATATGCACAAAACATAACTGAGCCATCAGGACAGGGAGCAGGGATAAGTGCGTGGATAGGATACAGCACAACGAACACAAATCCGAACACATGGACAAACTGGGTGCCGGCAACGTATAATACTGATCAAGGAAACAATGATGAGTATCAGGCAGTAATAGGATCAACCTTACCAAGCGGCACATATTATGTAGCATCGAGATTCCTTCTTGGAAGTAAAGAAACACCGGCAAATTATGTATATGGCGGATACAGCACAGACGGAGGAGGATACTGGGATGGTACAACATATGTATCGGCGACCTTGAGCGTATCGGTACCTGCGCCAAATGCACCGACATTGGTAAGTCCGTTAAACAATAGTACAGGAATAAGCACATTACCGACATTAACCTGGAACGCATCAGCGAATGCGACAAGTTACAGATTAATTATCGCAACAAAAGCTGATTTTACAGATGTAGTATACAATGACTCGACGATAACTGATACAAGCAAGACATTGACTTCAGCTTTACTGAACAATAAACAGTATTACTGGAAAGTGAATGCAAAGAACGGATCTGGAACAAGTTCTTACTCAACAACATGGAACTTTACGACAGTGGCAGTAATAGGTTGGGCAAACCTACAATGGCCTCCAAATGCCAATATAAGTTCTGATTCATCTGTTACAGTATACGCAAGGATTTGGGTATATGGAATTACAGATCAACCCGGAGCGGGTCCGGGAATTCTGGGATGGATTGGATATAGTACTACGAATTCTAATCCGGCAAACTGGACCAACTGGATACCCGCAGTGTATAATGTCGATGCTGGAAATGATGACGAGTACATGGCTGCTATAGGGAATAACCTGCCGGCCGGGACATACTATTATGCGAGCAGATTCAATTTGAATAGTGGTGAATATAAGTATGGTGGTTATAATGAGGCAGGTGGCGGATTCTGGGACAGCACTAATAATGTTTCTGGAGTATTAGTAGTTAATTCACCTCTTCCAACAGCACCGGAGCAATTATTACCTCTAAATAATTCTTACAATCAGACGCTTACACTACAATTTAAGTGGTCATCTGTACCCAGTGCGATAAATTACCGACTTCAGGTTGCAACGGATCAGGGATTCGCTAACGTGATCTATAATGATTCTACTTTAACAGATACAACCGTAACACTTTCAAATGTATTGCTTAATAGTACAATTTATTATTGGAGAGTCAGAGCTAAGAACATAAGTGGAAACGGGCCATTTTCTGTAATCTGGAACTTTAAAACCATTTCAGAAATACCAATAATAAGCAATTTATGGCAGTTAAATTCAGGAAATGGAACTCTGCCGGGTTGGTTCTCGACAAATAATACCGAAAGAGGAATTGCATTCGGCAGCACGAATTCAAAACTTGAATCTGATGACAGATTGTTTATAACCAGCACCAACGGAGGGATATTCATCAGAATACTAAATGCTTCAAATGGTGCTGAAGTCGGATCCTTGAATAATACTGGAATTACTGGAGGTGCTCTTCCGATAAGTGATGTTGAAACAACAGCAGACGGTAAAATTTTAGTTTGTAACTTAACTGAGAACGCATCTCTTTCACCTTTTAAGATATATTTATGGAATAGCGAGACATCTGTTCCCTCTAATATTATTAATTGGTTATCCTCAGATGCGGTAAAGTTAGGAGATAAATTTACGGTTACAGGGTCTTATTCTGATAATTCAGCAGTTATATACGCGGCAAGTGAGACAAACGGTATTAACAAATTGTACAAATGGACAATGTCCGGGGGAGCATTTACAAATAATCCTACGATTATAAATTTGACCGGAGTTGAAGAAGTACCCGCGCCAAGTGCTTCGGTAGGACCTTTACCGAACGGCGATTTCTATTGGAAAGCCTCAATGATGAAATTAAGAAAGTATACATCAACTGGAAGTCTGATTGATACCATACCTTCTGCAGTGGTTCCACTTCAGGGGAATGCTGTCAGATATGTGGGAAAAGTTAATAATAAGGAATATGCTGTTATCTTCCAGTATGGTAATATAAATGAAAATGCAAGAATCATTGAGGTATCAGATAATAACTATTCGCAGGCCATAAGTCTCGAAACCACACCAACACTTGGAATGAATCCAAATATTTATGGTTTTGGAGATGTTACAGTTAGAATTAATCAGAACGGAAGTGCGGATATTTATGTCTTATCAACAAACAATGGTATAGGCAGATATCAGACAATTCAGCCTATTCCGGTTGAACTATCCTCGTTTAATGCAATTGCAAATGGTGATAATGTGACTTTACATTGGAGTACTGCTACTGAATCCAACAGCAGAGAATTTATAATAGAAAGAATGGATGGAAAGGATACAGAATGGAAAATTATAGGGAAAGTTGACGCCAAAGGCAGTTCAGTATCTCAAACAGATTATTCATATAAGGATGAACATCTGATGGAGGGCATTCATGAATATAGGTTAAAAATGGTTGACGTTGATGGAACATTCTCTTACAGTCAGGTAATTAATGTTGAAACCGGTAATCCTACTTCATACCTTTTAATGCAGAATTATCCTAATCCATTTAATCCAAGTACTTCAATCAGTTATCAGTTGTCGGAAAACAGCAAAGTCCGTTTAACAATTTATGATATTACCGGAAGAGAAATCGCAATTCTTATTGATAAACAGCAAGATGCTGGTTACTACAGAATTGATTTTAATGCGTCTAATCTTACAAGCGGAATATACTTCTACGAACTTATTGCTGGTGATTTTAGAGATGTAAAAAAATTAGTTTTAATGAAATAATTAAATATGAAACGGGTCTGTTGTTCAAGGATGACAGACCCGAAATTTATAACCGGGGGAAGTTTTGAAAAACTTGCATTGTGATTAAAAGCACAATGTTGTTTTGGTATTGAACAATTTTTTACTTAGTTTAAGTTTATTAAATTATCCATTATTTTTAGAGAGGTGCATATGCTCAAGCGAATATTTGTTGTGTCTATTCTTTTTGTTTCCCTATTCTTCTTTATTGGTTGTAATAAAGATGATACTCCCACTCCACCTCAACCAAATAATCCAGCCATTGGGGTGCTCGAAATAAATCCGAATGCAGTATTTGCAAATCAGGCAAACCAAGTGGTTGTCAAGTTAATCGTGCCTGCAGATGTTCAACTTCAAGACTCAACAGTTGAAGTGTTCAAGGTTGGCACAGACGGTAAAATCACCGGTAACTCTATAGGCAAACTATACGATAATGGTAAATTGACAAACGGCGATGAAATTATCGGAGATAATATATTCACTGGTAATATCACAATTAATGAAACCACTGCCGGAAACCTGAATCTGAGAGCAACCGCTACTTTCAGAGGGAAAACCGATCAGGGTGAGTCCGCCGTAACTGCACTCACAATATTAGCTCAACTATCCTCACAAGACATTAGTAATCTTCTAAATACTCAAAATACTGCGGTTAACCAGTTTAATACTTATCTTGCTGGAAATATTTCAAATGTTACTTCGGCCATGACTCAATTGACCTCATGGTTACAAAGCCAGCCCACAGTTCAGTCAGTTAATAACAATGGCGGAACGGCAATTGAGATAGAGTACAAATCAGGCATAATGGGTGGAATTGTTATTGCTGTTGAAAATACGAATGACCAGGTAGATTTAAGAGGTGGTATCGATGAACCCAAAAGAAGTAATCGACAGATACCGTTAAAATTTCAGACAAGAGGCACAATTGCCAATCCTCCGGAAATAACCTCCCTGAGAAAAGTCTGGCAGCTAGATCCCACATTGATTGGAAACAGAAACGTTCTTATATTTGCTCCTTACGAAAACGCATTTGCTCCCAATAATGAAGGAGATAAAATTAAAGCAATCTTGAACAGTTCAGAGTTTGAATTTTCTATTGATCATTACAGGAATGCAGACGCTACTGTTGCTGTATTATACAACCTCACTAATTATGGTTATGTGGTTCTTGCCACACACGGAACCGGTGGTACTACTTTCCTCACCGGAGAGAAAGCAGACACAAATTCAAATATTTGGAAGACCAAATATAAAGCTCTGGTGGCAGCTCAAAAACTGGCTGTTTTCAAAAACGTTGTTATAGGAAAAAATGGGGCTGAAAAGATTCGTGAGGATGTTTATGGAGTTAGACATACATTTATTAGTGATCTGACCGGTACATTTCCGAATAGCGTAATTTTGAACAATTCTTGTGAGAGTAATAAGACGGCAAGCTTGTCTGCAGCATTTACGGGAAAAGGAGCAAAAACCTACTATGGCTATAGCAAGATAGTTAGTAGTCGTTTCTGCGTTATTAATGCAGACACATTGACAAAACGACTTGCAAAAGACCTCAAAACTACTGCTGAAGCATTCATGTCGGGTAATGATCCCTATTCAACGCATAATGCGGCTTTTCAGATGGTTGGTGCCAACGATGTTCACTATCCTGATGAACTAATAAATGGCGACTTTGAATTTGGTAAAATAGATGGGTGGACAAAATCAGGAGATGGTAGAGTTATCTCCAGTCTCGGAACGCAAAGTCCTGCCGGCGGTTCATATATGGGTATTATTTCAACCGGATTGGGGTATACAACCGCAACCGGTAGTATTTTCCAGACATTTACTGTAAATCAGAATCAGAGCACTTTGACAATAAAGTGGAATTTCATGTCAGAAGAATTTTTGGAATACATTTCTTCTACCTACCAGGATTATTTTAGGATAACGATAAAGGATAAAGACGGAAATGTCACGACTCTGTTCAGTAATACTATTGATGGGATTGCAGGTTTATTTGGGGCAACCAAAGAATCACCTGGGCAGTTAATTGCAGTTTCTCCGGGAATAGTGTTTGACCAGGGGGGTGTTTATATGACTGGTTGGCAAACAAGTACATTTGATATATCCGCTTTCAAAGGAAAAAGGATAACCCTGATCCTCGCAGCCGGAGATGTGGGCGATAGTATTTATGATACTGCAATACTGCTTGATGATATTTCAGTTAAATGATTAAATCATTTGGAGTGATTTGAGTGAAGCTTTGGATTTTCATATTAAGTCTTTTATTGATCAATTGTCATGATAAAACCAGTTATATGAATGTGATATATTATAAAGATGGTAAAAGTACTAAAATAGATTTGAAAAAACTTGATCTCAAATCGCTCCATTCCGATCTTAAAAAACTAGTGGAAGGTATAACTGAGGATTTAAGAATAGTCACGGATGAAGAAAGATTAAATGAAATAAGATCAGAAGATGAGATTATTGAGATCTTGTTTAATGAAAAACAATCTGTAATGAATCCCGAAAACGGGGAGATTGTTTTTGATAAAATTCTCATACCAATATCCGGGGATTTTTCAACAACTGAGGATGTCTCCGATGGAGTTGTCTTCATTGGTTTGCATCAATATGATGCTGCTCCATATCTTCTCCCCGGTGGCCGGCAAATAATTCTTTCAGTACGGAAGAAAATCATCGGTTATTAAATAGAAATGTGGCAGGTATCTGCCACATTTTTTTTATTATTAATTATTAAATTCGTTTTTATTTCAACAGAATTAATTTCTTAATACTAGTAAACTCATCTGTTGCAAGTTTGTAGAAATAAATTCCACTTGCAAGACTGGCACCGTTAAAATTTATTGTATAAACGCCGCTTGATTGATTCTCATTAACTAGCTCAGTAACCTGATTACCTAATGCATCAAATACAGTCAGCTTCACTAAGCAATCTTTGCCTAGCCTGTAGCTTATTGATGTTACCGGGTTAAATGGATTTGGATAATTCTGGAATAACTCGAAAAACTGAGGAGAAATAAAATTAATTTCTTTTTCTGCAACAATCCTGCTTTCTCCGTTATAGTCATGTTGAACTAGTCTATAAATTAGAATTCCCGGATTTTCTGGTGTATCAGAGAACGAATAATTGTGAACTTCCTGAGTAGTCCCACTTCCATATACATTCCCAACTAGTCCCCATTCACTATCATATTTTGTTCTTTTCTCGATTGAAAAATGACTGTTGTTTTTTTCAGAAACAGTTGACCATGAGATAAGAATATTATCTCCGTCAGAAGATACATTAAATGATTGTAACTCTATGGGAATGAACTGGGAAAAAGGCATAAAAAATACACTTCCTCTTAATGGATCATCTGTCTTGTGCATGATATGTCCATCTACTGATATCGAGTCATAAACTCTCCAGTCATTATTTTGAGCATATATATCATTACTGCAGTTATTATACAAATCATAAATATTTGTTCCCTGGACATTGTTATAGATCATATTAAATCCGTCATCATCAGTTGAAGCATTATTCAGATTTCCTATATTAGGCTGTGGGCCTGCTTGTATTGTAGTTCCATTCTGAATTGTAATTCCCCACCAGTTACCATAAATCTCGTTATGTGCAATTACCGGTGTATTTGCAGAATTTCCATTTACGTTTATTCCGCTTCCTGTTGTCATGGGATCAGGATTAATTTTATTATTATAAATGCGATTATGATGAACATAACAACTGATTGTTCCACCCCCAAGAGTTATTCCAAAGCTGTTATTAAATATTTCATTGAATGCTATTTCGGAAGTCGATCCCGATCCTCCTAAGAGAGCGGAAATGCTTATTCCGCCTGTTCTGTTATTCCATCCGCCATATATTCTGTTATATTTAATAGTGGGCGAATTTATTCCTTGGGTTCCAATACTTATCTGGTTCTTCGGTGAAGTATTCTGGGTGTTATTGTTTACAAGTTCATTATGTTCAATAACCGGAGATGAACCCAGCGTCATAGTGATTCCATATTCATAAGATCGCTCAATTTTATTGCCGGATATCAAAGGACTTGATGAGCTAAGATTAACTCCTCTTCTGCATTTATACAAATAATTGTTTTCAAGTGACGGGCTTGCATCAACACAACGGAGTCCATAGTAGGCATATTCAATTTTTGTGAATTTTATTTTACAAAGTGAATCAATACTGGTATCGTTAAATCTGAAACCCATATAAGCTCCCGTTGAATCAGGGGTGCTTGATGTAAAAGTAATAATATTTTGTTCAGTTCCAACTGCAGAAAAAACACCGTTTGTTTCAAAACCAGCTGTTGGTGATGTGAAATTTATTATAGAACCAGGTAGTACGGTTATCTTATCACTAGCTGAGACTGTAACTAAAGCGTTAATTGTATAATTAGGAAAACTTCCGGTAACTGTTCCGGTTGAATTTGCTACTAACGAGTCTGGTGTCCAGCTTACTCCTAAATTAGGAGTAGTATATTGAGCGAATACGACTTGTAATGTTAAAAAAAAGTAAATTATAAATTTCATTTTTCGCCTTTAAGTTATTATTATTTTATTCGAAATTTCATTTTTATCATCAGGTTTTATAGGAAAATTATTTTCCAGAATTTCCCCAATAATCGATACAGCTTTAACTAATCCTTCTGCAAACATTCCTTGGGAAAAGTTTGTTTTAATAGTTTCGGTTACGCTAGTCCATGTTTCCTGCGAGAACACTTGGTTAATTGCATTGTCAGCAAGAACGTAAAATTTTCTCTCTTCAAATAGTATGAATATTAAAATACCCGTTTTATCTTTCGTTCTGTCTGCACCAAGTCGATAAAACTCTTTCTTAGCATAAAAATCAATTCCGGATCTTGGATGTAGCAAACGGTTTAGAATCGAAATGTTTCTTTTAATAGAAAGCACTATTTCTGCAGAAGTCAGTTTTTCTCGATTTCTGATCTCATCTGAAATTAATATGAGATCATCATCATCAAGGTAGTTGTAAATGTAGTCAACAGACATGATTTATGTTGCAAATATATTATTATTAATAATTCTAATTTAATAAAAAAAATGGAATCATTTTTCATACATTATGGTTATTTTTAATGGTGAAATTAATAAATTTTTGAGAATAGCCCAATGTTCAATCAAAAAGCCATTATCGCTCTCAGCGGTGGTCTGGATAGTTGTGTGACTGCAGCCATTGCATCTGAAAATTATGAATTGGCCTTAGCTCATTTTAATTATGGGCAAAGAACTGAAGAAAGAGAACTTAAAGCCTTTAATGATATAGCAGATTTCTACAATGTTAAGGAACGGTTAATAGTTGATTTTACTCATTTCCCTAAAATTGGCGGATCTTCGCTGACGGATTATAATATTCCTGTTCCAGAAGGGAACGCACAAAACTTGTCAATTCCCAATACATATGTTCCTTTTAGAAATGCCAATATTCTTTCAGCATGCGTTAGCTGGGCTGAAATAATATTCGCAGAAAAAGTCTTTATTGGCGCAGTGCATGAAGATTCATCTGGATATCCTGACTGTAAACCTTCTTTCTTTAATAATTTCAATGCCCTGATTAAAGAGGGTACAAAAAGAGAAATTTCCATTGTTGTGGAGACACCTGTCATTGGAATGTCAAAAGCCGAGATTGTCAAAAAGGGTATTGAACTAAATGCTCCTCTGCATTTGACTTGGAGTTGTTACCAAAACAGTGAAAAAGCTTGCGGAATTTGCGATAGTTGTCTATTGAGGTTAAAGGGATTTCAAAATGCAGGTTACATCGATCCAATAGAATATATGATAGATATCAAAATTTAGGAGTCACTATGTCTGAGAAAATAAAACTTTTAGAAACTTTTGAAAACCAGTATCCTGATAGAGACTATCTGATAATCCATTCTTTTCCGGAGTTTACTTCTGTCTGCCCCAAAACCGGATATCCTGACTTTGCAGAACTAGTACTTGAGTATATTCCTTTAAAATTGTGTGTGGAACTCAAATCTCTGAAACTTTATTACTTTGCTTACCGTAATGATGGGATATTTTACGAAAGTGTTACTAATAAAATACTAGACGATCTTGTTGAAGTATGTAAACCAAAATATATGAAACTTACGGCTAATTTTAATGTCCGCGGAGGGATTTCCTCGAAAATAGTTGTCGAGTATAGCAGCAAGTAACTGGTAAAATGAAAACCTTGCCCGAAATTAAGCGCTATTTTATTGAACTTCAAGAGGCTCTTTTTAAAACTGAAGATATTCTTGATAATTCCTTTCAGTTTTCAGTAAAATATAGTATCGAAATCGAAAATATTATTAGAGAATTGGTATCTCCGGAGTTAAAAGATATCGTCATCTCATCATGCGGAAGTTTTAGCAGAAGGGAATTATCTCCATATTCCGATATTGACATTATGTTCATAATTCCGCAGGGAGGAAATTTCTATAAAGAAATTCAAAACTTTGTTACCAGTCTGTGGGATGTTGGAATGGAAGTTTCTCACACAATTAGGGAAACCAGCGATATAAAAAAATTTTTTCATGAAGATCTTCACACATTCACTCAGTTTTTTGAAATAAGATTTATTGCAGGCTCACATAAACTTTTTCTTGAGTGGAAAAATGAAATCTTTCGCTTCCTGGAACCTTCTCTCCACGGACGGATCATTGGCGAATTATTGGATGATAGTGACCTGCGTTATAAAAAATATGGAAGTAGTCCAAAGGTTATTGAACCAAATGTAAAATTATCTGCTGGAGGTCTTCGGGATCTTCAGTTAATTGAATGGATATATATTATAAAAACCGGGGAACTTCTTAACAAACAAGTAGAAGCCACACAAGCTGAAATATTTATTGACATTATTCAAAGGGATAATCTCACTTCTGTTGGCGAATGTAATCGTCTGCTGAACGGTTATAGTTACATCCTGGGTATTAGACATCTTTTACACCTTCTTCACGGACAAAAGAATGACAGACTTGAATTCGATGATCAGGTTAAAATTTCAAAAATGCTTCATCTTAAAAAAGATGGTTACAGAAAACTAATGAAAAACTATTTTGAAGCTTCGAATGTAATTCGTCGCTTCACTGAGTCTTATTCAAAATCTGCTCAGAGTTCTTTGCCCAGTTCTTTGCCTGATATAATCGCTATTGAACTTGACGAAGAGTTTTACATTAAAGGTAAGACAATTTACTATAAGGGACCTCCCTTGAAAATGTCTAGTATTCTTAGAGGTTTTTATTACCGTGGATTTCATTCTGCTTATTTTGACGAAAAACTCCGAATGCAGATAATTGAAACTCTGGATGATATTTCGGACGAAGGCGAGCAGGAATCATCTGTATTCTTTCGGGAAATTTTAAAACTTTCCGGGAATGTTGGGATAACTTTGTCAGTTATGAATGAACTGGGTGTACTTGAAAAGTTTCTTCCTGAATTTGGTGAAATGGTCGGTTTCATTCAACATGGAGTCTATCACTCATATACTGCTGATGAACATACTCTGATAACCATACAAAATGTTGAATCTCTTGCTAATGAGATCAGCGACTTGGGTAGAATCTATAACTCCATCACGAGAAAGGAAATATTAAATCTTGCTCTGCTTTTTCATGATATTGCAAAACCGATCAATCTTACCGGTCATGAAATTATTGGTGCGGAAATAGCTAGCTCAGTTCTCTATCGACTCGGATATAGCGATGAGGAAATTGATAATGTTGTTTTTCTTGTCCGTAATCATCTTTTTATGGAACAAATAGCCTTCAGACGTAATCTTAATGAGCCGGATACACTTAACAATTTTATTTCCCGCATAAAAAATTCAGAACAGCTTAATATGCTTTATCTTCTGACATATGCGGATTTATCTGCTGTTAATCCGGCACTCATGACTACCTGGAAAAAAGATCTGCTAAGAGAATTATATGAGAAAGCAATTGTCATTCTTACTGAACAAATATCTGCTGAAGATCTCCTTTATAACAGCTCCAACGATCATTCGCTGAATATTATTAAAAAAAGTTCATTCATCTCAGAAGATGATATTCGGGAACATATGGAATCCATCAATGATAACAATAATTATTTCGCAAATTTTTCTGGCGAGGAAATTGCAAAACATATAGAGCAGATTAACTCCGGTGCTCCGGTCTCTGTTATTTTTAATGAATCTGAAAATTTTACTAATATTACAGTTATTACTATTGATACTCCTTTTCTCCTGTCCAAACTTTGCGGTGTTTTATCAATAAACGATCTGAATATCCACGATGCAAAGGTATTTACTCGTAAAGATGGAATTGTAATAGATAGTTTTAATGTTACAGATTTCAGAACCCACACAAAAGTGGAAAGAGAAAGATATCCTCAGATTCTTGATTCTTTTAATATGATTGTTTCTGGACTCCTTCAGATTAATACTGAAATTAGTAAAATGAAATCCAAATGGTGGCGTATTGAAACCAGGTTTTTTAAAAGACCCGGCAATGTCGTGATTAAATTTGAAGAAACGGAGAAATACACAATCATTGATATTTTTTCTCCTGATCGCCTCGGGTTTCTCTATATGGTTACTCGCAAAATGAACGAACTTGGACTAAATATTCATTTTGCCAAGATTGCAACTAAATCGGATGAAATCGTCGACTCATTCTATGTGTTGGATAGGAATGGTAAAAAAGTCTCGGAAAATTACTATCCCTTTATTGAAACAGAATTAACTGAAGCTATCAAACAAATTTTATAGGATATCAATTGAATTTCATGGAGAAAGAAAAACCGATCGGAGTCTTTGATTCTGGAATTGGTGGTTTAACTGTAGTTAAGCGTATCGCATCAACCTTGCCCAATGAAAACATAGTCTATTTTGGAGATACCGCAAGAGTTCCCTATGGATCAAAATCCAACGAAACAGTAATAGAGTATTCAATCCAAAATGCTCGTTTTCTTATCTCAAAAAATGTTAAGGCAATTGTTGTCGCCTGCAATACTGCATCTTCAGTGGCACTTAAAATTCTTAAAGAAACATTCAGTATACCGGTAATAGGAATGATTGATCCTGGAGCTGACTATGCTCTTAAAATTTCCCGGAATAATAAAATTGGAATTATTGGTACCCGGGCAACAATTGCTAATAAAGCATACTCCTTAGCTATAAAAAATAGAAATCCCAAAACCGAAGTAACTGAAATTGCTTGCCCTTTATTTGTTCCTTTGGCAGAGGAAGGATGGATCGATCATCCTGCAACTTTTGAGATAGCACGCGAATATTTGAAAGATTTGAAAAATTCCGGTATCGACACTCTGGTATTAGGATGTACCCATTATCCTATTTTATATAATACAATACAAAATGTTATTGGTGAAAAAGTGGTTCTTGTAGATTCTGGTGTCGCATCAGCAGAGGTAGTACGAAGTGAAATTGACAGAATAGGTCTTAAAACTAATTCCAATTCACAAGGACAAGTGGATCTCTATGTGAGCGATATTCCAAACAAGTTTTCCGAAGTTGCTTCCTTATTTATGGGGAAACAAATAAATTTTGTGCAAAAAATAGATATTGAATCTTTCTAAATAGATTTTTCTTTCTTCCCGCTGATTGTGCGGAATTCCTCAAGTGCTTTTTGGATTTCACTATCCTTTGTCTCAAAATCAATTATTATTTTACCTGCTTCCGCAGGAATAACCAGCATATTCTTTCCGGCTCTCTTTTTTTTATCAGATTCCATAAAACTCAGGATTTCCTTACCATCAGGAAATCCGGAATTCGTCTTACTTAACAATAAAAGCGGTAATTTGGTTAATCTTTCAAATTTGTCTCTCGGTAGAATCTTTCTGTTCTTTGCAATAATCGAGCTGCATAGAATGCCTGCTGCTACCGACTCGCCATGAGAAAGTCTGTACTGCGTTGCACTTTCCAGCGCATGTCCGAATGTATGTCCCAGATTCAGTACCTTTCTCAGGCTCTTTTCATGCTCGTCAGCTTCAACAATACTCTTTTTAATTCTAATGCATCGTCCAACTGTCTCGTCAATTATCCTTGGCTCCAGATCGAGCAATGCAAAGAATTCTTTCTCAATTAAACTTAAAAAATCATTTCCGCCGATTATTCCGTACTTGATTACTTCTCCCATTCCGCTTCTTATTTCTTTTGCATCAAGTGTCTCCAGAAATGATGTGTCCGTAAAAACCATTGTCGGTGGATAAAATGTTCCGATATTGTTTTTAATATTGCTGAAATTTACTCCTGTCTTGCCTCCAATAGAACTGTCAATTGCTGATATTAAAGTCGTCGGTACGTGAATAAGAGGGATTCCTCTCATATATGTGGAAGCTACAAAACCTGCTACATCACCTGTTATACCTCCGCCGATTGCAACAATAAGCGCATCTCTTCCGAAATTATTCATATTAAGAAATTGGAATATTTTTTCACATTCCTTTAAAGTTTTATTCTTTTCGGATGCAGCAATTCTGTATATGCTTATCTTCTCATTTATACCGGTGACTAAATCTGAAATTTTCTCTTTATGAAGTTCCGACACTTTTTTATCTATTATCACCAAAATCCCACTTGGCTGTTTCCATTTATAGATTGAATTCGGAAGCTGCTTAATAATACCTCTCCCTGTCAAAACACTGTATTGTCTGTTTCCGGTCGTTATCTTTAGTGTTTTCATGATATTTTGAATTTCCTTTTAATAAGATTCGTAAGTAAATCCACCGTTTTCCCTACATAACGATTGTCAATTATAAAAACTATATCGGATTGATTATAGTACTTTTCCCTTTCTGATAATAATGCTCTTATCTTTTTCAATGTTTCCTCCTTTGAAAGAGGTTCAAAATTTTCATCCAGCAAAAGTGGTCGGTTGGTTTTATGTTTAACCCGACGGTATATGTTCTCCGGCGATGACTTTAGATAGATTAATTTTCCTGAATTTTTAACTATCTCAAAATTATTATTGTGGAATAGCGTTCCACCTCCAAGTGCTATTATGGTATTTACTGTTTTTGATAACTCCAGTAACCATTTAGTCTCTATTTCTCTGAAGTATTCTTCTCCTGAATCTTTGAATATCTCAATTACTTGTTTTTTCTCATTTTTAGCAATGAAATCATCCAGGTCAAAAAAATCCCAACCTAGGGTATTGGCAATTAGTATTCCCAAAGTCGACTTCCCTGAAGCCATAAATCCGGTCAGATATATTCTTTTTGTACTCATTTCTTTTTCGGTCAGTCCGATTTAAAGATGTTAAAAATTACACTCCAAATATGATATTTTTTTTGTAAATTTTCGCTCTCATTATATAAAGTTTGTTGAAATATGGCAAATATCAAAAAAGATAAGCAAAAACTAAGAAAAATCGGGAATACAACCGTTCAAAATCAAAAGAAACCTCTTATTGACCCGCGTTACAAGAACTTTGTTTCTACTCTTGTTGTTGTGATTATACTGCTGGTATTCTTTATAATAAATAACACAAGGGAAGAACCGGAGCAGGGTCCCTATCCTCCATACTATAAAAAAGATTTGCAGCTTCCCTGAAACCTGAAACGGTTTCCTGCATCATATATTTATTAATTAATTGAGGAAATAATGTTTAAAAATTCTCTTTTTTTAGTTCTGTCACTGATTGTTATATCACTTTTTGCAAGTGATATGAAAAATGATAATTCATTCACCACACCTGGAAATTCTGTTATTACTGAATTTCAGAAAAATAATTCGGCATCTAAAGCTCCGGATTTTGCTCTGACATCCGTCGACGGTAAGACTGTCAAACTGTCGGACTTCAAAGGGAAAATTGTTATTGTGGATTTCTGGGCTACTTGGTGCCCCCCTTGTCGTAAAGGAATTCCTGATCTTATACAGATTCAAAAAGAATATCCTAAAGATGTTGTCGTGATTGGGATTTCTCTTGATCGTGATACCAAATCCGAGGTTCCTGCATTTGTTAAAAATTATGGAATAAACTATCCTGTGGTTTATGGAGATGGTAAGGTTGATAAGAACTTTGGTGGTATTGAAGCAATTCCTACCGCTTTTGTAATTGATAGAAATGGAAACATTGTTGATAAGCACGTTGGACTTGTTCCCAAATCAACCTATGTTAATTTAATTAAGAAATTAAAATAAAATAGAAATTTTCTTTAGGGGTCTTGCACATTAAAATGCAGGACCCCTTTTTTATTTTAAAAACCTCTCTTTATACTCAGATGAAGGAAGAAAACACTCATCTTTTTTCCCAAACCACTTGTATCTGTTCCTGGCTATATACCTATAAATTATATCTCTGAATTTTTTAGGGAAAATCCAAAAAATAAGTAACATTTTATAAGGGGCACTTAAAAATGGGATCAGTTTCAATGCGGCTGTTGATTCAGTGTATATTTCTCCCTCAGAAACAAACACTATCGAATCCGGTAGATTATTCAATTTACCTAGGTACTCTCTGGCATAATCCGACTGTAGTGAGGCGAACTTGATAGTCTTCGTTTTATCCTTCTTTAATACAAATTGCACGGATGAATTGCATAAATTGCATACTCCGTCAAAAAATAAAATCGGCTGATTAGTATTACTTTTCATTTATCAGAAGCAATGCTTTCTCAAGACTATCAACAGGCAAATTACATTTAAAGTCTGAACATACATAAATTGAAACACCATCTTTGTGAACTTCAAAATCCTTAACGAACGGGAAAATATCAGCTTTCATTTCACTCAATTCAATAAAATTAAGCAAAACATTAGGCAAATAATTGCTTCTGAAATAATATAGAATTCTTTCAATCTCAGGATTCGTACTTTCACCTATAACAACTACTTCATATACTTTCTCGAAGTATAAGTATAATGCACTGGAAAAAAATGAATATGAAGAAGGGGATTGCATTATCTGTCCCCCGAAATTCTTAATCATTCTGTTTGCCGTCTCTAACAAAGTAGGATCACCGGTTAAGTATCCTAATCTTAACAGATTAAACAACGCTACAGAATTGCCTGAGGGAATAGCTCCGTCATACACTTCTTTAGGGCGGACTAGCACTTTTTCTGCATTTACTGGGGTCAAATAAAATCCTCCATTTGCTGAATCACTAAAATCCTCAATCATTACCCTGTTAAGCAACAGGGCCAATTTAATATATCGCTTCTGAAAAGTTCCTAAATACATTTCAATTAATCCGAAAACAATAAACGCGTAATCATCCAGTGTTCCCATAAATGCGGATTCTCCCCCTCTGTATCTGTGTAATAGTTTCCCCTCTTTCGTTAACAGTTTATTTTCGATAAAATTAATTGCGTTAACAGCATATCTTAAGAATTTCTCTTCTCCAAAAGTTTGATATCCTTTTGCAAGTGAAGCTATCATCAAACCGTTCCAGTCAGTAAGTATTTTATCATCTAAATGTGGTCTGATTCGTTTGTCTCTTGCCTCTCTTAATTGTGCAAGTTTGTTTTTTATCCCTTGCTTTTTCTCTGTCGTCGGAATTTCCGTTAAATATAAAATGTTATCACCATCCGTTTCTTCCTTGAATGGATCTGAAAAGTTTCCTTTTTCCTTAACATTATAAGCACTGATGATTTCTTCAGCTCCCTCCCCTAAAACATCAATAATCTCATTTTCCTTCCAAAGGTAAAATTTTCCCTCTACGCCTTCGCTGTCGGCATCCTCAGCTGAATAAAATCCTCCCTCTTTACTCGTGAGGTTCCTGAAAACATATTCAAATATTTCGCAAACCTTTTCTTTAAAAATTTCATCCTTGCTTATCTCATACCCTTCTATTAATGCGTAAGATATTGTTGCCTGATCATATAGCATCTTTTCAAAATGTGGAAGAAGCCATTTTTTGTCAGTCGAATATCTGTGGAATCCATATCCCACATGATCATATATGCCCCCCTTTATCATTTCCTTTAATGTTTTCATGACCATTCTTTTAGCCTCCCCGCTCTCGCTGAAATATCCATATCTGTTTAGAAATAATATATTCTGTGGAGTCGGAAACTTTGGGGACATCCCAAACCCACCAAACTCATTATCAAATCTTTCCTCTAAATGTGAAAAACACTTTTTTAATACCTCTCTCTCTACTCCTTCTCCGCTTCCTTCATAAGGTGTTGATAACAAAGCAGAATAGATCTGATCTGCTGAATTCAATAACTGCTCTCGATTATTTAACCAGGCTTCTTTTACTCTTGGTATTAGCTCCATCATCCCGATTCTGTTCATTCTTCCGGTCTTCGGAAAATAAGTTCCTGCTAAAAATGGCATCTTATTAGGTGTCATGATTACTGTTAATGGCCAGCCTCCGCTTCCATTTACTAATTGACAAACTGACATGTACACATGATCAATATCTGGCCTCTCCTCTCTGTCTAGTTTGATATTCACAAAAGCATCGTTCATTAATGCAGCCACTTCAGGATCTTCAAATGATTCCTTCTCCATTACGTGACACCAGTGACACGTTGAATAACCAATTGACAAAAACACCGGTTTATCTTCTTCCTTCGCCTTGGCAAATGCTTCATCGCTCCATGCGTACCAGTTAACAGGATTATAAGCATGCTGTAGTAAATACGGGCTTTTCTCTTTTATCAATCGGTTTGCTTTTTTACTCATTTTTTCCTTCTTTTATATCTACAATCAAAATTAAAAAAAACTAGTTCCAATGTATTGAAATATCCTGATATTTTGTAACTTGCTGAGCAGAAAATAGAAAAATACCACAAACTAAAAGGATAAATATATGAGAGAAATGACAAAGCTAAACTTGGAAGCCGCTTTTGCCGGCGAGAGCCAGGCTCACATGAAATATTCGATTTTTGCTGAAAAAGCTGAAAAAGAAGGTTTCCCCGAAGTTGCACGCCTCTTTACTGCCATTGCTTATGCGGAGAAAGTCCACGCAACCAATCATCTTCGTGCGCTTGGTAAAATTAACAGCACCCTCGAAAATCTGCAGGCAGCAGCCGGTGGGGAGAACTATGAGGTTGAAGAAATGTATCCGGCATTTGATACCGTTGCAAAATTACAAAATGAAAAAACTGCTGAACGCTCTTTCTTCTATGCGATTGAAGCCGAAAAAATTCATGAACTGATGTACAACGATGCTCAAACCAGCGTTGCAGAGAAAAAAGATATTCCCTCAGGAAATGTGTATGTCTGCCCCGTTTGTGGTCATACCCATATAGGTCCCGAAGCACCTGATAAATGCCCCGTTTGCCTTGTTGGAAAAGATAAATATATTAAATTCTGATCTTTTACAGGTATTTAACAAAAAACCCTGTCATTTGACAGGGTTTTTCTTTTTTATTCTCTATAGTTTTTTATTACCGCCCCCAAACCCTTAAGTTGATATATCGTCATTGGTCCGGTTACGCTACTAGGATCAAATTCCTTCCCGGCATCTTCTGCTAAATGCTCCATATAGGCTCTCGCCATTTCTTCATCTAAATCCATCTTGTACAGTTCACCCTCAACTATTGCTGTGTGACCTGTTGCTTCTGTAGGGAAAACTATCTCCCCATCCTTTACTTTTACTTTAAGAGTTCCTTCTTTATCACTCTTAAGCTGCATCCAGCATCCTGCTGCTGCACAAACTTCAATTATTTCCCCCTCAACCAGTACTCTTTTACCTACAAAACTATCCGGATTTGCTAATATATCCGATATCTTCGTTACCTCTTTCACCGTAATCGGCTTTCCGAGTTTTGTATCCTGGGCAAAAATTACTGATGAAAGCATAAGAACTGAAAAGGCTAAAACCATGAACTTCATATTTCTACTCCGATTATATAATTGTTATTCTTAACAACTATTCAACAATCCTTTTCTCACTAAAGTTTAATAACTCAGAAAATCGCATAAATAAATGGAGCCAATGCAGAACCCTTTGCCATAATTACCAAAGCTCCCAGCAGGGCAAGAATAATTATTATCGGCGTTAACCACCACTTCTTTCTGACTCTCAAAAAACCCCATAGTTCATTTAAAATTGAAACCTTTGACATACTTCCTCTTAATATTGTTTCTCAAAATCATCTTTTTTGAAAATTTTTCGCTCTTTTGCTTCCCAGTAACTCTCTCGTTTTTTATCTATCCTCAAAGAAAGCAAATCCTTTCCCATGACTTTTATCAGCAGGTTAAGGGGGGTAATTGCAAAATAAAAAGTAATAATTAATATTAATCTCGACATGATATTCCCTAAAATCAGGGCAAAAACCATCCAGATTTTATGTGGAATTATTAAAAACTTTTGTGCAAAAAGTGCAAATCCTAAAAAATGCAGCCCCGTTACTATCATGAACCAGCTCAGAGAAATCTTGTTTATGAACATTATTCCGGCTATAATTCCGAATATCACTGCAAAAATAAATCCGAATTTCCTTAATACTCCTGGCGAACTGTCAATTCCCTTTATCTCTTCTTTAAACATTTTAGTCCAGCTCATATTCCTTCATCCAGTCACTGTCTTTATCCAGCGAACGTTGTGCTTTCTTATTTAGCAAATATTTGCCCATTATTAAATAATCCATCTCTGTTCGCATAAAGCATACATATGCATCTTTCGGTGAACAGACTATCGGCTCCCCCCTTACATTAAAAGATGTGTTTATTATAACCGGCACACCGGTTTTTCTGTCAAACTCTTCAATTAATTCATAATATTTAGGATTTGTTTCCTTATGTACCGTCTGTAATCTGGCAGAATAATCAATATGTGTAACCGCTGGAATTTCTGATCTGATAATATTTAATTTTTCAATTCCGAAAAGTTTCCTCTCCTCGCTTGTCATTTCTCTTCGTTTGCTCTCTTTCACATCTGCAACAAGCAGCATATAAGGACTTTCCCTGTCAAACTCAAAAAATTCCCCCACCTTATCTCCCAGCACCGAGGGGGCAAATGGCCTGAAACTCTCCCGGTATTTGATTTTTAGATTCATCACAGATTGCATCCTCGCCGATCTCGCATCCCCTAGTATTGATCTCGCTCCAAGTGCCCTTGGTCCAAATTCCATTCTTCCCTGAAACCATCCAACCACATTCTCCTCTGCAATAAGCTCTCCCCCTTTTTTCGCAATTTCCCCGTCATTTATTGTCTCGTATGCAATATGGTTTTCCTCAAGGAATCTTAAAATCTCCTCATCTTTATACTCAGGTCCTAAATATGCCCCCATCATTGTATCTGTTTTATTATCTGATTTTCTCTCGTTATTCAGATATCCGTACCATATGGACAATGCCGCACCTAAAGCTCCGCCTGCATCTCCTGCAGCTGGTTGAATCCATAAATCCTCGAAAATTCCCTCATTTAGTACTTTTCCGTTTGCAACACAATTAAGTGCCACACCACCTGCCATTACTAATTTCTTTTCCCCCGTCGTTTTTGCAATATACTTGGCAATCTTTAAAATTACTAATTCCGTAACATCCTGCAATGACCTCGCCAAATCCATTTCCCACTGTGTCAACTCCGATTCTGGTTTTCTGGGTTTCCCCCCGAATAACTTATGAAATTTCTCATTCGTCATTGTCAGTCCGGCACAGTAGTTGAAATACTTCATATTCATTCTGAAAGACCCATCTTCCTTCAAATCTATCAGTTCTGACAATATTAAATCAACATACTTTGCCTCACCGTATGGGGCTAAGCCCATAACCTTGTACTCTCCTGAATTCACCTTGAAACCTGTATAGTAAGTAAATGCAGAATATAACATCCCCAGCGAGTGAGGAAATTTAATCTCCGAAATTATTTCAATTTCATTCCCCCTGCCTCTTCCAATACTTGTCGTTGCCCACTCTCCAACCCCGTCAATTGTCAGAATAGCTGCACTGTTGTATGGCGAAGGATAAAATGCCGATGCAGCATGGCTCAGATGATGCTCGGGAAAAAGTATTTCCCCCTCAAAATCCACTTCTTTACGAATAAGATCCTTTAACCATATCTTCTCACTCATCCAGAGTGGCATTGCCTTTAAAAAAGATTTTATCCCCATGGGAGCAAAAGAAATATAAGTCTCTATAAGTCGCTCAAATTTCAGGAATGGTTTATCATAAAAAGCCACATAATCAACCATTTTACTCGTTATTCCGGCATATTCCAGGCAAAACTTAACTGCATTTTTAGGAAACCGGTGATCATGCTTCTTCCTTGAAAACCTTTCCTCCTGTGCAGCTGCAATAATTTCCCCATTCTTCAACAGGACTGCCGCACTGTCATGATAAAAAGCCGATATTCCGAGTATATACATTAATTATTCAAACTGTTTTTATTGAAACAATAAATTTAATTAAAAATTAGTTCATGAAGAAAATATTCACTTTAGTACCCACCCTAAAATACATCCCTAAAATTCCCCCTCCATCTATATAAAGCCATGGTAAAGCCGTAGTAAAGCCGTGGTAAAGCCGTGGTAAAGCCGTGCAAAAGCCATCCTGACTTTGATTAAATATCCTCCTTAAATTCATACAACTTTTCGCCTGTCATTACCACTCTTTTGATTTTGGGAGTAACTCTATAAACCCCTCAAAATTTAAATCTTGACAAATCATACTCAAAATCATATATTTTCACTTCAATTTTGTGTAATTAAATTAGCAGGCGAAAATGAGTATCATTACGTTATTCTTACTTCTTGGTTTATTGATCGGTATAATAATTGGCTGGATTATTAAAGGACTAATGCATGGAAAAAGTTTTGTCCCCAAAGTTGACTATGACCAAATCCTTTCTACACTTGAACAGCTTAAAATAGACATCGGTGTTTTCAGAGAAAGAAATAACCACCTTGAAAACGAAATTTCAGGATTTAAATCTGATACAGAGCAACTTCGCTCCAGAATTGAAAATCTCACAAAAGAAAATTCCTCCCTTTTTGCCGAAAATAAATTTCAACAGGAAAAACTTGAGAATCAGAAAAATGAACTCACGCAAATAGGAGAAGCTTTTACCAATCAGTTTAAAGTGCTTGCTGATGAAATTCTTGAAGACAAAAGCAAAAAATTTACCGAAATCAACCAAAATAATATCTCTAATCTCCTCCAACCCCTCGGTAAAAACATTGATGAATTTAAAAGAAAAGTTGAAGAAACCTATGACCGCGAATCTAAACAGCGCTTTTCCCTCGAAGAAAAAATTAAAGACTTGGTCGAACTCAACAAAAAACTTAGCGATGATGCCACTAATCTTACAAAAGCCTTGAAAGGGGACTCTAAAGTCCAGGGCGACTGGGGAGAGGTGATTTTGGAAAGAATTCTTGAACAATCTGGATTGGAAAAAGGACGTGAATTCTTAATTCAGGAATTCATTCGCGACGATTCAGGAAATTTTGCCCAAAATGAAGAGGGAAGTAAGCTCCGTCCCGATGTTACCGTCTTGTTCCCAGATAACCGCAAAGTCATCATAGACTCAAAAGTATCTCTAACTTCATATGAGCGCTTTAACTCTTCAGATAACCAGGATGAAAGTAAGATTCACCTCGATAATCACGTTAAATCTGTCCGTAAGCATATTGACGAACTCTCAGCAAAAAATTATCAGGACTTCACTCTTTCCCTCGACTTTGTCCTGATGTTCATTCCCGTTGAACCTGCATTCATCATAGCTATGAAAGCTGATCCCGAAATCTGGAATTATGGTTACTCAAAACGTGTAATCCTCATCAGCCCCACTAATCTTCTTACTGTCTTAAAAATGATTAAAGATATCTGGCGACGTGAAAATCAAAATCGCAATGCCTTGGATATTGCAGAGAAAAGTGGTGCTCTTTATGATAAGTTTGTTGGGCTTTATGAGGACTTAATTGCCGTTGGAAACTCTATTGAAAAGTCCAGGAATAGTTATGATGAGGCTATGAAAAAACTAAAAAATGGAAGTGGAAATCTTATCGGGCGGGTCGAAACACTCCGGAAACTGGGTGCTAAAGCAAAAAAACAACTCCCCTTGGATTCTCAAAACACTGAATCAGACTGATCTGTAAGGTCCTGTTTTTTTCGTGATAATCCTGCTTATCTCTGCCACTTTCGCGGATGTGGGTTTGTATTGTTTATCTTTACTAATGAAAACCTGGCTTTAGGATGAAACTCAGCAGTTGAGGAGGTGTAAAGTTTTAAACTCGCTTCTTCTCTGGTCCTCCCCGCATCTCTGCTGCTTAAGTCCCTTGTAACATTTGGTGTAACTACTACATGTTTCCTCTTTACAATATGGGCTCCATGTGGCATTGATGTATATGGTCGCCGTACTATTGGTTTATAACTTGGTTTGGGAGTATATGTCCACAGCCAGTACACAAAAAAAACAAATAGCGATAAAGCTATTGATGCTGACAATATTATAATTACGTTCATTTTTTTTCACACACAAAAAGAATTGATACTAGTTTAACTTAAAGAATAACCAAAAAGTTCCTTCTTTTACCAAAGAACTTTCTGATACCCGGTTCCGATCCCTGATTTTTTTCATTGAATAGAACAAAAAAAACATTATTTTTCTTTTCTTCTTTGAGAATTATTAATTTTTTCCAGGAGTTGTCATGAAAAAATGGTCGCTTTTAATTTCTTTTATAGTGCTTTTTTCATCGTCGCTGTTTTCACAGCTTAGTCCCCCAAAAGTCGAGAACGTCTATGGTGGAAGAATCAATGGTATTACCGGTTATTCCAAAACATCCGATTCAACCAGAATATTTATTTCTACAGAAAGCGCTAACTCTATTTTTTATTCCGATATTTATACTCCTCCTTTAGGAACTGCGGTCTTTAACGAATTTCGGAAAATGGAAGGTGCTGACGCAGATAATAATCTCGGAGGCGGTATTAAATCTCTTGCCCCCCACTCAACATCAGGTTATCTTTTCTTCGGTGGCAATGATGGGTTATACCAGGTTATTCCTGGATCTTCAACTTCAACCAGATTAATTAATTGTCCAATGCCTGAGGTTTTTATCTACAACTCTATTCTTGTTGCATATTCTCAAGCACGTCTTTATTGGGGTACTATTGATGCCGAAGGAAACTTTACTCAGAATGCCTCCTCACCACTCGTGCTTTCATCAGTCCCCTTATCATTTGTTTCTTTTTACTTTAATCCGGTAAATCTTCATCTGTATCTGTTGGCTACTGGCTCCTCTCCACAGCTATTTAAATCCACAGATCCAATCACTTCAGTTAGTTCAGCTACAACTTTTACCTCACTTTCTCTCTCTGCGCTTACTGCAGGAGTTAACTGGACCGGATTTGGAGTAGCTCCCTCTGGGAGAATCTTTATCGGTGGAACAAATGGTCCCGGCAAAGTGATTGCATACTCAGACGACGAACTGGCCTATACCAATGTTTTTTCAGGTATTGGTGGAGCATCCTCAACTCAGTTCGCCTTCGGCGGCGATTCCTCCTCCTACTATGTATATTTTGCAAGTATATATAGCAGCAATAAAGGAGTATCAGGTAGTTGGCTTGGATTTGGAAATCCCGGCGGCATGGAAACAAGCCCCAATGATGGCGCAGTCTTCTCTGACCCTAATAATTTTAACATCGTTTATTTGACCACCGATCAGGGTATTGGTGCTTCTGTGGATAGAGGTGCAACAATCTTTGAAATTGACGAAGGTGTTGAGGCTGTTCAGGTTGATGACTTTGACATGACCCCAGATAAACAAACCGCTTGGCTCGCTTCTAAATCCGGAATTAGGATGGTCACAAATTACCTTTCAACCCCCACATGGACAAACGCAATTTTTCCTAATGGCGATGGTTCCCCATATTATTCCGCTGAAATGGTCCCTGGCAGCCCGAATACTGTCTATGCGGGTAATGTTAGAATTTACAGATCCCTCAATGCAGGTGCTAATTGGCATCAATTGTTTACCGCAGAAAACCCTCCCTATAACTTCCACAATACACAATCTCAGGTTCAGGCTATTGAAGTTTGCGACTTTGATTCTTCAATTATTTTAGCAGGCTATTTTATCCACGAAAGTATGAAAGGTGGTCTCTTTTGCTCGTTTGATAATGGTACAACTTGGAGTCAGATTCTTCTTCATTCTTCAACTGTGGGGGCTGATGTGGATGTTTTTGACATAGTTTTTAATCTGGAGGGAACAGATACTGTCGCTTATGTCGGAGTTGACTATGACCTCTCCTCACCAACAGGAAGAAGTGTTTATAAACTCACAAAATCCGGAATGTCGTGGATTGTTTCCCAGGATATGAATTCTTCTACCACGAGCACAGGATCCGCTATTGTCGCTGCTATTCGAGACTTGCATGTATCCGTAACCGGCGATACAATCTTTGCGTGTGGTACGGATGCTGGAATTAACCATCCCATAGCCTATTATAAACCACTTAGCACAACTGGAAAATGGACTCCTTTTACAACCTCCGGTTTCCCGTTTATTGCCGGAAAACAAGCTTATGCAATAACTCAGGGAGTTGATACTATTTATGTGGCAGTTGATAATGAAATCTACTTCTATCCCTTAACCTCAGCATCCTGGTCACTTGGTTCTGTTTATCCGGTTGGTATGAAGATCAATATTCTTTATTTTGATGACCTCCTTGTCGGTACTACCACTGGACTTTACTCTCAGTTCGGAGTAACTCCCGCGGCCATAACAAATGATGAATCTCTCCCTGCCTCATTTAATCTGTCTCAGAATTTTCCTAACCCCTTCAATCCTTCTACCAAGATTAAATTTCAATTGAATCAAGCAGGGATTGTTGACCTTTCAGTTTATGATATTTTGGGAAGCAAAATCTCAACTCTCGCCGGAGGATATTTCAATCCTGGAGAATACACCATAATTTTTAATGCCGGAAAACTTGCTTCAGGAACTTATTTCTGCGTTTTAGATAGAAATGGTGTGACTCTTGCTAAGAAAATGATTCTTATTAAATGAGATCTTCACTTCTCTTTCGGTTAGTATTTTTATTTCTTACTCCCCCCGGTTTGTTTTCTCAACCGGGGGATTTTAATCCCCCCGATACCTCTTATTACCTCTACTTTGAACCGGAAATAAGAATTCTTATTAATCAACCTAAGGCACTTTCTCTGGATCCCGAAAAACCATTGGATCTGATTATTTATGCCCTCCCAAATGGCAACACGATAGAGCAAACATTCGGTAAGAAAACTTCAGACTCCCTAGAATGGCGATATGAAATTCAGCATATCGGCGCACAAACTCGAATGCTTCGCGAAATCTCTACCGATAAAAATATTATTCTGGTCCTTCTTGAAGCCAAAGAAAAAAGTTTTCCATCCTGGAGACGCAAATTCATAAACTCTTGGGAACTAATAAATTCATTGATTGATTCTTTACGTCTCAGATTTAAACCCTTTTCTCCTGATATCATCCTTACAGGTCATAGTGGCGGGGGTAGCTTTATCTTCGGTTTTATTAATTATCACAAATCTATTCCTTCCTATGTCCGGCGTATATCCTTTCTGGATAGTAACTATGGTTATACGCACGAAGAACATTATCTGAAACTCGTCAATTGGTTAAACTCCTCTCAGTTTAATTTTCTTAGCGTAATCGCTTATGATGATAGAGAAATTGAACTTGATGGTAAAAAAGTAGTTAGCCCAACAGGTGGTACTTTCCGCAGAACTCAGGATATGAAATACGATTTTCAATCTGCCGCTTGGCTTAATACAGTAAACGACTCGGTAATCGAAAAAACAACTTCTTCAAATCTCGGCATTGAACTACTGATCCATCTCAATCCAAAAAACCTGATTCTTCATACTGTCCTGGTTGAAAAAAACGGCTTTCTTCATGCTATGCTTTCCGGCACTCGCTATCCCACTCCATTTAGATTTTTTGGTGATCGCGCTTATTCTTCCTTCATCCTCCCCTGAACTTCCAACTATTTACCTTCACTTTTATTGAAAAATTTATTAAATTTGCTGTTTAGAACAGTTTTTTTTTACTCCCGCAGTCATTCGGGATATTTTTTAATAATTTGCTGGATATAATTTTGAATATAGATCAACTTTCCATTAACACGATTAGGACTCTTTCAATAGATGCGGTTCAAAAAGCCAATTCTGGGCATCCTGGAATGCCCCTTGGTTGCGCTCCTCTTATTTACCTTCTTTATACTTCGATTATGAAGCATAATCCGGATAATCCAAATTGGATAAATCGCGATCGTTTTGTCCTTTCTGCCGGACACGCTAGCATGCTGCTCTATAGTATCCTCCATCTTACCGGTTATAAAATATCTCTGAACGATATAAAAGAGTTTAGACAGGATCAAAGCATCACTCCTGGACACCCTGAATATAAGCTTACCCCTGGTGTTGAAACTACTTCTGGTCCTCTTGGACAAGGATTCGCTTCTGCAGTCGGTATGGCAGCTGCTCAAAAGTTCATTAGTGCTAAATTATTCTCCTTTGGTCAGCAGATTCTGGATCACCGCGTTTTTGCTCTCGTCTCTGATGGCGACCTTATGGAGGGGATTTCTTATGAAGCAGCCTCTTTTGCTGGTCATCATAGGTTAAATAACCTTGTCGTCTTCTACGATGATAATGGGATAACAATTGAGGGTAATACTTCACTAACTTTTTCCGATGATGTATTCGCCCGCTTCAGGGCACTTAATTGGAATGTTATTCGGGTTGAGGATATTGAGAACCTGGAAGATATTTCCAACGCTTATAATCAGACTATCCCCTTAAAAAAACCCGCGTTGATTATTCTTAAATCAACTATTGGTTACGGAAGCCCTAATAAGCAAGGTACTTCTGCCGCACATGGATCACCGCTTGGTCCTGATGAAGTGAAGTTGACTAAGCAAAATTTGGGCTGGAATTTTTCAGAAGAATTCTTCATTCCGGTAGCTGTTAGGGAACATTTCCAGCAGATAAAATCACGCTTGTCAGAATACGAAACTAATTGGAACTCCCTCTATTCTCGCTTCAAATCTAATTTCCCCGAAGATGCTGAACGGTTTGAAAATGCTATCTCTGGCAAACATGGTGACAATTGGGAAAAATTGCTGCCGGTTTTTACAAATGATGGGAAAAAAATTGCTACTAGAGTTGTCTCTGGAAAAGTCCTGAATTCAATATCCGGGGCGCTTCCCACTCTTATTGGTGGCTCGGCGGATTTATCTCCATCAAATAATACATCTCTTTCCGACTCAACTTCCTTTTCGAAAGAAAACTACTCCGGACGGAATATTCATTTCGGTATTCGCGAACACGCTATGGCCGGTATTCTCAACGGAATGTCTCTTTATGGAGGAGTTATTCCTTATGGAGGTACTTTCCTCGTATTTTCTGACTATATGCGTCCTGCAATTCGCTTGGCTGCTATGATGAAACTAAAAGTCATCTATGTTTTCACACATGATAGCATAGGTCTCGGAGAAGATGGTCCCACTCATCAACCGGTTGAACAGTTGGCCTCACTTAGGGCTATTCCTAATCTGGTCGTTCTGAGACCCGCCGATTCCAATGAAACGGTTGCTGCCTGGAAGTATGCACTTAAACACAGAGGTGGTCCGGTTGCTCTTTTACTGACCAGACAAGGGGTCCCCTTCATTGATGAAATTGCAGATAAGGCAATGGCTTCAGTCTCTAAAGGTGCTTATATAGTCCTCGATTCTAAAAGAAAACCAGATTTAATCTTGATAGCATCTGGTTCGGAACTAGCCCCCGTTATATCAGCTGCATATAAACTGATTAAAGAGGATATCAAAGTACGGGTTGTTTCTATGGTCTCTTTCGAACTGTTCAATGCTCAGACCGATGAGTATAAAAATAACCTCCTCCCCGCTAAAGTCGAAAACAGACTTGCAGTAGAAGCAGGCGTCTCTCTTGGCTGGCATAAATATATCGGTTTGAAGGGGAAAATGATCTCTATCGAAAAATTTGGCGAGTCCGCGCCTGATTCGATTCTTTTTGAAAAGTTTGGCTTTTCAGTAAATAATATTTGTAAAACTGCTAAAGCTATGCTTGTTAAATAACTTAATTGAAATTGTAAATTGTAATAAATATGGAAAACCAAAATCAGGAAAATGTAGCTAATAAAAATACTAATAGAAAACGGTACTACCACCGAAGACGGTTTACTCCTAAACCTGACGCTGTCCCTGCTAAGGATCAGAACATTCAACCAGTCCAGCAACCACAAAAACAGGTTCAGCAGCCAAGACCCTCTCTACAACAGCAAAATATAAAACAGCAAAAACCACAACAGAAACCTCAGGTTAAAAAACTCTCTGTTGTTGTTCCTCTTTTCAACGAACAGGATTCACTTCAACCTCTCTCCGCAGAAATTCGCAAAGTCTGTATAGCTAATAATTTTGACTTTGAGGTGATTTTTGTTGATGATGGAAGCACTGATAACTCCCTGAAAGTGATTAAAGATATTTGCAGGGGTGATAGACGCTTTAAATATATCAGCTTTCAGAAAAATTACGGAAAATCTGCCGCATTAAATATCGGCTTTAAAAAAGCTTCCGGTACCGTCGTTGTTACTATGGATGCTGATTTGCAGGATGACCCCGGCGAAATTCCTAACCTCATTCTAAAACTGAATGAGGGCTTTGACATGGTCTCTGGATGGAAGAAAAAAAGATATGATCCGTTCATAAAAAAACACTCCTCAAAGTTCTTTAATGCTGTAACCAGGTGGTTTAGCGGTGTTAAAATTCACGATTTCAACTGTGGACTGAAGATTTATAAGAAAAATGTTCTGGACCAAATTCGTGTTTATGGAGAACTTCATCGCTATATCCCCGTCCTCGCAAATTGGAAGGGCTTTTCTGTGGCTGAACTTGTTGTTACCCATCATCCCAGAAAATTCGGTTATACTAAATTTGGTATCTCTCGCTTCTTTAAAGGATTTGTTGATCTTCTTACAGTTGTCTTTATTACCCGTTACGCTAAAAGACCTATGCACTTATTTGGATTCCTCGGCGCCTTTTCTTTAATCGGTGGCACAATCCTTAATCTGGTCCTTACTTATCAGAAATTATTTCATAATATGCCGTTAAGTAATCGCCCGATGCTTTTTCTCGGAGTTTTGTTGATTATTGTTGGTATGCAGTTCTTCTCTCTCGGACTTATTGGCGAAATGATGGTGAGTTCATCTCATACATCAAATGAATATACTTTAAGGGATTCTAATATCTGATTAATTAATACGGAAATTCGTTATGCACTATGACCCTGTGAAAGATATATTTGCTGATATGTTAAGGAAATATCCCTCCCTCCGTTCCTTGTTTTACCGACTCTTGGATCTTCTCTTCCTGCGGGCTTGGTACGTTCATCGCGAATTGCGGGAAATCAGAAAAAACTTTTTAGGTAAGAATATTAAAATTCTTGATGCGGGAAGCGGATATGGGCAGTACTCATATTTCATGATTAGAAAATTAACTCCTTGTTCTATATCTGCAATTGATGTGAAAGAGTCTTGGATAGAGGATTGTCAACGCTTCTTTGCCGCCAAAAATTTTACTGATATAAAATTTGAAGTCGGCGATCTCCTTGAAATATCCGTTAAGGAAGCCTGCGATTTGATAGTCTGCGTCGATGTGATGGAACACATAGTGGAAGATGTTAAGGTTTTTCAAAATTATTATAATGCTCTTAAACCCGGTGGCTATCTTCTCATTAACACTCCCTCAATATTTGGAGGAAGTGATGCACATTCTCACGATGACGAAAGTTTTATTGGAGAGCATGCAAGAAATGGCTATAGCTTTGAAGATCTTACCGGTAAATTGTCTCCCCTTGGATTCAAACCATATTCGTCAAGGTATTCTTATGGCTTTTGGGGCGACCTTTATTGGAGGCTGATTATCAAATTTCCCATACTGATGGTAAATAAATTGAAAGCCGCAATTTTATTCCTCCCATTATATTATTTATTCACTCTTCCGTTTGGTCTTCTCTTTATGTTAATAGATTATAAGAAAAGAAATATAGTTGGATCCGGCATAACATACGTAGCTCAGAAACCATAAATTAATACTATTATTTAGGAGTTTTAATGGCAAAGAAAAAATCAGTCACTAAATCTGCAGTTCAGTCAAATTCTTTTTTAGCATCATTTGATCTCGAAAAAATTCTTCCTCAGAAGTATCATCTCCTTGCTGTATTTTTGGTGATAGTTATTCTGTTTCTGATTTTTCTTAACCCCATGTACTTTGGTGGAAAAACTTTCCAGTCAGGAGATATTCTCACCAGCAAGAGCCTCATCCCCTATGTGGAAAAAGACCGCGATGGCTTCAGTCTCTGGAATCCTCATCTCTTTCTTGGTCTTCCGGCTTATGCTATGGGTACAACTTTCCCTTGGTTCAACATTATCGCTCTGGTTTTTACTGAAATTCGTGACTTTTTCACCTCTCTTTTCTCCGTAGACTATACTCGCTGGTCTTTCTATCTTATTTTACTCGCTTTCTCGTCTTTCACTTTTATGCGGTATCTTACAAAAAATACTCTTGTAAGTCTCTTTACTGCATTGGCTACTGCCTTCAGCACTGGAATTATTGTCTTCCTGTTTATTGGCCACGTTACTAAACTTACTTCCCTTGCCTGGTATCCTCTTGTCTTTCTTTTTATTCTGAAGTTTCAGGAAAAAATTAAACTTATTGATTTCCTCCTACTCATAATTGTGCTTCAATTGTTTATACAGGGATTTCACGTCCAGATTATTTTCTATACTCTTTTTGCAATTGGGATTTATTATATATATTTCTTCCTCCGCTACTTGGTCGCAAAACAAAAAGATAAGATAACCTCTTTGATAAAATCAGGACTCCTCCTTACCGCCGCTATAGTTGTTGCCCTTCTTATTTCAGCCGACAATTTTACGCAAATCTGGGAATATACCCCTTACTCAACTCGCGGTACGGTCGGTATTCTGGAAGCAACCCAGGAACCTACCACTAAATCTGAATCGGACTTTTACGAGTATCACACTAGCTGGTCATTCTCTCCCGAGGAAGTAATGACATTTATTATTCCTTCATTCTATGGTTTTGGAAATGTTACTTATAAAGGACCTCTCTCAAATGAACAGGACGTTGAAGTCAATACTTATTTTGGGCAAATGCCTTTTGTTGATGTTGCTATGTATATGGGAGTGCTTGTTTTTTTCCTTGCATTATTTGGAGCTTTTGCTGGCTGGAAAGATCCAATGATTCGCTTCCTCTCAATTCTCACTCTGATATCTCTCATTATATCGTTTGGTAAAAATTTCTCTGTACTCTTCGATCTGATGTTTTACTACTTCCCTTATTTCGATAAATTCCGTGTTCCTTCAATGATTCTTGTCCTCGTTCAATTATCGGTTCCTGTGCTTGCCGGCCTTGGGCTGTTTAAGATAATTAACCTTCTCAGAGAAAAAGATGAAAAACTTATCAAAGTCCTGAAATATACAGCTTATGCTGCAATAGGGATTTTTGCCCTTTCAATTCTTCTAAGTGGAGTCGTATCTTCCTGGTTTGAAAGTCGGGTTGCGGATTTTGCAGCATCGCTTCCTCCTCAAAGACAACAGATGGCTCAGCAATACAACGCACTCGCACCATTTATGGCGGATATGTTTATTGGCGATATGATTCTTGCATTTGCTTTTACTGCTCTATTCTTCGGAGGATCTCTCCTTTATTTGAATAGAAAAATTAGCTCCGATGTTTTGGTTCTCATTGCAATAGTAATGGTTGTCATTGATCTCTGGAGAATAGATTCAAGAGGTGCAAGATATCACGAAAACCCTGATATTCAGGCGATGTTTAATAAACCTGACTACGTAGCTGCAATTGAATCTCAAAAAGACACCGCTCCCTTTAGAATGCTCAATCTGAAGCAAGATGGTAGTCTGGGATCATTTAACCAGAATTCGAATTTTAATGCATATTTCCTGCTTGAAGATTTCTATGGCTATTCAGGCATCAAACCACGCTCATTCCAGGATATGATGGATGTTATTGGACCTGCTAACCCCACTCTCTGGAATATGGCAAATGTAAAATACATTGTAACAGATGCAAAACAGGGAATACCTGGCATGACTCCTGTCTTCAGTAACGATAAAACCACTCTTTGGAAAAATGATTCGGTACTGCCTCGCTTATTCTTAGTCGATACTGTTGTAACAGCTCGTAATATTGATGTCCTCAATATGATTAAAGACAACTCATTTAATCCTAAAAACAAAGCATATATTCACGAAGGTACGATAAAAGTAGATACTCCCGACTCCACTGCTTTCGTCAAAATAACAAAATACACTGATGAAATTATTACTGCTGATGTTAAAACTACTGGAAATAATTTTCTCGTTTTCTCGACAACTTATATTCCTACAGGTTGGAAAGCAACCATTGACGGTGCAGAAGCAATCATTCACAGGGTGAATCATGGCTTTATGGGTATCACTATCCCTTCGGGAACGCACAAAGTCCAATTCACATACGCCCCCCCGTCCTTCTTTCTGACCGAGTATCTTGTCTTAATACTCAGCTCCTTGGTTGTTTTCGGACTAATAATAACTGGAGTATTCAACTTGTCTTCCCAAAAAAATCTTTGGAGATTACTTAAAAAATAAGTTTTGAAAAATAATAATACAAAAATTAATTTCGAGTCAGAATCCTTTCGAAGGTACCTGGGAAATACATCCTGGCTATTTGGGGAAAAAGTAGTTAGATTAATTGTCACTTTTTTCGTTGGTATATTAATTGTCCGGTATCTGGGACCCAGTAATTTTGGTCTCTTAAGTTATGCCATTAGTTTTGCAGGACTATTTTCAACACTTGCAACATTAGGACTTGACACTATAATTACAAGGGAGTTAGTGAAGGAACCGGAAAAAAGAGATGTTATTTTAGGTTCAGTATTCACTATCCGGTTAATTGGGTCATTCCTTTCTTTCGTTTTTATTGGTATCGCAGTAATCTTAACTTCTGAGAATCCATACACAGTGTTGCTTATCGCTATAATTGCTTTATCAACAATTTTTCAATCTTTCAATGTGATAGATTATTACTTTCAGTCCAGAGTGCAAGCAAAATATTCAGTGATTGTGCTTTTTACATCTTTAATGATCGGTTCACTGATTAAAGTAGTATTAATTATCCTGAGCGCAGCACTTATCTGGTTTGCGGTGGTAACAACTCTTGAAATTGTATTTTTAGCAATTGGTTACCTCATTGTCTATAAAATTAACGACTTAAAAATAACTAATTGGAAATATCAAAAAAATCTGGCTCTGAATATGCTCAAAGATTCCTGGCCATTAATTCTTTCAGGGCTTGCTATCGCTGTTTATATGAAAATTGGGCAGGTTATTATTAAAAATTTACTGAGCAACCAGGAATTAGGTTATTATGCAGCCGCAGTTCGGTTGAGCGAAGCGTGGTATTTCGTACCAATGGCCATTACCAATTCTTTATTTCCCGCGATCGTTAATGCTAAGCAAGTCAGTGAGGAACTTTACTTAAGTAGGATGCAGAAGCTCTATGATATTATGGCTTGGATTGCTATCTCAATTGCTCTACCTGTTACTTTGTTTTCGGAATTAATTGTTAAAATACTCCTGGGAGTTGAGTACCTTTCTGCTGCTCCGGTTTTGACAATTTATATATGGGCTGCAGTTCCTACATTCCTTGGTGTTGCTAGTAGTCAGTATCTGATTGCCGAGAATCTCACGAGAGTTTCTTTCTATAGAACTTTGATTGGTATGATTGTGAATGTTATATTGAATATTATCTTAATTCCTTTATTTGGCATTGTCGGATCAGCATATGCAACTCTGATATCTTCGGTATTTGCAACTTTTTCTATTGCGACGAATAAAAAAACATTCAGCCAGATCCCACTCATGCTTAAATCCATCATTTTTATTGATTTATTTAAATTTATTACAAATTATGTCTTTAACAAACATTCAAAGAATTAAAACAATTATTAATGCTGATTTTTCCGAAATTAAAGCTTTACTTTCTCAGTTACACACCGGATACTTGGTTGATGTAGGGTGGTTTAATACTTTTAATACTAAGCAAGCTGTAGATAAAAATGGTAATCCAATCCCCTGGACTACATATCCTTTCATAGACTTTATTTCTCTTAGATTAAATAGCAATATTGTGATGTTTGAGTATGGGTGTGGATCATCAACTTTATTTTTTTCTAAATACGTCAAAGAAATCACCTCCATCGAACACAATGAAGTGTGGTTCAATAAGATAAAAGATGCTGCCACCTCAAATGTTTTTTTAAATTACATCGCACTTGATGAAAACGGGCTTTATTGCAGGCAATCGCATTTTACGAATAAAAAGTTTGATCTTATCTTTATTGATGCTGAAGACCGTGTAAATTGTATCCTGCAATCTGCAGGCTCATTATCAGAAAGCGGTGTACTCGTCTTAGATGATTCCGAAAGGAATGAATATAAGGAGGGTATTGAATTTATGATAAATGAGGGATTTAAAAAACTGGATTTTTGGGGAATTGCCCCAACTATCCTTTTTAAAAAATGCACTACATTATTTTATAGAGAAAATAATTGCCTAAAGGTTTAAGAGTATTATATGTATAAAATAATTAAAAAAAAAATTTACAACAGACTTGTAGTTCCTTTTTTAAAAGTATGGAAAATGATCGAGTGGAGAATATATCATTGGCGGAACAAGGAAATTAATTTGGTAATTGGGGCTGGAGGTACTAGGTTTCGGAATTGGATATCCACAGATATTACTACTTTAGATATTATAAATGAAGAGGATTATAGGAAGTATTTTCTAAAAAAGAAAATTAATATGATCCTTGCTGAACATGTTTTCGAACATCTTGATAATCATCAGATAGAAAAAGCAATAGCAAATTTCTATAAGTACTCTTCTGATAATGTAAATATCAGAATTGCAGTTCCGGATGGCTATCATGCTGATGAGAAGTATCTGAATTTAATAAAACCGGGGGGATCTGGCGCAGGAGCGGAGGATCATAAACAACTATTTAACTATATTAGTTTAGCTTCTTTATTTGAAAAGCATGGTTTTAAGTCGAGGCTAGTAGAATACTGGGATGAAAAAATGGAATTCCATCCCGGTTACACAAATGATAATAAAGGGTATATAAGTCGCTCATTTCTCAATGACGAGAGAAATATCGATGGAATTCCTCATTATACTTCTTTAATTATTGACTTTTTCAAATAGAGTGACCTCTTAATTATTTTCATAAGTCAGAAGAAAATATAGATTGACTTTTAAAACAAAATTTATTATATTTCTACCTATATTTGTAGAAAGTGAACTTTTTATGAAAAAAATAATCTTTTTTTGTTTTTTCTTATTGCTGGTTTCTTTTGTGGGGTGCATCAATGAAAACGAGTTTAAATTACCCTCTTCAAATCTATCGGGGGAATTGCTGTTAAAAATTGATAAACAAACAACTCCCAAAGGAATAACTGAAGTTTCTGCTTTGCTCACCCGACCCGGTTATCCGAATATCTCTGCATCGCTAAATTTATTGACTGATACTTCTGCAAGCATCACTCTTCAAAATGTTTCAACAGGTAATTGGCATTTATTAATAGAAGCAAAAGATTCGATAGGTTCTGTATTATACTCAGGAGAGACTGACGTAACTGTTCTTAATGGTATTCTCACAATTGTAAATCTAACGCTTAATCCAACAGGTTACGGAACCGGAACAATAAACATTGTCGTGAATTGGGGAACTTTTTTACAATCTGACTGGATTGATTATCTTCAGAATCCTTTGATCTCACCACGTAACAATAATTATGATTTTCTTGGTGTCGCACAACCGACTGTGATTTTTGATGATAATAAATTTAAAATGTGGTATACTGGTATTGTTTCGAGTGGGAAAAAATATGTTCTCTATAGAGAATCTATTGACGGAATTAATTGGACACAGGGAGGTGATTATCCGCATTTGTCCCCTGGTATTAACACCTGGGATGCTCTTGCAGCTCACGCTTGTGCAATTTTAAAAGAGGGGGGAATACTCAAAATGTACTATTGCGGATATTCATCTGTTAACGGAGCCTGGCATATAGGATTAGCTATTTCTGAAGACGGGACTAATTGGACAAAACTTCCATCTCCCGTTTTATTGGCTTCCACTGGTTGGGAATCACAGATTGTCCCCAAATCTATTTTGAAAATAGACAATGAATATTTTTTATATTATACGGGACGTAATTACCCTACTTTCAAAATTGGGTTGGCAATATCAAGTGATGGTTTAAACTGGACTAAATATTCTAATAATCCAATTCTTCAGCCTACAGATACATGGGAGGGTTCAGGAGTTTACGATCCTTCTGTTATTTATGATGGAGCAGTATTTAAAATGGTTTATGCAGTTCCAAACTCTGTGGGATTTGGTTGGGCAACTTCCGTTGACGGTAAAAATTGGACGAAAAGTTCATCGAATCCCTTTTTCAGTAAGGAACAAACATCTAATAACTGGGCATCTTCTGATATCGCTTATCCCTATTTAATTAAAACTTATAGTGATTATCGTATCTATTATAGCGGTTTTAATAATGCTATTACATCTTACAGGATTGGTTTGCTCAGGAAACAGAATTGATTATTCATGTTATTAGCCCCAATAGTTGTTTTTGTTTATAACAGACTTAAGCTTACTCAAATAACAATTGAAACTCTTAAGTCAAATTCATTAGCATCTCAAAGTGAATTATTTATTTTCTCAGATGCTCCCAAAAATGAATTAGAGATCGAAAAAGTTGATCAAGTTAGGGAATATATAAAAAATATCAGAGGTTTTAATAGCGTTACAATTACTGAGCGTGAAAAGAATTTCGGACTTGCAAACTCAATTATTAATGGGGTAACAAGAGTCGTCAATCAATTTGGGAAGATTATTGTTTTGGAAGATGATATGTTTCTTTCACCTTATTTTCTCGACTACATGAATAAAGCATTGGTCCTTTACCAGGATGTAGAGAAGGTTATTTCTGTCCATGGATATGTGTATCCGGTTAAACGATCTTTACCGGAAACATTTTTTTTAAAGGGTGCAGATTGCTGGGGCTGGGCAACCTGGAAAAGAGGTTGGGATCTTTTTAATCCTGATTCGAAATATCTGTTTAATGAGATAAAAAAAAGAAATCTTGAATTTGATTTTGATATGAATGGAACAGCCAATAATGTAAGAATGTTAAATAATCAAACCAAAGGAAAAATTGATTCTTGGGCGATTCGGTGGCATGCGTCAGCGTTTCTGACTGAACGCCTAACCCTTTATCCGGGAACCTCCTTAGTGAGAAATATTGGGACTGACGGAGACGGGACTCATGTTAAAAAAACAAATGTTTTCAATACTGAGATTTCAGATAGAGAAATTAGATTAGGAGGTATTCCGGTTGAAGAAAATGTGGACGCACGAAAAATATTAGAGGAATACCGTTTATCCATAAATCCTAACTTCCTAAGCAAGTATCTGAAGTATTTGTATCATAAATTATAATTTAGTTATTTTCATTTAGAGGTATCTATGAAAAGAATAGTTGTTTTTCTGTCATTTTTTGCAGTCTGTTGGTATGGCTGTAGTAATAACCCTTCTGAACCTGTAAGTAATCTTTCGGGAGGGATGTCTCTAAAAATTAATAAAGTCAACGCTCCATCAAATGTTGTTCTGCTTACTGCAGAACTTAGTAGGAGTGGGTTTCAAACACTGACCGGTACATTAAATTTCTTATCGGATACAACAGCTTCGATAATATTTAGTTCAGTTCAGGTTGGTGTCTGGCATCTCAACGTCACAGCAAAAGACTCAGTCGATCTTGTAATTTATCAAGGAGAAACTGATATTAATGTACTTCCTGGAATAGTTACTCAGGTAAGTTTAACACTTCTGCCAACAGGAAACGGGACTGGAAGTATTCAAATTAATGTAAATTGGGGAACCCAACCTCCATCAAGTTGGCAAGACTACGCAGCTAACCCAATATTCTCCAATGTATTAACAGGAGCAAATCATGTTCGCTATCCGGTTGTCTTATACGAATCACCAAATTCTTTTAAAATGTGGTATGCAAATCTTTATAATAGTGGTGTTGCTAATATTGGGTTAGCCACTTCTGAAAATGGGTTAAACTGGGTACCCATAAGTACTAATCCTGTTTTAATTCCAGGGAATTCATGGGATTCACACTTTGTTTCACCCGGAGCTATTTTAAAAATAAGTAATTCATATTACCTCTACTATAACGGAAGTAACAGTAATAATAACGTTAAAATTGGCCTTGCTATTTCACAAGATGGGATAAATTGGAGTAAAATGCAATCACCGCTTTTATCTCCCATGTCCAATGAATCAAGTATTTGTGTAAGTTCGGTTGTGAATGTATCGGGAAATTATTATATGTATTATACATCTATCTTTTCATCTTCCACAGTGATTTCACTCGCTGTATCTTCTGACGGAATTAATTGGTTTCGCTATGAGAATAATCCAATTTTGAGATCTTCATTACCCTGGGAGTTAAGTGGTGTATACAACCCAACAGTAGTAAAAGATGGGAATATATATAAGATGGTTTATATGAACTATTCTAATTCGACTAATTCATTTGGTATTGCTACTTCAGTAGATGGTATTAACTGGATTAAAGATTCTGGTAATCCATTCTTTGCTGCTAGTCAATCATCTAATGCTTGGGCGTCAAATGTTCAATATCCTTGTCTGATTAAAAAAGGTGATAGCTTCTATCTCTATTATACAGGTGTTTCCGCACCTTATTCGAAGGAGAAAATTGGTTTGGTTAGGAAATAGTTCACTTACATAAAAAAGATTATTATATTTATATATTGCCTTGATAGTAATATTTATTCATATATCTATTATTATATAATTGTAAAAATGATGGTTTATGCTTAGAAAAATTGTAAAAATAAACGAAGATAAATGCGATGGTTGTGGAGATTGCATCCCTAACTGCCATGAGGGCGCTCTTCAAATAATTGACGGTAAAGCCAGACTGATTAGTGACCTCTTCTGCGATGGTCTTGGTGCCTGCCTTGGTTTCTGTCATGCGGGGGCTATCTCTATTGAGGAGAGGGAAGCCGAACCATATGACGAGAAAAAAGTAATGGAATATATCGTTAAAGGCGGTCCTAACGTCATAAAAGTTCATCTTGAACACCTGATTGACCATAACGAGACTCTCTTCTATAACCAGGCGATTGATTTTCTGAATTCAACAGGTATTCCCATTCCCCCTCACAAAAAAGGAAAAAGGGAAGATTCCGCACCATGTTGTACTTCTGGAATTGAAATCTCTCCGGAACAACCGGAAACTCTTTCTGAATCTGGGCAGAGACAGTCTCACCTTACTCACTGGCCAATACAACTTCATCTTATTTCTCCTATGGCTTCACAGTACAGAAATTCAGATTTGCTCGTTGCTGCTGACTGCGTCGGTTTTTCATACCCCGATTTTCACAAAGACTTCCTGAAGGGTAAAAGCCTGGTCATTGCTTGCCCCAAACTGGACTCCAATAAGGAGGTTTATCTTAACAAACTTATTTCTCTTGTGGATGACGCTGAAATTAAATCAATCTCAGTTTTAATCATGCAGGTCCCTTGTTGTGGTGGAATTGTTAAGTTAGCTCAACAGGCTTTGAATTACACTAAAAGGGAAGTCCCCTTGTTTATGACTATGATTGGTATTCAGGGAGAAATATTGGCGCAGGAGCAGTTATAAAATTTTCAAAATTTATTTGAAAAAAAGACTGCAAATATTTATCTTTGTAACTCATTTTTACTTAAATAAGTAAAAAGGGCCTGTAGCTCAGTTGGTTAGAGCAGCTGACTCATAATCAGCGGGTCGGAGGTTCAAGTCCTTCCGGGCCCACAAAAAAGCCGGTATTTAACCGGCTTTTTCTTTATTCGTATTACCCTTGTAAACATTAGCTCCGGTAAACATCGGATAATATAAGATTTACAGAAAATCCACTAAAAAACAAGCCGGAAATTCATTTCTCATAACTGAGAAAACAGGTATCAAAAGGTATCATTAGGTATCATTTATGTGTACACCAAAAACACCGTAAACAAAGAACCGATTTTTAAGGAGGTTCTTATGTATCTAATCAAACGTCCGAGCGGGTATTATTCCGTCCGTTATCTTAATCCAGTAACCGGAAAACTTTCTCTTAAGTCCACCGGAAAGAAATTGAAGACGGAGGCGACTCAATTTGTTATTGACTTCAAAAAGTCTTATCAAGTAACCAAACAACTCCCCCCGGAAAGCTTAACAGTCTTATTTTTCAATTTCCTAAAATCAGTTGAAAGTAAATACGCTGCAAAGACAATCAGAAGTTTCAAGATAACTTTCCGGGAACTTCTTAAATTTACCGGTGCAATTAATTCAACTCAATTAAGCAAAGAGTTATTCCAGGAATACCAAACACACCGGTTAAAAGTTTCTGTTTATACTGCCCGGCTTGACTTTGCTAATTTATCAATATTTTGTGAACATCTTAAGGATCGAGGGTTTATAACTGAAAACTTCATTAAGCAAATAAAGAAACCACGCCTCCCGCAGCGACTCCCCTTGTTTATATCAGAAATGCAGCTTAATGAATTATTAACAATATCCACCAACAAAGATATTTCCGATATTACTGCCTTCGCTTTTTACACCGGTTTACGATTAAACGAACTTATTAATTTAAGGTTTACGGATATTGACTTTGAAAAAAGAATATTGATTTTGAACAATCAAACAACCTTAACAAAGTCCCGGAAAGTACGGAGCGTCCCTTTATGTAATGCAGCTTATCAGATTGCAAATAATAGAAACCCCGCTGCGGGTGATTCAGGTTTTCTCTTTACTTATGAACAAAGACAATTCAAAGGTGACCACCTATCACACGCTTTTAAGAAGTTAATAAGGAAAGCCGGATTAAATGACAAAATAAAATTTCACAGTTTGCGGCATTCCTTTGCAAGTCATTTAGTACAAAAGGGCGTTCCTATCTTAACAGTAAGTAAGTTATTAGGGCATGCAAGTATTACAACTTCGTTAATATATAGTCACCTATCGCCGGAAAGTTTGCAAACAGAAATTAACAAAGCATTTAACAATTAACATATATAAAGGAACTAATAAAATGAAAAAGAATGTAACAAACAGTTTAAAGTATCAATTCACTAACTTGATTAACCAGAAATTAAAAAGCATGATTAACCCAAAATCAAGCTTTATAAATGCAGAAAAAAAACTAACAAAGGAATTAATGGAATTACTGGATATTAAGCAAAAAAAAGCAAAGGGTTATATTTACGATAGTATAGAATTCCAGGCATTGAATAACTGCAAAAGGAATAAAGACGCTTGATACCCTCAGCGAAAGTCCCTCGCCGCTGAGGGACTTTTTTATTTAAGGTTTTATTATTATTTTACATTATAAAAATACAAGGACTCAATAAAATGACAAAAAGATTTGAAAACTTACGATTACTTGCTATTTATGAATTAAAAGGCAAAACGGAAGGATTTACTTCAGAAGAAAAAAAGAATTTTAAGTTATTACTGTTAGAGGAATATGCGTTTCAACTCTTGCATCTGGAATTAAACGCAATCGAAAAAAAAATTATAAAAGATAAAATCAAAGAAGTAAAGAATAATAAATATATTCTATCAGCCGATGGAATCAATAGAAACATTTTAGGGGAGCGAAAGATTAAAACAAATACTACTAAGTATAAACTGAAAGAATATTTCAATAGCAAAAAAATAAATATTTCTAAATACACACCTAAAGAACTCGCCGATGAATACTACAAAAACCAATCTGAAAATATCAAATATGAAACAGTCCTAAGATATTGTAAGACGCTTATTAAAGAATCTAAGGAAGGGATTTTAAAAAAATAGTAAAATTAAAATTATCATAATAAAATGCCCCTAATTATTCCACTCTAAAAAACCGCTAAATCTTTCAAAAAACACAAGAAATAAAATATTTTCATTTTATTTAAGGATTTTCTTGATAAAAGATAAAATCCCCGCGTAGTTGTACACCGAGAATAAAAAAAATAATGTGTACAAAAATGAGATATCTAAATAAAGTTTATAAAAATAAGACGTCGGCAGGATTGTACACTTCCTGTTTGACGTCTTTTTTATTTGGAGGTTTTATGAATCAGGTAATATCGGAAATCGAATATTTGGAGGAGGGAGCGGTTACAAATGTAGCTTTGAAAATCCACCAATTCCGAGAGCGGAATATCGGTAAAATAGAAAACAATGTTTTACACGTCCGGAAATCATTAAAGAAACATTTGCATGTTAAGACCAACTCCCTCGCCCTTAACCAAAAGTTAATAGACTCCGGAAAGTTTGAGTTTGTTAATATCACAATAGACAAAAACTATACAGTAACTATACCGGTCAAAATAATTAAGGAACGAGGGCAAATCATAGACTACAAAAACAGCGGATACGAACCTCAATATTTTGTACCCTTTGAATATTTTGAGGGTGCGGAAAGCATTCCAAACAGTCAATTTAATTTATTCAGGGAGGCAAAAAATGAAAATTAATCAATCAGAAACAGAAATGCTTAAAAATCTATTTGAAGGGCTGATCCATATATCAAGGTTATTAGAATTTGAGTTCCAAAAGATTAACCAATCTCCGGACTTCAATCAAAAGGATATTGCAGAAGTAATTAAACAACTGCATGAAAATTGTACGGGTGAGGTGATCCTTTATAGTGACTTCATATTTCAGTTACTTGACAGCCAGGAGCGGGGTGACTCAATGGAATTTGAACAAACCATTAAGAACTTTATGGAACTTGCTAATAATTCAAAAGAGGACGCTGCATGAAAGCCGGCTTTGTAATGCTAAATCGGAATATTGAGGAAAGCCCGTTTTTTTCAAAACCTAATTATTTAGCAATTTATATATATTGTCTGCTCCATGCAAATCACAAAGCAAATACTTTTTTGTTTGATAACCACCTAATCACCGTCCCGGAGGGTTCGTTTATAGGTAGTCAGCTTGAAATAAGTAAACACTTTAATTTATCTTTAGGGGGGGTAAATAAGATAATAAAGGGTCTGCAAAATGCGGGATATTTGGAGGTAAAGCCCACCACAAAGCACACTTATTTCACAGTGAGCAACTATCGGCAAATATTCCAAAAGTGTGAAAACAAAAAAACAGCGGATAACATTGATAATAAAGGGTCTGAGGGGTGTGGGTTTTCTGAGCGTGAAAACAAAGTGAAAACAAAGTGTAAACAAAGTGAAACAAACAATAATATATATATTAATAATAAGGGAAAATCAAATAAATTAAGTCAAATAGATATTAGGAATATACAGGAATTTAAAGAACCGATATTTTATAAAAACAATTATTTCTTCATTCCAGAAAGCTATAAACGGGAGCTATTGTCAATATATCCAGGAATAACAGCCGGCGATCTGCTGCGGGAACTTGACAAAATGGAAATCTGGATTAAGGATAAGGGAAAGCATTTAACCAATTATAAGAACTTTATTTCAAACTGGCTGCAAAAAGCTAAACCAAGTCCCGCAGCGGAAAGTCATCAAATGAAAATATCAGAGCTTAACTATGTTTAGAGAAAATAATCAGACTGTAAACCGATTAATTAATATTTTAGCAAAGAAACAGATTTATGAAATTGAAATAATTTCAGATTTGATTTTTGAACCGGTGGATGCCGGCAGTTTTTACACAGTCCTAAAGGGTGAATATTTCAGTAACATTAACCGGAAAATATTTGAATTGCTAATTAACGAAATATCAAAAGGACAGGCACGCCGGGAAATAGTTATTTTAACATTAAAAGAAACTTACCCTGAATTTGATTTTAACAGATTAACCGGCTGCGGGCTTGTTAGTAATATAACAAGGGAGCGGGTATCAAAATGTTTTCTGGATTGTTATTTTGAGGAAAAAGCGGAGGAACTATTAACGGAATATCAAAAGGGGGATATTGCATTTAGTGAAATTTCCGAAAGATTAAACACGCTGCAAAAATCCTTCCCGTTTATGCACTCAAAAACCGGTGACGATTTTTCAGACTTTTTAGACAAAGCGGTCGCCGGTGAATATGAAGAGGTACACTCAAAACAATTTCCTTTTATAAGCCGGTGTTTTGGTTCATTTGAACCGGGAAATATTATAAACATCGGAGCGAAATCCGGGACCGGAAAATCTTTATTTGCTTTGCAGCTGCTTTATGATTTAGTGGAATGTAACAAAGGAAAGCAAGCGGTATTTTATTCACTTGAAATGCCGGTACGGGAGCTTAAACTTAGATTAGTTTCCTCCCGCTTTAATATTAACCCTATTGAGTTAAGAAACAGGAGCTATTTCAAAAAGCTAAAGGAATTTGATATTAACGGATTGAAAGCATTTAGTGAATATTTGGATAAGAAACTCTATATAACAGATAAACTATTTCAACTTAACCAGATAATAACGGATATAAAAGCCCGTAAAAAGGAAAATCCTAATTTGTTATTTGTTACCATTGATTATATAAACCTAATCCAGACCGAGCGGGGTGAAAATAGATACCATGAAATCGGCAGTATAATGCAGCGGTTAAAACAAACAGCATTGGAGGAGGGAATAATATTCTTTGCGGTTAGTCAATTAAACCGGAGCGGTGAAATCGCCGATTCATATACCATTATTCAAAATTCAGATATTGCTTTGTCTTTGGAAAGACCACTACGGGAGGAAAAATACGCAAAAGAAAAAACCTTAACCTTTGGATATAACAAGATTGAAATTACTGAAAATCTTTTATTGCTGCATATAACAAAGAACCGGCACACCTCCACGCTTGGAACTATACCCTTTAATATGATTGATCGCAACTTAAGGGAAATAAACACCATAAGAACACCCCCGCAGCCGGAAAGTTCTTTTTATGATAACAGGGGGGAGGAAATATTTTGATTTTGATTAGAGCCGGTTCAAAGAAACTTATCGCCAAAGAAGTCATTTCTTTTTTTCCGGTGCATGTTAGTTATATAGAGCCGTTTTTTGGGAGCGGAGCGGTGTTCTTTGCCAAAAGGAAATCAGCTTATAATATCGTAAATGATTTAGATGATTCAGTCACCAACTTTTTTACAATTATCAAAGACCGGAAGGAGGAGTTCATTAACCGGCTTTTATTAACTCCGATTAGTGAAACTCAATTAAAATATTACAAAAACAATCAAATCGCCGACCCTATTGAAAAAGCAATAAAGACTTTGTTTGTAGGAAATTTCACATACCTAAGCGGAGGTGAAACTTTGCGGGTATCCACGTCTGCAAATTATAAGGAAATGGTTTTGAGTCGAATTGATAAAACAGTAAACAAGCTGCGGGACGTTATAATCTGCAATAAGAATTATTTAGAGTTCTTACAATCCATTTCTTTTAAGCATGACTACGAGCGGGAGCGGTGTTTCTGTTATGCAGACCCCCCTTATTTACACACCCGGAATAAATACGGGACGCCGGTATGGACTGTTAAGGATTTGGAAAGCTTAATAATGGAGCTAAAAAGTATGAAAATAATGTTTGCGGTATCGGAATTCGACTCGCCGGAGGTGATCCAGATAGCAAAGGAAAGCAAGCTAATAATAAACTTAATAAGGGAAAGAGTAAACCTAAAGAACCGGAGGACGGAAATCCTTTTGACAAATTACAATCCACAAACAAACCTATTTGAGTAAAGAAATGATTTTAAAGCGGTTTAAAGACATGTTATTTTCAGGGGGGTATAAAGTATCAAGTAAACAACGAAGAGGGCACGTACCCCCGCACGTGTGCGAAATTTGGCAAATTAAATAATATTCTTAACCATAAAACCACAAGAGGCAAAAATGCAAAAAGAACTTAAACGAACCAATAAAAAAAGACCGAATCTAACAACGGTTAAAAATGCTATTGAAAAAAGTTCAGGAATCAAAAGGGAAATTTATCAAAACCTGCAAATATCCAGGACTACATTTTATGAAATTTGCAAAAAACACCCTGAAATAAATGAGCTAATTGAAAACAAAGCGGACGAGGTTTTGGATTTTGCGGAGTCCAAACTCTTTGAACAAATTGAAGCCGGTAATTTAACTGCAATTATATTTTTTCTTAAATGTAAAGGTAAAAAACGGGGTTATGTGGAGCGGACAGAGTTAGAAGTTAATCCTGAAATAGGTGAAATAAACACTATCCGAATAGTGGAATATGTAAAAGAGGGCTGCAAGCCGGAAAGTTAAATTATTTGCTGCGGGTCATCCTTTTAAGATTAAAGGGTACTTGACTTCCCCAAATTCTTTTTGTATGTTTGCGGGTGGAAAACTGAAACGGACTCACACAAAGAAGTTTTTAATTGAGAAACCATCGGTATTTTTGGGATCGAGTCCCCCAAAGTTTTCATACCGGTGGTTTTCTCTTTTTAGGTTCTTTGAAAGAGTGTTTTTGTACATTCCGGTATCATTTTAGTGTACTTTTTTTTGTAAGTCTTTACAAATAAATGGGCTGCAGCTGACTCATAATCAGCGGGTCGGAGGTTCAAGTCCTTCCGGGCCCACAAAAAAGCCGGTATTTAACCGGCTTTTCATTTTTATATACTATTCTGTCGCCGAAATTATATCGTGAATCGCCGCGCTGTTTTCCTTGTTGATGAGAATTGTCAAAATATCTCCTGCTTCTATTAATGTACCCCCGCTCGGAACAATATTTTTATCATTCCGGACTATTAAAATTATTCTGCTGTCTTCTGGAAAGTTTAAATCAACTATCTGTTTTCCCCTCATCTCCGAATTCTCTGGAACAATTATCTCTATAATATCTGTATCACGTTGCATTTCATTACTGAATTCCAATTGCATCTTCTTCTTGGCTTCGTATGGCAAAGATAATCCCAACCATTTTGCAACTAAATTTAATGACCAACCCTGTAACAGTGAGGATGTTATTACCACAAAAAATACAAGGTTAAATATCATGTTCGAATTTGATATACCGTAAAGTAATGGAAAAGTTGCTAACACTATCGGCACTGCACCCCTCAATCCAACCCACGAAATCAATACCTTTTCTCTTATATTATACTTGAAAAATGCGAGTGATATGAATACACTTACTGGTCTTGCAATTATTATCAGTATTGCACTTAATAAAAGTCCTTCTCCTAAAACTTTTATCAAATTTGAAGGAAATACCAATAATCCCAAAGTCAAAAACATAGCAATCTGACTCAATACGGCTAATCCGTCAAAAAACCTTATTAAAGCTCTTTTCTGTATTAATTGCGAATTACCAATTACTAAACCGGCAATATATATCGCAAGAAATCCGCTTCCTCCTATTACGGCTGTTAATGAATATATTATTATTGCTAAGGATAATGCAAAAACTGGATATATTCCCTCATACGAAAAATTAAGTTTGTTTATGAAATAGACCATCAGTTTTCCCCCGGCTAACCCAACAATCGCTCCAAAACCCATCTGCTGAAGAAAAAATAAAACAGAGGATAATATCGTTTTCTCTGGATTGATCAGCAACTCAATTGTTCCAACAGTTAAAAATACAGCCATTGGATCATTGCTCCCTGATTCCAACTCGATTAGCGGTTTCAGTTTCCCCTTCAAACTAATATTCCCCATCCTCAAAACCGCAAATACTGCAGCTGCATCTGTCGAAGAAATGATGGAAGCGATTAATAGACTCCAGAGAAAAGGTGTGTCCAAAACGATGGTCAGAAATGCGGCAACTATGAAAGCTGTTAGTAAAACACCGGCAGTCGCTAATGTCATGGCGGGTGCAGACACCCCCTTTGATTCCCTCCAGTCAGTATCAAGCCCCCCTGAAAAAAGAATAAAAAGCAATGCCACAATACCAATTGATTGTGCTAAAGCCGGATCGTTAAATACAATTCCCCCTAACCCCTCCGAACCCGCTATTATTCCAACCCCTATAAACAATAATAAAGTTGGTATTCCAATGTTGTCCAGAATTTTTGACGTTACTATACTTATTAATATTAGTACGGCACCAATTAGGAGTAGATAATCAATTGTAATCAATAGTTTTTCTCTTGTTTCTCATTCTTGCAATATAACAATTTATTTTTTTTGTTCAAACATACCATAAAAAAATCCCCTCAGTTTCGAGGGGATTTTTAATGCTCTTTATTTATTAGCAATCATAGTATAGTCCAAACTCAAATGGGTGAGGCTGCAAAGCTATTGGTTTTATTTCTTTTTCTATCTTGTATTTTATCCAGGCTTCAATTACGTCCTCTGTAAAAACCTCCCCCTTTAATAAATATTCATTGTCATTATGCAGAGCTTTCAATGCTTCTTCAAGACTCGGTGGTGTGGATGGAACATCCTTTAGCTCCTCTGGCGGCATATCATATATGTCTTTATCCAGCGGTTCTCCCGGATCAATCTGGTTTATTATTCCGTCAAGCCCTGCCATTAATATCGCCGCAAATCCTAAATATGGATTCCCCGATGCATCTGGACACCTGAATTCCACTCTCTTTGATTTTGGACTTGTCGAATACATCGGGATTCTTATCGAAGCACTTCTGTTTCTCTGCGAATAGGCTAAATTTACTGGAGCTTCATATCCCGGAACAAGTCGCTTGTATGAATTTGTCGTCGGATTCGTAAAGGCTAGTATCGAGGGGGCATGCTTCAGCAATCCCCCAATAAAGAATAACGCCGTTTCGCTTAATCCCGCATATCCCTCTCCATAGAAAAGAGGTTTTCCTTTTTTCCATAAACTCGTATGAACATGCATCCCGCTTCCATTATCTCCGAATATCGGTTTTGGCATGTAAGTTACAGTTCTGTTGTTCATCCTTGCAGTGTTTTTTACTACATACTTAAACAATAACAATTGATCTGCAGCCTTTAGCATTGGTTGAAACCTTAAGTCAATTTCGCACTGTCCGCCGCTTGCCACTTCATGATGCTGTGCCTCAACTTCAATTCCGCATCTTATTAAATTCCTTACCATCTCATTTCTCAAATCCATTAACTGGTCTGTAGGAGGAACAGGAAAGTACCCCTCCTTCGTTCTTGGCTTATATGCTAAATTCGGATTCTCCTCTCTTCCGCTGTTCCATCTTCCTTCAACGGAGTCCACAAAATAAAAACTTGAGTTGGCCGTTGAATCAAATCTAACATCGTCAAACACAAAAAATTCCGCCTCCGGTCCAAAAAATGCTGTGTCTGCAATCCCTGTTCTCCTTAAATAGGCATCTGCTTTCTGTAAAATATTTCTCGGACACCTTCCATATTTTTCTCTCGTGGCCGGTTCAAATACGTCACATACAAAACTTACTGTTGGCGCTTGTATAAAAGGATCCAAAAACATTGTCCCGGCATCTGGTACTAATAGCATGTCACTTTTATCTATTGATTTCCAACCTCTTATTGATGAACCGTCAAACCCAAAGCCTTGTTGAAAGGAGTCTTCTGAAAAATGCCCCACTGGTATTGTTAAATGCTGCCATTGTCCGGGAAAATCCATAAACTTCAAATCCACAAATTCGATTTGATTATCCTTTATAAACTTAACTGCTGCTTCAGTTGGGGAAATTGTTTTAGCCATCGTGCTGCCTTTCTTATTTTATGTTAATCTTTGTTGTTTCTTTTAATGTGGAGAGTACAAAAAACGACCTTGTGCTGTTTACGTCTGGCCATGATTGTATCTCCGCTAATACTTTCTCAAGTTCGTCTGTATTCTTTGCTATTACTTTCAATAAGTGTGAACCCTCTCCCAGTATTGAGTGACACTCCAGAATATTCGGATGCTTCTCTACTTTGCCGTATAGTGTTTTATAATGCTTCGAACTTTCCATATGCACCATGATGAATGTGGTGATATCATATCCGAATCTCTTTTTATCTAATTTAGTATAATACCCGGTTATCACTCCCTTGTCCTCCAGCTTATTTAACCGTTCGCTTACTGTGGGTGCGGTCATCTCAATTGCCTCCGCAATCTCGCTACGCTTCGTTCTTCCCTTATCCTGAAGGATTTCAAGAATCTTAATATCTAAGTCATCAAGCATATTTTACCTTAATTATTTAGGAAATTTTTAAAAAACACCTTTAAAACTAAGGTATATATCTTTTATTTCCAAAAGAAAAATTCTTATTCTTATCTTTTTTTTCATTAAATTTGGATGTTTAATAAAACAACTCTTTTGAATGCGCGGAAAAATACTGGTAATAAATCTTAAATTAATTGGTGATCTCATTGTCTCCACTCCTGCTGTCAGAAGCTTAAAGAAAGCTTATCCTGATTACAACATTCACTTCCTGCTTCGCAAAGGTTTTGACAATGTGCTCTCTGGAAATCCCGATATAACAACCTTTATTGCTTATAATAAAGACGCTTCTAAACTTGGCTTATTAAAAAAACTCCTCTATGAATTTAAGTTCGCTCTCTATCTTCGTAAACAAAAATATGATATTGTCGTTGCTCTCCAGCCGGGCGATAGATATTCCATATGGAGCTACATTTCCGGTGCACCCCTTCGTGTTGGAGTTGAAAAACAAAAATTTAGCTTCCTCTTCAACAAACATGCCTCAGTCCTTGAAAATAACATTAGTTATCTCGATTACTATCTTAAAATAGCTCAAACAGCTGGTGGGATTCCTAATTCCTTGGCTACGGCTTTTTATATCACTAAGGAGGCTTCCTTCCTTGCTAATCAACTGCTGGCAGGAGTGCCTCAATCAACCCACTGTCTGGTTATTCATCCTGGTGCTAGTGACAGACTCAGATGCTGGTCAACAGATAACTTTATCAGTCTTGCAAAACAAATTCAGAACCTTCCAAATGTTAAACTCATTTTCTCATTTGGTCCTGCTGAAAAAGATATGGTGGAAATCTTTAAAACCAACTTCCCCGAATCTGTTATATCCACGGAAACTTTAGGAATTAAAACTGTCGGAGCCTTGATTAAGAGATCCCGGCTCTGTATCTCCAACGATACTTCCATTCGCCATATATCCGTTGCTTTGGGTGTCCCGGTCATTACCCTGATGCCCGATGATATTTCGTCTTATTGGGATTTCTACAATGACCCCTCTAAAGAGTTAGTTGTTCTCGGTAAAAGAGGCATAATAAATGCAGAAGACATTTCTCGGCGAAGTTTGCATGGAATCGAAATCACTTTCGTCATGAAAAAAATCCGCGAATATCTTAAGGTCTGATTAAATGAAATTCAAAAAAAATAAAGTTAGCAAAATTTTAATTATTAAGTGGGGAGCCCTGGGGGATATGATCGCCGCTTCTTCCGCTATTCGCACTCTTCGCGATGCTTTCCCTGATGCTCATATTGCACTTCTTTCAAATTCTCTCATGAATCAGATTCTTCCCTTTGGATTTCTCTACGATGAACTTATTGATCGTCAGAAATTCGGTAAATCCATTTTGGGCCTTCTCCGCTTGATTCTTAAAATCCGTAAACAAAAATATGACCTCGTGGTGAATTTGAGATGGACCTCCGACGAATGTGCAATAATTACTTATATGTCTGGTGCCGGGTATCGCGTTGGCTCTGGTCCCGAATCTCTTAAAAAACTTTATAATTTCCCTGTCACTACTCCCAAATCCCTCTACCATGAAGTTGATAGGAACCTCGATATAATTAAAGGATTCAACATCTCCGTAAAAGATCCCGTCCCTTATATGCCAATCTCTGAGAATGATATCGCCTATGGCTTGAAAATTCTGAAACACCATTCAATAAATCCTTCTAATCTTCTGATTATACATCCCGGCGCAAGCAATTATCGTAAAGCATGGCTCCCTGGTAGGTTTGTCGAAATCGGTAAATTGGCAATCAGAGAACTAAATGCAGAGATACTCATTACTTGGGGCAGGGGAGAGCATGACCTCGCAAAATCAGTCGCTGAAGGAATTGGTAAAAATACACTCCTGTCCCCCGAAACCAAATCCATCGGCCACTTGGCTGGATTGCTGACTCATGCTCGGCTTTTTCTGACAAACTGCACTGGACCAATGAATATAGCCGTCGCTATCCGCAAACCCGTTATCGCACTTCTCGGCTCGTCAGCTCCCGAGGACTGGCGTCCCTACGGTGAAATTCACAGATACATCAAATCTCCTCTAGTTCTTCCCACATACTCAGATGACGAAGTCATTAAAGCAATGGAACTGATTACCATTCCAATGGTTTGGCAAACCCTCTCCGAGCGCTGGAACTCCCTCTCCAAATAATTACTCTCCGTTCCCTTTCCAAATTTTTTAGCGCTCCTGATAATTTTTTCCCCGATTATCTGAACTCTCCTGTTAAATTCAATCTTTCCTGTCCCTTTTTTAATAAAAAACCCCCTAACATGACTTCTCCATTCTTATAAAGCCGTGGTAAAGCCGTGGTAAAGCCGTACTAAAGCCGTGCAAAAGCCGTATAAAAGCCATCCTAACTTTGATCAAATCTTAATCCCGTTTGTATTTGAAATTAACCTTTTTTATTTATATTTTTACTAACTAATTACTTATTTTCTATAGGAGTGAAAAAATGATTAAATTGATTAGATCTGCCGTTTTATTCTTTTTTATTTTCGTTCTCACAAGTTCAGTCTATGGGCAGTCTGTACAGGAACTAATTACTGAAGGTGATAATCTGGCCACAAAACAATTCAATAATGAAAAGGCTCTCGAAAAATTCCTTCAGGCAGAGAAACTTGAACCGAAAAACTTTGAAATTCTCTGGAGGATTAGTCGCAGCTATGTTGATATCGCCGAACATATGCCCTCTTCAACCGATGCTCAGGAGGAGGCTCAGCTTGCAAAGTACCAACTCGCTGTCGATTATGCCGAAAAAGCAGTCAGGGAAGCTCCAAATAAAACCATAACCCTCCTTCGCCGTGCTATCGCTAATGGTCGCCTCGCTCTTTTTAAAGGTGTCTTTACTGCTGTCGGACTTGTAAATAAGGTGAAAGATGACTGCGAAAAAGCAATTAAATTAAATAATGGCGGTCAGGAAGTCCTTTCAGTCGCTTACTACGTGCTTGGCAGAACCCACTTCAAAGTTTGCGAAAAAAGCTATCTTGTGCGCCTTCCAATCGGTCTCGGCTGGGGTGATATGGACAAAGCCATTGCTAATCTTAAAAAGTCAGTAGAACTTCGTCCTAACTTCCGCATGAGCCAGCTTGAACTTGCAAAAGCCTATATTGAAGAGGACGAAGAAGAACTTGCTAAAAAGCATCTTCAGATTATTCCAACTCTCCCCGTCCTCGATGAGGATGATGCTCAGTTTCTTAAGGAATCTAAAGAATTATTAAAAAAACTAAACTAATGCAAAACTATTCTTTTTCCGGGAAATTTATTGACAAACTAAAAAGCGCCCGTAAAATCGTTTTCTTCACGGGCGCTGGTATTTCCGCCGAAAGCGGTATCCCCACTTTCCGCGGTACTAATGGCATCTGGAATAGAATGAAACCTGAAGAACTCGCTTCATTCAGTGCCTTTATTAAAAACCCCAAACTTGTATGGGACTGGTACCAGTACCGCCGCGACATTGTCCATAAAACACAACCCAATCCCGGACACTTTGCAATCGCTGAACTGGAAAACTACTTCAATCAAGTCACAGTTGTCACTCAGAATGTGGATAACCTCCACAGAAGAGCTGGAAGTAAAACCGTATACGAACTTCATGGTAATATCGAAAAGAATTACTGTATTGATTGCCGTAAACGCTATGACTTTATTAATTTTCAGGATTCTCCCTCATCCCCAAAGTGCGAGTGCGGTGGCTTGATTCGTCCTGATATTGTCTGGTTTGGAGAAATGCTTCCCGATGATCAATACTCTGCCTCCGAAAAAACTGCTGCTGATTGCGACATCCTTTTCTCAATCGGTACTTCAGCCGTTGTTTTCCCGGCTGCTTACATTCCCCTTATCGCAAAGAATAACCGGAAATACGTTGTCGAAATTAATCTTGAGCATACCGACCTTTCTTACAAAGCAGATGAATTTATCTCAGGAAAATCAGGTGATGTTCTTCACCAATTACTTCAACTCGTAAAAGAACTTAAAAACCAAAATGTCCAAAATTAAAACTAAATATATCTGCTCAAATTGTGGATTTGAATCCATACGTTGGCTCGGTAAATGTCCCGACTGCCAGAATTGGAATACCCTCGTCGAAGAACAATACGAAACAGGCAAAAGCAAAACCCCTCATTCTGAGTTTTCTCTAACACTCCACACTCTCTCAGAAGTTTCTCCCGAACCTGAACAGCGTATCAAAACAGGAATCGAGGAATTTGACCGTGTTCTTGGTGGTGGACTAATAAACGGTTCCCTTGTCCTTATTGGTGGAGACCCGGGAATTGGTAAATCTACCCTCGTTCTTCAGGCCGCAGGAAAAATTTCAGCTAAAGTAATCTATGTCACCGGTGAGGAATCTCTTGAACAGATTAAAGCCCGCGCTCATCGCCTCCGCATAAAATCTGACAATCTCTTCATCCAGACAGAAAATAACCTCCTTCACGTAATAGACACAATAAAAAAAGAAAAACCTGCTGTCGTAGTTATCGACTCAATCCAGACAGTTTATAACAATGATTTCGATAATTCCCCCGGTACTGTAACTCAACTCAGGGAATGCACTGCACTCCTGATGGAAAAAACTAAAGAACTTGACTTTACCGCTATCATCATTGGTCACGTTACCAAAGAAGGAATCATCGCAGGTCCCAAAATCCTCGAGCATATCGTAGATGTCGTTATTCAATTTGAAGGTGAATCCTCTTCTTCCTATCGCATCCTTCGCGCACACAAAAACCGTTATGGCAACACTAACGAAATCGGTATTTTTGAAATGACCGAACTCGGACTCGAAGAAGTTATTAATCCTAGTGAACTCTTCCTCTCCGAAAGAAACTCCCTTATCTCCGGTTCAGTTGTTACTTCATGCATTGAAGGTACAAGACCTCTGCTCGTCGAAGTTCAGGCACTTGTTACCCCAAGCAACTATGGCTATCCTCAGCGAGTTACCAACGGTTTTGATCAACGCCGGCTTTCAATTCTTCTTGCTGTCCTCGAGAAACGCTGTGCACTACGCCTTTCATCAGCTAATGTTTTCCTTAATATCGTTGGGGGAATAAAAATTGATGAGCCCTCTGTGGATCTGGCAGTTTGTTGCGCAATCGCATCTAGCCTTAAAGATATTCCCCTTGAGTTCAACACTCTCGTCCTTGGTGAAGTCGGACTAGGCGGTGAAATTCGCAGCGTTGGTCACCTTGATAAAAGAATAAAGGAAGCTTCAAAACTCGGATTTACTAAAGCCCTTCTCCCTTCAAAAAATCTTAATAAAAAGAACTTGGACTCTTCTTTAACTCTCCATGGAATATCCGATATTCGGGCAGCAATGGATTCTCTTGGACTCAAATAAGGCTTACTTCTACTTCAAACTTCAAAAAAAATGGTCAGCATAATTTATCACCAAAGTAACTTTTTTCTGCACAAATCCGAAAATTGGTCTCAAAACCTTTGATTTCTGTCCCTTAACTGCATTATTTTTTAAAAAAAATGTTCTTTTTGTTTTGCATTTTATTACTTTTTGGTTAAATTAACGGTGGTGTTTCACGCCATTTTTTTTTAATTTATATAAGGTTAGTTTTTGTGAGTACAAAATTGTTCGTTGGGAGTCTTCCCTGGTCTACTAATGATGCTGAATTAAAAACAGCATTTGAACCCTATGGTAAAGTCGTTTCAGCTAAAGTTATCACCGATCGACAGACAAAAAAATCTCGTGGTTTTGGTTTTGTTGAAATGGAAGAAAAAGCTGAAGCTGATAAGGCTATTGAGGGTATGAATGGTAAGAACTTCAAAGGCCGTAATTTAATCGTTAACGAAGCAAAGCCTAGAGAAGAATAGTTACCGTTTTTGGGTTGACTCTTAGATAACTCACAAGTCCACTTTTCTTGTTGATCCCTGTCTGGGAGTCTTTTCCCCTTTAAAGTTTCGGGAAACTTTATTTTTTTCATTTTATAGATTTCCTCTATATTTGGAATGATAATTCATTTCAACTAGGAAAATTTATAATAATGAAACAACTTTGGCTTCTTCTGCTAATTCCCGTTTTGATTGTCTCCTGCTCTAACGGCTCGGAATCTCTCCTTTCGGAAAAAATTGCCGTCCGGGTCAAGGGTGAAATCCGTGAATTCTCTTTCACTAATAAGACTTTCTCTCAATTCTATGGGCTTACTAATTCCTTCTTCAACGACGGTTGGATGGGCTGGACTTATAAAGAACAGAGAATATTTAATGACTACCGCCTCTTCCTGAATAACAACGAGGTTCTTCGTGAAAATTCCGAATCTCTTGTTTTCCCCCATAAAATAGTTCGTAACTACTCCAATAATCTTTCTGAAGAACTTTTCCTCCCGGACAATACTGAAGCAGTTTTTATTAAAATCTCTGGTGCGGAAGGTAATTCTCTCCAGCTCGAGTTTACTGGATTTTCTGCTGGCGCTGACTTTTCTAAAGAAAATAATTACTACATTAAAGACATCACCGGCATTTTTCCGGGTGAAAAGCTTTTTCTCGCTGCGGGAGCTGAAAACTTTTCTGTTACTAAAAGTAACGAAGGGTTTTCTCTTACAATACCGGAATCTCCTGATGAAGTTATTATTGTAATCGGGGTCTTAAAAGATAATTTCTCTCCTTCTGCACATGTTCGTGATTATTCGAAACTCTTGAATTCCAAGCTTAATAGAATCGAAAATTTACTTAAATCGGTTGAAATTAAATCAAACGACGAAGACTTTAACCGGGCAATCCTTTGGTCCGTTGCTTCTCTTGATGCACTTATTACTACTCAGCAAACTAAAGGAATTTATGCAGGACTTCCTTGGTTTAACAACTATTGGGGAAGGGATACCTTTATATCTCTCCCGGGCGCCACATTCATTCTCGGAAATTATAAAGATGCCCGGGAAATCCTTCTCTCATTTGCCCGGTACCAGAATAAAAATCCCTCAGAAAAATTGTATGGCCGCATTCCCAATAGAATAACTCTTAATGAAACAATATACAATACAGCCGATGGAACACCTTGGTTCGTTATTCAAGCTTATAATTATTTTAAATATTCTGCTGATACGCTTTTCTTAAAAGAAGTATATGAAAATATTCGAATTGCTTTCGATGGCTCAGTAAAAAACTTTACAGATAAAAACGGTTTTCTGACTCATAGTGACGCCGATACTTGGATGGATGCTGTCGGTGGTAATGGTCCCTGGTCTCCTCGTGGCAATCGGGCTAACGACATTCAGGCGCTTTGGTATCTCCAGTTAAAATATACCGCTTATTTTGCAAAATTAATGAACGACTCTGGAACTGAAAAACAGGTCTTGAACCTTCTGGAAAAAGTAAAATCCAACTTCTCTTCATTCTTCATTGATTCTAAACAAAATATTATCTATGACCGCCTTAAAATTGATGACTCTCCCGACTCTTCTCTAAGACCTAATCTTTTCTTTCCTCTGAATGTCCCTGACCTTATTCCTCATTACTCTCTTCGTCTTAAAATTCTGGCTAATGCCATGCGTAATCTCGTTTTCCCCTATGGGGTTTTGTCCCTGACTCAATCAGATGATAATTTCCACCCCTTTCATCAGTATCCTCCTTACTATGTCAAAGATGCCGCATATCATAATGGAATCATTTGGTTGTGGAATACTGGTCCTGTAGTCGAAGCTCTTTGCAATTTCTCATTACAGGATACTGCTTGGGTTTTAACTTCCGATCTTACTTCTCAAATATTGAATCGGGGAGCGGTTGGAACTCTCTCTGAACTTACAGATGCATTTCCCAAAGCGGGGAATAAGGATGTTGACCTTAGCGGAACATTTAGTCAGGCATGGAGCCTCGCCGAGTATCTTAGGACCATATTCAATTCCTACCTTGGGGTAAAACCCGATGCCCCTAACAAAGCACTCTACCTTATTCCGTCTCTTCCTAAAAAACTTAAAGAAGTAGAGTTCTCACAAAGGATTGCTGATGATAAAGTAAAAATAAAATATGAATTTCAAAATTTTGTATACAGAATTCTAGTTACTGGAACCCGGATTGCTGATTCTCTCGATATCGGTGCCGCCCTCATTAATAAAGCAGGAGCTAATTATCAGGTTAAGGTAAACATCAAACAAGGTGATTTTCTCTCAATTGAAATTCCTGAAAACTCACGTAATCGGAATGAAATATTGGTTAAGAAAAACGGAGCTCTTACTACCTACGGATTTGATTTCTATCTTGATCCGGTCGAAAACCTGCGCCTCTATGAAGAAATTCATTTTGCAGTCCCATATCTCAATCCTGAACTAAAATCTCTGAAAGGACCTTCATATAAACTACTTAGTCTTGAAGAAATTAAAACTCCCCCACAAAATCTTAAAACCCTCTTCTCAGCTTCCGATCCCGTGGGAGACGAAATTTACTCTTATCCAAAAAATCCCGCATTTGTATCAGGTATTCTGGATATTACCTCGATCTCAGTAAGCGAAGAGGCAGATAACTACTTCTTCGAGTTGAAATTTAATAACCTTCACAATCCTGGATGGCATAACGAATATGGCTTCCAGCTGACCTTTGCTGTAATTTGCATTGGTAACGAAACCTCCAGTTCTCGCGATGTATTCCTTAATTCTAACTATACTCTTCCTCCGCAACGCCATTTTGATAAAAAAATAGTCGTTGGTGGTGGTATCGAAATCAGAGACGGACAGAATAAAGTTATTGCCGCTTATCTTCCTAAACCTGCAGATATTAAAAATCCGCTTGGGAGTGTTAACTCAAAGACTGTTTCTTTCTCTCTTCCTAAGGAATTGCTGGGGGTAATTACCTCCAGGTCACAGATCTCAGTCCTTGTTGGAGCTCAGGATGATCATGGTGGCGCAGGTGTCGGAGAATTCAGATCTGTGGAAAAGCAAGCAGGAGAATGGATAGGTGGTGGAAAAAGTAAATCTGATGAACATAACATTTATGATTTTTTATTTATTAACTAATTTGAGAATTTTATGAGCGATAATAATAATCTTGTTGGTACAATTGGTTGGTTTGATATTACTGTAAATAATGCTGCGAATCTTACAAAGTTTTATAATAAAGTTGTTGGATGGGAAGTACAGCCTTTCTCTATGGGTGACTATGATGACTTCATTATGATTCAGCCCGGAACTGGTACCCCTATTGCTGGAATCTGCCATGCAACAGGGGCAAATTCAGGACTTCCGAATTCTTGGATATTGTACATTACTGTCGCTGATCTTGAAAAAAGCATTACCCAAGTTCTCCTTAACGGCGGAATTGTTCTTACCGATGTTCGCAGGCATGATGATATCGGGATATATGCCGTTATTCAGGATTCTGAAGGTGGTGTTGTTGCTTTGTATCAGAACCTGAAACAATAATGACAACGGTAAACCCTGTCCCCAAAAGGGAACTTAATCTCCTCCAGATTTCTGCAATTATTATCGGGGGAGTTATTGGGTCTGGAGTTTTTCTCAATATCCCGTTTGTTGCTGATATTACCGGCTCTCCCGTTTTGTCGGTAGTGATTTGGATTCTGGGTGGTCTTCTTTGGTTCCCACAAATTTTAATTCTTGCTGAGTTGAGTACTGCATATCCCAATCAGGGTGGACCTTATTACTACATCCATAAAGCTGGTTCACCATTCCTTGCTTTCCAATACACTTGGACGGCATTTCTTACTAGTGATACTCCCTCGCTTACAATCATTGCTCTGATTGCTTCATCTGCAGTATCTTACTTCTTCCCAATTCTCGAAAATACTCTTTATGCAAAACTTTTTGCAGCTTCCCTTATCATTTTCTTTGCTGTAATTCAGTATAGAAGTGTTAAACTTGGTGGAAACATTCAAATTGTACTTACTCTTTCCAAACTCATTCCTCTGTTTGCAATTGTATTTATTGGCTTTTCCTATCTTAATACTAATATTGCTTACCTTAGCGCAAGTATCCCGTCACCCTCCTCAACCTTTAGCAAAATTATAGGTGGTGTCTCTGCAACTATATGGGCTTACGCTGGGTTCTTGAATATTTTATATATGGGTGGAGAAATCAAAAATCCTGTGAAAAATCTTCCGCGGGCGCTGATCGGTTCAACCGTCTTTGTAATTATAGCTTATGCCTTGATTACTTTAACAACTTTTCTGATAGTCCCCTTTGAAAAAGCCGTGGTTGTTAAGGGAGAGATTCTTAATCCTTTTATCTTTATCCCCTTTATTTCTGATATCGCTGGGGGACTCTTCTCCATAGTAATTTTTATTTCAATGCTCGGAGTTCTTAATAGCATAATGATGTGCCAGCCCAGACTGGAATACGCTATGGCGAAGGATGGACTCTTTTTCCCCGTCTTCGGCAAACTTCATCCCCAATATCTTACTCCCCATTATTCAATTGTTATTCAAACAACTATTGCAATTTTCCTCTTTTTGCTTGGAGATGTTGAAAGTTTGCTCGGATACTTTACAATTTCCTATATTGTTCAAAACTCCCTGGTTTATGGTTCAATTATCTCTCTCCGACGAAAGTCTGATTATAAACCGGTTTATAAAGTAAAATTTCCTGTTCTGATGGCCGTAATTTCTATCTTGATTCAAGTATCATTTTCGCTTGGTGCCTTTATTGCTTTTCCTTTGGTCGGAATATTGGTCTCTGTTATTTTTATTGCATTAGGTACACCTCTCTATTTCTATTTTTTCATAACTTATGTCAAAAATAAAAAACCCTCCGTTTAGGAGGGTTTCTGTTAAAGACTTCTATGCTATTTTAAGCCCCTTTGGGATGAACATACTTTTCTTTAATCGTGTGGATTTTGCTCTTGGAATCATGGCAATCTTCACACTTGATGTCCGCTGGCTTAAATTTCATTTCCTTGTCAAATTTGTTCACGTGGCATTTTAAACAAACGTCACTTTTAGATGCATCTGTTATCTTATTTGCTGTGGCAAATTCTTTCCCCTTTTCTGTGGTCAAAGCTTTTGTGTTATTCGAATGCGTCTTGAATAGCCAGGTTTTGTATTCATCAAACTTGTTTTTGCCTTCTTTATGACAAACATTACACTGCTTAATCTTTGAGTCCTTTGGTGCTTTCTGGGCGTTTGTGGTACTGAAATTACCGCTTAGAATAGCAAGAACTACTATTAAACAGATAGCTGATAGGTAGTTTTTCATATTTCATCCTTATAGTTAGTTAATATTTTTTTTTCAATAAGTTAAATTTAGGGCAATTTATAGAAATTTGCAAGTAATTTAAATCACACTGGCAATTATTTCTATTAAATTGTAATTTTCCTTAAATTTTCCATTTCTTATACTTTTTTGGGCTTTTTGAATGTTTAGTATAAGATTACTTGTTTTTAATTAATATAAAGACTTTTCTGGTTAGTTGAACGATTTCAGAAATTGGTCTGTTAAAAATTAAACTTCTTATTACAATTAAATTCAATAATAATCATTTCTTTAGTATGGTGGCGAAACAAAAAGAATCAAAAGATTTTATTAAGATTTTCTTGGAGAAAATCGAAAACGTTGGTAATAAACTACCGGACCCCACGTCTCTGTTTGCTTTACTTGCGGTTCTCGTGATTTTTCTCTCTTGGGTTGTGGCTCAATTTGACTTTTCAGTGATACTTCCTGGCTCTGGTAAAGAGATTAGACCGGTTAGTCTTCTATCCATTGAAGGATTTCACCGGATTATTACTGGTTTAGTTACTAACTTCACCTCTTTCGCTCCTCTTGGAACTGTTCTTGTTTCTCTCTTGGGCATTGCTGTGGCTGAACGAAGTGGACTTATCGGCACGGCACTTAGATTGATTGTCCTTAAAGCTCCTAAAAAATTGCTCACTTTTGTTATCGTTTTCGCTGGCATTATGTCAAATACAGCTAGCGAAATAGGTTATGTGCTTTTAGTTCCACTTTCTGCAATGATTTTCCTCGCTGTCGGTAGGCATCCTGTAGCAGGTCTCGCTGCGGCTTTTGCAGGTGTTAGTGGAGGCTATAGCGCTAACCTACTTCTCGGAACAATTGATCCGCTTCTCTCTGGACTTACCCAGGAAGCGGCTCACCTTATTGACACGTCTTATGAAGTCAATCCTGCTGCAAATTATTACTTCCTTTTTGTCTCAACTTTTTTTATAAGTGCTGCGGGTACTTGGGTTACTGAAAAAATAATAGTTCCTCGACTTGGGCAGTATAAGGGTGATGTTAAAGCAGAAGAAATTGCTGGACTCTCAGAGAACGAAAAAAGAGGTCTGATTTATACTTTAATAGCGGTCATTTTGTTTACTTTATTTATTCTCGCTGGACTACTTCCGGAAAATGGTTTTCTCAGAGATCCCTCAACTGGTAGTATTATGAAATCCCCTTTCCTTGGTGGTATCGTTTTCTTTATTTTCATGGGTGGATTTATTGCTGGTCTCGCTTATGGAATAGGTGCTAAAACTATTACTTCGGATAGACAATTGATCAAAGGCATGGGGAAATCTATGGAAACTCTTGGTTCATATATTGTCCTCGTCTTTTTCGCTGCTCAGTTCGTCGCCTTTTTTAACTGGACAAACTTGGGTCAGATTGTTGCTGTTGAGGGGGCTATGCTTCTCCGTTCTTCTGGTTTGGGACATATTCCCCTTATGATCACTTTCATTATCGTTTCAGCTGTTCTAAATCTTTTCATGGGAAGTGCCTCAGCAAAATGGGCTATAATGGCCCCTATTTTTGTTCCTATGTTTATGCTTCTTGGTTATTCTCCGGAACTGGTTCAGGGAGCTTATAGAGTGGGAGATAGTGTTACAAATATTATTTCACCTATGATGTCATATTTCGCCCTGATTATAACTTTTATTAATAAATATGATGAAAAGGCTGGAATTGGTACACTTATAGCCACAATGCTTCCTTATTCAATAGTGTTTTTTATTGTTTGGACTCTTCTTTTGGTTGCATGGTTTATTATTGGTTTACCTCTGGGACCTGGTGCTCCTCTTCTTCTGCACAACAATTAATTATAATAGAGCAGTTCAGTTTTATTACAGAACTGCTCTATACTAATATTTCCTGTTGTTTTTGTTTAATCTCAAAACAATATTTTTCTTGGTCATTTCAAAAAAATAAACTATTTTTTACTGTGATTTATTCGGTAGTTAATTACCACTAATAACCGGATTTTTTTGTTTTAACTGACTGGAGAAAGGATGAAAATAAAAACTCTTTGTTTGTTTATGTTAATCCCGTGTCTAGCTTTCTCACAGAAAGCCTCAGGATTAGGATCTTTTAACTATTCTGATTTTCAAACACCTCAATACTGTGGAACTTCTTGCCATAATGATTTCTATCAGCAATGGCTGCAGGCAATGATGTCTCAGTCTTACACTCATCACTGGGATGAAATAGAATACTTTGAACTCGCAGTACCCCACGCTGAAAAGGATCCAAAAGTAGCAGAAGTAAAAGCCGGTTGTAATGGTTGTCATGCTCCGGTCTCTTATGTGTCTGGAGATGTTCCTCCTCCACGTCCGGAAAAGAATTCCCGCGCAAACGAAGGTGTGTCCTGCGATGTTTGCCATAGTATTGTTGGTTATGAGGGCGATACTCCTTATAATTTTAATTACATTTTTGCTCCTGGTAAAACCAAATTTGCTTCTCGAAAAGAACATATTGAATCACCTGCTCACCTGATTGAAGTTAAAGATTTTATGAAAACTGGTGACTTCTGTGGGATCTGTCACAATGAAAAAAGTCCTTTTGATATCTGGGTTAAATCAACTCATCTTGAATGGAAGGAAGGTCCTTACTCTAAAGAAGGTGTTCAGTGCCAGGATTGTCATATGCCAAAAGGGGAATTTAGAACTGCTCAAATGGGCAATCTTTACCCTGATGCTCGCCTCCATCTTTTCCATGGCGCTCATGATCCGGGAAAAGTTAAAGGAACAATTGAGATTCGTATTCATCCTGATATCCGGGAAGTAGAACCGGGCGAAGCAATTAAATTAACTGCTTCTCTCTTTAATCAAAAAACCGGACATAAATTTCCCTCCGGGTCGGTAGAGGATAGACTGGTTTGGCTTGAAGTCATTGCCGTCGATTCAAAAGGTAATCGATATCATGTTCCTGTGGATAAAAAAGGTTTTAAGGGGGAAGAATATACTATATCCTCTGATGTTTTAGCATATCAGGATATGGGAATTGCGAAAAATATCCCCGACTTTAAGGGGGTTCAGAGAGATGCTATTCCATCGGGTAATAGGATTTTCCGCATGCCTTATTTCGATCCCCAGGGAAGAATGACTATACAGCAATGGAACACCGCTTCACTTGGAGTGGATTATCGTCTTGGTCCACGCCAAACGATAAATGAAACTTACACGTTTAATCTGCCGGCTACTATTCCTCCGGGTAAAGTGAAAGTTACCGCCACTCTTTATTATCAATTACTAATCAGATCAGTCGGCGAATTTCTTAATGTTCCAAAGGAGGAATTCGAACCTCTTAAAGTAAATGAATATACAACGGATTTTACAGTATTACCATAAGGAGATAAATATGAAAAAAAGGTTAATTTTGTTTTGTGTTGCATTACTTGCTTTAACTCTCATTAATGACTCATTGGCTATCCCTGCGTTTGCAAGAAAATATAGTATGAGTTGTCAGACCTGTCATTCACCTTTTCCGAGATTGAAAGCTTATGGAGATGAGTTTGCTGGTAATGGTTTTCAGCTTTCTGATAGGGAAGCACCCCGTTATTTTGTTGAAACTGGAGACGATCAGCTCTCTTTGATTCGTGATTTCCCCCTCGCCCTTCGTATTGATGGCTTTATGACTCTTAATAATAAAAAATCCGAAAAACTCGATTTTTCCTCTCCCTATTTGGTTAAACTCTTGAGTGGCGGATCAATTACGAAAGATATTTCATACTATTTATATTTCTTTTTCGGTGAAAGAGGAGAAGTCGCTGGTTTGGAAGATGCTTTTATAATGTTCAACAATCTCTTTAATATTGATCTTGATATCTATGTCGGCCAGTTTCAAGTATCCGATCCGCTATTTAAAGGTGAACTTAGAACAACTTATGAAAACTACCTGGTTTATAGAATGAAACCTGGGGCACTTTCTAAAATAGATCTTACTTACGATCGCGGTGCTATGATTACTCTTGCTCTTGAAACAGGAACGGATGTGATTTTTGAAGTTACAAATGGTAACGGTATTGGTTCAATGAACTCTTTTAGGGTTTATGATGATGATAAATACAAAAGTTTAGTTGGACGAGTTTCCCAGAACATTGGTGAGTTCGCTAGGATTGGTGGATTCGTCTACTCTGGTAAAGAAGAACTTAGTAGAATAGCTTTGTCCTTCGATAATAAAGTTACTTTCTGGGGTCCGGATATGTCACTTGCTTATGGCGATTTACTCGAACTGAATCTGCAATACATGCAAAGAAAAGACTCTGATCCTTATGGACTCAATCAGGAATGCGTGACTAAAGGGGGAATGGCTGAACTTATTTTTACTCCAAACGGAGATAATAGCAAATGGTACGCAACCGGTTTATTTAACTGGATTGAATCAGGTGATTCTCGTATCAATGCTCGCACTGCTACTGCTCATTTTGGATATATGTTGAAAAGGAATTTAAGACTTACGGCTGAATATACTTATAACTTAACTCTGAAGTTTAATCAGTTCGTGGCGGGTTTTAGTTCTGCATTTTAATAATAGGGGGCTTTGCCCCCTTTTTTAATGCAATCGTATTCTTTTTTGAAGATAGGCATAAAGTGCTTTATCAAATGGAACGGATGTGTCAAGTAGATTATAGTCTATTCCGTAATTTAATGAATCCTGTTTTATGGATTTAAGAAAACTGTTAAAAGCTTCTTGATAACTCTTCTGCAATAAATGGGGTTGTGTCGTCATTTCTTCGTCGGTTTCAAGGTCTTTGAATATTGCATCCTTGCTAAATGCGAAATATCTTTCTTGAGGATCCAGCACTTGAAATACCACTACTTCATTTTGCTTAAACCTGAAATGCTTTAAACTGGTTAATACTTTTGAAATGTCGTCTAGCAGATCGGATATTATTATTATTAAGCCTTTTTTATTGATAGATTCTGCTATAGTGTTAAGACATGCTGCGGTTTGCGTGTTCCCATCTGGTGTTACGGTTGACAGTTTTTTGAGAATTTCTGTTAAGTAGATATTCGAAGCCTTCGGAGGAAGAAAATGATGGATCTTGTCCGAATATAATACAAGTCCGGTTGCATCCTTCTGATTTAGCATTAGGTAAGATAGTGCCCCGACTAACATTGATGCATACTCTATTTTCTTGATATTTCCTTCAGAGGCAAAGGACATTGACTTGCTGATATCAAGTAGAATATGGCACTTTAAATTGGTTTCTTCCTCGTACTGTTTTACAAAAAACTTATCAGACTTTGCATACACTTTCCAATCAATATCTTTCGGATTATCTCCCTGTATATATGGTCTGTGCTGGCTGAATTCCACGCTGAAGCCATGATATGGGCTTCGATGAAGTCCCAGCATAAATCCTTCAACTATAAATCTCGCCTTTAATTCAAGTGAGGATAACTTGGAGACTATTGCAGGATCAAGATATTTCTTGAAATCGTTTTTTTCTTGTTTGGACAATACTATTTCTTTCTTACTTCTTCCCCAGTTGTAATCTTTTCATTAAAATTTGCTCTGGCGTCAAACCCATATTTTCAAGTTCTGCTTTTGCAGCAGTTACAAGTTCGTGGTTTGGGTACTTGGTAAGAAACTCTTTATATGTCTTGGTTGCAGCTTGATAATCCATAAGATCATTATTCAGAATAAAACCAGTCATAAACATACTTTGTGGTGCTTCTTTTGAATCAGGAAAATTTTCATAAGCTGATTTGTAATACTCTAATGCCTTTTGAGACTGTATTTGTGGAGACAGCTTTGGATGCAATCCGTTTTTATAAATGGTAGCTAGTTCGTAATATGCCTTTGCTGTATTCTCTCCTTCGGGATTTTCTTTTATTACTTTTTCGTATAAAGCTACTGCCTCCTCCATCCTGTTATCTTTAGCATTTTTTTCTGCTGATTCAATCTCTTTTAGTCCATCATCACTACATCCCGCTAAAATAAATATCATAAGCGGAATAATTAAATGTTTTTTCATCTTGAAGTTTTCCTTTTTTATTTAACAAAATTATTAAAATCTCAAATGACTTACAATCTATTTCATTTTCCCCTTTTAGAATTGTTTTTAATTATCCAGATTAGTAACTTTATAATCAAAATTTTATGATTTAGGAGTTCCTTCAAATGAAATATATTCTGATTTTTTTGTTTTTGTTGACTGTAACGGCTCTCTCTCAGGAGATTGTCGTTGAAAATTTATCACAAATTACTGACTATAATGCCGGTACTTTATTTTATCCTCAGTTTACTCCCGATAATAAAGCTTTAATTCTTACTTCTGAAGCTTATGCCGGTTTGTGGATCTATGATTTGAATTTTAATTCATTAACGATGATTAATAATCACCTGGGAAGTGGCTATTATCCCCAATTTTCTGCCGACGGATTAACTGTTTTCTTTAGGACTGACACATATAAGGATAATCTCAAATACTCTGATTTAAGATCATACAGCTTCGTTGAACGAAAAGAGCAAGTACTATTTCCCGCGGATAGATTTGTTTCCCAACCTCTCTCTGTATCCAATAATGAAGTTTCTTATTCCAGGGATATTGAGGTTCTCAATTATCAAACTCAAGCTAAGGAGTCTGTCAAACGTGTTTCAACTTTACCGTTGGTTTTAATTGAAAATTCCAATCTGATGCTTCAACAGAATGGTGAAAAACGACTGTTCAATCCACTTGGCAGTGGCAATTATCTTTGGGCTTCCGTATCCCCTGATAATTCTCAGGTTCTTTTCCATCTTGCGGGGAAAGGTACTTTCATAACAGATCTTTCCGGTAATCTTCTCCACCAACTTGGTAATGCCCATGCCCCTCATTTTTCACCTGATGGAAGATTTGTTGTTTACATGATGGATAAAGATGATGGACAAGTTGTTTTGGAATCAAAATTGTTTGTCTACTCTCTAGCATCCAAAACAGCAACTGAACTCACTCTGGATAATTCTTTAATCTGTATGTACCCCCGGTGGTCACCGGACGGAAAACAGATTGCTTTTAATACCTCTGATGGGCTCATTTATATTATTGATCTAAAAATTGACTAAAGGAATTCGAAAATGAAATATTCAATTAAATTATTTTTTGTCTTATTCGCTCTGTTAAGTCTTACATTGAGTTCTCAGTCCTTGGTAAATAAGAAAATTTGTGTTGATCCGGGACATGGTGGACATGATCCGGCTGATGACCGTTATATTCCAGCTACTGGACTTTGGGAGTCGGATGCAAACTGGGATAAAGCTCTCCACTTGAAACCAATCCTTGAATCATTTGGAGCTACTGTTATTCTTACTCGACAGGGTAATAGCGATGCTGATGATCTTGCCTTAAGCGTGAGAGCCGGCATTGCAAATTCTAATAATGTCGACTTTTTTAATAGTATTCATAGTAACGGCTGGCAGGGAACCAGTAACTCAACTCTTATGCTTTTCCGTGGTTATGATAACCAACCGGTTTTCCCTAATGCTAAAACTATGTCGAATATTATGGTTGCCCAGATTTATACTGCAAACCGCACTACTGGAACTTCTGTAAGAGGGGATTGGTCATTTTACCCGGACTGGGGAACTTCTGGTTTGGGTGTTCTGCGTCCCTTGACAATGCCCGGAGTTCTTTCCGAAGGTTCTTTTCATGATTATATTCCTGAATCATGGCGATTGCTAAATACACACTATAGGCGGAGTGAGTCTTGGGCAATTGCAAAATCATATTTGTCTTACTTTAATGCAGGTACAATTACTACTGGTACTTTAGCCGGAATTTTGAGGGATTCACTTCAGGATGTTAGCTATTTTTATATTAGTTCAACAAACGATAGAAAAAAACCTGTTAATGGAGTAACTGTCACTCTGCAGCCTGGCAATAAAACTTATATTACTGATCAGAAAAATAATGGCTTCTATTATTTTGATAGTCTTGCACCTGGTACTTATACCCTGTACTTTAATGCGCCTGGTTATGGAGCTGATAGCGCTACGGTTACCTTAGCGGCTAATCAGCTTAGATTCGTTGATCGCTGGTTGCCTGAATTGCCGAATTATAATCCCCCGGTTGTAACCTCTTACCAACCGGCTAATGGTGACTCTAATATCATTCTCACAAAACCGATTATCATCAATTTTGATATGAGAATGAACACCACTTTGGCACAAGCCGCTTTTTCTATAACCCCTAATGTGGCAGGGAATTTTACTTGGGAAAATAATAATAGACGAATGATCTTTACTCCCAATCCTAAATATTCACCGGGAGTAACTTATCTCGTTTCTATTGCCACTACTGCAAAGTCAGCTTGGGGAGTTGCTTTAGCTAATAATTATAGCTTTTCATTCAGAACCAGATTAAAACTTAACTTGCTTTCTGCTTATCCTGATAGTGGTGCGGTTAATGTGCCGGCTCGAACTCTCTTTACTTTTGTTTTTGATGCACCAATAAGCGCTTCGTCTCTTGGTTCAAATTTCCAGTTCGTTGATGAAAATAACTCTCCTGTTGGCGTTATTCTTAATTCTCCTGGACTGGCTCAGGGAATGATTCAGTTCGAGACAATTAATCCGATGCTTACTAATAAAACTTATACAATAAATATTAAACCCGGGTTAAAGGATATTGACCAGATGGAGTTTGGAGAGACTAGATCATTCCCATTTACAACCGAAATGGAAAACTATGTTTCTGGTCAGGTTCTTGATCCTCTCGAGACAATCGGTCAGTGGAAAGATCCGAATTACAGTGGAAGTACGGTTGGAACTAATGCTGATTTGACAACTTTTACAATGTCTCAGGACAGAAAAATTAGTGGGACTTATTCCGGTAAGATTGCATATGTGTTTAGTAATCCTAGTGGAGGAGTGGTTAGAACTTTTAATGCGACAAAACCGAGTGTGGGGAGCAATAATACTACTAAAGTCGGGCTATGGATATGGGGCGATAATAGTAAAAACAACTTGGAGTATTGGTTTTATTACAATACTTCAACCAATGTGATTGTGCCTATCTGTAACATAGACTGGATTGGTTGGAAACTTAAATATGTTCCTCTTAGTCAGGTTACCGGAACTGGTGAAAAACTATTCCACAGTGTTGTAATCTCGCAAACAGCAAATGGCAGTTTGAATAGTGCTATCTACATTGATGATCTCCAGATGAATATTGCAACAGGACTGGAAGAAACTACCGATGATTTTAACCCAACCTCTTATGGTATTTCGCAGAATTATCCTAACCCTTTTAATCCTTCGACTTTCATCAATTATCAGATTCCTCTTAAAGGACGTGTTTCATTAAAGGTGTTCGATTTATTAGGAAAAGAAGTGGAAACTCTCGTTGATGAGGAGAAGGAACCCGGAATCTATAGGGTTGTGTTTAATGCATCCAAATTAGCTAGTGGAATGTATTTTGCTCGCATTACTTCTGGGGAGTTTATTCAAACAATTAAAATGAACTTGTTGAAGTAATTTCGAGTTTTGATTTATCTCTAAAAAGACGGGCTTTCCCCGTCTTTTTATTTTTATGAAAACTACTGTGTTCTCTTTTTTCTAAAGAGTTATATTTGTAATTAAAATGAATTTTTTTTGCGTGATTTAAATGGATGATCTGTTGTTTTCAAATTTTATAGGCCCCGGAGCCGAAAATATTGACACTCTCAGAAATTTACTTAACAAAGTTATCGACTTTCATGAGGGCTGGAGAAAATCTTATTATCAGGAAGACGATACGCTTTTCCCCCCTTCAATACTTGATACTAAGAGCTTTGAGAAGGAATTGGAGATATTTCTCGAAAGAAGCAAAAAAAACCTCCCTTATTTCCATCCCCGGTATGTTGCACAGATGCTCAAGGATCCAACAATCCCTACTATATTGGGATACTTGACATTTATGATGTCGAATCCCAATAATCATGCTTATGAGGGAGGTCCGGTTACAACCGAAATGGAAATGGAAGTGACCGACTTATTGAAACGTTTTGTTGGGTATAATGCTGATGGATGGGGACATTTGACAAGCGGTGGATCATTGGCGAATCTTGAAGCCCTCTGGGCGGCAAGAGATACCTATGGACAGGGCAAAGTTCTGTTTAGTGAGGTCTCCCACTACTCTTGGAAAAGAATTTGCAAAATTCTAAGTATCCCGGATTACAAAGAGATCTCTGTTGATTCCAACTTCAGAATAAATCTTAACGCACTCGAAGATGAACTGAAAAAAGAAAATACTCTGATGGTGGTTGCTAACCTAGGATCAACAGGTTCAGGAAGTGTTGATGATATTGAGGGTATTCTTTCACTCCGTAATAAATACAATTTCCATCTTCATATTGATGCCGCCTATGGGGGGTTCTTCCGGTCTCTTATTCTTGATTCTGATTACAAAATTATCCCTGGGTTCCAAACTGTTCCTGAGGAATATCTCTATAGACAACTGATTGCGTTGCAGGAAGCCGATTCTTTGACAATTGATCCCCATAAGCATGGAGCGGTATCATACGGTGCTGGTGCCGTTTTATACAGGAATATGGAACTTCAACAGGCGATACTAAATACTGCCCCCTATACCTATCATAAAACAGATAAACCAAATATTGGAATGTTTAGTCTGGAAGGTTCTAGACCAGGAGCAATGGCTGCTGCTACTTACCTGACTTTCAGAGCGCTTCCTCCCCACTTTCATGGACTTGGCAAACTTGTAAACAGTAGTTATCTTTCTGCAAGGCATCTTTATGAAGAAATTGAAAAAACCCAGGATTTTGCAAATCTCAGCAAGCCGGATTTGGATATTAATTGCTTCTTTAATCGTCCGGGAAAAAAAGATATAACTGAATTGAATACTAAATCATTGAAACTTTATAACCGCTTATCTGTCGAGAATGCCAAACCTGAATTTATTTTATCCAAATTTGTCATTTCCCCAGAAATCGCGAAAACTGTCTTGAGTGATTATATTAATTCTCAGAATGAGAATTTAATTTCTCTCAGAACAGTAAATATCAAACACTGGGGAAGTCTTGATAATTTTAGGTATATTGACCTGTTAGTTAAAGAACTCGAAATAATAGCAAATAACTGAAACTATGATAGAAATTAAGAATCTTTTTAAGAAATTTGGAGACAAACAAGTACTTACAGGAGTAAATTTAACTATCCCAAAGGGGGAAACAATTGTCATTGTTGGGAGGAGCGGTTGTGGAAAAAGTGTTTTGCTAAAACTGATTGTTGGTTTATTAAGTCCTGATAATGGACAGATTCTCGTTGAGGGTAATCTTATTAATGAACTTGGTAACAGAGATCTTTATTCAATAAGGAGAAAATTTGGATTCCTATTTCAGGGCGCAGCTTTATTCGATTCAATGACGGTCGGGGAGAATATATCTCTTCCCCTGGTTGAAGCTGGGGATAATTATGATGAAAAGCTAATTAACAGGGAAGTTGAGGGGATGCTCGACTTAGTTGGACTTCCGGGAATTCAGTCCCTTAAACCCTCTGAACTTTCTGGAGGTATGAAAAAACGGGTTGGTCTTGCAAGAGCTTTGATTTCTAAACCTCAGTATATTCTCTACGATGAACCAACCACAGGTCTGGATCCAATAATGTCGGATTCAATTGACCGCTTGATTCATGAATTGAATTCCAAACTTAAAGTTACATCAATTGTCGTTACTCACGATATGTTCTCTGTTAAAAATGTTGCAGATAAAGTCGCTATGATGCATGAAGGAAAAATTTACTTTGTTGGCAAACCTGACGAATTGCTGAATTCATCGGATAATGTAATATATGACTTTATTAAGAGAACCGAAACCATTTAATAGGGAATTCTAAGCACAGTTTATTTTCCGTTTATCACAAATCCAAAGTATTTGATCACTTATTTCGTGCGCTTGTATATAATCGATTTTTTTTCCCCTCTCAATATCCGAATTTTGAACCAAGAATTTATTTATTTATGAGGTGAAAAAATGAGATCCCTTTCCATCTTTATCGTTTCCATTACTCTTTTATTGTCTGGCACTTTGTCATACGCCAAGTCAATTAACCCAATGAGAGGGTTGAACAAACATTTGATTGAACTCAACCTGGTTGAAGGTATCAATTCCGATAATGAAGGGCTAAAAGTTAGTGCTGCTTATCTTGCTGGAGAAATTAAATCTGATATGTCCGTTATCCCTCTGCTCAGAATGTTTAATTCTGGAGCAAATGATAAAGTGAGGATAGCAGCTGCCCTCTCACTCGTAAAAATTGGCGATCCTCGTGGCTTAAAAGCAATTAAGTTTGCATTTCAGTACGACGACTCCAAATACGTAAGAGATCTGTGCAAAATTTTCTATTGCTGTTACCTTAATCATGCGGTAAATTAGGCTTTTTTTGGGGGGGGGCTGAAAACCAGCCCCCTTTTTTGCCTCCCTTTTTTGAAAATTGTGACCGGAATGATTATCTTTGCGACAATCTTATAATTTCAAAAGGAACTTTAATGAAAAAACCGGTAACTCTATTTTTACCCTATAATGGATTAAAACATACCCGCCAGACAATTCAATCATTTATTGCCACAGGATTAGTTGAGGAAGTGGTACTTTTAGTGAACGATGATACTCTCTCACCTCTTGAGGGAACTTCATTTCTAAAGATTGAATTGATTAATTCGTCTGAAACAATAAAGAAAGTTGTTGATAGAGCAGAAACAGAGTTTTTTGTGATTCTGAAACAAGATACTTTAATAGATTTGGGACAGTTTGCGCTGGAAAGATTTATTTCTGTCGCCAGAAATACAGGTGCGGGATTGGTATATTCTAATTACTATGAAATGAAAGAAGATGTGCGTACTCCACATCCTGTTATAGATTATCAGTATGGTAGTCTTCGAGATGACTTTGATTTTGGTTTTATCCTTTTTTATAGCACTAAGGTTGCTAAATTTGCATCCAAATCAGCAAGTGATTATAAATTCGCAGGAATTTATGATTTAAGATTAAAAGCTTCACAGATTTCACTTTTGATCAGAATCGATGAGTTTTTGTATAGTTCTACTGAGATTGACACAAGAAAATCAGGCGAAAAACTTTTTGATTATGTCAATCCAAGAAATAGGGAAGTTCAGATTGAAATGGAACTCGCGGTAACCGACCATCTTAAAACCATAGGTGCATATCTGGAACCTTCCTTCAAAGATGTGGATCTTAACGAAAATACTTTCGAATTTGAAGCCTCTGTTATAATCCCGGTTAAAAATAGAGTGAAGACGATTGTTGATGCAATTAACTCAGTACTGAATCAGAAAACAAACTTTAAGTTTAATCTTTTTGTGGTTGATAATTACTCAACAGACGGTACCACTGACACAGTTGCCGAATTTGCAAAAAAAGATAATAGGGTAATACATCTTATCCCGGAACGTAAAGATCTTGGAATTGGTGGCTGCTGGAACGTTGCAGTTCATCATGAGCACTGCGGAAAATTTGCTGTTCAACTCGATAGTGATGACCTCTATTCCGGTGAGGATACTTTGCAAAAAATAGTAGATCAGTTTTTTAAGGAAAAATCTGCAGCAGTTATTGGTTCGTACAGAATGACCAACTTTAATCTTGAAGAGTTACCACCGGGTGTTATTGATCATAAAGAGTGGACCCCGGAAAATGGAAGAAATAATGCTCTCAGAATTAATGGACTTGGTGCCCCTAGGGCATACTATACTCCGGTTCTCAGAAAAAATATTATCCCGAACGTAAGCTATGGGGAAGACTATGCTGTCGTTCTGGCTATTTCTAGATATTATCAGATTGGAAGAATTTATGAGCCTGTTTATCTTTGTAGAAGATGGGAGGGTAACACTGATTCACAGTTAACTATCGAACAGGTTAATAAACATAATTTCTATAAGGACAAAATAAGGACTTATGAGGTTCTTGCTAGAAAACGAAAAAACGAGAAATAATAAAAAAGGCTGTCAGAAGACAGCCTTTTTTTATTTCGTACTATTTTAACAAAAGCATTTTATTTATGCTGGAAAAATCACCCGATTGTAATTTATAAAAGTACACTCCGCTTGCAAGTTCTGAAGCACTGAAATTAATACTGTATCTTCCTTGTGTTTGTTCCTCATTAACAAGTGTCGCAACTTCATTCCCAAGCATGTCATATATTTTTAGTACCACCATTCCTGAATTTCGTATATCATAAATAATAGTTGTTGTCGGATTAAATGGGTTGGGATAATTCTGCAATAGTTTAAAATCCGATACTTCTGATGTCTCATTCTTAGCTATATCAGTCACTATTCCCGTTTCTTGATTTGGTAACTTGGATGTGGAATATACTTTAAATTCTCCCGGACCAAGTTGAATTTGCTGGTAAATATCGTTCACAATAATACTATCATTGTCAAAATAACTGTACCATTTTCCGGTTGTTTGGAAAGAAGGCGTTACATTTTGCGCATTAACATCGAAGTTTCCAATAACTGCCACCTTCATAGATGAATGATTCAAATGTATTTTCTTGATTGTCCCTGAGCCGGTTACTGTAAAATCATTTGTTCTGAAAACATCATAATTCTTCTTCAAATCTATCAATGCTTTAAATGTTTTGTAAACATTCTTTCTGCCATCTACACCGTAATAATCCCATCTTATCGGTTTATTCCCCGTTCGGGAATCATCAGTCCCCGTCGGGTAAAGTATTGAAAAGTCGTAACCCAATTCGCCGAATTGCCAAATCATCTTCGGTCCTGGGATTGTGAAGAAGAATGCACCTGCTAATTTTATTCGATTTAGTGCTGTGTTAAGATTTTTGATATTGTATGTACCACTTGAGTTCCCATACTGAAGATTTTTATACATTAATCTTTCTTCATCATGGCTCTCCATATAAGTAACCAGATTTGGTTGTTGCCATCCTCTTGCTTTATATGAACCCCAGGTGATATCAGAATTTGCGTTGTACCCCATTGTTGCTTCATTATATGCATAGTTCATATTTCCCCAGAGCATCATTCCATAATTGGCTAATACTGTTTCTTCATTGTTATCTGCAAAATGTTCAAGAATAACATATGCGGTTGGATCTGTTAACCAGATTTTATCAGCCATCCGTTTCAGCAAGTTAATTCTTGATTGATCATATTGCCCCCATAGTCCAACATTGCTCCCCGAATTTGTTTGCGTAAAACCTTTTGAAAGGTCAAAACGGAATCCATCAACTTTGTACTCTGTTAACCAGTAAGTACATACCCTGTCCACATAATCTTTTGTTTCTTGTGATTCATGATTAAAATCATACCCGACATTATATGGATGTCGGGGATCAGGATTGAACCATGGATTTAGCGTTGACGGTTTGTTATTCACTGCATCCCAGTACAATCTGACTAAAGGGGAAAGTCCGAAATGATGATTAAGTACTATATCAAAAATCACAGCCATTCCCATTTCGTGTGCTTTGTCAATTAATCGTTTAAGGTCATTTTTAACTCCATAGTATTTATCGGGAGCAAATTTGAACATAGGATTGTATCCCCAGCTTTCGTTTCCCTCAAACTCCATAACTGGCATTAACTGAATTGCATTGATTCCAAGATTCTTTAAGTATCCAAGCGTATCCATTATTGATTTATATGTGTGAGCTTGTATAAAATCTCTGATCAGGAGTTCATAGATTACTAAGTCCGTTTTTTCAGGTCGCTGAAAACCTGTTGTTTGCCATGTGAATGATGGTTGTGCGGTTTGAAGCACAGACACAACATTTGAAGTCTTCCCTGTAGGATATGCTTTTAAGTTTGGATATGTGGCAGAATTAATCCAGGAATCATTCCATGGATCCAGAACTTTATCCGCATAAGGATCTCCCACTCGCATACTGCCGTCAATAAGATATTGGAAAGAATATTCAGTTGCTGGACTTAGATTATTTATTGTAAGCCATAAGCGCTTGCCGTCACTTGACCTCTTCATATAATAATTGGGGTCAGCTTCCCAATTGTTAAAGTCGCCTATCACATAAGCATATTGTTTATATGGTGCATAAATTGATAATGTAACCGATGTCGGATTTGTCGAATAATTTATACCGTCCACAATATTTGCTGGTGGATTTTCAGTAACAACTAATGATCGGGTTACAACGTATACCGAATCTGATCTGGTTTGACTTCCGTTTGTTGCTATAACCTTAAACCATGTCTTTCCCGAACTCGTAGATACATAATTATAATTAATCGAAGTACCCGCTGTCTGAGTCAGCAAATTGTTGTTTGCATACAGTGTGAATTGTGTTGACTGAACTGATACAGCACTTATTTTTACTGTGTCGTTTATTTGATTAATATTTATTCCTTTGGGTGGTGATATAATCGAAGCATTCAAACCTCCTGCATTGGCAAGATCAAGAAATATATCTCCTCCGTCTGCAGTTTTCCCTTCCCTGTATGGTGCTGTTGCACTTCTGAATACAAAAGCTATCTTTATTATTGTCTCTGCTTGCGGAACTCCATAAAAAGAACGTACACTCGGCTTAATCGGGAATTGATATAAATTGGTGCCAATTCGCGTTAGTTTCGTTTCAGGCGTATTTACTCCCCAGTTGGTTTTAACATATCGCCAATTGCTTGGTCCTGTGCTCAGATTTGTTATTACTCCTGTATGGGCATAAACATCACCGGTATAACCTGCTAAACCAGCGTTTCCCTGTGTCGCATCAAATGTCACAAGAATAGAATCCGAATCATTTGCAAAATATGGCGTCCAGGTAATAAGTTGGGCATACAGGTTGAGGGAGGTGATGATCGTAATTATTAAGAATAATCTTATTTTCATTTAATTTCCTTCATTTAAAACTTTTGAACTAAACTTTAATTTAACAAAAAAGATGTTCATTTTCTAATGATTTAGGTGTCTCTGTTTTTCAGTATATATAGAATTGAAAAGACCAGTTCCTTATGACGTTGATTTTTTTTAATGATATGAGCATATTTAGAAATTGTTATTCCCTTTCAAAATCAAAGAACCATTTACCTGTTAATGGCTGATCGGAGCACTTTTATGGAAATTCTTTTGAATATCCTTCTATGATTTCTTTTCTTCTGAAACAGGCAATTGAATGATCGTTAATTAATCCTGTTGCCTGCATATGTGCATAGCAAACCGTGGATCCTAAAAATTTGAAACCCCGCTTTTTCAAATCCGAACTTAAAGCATCCGATTCTGGTGAGGTCGTGGGATAATCCGAGATTTTTTCAATTGTGTTAACTTTGGGCTTATTATTCACAAATAACCAAATGTAGTTGGAAAAAGATCCAAATTCTTTGGTAACCTCCAGAAACTTTATCGCATTGTTAACCGCAGCAGCTATCTTTAAACGATTCCTTATTATTCCCGGATTCTGAATAAGACTCTCAATTTTCTTTTCGGAAAACCGGGATACTTTAACCGGATCAAATGCTACGAAGGCTTTTCGATAGTTTTCTCTCTTGGATAGTACAATGTACCAGCTTAATCCTGCTTGAGCTGATTCTAGTGTTAAGAATTCGAATATTACCTTATCATCAAATACAGGAACTCCCCATTCCTTATCGTGGTATTTAATATACAGGGGATTCGAAAGGTTTAACCAGGGGCATCGGGTTTGTTTATTCATACATCTTCCTTTTAAAAAAGTAGAAACAAAAATATAATTTTTTTTTGATATTTGAAGTGATTTTTGTATATTTCGAGACTAAAATTGAAATTTTGGAGTAATAATGTCACGAGTATGCCAGTTAACAGGTAAAAAACCAACTGTTGGAAACAATGTTTCCCACGCTAATAATAGAACCAAACGCAGGTTTCTTCCTAATTTGCAGAAGAAAAGAATTTGGGTGCAGGAACTTAATAAATTCGTTACAGTTAAGTTGAGCACTGCGGGAATTAAAACTATCGCAAAAAATGGTACATCAGAATTAGCAAAATTAATTAATTCTAAAAAAATCTCAGTCTAAGATAAACTAAGACATTGTGGGTTTTTTGAAAATCGCTGATAACAGCGATTTTTTTTTTGCTCACATGCTTTATTCCCACTGTAAAAATGTTAAACATTGTGGTGTTGAATTAATAAACACAGCTTTCTGTATGTGAAATTGCTTGAATAACCCGGTTTTTAGGCATTTCCCTCCCATTTCATATAATTAACTTCCTCTGAATCTTTGTTAACCATTCATAGCAGATATAATTCTGTGTTGAAAATTTACACAGTATGTATTGTAGAGAAAAATTCAAAATCACAATAATTAATCTGTAAGTCCTTTACTTATAAGGAATTACCAGGAAAATGTCCATTTGTCATATCTTTGGCATACATCTTGCTTTATTATCCGTAAAATTGATATTCACATTATTCAAGGAGATATAAAAATGGTAGCATTATTTGTAGTATTAACGTTCGTTGTGTTTTTAGTAGCTGATTACTTCATACTTAAAGCTCAACGTAAAACTCATCCGGCATTCTCGGCAAAACCGGTTTTTGATAAAGGTAGTTTTCTTTTACCTGAAGGCTTTTCTCTTACCAGGAATCATCTCTGGCTTAAGGGAGTAAAAAATGGAAGATTTCAGGTCGGTATCGATGAATTCGTAAAAAAAGCTTTTGGCTCGGTTAGAATTCAAAATATCGCAACAGAAAATTCTAAGGTTAATGTCGGTGATCTGCTTTTTGAAGCAGTTAGTGGTAATCATAAACTTCAGTTCTTCAGCCCCATCGAAGGAGAAATCACTCAGGTCAATAAAAACCTGGAAAGTAAAAAAGTAACCGATCCTTATGATGAAGATTGGAGTCTTGTTATTAATCCTTCCGAATCTGGAAAATTTGATTTCTATTCTGGCAGGCAAGGTATGAATTGGTTGAAAAACGAATTTACACGCTTCAAAGATTTCTTGGCTCACCAAACAACTGAACCCGGAGTTGTTGGCGTAACTTATGCTGACGGTGGAAATATTATGGAGGGTGTTTTAAATAGTTTTGATGAAAAAACTCTCAACGGATTTCAAAAAGAATTTTTAAGCTTATAAGGATTACTACTCATGCAGAAACAAAAAGGACTATTGTTTGATTCAACTATGTGCGTTGGATGCGGTGAATGCTCCCTCGCATGCAAGGAAGCAAATAATTTAAAGAAAACAAGCTCCGACCCTCTTCGCGATCAACTCTCTGCCGATACTTATACCGTTGTTCATCAGTTTGTCGGAAAAGATAATGAGGAAATCTACTCAAGACAATTGTGTATGCACTGTATTAATCCCACATGTGTTTCAGTTTGCCCCGTTGGTGCATTTGAAAAGACTCCTGAGGGTCCGGTCCTCTATGATGAATCTAAATGCATTGGATGTAGATACTGTATGCAGGCTTGTCCCCACAACATTCCAAGATATGAATGGAGTAGCAATTATCCTCGCGTTAGAAAATGTATCCTTTGTGCTCACAGATTAAAAGATGGTCTTCCAACTGCTTGTGCGGAAGTTTGTCCCACTGGTGCAACTCAATTTGGATTGCTTGAAGACCTCAAAAAAGAAGCTGCTGAAAGAATCAAAAACAATCCGGATACATACTATCCCCATATATATGGTTTGAACGAAGCCGGTGGAACAAGTGTGCTTGTTTTAGCTTCTGTTCCTTTCGATAGGCTGGGTTTTGCCAAAAACTTGCCGAATGAACCTCTTCCGGAATATACTGGACGGGCATTACAGGCTGTACCGGTTGTTCTTTCTGCCGGAACCGCATTCTTAGGCGGAATGTACTGGCTCACTAAGAGGAAAAATCAAATTGCTAAAGAAGAAAACAAAGAAAATTAGGAAAACATTATGAAAAACGGAATTCTTCGTCATCTGACATTTTGGAAAATTATAGGTGCTATAATCGTTGGATTTGGCCTTTATTCCACTTACCTTAGGGTTACTCTCGGTTTGGGTGCTACCACTAACCTTAGTGATAATTTCCCTTGGGGTATGTGGATCGGATTCGATATCCTTTGCGGTGTTGGCTTGGCTGCAGGAGGATTTATTATCTGCGCAATTTCACATATCTTTCATATTAAAAAGTATGAACCATTAATTCGTCCCGCAATTCTAACAGCTTTTCTTGGTTATCTCCTCGTTATTCTTGGGCTGTTGTATGATCTGGGACGCCCCCTAGATGTATGGCATGCAATTATTATGTGGAATACTCATTCTGTTATGTTCGAAGTCGCTTGGTGCGTAATGCTTTATACTACAGTTCTGTTCCTTGAATTCTCCCCGATAATTTTTGAGAAATTCAAATGGAATTGGTTGCTGAATATTGTTAGAAAAATTAGTACTCCAATAATGATGCTTGGTATTCTCCTATCCACTCTTCACCAGTCATCGCTTGGCTCTCTCTTCTTAATCATACCAACCAAAATGCACGCTCTTTGGTGGTCGCCACTGCTTCCTGTTTATTTCTACCTAAGTGCAATTGGTGTGGGTTTCTCAGTTATTATTTTTGAATCATACTTGAGTGCTAGAGTTTTTAATAAAGGCCTTGAGATGAATTTATTGACTAGGATTGGTCTTTTTAGTGCAATATTCATTGGTGTTACTTTTTTAATAAAGTTGATTGATCTGACCGCTTATGGCAAATTAGGTCTGATCTTAGCTAATACCCAGGAAAGTATTTTATTCTTGGCCGAAATTCTCATTGGCACTCTTATTCCGGTTGCTATCTTGTTAAATAAAAAACTAAGGGAAACTACTCACTGGTTATATATCTCCGCTGTCTTCATTATTGCAGGATTTATGTTTAATAGACTCAATGTCTCTATTACCGCAATTTCTGGTATCAACAATGCTGGCTATTTCCCCTCGATTTATGAAATAGGCGTCACTATGATGTTGGTCGTTCTGGGTATGTGGGCATTTGGTTTTGCAGTTAAATACTTCGACGTATTCCCCGTTGAAGAATTTGAAAAAAACGAGGAAGACGAAATTTTAGGGCCGGATCAAAAAGAACTTCTGGCTGAAGATTAAAAATTATAGGTAATAAAATGAAAACCCAAGTCAAAAACATGAGTTTCGAAAAACAACAATGTATCTGGATGTCTAATGGAATCCTTGAGTATAAATTGTGCGACAGGAATTTTGAGTGTGAAAACTGCCACATAGATATGGGTATGAGGCATTCGGGTCTGACAGAGGATGTGGATAAAAATTCTCCGGGTTTTCAACATATGGAACCGGATGTCTACATTCAGCATCTGCTTCATAGACTGAATGGTATTCATTATTCACAAAACTTTCTGAACCTTAAAAATCAAATTACTGCAAGGAATATCTTTGATACTTCATTCTATATTGGATTGAATCCAATCGTCAATATGCTGCTCGATAAGGAAACTGAAGTTAACTTGATAAACAATAACCAAACTATTTCCGCTGGAGATGAATTCCTCTGCTTAAATGGAAGTTGGGGAAGATTGATTATTGATTCTCCCATATCCTTTAGAATGCTGGGAAAGATTACCGACTCTGGAATAACTCAGAATAATTGGATATGCTTGGCTGAAATTGAACAAAAAGACTTCACCGATAGCATATTTTCCGAACACTCATTCAAAAGAATGAAAAATGAGATCTCCCGGATATTTAACCAAAAAGACTTATCTTCTGTTGTTGGGCAGACTATGAATGATGGTGGCGTTTACCTTACTAAAATATCGGATATTTTAGGACATGAGGATTTTCAAGTCGTTTTGAAAAAATTATTCCCTGACTCTAAACTATAAACGAAATTGATATATCACAAACTTTGATTATAATCCCGGACTGCCTTAAGCATTGCTAAATAATTCTCCAGTTTAACGTAGTCTGGGATGCTGTTTCCAGACCCCATACAGTACCCCCCGTTTCTTGACGCTTCCTCAATATTCTTGTAAACATTTTTTGTTATTTCACTCTCGCTCCCCCTTGCAAGTAAATCAACATCAATGTTGCCTATTAATGAAAGTTGCGAACCATATTGACTTTTTACTTCCTTTAGTTCCATAGCCTTTGGCTCAATGGGGTGAATCGCAGAAATTCCGGCTTCAATTAATTTATCAAAAACATTCCACAAAATCCCGTCAGTATGATATATTAATGGTTTGTTGTATTCTCTTGCAAGATTGCCAATTTTCCTTAACCATGGAAAAAATAATAATTCCAGTACATCCGGAGAAACTAGCAAACCCTGCTGAAATGCAATATCATCACTGTACCATATTGCCTTCACACAATCGTATTGTACAAATGTTTCAAACATGCTCATTACCAGATTTCCCAGTCTTTCATTTAGTCGTAGCACTAATTCTGGATTTTCGAATAAAGCATAAGAAAAAGTCTCAAATCCCATCATCTCCCAGGTCATTGTAAAAATATCTCCGTATTGACCCACTACACCCATTCCCTCCGGTAGAAGCCCCTTTGCATCATCAAAGCGTGTATAATCAAAATCCGATGCTTCGGGAAACTTGTAATTCTCATAATCCTGTTCAGTGGTTATAACCCCATTCGTTTGTGATGCCCATTTATATGATAAAGTTCCGTCCTCTTTAAATGTCAGGTTTTTTTCAACTCCGATTTTTTCAGGATTAAAATCACACCCCGGTTGAATTTTCGTGTAATCATATCCTGCTGCAAACCAGAAATCAATATCATCCTTTAGTGTCCTTATCGGTCTTCCGATTATGGCTTCCTTTATTATCGGATGTACTCCAAGTTCTGCTATTGGTATCTTATTGGAATTCTGGATTTTTAACGTTTTTATGAAATTTTCAATGTCAGGAGTCATTTTAACCTAAAAATAATTATTTTATTCTGTAAGTTAGTAAAAGAATCTTTTATATTATAGTCGAATATATTACTTTTGAAAGTTCAATTATTAATCAAATGTCTTTATTGGAGTATTTATGGAAAATTTATTTTTATTATCTTCCTTAGGTCAGTCGGTATGGTTCGACTACATCGATAGACGATTAATTACAACTGGTAAACTTGATGAGTTAATAGACTTAGGTGTAAGAGGAATTACTTCCAATCCTACAATCTTCGAAAAAGCAATAACTGGAAGTATGGACTATGATGAGGAAATTAATAAATATGTAGCCAATGGTCTTGGGGCAGAGGAAATTTATGAAAAATTGGTTTTAACCGATATAGGTTTGGCTGCCGATAAATTTAAGGACCTTTACTTGAATAGTGGCAGAACGGATGGTTTTGTTAGTGTGGAAGTTAATCCCGATTACGCACATGACCTGAACGCCACAATAAAAGAAGCTGTTAAGCTTTACTCTCTTCTCAATCGCGAAAACGTTATGATCAAAGTACCTGCAACACAAGCCGGTATTAAGGCTTTGCCTGAATTGATTGCCCTGGGTATCAATGTTAACGTTACTCTGATTTTTGGAATGGAAAATTATATTGATGTCGCTAAGGCTTATATCCTCGGACTTCAGAAACTGAAAGAAAGGGGAGGCGATCTTTCCAAAGTTGCATCAGTAGCTTCCTTTTTCGTAAGCCGGGTAGATACATATATAGATTCTCGCCTTGAGGAAAAGAAGAACACTAAACTCGCGGGAAAAATTGCAATTGCAAATTCTAAACTTTCATATTTGGCATATAAGAAAATATTCTCAGGTAATAAATGGAAGTCATTGGAAAAACTCGGAGCCAGAAAACAAAGATTATTGTGGGCAAGTACTGGAACTAAAAATCCCTCCTATTCCGATACAATGTACGTCGATAAACTCATTGGGCATAATACCGTAAATACTATCCCCCCTCAAACTCTTAATGCTTTCCTTGCTCACGGAAAAGTTAAATCCACTCTCCAAATTAATGTAAATGAAGCAAAAAATGATTTAACAGAACTCGAGCACTTGGGCATAAGTTTGACTAGAACTACCCGGAAATTACAAATTGACGGGATTAAGGCTTTCGCCGACTCTTTCCATTCACTTATAAATTCATTGTCAGCCAAAATTTACCCGATCCAATTTTATAAGAGTATAACAGTACATCCTGAGGGATTTGATTTTGAGATGAAAAAACAACTGAAAAAATTAAATACTCAGGAAATATCCCGAAGATTGTTTGATAAAGATTATACTCTTTGGAGTAAACAACCTAATGAGATTGAGAATAGACTTGGGTGGGTGGATAGCCCAAATGTTATGCGTAATCATATTTCTGAGATTGCATTATTTGTAAGCGAAATCAAGTCGGAAGGCTTTACAAGAGTACTGCTGCTGGGAATGGGAGGCTCAAGTTTAGCCCCTGAAGTCCTTAGCGAGATTTTCAAAAGTAGAGATGGCTTCCCATATCTGGAAATTCTCGATAGTACCGACCCTGAAATGGTTCGTCAGAAAATTAACGAATTCCCTTGCGTAAAAAAAGTAAATGGAAAATTAACAAAAACTCTTTATGTCGTTTCCACTAAATCAGGTGGCACCGTAGAAACATTTTCACTTATGAAATATTTTTACCGGGAGGTTCTAAAACGGCAGGGTAAAAATAAAGCCGGAAAATATTTTGTGGCAATTACTGATCCCGGAAGCGGTCTTGAACAAATCGCAAAACAATTTTCGTTCAGAAAAATATTTCTCAATGATCCCGATATTGGAGGCAGATATAGCGCCTTGTCCATGTTTGGCTTGGTTCCCGCAGCTCTGATGGGTATCAGAATATCCAAACTTATTTCCCGGGCTGATTTAATGATTAAAATAACAAAAGATCGATACCGCGATTTCGATTACTTGAAACATCCGATTATTATGGGGGACTTTTTAGGATTCCTTGCAAATACAGGAATAAACAAGTTGATTTTCACTATTAGTGATTCTCTCTATCCATTTGGACACTGGATCGAACAACTTGTTGCCGAAAGCTCCGGCAAAATTGGTAAAGGCATTCTTCCCGTTATTGAACGAAAATTAGGTGATCCTGATAAATACGGTCCTGATGTAGCTGTTGTTTCCATCAGAATGAAAAACGAAAATCCGGATGCTGCAAATATTAGATTGGCTTACCATACCGGTCATCCCGTATTTGAAATTGTTCTGAACGACAAATACGATCTGGGTGCTCAGTTTATGTTCTGGGAAATTGTAACTGTCATGGCGTGCAGAAAAATGGGAGTTCAGCCTTTTGACCAGCCCGACGTCGAATCTGCAAAAATCTCAGCAAGAAAAGAACTTGATGCTTACCGGAAAACAGGTAAAGTAAAAAAGATAAAACCGGTTTTCAAAGCAACTGGCGTCAAAATATTAAGCGATAAAGAAGGCAAATCTAAGCAGGAAATAGAGACGAAGTTTTTTAGAGGAATCAAAAGCGGCAAAAATTATATCGCCATCCAGGCTTACGTCAATAAAACCCCGGCTGTTGAATATGAACTTGCTGCTTATAAAAAGATACTTGAAGAAAAATATAAGGTCCCTGTAACAATCGGTTACGGTCCAAGATTCTTGCATAGCACTGGTCAGTTGCACAAAGGTGATAGAGGTGATGGTTACTTCGTTCAAATTCTTAACTCGCCGAAAGACGATCTCCCGATTCCTGATGATATGGCTTCGGATAAATCCTCTGTGTCCTTTGGAATACTTAGAAATGCTCAGGCTTTTGGCGATAGGGAAGCACTACTTGCAAAGAAAAGAAAAGTATTAACTTATATATTTGATGCCGAACTGGATCTGATTCAAGCACCGGTCATCATAGTGTAACAACCTTTCCTTAATAGGCGGGATTTTTCGGCTTTTCTTAATCAGAAAAACTGTGAAATCAGAATTGCATACTTTTTCAGATATCCTGAAAAGCTGGAAATTCTCGCCCATTCATCCAATTTTCAACTGATAACGATAAAATCCCTCAGATTTCCTTTACTCCCTTCGCCGGATTAACGCAATAAATTATCAAAAAATCTCAAACTTTATCAAATCCCACCTCTCCATCATTATAAAGTCGTAGTAAAGCCGTACTAAAGCCGTACTAAAGCCGTGGTAAAGCCGTGGTAAAGCCGTGGTAAAGCCGTGGTAAAACCGTAGAAAAGCCATCTTTATTACCTTTCTTTAGGGATCAGAAACCCCTCCAGTTTTAAGCGTAAATTCCAATATTTAAATAAAAGCTTAGTATATTTCTACAATACCTGTTTCCAACCTTTACTCTCTAAACCGGAAAACTATTTCTAATCCATAATTCTGACAATATTCCCGATTTGTTCGACTGAGGGATAAAAGAAAAACCGGGAATTTTTTTTTACTAAAATTTGAAAATAATCGGGATTTTTATTAAATTTGCAGACTAAATTTGAATATTTGAGGTAATGATGTTAGCAGTGGTTGATATATACGGTCAGCAATTCAAAGTTGCTGAAAAAGAAACTTATTTCGTTCCAAGTTTCGATGGTGAACCCAACTCAGAAGTTGTGTTTGATTCGGTTCTGATGGCAAGCGACGAAAATGGTACTAAAATAGGTGAACCTTATTTGTCTGATATAAAAGTTTATGCTACAGTGCTGGAGCATTTGCGCGATGATAAGGTTATTGTGTTCAAGAAAAAACGCAGAATAAGCTATAAAAAATTGAATGGACATAGACAGCACTTAACTAAAATTTTAGTTAACAAGATTGGTTAATTATTAAGGAACTTAATTATGGCACATAAAAAAGGTCAAGGCTCAACCCGTAACGGTAGAGATAGTAATGCGCAACGCTTAGGCGTTAAAAAGTTTGGTGGTGAGCATGTTCTCGCAGGAAATATTTTAGTAAGACAGCGTGGTACTAAATTTCATCCTGGTGAAAATGTCTTAAAAGGTGGTGACGATACTTTATTCGCAATTGTCGATGGTGTTGTCAAATTCTCTGTTGGCAGAGGCGATCGTCAATTCGTATCCGTCATACCTGTCGCCTGATAAGGTATGAAGAAAATAACAGTTATTGGTGCTGGAAACGTAGGTGCTACCGCTGCTCAAAGAATCGCTGAAAAGCGTTTAGCTGAAAAAGTTGTTTTGGTTGACATTTTAGATGGCATCCCTCAAGGCAAAGCTCTTGATATGTGGGAAAGCGCTCCGGTTGAAATGTTCGACACTGCTGTTATTGGATCAAATCACTACGAGGAAACAGAAGGATCGGAGATTGTTGTCATTACTGCAGGTCTCGCTAGAAAACCGGGTATGACAAGAGACGATCTATTACTAGCTAATGCTAAAATTGTTAAATCAGTTACCGAACAAGTAGCTCCGCAATGCCCTGATTCAATCATCATAGTCGTTTCAAATCCTCTGGATGTAATGACTTACGTCGCTATGAAGGCTAGTGGCTTTGATAGAAATCGTGTTATCGGTATGGCCGGAGTTCTTGATACCGCAAGATTCAGACTCTTCCTTGCCCAGGAACTCGATGTATCCGTTAGGGATATTCAGGCAATGGTGCTCGGTGGGCATGGCGACTCTATGGTTCCACTTGTCAGATACTCTACTGTTTCAGGTATCCCGATTTCTGAACTGATCTCTGCTAAAAGAATTGATGAATTGGTTGATAGAGCAAAAAACGGTGGCATTGAAATAGTCAATTATCTTAAAACCGGAAGTGCATTTTACGCACCTTCTGCTTCAGCAGTGGAAATGGTGGAAGCAATCGCTCGAAATGGTAAGAGAATACTTCCTTGCTCAGTATTCCTGCAAGGTGAATATAAACTTAACGACGTCTTCGTCGGTGTACCCGTTAAACTCGGATCAAATGGAATAGAGGAAATCATAGAACTTAACCTGACTGATCAGGAAACCTTTGCACTTAAAAAATCTGCTGATGACGTGGCTGCTCAAATTGCAAAACTTCATCTCTAAAACTAATTTAAGTTTACTGAAAATAACCTGTCCGGTTTACGGATGGGTTTTTTTATTTTAAAGAATATTCAAATGGCATATCACAAAAACCTTATTGATGCGGTAGTTCAGGCTATTATTGAAGTCTTTGGAGACCGCAGGCACGCAGACCGTCTAATTCAAATCCTTTTTAGAAATAATAAAAAATGGGGAGCCAGAGACCGCAAATTCATTGCCGAAAATATTTATGAGATTATTAGATGGTGGCGGCTCCTCTGGACCTCTCTTGGTGAGTCCGAATCGCTCGACAGAAAAAACATTTATCGCCTTCTGGGTGCTCATCTTATCATTTCGGGAAAGGAACTTCCTCACTTCAATGAATTCTCAGGCTTGGAATCTTTTTCCATCCTCGATCGCTATAACGAAGCCAAAAAAACCCGGAAACTACGCGAATCAATTCCCGATTGGCTGGATGAATTAGGAATCAAACAAGTTGATGATTGGGAAAATGTAATTCACATCCTTAATAAAGAAGCTGAAGTCGTAATACGCGTTAATCGTATAGTCACAAATAAGGACGAACTCTCACGTTTGCTAAACAACGAGGGCATCGAAACCTATAGTTTAGACTGGGCTCCGGATGCCCTCGTTCTTAAAGAACGTCAGAATATCTTTCTCTCCCCGAATTATAAAAAAGGATTATTTGAAGTACAGGACGCATCATCCCAAATGGTTGCTCCTTTTCTGGACGTCGCAGAAGGTATGAGGGTCATTGATGCTTGTGCAGGAGCAGGTGGGAAAAGTCTCCATCTCGCAAACCTCATGAACAACAAAGGTAAAATTATCGCCCTCGATATTCACGACTGGAAACTCAGTTCTTTGAGAAAACGTGCCAAAAGAGATAAAATTTTAATCATTGAACCAAGACTTATTCAGTCATCTAAAGTCATAAAACGTTTAAAGGAAAGTGCGGACCGTGTCCTGCTAGATGTACCCTGCTCTGGACTAGGCGTTCTAAGACGAAATCCCGATACAAAATGGAAATTGAACGAAGCAATACTCGAAGGTGTTAAAAAAGGACAGGCGGAAATACTTGATAACTATTCTGCTATGGTTAAACCCGGAGGGAAACTTGTCTATTCTACCTGCAGTATCCTTAAATCTGAAAATGAAACTCAAGTCGAAAATTTCCTTAATAGAAACAACTCTTTCAGACTCGAAAAAATGGAAAAACTCTCCCCACTCAAAACCGGTTTTGACGGTTTCTTCATGGCTTCTATGCTTAAACTCTGAATTTAGTCGGTATCTCGTTTTCTTCTATCATCAATTTTAGCCTCTTATCTATTGCCTGAACCAACCATACAAATATAGTTTACAAACCAAAATTGTTTTACTTTATTTGCACCGTAAATAATTTATCATTTGGAGCAAGTATGAAAGCAATATCAATCACTCTGTTACTTTTACTCTCTGTAGTTGTTAACCTTAACTCGCAACCTAACTATCAAAATGTGAGCGTAAGTGAATTCACCAATGCTAAAACAATCCCGAATTTGGTTATGGGACTAAAGAATGAAAACCGTGGTGTTAAGAGGGATTGTATATATTTTGCTGGGCTGTACAGGATACCTCAAGCCTTTGAGTACTTAGAAGAATTACTTGATTGTGAACAGGATGAAAGCACCTTAAAACTCGCTATTTTGGCAATGTATCGAATCGATTGCGAACATACTATCGACTGTATAAAGAATTACAAAAAAAGATGCGAAAATTCGAGAATTAAAAAACTTTGTCAACTGATTGAAAAAGAATACTCTTCATCTTTTGAGTAACATAGAACCCCTTCACATGAAATGAGGAAACCTGCTGACTAATATTTAGGTTTCCTCATTCCTTTCTAAAATAATCTTTTTCCCTTCTCTTTGACTCGTCTTTAGCTCAAAAAACCCGTAAAAACACTTTTTTTTATTTAAAGTGGAATTTTTTTTAAATTTTTCTTGATTATATGAATAATTTGTGGTAATTTTGGGGAGTAGTGGGTAAAAGTGGTGAAAAAAATAGGTAAAAAAGGATAGAAATGTTCAAAGGACATTACATTCATTCAATTGACTCAAAAGGTAGGATTGCAATCCCCGCCAAATTACGGAAGTATATCAGCCCGGATGCTGAAGAAAGTTTCGTAATGCTAAAAGGAACGGAGAAGTGTATAGATATCTACCCGAGGGATAGATGGGCGGAAATCGAAACTCGTCTTGAAAAACTGAATCCCTTCAACCCTAAGCAGGCGCGGCTTATTAGAATCATGCTGGACAATGCTCAGGAAGATAAAATGGACTCCCAGTCACGCATTCTTATACCTCAGGAACTGCTCGATTATGCTGGTATAAAGAATGAAGTGCTTGTCTTGGGTGTCCTGAAGAAAATCGAAATGTGGGACCCCCAGGAATATGAAAAGTATAAATTGAAATCTGCTGAAACATTTGAGGAAATTGCTTCTGAAGTTATGAGTTTATGAACAACTTAATTCATATTCCGGTGTTAGCCCGCGAATCTGTTGAATATTTAATTAAAAACAGGGATGGAAAGTTTTTTGAAGCGACCGTTGGGTTTGGAGGACATACAACTCTTATTCTCAATCAACTTGGTCGTACCGGTATTTTAGCCGGAACTGACGTGAATGATGCTGCTTTTAATTGTGCGAAAGAAAAATTTGAAAATGATGACCGTTTCAGATTATATAAGTTTAATTTTAATAAAATTGATTTAATTTCTAAAATAGAATCAATTGATAAGTTCGATGGGGTGTTTGCTGATTTGGGTGTCTCCAGTTATCAACTGGATAGCGCGGGTGAAGGGTTTACATTCCGAATGGATACTAAACTCGATTTAAGAATGGATAAAAACTTGGAGCAAACAGCTGCAGATGTTCTTAATACCGAATCAGAGGAAACTATTGCAAATATTCTCTATAAATATGGTGAAGAAAAAAACTCGAGAAAAATAGCTAGACTGATTGGTGAGAGGAGAAGAAGTGGAAGTTTTAAAACTACCGGGGAATTGGTTGATATTGTTGCCGGTATAACTCCTCCCAACTTTTTGAATAAGAGCTTAATGCGGGTGTTTCAGGCATTGAGAATTTATGTGAATAGGGAACTTGATGTTCTGGAGGATTTCATACGAAAAGCTGTAAACTTGTTAAACACTAATGGCAGAATCGTGATTCTTACTTACCACTCTCTGGAAGACCGTATAGTGAAAGACATCTTTAAAGAGGAATCCTCATCATGTGTTTGTCCTAAAGATTTTCCGGTCTGCATTTGCGGGAAAGAAAAAAAACTGGAAATTCTTACACGAAAACCGGTGCTTCCTTCTGCTGAAGAATTGAAAAATAATCCGAGAGCAAGAAGCGCAAAACTTAGGGCTGCAGAGAGAGTATGAAGAGAAGTTATAAACCCGAAATCTTCAAAGGTGTTTTCATTATGACAACTTTAGTATTGCTGATTCTCTTCTACGTCACAATTAAACTGAGAATAGATTTTATGTTTAAAGAGATCGGCGAGATTAATGCGGTTAAAGGACAATTAAAGAACAAACAAATAAAGTTAAAAGTTGAATTACAGGAATTGGCTTCGGAACATCGAATTAGAACTATTGCAATTGAAGATTTAGGAATGGTAAAACGTTCGGAACCGGACAAAATAATTTATATAGATTCAGAATTGATAAAAGATATTAAGGAGAATACAGAATCCGAAAATGAATAATGGCAGATTGTTTAGCGTCGTGGTCCTGACTTTTCTAATGTTTATCGCCTTGATAATCAGGTTGTTTAACATCCAGATTGTTCGGGGTGATGAATTTAGTTTTTATGCCCAGCGTCAGCAGATGAATGTTGAAATGGTTCAACCTGAAAGGGGTTTGATATTCGACCGGAATGACAATTTGCTTGTTTATAACCGCAATGATGTTTCTTTTTATGTTGATACAAGAATGGTAAAAAAAAGGGACAGAAAGGCAATAGCCGAAAAATTTGCCTCCTTTTTCAACAAGGATGTGTCTTATTATGAAAACTTGATCAAAAAAGGTAGCAAAATTGTCTGTATCGAGAAAAAAGTTTTCCATGAACGGATTGTTGAATTAAAAAATTTAAAGGTTAACGGTTTATTCTATAAAGATGAACCGACCAGAATCTATCAGTATGAAAATCTTGCCTCGCATATTTTGGGATATGTCAATACAAAATATTCAGGAGTTGATGGCATCGAGAGTTACTTTGATAAGGTTCTAAAAGGAGAAGAAGGACGCCGGATAATTCTCAGGGATGCAAAAGGGGAAACAGTGACAATAAACCAGGAAAATCAGAAAGCCGCTACATCGGGCAAAAATATTCAGCTGACAATAGATAAAGAAATCCAGGCAGCCCTTGATGAGGAACTCGCTAAAGGAAAAAATTTGTATAAAGCCACCAGCTTCGTAGGGATTGTAATGGACCCAGGCAATGGTAATATCCTTGCATTGTCAGTAGCGGATAATTTTAATCCTAATAAGTATAATGAATTTAGCGATACTGTTAGGCGTAATCAGGCCCTGACCGACACATACGAACCGGGTTCTACCTTTAAAGCTGTTACTCTCGCCAGTTTTCTGGATAAAGGCGTCTGCAAGGAAAGCGACCGCGTTTTTCTGGAAAACGGAAATTATAGATTTAAAAAAATCTTGATTAAAGATTCTCATGCTTCCTCTTGGATGGATGTTCGCGGTGTCTTCAGTAATTCAAGTAATATTGGAATGTCCAAACTTTCACAGCATATCGAAAATGAAGATTTGTATATTTATTTAAGAGGATTCGGACTCGGTAATTATACTTATATTAATCTGCCAAGTGAAGTTCGTGGAACTCTTAAAAAACCTGAAAACTGGACTGAATATTCAAAATCATCAATTTCTTATGGATACGAAATATCGGTCACTCCAATTCAGATGGCAACGGTCTATTCTGCTATTGTTAACGGCGGGATTCTGTATCAGCCAACTGTCGTAAAAAAAATATTGAATAATGACGGCTCCCTGTACCGGGAGTTTGAACCTAAAGAAATTAGACGGGTTATTTCAGAGGAGACTTCCGAAAGAATGAAGAAATTGTTCTTTGAAGTTGTAGATAAAGGCACCGGAAAAAAAGCAAAAATCAATGGAATAAATATCGGAGGAAAAACCGGTACATCAAGACAAATAGTTGAGGGCTCCTACTCTCGGGAAAAATATAATTCATCATTTATTGGTTTCTTCCCCGTGGAAAATCCCAAATACCTGGTATTTGTTTTAGCTAATTCCCCGACTCAGCATGCTTACTATGGCGGAGACGTTGCAGCCCCCGTTTTTCGTAATATTAGCGAAAGGATTATTAATCTGGATCCAAAACTTGAACTTAAAAGTGAATTGGATCATGATTTGAAATTAGTAGCAGTAACTGAGTTTCAAACTTCACTGGACTCGATTAATGGCAAAAGGAATTTATCGGTCATCAGAACTAAGAATAATATCAGGCAAACCAATAAATGGATTATGCCTGATCTTCGTGGATTATCTATACGGGATGCAGTGTTTGAAATGACCAAAAGAAAAATCCAGTATACTCTAAAAGGAAATGGTAGAATAACTGAACAGAGTATACCTCCGGGTACGAAATTGAAAAAAGGAATTGTATGTAGATTATCTTGTGATCAGGGAGAATTATTTGGAGCAAGGTTGTATTGATGGAATTAACCAGGTTGATTAACAGTATTCTCACTATTCAGGTTTCCGGAAATGTCCAGCGAAAGGATATCCTTGGAATTACTCTGGATTCTAGAAAAGCTAGCAGAAACTGGATCTTCGTGGCAATTAAAGGACAAAAAACAGATGGTCATAACTACATAGCAGATGCACTGAATCAGGGAGTATGTGCCGTTATTTGTGAAGAGGAAAATATCCCTGTTGAGCTTTTCTTACATGCCAATGCCGTAAGAATACTTGTTAAGGATAGCCGTTTGGCTCTTGCTCAGTTGTCAAATGTTTATTATGGTAACTTTTCGGAAAAGATCAATCTTATTGGCGTTACTGGTACTAATGGAAAGACAACCACAACATACTATTTAAAGAGCATTCTGGAGAAAGCCGGAAATAAAACAGGACTCATCGGAACCATAGCTAATTTTATAGGTTCTGAAAAGATTGGAGCAACTTTCACAACTCCTGAGTCACCGGAGTTAAATAAACTCCTGCAAAAAATGGCTCTTGCAGGTTGTGGTCATATAGTGATGGAGGTTTCTTCTCATGCTTTGGAATCCAAAAGAGTTTTTGGTCAGAGGTTTAGTAGTGCACTCTTTACAAATATCACTCCGGAACATCTTGACTATCATGGTGATTTTGAGAATTATATTCAGGCAAAAAAAATACTCTTTGACAATCTGGAGACAAATAAGATTGCAGTAGTAAATGCGGATGATCCAAACCATGAAAAAATCATCTCCGGTTGTAAGTGTAAAATCGTAAAATTCGGCCAGAGCGATAAGTCTGAATATCAGATACGGGAAATCACAGTTAACCTTGACGGTACTTCTTTTGAAATATTTCATAATCAAAAATCATACAGTCTTCATACTGACTTAATTGGAAGATTTAATGCTTATAATGCAACCGGAGCATTTGCCGTCGCTCTTGAATCGGGAATTGATCCTGAAATTATAATCCAAGGCATAAGAATTACACCGCAGGTTCCCGGAAGATTTGAAGTCGTAAGAGGAATAAATAAATATGCAGTAATCGATTATTCTCATACACCTGATAGTCTGGAAAAGGCAATAAATAATTTAAGATTGCTCTCTCAGGGAAAAGAATTAATTACTATAGTCGGATGCGGGGGGGACAGGGATAAAGCAAAAAGACCGGTAATGGGGAAAATTGCTTCTGAACTCAGTGACAAAGTTATTTTAACTAATGATAATCCAAGAAGTGAAGATCCATTTGCGATAATTGATCAAATGAAAGAAGGAATAAATAGAGATAATTTTATTATTGAAACAAACAGAAGAAAAGCAATTAAAACTGCAATAATGGAAAGCCCCGATAATTCTGTTATTTTGATTGCCGGGAAAGGGCATGAAGATTATCAGATTATTGGTAATGTCCGGAATCATTTTTCGGATAAAGAGACAGCAGAAGAATTCTTAGTTGGAGGGGACAAATGAAAACTCTAAGAATTACATTGCAGGATATTTTTAATATCCCAACCGCAAGGATATTTAATCCGGATGCATTCAAGAGTCTTTTGGGTGTTAGTATTGATACCAGAACCATAAAGAAAAACTTCCTGTATGTTGCTATTAAAGGGGATAAATATGACGGACATAGCTTTGTCTCCGATGCGGTAAAAAAAGGTGCAGGCGCAATAATTATTAAAGAGAACAGACTCAAATCGTTTGAAAATATAGATATTCCTGTTATTACTGTAAAAGATACAAAAAAAGCTCTCGGTGATTTGGCAGCTCTATGGCGCAGCAAATTAAATGCAAAAGTTATCGCATTGACCGGAAGTAACGGAAAGACTACTACTAAGGAAATTCTAACAACTCTCCTGACCGAAAAATTTCGTGTCGTTGCCACTAAGGCTAATAATAATAACGATATTGGAGTCCCTTTATCTATCTTTGAGGCAGATGCTAAAACCGAATTGCTGGTTCTTGAATTGGGGACTAATCATTTCGGTGAAATAGAATATACTTCAAATATTGCTCAACCGGATATCGCTCTGATTACGAATATCGGCGAATCGCATTTAGAGTTTTTAGTTAACTCGGATGGTGTGCTGAATGAAAAGAAAGCTTTGTTTGATGTAACAGAAAAAAGAAGCGGAAAAATAATTTTAAATGCTGATGATTCACGATTAAATAAACTTGAAAAAAAATATAACCGGGTAGTCTCTTTTGGTTTCAGAAACAGTAACTGCGTTAGCGGTAAAATTCTTGAAACGGATCCAATGGGCAGAACTAAGTTAAGAATAGTTAAAGATAATAAATCAAAAGAATTTTTAATCTCGCTCCCCGGTAAAAGCAATTCATATAATTTTCTTGCCGCAGTAACCATAGGACTTGAATGCGGTATGAGTTTTAACGAAATAGAAAAAAGTGCAAAACGTTTAAAAGGTGTCAAACAAAGATTGGAAGTAAGCGAATATAAAGGTCTTACTTTGATAGATGATACCTATAATGCAAATCCCAATTCAATGATTGAAGCAATTGAATTGATGAAAAAAATTAAAAGATTCAAGAAAAAAATTGCTGTACTGGGGGATATGTTCGAGCTTGGAGATGAGGCTCCTTTGATTCATAGGAAGCTTGCGGATGTAATTCAGAAATCCAGGATTAATGAAGTTTATCTAACCGGAAAACTCATGAATGAACTGTACAAAGAGTTAAAAAAGAGAAAAGTCTCAGCGGAATATTTTCAGGAAAGGGAAGAATTATCAGAACTTTTGAAAGAAGAGATTCTCTTGGACTCGGTTGTCCTTGTAAAAGGCTCTCGCGGCATGAAGATGGAAGAATTTGTTAAAACAATAAAAGATACACATGGTGATTAATGCTATACTATCTTTTTGAATATATAAACAAGACTTTTAATCCTCCGGGATTTGATATTTTCAGGTTCCTTACATTCAGGAGTGCGCTTGCAGCTATTACTTCTCTCTGGTTGTCCCTCTATTTTGGACCGAAAATTATTAAACTGCTTCAGAAACACCAGATAGGAGAAGCAAAAAAAGCTGATGGTCCGAAAAGTCACTGGGCCAAAGCGGGTACCCCTACGATGGGCGGACTGATTGTTGTATTATCAATTGTCGTTCCTGTTATACTATGGGGTGATATAAAATCGATTTATATAATTTTGATTTTAGTTGGTACACTCTGGTTGTGCGGAGTAGGATTTCTTGATGATTATTTGAAAGTGATTAAGAAATTTCCAAATGGTCTGATTGGAAGGTACAAACTGCTTGGTCAATTCATTATTGGAGCAGTCATTGGTACAACAATTTACTTCTCAAGTGAATTTAATGGTGTGGCTACTCTGACAACAGTCCCTTTTCTCAAAAATGTAAATCTGGATTTCTCTTATCTGTACATTCCGCTTGTCATTTTTATCGTTATGGCAACCTCAAATGCTGTTAATTTAACTGATGGACTTGATGGATTGGCTATTGGTGTCACAACAATTGTTATGCTTGCCCTGGCGATTATATGCTATGTTAGCGGAAACGCAATTTATTCAAAGTATCTCAATATTATTTATCTTCCCGGCTCTGGTGAACTGACTGTTTTCATTGCCGCTGTAATTGGAGCGGGTCTCGGGTTTCTCTGGTTTAATTTTTACCCTGCGCAGGTTTTTATGGGGGATACCGGTTCGCTTGCATTGGGTGGTGCCTTTGGGATTCTTGCCGTTCTTGTAAAAAAAGAATTACTTATACCAATTTTGGGAGCTGTTTTTTTCATGGAAACTATCTCGGTAATAATTCAAAGACTTTATTTTAAGTACACTAAAAAGAAATATGGCGAAGGAAGGCGTATCTTTAAAATGGCACCCCTTCATCATCACTATGAGATGGCGGGACTTCCGGAACCAAAGATAGTTATGAGATTTTATATTGTAACTATAATATTTGTAATTGTAAGTTTAGCATCGTTCAAATTAAGATGATAACGGAATTAAAAAATAAAAAAGTAACAATTATTGGAAGCAGAAAAAGCGGAGTAGCTGCAGCTCAGCTGGTCAAAAGATTATCAGGGATTCCGTTTGTTAGCGATGTTAATAATGATGCTAACCTGGAACCATTTGTGCAGCAACTTGTAAACAGCGAAATACAATTTGAACTTGGTGGACACACTGAGCGGGTTTTTGACGCTGACCTGATGGTTATTAGTCCGGGCGTTCCGTCTGATGTTGAGGTGATCCGGGAAGCTGTTAATCGGGGGATTAATATAATCAGTGAAATAGAATTCGGATCTTTGTTCTGCAAAGGAAAAATTATTGCAATTACCGGGACTAACGGGAAGACGACAACCACTTCCCTTATGGGGCACTTGCTTCAGACTGCTGGACTAAGAACCTATGTAGCAGGAAATATCGGAATAAAAGCTTTTTGTGAAGTTACGCTTGATGTTCAGGAAGACGAATTTGTAGTATTGGAAGTATCAAGTTTTCAACTCGATTTGATTGAAACCTTCAAACCGGATATCGCAATGATCCTTAACATTACTCCCGATCATTTGAACAGATATGATAATAAACTAGAAAACTATATCGCCTCCAAGTACAGAATATTCAAAAATCAGGATAGTATGGACTATCTTATATTGAATGCTGATGACGATACATTTAATCAATATCAGATAAATACACAATCAGAAATTAAACAATTCTCCCTGTTGAAAGAGATTGATAACGGGATTTTTGTAACCGGTGGAAACTTCCGGTTAAAATTTACAAACGGTACAAGCTTCATTTGTGATATTAAGGAGTTAAAACTTCCGGGTGATCATAATAAGGCAAATGCTATGGCAGCAATTCTTGCCGCAAAGATAATCGGATTAAGTGATGAATTGATTATAAAAGGATTGAACTCATTTAAAGCTGTTGAGCACAGGATCGAATTTGTTGAAGAGATAAAAGGAGTTCGTTATTTTAACGACTCGAAAGCAACAAATATCGATTCGGTTTACTATGCCCTGAAAAGTTTTGACGAACCGCTGCTGTTAATTCTGGGTGGTCTGGATAAGGGAAATGACTATAACCTGATTAAAGATCTTATTATTAGTAAAGTCAAAAAGATATATGCAATTGGGTCATCTGCATCTAAGGTATTTGAATTCTTTACAGGGTTTATACCTGTCGAGAAAAAGGAAACCCTTCAGGATTGTGTTCATTCTGCTTATATTGAAGCACTTTCCGGAGATGTTGTACTGTTATCGCCGGCTTGTGCAAGTTTTGATATGTTTAACAGCTATGAACACCGGGGAAAAGTATTTAAAGAAACTGTTAGGAGTTTGCTAAAGTGAAAAAGCATTCTTTAATAGTATTTCTCGCAGTCTTTTTTCTGATACTCTTCGGACTTTATCTCGTGTTAAGTGCCAGCAGTACATATAGCAGTGTTAAATTTGAAGATCAGTTTCAACTGTTTAACAGTCATTTGTTGAAAGCACTTGGTGGGTTGTTCTTTTTAATCGTATTTGCATTTATACCTTATGAAATTTATAAAAGCAATACTAAACTCTTTCTGGTGATTGTGATTTTTCTCCTTATTGCTACTTTGGTAATATCCACACAAGTTAAAGGAGCAAAAAGATGGCTTGATTTAGGAATAATCAATTTTCAACCTTCTGATCTGGCTAAAATTGCTCTTATGATGCATCTTGCTTATTTGGTTGAGATGAAGGACGAACTCTTACGGGATTTTAAGCTTGGTTTTATTCCGATGATTATCTGGATATTCCTGACAGCATTCTTAATACTGATTCAACCAAATATAAGCAGTGGATTGATTTTGGTAGTGTTGTCGTTTGCCATTTTATATGTCGGAGGAGTCAGGTTGTCTCACTTATTTGGCTCGATAGCAATTGCCGGGACTGCAGTGGCTTCTCTGGCAATGGTGTTTACTCACAGTCGCGGAAGAATAGTAGGATTTTGGGAGGGGCTTACATCCGGAGAGAGTGCTAATCTTCAGGTTCAGCAAGCAATTATCGGGCTTGGTAGCGGAGGGATGACCGGAGTTGGACTAGGGCATAGTTCTCAAAGAAACTTGTTTCTTCCTGAAGCATATGGTGATTTCATATTCGCAATATTGGGTGAAGAGACCGGGTTTATGGGGGCTGTGTTGATTCTTTTTGTTTATCTTATAATATTTGTCGTCGGATTACTAATCGCAAAAAACGCGAAGGATAAATTTGGGCAAATGTTGGGTTTTGGAATCGTATTATCATTCTTTTTATCAGCTCTTATTAACGCTTCGGTGGCTAGCGGTATGGTGCCCACTACCGGGTTACCACTTCCATTTATAAGCTATGGTGGTACGTCAATGACAATATTGTGTATATCATTCGGAATTTTAATAAATATTGGTCTGAGAAGTCAAAAATTAAAAAAAGAAACAGAGCAGAGTGAAGTCAGCGCAATTAAAATATAGAGTTCTATTTGCCGGAGGAGGTACGGGCGGACATTTGTTCCCCGCACTGGCAGTTGCAGAAGCATTAAAAGAATTGCTTCCGGAAGTTGATATTCTGTTTGCCGGAAATAAAAAGAAAATCGAAGGTAGGATCGTTCCTAAATATGGATATAAATTTAAACCTTTATGGATCCAGGGTTTTGCTCGCAGACTTACACTTGATAATGTTCTGTTTCCGGTCAAACTATTGGTTAGTGGAATACAATCGTTATTAATTAATATGAAATTTAAACCCATTGTAGCTGTGGGAAGCGGAGGTTATGTCTCAGGACCGGCTATCTGGGGAGCTAAAGTAATGGGAGCAAAGATTATTCTTCTGGAACAAAACAGTTATCCCGGAGTAACTACAAGAATGCTGGCAAAATATGCCGATGAAATTCATTTAAGCTATGAGGATTCAAAAAAATATTTTGTTAATAAGGAAAAATTGTTCCTTACCGGTTGCCCTACCTTAGTAAGGGATAAAAAAGACCAGATTGAAGTTGATCACAGGAACAGAAACCGTAAAAAGTTAGTTGTTCTTGGAGGAAGCGGCGGAGCAAAGTCCATCAATGAAGCAATAGCTCAAATTATTCCGGATTTAGTAAAAGAAGATATAGTGATAACCTGGCAGACAGGCGATACATATTTTGAAAATTACAAGGGTTTTCAAAAAGAACATATTAAAGTTGTCCCTTTTATTCATGACATGATAACTGAATATAATGAGGCTGATCTGGTAATAGCAAGAGCCGGCGCAACCACAATTGCTGAATTGAGCAATCTTGGTAAAGCAAGCATACTTATTCCCTCTCCGAATGTGGCAGAAAACCATCAGTACTTTAATGCAAAAAGTATTGCCGACGCCGGTGGATGCATTCTGATAGAAGACAAAGATATTTTACATCAGTTGAAAAAAGCTGTGACAGACTTAATAAAAGACGACGAGAAAATCGGACAGATGAGTAAAAACATAAGGAGATTTGGCAATCCACAAGCTGCGAAAGTAGTAGCCGAGAGAATTCGTAATCTTTGCGGAGTGGAGAGTTAATGAAGCTAGGCAGAATTAACAAAGTTCACTTTATTGGAATCGGCGGAATTGGAATGAGCGGAATTGCTGAGTTACTGCATCATCAGGGGTACACAGTTAGTGGATCGGATAAAAGCATAACTCCTCTGATTGAGAGATTAATAGGAATGGGTATAGAGTGCTTTAAAGCCCATTCCGGGAAAAATATTCAGAACCCTGATTTGGTGGTTTACACTGCTGCAATTAGTCCGGATAATCCGGAGTTGAAAGAAGCCCTGAATCGGGAAATTGTTACTGTTAGAAGAAGCGAAATGCTTGCTGAGTGCATGAGAAATCAGTTTGGAATTTGTGTTTCGGGAACTCATGGAAAGACAAGCACAAGTTCTATGGCAGGGCTAATGCTCATGAATGCAGGAATGGATCCATCAATGCTTATCGGGGGAACTTTGAGGGAGCTAAATGGATCAAACGCGAGACTCGGAAAAGGAGAATTTATAGTTGCCGAGGCGGATGAATATGATAGAACATTCTTAAAACTGTCTCCGGTTATCGGAATAATAACAAATATTGAACCTGAGCATCTCGATATTTACAGGGATATTGAAGACATCAAGGATGCATTTGTTGAATTCGGGAATAAAGTGCCGTTTTGGAGTTTTGTGATTGCTTGTGTTGATGATGAAAATGTTAGAAACATTATTCCAAGATTGAAAAGAAGGGTTATTAAATACGGACTCGATCAAAAGGCGGAAATCAGAGCAGAAAATATTGAATTCAGAGGAGTCTCTGCTTTTTACGATTTAATTGCAGATAACAAAAAATTAACTCGCATTGAATTAGGTGTACCCGGATTACACAATGTGAAAAACTCATTGGCTGTCGTGGCATTAGCGTTGGAACTTGGTATTGAAATTGACAGAATAAAAGACTCGTTAAAGAAGTTCAGCGGAACTGATAGAAGATTTGAGGTAAAGTACAATAAAGAAATTATGGTGGTTGACGATTATGCACATCACCCGACAGAAGTAGATGCGACTCTCAATGCAGTTAAGGGAGGATGGAACAGAAGGATAATTACAGTCTTTCAACCACATCTATTTTCGAGGACGCTTGAATTTTATAAAGAATTCGGACAAGTGTTTTTAAATACAGATATTCTCGTTTGCCTCGATATTTATCCATCAAGAGAAGAACCGATTGAGGGAGTGAGCAGCACACTCATAACAGAATCTGCCCGGAAAGCAGGTCATGAAAATGTTATTTACTTGCCGGATAAAAGCGGGTTAAATCAGGTGCTTAAAGAACTTAAAAGAAAGGACGATATAATTATTTTTATGGGTGCCGGTGATATTGTGAATTATTCTGAAAATTTTGTTAACAACATAAAAAAAGATGAGTAAGAAAGAAAAAATAATAGGAATTATTACAACATCATTCTTATTTTTGTGTGTTGTTTTTTTAGTAATATTTACAAGCGTAAAATCTGAACACAGAGTGATAAACGGAATAATTATTCAAGGAGCGAACTTCCTACAAGATAATGAGTATTTGAGGTATAGCCTCATAAATAAAGGGGATTTAAGCAGTTTAACACTCTACGAAATCCGTCAGAAATTTCTTTCACATAAATATGTTAAAAACAGTGACGTTGAGTTGAATTCTGAAAATATGGTGGTTGTGACGATTCAAGAGAAAAACTTTATTGCCTCCTTAATAAGTGATGAAAAACATTTCTTAGTGAATTCTGATAAAGAACTGGTCGGAGTACTTCCAAATACCAATACAGTTGACCTGCCGGCAATTACAAACGTAAAAAAAACAAAAAATATCTCTGGTTCGATTGAGGATAAGAAAGAAATCGGTGAGGCTATAAAAATAATTAGAAGCGCAAGACAGCTTGATGATAAATTATACGGGAACTTAAGTGAGATAAATATGCGGGACGGAGGTGAGATAGTACTTACCTTTTCAAATTTAAGTATGCCGGTATTTATTGGAAGAAATAATTATACGGAAAAATTAGCGACGCTGGCTGAGATTGAGAATAACAAGGAACAATTTAGTCCATTGTTCAGAAACTCAGTATATCTTGATCTGAGATATGCTAAAAATGTATTCATCGGATACAATGAGATAATAGGAATAAACTGATGAAAAAGAATATAATCGCCGGTCTGGATTTAGGAACTACAAAAGTCTGCGTGGTAATTGCAGAACAGGTAGATGAAACGAATTTCAAGATACTTGGATTTGGAGTCGCTCCATCGGTTGGTTTGCATAAAGGTTTGGTTTCGAATATCTCAAAAACAGCAGAAGCCATAAAAGAAGCATATGAAATTGCATCAAATAAAGCCGGATTAAGAATTTCAACTGTGAACGTAGGGGTGGCTGGAGAGCATATTACGAGTCTGCGACATATGAATTATGTGACCATTACAAATGACGAGCACGAGATAACCAAGGAAGATCTGGTGAGGCTGGAAAATGATGTCAGAACTATTAGAATTCCTTCTGACAGACAGATACTTCACATAATTCCTGAAGAGTTTTATGTTGACCATAGCATTCAAATTGATAATCCGATAGGAGTAACGGGTTCCCGTTTAGAGGCACACAATCATATAGTGCTTGCTTCTGTTGCCGCAGTTCAGAATATTAAAAGGTCTGTGGAAAGAGCTGGATTACAAGTTGGAAACCTGGTATTACAACCACTTGCATCTTGTTCCTCAACACTTGATGACGCAGAAAAAGACCTGGGGGTTTTGTTGATTGATATCGGTGGGGGGACTACTGATATTGCCGTAATCCACAGGAAAGCCATTAAGCATACTAAGGTAATCGGAGTTGCGGGTAATCAGGTAACCAATGATATCCGGGAATCATTGGGTGTTGTTACTGACGAAGCAGAAAAGTTGAAAATACACTATGGCTATGCAACAACAAGTGCCATAATAAAGGACGAGGATATTTTCATTAAGGGAACAGGCGCAAAAACTGATACAAAAATCCCGACAACTTTGTTGACTCAGATAATTAGTTTGAGAATGCATGAATTATTCTCGATAATTGATAATGAAATAAGAAATGCAGCTTTAAAGAACAAAATAAAAGCAGGAGTTGTGCTTACAGGAGGCGGGGCATTATTGAGGGGATGCGCGGAATTAGCAGAAGAAGTTTTTGGTATGCCTGCAAGAATTGGTGTGCCGCTTGAATTGACAAGAGGGGAGACGGTTGAAATTGAAAAACCCGAGTATTCTACAGTTATTGGATTGCTCAGAGGAGCCCCGGGCTCGAATGTTCCGACCACATATCAACCGATCAAGGTTAAGAAGAAAAATAAAAGTGGCAAGAGCAATAAGTTTCAAGAAATTTTGAACAGTATAAAACAAGTTTTTAATGAATTATAAAAATCAAGACTTCCGGAGGAAATAATGGAAAAATTCGTTACAATTGACCGCTCAGAGAAAATGTCGGCGATTCTAAAAGTTGTTGGTGTCGGCGGTGGAGGCTGCAACGCTATTGAATCTATGATTAAGCGTGGTTTAACAGGAGTTGAATATGTGGCGGTAAACACGGATGCACAGGTGTTGGAAGGGAATAATGCCCAAAAGAAAGTCCAAGTGGGAGTAAAAATAACTAAGGGTTTAGGAGCAGGGGCAGATCCCAACGTTGGACGAAAAGCTGTTGAGGAAGACAAAGAGAAGCTGACTGAAATATTGAGCGGAAGCGACATGGTCTTTGTTACATCCGGAATGGGCGGAGGAACCGGTACGGGGGGTGCGCCGGTGGTAGCCTCAATAGCAAAGAGTCTGGGAGCTCTTGTGGTGGGAGTGGTTACCAAACCATTCAGGTGGGAAGGTAAAATGAGAATGAAAAATGCAGAAGAAGGAATTCTTGAGTTAAAGAAGTATGTGGATAGTTTGATTGTTATTCCTAATGAGAGATTGTTAAGTATTGTTGATCCCAAAGCAAGTTTTAAAATTGCCTTTGATAAGCCCAACGAAGTTCTTTATGAGGCAACCAGAGGAATTGCAGATATTATAACTATTCAAGGATTAATCAATGTTGATTTTGCCGATGTCCGAACGGTTATGAATCAGAGCGGAGTTGCGATGATGGGAACTGGTATGGCTAATGGCGAGAATCGCGTTATTGAAGCTGCACAGAAAGCTATTTCAAGTCCTCTTTTAGATGGTGTAAATATAAAAGGAGCAAAGAACATTCTGCTGAATGTAACCGGTTCAAGCGATATGTCGATTCAGGAGGTTATAGAAGGAAACAGTATTATTTATGATGCGGCCGGAGACGAAGCAAACGTTATTTTTGGTTGTGTTCAGAAGGAAGATATGAAAGACTACGTGTCCTATACTGTGATTGCTACCGGTTTTGATAGTTTCAAAAAAGGATATGAATCAACTCCGAAACCGGAAGTTAAGAAAGAGGGAGAGAGGATCTTCCCGGCAAGGAAAATTACTTCGGGATTTATCGCATCGAAAGGTATTGATGATTTAAGAGGTGAAGACCTTGCAACTCCTACTATTTTCAGAGTAATCGATGCAGCTAAAAAGAATGAGGCTGAGAAAGACAAAAAAAGTCTTGAAGATACGCTGAATGCAGGTTATAAGAGTGATAAAGTAAGAAATTTCAATGAGGATGAATCAAATCGTGCAAAAGTTAACAGTCACTATGATGACGAGGAAGACAGCTCATCATTCTTAAGAATGATAATGGATTAATTGAGGAAAATCTAGTGCTGATCTGATGGCGATTTTGGGAGGTAGAAAGACGGATTTAAATCCGTCTTTTTTTTAATTATTAAAAGGATGAAGTATGATAACATTTTTTGCGGTTTTCTTTTTAAGTTTTGCGTTAATTAGTTTCTACATACTTAGACGAATGTGGCAATCATTAGAGTCCACACCTAAGTGGTTTAGATACACAATGAGTGGATTATTCTTATTCATGGTGGTATCTTACCCGCTTGCAAAGGGGTTGCTTAATGGTCTGAATAATTTTGTTTACGATATTGTATTATATATCGGGGCATTTGGATTTGCTATAATTGTATATGCTTTGTTATTCTTATTTATTATTGATATTGGGAGATTTATACTTAAAAAAAGCGGGCAGTTTAAGAAACTTCAAAACAATTACCCCCGTAACAAACTGATTTCATTTATGATTACATTACTTCTGATTACGATCATTGTAACCGCAGGGGAAATTAATGCTGATGATATCATAGTAAATGAGATTCCAATTAAAATAAGTAAAAATGACGCACCATATAAAAATCTGAAGCTCGTATTTTTTTCCGATTTGCATTTGAGTCCCCTGAATGATGAAAGGCAGCTTGAAAAAATAATTAAACTCACTCAGGATTTAGATCCAGACATTATCATAATGGGGGGAGATATCGTTGATGACAACGAGGCAAATTTGTACAGGGATAATGTGCAAAAATTGCTGAAACAAATATCTGCACCTAAAGGAATTTATACAATCCTTGGAAATCACGAGTATATTGTAGAAGTGGAAAACTCAATTAAAATCCTTCAAAAATGTGGTGTGGAAATATTAAGAGATGAGAAAGTAATAATAGATGATTTCGTTCAGATAGTTGGAAGAGATGATCTGTCAAAAGAAAGATTCCGGGGGGAGAAGCGAAAAGAGCTGAGAGACTTATTAGCAGGATTAGACAGCAGTAAACCGGTTATTCTTGTTGATCATCAGCCTTACAATCTGAGAGATGTAACAAATTATAATGTGGATCTTCAGTTGTCCGGACATACTCATCACGGACAATTATTTCCGGGAAACCTGATAACAAGTATTATCTATGAAGTGAGTTACGGATTGAAGAAAATTGAGGATACATATTTCTACGTATCTTCCGGAGTGGGGACGTGGGGACCTCCGGTGAGAACAGGAAGTAAATCAGAGGTAGTACTTTTCAATATTGCTTTTGAATAGAAAAAGCTCTCCCCAACAGAGGGGAGAGCACAAATCTATTCTTCTCTTACTGCATAAAATGCAGAAGCCTGAGCCAGTGGGGTTAAAAGAATTTCGTTTATATTGACATGAGGTGGACGAGTGGCACAGAAAAGAACTGCGTCTGCTATGTCTTCCGGTGTTAATGGTTGCAAACCCTTGTAAACATTCTTAGCTTTTTCTTCATCACCCCGAAATCTCACGATACTGAATTCAGTTTCAACCATACCGGGATCAACAGAGGATACACGGATTTTTTTATCAAGAGTATCGGCTCTGATTGCCTTGGAAATAGCATTAACGGCAAACTTTGTTGCGCAATAAATGTTTCCACCGATATAAACCTCCCGACCAGCTATAGAGCCAAGATTTATAATGTGCCCGCTTTCTCTTTTAATCATGTTGGGAAGGACTTCCTTTGTAATATATATAAGTCCTTTAATATTAGTGTCAAGAACTTGTTCCCAATCAGCCACATCTGCATCCTGGAACTTGTCGGTGCCAATTGCAAGTCCGGCATTGTTCACGAGTATATCCACATTTTTCCATTCTTCGGGGAGGGAGTTAAAAGCTTGCTTGACCTGGTCGAGTGAACGAATATCGAATATCAGTTTTTGTATTTCAATACCAAATTCTTTTTTTAGCTGATCGGAGAGTTCATCAATTCTGGTTTCCCTTCGGGCATTAAGAATTAGTTTTGCGCCCTGAGCGGCAAAAACATTTGCGCAAGCAGCACCTATTCCTGCTGAAGCACCGGTTATTAATACTATTTTATTTTTAAGATCAGTCATTTTTCCTATCCTTTGTTAAAGTTTGTTATCTTTCTATCCAGCTTTTTCTTTCTCTTGAGAAATCGGGAGCAATTACTTCGTAGGGATACTTTTTTGCAACTGGTTTAATCCATTGGATTTTTCCTAATTCCCGTCCAAACCATTTTGCGTTATTTGGAATATCTGAGGCGTATGAATCTAAATTAATTTGACAATCCTTTAAGTACGAAGCAAGGTTAAATCCTGCTGAGCCTCTGGGATTATAGTTAATCACTTCAATCCGTAGGGTGTTTTTCCCAACCTTCAGATAATCGAGAATATTGATCCATTTTGTTCTTTTATATTCTGTGTAAAGAGAGAGAGAACGTCTCACAAAAACTTCATCTACGAATTTATCATTAATAAATAACTTGGCGTGTGAATCCCCCATTAACTGAACAATTGCTTTGGTTGGGAGTTTATCCAGTCCAAATTCGGACATAAATTCGCTTTTAGAGGAAAGACTGTCATTATTGACCTTAACGTAAAGCCAGTCTGTTTTCAGAGAAGGATTGTAAGGGAATGATCCCGACCCAGTTTGAAGTTGATCCTTTACTTCCGAAAAATATGAAAACAGTCTGTCGAATTTATCTTCAATCATATAAAGGTTTTCGACTTTATAATAACGAAGCCAGAGAGACCTGTAAGATTGTTTGAGATTATTAATTTTCTCTATGTTTTTATCAATTACGGGAATCAGACTGATCCTCTGATCATTTGAAAGCTGTTTATATTCCCGTAGTTTTGCCTGAGTCTCCAGTTTAAGAGCAAAGAATGAGTTAAGGGAAGTATAGAATTCCAGGATCTCCAGGTGATCTTTGTTCCTTGTTGCGATTTTTTTGAGACTTGCTATATCTGAAAGAAGTGCAGGAACAGACATTGTCAGCCAGCTATGTTTTGCAGCAGTACCGGGATTACTTTCCCACCAGGATGGCGTACGTTGAGGGAGAAGAGGATGACGCCAGACTTCATGCCACATCATCTGATTTTGAGGATTTCCAAGAGTATTATAGATGCGGTAACCCTCCGAATTTTCAACACCAAAGAAATCGTTAAAATATTTTCCTGAGAAGGAATGTAAATCCGTTTTAGAAAAACTCCATGAACACTGAGCGGAGTAGGCATAACCATATAGAATAAGTTCCTTAAGAGTTTCAGCGCCATAATCACCCCAGTTAGAATTAACCATTCCGAGTGCATTGTTTTCAAAACCGCTTTTGATCATGTAATAAATATTCGGCATTGAGTTTACAAGTGTCGGGAATGTTGTTACGAAATTCCAAACCGATGGGGAAACCAGATAATTAAAGCCATGTTTATTGAAAGTTGTAGTTGACGGATAAGTAAAATCAGAGCGATAATGCCAATCAATAATGGTGATATCTTTAGGAATCTGACCCAGAATTTCGGGAAGATCCAGGATTATGTCGCCATACATCATAACCTCTTTCCCGTGGGCTTTACAAATATCATAAACCCGCTTATAGTGATTTGCGTGAAGAGTTGCAATATTTGACTTGCCAAGAAGTTCCTTGCTTTTTCCGTGTCCGACATCGTAGCTTTCATCGGCTCCCATATGGAAATACCTGGATGGGAAGAGGGGGAAAACTTCTTTTAGCAAGTCTTCAAGTAAAGAATATACCTTCTCCTCAGAGACGCATAGCGAGGCGGCTCCGGGATACTCTGCATACTGTATGAATTCAGGCAAGGAGAGAATATTTTCATAATGTCCGAGAGTTTGAAAAACCGGAATAACTTCAACAAAATGAAGATTAGCAAAAGAGACAATTTCTTTAATCTCGGATTTAGTGAGTGCACCACGATCCTTGCCAATAGAAGGATATTTATCGAATTCAATCATATCCTCGAGATAAGGCAGATAGGTATTCATTTTATAACGGGATATATGAGAGATGATTTTCTTAAAGTTTTCAAGATTTGAGACCTGACCCCGGGAAATATCATCTGATACAGCACGGAATTCCATGTCGGGATAGTCTAATATTTCCATTGAAGTCAGTCGATTATCTGAAGTATTATCAATCAGTTGAATGAGAGACATTGCTCCATAGAACAATCCTCTTGAATTAGTAGCTAAAACAGAAATCTGCTTTTGAGAGATGCTGAGGAAATAAGCCTGGTCCAACACCTTTTCAGGTATTGAAGAGAACTTCTTATCTGATTTAGGGACAAGAGATAATAAAATAGAAGTATTCGGACTTTCTATCATCTTACTTGTTTTGTTCCATCTATTCTGAATAGAAGATGAGATAAGGTTCGTAGTATGAAGGTTTCGGGAATCATCTGCGGGGAATGAGATGGATACTTCGTTTGGGATTTCAAAGAAACCGGAATTCATTTTTACCTGTTGCGGAACAGGTATAACGGGGATATTCATAGATTGTCCACAAATATTAATTGAGAATAAAAAAGCCAGAAAAAAGATTAAATAAGTTTTCATAATCAGTTCAGATTAATTATAGAATTTAAAAATAAAGATAAAACTTTTTAGCTTGATTAAAAAGAAGATGAAGAGAAATTTTATAGGGAGTATTTTATTCCAAAAACAAAAGAAGCGAGACCAAGGAATTCGTAGTTATCGAGAGGAGTAGAGAGTAATTCTTCGGGTGTTCTGTTATAGATTAAAAAATCAAGAGAGCCTTCGAAAGCGAGTTTATCGGAGAAGGGGGGGATTAATAGTATAGAGAGGGAAAAACCGGGAGCAAACTTCTTGAATGTTAAAGTGTTGTCAAGTTCAAGAGAATTTGTAAACAGATCATCCTCATAAACATCTCTAGTAAATTCGCTTTCCTCTTTTATAATGAAATAATTTGCCTTTAAAGCGAAACCGAGTTCGAGGATAGTGCCGTCATAATCCTCATAAACCGGGAAATAATATCCAAGTCCGATTCCAAGAACCGAAGCGGAAATCGAAGTTGAAGAAGGGATGTCGTAAAACTCGCGTGTATGATTACCGGGGAGTGAGAAGTTAGTTACAAAGTCGGTGTTGGGAGTTCCGCTGACTATTGAGTAGTCGTAAACAGCTGATAAATTAAATCCATTTACATAGGCGTTAAGAGATGCACCGAACTGAACACCTCCGCGTTCATAATCCTGGGATTCCGAAATAATTGCACTCATTCCTAAACGCAACCCGGCATATAATCTGTAAGGATCAAGATACCGGGGGGGTTTCTTTTCCGGTTCGGGTTCTTTCTCGTCCTCGTCTGAGAAAATAATATCGCCCAGGGTGTTGAAGAGACAGCACATGCAGTTGCTAACAGCGTCAAATTCATCCGAGAAACTCAAAGAAGAAGAGTTCCGGGAGATAGTAGTGCGGGAAGAACTTTCCTGATCGGAACCATTATTACGGCTTGAATCCCGGAGAGTAGGAAAATTCGATTCGAACTGTGCCGATAACAAATCGAACCGGAAGGAGATTAGAAATAAAGATATCAGGAACAAATTTTTCATATCACACAAAAGAATTATTGCAAATATAATGCTATGGTTCAGAAAAACAAAGTGAACCAGATCACAGAGAAAAGTAGGGTTAAAACTGTAACAGGGATTCCCGCTTTTAAGTACTCCTTGAAAGAAAGTTTTACTCCCCTTGATTTGGCGGATTCTGCGACAATAAGGTTGGCCACAGAACCGAGGAGGGTAAGGTTGCCGGCGAATGTTGTAGATACAGCCAGGAGCAGCCAAAGAGTATTGGCATTTTGCAACAAGGGAACGACGGGTTTGAACAAAAGTACTGCAGGAACATTCGAAACGATATTACTGACCACTGCGGAAATAATGGAGAAAGTTGCGAAATCAGACTGCAAAAGGGGAAGAATTAAGGAGAAAAGGTGACTCCCAATTTTGCTTGTATCAATTGAAGCAGTTACGACAAAGAGTCCGGAAAAGAATACCAGAAGACTCCAGTCTATTTCACGGAATACCCTTTCTGGTTTAAGGCGTCGGGTTACTAAAAGTATAGAAGAAGCAACCAGAGCTGATAAAGGTATTGGATAATCCAGGAGGAGAAGGATAATCATTATGACCGCTGCGATCATACTTTTGTAAAATAGTGGAAAATAGAGTTTAATTTTTATTTCGGGTTCAACAAAGAATTTTTTATTATTTATCTGTTTACGGTAAACAATAGAAACGACCAACCAAACAAAAAGAAGTGCACCGAGGGCAACAGGAGCGAGGTTAAGAGTAAAGTCAAGAAATGAGATGCCGGATGAAATACCAATAAGCATATTCTGGGGATTTCCGATAATAGTTGCTGCTGATCCGACATTTGCCGCACACGCAGTTGCAATAAGGTATGGAATTGGATTCAGACCAAGAAGGGAGGTTATCTCCAGGACCAAGGGAGTATACACCAGAACAATAGTGTCATTCAGGAAAAGAGCAGATAGAATTCCCGATGAAAAAATGACCAGTATGAGAAGTTGTGAAGGCGTCCTGGCAATTCGTATTACTTTTTGAGTAATTAAATCAAAAAAACCACATATGCGAAGATTGACATTGATTATCATCATACAGAAAAGCAGGGTGATTGTATTCAAGTCAATTGAAGAAAGAGCCTGATCAAATGATATTGCATTAATAAATATAAGGAGAGCAGAGCCGACCAGTACAATCGTTGCCCTGTTCATACGTAGAACCGGATAGCGTCCGATTGCAACACCAATTAGGGTTACAGAAACGATTAGCAGAGTAATATACTGGAAAACGGACATTACTTCGATTTAAATTTATTCTATTAATGAGTTGGTAACTTACTTATTCCGAAAAATCAATAAGTAAAATTACATTTTTTTGGAAGAAATAAGAAGTGAGAATTAAAATGCAGAGATAGAAAAATAAGATTTACTTGAATTATATTTGCTTTATTCATCTCTTTTAACTAATTTTGAAAAAAAATCAATTACTATACAATGAGATTCTTATTCGTATCAGGTTATCGTTTACTTTCCCTGCTTCCGGGTTTCTTTACTGTTCCTCCAAATTCAGCCCATAACCATAACCTTAAAATAAAATTTCTGTTTATTGTATTGATTTTGTTATTCCTTCCTCCCCGTGCATCAGCCCAGAATTACTGCCCGTTTGAATCGATAAAAAGTATTTGCGCAAGAATCGATTATTTCCGTAAAGCCCCCATGGGACAATCAGTTTATGCCTACTACTTTACGAACACTTATTCAGTGCCTGAGACCACTTTTCAGGACCTGAAAATGTATAATTATAAATTCGGGACTAAATTTTATCTTTTTTATTATGACTCTGTCGCAAATCTTCTCTATATTCTCCCCCCTGGTTCTGATTCTGTAAAACTTGCTGTTGATTTTAACAAGAATTCCGGTGGACAGTTTGAATCGTATCTCGAAGGAACTCCTGCAATGATGCAATGTACCGGAAAAGACAGCATTGTTTTCTGGGGGAGAACCCGGGCTAGGGCTAAGTATGTTTTAAATGGTAATAAGTATGAATTTGTTGAGGGACTTGCCATGTACTATCATTTCACGGGGAACTATACTTTTTCATACGATGAGCCAAAACTTTATGCCGGGATTATTGATTCGCTGAAATTTAACGAGATTATTTTCAGGCTGGATTCGACAGATGCGCAGCATGACCACCCAATCGATGCCTTCCCTTTTGCTATGAATCTCTGGGCGTATTTCAGTTCGAAGGCACATATGGACAGTCTCTACGTCCAGGCGGAAGTTATAAGGGGGGACAGTTGTGTTATGTCAGAAAAATTCAATTTCAACAGGGATTATCTGATTTCATTTATAAACATATCACCCGGAATGATAAATCCGGGAGATATTTTCCGGTACAGGGTTGTGAGTTCCGACACTTCGATTTTTAGAAATTATAAAACATATCCGGATTCCGGATTTATTGAGCTAATGGTAGTTCCGGTTATTTCAAGAAACGGAGAGGAAAATAAGCAAATTTATAAGAGCGATTTGGGTGATCCGTATCCAAATCCATTTAATTCATCAACGCGTATAAATTACTATATAAAAAACTCTTCGATTGTTGTTATTCAAATGTATGACATACTGGGGAATCTGGTAAAGAATCTGTGCAATGAAAGAAAAGATGAAGGGGATCATTCAATTGAATTAGACTCCGGGAGTTTAACGAGCGGGATTTATATTGTGCGCCTGATATCAGATGAATTAAATATCTCCAAAAAAATAATATTACTGAAATAAATATGATGGTTAAATACATGTTCATATTAATATTAATTTGTGTTTTGTCGGCGGAACTGATTCCGCAGCCGGGAAATTTGGAGATTATCAGGGAAGATTTTACATACCCGAATACGAATAATCTTTATTGCCAGGACGGGTATAAAAATAAACTATTAGTTTTCACTAACAACGCATTATGGTTGATTGATGAGGAGAATGATTACGAGGCTTCACCAATTCCTTTTAGCGCCAAACCAACCATATATTCACGAATTAATGACCGGCAGTTAATAGTGTTAAATGGAGATACTCTCTACATCTACAACTGGGACAGCACAAACAAACCCGAATTAGACTTTATGTGGCCTGCTCCATCCGGATTAACCGGAATTCAGCCTTTTGGTCCTTACCTGATTTTTTATTTTGGCACTACTTACAAACTTGTCCACATCACCGACAGTAATGTTTATTACAGGTCTGATATTGATATTTTTGCAGCAGGAAACCCGATAGTTGTATCATACCCCTATATTATTGTAAACACAAACAACTCCCTTTTCAAAATGTACCGGATGGCCTCCGGATATACTTTCTATATGGTAAATTATCTGGTGATTCAGGGGCCTCAATACTACGATTTCAAAGATAGTATATTTGCGGTTTACAGGTCATATCAAAGCGGAATGGTACCGATGCAGGAATTGAATCTCTATTCCGTTGCTGCAGGAAACTTCACTCTTTTTTTTACAAAAGACATTTTTTCAGTTTTTGCTACTCTTCATTATCAACTTAACGGACTAAGCCATGATTTTTTTGCGTTAAAGGGAAATTATGAAGATCCCTATATAAATATTTACGATATGGCAGGGATTCTTAAAAAGAAATTTCCACGTGATTACAAAGTAAATCTTGTCAATAATAAATATTACGCTTATAAGAATGATATTTATATAAATGGTACGCGGCTCGGTTTTGATTCCTTGTATTCCGCTTATGAATCTGTTCCCATGACAGGTATGGTTATCAAATATAAAAAGAATGATTTAGTACTTATGAAATATGGGCTAAATGACCAACCGGTAATGACCGATTCAATTTCCTTAGAAGGAGCGGTGACTGTAAAAGGAGAATCAATATTTAAAACACAGGGGCTTAATTATATAAAGTTTAATATTGTTAAGGAAAAGCTACATCAAAAAGAAATATTCACACTTCCGGAAACCTTTGTTTCCTTTGACTATTACGATAATTACTTTTTCGGGTTCAGGGACTCCCTTGTCAAAATTTTCAAAAAAGATAACAATATTTTTTCAACGGTAACTTTCAGCACGTCGTTCAGGAAACCGTGGAAGGTTTTTTACAGAGATTCCTGTTTCTATCTTTCTGACAGCACAAAAGGAATTCATAAATACCGCTTTGGGATTAACAACACTACAAAAATATGGGAAAGAGAATGGCCGTCAGGATCGTTCGATTTTGCCGTTCTGAATAATTATCTTATCGTCAGAGAAAACTCTAAAATATTGTTATTCTATACAGCAAATAATCAGGCAGATCCGGTAATACTCGATTCATTGACAATTCCGGGCCAGGTGATTTTCACCGGATTAATTACCACAAATGACTTCATATATCTGAAAGGTCTGACGAATAATAATTCTGCACTGTGGAAAATAAAAATTATTGAAGGCAGGCTCATTGTTTTATATGATATCTCCTTTAACGGAAATCTTGAACCCGTTTCACTCACAGAGTATGGAGAAAGAATAATTCTTACGGGAAACGGTGTTAATTACCTGATTAAAGACACTACAAATATGATAAGCAATTCAGAAAATGAATTCCTCTTTCCGGAGACTTATTCTCTCGCCCAAAACTACCCTAACCCATTTAACCCGACAACTGTGATAAGTTACGGGTTACAGGTTCCTGGTCGCGTAACCCTTAAACTTTTTGATCTCCTCGGGAATGAAATTGCTGTTCTGGTGGATGAGGAACAATCCGCCGGTACTCATGAATATAAACTCTCAACGAAAAACTATAAACTCTCTTCCGGTGTATATTTCTATCAGCTCCGCGCGGGAAGTTTTGTGAGTACGAGGAAGATGGTGCTGATTAAGTGACAAGGTGATAGGGCGACAAAAGGACAAATTAACCGGATCCTGGATTTTCGCTTCTTCGGTACTTAATCGTTACAGGTTTGCTGCTAAAAATGTCGTAAATAGTAGAAGAAATGGGGAATTTGTTTCAAAATCAACATTATTTACCTAATTTAGCGTATGTAAATTACATCACCCGAAAACCGGGTAAAAAATCCCCCAAAATCAGTTTATAACCTTCTCAATCTGACCTCAAAAGAAAGGTCGGATGCTTACCGAAAGGGAAGCAGAAGGGAAGGGTTTGTCGAAAATGAGGTTTTTTGCGTAAAATTTTCAATTCGAAAAACTGAGGGGATTGAGGATTTGATTAAAACTAGAAGAAGAAGAGCAAACGTTCCAAATCCACATGAATTTATATTTTTTTAGAAGATGAGGCATACAGAATAAAACCTGAAGTTCTGTTCCCATTTTTGGAAAAAATTTATCTTTTTGCAAAAAATCAGGGTTTTTCTGAGAAGAATTACCGAGGTTTTTACGAAATTGAATTGTTTTTCACACAATTGTGATTTGGCGTAAAATTTGAGGAGTTTTAGCGATTTTATTAAAATTATTTTTTGAATTATGAGCTTATTCAGTTTTGCAAAAAAGACATTTAGAGGCGGTGTTCATCCATTTGAACATAAGGAAATGACCGAAAATCTGGCATTTGAGATAATGCCGGACCCACCTACAGTAATTGTACCTTTATCCCAGCATATAGGAAAACAAGCGACTCCGATTGTAAAAAAGGGGAGTGTTGTTTCACTGGGGAGTGTGGTTGCCGAACCTCAGGGATTTGTTTCCATTCCTATCCATAGTCCCGTATCCGGTAAGGTTATGAATATTCACCGAGAACCAAATACTTCCGGTTATCCAAAGGATGCAATAATAATACAGACTGACACAACAATTGAAGGAAGCGAAAAATTCGAGCCGCTGAACTATGAGACTATTTCAGGTGAAGCAATAAGAGAAAGAGTGAGAATTGCTGGATTGGTGGGGCAGGGGGGAGCGGCATTTCCAACATTTATTAAACTTTCGCCCCCTGATGGGAAGAAGATTGATTATGTGATATTAAACGGTTGTGAATGTGAGCCTTATCTTACCAGAGATTACAGGCTTATGCTTGAAAAATCAGAGGATGTGGTAGTTGGTTTAAATTTGATAATGAAGGCTGTGGGTGTAGAAAACGGAATTATCGGAATTGAGGATAACAAGCCGGAGGCAATTGAAAAGTTAAAAGGCGTTGCGACAAGATTTAAGAATATCAAAGTTGAAGTTCTGGAGACAAAGTACCCGCAAGGGGCTGAAAAGATGCTAATCAGAGCCTGCGTGGGGCGGGAAGTTCCTCCGGGTAAACTACCAATGGATGCAGGGGTTATAGTTCAGAACATTGGAACTGCAACGGCAATTTATGATGCAGTGGTCAAAGGGGAACCACAATTATATGCTGCATTGACCGTAACAGGAAAAGGAATCAATTCACCCAAGAACCTAATGGTAAAAGTAGGAACTCCGTTACAGGAAGTTTTGGATTACTGCGGAGGAGTGAAGGAAGAAGCAGTGAAGGTTATAGTGGGGGGACCAATGATGGGGATTGCGCAGTTTGATTTTTCTGCACCTGTTATGAAAGCGACGAGCGGAATAGTGGTACTGACCAAGGAGGAGGTTAATGAACATCCGGAGACGCCCTGCCTAAAATGCGGGAAATGTATTGAAGCATGTCCGATAAATTTAGTTCCGACAAAGCTCTCGAGATACTCACAGCTTGAAAGGTATGAAGATGCGGAGGATTTGAACATTACATCCTGTATGGAGTGTGGAACATGCACATTCACTTGTCCGGCAAATATACCTTTAGTTCAGTGGATAAGACTAGGTAAGCAGAAAGTAATAGAATTACAAAAAGAGAAAAAAACGGCATAAGAAGTTTTAAGGAAATACGGTAAAGATATGAGTACACCTACAGCGAATCCTGTGTATAAGTTAGAATTAACGAGTTCGCCGCATGTTCATTCACGCTGGAATACGAAACAGGCGATGTGGCTGGTAATAATTTCATTATTGCCACCGGTGGTTGCATCGGTTTTATTTTACGGGTTTTATCAATTGTTTGTGATACTAGTGAGTGTCGGAGTATGTGTGGGGACGGAAGCCTTAATTAAGAAAGCGAGACACAAGGAGGTGACAATTTCAGATGGAAGCGCAGCGATAACCGGATTATTACTTGCATTGATTTTACCACCTAATTTTTCGTTATTCTTTACGGCGATTGGTGCAATTTTCGCAATAGCAATCGGGAAAGAGATTTTTGGTGGGTTGGGGTATAATATATTTAACCCAGCGTTAGTAGGAAGAGCATTTTTACAAGCGGCATTTCCGGTTGCAATGACAACATGGGCAATTCCAAATTTCAGTGATGCGGTATCGAAAGCCACTCCATTAGCGGCGTTCAAGTTTGAGAAAATAACTGCTGATCTGGGAGCGATGTTTATGGGGAATATAAGTGGCTCCATCGGGGAGACATCAGGTTTAGCGGTTTTATTAGGGGGGATTTTCCTTATTGTGATTGGAGTTGTGAACTGGAGAGTACCATTAGCCATGGTGTTGGGAGTTATTGTTTTTGGAGGCATATTCTGGTTAATCGATCCAAGCAAGTATCCAAATCCATTTTTCCATCTGCTTGCAGGAGGATTTATGTTCGGAGCTTTTTATATGGCAACTGATTGGGTAACCTCGCCACTTACCGGGAAGGGGATGTGGATGTATGGGGGAGGTATTTCATTGATAATAGTAGTGATAAGATTATTCGGCGGATTACCGGAAGGGGTGATGTATGCAATACTTTTCATGAACGGATTTGTTCCGTTAATTAACAAGTACACCAAACCAAGGGTATTCGGGGAGGTAAAATGAAAACAGCAATTCATATGATAGCCACCTTATTAATAATAGGTGCAATTTCAGGCGGGTTACTTTCAGGGATAAGCAACTGGGCTGATCCTTTAATTGCGATGAACAAACAGAAAGCAACGGAAGAAGCGATTTTTCTAGTACAACCGGAGGGAAAGTCGTATGAGCATCTTAATGCTCCGGGAGTAGAGATATACAAGGTATTTGACGGAAGTAATAAACCGATAGGATATTCCCTGGCCTACGAGGGGAATGGATTTCAAGGGAAAATCAGAGTGATGGTTGGTTTAAGCAGTGATTTGAATAAAATAGTATCTATGGAGGTTTTAGAACAGGTAGAGACTCCGGGGCTTGGGACGAAAGTAACGGAGAGTCACTATAAGGATCAATTTAAGAATTTAGTGACGGTGCCAAGTCTGAACTGGGTTAAAGAGGGGACTGCGCCGAAGGAAAATGAAGTAATCGCGATTACAGGAGCAACGATTTCATCAAAAGCAGTAGTTGCAATAATTAATGACGGTATGACAAAGTTGAGAAAACTCCAGCAGGGAGGTAAACTATGAAAAAGCAGGTAACTCTTTGGCAAGATTATTTCAAAGGAATATGGGAAATCAATCCGGCATTCAAGCAGATATTAGGAACTTGTCCAACGTTAGCAGTAACAGCTACCGTTGAGAATGGAATAGCGATGGCACTGGCCACAACATTCGTACTAACATTTTCAAGTTTTATAATATCTCTAATGAGGAAGCTAATACCCTCGCAAGTAAGAATCGCCTCATATATTGTGGTTATCGCAACTTTTGTAACGATAGTGGATCTTGTGATGAAAGCGCAGTTTCCGGAACTGAGCAAGTCGTTAGGACCATTTATTCCTTTGATAGTTGTAAACTGTATTATATTGGGGCGTGCTGAAGCATTTGCATCAAAGAATGGTCCATTAAGATCGGTACTGGATGCACTGGGTAACGGAACCGGTTTTCTGATTGCATTGGTTGCGTTAAGCGCGATAAGGGAATTATTCGGATCGAGAAGTGTACTGGGTTTGCAGATACTTCCGGACACATTTGAGCCAATGATCGTGATGATTCTCCCCGCTGGAGCATTCATAACATACGGATTATTGCTTGGATTCAGTAATACACTAGCTGAAAGAAAAAAGAGAATAGCACAGGAGGAGTTAGTGAGAAAATACAAACCAGTGCAAAAAGCCGGTAGTGAAGAAATAATCAGTCAGGAGGCATAGATATGGAACTTTTTATAATATTTATATCAGCCGCAGTAGTTAACAATTTTGTATTGGCATATTTCCTTGGAATATGCCCCTTCATTGGTGTATCGAACAAATTATCGTCGGCGTCATCGATGGGTATGGCAACTACATTTGTTATGGTACTGACAGCGATAGTAAGCTACTTATTATATAATTTTATTCTGGTTCCTTTCGGGCTGGAATTTCTTCAGATTCCATCCTTTATTCTTGTGATAGCATCGCTCGTTCAATTTGTAGAAATGGTAATTAAGAAAATCAGTCAACCGCTATACAGAGCATTAGGAATATTCCTTCCATTGATAACAACAAACTGTGCTATTTTAGGACTTGCATTGTTTATCAGCATGAGGGATTATAACTTTATTGAGAGTGTGATATTCGGAGTTGGTGCTGGAGCCGGTTTTACACTTGCTTTGGTAATAATGGCAGGAATAAGGGAAGAGCTTGAATTAGCAGACGTACCTAAAGGTTTCAGGGGCGCACCGATAACTCTAATTACTGCCGGAATACTTGCTCTTGCGTTTATGGGATTTGCAGGTATGATTTAAATGGTAAGTATTTAGTAAATTAGAGAGTTAAATAATAAATAATTTAATAGGAGTCTCAAATGAAAAAAATGATGATGGTTTTAATGGTAATTTTGTTTGTTGCAGCAGGCAACGGGCAGAGTTTTAAGATCGGGATCGGTGGCGGATTAGTGAATTTTACCGGTCCGGCAGGTTTTACGGATGAATATCCCAAAGGAATAGGATATGGTATGGAGCCAATGATCAATTTAAAGGGAAAGTTAGGTTTACCTGTTTTCCCGCTTGATTTAACTGCAAGTATAAATTATATAATACTTGGCTCGGAAGGCAAGGGGAATGCAAATCCACCGATAATAGTAAATGCTCATTCAGTTGACATATCATCAAGTATACTTCAATTTGGTGTTGGCGCGGAGTATTCATTGATTCCGGGACCGCTACCAATAAAGCCATACATTTCATTTGACATACTGGTCAATAATTTTGGCGAGACTACCTCAAAGTATGACTGGGAGAGCAACAGCATTCCTGATAGTGAATTTAAGACAGATGGTTTTACCAGAACAGGTATTGCATTGGGGGCAGGAGTTGACTTAAAGACTCCAGTAATTGATTTAAATGCAAATGTAAAATATCATTTGCATAATTTAATCGGTAAAGAAGACGGAGAAGACACAGTATCTTCTTTAAGCCTTGGTGTAATGGTTTTATTCAGTGTATTATAAAAATTTTTGGAGAGAAAAATGATATCTCGCAGATCGTTTCTAAAGACAGCGGGGATTGCAACCCTTTCGTTAGGAGCCGGATTCGGGCTTGGCAGTTTTACAAAGATAAACAGTAAATCCGAACTCATATCAATTTATGGTTTTTTACCTAATGATAAAGAATTAGTTTACCGAGTATTTAGTATTTTAGGGAAACAAATTGGATCGGAAGCAGTAGCCAAGGTTCGAATCAGTGGTAATACCGGAGTAGAAAAGGTAGTAGAAAAAGGATTATCAGAAGGGTCCACAGGAGGATTTTTTAGCGGGATAAGCGCTAATGTAAGAGTCAGTGGAATATCGAGTTCTACTATATCGGATATCCTGATACGAAAAGAAGGGAGAGTTTTAAACCCTGAGTATAACTACGACTCTATGTTATCCAGACTGAGGAAAGAACTGAAGCAGAAAGAAGCAAGTTATTTCTTCACTGCGGAGATATCGAAAAAAAGTTTTCTTACAGGTTTACTGGAATCACCGGGAAAACTGATAATTGAAAACAATAGTGGAATTATTGACGAAATTGATTTAGACAGAAAAGAGAGTGAAATTATAATTGCCGGAGACTGCGGTAATACCGTAGTCTCGTTCGGCAGAAATAGTGCACATGTAAAGTCAGCATCATGCAGAAATAAAATATGTCAGCACAATCAGATTTCAGCAATCAATCCAGTGATAGCATGTGCTCCGAATGGTTTAATATTAAGGCTGGGATAGTAAGAAAGAGGAGATTCGGAACCGAGTTTTGACGAGCGGATCAGTGAAAAAAATTCTTGCTGTTTCAGGGATTATAGTACTTTTTGTTGCCGGGTACTACCTTGGATTTAAGAAAGCGGTAAACGGAGATATAAAGAGAACCAAGATAATGCTTGGTACTTCCGTTGAAGTAATTTTCAAGAAGAGCGAGGAAAGCAATAGCGGGAAGTACTTTGAGGCAGCATTTGGGGAGTTCAGAAGAATCGATGAACTGTTCTCGGCATATATGAAAGATAATCCAATAGATCGCTTTAATAATTCGAAAGGGGATACTGTAATTATTGAACATGAAATTTATGATTTATTAAGGCACTGTAACGAAATCAATACACTCACAGAGGGGGGATTTGACGTTACAATAGGGAATGTTACAGAAGCCTGGAAATTCAACACTCAGACACCGGAAGTACCAAAGGAATCAATCCTAAAAGAAGCAATGGAAAATTCCGGTTGGGGGAACATTGAACTTGTTGAAAAAAACGGCGTAATAAAAAGAAAGATGATAAAGTTGAATTTCGGGGCTATTGCAAAGGGATACGCTGTGGACAGAGCTTTTGAAATAATTAAGAGTTTGGGGGCGAAAAATTTTCTAATAAATGCCGGGGGTGAAATAAGGTCAGATGGGGGAGAGTGGGAAATTGGGATACAGGATCCAAGAAATCAAAACAGATTATTGTACGAACTAATCCCGACAAAGGAATTTAGAATAGCAACTTCAGGAGATTATGAGAATTTTTTCGAAAGTGCTGGAGTCAGGTATCACCATATACTGAATCCCAAAACAGGATATCCCGCGACTGGATGCCGCAGTGTAACTGTGATTGCGGGAAGTGTTGAGATGGCTGATGCGTTAGCCACAGGGATATTCATAATGGGTTGGGAAAAGGGATTGAAACTAGTAAAGACTCTGTTAAATGTTGAGTGTTTGATAATTGACAATAAGGGGGAAGAGCATATGTCACAAGGATTTAAAAAATATATAAGGAGTTAATAGTGGAACTTACATTCTGGATAGCGCTGGCAACGATGGGGGGACTTGGATTCGTGTTTGCCGGTGCATTAGCAATAGCAGATAAAAAGTTACGAGTTGAAGAAAATCCATTAATTGGTCAAGTGAACGATTTATTACCAGGTGCTAACTGCGGTGGTTGCGGATGTGCAGGTTGTTATGATTTCAGCGTTCATTTAGTAGAAGGTAAGAAACCGGTGAACGGATGTCCGGTCGGCGGTGAAGATACAGCAAAGGCAATTGCTGAACTTTTAGGTTTGGAGGCAGGAGCATCTGTAAAGATTGTGCCCAGGATTCTTTGTAAGGGGGGAAACAAAGAGGCGGTGAAGAAGATGACTAATTATTACGGGCCCCTAAGCTGTAAAACAATGCACATAGTTGCCGGAGGACACAAACTGTGCACATACGGTTGTCTGGGCGGGGGTGACTGCGTAGAAGCATGTCCATTTAATGCAATGATTATGGGGGAAAACGGATTACCAATAGTTATAGAAGAGATTTGCACAGGATGCGGAATATGTGTTAAAGCGTGTCCGAGAGATATAATTGAGATGCACCCTATCGACAGGGAAGTTTTCGTATTCTGCAAGAACCATGATGATCCGAAAACTTCGAAAGCAGTATGTGATGTTGCCTGCGTAGGTTGCGGAATATGCGCTAGAAAATCTGACGGCGGAATAGAGATGGTTGATTTTCTGGGAGTTATAAACTATGATAAACTTGATCCAGAGAAGATACCATTTGAGAAATGCAGCACAGGAGCAATTACAAGAATTAGCAAGAACTAAACTGAAAATGGAAGACCGGATCAGGTGCAGGAGACGATTAATATAAAATGTCTGAGTTAATAAAAGAACGGGGGATAGTTGTTTCGAAGAAAGATTCGACAGTAGAAATTGAGTTGCTGGCTTCTGATCATTGCAAAGAATGCAGTGCAAATGTATTTTGTAAAGGGGGGGAAGATGAAAAAAAGAGAGTGATAGTTCTGGATACTATAGGGTGCAAATCCGGGGATTTGGTTGAATTTGCATTGCCGGGAAATAAACTTTTTTCAGCATCAATACAAATATATGGAATCCCTCTGGTATTACTGATTTTGACTATAATTCTATTTGACAATATTTTCGATGGAAACCAAAATAAAGAGTTATTTTCGATTCTAATTTCTTTAGGAATATTGGGGTTATATTACGTGGTTTTATTCATGACTTCAAAAGATAAAAATCCGGGGAAGGGGGACTTACCAGTGACGGTGGCAAAACTAAGGGCTTCAGAGCACTAGTCCATAATTTTTTAGCAAGAAGGGGGAAAATTTTTCAGAAAATGCTTATATTTATAAGTTAATTTAGATTTATTTTGAGAATTACTTGGTATATAGAACAGAGCTAAAAGAGGAAAGGTTTTTCCATGTGAATATCCATTCCAGAATTAAATATGAAATGGAGAATACACTCTTTTCTATCCGGGGTAATTTAATAATAGCCGATTCAAAACAAGCCAGGCTTCTTTCCGATAAAATCAATAAAAAGAGAAAAAACGACCAAAAACAATCAGAGACCACTCCCGGTCAAATAAAAGCCCTTGGAATACTTCACGAAATATTTCATTATGTAATCAACTTTTACGAGACAGAAGAAAATCCGAAAGTATTTGAAAGACTTCTAGGGGATGTTCATTCAAATTTTGGAATTCTTAAAACAGAAAAACTGTTAACACATTTTGTAAATAGTTTTCCACCACTAAAAGTATACTTAAAAGAATTAACTACCGAAGAGTATTTAAACGCATCAACTGGCAAAAAACCAAATCGTGAGATAATTCTGGAGGAGATTTTATTAATATTCCTGCAAAACATCAACTATCCATTCCTTAATCTAAAGGAATTATTTGACGATACAGGAATATCCGAAGGGACAATATACACTGAGCTAATATCTTATATGGAGGAGTGGTTTGAGAAGGAAGTACCATTCAGTGCTGAGAATCTCTCGTTGATTAAATCACTCAAGCAGCCAATACTTAAAAATCCTAAGAATTACGAAGAACAGTTACAGTACATAATTGAAAAATGGGGTGTTGTTTTAGACAAGGAATTACTAAAGAAGATACTGCAGAGCAAGGATTTAATTAAGGAAGAATTTAAATTATTTATTCCGCATGGCGGAACAGGAACACCTCCTGTACCAGATTATTCACAAAAGCTGAGTGAAGAAGAACTTAAGAAATTAAAAGCATCCGGAAGTCACTATGATGATCCCTCTATAGGGTATTATGTTGAATATGAAAAGTTTACTCAAGATCTGGAATGGATGCCCAAGGTAGTAATGCTGGCAAAGAATATCTTTGTATGGTTAGACCAGCTTTCGCGGCAATATGGCAGGGAAATAAAACGATTAGATGAGATACCGGATGAAGAGCTTGATAAGATAGCCGGCTGGCACTTTACCGCTTTATGGTTAATTGGATTATGGGAGAGAAGTGCTGCCTCCAGGAAAATCAAACAGTTTTGCGGTAATCCCGAAGCAGCTTCATCCGCATATTCGTTATACGATTATGAAGTAGCAAATGAGTTGGGAGGAGAAGGGGCTTTCCAAAGCCTAAAATACAGGTGCGGAATAAGGGGAATCAGATTATCCAGTGATATGGTGCCAAACCATACCGGAATATTTTCTAAGTGGTTATTAGAAAATCCGCATTACTTTATACAAAGAGAAGATCCTCCATATCCAGGATACACATTTTCGGGACCAGACCTTTCAGATGATCCAAGATACCAAATCAGGATAGAGGATAAGTATTATTCCAAGCAAGATGCAGCTGTGGTCTTCCAAATGGTTGATAATTTCAGTGGATATACGAGATATATCTATCATGGAAATGACGGAACAAACATGCCCTGGAATGATACAGCACAGTTGAATCTTTTAAACGCAGATGTTAGAGAGTCTTTAATACAGACAATAATGCACGTTGCTAGAATGACTCCAATAATCAGATTTGATGCTGCGATGACACTAACGAAGAAACATTTTCAAAGATTATGGTTTCCGCATCCAGGAACAGGGGGAGCAATTCCATCGAGATCTGATTATGCATTGACCAGGAAAGAATTCGATGATGCAATCCCGAATGAATTCTGGCGTGAAGTGGTAGACAGGATGAATGCGGAAATGCCCAACACCCTTCTTCTTGCAGAAGCATTCTGGCTTATGGAGGGTTATTTTGTTAGAACATTAGGAATGCACAGAGTTTATAACAGTGCATTTATGCATATGTTCATGAAAGAGGAAAATGAAAAGTACAGGGAGCTTATTACTAACACTTTAGAGTTTAATCCGGAAATACTTAAAAGGTATGTTAATTTCATGAGCAATCCTGATGAAGAGACTGCGGTTAATCAATTTGGCAAGGGGGACAAGTATTTCGGAATCGCCGTAATGCTGGTGACTTTGCCCGGATTACCGATGTTTGCACATGGACAGTTAGAAGGATTTACCGAGAAGTACGGGATGGAGTACAAGAAGGCATATTATAACGAATATGTTGATGAAGGGCTTGTTAAAAGACATGAGTATGAAATATTTCCGCTAATGAAGCAGAGACATTTATTCAGCCAGGTTGAGAATTTTGAACTCTATGACTTTAATCAAGATGAAGGAGGGGTTAATCAGAATGTGTTTGCATTCACGAACACGAATAATAAAGAGAGAGCTATTGTTATATACAATAATTCTTATGAGCAGACTCGGGGAAGAATAAAGCTAACGACAGGGAAGGTTGCGGAATTTAATCCCGACGGAACACCGAAGTTACTTGGACACAGTGATATAAGCGAATCGTTGGGATTAAACAGAGGCGATGATTTCTTTTATATATGCATGGAGCATAAAACGAAACTCGAAAGCTTACTTTCAGCCAAGGAGTTAAGCGATAACGGGCTCTGGATAACCCTTTCCGGATATGAGTATAAAGTATTTCTTGAATTCAGAGAAGTAAAAGATACGACCGGAGAATACAAGAACTTGTACAATTATCTTAACGGCAAGACTGTTAAATCGGTGGAAGATGCGAAGAGAGAATTAGCTCTTCAACCGCTTCACACATCGGTAATAGAACTGTTTAATTTTGAGATACTGAATGAATTAAATGATTTTGTTACGGGTAAGAGCGACAGGGATAATGAAAAGTTATCTCCATTTGTAAAAGCTAAAATAAGTTCGGTTGCATCGGAAATTAAAAAATTTCTTGATGTACAGATAAACGAAATTGTGCTTAATAATGATATTGAAAAAGACTTTATTGTTTTAAGGCAGATAATCGAACTGCTTGAAGCAACAAAAGAGATAAAATCGGATAAGGAGTTAAAAAGTAAAAATTCAGTTAAAAGTGCATTCATACTTTTTGATATTGAAAATGGGGATCCTTACAGGAACCTTTTCAGTATTTATATAGTCATCCGGAGATTTATTCAAGCAACATCCAAAGCAGTAGGGAAGAACGTAACTTTTAACGAATTAGTTCTGCAAAATCCGGTTTGGTACGCACTTATAAGGCTAAGTTCAAAGTATGAACTTATTAAAGAGGAGTATGAATTAATCAAAATACTCGCAACAAGTGAAGGTTTATTCTCTGAACGAAAAAAGAAAATTAAAGCAACAAGCAGAAGAGTCAATAAATCAAAAAAGCCAGAAATTCTTTCAAAGATGCTTAATCCATTTGAAAAATTACTAAGCAGGGAGGAGATAAAAGATTTCATTGGGGTAAATAATTATGAAGGGGTTGATTACTTTAGTAAAGAAAAATTCGAACTTCTGTTGAAATGGAATTTCACACTTGATGTTTTTAGATGCGGAATGAAGTTAGTAGAAAAGGGGGGGGATTCGAATATCTTAACCGTAGATGAAATTGGTAAACTCATTAAGAAAAGAGACTTCTATAATTTAATTAAAGAGATGAATGAGACACTGACCGAACTGGAAGAAATAGCCGGCGAAGCCTCGTATAAATTAGAAGACTTATTAACGAAAATCAAATAAATATTTTATATATTCACTAAAGACAGAGAAACAAAAAATGAAAGTCCCATTATTAGATCTGAAAGCGCAATACAGAACAATGAAACCAGCCATTGATGAAGCACTAATACGAGTAGCTGAGTCACAATATTTTATTCTTGGTCCGGATGTTGAGCAAATGGAAAAGAACATGTGCGAATATATCGGTTGCAGACATGCGATCGGAGTATCCTCCGGAACTGATGCTTTATTAATAGCCCTAATGGCAATAGATATTAAGCCGGGAGACGAAGTTATCTGTCCGACTTATTCGTTTTTTGCAACTGCGGGAGTGATTTCAAGACTAAACGGAATTCCAGTATTTGTGGATAGTGATCCAGTTACATTTAATATTAATCCGGCAAAAATCGAAGAGAAGATCACTTCAAGAACAAAAGCAATAATACCAGTTCATTTATATGGACAAAGTGCGGATATGGAGCCAATAGTAGCTATTGCTAAGAAGCACAATTTAAAGGTTGTAGAAGATGGAGCTCAAGCAATAGGAGTTCACTACAAAGACGGAAGAAAAGTTGGAAATCACGGTGATATTGGGTGTTTCTCATTTTTCCCAAGTAAAAACCTTGGTTGTTTTGGGGATGGTGGATTGGTGACAACTAATGATGATGAACTGGGGGCAAAATTAAGAATATTAAGGGTTCATGGAGGTAAGCCAAAATATTATCACAAGATAATCGGAGGGAATTTCAGATTGGATGCCATACAAGCTGCAGTACTGAACGTTAAATTACCTTATTTGGACGGATGGTCAGAGAAACGAAGGCAGAACGCAAATCTCTACACAAAATTATTTAAGGAAGAAGGATTAGAAGGAAAAGTAGAGCTTCCTAAAGCTATATATGATGGAATGGGGCTGAAGAATTATCATATTTATAATCAGTATGTAATAAGAGTTGAAAAGAGAGATGAATTGATAAAATTCCTCAAAGAAAAAGAGATTGGTTCGGAAATATACTATCCAGTACCATTTCACAGACAGGAGTGCTTTGCGGACCTGAAATGTAAAGATGAGGACTACCCTGTTGCCAACTACGCAGCGGAGCATTCGTTGGCATTACCGATATTCCCGGAACTAACGGAAGAACAAATAAATTATGTAATTAAGTCAGTTAAAGCATTCATCGGATAAACTTGAGGGAAAAAATGATAACCATTGAAAAAATAGAAAATAAGACAGCAAAAGTAGGGATCATAGGATTGGGGTATGTAGGATTGCCACTGGGATTAGAATTTGCGCATACAGGATTTGAAGTCTTAGGTTTTGATCTTGATCCCAAAAAAATAGAGTATCTTTCCAAGGGCCAATCCTATATAAAACATATACCGGCAGAAAGAATTAAATCGGTAACAGATAACGGAAAATTAAAGACCACTACGGATTTCAGCAGATTAACGGAAGTTGATGCAATAATAATCTGTGTTCCGACGCCTCTGGACGAACACAGGGAACCGGATATGTCTTATATTGTAAGTACAGGTGATACAATCCAGAAATATTTAAGGAAAGGACAGTTAGTAGTACTGGAATCATCAACATATCCGGGTACTACGGACGAGATCTTATTACCAAAGTTTGAGGAAGCACCTATTATTCAATCAGCAAATTATCAACCTAAAGTTGATCCGAAGCCCTATGTGGTTGGAGAAGATTTCTTTTTAGCCTTCAGTCCGGAAAGAGAAGATCCAAATAATCCTGATTTCAACACATCAACAATACCCAAACTGGTGGGGGGAATTACTGCCAAATGTCTTGAACTTTCGGTGGCTTTATATAATAAGGTTATAGTAAAAACTGTACCGGTAAGTTCTGCAAGGGTGGCGGAAGCAGCCAAAATAGTTGAAAACACATTCAGGGGGATAAATATTGCTTTGGTTAATGAATTAAAAATGGTGTTTGACCGAATGGGTATAGATGTTTGGGAAGTAATAGAAGCTGCGAACTCTAAGCCATTTGGGTTCATGCCATTCTATCCCGGGCCGGGATTAGGAGGGCATTGTATCCCGATTGATCCATTTTATCTGACCTGGAAAGCCAGAGAGTATGAAATAAATACAAAGTTTATAGAACTGGCTGGTGAGATAAACACATATCAACCTTTTTATGTGGTTGAGAGAGTAATGCATTTTCTTAATATGCATAAAAAAGCATTAAATGGTTCGAGGATTCTGATACTTGGAGCGGCATACAAAAAAAATATAGATGATATGCGGGAGTCACCATCACTGAAATTAATTGAGATACTGAGGGAAAACGGTGCAGAAGTTGATTACAATGATCCATACATTCCAGTTCTTCCTGAGACAAGGAAATATAACTTCAAGATGAAATCAGTTGAATTAACGGAAAAAAACCTGAAAAGCTACGATTTGGTTTTATTAAGCACCAATCATGATGATTACGATTATGAGTTTATACATAGTAATGCAAATCTGATAGTCGATACCAGGAACGCATTCAAGCAAAAGGGAATACTAAACGGAAAAATATTTAAGGCATAAAAAAGATGATTAAGTTAGCAATAATAGGAACGGGCAGATGGGGAATGAACCATCTTAAGACATCGATATTACTTTTAGAACCCTCAGATATAACTGTATGTGATGCAAATCCGAAAACTAGAGAAAAAATATCGGCAATTAATGAAAATATTAAGTTCACAACAGAGATATCGGATATATTAAATGATCCTAAAATCAACGCATGTATAATATCAACGCCAGCTGAAACGCATTACGAAATTGCGAAAAATTGTTTAAATGCCAAAAAAAACTGTCTTGTAGAAAAACCTATAACTCTTTACTCCTATGAAGCGGAAGAATTATTAGCTATAAGTCAGAAATTCAATTTGAAGTTGATGGTGGGGCATGTGTTACTATATCATCCGGCGCTTCAGAAGATAAAAGAAGAAGTGGTCAACGGAAAAATAGGGAAGCTGCAGTACATATACAGCAATAGACTGAATCTCGGAGCAATCAGGAGTGAGGAAAATATTTTATGGAGTTTTGCACCACATGATATTTCGATAATTCAATTTTTGGTTGATAATAATCCCACAAAAATATTTGCAAAAGGGTTGGATATACTACAAAATAATATTGAGGATACCACAATAACTTATCTTGAATATCCCAATAATATAAATGCGCATATATTCGTGAGCTGGTTACATCCATTTAAGGAACAGAGAATGGTAGTAATCGGTGAAAAAGGGATGTATGTATTCGAGGATTCCTTGAAGACCGAAAAACTCAAATATTACGAAAAAGGATTTCGGATTAATAACGGAATAATTGAAAAATTTGAGAATGATTATGTGCCAATAAATTATGAAGAAAAGTCACCATTGACAGAAGAGCAAAGACATTTCTTTTATTGTATTGAAAAAAATGTTTCTCCGCTTACAGACGGGAAACATGCTCTGGATGTACTTAGAATACTGGAACAAGCTACAAAATCAATGAAAAATTAAAATTGAAAGGAAGATAAAATGACAGAGACAAAAAATTATTATGTGAATAACTTTGCAGTAGTAGATGATGGAGTAGAAGTTGGAGAGGGAACCAAGATTTGGCATTTTTCACATGTGCAGTCGGGGAGTAAAATCGGAAAAAAATGTGTGCTGGGACAGAATGTAAATGTTGGTAATAATGTGACAATAGGTAATTTTGTAAAGATACAAAATAATGTATCTGTATATGAAGGTGTAACGCTTGAAGATTATGTGTTCTGTGGTCCATCAATGGTGTTTACAAATATACTTGATCCAAAATGTAAATATCCACAAGTCGGTGCAGAGTATTATATAAATACGCTGGTTAAAGAAGGAGCTTCGATCGGAGCGAATGCTACAATAGTATGTGGGAATACGCTTGGGAAACACTGTTTAATAGGAGCCGGTGCCGTGGTTACGAAAGATGTTCCGGATTATGCTTTGATGGTGGGTAATCCGGCCAGACAAATTGGATGGGTAAGCGAAGCAGGAAAAAGATTGGTTTTCGATAAGGATGGAGTAGCATTTTGTAAGCAATCAGGAAAGAATTATAAGTTGCAAGACAACAAAGTAACTGAAATTTAATGGTAACTACAATTTATTAATGAATATGTCAAGCGACTATCCATTTTAGAGATATATAAAAAATTATTAATAAATAGGTTAAATGTATGAAAAGATTTTTCTTTGTGTTAATTATTGGATTATTCCTATTCGCGGGGTGCGGATCCGAATCAACTGATGAAACAATTAAGCGTCTTGAAACGGAGAATAAGGAATTAAAAAGCAAAGAAGAAGAAAAGAACATCTTTATTGAGGAGATGGCAACGACTTTGAATGGAATCCAAGATACGCTTGGCATTATCCAGCAACTGATTAATCGAGAAAGTATAAGTATTCAACTTTTTGAGAAATCGAACGAACTTGGAAAGCAAATTCAGAAGACACAAAAAGAAGAAATAATGTCCTCATTGCAATTAATCGCGGATGATTTGAGAACCAAACAAAAGAATATTTCGTCTCTAAACAAGCGGTTAAAGGATAGCAATTTTAGGATATCCGGATTGGAAAAGTTGCTTGCTAATTATGAGGGGATCATTAAGAAAAATCAAGAAGAAATAAAGTCAATGCAACTCAGAATTGGAGAACTTGAACAACAAAATCAAGAATTGATAGCTCAGAATAATGAGCTAACAAAGTCTAATGTAGAACTAGGAGAAACCGTCCAGAAGACCAAGACTGAATTGAGTCAACTTACACGGACTTCCAACACAATTTACTATAAAATCGGAAGTGATGATGAACTCGTAGAGGGTGGATTTGCCATGAAGACGGGGGGGGTACTAGGAATTGGAAGAACAATGCAACTTGCTCCGAATATATCGACAGCAAAGTTTTCTGAAGACATTGACTTATCAGATGAAAATCAAATAATTATTAATAAAAAAATCGATTCAATCGAAAAGATAATTCCACAACGAGATCAGGATTCTTATATATTCACGAGCAGAGGACCAAACAGCACTTTGCTTCAGATAAAGGATAAAACAGCTTTTTTGAAAGTATCTAAGTATTTACTAATTGTTATTGATGAATAAATAGTGGTTCAAAATCAGAAGTATTTAGCAAAGCCGTCAAACTAAGACGGCTTTTTGTTAAATTCCGAGGTTTAGATCAGGAGTTTAATCAAAACAAAACCTCCAATAAGCAAAACGGTAAAAGCCAGTGAAAGCCAGTTAAAATATTTATCAATGAAAAGTTTAATTCTTTCTCCGAATTTCCATAATAACAGAGATACGACATAAAAACGAGCTCCCCGGCTTATTATAGAAGCAATGATGAACATTAAAAGGTCGACATTAAAGGCTCCAGAGGATATCGTAATGACTTTGTATGGAATGGGAGTGAATCCAGCAGTGAAAACTATCCAGAAATCATACTGATGGTAAAGATCTTCCACTTCATAAAAAAGAGTTTCTGTGAATCCGGGCACATTAGTGAAGAAAAAATGAGCGATGCCTGTGAAAGAATTCGAAGGTGTCCACCAAAGATAGTGACCAATTGCATAACCCAGCAGCGCACCTAAAACGGATGCAATAGTACAATACAATGCGAATTTAAATGCTTTTTGTCTAAATCCTAAAACAAGAGCAATTAAAAGGGTGTCAGGTGGTATGGGAAAAAATGATGATTCAGCAAATGCAAGTAGAAAAAGGGCAATTACTCCATAAGGCGTAACAGCCCAATGGAGCACCCAGTCATAGAGTTTACGGATGATTTTCATTCAATACTTAAATTTTTAAATAACAATATGTAATTTAATGGTTTTAAGTGGATTCTGAAAAATAATTGTGCTACTTTTTGTAGCTTGTTGTATAGAAGAATTATGGTTATTTTAAACATTTAAATAACAAAATTTGTTTAAATCAAGTATTTTTGATTAAAAAGAGGATCAATGTCTAAAGATAAGAGTATCGATTTCCTTGACTATTTGGTATTTTTAGTCAAGTGGAAAAAGTTCTTAATTGTTCTTGCAATCAGTAGTATGGTTATTTCTTATATATATATTTATTTTGTTGCAGAACCACAATATGATTCAACAGCCTTGATTTTACCTTCCGAAGAAGAAGGGATTGGTGGCGTATCTTCACTGATGAAGAGTTTCAGTAGTTTGCCATTAAGCGTTGGAGGATTAAAAAAAGCCTCTCCAACGGATCTATATATAACTATCATATATAGTCGCTCAACCGCAAACAAGATGATCAAGAAATTTGATTTATACAAAGAGTACGATTTAGAAAGTTGGGAGAAAACCATCAAGCAATTGCAAAAAAATATTATAACGGAAGAGACCAACGAAAAAGCATTTGTAATTACAGTGAGGGGAAGTTCTCCCCAAAAATCTGCTGAAATGACCAACTTTCTTGTAGAAATTTTAAATGAATCTGTTATCACTTTGAATATTAAAAAGTCAAGGGAGAACAGAATATTTCTTGAGAACAGATATAATGAGATCAAATCCAACCTTAGAAAAGCGGAAGATGAAATGAAACGCTTCCAAAAAATATCAGGAGTATTTGAAGCAGAAAACCAGATTAAAGCGACCATTGAGTCATATTCTGAGATGGAAGCAGAGTTGGCCTTAAAACAAATAGAATTATCGGTAATGAATAAACTGTGGGGGGAAAGTGCGCCACAAGTTAAACAGGCGGAAGTCAGTGTAAAGGAATTTACTGATAAACTTAATGAAATTAAGAGTGGAAAAAAGAAAGACTCTTTTTTAATCCCCTTTAGTAATTTATCGGAAAATGTTATGGAATATTTCCGACTTTATCGGGACTTAGAAATAAATAATACATTACTGAAATTTATAATTCCTTTATACGAGCAGGCAAAATTTGATGAACAAAAAGAAGTACCGGTTTTTCAAGTAATTGACAGAGCAACTCCCCCCGAAAAAAGATCCTATCCCAAACGAACCATAATGGCGTTTGTTATTACTTTGATTATTCTTGCCATGGTCATATTTGTATTAATTATGCGGGAAATATTAATCAATACAAAAAATGAGAAAGTGATTTTCATTAAAGATAATCTTTTTAAATTCAGGAAAATATAAACCTAAAAGAGACCAGAACTTGACAGATAGTTTCAGCAACTTATCAATATCAAGCAAGAGATACTTATTTGTATCTTCCATTTTAGCTATTCCTATTCTTTTTCTTCTAACAACTTTAGTAAGATCAGAGTTAGCAATGATAATGATGGCTGGGATTGGATTGGTTCTTCTTGCGGTTTTTAATCTAGACATAACTATAAGAGTACTAATTGTAGCATTTTTTATTAATTATCTTTTCATGAATTTTCGAGTTTCTGTACTGTTTGTCCCAGTTGTTTTGCTTTCATTTCTAATTACTCAGCAGCATTTAAAAAAGGAAGAATTTTATAATCCTTTAACCAAATTTTTATTAATTTACTTTTTATTATGTTTACCTTCCCTTATTAATTGTAATGCATTAGGGGGAAGTTTGCTAATAGCTACTCAGTTTATTGCATTTATTACTGTTATCTATATTCTAACTTCATATATTAAGAGCACTTCGCAGATTAAAAGTTATATTAAACTTTTCATGATATTATCATTGATTAATGCAGTTCACGTTGTTATACAGGTTATATTGTATGGAGGAAGAAAATTTGGATTTGCTGGAATCATGTTTGTGGATTATGTTAATATTGCAATTATCGTGAATCTTCTTCTAGTTGTTCTGAGACGAGACCGAGGATATTTGGAATTCATTTTTCTTTTAACGCTAGCATTATTAGTTATTGTATCCGTTTTAATGCAAACAAGGAATTCCTGGGTCTCGATTGCCATTACATTCGGATTACTAGTAATGTACTTGTACACCAAAAGTGAATTGTATAATATTAGCAGGGCGAAAATCGCATATTTTGTGTCAGTAATAATACTCTTAATGGGAATTACGGTTCTTTTTATTGTCAGCAGAACTGATTTCAGTGATCGAGTAACAAATATTGAGATCAAAGAGGAAGTAGATATTCAAGAAGACATAGGCAATTCACTGCTTACCAGGTTACTTATTTGGGATACAACATTCAGAGCATTTTCAGCACATCCTATAGTCGGGATTGGCTGGTATTCCTTCCCAATAGTTTCTGAACAGTACTCGCAATTGCCTGAAATTCTTTTTGAAAAATATGTAGAGGGATTAACGCCTCATGTTGGTTATTTTGCTGTATTAGCTGAAACAGGGTTAATAGGATTTTCCGGATTCATTCTTTTACTATTTATGATAATAAAAAATGCAAACAGAGTTGTTAATAAGAGTCGAAACAGAGAGGAAAGGTTTATTGCCACAATACTGCTATGGGTATTAATATATATCACCGTTTCTTTATCAATGACTGATGCCTGGTTGTGGGGGGTGGGTATAATAGTCTGGGGATTTTTTATTGGATTACTTGGGGGATTGTATCGTATTGTCAACAAGATCAGTATTGAGCAATAATGAAATCAGATGGAACTAATTCATTCTGGCTTGCGGTCCAGTATTTGTCCACGTTACTGATCTCATTTATTACCATTAAACTTAATATGATGCATTTCGGAAATGAGTTGTTTGGAATGTGGATCGCGCTCACTTCATTATGGACAATGGGGACTGCACTGGATCTGGGTTTTGGACTTGCCGTGATTAAGCATATTTCCGGAAGCAGGAGAAATAATAACATTGAAGAAACAAATGCAATCGTAACAAATGCTTTTATTGTTTTTATAATTATTGGACTTATAGTGCTATTGGGGGGGATATACTTATCATTCATTCTTTATTATTTGAATGAAGATTTTGTATCGATAAAAAACCGTGATATAGCTATTTGGTTAGTTCCTATAATGGGGATCAACTTTCTATTTCAATATCTTTCAATTTTCTTCAGATCTGTGTTTGAAGGATTGAACTATTTTTCAATTTCGAGTATACTTGGAATTATATATAATTTGATGATATTTCTAGCGGTAATGTTTGTAACAATATTTGATTTATCTCTTATTGAGTTAACTTTAATGTATAGCTTTTCTTCGTGTATTACGTTAATAACTTTTATTATTATTCTGCGAAAAAGATTTCAAGAAATAAAGATTAAACATCATTTGCTCTCAATGTCTGAAATCAAAAGAATGTTCAGCTTTAGTATTCATATTCAAATTAGTTCTATTTTCAGTGCGTTGTTTGATCCAATTATTAAATATATACTTGGAAGCTATTCTTCATTATCGATAATAACATTTTATGAAATTGCACGAAAATTTGCGATTTCAGTATCCGGTTTATTTTACGCTTCTTTCAGAACGTTTATACCGAAATCTAGTGTTCTCGTGAGTAAAACTGAATATGAGCAATACATATTAAAAGAAGGGGTTAAATTATCAAATTACGGAATTCTGTACTCCGGAATAGTGTTTGGAATTTTAAGTATTATCATCATATCTATAATTCAATTGTGGTTTGGTTACGAGGAAATAATCCTACTTTATTTAATTTTAGCTATTCCGGAAGCTTTAAATACCATGGGATATTCAATATATATTTTTCTACTAGGGATTGGTAAAGCTTTTTTACTAGCTATAATACAACTGATAAATTTATCATTTGTTGTGATTATGCTTTTAATAAGCTATCATTATTATGACAGCTATTCAGGACTATTCGGACTAACACTATCTGTAATATTATCATTTATACTTATGATTGTGTATTGCAAAAGAATACTTGGATTACAAGTAGTTGATTATCTTAAAAGAATTTATTTATTCAGGATCAACGCACTAATTATACTAATGTTAGTCTCATATTTATCTGTAAAATATAGTGATTTCAATTTGTATGTAGTAATATCAATAATCAGTTTATTTAGTATGATACTAAATTTCAGATTAATTCGCAATTATGGCATAGAAATATTTCTATTATTTAAAGATAAGATAGGAAATAAAAACTTGTGATATGAAAAAACCATTAGTATCTGTTATCATCTCAACATATAATTCTGAAAATTTTATTGTCGGACGATTAGAGGATCTAATTGAACAGACAATATTTGAAGACATTGAATTAATTATTGTCAATAGCGGTTCTCTACAGGATGAAGAAAATAAAATAAAACTATTCCTTGAAAAGTATGGAAATATCAAATATTATCGAACTAGTGAACGGGAAACTATATATAGAGCGTGGAACAGAGCTATTAAAATAGCTTCAGGAAAGTATATAACAAACGGAAATACTGACGACCGATTAGTGAGTAATGCCTTAGAAATGCTAAGTACCTATCTCACTAATAATGAAGACGTTGCATTGGTCTATGGAAATCAATACATAGTTAAATCTGTTGATAAGGCTTCAATAAAAGAGAATATAATAGATAAATATATTACTCCAGACTATTCTTCATTTCAACTATGCTATCAATATTTCGCAGGTTCGCAATCGATGTGGAGAAGCAGTCTTCACTTTCAGGAGAATATTTGGTTTGACGATTCTTACGAAGTAGCCGGAGATTATGAATTCATAACCAGAGTGGCACTTAAACATAAGATTAGTCATATCAATGAATTTGTGGGATATTATTACAAATCTACAAATAACACTAATAAAGAATTTCAAAACACTTCACAGACCATTAATGAAACAATAAAAATTCAAGAAGTATACACCCCACTATACATTAAATCGCTTTCTAAGGAAGACAGGAAAACATTAGTATTGAGATTGTTGCTACTATTAGAAATTCCCAGAAAATTATATGGGCTGATAAAAAAAATATGTGATTGTCACTACAAAAGAAAAATAGTACCAACAAGAATATACCTCACTTTTATAATTTCTGTTTTATTAGAGAATGAAGGGAATTATCAGAAAGCCCTAAGGTTATGCAAGAAATATGAAAACAATGATAGTGCTATTATTCTTCATCGCAGAATTAAAAATCTAATCAAAAATAATCATGAACGATAAAACAGGGCTTGCAATTATAACATGTAACCGGGAGGAGTTATTTCAATCTGCTCTAAAGTCACTTCCAAAAGTTGATTATAATGTTGTGATTAATGACGGAAAGCCGCTGAGAGAGAGATGTGATAAATTAAAAATTGATGATTATATTCAGCATAAAAGAAATGTTGGAATTGGAAAATCTAAGAATGAAGCATTAAAAATGATGATGGACGCAGGGTGTGATCATCTTTTTATCAGTGAAGACGATGTTGAAATAATCGATACAGAAATATGTTATAAATATATTCAGGCATCAAAATTAACGGGGATAAAACATTTCAATTATGCATATCATGGCCCAGATAATAAAGATGAAAATGGGAATTCTAAATCTCGTATGATTATTCAATATAAGGAAATATTAATAGGGCTTCATTATTATCTTGGAGGGGCATTTTCTTATTATCATAAAGATGTTATAGAAAAAGTTGGCTATCTTGATGAAAGATTTAAGAATTATCATGAACATGTTGAACACACGCTCAGAATCATTAAGGCTGGGTACCATCCGCCTTTTTGGTGGTTCGCTGACTTAGCTGGAAGTCAAAAAATGATCAGAGATCTTGATCCCGATTTGACAAGGAGCGTAATCAGAAAAAACAAAATAGTTTATGGGTTGCGTCTGAGGTATTATACTCATCTTTTTAACAAAAAAATCGGTTGTAGAATCGAAGAACTACCCAAATTCAATGGGGATCAAGTACGTATAATTCTTGCAGAAATTGAAAAAATGCATGCCGGTTAAAAAGAGTGAAATAGCAGGGATAGTAGTACTTTACAATCCCGACAACGAAGTTATTAAGAACATACTTTCCTATTCTTCCCAGGTTAACAAGCTTTATGTTTATGATAATTCGGATACATTAAATTCCAAATTGATTGAAAAAATAAGGGCAATTAATAACATCATTTATATAACAGAAAATTCTAATAAAGGAATTGGATATGCTCTGAATATAGGAGCATCAAAAGCAAAAATGGAAGGATATAAATATGTGCTGACAATGGATCAGGACAGTAGTACATCACCAAATTATGTTGAGGAATTGCTTTCTGCCTTTATTGAGATACAAAACACCGGATTAGCGACACCTTTTTATCAGAACAAATATGGAACCAAGAAATCGGGTATTGAGAAATATCTTCAAATCACCACAGCAATGACATCAGGCAATCTTCTCAGTCTTGATGCATATGATAAAACTGGAAATTTCAAGGATGAATACTTTATAGATTATATTGATATTGAATATTGTCTTAGGTTAAAAAAAGTCGGATACAAAGTAATTCAAGTAAATACAGCGTTACTTAATCATAACGAGGCAAACATAAGTGAAAAGCACTTTATTATTAGAAAAGTATATCCATACAATAACAGTCCCCTGAGATTCTATTATAAAACGAGGAACTACAAATATCTATGTTTAGAATACTCCAATAACTTTCCATACGAAATTCATAGAGAGAGACTTTTTTTTATAAAAAACGTAATAAAAATGCTTCTTTTTGAAGAGAAAAAAAGAGAAAAAATTAAAATGATGCTACGTGGTTTAAAAGATTACCAGAAAAGGAAAACTGGAAAACTTCAGATATGAAAGTATCAGTCATAATTGTGAATTTCAATAATTTCAAGTATTTAAGGCAATGTATAAAGTCAATTAAAGACTGTCATGTTAATCTTTTGTACGAAATTATTGTGGTTGATAATAACTCTGAGGAAGGAAATATAAGAGACATCATAAAAGATTTTGAAGGAGTTAAGATAATTCAGAACAAAGAAAATCTAGGATTTGCTAAAGCTAATAATCAGGGTCTAAGGATAGCGAAAGGTGACTACATTCTTTATTTGAATAACGATACGATTTTTATTGAAAATACTTTGGAAAAGGTACTGGATTATTTCGATAATTCATTAAATAAAAATATGATTATAGGTTGTAAACTTCTAAATGAAGATCATTCACATCAAGAATGTATAGCGGATTTTGACTCACCTGCAAATATTTTCGGAGAAGCATTTTTTCTGTATAAGATATTTCCCAATTCAAAAAGCTTAAACAAGTATCACCTGAATTACAAGAATATTGATACTGTCGTGGAAACAGATACTGTTAAAGGGGCATTTATTTTCATGAAAAGAGAAGATGCAATACGAATGGGTGGGTTTGATGAGGATTATTTCTTTTATTCAGAAGAAGTAGATATGTGTTACAGGTTTAAAGAATCAGGGGGTAAGGTAATATACTATCCATTGACTTCTTTAGTACATCTGGGTGGGGGGACGACTCGTAATCTTCATTGGTTTATGTTCAAAAATCAGACTCTGAGCAAACGAATATTTTATAAAAAGCATTATTCGGGGCTTAATTATCAGCTTGTTGTTCTATTTCATTATTGGGGAATTATCATTCGAGTCCCAATTTATTTTTTAGGTGGTATCTTTTCATTCGAATCTCACCTAATTAAAAAAAGTTACTATTACTGCAAGCAATTGTTTGTTCAACTCCCTAAAAGATAAAAAGCTTATTACATCTATCTGAAATTGTGCGATTTATTCTCAATATTAATAACATTTATTAACCTGCTGTGTTAGATAATAAGGATATGGGTAGTTTTATTTTTCATCTAATAAGGTTAAATTTATAATTAATATTTAATTAAATTTAAGAAAAGTTGAAAATCCTACAAATATCTCCACATTTAGGTGTACCACCCAATACAGGTGCAAATATCAGTGTGTTTGGTATAACCAAGTACCTTTCTTTATTGGGTCATGAAATTGATTTTGTTTCATACAGAAAGAATTTCAATTTAGAAAGTACACTAAAAGATCTGAGACCATATTGTGATCCTACAATTTTAGATATACAAACAGGAAACAATGTTATATCTGCAATATTTAATGTTTTTTCGCATGTTCCCTACAATGTTTCAAAGTATATAAATAGAGATCTTCGAGAATTTATAATTAAGTACTTCAAGAATAACAAACCTGATATAATACATATTGACCATCTTCACATGGCATGGATAGTGGATGATATAAGAGAACTTACAAACGCACCAATAGTACTAAGAGAGCACAATGTTGAGACAAATATCATGAAAAGGTTTTCTGAGAAAGAGAGTAATATTTTGTTGAGATGGTATTCTGCTCGTCAAGCAAAAAAACTTGAAAATTATGAAGTTAAGTACTGTAGAAAATTCAATAAGTGTATAATGATTACTTCTGTTGATGAGCAACAAATAAGGCAACTTGATTCTAGAATTGATACCACTACAATTGAAGCAGGTATTGATGAACATTTATTAAATTATCGAAAAAAAGAAGTTATTCCCAAATCTCTTTTTCATATTGGGTCTTTAGACTGGTACCCCAACAAGGATGGTTTAGAATGGTTCCTAAATTCGGTGATGCCAAGTTTGAGTGAACAAATACCAGAAATAAAGCTATTTATTTATGGGAGCGGTGCAGAAAAGTTAAAAATAGATAGTAAAGTTAAAGACAATATTGAGATATGTGGATTTGTATCTAATCTAGCGCAAAATATCTTAAATAAAGAATTGATGATCGTTCCATTACGAATCGGAAGTGGAATTAGATTAAAGATTTTAGAGATGCTAGCAATGGGTTGTAATATTCTTACAACCGAGATAGGCAAAGAGGGTATAAATGCAGAAAACAAAAAGCATTTACTAATAGGTAATAGTGCAGAAGAATTCAAATCTATAATTATTGATTATTTAAATGGCAAATACGATAAAGAATTAATTTCAAATAATGCAAAAGATTTGATAAGAGAATCTTATACATGGCCAATAATTGCTAAAAGGTTTGAAAATGAATACATGAAGATAATAGAATTTAATAAGATGAGAAATATTGCATGGTAGTTTTAGAAACTATTTTTATTATCGTTTTGTTTTTGATGCTTCATACATATTTTTTGTATCCAATAAGTATTTACTTGATTTGTCAATTAAAGGGAAAAGCCACCCATGGAAGCGTTGAAAAATATAGCACTGTCTCGATTCTAATAGCAGCTTATAATGAAGAAAAAGTAATCAGGGAAAGAATTGAAAATCTATCAGAAGCGCATAAAGAATTTCAGTATTTCGAAGTGCTTGTAGGATCGGACAACTCCTCGGATAGCACAAATGATATTCTAATTGAATTATCGAAAAAGTATGAGTGGCTTAAGTTTTATAATTTCCAGGTAAGAAACGGAAAAGCCGGAATATTAAATAAATTATATCAAGAAGCTAAGGGAGAAATCTTAGTTTTTACGGATGCAAATACAGTTTTTCAAAGAGATGCTCTTAGTGTACTGTTAAGAGGATTTCAAGATTTAACTGTCGGAGGGGTATGTGGGCGCTTAATTCTAAATGATGATCGAGTGCAGATAAATGAACCTTTAGAGGAAAGAAGGTATTGGAGATATGAAACTCAAATTAAACAAATGGAAGGGAAATTAGGTATCTTAATAGGTGCCAATGGGGGGATTTTTGCAATTAAAAAAGACCTCTTTCAAGAGATCCCAGTTAATAGACCTGTTACCGATGATCTATTTTTAACCTTAAATGTATTAAGTAAGGGTTACAAATTTATATATGAAAGGGATGCCATAGCTTTTGAAGATGTTGGTCAGAATGTGCAAACAGAATTTAAGAGAAAAGTTCGTTTTTCCGCAACTAATTTTCAAACGATTGCCTTTTTTAAGGATTTTTTATTTTTCCGACCTGCTTTGGTTTCATATGCTTTTTTATCCCACAAAGTCATCAGATGGTTTTTTCCTTTTTTGGCAATTTTTTTATTCATTTTGACTGTCTTAATAGCGAGAGAAAAAGTCCTTTATCAATATTTTCTTTATACTCAGATTTTATTTTTTGTATTAGCTTTTTTGGGATACTTAATGACCAAATTAAAAAAGAAACTGACTATATTTTCTATTCCATTCTTTTTTATAATGGCAAATACGGCAATTATTTTAGGACTTGCGAAATATATTTCTAACAGTCATAGTGTTATTTGGGAATCAACCAAAAGATAGCAAATAATGGATAAGAAAATAAACAAAGCAGTAATTCTTCTAATCGATTTTATTACCATTAATCTTGCTTGGTTAACATTTTTCTATTTTAGAGTAGAAAGTGGGTTGTTTCAATTAATTACATCGCCAGAAATGTACATATCCATGATAGTAGTATATATATACTGGTTATTAGTATTCTTTTTTGTGGGAATGTATAGGACCTGGTTCGCACTTTCTCGATTTGATGAGATATCAGTATTATTAAAATCAACATTCTTTGGTGTATTAATTCTATTTTCCATAATATTTTTTGATGATTTCACACATGGTGTTCAATCATCAAACCGATATTTGATATTTATTTATTGGGGATTCATTTTTATTTATGTCTCTGCAGGAAGAATTTTAGTAAGAAGCATCCAAAGAAATTTGTTAATTCGGGGTATTGGGAGAAGGAACGCAATTATAGTAGGCTTCAATAAAAAATCAATGGAGGTTGCAGATGAGATTCTTAATCATCGGGGTTTAGGGCTGGATATTCTGGGATTCATTGAAGTCAGTGAAGATAATCTAGAAAAAGAGTATAAAGGTTTTAGGGTATTAGGGAAAGTTGACCGAATAACAGATATCATTAGTAATAAGGAGATTCGTGAGGTAATAATAGGTTTAGAGCATCATGATGAGGACATTTTAGTTGAAATAATTAGCAAATGTGAGAACAGGGATGTCGGAATAAAAATTGTTCCTGATTTATACGATATTCTTAGTGGTCAAGCCAAAACTATGCAACTTTATGGATTGCCATTGATAGATATCAATCCTCAATTGATGCCGGAGTGGGAAAAGAAAATAAAAAGGCTTTTGGACATTATTATTGCCTTTATTGCTATAATATTTTCGTTGCCTCTTATTATCCTGGTCGGAATTGCTATAAAAATTGATTCAAATGGTCCCGTTTTCTATCGACAAGAGAGAACCGGCAAGGATGGGAAAACCTTCAAGATTTTCAAGTTCCGATCCATGGTTGTGGATGCAGAAAAAAATACTGGACCAATATGGTCAACAAAAGATGATCCACGAGTAACGCGTGTAGGCAAAATTGTGAGGAAAGTAAGGATTGACGAAATTCCACAAATGATAAATGTTCTGAAGGGGGATATGAGTTTAGTGGGACCAAGACCAGAAAGGCCTTTCTTTGTTGAAAAACTTGCTAAAGAGATACCTTATTACAAGAGACGTTTAAAGGTTAAACCCGGTGTTACCGGTTGGGCCCAGATAAAACATAAATATGATGAATCAGTAGAAGATGTAAGAGAAAAATTAAAATATGACTTGTTTTATATTGAGAATATGTCTTTAAGGATGGATTTCAAGATACTTTTTAGGACTGTTTTTGTCGTATTTTTTGGCAAAGGACATTATGATTGAGTTTGAACTTAAGAATTATTTTAAGTATTTTAAACTATAAATTAAATTATTAACCTATATGACATATATGGAAAAAACACTAATAATTATCCCAACATACAACGAAATTAATAATATAAAGAATATAGTGCAACTTATTTTGGATTCGTATGATAATTTGGTTGAAATTCTAATCGTGGATGATAATTCACCTGATGGCACGGGTACCTGGGTTGAAGAGGAGAGCAAAAAACAATCAAGGTTACATATTTTAAAGCGAGAAAAAAAACTTGGATTGGGAACAGCCTATTGTGCAGGATTCCAGTTTGCTTTAGAGAATGATTTTGATTATATAATGGAGATGGACGCGGATTTTTCTCATGATCCAAAAGAGATCGGTAATTTTTTAATCGCGATTGGACCGTATGATTTAGTCGTGGGGAGTAGATATCTAAAAGGTATAACAGTAGTCAATTGGCCAATGCAAAGACTTCTATTAAGCTGGTTTGCCAATAAGTACACTAGATTAATTACGGGATTGCCTATTTCGGATGCGACTGGTGGATTTAAATGCTTTCGAAGAAGAGTCTTAGAGGCAATAGATTTAAATAATATACATTCAAACGGTTATTCGTTTCAGATTGAAATGACATTCAAAGCGTGGAAGAAGGGGTTTAAAATTGGTGAAATACCAATTGTATTTACTGAAAGAGAAAAAGGGAGTTCAAAAATGTCCAAGAAGATAGTGTGGGAGGCTGTTTTTATGGTATGGAAGTTAAGGATTAAGAGTATTCTAGGTATCTTAAAATAAAATTAATGGATCTATCAATAATCATAGTAAACTACAATGTTAAAGAGTTTCTAGAAAACTTATTGAATTCTCTTGATAAAGCCACACGAAAAATACGTTCAGAGGTAATAGTAGTTGATAATGCATCCGATGACGGGAGTATTGAGTTAATCAAAGGGAAATTTTCCAACATAAAATTAATTGAAAACAAAGAAAATGTGGGATTTAGTAAGGCTAATAATTTAGGTTTAAAGATTGCTAAAGGGGAATACTTATTATTACTGAATCCAGATACTATTGTTGAAGAAGAAACTTTTGAAATTATGGTGTCATTTTTCAGAAAAAATCCAGAAGTTGGATTAGCCGGATGTAAAATACTTAATCCAGATGGTACTTTGCAGTTGGGTTGTAGGAGAAGTTTTCCCGGACCATGGAACTCATTTTGTAAAGTATCAGGATTGAGTGCGTTATTTCCAAAGAACAAACTATTCTCTAAATATAATCTTACTTATTTAGATGAAAACCAGACACACGAAGTGGATGCTATATCGGGTTCATTTATGATGTTGAGAAAAAATGTATATGAAAAAATTGGAGGATTAGACGAGGATTTTTTCATGTATGGTGAAGATCTTGATTATTGTTTTCGCGTGCAGCAGAGTGGATATAAAGTCTATTACGTTCACAAAACGCAGATTATCCATTATAAGGGAGAGAGTACAAAAAGAAGTGGTATTGATGAAATAAGACATTTTTATAATGCAATGCATCTGTTCGTTAAAAAGCATATTACAAGTTCGTTTATGTTTGAAACTTTACTTCGCATGGCAATAATGATGCGAGAGTTTGTGGCTTTCCTTGCACGAGACAAAATAGTTATAATATCTATATTCACTGATTATATTTTATTCGGTCTTGCACTTCTAGTATCTGAAGAATTTTATAGAAATATTACAACATGGGGTGGATTTAGCCCGGAATCCTTAGTCATAATACTAACGATACCAGCCATAATTCAGGTATTAATTAGTATAATAATTGGGAATTACAAGCGAGACACTATATCAGTATTAAGCAACTTTACCGCGGTCCTTACAGGATTCTTTGTTATTTCCGCATTGACATTCTTTTTCAAAGAGTATGCATACAGCAGGGTAGTAGTTATTATTAGTTATTTTATAATATTTACAACAACTACTCTGTGGAGAGTGTTGTATAAAATATTTCTAAAAGACGGGGGTATTAAGAATGCGAGAATAAAAACTTTAATAGTTGGAACTTCACAAGCGGAAATTGAAATTGCAAATAAACTAAAAGCTCAGAAGACCACACTTTATTCAATTATTGGACTGATTTCAAAAACAAGAAAAGAAATCGGAAAAAAAATTGAAGACTATGAAGTGATAGGGAGTACTGATAACATACGAAAAATTATTAGCGATAAAAAAGTTAATGAAGTGATATTCAGTTCAAAAGAGTTATCTTATAAAGAAATCATGAGAATAGTCTCATACTGTCAGAAAGAAAACGTGGAGTTCAAATTAGCCGGAGACGGTTTGGACTTTCTAGTTGGAAAATCATCTGTTAATTTGTTAACTGATTTACCAGTAGTTGAAATAAGTTATAAAATAGCAGATCCAGTTAACAAGGCATTAAAAAGAATGTTAGATATTGTTATTAGTATTTGTATAATCCTTTTTTATCCGGTTATCTCTTTAATTCGGAATAAAGGAAGCTATACGGTCAGAATACTTAAGAAAATTCCATATGTTTTAATAGGGAAGTTGAGTATTGTAGGACCGAGAGTAGTTTCCGAAGCAAATGATTTATTTTTAGGGAAAAAGGGAATAACAGGAATGTGGTTTATTGAGGAAAGTATAGATATAGAAAAAACGGATATTTTCTATGCTAAAAATCAAAATATTTGGCTTGATTTAGAAATAATAGGTAAATCAATATTAAGAATAATAAATAGTGAAAAAGATGGCAAAAACTTTACTTGAATTTGAAAAACCAATAGTTGAATTAGAAGAAAAATTGGTAGAAATGAGGAATCTTTCTTCAACTTTAAATATTGACGAAGAGATTAGAGTAATTGAAGAAAAAGTAAAAATGCTAAAAGAAACGGTGTATAAGGACTTGACCAGATGGCAAAGAGTGCAATTAGCGAGACATCCTGAAAGACCCTACACGCTTGATTATATTTATCTGATGACTCATGATTTTATAGAGTTACATGGAGATAGGAAATATAAAGATGATAAAGCAATTGTAGGGGGATTCGCAAAAATTGATGAATTCAATGTGATGATTATAGGGCATCAGAAAGGGAGAGACACAAAAAGTAATGTCTACAGGAATTTTGGAATGCCAAATCCGGAAGGATACAGGAAAGCCTTACGATTAATGAAGTTAGCTGAAAAATTTAATATACCTATTATTACCTTCTTAGATACTCCAGGTGCTTATCCAGGGATTGAAGCTGAAGAGCGAGGTCAAGCAGAAGCAATTGCAAGAAATCTTCTTGAAATGAGCTTATTAAAGGTTCCCATAATTGTTGTAGTCATAGGTGAGGGAGCGAGTGGAGGAGCATTAGGAATCGGAATGGGTGACAGGGTTTTGATGTTGGAAAATACCTGGTATTCTGTTATAAGTCCGGAATCATGTTCAAGCATTCTATGGAGAAGCTGGGACTACAAGGAACAAGCAGCCGAAGCTTTAAAATTAACGTCAGAAGATCTTCTTAAATTGAAAGTGGTTGACAGGGTAGTTGCCGAGCCACTAGGTGGAGCACATAAAAATCACGAAGAAATGGCATTGACACTTAAATCAGTATTGAAAGAAGAACTTTCGCAGTTACTCAAAATCAAACCAGAAAAATTGCTCGAAAACCGTATCGAAAAATTTGGTGCAATGGGCGAATTCAATGAATAACTCAGGAATTTAAAACGAGGCGATATAGCTATGTTACAAAACAAGTGTGAAATTCGTGTACGTTATGCAGATACAGATCAAATGGCCTTTGTTTGGCACGGCAACTATCTTGAATATTTTGAAGTTGCAAGAACCGAGATGCTTCGAAAAACGGGATTATCATATAAATCACTTGAAGATACCGGATATTATCTTCCATTAATTGAATCCCATACGAATTATAAAACACCGGGTAAATATGATGAGGTCTTGGAAATTACAAGTGAGATGCGGGAAATTCCATCTGCCAAGATGAGAGTAGACTATACAGTAAGAGAGAAAAACAGTCAGCGATTAATCGCAACCGGTTATACTATTCATTGTTTTATGAGGACCGGGAGCTATAAAGTTACCAGAGTACCAGAAATATTTATTAGTTTAGTTAAGAAATGCTTTGAAGATGAAAACATATAATTATGATGGAGCAATAGTATCAGCACTGGAAGAGGATATTCAAAATGGAGATATTACTACATCTGCTATATTGATTAATCCGAGAAAGGCTTTTGCGGAATTTCTTGTGAAAGAGTGTGGGATAATAGCAGGAGTAAAAGTATGTGAAAGAGTATTCTTGCTGAAGAACAGCGAGCTAGAATTCGAATCCATTATTGAGGATGGTACACAAGTTAAAGAAGGGAAAATTATTGCAACAGTAAAGGGAGATGCGAGTTCGATCTTACAAGCCGAAAGAACTGCCTTAAATTTTTTACAGAGGATGAGCGGGATAGCAACAATAACGAACAAGTTCGTAAAAAAGATTAAGCACACTAAAGCAAAAATTTTGGACACAAGAAAAACTGTTCCTGGATTGAGACATTTTGATAAGCTAGCTGTCAAGTTAGGAGGGGGAGAGAATCACAGATTTGGATTGTATGATATGTTTCTTATCAAAGATAATCATATTGAAGTTGCTGGTTCAATAACAGAAGCGATAGAACAATGCAGAGATTATCAAAACCGGAATAAGACCAATTACAAAATAGAGGTCGAGGTAAAGAATCTAAATGAAATCGAAGAAGCACTAAAATGCAATGTGGAAATTATTATGCTGGATAATTTTTCGACAGGGATGATGAAAGAAGCAGTAAAACTAGTAAATGGAAGGTGTTTGACAGAAGCCTCTGGGGGTATTACTCTTGAAAATGTTGCTGAAGTAGCTGAAACAGGAGTAGATTTTGTTTCAACCGGAGCCATTACCCACAGTGTTAAAGGTCTTGATATATCGTTAATGATAAGACATAAAATAAATGATTGAAAAGTTAAGACAACTAACAAAAGAGACGGTGATTTATGGTATAAGTACAATACTTGGAAGATTTCTTAACTTTATTCTTGTACCTTTCTATACAAATATTTTTATCCCAGAAGAATACGGTATTATTACAAATGTTTATGCTTTAATCGCTATACTAAATGTAGTCTTTCTATATGGGCTTGATTCTTCCTATCTTAAATTTGCCACCGAAGTTGATTTAAAAGATAAGAAACTGGTTTTTTCTGTTCCAACAATAACAATACTTGTAAGTACCTCCATAATATCAATGTTAATTATTTTTGTTCAAGAACCCATCATGGGATTCCTAAGTATAGGAACAGACTATTCGTTTGTTATTTTACTATCCCTACTGATTTTAGTTTTCGATACACTCGCTGTAATTCCATTTTTATATCTCAGACTTGAAAACAGGGCTGTGCTTTTTACAATTATTAAAGTCAGCAATATTGTTATTAATGTTGCATTAAATATTGTACTTATTGTAGGTTTTAAGTGGGGAATCGAGGGAGTGTTTGTTAGTAACTTAACCGCTTCATTATTCTCATTAATGTGTGTACTGCCGATATATCGAAAACTTTTCGTTTTCAGGTTTGATAAGAGAATATTCAGGAGGTTTATTAGATTTGGTCTACCATATCTACCTGCAGGGCTTGCATCAATATTTATACAAGTAATAGACAGACCAATAGTTGAACAACTAACTGATCTAAACCAATTGGGGATCTATCAAGCCAATTATAAGCTGGGGATTTTCATGATGCTATTTGTCTCAATGTTTCAATTTGCCTGGCAACCATTTTTTTTAAAGAATGCAAAAGATCCGCATGCAAAGGAATTATTTGCAAAGGTCTTTACATACTTTACAATTACAGGGAGTTTAATTCTTGTAACTCTTTCCCTATTTATTGATGATATTGTTAGAATCAGTATACTTGGACGACATTTGATCGGGACTGCTTATTGGAGTGGTAATAACATTGTTCCAATAGTACTTTTAGGATATCTGTTTAACGGTTTTCATGTGATTTTTTCAGCCGGATTATACATAAAAGAAAAGAGTGATTCAGTACCTGTAATTATGGGAATTAGCGCAATTGTTAATATAGGGGCAAATTTTCTGTTAATTCCAGTGTGGGGAATAACCGGTGCAGCAGCAGCTACGCTGGCAAGTTATATCGTAATGGCTGCGGGTTATTACATAGTATCGCAAAAACTATATTTTATAAAATATGAGGTGTTAAAAATCTTAAAACTGGCTATAAGTATTGGATGCATTGGAATACTATATTATATTGTTATTCCAGAGGAAAGTATTAATTCATTAACCAAAGGATTAATGACATTTTTATTCATTTTATTATTGATACTTACTGGTGTAATATCAAAAAAAGAATACGAGGGTTTTAAAACTTTTATAAAAAGATAAACAAAATATAAATTTTTTTTTGTAATTTGTATCAGGTGATTTAGTAAGATAGACAGAGATGATAACTGAAGAAAAAATAGCTGTTCTTGTAAAAGAAATTCAAAGAAACAACCAAGGTTGTTTTAAGGAATTCTTTTTTATTATGCAACCGATAGTTTTCAGTTTTATTCTCAAATATACTTCAAATCGAGAATCTGCCGAAGACTTAACGCAGGAGACCTTTATCAGATTTTGGGCCAGCAGGGACAAACTAGATTATAATTCTTCCCCTAAAGGATATTTATTTAAAATTGCCAGAAATCTGTCCTTAAATTATTTAGTTAGAGAAAAAAAACCATTAAAAATTCCAAACGAAGATGATTACTTGATTTTACTAAGTCAAAACAGGGAAGATGAATTGAGGAGGGTGTTTTTTCATGATGATTGTCAGAAAGCAATTAATATGTTACCCGAGAGGTGTCGAGCCACATTTTTGTTAAGTAGATATGGCGGATTTAATTATTATGAGATTGCTGAAATAATGGATGTATCTCTTCAAACTGTAAAGAACCAGATGAATAAAGCGATTTCGGTGTTAAAAAAACTTTTATCTTATCACATAGATTAGAGAGCCCAACTTAGAGAAGCAAAAATAGATCTGGAGTTATAAATGCTTTGTCCTGCATATATACCTATATCCTGAGTCGTTCTTCCAAGTCTTCCCTGTAATTGAAAGAGCAGAGGTTCAAGTAACTTGACTTTGTAGGATGCATATATCTCTGAAGTAATGAAGTAGAGATCCATAATAATACCCAATTTGGCACCAACCAAGATATTGTGTTCATCAAAACTTAGTCCAGTGTACTCACCCCATAAGGAATGAGAGGTGAAATTATGAGGGGAAAAATAGAAACGAGTGGTTTTTACAAAATTTGTCACTGCAAATTCGTAACCAGCTATCAATTCAGGCAAGAAGTATTTTCCGAACCGAAGATCATAAATTTCTCCCTTATTTTTAATAGTATCGTTAATGTCAAGAAATTTATAGTTCCCTGAAATTCTAAAGACATCAAGATATTTGTAATCACCGGACAAAATATACATCTCGGGACGGAATGTGGCATTTGTAAGGAGTTTGGAGTATAGGATCTCCGGTGCATCAGTTGTCAAATAAGTAAGTGAGAAAGAATAAACACTGTCTTGCGAAAACCTAGCAAAGAGATTAAGTATATCAGATTTTCTACTTGAAGCCGAGAAAATTTTAGTGCCGTAGACCGATCCTAAGGTTAGATTTAAAATCCTGAAATAAATTCCCGAAGTGATTGATGAAAAATGGGAAGGAAGTAAAGAGGATGTGGAGGACCCGTAAAGATAAGAACCACGATTGTATGCTAAAGAGAGTGAAAGAAAATCAAGTGCTCCAATTTCATAATTGAGTCCATAATTCAGCATGTCAAAACCAGCATTATCAGAAAAATAGGATGCTGATGGTGTCAAAGATGAATAAATCGGGAAAGAGCTTAAAAACGATTTGACACCACTAACCGGGAGCCAACCAATTCTTTGTTCCAATAAAGCGATTTCAGAAGAGTCTTCAGTAGCATCGAGCATATTTTCATATTGTATTCGAGCTTTTTTATTCATACCAGCGCTTTTATAAGCATCACCGAGGAAAATGTTTAGATAGAAGTCTTCAGGTTCGACTTCTCTGAGCCGTTCAAGTTCAGTCACAGCTGTTAAGGAATCACCTTTCCACAAGTATGCTTTAGCCCTGCTGTAGTCGACGTTAAAATTATAATCCTCCTGAAGAAGATTAGTATAAATATCAATAGCTTTGTCGTATTGTTTTGCACAAGTTAATGCGTCAGCGTATTCTTTTTGAACAAGTCTATTGGGTTGTGCTTTTGCAATGAATTCTTCAAAGTGGACTAAAGAACCATCACAATCACCCGAAGCAACGGTTTCTCTAGCACGGTCAAGAATTTCGAAAAGTTTGTTTTCTTCAAATCGAAGTTTTTCAAAAGTAATACGGAGATCAAGGGTATTAATCTCGTTTGCATCTGGATTTACTTCGCGAGAGCGAGCTAAAAAACTGTCAGCTGCATCGAAGTCCTTGAGTGCTACAGTAAGAAGTCCAGCTGTTATTAACGCAAAGAAATTTTTCGGTTGTTTTGCAAGTACGTTATCAATAAGTCCCTTCCCGCGTTCCAAATCGGAATCAGTCCATGCTGACAGTTGAGCTGAAAGGAGTTGATAGTCCAGATTATCGGGTTCTTTATTTAGCAGATATTCTGATTGTTCATGAGCAAGGTCAAAGTTTTTATTCCATGCTGCAGTTTCAGCAAATCTGTATCGAATTTCAAGATTATCATCATTTGGATTAAGCTCGAAGAAGCGAGTAAATGCAGCAATGGACTCATCGAACATGGACAGTTTGTTATAAAAGGAAGTGAGTTTAAGAAGATCATCCTTATCATTAGGATTATCAGCAAAGCGAGTTTTGATTTCTTCAATATTCTGATAATAAATTGAATCCCTTTGAGCAGTAATTGAAGTTAGTAGATTTTGGAAGTCAGGAGATTCAGCATGAGCAGGAGCAAGGATGTCCAGTTGTTGCAAAGCCTCCTCAAATCTACCTACATTTGAAAGTTCCTTAATAAGCAAGAATCGAGTAGCGTCATCCTTCGAATTTCTTTTCAGTATTCTGTAATAGCGATCAATGGGGTACTCCTGTGGTACAGGAGGTTTTGGAGGGCCTTCAACAGATTGTTTTCTAGCGTTGTAAGAAGTATCGTTTATAGAATATGTGTATCCCTTGCCAAGCGCCTGGTCAAGACCATCCTGAGCTTCCAGAAAGAAAGGGCGGATTTCCAGAGCAGTTTGGAAAGCTTCAATGGCAATTTTAGTTTTACCCAACCAGAGAGTGAAATAACCATAACGGCTCCAAAGTCTGTGATCACGAGGATATTTCTCCACGTAAATCTTTAGGATTTTTTCTCCTTTTTCAATATGTCCGTTTTTAGCAAGAATCTCTGAATATCGAATGATTTCATCAGCAGAAGCTTCTTCGCGTTTAAGGAATTCGTCGTACCATTGTTCAGCAAGGCTCCATTGCCCCATATGTTTGTATGATTTTCCGATCTCCAAATAATTAATACCTTTATCCGGATTAATTGCAATTTCCCGTCTATGGCCTTCTATTTTAAGATACAATTGATCATACCATACTTGAATAACCCTTGCGAGGTTATTCGTGATTGATTTATCATCCGAGGGGAGTTTAAGAGCATTTCGATAATCATAGACAGCGAATTCATATTGGGTTCGTTTTTCGTAACAGAGAGCACGCAGGTTATACCCATCCGCCAGTCGAGGATTGGCAGTGATGAACTTATTCAGCAGTTCAATGGCTTCACCATAACGTCCTATGGCAATTTGACGTTGAGCCTCATTTTTTAACTCAATATTTTTTATCTGAGCCTGAAGTGGAGAAGAAATAGAAAAGATAACTCCAATTATTAAAGACATCAGAAAAAGTGTTTTCAGAGCTATGACTTTAGATGGCATACAAAAAAAATTAATATCTTTCAAAATGTGTATAACCAGTACCACCAAAATATTTAGGGGGTTTTTGATACCACTCCTCCTTAAGAATTTCATCCACTGTGACAAATTCAAGATTATATTCACGACAGATTTCCAACAGTCCATCAATCGTATATGCACTAAGCAGACTCATATGGAAAAGCATTATGTGACCGGGATTCTTTCTCGTGTGATTTCTAGCAAATTCAAGTCCGCGTTTAGTATTATTTTTAAAGTCTGCTAAGTATTCAGATGCAATTCTATCAATTTCCTTTTTGTCGTTTTTTGTATAAGCTTTTTCAAAAGCCTGACTGAAATTAACATCAGTGCAGAAAATTGAGACTGGCACGGGAGTTATAGCATTTTGCTTAAGGAAGGAATAAATTGATTCAAGCTTTTCCTTTGTATTACCTTCGGAAAGGTAGGGGAAGCGAAAGTATTTTTTGGGGACATTGAATTTTTTAAGGAGTTCATCAAGTTTAAGAATGTCTTTAGAATATTGTTCAAAGGAGACCGTGTTATAATCATAATGGGAGAATGTATGATTAGCGAGGATATGACCTGCATCCGCAATTTTTTTCAGGAAAGGTTGATCAACTGGTTTATAGTTGCTTCCGATGACAAAACAAACAGCTTTGATTTTATATTTCGCGAAAGTGGAAATTATTTTATCATAAATGAAATTCTTTTCTGTAGTATTAAGAGTTCTATAAGAAGAAAAGGGCAAGTCGTCAATAGTAAAAGCGACTTTGGTTTTGGGATTTACTTGCCCAATAGAATCTTGCTGAAGAGGAAGAAAGTAAAAAAGAATTAAGAAAATAAAAAATGGGATTCTCAAACAACGAACCACAACAAACTCCTTTCAATGAAAAGTGGAAATTCTGACATATAAATATAATAAAAATCTGCAGAAAGGAAAAAAGGAACCCATAATAGAGATGTTATGGGTTCCTATTAAGATTATTTAAGATAAAGCATCTTTTTTATCAATGAATGTCCGGAAGTCTGGAGTTTGTAGAAGTAAACACCGCTTGATAATCCCAACGGGGTGAATCTGATTTCGTGCAATCCCTCAGAGAGGAAATTGTTTACCAGGGTTGCGACTTCATTTCCAATAATATCATACACTTTAAGGGAGACCAAATCCGGAGAAGGCAATGCAAAAGAGATGATAGTAGAAGGATTAAAGGGATTTGGGTAATTTTGCCATAAGTTGAAACTGTTGAGTGCAGTAACAGAGTTATTCAGTCCGGTAACTAAATAGTTGAAAATGTAAAATTCGTTGCTTTGAATATCGCCATCACCATTCCCAGCAGGAACTTGTTTAAGGAGAGAAGCACCGTCATTAGTTCCGTAGACACCTACAGAAACGTATAATTTTTGAGGAATATAGCCAAATTCACTCTGGACGTTAAAAGAACCTTCAAGTACTGAACCAACTGCTTTCCCAGGAGAGGTAGAGTTATCGAACCATCCGGCCCAATTGTTAGTGCTTTCATTAGCAAGGAAAAGTGACCAAGCAGCAACCTGACCTGCCTTTGCCCAAGGAGCAGGGCTGAGATTCCGAAGGGAATCAGAGATAATAATAAAGACATCTCCACCTGCAGAAGTAGCTGTGTTTGTGGCTACATATAATTCCGATCCATTCCATCCAATGTTGAGCGTCTGATTCTGGTTTGAGATTTGCAGAGTTGCGGAAGCATCTAACTGACCATCCATTATAAATGATTGAGAGGTTGCACTATCGCCAAAAGTAATATGAAAATCCTGTCCATTGTTGTTATTCCACGAATTGTCGTTAAAATGGATGACGAAAGCCAGGCGTTCGACATTTTGAGCAGGATTATTAAAAGGACCGATTTTTAGAGTAAGATTATTAGCCGAATCGGGTCCGATAAAAGGGGTTTCAACGGCAGGGCCAGTACCTGAAAACAAAGTGGTCCCAGCAGGCCAATAGACCTGATTGGGGGAATTCCAATTACTTCCCGAGTTATTTACTCCCCAATGTAGTTTTGCACCTTGATTAGAGCCCACAGTTATTGTAATTGAATCGTTTTTTGTTGGATTTACCGGAGTCCACGAAACTCCTGAATTGGTGCCACCACCGCCAGAGTTTTCCCCAATCCAACAATGACGTATCGGAGAGCGTGCAACGTTGTTATTGCTATCAGTTGACTCTATGTAATAATCAATTAGTTTATTATTTATTCCAGATATTGTGGCAGTAAATTCTTTTGCTTTAACCAATGGTAAAGGATCGGTGTTAGAAGGTTTGTGAGAACCCAACATATCGGTTTCAATCCAAGATCCGACTTCAGGTCCACCTGCATAAGTTTCATTATCGGTTGAAAGTGTTGAGTTTGTGCCATCAACATCAATTCTATATTTAAGTTTAACAGATGTTAAACCACTCTTATCGAATACATAAGACCATACTTGAAGGTTATTTGTTTGAGAGATGCCCCATTCAGTACCACCCGGATTGTAGGGTTCTCTTTGGGGAATGAAAATTGTGGGAGGTGTCATATCTGTTCCCGAAACCTGGGAAGCGGACTGAATGGCAAGATTGGAAGCGCGAGTGGGATGAGAGTCCCAGATACCATTCATTGATCCATCCCAATACCAGTAATCACTTGATTCACCAACAAGCAGGTATTTCCAGGCTTGAATTGTATTGGGATTAGTTGGAGAAATCTGCTCAGCTGTATGTACATAGTTTTGAGCAGCTGTAAGGACACCCCAAGAATTAATATCCGGGCTGTAACCATTGTAGGGGTCACCGAGCCATTTTTTGAATTCCGGATCTCCATTATCTGCACCGCTCCAACTACCATCTTCGACGTGAATGATATCGTTAGGATCAGGGGGGAACATCTGAAGGTAATCCTGAACGGTTGTACAAACGAAACGAGAGGGATTGGCCTGAAGCCAGTTTACAAAGGCTTGAAAATTCGAGTTGTAATAGGATTCACTTCCACCTCCGTAGTTATCGCCGTCATGATGGAGAACAATAAGTATAGGGTGAGAAGGATCGGTGTTGTAGGATTCAAGCTGGCTCATAACCGCTTCATAATTAAGTGCACCGAAGCCACCGCGTCCATCCTCATTTCCCATGTAGCGATCGCATGGAACAGCAATAATATTAGATTTTTCACCGGTGGAAGGATTGACATATTCGACAAAATGTGGAGTTCTTCCCCAACGTGCTGAGTTGCGAGTTGGAGCCCAGAGTCCATTTAATTGTACCCAATCATTTGGGTTGGGATTGAGGATGTCTGCTTTATTTGGTTCGTAGATATTTCCACCGGTTGAGAATGGATAACCAAGTGCTGCCCGATCGAAGTGAATGTTATCAACGAGTACCCATTCGATACCTTCATCTTTAAGAGCAGGGATCATTCTATTTGAGAAAGCGTTTTCCGGAGGGAAGATACCCTTTGAATATGTGCCCGGAAAGTTAGTTGAGAAGATGTCACGATGCATAGAAATTTGTTTGCGGATATCTGTATAGTCTATAAGCCCCATAAGAGGGTGGAAATAACCAAAAGCTACAAGATCGAGACGGGGATTGTTAAGAGATGTTTTTTGATTTTTAATTGAATTCCAGTGAGATTTCCAGTTTGTGAAATTACCATTACCGTAATTTTCCAGGTTGTTAAGGTTTTCGACAAGAGAACCAGAAAAACTTACTTGTGCTCCAAAATGAGGAAGATTTGCAGTAATACCTTTTGAAACGGCATTTTTAGGCCATGAAGTGTAAGGACCCCAGCGCTGATTGTGAATGTCGAAAACAGAATAGGGATAGCGGTTATTAAGCTGAGTCTGGACGATGGATTCATAGGGGAAGTAAATTGGCTGATGCATGTGCCAGAGAAACGCTATATAAATCGGTGGATTAGTATTTGCATCTTTTTCTGATCCTTGATTTGAGAAATTTGAAGTTGCGAGTGACAAGGATTGAAAGAAGGTAAGAAGTATTAAAATTGAAACAAATTTTTTCATAGTTACATTAGTTTGGTTAATGTTTAAAGTAAAATACCGTTTCAACAGATAAAAAAAAGAGGATGAAACGGAGTAAGAAGTTAAACTGACTTAGCGACTTTAATTCTGACCAAAGCACGATTTAAGGAAGCTTCTGCGCGGGCGGTGTCAATTTTTTCTTTATTGTTAATGGAAAGTCTTTCTTTTGCTCTATTAGCAGAATCAGATGCGCGGTTTATGTCAATTTCAGAAGCATTTTCCAATGTATCGAGGAGTACGGTGACGTGGTTATTTTTAATTTGAGCGGTTCCACCACTAGTAGCAAAAAGAATATCGGAGTTATTCTGGCGAATAATAATTCTACCCGGTAGGAGGTCTGTGATTACGGGGGCATGATTGAATAATACCTGGAATTCGCCTTTGATACCGGGCAGAATAACCGAGGTAACTTCCCCTTTGAAACGGGGTTTAACAGGGGTGACGATTTCCAGATAAAATTCTTTCATATATTAAGCACCAAATATTTTATAGGGTTTTAGCTTTTTCGAAGGCTTCCTCAATAGTGCCCACATACAGGAATGCCTGTTCGGGCAGCTCATCGCATTCTCCATCGAGGATAGCTTTGAATCCTTTTATTGTATCTTCAAGTTTAACGTACTTGCCCTTATAACCGGTAAATTGTTCGGCGACATGGAATGGCTGGCTTAAGAAACGCTGGATTCTACGAGCACGACGGACGGTGGTTTTATCTTCGTCAGAGAGTTCATCCATTCCAAGAATGTTGATGATGTCCTGAAGGTCTTTATAAGTCTGCAGAGCTTCTTTAACACGTCGAGCTGTACGATAGTGGTCTTCGCCTATGATTCCGGGTTCGAGGATACGTGAAGTAGAATCCAGAGGATCAACAGCGGGATAGATACCAAGTTCTGAAATTTGACGGGAGAGAACGGTAGTTGCGTCAAGATGCGAGAATGCAGTAGCAGGAGCCGGATCAGTAAGGTCGTCAGCGGGAACGTAGATTGCCTGAACAGAGGTAATAGAGCCTCTATCCGTTGAAGTGATGCGTTCCTGAAGTGCCCCCATTTCGGTTGCGAGGTTGGGTTGATAACCAACTGCAGAGGGCATACGTCCGAGAAGAGCGCTAACTTCAGAGCCTGCCTGGGTGAAACGAAAAATATTGTCGATAAAGAGAAGTACATCTTTACCTTCCTCATCGCGGAAATATTCAGCAATTGTTAAACCGGTAAGACCAACACGGAGACGAGCTCCAGGGGGTTCGTTCATTTGCCCGAAGACCAGAGCGGTTTTGTTAATAACTCCGGATTCAGTCATTTCGAGATAGAGGTCGTTTCCTTCGCGAGTTCTTTCACCCACTCCAGAAAAGACAGAATAACCGCCGTGATGTAAGGCAATGTTGTGAATGAGTTCAAGAATAACAACCGTTTTTCCAACACCTGCACCACCGAAGAGACCGGTTTTACCACCTTTGCTGTAGGGTTCGAGGAGGTCGATGACTTTGATACCTGTTTCAAGCATTTCAGTTGATGTGGAGAGTGATTTGAACTTAGGAGCTTCGCGATGTATAGGATATCGTTTTTGAGTGTTGATCGGGCCTTTGTTGTCAATTGGTTGACCAATAACATTTATAAGTCTGCCAAGAGTTTCAGGACCGACAGGAACGGATATAGGTTCGCCAGTATCGAATGCTTCCATTCCACGAACGAGACCATCGGTGGAATCCATAGCCACAGCCCGGACTTTATCTTCGCCAATATGCTGCTGGACTTCGACAATCAATTCTTCTTTAACACCCTCAATATTTTCTCTAGGTATTTTAACAGCGTTAAAGATTTTTGGTAAATGATTATTTTCAAACTGAATATCGACAACTGGGCCGATTACCTGAATAATACTTCCTTTTGGATAAGTCATCATAATTCCTTAAAAATGTATCTACAAAATTAAGAATTTCAGGGAAGATTTGAAAGTGGTTTTTTGGGGAAAATGAAGAAGTTAAAATGATAAAAAATATTCATAGGAAAATAATGATAAAAAAGAGGGGTAAAAAGTAGCAGGGTTGAAGAAAAGGGAAAATATTCTATTTATAGTTATCAAAAGATTATGATGAGTTCGAATCGAATTCAGTACGTATTCAGTACGTATTCACCACGTATTCACCACGTATTCAGTACGTATTCAGTACGTATTTACTACGTATTCACATCGAAGGAAGAGGGGTGGAAGGGGGTGATAATAGGTGAAAAGGGGTTTATTTTTCTTAATGATTACAGGTTCCGAAGGAGGGTGTGGAGCAGAATGATGAATATTCCAGTGTAAATCAGCCAGTTTGGGGTGGGAATTTTGGGAATCCGGTGTTTTGAGAATAAAACAAGGGTATTGTAGAGTGTTAAGTAGATGACCAAAGGTATTGCAATTATTAACAGGATATTAGATTTGATGGCAAGAAGGAAATGGCCGTGTAAAAAGAGGTGAGTTCCTCTAATACCCCCACAACCAGGGCAGTCCAGACCTGTAAGAGAGTGAAACCAACAAGGGAGAAAAAGGTCGTATTGAAAGGGGTCAATGAAGAAAATGATAAAAAACGAAGCGGTTACAAATATTAAAAATGTAACCGCTGAAAACTTATCCCTGTTTATAGAATTATCCCTGTGGAGGTTGTTGGTATGGAGGCTGCGGATACTGAGGAGTTTGCGGGGCAGCTGCAGGTCCAACGTACTGTATGTTGCTGCTGAAGGCGATAATCGGGAGGAAAATTATTCCTAAAAGAAGAATGCCGATACCGAATGCAGCATCCTTACCAAAAGATTTTGCCAAGTCAAAGCAAAGAATAACTCCAATTACGATGTTTACGCATGGAATAAGCATAAGCAGAATCCACCATAAAGGTCTTCCAACTACTTCGAGAAGGACAATCATATTGTAAATTGGAATAATAGCAGCCCAACCGGGTTTGTTAGCTTTAGCAAATATTTTCCACATGGTGATGATCATAAATATTGCTACGGCGAGATATACGACGAGCATTATGCCCATTGCAGCAAAAATGCCTTCTTCAGCACCTTCGAAAGAGGTGCCATATTCGAACTCCTGCAGATAAGAAAGTATAATTGAGAACATAATAATCCTCCAAATAAATGATTAATAATTTGAGAGAAGAAGTAATAAACAAAAATAGTAAAATAACTTTAAATAGCAAGGAGTAAATCTTGAAAAAATGAATTCGGGAAGAGGGAAAATGATTACGAGGGTTGTTATTCCGATACAGACTCTACAACAGTATCGATTTCCCAGGTTGTGTTGTAATAATGCGGAGAGAAGCGTATCATACCTTCGCGAAGGGAACAAATAATATTCCGGTTGCTGAGATTATCAAATACTTTCTTTGGGTTTTGGGGTTTTATGGTGACGATACCGGAGAGGTTATCTGGAGTGCAGTTATGGAGCACAGGTTCAATTCCTTTTTCCCGAAGTTTAGTCATTAAATAGGTTGTGTTGTTAAGGATTTGGGATTCTATATTGTCCAGACCTAAACTCAGGAAGAGACCGAGTGCTTCATCGAGGCCGTGAACCCCGATTATGCTGATTGTGCCGTTTTGAAAAGCATCAGCTGATTTCTTGAGAACCAAGTCGTAATTCAGAAGAGTCCAAGGGTTTTCGACAGAAGTCCAACCGACGAATTTGTGGGAGAGGGAGTCCTGGAGAATTTCGGAGATATAAACAAAAGCAAGACCCTGCAAGCCCATAAGCCATTTTTGGGTTCCGCATGCGAGGAAATCAATATTGCATTTCTGAACATCGAGGCGAAGTGCGCCGAGTTCCTGAATGGCGTCCACCGAGAAGATGATGTTATTTTTTTTGCAAATTTCGCCAATCATTTCAAGGTCAGCACGATAGCCGCTGAGGAACTGGACGGAGCTGATTGAAATGAGTTTAGTAGTTGGTTTAATAGCAGATATGATATCCTCAGAGCGGACAATACCATTGCGAGATTTAACAAAATCTATTTCCACCCCTTGTGCCCGAAGGTTCAAGAAGGGATAGACATTTGAGGGGAATTCGATATCGTTCAGGATTATTCTATCGCCATGCTCCCATTTAATTCCCTGAGCTATAATGTTTAAGCCATTAGAGGTATTGTCGAGGAAGGCAATTCGGTCGGGGAGGGTGTTAATCATTTTTCCTATTTTGGACTTGGCACTCAGTATGGTTTTTTCCGTATTGTCATAATCCTCTATGTGGGTGAGGCTACGCTCGAGGAGGTAATCATTAATTCTCTTAATTATGAGGGAGGAAAAGGGACTAATAGCGGCATGATTGAAGTAAATTTTGCCGGTTTGCAGATAGGGATAGTAGGTTCGTACGATATCTAAGTTAATCATGTTCCAGAAATATTATTAATAATAATATGAAATATACAAAAATATGAGGAAGAAATAATGGTTAATTAAAGGGGTGGAGTTATATTTAAAACTGGTTTTTTAATTTTTTGGTTGAACGGAGAAGGAAATGAAAATATATACAAAAGAAGAATTAAATAATTATAGTCAATCTTTGACATATGATGATATAAGTTTAGTGCCTACTGAGGTAAGCAGGATAAAATCGAGGAGTGAGGCATCGACGAACAGTGAGTTTCTGGGGATTAAATTATCTGTACCGGTAGTTTCGAGTCCGATGGATTCTGTAACAGGGATTGAGATGGCACAGGAATTAAGTAATCTTGGATGTTTAGGGATTCTGAACAGATTCGATTCTTCTTTGGAAGAAGTGTTGAGAGGACGGGTATCCGGGGGGATTAAAGCAGTATCAATTGGTTTGACGACGGAGGATGATTTAATTGATAAACTTGTGGAGAAGGGATTTATACTTTGCATTGATACAGCAAATGCGAATAATCACGAGGTACTGAAAAAAACAGAAAGTGTAAAGAAGAAGTATAATATTCCATTAATTGTTGGGAACATAGCGAGCGGGGCAACGCTGCATCAATTGGAGGATGCGGGAGCTGATGCGGTAAGGGTAGGAATTGGTTCAGGCAGTGTTTGCTCGACCTCGATACAGACGGGAATCGGGATAGGGCAAGTATCTTCAATTTTAGATGTTCTTTTCACAAGGGATGAGAAAAAACTAAAAATAAAAATTATTGCTGATGGTGGCATTAAGAGTGCGGGGGATGTTGCGAAGGCAATGGCGCTGGGTTCGGATGCGGTTATGCTGGGGAGGATGCTTGCCGGTACGAAGGAGACACCGGGAGAGGTAATCAAGTATACCGGTCAGTTGTATAAAAAGTACAGAGGTTCTGCATCCTATGCAGTGAAGATGAAGAATGAATTTATTGAGGGGGAGGAAACTATGATAGGATATAAGGGGGCGGTTAAGAATGTGGTTAACAGTATTTCGGATGGTTTAAAATCGGCAATGAGTTATATGAATTGTTACAATCTTGAGGAGCTAAGCAGTAAAAACAGTTTTGCTGTGCTCAGTAATTATTCGTATCTGGAGCGACTGCCAAAAGCGTAGATAATCAAAAGAGGGGGATAAATTAGTGTTTGAAATCCAGTAGTTTTTATTTTTTAAGCCGGATAAGGAAGACAGTACCTTGTTCAGGGAGACTGGATTTAACAAATATTTTACCTTTGTGGTATTCTTCGATAATTCGTTTAGACAAGCTTAATCCAAGCCCCCAACCGCGACGCTTAGTGCTATAACCAGGGCGGAATATATCCTTTCTTCGATTCCGTTCAATTCCCTTGCCATTATCAGTGACTTCAATTTCAACAAATTTTTTATTTTCCGTGAAGACGATATCAATTTTGCCATTATTATTATCTATGGCATCGAGGGCATTTTTTATAAGGTTCTCAATCACCCAGTCGAAGAGTTCAAGATTGATATTAGCCATTAAATCCTTATTGCCTGAGAGATTGAGGTCAACTTTTTTGCCTGTTTGTGGTATTCTTCGAGTAAAGTACTCCAAGACTTTAGTAAGAGTTGAGTGAAGATTAACAGGTTTAAGTTCAGGTTTAGAACCGATTTTGGAAAACCGGTAAGTAATCCGATTAAGTTTCTCAACGTCATTAGTGATTTCATCGGCAGCATCGAGAACCTTATCCGGGTCATTATAGTTAAGCCGAAGGATTTCAATCCATCCAAGAAGACTTGAGAGGGGAGTGCCGAACTGGTGGGCAGTTTCCTTAGCCATTCCAACCCAGATATTACTTTGTTCACTCCGTTTGATTTGGCTGAATCCAATGTAGCCGATAATTATGAACAAAGCGCCGATAATTATCAGAAGGTAGGGATAGTATTTGAGCTGATAAATAAGTTCGGAATCTCCGTAATGGATTTTTGTAAGGATTAATGTATCCACACCGAAAACGTACTTGACATTAATCGGGGAGTTTGTTTCGTCCATCTCGATGATTTTAGAGCCAAGGAAAACGCGGAGAGCAGAATCAGAAAGGGTTGAATCAAAACGCACGTTCCGAATGTCGGTTTTGTTTTCAAGATTGACATTGTTATGGGCGTCAGTAAGAATCATCGGAAAATCAATAGGTTTAATAATATTTTCGAAAAGGAAAGTAAGATCGGAAGTTTCCTCAGAGGCGTTAGCGACATACTCAAGTCCATTAGCGAAAAGCTGTGCGACTTCCCGTTCTCTTTGCTGAAGTTTTGAAACAAGAGAGTTAGTATAGAGGAGAGTTCCGGCACCGATAGCAAGGGCAATAATGAGTAAAAAAACTTTTATATTAACAGATGCGGGGCCGCCGGACATTTTCATTCGGAGTACTCCTCGTAGAACTGTTCTATCGCGTTGAATAAAGATTTCACAATTTTATTTTGAAAATCGTCATCGGAGAGGAGGCGTTCCTGTTCGGGAAGAGACATAAACAACGGTTCCACGAGGACGGAAACAGATTCGGGAATGCGGCACATGTAGAGATTATCCCAATAAAAGCCGAAGTCACGAATTTGCAGATCGTTGATCAAGTGCTTGTAAATCAGTTCAGCCAGGGGTTTGCCCTGAGGATAATAATAGTATGCAGAAGTGCCGTTATGAATTAAAGGATTCACGCCCTGAGGTAGTGCATTATTATGAAGACTAACGGAGATTTCGGGTGAGAAAGAATTAACCCGAGTTTTTCTCTGGCGCAGGGGGAGATCCGAACCATCGTGAGTAAGAAATACATTAGCACCTGCATCCTGAAGCAAGGTACGAAGTTTACGAGCGATGGAGAGGTTAATATCTTTTTCTTTAATTCCCCGAGGTCCAACTGCGCCCAGATCATTAGTGTGTCCAGGATCAAGAACGATTCTACGACCCTTAAGTTGATTACTCCAGAACAGAAAAGATGAGTTACGTTTAGCAGGTTTATTAATTTTCAGGGAGAAAGTTGAGTTAGAATAAACGGGAGTATAGCCCCAGTGTGTCTTTTGAGTCAGGAATATTTTAATCTGAAGAACACGATCGGAAGGTTGATGCCAAGTAACTTCGCGAACGAAATCAGATGAACGGAAATAATTAATATAGTCAATAGAAGAAGTTACGTTGTAGAAGAGAACTTCCAACATTTGAGGTGAAGAATGCTGAATAATTTTATAAGGGACACGATCAGAGAAACCAAATTCAACCAGTGCATTCTTTTCAGTTTCTGAAACCCTAATTACCTGAATATCCGCATGGGGAGAGGGAGTGCCCTGAGGGAGAATGGAAACGGAATTTTGATTAATAAAGAGAGAGTTGGAAGAACCAAGTTTAACCCGGTAGTTATCGCCGATTTTCTGGACGATTTCGAGATTAATATCACCGTCAAGAAAGAGAAAGTAACCTGCATCAGGACCGTATCTTGCGATTATTTTATTCGGTTCATCAATTGTCCGAGCAACAATAGGAAGAGAGGAGTCGAAAGTAGTTATTTTGCCTGAAGCAGTTTTTTTAATTTCAGGGAAACCTGATTTCTGAAGAGTGAAGGTTATCTGAGCATCTTTAAGAGGTTTGGTAATCCGGATAGATGAGCGGTAAATACCTGAGAGTTCGCGATTCAGACCTTTGAAACCATCACCAAAAATGGCATCTCCCAGAATATAATCTTTTTTAAGGGAAGACTCAAGCATAGGGAAAGTCCCATTCAATCCATCAATAGAAAATGAAACGAGTGATCGGGGGGAAGCACGAAGTTCAAGGTCAATCATGTCACCAATTTGAAGGGAGATATTTTTTGATGGTGAAATAGGATAATCGAAATCGAGAGTGAGTGAGTCCGGAGAAAGGTCAGGATACTGTATTTTGACTTTATAAATCTTTTCCAGCGTATAGGACTTATTATCAACTGAAGCCTCAAAAACAAATTTGCCTTTAGCAGAACCATTTTCCTCGAATAAGATAACCGGGGAATAAGAGATAAATGCGCCATCTTCCTCAATAATAGCATCTGTATTATTAACTTTCAGGGAAGCATTCTGAAGATTGATATTACCGAGGATGAAAATATTTTTTCCATTTATCAAAAGGACTTCATTTGCCAGAGGATAAATGATATTAACTTTGAATTCAACTTCATTATCCGGAACTGCCGGAGTGAAAAGGGCAAAAATAAGAAGCGAGAGATAAAGATAACTATACTTTTTCATTGCTTTATTACGATTAATTAACAAAGAAAGTCTGATGTCTTTTGGGTCCAACCGAAACAATAGAAACCGGAGTATCGATTTCCCGGGAAATGAAAGAGAGGTAATCTTTTGTTTTTGAGGGGAGGTCATTATAAGAAGTAATATTTTTAGTAGAGCAATTCCAACCGTCAAGAGTAACATAAACAGGTGTAACGAGGGAAAGGCGTTCGACGTCGGTGGGGAAGGATTTAAATCTTTTTCCATTAATTTCATAAGCCACGCAGACTTTGATTTTATCAAATTCATCCAAGACATCGAGTTTAGTAATGGCAACCGAATTGTATCCATTAATCAAAGCGGAATAGTTGAGAAGAAAAGCATCGAACCAGCCACATCTACGAGGTCTTCCGGTTGTAGCACCAAACTCAGACCCGATTTTTCGTAATTTTTCACCATCCTCATCGAGAAGTTCAGTAGGGAAAGGACCTTCACCTACACGAGTAGTATATGCTTTAACAATGCCCATGATGTCGGTAATTTTATTAGGTGGTAATCCGGTTCCAGTGCAAGCACCGCCTACAGTAGGATTGGAGGAAGTTACAAAGGGGTAGGTGCCATGGTCAACATCAAGGAGAGCACCCTGAGCTCCCTCAAGGAGGATGGATTTACCATCTTTTACTGCTTGAGCTAAAAGGAGGGGAATATCTTTAATAAAGGGATCTATTTTCCGGTCGAATTCCAGATAATGTTCCACAATTTCATTCACATTCAATTCAGAATGGTCGTAAACTTTTTTAAGAATAATATTTTTTTCTTCAATATTTGCGCGTAGTTTTGCTTCAAAGACTTTTCGATCCAGTAAGTCAACAATCCTAATCCCTTTCCGAGAGACTTTGTCGATATAAGAAGGGCCAATTCCACGACCGGTTGTTCCAATTTTTTTACCAGTAGACTCAGAGAGAGAATCGAGGAGTTTATGATAAGGCATAATAAGGTGAGCATTCTGGCTAATAAAGAGTCTTCCGTGAACATCGATATTGCTTTTGGAGAGGAGTTCTATTTCGTTCATAAGTGCAACAGGGTCAATAACCACGCCATTGCCGATTGCGCAGACGACATCCGGGCGAAGAATGCCAGAGGGGATAAGATGGAGTATATATTTTTTATCGTCGAATTCGACGGTATGGCCAGCATTTGCGCCGCCCTGGTACCTAGCAACGACCTGGTAATTCGAGCTAAGGAGATCAACAATTTTCCCTTTGCCTTCATCTCCCCACTGACTTCCGACAAGAATGGTTACACTCATAAAAACTCCACAAATTATTAATTAAACGACCTGAGATGAAAAGAAATGCATCTGACAGGCAATACCTAAAAACAAATTAGGAATTATCCCAAAGGGGATTAATTCCTAAAAACTGAAAAAGAAAAACAGCGGGGTATTACCAGACAAATGATAATACCCCGAAAGAAAAGTTGTTTAGACTATTTCGTAAATGATTTTATGGCTTCTTCAATTGTGTCGTAGGTTTCAAAGATTGTAATAAGTTTAGTAATCATAAGAAGACTTTGAATTTTCTCAGCAACACAAGCGAGTTTAAGCATTCCACCCTCTTTTTTAACAGTAGTCAGACCACTGATCATCATACCGAGCCCGGAACTGTTCATAAATTTGACTTCCGAAAGATCAAGAATAAGATTCTTTTTACCTTCGGAGATGAGTTTTTTGAGAGAATCGCTAAATTCAATTGCTTCAGGACCTCCCATAACGTTTCCCTTAAGTTCAAGGATAACGGCTTCGTATCTCTCTACTATTTTTATTTTCATTTAGAACTCCATAAAGGTTATTGATTAAACAAATTAAAATCATTGGATGAATAATTCATAAGAACCGGAGGAGTATGAATCATCCGAAAAAATTTCAAATAATGAAATTAAATATAACAGATTTCATAAAACATAAAAAGAATTTTTAGCAAAATCGGAAGGAGTAAAACAACAAGAATAGTAATGGTATAAATAAAAAAAGGGCAGTTTTGAGGGGGTAGTAAGAAGTAATGCAGAAAAGGTTATTATATTAGACAAACGGATTTTATATTATTCAAGCGGTAGTTAAAACCGGAACATTTTCGGGTAAAAACCGTCCAAATAACAAAACCGAGGTAATATTTGAAGACTCAAAACATTTTAATGCTTGACGATGATTTTGCGTTGATTAAGAAATTTAACAACGGAGATGAATTTGCTTTCAAGGTGCTGATCTCAAGACACCGGGAGAAGGTAAGAAATTTAATTTACCTGATGCTAGGAAACGGAGAATATATAGATGACATTTCCCAAAATGTATTTATAGCGGTATACAGGAATCTAAATAAATTCAAGTTTGAATCTCAATTCACGACCTGGCTGCATAAAATAACACTTAATAAATGCAGAGATCATATGCGGAGAGAGAAAATAAAGAACCTTTTCGTTGGTTTTTCGAATGAAGATGAAGATTTTCCGGTTCCAACAGATATTAAAGATGAATTTGATATTCAGGAATTAGTAAGGAAAGGAATAGGAAAATTACCTGAAAAACTTCGCGCGCCTATGGTTATGAAGGATTTTGAAGGATTCAGTTACCAAGAGATTGCCGAAATACTGGGAACCGAGGTAGGAACAGTAAAATCGAGAATTTTCAGGGCAAGAGAAGGTTTAAGAAAAATTTTAGAGCCTTATAAGGAGGAATTGTTATGAGGAGTCTTTACAAAGAATTTGAGAATGTATCGGCTTATCTGGATGATGAATTAAGTTCAACAGAAAGAGCGAGAGTAGAAGAAAACCTAAAGACATCTGAAAAATTAAAGAGTAGATTCAGGGACTACAGGATGGTAAAAGACCGAGTTTGCGGAATAAGACCATTGCCAGAGGACTACTACTTTGAACAGAGATTAGTAGAGAGAATAAGAAACAACAAACCATCTAAATTCGGTTTTTTTAAGAAAAAACCAGTGATAGCCTTCGCGGTATTAGCAATCGGGTTTATGGTGGTATTCAAGACAAACCCGCAAGTATTTACGAATTTTTTATCGGAGCAGAAAGATGAACTGATGGAACTCTATACAGACAACCTGAGACCGATAATATTTTCGGATGAGATCACAAACGCGGATATCTTCAACTTTGCTTTTAATAAGATGTTCCCGATTGACAAAGAAAAGGACCAGATGCTTGAATTATCAAGAGATGAGGATGGGAATCAGATTATTGAAGTGAAATATGCAAGCGCCTTTCCGACAGCGATAAACCTTGAACTTTTTGTGAAATCTCTAAATCTAAATACGAAGCAGAAAGTACAGGTAGATTCCATTCTGGAAAGTTATTCGGATGATATCGGGTCAAGTGTGTTAGTAAATGATAAAAGTGTGGTGGTAGTAAATCCGCAAATCTGGCATTATCAAAATGCATTAAAAGCAGATCTGCTTTCTTTCGCTGCAAACACAAATAAATTGGCTGCTGCGAGAATTTTTCCTGTGGAGATTAAGCCTGATGTGATAAGAAACTATTCAGAACAGGTGATAAGAGGGGCAGAGGATGGGAATAAAAATATATATTGTTTTATCACACCGGATTCTGTATTCTATCATGGATTAGAAATAGACAAGCAAAAAATGAAAAAAGAGATAGAAGAGTTTAAAAGGCAGATGAAGGTAAATAAAGAAGAACTTAAGAAATTAAGGAAATTTAAAATCGATGTAAGAGTAATTCCACCAGAGTATCTGAATGGAAAAACCTTCAAGATAGATGTTGATTCGAACAGGTTTAAAGTAGAGATTCCGGATAAATTGTTAGGGGATGATTTTATGGATAGTCTGAATATCGTGCTTGATGATGCATTGATACACCTAAAGGACTTTAATATGGGATTAAAGATGGATTCAATATTTAAGAAAAACAAGGATTCCTGGAAAGACTGGGGAGATTCAGTAAGAGACAACTCAAAAAAGCTAAAGGAAAAACTGAAGAAGGAAGGATTCGGTCCGGATTTCGATGCCCAAAAATTCGAAGATGAACTCAGAAGTTCGCTCAAGTTTTATTTCAATGACTCACTCCGCATTGAGTTACCGAAACAATTAAATCAGGAGATGGAGGCATTCAGGGAACAAATGGAGAATCTAAGAAAGGAGATGGATAACTTACAGAAAGAACTCCAGAAGAAGAGAAAGAGTGACCAGCCGAAATCGCCAGTGGAGATATAGGAGGAGAAAACAGATTAGAGAATGGGACGGATTTAGCCGTCCCTTTTTTTTTGCATTGAGCCTCAATTAAGCGCGCTTATCCAAAATAATAACCACTTATCACAGAAGTTGAAAAAATTTGAAGGGAAATGGGTATTTTTGATTAGGTATTAGGGAAGATTAGCAGAAGATAGAATATTTAAAAAAATACTTATTTTTGAAGACAAATGTTGGAATTATTAAGAAATATAATGAAGAAGTCAAGAATCCAGATACTTTTAACAGGATTGCTTGTACTTTTTGTGTACAAAGTATTGTTCAATACTTCGGGTTCGCTGATATTACTAGTTATTAATGATGCAATAGTAGTTTTAGTATTTTATTATTTAGTGCTTGTAATTCATGAATTAGTATTCAGGAAAAGAAACAGTCCTATTGCACTGGTTTTTAGTATACTCATTTTATTAGCAATATCGCTACTATTGTTAAACATATCCGGAACATTCTTTAAGGGAGAGGACAATAAAGGATTAATCGAATTTCTGAAAAATAATGACAGCGGGGCAATATTATTTGGATTTATAATCAATACTTTCATAATATTTGTATTAGCATATTCATTTCTGGTTTTCAGGGAGTTATTTTTCTTAAAGCAACGAAGAAATCTCAATTCTTATTATACAGCACTGATAATTTTCCTGCTCTTATCTTCATTCTCAGCAGTACTTGACGAATATGAGAATTTACAGTTCATAAAGTTAGCACTTACCGCAAACACAATTATCTTAATAACAATAAATTCAGCAAGGATTTCCTGGATAGCATTTTTGAATAAGAAGGAAAAAAGACAACTTTTAGGACTGACCGTAGGAATGATATTGTTGTTCTCGTTTTATATTGCAAACTCAACAGGAAACGGGATTGTATATTCGACCATAAGTCATTTTTCGAAAACATTAAATCATTTTAATTTATTATTATCAATTTATGGTTTAATTTATTTCGGATTTCTATTTTTCACCACCTTATTTCATCTTCCAACAGCAGAAGCATACGATAGAAAAGCGACAGAAGTATCTGCATTACAGTACTTTTCCAAGATGATCAACAGAGTGCTTGATTTTAAGGATATGCTTGAAACAATAACGGAACAGGCGTTAAATGTAAGCAATTCGGATCATGCTTTTATAGTGATGGAAGGGGATTCAGAGGAGAATGTAAGTGCACTCAAAAATATAAGTTTAACGAATGCGAACAGAATATACACGGAGTACAAGAAAAAGCCTGAAGGAATAAAGCAAAATCAGGTAGTTTCCTACAGTTTTGATAATTTGCTATTAAGTAAGGAAATGAATGAGAAAGTCTGTGAAGTTTCTGTAACAAAATTTAAGGGGCATAACAGTACAAGCGGTATATTGTTTGTGAGCCGGAAGGAGAATATACCTTACGACGAAGAAGAAAAAAATCTATTACAGACCTTTACGGATTATGCTTCCATTGCGATAGAGAATTCAAGGCTACTGGCAGAATCTATAGAAAAGGAGAGACTTGAACAGGAATTACTCGTTGCAAGAGAAATGCAGTTAAAACTTTTGCCGCAGAAGCTTCCTGAAAGTAAAGAATTGGAGATATCGGCAGTGTTCATACCAGCATTTGAAGTAGGCGGAGACTACTATGATTTTTTTGAACTGGATGAAGATAAACTGGGGTTTGTGATTGCGGATGTTTCCGGCAAGGGAGTTTCAGCGGCCTTTATAATGGCTGAGATAAGGGGGGTTTTTGAAGCGATGGCAAAACCGGAATCACGACCGAAGCAAACTCTAACGAATGTAAACAAGATCCTAGAAAGGTCACTGGACAAGAAATCATTTATAAGCAGTATATATGGTTATATCTCGAAACGAAGCGGGGAGGTTGTGTTTTGCAGAGCCGGACATCCGTCATTAATGATTAGCAGCATTAGCGGTATAGAAGAATATACTCCTGCCGGTTGCGGACTGGGATTGACATATAGTGATATTTTTGAGACAACATTAGAGGAGAAGTGCATCAAGCTTGAGCAGGATGACGCAATAATTTTATATACTGACGGAATAACAGAAGCAAAAAATTCAGAAAGCGAAGATTTTGGGATACAAAAGTTAAAAGAAGTTATACAAAACAATAACAGAGAAACTGCAGAATCTTTATCATCAGCAATAATAAAGGAAGTGACAACATTTTCGGAACATAATACTCAGCATGATGATATAACATTAGTAATTATTAAATGGAAACAAAAAACGGAGAATAAATAAATGGCTGAATTCTCAACAAACACCAGAGAAATTGGCAATGTGAGTGTATTAGAGGTCAACGGTTATATAGATGCGCATACAGCACCTCAGTTAGAGGGGGCGATCAATGATCTGATTACACGAAACAAGTATAAAATAGTTGTGGATTTTGACGGACTAAAGTACATAAGCAGTGCCGGACTAGGGGTATTTATGGCATTCATAGAGACTGTCCGTTCAAATGAAGGAGACATTAAGCTTGCAGCGATGCAACCAAATGTTTTCAACATTTTTGATTTGCTGGGATTCCCACTACTATATGAAATCACACACAGTGTAGATGAGGCTGTAACTAAATTTAAATAAGCATTGCCGTGGAAACAAAAGAAAAATACATATTGCAAGTCAAGAGCAAGACAGAGAACCTGGCAAAAGTAAGGGATTTTATCCGTGAAATCGGATCGAATGAGAGAATTTCCTCTGAAATTACAGACAAGCTTGTTCTTGCAGTTGATGAAGCATGCACAAACATAATGAGGCACGCATATCATCACCGGAATGATCAGGATATAATCCTGAAAGTTGAAGTTAAACAAGGGAAAGTTGTAGTTACAATAACTGATTTTGGAGAAGGATTTGATCCTCAAACGGTACCTGATCCTGATATGCCGACTTACATGAAGCAGCGAAGAGTGGGCGGATTGGGATTACATTTAATAAGAGCTTTAATGGATAAAGTTGAATATCAAACAATCCCAAATAACTATAACAGATTAGTTTTGCAAAAGAACTATAATTAAAATGGAAAGCACAGAAGTTGTAAGATTAAAAAGAAATCTGACTGCGTTAGTAGAATTCAGCAGAGTTGTAAATTCAAATCTGGATATGGATTTTACGCTTAATAATCTTTTATTAAGCAGTATGGGGAAATTTCTAGCGACAAAATGTATAGTGGGATTATACGAGGAAGATGTATTCAAGGTAAAAAAATATAAGGGGATTTCTGCCGAAGCAATCAGAGATTTTCCAGAGCATAAGAGTAGTGATGACATTGATAAAGTGGTTATTGGTTCAAGTTTTTTCAAAGAAAATAATTTAGGGGTGGCAGAAAAGATAAGATTCTCAAACAGAGATTTAGGTTTACTTGTACTAGGGGAGCGTATAGACAAAAAAGCTTATACAGCGGAAGAGATAGAATTTCTTAGAACGATAATCAATATTGCAGCGACCGCAATACAAAATTCTCTTTTCATCCTCGAATTAAAAAAAGTGAACAGGGATCTGGACAACCGAGTTAACAGATTGAACTCACTTTTTGAAATAGGGAAGGAATTTGGCTTATTAAATGAGGAGACAAGAATAAGTAAGCTGTTAGTTTACACAATGTTAGGTCATTTCCTGATCTCAGCATATTCAATAGTAATATCAGAGGAAGGGAAACTAAGGGTACTAGATTCAACAATTCCAAAGTCCAAATTAGCTGATTCATTAAAAGGATATGATCTCAGGAGGTTCAACAAAATATTAAGGGGTGAGGAGATAGGAAGAGCAGTTCCGGAGATGGAGGAATTCAACTATGAGGTATTGCTCCCAATGACCATCCAGAATGAGACACGGGGAATAATACTTCTGGGTAAGAGAATGAGCAAAGAGGGATATTCGGAGAGTGATCTGGAATTTGTGACATCCTTAAGCGGAATAGCGATTACATCGCTTGAAAACAAGCGACTTTTTAAGGATGCGCTGGAAAAGCAAAAAATGGAAGAGGAACTGGAGATAGCGAAAGATATACAGAAGATGCTGCTTCCACAGCGATTACCTGAACTGAAAAATTTTGAAATTGCAACTTTGTCAGTATCATCAAAGCAAGTGGGGGGGGATTATTATGACGTGATAAAATTAGATGATGAAAACTACTGTGTATCTATTGCGGATGTTTCAGGTAAAGGAGTTCCAGCCTCACTCCTGATGGCAAATTTGCAAGCCTTTTTAAAGTCGATTTGCAGGCAGAACCTTGAATTAGACAAAGCAACATCGATTATAAATGACCTGATAGCTGAAAATACGACTGACGGAAAATTCATAACATTTTTTTGGGGAATCTTAAACGACAAAGAGAAGAAGTTCAAGTATGTGAATGCAGGACACAATCCACCTATTCTTTTAAGAGGGGGTGAAGTAAGATACATGGCAAAAGGGGGGATAATTTTAGGAGTGATGCAGTCAGTATTTCCCTATGAGACAGAAACGATAGAATTGCAAAGAGACGATGTGCTGGTATTTTTCACAGATGGAGTAACAGAGGCAAAGAATATAAATGACAAGGAATTCACAGACGAGAGACTGGAGAATTTACTACGATCGGTATGTCATTTAAGCGCGAAAGAAATACTTGATCAGATAACAAAAGAGATAAAAGAGTTTACAGAAGGAACAACACAATCGGATGATATAACCATGATAATAATCAAAGTGAGACAGTAGTAAAATGTTAAAAAGAATTACAAAGAGCATAGATTATTACAAGCGGTACTTTATTATTGTATCGTTTATAATTTCTATACTTTTACTGATATTTTCTTTTTACAGTACTTTTAACATTACAGCGATTTCAAACGACGAATGTGTCTGGACTCCACATAAAATCAGTAAAGATAGTCTGACGATAATTTTCAGTGAAGTAAAGAAAGGGGGAGTTGCAGAGAATGCCGGGATCAAGAACGGGGACCAATTACTAGAAATAGACGGGAAACGAGTCAGGACAGCTATGGAAGCTGCACAAGTATTTAATAGCTTTCCAGCGGGGAAGACTGTTGAATACACAATAGTCCAGGATGGTACAATCAAGAAAGTTCCAATCACAGTTAAAAAGTTCATCAATTTTGCGAATGTGGCAAATTCGTTATTAGCACTTTTCTGGATAATGATTGGTTTCACTGTTGTGATGTCGAAACCGGAAGGGGCACTACAGAATTACTTCTACTTAATTGGGTTGAGTTTTTCATTTCAATCTTTCATTACGCAATATGTTCAAATCAGGTATTACGAACATTTAGGGATAATGGATGTTTTACTACAGGGAGTGGGAATAGTTATGGTGAGTTACCTTCCATACTGGTTCATTATGTTTTTCTCAACATTTCCAAGGATAAGTTCCTTACAAAAAACAAAATGGTTCAGACCTTTATTCTTTTATATTTCGTTAGTATTAGTAATTATTTCCAGTTTTGTGTTCTTCAATGAATACTCCGAAAAGATGTACTATCAAATATCAATGGGGATTACAAGAACAATAGTAGGGATTTACTATCAAGTTGGAATTGTAGGCGGACTTGTATTTTTAATCATCAGTTTTATCAGGATAAAGAGCCGGGAAAAAAGGAAGGAAGTATTCTTAATCTTAATCAGCTATATACTTCTAATCGTAACATCAATATATGCTAACTGGTTAGCGCCCAGATTTTCCGGACCGATATTCAATTCACCTGAAATTTATCTTCCAATATTCCTTATTGTTTTATTCCCTATTGCATTTGGAGTATCAATTTATAAGTACCATCTTCTGGACTTTAGTATTGTTGTTAAAAACACAATAATATACGGAGCTGCGACGCTTTTTCTAGCTGCGATTTATTTTCTTTCAATATACGGGCTTGGGATCAGTGTGGGGACGGTGGTAGCCGATGATTACAAAAACCTTGTTGTGGCGATATCATTTGTATTGTTTGCATTTATTTTCCAGTCAACAAAAGACAGATTTCAGGATCTTTTAACAAAGAAGTTTTATCCAGAAGAATTTTCACAGCAAAGGATATTGATTGAATTCAACCGGGAACTGGCGAATATTGTGGGGCTCGAAAATATTCTTGAAAGAATTCAACACACTTTTGTTCAAACTTTAAAAATTGAGAAATTCGGAATAATGCTAAGATCCGAAAACAATAATCTGGTTATGACCAACAGTGTGGGTATCAAGAAGAGTGATATAAATATTGACTCAAATGAAATAAATAAATTTATAAACAACAAATTCAGACCTGGAGATGATATTGCAATTGAACAACATTATTTTAATGTGGCAATACCCAAAGAGAGTATGAATTTGACAGATGAAGGGATATTTACAATAATCCCGATGATAATAAAATCTGAGGTTGTGGGACTGCTCCTGTTTGGATTGAAGCACTCAGGGAGACAGTTTGCGGGGAAGGATTTAGAACTACTATATGCGGTTGCTGCACAGTCAGCGATTTCTATTGAGAATGCAAGATTATACTTAGCAGAGGCAGAAAAAATAACCTACGACAGGGAAATGGAACTTGCATACAAAATACAGCAGAATTTACTTCCCAAGTCTATCCCGGTATTTCCCGAACTAGATATTTTCGGAAAAATGATACCTGCCAAGCATGTTGGAGGGGACTATTATGATGTGATACCGATAGGGAAGCGGAAATTATTTATTGCACTGGGAGATGTTTCCGGCAAAGGAGTGTCTGCTTCATTTTACATGACAAAGTTACAAACGCTACTGGAGTTTATGTGTAATAAAGAGAAAGAACCGATAGAACTGCTGAAAGAACTCAATGATAAAATGCTTGATGTAATAGACAAAGAAAATTTCATTACGCTCAATCTGGGGTTTATTGATCTTGACAAGATGTCAATGAAGTTCTGCAGAGCGGGACACCTACCGCTTTATATGACAAACGGGGAAAAACTATCGGAGTATAAGCCCAAGGGTATAGGCCTCGGAATTTGCAGGAGGGATAAATTCGAATTATACACAGAACAGATTGAAATTGACATCAAGCAGAATGATGTTATTGTTTTTGTATCTGACGGAATAACCGAAACGATGAATAGTAAAAACGAGCTATTCTCAGAAGAAAAGCTAAAAGCTTTAATACTCGCAAAAAATAAAAAGAGTTCAGTAGAAATATTCAATACGGTTTATAAAGAAGTACTTGATTTCAGGAACGGAGTGATCCAAGCGGACGATATAACAGGGCTAATAGTCAGAGTAAAATAAAAAACCAGTCTTAAGACTGGTTTTTTATTAATCGTATTTACCGATAAATCAGAACTCAATTTTCTTATTACTTGAACTTGCATAATCGAGTACCAAAGCACTAGCCACGAAAATGGAGGAGTAAGTACCGATTATGATACCAAAAAAGAGGGTGAAAGCAAAAGCACGCAATACTTCTCCACCAAATAAGAGAAGTACAAGAACAGTAAGGAGGGTTGTACCACCCGTCAGGATTGTACGGCTCATTGTCCTGTTGATACTTTTGTTCATCTGATCCTGAAGATCTGCATTTTTATGGATCTTAAGATTTTCTCTTACTCTATCAAATATAATAACCGTATCATTGATTGAATAACCGACCAGAGTAAGGAAAGCTGCAACAATCGTGAGGTCTATATCCAAATTCAATCCGGGGATAACGCCATAAAGTAATGAGAAGAGTCCAAAAGTAATTAATACGTCATGGAAGAGAGCAATTACCGCGCCGAGCCCAAAGATAAATTTGAATCGGAATCCGAGGTAGATGAGAATCACAACCAAGGAGAGCAAGACGGCAAGTAAAGCATCTGTCTGGAGTTCTTTACCCACTTTAGGACCAACACGATCTTCTCTAAGAACGCTAAAGGGATTATCAACATGTTTATCTTTCAAGTTGATTTTAATCCAATCTGCAATACCGATGCGGACCATAACATTTGAGTTTGTCTCTTCTGAGCTTTCCCTGCCAGCCTGGAAACCTGCAGAGAAAAGAAGATCTGCGACTGTGGAAGCAGTGTCGGCATTCTCAAAAGAATAAGTAACTGAGCCAACCGTAGAATCTGCCAACTTCATAGGAAGCCCAGGCAATTTTGCATAGATGGTTTTTTCTATTTCGTTTTTAACGCGAGGATAAATGTTAGGAGGGATTTCCTGAAGTTCAGTTCTAACAAGGATACCAGTTTCACCGCCGAAAGTTTTAATTTCAACATTTCCGAGACCGAGTTTAGATATCTCGTCACGAACCTGACTAATTTCCACAGTTTTTTCGAATTGAAAAACGATTTCGGATCCGCCTTTGAAGTCGATGCCGAAGCCAATACCTTTAAAAATAACACTTAGCAAACCGGCGAGAAAAACAACTGCAGATAAGATATAGAAAAATCTTCTTTTTCCAAGCCAGTCAATATTTAAATTTTCAAAAATTCGCATTTATATTCTCCTTTACTCTGATTAACCGATAGAAACGGAATAATTTTTATGTATCATGACGCTGAAAAGAATTCTAACAAGAACGAGAGCAGAGAACAAGCTTGTAAGAATACCGATCATAAGAGTCAGAGCAAATCCCTGAACAGGACCTGAACCGAACTGATACAAAATAACACCCGTAAAGAACGTTGTAATATTCGAGTCGATGATAGCGGAGTAAGCTTTGCTGAATCCGCTGTCGACAGCTGCCTTAAGAGTTTTACCCATGTTAAGTTCTTCTCTTATTCTTTCATAAATTAGCACATTAGCGTCCACAGCCATACCCATTGTTAACACAATACCGGCAATACCGGGAAGTGTAAGTGTTGCTTTAAAGCCGGCAAGGACACCAAGGAGGAAAAGTATTGTTGTAGTTAAACCAATAGCGGAAAAACCACCAGCGACTCTATACCAGAAAATCATGAAGATTCCGATGATAATATAACCAAAGAGGGCGGAGTTAAAGCCTTTAGAAATTGAATCCTGTCCAAGGGATGGTCCAACAGTTCTTTCTTCGATAACATCAACAGGTGCAGGGAGGGCACCAGCTTTTAAGATAATTTCGAGTAATTTAGCCTCTTCCATATTTTCCATTCCCTCGATCTGAGAGCGACCGCCGGTAATTTTAGTGCGGATAACAGGAGATGAAAAGACCAGGTTATCCAAGATGATAGCGCATCGTTTGTCAATATTTGCACCAGTAATTCTTGCCCACTGAACTGCACCTTCGGAATTCATTTCCATATTCACTATTGCACCGGAGGTGGATGGGTCGATATTTGCCTGAGCATCAGTAATAACTCCGCCGGTAAGTTCCGCATTTTTGTTAACCAGATAGAGCATGTAGAAGTCAACACCTTCCTGCTTACCAACGGGCTTGGCGGAATAGAGGAATTCGACATTATTTGGAATAATATTTTTAACTTGCGGAAGATCTAATAATCTATTGAGTTTTTCACGGTTATCAGCAGAAACATATGCATCGGCAGAACGTCCCTGGGGATCAAGCCAAGCGAGAGCAAAGAAGGGATGTTCTTTCTGCAACTGCTCAGGAGTCATTTCTTTATTTGCGTTAGTGTCAGTTGTAGCGGTAAGGGAGTCAGTTTTCTTCTGAGTTGTATCCTGAGCCATCTGAGTTGAATCAGTTAAAGTAGAGTCGATGCTTTTTCCAGCAAGAGTCTGATCAATTTTCTGCATCAGGTTAAAGGTAAACTCAGGGTCTTTCAGAAGTTTAAACTCCAAAAGAGCTGTACCCTGAAGAAGTTGCCTTGCTTCTTCTTCCTTAGCGACACCGGGTAATTCAACCACGACTCTTCTTTCGCCCTGTTTGCTAATCGAAGGTTCAGAAACGCCATATTGGTTAATTCTGTTATTAATAATCTCCATTGCCCGATTTACCGCGTCTTCGGACTGTTTATTCAAGTCATCGAGAATTTCGTCGTCATCCTGTCGAATAGTTCCGAAGTAGCGGCTAATTCTGATTCCGTTCTCATTCATTTTACGGCCGAAGATAGAGACAATTGATTCGTCAGTAATTCCAGCTTCTTTAACTGACTGATCGAGAATTGTCCTAAATTTATCGTCAGGGTTTATTGCCAGTTTCTCAAGAAGTTTTCCGGTATTAACTTCCAGCACGACACGCATACCACCCTGGAGATCAAGACCGAGTTTAATTCTTTTAGCCCGAGCATCTTTAAAGGAGGCATCGGATGATTTAATGCTGTCTTCAATAGCACGGAGCCTGTCGTTCAATTCTTTGTACGAAAAGGAAGGATTTTCCTTTTTAAGAATTTCTTTTTTCTCCTTAAGTGTATTTGTAATATTTTTCGTATTTTGGTAATCCTGAAATGTAGGATATAGTAAATACAAACTTAAAAAGATTGCTGCAATCACAAGGATTATTCTGAATCTGAGTTCTTTCATGATTTTTTAACTAATAATTGATTTTAGGATTAATTTAAAATACAAAAATATGGAATAAATCATTATAATTCAAATAAAAACAGGATATTTTGAAAAATTACAAGATTACAATAGAATATGAGGGGACTGACTTTTGCGGATGGCAGATCCAGGCAAAAAGTAAAACGATTCAGGAAGAATTGCAAAAAGCCATAAAAACGATTTTAAGGGAAGAAGTTAATCTAATAGGAGCCGGTAGAACAGATTCGGGGGTTCATGCATTAGGGCAAACGGCAAATTTCAGATATACCGGGGAAATCGACATGGGAAAGTTTATTTACTCTGTGAATGCGATATTACCAAGAGGTATTGCAATCAGCAGGGGGGAAGAAGTTCTGCCTGAGTTTCATGCCAGGTTTGATGCAAAAAAAAGGGTATATTTATATATAATTACGAACAAAAAATCTCCTTTTTATTGGAAATATTCATATTTTTACAATAAAGAAGTTGACGTGAGGCTGTTAAACGAGTTTTGCAAAGAAATTGTCGGAAAAAGAGATTTCAGATCCTTTGCGAAAGAGCCGGAGGAGAATCAAGGAACCGACTGTGCGATACATTCCGCGCACTGGAGAAAAACCGGAGACTTTACAATTTTTTCAATAGAAGCGAACCGGTTTTTAAGAGGAATGGTAAGGACTATTGTCGGAACATTGCTTGAAATGGAGAGGAAAAGAATGAATCGGGATTATCTATCTGAAATAATTGAAAAAAGAGAGAGGGAATCTGCGGGAATGGCAGTTCCTCCTCAAGGATTATTTTTATACAAAGTGAGGTACTAAATGATAAATTTAAGTGAAAAAAAAGTTCTGATTACCGGGGGTTCGAGAGGAATAGGAAAAGCCTGTGTAGAGTTGTTCATCAAAGCAGGAGCAGATGTTTTCTTTACATACGAGAGAAACGCGAAAGCCGCAAAAAATTTATTGAAAAATGTGAACAGTTATAAACCAGAAAAGCAAGTAATAAAAGATTATCAAATGAACTTAAGCGAAGAAGGAGATATTGTCAGAGTTATCAGAGAAATAGTTAAAGAGTTCAAGAGGATTGATGTGCTTGTAAATAATGCAGGGATATGGAAATATGGAGAAGCGGATACAATGACAAAGGAAAACTGGGAGGAAACCATAAGAATTAACCTAACGGGGACTTTTCTGGTTACAAGAGAAGTAAGCCGGGTAATGAAAAAGAAAAAATATGGACGAATAATAAACATCACATCGACTGCCGGGCAGAGGGGTGAAGCATTGCATAGTCATTATGCTGCTTCGAAGGGGGGAGTGATATCTTATACCAAATCACTTTCCACTGAGCTTGCTAACTTTAATATTACTACCAATTCAATAGCACCCGGATGGGTTGATACAGAAATGTGCGATGAGGTTTTTGAGGATGCGAATTACAAAGAGAGTGTGAGAAAGGGAATTCCAGTAGGAAGGATAGCAACGCCAGAAGATATTGCCGGTCCGGTTTTATTCCTTGCAAGTGATCTTGCCAGACACATTAACGGGGAAATTCTTAATGTGAACGGGGGAAGTGTCCTATGCGGGTAGTGAGGATAGTGACAGATAATAAAAAGATCCTGAGCGAATAAATTGATGAGTAGGATAAACCCATATTTTTTATTTGTTCTGATCCTACTGATAGTTGCAGGCGGGGGAGTTTTAAGCGAGTTTTTATTCGAAAGAGATGCGAATATAATACTTCTTGGTTTCAGGATTAATATTCCGTTGCTAATAGGATCAGCACTTGTTATTTGGGCAGAGGGAGAAAGATACCTTAAAGAAATTTTAAGTTGGCGAGAGCATAACAAAACCGGTTTAATCCTCTTTTTTGTTTTGCTCATTTATGGTGTTATCACCGGAGCACTAATGCAATTTACGAAATCGAAGTTTACAGAGCCAGATTATTTTTACGAACTGGGTTTATCCTCAATTATCGATTTCCCAGTATATTTAGTATGGAATATGCCGATACTGATTTCACTTGCGGGAATTCTGGGATATTTCAGGAAGAGATTAAAAGCGAGTTATATATTCGGGTTCATTTTGTTATTGCTGATACTTTTAACAGAGTACTATCCTTTTAATTTCAAAGGAATTGTTCCTGAAAAGCAAATTATAGTACTAGCTTTCATTTTACTTACACTTACAATACTTTACAAAGTGCGTAACACATATTTATACGGAGGAATTTTATTCTCGGCAGTATGGATTAATGTGATTTTATTCGGGACCAATTCCGCAACGGTAACGAAATTAATAATCGCAAAGAACTTTGATAAATGGGACGGATTCATTATACTTGCAAAAGAATTTACCGATTATGTTCAACCAGCAGCATTCATTTTAATAACAATAGTTTTATTATTTTTTAAGAGAAAAAAGCCGGAAGAAAATTCCAGTACTAATTAAAGAAGTTAATTATGAAAAAAGCAATTTTAATATACATTCTGCTGATACTGAGCAGCAATAGCATTGAGGCATCCGATAAAGCGAGAGGAATGTTCGTATCATTCGGAGTAGGTCCCAGGGTACCTTTAGGGATTTTTTCAGAGCGGGTTTTATTAGGTTATGGTTTTAATCTTGAGATGTCATATACAGACAATGAATATCTTCCGATTTTTATTTTCGGGGGTGTGGGATTCGAGCAATACCCAGGTTCCCAGGATTTTTATCAAGGAAGTGATTATTCACAATACTCAACCAATTTACTGCCTTTCCATATAGGGGCAAGGTATTATCTTCCGCCGCTGATGGAGAACATAGTTTTGATACTACCGTTAGTAGAAGTTTCCGCATCGCTAACAGTATTTCAAAATTCCCATGAATTCAAACCTGCATCATTAAGAAACAATTTTATTGAAGATGGGTCGAAAGCGGGTTTCAGTATAGGAGCAGGAGCGTCAATGTTTTTAATGGAGGCTTTAGCTTCGTATCACTGGTACAAAGACTACCAATATTTATCATTTGACCTTAAAGTCAGGATTCCAATGTTTGTAAGTATTTAAGAGAGGAAAGAATGGAAAATAAAGCATATGAAAATTTAATTTTTGAAGAGCGGGACAATGTTGCAATGATCATATTAAATCGCCCACAAAAACTTAATGCGCTTAATACAGAAGTTTTGAAAGAACTTGAAGCAGTTATAAACAAAATCAAGGTTGAGGGAAGTACAAGGGCAATAGTTATAACGGGGGGCGGGGAAAAAGCCTTTGCAGCAGGAGCAGATATTGGAGAGATCAACAAGCTTGATTCACTGAAAGCGAAAAAATTCTCAGAATATGGTCAAAAAGTTTTTTCTATGCTGGAGGAATGCGGTATACCCGTAATAGCTGCTGTCAATGGATATGCGCTGGGAGGGGGATGTGAACTTGCCCTGGCTTGTCATATAAGATTAGCAAGCGAAACCGCAAAATTCGGACAACCTGAAGTAAAGCTTGGATTAATCCCGGGTTATGGAGGGACACAAAGATTAGCAAGATTGATTGGCACAGGCAGGGGGATAGAATTATTGCTTACCGGTGAGACGATTGATGCGCAAGAAGCACTAAGGATAGGGTTGGTAAACAGGATTTATCAGAAAGATGAGTTACTGATAAGAGCCAATGAACTAGCAATAATGATAGCCTCACAACCACGCGAGGCGGTTGCTTTAATTTTACAGTCTGTCTTAATGATAAACAAGTGTGGTTTGAAAGCAGGGCTTGAATTTGAAGCCGGTTCATTTGGAGTCTGTTGTTCGACAAATGATTTCAAAGAGGGAACAGCAGCATTTATGGAAAAAAGAAATCCAAAATTCACACATAGTTAAGGCGTAATAGTGTTAGGAAAAAAAATAACAATCATCTTATTGTTTGCATTAGCGTTTTTTTTATTACTTGCCAATATTCTTACAGGACCAAGTGAGAAAGAAAATAGTGCAAAGGATCCACTCAGCAAACAAAATCTAAGTACAGATGAAGTAATGAATGGAATTATCGAGATCCTTAAAGAATTTGATGTGGACACACTTGTAGTAAAAAACAGAGTAAAAAAAAGGGACATAAAATCATATACTGTTAAACTTCCTGCTGATTTACCCATTCCAGTAATATTGAAGGATATATACAACAGATTCAATGGGAGCGATGTTAAAATATCTGCAGTGGATACGGCAATCCGAGGAAAAGACCCGAAACCTATACAAATAACAGCACTATCAATTCAGGGGGAAGATGCGGGAAAATTTCTTTTTATGTTTGAAAATGAGAGTAAAATATCAAGAAAAAAAGGGGAGCTAGGAATTTATATTAATGATTTTGCGGAGTTAAATAAAGAAGAGACGCAGTATCTTCTAACATATCCGGAAGCATTAGGATTTTTAATACTTCCGACAAAAGAAGCCAGAGACCTGAAAGAAATAATAAGGGCTAACAGAAAAGATGCGGGGATAATAATAAGTGATGAAGTATCGGACATTGATTACAAAGTGCACAGCAAATACTCGAAGCGGAGATTACTGATGTCGGTAAAATTATTAATAGGGGCTTTTACCGAGTACAGTTTCTTTTTAATAGATAAGGATGCGGAGATATATAATTCCACAGCATTTGCATTTCTTGAATCAGAGTTCAACAAAAGAAATTATAAAATCATCCCGACATATAAATTTGATTTTATAGACGGAGAATCGAGTGAAGTTATTCTTCACAAATTCAGGAGCATGACGAGGAAAACAATAAAAGGGGAGAGAGCGATAATAAGTGTGAGTAATGAAAACTTCATCACTATACAGGATGAGCTTAAAAAACTGAAGAAAAAAGGAGTACATATTGTACTCCCTTCAAAATTAATTGGTGAAGAGGAGAGTATTCAATAATTGAATAGATATCAATTATTTAGTGAATCAAGACTCCGAGAATCAAATAAATAATTGCAGTAATAACTCCAGCAAAAAGGGCATAGGGCAATTGAGTTTTGACATGGTCGATATGGTCGCTTGCCGAAGCCATTGAAGCGATAATGGTAGTATCGGATATAGGGGAGCAGTGATCACCAAATACCCCACCACCCAAAGCAGCAGCAAGAGTAAAATAGACGTTAGCATCAAGAGCCTGAGCCATGGGGATACCAATAGGTATCATAATAGCGAAAGTTCCCCATGAAGTTCCTGTAGAGAAAGCAATAAAGCATGCAACCATAAAGACAATAACAGGGACAAAATCGGGGGCAAGCCACTGTTTAGACAATTCCGCAGCATATAAACCAGTACCAAGTTCTTTACATACCGTACCTATAGCAAAAGCAAGCATCATTAAAAGGGCCAGTGGAATAAGCCCACTAATTCCTTTAAATACCAAATCTATAGTTTCCTTGAAGGAAAAAATATTTTGAGATGTATAAAGAATAATGGAGACAATAATTGCCGTAAGAACCGAGTAGAGAACAGCAGTTGATCCACTACCCGAACCAAGAGCTAAAAAGACCTGTTCAAAGAAGGAGTATTGGTGAATATCTTTGACGAGAGGCCAACCTGTATACATCAACATAAGGGGCATCATGAGAACCATAACTGCAATAGGAACGACCATATTAACTGCCCGAGACTTAACGCCATCTTTTGCAGGAAGAGATATGACATCTGAAGAAATGAGGGGAACCGCACCATCCCGAATGACTTTTCCTTCAGTTTTGGCACGGAACTCAGCTTTCTTCATCGGACCGAAATCCTTGCCAGAAAAAATAATGAAGACTACCAATCCGACAGCCAGAATGGGATAGAAATTGAATGGATATGAAGCGACAAGAACACCGAGGGGATTGTCGAAACCCTGAGCAGCAATAAGTCCCATTATGTATGCTCCCCAAGCGTTAAGGGGAATAAGGATACAAGTTGGTGCGGAAATAGAATCAGCAATATAAGCAAGTTTTTCACGAGGGATTTTAAGTTTATCAAAGATCGGTCTAAAGAGAGTTCCAACAGTAAGTGCATTAATACTTGACTCAACGAAAATAGCAGTACCAGTAAGCCAAGCAAGGACCTGGACGATTTTGCGGGGTTTTCCTATTTTCTTATGTTCAAGGCGATCGAGGAAACGATTAACAGCCAAAATAAATCCATCAACGCCACCAGATCTTTGAATAAATGCAATAAGTGCGCCAACAAGGCAACTAAACATGATAGTACGAGTATTGGAGGGTTCTTTGAATACATCCACCAGAGCCTGGATAGTAGCGGTAGTACCGTTAATGGGGTTTCCGCCGACAAGAATAACCCAACCCAGCCAAATTCCAAAAAGGAGGGAAACGAAGACCTGTTTGGTTTTAATTGCGAATCCAATTGCTATAATCGGGGGAAGCAGTGACCAAAAACCGTAATGTTCCATCATAGACCTAAGAATTAATAATAGAAAATTTAGTTATTATCATATATAATATAAGACGAAAAAAGAATTTAAGAAAGAAAATCCGGTAGTTCATGCCAATTTCTTCAGTATTTTACCATTATAAGGGATTGAAGAATAGGTTTCGGAATCACCAGGGACAGAAGCATTTGCAAGTACCCAAAAAGCTGTAATAAGGAGGCAGAAATTAATTTTTCTCAGAAACAGTTTATTGGGATCATCCTTCCAGAGTCCCGATTCAATAAGAATTGTACTGACATTCATTTTTGCAATTGTTTCTCCAAAAGCGCGGGGTTCGAAGTCATCTGAATATTTTGTAATCCTATTATCAACCAGGGGATTGAACAGTTTATAGAGGAGAGAAATAAGGTTAATAGCTTTCTGACGGGGGTTGTTAATTGATTTTTCGGCATCGTAAGGGGGAGCAAGGAAAGAGAGAGCAGCGACTTTTTTTGTATTGCCAACAGACCAGAGATAATCCTGATCATGCATATTAAAAGCAAATGTCGGGTTAAATTCCACTACAGAATTTTTAAGAATCAGAGATTCAGGAGATAAAAGGGAAATAGCGTCGCGATTCAAGTCAATACCGAGGGCATTTTCGCGGGTACCTCTTTCAGCGCCGTCAGGATTGAGCATTGGAATAAATCTGATCGAGAGTGCACTGAGGATAGTTTCTCTGACTCTATTAAGCAAGGGATAAAACAACAGCGTTTTTCTACCCGATAGGAAATTGATAACATCAAAAAAAGCTGCGGTGGCACAAGCTTCATCCCCATGCATCTGTGACCAGAGAAGAATTCTAACAGTTCCTCCGGAATGAGTAAGGGAGTATATTTTCCGTTTTTCCACGGATTCACCAACCGGAATCCTGGACAGAAAAGCCATCTTTTCAATCAATGGGACAATGTCCTTATGTTTAAAAGATTTATCGGTCAAAGAATTTTCTTTGAATGACGGATAAACAGAGTCAAGTAGTGCAATTAATGAATTTAGCAATGAGATTTCCTTTTTTTAACGAATATGAATAAGTATATTTGATAAAACCTAAAAAATAGTTATGAAAACAAAGAACGAAAAAGCCGTAATAGTAGTAACCGACTCAGGTTTTGGCGGACTAAACGTATTAGTGAACGCCTATAAACTGCTCGGAGAAATAAAAATCTATAATGAAGTTGATCTAATATTTTATAATGCTCTACCAAGCGAGGAGTATGGATACAATCAACTTGAATCAATGCAGGAAAAAGTCCGTATTTTCGACATAGTTCTGGAAGAAATAAGCGACCTTTATTCACCTAACAGTATTCTGGTAGCCTGCAACACACTATCGGTTGTATATGAAAACAGCACGAACAAGAGAGTTACATCGCTACCGGTGAAAGGGATAGTTGACACAGGTGTAAGATTAATATCCGAGGGATTAAGGGCGAATAAAAATTCCAGAGTGATAATAATCGGTACGCCAACAACAATCGGAAGTAATTCTCACAAAAACAAGCTAATTAGTTTGGGAATTGAACCTGAAAGAATGATAAGTATCCCATGCTATCAGCTAGAGAGTGAAATCCAGAACGATCCTGATTCCGAGGTTGTATCCCGAATGATTGATTACTGCCTGGGAGAAATTACAAATAAACTTTCAAAGAACGATGAGATATATCTCGCATTATGCTGCACACACTACGAATTCAGTTTTCATCTTTTTGAGAAATATCTTACTGAAAAAGGACTGAATTTCGAGATAATAAACCCAAATGATTTTATGCTTGAAGATTTGAAAAACCTAAAAAGCAGTAAAATAATAAACCGGACAAAGATTAATCTCTCTATAGTTTCAAGAACGAGAGTAAAGCCGGAAGATATAAAAACACTCAGCACGTTACTTTCAAAACGATGTCCGGAAGCAGCCAAAGCAATGAGGGGGGTTAAGTATCAACCCCCGAGAAAACATTAAAAGTCAAAATCGAACCGTTCTTTTACATTGAAAACGTCAATGGAGAGTTTACCCTTCATTGATCTTAAAAACTCATCCTTATCAAGGTACCCGGCAACAAAGTGATAATTATACAATTTAGGAAAAAAGGGATTAATAGTAATTGCCTTGAGCCGAGGAGTAAATACATAAGAAAATTTAATTCCCGAGTTACTTAAGAGACGAAGCAATGAGTCCAACCGCAAAAAATCAGAAGAGAGAAGAAGGTGAACAGGTGAAAGAAGAACTATCTCGTTAACCGCTACAGAAGATCTCCGGGATTTAAGAAATTGAACCAGACCAGTCAAAGCATATTTTGAAAAGAAGAGGGGGATAATGATTTTTTCACATCTATCAGGGATACATTTCTTTAATATACCGAGGTCATCGTCATCAATAAAAGTTGCGAGATCGCAGGGGATAAAGTCTGAACCGGAAACAAAGGAAATTGAGGAAACAGAATCGGGGCTGATAGCTGCCGAGGGGAGAGAGAAAATTTTCTCAACAGTCACCATTTCATCAGTAAGGATCTTAATATCGGTATTTTTTGATCCGCCAGTTGTAAATATCAATTCGTCAAGAAGATACATAGGGGAAATGCGGTTAAGAGAGCCATCTACGAGAAGGAGATCTATTCCGAGTCCAGCAATAAGTTTCATCAATTCTTTTAAGTGAGAGACACGGTTAGGGCCGGCAATCACAACGAGTCCGGGTTTTGTAATTTCGACGAGAAAGACGTTACCGAGAGGAGTGGGGATTGAAGTTTTTTTCAAGATTTTATATTCAACCTCAGCATTGAGAATACATTTGGCAGCGGTAGCAACGATAATGCCCTTTTCAAAGTAGAGGCGAGGTTTTGGGAGCATTGTGATGTTATCAATTTCCTCACCATCATACCCGATGCCGGTAACAGCTATCTTACGGTTTTTAAGGGACCGGAGTAGTGCGGACAAGGTAGTAGTCTTACCCGTATTCTTTGCCGTACCTATAATACCAACCGATTTCATCAATTCACAGTTCCTGCGCCAAAAGTTCCCGGATAAGCACCATCCTCCTGATTACCGAGGAGACCATCGTAGATTGCCCCGGGGAGGTTGTCTCTTGCTTCCACAGCAGTCAGGACCTCAGTAATTTTATCAATAAGCATTTTTGTAAATTCTTCTGCCCGAGGAGTAGGTTTAAAAGAAGCATTACCTACAAATTTATAAGCATCAGTAATAGCCCGGATTGTATCAATCCGTGAGGTGACGCAGATAGGACCGCGAGAATAAGCCTCATCCGTTGAGGCGACGGTAATAACATCGACACCAAGACCTGCTGCCAAAGCCGCATGGTAAGAGTTTGCGTTGGCGGACTGGACACGTTCCTCGGACTGAGTCATAAAAGCAATAGGTTCACCAGGCCATATTGGTGAGTTAACAATACTTCTAAGAGCCAGAATTTTTGCTGTATTATAGTCAATATAATTTTGTTTCATCAAGCCGTTTATGACGATGTGGGGACCATAACAGAAGAGAGGTTTAAGAATTGGTTTGGCACCAAGTTTTTTACCAATCATAACATTGATAAGTAAACCCGCAAGACTTTTCCAAGCCGGGACGCCACTAAGTTCATCATTTCCGGGAATATCGAAGGGCATATTAAAACGGGCAGCAAGCTGAATAGCGTAAAGACCGTCCACAGCCAATCTGACAGGATCAGTGCCAGCGCCGAGTGAACCATAAACGAGGTTAATTTTCGCAAGGTCGGCGCCTGCAAGCCCAGCAAGAAGAATTGTTTCAGGAGTATTGAGACCCCGATGAGCACGAACTGTTAAGAGAGTGCTGGAATCAAGAGAATCCCTAAGCAATTTAATATTGTCAAATGAAGTAATTGTACCGTCGTTTTCGTGGGTGAGGCAACCTTCAATCAGGCCTTCGAAACGGGCTTCCCAGGAGGGATTAATAACAAGGAAGCCATCTATACCGTAGCGTTCGCAAACTTTTGCATGAGTAATATCCATAATCGGACAACCACTACCGAGGAATTTGAAAACGAGGGGATGATTATCGGCATGCTGAATTTTAACGGGATCGACCGGTTTTCTGTGTTTAATAAAGTTTGCCAGGTTTTCGAGTTCTTTTCCGGTAACTTTCCTAACACCCTTGATAAACTTACCCCGAGTGTTTGCATTAATGATTTCGGTGTCGCAAAGAGCGTAATATTCTTTAAGGAGAGAATCTTTTTCAGTCTGATCCGTTGCATTAAAAATCTTTTCACGAATAACTGCCCTTTGGATTCCGGGGGATGATTTTGTTTTTGCCCAGTCAATTAATTTATCCGCGATACTACCGAGGAGAGCTTCAATTTCGAGGTTATTAAAGGAGTAATCGTATTTTGAAGCGATGTCCTTTTTAGTTCTATTCAGACCTTGTCCGGAGAGAGTAATTTCCCTGCCTTCGATGTAGGCAACGATTTCTTCCATAGAGGAATTAGCACCGAAGCCCTTATCGAAGCCAAGTTCAGCGGCGAGTTCGGGAGTAATTGGTTTACCACCGATAACTATTTTAGAAGTTTCCCTAACGCCGGCTGCATCGAGGAGGTCCACGAAACGGGCAAGAAGTTCAGCCACACCATATCCAAGAGTGCGGCTTACGAGAATAAAATCGAACTTATCGGAAGCGGCAATTTTCACAATAGCTTCGGGGGTAAGGTCGGGAGAGAGCAATTTAGTATCGTGTCCATATTTATCGAGTTCAGCCTTGATTATTTTAATGCCGACATCATGGACGGGATCGAACGGTACGCAAAGGATTTTTTTCACAGGTCACCTTCCTTTTCCGGCGCAATATTTTCGAGGTAGAGGTAGTTGTTACCAGGTTTATAAATATATTTGCGAAGGCGGACGCGCATACCATATCCATCGAATTCCTCGTACATAATATCAATTTCGCCAAGGTTAAGTTCAGTGCCGAGCTGCATAGCAAGCTTTTTCCCTTCGAGGGGGTCAGCACAAACGAGATAAGTCTCGATATCGATTGCATCCATTACGGAATCTAAAGCTCTTTTCATAAGGCAAAAATAATTTAGTTATAAAAAAACGGGTTGCAGGAGGTGATAAGTCCTGCAACCCAGTGGAATGTTCAAAAGGGAACATTCCGATAACACTAATTAAGATTATTCAAACATACCTGAATGATTGCAGACAATCTCGATAAGCATAACGAGACCGCGAACAGCCATTCTCATTCTTTCTTCAATTATCTGACCATTACTATCAGTAGTTCCAAGTCCCGGGGAGATAAAGATGTTAGCATCATAAGCTATAGTCGGGATAATGCCCATCTGTGAGCAACCGTCCTGGAAGAGGTTTGAGCCAGAGTACATATCTTCGATTGAGAAGACAGGGATACCGAGCTGACCGTTTTCCCAGCTTTTTTCGTAGTTGATTTCAACTGTGCCGCAGTTATAACTTTTTTCGAACTGGAAGAATGGTTTCAGTCTTGAGTCAATTTTGCTGAATTCATCAACGACGATATTGTAAAGATCATCAACCGGTTTTTTAAGGAGCATCTCATTTTTTCTAATGGCTCTGAGAGCAGCGAGCTGACCAACTAGACCTTCCTTACCCGGATCCAAAGTTACATAAGCAGCTTTTCCGTAAGAAGCGGTAGTGCCATATCTTTGACCATGGTATCCAAGGGAGCGGCGGATATTAACGAGGACATCTTCCTTACCAATGATAAGAGCACTGGTAGAAGAGCCGGTAGCTTTATCCATACTATATATCATAACATCAGCGCCTACGTTTTTAATATTTGTGCCGATGAAAGGAATGCCCCAAGCGTTATCAATTAAGTAGGGGACATTATATTTTTTAGCTATCTGAGCGATACCCTTTGAAAGAAGGGGGGTTCCGTCCTTATCCTTAGCGCCGTAGCCATAACCGGTAGTATCATAACCGAGAGAAGCAAAACCGGTAAGGAGAGTCTGGTGAATCTTTGCGTTAGCTTCAATAGCTTCCAAAGATTCTTTTACTTTAATGTTTTTCATTAAAGGGACCGGATGGTAGTTAATACCGTGAACGGGATATTCAGCACCAACCATAGGAACGAAGACAGTGTCGAAGTTATTTTGTCTTTTACCGTAGAAACCAAGTTCACCGGCAGTTGTGCCTCTATCGGCGAGAATGTCTTTGTATTTAGGGGGGAAAGGCCTGCCGTAGCCGCCCTGATGGTGAAGGTGACGTTCGAGAGGGGCGATATAGCGGGCGCGGAAGTTATCGCCACGACCAAGAGCAGGGGGAGTCATCAAAGAGTCGAAAGAAACCCAGAGACCACCTTCGCAGGTATTTACGGGAGCAGCATCATAATCGTCTCCATAAAAACCTTTAATTTCTTCTCTAATCTGATCAACGTAAACAGCAAGGGGAACAACTTTTTTAGATTCAACCGCCATAGCATGTTCGACATCATCCCTAAGGGGGGAAGGGCAACCGGATATAGCTCCGGTAAGACCGAATGCGCCTTTTAATTCTGCGGGGATGTTAAGAGATTCTGCTGCTTTTTTTGCCTCAGCGTAGATTTGGGGGGTGCGCTGCTGAAGGCGTTTATACATCTGAAATTTGAATTCAGGTTTTGCCATTAAATTATACTCACTTTCTTTTATTATTATATATATGTATATTAATTATAAATTATTTAGTAAATCCTTTAATAATAATTTCATCGTTTATTTTAATTCCAAGGTCCTTGCCCGATATTCTTTTATCCATAAGGACGATAGTGTTCTGGTGATTCGGCATATGTGTATCGTCGTAACCGGCGATTGTACCAATCTTTTTGCCATTCCAGATGACCTCATCGCCAGTGAGGAGAACTCCGCTGTTCTTGAGTTCCAGAAATCCGATATAGCAGATATTATCGACTTTAGCGCCGGGTGCGGCGAGGGGGTCATCGGTGCCGATAAGTTCAATTATTGCATATTTGGGGAAAGCGCGTGATATCGGCTGAATCATGTTGAGTCCTCTGTTTTCAAGTGTGCCATCGAGCACCACGAGTGTATTGCACTTAATATCCACTTTACTGTGATAAAATGAGTGTCCGACTAATTTTCTTGCGTAAGGATCAGACATTATCACACCAGATTCTTTACAAAGTTTTCAACATCGCCATTGAGGAAGTCAATTACGGGGACTTCAATCATGGTATAGCAACCGGGATTTTGTTTCATGGTAGCGCGGGCAGCGGAGACCATAACCTGAGCAGTAAGAGCGGGGTTATTAATTCTAAGTTCGAACCTGAGGCGCTGGTTATGAGTAGAGCCAGAAACTCCGTTGCGTTCCATAAGTACGCCATGACCGACATCAATAAGGGCATTAACATCGGGGACCTGAAATACGTAGGTTTTATCCTTCACGAAGTAAGGATCCTGTTTGATTCTTTGTTCAATGGTTTTGAAATCGACATCCGGTTGAAGTTCCACGTAAACCATGCGTCTGTGAATTCCCATACCTGCAGGAACAGTGATTGACAGTGCATTTTTAACACCTTCAATGGCTTTAACAGCGACAGTGTGCCCCATGGACATTCCGGGCCCGTAGTTAGTGTAAGTGATTCCCTTAGGAGCCATAGCAAGGAACCAAGCGCGCATAACAGAGTTTATGCCGGGGTCCCAACCGGCGGAAATAATGGAGACTTTACCATTGGCTTTTGCGACGGTATCGAGAGAATTTCTCAAGTTTATGATTTCGGAGTGAATATCGAAACTATCCACAGTGTTAATACCAAGTTCGAGGATACCTGTAGCGATTTCTTTAACTTTTCTGGAGGGGGAACAGATGAGAGCGACATCCACGTGAGGAATTTCCTTAAGGGACTGATAGGTTGGGATTTTTGGGTCATCGCAGTTGCATCTTCCGGGATTAATTCTGGAAGTAATGCAAACTTTTCCGGCTGTATCCACCACACCAACGAATTCCATATCGGGTTCATTAATAACGGATTCGAGGGCCATAGCGCCGACATTTCCAAAACCGACAATAGCGACTTTAATTTTATTCATGGGATTCCTTTGGTAAGTTGGAGTTATTCTTCAAGAATTCGAATAATGCGACGCGTGCATTCTCGCCGTGCTTTTTAATAAGGATTTCCACGGATTCGGCATCGCGATTCTTCAATGCTTTTAATATTTCATAGTGTTCATTTACCGACTCATCGAGGTGGGAGAGGAGGGACAAGTAGATATAATTATAGCGCAGGGTCTGATTACGGAGAGTGGTAATGAGTTTAATCAACTTCTGATTTCGTGAGAATTCAATAAGTGACTGGTGGAATTTAGCATTAAGATCGAGGAAGCGGCGGTAGTTTTTATTTTCGCTTGTGCTGATTTTTTCCATCTGAGCATTTAAGCGGAGGAGGAAATCGAGGATATCATCAGTGATAAAAGAGCAAGCGAGTTTAGTAGCAAGTGCCTCGAGGGAGGATTTAATGGTATAAGTTTCCTCGGCATCCCGGAGGTTGATTCCGGAAACGATTGCGCCTCTGCGTGGCTGGACAAGAACAAAGCCCTCGGACTCGAGCTGGAGGAAAGCTTCGCGCAAAGGAGTGCGGCTAATACCAAGGGAGGAGGACATTTCAGGTTCAGTAAGTCGCTCTCCCGGTTTAAGTTTCCCCTCGATAATGAGGTCCCTGATGGAAGTTGAAATCTTCTCTCTAAGGGGTTTAAGGTCGTCTGCATTTAATTCAAGATTCATAAAATCCTTAAGTTAAACAAGTAAATTAGCTCTGTATACTGTATACAATATACAATCAGCAGTACAAAAATATGAGAAATTAAGGAATATTGCAAATGTTTTTTTAATAATGTGAGGGGAAAAATCAGTCAAAAGAGGTCAGCATTCAGTTTGTAATGGGCAGAATTATGCCGAAGCGGAGGAATCCGGGGGGGGAGGGAAAAATTCGTTCAGATGCGGAGAGAGGAATCGATAAATCAGCCCTATGACAAGTCGAAGGGAAAGGCGAGATCACAGAGCCAGGCATCAATGCCATCGCGAGTAAATGTGAGGCAGGGATAGGCTATCATCTGAGCGTAATCGGAAGTCTGACGAGCGAATTTTTTGTCAAGGGAGATTACCAGATTAAATGTGTTGACAGGAACAGGTTCAAAGGAGGTGGTTAGAAGGAGAAATGGGACTTTTTTGCTCTTTGGTTTGATAAGAGCGACGACGGTATGCAGGGTAAAATCGGAGGAATTAGGGGAAAAGACGTTATCTTCGAGGGTGGTGGCGAGTTTACCGGATGAGAAGGTGATGGATTTTACGGGATTTGTGAGAGTCCTTGGAGCTATGGAGTTTAAGGGGGAAAGGAATTCGTTTTTCAGGAAATTTTTGTTAAAGTTTAGGATCTTTTTGTATGGGGAGTCGCCCGACAAATCGGTATTATCCCAGATTGCAGAGAGAGAAAGGATTTTGTTAACCTGGGAAGAGAATTTAGAATATGAGGTTAGGATATTTCTTGATTTAACAGCATTGGGGGAATAACTGGTGGTATAAGCCGCGGGAGTGGTTGCAATTATAACACGGTTTTTTACTATTCGATAGACATTGTTGCCTATTTTTCCGGAGATTTTGCCATGAACACTGCTTTTTAGAATCGCCATTGTCGTTTCCTTAAGTTTTTATAAATCAGTAAAACAATAATAATAAGTTTAAATGTAATTCACAAGGATATTTGCATGTTTTTAGCATGGCTTTAGGACGGGTTTAGCACGGCTTTACCACGGCTTTACCACGGTTTTAGGATAATGTGGGATTAATATTTTGAGTACAGGGTATTGCAGTGAAAAAAGAGTATTTTACTAAATCATAAATTTCTGAAATTTTCTAAGCTGCAAGTGAGTATTCTAAGCGAAAATCAACTCTTAAACGCTAAGTACGCAAAGTTTTTCGCAAAGTACGCCAAGTAAAAACAATCATTGTGAAGGAAAGAACTCACTGCAACACCCTGCTGCGGCGGACCGACCCGTCGAAGCCAAGTTTTAAAATATTAATCTGTGGACATCTGTGTGTAATCTGCCTGCCCCGTGAAGCGGGGTGCGAATCTGTGGTGAAAAACATAACCACGGATTACCACAGATTATTAAAAAGCCAGATTCTCACAGAGAAAATGCAAATCCGCTTGCTTATAATAATTGCCAACAAAATTATTCAAGGTGAAGGATGGCTCATAAACGCGATTTCAGGTAAAGGCCGTAATCAACTGTGGCGGAAAGGCTCGAAGTTCCGACTTATCGGAGAAAAGTAAAAACCAAAATTCCAAATCTTTATTTTCCTATAAATCAAAATTAAAGTTTTCATTTGAAATTAACCGAAATAATAAATTTTGTTGTGTGACTTTGGAATAATTAGTAATTTTCAAATCAAATTAAGAAGATATTGTGTGTTTCGTTGCTTAAGAACTTATGGGCAGAGAAAAAGGTTATGTAATTGTTAAATATAATTAATTATAAGATTCTATTATTTAAGGAAGAGTTTTAATTTATGAGTAAGATTGTTAAATTTGGAGAGGATGTAAAGGGATATGAGATTCCGGTGCTGAATGAAAGGGAAATAAGAGCAGGTGCAGGAATTTTATTTGTACTGATGTTTGTAGCAATAAATCAGGCGGCGTCGAAAGGGGATTTTACTTTGCTTAAGTATGCAATTTTAATATTTCTTTTTGATATGCTCATTCGGGTGATAATCAATCCAAGGTTCTCGCCAGTTCTGATAATCGGAAGGCTGATTGTAAGGAAGCAGACGCCGGAGTATGTAGGGGCAAAGCAGAAGAAATTTGCGTGGATAATCGGGGTTGCACTGGGAGTTATAATGCTAGTGCACCTGATAATTTTCAATGCGCAGGGACCGGTGACCGGATTGATTTGCATGGTATGTTTAATTTTTTTATTTTTTGAATCGGCATTCGGGATTTGCATAGGTTGCAAGTTTTATCAATGGATATACAGGGAGAAAGCACAGTATTGCCCGGGGGAGGTTTGTGACATTAAATCAAGGCATGATATACAGAAGACATCATTGCCTCAGCTTCTTATTGTTGCAGGATTTATTGTTTATATAGTTTTGAGTGTGCTACTGCTCAATGAAAGTTTTAAGAAACAACCTTATAATTTGTTCGGGATTGAGCATGGAAAAGAGGTATCTGATAAGATTAACAGCAGTATAAATACAGAACTGGGCGCTTTATCAGTAAGTCTGAAAGTGAAGGATATCGTAGTGTCAAAGGAATTTTATGAGAAACTGGGATTTGAGGTTTCGGGAGGGGAGGAAACGCAAAAATGGCTGATAATGAGGAGCGGGGATCACGTGATTGGATTGTTTGAAGGAATGTTAGAGAGTAACTTAATAACATTCAATCCGGGCTGGGATCAAAAATGCAATACGCTGGAATCGTTTAAGGGGGTAAAGGATATTAAGGAAGAATTAAGAGGAAAAGGGATAAGAATTGAAATGGAGAGTGAGGAGACGAAGACGGGCGGGGGGAGTTTTTTCGTGACAGATCCGGACGGGAACAGGATTTTATTTGATCAGCATGTTTCGGATTCGTAAATTAAATTGCTTCAGGGGAGCTGATTTTTTTAGTTTTTTCTTTGATAATATGGTCATAATATTTATTTTGTAATTGTGTTTGTGAATTAAATCAGATTCCGAACTAATCAGAAATAACAGAATTCCGAGTCTGATTACAAATAAAATCCGGAGCAAATTATTGGCGGAGCAGTTATGGTAAGCAAGAAACTAATAGCATTTGTCATTCTTCTCATTTACATTCCACAGGTGTCATCTCAGACACATACAATTTCCCCTTCAGAATCCAGAATTAACCAATTAATTGAAAAAAGCAAGATAAGTCCGGATGAAGTGTTTACGGATGCGAGCGGAAGGGTGTGGGGACAGACAAGTTGGGGGTGGCTTAGTCCACTTCCTCAAGGGAATTCGCTTAATGCTATTAAATTTATTAATCCGGATACAGGATGGGTTTGTGGTTATTATGGTACAATACTAAAAACTACTAACGGAGGAGGAACCTGGAATACTCAATTCAGGAATCCTGAAGGTCAAATAACTAAAATTTTCTTTATTGATCATGATAAAGGTTGGGTTGTTGGAAATGGGGTTTTTAAAACTTCTGATGGAGGCAATACTTGGCAGAAACTAAGCGATACAATATTAACATATTTAGATGTGTGTTGGGACGTACATTTTAGTGATCCGAGTAACGGAGTTGTGATTGATCATACTTCTTTTGAAAAGACAACTGATGGCGGTGAAACTTGGCAATGGGGTGAGCTGCCATGTCCAGTTCCTTACACCAATTTTCGCGTTGAGGGTGTACATTGTTTTGATTCTAATAGTTGGATAATTGTAGGTTCCACGAATTTCATAAATGGTGTCGTTTATAAAACCAGCGATGGGGGTATAACCTGGACAACACAAATTACAAGCGGAGGTCTAAGTAAAGTATCATTTTTTGATTCGAATAATGGAGTAGCTGTAGGAGTGAATTCAATCCTTAAAACCACTGACAGTGGAATAACCTGGTTTGAAATTAGTGATACTCTATCTGACTTAGCACTTACCGGGGTTTCATTAGTTGATTCAAATAATTATTTAATAGCCGGAAGTTATGGAACTGTATTAAAAACAACAAATGGGGGGATAGACTGGAAGAGAATGTCTGGGGGGGAATTTCGAGAATTCCATGAAATAGTATTTTATGATCAAAATTTAGGCGCAATGCTTTCAGAATATCCTCCCGGAATTTTTGCAACTACCAACGGAGGGATTAGCTGGTTTAGTCAATTTGTTGACACTATGCATCTTTCGTCTTTAAAGGATATTTCAATTCAAACTGACCAAAACCGGATAGCAGTGGGTTATCCGGGTAGAATACTAAGGAGTACAGATGGAGGAGCGAACTGGTTTGTTCAATCAAGCGGGACAGATGAAGGTTTATATTCTGTTTATTTCACAGATAGTTGCAAAGGATTTATAGTGGGAAGCAATGGAATTTTGCTAAAAACCATTGATGGCGGAGTAAATTGGACACAAGAAACAGGATTTACTAATAGTCTCCTTTATTCAATCAATTTCACCGGAAAAGACACCGGTTGGATTACAGGAACTGAAGGAAAAATATTCAAAACAACAGATGGAGGTCTGTACTGGTTTTCTCAACAAAGCGGAACTCCTGAACACGCCTTGAAGAATACCGACTTTATTGATAATTTAACCGGATGGATAACCGGAAATCAAATTATATTAAAAACAACAAACGGTGGAATAGACTGGATAATTCAGGATATGGGGGAGGTGACTCCCATTTCTGTTGAGTTTATAAGCAAGGATATTGGATGGGTGATAACCAGTTTAGAGTATTCGTGGGACTCACAAATTCTGAAAACCACGGACGGAGGAAGTTCATGGCATAGACAGGAAATAGGAACACGGAATACTCTGAACTCAATAGGCAGCATTTCATATGGAAACAGTACCATTTTGTATGCTTGCGGATACGGAGAAACGGTTTTGGTCTCTGCGTTAACACCATTAAATCCCAAAGTATGGACATGGACGGGGGGGCAGGATTCGAGCTGGAATAATGCAAACAACTGGAACCCGGTGGGGGTACCTCTCCCCGGGGATAGTGTAATAATAGGATCCTCCTTAAGAGATCCGGTTATATATGAACCACAACAACAAATCACAATAGCTTCCCTGAACATACTGAGCGGGGGAAAATTAACGATAACCGAAGGTTTAGCCAAACTACAGATATTAGCAGATGTTCAGATTTCAGGAACACTTGAAGTACGACTTCCATCTGCTACAACAATTACTGTTGGGGGGAACTGGATAATCACTCCCGGGACGTTTAACGATAAAGGATTTGTCCCGGGTTTTTCAAATGTACAGTTTAAAGGAGACGGAGTATTCTCGAAAAACTTTTATAAGATGGAGGCAGACACAGCCTCCTCAATCAGCAGCGTTGGAAATGTAAATGTACAAAGCCAACTGATAACCAACTATGGAAATATCAAATTGAGGAACAACGATACATTGAGTATAGACAGCAGGTTTGCGCAGGGAATAACCGGAGACGGAGGAATAATCAGTAAGGGAACAATAAAGAGGATGGTTGAGGCGGATACGGTGAACAGCTATCAGTTTGAGAGCAGGGACACATATGTAAGGTTTAAGAGTGGAAGCACATTTCCGGATTATATAACGATGACGAATTACCCGGATACGAACAGTTACAACTTCGGAAACATAATAAGGGTGATACCGAGTACAATAGATACATTAAGAAATATAATAACCGGGGATGCAGTTGATGAATTCGGAGTATGGGGGATAGGGGAACCGGGAGACAGCGGAGTTGCAAAGCCCAGGGTAAGAAGAGTATATGCGGGGGGGAGCAAATCAAACAAGGGATTACTTAATTTCAGGTTATCTTTACGGTATGAACAGAGCGAGGTGGGGGAGGGAATTGATGAGACGAAATTCAGGTTGCTGCAGTTAACAGGGATAACATCGGTGGTTGAAGAAGAGAATAACAGTGTGCCGGATAAGTTTGCATTATACCAGAATTATCCGAATCCTTTCAATCCGGTGACAGTAGTGAGGTTTTCAGTCCCCCGATCCGGGAACAACACATCATCAATAATTACACTGAAAGTATATGATATATTAGGGAATGAAATAGAGGTATTGTTCAGCGGGCGAAAAGAGGAAGGTAATCATGAAATAAGATGGGATGCAACGAAGTTATCATCGGGGATATATTTTTATCAGCTAACCTCATCAGGTTTTTCGGAGACTAAAAAGATGGCACTGGTAAAGTGATTTCATAAAAATTAACTTAAGTGGATTTATTCCTACAGATTAAAGGGAAATTAATTCTGACAGTAATACTAAGTTTGGAGTGTGCAGATGATATTTAATTCCGGTTATAGTGAGAGACATAAAACAAAAAAGATGCTCTTATTGCTATTACTTTTATTTTGTTTTACCAGTATTCTTTTTCCTAAAAGTTTTGAAGAGACAGACAGCCTTTTATTGCTTCTTCCAAATGCCAAAGACAAAGCCAAAATCATGATTTTGATTGAACTAAGTCAGAGGTATAGTGAAGTACAAGACAGTATGGGTTTGGTATACGGCAGCAAAGCTGTTAAGCTTTCGAAGGAGCTGCGATATAAGAAGGGAATGGGGTTAGGCTATCTAAATATAGGGCGTTATTATTCAACTACGTTTCGATACGCTAAGGCTTTTGAGAATTATTCGAAGTGTGAAATAATAAGTAAAGAAATAAATGACTTAAGAACTTATGCGCAAGCACTGCAGAATATCGGAGTTGATTTTGATTTCCAGGGGAACTATCCGGAGGCGATTAAGTATCAGAGGCAAGCTCTAACAGTTAGAACACAACTTGGGGAGAAGAATGACATAGCCGAAACACTGATTAATATAGCAATCTCGTATTATAATCAGAAGGAGCTTGATAAAGCCCTTGACTTTTTTTTGCAAGCGGAAAAACTTTTAGGCGTATTAAATGAAAGAAAAAAAGTTGAACTATTTACAAACATAGGGGTTACGTATTTATCCAAAAAGGAACTTAGCAAAGCTCAGACATATTTTATGTCAACACTTAATCTGAGCAATGATTTAGGAGACTCTTTGGGCATTTCTCAAGCTTTAGCAAACATAGGCGAGGTTTTTTTTGAGTTAAAAAACTATAAAGAAGCACTGAAGTACCATATCAATGCACTGAAAATTTCCAGAAGAATAGATGATATAGAGGGGATAGCGATAGGTAATAATAATATAGCGCGGTGTTATTTTGAGATGAAAAATTTTGAAATGGCACTGAAGCATTCGCTGAAATCCCTAAAAACAGCGGAGGAATACGAACTTAACAGCGATATTGAGGAAGCAGCGTTTTTGTTATCTGAAATTTACTTTAAGATTAACAACTACAAAAAATCATTAGAGTATTATAAACTGGCTTCTGAAACCAAAGCACAGATTTTAACATATGAAAAAGTTCAAGAAACAGGACGTATAGAAACTAAATATGAAATTGAGAAGAAACTAGATGAAGAAAGGCAAGCTCAAGAAATAGAGAGAATAAAGCTAACAATGGTAATTAATATGCAGTACTATATTGGCATTTCCCTGATACTTCTGTTTTTCATTGCGTTATTTTTTGCTTTTAAGATCAAAGTCAATCAGAGAATTCTTGAAACACTTTTAGTTTTATCATTTCTTTTGTTTTTTGAGTTTATTCTTCTTTTTGTAGGAGTAGAAGTTGATAAGTTATCAGGCGGATTCCCAGTGGTAAAATTAGGTATTAATGCAATTCTGGCGTATTCCATTTCTTTTGCCAGCGATATTATTCAAAAAAACACCCTAAAAAGATTTAGGCAAAGTCTTGCAGAAGTGAAACCAAGTTAGAGTCGCAGAATTATGAAGTCAAGTCTACACATCATCAGCGAACCAGTATAAGAAATGTACTTTCTTAAACAGAATGAATTAAATCAGTTCAAAGATTTGAGAACTTTTTGGCTTTCTAATATTAGGTTTATTGCTTATTTTATATTTTTGAACTTATTCTTTAATGGAACATTATGAAATCATCGTTAGCTTTCAGGAAGGTTATTCATTTTTTTAATCTCGATACGGAACTGGAGAATTTCGATTCGATCCATGAGGAGATAAAGAAGGGGGTGGTTTTTAAGGGGACCAATCTCTGGATACTTATATTTGCTATTGTGGTAGCTTCTGTGGGACTTAATATGAATTCTACCGCAGTAATAATAGGAGCGATGCTCATTTCGCCATTGATGGGACCAATCAATGGAATGGGGTACGGGATTGCAATTTATGACTGGGAATTGTTCAGGCTGTCAGTAAAGAATTATTCTTTTGCTGTGGTCGCGAGTTTGACTGCATCAACTGCTTATTTTGCATTAAGTCCAATATCCACGGCGCATTCCGAGTTGCTTGCCCGGACGAGTCCAACTATATATGATGTATTGATTGCATTATTTGGCGGACTTGCAGGAATAGTAGCAATCAGCAGCAAACAAAAGGGGAACGTGATCCCAGGGGTTGCAATCGCAACGGCATTGATGCCACCGCTTTGCACGGCAGGTTATGGTATAGCGACAGGGCAGGTAAGCTATTTTTTCGGTGCTATTTATTTATTCACGATAAATACAATTTTTATTGCGCTTGCTTCTTTGTGGATTTCGCAATTATTAAAGTTTCCGATCAGAAGTGCAATTGAAGAGGCAAAGAAGAATAAGATCAACAAGATGATATCAGTGGTTATTGCCATTGTAGTATTGCCGAGCATTTATTTTGGTTATCAATTAATTCAACAGGAAAAATTCACACAAAGCGCAAGTCAGTATATTTCGAATGTAAGTCTTTTTGAGGGAAATTATTTACTAAAGAGTGAAATTGACCCGAAGAAAGAAAAAATTCTATTAGTTTACGGTGGAAACCAATTGACCACCGAACAAAACAAGTCAATTGTTAAAAAGACCGGTGATTTTGGATTACAGGATGCACAGGTGATAATAGAGCAGGGAATTTCATTTTCGAGTCTGGATGAGAAGACGAATGAAGTAAATAAATTACGGGAGAAAATTAATAGTTTAAATACTGCTTTGGGCATAAACCAAGCTAAGGTCGACAGTGTAAGAAAGCAAAAGGATTTTGGGAAGGTGCTATTAAGTGAGTTAAAGAGTTTATATCCACAGGTTACCGGTTGCGGATATTCAGACACTCATTTTTTCAGAGATCCGGAATCTGAACCTTTAAAGAGCATAGTTGTTGTGATATCACTAAAGGGAGGACTTGGAAGCGGCGACAGGATTAAAGTGAGTAACTGGCTTAAAAAACGACTTAACAGCGAAAATGTAAGAGTAATATACGAATAAACGAGGTCAAATATGAAGACAATAAAATATCTCCCAGTATTATTAGTTTTAATGTTTTTGATATATTCCTGCAGCGAGGAACTAAAGAATGAGGGGGAGGGGAAAAGCGAGGAAAGAGAAATAGTCACGTCGGATGGAGCTATTGATGAACTTAAAAGGGGAAATGAAAGATTTCTTGCGGGCAAATTAGCGAACACCAATTATGCTGAGCAAATCGAAAAAACAAAGGAAGAGCAGAAGCCTCATTCGGTTATTCTAACATGTATGGACTCGCGAGTTCCTCCTGAGATACTTTTTGATCAGGGGATTGGAAAGATCTTTGTGGTGAGAAATGCCGGGAATATTGAGGATGAAAATGTACTCGGAAGTATGGAATATGCAGTAAAATTCTCGACTGCGAAACTAATAGTGGTAATGGGGCACAGCCATTGTGGTGCCGTAAAAGGAGCTATTAAGGAGGCAGATGCAGGAAATCTAACCCAGTTGTTAAATCAGATAAAGCCCTTTATTCCTGAAGACAGAAGCAGAAGTGACCTGGTTGAGGAGACTGCAAAACTGAGTATGCAAAACACGGTTACGGATATACTGAACAAAAGTCCCATTATTAAGGAGCTTGTAGATTCAGGCAGTATCAAGATAGTAACTGCTTTCTATGATATTGAAACCGGGAAAGTGTTTTTTTAAAAAACGAAACCTGTTAAAATTTTGTATTTGAGAAGACGGTTTTTTTATGTATTTTTAATATTAATGATATTTACAAATTAACTAATTGGAAGAGGTATAGATGAAAACAAAAATTACAGCAGTAATATTCAGTCTGGTTATTTTTTCCGGACTGCTTTTTGCTCAGGAACCCTCATGGCAATATGTGGGGGAAGTAAAATTTCCTGTAGCAGATACCGGGCATGTATCCCCGTACTTAATAAGTGTTGATGAAGGGGGGAATGTATGGGTGGTGTCGTCAAAGGTTTTATCCGTAAGCGGGAGGAATGCGGTATTTTATGCTGATTCCAATGCTACAGAATTAACCAAGTTCATTGATTACGATGAAAACGGTGATTCAGATTCACTACTCGGTTTTGTAGGAGCGATAAGAGGTATAGCAACAATCGGGAACAGTGTGTTTGTGGTTAATTCAATTCCGTATCCACATTTTCCGCCTAATACGGTTGCATCAGTATATCGCTATACTAACAAGGATACAAATCTAGTTGAGAAGTTTGGTTTCAATGTTTTCGGGGCAGGATACGGGACTTATATAATGGGTGGAGGAATGACAAGGGACACATTCTTAATAGTGGGTATGCCATTTGGAGGAACAAGTGTGAGGATGTATAGTTATAACAGAACCGTTACAACACCAAGCTATGGTTCCTATGTGCCACCTGCGCAATATGGGGGAGAGCCAGGGGGACCGAATACCGGAGGATTTGATGTAATAAGGGATGTTGCGGCATTGCCGGACGGAGATTATAATTCTCCAGAGACACCGTTTTTTACTTCCAGGAATTCTTACTCATCAACCCAGCAAACAGGAGGAATAGCAAGTTGGACAGGGGGAACGCAATCAAGTCCGGGGACATATACCGGGACAAGAGTAATAGACCAGAACAGCTATTTAGCTTTTGACAGATTTATACCTTACGGGATAACAGTTGATAAAGATAACAGATTATGGGTTGCCGGGAGTGATTCAACGAGGAAGTGGGTAAAGGCATTTGAGGTTACGATCAATTTTGCTGATTTTAAGGATGAGTTACCGTCAGCCACTGATCCAAATAACCCAGATCCAGCCGGTGCGCCTTTTGGAATGCCAAGTGATGTTGCATTAACAAAAGACGGTTTGACAGCTTACGTTTCAGATTACGGAATGAGAACCGTTTATAAATTCAAGTATACAGTGCCAAGTGATGTGAACGAGAGTGTAGCGAAGGTAACCGATTTCCAATTAAACCAGAACTATCCGAATCCATTCAATCCTATGACACAAATCAGTTATTCAATACCATCAGGAACGAATGTTAAACTGATTGTTACGAATTCACTAGGGCAGGTAGTTTCAACGCTAGTTGATACTTACATGAGCGCAGGAAACTACTCGAAGGTATTTGATGCATCCGACTTATCAAGCGGTGTTTACTATTATTCGTTAATCACGAATTCAGGCACAATCAGCAAAAAAATGATGTTAATGAAGTAAAAGAGATGAATCAGAATAAAAGTCCTTTATTGATGAGAATTAGTAAGGGACTTTTTTATTTATTTGTATATAAAGAGTGTAATTTTAAATAGGAAAGTGGCATGAGAATATATATTTCTGCTTTAATAATATTTTTGACGGTAACAAGTTTGTCCGGACAGAATTACAAGCAAGTAAGCCTGACTTTAACCGACCCTAAAGAGGACCTACAAGAGCTAGCGCAATTTGATTTTGATTTAGAACATGCAGTATTAACGAAAGAGAATAAATTAATATTTTATGTGAGTGATGAGGAGTTCGCAGCCCTTTCACTGATAAAATTCCCAGTTGAGGTAATGATTGATGACTGGTTTGACTATTACACCAAGTTGCCGAAACTAACCGAAGCAGAAGTAAATAGTTTTAAGACCAAAAGTAAAGAAATAAATGGTGTTGAGGGTTTTGGATTCGGGACTATGGGGGGGCATCTTACTTTGCAGGAAGTGAATGCACATCTGGACAGTATGAAAATACGATTCCCAAATCTAATTACGACGAAGGTACCTATAGGATACAGTGTGGAGAACAGACCGATTTATATGGTAAAGATATCAGATAACCCAAACGTAGATGAAGAGGAACCCGAAGCGCTTTATACAGGTCTGACGCATGCGAGAGAACCAGCGGGTATGATGTCGGTTATATATTATATGTATTATTTACTTGAGACGTATGCTACCAATCCGTCGACTAAATATTTAGTAGATAACAGGCAAATATATTTTATTCCGGTATGCAATCCTGACGGGTACGAGTACAACAGAAGCACAAATCCAAGCGGAGGGGGAATGTGGAGAAAGAACAGGAGAAACAATGGCGGGAGCTATGGGATAGATTTGAACAGGAACTATGGTCCCGAAGCATACTGGAACGCACCAAACGGAGGATCAAGTACCACACCTTCCTCAGATACCTACCGGGGTCCAACGCCATTTTCCGAGCCTGAAACTCAAGGGATTCGTGATTTTGTTGCGGGAAGAAATATAAAGACCAGTTTATTTTACCATACATACAGTAATTTATTGATATATCCATACGGTGCATTGAGCAGGGAGACACCAGATTCGCTAATTTTCAGAGAATTTGCTGCAGATATGATAGCATTTAACGGATATGAGCCGGGGACAGACATGCAAACCGTAGGATACTCAACACGAGGGAACAGTGATGATTTCTTATACGACGGAGATGCAAACAGAGGCAAAATATTTGCAATGACTCCTGAAGTCGGTACATCAAGTGATGGGTTCTGGGCACCACAAGCAAGGATATATCCATTAGTAATGGACAATTTGGGCATGAATCTTTATTACTCGTGGGTAGCCGGAGAATATGTAAAACTTAATAATTATTCTTTTGACAGGCAGTATTTTAATCCCGGAGACAATCCAAAATTATTTGTCCAGTTAAAGAATAAAGGACTCTCGACAGGGCGCAATTTACAAATAGAAGCATTATCATTTAGTCCCTACGCCACCATAAACACTATAGGAGTGAATATTGACTCAGTTCAGGGGCGAACAATATATGACTTAGTAACTCCTGTTAATTTTCATATTGTTGAAGGAGTACCAGCAGGGACTGAGGTTAAACTCGGTGTCCGTGTAAGTATTAACGGAGTTGAAATGAGTCTGGATACCGTAAAGTTAATTATTGGTACACCGACATATGTTTTTAATGACACTACCAACAATCCAGCGATAAAATGGACGATAACCTCAACGCCTTCGACCCCACAATGGGGTATCACAACTGCAAGTTTCTATTCATCACCGAACAGTTATACGGACAGTCCTTCAGGAAACTATGTTGCCAGTGCAACAGTAACCATGACACAAAAGGATGCGATTGATCTAACAGGTATGAACAGACCGATCTTATCTTTCTGGACGAAATATGATATTGAGAGCAACTGGGATTATGGACAAGTAAAAATAAGTACAAACAACGGAACAACCTGGACACCATTATCAGGAACATATACGGAACCAGGACAAGGCTCATTCCAGCCGGCTGGCGAACCGTTGTATGATGGCACAAAAGCAAACTGGGTAAAAGAGAACATTGATCTTAACGCATACACCGGCAAACAAATCAAGTTAATGTTTCAACTCAGATCGGACGGCTCTATACACAAAGACGGGTGGTATGTGGATGATATTGGTATTTATATGTACAGTGTTGTACCGGTGGAACTGTTGAGTTTTACGGCGGAAGCCTTAACAGACGGGGTTGAAATACGATGGGCAACAGCCTCCGAAACAAACAACAGTGGTTTTGAAATTGAGCGCAAGAATGTAAGTGGAGGATGGGAAAAAATCGGATCTGTCGAGGGAAGCGGAACAACAGCAGAAGAAAGAACTTACTCCTACATAGATAAGGAAGCAAGAAACGGATTAAACAGCTATCGTTTGAGACAAATTGATTTTGACGGTAGTGTTCAAGTATTTAATACCGTGGAAGTTGAGTATTCCGGAATCACTGAGTATTATTTGGGACAGAACTATCCTAATCCATTCAATCCGGTAACAATGATAAATTATCAATTGCCCAAAGAGAGTTACGTAAGCATAAAAATTTATGATATACTGGGAAATAAGGTAAGTGAATTGGTTAATGAGGTGCAATCAGCAGGTAAATACACATTTCAATTTGATGGTACAAAGTTCTCAAGCGGAGTGTACTTCTATGAACTGAAAGCCGGAGGATACTCAGCAGTGAAAAAATTCACGCTTATGAAATAGTTATCGATTATGCTTATACGGGTAATACTGGGGATACAAATGGTTTTATTATGTGTTCTTAAGGTTTATTCTCAGGAAGCAGATTCGAGTGAGGGGATTAAGTGGGGGAGATTTGCAGTTGCAGGAACGGCACTTGCAGCAGTTGATGCAGGTGTCTGGTTTTATGCAAAGGAGGCATGGTACAAATACGGAACAGTAAAGTGGCACACATTCAACGACTGGTACAATGCAAAATTAAATTTGGATAAAACTGGACATGCACACATGACGATGCTATACAACAAGCTAATATATCATACTGCGCGATGGACGAATATGGGGGAGAAGGAAGCAAACTGGTCATCTGCCGGAATTGCGTGGCTGATGCAATTTCAGATCGAATTATACGATGCATATTTTGAAAACTGGGGATTCAGCTGGCCGGATGTTGGAGCGAACACGATAGGAGCTTTTTATCCGACGCTTCAGAGAGAGTTTCCATTATTACAAAATTTCAATTTAAAATACAGCTATCATCCATCAAGCGATTTAGAACAGAAATTTGTGAATGACTTCATTAATGATTATGAGGGGACGACTTACTGGCTAACAATAAATGTTCACGAATTTCTACCAGAAGCGATAAAGGAGTACTATCCTGACTGGCTTAATATAGCATTAGGATATGGTGTGAACGGGATATTTCATTCTGACGGAAACTGGAATCATGACGTGAAAAACAATAAGAGGGGACTGGGAAGAGAAGAGTGGTATATTGCGTTAGATTATGATTTTATGAAAGTATTCAAACCCAAAGAGGGGACATTTTGGTACACATTACTGGATCTATTAAATGCTGTACATTTGCCAGCACCTACGATAAGATTTAGTCCTTCAGCAATTTATTACGGACTTTATTTTTAAGAATGCCAAAAATTTCTTAACAATTCCTTAACATTGGACCGGGGGTAAAAAAAGGATGATTTGTTAAATTTGTAAACTGAATTATACAAAAAAAGGAAAAGTATGGAATTATTTCTGATTATAGTGATAGTATTATTCATCTTAGCTGTATCGGATTTAACAGTAGGGGTTGCAAACGATGCCGTAAACTTCATGAATTCATCGATAGGTTCGAAAGCAGCTCCACTAAAGGTAGTGCTGACAGTAGCAAGTTTAGGTGTTTTTATTGGAGTGCTTTTTTCGAGCGGAATGATGGAAGTAGCAAGAAAGGGAATATTTAATCCTGAAATGTTTATTTTCCCTGAAGTCATGATTATTTTTCTGGCAGTTATGCTGACCGATGTATTACTACTGGATCTTTTTAATACCTACGGATTGCCCACCTCAACAACGGTATCGCTAGTATTTGGCTTGATAGGAGCTGCTGTAGGCATGTCAATAATAAAAATAGCGTCTACCGGCGAGCCAATATCCAATCTTTTAGAATATATCAACACAGCCAAAGCACTTGCAATAATTTTTGGAATTTTAATATCAGTGGTAATTGCATTCAGCGTAGGCGGGTTAATACAATATTTTGTAAGAATGACATTTACATTTGATTATGAAAGCAAGATAAAAAGGTATGGGGGACTTTTCGGCGGATTTGCATTAACATTCATAACTTATTTTATTTTATTAAAAGGGGCTAAAGGAGCTACTTTTTTAAGTGCAGCGAATATTGAGTGGATACAGACACATACATTAGATATTTTAATTTATAGTTTTTTATTCTGGAGTGTGTTACTTCAATTCCTTACATTATTCACAAGGGTAAACATACTTAAACCGATAGTTTTAATGGGAACATTTGCCCTGGCGCTAGCATTTGCGGCAAATGATCTAGTTAATTTTATAGGAGTTCCTTTAGCAGGTTACAGTTCTTTCCTTATTGCACAAGGGAATCCAGGATTTATGGGAATGACGATGGAAGCTTTATTAGAACCGGTCCATCTTAATAGTTTATTCCTTATAGGTTCAGGGATAGTAATGATGGTAACATTATGGATATCAAAAAAATCCCGAACAGTAATAAAAACAGAAGTAAATTTAGGAAGGCAAGGGGAAGGATTCGAGAGATTTGAATCATCGACTTTATCCAGACAGGTGGTAAGAATGATGATCTCACTTGTTGAGTTGGTTAAAAAAGTAACTCCGGTATCAATGCACACCTGGGTAAACAAAAGATTTGATTTAAACAAGGCGGTAGTAAAAACATTACCCGGGGAGGAGCCGCCGGCATTTGATTTACTAAGGGCTTCTGTTAATTTGATGGTATCAGCAGCGCTGATCTCATTTGGCACATCACTTAAACTTCCGCTCTCTACAACTTATGTGACATTCATGGTGGCAATGGGGACATCACTTTCGGACAGGTCCTGGGGGCGCGAGAGTGCTGTTTACAGGGTTAACGGAGTACTTACAGTTATAGGGGGATGGTTTTTTACAGCATTACTTGCTTCCTTAATCTCCGGGGTTTTCGTCACCGTATTATACTTCGGTAAATTATATGCCGTGATCGCATTGGTAATATTAGGATTATTCACAATTTACCGTACTCATATTATTCATAAAAAAAGAGTTAAGGAAGAGAGTGAATATGAGAATGTAACAAAAATAGATGAAAACACAACGAGTGTTGAGATATATAAAACCAACGCCGCAGAAATGGCGAAGTATATTGAGGGGACCAACAATATAGTTAAGGAGTGTATTAAGGGACTTATTGATGGAGACAGAAATTCATTAAAAAATCTAGTAAAGGATGCAAAGCAATTAGGCAAGTTTTCGAACTTATTAATGTCTAATTTATTCAAGGAGGTAAGAATACTGAAAGAAGATGAGATTAAGGAGGAGCGAAGATACGGAAAACTCGTTGCCTCTTTAAAAGGCATCTCTTCAAATCTGAAGGCGCTTACCGCAAGATGTTATGAGCATATTGACAATAATCACAGCTCTCCCGGGAAGGTACAGTCCGAGGAACTGAAAGATATGCGGAAATTTATGGAAGATGTGTTCAAAGTAGAAACTGAAATACTGGTAACGGATAAACTTTTAAAATTTGATTTAACACAAGACAAATTACCTGAATTCAGGAAATTAATTCAAAAACTTGATAAAGGTCAAGTTGACAGAATAAAAAAGAATATAGACAGTACAAAAAACAGTCTGCTTTTCCTTGAAGTGATTTCTGATTGTGAAAATATAATGACGCACAGCGTTAACCTCACCAATGCCTTAAAGAACAACCTAATAGCCTCTAAAAAAACAGATGAAAACGGAAACGATGAGGAGGAGAACTAAACCGCTGGAAATAGTGTTTTTATTTTTACAGAAAAGAGGATAAGATGGAAAAAATTGAATTAAAAATAAGCGGAATGTCGTGCAGTCATTGTGTAATGGCATTAACAAAAGAACTTGGAAGAATTTCCGGAATAAAGATATTGAATGTTGAAATCGGAAAAGCAGTGATAGAGACAAATAATCCGGAAGGAAAAAACGAAGAAATTAAAAAGGCAGTGGAGGAAACCGGATTTTTTCTTGAATAAAGAGATCAGTAACCGGGGAACAGTTAAATGAAAGCAGAAAGCAACGAGAAAAACTTTTCTTTTCAAATTGAAGGCATGACATGCGCAAGTTGCGTTAGAAGGGTTGAAAATACCGTTAAAAAGATTTATGGTATTGAAGGTATAAATGTTAATCTTGCCACTGAAAATATAAGCTTTACACTAAAGACAGAGAGCATTTCAATCGATGATATTGCAAAAGTAATATCAGAAGCGGGATATAAAATGATTATTCCGCCCAAAACAGATGAGAATTATCAAACCGATATAAACACCGAAAGAAAAGAAAAGTATTTACGCGAACTAAAACAGGAGTTTTACATAAGTGTAGTCCTGACAATTCCTGTTATGGTTCTGAGTATGCTGCTAATGAACGAGAGATTTGCAGCGAGAGTTCCTGTACAAGAAACGAATTATTTTCTTTTCTTATGTACAACAGTGATAATGTTTTATCCAGGGAGAAGATTTTATGTAAGTGCCTTTAGACTTCTGCGAAAATTTACTTCTGATATGAATACGCTTGTAGCGGTTGGGACAAGCACGGCTTATTTATACAGCAGTATAATCTTATTTTCGCCTGGATTGCTTGGAATACATAATGCCTCATTGCATTTGTATTTCGATACTTCAGCAACAATAATCACACTCATCTTAATGGGAAAATTTCTGGAGTATAGGTCCAAGTTAAAAACAGGCGATGCGATTAAGAAACTAGTAGGTCTGCAGCCCAAAACAGCACGAATAAAAAGGGAAGATACTGAATATGAGATAGAGGTTAACTCAGTAAAGCATGGAGATATAATAATTCTAAGACCAGGAGAGAGAGTTCCAGTTGACGGAGTAATTTTACGGGGAGAGTCGGAGATTGATGAATCCATGATTACCGGTGAGAGTATTCCTGTACACAAAAATGAAGGAGATAAAGTAACCGGGGGTACAATAAATATAAATGGAGCATTAGAGTTTAAGGCAACGGCTGTGGGGAAAGAAACTTTTCTGGCTCAGATAATCAGAATGGTAGAAGAGGCTCAAGGAAGCAAGGCACCCATTCAGAGTTTAGCAGACAAAATTGCTCAATACTTTGTACCAGCAGTGATATTAGTAGCCTTTTCAGCATTTGGATTTCATTTTTTAATATTAGGTGCAGAATTCACACCTTCAATGATTAACTTTATTTCGGTACTAATAATTGCTTGTCCTTGTTCTCTTGGACTCGCAACGCCCACAGCAATAATTGTGGGTACCGGAAAAGGAGCAGCTAACGGAATATTAATCAAAAATGCTGAAAGTCTCGAGAGAATAAAGGATATAAACACTTTAGTTTTTGATAAAACGGGTACATTAACTGAAGGAAGGTTGAAAATCATAAAGGTGAAAGTTCTCAATAAATTCACTGAGGAAAAACTTTTACAAATTTCTGCGAGTTTAGAGAGCAGATCCATCCATCCAGTTGCCGGTGCAATTCTAAAAAAAGCTAAAGAAGAAAACCTTCAGCTTTTTGAGCCTTTTGATATTAAGGAAACACCAGGATCGGGGCTTCAAGGAACAGTTGACAATAAGAAGGTAATAATAGGGAACATCTCATTACTTATTTCCGAAGGAGTCGAGAAAGAAGAAATAATTGCAAATTTAGGGCATGAGATGGAGGGATTAAGCATTATCGTAGCTATTGATGGAACTCTGGCAGGGATTTTCATTATGGAAGATGTTGTCAAACATGATGCAAAATTTTCGATAAAGAAATTAAAAAAAATGAATATTGAACCGGTAATGATAACCGGCGATAATTCATCCAATGCCAAAAAGATTGCAACCGATTTAGAAATTGACAGAGTCTACGCCGGAGTTGTACCACAAGACAAAGCCGGAAAAATTTTTGAAATTAAAACTCAGGGGAAAATTGTCGGCATGGTAGGCGATGGAATAAATGATGCTCCTGCACTTGCTGCAGCCGATGTAGGAATTGCGATGGGAACGGGGACAGATATAGCCATTGAGACCTCGGATCTGACATTGATAAAAGGGGAACTCAGATATCTACCGATGGCAATAAAGCTATCCAAGAATACAATAAGAACAATTAAACAGAATCTCTTCTGGGCATTCATTTATAATGTAATCGGAATTCCATTAGCATTTATGGGATTATTAGATCCAATGATTGCGGCATTTGCAATGGCTTTTAGTTCAGTAAGTGTAATATCCAACTCATTAAGGCTAAAAAAGAAAAGTCTCGAGTGAAGCAGAGTCATGGATTTTGAATATTCCCCACTTTATATTATCTTTCAATTTAAAATCTAAATAACAGACAGAAATGGGAATAATACCAGTAAATCTTTATGGGGATCCGGTTCTGGAGAAAAAAACCAAGCGGATCACAAAAGTAAACGATCAGCTAGTTAAATTCATAGATAGCATGTTCGAGACAATGCGAAATGCTGATGGAATTGGTCTAGCGGCAAATCAGGTCGGGGCAAACATCTCCCTTTTCGTAATAGATGTATCCCCTGTAGACGGTTATGAGAAAGTTAAACCAATCATAATGTTAAATCCTAGAATCTCAGAATCGAGTGAAGAGACGGTAGATATAGAGGAGGGATGTCTTAGTCTACCCTTTATACGATCGAAAGTTATACGGCCAAAAGAAATCAGAATTGAGTATCAGGATAAAGATTTAGTAGATAGGGTTATGGAAGCGGGGGACGTGGTATCGAGAGTGATTCAACATGAATATGATCATTTAAATGGAATTTATTTTACAGACCGTTTGGATCCGGATATGCAGAAGAAAATAAAACGAATGCTGAAGAAAATAAAAAACCGATCGCTTGATTTTGAGTACCCTGTAACAGACAAATAATAAAGGAAGTCCTTAAAATGAATCTGGTATTCTTTGGCACTCCGGAATTTGCTGTAAAAATTCTTGATGAAATACTTAAAACTCCCCACAAAGTTGTTGGAGTGGTTACCGTACCGGACAAGGAAAGGGGGCGCGGGTTAAAAATTACTGAATCGGAAGTTAAGCGGTTTGCTTTAGAGAATGGTTTGAGGGTATTACAACCTATTAGTCTTAACGATCCCATATTTATTAAAGAGCTAAGAAGTTTAAATGGGGATCTATTTGTAGTAGTTGCCTATAGAATTCTCCCGAAAGAAGTATTTGAAATTCCCAAGAATGGCTCCTTTAATTTGCATGCATCGCTGCTTCCCAAGTACAGAGGAGCTGCACCAATACAGTGGGCCATTATCAATGGTGAAAATGAAACGGGGGTTTCAACTTTTAGGCTTGAGCAAAAAGTAGATACGGGAAATATTATTATTCAGAAAAAGATTGCAATAGAGCCTATGGATGATTTCGCCACGCTTCATGATAAACTTATTGATATCGGAAGAGAGGCAGTAATTGAAACTATTGAGTCAATCGAAAAAGGGGAATATAAGCTTCTAAAACAGGATGATAAGATTGCCACTCCCGCACCAAAGATATCAAAAGAAATTATGAGGATTAACTGGACCAAAAGTTCTACTGAGGTGCACAATTTAGTAAGAGGACTTTCTCCATATCCGGCTGCTTATTTCGATTATGAGGGGAAGGTATTTAAAGTATTTAAGACAGAGAATATTCCACTCTACATATCAGAACCTTTTAAGATTTATCAATCAAAGGAGGAACTGATAATAGGTTGTGAAAAAGGAGCAGTAAGCATTTTAGAAATACAGGCAGAAGGAAGAAAAAGAATGCCAATAGAAGAGTTTTTAAGAGGATTTAGATTTATTCAGAACTAAAAATTTACAAAGGAATAATTATGTTATCGAAAGTTGAGCAGTATTATCTTGATAAATCAGGGAAAGAACTCATGTACAAACCCACTGAGAAGATGCCTATAATACAAGTGGGAAACTTTCCGGAGCTTGGTAAATTAACTGCGCTTAGATTTATTGAATGGGTTCAACAAAATCCTGGAGGGGTGGTGAGTCTTCCGACAGGAAAAACTCCGGAGCACTTTATTAAGTGGGTGGGATATTTTATAAAAAACTGGGGGAGCGATGAAGCTAAAAAGCATCTGACAGAAGCGGGAATAGATCCTTCAGTAAGGCCACAGATGGAATCGCTACATTTTGTGCAGATTGACGAATTTTACCCAATAGATTCTTTTCAACATAATAGTTTTTATTATTATATACAAAAGTATTACTTTCATAATCTTGGGTTTGATGTTAAAAAAGCATTGCTGATTAATGTTAATAAAATTGGAACAGCTGAAAACTTACCGATTGACGAGATATTTCCCGATAAAAAAGTTGACTTAAGTCTAAGAATAAGGTTAGCAACCAACAGACTTGAAAGGCTACAAAAAAGAACGATTGAGATAGTGGATGAGTACTGCTCTGAATATGAGAGAAAAATTCGTGAATTGGGGGGGATTGGATTCTTCCTTGGGGGAATAGGACCAGATGGGCATATAGGTTTTAACATTAAGGGGAGTGACCATTTCTCAACGACCAGATTGATGTACACAAATTACGAAACGCAAGCTGCCGCCGCATCGGATCTCGGAGGAATTGAAATAGCCAGGAACAGGCTGGTAATTACTATAGGTTTGGCGACTATTACATATAAAGAGGATGCTACTGCAATAATTATTGCAGCGGGCGAGGCAAAATCGAAGATTATCAGAGAATCGGTTGAGAACAGCATTAATAATCTTTATCCCGCCACAGTTTTACAAAATCTTGATAATGCCAGATTCTATCTGACTCACGGAGCAGCATTAAGACTCTATGAAAGAAGGTACCATGATTTCAAACTTGAAAATCCAATATCAGAAGGTTCTATAGAGAGGGGTATAATAAATCTCTGCATGGAAAAAAAGAAATCACTTCTTGAGCTTACTGAAAAAGATTATGAGTCAGATAGGTTTGCAAAACTGGTACTCGAAAAAACCGGCATGACGGCCTCAGAAGTCAGCAGAAAAATTTATAATGCAATAATATCATATTTTGAAAGGGGTATGGCACTAGTTGAAAATGCAACAATTCTACATACCGGTCCACATCATGATGATATTACGTTGGGATATCTTCCATACATAAATCATTTAGTTCGCAATCCAAGCAACACCCATTATTTTCTTACACTAACAAGCGGTTTTACAGCTGTTACAAATGCCTATATGCTGGAATTAATGAGAGAATTAAGGCATCAATTAGATTCTCATGAATTTCAGAACAGATTTCAGACACGGTACTTTGATCCAGAATTTGTTGAGGGAAAGGTCCGGGATGTGAATCTATATCTTGACGGACTGGCTGCACATAGCAGGACGCTAAAGAACGAAGCAGTATGCAGACGATTACTGAGAAATGTAATCGAGATTTATGAAGAGGACAACATCACATATCTTAAGGACAGAGTGGATGAGTTGATTAACTACTTTTCAACACAATACCCGGGTAAAAAGGATATCCCCCATGTTCAGAGACTCAAAGGCATGCTTCGCGAATGGGAGGAAGAACTTGTTTGGGGGTATTTTGGATTCAGATCTGAGAGCGTGATTCATATGCGACTTGGATTTTATCAGGGAGAGATTTTCACTGAAAATCCAGAGATAGACCGTGATGTTTTACCGGTTCTTAATTTACTAAGAAAGACAAAACCGAGTATTGTAACAGTTGCGCTTGATCCGGAAGGGAGCGGGCCCGACACACATTACAAAGTGCTTCAAACAATAGCAGCAGCGCTTCAGTTGTACGAAAAAGAAGCGGATATATCGAATATGAAAATCTGGGGATACAGGAATGTATGGTACCGATTCCATCCTGCCGAAGCAAATATTTACGTTCCGGTGAGTCTTAATTCCTTCGCAATTATGAATGATGTATTTATGTATAGTTATGGATCGCAGAAAGCCGCAAGCTTCCCTAGCTATGAATATGACGGTCCTTTCTGCAGGTTAGCGCAGACAATACAGGTGGAACAGTATCAGATAATCAGCACTTGCCTCGGGAAAGAATATTTTATAAATAATCCTTCACCCAGAGTCCGAGCTACACACGGAATGGTTTATTTGAAAGAACTGACATTGCAGGAATTCTATCAAAGGTCAACTGAACTCAAGAAATTGACGGAAAGCAAATAAAATTTACAGGATGACAATATGATAAAAATGCTGAGCGTGGTTTTACTGGTTATACATTTTACATCTGGCTGCTTGTGGAGTCAGAGTGAGCAAGTATTTGCCGATATAGGTAATCTTCCTTTAACCAGCGGGGATACACTTTATAGTTGTCGTATAGGATACCGCACTTTTGGTCAAATCAATGAGAAGGAAGATAATATTATCGTTTATCCAACATTTTTCGGCGGGACAACTCAGCATCTCGCATCGTTAATTGGGAAAAATAAGATTGTGGATAGTTCGAATTACTATATTATTGCAATTGATGCTCTTGGAAATGGCATTTCCACTTCTCCGTCAAATTATCCGATGAAATCTTTTCCCCCCATCAGTATACTGGATATGGTTAATTCACAATACAAATTGCTTACCGAAAAACTTGGACTTAAGAAAGTTAAGTGTATAGTGGGTGGTTCAATGGGAGGATTACAAGTTTTTGAATGGTTAAACGCCTATCCTGATTTCATGCAGCGAGCAATACCATATTTAGGAACTCCACAACCGACATCTTATGATCTTCTATTCTTTAAAGGATTGTCAGAGATACTTAAAAGCGGAATCAGAAATCACTATCCCGAGAATGATCTTCATCTTATAAGGGATATCTATTTTTCAATAAATGCAAATACTCCGGATTTTCGAAACGAAAAAACCCCGAGAAAAGATTTTGTAAGTTTCTTTGAAGGAATTACCGGGAAACCCGGAAACGAAGTATTTACCATTGAAAATTCAATAGTTCAACTGGATGCAATAGTGAAGTATAATATGCCAGGCGACAGAACGATTGAAGAAGTCGCGAAAAGAACTAAAGCAGGAGTATTCGTAATAGTAAGTGCTACTGATCATGTGGTTAATCCGGCTCCGGCAATTGAATTTGCTTCTGCTTTAAAATGTAAATTACTTATACTTGAAAACAATTGCGGACACGGAGCAATAAGTTGTGAGATGGCGCGGGTCTCAAAAGAGATTTCTTGTTTTCTTGAAGAATGATGTGAAATTTATTAATTGTTAAATACGGGTTTTCCTTAAGGTTTTGAGAAGAACAGAAATAAGTTTATATTTGTGAGTAATATTTTAAAAAATATCAGGAAAGTTGCAGGAGTGGTTGAACTGGCACGCCTGGAGAGCGTGTGTATCAGTAATGGTACCGAGGGTTCGAATCCCTCACTTTCCGCAGAAATAAGAGAGACGTTTGATGCGTCTCTTTTTTATTAGATAGATTAAAAGAAAGGATTTTTATATGAAAACGCTTTCAAATATTGTCCTGATAATTACGATTATTTTTGCAGAGTCACTTTTCGCTCAAAGGCCACCCAAAGTATATTCCTATGTGAAACAACTTAACACATTTGACTGGTATGTAAACGCAGCCCGGGAATGGAAGAAAGTATTAGATGATAATCCGGAAGATGCTGATGCATGGCTTAATTACTACACTGCAAACCGAATGGCTAAAATCATATTTCCGGAAAACTATGCAAAAATAAAAATTCCCTGGATGAAAAACTTTGAAGAAATATTCCAAGAAGCAGAAAACAATATAAATGGGACTTTTGAGTACTACTATTTAAAGATATACACTGAGAGAACTTTTGATGATGAGTTTGAAATAAATCTACTTAAAGCATATGAATTGGGACCGGAGAGAGAAGAATTAATAGATGATCTCGCAGGTTTTTATGAAACCAGGAGGGATACAGCTAAAACGAATTTCTTTTTCCGAAAATGGTATGAAATGGGAGAAATGTCCCCCGGTATACTTAATTGGAGTTACAATTTGTTAAATTCAACAGAAAAAAACAGCATCATCATAACAAATGGAGACAACGATACCTATCCCCCGATCATGCTACAAAGAGTTTTCGGAATAAGATCTGATGTTGTTATCTTAAATATTAATCTTCTAATGATCGATATTTACAGAAAAAAGATTTTTGAGGAATTTGATCTCGGAGATCCTGAAATAGACTATCGTGAATTCAGCAATCCTGAAAATTATTATCTGGATCTAAGGAAGGTGATTCTTAATAAGGTTCTTAACGGATCAATTCAAGCCGGAAAAAATATTTACTTCAGCATTACGCTAGATCAGACATTGTACGAAGATAAAAACGACAATCTGAGTTTAACAGGATTGACATTTAAGTATGATGAACAACCTAAAGATGGTACAGAAATTCTTGTGGACAACTATGAGAATAAATGGTTTCTTGACTATTTGGAGCAGAGTTTCTATTACGATATTTCTTCCGGAGTTGTTGAGATGCTTAATCTGAATTATATTCCAGTTTTTGCGCAACTATTCGAATATTACAGCAAGAAAGGGAATGATCTGCAGGCAAAAAAAATGAAAGAAATGGCTTTTAAAATTTCGGAAAAGAGAAAAATAATGAATTATTATTACGATTATTTTAATGATAAGCAAAAGTGATGATTTATGAGTTTCAGTTATTTTAGGTCTCAAAAATCTTTTTTAATCCTGAGAAAGGTAAGGAGTTTTTTTTCAATAATTTATATACTTATCTCATTTCAGTTATTCGGGCAAGACACAAAGTCAGATGAAAAAGAACTAAAAACAACAATAGATTTTCTGTGTGAAGATGAATTGAAAGGAAGATTACCAGGGCAGAATGGGTATAATAAAGCGGCAAATTATTGTGCGGACAAATTCCGTGAATTTGGCCTATTACCTCTAAGTGATTCCGGATTTTTTCAATACTTTTATGTTGAAACAAATCAAATTCTTAATGGGAGTGAATTTTACTCAATTCTGGACAAAAAGAAGATAAATTACAAACTAGGTAGAGATTATATTTTTAGAGGCTTTACCGGTTCAGCCAATTTTCCAGACAAGAAAACGGTCTTCTGCGGGTATGGTATTTCAAGACCTGATCTCGGTTATGACGATTATGCCAGCATAGATGTCAGGGATAAAGTAGTTATAGTTTTTAAACAGCAACCAATTTGGAGAATAAATGATCAAAATTGGGGAAGTGGCAGTCCTCGTGAAAAGGCAGCATTAGCAGAATTGAATGGGGCTGTTGGAATCATATTTGTATCATCACCTAATATTACATCACCACAATCAGCGATTGGAAGCGTATTTCATGGTGAGGGGATTCAGAACGAAAAATTCCCACAATTGCACATGGAACTTGCCATAACTCCTGACTTTTTTTCGGGAACTGAATTCACACTCTCAGAATTGCAGTCCATAATAGACTCAACAAAAAAACCTTTTTCTCTTGAACTTCCGACTGAAACAGGTATAAATGTTGCGACCAATTATCTCAGTGAGGCCAGTACTATGAATGTGGTAGGCTTTCTAGAGGGGAGTGATCCGGTCTTGAAAAACGAATATATTGTTATCGGAGCTCATCTCGATCATGTGGGTAGCCAGGGAGATGAGGTGATTTTCAGGGGTGCTAACGATAATGCATCGGGGAGTGCAGCGGTACTTGAAATTGCAAGGATTCTTTCGAGACGCAAAGAAGAACTTAAAAGAACATTAATCTTTGTTTTATTCTCCGCCGAAGAGCAGGGATTGAATGGAAGCACTTTTTTCGTCGAAAACTCTCCTGTACCTCATGAACAAATTACTGCAATGTTCAATTTTGATTGTGTGGGTCATGGTGACAGTATACAGGTTGGGAATGGATTTAGCTGTCCGGTTTTATGGAGTATAGTTAAGAATAAGGATAAATCAGGCAGAAATGTAGTAATTGAAAGAACCTGGAGCGGGGGAGGTGCAGATGCTACCGCTTTTCATAATGTTGAAATTCCATCACTTTATTTTGCATCATCATATAGTTACACCCATCTTCACAAATTAAGTGATACCCCTGAAACAATCAACTATATGCTATTAAAGAGTCTTGTTGATCTTGCGATTGAGAGTATAGTAGAGATTGGCGGAAAGAATTATAAAAAAGAAAATATTGTAAAATGATTAAATCAAAGGCGGGTTTCCCCGCCTTTAATCTAGTATGAAATTACTTTATTAGATTCATTTTAATTATGTTAACATTTGTACCGGCTTCTAAACGTACAATATATACTCCACTGGATAGACTTTTGCCGTCAAATATAATCCTGTAATCTCCAGCATCCTGTTGTTTGTTAAACAAGTTTAATACTTCATTTCCCAGGATATCAAAAACCTTTAGCGACACAAAGCTGCCAACATTCAATGAATAACTTACTGTAGTTGTCGGATTGAAGGGATTCGGGTAGTTCTGGTTAAGCTTGAATTGTTTCACTTCTGAAACCTCATCCTCCAAATCAGTTAGCACGTTCGAGGAACCAGGGGTTCTTGGACTCAACAACATCCATGCAAATGCTCCGTCAGGATTTCTACCGAAAGATTGATTAGTATCCATTGCAGCAATTTGTACGCTGTCAATTAATACACCATTCGCATCTTCAAACCAAACTTTCTCGCCGCCTGAAGAAATACCAAATCCACTTGCATCAGCATCATCGGTGACAATAACTAAGAATCCTTTTGAGGGGATGATAGAACCTGCTGGAAATAATTTTTTTGGTTTTGTTCCTGCTTGTCCACCATTATCATAGATTTTATAACCGGTTATGTCAAGCGAAGCAGAAGACGGATTAAATATCTCAATCCAATCAGGATCGGTTGGAACTCCTCGTGAATAAGTTTCATTCATAAGAACCCGATTGTTTGTAATACCCTTGGTTATTAAATCAACCAATACAGCAGTTCCGCCGTCAGGATATCTACTACACGACTGTGTTTCAGACATAGCCATGATTACCAAACTGTCTATTAAGGTTCCCGAAGCATTTTCGAGCCATACGGTTTCACCACCTGATGATATGCCAAATCCGCTTGCGTCGCTATCGTCTGTTACGATTAGAAGAAATCCTTTTGCAGGTATAACTGAACCTGCAGGGAACAGCTTTTTCGGTTTCGTGCCGGCTAGTCCACCACTGTCGTAAATTTTATATCCGGTTATATCCAGAGACGTTTCTGAATTATTGAAAATCTCAATCCAATCAGGATCTGTTGGGATTCCACGTGAATAAGCCTCATTCATCACTACCTGTGATAAAGAAACATTGCTGATAATTACAGCAATTAAAAAAGTTAAAAAGTATGAAATCTTCATATCTGTGCTCCTAAGTAAATAAATATTAATTTGATGGTTTCTTATAAACGTACATTTTCGATTCTGAATCACTAACTATGTAAATCTTATCTCCTAAAACCAGAATTCCTTCTGCTTTGGGAACATTAATGGTATAGGTGGCTATCAACTCAAATGTCTCAGATAGTTTTAATACGGTTCTTGATTCATCACTAACTATCCAAAAACAATTAGTTAATTTGTCATAACAAATATCGGAAATATCTAAAGAATAAGATAGCGTTTTTCTAAATATTTCTGAGGTTTTATTAAATTTAAGAACCATCATTGGGTCCTTTTCATTAATTACAACCAGATTACCGTGATTATCAATGGTGATACCTTCAAGACTTGAGCTAATGCTTGTTGCTACTTTCACGGGAAATGAATTAAGCAATGTGCCATCGAGTCTAAAGGCGGTTACAAGTTGCTTTGCTTCCTGCACCACATAGATGGTATCACAGTTTTGAGATAAAACAATACCCTCAAGATCTGAACCCGAGATAGGAATTGTTGCAAGTATCATTCCGTTAAAATTAAATTTGTAATAAGCGGCGTTTCCGTCCGATACTGTGTATAGAGTTGAATCAATATGGTTAAATGCTAGCGCTGACGGTTCCGAAACACTTATTGAAAGTGTGGAAACTATCTCAAGTCCCTTTACAACAGGGCCTGGTGGGGGAATAGTACCCGGTTCATCTCTGTTGCAACCAGCAATTAGCAATAATGATGCAACAAGGATAATGAACCGGATACCAGAGTAAGTATGTTCTGAACTTAAATTCATCCTTTTAGGGATTATTTGCTGTTCCGCGACTCATAGGACTAAGCTTCCAATTAGCCGAACCGTCAGGATATCTTCCATAGGACTGGTTAATATCCATAGCCGGATGAGAAACAGAATCAATTTTTGTACCCGTACCATCTTCAAGCCAGATTTGATCGCCAGCACTTGAAAGTCCGAATCCGCTAGCCGAAGCATCATCAACAACAATAACAAACCAACCTTTTGCTGGAATTACTGTTCCTGCAGGGAACCCCTTCTTTTCCTTTGCACCTGATTGTCCACCCGGATCATAAATTTTGTAAGCACTAATATCAACCGAAAAATCAGAAGCATTATAAATTTCCACCCAATCCGGAGCTTCTGTTGTTCCACGGCTGTAAGCTTCGTTTAAAACAATAATCTTTTGAGTATTACCTGTACCGTTAGCCGTTCCCTTTGTAAAAGGGAAGAGCTTTTCCAATGTATTGCTGCCATCAGGTTTTCTTCCATAAGAAGTATCCGTTCCCAAGGCTGGAAACATAAGCGAATCAATCATAGTACCACTGGCATTATCCAAGTATACAGTCTCACCACCCGAGGAAAGTCCAAACCCACTAGCGGTTGTATCATCAACCACTATAACAAACCAGCTGTTTGGCTGTAATACCGTACCTGCGGGTATTTCTTTCTTTGGCTTTGCACTTGTCAATCCACCCGCATCATAAATCTTGTATCCGGATAAATCGACTGCTATAGTACTGCTGTTGAATATCTCAATCCAATCCGGAGCATCTGTTGTTCCTCGTGAATAGACTTCATTAATCTTGACAATGATTGAAGGCGGTGCTGGTGGAACAACCGGATTAGGATTATCCCGTGAGCACGACATGAATATTATTGAAAAAATTGCTAAAATTAAAATTAAATTCTTTTTCATATTAACTCCTTTTTATAATGATGCCTGGAATCTCATTTGTACAAAAGAATGATCGTCATCTCCGTTGAGTCTTCCCTTGCTTGTTGCAAATTCATCAAGGTTAAGTATTGAATAGTTGAATTGCAATTTTATGTTCATATTTGGATAATAGTTCAGACCAAACATATACTGACGCGACATTCCACCCTTTATGCCAGCAGGTATATCATTTAAGTTCGTATAACTGAATCTGGCTGCCAGTTCAAGTGCACCCCATTTGCTTTTTGGTTCTTCCGGGGCACCAATTTCACCCTCGTCGACATAATAATAACGGGTTTCACCAGTTAACATATAAGATGCGGTTGCATATCCGCCTCTTAAATTCACTGTCGGGAGATCCCATCTGTAGATGGAAGTACCAAGCCATTCGCCGTATACTAATAATGGTCCGGTAATAAAAGCTAATTCAAGTCCATAACGATTGTAGTAGTTAACATTAAGAATATCACCGGTATGTAAAAATTTAGGATCGAACACATAAGATTCAGTTCGTGCATTTATTTCTATACCATTTTTCCCAACTTCAGCGGTTACTTCCGGGATCTTGTATGAGCCAGCTGCACCAACATGCAAATTAAATCCATGTTTGTTTATTGGTGCTAAGGACAAACGTAAATTTGTTGAGAAACCCTCGTCCTGAGTCCCTTTGTCGATTTTTGTTCCCAATTCATGTCCCATTATCGCAGCCGTTATCTGTCCATAATCAGTAAAGTATCTTGCTTCAAAACCAGCTCTTCTTCCCAATGCGATAGCATTTGTGATAGCTGTTCTCTCAAGGAAAGTCAGTAACCTTGAACTGTTCAATCGCTCCATGCCAATTGGTTCCTTAAAGTTACCGGCTCTAAGAGATAAATTGGTACCAGGGAATGAATATTTAATGAACATATCTCTAAGATCAAGTACATTTTCCGAAACATCAATATCCCATTCAGCCTGCCAGTCCTCCCACAAAGTGGCTTTAACTGCAAAAGTATTTCGTCTGAAAAGGGAACCGTTGCTTAACGGATTTTTATTCTCGAAATACATTGCAGCATCAAACTGTATTCTGGCATCAAACCACCAGCTAAATTTGCCGTCATCACTGGCAAAAATCATTTTACCATTTCTGATCTCTGATTTCAGGGGAGCTTTATAATCACCTCCGGGAACCTTCGAGTCCTGTGCATTTACAGCAAAAGCAAAAATTACAAGAAGCATAAGTATTTTTTTCATGTTTTCTCCATTAAATGAATAATTAGTTATTTAAAATGTATTAATTCTGAATATTTGTTCCAATTTATTTTTTCTTCCTTTAGTTTCTTTTTCGGAAAATCTGTTCCTTGTATCGTTCCATATGGAATCCCTGTGGAATAGACTCTTCTCAAACTCGTGTTTATAACTGAATGATCTGTTTTGCAGTGATTTAATTTTTTCAAACTGAGCTGCGGTCAATTCCGCTTTGATATCATTGCTTAACTTTAAAGTATCAATATAGAATGAGTCTACTATAGCATATTTAAAGAGAATAAATAACTGTGAATTATTAAAATCATATCTTTCTAAAAGCTCATTCCTGAATGTTTTTTTGTTATCGAATTCTATACCTTTCATATCTAAAATTGACTGAGTAGGCACACCATCACTTTTTAACTTATCAAGAACAGAATCACTGATTCTGTAAGGCACAGGATTAATAACTTTCTGCTCAAACACATTCTGAACGAAAAACAGGGATACAAAAGAAATTATTCCTGCTATTAATGGTGCAAGCACCCAACCAAGAGTGATTTTCCTGAATACCCGAAAGTTAATTGATGCAGGATCTTTTGCCAGACCAACTCCGATAACTGCTCCTATAAATGCCTGGGTAGTGGATAGAGGCACTAACGGTATCGTTGGTAAATTCAAACTAATAAGAACACTCTCAAGTTCCTTTGATGTAAACATTGTCAGGACAAGGAACTCGGCTAAAACAATAGTAAATCCTGTAATGGGGGAGATTTTATATAAATCTTTTCCTACCGTTACCATTACTTTTTCGCCATAGGTCATCATACCTGCGGCAATCGAAACACCTCCCAGAAAAAATAACTGCTGTGTACCGGAAATTGTAAAGTACGGAGTTAAGATATCCTCAAATCCTGAAGCCGATACAAACATCCCCATTACATTCGCTATATTATTTGCGCCCAGCGAATAAGAAGCGAGCGCACCTACTACAATTAATCCAGTTCTTGTGTAATTGTCAAGTAATAACAAGTGAATACGCTGCTTTAATATTGTTTTTTTTATCAGAACGAAAATTAAAAAAGCAAATATGCCAGCTATTACAGGACTTATAACCCAACTAATAAATATCTTAAAGAGCGAGGATAAGTCAGTGGGTGTTCCAGTAAATAAATTCCAACCTATAATCGCGCCTATTACAGCTTGCGAAGTAGAAACAGGTAGCTTGGCTTTTGTCATCCAGGTTATTGAAATTCCGACTGCAAGAGCTACTGTAAAACTTCCCGCTATAGCATTTATTCCCCCAAGATTGTTTAATGTCTCTGTTGTGCCCCCTCCGCTTAATATCGCGCCAAGAACTGCAAATATTCCTCCTATTAATGCTGCCGTTTTGAACTTAAGCATTCTCGAAGTAACTGCAGTACCAAAAACATTTACTGCATGATTAGCACCTAATGACCAACCTAGAAAAAGACCGCTGCATATAAAAAACCATACTGAAAGACTCAAATCTATTCAAACCTTTTAATCGTTGCAATGCTCAATCTGTCACATACATCCTCTGACTCTTCGGCTATTCTTTCAATATGAAATGAAAAATAACGTATGTGAATTTTCTCACTCAATCTATTATCGGTGCGGAAAACAGTTCTCTTTATCCCTTCTGCAATTTTATTAGTTTCTTTCTTATAGAATTGCACCTTAATAATATAATCTCTTACGGCATCAATATTTTTAAAATAAGATCTTATCCCCCTTACCGTATTTTCAATACAATTTACAGCCATATCACCAAGTTGTATAAATCCGGAATAGAGTTCGGGCAAAATTTTTGGTATCTCAACGGAGAATTCTAATAATGTTTCCGTGGTTATGTTTAGAACCTTATCACAACTTTCCAACAGACCTAAAACATCGCCCCTTGACTCCGGGATTAATGTTCTAGTATATAACTTTATTTCGATATTTCTTCTTAATTCATCAGCTCGTTCTTCTATATTCCGCAGGTCTGTTAAATGCCCTTCAAATTCTGCCTCTCTGTTTTCAATATATGATCTTAATCCCAGCTTAAAAACCAGTCCTCCTTTTACCACTAAATCAAGATATTCATCGATCTGGGCTTCTATTTTTTTTGTTTTATTAAAAAACACTACTTCTTTCCGCTTTTAAGAATATCTCTGAAAAATACTAAGTAAAGTATTCCTGAGACTATCAGAATAATTAAAAAGATATTACTTTTTTCTTCAGATTTAAATTTGAATTCCAATAATGTATTTCCACCTAGTTTAACCTCCTCGGTAGTCAGTTTTATTCCGTTTTTACCATTTTCTCTGAAGAGTTTATATGGTGGGATTGACTCTTCCGATTTTTGTTCAGGAAGAGATTCTGTTACAGCGCTAACCAGATATTTTTCAGGCAAAAATATTGATGATTCATACTTTTTGATTCTAGCAACACAACTGTTTGCAAAAACAACTTTTATACTATAATTACCAAAATCTTTCTTTTTTTGTTCTGAAATATTGAAAAAATCCTCAATCTCGAATTCGATCTCAAGTTTTAATCTTGTTTGAGTAGAGTCTAAAAGCACTGATACAAAATAATTCGAGTTAATATTTACTAATTCTCCTTTTAGCTCCTTCCCCTTATCTTTTTCATAACTGTATTCAATTTCATCAGATAGTTTTGCATCATTAAAATTCCAAGGTAATAATAATCTCTCTGCGTGTGACTCATTTATATATTCAATTTCCCAATTGACTTCCGTCTTTCCGTTTTCACTAAGATAAATTTTTTCCTTAAAGTGGTTAATCACTTGGCCGCTTGCAGAGGCGAAAAAAACCATCACTAATATGTAAATTAACTTAATCATAACGTCACAGCGATGGTGTTATTCCTAAAAAGCTGAACCAGGTCATCCCGGCAATAACTAGAAGCACAACTCCGATAGTAGCTATTATTATACCATACTTCAGGTTGTCCAGTACTGAATACTGCCCTGTCGTAAAAAGAATAACATTTGGTTTCGCGCTGATTGGCAGTCCCACTACCCAGTCAATTGTGAATGCTGCCGGGAGTGCAAGAGCGATTGGGTCAATTCCCAACTCATTCGCCAAGGCAATAATGAACGGAATTAATATAATAGTTCTCATAGTTTTTGAAGTAAAAACAAGATGTGAATACATCATGACTGCGATTACAACTGTATAGAGCACCCAGAAATTAACATTCTTATCAAAATTTATTATTGTAAATAATGATTGAACTGCCCAGGTTGCAGCTCCGGTATCATTTAATGCAAGTCCTCCTGCATAAGCGCCAGCACTGAACAACATCAGATGCCACGGTATATCGGCTTCATTCCACTTAAGTATTCCGACTTTCGGCATTAAAGTTATAATTCCCCCCACCATGGCAGCCATAACTGCATTTACTTCAAACCCAAACATACTCATATGAAAACGGTCGGTTACCCACAGAAAAATCACCAAACCGAAAATTAATGCTCCCTTTATCTCAAGTTTGCTCATTTTCCCCATATCGGTCAACTGTTTTTTCATCACTTCAATTCCCCCTTTTACAGCTGGCTTATTTTCCTTTTTCTGAAGTTTGAATAATAGTTTCGGACCCAATATCCAGGCTAATAACATCGTCGCGAGAACCACCGGTAAATTTGCAAACATCCAATCTGTGTAGTAAACCTTATGTCCGGACATCGAAAAGATAAAGGCTATGGCTATTAAATTGGCTGTACTACCGGTCATAAAACCTGAAGAAAAAATGTTTATACTTATTAAATTTTGTAGAAAAAGATTTCTTCCAAAATTATTTGCCTTTTCTGAGGTCGAGCCATAGATTGCCGCAACTATTAACATAATTGGCAGTGTTATCACGGTTCTGGCCGCAGTAGCCGGAATCAAAGGAGCTAATGCAAGTTGAAGCAGGATAAATGCAAGTAACATCGGCAAGGCACTATGTCCAAATTTCACTATTAAGGTTAAAGCTATTCTCTTTGCAATATTGGTTTTGACCAGAAGCGAACTTAGAATAAATGCCATAACGTTCAACCATATTACATCAAATCCCAGTACTCCAAGTACATTTTTCATACCCCATCCATCCAGGAATACGAGCATTACCATTAATAGCAGAGAAGTCACATGGGTTGGTATTGCTTCTGAGATCCAAAGCACAAGCGCAAATATAAAACTTGCAATTACAGCCTGTCCTGATGATGAGAGCCCAGCCGGCGCAGGCATATAATATAGCCAGATGAATAATACTATAGCAACAGGAAATCCCAAGTACTTCATCCATCTTTCAGTTGGCGTAGACTTTTTGGTGGGAATTACTGATAACCTGTGCTTGTCAAGATCTAACAGTTCATCCAGATTTTCGCCGTTTCCGTTCCCGTTTTCTTCGGCTGTAATTCCATCCGTTCTTTTAGTATTTTGGTCCTTTTCCAATTGCTAGTTTATTTTTACCAGGTTTTGAATGGATTCTTTGTTAGATTTGAATTAAAATACCTCGGATCTCCGGATACCTCGTCTCCAATCCATTCCGGAATTTCAATTTTTACATTTTCGTCGCTGAGTTCAACCTCTGCGATCACCAGTCCTTCGTTATCACCAAAAAATTCATCTAATTCCCATTTCAACCCTTTATACTCAACAACCGCACGGTTTTTTTCTATTAATGGCCTTTCACATAGATTATCCAGCATTGCATTTGCATCTTCAACCGGTATTGAGTATTCAAATTCACTTCTTGTTATTCCAACCGTGGGTCCCTTTATTGTCAGAAATCCTTTTGTCCCAACGGTCCTTACTCTAACGGTTCTTTCTTTAACGCTTGAAAGATAACCTTGCCTGTAGAAAGTAGGTGTACTCAGTTTTTTCCAGGCATCTGATTTAACCAAAAATTTGCGTTCTATTTCTTTTCCCATTTTTATCTCCTTACTTCATTCCAATCATATTTTTTAATCCGCGCAGATAGTTAATATTGGGGAACATTTCAAGTTCCAGCTTTTGTACTACTGAAAAGACCAAATCAGGATCTGCATGTTCAACTGCAGCAGTTCTGATTACTTTTCCGTCAACGGTAACTTCCGCAATTTCCACAATCGTTCCATCGATTGTAAAACCCGTTCTCTTTTTATGAACATTAACAGCTTTAAGCAGTTTCGATGGTTTAATAAGTTCATTCAAGTATTCTTCGTAAGTGTAGGCTTCTTTTAGATTCTTTGAAAGTGAGACTCTGAAACACTTAAAAACTTTCTCGATTTCTGCTGCAGGTAAGGGAAACTGACCTTTCATAATTGGTAACCAAAGTTCAAGTCGGTTCTCATTAACCTGCTGAAGTGTCTTTATATCCATTAAACCGTCTCGTATTTTTGTATTGTCCATGCTAACTTCTGATAATATATATACTTCCGAACTCTCACGAGTCTTTTCTTCGGTATACGAGCGGATATTTAATTCTGGTTTCCCTAGATCATTTTGGAATGTTCTCCATTCCCATCGTGGAATTATTTCTGCCATTGAATTTCCTGTTATTGATTATTAAATAAATAATTTAATTCAAACTATGTGCCATAAAAAAAATATCGTTTTGGGGATAAAATCAACACTTCAGATCTGTTGTTGACGAAATTTAGTCGCACTTTTGACCATATTCCGTCATCAATTCGGTTATTTGTTACATTGTATGATTTTTATCACACTGAAGCATCTTTCTTGAAGAATTATCAAAGTGAAGGAACTTAATAGTATAAAGGCAAGTTGTCTTATTATCAAGTTAAATTATAGGATTGTATGAGAAAAGTATTGCCGACTGGAAAATGGAATATTCTTGATGGAGATTATGATGCAGATCACTTCGAAAAAGATCCGGTTAAGAATATTAAAAGAGAGAAAAAAGAAAACTCATTTGTAGCAAAGGTCTTTTACATTGTGGTTTCAATCTCCGCGGTCTTTCTATTTCTTTTTGCGTATAATTTAGTTAAGTCTTAATATTTTTTGCTTTATGAAGTCAATTATTCCGAAAAAGAGTAGCATATCCGCAAATTATTATAATTTTTAAGTAAACTTGCTTTTAAGTCTATCAGACATTAGTCAAATAAAGTTCCCCGAATTTTCACCTGTCTTGTCTGTTCGTTAATAAATTCGTAAATTCTCGCATTAAATTTTTTCAATTAACTCAACTGATGTTTAAAATAATAGACAAAGTGTTCTCCAGACAGGCAAAAATAAGGCTTTTTTTCCTTCTCCTCATGTCCGTTGTTTTTACGGTTGTCTTCTATAATTATGTGCTGGATATCTCCGGTGAGGTATATCATCACACGCATGTTTCCAATAAGAATGCAGTGGATTCCTCAAAGCCGGTTGTATATATAGGTGTCATTTCCCGTTATCCTCCAAACATTATCTTCAGGGGTTATCAACCCCTTCTTGACTATATTTCATCCAAAACTCCCTATCTTTTTGAATTGAAACTTAGCAGCGATTATCAAGATGCAGTAAATATGTTAATAAAAGGGGAGGTTACCGCTGCTTTCCTCGGTTCTTATGTGTACGTCCGCGCAAACCGTGAACATGGAATAATTCCTTTCCTTAAACCATTAAATGAAAACTTCCGCCCCTATTCCCGTTCTGTTATATTTGTCAGACAGAATAGTCATATCTCTTCTGTCAGTATGATTAAGGGAAAACGACTCGCTCTTCCGTCAAAGGAATCTTTTTCCGTAAACTGGTTACTGAAATACGAACTTCCCAAGCTTAGAATGAGTGAAGATGATTTTGTTGCTATCGATTATTTTCCACATCACCAGAGCGTTATTTACAGTGTTCTCAAAGGGTACTCGGATGTTGGTGTTACTCGTGAATATCTAATTAAAAATGCTTCTCAGAAAGGTCTCAGGATTATCGCCTATTCCGATCCTATCCCAACCTCACCTCTAGTTGCAGTCCCGGGTAAATCAGACTCGGTAGTTAATGCAATCAAATCAGCATTGCTTGTTATAAATAAAAATAATCCCGATCGCCTCCAAATCACTAAGGACTGGGATTATGAGTTTGTTTTTGGATTTGAATCCGCATCTGATTCAGACTATAAGGTTATCCGTAATATCAGCGGACGGGTTAAATGAATAAGTTCAGATCACACCTTAGTACAAAAATTCTTGGAGTTACCGCCTTCGTAATCGTTTTCCTAATGCTTCTTATATCACTGATATTCCTACTCCAGTGGCGGAAAAACATTATCCATAACGAATCGGAGACTGTCCGTTCAATCTCGAATACTTTTGCAGTTACAGTTGTCGATGCCCTTATTTTTGAGGAAAAATCCACTTTTCAGAAGGATAACATCCTTGAAACATACATAGATAACTTTATAAACCGTTTGCGCAATGTTAAATATGTCGTGATTTTTGATAAAGTCGGCAATCGCATAATTAATCGTTTCTTGACTTCCGAACAGAAAATCGCCTCGGATGAAAATCTAAAGTTTGAACCCGTTGAGTTATCTGCTGAAATTGTTCGGATTGTCGATGATTCAAAGTTTGGCTGGGTGAATGAAGTCAAACTCCCGTTCAATTTTGCTAATAAATTCTGGGGTGCCGCAATTATCGGTTTTGATGCCGAACCTCTTAGAAATGAATTGCGCTCACTTTTCTTTATTCTTCTTGGTGCAACTGTTTGCGTTACTCTTATTGTCCTGATAATTCTTTTTATATCTATCAATCGCTTAACTTCTTCTCTGGATAAACTAGTTCTGGAGATTGATAAAATCGATCTTATTTCCGGCTATGATATCTCTCTGCCAGTTAAAGATGATGAAGTCGGTTTTTTGTATCATCATTTCAGGCTTCTTACAGAGCGCCTGAATAATTCAAAACTCCAACTCGAAAAAGCACAAAGACAAATTTATCAGGCTGAAAAACTGGCTTCTATTGGAAGACTTGCTGCCGGTGTAGCTCATCAGATAAATAATCCGTTGAATGGTATTAAATCCTGCCTATATGCAATTAATCGCGAACCGGAGAACGTTCAACAAAACCGGGATTACCTCTCACTTATTGATGAGGGTATTACTAATATAGAAACGATTGTCAAAAAACTTCTTGGTTTTGCTCGTCAGCAATCACGAACCGATTACTTGATCAATATAAACGATACTATCCAGAAAGTCATTACTCTCTTTGATTACCGGATTAAAGACAAAAAATTAACTATTCGTACACGTCTCAACGAACTTCTTCCTTCGATGTACGGAGATTATCACTTGATTCAAGAAGTAGTTATGAACCTCCTGCTTAATAGTCTGGACGCAATCGAAACGGAAGGGTTTATAGAAATACGTACCGATTTTATGGATCAGCAAAATATCCTTTTCTCCGTTAAAGACAATGGAATAGGGATTAAACCGGAAAATCTTAATGATATTTTCGAGCCATTTTATACCACTAAAGAACTGGGTGTGGGAACCGGTCTGGGTCTCTCCGCATCGCTGGATATCGTAACCGCCCATAATGGCAAGATACTAGTTGAAAGTACCCCTGGTGTTTCAACTACTTTTACTGTAATTTTACCGATTGGAAACTCCGATGAAAGTACTCATAATTGAAGACGAAAAAATAACCCGCATTTCTCTTGGTAATACTCTTACAAAGGAAGGCTTTGAGGTCTTTTCTGCTGATGAAGGAGCAAAAGGCATTTCTATTTTTGACTCGCAACTTCCTGAAATCGTGATTTCCGATCTCCGACTTCCCGACGCCAACGGATTAGATATACTCTCACATGTCTTAACTAAAAATCCTGACTCCAAAGTTATTTTGATTACCGCTTATGCTACTGTCGAAACTGCAGTACAGGCTCTTAAAATGGGGGCATACGATTACCTTACTAAACCATTTTCTCCCGAAAAACTAATTGCAGTATTACGTAACATACGCCAACTCCAGTCCGTTATTACCGAGAATACAGAACTTAAAAATAAAATTCACTTCCTTCAGGACCGGTCGATTGTCGGAAACTCCAAAGAAACTCAAAAACTACGAGAAACGATACGTCATATTGCTCAAAACGACTTTACCATATTAATAGAAGGTGAGAGCGGTACCGGAAAGGAAATTGTCGCACGCACTCTTCACAACTTGAGCCCGCGTAAAAACGAAAATTTCGTCACTGTAAGTTGCTCAAGTATTCCTGAATCACTCCTCGAAAGCGAACTTTTCGGACACGAAAAAGGCTCATTTACGGGTGCACTGAAAAGACACCGAGGTTACTTTGAACGCGCAAATAAAGGAACAATCTTTCTTGATGATATCGATGATTTCCCAATGTACATGCAGGTCAAACTCCTTCGTGTTATTCAGGAAAGGGAGTTTACCCGAGTTGGCGGATCCGAAGTTTTTTCTCTTGATGTCCGGATTATTTGCGCCACAAAAATTGATCTCAAGAAAAAGGTGGATGAGAAAAAGTTCAGAGAAGATCTTTTTTATAGATTGAACATCATTCCTCTGAAAATAAAACCGCTAAGGGACAGGAAAGACGATATCGTCCCACTGGTTAAATACTTTTTCCGTAAACATTCATCAGAAGAAAAACTCAGTTGTCTTACTCCGGGTATTTGGCAGAAACTTATTGATTATGACTGGTATGGCAATGTCCGGGAACTTGAAAATATTGTAGAACGTATGATCGCCCTCTCATATTCAGGTGAAATCGACCTCACTCTCCTGGATCTTCCGGCTTCAAAAAAAGATGTAAATCTGACTCAGGCTGAAACATCCTTCTCCGGTTCATTCGATGAATTTATTTCTGCCAAGGAAGCTGATATTATTAACTGGGCTCTGCTTCAGACGGATAATAATATTACAAATGCTGCTCGTCTCCTAAAAATTCCTCGCACTACCCTGACCGGCAAAATCGAACGACTCGCTATTTCTCGAAATAAAAGTAGTGAGGATTAATTGGAAATTCAGATTTTTGGCGTAAAAAAATGCTCTGACTCAAACAAAGCAGAGCGCTACTTTAAAGAAAGAAGAATACAGTTCCAGTATCGCGACCTTACCATAAAAGGTGTCAGCAAAAAAGAACTTGACGATATTCTTCGCTTCTATTCTCCGGAAGATGTTATCAATAAACAGGGAAAACGATACAGGGAAAGAAACCTTGAATTTATTAAACACGACATAATCGAAGAACTCCTTGGTGACCCCCTTCTTATTCGCACTCCGGTTGTCAGATTCAAAAACCTGGTCACAATAGGATATACACCTGAGATTTGGCAAAAATCCCTCCTCAAGATTTGATTTTTTTATATGAAAATCGCCTGAATTGCTTCAAAACATAAAGATTTCTAAATAATAACAGAAAATTTTCCTGCTCATGTCAGCCCATCTGATCCCGTCCTCAGGCTGATTCCCCTCCACCTACTATTATTATCTTCTTCTTTCCCCCTGCTTTCTCAAAACCTGTTTAGTTTCTCCCTTTTGCCTTGTTTTTTTTGCGTTTCTTAACTAACATACAGTTTAGAATTTTTTAATTTTTAACATTCACTTATTTTAATATTAAACATCAAAATCGGAGATTATTAATGAATAAATTCTTGTTTAGTTCATTCTTTATTGTTACAGTTTCGGTACTCTTTTTCTCATGTTCTCCAAAACACTCGGAGATAATTGTTGCTGAGTACACAGGACAAAAAATCACCATGGGTGAGTTCGAAAAAGCTTATAGCAAAAATGCCGGAACAATAGAAAAAAATTCTACCGATCCGCAAACCAATTACAAAAACTTCCTCGACCTTTTCGTTAACTTCAGAATGAAACTTCGTGATGCTGAAATTCGCGGTTTCGGCCAGAATGAAGAGCTCCAAAACGAATTGATGGATTACAAGAAAAAAGTTGGCGTTACTTACGGTATTGAAAAAACTCTCGTCGAGCCCGGTATTAAAAAACTCTATGAACAAAGAAAATATGAACTGCGTGTAGCCCATATTATGATTCGTCCTGATTCCACAGGCAAGGAAACCGCAATGTTAAAGGCTCAGAACATTTTAGATAGAATTAAGAACGGTGAGAACTTTGATACTCTTTGCGCAGAGTACTCCGACGATAACTTCTCAAAAACCAAAGGAGGGGATATCTATTTTATTACAGCCGGCATGATAATTCCGGAATTTGAAGAAGCTGCTTACAATACATCTGTTGGCGAAGTTTACCCCAAAGTTGTTGAAACCCGGTACGGATTTCATATTATTAAGGTTACCGATAAGCAGAACCGTGTTCCGCAAATCCGCGCAAGCCATATTATGGTGGACTTTTATAACGAGGCCGGTGAAGTTGATTCTTCCAACTCCCGGGCAAGAATTGATTCCGTTGCAATGCTTCTTAAACAAGGTGGAAATTTCGAAGAGCTGGCTGCTCAGTACTCGGATGATCAGGGTTCTAAAGATAAAGGAGGCGACCTGAATTACTTCCAGCGCCGCCAGATGGTTCAGGAATTCGACGAGGCTGTATTCAACCTTAAACTTGGACAGATTTCAGAGCCGGTAAGAACTAACTATGGCTATCACATAATTAAAGTTACAGATATTAAACCTTATCCGACTTTCGAAGAAGATAAGGAAGAACTCAAACGTCTCTACAAACAAACCCGATATAATCAGGAGTACGAGGAGTATATCAATAATATAAAATCAAACTTTGCATTTGCGATTAATGAGAATTTTATTGATAAAATAGCTGCAAGACATGATTCCGTAAGAATAGGTAAATCATATTTTGAAAGTGAACTGAAAAACGAGTTAGGTGATTCCGCCGTATACAATCTGAACAAGGAACCTGTTTCCCTTACTGAACTGATTGAGAAAACACAGGAAAATTACGAGTTCTCCAACAAACTGATTGATCGCTCAACTCTTGAAAGTGCAATTAAAAAGACCAGCGGCGATATTGCTCTCGATCACGATGCCCTTACACTCGATCAGAAATTCCCCGAGTTCAAAGAACTTATGGAAGACTACCGCAATGGTATCTACATTTTCAAACTTCAGGAAGAAGAAGTTTGGTCCAGGATTAATATTGACTCGGTAAAACTATATGAATTCTGGCAGAAAGATCCCGATAAATATAAATTTGCCGACAGAGTTAAATTCGCTGAAATTTTCTCTCGTAAGGATTCTTTAATTAATCACTACTACACTCTTCTTGAAAATGGTGCGGAATTCGATACTCTCGCAGCTAATTACACTGAACGCCCCGGATTCAAGGATAAAAAAGGTGTCTTCGATCTTCTCGATGCAAACTCTGCTGAAATTGCCGTGGAAGCAAATAAACTCAGAAAACCCGGCGATTACTCGGCTCCGTTTAAGAACTCAGGTGGATTTTCAATCGTGAAGTTGATCATGAAAGATCCTGCAAGAACAAAAACATTTGAGGAAGCTAAAGCAGAAGTCAGTGGTGCTTTCCAGGAATTTGAAAGTAAGCGCCTGGAGGAAGAATATATAAATAACTTAAAAAAATTATATAAACCTGTTTATCATTACGATAAACTATCCGAAGCTTTTAAGGAGAAATAATCAATTGCCGGATGAGTTCACTCCTCATCCGGCTTGATTTTTATCTGTAATGCGCTCACTATCTCTGGTCATATCGTTTTTTTTAGCCCTCTCCTTGATCGGATGCAATGGAGATCATTCCGATAAATCTTACCGCGTCCGGGTGGAGGATAACTATCTCACTGATGAAGAGATAAATGCGCACGTATCGAATGACTCCCTTAACCGCAATGCCTATATCAAGAACTGGATAAACTCTGAACTTTACTACATGGAGGCACTTGATAACAATGTACAGGATGATCCTGAACTGAAAAGAATTCTAGATAAAGCAACCCGTGAACTGGTCAACGCCTTCTGGATAAAAAAATATCTTGCTCAGAATAAAATTGTTCCCACCGATAGCGAACTCAGGGCTTTCTTCCTTGAAAAAAAAGAACTCTTTACATTTTCTGAAGATTCCCGCTTGATAAATATGATTACTCTTAAAGATTATTCAAAAGCATGGGAATTCAGAAACTCGGCTGTCGATGGGGACTGGTCAGCAGCCCTTACGATCATTAAGCGGGATTCCTCTCTTTTGTTGAAAGAATTATCTTCTTCGATCATCTGTCAGCACGATCTTGCCAAAGGTGCGCTAATGCGGATGATTTTAGGGATGAATCCGGGGGAAATATCTCCCGTCTTTGCTGAGGGGGACAATTTATTTACTGTGGTAAAACTGATTAAGTTCTACGGTGCGGGATCAAGTCCTGAATTCGAGGAGGTTAAAAACGATGTTGAAAGAATCTACAGGGAATGGAGATCCAAAGAACTTCTCGAAGAATACTCAAACTCTTTATACTCTAAATATGATATAGAAATCAAGTAAAAATATTATATAATTAAAAAAGGAATCAGTTGAAAATTAAATTATTTGTTTTGTTTCTTTCCCTCTTCGCGGTTCTGCACCCTCAGCAGGTTTTGGACAAAATTGTAGCTGTTGTGGATAACGAATACATACTCCAGAGCGAACTGGACTTTCAGGTCAATATGGTTGCCCAGCAAAGAAAGGTCAGCCCGGACAATCCAGCTCTTCGGGAGCAGATTCTCAATGCCATTATCGAGGAGAAACTTGTCTATGCACAGGCTAATTTCGACTCTGTATTTGTTACAGAAGAAGAAGTTTCACGCCAGATTGACTACCAGATGAATGTCTTTATTCAGCAGTACGGTTCAAAAGAAAAAGTCGAAGAAGCATATGGAATGCCGCTTGAAAAGATCAAACGCGAACTCAGAGATGATGTTCGCAAAAATCTGATGGTTCAAAGAATGCGGGAAAAGAAATTCGGTATGGTGGAAGCTTCACAGCGGGAAATTGAGGAATTCTTCATTACATACAAGGATAGTCTTGGTGTAATCCCGGAAAAAGTTCAGATCTCTCACATTTACATGAATCCTAAATTATCTTCTGCTCTCAAACAGAAATTCAGAACAAAAATAGAATCGATTCTTGACTCCATTAAAGGTGGAGCGGACTTCAGCGAACTGGCTATGAAATATTCTGATGATCCGGCAAGCGCTGTTCATGGTGGTGATCTCGGTTTTGTTAAAAAAGGGGTCTTCTATCCCGAATTCGAATCCGCCGCGTTTGCCCTGAAGGAAGGAGAAATTTCCGGAATAGTTGAGTCCCCGGTTGGTTTCCACATCATACAGTTGCTTGAGAGAAGGGGAGAGGCAATTAAAACCCGTCATATTCTTGTAAAACTTAAGTCTGACGATGAAGCTGACCTGGATGTTATTCAGCGTCTCACCGACGTTCGAGATAGTGTGGTAAGAAAGTTTAATACTTTCTCTTACTATGCCAAAAAATATAGTGATGATAAGAATACTGCCGCTCTCGGTGGTGAACTTGGCAGTTTTTATCTGAGTCAGCTTGATAAATCCCTTCTCGATGCAGTTTCAAAAATGAAAGAAGGAGAGATCAGCTATCCGAAGCGCGTTGATTATGGCGTTGATACATACGGTTATCATGTCATCTTTCTCGAGAAACGGATCCCTCAGCATCAACCAAGTCTAGAAATAGATTTTCAGGAACTCAAGAAATTCGCTGACGAGTATAAAAAACAGAATCTTTATCAGACGTGGATTCAGGAAATAAAAAATAAAATTTTTTGGGAAATTAAAATCTGATAGGAAATAATTTGGAAAGTAAACACGATAATTATGACGATGTCAAATTAGTTGAGGAACTCGCTGACTCTGTTAAAAAGATAAAAAGCGAAATTGCTAAGGCTATTATCGGTCAGGATAAGGCAATCAACCAGCTTCTCATTTCTCTCTTTTCCAGAGGACATTGCCTGCTCGTTGGTGTTCCCGGTCTTGCTAAAACTCTTTTGATTAAAACTCTCGCAAGCGTGCTTGATCTTAAGTTCAATAGAATTCAGTTTACACCGGATCTTATGCCCAACGACATTACGGGAACGGATATTATTGATGAGGACCCTGTTTCAAAGAAAAGGGAATTCCGCTTTATCTCCGGACCCGTTTTTGCAAATGTTATTCTTGCTGACGAAATTAACAGGACACCTCCCAAAACCCAGTCGGCCCTTCTCGAAGCCATGCAGGAACATCACGTAACTATCGCAGGGAAAACATATCCGCTTGCTCCTCCGTTCTTTGTTCTCGCAACTCAGAACCCGATCGAGCAGGAAGGAACTTACCCCCTCCCGGAAGCTCAACTGGACAGGTTCATGTTCAATCTATGGCTGGATTATCCATCGGTAAAGGAAGAGGTTGAAATAGTCCGTTCGACTACAAGTAATTACGTTCCCAATCCCGTAAAGGTCCTTTCGGCCGAGCAAATAATTCAATTCCAGGATCTGGTTAAGAAAGTGCCCGTGGCGGATAATGTGATTGAATACGCTGTTAATATCGTAACAAAAACCAGACCTGCACTTGAAACCTCTCCCGACTTTATCAAACAATGGATTAGATGGGGCGCCGGTCCGCGTGCTTCCCAGTATTTAATCCTTGCCGCAAAGGCAAAAGCAATTATTGAAGGCCGATTTAGTCCTAACATCTCTGATGTTCAGGATGCACTTATTCCGGTTCTTCGCCATAGAATTATTACAAATTTTAACGCAGAAGCAGAGGGAATTAATTCGGTAACAGTAATCGAGAAACTGGCATCTATGTAACTGCTTTTTTAGCAGTAACTTTTTACCGCTTCTTTGATTTATTTTTCCGATTAATTTCCATATCTTTAAAAGTTAGTTTGTAGAATAAATCGGATTTCGTTATGAAGTATTTTGTTGGAATTGACGGTGGTGGAACTAAGACCCATTGCGTAATAGCAAACCAGAATAAAGAATTTCTTTTCGAATGTTTTGGCGGACCCTCTAATTTTATCATGATCGGTACTCAGGTTGTCTCCGAAACTCTTCTTTCGCTCCTTAAACAATGCGCGGAGACGCTTAATATCGGCTTTGAGGATATTGAGTCGGTTGTTCTTGGTACCACTGGTGCTGGAAGAAGAACTGACGCAGAGACCCTTGAGAAGGATTTTATTGAATATTGCAAATCACAGAATATTACCATCAACCACTTTTATGTAATTAGCGATGCCCTTGCAGCTCTCGAAGGAGCTTTCTCAGGAAAGCCGGGTAGCATCCTTATTGCAGGTACCGGTTCAATTATGTTTGGTAAAGATTCTCAGGGTAGTATCCACAGGGTTGGCGGATTTGGCCGCTTTATTGGTGACGAGGGTTCAGGATACTCACTTGGGAAAAAAGGTCTTACTGCAGTTGCCCGCGCTTTCGATGGCAGGGGTAATGAAACAAAACTTGCCCTGAAATTACAGACAATGTATAATATCAATTCCCTAGATGATCTGATCACGCTTATCTACAAAAAAAACTTTGATATAGCATCATTCGGTAAAGTGGTTATTGATACGGCAAACGAAGGAGATCTTGTGTCACGCTATATCCTGATTGATGAGGTTGAGGAACTTACTCTGCATATTAAATCAATGTACGCAAAATTGCAAACGCGTGAAATGAAACTCGTTTTTATCGGTAGTTTGCTGACTAACTGGAATATCTACTCCAATGCACTGCAGGATAAAATCATTACTGAATATCCGAATGTTAAAGTTGTCAGACCTGAACTTAATCCTGCTCAGGGTGCCCTGATTGTAGGTATGGAGCAAAGAGGTTTTCTTAATTAATTTATACTTGAATAATTTACAAAATCGGAGTTATGATGTTTTTTGGAAAGAAAGAATATAGAAATCCCTGGAGTTGGGTCCCTTCACTCTATTTTGCTGAGGGTATCCCTTATGTTGTGGTTATGACCGTTTCTGTAATTCTCTACAAACGGCTTGGTCTTTCTAATACTGAAATAGCCCTCTATACGAGCTGGCTTTATCTGCCCTGGGTTATTAAGCCTCTTTGGTCACCATTCATAGATATCTTCAGGACTAAAAGATGGTGGATTGTAATTATGCAGCTGATTGTGGGTGCAGGTCTTGCAGGTGTGGCTTTCACAATTCCTACTTCAAATTTTGTACAATATACGCTTGCATTTTTCTGGTTGCTTGCTTTCAGCTCCGCAACTCATGATATCGCTGCAGATGGATTCTACATGATAGGACTTTCTGAGCATGACCAGACTTTCTTTGTTGGTATTCGCAGTACTTTCTACCGGATTGCCATGATTGTGGGACAGGGTATCTTGATAATCATCGCCGGATATTTTGAAACCACAACAGGTCTTCAACCGGTTGATCTTACTCTCCATTCAAAACCAAATACTGAAATAGTAAATAACCCGGCTCCTTCAGAATTGACTTTTAAAAGGAATGCACTTCAGCAGTCGCTATATATAAATTCGGTCTCTACGAATATCTCGACAAATAAAAACAATAAATTCGCACTCGATTCCGCCCTGCAATATGTGCAAAAATGGAATTTTGATCACGGTTTTTATGGTAAGAATGCAGAGCCACATAAAATACAACCTCTTTCGGAATCGGACAAGACTGTTGAGGTTGGAAATTTTGCGCTTTTATACATCTCACTTAACCAAAGTCCCGAAGAAGGCACCGAACAGGTAGTTACTCTCGACAGGGAAAGTGGCGATAAAAGTTTTAACCTCTTGGAAGGAACGCGGTTTGTCTTCAACAGCAGTAACTGGGATAAACCCGCACTTGCTCTTGTACAGATTGACCACCGCCTGAGAACAGTTTCATCTGCATTGTTCCAGGCGCGCTCAGGTGATATCCCTAAAGCATGGTCTTACACTTTCTTTCTTATTACCGCACTCTTTTTAGGATTTTTCCTCTATCATAAATTTATCCTTCCTTATCCACAGTCAGACAAGCCTGTTCTTGCAGGAGGAAGTGCAAAAAGTATATTCCAGGAGTTCTTCAAAACTTTCGCACTCTTTTTCACTAAGGAAAAAATCTGGCTCGTTATTACCTTCCTTTTAATTTACCGGTTTGGCGAAGCACAGCTCGTTAAACTTGCATCCCCCTTCTTGCTTGACCCCAGGAGTGCCGGAGGGCTGGAACTTACCACCGGACAAGTTGGATTTGTTTATGGTACGGTTGGAATAATCGGGTTGACCCTTGGCGGTTTGCTTGGAGGATTTGTTGCCGCAAAAGACGGACTTAAAAAATGGCTCTGGTGGATGTTCATGGCAATAAATATTCCCCACGTCCTTTATATCTACCTGGCATATGCACAGCCGGATCATTTTATCATAATAAATGCTTGCGTTTTTGGGGAGCAGTTCGGATATGGTTTCGGGTTCACCGCTTATATGCTCTATATGATTTACGTCTCGCAAGGAACTCATAAAACAGCTCACTTTGCTATTACTACAGGATTTATGGCGCTGAGCATGATGATACCTGGAATGATAAGCGGATGGATTCAGGAACAAATTGGTTATCAGCTCTTCTTTGTATGGATTTTGCTTACCATGATCCCGGGCTTCTTTATTGTCAGGATGCTGAATATTGATCCTGAATTCGGTAAAAAGAAAAAAGAATAATCATCCGGTATTATGAAATTTCGAATTGCAAGGTTTGTACTTTTTGTAGTTGTTATTTTTTCATTCTTCGGTTATTATTATAACGGGATGTTAAAAAAAATACTCCCCGGTGAGGATGACGCAATTCTCAAGTTTCACGACGTGAAGATTTTTTCCGTCGATGATGATCCTTGGGTTGTTCAGCTTATGGAAAAAATGACTGTCGAGGAAAAGATAGGTCAGCTTATCTTTCCTTATGCATCTGCCCGTAACTTTTCCAAAGAGGGAAAAGAATATGAACGTCTGAAAGAACTGGTCCAAAAATATAAAGTTGGTGGTTTCTGTCTTTTCAGAGGCGTAGTTGAGGAGCAGGTTAATTTGATCAACGAACTCCAGTCCCTTTCTGCTATTCCTCTCCTTTTTTCTGCTGACTTCGAAAACGGTGTTACTCAGAGGATTCCTGGCGGAACTGCATTCCCTACAATGATGGCTCTGGGTGCGGCTGATGATGTCAGACTAACCCGCAGAATGGCTGAGGTTATTGCCGGAGAAGCTAAAGCCCTTGGAATTCACCAGAATTATGCCCCGGTCTCTGACGTCAATAATAACCCGCTGAATCCTATTATTAATACCCGCTCATTCGGCGAGGATCCCCTTCTTGTTACACGTCTTTCCGATGCTTATATTTACGGACTTCAAAAAGGGGGGATTATTGCTACTGCCAAGCATTTCCCCGGTCATGGCAATACTAATATTGATTCTCACAGCTCTCTCCCTGTGCTTGATCTCTCCAAAAAAGAATTGAAAGCAGTGGAACTGAAACCTTTTAGTTCCAATATAAAACATGGGGTTATCTCGGTAATGGTCGGACACCTCGGAATCAAATCCTACGATAAGGAAATCCTTTACCCAGCCTCGCTTTCAAAAAATATTATTACCGGACTCTTAAGAAACGAACTTAAGTTTACCGGTCTGGTGGTCACTGATGCCCTTAATATGTATTCAATTACTAAAAACTATTCGCCCGGAGAGGCTGCCGTACTCGCATTTGAAGCGGGTAATGACTGTCTTCTCTTCCCGGAGTCCGATATAGACACATATAGTGCTCTCCTCGAGGCTTTCAATAGCGGTAGGATCTCAATCGGGCGTATTGATCAATCCGTAAAAAAAATCCTTATCGCTAAAAGGTGGAGCGGACTGGATAAATATACTCCTATCGATCTCGGAATTACTAAAAAAAATATAGGCAGGGCAGAATATCACTTTCTCGCAAGAACAATAGCAGAGAAATCTATTACACTGGTGAAAAATAACGGGAATATTATTCCTGTTGCTCCCGCTCCGGATAAGAAGATATTCCATATTGCCCTGAATGATAATGAGAATATCGGCACATCGCAAAAATTTTCATCCTATCTCACGGACAGAATAGAAAGCATAAAATCATTTTACGTTCCTTCCAATTATGATAAAAAGAATACCCCGCTGCTTCTGGATTCCTTGAAAGATGCCGGTCAGATTCTCCTCTCTGTTTATATTCGGATAAAGGATGGCAAGGGAAATCTTAATTTGTCTTCTGCACAGGATGAATTGATTAAGGCTGTTATTGATCTTAAAAAACCTGTTGTTCTCTTGTCACATGGCAATCCCTACTTCCTTTCAGGTTATCCGGAAGTGGATGCCTATATCTGCAGTTACGGGGATAACACTCCCTCTGAAAGGGCACTGGCTCAGGCTTTATTTGGTGAACAGGAGATATCTGGAAAACTCCCTGTCTCCATTCCCAATACCGGTTATGTTTCAGGTACATCTCTGAATATTCAAAAATCTATTCTGACTCACTCTCCGCAATCTCTCAAATCATCACAGTTGAAACAGCTGAAAAAACTCGACCAGATATTCAAAACGGCAATCGCTGATACTGCTTTCCCCGGAGCTGTTCTGCTGGTTGTTAAAGACGGTAAAATTGTTCACGAAAAGGCATATGGAAATTTTACTTACGATAAAAAATCCCCGAAGATGGAAGTGAACTCTATTTTTGATCTCGCTTCGGTCACCAAGGTTATCGCCACTACCACTGCCGCAATGATATGTGTTCACCGGGGATTAATTAACCTCGAGGATAAGGTTTCAAAGTATATCCCGAAATTTGCTTCTCACGGCAAGGATGAAGTTAGAATAAAAAACCTCCTGCTGCATAATAGCGGATTACCATCGTTTAAACCTTTTCATAAAAAATATTCCACCGCAAATCAGGTGATTAATAATATTTACAGCACATCGCTGGAATATACCACGGGCACCAAAACTGTATACAGCGACCTTGGCATGATTACCATGGGTAAAGTAATCGAAGCGGTTTCCGGGAAATCTCTGGATAAGTTCTGTAACGATGAGATCTTTATTCCGCTTGGAATGAAAAATACTTTTTTTAATCCGCCTAAATCGCTGGTCGGGAGAATTGCTCCAACGGAAATTGATAATTACTGGAGGATGCGTCCCCTGCAGGGGGAAGTTCACGATGAGGCAGCCTCGCTTCTAAATGGTGTATCCGGTCATGCCGGTCTTTTCTCAACCGCAAATGACCTTGCCGTTCTGCTGCAAATGCTCCTGCAGAAAGGTTTTTATCAGGGAAGACAGCTCATCTCGAAAACGACGGTTGACATGTTTACTAAACAATATTCAGATAAAAGTAACAGGGGACTTGGCTGGGGTATTAAAACGGATAATTCAACCTCAGCAGGCTCTCTATTCTCAACGGGAAGCTATGGGCATACTGGCTATACAGGTACTTCGGTTTGGACGGATCCCCTTAAAAATATCATTGTTGTTCTCCTTACTAACCGGGTTTATCCCACCAGGGAGAATAATAATCTCAGTAAATACCGCTATCGTATTCACGACGAAGTTTACAGAATATTGATGAAATAAAACCGGGTGATCAATTGATGAAACAAGAAAACGTTACTCCTTCTTTCCTGAATTATACTCTTACCACACCTGAATCAGACTGGATTGATGCAACCCTCTCACGGATGACGCTTGAGGAGAAGGTGGGACAGATGATTGTTCCTTTTGCTTTCGGCGATTTTCTGAACAGAAATTCTGCCGCTTATAAAAGACTTTACCGTTTGATAACTCATTATAAAGTAGGCGGTATAGCTTTGTTTAAGGGAACAATCCTGAACTATGCCAGCCTGATTAACGAAATGCAGAAACTGGCAGATATCCCTCTCCTTATCTCTGCTGATTTTGAACGCGGAATGGGTATGCGGCTTACGGATTCTGTTTCTTTTCCCTATAACATGGGGATTGCCGCCACCGGAGATCCTGAATATGCTTACAAAATGGGATTGGCGGTTTCTCAGGAGATGAAAGCGCTGGGAGTACATCAGAATTATGCCCCTGTTGCGGATATCAATATCAACATTAATAATCCGGTGGTGAATGTAAGAGCATATAGTGAGGATAAGGAAGTAGTCGCCCGTTTCTGCTCTGCCTTTATTCGTGCCTGCAACGAAGAAAAAATACTTTCCACTGCTAAACATTTTCCAGGGCATGGCAACACGGATATTGATTCTCATACAGAACTATCCCCGGTTTATTCCGGTGAGGAGGAATACTATGAACGCGATTTCTATCCTTTCCGCAAAGCGGTTGAAGCGGGAGTCTCTTCAATCATGACTGCTCATCTGGATATCCCCGCAATTACCGGCAAATCCGGCTATCCCGCAACCGTATCTGAGTTCGTGGTTAAAGAACTTATACGCAATCGTCTGAATTTCGATGGTTTGATTACAACAGATGCAATGACGATGTTTGGCATTTCTTCCTCCTACTCCGTAGGGGAGGGGACCGTCAGAACTGTTTTAGCCGGGACTGATCAGATTCTTCTCCCTCCGGACGAAGCAGTGGCAATCAATGCTCTTCTGAGAAGTATACGGGCAGGTGTTATCCCTCAGGAATCAATCGATAAGAGTGTTCGCCGCATTCTTAAGGCCAAGATCTGGACCGGGGCAGTCGCGAATAATAAAGTTGACATCAGCACATTGACTGCTAAAATTAACAGACCTGAAACTATCGCTCTTGCCCGCGAAATCTCCTCAAAAGCGCTTAAGGTAATTATGGATGATGACCTTATTCTGCCTCTGGATTTTTCAAAAAAAGTATCATGCATTACTATCGCGGATTCTCAGGCGGCTGACCTTGAGGTTTCTTTTCAGAACGAACTGAATAACCGGGTATCCTTGTTCAGAAAGTTTATTCTGGATACAAAGAGCTCCGGGGATGATTACCTGAAAGCTATGACTATAGCAGAAAATAGCGATATGCTGATAATCCCTTTGTTTATCAGGATTAGAGCTTTTCAGGGGACGATTTTATATATTCCGGAACAGATTGAATTTGTGAACCGGCTTACTGAGAAGGGGATTAAGTTTGTTCTGATTTGTTTGGGAAATCCTTACGCCATTACCCGTTTTAAGGATTTGAAATGTTGTATAAACACGTTTGGGGATGCAACTATTGTACAGGAAGCCGCCGCGCGTTTTATTGCACGCACTCCCGTATAATAGTATTAAACAATTCAGGTAAACGGTTGAACTGGTTTCCGCTTACCCGGTTTTCGATATTTGATTTGAAATTCACCTTTTCCCTGAGGTCAAGATATTTTTCAACTCCTCTGGCTATTTCATTCGGATCATCCGGCTCAACCAGTATTCCGGTTTTGCCGTCATCAATAAACTCCATAAATCCACCCACCTTCGTCGCAACCACCGGAAGGAAAAAGCCATATGCCAGATTCAGTATTCCGCTCTGAGTTGCTGAACGATAGGGAAGTATTACCGCGTCCGATGCTTTGTAATATTTTTCGATATCTTCATTCGGTACGTACTGGTTGACTATTTTAACGTAGGGGGACAAACTGTGTTTTGAAATTATCGAGTTGTAACTTTCCGGATCATCGTAAAATTCCCCCACAACCAGAAGCTTAATCCGGTTATCTTTTTTCAGTATTTGTGGCATAGCTTCAAGAAGTATATCCAGCCCTTTGTATTTTCTTACGTAGCCGAAGAAAAGGAGCACTGTATCATCTTTTCCGAATCCGAACACTTCCTTGTTTTGCGGTTCAAGGTCCGAATAGAAACTGTAAACAGGCAACTCGCTTCTGTAAACCCGTCTTTTCTTTTTAAGGTTTTTCAGGTCCCTCTCAACTTCCGAGGATAATGCGAGAAATGCATCCGCATTCGATAATCCTATCCCGGTAAGCACTCTGTCAATAAAATGCCCTTCATGCGAAATGAAATTCTCTGTGATAAAAAGCGTCTTTCCTTTGTACTTGCTTCTTGCAAAAAGGGAAATGGTAAAATGGCAGAAAGCAAAAAAAGGATGCCACCAGTTAAATACTATCAGATCCGCATTTTCCTTTTTCAGCTTCCTCGCAACCGCAATCCAGTTAAACGGATTGATCGAATTTACCACTCTCTCGCTCGGAGCTTTTTTAAAAGTCTTCTCACTCTTGTCAAATTGTGTGGTCCCCGGGAATAGAAAACCGGGATAGAGAAGTTTATAGTTGTATATCTTTACGTCAAATTCCTTTGAAAGAACGTCATGCACAAATGTTACAAATGTCGGATTTCCCCCTCGGTAGGGATATGCCGGACCTATAATTACTATCTTCTTTTTCATCAGGCATTAAGATATTTTTTAATTGCATCCATTACTGCATCTGGTCTTATGTTCATCATGCAGTTCGGGTTTTTGTCGCATTTGTTCAGGTAACAGGCAATGCAGTCCATATCGGGGCAAATAACTTCACCTCTGCCGTATGTCTCCAGTTCCCATGGAGAAGTAGGACCTACAAGTACTATTACGTTTTTCTCCAATCCCGTGGCGATATGAAATCCCAGACTGTCCGGAGTAACAAATATATCGCAAATGCTCACTAATGTGATAAAGTCCTCCAGTGAATTGTTGCATCCTGCATCTGCAGCCCGTTCTCCGGCTACTGCCATAATTATCCTGTTAAACTCAACCTCGTCAGGTCCGCCATAGAGAATAATATCCGTTCCCGGTAAAGTATCTTTAATATTTTTTATGAGTTCAATATAATATTCCGGAATCCATTTTTTCCATTCCCAGCGGTTTCCGCCTCCTGTGTTTATACCGATTATCTTTTTCGAATTCTCCAGTTTATTGGCTGCTCTGAAATTCCTCATCAAATCATTGTTAACGATTGATTTATTGATTACCGGGGGAAACTTCCTGTAAGGAGTCAGGCAGATCCCGTGGATTATTTCCTGATAGGTTTTTCTGTTCTCCCTTTTTAGTTTGTCATTCACCCCCATTAACCACCAGTACTCCGCTTCCTTGTTAACCGGAAGGGGTTTCCCGTTATTTCCCGAAACAAAACCGTATTTTTCACTACATTTTGCAAGTGCCAGAATTGAAGCGCTCAGCGAATCGGAGTCAAGACATATTCCGGCATCAAATTCCTCGTTCAGGATAAACTCCAGATAGTTCCCGTTGACTGTCAGTACCCTGTCAATATATGGATTCGATTTTAATACTGACTGTGCGTTTTGCCTTGTTACCCAGGTCACTGAAGCATTGGGATACTTTTCATGTAAGTTTGGCAACAGGGAAGTGGTTCTCAGAACATCCCCCAGTGCATCAAGTTTAACGATTAGTATCCGGAATGCTGCTCTGCTGTAATCTTCACAGTTTTCGCATTCCCTTCCGTCCAGCTTGTGCGGCTTGCAGGGCTTCGAGCCTTCATAGAATTTGCAGTCTGTCTTAATCATCGGAATATTTGTTTTTTATTTTAATATGCAAAATTAACGATTTTTACAGGGAAATTAAAGTTTAATCGGCAATTTCTTTAAAGTTCAATAAAATCATTTGTATTAATATTTTTTGTAATATAAATTTACAGTCTATTTATAAGATTTATTGGAGTGTTTATGTCGCAAACAATTGAAATTGTTGATAGGGACCTTCAGCATACTCTGGAGATCCGCTCACAGGCAGCCATGATGAAAATGCCCGCGGTTATAGGGGCTGCATTCGAAAAAATCAATAACCATATGAAGGAAAAGCAAATCGCCTGTGACTTTCCTCCTTATGTCAAGTATGTAAATTTCTCATGGGATGATGCGGGCGGAGGGAACAAATTCTTTGGTTTCTTCAGGATGCTTACTTACAAGTGGGATATGCTGATTGGTTTCCCGGTTATAAACGAACAGATCGGCGCCGGAGAAATAAAATCAGGCAAAATCGAAAAAGGAAAATATCTTCAGACTCTGCATAAAGGACCCTACCGCAAAGTAGGGGAGACGTATAAAGTTTTGATTGCTTATATGAAGGAAAACAAATTAAAAGCAAAAAACGAATGTCTCGAGATTTACCTTAACGATCCTGATACAACAAAACAGGATGATCTTGAAACACTCGTTTTAATTCCTCTCGAATAATCAGTTAGTCCTTATTATTTTAACCCGTCTGTTTTTAGCGCGGCCTTCTTCCGTTGAGTTATCCGCAATCGGGAAGTCCGGACCAAGGCCGCGGACTGTAAACCGGCTTCTTTCTATCCCGTTCGCTACAAAGTAATTTACTACCGATTCCGCTCTCTGCAGTGAAAGTTTTTTATTGATCTGGAGTGAACCGGTGTTATCTGTATGTCCTTCCACCAGCCATTTCGAGTTTGGGTCTGCCAGCATTGCCGCAATCAGATTGTTGAGTTCGGCATAGGCTCCCGGCAGCAGATTTGCTTTACCAACAGCAAATGTAGTCCCTGCACTCAGCACTACTTCTTTAACCTGCGGTTCGGGCTCCTTCTTTTGCGGACATCCGAACTGATCCACCGGCTCGCCTAATGGCGTCCCCGGACAGTTATCCAGGTAATCTGGCACCCCGTCCCTGTCAGTGTCAGCCGGACACCCGAATCTGTCAATCTTCACTCCGTCAGGAGTTCCCGGACATGAGTCCAGATAATCCGGAATTCCGTCATTGTCTGAATCAATCGGACATCCGAATTCATCCACTTTAACATCGCGCGGTGTATTCGGGCATATGTCAAGATAATCAGGTACAAGATCCATGTCTGTGTCAACTGGACATCCATCCTCATCAACCTTTACTTCCGCCGGGGTGTTTGGGCATTTGTCTTTATAGTCAGGTACTCCGTCCTTATCATTGTCAAACGGACAACCATTTATATCCACTTTAATACCCCGGGGAGTTTCAGGACAAGCATCCTTGCTGTCCACTACTCCGTCCAGGTCGCTGTCATTTTCTCCGAAAAACGAGAATGTCAATCCCACATTTCCGTATGTAAACAGGTCATTGTTGCCAAAAACGTATGTGTCCAGATTATCGTGCGGGCTTATCTGCACACCTCCCGAAAAGTTTAACGTAAGATTATCCGCAAGCAGTATTCGCAAACCGAGCTCGGCATTGTAATTTATTTCATTCTTTTTGTATGATATCGTATCGTTGGCAAAATCAATATTCTGACCTTGTATATCTTTTGGTTGGAACATCAGGTAAGTCACCCCCCCGTAGAAATAGGGAAATACCGATTCCCCCAGGCTCAGGTTATAAATGAATCCTCCCCCTGCCATTATTAAACTTGTTCTTACTTCCGGAGGAGTTATTTTTTTATCCCTGTTTCTTAAAAACCCTGCTCCTCCCATTACTCTTATCCCGAATGTACTTTTGGAGTAAGTCGGAAGATAATATTCAAGCATAAGTCTTCCCATATAATCCATTGCCCATTCCGTATAGTCTGTTAATTCATAAGTTGCCCCTCCCTCAACCGAAAGTGCCAGTGTCCCGGTAAAAGGATGATATATTTTTTTATTGGATATCTGGGGATAGGCTATAGTAGCTGCCAGGATAAGGATAATATATGCTTTTTTCATTTTCAATACGGAATTTTTAATTTAATATTTCGAAATATAATTAAAATTCTCCTACTGTCAATGAACAACAGTCCCATCGTGCATGATTTTAGCATCAGCATCCCATTCATCCACTCAACTTTATAAACCTTCGGCTTTTTATCTCTTGCTCTTTTCACCTTTTAATCTCTTGATCTTTTGATCTTTTCACCTTTTAATCTCTTGGTCTTTTGATCTTTTGATCTTTTCACCTTGTAATTCACCCATTCCATTTTTCCCTTTCCGTTATAAACGTTATGAACGTTACAAACGTTACGAACGACTTAATTCCCCTTTCACATTGAGTTTGCAGAATCTCTCTCCCTGATTTATCTTTCGTTACTATTTTACAGGATTTAAGTAATATGAAAAAATTCATCCCGTTTTTTATAGCATTCGTGATAATTCTTCCCCTCTGTTTCCTTGCGGAAGTCCCCACCAGGGAAAAGGAGTTTAACTTCACTCCCTCCGACTGGTTCTACTTCCAGCGCGCGTATCCGGGTGATGAAATACCCGTTGAAAAATACTTCCAGGCAATCAAACTTAATAAAACCCTGCGACTGGCTAAAGGAAGATTTGATAAATCCTGGATTCCCGCAGGTCCCTCAAATATCGGGGGCAGAATAACCGCTTTGGTAGTGGATCCCTCCAACCCTGATGTTATCTATGCCGGTGCTGCAGCCGGCGGGGTTTTCCGCACAACGGATGGGGGTATCAGCTGGATCCCGCTGACCGATAATTTTCCCTCCCTTTCTGTCGGCGCTCTTTGCATGGACCCCAATAACAGCGATGTGATTTATTGCGGCACGGGCGAGGCAAATATCAGCACAGATTCCTACCCCGGCTTCGGATTGATTAAATCCACTGACAATGGTGATACCTGGAATCTTATTGGATTGGAAAATTCCAGACATATCGGACAGATACAGGTACACCCCCTGAATTCATCTCTCATTTTTGTTGCAGTATCCGGCGGATTATATTCCCGGGATACCACCCGCGGCGTTTATAAATCCACAGACGCCGGCTCAACCTGGCAGCGGGTCTTTTTCGTAAATGACTCCACTTCCGCAATTGATGTCGATGTTGATCCGGGAAATCAGAATATTGTCTACGCTGCCTTTTGGGAAAGGGAACGCTCTCCCAGATACAGAAAAGCTGCCGGACCTTCAGGCGCAATTTATAAATCCTCCGACGGGGGAGTCACCTGGAATAAATTAACCAACGGTCTTCCTGTTAATGACCCGGTTACGGGACGAATAAGTATAGCCGTATCCAAAAGCAATCCCGACTACGTTTATGCCCTGTTCAAAAAAGCTGAGGGTCCTTTCGGAACAAATAATGAACTGTATGGTTTCTATAAATCCACAAACAAAGGGGCTAGCTGGTCACGAAAACCCGATGGCATTCTCGCTAATGAGTTCTCATCTTTTGGCTGGTACTTCGGACTCCTTCAGGTTGACCCGCTTGATCATAATAAAGTATATCTCGGTGAGGTTGACCTACTGAGAACTTCTGACGGCGGGGATTCATGGACCAACATCACCAATTCTTATTCTGGTTCCTTCGATATGCAGCATCCTGACATGCATTCTCTCTGGATTAATCCCCTGAACACTAACCAAATTGTAAATGGAAACGACGGCGGGGTTTTCAAAACCGATAATGGCGGATTGTCCTGGATCAAATGCTACGACCTCCCCGTATCACAATTCTATGCATTCACAGTAGCCAGACAAAATTCCGGCTTCATTATGGGGGGCACTCAGGATAACGGTACTATGCTTACAAAAACCGGAGGCTACGATAACTGGCAGGATGTTTACGGCGGCGACGGATTTCATTGCCAGATAGATTACACGGATCAGAATTACATCTATGCCGAATATCAATGGGGAGGACTTGGGCGCAGCAGCAATGGCGGCAATTCATTTCAGTCCGCCGCTTCAGGTCTGGACCTCTTAAGAACCAACTGGTCATCCCCATACATACTCGATCCCGTTAATCCGATAATACTTTATTTCGGCAGCTACAAACTTCATAAAACCACAAACCGCGGACAAATGTGGACTCCCATAAGTCCGGATCTTACCCGCGGTCCGAATGGAAGACTCGGTACCATAACCTGTCTCTCCGCCGCAGTTGCCCCGGATGGTAACGACAGGATTCTCTATGTCGGTACAGACGATGCAAGAGTTTCGGTATCAACAAACACAGGGGCAACCTGGACTGACGTAACCGGCACGCTTCCGGACAGATACATAACCGATATTTTAGCAGACTCAACCAATCCCTCGGTTGCTTACGTGACCTTGAGCGGTTTCAACCGGGATATGAATCCCGCGCATATTTTCAGGACCACCAATTATGGCGTCTCATGGAGCGATATCTCTTCAAACCTTCCCGATATTCCTCTCAACTCAGTGGTAATTGATTACAACACCGATTCCGTAATCTACGTTGGAAGCGATGCGGGAGTATATTACACCACCGACCTCGGAAACTCCTGGAACCTGCTTGGGGAGGGGCTGCCGAATTCCCCCGTATTCGATCTCTGTTATCATAAAGGGAACTCTTTACTATTCGCAGCAACTCACGGCAGATCAATATTCAGGATTGATGTATCAGACATAGTCACAGGAATAAAAGTGGAGAATGAAATAACCGGATATGGATTATCAGTCAATTATCCCAATCCATTCAATCCCTCAACCGTAATAAACTACACTTTACCCGTCACTAGTAATGTATTGCTCGAAATCTTTTCATCAACCGGGGAGAAAATTGCAACGCTTATAAATGAAGAAAAGTCAGCCGGTACTTACTATTTTAACCTGGATATTGGTGCATATAAATTATCCAGCGGCGTCTATTATTACCGCATGATTGCAGGAGATTATACAAACACGAAGAAACTTGTTGTATTAAAATAACCCTTTTTCCCCTCCCCGACTGAGTCGGAATGACTATAAATGACAGCGATCCGCCGCGCAGGCTGTTGCAATGAAAAATCTTACTCACAATACTTGTTCTTCTTAGCGATCCGACCGAGTCGGATTGCGAAAAACTTTGCGTACTTGGCGTTTAAGAGCTGATTTTCGCTTAGAATACTCCCTCGCAACCAAGAAACTTTAGAAATTTTTGCCTGAGTAAAATATTCTACATTCACTGCAACACCCTGTGGGGCGGATTCTGTCTTCCTTCGGCCAACCTTCGACCTTCGACCGATTCCCCATTCACCATTCCCCCTTTCCCGGTAAGTAACAATTTTTCAAAGAACTCCACAAAAACATAATAATTATTTTGTATTATTTATTTGGAAGTTAATAAATAATACCTTATAATTGGGAGAATAATAATAATTATTTAGAGAATAATAAATAGTGTTTTATTTACGAAGCAATGAATTAGTGGGATTAATGCGCAAGGTGAATGAGAAAACCGTCCTCACCAAGCTCATTTCTATAACCGGCAGCAGAAAAATCGGTAAAACTGCCTTCGCCAAGCAGTTTATTCATCTGATGTCAGGCGCTTACATTACTGTTACAAAATCATCTACAAAAACTCAGCTTGATGATATTGTCACATATCTTAATTCATTCTCTACCCTTGAAGGAATTGTCCCTGAGTTCAACAACTGGAGTGAACTCCTCATCTTCTTTTTCGAACTTGGTAAGGAAAGACAGACCAACATCATTATTGATGAGTTCCACAACCTGGTTAAAATTGAACCTGATATCCTGGACGTTATTAAAAATCTGCATGAACTGCATAAACACACTTGCGAAGTAAATATTCTTTTTGTATCCCACGATTATGACTTCCTCGATAAACTCTTTAAATCTCCTGAAAGCCCACTCTTTCAGTTGCAGTATCACAGCCTTAATTTATCTCCTTTTCTTTTTCATGAGATTTTCTCCATTTATAAATATCATCGCTCAAAATTGAGCACTGAGGAAATTATCAGGATTTACACCGTGTTCGGCGGCTTCCCTAAATATGTTCACCTCTTTGATATGGAAGACCTTTACGATAGCACCCTGGAAGAGGTGCTCGAGCGGCTTGTTTTCAGGCACTATGCACCGCTGGGATATGAACTGAAGGATCTTATCTTAAATAACTTCAGCCGCGATAGTGAAACATACATAAAGATACTTACTGCAATTGGTGGCGGAAGATCCACTCTCTCACAAATCAGTGCTGAAATAAATGTTCCTGTTACTACAATAAGTAAATACATCTATGAGCTGGAAAGAAAAAGAGGAATTGTTAAAAAGAAACAACCTCTCAATCTTAAGAGTAAAACAAACTCGAAACTGGGGCGCTACTTCCTCTCAAACTATTTCGAGAACTTTTGGTTCAAGTTTGTTCAGCCGAATTTAGTCCTCTATGAATTGGAATACTACGTTGAACTATTTGCCGAAATCCTCCCGTTCCTTAGGGAATATACCGACTCAAGAAAATTGATTATCATCCGTGAATTTATTAAACTCGTTCCCTTCTACTCCTATTTCAGTGAAAAATATCCGGGACATGAATTCTCTATCGGCTCCCTGTGGGACAGAACCGAGGAAATTGAAATTGTCGCTGTGGATGAAACTCGAAAAAAAGTCATCTATGGTTTCGTCTTTATTTCAACTCCCTGCAGTTACGAAATGATCAATATTGCCGCGAAAAGAGTGAAGTACTTTAAAAATACCTTTAAAAATTATAAAAAAGAAACAATAGTATTTTACTGCGGTGGAATAACAAAAGATGCGTCCGATCTCGCTGGTCTTCTCGAAATTACTGTGCTCGACTGCAACCACTTTATTGATCAACTGGCAAATAACAAAATGATTTTGGAGAAAGTCCTTGAGATTCCCGAATTCTTCGATATTGAAGCAGGTAATCTCTTTTAGAAATTAATAATGGAAAAAATATGAAAAGAATATTGGACATTTTAATCGCAACAACCCTGATGCTAATATTCCTCCCGCTGGGAGGGATTCTTGCGTTTATAATCTGGTTCGAAACCGGACTCAATCCCATCTTCATTCAGCGAAGAGGGATAACTTTCGAAAAAGGCGTTTTCCGAATCTACAAACTCAGAACTATGTATGCAATCCCCGCTGAGTCAAAGGGAAGCGACAGGAGTATTACCGAAAAAAGCTGGCTGGAAAAATATATAACCCCAGTCGGAAAATGGCTCAGAAAAACCGGAATAGATGAACTCCCCCAGTTGCTTAATGTAATAAAAGGGGATATGTCATTCGTAGGTCCCCGTCCCCTGCAGGAATCAGACCTTCAATTGCTTAAAGAAAATTATCCCGAGTTATATGCAAAAAGATCATCATTAAAGTCCAAGCCCGGAATCACCGGCTACTGGCAGATATTTGGCGATCGTGAAGCCGGCGCCCAGAACATCGTGGAACTTGACTTCTATTACGAACAGAACCATTCATTCTGGATGGATATTTTCATCGGACTCGAAACACTTCCCGTAATTCTCTTTGCGCGTCACTTTGATGCAGTCTCTTTTGAGCGCGTCAGGAAAATCGAAATCAAGGAAATCCCCAAATGGTAAAAACAAATTTCAAGTATCAGGAATTAAAGTATGAAAAAAAGAATACGAGATAGAATTACTACCCTAAAACTCTGCGTGACGCCGTTTATCCCGAACCTGTCGGGACGTTTAAGAGCTCTCATTTGCCCGGATTTGAATTTAATAAATTGTATCACTCAACGAGTATAAAATAAAAAAATAAATAAAAGTGAGGTTAATATGTTAGAAGACCACGACAATCAGTCAGACTTTTCCGCTGATCTCTACGATGAAATGAACAGCCGGTACTCATTCTTCGACGGCATATTTCTGTTAATAATAACTCTTGCGGTACTCGCAGTATTACCCCTTTATAAAATCATAAAATACATGAGTGGTGCAGTACAACGCGTCTTCGCCTCAATAATATGAACAGCAGACGCCTGAAAACTGCTGGAAAGAAAAACTCTGTTTTCTCTGTGAGAATCGGGTTTTCATAATCTGTGATAATCTGTGGTAAAAAAACTTAACCACAGATTAAAGAGAAGAAGGTTTATAAGTATAGATTATTTATTAGATTTAATATAGGAACAAACAATGCAGATACAAAAATGGTCGGCACTAAGCGGGGATTACACCGAGGATCAGTTAAATGATGATCCATACGAGATAGTAAAGCGGAACAGGAAACTAAAAAGAATAATGCTTAACATAGTTTACTCCCTCTTTACAGTAGGGGTACTTGTGTTAGTCCTGATGCTGATAAGCAACCTCGGCAGTAAAGGATAAAAAAGTTTATTACAAACCTCACACCTTTAGTCTGCATCCGCAGACTACTCCGCTAAGGCGGCAGGGGATTTTAGAGAAAACCACCGGTTACCCCCTCTCATAAAGGGAGGGGATCTCCGGATAAAGAAAATGTGTGAAGTTTTTAGAATTTATGAAGAATATAAATAACCGGGTGATGGATGAAACTTATATGTGTAATAAAATTAACAATTTAATAACATATATATGAGGTAAAAAGATGAAAAAGACAATACTCCTTATCGTTGTATTACTTTTCTCTGCTTCACTGTTTGCACAGTATGAAGTCGTTACCGAAGTTTCACAAATTGAGAAACTTTCGTACCCGCTCAAATACAAAATTCTAACCGGTTTATTGGTTGAAAAAGTGATAACAAAAAACAAAGCCTTGCTCGAGAACACGATAACTAAAGACCAGGCAACCACATTTGTTGCCCTCTACTATGAAAACTATCCAACATCAGTGGAACTTGAAGCTTTAAGCAATCTCGGTATCGAATATTATATTGAATCATGGATTCCTCCGCTTAAAAATCATCCTTACGGTTTTATACTCGCGAAGATGCCTGCTGATAAATTCATTCAGACACTTTCACTTGAAACGGTTAAAAGGATAGCCACAACCGAACAGGAAAATTTTCCGCATAACAACAACGGGTATAAATCAGTTGGGGCTGATAAAGTGTGGCTTCAGGGATACACAGGGACAGGTGTAAAAGTAGCCGTCCTGGATTCGGGACTTGACAGTTATTATGACGGGACTGATATCCCTGCCACTTATCAGAAGAAGGATTATTCAAATTACCCCACCCTGGATGATGATGTTCAGAATACAGTCTCGGGTCACGGTACGCACGTGACCGGATCGGTTCTTGGCAGAGGAACATTAAGCGACGGATATAATTCAGTTAACGGAACCGGAAGTTTCAAAGGAACCGCTCCAAATGCCGATTTGATATTTCTTAAAATCGGAAGTGATACAACCTCCAGTGCATCCAGTACTGCTATGATACAAGCAGTTACAGCAGCAGTCAACACTTATGGTGCGGATATAATTACCATGAGTTACGGCGGGTGGTATGATCATCATGACGGCTCCTCTTCAGTCGAACAGACATTTGACTGGGCTGTTGGTCAGGGAGTAACCTGTTTCGTTTCAGCCGGAAACGAAGCCGCAGCTAATAAACACTACTCGGGTACAGTAGCAGGTACAAGTTACTCACCATATATTCAGATAAATATGGCTGCAACTTTTGCTCCTGTTTTTAATCTTGTCTGGTATGACGGATCAGAAAGACGAAATTTAGATCTTACATATTATAATTCAAGTTATGTTCAAATACCTTCGGGATATGATCCTACAACGGAAAGCTCACGGGGAACTGAATCACAATATTCCGGAACAGTCAGTTCGCAGGCACCGGGAACATATTACTTAAGAGTTTATAATCCTTCTTCAACAGCTACCGATTTTCATATTTACGTTGTTTATGCCAGCGGATATGTAACTTTTCAATCTCCCGATCCTTATTACACCGTAGGTCAGCCTTCAACTGCAGATAACGTTATTTCCGTTGGGGCTTATGTATCCAGAACCGGTTGGTTTGCATATGATGGAACAGGTCTGTGGAGTTATAATGGTCAGAACTCACTGAATCAGATTGCCAATTTTTCCAGTCGCGGTCCTCGAGTTAATGGTGGTGTAATGAAACCTAACATAACCGGTCCGGGCTCTGCAATAATTTCATTACGGGATATGGATGTTTACACAACTCCAGATCCGGGATATATAGATAATGATGGTACGGTTGGAGGAAGTGTTAATTACTATGTTATGCAGGGAACAAGCATGGCCTGCCCTCTGGTTGCAGGACTTGGAGCGTTGTATCTGCAAAAAAATCCTTCCGCAACTCCACAGAATGTTATGGATGCACTTCAGAATAATACCAGTAAATCCGTAACAGAGGTTTATCCCAATTCCACCTGGGGATATGGCAAGGCAGATATTTATGCCGCTATGAATAATACTCCTTCAATTGACGGATATATGTCCGAATCTCAATACAGTAATATTGCCCGTTTTACCAGCGGACAGGATGGTTTCGGTTCGGATAACACACTGAAGTCGTTAAAATATTATTACGATGCGACCGATATCTATATCGGATTGACCGGCGAAATTACCAGTAGTGATAATATTTTACTCTTCTTTAATTTCTCAGGTTACAGTGGACGAGGCAGCAACACGCTTGGCAATGGTGGCTCGGATGCCGGTGTATTTAAGAATATAGGCGGTGCAAAAATGGACTTTGATGCTGACTTTGCTCTTGCTTTTAATGAAGGAACATCATCAACTAACTTTTATGTTGATGCCTGCCGTTACGGGAGTGGTACTGCAGTTTTAGGACAGGGCTATTTAGGTAACACATCAAGCCAGCTAGGATTAAGCGGTGAGTTTAACACAGCTTCCGTATTTGGAGGAACGGGTAATCTGACAGTTGCATATCATAACGGATTTGACTCCGATTCACTCAGCGGCATTGAACTGAAGATCCCATTCTCTGCATTTCCGGGAATAACTATTGATCAGAGTCTGAGTCTTTTCGCAATAATAGTAAGTTCCGGAGGATTCTTTTCAAACGAATGTATCCCCGGAGATCCCGGAGCTTCCAATCCCGGAAGTAGTCCGGATTTCTCAGTTTTGAGTGGAGGTCCCTTCCACACAGGTAGTTATGCTCTCCCCGTTGAACTCACTAAATTCTCCGCAATGGCGGTTGGCAACTCTGTTACACTTAACTGGACAACAGCTACTGAAGTAAACAACTACGGATTCTATATAGAAACCCGTAACAGTATTACAGAAGAATGGACTACCGCAGGATTTGTTGCCGGCAACGGAAACAGCAACTCCCCTAAGGAGTACACATTCACACATAATCCAAATTCAAAATTAAACATGAATCTTAAATACCGTCTCAGACAGACAGACAACGACGGGACGGTTACATACAGCAATGAAATTCAGGCAGATAACCTCCGGCCTCTGACCTTCGGTCTTCAGCAGAACTACCCCAATCCATTCAATCCCGTTACCGTAATTGCATATCAGTTACCGGTTGACAGCAAAGTATCGTTAAAAATATACGACATACTCGGGAATGAAGTTGCGGTACTCGTGCAGGAAGAGAAGCGTGCAGGAAGTTACGAAGTTAAATTTGATGCAACCTCCCTCGCCAGCGGAACATATATATACAGAATAGTGGCAGGAGAATTTGTAAATACTAAGAAGATGGTATTAATAAAATAAGCATTAAGACTTGGCGTTCAGATGATTTAACCGCAAAGTAACGCAAAGTTAATAGCAAAGTGCGCAAAGTAAAACGGAATTCTATGACAGAAAATGAAATAAGTAATTTAGTAATTGGTGCTGCAATGACGGTCCATTCATCCCTGGGACCCGGGTTACTGGAAAGTTCCTATGAAGAATGTCTGTTTTATGAATTGAAATTAAAAGGACTCTTGGCTGAAAGACAGAAAGCCTTGCCTCTGGTTTACAAGGAAATTAAAATGGATGCAGGGTATAGAGTTGATTTAATAGTTGAAAACAAAGTTATTCTAGAAATAAAAGCAGTAATAGAAGTAAATGAAATATTTTTTGCACAGGTATTAACATATTTAAAATTATCCGGTTGCAAGCTTGGGCTTTTATTGAATTTTAATGTGAAGAGTATGAAAGATGGAATCAAAAGAATTGTATATCACTTTTAAAACTCTGCGTTACTTTGCATTGAACTTTGCGTTACATGGCGGTTAAGAATTCCGGGTTCCATAAAGAAAATTAAGTTTATGAAAATAATTAATCAACAACAATCTAAAATAGAAGGAGACATAGATGAGTGACAAAACAATAATCAACGGCTGGTCAATTAATCACGGCGATTACGAAGTTGACCACGACTATAACGAACTATACAAACAGGCAGAAAGAAAAAAGAAAATCGTTAAGAACACACTGCTCTTCACCGGTTCACTTTGTCTTACCCTGTCAGCAATTTTAATTATGTTTAACTAAATGAAAGGTATCAAAATGAAAAAAATGATTCTGTTAAGCGCCTTCTTCCTTGTATTAGGTTTGACGCTTAGTACTTATGGACAAGCTTTATCCGGGAATTATTATATAGGTGATGTAGGTACTGCACCGGGTGAAACTGATCCTGATTATGCCACACTAAAAGCGGCATGTGATGATGTTATGACAAAGGGAGTAGGTGGAAATATTACTTTCTTTATTACGAGTAGTTTAACTGAAGCAACTAATGTGGCGTTAGCTGTGAATACTAATAGTTATTCCATAACTTTTAAACCATATACTGGAGTAACTCCTACTGTTACTTATACGCAGGCAGCTGATAATGCCGGATCATCAGGGGCATTCCTTATTGGGCAGTTAAACACTTCTGGGGCCCCATTGGTGTCTACTCACAATATAACTATTGATGGTTCAAACACACCTGCCGGCACCACACGTGATCTTACTTTTGTATCTGCATCTGGTACAAATGCCTATCCATTCAGAATTCGTGGTAACAGTGATAATATCACAATAAAAAATTGTACGATGACAGCCGGATTATCCACAATTGCGTACGGGATCTGGATTAACCCGGTTTTTACTACTCCTGATAATTTTATTCCGGATAATATTTCTGTCATAAACTGTTCTGTTACAGCGCAGGTTGCCTCATCCGGTACCCCTGTTCATGTAGCAAGGAGTGGTACAACAACTCTGGCAATGGAAAATCTCATAATTCAAAATAATGATCTTTTTGCAAGGCACAGAGGAATATTTTTGCAAGGATTAACCAATGTTACCACAATTGAGGGGAATAATATAGAGGTTAATCAAACCAGTACCGGGTTTATGAGTGCTGCGGTTGAAGGTAATGTGATTTATACATCGGGAATAACAAATATTATAGGGAATAACTTCAAAAAGAATTTCACTTCAAATACAACCGCCGGATCTTATGGTATTAGAACAATTGTTGCATCAGGGGGAGGTAGTTATAAAATCTATAATAATACCTTCAACAATTATTCAGCTCCCTATAGTGAATCAAAGACAATTGAAGTAATAGGGATTAGATGTGGGAATACTGTCGAGGCATATAATAATACATTTGTACTAAATAATATTAGTGCCACAACCGGAACCCTTTATAGAGCAATTTGGGTTGCAGCGGGTACTCCAACAATTCAAAATAACATAATTATTACAGAAGAAGATGATTTCCCAAACTATTGTATCTATGGCTTACCCGGGACATGCGACTATAACAATCTGTACAAGACCGGTACAGTAAATGCTCATATTGGTTATTCCGGCGGAAACAGAACCACACTTGCCGACTGGCAAAGTGCTACATCTAAAGATGCTCATTCTGTAAGTAAAAGCGTTACATTTGTATCTGCATCAGACTTACACCTTTCCGGTGCTTCTATTGGAGATAATGATCTTGCCGGCACTCCAATTGCCTTAGTAACAAATGATATTGACGGCGATGCCCGTCATGCACTATTCCCGTATATGGGAGCTGATGAAATTCCTGGAAGCTTGCTCAGACTGGTCTCGCCGAGACCTGTTCCAATGACTTCTTCGGTTAGTAACTCAGACGCTTTCAGTGCTAATGGTTTACTGGGTACTAATCCCACTGCATTTTATGTTCACTGGGATGCCACTTATCTCTACCTGGGCTGGGATGGCGGAAGGACTAATTACTCATCTGATTTGTATTATGCTGCTATTGACACGGATCCTCTGGGAACAAACGGAACAGCTAATGCAATTGAAGGAGTAAGTTTTGTAACCGGTGGACCCAAACCAGATTATTACGTAGTTTATGAAAACAATTCATCATTTTACGGAGCCACTGCTGATCTTGGAAATGCCTTTGAGATTTATGGTGTTAACGAAGGTAACTGGGTGTGGATAAGCAGAACAGACGGAAATGATAATGTTTCCTCACGGGTTGTCTTCAGCGATGGACCCGGTCAGGTAAGACTCAGAGTACCCTGGGCAACTCTCAACTTTGTACCCGGTGCTTCAGCTAAACTCGGTATTGTTATGTGGAATAATAATAGTTCGGGGAATTACCTGTGGGGAGTTGTGCCTGTTTCAGTACCTACTGAAGGTGCTACACCGGTGACTCTGACTAAGTTCTTCCTGTTCCCAAGTACGGGTAATGATGTAAATCCAAGTACAGACAAGAGTGAATCAGTTTTCCCGGTTGAATTATCAATGTTCAAAGCCAGATTCGTCGGGAAAAATGTTGAACTGAACTGGACTACAGCTACTGAGCAGAACAGTAATAAATTTGTTATTGAAAGGAAGAGTTCGGACGTTTGGGTTAGTCTGGCTGAAGTGAATGCTTCCGGAAACAGCAACTCACCAAAGGAATATTCTTTCTCGGATAAGAATCTTGCCGACGGTAAATATTCTTACAGACTCAAAATGATTGACAACGACGGTACTTTTGAGTATAGTCCGGTTGTCGAAGTCGAGGTTGAAGTTCCCAATACTTTTGCACTTTCGCAAAACTATCCGAATCCGTTTAATCCTGTTACACAAATTCAGTATCAGCTCCCCGTGAATAGTCAGGTTAAACTGATGATCTTCTCAATCACCGGTGAACTGGTTACCACACTGGTTGATGAAAATCAGCCGGCAGGGAATTATACCGTCCCGTTCGATGCAAGCGCACTCGCCAGCGGAACGTATATCTACAGACTCGTAGCGGGTGATTTTGTATCAACTAAAAAAATGGTAGTGCTTAAGTAAAACCCCCCTTTTAAATCCCCCCTTTAATTAAAGGGGGGAAAATTTTTTCCCCCTCCTCCGAAGGGTCGGATTTCTAAAGGGAGGGACGGGGTGGGTTAAGAACAATAAATGACTATAAACACTATTTACTATTTTGGATTAGAAAAAGTGAATGAGAATCAGAAAATAGAATACAAACTGAGTTGGCGGGATGAATTCCTGGAGTGGATTTGCGGATTTGCTAATGCTCAAGGGGGAATTCTGTATATAGGAATTGATGATTTAGGAAGGATTAAGGGAGTAAAGGGGTATACTAAATTAATGGAAGAAATTCCCAATAAAATAAAAAATTATCTGGGAATTGTTCCGGAAGTTAATTTACTGGAAAGAAACAGATTATTTTATTTGGAAATTAAGATTGAACCGCAGAGCGTAGCTATCTCATTTAAGGGTAGATACTACATTAGAATGGGTAGCACAAACAATTCTTTATCCGGCAATGCATTGACAGAATTTTTGCTGAAAAAAGGGGGGCGAACCTGGGATGATGTTATTGAAGAAAGAGCTTCTATAAATGATATTGATGAAAGTAGTGTTCGTAAATTACTTATTAGCGGGGAAAAATCAGGAAGATTACCTGATACTAAAGATTTGAATTTATTTGAAATTTTGGATAAATTAAGATTAGTTGAAGGAGATAAACTAAAAAGAGCTGCTATTATCCTGTTTGGTCATGATCCAAACAGGTTTTATCCGAATGTAATGATACAAATTGGAAGATTTCAGGATGATGATGTGGATCTGTTGTTCCAGGAAGTGGAAGAGGGAAATATGGTGAAACTCATTGATACGGTTCTATTACAGTTAAATAATAAGTTTTTAATTAAAAAAATTGATTTTGAAGGCGTTCACAGAGTTGAACGTGGTGAATACCCTGTTGCAGCCATAAGAGAAATGCTTCTAAATGCTTTGGTTCATAGAGATTATATGGGTGCAAAAATTCAGATTAGAGTTTATAATAATATGATAAAAATTTGGAATGAAGGAAAACTTCCTGAGAGCCTGACCTCTGAATTATTAAAAAAGACCCATCCTTCAATTTTACGAAATCCGGTAATTGCAGATGTTTGTTTTAAAGGGGGTTACATTGATACATGGGGGAGAGGGACTCTTAAAATCTATTCTTCTTGCAGAGATGCGGGACTTCCGGAACCTCAAATAATTGAAGAGTTTGGAGGAGTCTCTGTAACCGTTTTTAAGGATACTCTGAATGAGCAGAACCTGATGCGCTTAGGCATTAGTAAACAGCAAATTGAGATCGTGCTTTTTATTAAAAAAATTGGGAGCGCTTCAAATAAAGAATTACAAGAATTATTAAATCTTTCTGATAGAACTATATTAAGAGAAATTAAACCACTGGTTGAGAGGGAAATTCTTGAAAAAGTTGGGATTACAGGAAGAAATACAAAATATATTTTAAAAGGAACTAAACCCGACATAAACCCGACATAAACCCGACAGATAAAGAATCGGGACGGGGTGGGTTAAGTTTTTAGGTATGGAGAATGTTTAGTTCGATGTGTGAGATGTGAGAATAAGGCAATTAGTAAAGAGATTTTCTTTACCTCTGCCTTTACCTTTTCCTTATACGAGTGTGCGGGGATCGTGAGAATCTGGTTTTTTTCAACATTTATTGGAGTGAGTTATGTGTAAAAGTTATAATTTTTTCAGGTCGTTCTTTGGAAATACCCTCTTTGTTCTTCTTTTATTCCTGCTTCCAACAGGAACAACAGAAGGACAAACTACTGTAACTATTGGTTCGGGCTCCTCCACTCAAAGTTACGTCCCGTTTTATGGTTACTATAAATATACCTGGTCTGCAACTCTCTTTACGAAAGCAGAAATCAATTCTGCCGGGTATAATGCAATAGGTGTGGTCTCAAAGCTGGCTTACTATGTTGGAAGTGCCGGTGGTGCTTCCGGAACTTACACTCTTCACAATCAGAAAATATATATTAAACATACTACGGAAACCGTACTTACAAATGCAAAGCCCGATCCCTCAACAATGACGCTAGTATATGAAGGGGATGTTAGCATGAGCATGTCTTCAACCGGCTGGAAGGAAATTACTCTTTACGGAAATTTTGTTTTTAATAATAGTAATAATATTATTATTTACTGGGAAAACCGGAATGGAACTTCAATTATCAATAATCCGACTTTCCGGTATACCTCAACCAGTCCGGATTATATGACTTCCTATGATTACAGCGAGACCTCATTTCCAATGGATGATGGTTATAAAACCACTTCCCGGGCAAATATCCAGATTACTTTCAGTCCGGAAACTAATATGTCCATAGTATCTTCCACGACTGAACAGGCTGGGAGCGGGTTGGTAATGCAGGGGACGGTCAATCAGCCGATAGTAAGGCTTAAGGTCGTTGCTGTGGGGACTACGAGTCCGATAAATGTATCTTCGATTACTTTCAATATGACCGGAACAACTTCGTCTTCGGATATTTCCAATGCAAGGGTGTTTTATACTACCACAACCGGTTTCTCTACAGGAACTCCATACGCAAGCACCATCACTAATCCATCGGGAACAATCCAGTTTAACGGGGTGCAAAATTTATCCAGCGGTAATAATTATTTCTGGCTTGTTTATGATATAAGCAGCGGGGCTACTGAAAACCATCAGGTTGACGGACAGTGTACCGTATTCCTTCCCCAGGATGGAGGGGGGGAGGATATTCCCTCCGCTACCAATCCCGCCGGTTATCTGACTATCAGAAATCCTTTAACAGGTATAAAAACTATTACTGCCGTGGGGGGAGACTATACGAATTTCACTTCTGCAATAGCAGATCTGAACCTTGTGGGTGTCGGGGAAGGGGGAGTGATTTTCCAGATCCCCGACGGGGAGACTTTTAATGAGGTTGCTCCGCTGGTTATTACCGCTACCGGAACTTCTTCTAATAACATAACCTTCCGGCAGAGTGGTTCTGGAACAAAACCTATCGTTAGTGTTTCGGGAACCGCCGGCGGTGGGGATGCGGCTTTCAGACTCGACGGATCCGATTACGTTGTTTTTGACGGACTAGATATCAGAGATGCGGGACAGATTACTGGAAGTACTACTGATGATGATCTTGAAATCGGGATATTCCTGAAAGGGCAATCCGAGGATGGCTGCCGGAATAATTTAGTTAAGAATTGTATTATTGATATGAATAAGGGGTATGTTTATTCCTGGGGAGTGTATGTTTATTCTCAGGCAACTTCAAATGACGGAAAAAACATGAATAACCTGTTCTACAATAATACCGTTCAGGACTGTTATATGGCTTACTACTTCAGGGGAATGAGTGCTTCTTTTTATGACAGCGGTAACGAGGTGGGTAATTTGGATGGCGGATCGAGTGTAATTTCCAATATTGGGAGTAATCTTGGAAATTCCGTTTACGGTATTAGAATGGAGTACAATCAGAACTTCAAGGTCTTTAATACTTCTTTCAGCAATTTCATAAATGATTTTGCAATAGCGGGAATATTCCAGAATGACGGGGGTGCAAATTCGGCAAGCTATTATGGAAATACAATGTCTGACTTTGTTTTAACTGTCTATACCAACGATATTATCGGCATTAAAATCAATAACGGAGCCACTCACAATATTTACTCGAACCATATTTATGGTTTCACTACTGCAACGGGGGATGTTATTGGTATAGCGATTGCCGCCAATAGTTCAACAAATACTATTTATAAAAACAATATACACGATTTGAGTTATACGGGTACCTCATACATGCAGGTTATGGGGATTAAATCCTACAGCGGTTCAACGAATAACATTTTCAATAATTTTATTTATGATTTACGGGCACCGTCAGCAATACCCAGTTTGGGTTTATCAAGATATACTAATGTAACCGGTATTTATTTGCGAAGCGGCGGTAATTATGTTTTTAATAATTCTGTGTTGATTAATTACACCTCTGCAGTTGCTTCTAATGAAAGCGCTGCTCTGTATATATTAAGTAACGCCTCTACAGTCGATTTACGGAATAACATTTTTGTCAACAATTCCGATGTGACTACGGGTGCGAGGGCAGTTGCAATTTACAGGGATAATACGACTTACACGAACCTGTCTCCCAATTCAAACAACAATATTTACTATGCCGGTACTCCTTCAGCAAAGAATCTGATATTTTACGACCGGACTAATTCAGACCAGACGCTTGAGGCTTATAAAACAAGAATGGTTAACAAGGACCAGAATTCCGTTACTGAAAATGTTCCGTTCCTGAGTACTTCCGGGATCTTTAACCTGCATCTTAATCCCGCAACTCCCACCCTGGCTGAATCAAGAGCACTGGTTGTAACCACCCCGTTTGCCCTGACTGATGATATTGACGGCGACCTGCGCTCAGATACCACCCCTGATATCGGCGCGGATGAAGGTGCCTTTACGTACATTGATATTTCTCCTCCGGTTATTACCTACACGCTTCTGCCTAACACTTCTTTAGGTACCGACAGAATACTGACAGCAACAATCACAGATGCTACAGGTGTGCCGACCTCAGGTACGGGCTTGCCGATGCTTTACTGGAAAATCAATTCCGGAAGCTGGACAGGTGTGCAGGGAGTGTCAATTGGAAGCGATCAGTACACATTTACTTTCGGAGCCGGAGCCGTGCTGAATGATGTAGTGAGTTATTACATTGTTGCACAGGATCTTTCAGCAGTTCAAAGCGTGACCTGCTATCCCTTGGAGGGAGCTTCCGGATTTACTGTTGATCCTCCGGCGGCTTCAACCCCTCCGACTTCTCCTAGCAGTTATACGATTATTAAATCTTTATCAGGTGTGATCCTGGTGGGGGAGGGGCAAACCTTTACTTCATTATCACAAACTGGAGGACTTTTTGACGCTATAAACCAGGGGATAATTACCGGGAATATTACCGTAAAGATAACCTCGGACATTATCGAAACCGGACAGGTTTCTTTGAATCGTCAGCTTGAAGAGGCTTTATATACTTTAACCATCCAGCCCGACGCAGCGGTGTTAAGAACTATCTACGGGTCGGTTAATCAGGGAATGATTAGGTTGTATGGTGCCCGGAATGTGACGATAGACGGCAGATTCGAAGGGAGCGGTAATTATCTTGATTTTTATAATTACCGGTATTTTTCAAATGGAATTGCCGTTCAGATTATCAGCGAGGGGACCGGATTAGGTTGTAACAACATCACTATCAGAAACTGTACTATACGTACCGGGACAATGGGTAATTCCGGGGGTACACCTGTCTATTCGTATGCTCTTCAAATAGGGGGCGTATCTTCAAATTCATCTGGTGCCGATAACGATAACATTTCAATTATTGACAACCTTTTTACAAATGCTTATTACGGAATACTTGTTAAAGGGTCAACCCTGGGGGCAAACGATAATTTAGTTATAACCGGAAATATTATCGGTTCGGAGACTACCACATCATCAATAAGCCATTCAGGTATTTCGTTTGAATATTGTACCGGAGCAACGGTTTCACAAAATACTGTTTTTAATATTCTGGAAGACAGCAACATTCCATATGGAATTATTGTTGGTCCCGAAGTTACAAACTCTGATATCGAAAGAAATAAAATCTATTCCATAAAACCGACTTCAATGACTACAAGTCTTGGTGGAAGGGGAATTATGCTCAGTACTTCCAATTCTTCCTGCAATGTAAAAGTAGCCAATAATATTCTGTATGATATAATCGGGGGGAGTGATATAGATTTTAATTCAAAATTTCCGACAGTGGGAATACTGGTTAACTCAGGCGGGGGGTATAAGATTTATAATAACTCGGTTAATCTGGCCGGAAGCGCTAACAGGAATGCTGCTACAATTTCTACGTGTATTTATGTCGGCTCTGCTGCAACGGATGTTGACTTGAGGAATAACATTTTTGTTAACGGAATTATAAATACATTCAATACTGGCGATAAAGCCTATTCAATCTATTCCAATGCTCCGAATTCGTCCTTTACAAATATAAATTATAATGACTATTATGTCTATACCGGCGGGAATTATGCGGGAGTGCTCGGATATTTTGCCGGGGATGTTACTTCTCTGCCAGACTGGAGAACCGCATCCGGACAAGACGTAAATTCAATTTCCGCTAATCCTGATTTTAAGGCATTTGACAATCTGAAACCTATGTCCGGTTCACCGGTACTAATGGCAGGTACGCCGGTTTCAGGAGTAACCGTAGATTACTTCGGAGATGCACGCAGCGGAACGAATCCCTCAATCGGTGCGGTTGAGAATCCTTACGCAGCCCCCGTTATTGACTGGGCAAACCTGCAGCATCCCGCTTCTATCACTATTAAGGAAGGGATTGTCGGGCAGTCTGTTTATGCCCGGGTTTATGAACCGTTCGTAACAAACTCTCCGGGACAGGGAGGTGGGATTCAATGCTGGATAGGGTACAGTACTTCTAATACAAATCCGAATACATGGACTAACTGGATATCCGCCACGTTTCAGGGGGATGCCGGAAATAATGATGAATATACCGCAACGCTTGGGACTAATTTCGCAGCAGGAACATACTACTACGCAAGCCGCTGGATGATATCCGAAGGGGCCGGTTATCAGTACGGAGGATACAGTACCGACGGCGGCGGCTTCTGGGATGGAACTACTAACGTCTCAGGGATTCTGACAATTCAGAATAATTCAATTACCTGGGCGAATCTTCAGTATCCTTCTTCTGCCACCATTGATGAGGGAAATAATGTGGCTTTCTATGCAAGAGTATATGTCCCTGATGTTACTCCATTGCCAACTATATCACCTTCAATAACCTGCTGGATTGGATTCAGCTCTGAAAATACGAATCCCAATTCATGGGTTGAGGGAGCCTGGACACAGGCTGACTTTAATGTAAATGTCGATAATAATGATGAGTACTTTCTGGCAGCAGGAGAGGATTTACCTCCCGGCACTTACTATTATGCATCACGGTTCCAACTTGCAAACGATGCTTATGTATATGGCGGATTTAATGCGGGTGGCGGTAATTTCTGGGACGGCGTGAATAATGTTTCGGGTGTTTTAACCGTGGACGCCTATAAACTTACACCCCCTTTTGCGCAGGATTTTGAGAATTATGTTCCTCCTTTCGGGTGGGGAACTTACGAGGGGATTCTGGCCTCACCGAGCGTACTCGTGGAAGAATCAAATACTTGGTATCAAAATGACTGGAGAAATACACCGACATCTTTTGGTTATGCTGCAAATGTTAATAGTTACTACACAAGCGATTTTTACTGGCTTGTGACACCAACAATCAGTTTGGGTACAGGTGCAGTAAACTATGAGCTAAGGTTTGACCTCTCTCTTAATGCTTATGGCACTGATGATCCGCCTGAACTTGGAGGAACAGATAATAAGTTCGCCGTAGTGATTTCAACCGATAACGGCGTAACCTGGAGTGCTGCAAATACACTGAGATTGTGGGATAATGCCGGCTCCCCCTATGTTTATGACAATATTTCTAATAACGGGACTTTCACCAAGATTGCTATTCCGCTTACCGGATATACGGGGGATGTGAAAATCGGTTTCTATGGAGAGTCAACAATTTACAATGCGGATAATGACCTTTTTGTGGATAACATGGAAGTCAGAAAGATTCCAAATACAAGCAATTCGCAGACGATTAATGCGGGAGTCCTGGAACCCCTTGGTTTTACAGGAACCGGGATAACTCTGCAGTTCCCCGCAGGAAACTCAACAGATCTGAATCTGACTATTGATAAAATAGAGGGGAACGCAGGGGGTACTCTCCCCGGTGGTTTGCTCAACCTCGGTTTGGTTTACTGGAATGTTACGGTAAACAGCGGTACGGTGGATGGGGTTTACTGCCTCTCTGCAGATGTGTCAGAGTGTGGTACGGTAAACGATTATTCAACGCTTCACTTGTTGAAGCGGGATAATGCAAATTCTGAGTGGGAAGATATTGGCGTTCCTACTGATGTAACCGGGGCACCTATCTTAAAGTGGTGTTATCCTGCTCTGAACAGCTTCAGCGAGTTCGGGATTGCCGGTTTCTCTGAAAATCCTCTGCCGGTTGAACTGGCTTCTTTCACTGCACTGGTAACGGGGCGCGATGTTATGCTTAACTGGTCAACGAAAACGGAAGTGAGCAGCAACAGGTTTGTGGTGGAGAGAACCCCCCTTACTCCCCCCTTTGTCAAAGGGGGGAAACCAGAGGAGGGGGGTTGGGAGTCGGTCGGCGAAGTGAAAGCCTCCGGGAATTCAAATTCGCTTAAGGAGTACTCCTTTACCGACAAAAAACTGAACAGTGGGAAGTACAATTACCGGCTGAAGCAGATTGACAACGACGGTACATTTGACTACAGCGAAATAGTTGAGGCGGAAATTGATGTTCCCAAGACGTTTGCCTTGAATCAAAATTATCCGAATCCGTTTAATCCCGGTACAGTGATCAGTTATCAGTTACCTGTGAACAGTCTTGTCAGACTGGAACTCTTTTCCATCACGGGAGAAAAGGTGGCTACGCTTGTGAATGAGGAACTTGAGTCCGGGTATCACAATTACAATCTCTCCGCAAGCGCACTTGGACTTAGCAGCGGAGTTTACATCTACCGCATGATAGCCGGAGACTTCGTAAGCACAAAGAAACTGATGCTGATAAAATAGATGATGAGTTTATAAGTTGATAAGTTTATTAGTTTACTACTTAGTGGTAAACCCAAAAACACACCCCCTTAAATCCCCCTCTCGAAGCTTGTCCCGATGCAATCGGGAAGGGGGGCAGGGGGGTGTGTGTCTTGTCCTGAATACTGTTTACAGATAACTTCCCAACAATCAGTGAGCTTAAAAGCTTCCGGCGGTTGTTTGTAAACTGGAAATACTATTCTTATACTTGAAAGGAACTTTTACCAAATTTGTGAAAAAAGAAGAGTTATTAAGATACCGGATTGAATCTTCATAATCAGATTACAGGGCGATGCTGAATCTCTTTAAGTCCAGGGATTATGTCTGGTCTTTGTTTTTAGGGCATTTAGTAATTGAAAAACTCATAAATATTTAAACGAGATTGAGAATTTAAGAAAATGGCTGTCAGATCAACTAAAGAAATAAAGGACATAGTGAGGGAATATTGCAGAACCCTGGTTGCTGCGGGAATCCTTCTGGATAAAGCGATTCTCTTCGGTTCTGATGCGAATTCAAAGCAGAGAGAATATAGTGATATTGATGTGGCTTTGTTCCTGAACAAGTACAAGAATGACAGATTTGAAACCCGGCTGGAATTAATGAAACTTACCAGGAAATTTGATATTATTCTTGAACCTCACCCTTTTCTTTCCTCCGATTTTGAAGAGACCGATCCTTTCATTGATGAAATAAAAAGAACCGGAATTCTTATCTATTCTTAATTCGGTCTTCTGTCTTCTGTCCTCTGTCCTCTGTCCTCTGTCTTCTGTCTTCTGTCTTCTGTCTTCTGTCCTCTGTCCTCTGTCCTCTGTCTTCTGTCTTCTGTCTTCTGTCTTCTGTCTTCTGTCCTCTGTCCTCTGTCCTCCGACTTGTTCCGTGTTATAGCGGAACGATCGAACAACGGGACCAGAACGGGATCAGAACGGGAGCAGAACGGGTGGCTTTTATAGTCAAACCCGGAATGGTGAGTAGAAGGGTGACCAATTTTTCACCCATTCATTCTGTAATTCATTCATACATCCATTCATTCATACATCCATTCATTCATTCATTCATTTTTCCACTATTCACTGTTCACTCATCACTGTTCACTCATCACTCTTTTGCGACCAATTCCACATTTCCCCCACCGTTGTCGGATTCCGCCCCCCTGTGACCGGAATCACGCCCTTTTTAATCTAATGAGAAAAAATTATTAGAAAACATTAAAATATTTTTTTATATTTGAGTTGGTTTTCTTTAAAATTTATAAACAAGGCATAGACTTGGACGTGGGTCTGTGCAAAATCCTAAGCGGAGGATAGATTTATGAAAAAAAATGTACTGTTTTTAGTATTTATTTTTAGCTTTTCATCATTAGCTCAAACTACATATTATTGGAGGACTGAAGCATCATCTGGTAGTTGGAATGATGCAAATAGTTGGTGGACTGACTCACCTCAATTGCCCGGTGGAAGTGAGATTTTAAGGTTTAATAATAATAACCAGACTACCATGACTAATGATCTTGCAGCTACTAATCGATTCCGAATATTTTTCGATGCAGATGCATCTAATTCAAGAACCATTAACGGATCCACGGAAAACACTTTTTATGATTATAGTTCTAATAAACCAAAAATTGAGAACTCATCATCTGCAACTCACACCATTAATTTTCCAATAAAATTCGGTTATAATCCAGTAGAAATTAATCCGGTTAATGGTAATTTGGTAATTGGTGGCAATATTAATAATAACGGTAACTATTTGGATATCTATGGTGGTTTAAACAAAACTTTGACTCTAAATGGAACAATTTCAGGCTCTGGGGGAATATCCATTGTTTCTGGTCAAACGCCCACACTTATTTTATCAGGCACAAATTCTTTCACTGGGCCTATTGTAATTAATTCAGGTAAATTAGAAGCTTCAACAAATATTTCCTCGAGCGGTATTACACTTAAAACTGGGACCACTTTTACTGTGAATGAAAATTTAAGTGTAAATTCGCTTACTCTTGAAAGTGGATCTGTCCTTGCTATTAATTCAGGCAAAACACTTACAATTAATGGAACATTTACTAATAGTGGTGCTACAATTACGGGTACAATTAAATTTTCCGGATCTGCAGCTCAGGACATCTCTGGTGCATTTGAGAATTTGACAATTGATAATGCAAACGGAGTGAATTTATCAGCTTCTTCATCTGTTAGTGGTAGTTTGACACTTACAAACGGGGTATTAGACTTAGATGCATATAATCTTACACTCGGAGCTAGTGCAACAATTGGTGGTACACCCTCTGCTACCAGTATGGTTGTTACCTCTGGTTCGGGAGAATTAAGGAAAACTTTTACCGGAACAGGATCTTTTACTTTCCCGGTAGGCGATAATACATCGACCGCAGAATATTCTCCTGTAACTCTGGATTTCACATCGGGGACTTTTTCGTCTGCATATGCGGGAGTGAAAGTAGTTAATGCAAAACATCCGAATAACTTGAGCGAAAACCATTTCATTAATCGATATTGGACAGTTACTTCAAGTGGAATAAGCAGTTTCTCTTGCGACGCTTCATTTTTATATAAAGATGCCGATATTAACGGAACAGAAAGCAATTTGTATTGTGGTAAATATAGTGGTTCTGTATGGACGGGCTATGGTCAGGCTGCCTACGGCGAGAACAAGTTATCTGCAAGTGGTGTAACAGGTTTTTCTGACTTTACCGGAGGTGAGAGTGGAGCAATGCCAGTTGAACTCACTTCATTTTCTGCAAAACAAAACGGCAATAATGTTACCCTGATCTGGAAGACGGCGACGGAAACAAATAATTTCGGTTTTGATGTTGAAAAATCTGCAGACAGCAAAAACTGGAATAAGATTGGTTTTGTTCAGGGTTCGGGAAACAGTAATGCACCGAAAGATTATTCTTATACGGATAAGATTTCCAGCCTGAATGGAAAATTCTATTACAGACTGAAACAGATTGATAACGACGGTACGACTTCATTCAGCAAAGTGGTTGAAGTTGAGAGTCTGAAACCGGCTACTTTTGGTCTTTCACAGAACTATCCGAATCCTTTCAATCCAAGTACCGTGATCAGATATCAGATTCCGGTGGATTCACGCGTTTCGGTAAAAGTATATAACGTCCTCGGTAATGTGGTTACCACTCTTCAGAATGGTTTCCAGACTGCAGGCGAGTACAGCGTCACTCTGGACGGTAGCAATTTAGCCAGCGGCGTCTATTTCTATAAGATTGAAGCCGGCGAGTTTACGGCTACCAAGAAAATGCTTCTGACTAAGTAAAATTATATTTTCATATTTATGACCTTCAAAAGTCCGCCATCCGGCGGACTTTTCTTTTTCCTTACTCACCATCATGACTTCCTGAGCGGCAATTTCCCGGGCTGGTTATTAAATTTTAAAAATGTTGAAAAACAAGCTGCTGCACCTGCTACGTTACTACAAATGGCGTTTTTAGGACAAAATCAAAGGAAAAGTGTAGTAAGTCGCAAATAATTACGGTTTCTGCACCTACTACAAATTTATAACCTCCTTCAGTCCTCCTTCGATTCTCCCTCGATGGACCCTCCGATATGGGTAAAAATCTGAGTTTCAAAAATGGCAAAAAATTGATGGAAAAAGGCAGGAATTTGTCCGGTTTTTGAGTAAAAGTGACCGGAAAATTGGAAATTAGGGGGTGTTTTAGCCTGTTTTTTTTAGGAAAACTGTGAAAAGAATGAGTCATACCCCGGCTTTGCAGGTCATCCGGGAAAAGGTCAGATAAAGCTCAGAAGGGGAGCAGAAGGGAAAGGTTTTTGAAAAATGCCGGTTTTCCCTCTCCCCGGAGGTGTCCGGTGAGGCAACCCAGACCGAACTTAGAGGGGATTTATGTACATTTTGTACACTCCCTCTTTCTTTCCAACTTCCCATATTTACCACAGCTTTTTTTATTTTTTAAGAAAGTTTTTCCCTTTTTTGGCAAAGAGTCAAACATTGCTATCTGAAACAATGAATTTTGCCAAAATTTAACAGTGGCAACTATTCATATTGTGGAATATAATTTGCAGGGAAAACAAATTAAGTAAGCTTATGAAAAAAACTCTACTATTTATATTGTCCGGATTTCTGATTTCTTTCCTCCACGTAAGCGGAAGGGGGAACTTTACCACGGTTCCCAATTATGTTGGTGTGGAGCTATGCGGATTGTGCCATAAGACCGAAAAACAAGGAAATCAGTTCAGTATCTGGAGAGGAAGTGCACACAGCCGGGCTTTTTCAACGCTTTTAAGCGAAAAAGCAAACCAAATAGCCAGAGACAAAGGGTATTCGGTTCCGGCGGTGGAGGTTATGGAGTGTCTTAAGTGTCATGCGACCGGATTTGACCTGCCTGCTGAAAGACTTGGCGGGAGGTTTAAGATCAGCGATGGGGTTCAGTGTGAAACCTGTCATGGTCCCGGCTCGGAATATAAAGAACTGCACATTATGAAAAACCGCGAACTGAGCGAACAAAAAGGACTTTTTATCCCCGACAGTCGGGAGGAGTTTTGTAAAAACTGCCACAATGAGCAGAGTCCGACGTTTGTATCTTTTGATTTTGATAAAGCGTGGACCGAGATTAGTCATCCGGTACCCGAAATTAATAAATAAACCAAAGTATATATGAAGAATATTTTACTTATTATCTTTCTGCTGTTCCTGACTTTTGGAGCGGCTGCCCAGAATATTAACGGAAGGATATCTTCTTCTGTTTATTCTTTTGAACGGTTTGAAACGGAGCAGATTTCAAACACTTATTACCGGGCATATCAGATGCTGAATCTGAATATCAACAAAGACCGGTTTTCCCTCCGCACGTTTATGAACCTTGAAGACGATTTCACAAAAAAACTTGAATATGATCCGCGCTTGCGTGTTTACTCTCTTTTCCTTGAGGCAAGGGATTTGTTCGATGTTGCAACCGTGAAACTTGGCAGACAGCCAATCTACAACAGTGTTACCGGCGGTACTTTTGACGGCGGGTTGCTGGCTCTGAAGTATGACGATTACCGGCTGACCGGCTACTACGGCGCTAATACCCCGGCTTATCAAAAGCTTGGAATTATTGAGAACTTCAGCGAGAATATGATCGCGGGTGCTGACTTCTATGCTGACCTCCCCTATAATATGACGCTGGGGTTAAGCTATGTGAATAAGAATTTCAAAACCCAGGACTACAATGCGCTGAGAATGGATGATGATCTGAATCCCATCAATCTGCTTATCAGGGCAAAATCGCTGCAGTATCAGTTCGCATCCGCAAAACTGGGATACTCACTGCCGGAACTTATTGACGTGAACCTCCGATACGACTTCGATATGAATATCTGGAGCACTTCAAAACTGGAACTTGCTACTGAGTATAAAGCCACCTCCAAAATTAATTTAGACTTGTATTATAACTACCGCGAACCAAGGGTCAGGTATAATTCGATTTTCTCAGTATTCGATTACGGAAATACTCAGGAAATTGAGATCGGCGGCGGGTACAGACTGTTGAAAGATCTTACTGCCACGGCAAGATTCGGATATGTGAAGTATGCTGATGAGAACTCGAGCAGGCTGAATGTGGGAGTTACTTCCAAATATGGTTCCCTTTCCTACAGAAAGACTTTCGGATATGCCGGAGAGCTTGATGCAGTTTCCCTCTATTCAGGATATACTTTCTTTGACGGATTGCTCACTCCTTCGGTGGGACTTTCCTACACTACTTATAAACTGATAAGCTCGGCTGAAAAAAATGACCTTATGACGCTCCTTGCAGGTGTTAATATCAGACCTTACAGGGTGCTTTCTGCGGATTTACAGGCTCAGTACATGAACAATAAAATATATAAGAATGATTTTAGATTGTTGTTCAGGGTAAATTACTGGTTCAATACTAATTTAAGTCTGCTTTAATTATCGCAACCGGGAAAAGAATATGAAAATAAAATACATCTATTTAGTTTTTTCAATGGGAGTTATTCTCTTTTTGGCATTCACCGCAGCGAAATTCAGCGGTGAAGGGGATGAATGCAAAAAGAATGACCAGGTAATAAAATTCTCGCATGCGCTTCACAGTGAATTGCAGGAATGCGCAGAGTGCCACAGCGCTGCCGGAGAGTCAACTGATCTGCGGGCAGGATCGCTCCTTCCTAAAAAGGAAAACTGTGCAGGCTGCCATGATGTTGATGATGCGGATAACTGTGAGTCATGCCACTTTACCGATGTCTATGAACCTTTGGTAAGAAAAGAATCTGAGTTGATTTTCAATCACAAGTTCCACGCGGTTGAAGGGAATATGACTTGTATTCAATGTCATCAGGGAATAAACGAAGTTGAGTACAGCTTTCAGGCTGCGGGATACAAGCCTCCAATGGCTCTTTGCAATGATTGCCACTCGGAAAAGAAAATCGCCGGTAATGCATGCGAATCATGTCATATATCAACAACCAATCTGGTTCCCCAATCTCACAAAACCGGGAACTATGTGAAACTCCATAAATTCCATGCAAATAAATCGAATGCCGACTGTGCGATGTGCCATGACCAGAACTCCTGCGATGCCTGCCATACCGCAACCAACACAATGGTGGAAGTAAATCTGGCAAACGATTTCTACCGTCCTTATGAAACATACAGCGTTGTGGATGGAGCAAAGATCCAGAAAGTAGCCAGAGTGCATGATATTAATTACCGCTTTACCCACGGAATGGATTTGCGAGGGAAAACCTCGGACTGTACCACTTGTCACCAAACGGAAACTTTCTGCGTGACCTGTCACACCTCTGACTATAACGATTATGCACTGTCCGGCACAATGCCGGCAACGCATAAAGTACCCGGGTTCTTTACATTCGGAGTTGGCTCAGGAGGCGGAGAGCATGCAAAACTGGCTAAACGGGACATTGAGAGATGTACGGCATGCCACGACGTAAATGGTAATGACCCAAGCTGCGTTATGTGTCACTATGACCATGACGGTATTAAAGGAACTAATCCGAAAACGCACGTTGCGGGATTCCTGAAAGATATTCAGGGGGACTGGCATTATGATGATAATTCGGTCTGCTTCAACTGTCATACGGACAGCGGCGCAAGGTTCAAAGTCAGGAGCACCGGCTTCTGTGCTTATTGCCATAACTAATTTTCGGAATAAGATAAAAAGTTTATAAAGCAAAAATAATAAAGATATGAAAAGAATATTTTTAATTTTAGCAGTAGCGGTTACCGGACTTTTTCTGGCGGGTTGCAGTGATCTGCAGAGTGAAATAGCAACTCCTCAGACCCTTTCAGTTCATAAAGCCGGAATACAGGATCAGTCATCTCCTGATTTTCACGGTAATCTTGTCGGACACATTGGCTGGGATATGGACGGTTGTAAATCCTGCCATGGAACACATTATAACGGCGGAACAGTCGGGCAGAGTTGTATCTCCTGTCATACATATCCGGCGGGTCCCGAAGCATGCAATACCTGTCACGGGATTTTCGCTGATCCCTCAAAATCAGCACCGCCAAGGGATTTGCAGAACAATACTGCCACGACTTTCGTTGGAGTGGGCGCTCATGCAATTCATCTTTATGATAATGTTACCGGTGAAAAGGTTGAGTGCAGCGTTTGTCACACAATCCCGAAAACACTCAAGAGCCCGGGGCATATTGATATGGACGGGAGGGCGGAAATTGTGTTCAGCGGTTTGGCTATGAAAAGAGGAGAGGGAGTTGACTCCACTGTTACTGCTATGTACGATCCTTCGGATAATACCTGTGCGAATACATATTGCCATGGATACTTCAAAAATGGTAATCTGACCAACAAGGTCAAGTGGACGGATAAAGCAAATTGCGGAACATGCCACGGCGATCCGGTTACAGGAAATCCGCTCCCCGGCGGCACGCATCAGCAGAATCCGCTTTTTGCACAGAACTGCCAGTGGTGCCATGCAAAAACCGTTACCGGTGGGAACGGAGTTTATTCTTTTAATAAACAAAATCACATTAACGGCGTTATAGATATTAATTAAATAACCAATAATCTTTAATTGGAAAACAAAATGAGAAAAAATGGAATAATTCTGCTTACAGGAATAATGCTTGCATTATTAATTATAGGATGCTCAAAGGAAGATCCTGTCGTTAGGGAAGACATGCCTGCCAGCATGGCAGTCAATTCCTGCGAAGGTTGCCATACTAATTATCAGCATCTTAAGGCTGTACATTCCCCGGATACTGCTGCGGTTGCAGGAGGATGCGGTGGTGATGTTCCACACTACGAACCCTACGATCGTGTTTACATGGGCGGAGAAGGTTATGAGGCTTTCAAGGCAACTGTTCACGGAAAGCTTGCCTGTACCGACTGCCACAATGGTAACGGAAATACGGACAACAAGAATCTTGCCCACTCGTCCGGGGCTAACTTTATCAATCATCCTTCAAAGGCTGCGGACACTAAGTGCGCCGGCTGCCACGCAGATATTGTCGCGAGAACAAAGAACTCACTCCACGAGCAGGGTTGGGGTCAGAAGAGAATGGTATATACCCGTATGGGTCTGGCTAATTTCTCAGCAGTACCTCATGAAGTTCAGGAGGGGTATGACTTTAACTGCGGTAAGTGTCATGGAACATGCGGCGACTGCCATGTGAAAAGACCGGTTCAAGGCGGAGGCGGGCTTGCTGCGGGACATAAATTTGCTAAGGTTCCCGATATGAGGGATGTTTGCGTTACCTGTCACGTAAGCCGCGGAGGACATGCTTATCTTGGAGTAGGCGCAGGGACGGTTCCCGATGTTCATTTGACCAAGGCAAACTTTACATGTATGAACTGCCATAGCAAGAATGAAATTCACGGTGACGGAAAGGTATATGAGCACAGGTACCAGATGGAACTTATGCCGGAGTGCAACGACTGCCATAAGAACGTTACCGGGTCAAATGTTTATCATGCAGCCCATCTCAACACATTCAACTGCCAGGCATGCCACTCGCAGGATTACAACAATTGCGGAAGCTGCCATATTCACGGTGACGGTGCAAGAATTCCTTCACACATGAAATTCAAAATAGCAGTTAATCCGCTTAAGGATGTTAAACCATATAAGTTCAGTACTGTTAGGCAGTCATTATCCGCTCCGGACAGCTGGGCACTTTACGGCGTTCCGGTGCTTGCAAATTTTGCTGCCGCACCTACTTATAAATACACCACTCCGCACAATATTCAGAAGTGGACCTCAAGAACACAGGTGGCCAGCGGAAAAGCCTGCTACGATAATTGCCATATTATTAAAGAAGGGAATAACTACAGGAATAAGAACCTGTACCTGTTCAATTCAGATCTGCTCCAGTGGGAGACAGAAGCAAACAAAAACATAGTCGTTGATGGAAAACTTCCGTCCGGCTGGAATTAAACAATAACAAATCAAACAAACTATAAGGAAACAAATGAACAAAAAACTCTTTAATCTGATACTTGTACTTCTTTTATCAACATTCGTTGCGTTTAACGGATGTAAAAAAGATGAGGAATCAAATCCGGTAACCCCTACAATTAACGAAAGTGAAATTCTTGCAAAGCACTTTGAAGATAACAATCTTTATGTGCACGGCGCTTCCTTCGTTATTACTGCTGAGAATGTAAGAACAAACATTCTTACAAATCCAACCAAACAGTTAATCATCGATATACGTTCGGCTGCCGATTATGCAACAAAGCATTTAAAGGGAGCAGTTAACCAGACTGTTGCTGGTCTTCCGGCTTATTTCAAAACCCTTACACTTGCCAACTACGACAAGGTAGTTATAGTATGCTATTCCGGACAGACTTCCGCATTTGCAACCTCTTTAATGAGAGCAATGGGATACGGTGATAAAGTTGTCTCCATGAAATGGGGAATGAGTTCAGTTGACTCATCATTTGCTCAGAACTACTGGCTGAACACAATCGCTAACGGCAGCTCCAGAGTAAGCGAATTTGTTACAACCACATCTCCTGCCAAGAATGCTAAAGGCGATCTTCCAAAACTTTCTACCGGAAAATCAACCGCTGCTGAGATTCTTGAAGCAAGAGTGAATGCCGTAGCTACCGAAGGATTCGGACAGGCAAACATTAGCCAGGCAACAGTGTACTCAAACCTTGCCAGCTATTATATCTGTGCATTCTGGCCAAACAATCTTTATCTTGATCCTGGACACATAAACGGCGCAATTCAGTATGATCCTGCTGCAGCAACAAAAACATTCGCTCTTGGAGTTGATCTTAAAACCCTGCCAACGGATAAAACGGTTCTTGTTTACTGCTATACGGGACAGACAAGTGCTTACGTTGCCGGTTACCTGAGATTGTTAGGCTATGATGCAAAATCAATCGGGTACGGTGCAAACGGAATGATATATAACTCAATGGTGGCAAAGAATGTCGCAAACACATTCATTCCTGCTAACGAAATTAAAGGCTATACAGATATTTTTGACTAGTTAAATAGTCTGATTTTTTATCCGGTCCGGTAAAAAACCGGACCGGAAGTTTTACGAGGAAATTATGGAAAAAGAGCTAAACACGAAAGCGTCCGAACTTGCAGAGCTGACAATGAAGTTCCTGGGAAATTGCCATGAGAAGGAAGAAAGAATGGCAAGGTACCACAATCTTACTATTGCGGAACTGAAATGTATCAGACAAATTCAGAGGAATGAGAATATAAATAATAAAGAGATTGCGGAGAGAATGCATCTCAGCTCAAGCCGTCTGACAAGAATAATGGACGGTCTGGTGGAGAAAGGTTTTATCCTGAGGGAGATTGATAAAATCGACCGTAGAAATATGAAACTATCTTTATCGGATGAGGGAGTGAAACTCCTTGAGAGAATCAATGCAACTTATCTCTCTGTACACAAAGAAATACTTAAAAAACTGGAACCACAGCTTCAGGCAGATGTAATCAAGGCAATGTCCTCTTTGATGCGCGCGCTTGAGGAATGGTTGAAAAGAAAATAATTATTCCTGCACTCCGAGAAGCCGGGCTTTTGTTCTCAGCAGATCCTGGGAAATTACTTTAACTTCCCCGAGAACCGGCATAAAATTAGTATCCCCATTCCACCGGGGGACGATGTGAAAATGTATATGATCATCGATTCCGGCTCCGCTTGCCTTCCCTAAATTAGCTCCGATATTAAATCCGTCTGGATTGAAAACTACTTCCAGCCTGGAAGTCCAGAATTGTATTTCTTGCATTATCTCCGAGTTCTCTTCCGGAGTGAGCAGGGTGATGTTATTGAGATGTCGGTAGGGGACCACCATCAAATGGCCATTGTTGTAGGGGAATAAATTCAATACAGCAAAACTCAGTTCACACTTCTTTAACAGGAGGGAGCCTTCATTTCCTGCCTCATCATCCTTTGCCTTGCAGAAAATACATCCTGATTTCTCCTGCTTGTCGTGAAAAGAATCTATATATTGTGAACGCCACGGAGACCAAAGTTTTTTCATATTAGTACCTTAAAAAAAAGAGCGGGATAAACCCGCTCTGTATTCAATTATGCTTCTTCGCGTGATTTCTTATACTCTTCTACGATCTTATTCTCAACTTCTTTCGGAACTTCCTCGTAGTTGGAGAATTTCATCTTGAAGCCTCCGCGTCCTTGCGTCAGACTCCTGAGGGTTGAAGAATATTTGTAGAGTTCGCTTAAAGGAACCAGCGCTTTGATTAACTGGTAACTTCCGCTGCTGTCCATTCCGAGGATTTTGCCGCGGCGACTGGAAATATCCCCCATAACATCCCCCATGTTCTCTTCAGGGACTCTTACTTCAATTTCGTAAATCGGTTCAAGGAGTACCGGCTTAGCTTCGAGGAATGCTTTTCTGAAGCCCATCGAGCCGGCAATCTTAAACGACATATCGTCTGAGTCAACCGGGTGGGCGGATCCGAAGAAGAGTGTAACCTTCACGTCAACAACCTTGCATCCTGCCAGAACACCTTTTTGCATCGACTCTACAATACCTTTCTCAACTGCGGGAATAAACCTGCCCGGTACCACACCACCAACAATCGCATCAACAAATTCGAAACCCGTACCTCGCGGAAGTGGTTCGAGCTTGATAACGATATGTCCAAACTGGCCGCGACCACCGGATTGTTTCTTGTGCTTGTACTCGCAGCTTGGGCAAACTCCCTTAATAGCTTCGCGGTAAGGGATCTTTGGTTCTACCAGATCAACTTCCACGCCGTAACGCTCTTTAAGTCTCTTGACCGCAAGAGATAACTGCAATTCACCCTGACCGGCGATAATGGTCTGTGATAATTCAGGATCGAACTTGGCGATGAATGAAGGATCTTCCTCGTGAATTGTATGTAGACCATTAGCGATTTTATCCTCATCTCCCTTTGCCTTTGGTATAATGGCGCCCGAAATGCTTGGATCGGGAAATTCGATTTTCTTTACACAAGCCGGGAAGCTGTATGGTGCTAACGAATTATTCGTATGCGTATCCTTTAATTTTACAACCGCACCAAGATCACCGGCATGCAGTGAACTGATCTCTTTCCTGTTTCGTCCGTTCAGAAGCGAAAGCTGACTAAGTCTCTCCGATTTGCCGTTTTCGGTATTCAATAAATCCAGTCCCGGAGCAACTTTACCCGAATACACTTTGAAATACGAAAGCTCACCAACGTGCTGTTCGGATACAGTTTTGAAAATAAACATAACCGGTTCAGCATCTTCCTTGCACGGAATCTGAATAACTCCGTCTTTATCCCTGAGTTTCCCTTCAGGAGCTTTAACATCATTCGGAGCAGGGAAATAGTTTACCGCGAAATCAAGGATGTTGTTCAGTCCAACACCCTTTGATACTGAAAGAGCAAATACCGGAATAAGATCCCGGTTGATGATTGCTCCTTTAAGTCCTTTTTCCAGTTCGGCAGCAGTGAGATTACCATTCTCAAGGTACTTGTTCATCAGTTCCTCATCCTGCTCGGCAACTTTCTCAATCAGCTCTGTGCGGAATTCTTCTGCTCTGGACATCAGATTTTCGGGTATGTCCATTTCGGTCACTGACTTTGAGCCGATTTCTCCATACTTGAACGCTTTCATCTTTATCACATCAATAACCGTATCGAAATTAACCCCCTCGTTTGCCGGGAATGTAGCCACTATAACGTTGTGGTTCAATCTTTCTTTTGCGGCGTCGAATGCCTCAAAGTAGTGGGCGCGTTCGTTATCCACTTTGTTAATCACGTACGCAGCGGGGATCTTTTTCTCCTCCACGAACTGGTTGTAGATTTCCGTACCAACCTCTATTCCCTCAACAGCTTTTATCAGCAGCACAGCGAGATCACATACTTTTAATCCTGCAAGAACTTCACCAACAAAATCGGAGTAACCCGGGGTATCAATGAAATTTATCTTCCTGTTCTGCCATTCCAGATGCATCAGAGAAAGAGAGAGTGAAAATTGTCTCTCTATTTCGTTAGCGTTATAATCTGATATGGTATTCCCTTCGGAAATTGTCCCTATTCTGTTTATTTCCCCGGCTGTGTACAACATTAATTCAGTCAGAGAGGTCTTTCCGCTACCTCCGTGACCGACAAAAGTTATGTTGCGGATATTTTCAGCAGTATATTCCTTCACTGTCTATAGCTCCTTCCTAATAATATAATTTAATTTTTTCTTCTGAATGAGTGCCAAAAAGCGGACACCCCGTTTTTAATTGCTTCAAGGTTGCCTACCAGATTCTGCGCCGGATAGTCAAATTTGTCGCGTATTCTGTCCTGGAAATGTACAACCGCTTCAATTTTTGATTTAACCTCGTCAAAAACCCAGCTTACTTTTCCAAGCTGACTTCGAATATCATCCGAAAGGGAAGTCACTGTTTTGCTCAGACTCTCGAGGGATTCTATCAGCGGGTTTATTTCCTGAGTCATTTTGTTTAATTCTTTTTGTATTTCCGTAATGGACTTTGTGATTTTACCCACATAAAGTATCAGGAAAATACAAAGAGCTGCCGCAGATAATAAGAGTATTATCTGGGCAAGATCAATTAGAGTTTCCATAAATTATTTTTTGAGATATTATGAGTTCTTGGTCTCTTTATAAGCCTCTACACCTGCTTTAACAGCGGTTTTAAGTCTGCTTCCTTCGGTGTTGATTGTCTCTTTGCCCGATGAAAAAGCCTCAGTAGCTTTGTTCTTTGCATCATGGAAAACTTTCTCGGCATCCTTTATCAGTTCGTCTGCTTTAATTTTAGCATCGGTAACCAGTTTCTCCGAACGCTTCTTTCCTTCATTGATAAGATCAACGGCTTTCTCCTTTGCGACATCAAGATATTTTTCGGCTTCGTCCTTAAACTCGTCCGCCTTGTCTTTGATGTCTTTTCTTAATTCCTTGCCACTTTTAGGGGCGTACAGGAGGGCTATAGCTGCGCCAACTATCCCGCCGGTTAAAAATCCGATCAATAAGCCTTTGCTCAAATTGTTTTCTCGTGACATCGCTATTTCCTTTCTTTTTGTTGATACAATTTCTGTTTATCGTTTTTACAAAGATACTAAATTTCTATTTCATATTCCTGACAATTTCCTTTGCAAACTCGGATGTTTTCACCTCTTTTGCGCCGGTCATCAGTCTCGCAAAGTCGTATGTCACCACTTTGGATTTGATGGTTTTCTTCATTGCGTTTTCAATTATCGAGGATACTTTGTCCCACCCCATGAAATCAAACATCATGACCCCTGAAAGAATTACGCTTCCCGGATTAACTTTATCAAGTCCGGCATATTTCGGAGCGGTGCCATGAGTGGCTTCGAATATTGCCGTGTGGTAACTCATGTTAGCGCCCGGAGCAATACCAAGTCCGCCGACCTGCGCTGCAGCAGCATCGGAAAGATAATCCCCGTTCAAATTCGGGGTTGCCAGAACGTCGTATTCGCTCGGTCGGAGTAATAGCTGCTGGAATATGCTGTCCGCAATCCTGTCCTTTATAAGTATTTTTCCGTCAGGCATTTTTCCGTTGAATTTAGCCCACAGTTCATCTTCCGTTACTATAAAATCACGGAACTCGTCAACTGCTATTTCGTAACCCCACTCCTTGAAGGAACCTTCCGTAAATTTCATGATATTCCCTTTGTGTACGAGGGTAACAGTCTTCTTGTTATGAGCTATTGCGTGCTCAATAGCTTTCTTAACCAGCCGCTTCGAGCCGAATTCGCTTATCGGCTTGATTCCTACTCCGGATGGCTTACGTATATTCTTGTTGAACTTCCTGTTAATATAGTTGATTAGATCCTCTGCCTCTTTCGTGCCGGATTTGAATTCTATCCCGGAGTAAACATCCTCGGTGTTTTCCCTGAATAATACTATGTCCAGGTCCTGAGGTCTTTTTACGGGACTTGGGGTGCCGGGGTAATATTTTACCGGACGCACACATGCAAAAAGATCAAGCAACTGCCTCAATGCAACATTAAGGCTCCTGATGCCTCCCCCTATCGGGGTTGTTAACGGTCCTTTTATCGCAACATTGTACTCTCTAATCGCGTCAACGGTTTCGTTTGGAAGCCACTGGTTTTTACCGTAAACTTTAAGCGATTTCTCGCCGGCATATACTTCCATCCATTCAATTTTCTTCTTGCCGTTATAAGCTTTTTTTACTGCCTCGTCAAAAACAAACTTTGATGCATTCCAGATGTCCGGACCTGTCCCGTCTCCCTCAATAAACAGGATAATCGGATTGTCGGGAACGTAAAGATTTCCCTCTTTTACGGTTACTTTTTCTCCCTTTGCAGGGACAACAATTTTCTTGAATTTTTTCATTTTATGCCTCTTTTTATTTACTTATTCTTCTGTTATTTCTTGTTTACGGTAGTTCACTTTCTTTGCTTGTTAACAGCATCTTCCTCTGAAACATGGCTATGGCAATTACCCCGACCAGCACTGCAAACCATAGCGTGGCAGCCCTTATTATAAACGTCGAGGCTACCGCAGTGCTTAGTGGAATGCCGTGTTTGCTTACCAGGTATGTCAGGGAGCCGTCTGTTACTCCCAAACCCCCGGGAAGCATGGTTATCGCACCTATTATCGTCGAAAAACAATATACGAATGATGACCAAATTATAGAAACTTCAACTTTAAAATTAACAAGAATTATGTAATATCCCAAACACTCCAGAAACCAACTTAACAGACTAAGCAGACTCATCAGCAGCAGCGGTTTCCCCCTGAGCAATGTGTAAGAACTTTCGTACGCGGATTTAAGGTTGCCTGCATACTTCCTTGCGATTCGCAAACCCGATACTGCCTCAATCAGTTTCAGCGAGAGGTTACGGTTGCTTATCGCCAGTATCACAATCAGGAAGAAAAGCCCTGTGAAGAGGACAATCATTCTCCCATAGTCAAATATATATGCGCCGATCAGGGCAATGAACACCAGCGAAACAAAATCCGTGATTCTCTCAACCACCACAATCGGTGCAGTCTTGCTTACCGGTGCGCCGGATATCTGCTTCAGCAGATACGACTTTAGAACTTCTCCCATCTTTCCGGGGGTTACGCTCATAATCAGTCCGGACATGAAAATCGTAAAGGAGTCCCGTTTTTTTATCTGTATGTTCAGCAGTCCCAGATAGTAATCCCACTTCAGAAACCTGGTGAAATAATTGGAGAAAACAAGCAGCAGCACAAGCGGAATTATGAAAACGGGGAAGCGTGAAAAGGACTCGTAAACCAGCTCGTAATCGGCATAGATCGTGAATGCCAGATAAATCAGCCCGGTTAGCCCAAGGGAAATGTATATTTTATTCTTTATTTTTTGCAGCAAATCAGAGCACCTTCAAAATTGCCTGATGCACTTTGGTAAGCGGCAATCCCACCACATTGTAATAGCACCCGTTAATCCTGCTTATGAACACTGCCCCGTAATCATCCTGAATTCCGTAGGCTCCGGCTTTATCCATCGGGCTTCCGGTCTCTATGTAATCAAGTATCTCGTTCCTGTTCAGGCTTCTGAATGTCACTCCGGTCTTTTCATACGAGTTAACCATTTTCCCGGTAATACTGTTGTAAACGCAAAAGCCGGTATAAACCGTATGGGTTTTGCCGCTCAGGAAGGAAAGCATCCTGAAAGCATCTTTTTTATTCAGCGGTTTGTTGAGAATCTTTTTCCCGTAAACAACTATTGTGTCCGCGGTTATTATAATTCCTTTTGGATTGTGATGACTCACTGCCTCCAGTTTATGAAGCGCAAGTTCTTTTACCAGCCGTGCGGGTTGTTTTATTTCGAGATGATCTTCCCTGTAATTGCATTTTATTACCCTGATTTTAAGGTTCAGCAGCGCTAATAATTTTTTCCGTCTGGGGGATTTCGAGGCAAGGTAGATATTGATTTTCTCTTTAATCATATTTTATCTGGATGACTGTTGAAGGAAAGTAGTGTTGAATAATCTCTTTATAGTCGGCCCCTTCTTTTGACATCCCTAAAGCACCCCACTGGCATAATCCCACTCCGTGCCCGCTTCCTTTTCCGGTGATTATCAGCTTCGCAAGTACGTCATTTTTGAAGTCCTTCTGTATGTCGAAAAGCAGACTGCGCAGTATTCCGTTGTTCTTCTTCTGCCGGAATACCTGACGTATCTCCCGCTGGTCCAGGGTTATCTGCTCGCCGGTTTTGAAGGAGATCCGCAGTTTGGAAACTCTTCCGGAGGAGAGCCGCGAAAGGATTTCAATATCGCTGATCGCTTTTTCTTCCATGAAAAATTTAGTGTTGAAAAAGAATTTCGAAATCTCCTCCCCGCTGTAAACTTCCTGCCACCCGAAGGTGGGGGAGATTGAGCAGTTCGGCGGATCACCATCTTTTACGGGGATAAGATAGGGATAATCATTCTGGAAAATATGCCTGGCTGCTTCGGTGGAACCCCCGCAGGCACCATGATAAAGCACTTGTGCCGGCTCGTTGTTGTAATATATCAGCATCCCTTCGGTTTCGGCAATTGCAACCGAGTCCATTTCCGTTTCCCTGTCCGCTCCCCCATACACCTGGTCCCGGGTATCAGGGAAGAGGTCAAAATACTGGTTTCGCTTGTCGGTCTTGATCACTGTGTAGGTTCGTGCGGTTATTGCAAATGCTTTAAGTCCCTGGAAATAGGATTTATCGTTCTTTGTCGGAAGTTCATAAGGGAGCACTCCCCGCAGGTAATCATTCATGGTCACATGGTTAACCAGCATTATCCCCGATGCACTGGCGATAAACTCAAATAAGCCCCGGTACCTGCTTTTCTTAAAGGTCAGAAAACCCTCGCCTGCAAGACTCACTTTAAACGAATTTGCTCTGAATGTTTTTCTTTGTATCCTGCAGGTTAGTTCGGTGCCGGCTCTTTTTAGGTCAATCAGATTTCCTTTTTTTATCATCGCAATCTTTATCCCGTCTGCATAAAGGTCAACGGGAATGTCCACACGGTATTGAAAGGAGCTGATTTCCTCGGACAGCAGTACCCGCACGGTGTCTGCCGGTATGTTTTTACCACCGCCAAGTATTACTTTGGTCTTTTGCGGCGAAACGGTTCTTACGGTCGCGGTGCAACCGCTCAAAATGAATATGGAAATAAATAAAAAGTAAGTAAACTTATTCTTCATCCGGTGATATTTAGGGGGAGAAAGTTAAAGAAAATTTATCTGAACATTGCCTTGATGCTTCCCCAGGTTCTTTTGACTCCGGAGATAGCATGAGAAACAGAAACTTCTTTTGAGTAGCTGAATGAGTTGTCATTTTCAACAATTTTAACTCGGTAAACGAAGACCAAACCGGAAGATGTCTTGTAGGCATTTTCGTCGTAGAATGAATAGAAGGAATTGCTTCCTTTTGGGGCGATAGTTGCTATCTGGATATAATCTGTGTTCACACTCTTTCGCTCTATCACAAAGTGTCTCAGATTGTTCTCCTCGCCGGTTTTCCATTCAAGTTTAATATTCGACCCGTCGCTTTTTGCGTGAAAGTAATCAAACAGCGCACTCGCAAAAGCGGTTGTGAAGAATAAAACTGCAGCAACTACTAAAAATTTGTATTTCATATTGAAAAGTTAACTCTAATTATCTTAAAAGTCAAGGAAAAATTAAATAAATATTCCAAAATTATGATCCAGTCCAAATACCCCATATCCCCAATCCACCACTTCAGTTCTGAAATCTTCCCGAAGCTGTGGATATTCTGTTTTATTTTCCCGTAGAAATTATTAAATTTGTACCTGAATTTTGAAGAATATGAAAAAAGTAATCCTTAATACCCTGGTCGCCTCGCTTTTCGGTCTCCTGCTATTCATTGGCTGCGATAAGGCGGTTGATGCGGAGGACATTGATAAAGTGGTTATTCCGGAAAAGAATGTGAGCTACGGAAAGTATATCCACCCCGTCCTGAACCTGAAATGCGCCACCTCCGGCTGCCATAATGACGAGTCACGCGCCGCCGGCTATAGTGTTAATACCTGGAGCAGTACCAGAACCCCCGGAATTGTGAATCCCGGCGATGGCCAGACCAGCACGCTTGTATGGGTAATCGAGGGAACGGTAGCAGGCAGAAATATGCCCCCCTTCGGATATCCCCCCCTGAATCAGAATCAGATCAATGGCATTAAACAGTGGATCCTCGAAGGGGCTCTGAATAATTAATCCCCCTCACTCTCCTCTTTTTTCGAAAATGTTTCCATTAATGTTTTTGTGAAACGTATCAGAAAGTCCAGCGTGTTCTCCGCCGATTCAAAATTGTTGTTGATTATCAGCCTGAGTTTTTCCTTTTCCTGGTGGAGCTTTACTGTGTCCCGGTAGTTCTTCATTATGAAACTCATCAGCACAGGGAAATGCCTGGTGTAAAAGTTCTCCTTCTCTCCGCCCGGCAGCAGTATCATGATAATCTTCCGCTGGATGATTATCTTCTCGAACAAGACCCTCGACGCGTAATACTTGAGCTCCGCCGCCCAGAACAGTCTTGCCACTAGCGGCGAAAATGGTCCGTACTTATCGGTTATCTCGTCCTGTATATCTTCAAGCTCGTTCAGGTTTTTTATCGAGTAAAGCGCGGTGTAAAAACTCAGCCTGTCCATCTGGTCGGGCATGTACCCCCTCGGTATGCCAATCTCGAAGTAGGTGTCTATGGTTGGCTCTGTCCTCTCCTCCGGTTGGGGCAGATTCCTGAATATTTCCTTATAATCCTGGGTTTTTAGCTCTTCGACGGCTTCGTTTATCAGCTTGATGTAGAGATCAAACCCCACCTCGTTGATAAATCCGCTCTGCTCGTAACCCAGCAGGTTTCCCGCCCCCCTTATCTCCAGATCTCGCATGGAAAGATTGAACCCCGCTCCCAGTTCGGTGAATTCTTCAATTGCCTGTAGTCTCTTTACAGTCTTTTTGTTCAGCACTTCAACTGAGGGGACTATCAGATATGCATACGCCTGCTTGTCGGAACGCCCCACTCTCCCCCTTAACTGATGTAACTCCGCTAACCCGAATCTGTCCGCCCGGTTTATTATAATCGTGTTTACATTCGGTATGTCCAGCCCCGACTCTATTATTTTCGTGCTTATCAGTACGTCGTATTTCCGCTTCAGGAAGTCGTGGAATACTTTCTCAAGCTTGCCCGGACTCATTTGCCCGTGCGCTGTAGCGAACTTTACGGAGGGTATATGCTTTTCCAGATACCCAGCCAGCTGCTCTATCGAAGCTACCCGGTCATGCACCAGATATACCTGCCCGTTCCGGTTTAGTTCATAGTATATCCACTCACGGATCTTTTTAATGTTGAATACCTCTATCTTTGTGTATATCGGCTGCCTGTTCGGCGGAGGAGTGGCAATGATGGAAAGATCCCTTGCCCCCAGCAATGAGAGGTTCAGTGTCCTGGGAATCGGCGTTGCGGTGAGGGTTAGTGTGTCCACATTCAGTTTAAGCGAACGCAGTTTTTCTTTTGCAGTTACCCCGAATCTGTGCTCTTCGTCTATTATCAGCAGCCCCAGGTCTTTGAACGCAAGGTCCTTGGAAAGCAGTCTGTGCGTCCCTATTACTATATCTATCCTCCCTTCGGATAGCTCCTTTATTATCTCGCTCTGCTGTTTCCTGGTCTGGAATCTCGAAAGTGCGGCTATCTTTACCGGAAATTGTGCTAACCGGTCACTGAAAGTGTTGTAATGCTGCTCGGTGAGTATGGTGGTCGGCACAAGTATCGCCACTTGCTTGTTATCCTGCACTGCCTTGAATGCCCCCCTCACGGCAACTTCCGTTTTCCCGAATCCTACATCCCCGCATACCAGCCTGTCCATCGGATTGTGCGCTTCCAGATCGTTCTTTACTTCCTCGGTCGCTCGAGACTGGTCAGGGGTGTCCTCATATATGAATGAGGCTTCCAGCTCTTTCTGCCATACGGTGTCCGGACTGAAAGCATTCCCCGGAGTAGCCTTCCTCTTTGCGTATAACTCGATCAGCTCTTTGGCAATTTCCTTGATTTTCTTCTTCGTCTTCCGCTTGGTGTTTGCCCATTCGTTTGAACCCAGTGTGGAAAGTTTTGGCGCTATGGCATCTTTGGAACTGTATTTTTTAACCAGGTGAAAATAATTGAGGTTTACGTAAACTGTTCCCCCTTCGTCGTACTGCAGTTTCATGCTCTCCTGACTAACCTCCCCGATCTTTATCGTCTCCAGTCCTGCGTACCGCCCTATTCCGTAATCTTCATGCACTACGAAATCGCCGGCATGTATGGAGGCAAGCTCGCTGCTCCTCGGTTTTTTCCCCTGTTTTATTTTCGGCAGTTTGGTTCGGTATGGCTTCTTGAAAATCTGATAATCGGTCAGAACCAGTAATTTGCTCTCCTTGTCGGCAAATCCCTCTCGCAGGGGCAAGGTCACTACGTGAATCCTCTCGGCTCCGTGTATATCCTTTCCCGTCTCGTCGTAATCCTGAAGCACCTCCTTCAACCGGTTTGTTTGAATATCATTCTCCGCGGTTATGTAAATCGTGTACCCCTCCGCCAGATAACTCATCAGCAGTGCGAATAACACTTTGAAGTTGGAGTTTACCGCCGGTGCTCCGGCTATGTTCAGCCTCAGCCCCCCGGCGGAGGGGAGCAGTAGCTCCTGCTCAATCAGCCAGCTTGTTCCTTCGGTGGATGTGTACCCCTGCAATTCTTCTTTCGTATAGTTCCCCGGCATATTTTGCGGACTCTCTTCCGGTTCAGTTTCCGGAAAATCTGTGAAATCATCATCAATGCTCTTCCCCGCACTAACCCCCGCTTCCTTCTCAGCGCCGTTATCTCCTGAATACCTCTGCGTGTTCAGAAAATCATACTCCGCAATTATGAAAAGGGGATTCTCCAGAAATGCGAATATCGCATCCCCCGGACCCCCTTCCTCACCTCCGTCTCCAAGCAGTGGAGCCAGACTGACTTTCTCCAGGCGGCTGATCGACCGCTGATTGTCCGGGTCAAAGCTTCGCAGCGACTCAATAAAGTCTCCGTCAAATTCCAGTCTTACCGGATATTTTTCGCTGTATGACCAGAAGTCAATTATCGCCCCCCGCTTCGCAAATTCCCCCGGCACTTCCACAAAGTCGGTGGAGTTGTAGTTCATCAGATTAAGGTGCTCAAGCAGCCCGTCATACCCGACTTCGCTTTCCTTGTCTATCCCAAGCGTGCTCTTTTTTATCTCTTCTTTTTTGGGTAGTCTGCATTCCAGCAGCCGGTAGGTGGAAAGGATTATAAACTCATTCCTTCCGCTGACATCGGATAGTTTCTCCTGCAGGGCTTCGTGTGTAAAGTCGGTTATGGTTATAGTTTTCCCCTCATGCCCCAGTTGCCTCAGCTCCACATCGTATTCCAGCACCGGCTCCTGATTCGGATGCAGTATAACAATCTGCTTATGCTTTTTCAGCAGCCGTATGGCTAAAAGTGTCTTTGCCGAACCGTGCAGTTTCGAGGTGTATAATACCTTCCGCTGCTCCAGCGCTTTTTCAGTCTCCCTGAAAGCTCCCGGCAGCAGGAATTTATCAAGAATGGTCGTTGACATCTGTCGCTAAAAAATCCGCTCGTTATATATAAAATTAAAATTGGTTACCGACCACCGCGCCGGCAGTTTTATCTCTTCCCGGAATGTGCTGAACGACTCCGCAGGCACAAAAGGATAGGGGAATCCGGCATCAATCTCTCCGTTCCCGTTTTCATCGTGCACAAGCGTCAGGAAATATGTCCCCGGCACTATCCGCTCGAACTCAAATGTCGCATCGCTCTTTAGTTTCTGCCGGTAAACTAATTTCTTCTCGTCCTTGTTCCTTAGTATCAGCAGCGGATTCTTGCTTGTGTCCGCATACTTCACCGTCCCCGAAAGTCCCGTGAATTCCAGCCCGGTAATGGTCTTGAATGCATAGTTGTATAGCGAGTCCCGGTAACTGTTCCCTGCGGCGTCTTTTATATCTTCCTTCATGAACTTGATTTCATAGTAGGTTTCCGGCTTTAGTTCTTCCGCCGCTTTTATCATGTAACTACCGTCGTCCAGTCGCCGGAAGTCAAATTTTATCCTGTTCCCCACGGTGTCCCCGAAGCTTATCCTCTCTGCCAGCGGCTTCGCCCCCCCGAACATGTCCGTCGCATCGTCCAGCCTGAATATGAATTCCGGATATGCAAAATCAATTTTGTCTGAGTAAATGTTCGGCTCAGTCGAGTATATCACCGGCTTCAGCGTGTCCGGCTTAACGGATACGATTATTGCCACAGTGTCCGTGCCGGATAAATTTCCTTTTCTGTCCCGTAAATTCTCCGACAACAGATAGTAGCTCTCTTCCTCTCTGAACAGCGAGTCTGTCACCAGCACCAGCTCCTTCTCTTTCGTCCTCCCCTTGAATACGAACAGGGGAGTGGCTATCTTCCGGTATGCCGAATCGGTTATGCTGAAATTCTCCCTTTTGTAAGCGGATGTGTCCGCCTCCTCGGATAAAGTCAGTAATATGTGCTGCCTGTCCGTCATTACTGCGGAAAAAAGCTTCGGACCCGTCGTGTCAATTTTTTGCATTACGTAGTTCAGTCCGTAAAAAGCGGAATCCTCTTCCGAAAGGGGTATGTCAGTGTGCGGCATTCCTATCAGATCCTGCTCCGGCTGGAATACCCTGTCCCTGAATTCATCCTTCACTGCAAATATCCTGTACTTCCCGTATGCCAGATAATCCAGCTTGAAATAACCGTTTGTTCCCGCCTGGGAAATATAATCGGGTTTGTGTATGGAGGGATCAATCGTGTCCCCCTCAATCCTGTATGCAAACAGCATTATACCCGAGGGTTTCTCATCGCTTACGAATCCCTCAATTTTACCATTGTCAATCTTCTCCCCGGTGGAAAATGCAAAGGTGAAAGAGGAATCCATCCGGTTCCGGTTGTTGTAATCCAACACGTCTGTACCTATCGATATGCTGTAAGTCATATCCGGTCTTAACTCTGAAGGGAAAAATACCCTCGCGTACCGGTTGGTCCAGCTCACTTCCAGATTCCCGTCAACCGGTGGAGAAATGAATATCGCATCTTTGAAAGTCCGCTTGTCCACATACTCCGAAAACTCAATCTCGAAATAATTATCCCCGAACCCGGTAGTCCGGTTCTCCGGATATGTGGATACTATCTTTGGGGGAATCAAATCTGCCTCACCTCCTCCGGGGGGAAGCTGGTTTGCACAGTGGAAACTCAGCAGCGCGGGAATTAAGAGTAAACCCCGTTTCAAATACTCACTTGCTCTCATTCTTCTTTTTCTCTTTCAGGTATTTATAGTACTCGCGCGCCAGTCGCTGATGCTCGCTGAATGTGGACGAAAACTTGTGCCCCCCGCTTCCGTCGGCAACAAAAAATATGTAATTATGCTCCTTCGGATAAAGGGTCGCCAGTATTGCCTTCCTTCCCGGATTGTTTATCGGACCTGGCGGCAGTCCGTTTACTTTGTAGGTATTATAGGGCGAATCCACACCCAGATCGGAATGTTTCAGCCGCTTCCATCCGTCCGGCTGAAGATACTGCACGGTTGGATCCGCTTGCAGTTTCATTCCCCGCTTAAGCCGGTTCAGATATACCCCCGCAATCGTCGGCATCTCCGGCTCGTAATTCGTCTCCCCCTCCACAATCGAAGCCAGAGTAAGCAACTGATGAATGGAAAATCCCATTTCATTTGTACGCTGACGCAGACTGTCGTTCAGAAATGCCGTCATCTCATTTACCATCATCCCTGCAACTTCCCTTGCGCTGCTCCGTTCGAAAAAGAAATACTTTCCCGGCAGCAAATACCCTTCAAGCGACCGCTCATCCAGCCCTTTGGAGACGATATAATCATAATCATCAACCAGTGCAATAAAAGAATCCGCCTCGGTAATCTTATACGATTCAAACAACTTAGCCAGTCCTTTAACAGACGCCCCCCCTCCGATATTCAGTTCAAAAAGCCGGTCCCCCTTCCCCTCGTCAAGTATATTCAGCAACTCCAGATAGCTCAGATCCTGAGTGAAAGTATAGCGTCCTGCTTTTATATTCTTAGTTCCGCCCGAGATATAGGCAGCCAGTTTGAAATTGAATTTACTGGGAATAAGTCCCCGGTCATAAATCCGGTTGGCGATAACGTCAAACGGTTCTCCGTTTTTAATCTCCACCTTCACCGGATAAGTCAAAGAAGTAGAATTAACCGTAAAGAAAGTATAATAAAGAAGGGAGAGGACAAAAAAGAAAAAAGCAATAACAAGTAGCCACTCCCTTTTCGAAAGCGCCTTTTTAATTGGTAACCTACCCCCGTTATCCGTAGATGATTTCTGAAAAGCCCGGGTAGCGTCCATTATTCTCTCATAAACCTTTGATACAAAAAGCACCAGATCTCTTTCCGGCACATTATTTTTAATCCTCTCATTGATTTTCTTTTCCCGATCGGGAGAATAGCGGGGTAGGGCGAGCGTGGATTTTTCAATTCCGATTTTCTGACTCAATTTAAAGCGGTATCTAAGCAGGCAGATAATCAATCCGTCGACCAGATCAACGCACTTCCGATACAATTTCAATCTACTCTCACTCACCCAACCCTTTTCACCTTTTACAATAAATGACTTCTTAACACCTCATCAAATCACCTGTCCCGCTCGCGGGAACAAAAATCCCTTTTCCACTATTCACCGTTCACTGTTCACCGTTCACAATTTCCCCCCATCCCGCCTCCGGAAGAGCTGGAAAAGTTTCCGCCTCGAAATCCGAACCATACCCCGATTTATACAGCGTATACCCCCGGAACGCAATCATCGCCGCATTATCCCCGCAAAACTCAAAACCCGGTATAAACACACGTACATTCTGATTATTCCCGATCTCCGCAATCGCCTCCCTAAGCGGTTTGTTCGCCGCCACCCCTCCCACCAGCGACACCGACTTCACCCGATATTCCTTAAGAGCGCGTTTAACACTCCGTGTAAGCGCCCGGATAACCGCATACTGAAACGACGCTGCGATATTCGGCAAATCCTGTTCCGGAATATGCCTTTCCGGATAGTGCTTCTCCACGTATCTCAGCACCGCCGTCTTCAGCCCGCTGAACGAAAAGTCATAACGTCCCTTAAGCTCTGAAACCGGGAAGGGGATAGCCAGTGGATTCCCCCTCTCCGCATACCTCTGAATCTTCGGACCCCCGGGATAACCCAGCCCGATCAGCTTTGAAACCTTATCAAATGCCTCCCCCGCAGCATCATCAACAGTAGTTCCCAGCCTCGCAAACTCCGTAAAACTCTTTACCAGCAGCAGCAGCGAATGTCCCCCAGACACCACCAGCACCAGCATCGGGAACTCCGGCTTCTCCCCTCCAAGGAATCCCGAAAAAATATGTCCTTCAATATGATTCACCGGAATAAATACCTTCTTAGTCGCAAGCGCTAGACTCTTGGCGAACATGAACCCTACCAGCAGGGCACCAATCAGACCCGGACCCGCCGTAGCTGTAATGACTTCCACCTCCTCAAGCGTAGTCCCTGCCTTCTTCAGCGCCTCCTTCACCAGCGGCAGCACCTGCTGAATATGAGCGCGGCTGGATAACTCCGGAACCACCCCTCCGAAAAGCTTGTGGAAATCCTGGGAGGAAATCACATTACTCAGCACCTCCGTCTCGAACTCCCCCGATTCCCTTAAAACCGCAACCGAAGTCTCATCGCATGAACTCTCTATACCCAGTACAATCATCCGCGCTTCGAGAAAAAGTTCTTCATAATATGCAGAGCCATATTCGGATTCTCCTGCAGTCTTCTTATCGAGTACCTGTACCAGTCAATGCCGAACGGCACGTAAATTCTCACCTTGTATCCGTCCGCGTTTATCCTGTTTCTCAGTTCCTCCTTCACCCCCAGCAGCATCTGGAACTCGAACTTATCCTTCGGCACATTCAATTCCTTAATCAGCCGGTAAGCCTCCTTCACCAGATAGTCGTCGTGGGTGGCAATTCCAACGTAATTCCCGTCAGTTAACATCCTGTGGAGAATCTTCACAAAATTCTCCCTTATCTTCTGCCGGTTTTTAATCGCAAGCCTTTCCGGTTCAATATAAATTCCTTTACAAAGCCGGTAATTAGTCCCAAGCTTATTCAGTTCAGTCACATCGTCGTAAGTCCGTTTCAGATAAGCCTGCACTACCACCCCCACATTCTTATAATCCCGGTGAAAATGCTTCAGCAGATCAAAAATCCTGTCTGTGGTAGGCGTATCCTCCATATCCAGACGTACAAAACTCCTAATCTCCGTCGCCTTCTCCAGCAACTCCTTCACCTGAGTATAGCACAGCTCTTTGTCCAGCATAAGCCCCATCTGTGTCGGTTTAATCGAAAGGTTAGCGAGCAGATTATGCTCCTGAATCGCCCCCAGCACCTCCATGCATGCATTCTTCGAGGCAATCGCCTCCTCGCGGGTCGAAATCGCCTCACCTAGCACGTCAATTGTAGTATATATCCCCCGTTTATTCAGCTCCTTCGTCAGATTAACTGCATCACTCAGATAATCCCCCGCAATATACCTGCTCGAAAAAAACTTAACCACCGGTTTCGGCATCAGTTTTACAATAGTAACAATAAATTTATTCAGATAACTTAACATAAAACTCCAAAATTTAACCATGTAAATTACTAAAACCTTCTAAATAACAAAAATTCTCCCGCTCCCATAACAGCTCAATATTCAAGAAACTTACAGGCGAGTCGATGTTACACCCATAAAAAGTTAGACGGAGAGATAAAGAGACGGTGAGCTGGAGAGTTAAAAACAATTAATGACTTCGACGCGTCGAACTAAATACAGCATAGCCACCTCAACAAATCGACAAAACGCCTGTTCCGCTTGCGGGAACAAAAATCCATTTTTTCCCTCTTTACTTCTACCTTACCCTCCCTTCGGCGATTGATAGCTCTTAACCACAGATTTTCACGGATTACACACAGATTCTCACCCCGCTTCACGGGGCAGGCAGATTAACAAATCAACCCTTTTTACTTTACGTTATGAACGTTACAAACGACTCCGACTGAGTCGGAATGATGGCGCAGCCAACTTGACACCTCAACAAATCGACAAATAAACAAATCAACCTTTTCCCGACTTACTTAACCACCATCATCTTCTTTGTCTCAATATAATTTCCTGCCTGCAAGCGGTAGAAATAAACTCCGCTCGATAATCCCGTTGCATCAAACTGCACTTCGTATCTGCCCGAAGATTTCTCCCCGTTCACAATCGTTGCCACCTCGTTACCAAGCACATCAAACAACTTAAGGGTTACATGACTGCTTACACCTGTCTGATAGTTTATCACCGTCACCGGATTAAACGGATTCGGATAATTCTGCGAAAGAGCATATTCCCCGGGGATGTAATCATCATTCACATTCGTCCCGGTTGGAACAAGTTTGGCAACAAAAGCTCCCATAATCACACTGTCCGCATCAAAGAATCCAATACTCGAACTGCAGTAACCGGTGATATAAATATTCCCCTGGCGGTCTCCGGTAATTGCCAAACCCACATCCTCGGCGTTTCCGCCACCTCGCCTTACAAATTTGCATTCCTGACTCCCGGTGTAATAAGCAATTATGGGATCCCAACTATTCTCAACAGAGTGTACCACCACAGTATCAAAGAGAGCGGGATCTGCACAGAATCCGGTTACATAAACCTGATTATTGTCAGGAGTAAATATTCCATGACCCCTGTCATAATCGGGCGCCCCGGCCAGCTTTGCCCACACGACTTCCCCAGCTAAATTGTACTTAGCGATAAAAATATCATGAGAACCAATCGGAGTAAGCTGAACCTGGTCAAAGTATATAATATTGGCTCCTAATCCGGGTTTGGCTGCATATCCGGTAATAAAGCATCCCATTCCATTTGCAGTGGATACAGCCAGACCATAATCTCCGGCACTTCCCCCCCCATGTTTAGCCCAAACACAATTTCCAATCGGATCGTACAGGCAAACAAAAATATCCAGGTTACCGTAACTGCCTATCTGACTAGTCCCAAAAGTGGCACCGGCACTACCTATTGAGCCGGTAATAAACGTATAGCCGTCAGGATCGGTTGAAACCCCCCGGATAAAATCGCTTCCGGTTCCGCCACCGCTTTTAACCCAGATACAATTGCCGGAGGTATCATATTTTGCGAGGAATGCATCGGTTGACCCGTTCACGGATGAAATTATTTTATCGTCAAAGGTGGCACTTCCGCTGTACCTTCCTCCTATATAGATGTGTCCCAGCTTGTCCATCGAGATAGATTCAGAACGCTCTCCCAGAATCCCACCGGCACTTTTTGCCCAGATAAAGTCTCCGTTTGGATCAACTTTTACAATAAAAACATCATCATTGCTGCCGTTACGATTAATCTTCAGGTTTCCGAAAAAGATTGAATCGGAGTCGAAGATACCCGTAACGTAAGAATAGCCGGCGGAATCTGTAACAATACCCAGCGCCATATCTGTGGCATACCCCGTTCCTTTTTTTGCCCAGATGCAATTCCCCTGGGCATCATACCTGGCGATAAAAGGGGATGTGTTATTAGCGTTGGTAGTAAACTTTATTCCCCCGCCAAAATCAATTGAGTGCTTGAATTGTCCGCAAACAAAAATATTTCCGGCGTAGTCGGTTGCAATCCCGTTTCCTTGCGGAACGGGAGCGGTACTGTGCCCCGGCATGCTGCTTGCCCATTTAAAATACTGAGGGGAAAGGGGGGACGTAAGTAAAAAGAAAATTATTAAAAATGGAAAAAGAAATTGATTTTTCATAACGCACTCCTGAAATAATTTTTAAACTTTTTACGGAGAAAAGGATATACCGGGAGTGGTCCGGAAGATTCCCGGTAAATGAATACGGTTTGAGATGAAAGATTGATATTGAATAAAACCAAGCGGAAAAAGGAAATTGAATCACACATCCGTCAATATCCTTAAAATGTTTATATCTGAAATCAATTTATAAAAATAATTATTTAAATGCAACAATAAACGTTTTCATATTTATCAGTTGAATAGTAAATAAATTTTTACTTGCCACACTCGCTTCAGGAACACAATCTGTGCAGCATTTATTAAATTTGCTCCCCACCTTCATCTCTCCGTCCCCTAACCATCAGCCGCAGCAGGCAGTTGCAATGAGTAATTTCTTTCATGACATTGCTTTTTACTTTGCTCCGATGGGTCAGTCCGCCGCGGGCGTATAATCTTTTAACCTTTTTCCCGTCCTTCGACTTAATGATCCATCAACAAATCTACAAATCGACAAAAATCCCTTTCATCAACAAATCACCTGTCCCGCTTGCGGGACCCAAAATCCCACTAACCCCTAAACTCCTTCCACTCCGGCTGGTGAAAAATCGAACTGAAGAAGTTTACTACTATGAAAAATTCATAACTGAACGAAAGTAAAACCGCTTCACGCATGGAAAATCTGTATCCCCATTCCCCCGCAAATCTGCTGCTGAACAGTACGTCAATCCCTGATTTTATTATCGCTGGGATTATGCACCACCAGGAAAGAAAAACGAATACCGGGGAAATTACCATTGCGAGATTAAGCAGATGCCATACCCCAAGTGCCGCTATGTGCCGCGGCAAATAGTGAAATGAGGTTTTTATGTGCCGGCTCCTTTGGGATATGTATTCCTTTAATGTTTCCGTACTGTCCGATTTTACTCCGCTCTCCATCCCCGGCACGTAATGCACGCTGAGTCTGTTTCTGTATGCCTCCCTTAAAAGCAGATCATCATCCCCGCTTAGCGTTTGCAGGGTCTTACCGTATCCCCCCGACTTTTCAAATGCCTTCCGGCTGAATCCAAAGTTCCGCGCAGGGGCTGAGAAGGGGAGTCCCGCTTTCAATAAAAAGAGGTTGAGCAGCCCCGACCTGAAATTTTCATAGCATGATATTTTGTTTATGCTTCCGGTTGTTTGCTTAAATGGCGCCGGTCCGAATATGAAATCCGCTCCCTTTCTGAATCCCCCCCCCATTCGCTTTAACCATCCCCGCTCCACTTCGCAGTCCGCATCGGTTATCAGGAAGCAATCATACAGCGCCTTTTCTATGCACGCCTGCAACGCCCCTCTTTTTGCCGGATATGCTTTCTCTCCCGGCTTTATCAGTAAATAATTCTTTTTTTCTTTTATGAATTCTTTTGTAATTTGATTGGTTGAATCAGTGGAATTATCATCGGCAACGATTACCTCGAATTTTTCTTCCGGATAGTCAAGTTTTTCCAGCGAGGTTAGCAGTCGAAGGATTTTTTTCTCCTCGTTCTTTGCCGCGATCAGTATCGAAATTGCCGGGTGCTCTGTACTCTCCTCCGGCGCTTTGCGGAAAAGCCCGCCAAGGATTAACCCCTTTCCGGCACTGACGCACATGTATAAGCAGCTGATTATGAGATAAAATTCTGTCATATATAGTTATTAAAATCAGGTAGTAATTTAATTAATTTTTGTCTAATTAATGTTAAGAATCTCATTTTTTCTTTTCTTTTTTTCATTCGCCCTTAATGCACAGATCTGGGTGGACCGGTTTTTACCCGATAAAACCAACCTTTACGATATCGCCTTTCGCGATTCTTTGCTTGGTATTGCCGTCGGGGATTCCGGCATTATCCTGATTACTCAGGATGGAGGCGCCAGCTGGCAGTTGCAGCAGGGAATAGCTTTCTGGGATGAATCTCTATTCAAAATTCAATACCTCCCGGGAGCTGCTTACCTGACCGGTTCCTCCTCTGCCAACGGTGGTTTTTTTGTTATCCTTAATCCCGAAACCGGCGACTTTACCCGCGTTGAGTTCCCCTATAAGGAAATTTACCTTACGGATTCTTATTTCGTCTCTTCAGATACCGTATTCGTATGCGGACTTCAGGGGAAATTTCTCCGCTCCTTCGACGGCTTGCAGAGCTGGGAGGAGTTCGAGGATCCCAATAACTTCTTCGCCAATCGCCGTATCCTTTTTACCGATGCCCAAAACGGCTGGCTTACCGGAGGCAGAATTGACCTTATCGGCTTCCTGAAAAATACTACCGACGGGGGAGTGACCTGGACAAATAAACTCCTTACTATTGAACCGATGCTCGATATTATTTACTTGAATGAAGATACTCTTTTCGCCGCCGGGGGGGATCCTGAATATGGGGGATGGATCTATATTTCCTCCGACCGCGGCGAGTCCTGGTCTCTGCAGCAACGCCCCGGTAATGTGATTACCCTGGGGAGCGTTAATTTCGCTAACCGGAAACGGGGTTGGGCTACCGGCGCCGGCTCTGTTCTCTCTTCTTCCGACCTGGGAAATACCTGGGAGTTGTTCAGGGAAACTCCCGAGTTTATTTATAAGTCCTCAATGCGTACGGAACGGAGTCATTGGTTCGCCGGTACTTCGGGCTTCCTTAGCGAGTATATTGATACTTCTCGCACCGATACAACCACCGGCATTAGGGATTTTTACCGGGCTTCGGATAACCGGCGCTTTTCGGTCTTCCCTAATCCCGCTAACAGTCAGGCAACTCTTTCCTTTTATATCGAAAAAAATAGCTTTGTCAGAATAGATCTATATGATATTTTAGGAAGACGGATTAAAAATATCTTTTCGGGTTTTCTTCAGGAAGGCAGCTGCACGCAAAATTATAGTTTTAACGACCTACCTTCTGGTATTTACTTTATCTGTTTGCTTAAGGATACGGAAATATCTGCACAAAAATTTGTTTTAAATAAATAATGAATGGAGTCATAATGGACAAAAAAAATCTACTACTTCAGGGGTTGGCTGTTGCTTTGGTCATTGCACTTGTTGCAGGAGCGACTTTGGTTTATTTCGGCAGCAGGGACATTTCAACTCAAAAACCCAAATCTCAACTCTTTATGGAGAAATTTGGTGACAGCAGGGATAGAACACCTGAAAATCCCTCCTTTTCCGAAGGTGTGATGAATATCAGATTAAACCAGCTTGACGGTGTCAGCGAACCCGTGGTTGCAATTAATCCGGATAACGACGCAAAGATGGTCGTCGCTGCTAACGATTTCAGAATTTTTGGAAACAGTGCCCGGCTGTTCTTTTCGAATGATGCCGGGAATAGCTGGATTCCGGCTCTGGTCCCCCTTTCCGGTCTCTCCAACTTCACGGAAGCTACTGATCCGGCTGTTGCTTACGATGCGCAGGGTAATGTTTACTATGCTATGATCCATTACCAGACTTTCGGAAACGGAGACGGGCTCTTCGTTAATATGTCCGCCGATAATGGCGCTACTTGGAAAAACAAGGCGGTTGAGGTTAAAAGAAATTCCGACGCTACTGTTTTCGAGGACAGACCAGCGATTACTGTGGATAATTCCTCCGGCACGTTTAAGAATAACGTTTATGTTACCTGGACATCGCTCGAAAACGAGAATGGAAGAATTCTCTTTTCAAGAAGTGTCAACGGCGGCGCCTCTTTCGAAAACTATATTGAACTCGCAACCGGCAAGGTTCATACCACTGACGTTAAGGTTGATCAGAATGGCGCTGTTTATGTTGCTTTCTTACTGAACAACAATACTATTGTGGTTAGAAAATCAGTGGATGGCGGGCTCTCTTTCAGTGCACCGGTTACCGCGGCAACTTTTGAGCATTCGGGCATTGCTTATAACAATACATTCCTCCTGAAGCAGAATGGAACCACCGGCGTGAAAGTAAGAAGCTTCCCCACACTCGCACTTCTGAATAATCATGTTTATATCTGCTACTCTGCAAAGAATGCAGGCGATCTTTCCGATATCTTCATGGTTAAATCACTGGATGGCGGCGCAACCTTCAGCGCTCCGGTGAAGATCAATAACGATAATACTGGCTCCGACCAGTTCATGCCAAGGGCTGATGTCAGGGATGGAAAATTATATATTACCTGGCTTGATTCCCGCGATGATGCAAATAATGTGACTATCGCTGCTTATCTCGGCGTTTCGGAAGATGCCGGCGCCTCGTTTACTAACAGACGCCTCGCTACTCAGGATTTTAATCCTTCTTCTATTTTACTGAAAAATTATATCGGCGATTATATCGGTCTGGCTGTTGGCAGGGAAAATATAATTTCCGTCTGGACAGACGGCAGAAATAATCTGTTCGATGTTTACGCCGGAATTATTAAAATGAATCCGACCTCGGTCGATAATCCCGCTGTTGCAGGCGAATTCACTCTCAACCAGAACTATCCGAATCCCTTCAACCCCTCCACGATTATTTCTTATTCCGTCCCCGCTGAAAATCAGGTGACTATTAAATTATACGATATCAGTGGGAAGGAGATTGCAAATCTCTTTAACGGTTTTGTTGGCGCCGGTTCGCATAGTTTTAATTTTGACACAAAAAGTTTAAGGCTTGATTTAGCCAGCGGTACCTACGTTGTGAAAGTACAGTATGGTGAGATTATGAAGTCGATTAAAATATCGTTTGTTAAATAATCAATTTACACAGTAATTTTTACAACGGAGTACAGATGAAAAAACAGTTTCTTTCCCTTTTTCTACTTATTGCTGTATCAGGTTTGAGTTTCGCACAGTTGAAGGATGATGATTCAACCCCTTACTGGTCAAAAATCAAACAGGATGTTAAACAGCCTGAGATGCAAACAGATTATATCTACACCCCCTCGCCGCAGGTTATTAGAAAATATCAGATTTTCGGTACTGAGGCAATTGTATATCCCAACGTTCGCCCAAAGCCTACTACCAATACCACGCAGTCCGAAATGAGCATTGATATCCACCCGACTAATCCGGATATCATTTTCGGAAGCGCAAACGCAACTCCGTGGCCTGTTGCTGGTATTTATGGCACTGGGGTTTACTGGACTACCAACGGAGGTACTGCCTGGTCCGGTTATGATAATCCTCCTTTCGGGACCAACAGCGGTGACCCCGCCGGGGCAATCGGTACCAACGGGAATTTTTATATCGGCTTTATTGACGGCGGCTCGAATGACGGCGGTCAGGGGGTCGCCGTTTCTACTAACAACGGTCAGAACTGGACCCGCTATGTCGTTGGCGCTGCTCCTCCCGGATTTAATGACCTCCTCGATAAAAACCACCTCTGGGTGGATAAAAAAGTCGGCAGCCCTTACGAAAACAGAGTCTATGCCGCCTGGACCGATTTTTATTCAGGAAGCGCTAACAACTACTGCCTTGCCTTCAAATACTCGACCAACAACGGTCAAACCTGGTCAACCCAGAAAAATATAAGCGTTTCTCTTGCAAACTCTTATCTCGACCAGGGGGTGAATATCGCCACCGGTCCCAACGGTGAGGTCTATGCTGCCTGGGCAATTTATCAGGATGGTACGGTAAGCACTGGCGAAGACGGAATTGGTTTTAACGTCTCTACCGACGGTGGCGAGACCTGGGGAACTCCCCGTGCAATTTATTTGAAATCGAATTTTGGCATCAGAGGTACTCTCTCCAGTAAAGCAGGCATAAGAGTGGCTTCCTTCCCCTCTATGTCGGTTAACAGAAACACCGGCGAAATTTATATCGTGTTTCCTCAGAAGGGGAACGTCGCTCCCTCCGGAAACAGTATTGATATCGTTATGATTAAATCAACGGACGGTGGTGCTACCTGGACTACCGGAACCAGGGTGAATAATGATCCGACAAACAACTCCAAGGATCAGTACTATCCCTGGTGTACTGTGGATCAGTCCACAGGTGCTCTGCACGTTGTCTTCTACGATAGCCGCGATGTACGTAATGACAGCGCCGAGGTCTTTATGGCTTCTTCCTTCGACGGCGGCTCTACTTTCGAGAATTTTAAGGTTAGTGATCAGAAGTTTAAACCCAAAGCTATCTCCGGCCTCGCTGGTGGTTATCAGGGGGACTATATCGGAATTACCGCTCTGAATAATGTTGTCTATCCTTACTGGTGCGACGATAGAACCGGTATTTACCAGGGCTGGCTTTCTAAAGTCGTGGTCGCTACTTATCCCTTAAATCCCTTTAACCTCACGTCACCCCCGAATAATGGAACGCTTACCTCATTCCCAAACTCCTCCACTCCTAATATTATTTCCTGGGATACCGCTTCGTCAACTGCTACATACAAGATCATTATCGGCACCCCTCTGAATCCGAGAATGGTGGAATTGCCTGCCGGCTCAAATGTTTTTACCCTCACGAACGGTCAGCTTGACGCTCTCCTTGCTTCACAGGGGGTTAATGCAGGTGACTCAATCTTTGCAATCTGGGACGTCTGGGCTTACCGTAATAACGCTCCCCAGAATGATTCTCTTAAGTCAACTAACGGTCCCTGGAATATTATCCTCAAACGCGGTAAACCGGCTCTTATTCCTTTTAATCTTCTTACCCCCGGTGATAATTACACGATTGTTACCTCCGTGTTTAATAATACCCCCGTTACTATCAGGTGGAATCGCTCCGGCGAAGGGGTTAATTATAAATGGAAATTCGGTACATCCCTCTCTAATGACGGGGAATCTAAAGCAACTTTGCTCGAACTTCCTTCCGGTAATGGAGGTTTTGATACTTCTATAACTCTTCTTAATTCTGCCCTGGATGCCGTACTCGCCGGAATTGGCTTGCAGCCCGGGCAGTCAAGTGTTGGGCAGTGGACTGTTTATGGTTACAGCGGTTTTGACTCCCTGAAAGCGATTCAGTCCTTCAACCTCACTCTGCAGAGACAGGCAAAGGGGAGTGTGCTCCTCGTTTATGATTCGACCTCAACAAACGGTCGGGTCAGCAAAGATTCCGTCGCAAATATTCTTGGACGCCAGGCGGTTACTTTTGATCTCTTCAATAAAGGGGGGCAGACAAGTACAAATGTTATTTCCTTAAGAGGATACGACAGGTTGATTTGGCTGGGCGAGGGGACAAGTGTTATGTCCGCTGTTCAGAAGGATTCGGTTAAAGCCTACCTCACGAACCCCGGAAAGAATAAATCAAAGTTGATTATTTTCTCCGAGGATATCGGATATCAGCTTGGCAGGTCAGCCTCCTCCTACTATGACCTTGATTTTGTTAATAATTATCTTGGATTCAATTTTGTTCTTGACCGTCCTTCATCAGGCGGTGCACAGGCACTCACCTGGGATTACATGCCTTCGGTAACTAATCATAAGGACAGCACCATTGGCACCTGGCCCGATGTTCTTTCGGTATTTAACAGCGCAAACGGTAACGGGCTGGTGAAGTTTAACGACAACTCCTTCAACGCTGTCGGCATGTCTAACCTTACCTCCACTGTTGTGGTTTGGGGCGTGGATATCGAATCGATGCGTCGCTCTTACTTCAGCCCCGACACCGGATCCGCTCAAGAAAGAGCTGTTTACTGGGCTTTGAAGTATGTTGACTTGAGCGGTTTTATTCCGGTTGAGCTCAACTCGTTTAATGCGAATGTGGACAATAACCTCGTCTCTCTAAACTGGACTACCGCTACAGAGACAAACAACAAGGGTTTTGAGGTTCAGAGAAGGTTCAAGGATCAGCCCTTCTCGGTTATCGGGTTTGTTGAAGGTAAGGGAACTATCTCCGATCAGCAGGATTATATGTTCATTGACAAGACTTCCGTATCGGGTAAGTATTTCTACAGGTTGCGTCAGATTGACCTCGACGGAACCCAGTTCTTCAGTGATGAAATTGAAGTGGACGTAATTGCCCCCGTTCAGTTCTCTCTTGAACAGAATTATCCTAACCCCTTCAATCCGGCTACTACTATAAAATATGCAGTGCCGCAGGATGGGCTGGTTAATTTATCGGTATATAACATGCTTGGCGAGAAAGTCGCTACGTTGATTAACGAGGTTCAGATTGCCGGGCATTATGAATTTAATTTGAATGCCTCGAAATTTGCTTCGGGAATTTATTTCTATCGGCTTGAAAGCGGTAAGAATATTTCTATCAAAAAAATGGCACTGATAAAATAAAATAACGTAAATTTAATTTATTTGCCGGAGATACTGTGAAACGTATCTTCGGCTTTTTTATATGAAACCGGGATACATAAATCTCCATAAATCTGGTGAACTCGGGCGCCGAAGCCTCCGGGCGATGTCACTTCTTTCAGATTGCAATGTCTGTCCGCATGCTTGCGGTGTTAACCGCTTGCTTGGAACTGCAGGGAAATGCTTTTCAGGTGAGCTTCCAATCGTTGCATCCTATACGCGGCACATGGGGGAAGAGCCCGTAATCAGCGGCTATAACGGAGCCGGTAATATTTTTTTCGGGAATTGCAATATGAAATGCATCTACTGTCAGAATCACGAGATTAGCCAGGACCGCAAAACAGACTGCTGCAGCGAAATTGGTTTTGAGCGGCTCGCAGAGATCATGCTGGAATTGCAAAGCTCCGGGTGCCATAATATTGGGCTCGTCTCTCCCTCTCACTTTGTTCCGCAAATTCTCAAATCCCTGGATATTGCCGCCGGTCAAGGACTTGAACTCCCCCTGATTTGGAACAGCAACGGATACGATTCCCTCCAAAGCCTGCACCTGCTCGACGGGGTCATTGATATTTATCTCCCCGACTTCAAGTACGGGGACGATGATTATGCGCTGGCATACTCGAAAGCTCCCGGTTATTTCAGCATCACCGGGGCGGCAATCACTGAGATGCACAGGCAGATGAAAGGCGACTTTATCATCGGCGCGGACGGAGTGCTCAAAAGGGGTATGATTGTCCGCCATCTCGTGCTGCCGAATGATCTCGCTGAGTCTGAAAATATTTTTAAGTTTCTGGTTGAAAATATCGGCACAAACATCCGCATCTCTCTAATGTCCCAGTATTACCCTGTTCACAATGCAAACCGCGAGATTCTTTTATCCAGAAAGATCACCGGACGCGAATATGAAAAGGCTGTTGAGCTGCTTCACAGGTATGGTCTTACACAAGGCTGGATTCAGGAACTCGAAAGCTGTGATTATTACCGCCCCCAGTTTATTGCAAATCGTGACAATCCCTTCGGAAACTGAATTTTTTCCCCTTTTTTTCCTGCTTTGAAATTCTAAAATATTAACTATTTTAATAGTTAAATTTTATTTTACTTTTCACAAAATCGAAGTATTGTAATTATGGAATGGATTATTCTCTTTCTCTGGCTAGCGATAATTAACGGAGGACTTGGCGGTCAGTACATCCTGAACTGGATGGGAAATCAGCCCAAGTATGTTGGTAATCAGCCTGTTGGTGTTTCCGCAGGGGTTATGACCTGGTGGCGCGAAATCTCCAAGCTCCTTTGGGCTGCCGTGGCTGTGATTATTGAAATTGCCCGCGGTAAGGAACTCAAGTATTTCTGGCCCGGACGGATTTCAATGATCACTATTGTGATTTGCGCTTTCACGGGAGTTATTGAAAATATCGGCTTCTTCTATCTTCCCAGAAATTATTCCCCGCATCTCTATGCACCATACGTAAACCTCTATCTGGCAATGCTCCCGTTCTTCGGGAAATTCCTGTTTGATGCGCAGGTCAGAAAAGAACATTATATAGGTATATTTCTGGTGATTTCTGGACTTATAGTACCGCATATTCCTTGGGTGCTTGGTCATACGGTTGATGCAAATTCGGTACTTGACCTGAATGCAATAATCTGGATTATCATCATAAATTGTTGCCTCTGTTCACAACAGATTCTGAATAACAAAACCGTTCAGACTGCATTTAAGGGCGTGGGTCCAAACGCACTGGTTTTATGGCGGGAAATCTGGAAGCTTCTCTTTATAAGTTCATTCCTGCTCATTATTCCCCTGATCGCAACTTTGTTTCAGGTTCATACACCCGCTGAGATATCGAAAATTAAATTCGAAAAAGCTCTTACTCAGTTAGATGCCGAGGATCAGGAATTTATTAAACAATATTATACTGCCGATCAGGAAGTCTTCAGGATCGCCTCCAACCTTTCGGAAGAAACAGAAAGTAAAATAGAATCCGTCCTTAGGAAAACTGACCACAACGGATTTTTCTCTCTGTTTGAGGGAAGTCTCTTCCCCGATAACTGGTGGCCGATATTGTTCGTTGTGGCAGCTGGTCTGACCGGGTATATTTACAGTTTCGGATTCTTTAAACTTTCAAAATACTCCGCTCATTACTGGGTGCCTTATACCAACCTCTGGCTGGCTGTCCTCCCATTCGTTATGCTTGCCTTTGGTAAGGATGTTACACTTTATCAGATCATCGGAGCAGTGATAGTTACTGCGGGACTTATCGTTGGTGTCTCTGACTACGGTCGTCATAAAGTTGAGGAGATTGAAAAAACCCATAAATAATAAGGCTCTGTAACCGGGAATGATTTATTTATTTGCAAGGTGGATTGACGGTTCTGCGGCAGATCCGTTATGCATGGTTTTTCCTTGCCGAACTTTCACTCTGCTTTGTCTTATTTATAAATATGAATTATGCCTGAGTGAATAATCTTTAACATGAAAGAAATGATTATGAAACGTCTCTTGTTAGTCATCTCGTTTTTATTCCTTGTCACAAATGTGCCAGCCCAGGAGGAATCCGGGTCAAAATTTAGCGCAGATGCCGGCGCTGAGCTTGTCAGCCGCTATATCTGGAGGGGCTTCGAGTGGGGGGGCAACTCCCCTGCAATTCAGCCGTTTTTCTCAATCTGCTACAATCTCTCGGATTATGGTATCCTTGAGTTTGGTGCCTGGGGCAACTATATGTTCCAGGGGAGCTTCACAGAGAATGACTTTACTCTTAAATACTCCCTGCCTACTGAGAAATATGGCGTCTTCTCTTTGCGACTGACTGACTATTTGTTCCCCTATCTTAACGTCTCGATAAATAATTTTGAGGGGAACGGGGATGGTGCCCATACGCTCGACGTTACGCTGGAGTATGAAGGTCCGGAAGAGTTTCCTTTCAGCCTTCTCTTTTCCCAGCTTGCATACAACGATTATCCTGATTTCAAATCATTCTACACGGAACTCGGTTACAGTTTTACGATTTCCGAAATGACCAACAAGCTCTTTTGCGGCGTGGCTTTGGGTCCCAGCGACTGGAATTCAGTCATGACCGATAAACCCGAGCTCATTAACCTCGGTTATGAAATAACAAAAGGGATCCTCGTCTCTGAGGCTTATATGGCTTACGCATCGGCCGCATTTATAGTTAACTGGCATTTGAAGAGTTCTTACCTGGTCTTTAAACTTACTATATAAAAAGATGACAAATAATAAGTTTTGCAATAGTGTACTAAATTATTCACGCCTTCTTACCCGTGAGGTTTTTATTGGTGACCTCCCCCTGGGTGCCGGAAATCCTATCCGCATCCAGTCAATGACCACTACCGATACCATGAACACAATCGCCACAGTCGAGCAGACTATCCGGATGGTTCAGGCAGGTTGTGAATATGTGAGGATTACTGCTCCCAGTATTAAAGAGGCGGAAAATCTCGGCGTGATTAAAAAGGAATTAAAGCAAAGGGGTTATTCAGTCCCCCTTATTGCCGATATTCATTTTACTCCGAATGCCGCCGAACTTGCTGCACGCCTGGTTGAAAAGGTTCGGGTCAATCCCGGTAATTATGTTGACAAGAAGAGGTTTGAAACTCTGGAATATACGGACGCTGAGTACGAGGAAGAGATTGAGCGGATTAGAAAACGCTTTTCCCCGCTTGTTAAAATTTGTAGGGAATATGGTACCGCCATGCGTATCGGCACAAACCATGGCTCTTTGTCTGACCGTATTATGAGCAGATACGGCGACTCTCCTTCGGGAATGGTGGAATCAGCTCTGGAGTTCGTCAGGATTTGCCGTGATCTCGATTATCACAATATCGTCCTTTCAATGAAAGCAAGCAATACAAAAGTCATGGTGGAAGCCTACCGCCTTTTGGTTTACCGAATGAAGATAGAGGGGATGAATTATCCGCTACATCTTGGGGTTACTGAAGCCGGCGGGGGAGAGGATGGAAGAATCAAATCTGCTCTTGGAATCGGCACGCTGCTCGAAGATGGTCTGGGGGATACTATCCGCGTTTCGCTTACTGAAGACCCCGAGTTTGAGGTTCCTGTTGCTAGAGCGATCGTAAACCGCTATAAGCATCGCACCTCGGAACCTGCACTCCCCGTCACGATTAATATTGGCACGATTAACAATTTTTCTCCCTTCGATTATCAGCGCCGGCAATGTGCGTCATTAGCCGGGATTGGCGGGGACAACGTCCCCCGCGTTATTGCCGACTTCTCGGCTCATAGGGAACTCACCCTCGATGATCTGAAATCTGTTGGATACGAATATCATGAGCCAACGGATAAATGGTATGTGAGTGATTCTGCTCCTGACTTTATTTTCCTCGGCACGTCGGAATGTAATATCCCTTTGCCCACTACCCTCCGGCTGATTGTCGATGCCCACAAATTCCACTCCTTCACAGCTTTGGACAGCGTTAAGGTCTATCCATTTTACTCCTCTCCCGGTGAGTTTGCTAAGAGAGTGGAAACCGGAGCATTCTGCAATTTTATTTATGTGGACGCTGCTGAAGCAACGGATGATTTTATTCAACAGCTCAAAAGGGATCATCAGGCAGTACTGGTCGTTGGTGCCAAAAGGGATCACTGGCTTGCTACTGTTAGGAGTCTCTTTTTCCGCCTCCTTAATGAAGGACTTGATTTGCCGGTTGTTGTGAAGCGGGATTATCAGGCTCTTGACCAGGAAGATTTCGTACTCTATTCATCTACTGATTTTGGGGGACTGCTTGTGGATGGATTTGGTGACGGGGTTTGGTTAGCTCACAACAGCATGCTTAAATCCGACATGAACAGGGTGACTTTTGGAATTCTCCAGGCAGCAAGAGTTAGAATATCCAAGACGGAATACATCGCCTGCCCATCCTGCGGACGCACACTCTTTGATTTGCAGGAGACCACTGAGATGATTAGGGTACATACAGAGCATCTGAAAGGGGTAAAAATTGCTATAATGGGATGCATCGTAAATGGTCCTGGGGAAATGGCGGACGCTGATTATGGATACGTCGGGAGCGGTCCCGGCAAGATAACTCTCTATAAAGGAAAGGAGATAATCAAACGAAACATAAACTCCGATGTGGCGGTTGATCAACTGATTTCACTGATCAGGGAAGATGGGAAGTGGGTGGACAAGCAGAAATAATTCTGGCTTAACGGGCGATAATTTATCACTGTGTCCGGTTTTTTTCGGCTTAATTTAATTATTTTACCCGGGGTTGGAGCAAGAAATAAAAAAGATTTGCGTATTTTCCCTGAAACTGTTATTTTTACAATATGAATGCAAAAAAATATCTGATTAGGAAACTACTAATTGTTACGCTCGGACAAACGAAAAAACTAGAACTTAAAAAAAGAAAATGAAATGCACCCCAAATAATAAGGTGCATTTTTTTTTGACCTCGTCCGTATTTAGGACGTGGCTTAAATTATGAAGATAAACGAAATTCTTAAACATATTGAAGATTGGGCTCCGCCGGGGATTGCCTGGGAAAAAGATAATCCCGGAATTCAGGTTGGATCTGCGGAGGCAAGAGCAAGGAATGTACTTATCTGCCTTGACCTCACCCGGGAGATTGTTAAGGAGGCGGTCTTAAACAAATGCAACTTAATTATCTCTCATCACCCCCTTATTTTTAACCCCATCCGAAAAATACAAATATCTGACGACCCAACTTCCCAACTTATCGAACTGCTCATTAAAAACAATATCACTCTTTATAGCGCCCACACTAATCTTGATTTTTCTAAAAATGGTGTTAGTTTTCAACTGGCAAAGACTCTTGGTCTCAAAAATATCAGTTTTCTTAAAGCCCTTGGGGAGAAGCTAGTTAAATTAGTGGTTTTTGTCCCTGAAGATAGTGTTGAAAAGGTTTCGGAGGCGTTATTCAGTTGTGGCGCCGGGATTATTGGCGAGTACACCGGCTGCAGTTTTAAAACCAGAGGAAAAGGTACTTTCCGACCGTCAGAATCAGCTAACCCCGCAATAGGTAAAAGAGGCAAGTTTGAAGAGGTGAATGAAATCCGGCTTGAAGTAGTTGCAAATAGTTGGCAGGTTATGGGAATTGTTGACGCCATGAGAGATGCCCATCCTTACGAGGAACCTGCTTATGATATTTATCCGATCAGGAATCCTTCCACTGAATTTGGATTTGGTGCGATTGGTGAATTGGAAGAAGGAAAATCAGAGAATGAGTTCCTCGATTTGGTATGTGCTAAATTGAATGCAAATGGGTTAAAGTTCTCCCCTTCAATAGGCAGGCAAATAAGAAAAGTAGCAGTTTGCGGCGGATCGGGAAGCGAACTTCTTGATCAGGCGATTGCGTGCGGAGCTGACGCTTTTTTAACTGCGGACGTCAGGTATCATACATACTTTGATGCACTTGGTAAGATTTTACTTATTGACGGTGGGCATTTTGAAACAGAGGTTCTTGTGTTCCCGGAATTAAAAAGATATATTCAAAAGTTTTTTAAAAGGGACAAAATTTCAGTGAAAGTATTGATATCAAAACATCTTCATAGTCCCGTAAAGGTTTATAATTATTCAAAAAGGAGTAAATAAATTGGTTGAGAAACTAAAAACATTATATAAATTGCAGCGGCTTGATTCACATCTTGATAAACTGGAGGAGCTGAGAGGTGACCTGCCATTAGCCGTTAAAGCTCTTGAAGAGAGACTAAACGATATGGAAAGAATACTGGAAGCCAAGCAGAAGGAAAAAGAAGACTCGGCAAAGAAACGGGAAAGCAATGACGATGAAATTCGCACACTGAGCGAAAACCAGAAGAAATATAAGAGTCAACTATATTCTGTAAGGAACAACAAGGAATACGACGCACTTACTAAGGAAATTGACCATACTGATACGAAGATCAAGAAAATGGAAATGGAAAACGATGCTTTGGCAGATTTCAGTAAGCGTGTTGAAAATGAGATTGAGGAACTCACTCCCCTTATCGATAATCTCAAAGCAGAAATGAAAGAAAAGGAAGCAGACCTTAGAACCATTATCAAGGCAAACGAAAAAGAAGAAATAAAACTAAGGGAGATCAGGGCCAAAGTTGAAGTGAACGTAAAGAAACCTGATTATTCGCAGTACATACGCATCAGGAAGGCGAAGAAGGGAACTGCCGTGTCCGTTGTAAAAAGGGGTTCATGCTCAGGATGTCACAATGTCGTTCCTGCTCAGCGTCAGCTTGAAATTAAGAAAAATAATAAACTCTACACCTGCGAGTACTGCGGCAGAATTCTGATCTCGGAGGATATTGCTAAAGAAAACGAATAAAATCTGTTCAATTTCTGACTGAATTTATTATATTGTGATCAGTTAATTAATTTTTTTCGTTTTTACGGAAAACATTTAAAAATTTTAATAAAAAATATAAGATCATTTAGTTGCGAATGGGCAATTGCCGGATGTGAATCCGGAGGAAAGTCCGAACTCCACAGAACAGAGTGCCGGGTAACGCCCGGGCAGCAATTGGGTAACCGGTTGTTGACTGACAGTACCACAGAAAAAATACCGTCCCGTTAATCGGGATAAGGGTGAAAAGGCAGGGTAAGAGCCTACCGCTGCTGCAGTAATGCAGGAGGTCCTTCAATGGAGTCCCCCATGGGATCATGGTAAACCACACTCGGAGCAAGATCAAATAGGAGTATTATTTCCTCAAGGAAACGCAGTGGTTCGCTGTGATTAATACTCGGGTAGATTGCTTAATCCTTTCAGTAATGAAAGGATAAGATAAATAATTGCCGGCTCCGGTTTTCCGGAGCTACAGAATTCGGCTTATAGTTCGCAGCTAAATTTCTTCAGAAAATCATTCTATGCAAGAAAAAATATGGAACATCAAAGAAGTTGATGACCTTTCTGAGGTGATTTATCTGGCTGATTCCCTTAATGTCTCGGAGCCATTAGCAAAGCTCCTTGTCATGAGAGGAATTAAAACCTTTTCCCAGGCTAAGTCCTTTTTCAGACCTTCCCTCGATTCTCTTTACGATCCCTTCATTATGGATGGAATGTCCTTAGCTACTCAACGGGTGATTGATGCTTTGACTAATAAACAGAAAATTGTGGTTTACGGGGATTATGATGTCGATGGCACGTGTTCTACTGCTTTATTGGTAATGTTTCTTAAGGAACTTGGAGCAGATGTCGAATACTATATCCCGAACAGAGTTAAAGAGGGTTATGGAATAACTGCTTTGGGAATTAATCTGGCAAAATCAGTCAATACTTCTCTCATGATTTCGGTCGATTGCGGAATAACCGCAAATGAAGAGGTTAAGTATGCAAATTCTCTCGGTATTGATTTTATTATTTGCGATCATCACCAGCCTAAAGATCAATTGCCGGAGGCTCTGGCGATTCTTGATCCCCTTAAACCATCCTGCAATTATCCCTTTAAGTATCTTTCGGGAGCAGGAGTCGCTTTTAAGTTGGCTCAGGGAATAAGCGATCGGATAGGAAAGAAGGATCTTCCTTTGAAATATCTGGATCTTGTTGCCTTGGCCGGAGCGGCAGATATTGTTCCTCTTATTGATGAAAACCGGATACTGGTGAAGGAAGGAATTGACCAGATTAATCATAGCCCCAGAGCTGGTATCGCATCGCTTATTCGCTGGAGCGGGATGGAACCCGGAAATCTCTCCAGCGGACACATTGTCTTCACACTTGCACCAAGAATTAATGCCGTTGGACGGCTTGGTGATGCCAATATAGCCGTGAAACTGCTTATGACCACATCCTCGGCTGAAGCCGAAAATCTTGCAGGTATCCTGGATCACGAAAACCGAGAAAGAAGGAAGATAGATGAGGATACGTTAAATGCTGCGATTAGTATTGTCGAAAACAAAATTGATTTGAATGATAGTCTTGGAATAGTCCTTCATGAGGAAGGTTGGCACCCGGGTGTTATTGGGATTGTAGCTTCCAGACTTGTCGAGAAGTTCTACCGCCCGACAATAATGCTGACAACAATTGATGGGGTTGCCAAAGGTTCAGCACGCAGTATTTCTCAATTCAATATGTACGATGCTTTGAAAGAGTGTGAGGATCTTTTGATTCACTACGGCGGTCATCAGGCTGCGGCAGGCTTGGCTGTTGAGATAGATAAACTGGGCGAATTCCGTGAACGCTTTAATGAGATTGTCCGCGAAAAATTCAAAAACGAAGAGCCCAAACCATATATAGATATCGATACAAAAATCAGAATGGCAGAACTGACACCCAAATTCAGACGAATAGTTGATCAGTTTGCACCTTTTGGTCCCGGTAATCTTAGACCAACTTTCCTCTCTGAGAATGTCGAAATCGTAGGCACTCCGCGACTACTGAGCGGAAAGCATATTGCTTTTGTAATCCGCCAGCATGGATGTGAAAAGGTTTTCGATTGTATCGCGTTTAATTTTAGCGAATACTGGGAGAGTTTATCAACTCATCGAAGTACAATAGATATTGTCTTTGGAATGGATAATATGCAAAGGGATGGGAAAATCTATCCCCAGTTCAGGATTAAGGATATTAAGATAAATTAATTTACAGGAGTTGAAAGATGTCCGGTCACTCAAAGTGGGCAACCATAAAAAGAAAAAAAGCCGTCGCAGACTCCAAGCGAGGCAAAATGTTTACGAAATTAATCAAGGAAATTACGATTGCTGCCAGGGAAGGGGGAGGAGACCCCGGGGGTAATCCCCGTCTTCGCCTTGCGATTGATAATGCTAAGGGAATGAACATGCCCGCTGATAATATTGATCGCGCAATAAAAAAGGCAACCGGAGAACTTGAAGGGGTCACTTATCATGAGCTGAATTATGAAGGATATGGACCCGGGGGAATAGCAATGATGATAGAAGTTGCTACAGATAATAAAAACCGGGCTGTCGCAGAGGTCAGACACATCTGCTCAAAATATCACGGATCGCTTGGTGAATCGGGTTCGGTTGCATGGATGTTTCAAAGAATGGGAGTGATAATCATAAACCGTGGAAATTCTTCCGAGGAAGAATTATTGGAAACTATCCTCGAAGCCGGGGCAGAAGACATGACGACAGAGGAAGAATTTTTTGAAGTGAAAACAAACCTGGAAGATTTTGAAAACGTTCGTAGAGCATTGGCCGGAAAAAACTACGAAATCGAAAGCGCGAATCTCCAATGGGTGCCCAAAAATCTTGTTAAGGTTTCGGGAGATGCTGCCGAATCAATCATTCGACTGATAGAAGCACTTGAGGATAGCGACGATGTTCAGCATGTTTTTTCTAATGCCGATTTTGAAGTATAAAACAAATGATAATTTTAGGAGTTGATCCGGGCACTCTCAGAACTGGTTACGGTATTATATCAGTCGCTCAGGGAAAGACCATCTGGATTGCTTCAGGTACTATCAATCTGGTTAAACTTAAAACCCTCCCCGAGAAACTTAAAAAAATCTATTTCGAACTTACTGATCTGATTGAAAGGTATAATCCACAGGAGTTTGCTATCGAAACAGCATTTTATGGAAAGAATGTCCAGTCAGCTATGAAAATTGGCTATGCCCGAGGTGTGTCAATACTTGCTGCGGTTAATAAAGCAATATTTATTTGTGAATACAGCCCCAGGGAAGTAAAAAAATCGGTTGTGGGAACAGGTGCAGCCTCAAAGGAACAGGTCAATTATATGGTCAAATCAATCTTGGAGCTTGCGAAAGGGAAAGTTGGCATGGATGAGAGTGATGCCTTGGCAGTTGCACTTTGTCATTCATTCCGTATAAAGGGGATTTCCCGGAAATCGACAAGTTGGAAGTCGTTTGTTGAAAAATATCCTGAAAGGATAATACAATGATTGCATATTTGAAGGGTGGGATTCTGAGTAAAAAACCCGGAAAGATTATACTGGATGTTAATGGAGTCGGGTACCTTGTATTAATTTCTGCAAATACTTTTGACCAAATAGCACAACTTGATTCGGTGGAACTTTTCATTCATACAGCAGTCAAAGAAGATTCAATTACCCTCTTTGGGTTCAAGAGTGAAAATGAAAAGATGATGTTTGAACTCCTGATTTCCGTCAATGGTGTCGGTCCTAAAACAGCCCTCGGGATCCTCTCGGGAATAAATGTGGATGACTTGAAAAGGGCTATTATATCATCAGACCTGAATCGCATCTCAATGGTTCCGGGGATCGGAAAAAAATTGGCTGAACGCCTGGTTATCGAATTAAAATCCAAAATAGATATGGTTTATGAAGAACCAGGTCAAAAGAGAATTTATTCGGGTAGGTCAGAAGCAATTTCTGCCCTGACTGCCCTTGGATTTAACTTCAAAAATGTTGAGCTGGTGATAAAAGAAATCTCAATTAATGAGTCGGATCTTTCTGCAGAAGAATTAATAAAAAAGGCTCTGTCCCGGCTTAGCAGTAAATAGCTAAATTATTTCCGTTTCAAAGGACGCAACATTAGTTATCTCACCATAAAGTTTATCCCCCTTTACTACTTTTGAAACTCCTGAAGGTGTACCCGTAAAAACAAGGTCTCCCTCCTCAATAGTCATGAAAGAGGATATGTACTCAACTATCCTTGCCGGAGGGAAAATCATTTTGTTAAGCTGTTGACGCTGACGAACCACGCCGTTGACTTTCAGAGTCATCCAGTCCTCCGGCGATACTTTGTGTTCTTCCTTCGCCAAAAAATCAGAAACCAGCGCGGACATATCGAAGCATTTGGCGGTTGTCCAGGGCTGCCCTTTCTTTTTCAAATTATCCTGCACGTCCCGTAATGTCATATCAAGCCCCACACCATATGCGATGATCGCTTCCTCTGCTTCCACAGCATTTGCATCTTTGAGTTTTTTGCCAATCAGCAAAACCAGTTCAATTTCGTGATGCATGTTTTGTGAGTAGGCCGGGATTTCAATCGGGTGTTTGGAATAAATAAGTGCAGAAGCTGGTTTAAGAAATATAACGGGGAGTTCAGAAGGTTCGTTTCCAAGTTCCTTAATATGCTCAGCATAATTTCGTCCAAGACATATAATCTTGCCTACTGAATACTCTTTATTTTTGTTCCTGATTTTTATAGTTTTCATATTGTGTCCTTTATGTTAGTCAATTATTAGTGAGGTTAATCCAAATCGAAATGAGTTCTCTTCTCGGTGATTAAGCCGCCATGCAAATGAGAAGCGAATTGGGAAAACGCCATGTCCTATGTTAAAGCCTGCTTCCCATAACGGTTTTGTATATGTTTTTACCCGATAAGGAAGGATTTTATGGCTTGGATAACTAATATCGGAATAAGCGCCGTTTACAAATACTGTCGTTTGCAGATCAAGGGTTTTTAAGAAAGGTATTCCGCTTAAACGGAAAAGTTCATCGTACATATTGTACTCAAAAAATGCAGTAACTTTTCGGTCTCCCAGTGCCGAATTAAATCCAAGTGTTCGAAGAGTGTTTTCACGGGCAATTAACTCTACGTTTCCCGGTATATCAAACAGCATTTGATAAGGAAGGGAACCTGTGGTATAAAGCCCATCCAAAAGAAAGCTAAGAGTCGTTCTGCTGAATAAGTTGATAGAGCCCTTAAGCTCTCCGTTCCAGGAAGTGAAATCAAGACCGCTGGAAATTAAATCATTTTTTGAGTGAAGTACATCCGCAGTTAATTGCAGATTTAAAGATCTTGGCGTATTAACACGTCTTCGGAATTTCCCGTCTTCAATATACTTTCTTAAATCAATTGTTAAACCAAGTTGCAGATAGTTTAGGCGGGTCTCGTATATCAAGGGATTATCTCTGAATGCTTTATCCTTAGAGAATATTGAAAAATCACTATTTTTGAAGGCTGTATTATCGGTGCGATTGTAAAAACCCATAAACAATTTAAGAATCGGGAACACTTCTCCCGACAGCTGAATTTCGAATCCCTTTTTGTAGAAATAATCGTTGAAATCATATTTGTCCAACAGACACATTAAAGTTGAGAAAAATTGAGAGTAGTCTTCACTTGTTGAAAAGAGTTTTTCCGTATGATTATAAAAGCTTGCTTTTATTTCGTATGTTCTGTAATTACCCGGTAAAAAAGAAGTTGAAAAAAAGTATTTGAACTTTTTATCATTAAATCCGTATGAGAAGGATAGCTCGGAATTACTCCGTTCCTCAAACCCATCGAAACTGCGGAAACTGAAATCCAGTGAATGCCCTTCCACTCTATTAAAGTGATAAAGTGAAAGTGGACTGCTTATTGAAAAATTAGGTGACAAAAGTACACGAGGTGAAAGGATTGAAAAATTATCTGCAATGGAGAATGGTACATTTTGCTCGCTGTCAATTTTTTCATAGGCAGTCATTTCTTCTTTGGTTTCTGGAATTCTCTGCATCGAACTCCAGTAAAGGGAGTCTTTCTTGTCCGCATCAGTATTTACGGTAATAATTGCCATGTTAAAAATATCATCATCAACAGGATGGTTGATTTTATAGTTGTAGAGAATTGAGTTTACCTGAAACGAAAATTTGATTAGTCCCAGTATTTTTGCCGTAACCATAAGATGATAATCCACAGGCATGAGTATCCCATCCTCAGCGGTATAGAATTGCTGATATATCGAAATTGTGTCTAGAAGTCCGCCAACGTTAGCCGCTTTGTTCAGATTAAGTTCAATTCTTACCATTTCGTAAGTTTCGGCAGTAATATAAATATTCCCGATAAATCCGGGATCGAGTGGGTCATCCGGCGTCATAAGCAATTTATAAACCGGTTTATTGTCAATCGCAAGTGTATCAACTATCATGAAATAATAATAGCTTAGCGCATTTTCTGCAAGGGGACCGTAAATATTCCTTCCGAAAAAATTAATATCATCTGAATAAAAATTAAGGATTATTCTCCCTCCTGTCAGGATATTAATCGAGGAGGGGAGATTGGCGGTCTGCTTCCTGGCGGTTATCCACTCTTTATAATTGTCTGGTTTTTTAAAGTAGCCAATGCTCTCATTTTCCAGAATTCCGTTAATTATCAATTCTGCTGTATCCAGGCCGGTTTCAATAGAAATAGTGTTTGATGAGGCGGTAACTTCCTGATTGGTTTTTATTATCCCCTTTGTATAAGCAGTGAATGAATAACTGTTAAGTCTTGCGTTCCTTTCATTTTTAACACGGATGGCATTGCGTATTATATTATTTGCTGGATTTTCTCCCGGAATCACAGTTACCTCAGACAGATCAACAAAAGAAGGGGAAAGACGTAAAAGTACTTCGGAAATATTATTGCTAACATTAATCTGAATAGTATCCGAGACAAATCCCATGTAAGAACAAATAAAAGTATAATTTCCTTTTTTTAGTCGGATTTCAAACACCCCTTCCGGATTAGTTGCAGTACCAAGCCCACTATCGCCGAGCCGGATATTCGCATATTGCAGAGGTTTTCCTGTCTCAGCGTCTATAACCTTTCCGCTCACATTAAAGGTTTGTGCGTTTGTTAAGTAGCTAACCAAACAAATGAAAAAAAATACTCGGTAGTATATCGAAGCCATTAAGAAAAAAAAGTTTGTTATTGCCAACTAATTCATTAAATTGAGTTCAAATTTAATACACATTTATAAGATTTTAAAGGAATTATATGCGATTTCTGAATTTTTTCACACTATTATTTTTATTTCCAATGCTTCTGACCGCACAGGATACGGATACGGTAAAGAATTTTCGCGAAGGTAAAGAAATACTTATGAAATATATCGAGGCAATCGGAGGTGTTGATAACTACCTTGCAATTAAAGATAAGAAAATTGTAATGGAAGGAAAAGTACAGGGCATGGATCTTTCAAGTGAAATATTCTTCAAAGCTCCTAATAAATTAATGCAAAGAACAACAGTAGCCGGAATGGAGCAGATTATCTTATTTGACGGGACGCAAGGATATCAGAAAGGTATGAATGGAGAAGAGGAAATTACCGGTGATGCGCTTGAAATGCTTAAACTCGAATCATCCTCCGAGGCTCTGGTTAATCCGGACGAGTTTGGGATTAAATACACTACGAAGGATACCGTAACACTGGATGGCGGTACGGCGTACAAAGTTGAGAAAACTTATCCCTCCGGAAATTCGAATATTGAATACTACGATATTGCTACAGGACTCAAAGTCAAGGAAGAAAGGGCAGTAGAGACTCCGCAGGGAGTATTAAACCAGGTTGTTTATCTTCAGAATTACACTGAGGTGAAGGGAGTAAAACTCCCCTTTAAATTAATCCAGGAAATTGCAGGAATGAAAATAGAACTGACTGTAAAAACGGCTGAGATAAATGTCGGACTTAAAGACGCTATTTTCATGAAATAAGGGCAGCGATAATTTTGAAAAACAAAATAAAGGTCTTTGTCTCGGATCTGGGAAATGTACTGATCCCATTTGACTATAATGTTCCGCTGAAAAAAATCAATGATCGCTTTCCAGGATTAGGGGACCGGTTTATGCAAATGTATCGCATTCGATACGAGGATCACAGGAATTTTGAAAAGGGTATTATCAGTGAAAAGAATTTTATTTCCATGCTGATGAAAGGATCGGAGTTCAAATTCAGCGAGGAGGAAATTTGCCGTCTCTATTCTGAGATCTTTTTGGTGAACACAGAACTTGTTGCTCTGCTGCCTGAAATTAAAAAGCGTTATAAACTTGTGCTGCTTTCAAATACAAATTCAATCCATCAAAAATATGGATGGGGTGGATACGACTTTCTGAAGTATTTTGACAAACTGATTCTCTCTCATGAGGTTAGGTCCGTCAAGCCTGAAGAGGCAATTTACCGAGCTGTGGAAGAGTGGAGCGGAGAATCCTCTGAATCCCACTTTTTTATTGATGATATTCCTGCCTATATCGAAGGGGCTAAAAAATGCGGCTGGAGCGGCACTGTTTATTCAAATGTGCCTGACTTACTGAACGAGTTGAAAAGTAAGAATATTTTATAGGTTCGTGTAAAATTAGTAAAAAAAGGCTGCCCCAAAAGGCAGCCTTTCTCTTTTGAATTAGGGTGATTGCTAATCTTTGAAACCGCAGGTTTTATGTGTGCCGTCGCAGAATGGCTTCTTTGAACTCTGCCCGCAGCGGCAAAGATAAACTTTTTCTTTGGTATCAAGAATTTTTCCGTCTATTCCTGTAACTGTAAATTCACCATCCACAATAATTGGTCCGTTAGGGACCAGGCTGATTTTCGTCTTCTCCATCTGAGCTTCCTTTCTGTTAGTTTATAATGCTATATTTATTCAGCAATTATCTCATCTCCGTTTGAGTCATCTTCAGGAACTACTTTGGCAATGTCAGCAATAGAATCGCCTTCAGACAATCTTATTACGCGCACACCGGACGTGTTCCTTCCCATTACTCTCATTTCCTTAACAGCCTGCCTGATTACCATTCCCTGAGTTGAAATTATCACTAGTTCATCGGAGTCGGTAACATCCATCATTGCAATAAGTTTGCCAACTTTGTCGGAAGTCTTCACTGTAATAACTCCCTTGCCTCCGCGCTTGGTGGTTCTGTAATCATTAATATCAGAGCGTTTTCCAAAACCTTTTTCGGTTACTACCAGAATAGTTCCCTGACGTTTTATAACCAGCAAACCAACTACGATATCTCCCTTGGAAAGCTTTACTCCTCTTACACCTGTTGCAACGCGGCCCATATCTCTGACTTCTTTTTCGTTAAAACGGATTGCGAATCCATTCCTTGTTCCAAGAATAATTTCGTTATTTCCGTCAGTAAGCTTAACGTCAATCAGTTTATCACCATCATTAATATTTATTGCATTAATCCCTCCCTTGCGGACGTTCCCGTACGCTGAAAGGACTGTTTTTTTGATTGTACCTTGCTGTGTAACCATAATAAGATACATGGTATCCAAAAACTCTTTTACGTTTACAAAGGCGGTGATCTCCTCATCCCTTTCTTTCTGGATCAGGTTAAGAATTGACCGTCCTCTTGAAGCCCTGCCGGCTTCCGGAATTTCGAATACTTTAAGCCAGTAGCATCTTCCCTTATCCGTAAAGAAGAGTATATATTGGTGCGTTGATGCTATGAACATATGTTCAATAAAGTCATCATCCTTGGCCTCCGCACCTATCACTCCTTTCCCTCCCCGTCCTTGTCGTCTGTAACCGCTTACGGGAAAACGCTTGATAAATCCACGATGCGAAATTGTCACTACCACATCTTCTTCCGCAATAATATCTTCAATCGAAAATTCTTCGTAATCATAAATTATTTCGGTTCTTCTTGCATCACCGTATTTTTCCTTCAATGCAAGCAGCTCATCTTTAATTATAATATTCCTTTTTTCTTCACTTGCTAAAATGCTCTTCAATTTCTCAATTAGTTTAATAGTTTCCCTGTATTCATCTTCAATCTTCTTTCTTTCAAGTCCTGTAAGTCTCTGAAGCCGCATGTCCAGGATAGCTTTGGACTGGATTTCAGAGAGTTTGAACTTCCTCATCAGGTTATTCTTTGCGGTTTCAACATCCCTTGATTTTTTGATTACCTCAATAACTTCGTCGATATTATCCAGGGCAATTATATAACCCTCTAAAATATGGGCTCTTCTTTCAGCAGCGTCAAGATCAAATTTGGTTCGTCGGATAAGTACTTCCATCCTGTGTATCAGAAAATGCTGCATCACCTCTTTAAGGGTCAGCGTTTTTGGTACCCCGTTAACAAGTGCCAGCATAATTACGCCAAAAGTCGACTGCATCTGGGTATGCTTGAAAAGCTGGTTGAGGACCACTGGGGGTTGAGAATCCCTTTTAAGCTCAATTACCACGCGCATTCCATCCCGGTCCGACTCGTCACGAAGATTTGAAATGCCGTCAATTTTCCCTTCCTTGACTAATTCGGCTATCTTTTCAATTAGATTAGCTTTATTGACCTGATAAGGGAGTTCGGAAATTACAATATTTTCTCTTCCATTCTTTAATGTCTCGATATTGGCTTTGGCACGGATTACAACCCTGCCTCTGCCGGTAAGATAAGCCTCGCGCACTCCCTGGTACCCGAAAATAATTCCTCCGGTCGGGAAATCTGGGGCTATCACATGCTTCATCAGTTTCTCAATTGTGATGTCAGGATTCTTTATAAGCGCAATAAGACCGTCTATAACCTCTCCAAGATTGTGGGGAGGGATATTAGTTGCCATTCCGACTGCGATGCCGCTTGAGCCGTTTACAAGTAAATTCGGGAGGTATGCGGGGAGCACTGTTGGCTCTTGAAGGGTGTCATCAAAATTGGGTGCAAAATTAACTGTATTTTTATCAAGGTCCCTTAACATCTCCTCGGCAATTTTAGCAAGTTTTGCTTCCGTGTAACGCATTGCCGCAGCCGAGTCTCCATCAACAGAGCCGAAATTACCCTGACCTGCGATCAGGGGATACCTTAGTGAGAAATCCTGTACCATTCTTACCATAGTATCATAAACAGCAGAGTCGCCATGCGGATGGTACTTTCCTAGCACCTCTCCCACAATCCTTGCAGATTTCTTGAATGGTTTATTGAAAGTCATTCCGAGTTCGTGCATTCCAAAAAGAACACGACGGTGAACGGGTTTCAAACCATCCCTTACATCTGGAAGGGCTCTGGCTACGATAACTGACATTGAATAATCAATATAAGAGGACTTCATTTCCTCTTCGATTGTAATAGGTACAATTTTATCAAAAAAAGTTGTTGACATATCTTAAGCAATATTAGTGTTATATAAAAAAATTAAATATCGAGATTCCTTACGTATTTCGCATGGCGCTGAATAAAGTCCCTGCGCGGTTCAACGTCATCACCCATAAGCACTTCGAAGATCTTATCGGCTGCCGAAGCGCTTTCTACCGAAACCTGGAACATGGTTCTTGTTTCGGGATTCATTGTTGTTGACCATAACTGATCGGGGTTCATCTCGCCAAGTCCTTTATAACGGTTTATCACGATACCACGGGTTGGGGTTATCCCTTCTGATTCTTCTTCAGTAGTTAAAATAACATCTTCCTTCCCGTTTGATTTTATCCGTTTAAGTATATCGTCCCTCTCAGAATCGTCGTAAGCAAAATATTCTTCTTTCCCTTTCTTAATTCTGTACAACGGGGGTTGTGCTATGTATACTTTCCCTGAGGTTATCATCCCCCGCATATACCTGTACAAGAAGGTGAGAAGAAGTGTACGGATATGACTTCCGTCCACGTCAGCATCGGTCATAAGGATTAATTTACCGTAACGGGACTTTGAATCATCGAACTCGTTACCAATGCCCCCGCCAATAGCCGCTATGATGGACTTAATCTCGTTATTCTCAAGAATCCTATTCATCTTGGCTTTTTCAACGTTGAGTATTTTTCCTCTTAGTGGCAGAATAGCCTGGAATCTTCTGTCACGTCCCTGTTTTGCCGAGCCACCTGCGGAGTCCCCCTCAACAATGTATAGTTCGCAATGTTCAGGATCAGTAATGGAGCAATCAGCAAGTTTACCGGGCAGCTGGAAACTATCTAGGGCATTCTTTCGTCTTGTTAAATCTCTTGCTTTACGCGCGGCTTCTCTTGCTTCGGCAGCCCTGACGCATTTTTCAATTATCTTCTTACCAACTGATGGATTCTCTTCAAGAAACTCCCCGAGTTTCTCATTCACCAGCGTTTCAACCGAGGATTTTGTTTCGCTGTTTCCGAGCTTTGTTTTAGTCTGTCCTTCAAACTGCGGGTCCATAACCTTAACGGAGATTACCGCCGTTAATCCTTCGCGGAAATCATCACCTGTGAGATTAATTTTACCATCCTTAATCAATCCGTTCTTCGTTGCGTAGTTGTTAAGCGTTCTGGTCAGTGCGGATTTAAAACCAACAAGATGCGAGCCTCCCTCGTGAGTATTAATATTGTTCACATACGAAAAAATATTCTCGCTGAATCCTGCATTATACTGGAATGCAACCTCGATCGGAGTATCGTCTTTTTCACCCTCTATATAGACAGTCTTGTGCAAAGGATCCCTGGCTGCGTCAACGTACTTCACAAACTCAACCAACCCCCCCTTGAAGTGGTAGGTCTCTTCCAGCTCCTCAATCTCATCCTTGACAATTATTGAAATATTTTTATTCAGGTAAGCAAGTTCCCTCATTCTCTCAGCAATAGTATCGAACTTGAACTTGGTTGTTTTAAAGATTGATTTATCCGGCATAAAGGTCACTATCGTTCCCGAGGTGCCTCTCTTATACATTCCGACTTCCTTAACCTGAGCCAGGGGGATTCCTTTTTTATACTGCTGTCTGTATATTTTCCCGTCACGTTTAACCTCAACAGACATAAACTCCGAAAGAGCATTCACAACTGAAACTCCCACGCCGTGAAGACCTCCTGAAACCTTGTAGCTGTTCTTGTCGAATTTACCCCCGGCGTGAAGCACAGTCATAACAACTTCCAGAGCCGATTTTTTCTCCTCGGGATGAATATCAATTGGAATTCCGCGGCCATTATCTTCCACGGATACTGATCCATCCTTGTTAACTATTACCTTTATCGTATCGCAGAATCCGCCAAGCGCTTCGTCAATACTGTTGTCCACCACTTCATTAATAAGATGGTGAAGACCTCTTGCGCTCACGTCGCCGATATACATTGCCGGACGTTTTCTTACCGCCTCAAGTCCTTTAAGAACATTGATGCTCGCGGCATCATAATTACCATTTCCATTTTTTGTTGTGTTGTTTGCCATTATTACCGAACCTAATTTATCCTAATAAAACTATTTTATTAATTCTTTGCGAACCAAAGAAGTTGTTGATTCTTTCAATTATCTCTTTTTCCTGAAATTTTAATTCATTCCTCAGCGCTGCGTTTTCCACCTCGAGATGAAGTGCTTTCTTTTCCACTTTAACCGCCTCCACGCGATTTAACAGATCGGGAAATATTTCGAAAAATCTTCCGATCACTTCCCCCCGCTCAATAGCTGCGCGGAGTTTCGAAAGCTCGGGGGAGGTTTTTAATATCTGTGCAATTGATACAGGTATTTCATGCATAAGTTGCAGTCCCGTTTTGTATGTTTATAAATAAATTGTCTTTACTTTTATCCAACAGGGATACGTTTGAAAAATCCGTCATGGTTACAAACGTTTGTCCGAGCTCATTCAAATGTTCCGAAATTGCCGACGCTTTTTTTGCTTCAAGTTCTCCGAAAACATCATCAAGAAGGATCACAGGAGTCCTGTTTAGTTTATCTTTAAGAAAAAAATACTGCCCGAACCTGAGCGCAACCTGGAATGTTTTATGTTCACCCTGTGAGCCAAAAATCCGCAAGGGACTGGAATTCAGCGTAAATATAAATTCATCCCGGTGCGGTCCAACCAGATTGACCTCTCTCTTAAGCTCGTCATTGCGCCTTATTTTCAGAAGTTCATGGAACTTGTCCTGAATTCGCGAGTCCGCTATCTCATCAGAAATTCCGTTTCCCAGATAAGTGTAACTGATTCCGGCTGCGTCATTTCGTCCGGTAACTGATTTAAAAGCATCCGAAAAAAAGGGCATAAATTCCCTTACAAAATTTTTTCGTGCGATTATTATCTCGCTCCCCACAAGCACCAGTTTCTCATTCCATGCATCCAGTTCCTCCATCAGGTCTGTTCTTTGCGAGAAGCTAATTGTACCAAGCAGGGCAGATCGGTTTTTCAGGATTTTCGCATACTCCATCAGATTCATCAGATACCTGGAGCCGGCTTGTGAAATAACCGAATCAAAAAACTTCCTCCTGTCTGCAGGGGTTCCCTGTGTAATTGCATGATCCTGAGGAGTCAGCAGTACAATTGGAAATCTGCCGATGATATCTGAAGTTCGGGTGACGGATTTATTATTGAGGGAGTAAATTCGTTTGTTATCCGCAGTTGAATAATAAATTCTAACATTATCGTCTGTAATATTGCTAAAAAACCCCTCAACGGAATAAAAATTCGACGTAAACCTTAATAGTTCAGTATCGGATGCGGCTTTGAAATTTTTTGTCGTACACATAAAATATATTGCCTCGAGCAGCGAGGTCTTTCCTTGTCCATTCCCCCCGATTAAATAATTTATACTTGGAGAGAAATCAATTTTTGCGTCTTTATATAATCTAAAGTTATTAAGCAGCAGGGAATTCAAAATCATAATTAAGAGTTCAGACGCACCGGCATTAAAAGCATGAACAAGTCCTCAGTTTCCTTCTGCTCCTTCGGCAGAACAATAACTGCTTTAGTCGGACTATTGAACTTAAACACGACGGTTTCGGAATCAATATGATTCAGCACCTCATTGAGGAATGCAGTATTGAATCCAATACTCATCGGCTCTCCGGTGTACTCACATGGAATTACTTCCTTACCGCTGGATCCCTTGTCAATATCCTCAGCGCTTATCTCAAGTTTATCCTTGCTTAAGGTAACTTTTGACTGGTGGAATGTTGATGTCGTAAACAGCAGCATTCTTCTGACCGCAAAATTCAGCGCAGCCCTGTCAATCATAAGTAAGTGCTCATTAGTCTGCGGAATAACCGCGTTGTAATCGGGATATGACTGCTCAATCAGTCTTATAATCAGGGAGATATTGTCTACATCAATCTGAAGATGCGATTTCTCAAGATACATGTTAACTTTTTCATCGGAAACGATCTTCGGAATAATTGAGTTTGCCCTTTCAGGGATAATGTACTGTTCAAGTTCTTCAAACTCAAAATTCTTTGAAAGGTGCTTAACCAGTCTATGACCATCGGTAGTTACCACCTTCAAACCGTCGGGCGAAAGCTCCAGCAACATACCCTGCATAGCGGGACGGATATTATCCTTGCTGACTGCAAAGGAAGTCATATCAATCAGTTTCTTAAGATGAGCCCCTTCGATAGTCAGCGTTCTCTTTGAACTGACTTCAGGTATCTTCGGGAAACCGTCAGGGGATTCAAATCCAATATGATAAACGCCTTTATCTGTTTTTAGTTTCAGGCGTTTATTATCCTGAATTTCAAAATTAATAGTTGTATCCTCTAGAGCCCTTACTATGTCGAACAACAATTTAGCAGGAACAACAATTTTTGCATTCTGGTCTGCATCAACATTAATATAGGCTGTGATAGTGATATGCAAATCAGTTGCTGTCACAATCAATTTACCATCGGCAACCTCTAAAAGGAAGTTTTCGATGATAGTTAATGGTGTCCTCTGAGGAACAGCCGGAATCACTTTCGCAAGCAGTTTTTCTAATACTTTACTGTTAATGTTTAATAGCATAAATATCTCCAAGTTTAACATGCAAAAATACTGAAAATAAGGGTGATTTCATAGAAAAAACTATTAAAAATAAATAAAAAATAAAGATTTTTATGTTGATTGCAGAAACGGATTCAATCCCGTTTTTTGTTTCAGAAGCCGGTTTTTCTCTTAATTACTATGAACGAAACGTCGTCATTAAACTGTCTGTCGCCGTTCCATTCTTTCATGGAAGAAACTAGCCTGTTTATTAGTTCTTCCGGTGATAGATTAATCCCGCTTTGGATCACTTTCTTAAGCAAACCCGAGTCGCGTATCTCATTTTTTTCGTTAAAAAGTTCGCTGAAACCGTCACTCATGAAAAGCAGAGTATCGCCGGATTCTATAAGAATTTCATTTTGCTCATAAGGGAATTCTAGAAATCCCCCCAGCGGCATGCTTTTCAGCACTATTTCATTAATGGAACCGGTGGAAGCTCTGAAGTGAATAAACGGTGGCATCCCCGCATTACTGTATATCAAACGTTTGTCGCTTAGTTTGTATGCGGATAAAGCCATATAAAGATTGTGTAAGTTCATTGATTTAATCGCTGCATTGAACTTTTTAATTATCTCAATCGGCTCAGATTTAGGCGCAAGAACAGAAAACAAACTTTTAGTAGCCGCCACCATTATCCCTGCTTTTGCTCCATGTCCGGTGGCATCACCCAGCACAAAAGTCAGCTCGCCCTCATTAAGATAGAAGTCGTAGTAATCACCCCCCACTTCAGTAGCTGTTTGCATATATACGCTTATTTCATATCCCTTTATGTCCGGTATTTTCTTAGGTAGAAAAGCAAGTTGCTGTTCCCTGGCAGATTCAAGTTCCTCTGTCTTTCTCTGATTATCAGCCTCAAGAATCCGCTTTTCAACTTCTCGCTCCCTTAATTCCCAATCCTTTTGCATACTTATTTCCATTTGCTTTTCCAGCGAATGATTGGTTAGAGCAAAATCATAGGATAGGGAAACTGACATTGCAAGAATTAATGCAAGCAATCCTATTCCATAAACCATCGTTAGTCCCCACAACGTGGGAACTATATCAAAGTCCAGAAGAATCTGATACACTATTGAAAGAAGCAGAATTATAAACGCCCCTGAAATCATCAGATTTATTTTCCCCGTCATCTCCTTCCTTCTGAAGAAGATAAAAAGGTATTCAAACACCGAAGCGGCTAACAGGAAATAAAGCGTGTAACCGACTCCCTCAGAGAAATCCAGCGCTCCCCAGATACCAACGGCCACCGAAAGAGCCAAATAAAAATATCTTCTTTTCGGAAGCCTCTCGTATATTCCCGAATATCCGGTCAGAATTCCAAAGTAAATGGAAACTGCTATTGAAGGAGCAACCATGCGGTAAAACAGGATTATTGTTTCAGGATCCGTTGCAATGAACTTCTGAATATTGCAATAACTCAATGAAGCAAAACCCAGCAAACAAATCGCATAATAGAAGTTCTGAGTTGATTTCCTGTAAAACCAGTAGAGGAGAAGATGAACAAAAAAAAGTATCAGCGGTATAAGTGTGTACAAAGCCTGATATATTGTGCTTAGTCTCACATCTGCAGCTATCCCGCTCAATGCCCTGTTGATGTTGTTTATTTTTATTGAAAAACCCGAATTAAAGCTAAGACTTTCGTGATAGTCTTTATTCAGGTTTGCATATTTTACAGCTATGTACTGATATCGCTGGTTGAGAAAAATCAATCCGAACCAGTCACGGTTTTGCTTCCCTTTATAAAAAGTAGGAGATGCGGAAGGAACTCCGGTGTTAATTACTCTTACCCCGTTAAAATATACCTCCGACGCTCCCAGGTGAGTAATATCAACCGCAAAAGCTTTTCCATAAATTCCTGAGTCAACAGTAAGTTTCATTCTGAACCAGCCGAATTTAGCATTGCTGTTCTTTGGAAAATTTGCGGTAGCAGTTTGTTCCCAGTGAGTATCGTCATAATCAGGCGAATGGAATGCGGTAGAGTCATAAGGAGAGAACTTCCAGTTCCCGCCGATTTCCGTAGGGAAAGAATTATCAGAGATAAAATTCTGTGTTAAGTAAACTCCGCCGTCAACTATCCTGCTTCTCCAAATCCTGATTCTTACATTTATTACCGTATCCTTCTCAACATTCAGTACGGAGTTATCCGGAATATTACCGCTGTCATCCAGTGCCTCGGTCATCCAGGAGCCAAGTGTGAACTTGTATTCAATCTTGTCATCCTTGTCAAACGAAAAAGTGCCGGTAAATGTAGAGTCGTTAATTCTTTCCAGATTCTTTTTATTGGCTGTCCATTCACCAAGATTCCTCCGGTTTCCGGCGATATAGAGTTCGTTTATGCCATCTTCTTTGTTGACCACAACGTTAAAAGTGACTTTGACCTCATCACCTCCCAAATAAGGCTTACATCCGAAAAAGGCAAATATAAGCACCAAAGCAAAAAGGTTCTGCAGTTTTAGTATCTTATTCATTATTTTCTTGACAGTACACAACAAAACAAATTAAACGAAAAATGTATCGGCGAATAATTACTATTATTAAAATAACGTAACAAAAATACAAAAAATGGAAAAATATTTATCATATTTATGACAAACGGAATTTTTTAAGGACTGTAGATCGAATAAATTTTTGCTGATTATCTGTTCCGGTACTGGGCGAAAGGGAAGTTTGCACGAAAATCAAAAGAAACCCAATGCAACTTTAAAAAGTGGTTTTGCGTCGGAAATGTTGATTTCAAGCCAAAACCGACATTTCTGCAACTTTGCAACTTTTTTTCTTAAATACAACTCGGAAAACAGATAATAGGTAACAGATAAAAGGGGGCTATGCAAATCTTTCTTTTATATCCGCGAAAATCTGCCGAATCCGTGCTATCCGCGTTCTATTCCTTACTATTAATGGCCACCTATTAGCGGTGCATGAAAATGACCCTCTCTTCACTGTCTTCTAATCAACAAATCAACGACTTAGCGAATCAGCCTCTTTCCCCCTTCCCTTCTGTTCCCCTTCCGAACCTTCATCCTCAAAAAAAACGCTGTTTTTAGCCCATTTTCGCACTTTGACAAAATATACACAATTTTGACATTTTATACATAAAGCCCCTATAACTTGCCTCTGCCTTGCCTTTAACTTGCCTTAAAATTTCCCCTTATATCTTCTGTCCTCCGTCTTCTGTTTTCCGTCCCCCAGGTAAACCCTTCAACAACTCAAAACCTCCCCTGTCCCGCTTACGTAAACAAAATCAATATTTCCAACCTTCGACTTTCCCCCGTTTCAGGCGAAAGGCATTTTGTAAGAAATCCTAAAATTATTCTTATATTAACAAACAGGAATTTGTTTTACAGTTTGAGTTTAATAGATTGTAAGAAAACAAATATTACTTTATAAACTGAAACAAAATCTTGTAATGCAACCATAAAAGCAAGACAAAAAAGAAGCGATGAAAGGTTAGAAATATTAAGCACACAAATTAATGTTTACTTTTCACAACGGTTCTTTCTCCACAAATACGGTTCATATTTTTTGGGATTCTTCATTATTCCAAAACAGAGTCTGGCAATGTAACGGGCAATGGTATGTCTGGCATTGTATTCGGCTAATCCATTCTTTATCAGTACCTCGTAGTATTCGCGTACTGGATTATTCCCTCCTATTGCTGCCAGAGCTGCTGTCTTATAGGCTGACTTCAGCACTCTGTTATACCGGGTGTTTCTTCGGCCATAAATTCTGCCACCACTCTCCTTGGCATGTTTTACCAATCCACAGTATGCCAGATACTTACCCCCGTTTTTGAATCTTCTTGGATCTACTGTCATTGCCAGTATCTTTACTGCAAGTATTTCACCAATACCGGGAATGGTTTTCATAAACCGTAATCGTTTATCCCGTTTACAAAATATTGATATTTCTTCTAAATATTTTTCCTTTACTTCAGTATACCCGTTTATTAGTTTGTCCTGACTCTCCTGGATTAACTTTTCAATTGTCTCCTTTGGTAGTTCTTTGGTTTTCTTTGATTTCCCATTTTGAGCTAAAAACCCCGCCCTTTGGTTTTTTAGTCTTACACTCTGACTGATAATATCTTCATATGAACTAACCAACTTACGCAATTTGTATATGTTCTCAGTTGTGTGAAATACTTCATGCAACAATCCTCCCTTCAGAAGCAGACAAAGTTTTTTTGCATCTATTGGATCGTTCTTTGCTCCGTCTCCAAGCAGTCTGTTTTTATACGGATCACAGATGATTATCTTTTCGATACAGTCATAGAGTTCTACGTATAACCAGTGCGCCGGTGTACTTTCCTCTATTGTCAGTATCTTTGTTCCTTTAATCTTGTTAAGATGTTCTTTTAGGCCACTCAGATTTGCCGGTCCTATTGTGATTTTTACTTTATCCGGGTTTTTGTTGCTTATTCTGGCTATGGCCATACTCTTTTGTGACCAGTCTATCGCTATATAGTGGTCATAAATTATTCCGGTTTTTATTAATTCAATTTTTTCTAAATTTAAATTAATAAATCCATTATTTGTAATTTGCATTTGCGGTCTCCTTTCATTTTTATGAGTTGTCAATTTAATGTGTCTTTTTCACATTTACACCATAAAAAGAAAGTTAGACCGCTTTTCTAATTTAACGGGACGTTTAAGAGCTATAAATCACCTGAGATGCTCATTTGAGAAACGGATAAATGGATATTCTATGGATGACGGCGAAGCATAATGACCATTAATGACCGTGAACCGAAATAACCTTCTCAATTCAGGCATCTGTCTTCCGTTTTCTTTTGATTTAACCTCTTGATCTTTTAAGCTTTGTAAATATTCATCCATCCACATTTATCTATATTAAATGAAACTGCTAACCTGAAACGTGTGCTATGATAGTTTGAAATAAAGCAGTTTTTCTTTTGAAATACATTTTTTTTATTTATCTTTGATAATCGAAAACATTTGATAAGTACTTTGTATTTAATTATCGGGGGTGTGGTGAAAATATTGTTATGTAAAATTTTGGATAATTAAAGAAAAACTTACTATTTTATTAATAATTTCAGGAGTCCGATATGAGATATTTGATGAATGCTTTTTTAGTTTTTTTTCTTATGTTCCTTTTCACTCCAACTCTCAGCGCCCAGGTTTTTGAAGGTGTCTGGAGTTGCGATTACGCCACTATTGATGACCAGCCAAATGCCACAGGCTATAATACCGCCGCTGTAGGAGTTATAAAACCTAATACATTTGTTGCACTTGTTACTAATGACGGAAGTTGCTATCTGGTTGGCTATACTAACGCAGATTCCGTTAATGGGAGAATGGGGTATTATGCTTATGGCACAGATGGATTATTTACAGTCTGGGCAAGCGGTTTTGATAACGTTCAGCTGGTTGAGGCTTATGACCTTGCAACCTCGAAAGATTCCCTTATCTATGTTGCCAATAACGATCTTGAGAAGAATGTCCTGGTTTTCAAAATGTCCGCCGACTCGGTTGTCTCAACCGATTTCAGGATGACTACCGGTACAGATTCCATATTCGCAATTGATGTGGATGAACTCGGAAGGGTTTTTGTAACTCAGCGCGGCGCAAATCTTACTGACGGAAAGGTTTTGGTCTTCAATAATATCGCCGGAGATCCTGCCTGGGGTGGAACCCATGCCTCATTACCTCTGACTGAAATCACCATCCCGGGTGCAAATGACCTCAGGGGCATAACCGTTAACAATGAAGGGACGGTTATTTATGCATCTGATTACACCACAAAGAAAGTATACTGCTATACAGGTAATCCCGCAACAGGATATACGCTCTACAACGGATTTGATTTCACGCTTACGGATAAACCTCTTTCGAATAATAATGTGGATACAATTTACCCCGGTCCGCTTGGCTTAAAGTACATGGCAACAAAGAATATACTTATGGTTGCCTGCGCACAGATATTCAGACTTGGAGTTGGGTATCAGTATTCAAGAGTATATTTTCTTAATCCCAACACAGGCGCTGTGCTGGATACTATTGATGCCGCTGCATGGAACTTTGCGCAGACGGGGGGGTTCAGTACACGTCCTCAGGGAACTTTCGGAACTGCTTCGGGATATGCTTCGCTTTACAGTTGCGGATATGATGATAATTTTGACGTTTATACGGTATCGTATTATGGGTGGACCGTTGATAAATGGTCGTTCAGCGGAACTATCCCTGTGATCCCATTAACCATTCTGGGGCTGGAAAAGACTGAAGACATAATCCCAACTGAATTTTCATTAGCCCAGAATTACCCTAATCCTTTCAATCCAACCACTACTATTGAGTTCGGCGTAACTGAAAATTCGATAGTGAATCTTGAGATATATAATGTAAACGGGGAACTTGTAACGGAATTAATAAAATCGTCGTTACTTGAAAAAGGTTCCTACAAGATGACCTTTGACGCGTCTAAGTTATCTTCAGGAACTTATATTTACAGGTTGAGAGTAGGGGAGAGACAACTAACAAGAAAGATGACATTGGTAAAATAGATATTTCTGTTAATCAGAAATGATAAAACCCCGGTCAGTAAATGGCCGGGGTTTATTTGTTAAAGGAATTTATACCATTTTTTCAACAGGGAATACGAATGCGTGAATTCCTTGTTTTTCGGCAAAGGTATTTATTTCTTTTACCTTTTCCAGCAGGGGGTCCACTTTGTCATCATCAATTACCGTAAGAATTACGGAATTCTGACTAGGCCAGATGTGAGTGCCCAAATGGGGTTCGCCATCAACAGAACCTTGTCCGTGGACATTCAAAAAGCGGGTATAACCCCTTATGCCAAGTCCTTCCAAAGCGTCATTAACTTCTTCTGTTATTCCATGGTTAAAAACAATCATTACTGCTTTCATATTTGCCTCTTATTCAATTTCTTTTTTAGTTTTCTTCAATCTGGTTTCGGTGATTGAGTAGAGCACAGGAACCAGAATAAGGGTTATCAGTGTTGAGAAGAAGAGTCCGCCGATGGTGGAAATTCCAAGCGGGCGCCAAGTTTCGGAACCGTCTCCGGAACTTACTGCCAGGGGTATAAGTCCAAGCAGGGTTGTAAAGGTTGTCATAAGCACGGGGCGGAGCCTGTTGCGTCCTGAATAGATAATTGCTTCCTTTAGTTCTAGTCCTCTTGCGCGGATAATGTTGGTGTAGTCAACTAACACAATAGCATTCTTCACGACAATACCTACAAGCAGCACTGCCCCAAGGAAGGAGATAATACTGAAGGATATTCCGCTTACAAGGAGACCGACGATAACCCCCGTAAATGCAAACGGAACCGAGAAGAGTATTATGAACGGATCGAGGAAAGACTCGAACTGTGCCGCCATAACCATATATACAAGTATAATACTCAGGAGCAGGAGAAGCAATAAATCCCCGAATGTATCGGTTTGCTGTTCAATCTGTCCCGCATACTCAATGGTAGTATTAGGAGGCAGTTCAAGTTTGGATGCGTAGGCTTTAATATCCGTGGTTATCTCGCCAAGGGAACGTCCCTGAACATCAGCCAAAACGGCAATTACGCGTTCCTGTTCTTTTCTCTTTATTGTGGCAGGGGAGTAAGCCTGAGTTATCTCTCCAAGGTCTTTTAATCTTACGGTAGTTCCCATCATGGATTTGATTGGGAGATTCTCTATGTCTGTAAGGGTTCTTTTCTTTTCAGGGGGAAGGGAAATGAAGATATCGTACTCATCCCCGAGTTCGCGGTACTTTGTTGGGGTTATGCCGTAGTAGTTATTACGCAAAGCTGCTCCCACCAGTGCGGTGTTCAAACCATTAAGGGAAAGTTTAGTTCTGTCAAGGGTTATCTGAATTTCAGGACGGGGATCTCCAATGTCGATTCTGACATCACGGGTTCCCGATATGCCGGAGATATGCTCCATAAGATTATTTGCGACCAAATAAGATTTATCGAGGTCGGGACCAATAATGTCAACCTCCACAGCTGCTCCTCCCGCGCCAGTAAGGAAGGACATTCCTCCCGCGGTGTTTATAGTGAAGGTCTTAATTCCGGCAATCGGTGCAAGTCTTTGACGGAGTGTGTCTGCCATTTCGAAAATAGTTCTGTTTCGTTCAGCAAGTTTTGATGTCCTGATCTGGAAGCCCGCAAGGTTAGTGCTTTCATTCTGACCGAAGAGGATAGAACTGAAGCCCATATCGTTAACACCTGCGCGGACTGACATAAAGAGGACTTCGGGGAACTCGGATTTAATTATTTGCTCGACTTCCTTGACGTATTCCACGGTTTGTTCAAGGTTTCTGCCGGGTTCAAGCTCCAGAGTCACACTGAACTGGGAGGAGTCGGACTTTGGCATGAATTCGGTTCCGATAAAAGGGAAGAGCATAACAGTTCCAATGATCAGACCAATTGCTATAAAAATAACCGACTTTTTATGGCTCAGCGCCCACCCAAGGATTGAAGCATAGAGATTATCCACTGAATTGAATGCCTTTTCCATTGAATTATCAAGTGTTTTAATCAGTTTGTTCTTAATCGGTTTTTTATCTTTTGTAGAAACTAAAAATTTTGAAGACAGCATTGGAATTAAAGTAAGCGCAGCGAGCAGTGAAACGAGAATCATTACCGTTACAAGGAAACCAAGCTGATTGAAGATAATTCCGGCAATACCACCGATGAAGACCAGCGGGAAGAATACTGCAACGATAGTAAAAGTTGAGGCAGTTACTGCAAGTCCCACTTCTGAACTACCGAACACTGCTGCTTCGCGTGGTCTTGCCCCGCGTTCGACGTGATGGGAAATATTCTCGAGAATTACTATAGCATCATCGACCACCATACCCACTGCAATTGAAAGGGAGGAAAGGGAGATAATGTTAATTGTGTTTCCAGTAAAGTAGAGATAGATGAAGGCACCAATAAGCGATACCGGAATTGTAAGGATGATGATAAACGTTGCCCTCCATTGCCTCAAAAAGATAAGGATTACGAAAACAACGAACACACCGCCAAGCAACACTGCCTCGGTAAGGTTATCTATTGACTGAATGATGAATTCGGATGAATCCTGAATTATTTCAATGCGTACATCCGAGGGGAGGTTTTTCTGTAGTTCGGCAAGTTTGGCTTTAACGTCAGCAACAACCTGAACGGTGTTAGCGCCGGATTGTTTCTGGATTATCATCTGAAGCCCACGTCCTTCGTTGAGGCGTACGTTAATGGTTCTATCCTTCAGACTATCGACGACATTGGCAACATCTTTAAGATAGACAAGCCTCCCCCCTGATTGTGAAACAACCAGGTTACTGATTTCCTGAACGTTTGTAAATTCTGCTGGGACACGCAGGTTAAACTCCATATCCCCCATTTTAATTGCACCGGAAGGGAGGTTAAGGTTTTCAGCCTGAACAACCTGTCCGATCTGCTGAGCGGTTATGTTGTACGCCTCCAGTTTTTTGGCGTCAATCTGTACAAGAATCTGACGGACAGGTCCGCCAAAGGCCTGGACAGTTCCTACGCCGTTAACTCTTTTAAGCGGGTCAAGTATTTCCGTCTCTACTATTTTATTAAGTCCGAGATAACTCTCCTGGGCCTGAACCGCAACGAAGAGGATGGGGAAGATGTTGGTGCTGAACTTGAAGATAGTGGGGTCTTCGGCATCATCGGGGAGACTCCGTTTGGAGAATTCCAGCGCTGAGCGAATATCGTTGCTGGCTTCGTCAAGGTTGCTGCCGTACTCAAATTCCAGGGTAACAACAGAAATATTATCCACAGAAACGGAGCGGATTTTCTTCAAGTTTGTAACAGAACTCAGAGAGCTTTCAATTTTCTTGGAAACGTTCAACTCGACATCCTGGGCACTTGCGCCGGGATACTGGGTAAGAACGCTGATAATCGGCGGCTCGATTTCGGGGAAGAGATCTATCGGGAGTCTGCTGAAGGAGACATAGCCGATAATGATAATCCCCATAAAGAGCATTATCGTTGTTACTGGCCGTCTGACCGACACATCGGGTAAATTCATTTTTTTCTCCTTCTATTCAAATTTGGATTTGACGGAAATTTTAGTACTGTCTTTCAGTAAGGATTGACCTTTGGTAACAAGGTAATCGCCGTAGTTCAGTCCTTTAAGGATTTCCACTTTGGAATCGAATTCACGCCCGACAACAATATCCACCCTCTTTGCATATTTTTCGTTAACTGAAACGAAGGCATAATAAGCCGCAGAGCCAAGCATTTTAAGAATAGCGGAGCGGTTAACAAGTATTCCTTTGGTTGAACCGGTAGCAACTTTAGCCTGAACATACATTCCGGGTTTAAGGCGTTCACCTGAATTAGGGAGACGAACCTCAACATCCACAGTTCTGGTGGTTGCATTAAGTTGCGGATAAATTCTGCTGACAGTTCCTTTGAAAAATTCACCCGGGTAAACATCTGTGGTTATCTCCACATCCTGATTAAGTTTAACATCCTTCAGGTTTGTTTCGCTGACTCCAATCATCAGTTTAAGTGGATTTAGCTGCATCATAGAAACGATTGCCGGTGCTCCGAGTCCGCCGGGAGAAAGGAGAAAAACTTCACCTTCATTCAGCCGTTTGGAAGTAATAACACCGGAGAAGGGGGCGCGGAACTGGGTGTTCTCCAGAAGGAGATTGTATGACTTCTCCGCGGTTTCGTAGGCTGCTTTTACCTGATCCCACTGGGACTGGGAAATGGATTTGGAGTCGTAAAGGGGCTTCATACGGTCGAAGTTGTCTTTTGCTATCTGGAGCTGAATTTTCATCTGTGCGAGCTGGGTATCGTCCATCTCAAACAGCAGCTGACCTTCGGAAACTCTGCTTCCAGCGTCCACATAAATTTTGCGGATGCGTGCGGTGGTCTGGGCGGCAAGGTTAGCTTCCTTCCAGGCAGAGAGGGTGCCGACAAAAGTGAGGTCGCTCATGATTTCAGAGTCGTTTATTTTGGTAATTTCAACGGGGACAACTTTTTCCACGTTTGAATTATTGTCATTGGTATCCTTTCCACATCCCCATAAAACGAGGGCGGAAAGAAGAAGTGTAAAAACAAGATTTTTTGTGTTCATTTATTTATCTCCTTAAAACTTTTTATTTAATTCTGCCAAGTATGGTTTCAAGTTCCGCTTCGGCTATTTTATAATCATAAATAGCCTGAAGCCGGTTTAATTTTGCCTGACGCAGTGCAAGCTCAGCGTCGTTAACTTCCAGCTGGGTTGCAAGACTGTTCTCGAGTCTTGTTTTTGCGATGTTAAACCCTTCCTGAGCCTGGAGTACGGTCTTGTCCTGACCTTTAATTCTTATAGCCGCCTGCTGAAGTCTGTAGAGAATGCTCAGTGTTTGGGTTTTAAGCGCTTCGGTAAGATTACGCTTCTGTTCCTGGCTCTGTTTCAAACCAATTTCCGCCTGATTGATTTTAGCGGCGGTTTTGAAACCGTTGAATATGGGGACGCTTAGTTGTAATCCAATTATGGATGTTTTAACCCAGTTGTAATCAGAGAACTTGAAATCGTTCGCCTGGGATTGGTACTGATAGCTGCCAAATCCCGCCAGCGTGGGGAAGTAGGAACTGGTTTCAATAGTGATATTCCTGTCATTCAACCTGACCTGATAATCCAGAATGGCAAGCTGGGGATTGTTTTTCAAAAATTCATCGATTACATCCTCTTCCTTCGGGGTAACGGAGGAAAAACCATCCTCAAGATTTCCCGTAACCGAAATATCCATCCCTGCATCGAGACCTATAGCCACTTTAAGTGCTTCAAGGGCAAGCTTGTGATTGTTGTCCATCTGTAAAATCAGGGGACGCAGATTCTCGACCTGCACTTCGGCGCGGAGGAGGTCATAGTCGGATAAGGTTCCCGCAGAATTCAGACGTTTAACATTCTCAAAATTCTCTTCGGCATTAACCAGACTGCTTCTCATAACATCCCTGGTTTCGGAGGTTAAAAGGGCGGCAAGGAAAGCTTTCTTTACATCCCCGACAACTTTATTTTTAGCTGCAAGATATGATTGTTCAGTAAGGGCTAGATAGTCGGAAGAAAGAGCAATTGCCTCAAATAGTGTGTAAGAAAAGAGAGGGATAGAAAAAGAGGCAGAAGCGGAGAATGAATTATCGCTCCCGATTTTTAGTGTAGTCCCGAATGGGGAGCCCGGCGGAAGGAAGATAACGGGCTTGTCAAGATAACGCTGATACTGTCCGGAAACATCAATTTTCGGGAAGAGACCGCTGCGGGCTTCGCGCACCTTTTCATTTGATTTATTTACTTCAAGTTCCGCAACTTTCAAATCGGCATTCTTTTCAAGCGCCAGAATAATCGCCCTGTCCAGAGAAAGTTGACTGGTTTCCTTTGACTGAGCGGAGAGAATCAAAGGAAGCAGGACAAGCAAAACAACTATTTTTTTCAACTAAGTAGTCTCCTTTATTAATTTTTTTTTAGTTAAGATAGGGGCAAAAATCATTTTAATATTGAATATCATCTCCTCCAGCGCATTATCGAAGTCCATTTTATAGTTCATCAAAAAAGCGGAGTGATAGAACTCATTATGTCGGAGGGAGGAGGAAATGGTGATAATATTACGAGCCACGGCGTAAGTATCACATTTTACAATTTCCTTCTTTCTGACTGCCTCGTCGAGCATGCCTTTCAGCATATTCAGGTCTTTTCCCTGTAATTCATCCCGTTTTTCAAAGATCCTGCTTTTCAGTTCCAGCAGAAGGGAAGTATTAATGTCAAACAGCTTTATATGGTCGGCGATAATATTAAACTTAACCGTTTCATATTTAATCAACTTGTCAAGAAAGGGCAAATCTGCCTCAACCGCGCTGCTGAGCATATTACAGAAACGCTGCTGTTCACGGTCAATTACGTCCTGAAGCAAGGCATCTTTATTCTGGTAGTAATAATAAAGGGACGATTTTTTCATACCGAGTGCGCTTGCAATATCATCAAGAGTGGTTTTGGCGAAACCATTCTTTGCGAGGAGGCTCAAGGCGGTATTCAGGATCAGTTCCTTTTTAGAATCAACTTCGATTTTCATAAATCTAACTTTCAAACTTTTTATTATAAAGTTCCAAACATACGAAAATGTAAAAAAGTTTCCAAGGTAAAAAAAAAATTTTGAGGAGGAAAAATGGGGAAAATTTGGGGCAAGTTATAGGCAACTTATAGCGGTTTTGTGTACAAAATGACAAAATTATGTCTATTTTGTCAAACCGCGAAAATAAGCTAAAAAGAGTGTTTTTCATTTAAGTATAAAGGCTCAGAAGGGGAGCAGAAGGGAAGGGTAAAAACAGGTTGATCCGGATGAGTTTTCAATATCTATAAGTAAACCTGTCCCACAAGAGATACAGGCATCACGACACGTGGTTTATATATAGAAAACTAAAACCGTTTCATGCAGTCCAACGCGGTTAGATCGCAGAATTCCCAGAAAAACTTTTAGTATGTGCTTTTTTCGACTTCTGTATTCAGTCTACTCCACAGGGGCGTTTCGCTATTTTTTGTAGCCGATGGATTGTGCCAGGATTATTCTTTGGTCACCTTTTAGATTTAACTTTTTGCTTAATGCACTTCTGTTGATTGATGCTCTTACTACTGCTCCCAGATTCTCTGATGCACAGTATAAATATATGTTCTGCGCTATGAATGCGGCATCGGCTCCCCCTGTTATGAGCTTGTCTTCTTCTGAATAGTTTTGCAGTTTGCTTTGATCTGATATGAAGACTATGTTTAATGGCGCCGTCTCTACAAAGTCCTGCGTTCCCGTTAACTTCCGGCAGTCTTCATCCAATACTTTTATCAACTGATGCTCTCTGGCTTTGTACATCCAGACGCCACTTTGTAAAAATACATACATTTCAATATCCTGCGTGTTCCTTGAGGATGGAGCAGTTCTCTTTCCTGTTTCGGGTCGGTTTATTCCCCATCCCGCCCATAACAGATTGGATAATTTCTGCATGGGGAGGGGATCAGGTTTGAATTCCCTCGTGGATTCCCGCAGGTTTAATGCCTGCATTAATGGTTTGCCGGCTTCTTTCTGCGGCGGCGGCAGTTTCATTATTTCTTGTGCCATGGTCATTGCAGATAAACAGATTATTGCTAAAATTATTGTTGGCTTCATTCTTCTACTGTGTTTATTTTAATAACATCATTTTCATTGTGCGCGTGAAACCCGGTGCAGTTATTTTATAGTAATATACCCCGCTTGCAAACCCCGCTGCGTTGAAGTCAATATTGTGGCTTCCGGCTTCATGCCCTGTGTTGATAAGTTCGGTGACTTTGTTACCAAGTATATCAAAGACTTCTATTTTTACATTCCCTGCATCCGCTACTTTGTACTCAATGCGCGTAACGGGATTGAACGGATTCGGATAGTTTTGTGCCAGTTCAAAAGCAATAGGGGTTTGTCCGGCTTCATTAATATCGGTGGGGATAAGGAAGTACTCCATAACCTTGCGCATGACTGAGTTGAATGAGGCATCGCTTGCGGTGGTTTCGAGCGGGAAGCCTAAGTAAATAACTTTCCCCGCTGTTTGGGAAGTTCCGAATGTGCCTGAGTAGTGGATTCCCGCAATTTTATTATTCGAGTAGCGGAAAGCGACGGAACTTCCGCCGTTTATACTGATTTCATCGGGGGAGTTGACTACGTAGGTTTGACCGAAGTTAAATGACTCGCCGGAAAACGGGGAACCTGTTTCGCCGTTTACTATTTTTGCGGAGGCATTGTCGTTTATGTAGGCAGCTTTCAGATAGTTGTTGAAGAAGAGTTTATCCGCGGAAGTGCCTTTGTTATATAAATCCCATCCTATTTCGCTTCCGTTAGCAAAAAGGTTTCCGCCTGACTCAAGATATGCTTTAACCATTGTCTGCTCGGAATCGGAGAAGGTTTCATCGGCGGTTGACTGATCTCCCGTGAACCAGATAACGGCAAAGTAGTTGTTAAGGTTAATCTGAGGGAGCCGGCTTTTCTTTATGCTCTCGAATCTGTACTGGTCCTGGACTAGGGCTTTGCCGTAGCGAAATACGAATGGGTTCCCTACCCCCTGCCAGTTGCCTGTTTCCCGCTCGAATCCGTCCACAATTAATATTTTGTTTGTCTTAAGGTAAGTACTTACACCGAGTACATTGGACCAGTGGCTTTCTGATCCATCTTTTAAGACACTCGATACCCGGTAGAAAGCGGCATCCTTGTTGAGCGGAAATTCAAATATTGTATCTGTTAAGACAGTTTCGTTTGCCACAAGGGACCAGACGAGAAAGTTTGTGGAGCGGTAAAGCCGGTAGCCCTGTACGTTAGTTGTGTCGCACTGCAGTGTGAATTCGACGGTGGCTGTATCCACAGCCATTGCGGAATGGAGTATGGGGCGCTGGAATGAAAAGCTTGATTCCATCTGGTTGTATAATACGGGATTATAGCTGGTTAAGTCGGACAGCTGGAATGACCAGTAAGATACATCCCAGTTGCGTGCGGCGGATTCAACCACGCGCAGACTGCCGTTAGGATTTTTATGGACGAAGAGACGCACGTGTCCGCTTTTAAGAATTCCATCCGCAGGTTTAAGTGCATCCCAGTCAGGTAATACGGTAGAAATGTTGGGCATATATGCGGTGGAGGCGTGTGATGTCCTTTGCCAGCAGCGGCTAACAAAGCCTGAGCAATCCACTCCAACTGCATCTGAGGAAACTCCGTCGGTATGTATATCCCCTGCAAATTTATTGCTCAGAATTCCGGTGCTGAACTGCGCGATTGTATTGAATCCCCCCCATTTATAAGGAACACGCGCATTGAATCCAACGATAAGCCAGGAGGGGGTTTTAACTATATCTCCTCCTGGGGCAGTAATTGCAGTGGGGGCAAGGTTTGCTGATGTGCAACTGTATTTCTGCATAACGTAAGTGTCTGCGGTTCTTAATGCGGTTGCCCTGTTGACTGCAAGACTTGTCTCTTCAGTCTGAACTTCCGGCACATACTCTTCAGTGGGCAAAAGCCGGTTGTAATGAAGTGTGTAGTTGTATTCCGGCGGATAAGTGTATGTTTTTGCGAATGAATGTATCAGATTGGTCCATTTGAAAATTTTCAATCCCTCTAGCTCTGTTAGCAAGTGGTAAAGATTACCTTCAGCATCTATACGGAAATCGCGGGCAAGGGAGAGATACTTAATTGAAGGTACTTCGAGTTTTGACCTTAACGAACCGTTTTCGGAAATAACCCAGACTTCCCGTTTAACCGAAAGGGGAATTTGGGTAACAAAACGTTCAACTAGTATGAATGAGTTCCCAAGTTTGTCCATACCTATGAAATCTGCACACGCCAGGTCGCCGCCAAGGGAAAAAGAGTAATCTGATTTGCCCGTTATCAGATTGGTTTTGAACCGCAGGGTGCTTTTATTTTCAGCGATAATGGAAATTGTTTCCCCGGCTTGATTTGTAAGTATTCCGCCGTTATCAATAAAATGTGAATTAGCGGAAATATATGATTCCTTTGTAAAATATCTGTTTCCCGTTTCTTCTCCCGCGGTTTCAAAAGCCGGGACGAGTGAGCGATGGGAAGTTGTGTAGCTGTTTTCTGAGGAGGTGAAAGTGTAAACATGCTCCCGGTCGTATGTTGTGAACTCTATCCGGTTGTTCTCAATGTTAAAATCCTCTACCCCGTATATTCCGCTTGAGGTTATCCTGATGGGGAAGGGAAGTGTAGTGTATTTTGTTTCAAAAATAATCCGGTATTCTACATTCTGTGCAAAAAGTGTGGCAGATAACAGCAGCAGGGAAATAAGTAGTTTCATTAAAATCTCGTTTCTTTTAGGGGATGTATTGTTCAATAATTTCGGTTATTCTGGAATCCTTAATGGTTATCCTGAAAGGGACATTCCTGAAATGTTTATATCTGGAATCGGAAAAAATTTGTCTGAGTGTTTTGAGTGAGACAGCTTCGTCAAACCTGAAGTTACCCTCCTCGTCATTGGAGAAAGTTTGCATTCTGATCACTACGCTGTCGGATAGGCTGAAGGAGTTAATATCCTTTTCGGGATTGCTAATATAGAAAGAGGGGACATCATCCGTATCGGCAGAAGCATTATCCGTCAGGTATGCTTTGCCAGCATCCTTGCCGGTGAAAAACTCAATTGTGTCGAAGGTAATCACGGAATCAACGCTAAGAATGAATGCGTGTTTTACAAAACTTACGGTCGGAAGGGGTGCTTCTGGCTTAGGTTTTGGATTTTTTACTTCCTCCTTGTTATTGCAGGCATTTATTAAGAGTGCCATTGCAAGAAGAGTGATAATTTTATTTTTCATGATATTAAATTTTGTGTTTGTGGCGAATTATTGTCAAGGTCTTTTTTCTGTTTGGCGACCGCGTCAATCTGAAACATTAGTTCGTAAATTTCGTCAGCAGTTTTGGCTTTGTTCAGTTCGTTCAGGAGGATTGCATGCTCCCTCTCCAGTTTGAACATTTTAATATTCTTAATGCAGTCGAACACGGCTTTTTCGGAAACATTGGTTTCAAAAGACTGTCCGTACTCTTCCCAGCGGTCGGATAATTTATATTTTTCAAACGATATGTTCACAATGAATTTCTGCAGTTCTTCGTCGGCAATATGGTCCACCAGGGAACTTACGCCGGTTGTTCCTATTTCGCGGATGACATCGCTTATGAGGGCGAAGGCACGGCGGGTTTGTTCGTGGACGAAGTCATCATGAGTAACATTTGCAAATATCAGATCGGTTATTTTCTTTTTCCCCTCCAGCAGGAGTTTTATGATATCAATTTCGCTGCCAAGTAATTTTTCAGATTTAACTTCCACCCTTTGTGCCAGGGAACCGCTTTGTTTAGCAGGTCCGGCAGGGGGGGGAGCTTTTGGAGGAAGGGAATTCTTAAGCACTTTATCCATCTCTGCTTCGATGAGCATTTCCCTCAGGCTAAATTTGTTTGCTATTGATTTAATAAGCAGATTCCTTTTAAGGTCATCCGAAACCAGAGCAATTGATTTGACCAGTTGGCGGATGGCGTCGCTGGTTTTGACGGGATCGTCGAACAAGCCCTGTTTTTGAAAGGATTGCGCCTGAAACTCCAGAAAATGCTGTGCATTTGCCACAAGTTTAATGAATTCTGCCGCTCCTACTTTTCTTATGTAGGAATCAGGATCCTCCCCTTTGGGGAGGGAGAGGATGTTAACGTTGAAATCTTTTTTTAGCAGCACTTCAATGCTCCTCAGTGCCGCCTGAACCCCTGCAGAATCGGCATCGAATGTAAGAACAGTATTCTTTGTATAGCGAGAAAGGAGTATTGCCTGGTCATCCGTGAATGCGGTACCGCTAGCGGCAACAACATTTTTTATTCCGCTCTGGTAGAGAGAAATCAGGTCCATGTACCCCTCCACCACGATTGCCTGATCCTTTTTACGTATCTCTTCTTTTGCAAAAGATAAACCGTAAAGTGTTTTACCTTTATAATAGATTTTCGACTCGGGGGAGTTTACATATTTACCTGCCTGTGGATTATCCTCGATCAGTCTCCCCGCAAAGCCAATAACCCTTCCGTTTGGGGAAAAGAGGGGGAAAATTATCCTTCCGTTAAAGCGGTCAAAAAGTGAGCCGTTGGAGGATTTGCCGACTATCCCAAGCTGGATTGCTCTTTCCATGCTCAGTTTCTTTTCCTGAATAAACCTGATTGTTCCATCCCGCTGTGGTGCAAATCCAAGTCCGAAAGCCCGCAGGGAAGTTAGTTTTATTTTCCTGTTGTCAAAGTAACGGCGGGCAACTTCGCCTTCCGGTCTTGAGAGGAGATTGTCCGAATAAAAACGCGCAACTTCATAGTTGATGTCAAACAGTAACTCGGTTTCGCTGACATCGGCGGAAGACTTTTTATAGGACTCGTATTCAACCACAATGCCCACAAATGCGGCGGCTTCCTGAACTGCCTCTACATAGGAAATCTTTTTATACTCCATTAGAAATTTGAAAAGATTGCCACCGTTATGACATCCGAAACAATGATAAATCTGTTTATCGGAACTAACCGAGAAGGAAGGGGTTTTCTCTGAATGGAAAGGACAAAGACCAATATAGTTTTTTCCTCTTTTACGGAGTGGGACATACTGGCTTACCAGGTCAACTATGTCAACCGCGCTTCGTATTTCCTCAATTTTCTGTTCAGGGATGTGCATTAGTTATTTCCAATAAACTGTTTAACTCTTTTGAAACCGCTTTTTGAAACGGGGAGGACGGAGTTGGTTTTCAATGTAACGCGGTAGGTATCTTTTTCGTAAAGCTCTATGTTTTTTATAAATGAAACATTTATAATATACGAGCGGTGAATCCGAATAAAATCGGACGGATTAAGTCTTGCCTCGTAAAATTTCATGGTCTTCTGCTTAAGGTACTTTCCGGTCGGGGTATATATCATCACGTAGTCATCCCGGGCTTCGAGGTATACTATTTCTGCCACAGGAGTAATTATTATCCTGTTGTTTATCTTAATGATAATTTTGTCTATATACTTCTGAGCTTTGTCCGCATACTCCACAAGCTCGTCCAAAGGTTTGGACTGGTTTTTATTTAATACCGTGATCGCCTTGTTGAGAGCTTCAGCAAAACGTTCACGGGGGAATGGTTTCAGCAGATAGTCAATTGCATTCACCTCGAAGGCTTTTATGGCGAACTGGTCGAAAGCAGTTGTGAAGATGATTGCGGGGGGTTTTTCCAGTAACTCCAGCAACTCGAAACCGCTCAGCTTGGGCATTTGTATATCCAGAAAAAGCAAGTCGGGCTTGAGATCATTTACCGCCTTAACCCCCTCAAAACCGTTTGAGCACTCGGCAATCACGGATATTTTGGGGAAGTCGCTTAGATATTTTTTGATTATTTCCCTTGCCAGGGATTCATCGTCAATTATTATAACCTTCATAGAGGAATTATTATGAATTAAATAATAAAAATAAGGAAAAAGTGAGGAATGATGAAATGCAAAAATGGGAAATTATAACTTTTAAATCCTCACTTGATTTAATTAATTACCGAAGGGGATTTTGATTACCACTCTAAAAAGATTTGATTCTTTTTCAATGCGGATAAGATTTGGCTGATTGTAGATTAGCCGTAACCTTTCGGAGATGTTCTGTAGTCCGACACCCTCACCTCTGATTTTCATTTTCGGCTCCTCCTCGAGAGTGTTTTCGATTGTAAGGTTGAGTACTGAGTCTTCTGCTATCGCCAAGGTTTTTATAAGCGTCTGACCAAGATTTTCATACACTCCATACTTGATTGCGTTTTCGAAAACCGGTTGAAGAAGCATATTAGGGACCATAAGATCCAGAAGCTCAGAGGGGACTTGGAATTCGTATATGAATTTATCGCCGAAGCGCACTTTCTCAATGGAAAGGTATTTCTCTATATTGGAAATCTCGTCGCGGAGTTTGTTCATTTGCCGGTTGTTGGTAGAAAGGGTGTAGCGGAGGAAGTCGGCTAATTTAATAACCATCTCGCGGGCTTTTTCAGGGTCAAGGCTGGTGAGTGCAGCTATGGAGTTCAGACTGTTGAATATGAAATGGGGATTGATCTGGAATTTAAGGGTTTTTATCTCGGCTTCAGCCACAAGGTTTTTTAACTGTGTCTCCTCGTTCAGTTTCTGCTTGTAACTTTCATAATAGGTAAGCAGGTAGTTATAGGATATAACCAGCAGGTTAAGGAGTGATACGATAAAAAACCGTTCAGCATAGGAGGAGTCAAGGAATGAAAATCCGGGATCGAATTTTTCCACAACTCTCTCGATAAGGAAAGAGGAAGTCTGAAGCCAGATAAAAGAAATAACCAGAGCTGCTGCCACATTTACTGTAATGAACTTGAGCAACTCACCTACACTGAGTTTTATATGCCTGGCGGTGTATTCAAAACCGGCGGAAAGTGCAAAAAAGAGGAGTGTGCTGATCAGGGCATCCACCAGTGAATATATAGTGCTCAGGTCATAGATAAAAAAGTAGAGAAAAAAGAGGACGACTACTGATGAAACTACGAATAAAAAGCGATTAAGGAGTTTCATATTTTCAGTATGATTTTATCTCTCCGCCGCCGAAAACTGCAATACCCTTGATAATGAGCGTCCCTTCGTAAACCTCGTTAGGGTTTATGTATCTTTTGTTTTTATGAGAAAATCCGCCGAACAATGGGGTAACGTTGATAACGATGTTCCAGTTTCGTGGTACAATAAGTGTGCTTCCGCCAAAACAGAAAAGGACGTCGATTGTCTGTTCGCCGGGAGCTAGTTTACAATCGGTAAGGTCAATTTCCGAGCCGCCGAATATTGCGGTTATCTCGCCCCCCTGAAAATTTGAAGAAGTGAATTGTTTATTAGCTCCGCCAAAAATTGCCACATCGGAGATTTTATCCTTGGAATATTCTGTTTGTTCTTTTTTATGAAAGGGATTGAAATATTTTCGTCCCCCATCCTTGCTTTTAAAGAGGAGACTAAAGCCGATAGTTATTATAATAAAAGGAAAAACAACATCCCTGAAGTCGATACCGGGTACAAATTTAGCTGCAAGCCAGAGAGCGCCAAACAACACTACAGCCAGACCAAATCCCAACCGGTTCGAGTTGAAAATAATTATGATTCCGAGCAGAATCACCAGCGTCGGGAAACTGAGCAGATGTGGCGGGAGTCTGTAATCGAACAAGTTAAAATTAACGCCAAGGAAATAGACTCCCAGGAAGAGGAGGACCAATCCGATGATTATTCTTACATATGGTACTTTTGACTTTTCCATTTTTACACCTAATTATTAATATTTACGGTGCAAAGTTAGCTTCGGAAGTCCGTTGCATGCAGTAAAAATCGGTGAAAGACCGGAAACTATCGGTGAGTAATTATTGTTGAACAGTAAGTCAATAACCGGTTATGAATATAAGGAACATTTTAAGCAATAAGAAAAATTATAAGAAAAAAAAGAAAAATATTTTTCTTTTTTCGTACAAAAAATAATTTAATTTACAAGCAAAATAAATTTGGAAAGATGATCTTTTATTTTTAGTTTGAGGCACAGAAAATTCCGATTATAAAACCGATTAAAAATTCTACAAAAAATTAAATTTATAAACCGATAAGTGTACTAAGGATACGAATGAAAATAAAGCGACTGTTTACAGAGGAAAGTAAGGATCCCCTTGTATCTATTAAGTTTGAGCGGCGTACAAGCGAAATAAAAAATCCCGACGGCAGTGAAGTTTTCAAGATGGAAGATGTACTTGTTCCCTCCGAGTGGTCCCAGGTAGCCACAGATATCATTGCGCAGAAATATTTTAGAAAAGCAGGAATCCCGAAACTTCTTAAAAAGAAAAAGGAAGCAGGTGTTCCTGAATGGTTGCAGCCTTCCGAATCAGACATCGAGAATATGAACAAACTTCCCGAAAAGGAAAGATACACTCACGAGCATGAAGCCCGTCAGGTATTCAACCGTCTTGCAGGTTGTTGGACATACTGGGGCTGGCAGGGAAAGTATTTTGATACGGAAGAAGATGCAAAAGCTTTTTACGATGAAATGATGTATATGCTTGCCAATCAGATGGCTGCACCTAACAGTCCGCAGTGGTTTAACACTGGTTTGAACTGGGCATACGGAATTACAGGTCCTTCGCAGGGACACTATTATGTTGACGGCAAGAGCGGGAAGCTGGTTACTTCCTCTGATGCTTATACACATCCGCAGCCGCACGCTTGCTTTATACAATCTGTTAAGGATGATCTTGTGAATGAGGGGGGAATAATGGATCTCTGGGTAAGAGAAGCCCGGCTTTTCAAATATGGTTCCGGAACCGGTTCGAATTTCTCCGATATACGCGGCAATGACGAGCCGTTAAGCGGCGGCGGAAGATCCTCGGGATTAATGTCCTTCCTGAAAATAGGGGACAGATCCGCAGGGGCAATTAAATCCGGCGGAACCACCAGGCGCGCAGCTAAAATGGTCTGCCTCGATATGGACCACCCGGATATAGAAGAGTTTATCAACTGGAAAGTCGTGGAGGAGCAGAAAGTTGCCGCAATAGTTGCGGGAAGTAAATTGTGCAACCTGCACCTTAATGCAATCATGAAAGCCTGCTACGACGAGCATCCGGAAAACGACCGCTTCAATCCGAAATTAAATCTGAAATTACAAAAAGCTATTATTGAAGCAAGAAAAACACAGATACCTAAGAATTATATAGACAGAGTGATTCACCTTGCAAAGCTTGGGTATAAGTCTATAGAATTTCCCGAATATACTACCGACTGGAACGGCGAGGCATATCTTACCGTATCGGGACAGAACTCCAACAACTCCATTAGAGTTACAAATGAATTTATGAATGCGGTAATCAACAGCGGCGACTGGAATCTTTACTGGAGAGTCGAGCTTAAAAAAGCTAAGAAGGAAGGAAGAAAACCTAAGCCGTGCAAAACCCTTAAAGCAAAAGGCTTGTGGGAGGATATTGCAAACTCCGCCTGGGGTTGTGCAGATCCGGGACTTCAGTACCACACTACCATCAATCAGTGGCACACCTGCATCAAGGACGGGGAAATTAGAGCCTCCAATCCTTGCAGTGAGTATATGTTCCTCGACGATACTGCCTGCAATCTGGCCTCACTTAATCTTGCTAAATTCTATGATGTAACAAAAAGGAAATTCAACATCGAGTCCTACAGGCATGCAACGAGACTCTGGACTATAGTACTTGAAATAAGCGTACTAATGGCTCAGTTTCCAAGCAAGGAAATCGCACAGCTTAGTTATGATTACAGAACTCTTGGACTCGGTTACGCCAACCTGGGGACACTTCTTATGCTTCAGGGAATTCCCTATGACAGCAAGGAAGGGACTGCCATTTGCGGAGCGATCACTTCCATAATGCAAATGACCTCTTACGCCACTTCTGCGGAAATGGCAAGAGAACTTGGAACATTTACCCGGTATGAAGCAAATAAAAGTGATATGCTAAGGGTAATTAGGAATCACCGCAGAGCTGCTTACAACGTGCCAAAGGAAGAGTATGAAGGATTATCAACAATTCCTGTTGGAATAGATCCTCAGTTCTGTCCTTCGGATCTGTTAAAAGCCGCAAGAGAAGATTCGGACAGGTCATTGAGTCTGGGAGAGAAACACGGTTTCCGCAATGCACAGGTAACAGTAATTGCACCCACAGGCACCATAGGGCTGGTGATGGACTGCGACACAACGGGCGTTGAACCTGATTACGCATTGGTGAAGTTCAAGAAACTTGCCGGCGGCGGTTATTTTAAGATTATAAATCAATCCATTCCCCCCGCACTGGAATTCCTGGGTTACAATCAAGATCAGATAAACGAGATTATCAAATATGCAGTTGGACAGGGGAACCTGCACGGTTGTCCATACATTAATCATGAATCCCTCAAGGCACGAGGATTCACGGATGAAGTAATTAAGAATATCGAGAGAGCCCTTCCATCGGCTTTTGATATCAGCATGGCATTCAACAAGTGGACGGTAGGCAGCGAATTCCTGACAAAAGGATTAGGCTTTTCCGTGGAGCAGATAAATTCATTTGAATTTGACCTGCTGAAAGTACTTGGATTCAGCAAGCAGGAAATTGCATCTGCGAACGACTATGTTTGCGGAACTCTTACAATTGAAGGGGCTCCCTTCCTTAAACATCAGCACTATCCCATTTTCGACTGCGCAAATAAATGCGGAAAGAAAGGAACAAGATTCATTCGCCCGCTTGCGCATATAAAGATGATGGCAGCTGCTCAACCTTTTATTTCCGGGGCAATTTCAAAGACGATAAATCTCCCGAACCAGGCAACTGTGGAAGATGTTAAGGATGCATATCTGCAATCCTGGAGACTTGGCTGCAAAGCTATTGCACTCTACAGGGATTCATCAAAACTATCCCAGCCGCTGAATACAACCAGCGATGAGGAACTCGAAGCAATCATAGAGGATAAAGAGCATAATGATATCGTAAAAATAGCCGAAAAAATAATCCACCGCTACATAGCCAAAAGAAGAAGACTTCCGGACAGAAGAACCGGCTACACGCAGAAAGCTAAGATCAACGGTCAGTCGGTTTATATCAGAACCGGAGAGTACGAGAACGGACAACTTGGCGAAATTTTCATAGACATGCACAGAGAGGGAGCAACCGTAAGAAGTCTGCTTAACTGCTTTGCTATCTCAATTTCCCTGGGACTTCAGCACGGCGTTCCTCTGGAAGAGTTCATTGATGCATTTGTGTTTACCCGTTTTGATCCAAGCGGTACGGTTTCCGGAAACGACCGAATAAAATTCTCAACCTCTGTGATTGACTATATATTCAGGGAACTGGCAGTTACCTATCTCGGTAGGAATGATCTTGCACATGTGGATCCTTCCGAAACTATCACCTCAAGTCCCGGTACCGGAAGAGAGAAGGTGATTGTCAAGGTCGAACCCGATTTTGAAAGCGAGGAAATAGTAAGCGAAAGATTAATAGAACTTGATAAAACAGAAACGGACGCAGTTTCCGAAACTGCTACAGTGCATCCATTCGGAAGAATGGACGACGACAATAAACCCAGAAGTCTCCACAGAAGCGAGTCCTACACACTTAAGAGCAAAGTCAAACAGGCGATCGAACGCGGTTATACGGGAGATGTTTGTACAGAATGCCAGAGTATGACAATGGTAAGGAACGGGACATGCCTGAAGTGTATGACTTGCGGGGCTACGAGCGGATGCAGTTAAGATAAGATTCCCACCTCAAAAATGTAAATGTAATAAATATCAGCGGGCAGGAAGACTCACTTCCCCCCGCTGTTTTTTATTGTAGCAAATTTATTAGTGCTAAAACTCCCGGAATTAAAAGAAGTGTTTAATAGTTATAATCCGTAAAATTAAGCTCCCCCCTTAAATAAAGGGGGGAAATGAAATCCCTGGGGAGTTAATAAATTTCAGGAATAAAGGTCTGGTCCTCGTAAGGCGGTCTTACGTAGCCTGTTGATTCCTTGCGCGGAGGCAACTCAAGTTCGGGATATTTAATCTCTTCATGCGGAACTCTGCTGAGGAGATGAGTAATCACATTCAAACGTGCCCTCTCTTTATCGTCCGCATTTACAACGTACCATGGTGCCTGTTTTATATCTGTGTATTTGAACATCTCGTCTTTTGCCATAGAGTACTGTTCCCACTTAGAGCGGGATTCAAGATCCATCGGAGAGAGTTTCCATCTTCTTTTGGTATCCTTTATGCGTTGCTGGAACCGCTTTTCCTGTTCATCATCGCTTATTGAGAACCAATATTTAATCAGGATAATCCCAGAACGCACGAGCATACGTTCAAATTCCGGAACCGAGCGAAAAAACTCCCGATACTCTTCCTCGGTGCAGAAACCCATAACCTTTTCCACGCCTGCACGGTTGTACCATGATCTGTCGAGCAGAACCATCTCTCCAGCGGCAGGGAGGTGAGTAACGTAGCGCTGAAAATACCATTGTGTTTTTTCCTTTTCAGTCGGAACACCCAGAGCGACAACTCTAACAATACGAGGATTCAGTTTATCCATAATTCTTTTTATAGTTCCCCCTTTTCCCGCTGCATCACGTCCCTCAAAAATGACAACCACTTTAAGCCCAGCGTGCTTTATCCACTCCTGCATTTTCACAAGCTCTTCCTGAAGATGCGAAAGTTCCTTCTCGTAAAACTTCTTTTCGAGTTTTTCTTTTTTCTCGTGTTTTACATCCTCGTGAAATTCTTCAGTCTGGTGGGAATCTTTGTTGTTTTTTTTCTTTTTTTTGTCGTGCTTGCTCATAAACACACCTTTCTAATATGTAATCTTTCCAAATTTACAACGTTTTTTATTTGTAATCAAGAAAATTGTTATAATTAAAAACGGTTTGAGGGATTTTAATACAATCCGAACCGTTAACGGGATTCTGCTTTGTGCAGTTTGGATAAAAATAGTTAAATTTCATAATTAAATAAAAATATTTGTCAGAAAAGGAAAGAATCATGTCACAGTACGATTTCACAGATAAATTTGTTAACCGGCACATTGGTCCAAACGAAGCAGAAACAAGGGAGATGCTTGAAATTATTGGGGCGGGGAGTGTTGATGAACTGATAGAGCAGACTATTCCTCAGACTATCCGTTTAGCTGAACCGCTGAAGATACCTGAAGGAATTACGGAGAATGAATTTCTTTCCTATATAAGAGAAGTGGCAAAAAAGAACAAGATTGCCAAATCGTATATAGGTATGGGATACAGTCCTGCTATCATGCCCCCGGTAATACAGAGAAACATACTGGAAAATCCGGGCTGGTACACTCAATATACCCCCTATCAGGCTGAAATATCACAGGGAAGACTCGAAATGCTGCTCAACTTCCAGACGGTTATATCAGACCTTACCGGTCTCCCTGTTGCAAATGCATCTTTACTGGATGAAGGAACCGCCGCCGCCGAGGCTATGATGATGTGCTTTGGAGCCAGCAGAAGTTACAAGAAAAGTGCCGTTAAGTTTTTTGTTGACTGCAAGGTATTTCAGCAAACCAAAGATGTTATAAGAACCAGAGCTTATCCAAACGGAATAGAAGTAGTGATTTCCGATTTGACTCAATTTGATTTTAGTGATGCATATTTTGGTGTGCTGGTTCAGAACCCTGACGATAATGGGGAACTTAGGGACTATTCCGAATTCTTTACAAAATGCAAGAACAGTAAAATCCTTACGATAGCCGCATGCGATTTGATGAGTCTTTTACTCGTTAAGTCTCCGGGAGAAATGGGAGCCGACGTAGCGGTTGGTTCATCTCAGCGGTTCGGATTACCAATGGGATTCGGCGGGCCTCACGCCGGTTTCTTCGCTACAAAAGATGATTACAAGCGAATTATTCCCGGCAGAATTATCGGGGTTTCCGTTGACGCTCAGGGAGAACGGGCACTCAGAATGGCGCTACAAACAAGGGAACAGCATATCAGACGCGAAAAAGCAACAAGCAATATTTGTACCGCACAGGTACTCCTGGCAATTCTTAGTGCTGCATACGCCATTTATCATGGACCGGAAGGACTTAAATCAATAGCAACAAGAATTAACTCATATACTCTGCTGCTTGAAGATATGTTAAAAGGGGCGGGATATACTCAATTGAACGAAAATTATTTTGATACATTGAGAATCCGGGTAACCAGACAGGAAACTGAAGCCATAAAAAAAGAATCCGAAATAAGCGTGATCAATTTCAGATATTTCGACGGTGAGGAAATAGGCATTTCGTTAGGGGAAGATGTTACCACCGCTGACCTTACGAAAATTGCGGAAATATTTGCCAAGGCTAAAGGTGTTAAGCCCGATTCCGGAATAAAGACTATTGATAAGCTCTCCTTCACTGGAACACTAAAACGCGAATCTGCTTATCTGCGGCACGAGGTTTTCAGTAAATACCAGTCCGAAACTGAATTTTTAAGGTATCTCAAAAGACTTGAAAACAAGGATTTATCCCTCACACTCAGCATGATTCCGTTGGGAAGTTGCACAATGAAACTGAATGCAGCCGCTGAAATGTTATCAATCACCCTGTCGGAATTTGCCTCCATTCACCCCTTCGCTCCGGCTTCCCAAACGGTTGGATACATGGAAATAATAAATACGCTCGAAAAATATCTGAACGAAATTACCGGATTTGCGGGAACTTCCTTTGAACCGAACTCCGGCGCCCAGGGGGAATATACCGGACTTATGGTAATCAGGAAGTACTTCGAGGATAAAGGAGAGTCCCACAGGAATATCACCCTCATCCCCTCCTCAGCGCACGGGACCAACCCTGCCAGCGCGGTACTTTCGGGAATGAAAGTGGTGGTGGTTGCATGCGATGATAAAGGGAATATTGACATTAGTGATCTCAGGAAAAAAGCTGAAGAGAACAAGGAAAATCTTGCTGCATTGATGGTTACTTATCCCTCTACCCACGGCGTTTTTGAAGAGGGAATAATTGAGATATGTGAAATAATTCACGTAGCCGGCGGACAGGTATATATGGATGGTGCCAACATGAATGCGCAGGTGGGCTTTACAAGTCCCGCAAGAATTGGGGCCGATGTTTGTCACCTGAATCTCCACAAAACTTTTGCAATACCTCATGGTGGCGGCGGACCGGGAATGGGACCCATTTGTGTTGCTGAACATTTAAAGGAATATCTGCCAAATCATAGTTTCGTAAACGTCGGCGGGAAAAAAGGCATCACGGCAGTTTCCGCAGCTCCATTCGGAAGTGCAAATATTTTAATCATATCGCTTGGTTATATAATGATGCTCGGATCGGAAGGGCTTAAGAAATCCACCGCCTTTGCAATACTTAATGCCAACTATATCGAGAAGCGTTTAGAGCCTCATTTTAAAGTGCTTTATAAAGGGGGGAAGGGGAGAGTTGCACATGAGCTGATATTCGATATGCGGGAGTTCAAACACTCGATTAATCTCGAAGTGGAAGATATTGCAAAGCGTCTGATGGATTATGGATTCCACGCTCCAACAGTTTCCTTCCCCGTTGCCGGTACACTAATGGTCGAACCAACTGAAAGCGAAGCAAAATTTGAGCTGGACAGATTCTGCGATACAATGATTGCCATCCGAACTGAAATAAAGGAAATTGAGGACGGGATTTATGATCGTGAAAACAATGTTCTTAAGAATGCTCCGCATACTGCCAGCATAGTTGTGGCAACAGAATGGAAATACCCTTACTCAAGGGAGAAAGCAGCATTCCCAACAGATTTTGTGAAAAAAAATAAGTTCTGGACTTCATCGGCAAGAATTAACAACGCCTATGGCGACAGGAATCTGATCTGCAGTTGCAGCTACGAAATTTAAACAAGGAGAAATAATGAGCAGTATAAAAGAAATATTAAAAAAGGTTAAGACCATTTCGGTAGTGGGTATTTCAGACAAGCCCAACAGACCCAGCGGTGACGTGGCTCTTTATCTCAAAGAAAAAGGATACGAGGTATTTGGTGTTCACCCCACGCTGAGGGAATTCGAAGGTATTAAAATTTATCCCTCTTTGAACGACATCCCCAAACAGATTGACCTGATTGATATTTTCGTGAATGAGGAGAACCTTTTACCGATAGTAACCGACATTATTATTGCCAAGCCTGCGTACGTCTGGTTTCAGTACGGTGTTAAAAGTGAATCAGCTTCCAAGAGCATACTGAGCGCCGGAATTGAACTTGTGCAGGACAGGTGTATTATGGAAGAGCATAGCAGACTTTTTTGATTATTGCTCACAGGCAAATGAAATATCTTGTAATTGCGTTCTTTTTCCTGGCAGGTATTGTTGCAGGACAGGATTATACCCGATCATCTGAAACCGCGACCACTTACTATCTTATTGACTCTATTGCAATTACCGGAAATGACATAACTGAACCATACATTATTTTAGAGGAACTTACATTTAAATCCGGTGACAGGATAAACGCTGAGGAAATGAAATTCAACAGGGAAAGAATTTACAGTCTTGGCTTGTTCACGAGAGTTGAACTGATTCCGACCCAAAAAGATTCCACCACCGATATCACCATCCGGGTGGAAGAAAGCTGGTACATCTGGCCCATACCATTCATTGATTTCAAGGACAACGACTATGAAAAAATTGTTTTCGGAATGGACATTACCGTAAACAATTTCAGAGGAAGGAATGAACTTCTGGGCTTCAGATTCGGGGCGGGATATGATACCGAATTGAAATTCAGGTACAACATCCCTTACCTTTTCAAAAAGGAAAAAATATCTTTCCTGGGGGAACTTTCCTACAACAAATCGGTTAACAAAAGTCAGATTGCCGAAAGCATTGTCGGAAAGGAATTCGAGCAGAAGACCGTCGTGGCGCAGATTGCAATCGGCAAGAGACTTGATCTGTTTGACTATATAACCACCTTTGTAGGATTTCAGTTTATAGAAACTCCCGAGTACATTCCGAGAATCTCACTTCGCGAGGGGGAAAGGATAGACAGGGTATATTATATTGGCTTGCAGTATCTTTATGATTCAAGAGACCTTGCACAATTCCCACTTCAGGGACGCTGGGGGCTTCTTAATTTCGTAACAAAGGGTTTGGATATTGACGGTGTAAGTTATAATATTCTTCACATGGATTATAAAGAGTTCCTTCCCCTTTGGGGAGATCTCAATTCAAAATGGCGTATAGCCGGCAGACATGCATTTGGTAAAGTGATTCCGTTTTATGAATATTCATTTCTTGGATATAGTGATAGGGTCCGCGGGCATTATTATAAAAAAGACGAAGGGCATACGCTCTTTATCTCATCCCTTGAACTTCGCCATCCGATTGTAAAAGAATGGAACATTGAATTAGATTTACCCCTGATTCCAAGTCAGTTATTGACTTACCGTGTAGCCGTATTTGCGCAGTTATTTGCTGATGCAGGTTTTACCAAGTTCCGCAATGAGGGAATCAAGCTAAAAGATCTGCGTAAAGGCTGGGGTTTGGGCTTGACCTTCCTGGTTCTTCCCTATAATCTGGGGAGAATTGAAGTTGCTTTTGATGAAGATTTCAAATCGCAGTTTATACTGGACATCGGAGTTTCCTTTTAAGGTAAATAATGAAACACGAATATTTATCTGATACCCATCTGTATTTTTCTGAATCGGTTGACTTACCAAACCGCAGTATAAAAATCGAAGGAGAGGAAGCAAGGCATATCACCTCCGTAATGCGTTTTGGGGTAGGCAGCGAAGTAAACATCACTGACGGAAAGGGAACAATCTATCATTCAGAAATTACCGGGATAATGGATAAGGGAGTAACCGCAAAGATAATTAAGGAGACAAAATATGAAAATTGTTCTGATAATCTGACCTTTTGCATTCCCTTGATGAAGAATCCCGACAGATTTGAATTCGCACTGGAAAAGTGCGTTGAACTTGGAATTACCAGTTTTCTGGTTTACTCTGCAGAAACTTCAATCAAAAAAAGCTTCAAAGCTGAAAGATGGAAGAAGATAACCATTGCAGCCATGAAGCAGTCATTGCGTGCATATCTTCCGGATATCACTACAATCCAATCTCTCAAAGCAATTAAACACCTTAAAGGGGAAAAAATTGTATTCGATCAAAAATGTGAGAAGCAATTTTCTCCCCTTAGCCTGAATCCGGAAGAGCACCACTTTTTGATATTTGGACCCGAATCGGGATTCAGCAGAAACGAATATTCGGATTTCGATGGAAAGGATTTTTACCATTTGACCCCCAACCGGCTAAGAACTGAAACCGCAATAATTCTTACTGCCGGATTAATTACCCTGAACATTGGTTAGGCAATAGCTGATCACAACTCCTAAAAGCGGGTATAAAGCGCCTTTAAATTGCCATTCCACCACCCCGAATTGAGTCCTGGAAAAAACAATGGAAAGCCGGGCGAAAGGGGAGCAGAAGGGAAGGGTATACGAAAATCGAAAAAACGCACTGCAACTTTAAAAAGTGGTTTTGCGTCGAAAATGTTGATTTCAAGCCAAAATCGCCATTTCCGCAACTTTGCAACTTTTTTTCCGATATTTAGGGGGTAACTTATTGTTCATCATATTAAATTTCTTGTTTCTTTAGGGTGATTTGAAGATTTAAAATGAGAAATGCCCTGTCTACCACCAACAGGGCATTCGTAAGGAGAGTTGGATGAAAACTAACCTATTTCTTAAGTAAATCACGAATCTCGCCCAAAAGTTCCACTTCTTTGGAAATTGTTGGGGGTAGAGCAGGGTTTTCTTCCTCCTTCTTCTTCATTGAATTAATTCCCTTTACCGCCATGAAGATTGCAAAGGCAATAATTATGAAATCAACCAAAGCATTTATAAAAAGTCCGTATTTTAACAGCACCGGGGGAGCATCTCCAACTGCCTCTTTCAATACTACTGCAAGGTCTTTGAAATCAAGTCCGCCCATCAGCATTCCAATAGGTGGCATTATTACATCACTAACAAAAGAACTTACGATTTTACCGAATGCACCTCCTATGATAACACCCACGGCTAAATCGATTACATTCCCTTTCATCGCAAATGATTTGAATTCGCTTAAAAGTTTCATTTTTGTATCCTTTCTTAGAATAAATTAAATACAAAGCCCAGTTGTAGGGCTTCTTTTATTTGTGTTTTTAGCGATTGACTCTTTTCGTAAATCAAAAGTACATTCAGATTTACATTTATATACTTGGAAACTTTTGCTGTTATTGTGTTATCCCATCTTACGTCCCACACATCCAGCGAGTTAAATCTGCTGAATAACCTTAGTTTGCTTGTAAGCAGCATATTATCTTCAAAGGGAACATTTCCTTCGGTGACGGACTCCACACCGGTATCAAACTTAAAAGCCTCTGTCTTGTCCAAAGTTTCTTTATCGTCAGTGTACTGACGGTATTGGTTAGTAAATGTCTCCTGAATTGCAAATCCGATACGGGTTGTGAAAAAAGTGGATTGTTTATATTGAAATCCCAAACTTTGGGTAATGTATCCGGGATCAAAAATAGCCGCTACCTGGACAACCGGGTTTGCCTTGTAATCAAATCCGTTTCCGACTGAGGTTCTTACAGTATTGCTTAAATATGGATCAATACTCCATCCCAGAATTTTGGATAATACCGACTCGAGATAAATCTCATTATCATTTGTCCGGTACTCAGTATCTCCAAGTTTAGTCCTTCCATAAGCAACCTTAAGGCTGTTCTTAAAATTCCATCCGTTTTCCAGATAATTTGCGGTCATATTAGTTACAATAGTCCAGGCGAGGGTATTATCGCCACCTTGTGACCAGTTGCTTAAGGATATTTGATTGACATTAATTCCGAGATTGCCTGAAGTAGTCCAACTCGATTTATTCAGGCTGTCTGTTTGGGGGAAAATAAAACTTGCAAGGAGTAACAATGTAATTATACTTTTTCTCATGATTCTTTCGTTTTTATTATTGGTTTTCTGAAAATGATCAAGTCTGTAAGCAGGAATCTACTTCGGCAGGATCCTTTTTATTAATCCTAATAATTCATCTTTAAGGAAAGGTTTTGATATGTAGTGTGTGCACCCGTTCTTAAGGAAGTCTTCTTTATCCCCGTCCATTGCAAAAGCTGTAACCGCAACAATTGGAGTATTTTTATAACTCTCCTTTTCTCTGATTTTTCTGGCGGTAACGAGTCCGTCAATACCATGCCCAAGGTTAATATCCATCAGAATGACATCGTATTGTTTTTCCAGTGACTTTTCAATTGCTTCCAAACCGGTCACAACCGTGTCCACCTGATAGTCATTAATAAGGTAATTTTTTATTATCATAGAGTTAATGAGGTCATTTTCGACCAACAAAATATTTCTCATAAAATTACTCACTGATTAAATTATTGTAATGTATTTCAATTCTGCCAATTTCACGGATTTCTTTCAACTCATTATTTGAAAAAGCTACTCCGTTATCCTTGAGGTTTATGTATTCTCCCCCTTTGTTCAGAAAGCGATAGTATAGAGTAAAGGGGCGTTTATTACCGGAATAAACTTTTTCCTGATTATGAATCATGGTCAGATCGTCCTTATGAATTCTGTCCAGCCACATATTGATGTCAAATTTTCTAAGTTCCTGAAGGGTAAAGCCTGTGGGTATTTCGGCATTACCAAACCATGTCAGTTCTCCGGTAATGCAGTTATATTCGTAGATCAGCAGAGCTGTTTGTTCATTAACTTCTTTCAGAAGTTCAAGTTCTTTTATGTCAGATGTTTCCACAATTTCCCTTTTAAATTTAGTCTTCCATTTTTAATTACGCAAAATTACGACATTTTATTTTATTATTAAACAAAATACTCAATTTTGAAGAAAAGGCTTTGCTAAGTTAATCCTCTCGGGCACTTTATTATTTTCCGGCTTTTACCTGCTGCATGGTTACTTTTGCCTGAAACGATCTCCGGCCTGGATATACGAAAAAAAGTTGCAAAGTTGCAGAAATGTCGATTTGAGTTTGAAATCTACATTTTCGATGTAAAACCACTTTTTAAAGTTGCAGAGGTTAATTGCCATTTACCTGTTGGAAAACTTCTTCATAAAGTTTAGTATTATTTCATCGGCAACCTGGTAAGGTGATATCCCGTCTGTTATTACCTTTTCCAGATATTTATCCAGCCTTGTATCATCCTGAGCTTTCCAAAGCTCATGCAGTATCTTGTTCTCAACAATTTTTTTTACCCTCGACAAATACCTCTTCTGTCTGCGAATCGTAAAAAACTTCTTCTCGGTCAGGTAATTCCTGTGCACTCCAACTGCCTTGTAAATTTCCTCAATCCCCTTATTTTCCGTGGCAATGGCTTTTAATATTGAAGGAAGCCATGTATCAGCGTCATGTTCTTTCATCATTAAAATCGTCTTGAGGGCATTTACAGCCTGATCAGCTCCGGGGCGGTCGCTTTTATTCACCACATAAAGGTCGGCAATTTCCATAAGTCCGGCTTTCATAGCCTGAACGGAATCCCCCGACTCCGGTACAATCACGACAATGGTTGTATCCGCCGCTTTTGCAATATCAAGTTCTGACTGCCCCACTCCTACAGTTTCCAATATCACATAATCATACCCTGCGGCATCAAGAATATCCGCGCAGTCTACAGCCTTATGGGAAAGCCCTCCCAAACTACCTCGCGTAGCCATCGAGCGGATAAACACCCCCTCATCGTTCCCGATCTCCGCCATACGCACTCTGTCCCCCAACAGTGCCCCTCCCGTGAAAGGACTTGTAGGATCCACCGCGATGATTCCAACTTTCTTATCCTGACTCCTCAGATATTTACACAGCTGATTTGTAAGCGTGCTTTTGCCCGCTCCCGGAGGTCCCGTAATTCCAATTCTGTAAGCCTTTCCTGTATTTGTAAAAGCACCCTTCAGAATATCCTCGGCCTCGCTGAACTCGGATTCAACGTAAGTTATCGCACGCGCTATCGTGCGCTTATCTCCGGATATTAACTTTTCCATAAAACTCAAATCTGACATTCTTTTATCTATCTTTATTTATAGAGATTATTCGTAATTATATACTTTAAAACATTTTCCGGTATGAATGATTCAACAGGCTTTCCCTTATTTATTCTTGCTCGTATTTCTGTGGAACTTATGTCAACAAATGGAGTTTCTACAAAATTTGCTATATCGAAAAATCTGTTTGTTCCGTCCAGGTTATCTGACTGCCTCCTCAGTACCACAAGTTCGGCAAGTTTAATCAATTCATCAGGTTCTTTCCAGCTTTCGAACACCATAAGATTATCGTAGCCGATTATCAAATCAATCTCATCGTAAAACTGCTTGAAGTGTCTTACGGTATCTATTGAATAAGACACTTCGCCTCTGATTATTTCAAAGTCGGACACTACAAAAAAGGGATATTCACTTACTGCTGTCCTAACCAGATTCAGCCGGTGTTCCGCACTCGAATGACTCCCAGCAAGTTTATGGGGGGAGATATAACACGGAATAAATATCACCTTGTCCAATTTCCTGATTTCCCTTACCGCGATTGATGTAATTAGATGCCCGTTATGAATAGGGTCGAATGAACCTCCAAAAAGTCCCACCCTGCTCATTTAAGAATCTCCCTGTATTCAATGAATACATCCGTAAGCATATCATGTACTCGTAAACTGCAAAGATTGTAATTTTCTTTTTGGGAAAGGAGTGAATAAAGTGTGCGGAAATCCTCCAGTGTGTTAAGGGAGTGGAGTTCTTTTGATACAAATAAAAATCGGTCGAGCGCTGATACTTTTTTTAAGCACTCGGTAAAAAGGACCTGTTTAGTCCCAAACTCAAGTTTTAACTCCGAATCAAAATGGTTTAACCCATATGCAACCACATGTTCCGAACTGCTGTGGGATAACAAGAGCACATTGTTATCCATTTCAAGCATATTAATATATGAATCAAGCAGACTTCTTGAAAGCCCCAAGCTGTTCGATCTGAAAATCAGCATCGAAGAAAATTTCTCACCGATTTTTGCAATATAGTTATGTAATTCAGCCGAATCCCCCGGATTATGCAGAAAAACAGGTAGTACTGTCCCGAAAAACTCTTTGAATGTTTCCGTTATATTATTCCTGTCCGACTCATAGAGTAAAAAGTAGAAGCGGCCGGCAACATTATTTTCCTTGAAAAATTCAAGATGATTCAGATACATCGCCTGGTATAATATGGAGGAAAAGTCAGTATTCATTGAAGGAAAAGCAATCTCCTCCGTTATGGAAAAAAGGGGAGCATCGGGGAATACTATTATCGCAAGGTCTTCTTTCATTACAAAATATCTTAAATTACCTCTCTAAAATATGAAATTATTATATATCTTAAAATATCCTTAAGATTTTAGCATCCCATACAGGCAATTAATTTCAAAAATTATTGCTTATCTCAAAAATATTCCTTAAGTTTAACATCTAAAGGTTGAAAAGTATTACATAGCAAATCCAAAGAATAAACATAATAAAGGATTAGAAATGAAAATCAGTAAAGCTTTATTTTTATCCCTGACAATGGCAATTTTATTATTTGCCGACTCCTTCGGCAGTTTAACATTAACTACACCGGCTGATCCTCCGGGACTTTTAACTATTGTATATCCCGTTAACAATGCTTCCTGTATAAAATGGAGACCTGATTTTCTTTGGTACACACCAACCGGGGCAAGTCCTTTTACATATCGCATCTGGCTGTACAAAGGGAATACTCCCATAGACACAATTATAACGATTGATACTGCATATACTCTGACCTACGATCTCGAACCAAATACAACCTATCGCTGGCATCTTGATGCAAGAAATGCTACCGGACAATCGGTAACAAATACTCGAACTTTTATCACAGGGGATCTGCCCACCCCTACGGCACCACTGGAACCAATAGCCGGAGCGCTGGTTCCAGTAACCGCCACTATCAAATGGACTAAATCGGAAGGATGTCCCCCTGTAAAATATACACTCCAGGTATGGGACATTAATTCAAGCTCCTATTTGCTGAACAATCCGAATGTAGTGGATACGACATATTTGTTGAACCTTGCGGCAGGCAGGAATTACCAATGGCGAGTTAGAAGCAGTAATGCTTTTGGTAATAGTTCCTTTACAAACTGGCAGGTTTTTTCAACAGGTGTTAATCTGAGTGCTCCTAATTTAACTGCACCATTGAACGGCTCCACGCTTTTAACTCCTCAGATCCCCTTAAGCTGGAACAGCTCCTTCCAGGCTGACAGCTACGTACTCCAGATTTCCTCCAATCCTGAATTTACATATCCCTTAGTGCTTTACAGGACGGTTTTGGATACTTTCTACAGGTTTAATATCTATGAGGCAAAAACTCATTATTGGCGGGTTCAAGCCCGAAACAGTCAAATCGGCTCCTCAAGCCCGTTTTCCGAAATCTTCAGTTTCTCGGTAACTCATATACCTCTTACAACTTCAATTGTCGGACCCTCGGGATCCTGCATTAGTCTTAACCCTACTCTGGTATGGCGAAAAGCAGGGGAAGATCCTTCCATACTTTATAACCTGGAGTTAAGTTCAGGGGGAACGGTGTGCTATACCCAGACTGCCATATTTGATACCAGTATAGCAATTCCCATTCCACTCCCTGCTAATTCTGAAATGACTTGGCACGTTATTCCTTATATGGCAAATGGGACAGGAACATCCGCAATAGGAAATTTTAAGACTGCCGGACCACCTCCGCCAATCACCGGGATTTATCCTCCATCGGGGGCCAATATTCCTAATCAGTATTTCTCAATTCATTGGGATGCGTACGAAGAGTGTCCTCCGCCTCATTATTACCGGGTTGAATTTATCAGTGACGGGGGTATAAATCTTGACATAGTTATCCATTCAAATTTCTATATCGTTGACTTACTCTCACCGTATACGGATTATCTCGTAAAAATCACTCAGTTTAATGAATACGGCAATGGACCTACTGCTGAAGTTAACTACACTTCCTATCCTGGAATGGATGTAAACGACGAAAGTACTCCTTCGGAATATAACCTGAGTCAGAATTACCCGAATCCTTTTAATCCAGTTACAAAAATAAAATTTGGAGTTAAGAGCAGCGGCAGGGTGGTACTGGCAGTTTACGACATTCTCGGAAATCTTATAAGGGAACTGATGAACGATACCCGTGGTGTTGGCAGCTATGAGATTGAGTTTGACGGAAGCAGTCTCCCCAGTGGAGTTTATTTCTATAAGCTAACTGTTAATGACTTTAGTTGCGTAAAAAAACTTATGCTTATGAAATAAGTTCCTATAAATCCGCTAACAGTTCGGGTTTGGCAAGCAGTTCGGATATTTTATTTCTGTGCTCTGCCACTTCACTCTGGTAAAAGAGTCTATTATAACCTGCACTGTTCCGTGCCTGCATTTTTCTGAAAGCAAGTGTGGTGGCCAGGGAAATATAATTCTTTCTAATTGATTCGTCAATCCACCCTGCATTTTCGCGGATCTTTGAGTTTAATATATCAAGATGCACGGGAGGAATAAGTCCAAGTGCACTCTCTTCTGAAAGTTCCGAAAAGATCATCTTTCTTTCCATCGAAATAGACCTTGCAAAAGTTCCTAAGAACAGGGAAATCGTTAATATTAAAAATAAAAACCCGATAAGGGAAGTGCTTTCAAAACTCACACTGAAGTTCCATGCGAAATGAATGAAGACAGCAATAACAAATCCGAAAACTGGGAACATGAATTTCTTTGCTGCCGGTGCAAATTTAGCATATCCCAAAAAAGCCCCGAATGTCCCGGTAGTGACACAATGCATTACAGCGGTAAAAAGAGTTCTGATTATAACAAGCATGATCCAGCCCACAACTGTTTCGCCGTAATTTATAAAGTAAAGGAAATTCTCCGTCATACCAAAACCAAGACCAATTGCACCACCGTAAACTATTCCGTCAGTCATATTGTCAAATTTTCTGCTAATGACTGTACCGAAAAGGAAGAGTCCCTTGGTTGCTTCTTCAATCAGCGGAGCGTAAGCAACAGTCTGAAGCAGGGAAATAGTCTTTTCATCTGAATATACCAGATACGTTGCAAAGGTTAACATCTCTGTTCCGATTATTGCCAAAAACACCGCTCCAACTGCACCCCAAAGAAAATTCCTGAAGTACAGACCCAACGGTTCAGGATCATACCGGTCGTATTTCCAAAGCAGAAACAGATAAAAAAGTATTGGAACAACCGCTGCAAGTAATGACGTTATGACTATCACACTTTATTCCTTTCTAAGCCACGATATAATTTCTTTAATTCCTGGTCTTTTCCCGTAAGAAAGAATCCCGATTCTGAATATCTTTGCGGAAAACAATATCGTAATATAAATAGAAAGAATTAAAATACCCACAGTAATTATTATTTCAATTGCCGGTACTGCAACATTATTCAGACGAAGTATCATAATTGCCGGCGAAGTCAGAGGGAAATAAGAAAATATCTGAGCAAGCAGGAGATCCGGATTCTGCATTATCGGCATGGCTATTATTATTGGCAAGAGTATGACGAGCGAAAGATAACTTGTTAACATCTGTGCCTCCTGCTCGGTGGTTACAACACTGCCAAGCCCTACAAACAGGGAAGTATAGAGTACAAATCCAAGCATGAAATATACCAGTACAAGTAGCAGGGAATCCAGATTTATCATAGTCGCGAGTGAAGCGCCTGCAAATCCAACCGCCAACACAATCCATACGGCCACCTGGAAAAGTGACAACAGCGAAAGCCCAAGCACCTTCCCTGCGAGCATGTCATTTGCTGAACAACTCGATACCAGTATTTCTATCAGCCTGTTGCTCTTTTCCTCAACAAGACTCCTTATCAGCATACCTCCTGAGGAAATTATGGTTATCATCAGCAAAATAATAAATATGTAAGAGGTCATGAACTTCGCATAGAAATCAGTCTTCGATTCTTTCCCTTCCTCCTCAACTTTGATGGATTTTATTTCGATCTTCTTCGTGATATTTGAAACCAGGGCAGGATCAAGATTATACTTCCGGAATTCTGTTTGCCTGTACATCTCATTGAATGTTGCCTCTAACATATCCAGATCGTGAAAGTTGCCAACCGAGCGGGACCGGTATTCAATTACGGGCTTTGCAAGTGAATCATATTTAATATATATGTATCCGTCGATTTTCTTCGCAAGCACTTTTTCATTTGCGTCGCTCTTTAATTGTTCGTAAGGAATATCCTTTTTCGCAAGATTGAGGACCAAATATCTTGGCTGATTATTCCCGAAACTCAAAGAAGATAGTTTTTCCGTCAGAGGTATTGTATATTGCCCTGTGGAATCAATTAATCCAATAGGTTTTGTAGTCTGATCCTCCTCGTTTGCAAGCTTACCCGGTAGATAAGAAAAGAGGAACAGAATAAGTGGAGTAACAAAGAGAGAAATTATAAATGCTTTCGTCCTTAATTTTTCCAGGAATTCCCATTTCGCTATAACTAAAAACTTTTTCATCCTTTTCACTCCGACGATTTTTTAATTAAATCAATGAAAATTTTATTTAGAGAAGGCTCAAGAATCGTAAAATTCCTTATCTCAACGATATCAACAAGCTTTTTGAGAATTTCCGACGGTTTGGTGCTCTCATTCAATTCAATTTCCGCATAGTTGCTGTAAACATTAATCTCGACAATTCCGGGAATGGAGGAGATCAACGATTTATCCCCGGAAAAATCCACCCTTATGCTGTTCTTTCCATATTTCTTGCGTACTTCATTGATATTCCCACCCACTACTTCTTTTCCTTTATCAATCAGGAATATCTCATCACAAAGCTTTTCCGCCATGTCCATTTGGTGGGTGGAGAGTATCATTGTCTTTCCATTGTCAACATAAGAAAGGATAATATCCTTGATTAACTGCTGATTGATTGGGTCAAATCCGCTGAATGGCTCATCAAGTATGAGTACATCGGGATTATGGAGGATGGCAGTGATAAACTGGATTTTCTGTTGATTGCCTTTGCTAAGTTCCTCAAGTTTTCGGTCTTTGTACTGTGAAATTTCAAGCCGCTTAAGCCACTCCACTCCGTTTTCGATTGCCTGATTGGCATGGACATTTTTCAGCTCGGAAAAATATCTAATTATGTCTATCACTCTGCTCTTTTGATACAAACCCCTCTCTTCCGGAAGATATCCGGTGTGATTAACAAACTCCTTGTCAATCGGTTTTCCGTCAAACCTGATTTCCCCTGAAGTGGGCTTCAGAATATCAAGAATAATTCGGATTGTGGTCGTTTTGCCTGCTCCGTTCGGGCCCAGTAGACCGAAAATCTTTCCCTTTTCCACCCGGAAGGAAATGCCGTCAACTGCTGTAGCTGTCTGATATTCTTTTTTAAGATTGATAACTTCTAACATACTTCTTCCAATAAATAAATATCAAAAATAACAAAATAGAAAGAAATCAGGCAATAAAAATGATAAGCGGACAAAAAAAGGGTTGAATATAATCAGGAAACTCAGATTTCCAGAGGAATAAGTGGTTCTGATTTTAATATCTTTAATTTAAAATATTTCTTAACAATAATTTATGTAAATTGTATTAACAAAAACCCAAAGATATTGCATTTAAAATAAGATTTATCCTCTTTATTAAGGGTGTGGTTTTTATCACAATATGAATTCATTAAAACAGGTAATATATATCTTCAATAATAAAAATTTTGTAATTATTAAAATGAATCTATTTTCAAGCAAAAAAAGAGTTTACACCCTTTTTGGAGTACTCTCTCTCCTGATAATTCTGTCAGGATATTGGTATTTTTTAACCAGTTGGGAGAAACTTGAAACTGAACGATTCGACGCTCTGAAGTACAACGCTGTTCTTAAAACTATTCAGATAATTAACTGGAACGACGATATCATCAGGCATGCAAATGAACTTTCCGAGAATAAAATTCTCGTTGATGCATATCTTGCATTCAATAAAAACCGAAGTCCGGAAAACAAAAAAACACTCGAAACATATCTGGAGTTTATTACTGAAAGTAATTGGTTCATTAATATAGTTTTGATATCGGATAAGAACGAAGAATTAATCAATCTGAATAAAAAAACAGGCGAATTACTCCCTCTCCACTGGCAGACCATTGAGAAAGTGAATGAAACAAAACAAGTGGTGACTACTGACTTGTACAGGATTTCGAAAAGATATGATCCTTCAATTGATTACATTACTCCGCTTCTCAGAAATAGTGAGATTAAAGGATACTTGCTTCTTCAGGTTAATCCACGCCGACGTTTATATAGCGTGGTTCTTACCCGTTTGGACAGCAAAAAAACCTCCGAAACTCTTCTTTTCAGACGCGATGGAGACAGTGTACTCTACTTAAATAATCTCAGGCTGGCAGATTATGACGAATCATTCTTGCTAAAGAAACCAGTGTCCGACTCATCAAATCCCGGAGTTGCGGGCGCAAGGGGTGTCAAAGGAAAGTTTTTGGGAAAAGATTATCGCGGAAAGGAAGTTTATTCCTGGATAATCCCCGTTCCACGTACAAACTGGATTATTGCAACAAAAGTTGATAAAAGTGAAATAATAGATGAGCTGATTGCTGAGACGGTTTGGATAATAGCTTTTACGATTCTGCTTATATCAATCGTGGCATTGTTCCTGGCATACAATTACAACAAAAAGAAGGTGAGTATATTTACCCGGCTCTGGAAGACTGAAGGAGAATTCAAGACAACTCTCTATAGTATAGGAGAGGCAATTATTGTCACAAATATTGACGGACAGGTTCAACTGATGAATCACGTTGCCGAAAAACTAACCGGCTGGAAAGAGCAAGAGGCAAAGGGACATAGTTTTACTCAGGTTGCTGAATTTATTTCCGAAGATACGGGAGAAAAGACATTTCCGCCAATCTATCGAAGTGTAACTGAGGGGATTAGTTTGAATCTCGGAACCAGGCTGCTTCTGAGGAAGAAGGACGGAAGTAATATTCCCGTTGATGGCACAATAGCCGCAGTGGTCAATACAGAAAAAGTGATTACCGGTGTGATAGTAGTATTCAGCGACCAAACCGAAAACAGGGAGAGAATTAAAGAACTTACAATCGCAAAGAATAAGGCAGAAGAGATGAACAGAGTTAAATCCAGTTTCTTTACGAATATGAGTCACGAACTTCGGACCCCATTCATAGGTATTCTTGGATTTACTGAGATTCTGGAGGACCGACTCGAAAGTGAACCGGATATTCAGGAAATGGCTAATGGTATCCGTAAAAGCGCAAACAGACTACTGGATACTTTGGAAAATCTTCTGACTTTCTCCAGGATTGAGAACAGCAGGATTATCCTGACTCTCGAGGAGAAGGACATTCTCCCTGTTATTAAAAAGGAGGTGGAGCAACAGCAGGAATTTGCAATAGACAGCGCTCTGAATCTTGAGTTCAAACCCGGTGCAAGCGAATTAATTGCTACAACCGATATCGGTTTAGTGAGAGTGATAACAAGCAGTATTATCAAGAATGGAATAAAATTTACTGAAAAGGGCTTTGTAAGAGTTGAAGTTTTCAAAAATGATTTGTATTTTAACATAGTGATTTCTGATTCAGGTACAGGAATCCCGGTTGATAAACAAGAGCTTATTTTCGAGGAATTCAGACAGGTAAGTGAAGGTATGGGAAGAGATTTTGAAGGAGCAGGGCTTGGTCTGACAGTAGCGAAGAAATATGCCGAAGTACTGGGCGGAAATATAACGGTAAAAAGTGAAGTCGGCAAGGGCTCAGTGTTCACAATACTTCTCCCTCTAGTTTCGAAAAATGATGAGGTTGGTAATTAATTAAACAATTATTCAATAAAATGAAGGTCAGGTATGAAGAAAACAGTATTGAATCTTACCCTAATTTTAGTATCGCTAATCCTGCTGCAAAGCTGCAGTAAGGACAGCAATCCTGTAACTCCCGTAACCCCTCCCGCAAACGATTCTACATTCGCCTCTATCACATGGACTCAGGGAACTGTTGCATTTGGAGAGAATGAACTTGGTGCAATTGGCAGCAATAATGAGGATTACACAAATATCACGTTCAACAAATCCAACACAAAAGTATCTGGCCTGGATGTGGACGACATTATTTTTATTTACGGCAAGGTCATCAGAAAGATTACATCGGTAACGGATTTGGGGAACACGGTGGAAGTGGAAGCCGAGGCAGTTAATATGAATGAGGCGATTGACGATGCAACAATTTACTGGGATAAAGAGGTACGTTTTACTTCTGATATGAAAAAGGATATCAGCATTGTCTCGGGGTATCCGACTATCCGCAAGGAGGGTGCCGAGGATGTGACTTTCGAAGTCAAATTTTCAGAGGATCTCAAAGGGACTATTACCCTCAAGTTGAATGACGCAAAACTCGATGCCACTTGCGAAGTCATTAAGAAAAAAGGAGCTTCTCAATCAAAATATGCTTTTGAAGGTTACCTTCAGAAGTTCAAGAATCAGGGGAAAATAGTATATGAAAACAGCAGTCTGAAAAATTACGATCATACAATGTCCGGTTTACAAGGCGAAATTACTCTCTCCCTTACAGCAACTTCGCAGCTTAGTGAACTCTTTGGAGCTATAGAACTCCCGTTTGTACTTCTGCAAATTCCGACGGTGGTTGGAGGAGTTCCCGTGGTATTGAAATTAAAAATGTTGTTCGTGGTCAATACAACCTTCGGCACAATTGACGCATCGGCTTACATAAAAACGAAATTCAGTTATAACAGTGATGTGGGATTAAAATATGCCGGGAGCACAGTCGGCGTAACTGCAAACGCAGGACCGATACAGTTTGAATCGAATAGTGATTCTATTCATGTTGCAACTTCAGCCGCTGCGGGGGCTAATTTTGGTCTGACCTTCCCACGATTTGAAGTTTCTATCCTGGGTGGATTGGTAGTTCCCTATATTCATACTGCTTTCTTAATCGGCGGTAGCTTCGTAACAGGTCTTCATCCCTGTATGAAAATAGATGCCTCCTTTATCGGGGCTGTGGGATATGATTTTGATTTCTTCGGGTTGATTGGATTCGGTGGTTCCAAAACTCTCTGGCAGATTGATAAGAACCTTAAAAAGGCAGGGGATTGTCCGTAAATTGGATTTGTGAAAAATTGTATTGGCATTGTTGGCGCTTTATTAAATATTTAAGTAACTAATGTGAGGTTAATATGAAAAAACTTTTGGTTCTAGGACTACTTCTTCCATTCCTTTATACCGGCTGCGGAGATAAAGCAGACGATACAAAAAACGCAATCGAAATGATGCAGAAAGCCCCCGATATTGTTAAAAATATGGAGCAAGGGATGAGTGAATCTCAGAAAGCCAGGGAGGAAAGAGTTAAAAGAGGGGATACTCTAGCCCTCCACTTCTCAAAGCTAATTGAGTATCTGCCCAAAACAGTTAATGGTTATGATGTTCAGAAACCCGAGGGGGAATCTGTGAATATGGGCATTTTCTCTCTCTCGCAGGCAAAGACCAGATATACAAAACAAGGGAAGGATGGCAGTGAGAATTATATTACTGTTGATTTAATTGATTATAATCAGGCTGTTGATTTATACGCAGGCTTGATATTCTGGGCTGCCGGGGTTAGTATTGAAAATCAGGATGGTTACGAAAAAACCTTTAAGACAGATATTGACCGCGTTATGGGATTTGAAAAATATTCTATACCGGATAAAACCGCTGAAGTTACCCTGGCTATTGGATACAGATTCCTTGTAACCATGCGTGCTGATGATCAGAAAGATACGGAACTTCTGAAGAAAATTGCTTATTCTATGGATCTAAAAGGTCTTTCCAAGCTTTAAAAAAAAGAGGGTTCCCTGATTAGGGGAACCCTTGCTTATTTCCCTGTAAGAAAAAATTATTTTGCTTTAATCAACCGTGCTTTCATAATTCCGAAAGCATGTTTTGCAGCATCCTGCTCAGCTGTTTTCTTGCTTCTTCCTTTTCCTATTCCAAGCTCTTCGTTTGAAACACTCACTGAAACTGTGAATACTCTGTCGTGTTCAGGTCCCTCTTCCTTGATTACCACATATTTGGGATTTTCAAGTCGCACTGCTTGTGTAAGTTCAAGCAGCTGACTTTTATAGTTCTCGTCAATCAAATGCAGTCCGATTTTAAGATTAGGTTCAAGCAGATAGCGATTAATAAATTTGTATGCAGTATCGAATCCCAGATCAAGGTATATTGCCCCTATCAGCGACTCAAAGGCATCTGCAACAATGGTCTTTATTCCCATATTTGCAGATGCAAGTAATTCACGGCTGATAAAGAGGTAGTCGACAAGGTTAATTCGAACTCCGGCATCGTATAATGTGTTTTTATTCACAAAATTCGAACGGGTCTTAGTTAGAAAACCTTCATCATTCTCGGGAAAATTTTTGAAAAGCGCATAAGCAATAGCGAAGCTTAGAACGGCATCGCCCAAAAATTCCAACCTCTCATTTGAAGCTTTGAATTTTTTTCTGTCAACTACCGATCGGTGTGAAAAAGCTTCAATGAAAAGTTGTTGATTATTTATTTTATGACCAATTAATTTCTCAAGTTGATTTAAAGTCTTCTTACTTAATATTTTTACTTCAGATGATCTTCTGAGTAATTTAGAAAGAAAACCTAGCATTACGATTCCTTGAATTTCTTAAATAATATTGAAGCATTATGACCGCCGAATCCGAACGTGTTCGAAATTGCCGTATTGATCACTTTCTTAGTGGGGGCATTCGGGGAATAGTTCAGGTCGCATTCAGGATCTGGGACTGAATAATTGATCGTCGGGGGGATAAGATCATTTTCAACCGAAAGTGCAGTTGCAATTGCCTCGATACCACCGGCAGCACCTAAAAGATGACCTGTCATTGACTTTATAGAACTGACCACAAGTTTATACGCATGGTCGCCGAATACCGATTTTATTGCATTTGTTTCCGTTACATCATTAAGGGGAGTGGAAGTACCGTGAGCGTTAATATAGTCAATATCTGTAGCGGAAAGACCCGCATCCTTGATAGCTTCAAGCATCGAGCGCTGAGCACCATACCCTTCGGGATCAGGTGCGGTTATATGGTAGCCATCACCGGTCAACCCAACCCCGCCCACTTCGCAATAGATTTGTGCGCCTCTTGTCAGTGCGTGCTCAAGTTCCTCAAGTATTATAACTCCCGAACCTTCTCCCATAACAAAACCGTTTCTCTCTTTGTCAAATGGACGGGATGCTTCTGTATATCTGTCATTCCAGGTTGAGAGGGCACGCATCGAACTAAATCCACCAACGCCAAGTTCGGAAATAGCCGCTTCCGAACCGCCGCAGAACATAATGTCGGCACTCCCACGCTGTATCAGCATAAAGGCATCTGCAATTGCATGCGAACCTGAAGCACAAGCAGATGTGGTTGCATAGTTCGGTCCCTTTAACCCATACCGTATAGAAACATACCCCGGGGCTATATCCGCTATTAGCATGGTGATAAAGAAAGGACTGATCCTTTTGGGGTCCTCTTGAGTGGTAACGTAGTATTGTTTGAACTGGTCGTGCAACGCCTTGATTCCCCCGATACCGCTTCCCAGTAGCACTCCAAATCTTTCGGGAACAATTTTATTCAGATCAATCTTTGAATCCTGGAGTGCCATTTCCGAGGCAGATACGGCATATTGTGTGAATGGATCTAGGCGGCTGAGGGATTTACGCTCTATAAAAAGTCCCGGGTCGAAGTTTTTCACTTCGGCTGCAAACTTTACAGTAAATTTGGAAGTATCAAATTTTGAAATTAAATCAACACCATTTCTACCGCTGATAAGACCATCCCAGAAATCGGAAACGTTATTACCAATGGGAGTAACAGCGCCTAAACCAGTGACTACTACCCGTCTCTGCATAAATACCTTTTACAAATGTTAAAAAAAAGGAGTTGCTCTGTTAGGAACAACTCCTTAAGACTGAATTAACCTAATTTTTCGGTTAAGTACTTAATAGCATCTCCGACGGTACCGATTTTTTCGGCATCTTCATCAGGAATTGAAATATTGAAAGCACTTTCGAAGCCCATGATCAACTCGACGTTATCGAGGGAATCGGCACCGAGGTCATTAGTGAATGAAGCTTCAGGAGTAATTTGAGACTCATCAACACCTAATTTGTCCATGATGATTTCTTTTACTTTTGCTTCAATGTCCATCTTGTATCTCCTTTATTGGTTGAAAAAAAATTACATTGTCATTCCGCCATCTATGGCAATTACCTGTCCGGTAATGTAGTTTGCCTTATCTGAAGCAAGGAAAGCTACAGTACCTGCAATTTCTTCCGGCTTACATCCCCGCTTAAGAGGTATGATCTGCAGAAAAGTTGCCTTCTGTTCATCGCTTAGCTGATGAGTCATATCGGTTTCCACATAACCCGGTGCAACCGCATTTACGGTAATATTCCTGCCTCCGAGTTCTTTGGCAACCGACTTGGTTAAGCCTATCATTCCCGCTTTACTGGCGGCATAATTAGCCTGACCTGCATTCCCCATTATTCCAACTACTGATGAAATATTTATGATTTTCCCCGATTTCTGTTTAATCATATACTTTAAAACCGAACGCGCTGCTACAAAAGCCCCTTTTAAATTCACTGCCAGAACCAGATCCCAATCCTCATCCGTCATTCTTAAAAGTAATTTATCTCTTGTGATTCCTGCATTATTAACCAGTATATCAATCTTGCCAAGCTCCTTATTTGCCTCTTCCAGAGCGGCATCGGTAGCCTTGGCATCTGTAATATCAACTGATTTGTGGAGTATAGTTCTGTTATGGTCTTTCATCTGTTCCATCCATGAGTCAAAATCTTCAGGAAAGAACTTATCGAGCAGTACTACATGAGCACCGTTGGAAAGAAACTCAACCGCAATGGATCTTCCTATTCCCCGGGCTCCGCCTGTGATAACCGCAACTTTATCTTTTAACATTTTCTTCCTTATATTTTAATTGAAACACATCATTCTTAATCAGTTTATAGAATCCGCAAAAATAAATAGAAATATATCCAAACTTAACGACTTTACCAAAGTAAAATCAATCATTTTTATTCAGGGACCCTGCCAGTACTTCATCCCTGTATTGCTTTAATTCCTCAAAACCATCTTCTCCCATCAGATGAATTATTTCCTCTGTGCAGTATTCAAAAATGGTAGTTTCGCAGTTTGGATTATGCTTGTTACAATGACTTAACCTGTCAATATGTTCTGTATCTATAGTAAGCTCGTTTTCAAACACCACTAAAGGAAACAATACGCAATAAATTGGTTTGTATTCCCATTTATGCACGCCATCTAAATCGGCCAATTTCTGAAGAACGCACAATCCGTTCTTATCAAGAAAAGCACATTTACCGTTTATTACTTCAGTCCCAACTGCATAGCCCGATTCGAAATCGTCATCTTCGCAAGGCTCCTCAAACCAGTCCTCAATATTGGTGGACTGAGTTTCATCCATCATTGGAATAATCCTGTCCTTGATGGAGAGAATAAATTCATGTTCTTTCAGATCGGCATAAACACCATAATTACAACACTCGCCATTGCACTGACACGAGTACTTAAATGTGAAAATGTTGGGATCAATCTTTATGCCCTTAATTATTTTTTCATTAGTTTTCATTATAAATATTTTTCAACATCAGTAAATTTATCAATTCCGGAAACCTGTGCATCAGGGATTATACGTTTTACCAGTCCCTGAAGCACCTTCCCCGGTCCAACCTCAACAAATTCTGTAAACCCGTCCGCAACCATATTGCGTATTGTCTCTTCCCAGCGCACCGGTGAAGTAACCTGCTCAAACAGCAAGTTCTTGATAGTGTCCTTATCAGTAATCGGTTTTGCAGTAACATTTGCATAAACGGGGCGTCGGGCATTGAATATATTAGCCGTCTCCAGTGAAACACCAAGTTTATCCTTTGCGGACTGCATAAGAGGGGAGTGAAATGCACCGCTAACGACCAATTCCTTAACTAGCTTGGCTCCTTTAGTTTTACAGATTTCCATTCCTTTCCTGACTCCATCAATCGAGCCCGAAATAACCACCTGTCCCGCGCCGTTAAAATTAGCACACTGAACTATGCCTGCTGCGGAAGCCTCAAGACATGCTTCCTCTACCGCATCTCCCGAAAGACCTATAATTGCAGCCAGCGTCCCGGGATTCTCAATCCCTGCCTGTTGCATAGACTGCCCGCGGAAGCGAACAAGTTTCAGAGCGTCGAGAAATTGAATAGCGCCAGATGCAACCAACGCAGAATACTCACCAAGCGAGTGTCCCGCTGAAGCTTCAAAATCAAGTCTCCTGATTATCGAAGCTAAAATAACACTGTGCAGAAAAATTGCTGGTTGTGTATATTCAGTCTGCTTCAGTTCATCTTCCGGGCCATTGAACATGATGTAGGAAAGATTTACTCCAAGAATATTATCCGCCGTCTGGATCATTTCCTTAGCTTCTACAGAATTCTCGTACAGATCTTTCCCCATTCCAATATACTGGGAACCCTGTCCCGGAAAAAGAAAAGCTCGTTTAGACATTATCCATCCCCCATACCAAATACAAAGAGCCCCATGTAAATCCCGCACCAAATGCTGCCAGGATTACATTATCGCCTTTTTTCAATTTCCCGTTTCGGTAGTATTCAACCAGGCAGAGTGGGATAGTCGCGGCGGTAGTATTACCATATTTATCAATATTGATCATCACCTTCTCTTTTTGAAGTCCCATTCTCTGTGCCGTGGCATCAATGATTCGCAGATTTGCCTGATGTGGAACAAGCCATGCCACATCCTCAGAAGTGAGATTGTTTTTCTGCATGATTTCGTATGAAACATCAGCCATTCCCTTAACGGCAAACTTGAAAACGGATTTACCTTCCTGATAAATGTAGTGTAGTCTGTTCTTCACAGTCTCTTCACTTGCGGGCATTGCACTTCCCCCCGCTTTCATCATCAGAAAATCCCTCCCTGTTCCGTCAATTCTAAGAATGCTGTCTTTAATACCATATTTTGGATCTTCAGTTGGCTCAAGCAAGACTGCCGCACCTGCATCGCCAAACAGGATACAATTATTCCTGTCCTGATAGTCGGTAATCGAAGTCATTTTATCTGCGCCAACCACAACCACCTTTTTATACTTCCCGCTTTCAACCAGTCCCGCTGCCGATTCAAGCGCAAAAAGAAATGCCGAACAAGCCGCATTAACGTCGTAACCCCATGCGTTTACCGCCCCGATTTTTTGCTGAATAAGACAGGTAGTATTCGGGAAAAAATAGTCGGGGGTAACAGTAGCTGTAATTATACAATCAATTTCTTCAGAGGACATATTTTTTGACTTGAGCAGGTCAAGCACAGCTCTTGCTCCTAGGTCAGAAGTAGCCCCATCCTCAATCATTCTTCTTTCCTTAATACCTGTTCTCGTCATTATCCATTCATCGGAAGTGTCAACAATAGTCTCAAAATATTTGTTATCCAGTACTTTTTCCGGTAAATAATGCCCAACACCGGTTATGGTGGCAAAAACACGTTTATCAATCATAAATTTCCTAATAGTTTTAGAGTGAATATTCTTTTAACGAATTCTCGATTTTCTTAATTAAGTTTTTATTATGCATATCAAAAGCACGGAGGATCATATTTTTCATAGCTTTGGGAGTACTGCTTCCATGGCCTATTATGCAAACCCCCTTTACGCCAAGCAGTGGCACTCCGCCGTGTTCCTGATAATCAAAGCCCTTCAGGATTTCCTTAAGTGTACTCTTAATCAAAAGAGCTTTAAGTTTGTTGACAAAACCCTTCTCCGCATAACTACGCACCAGATTTTTCAGCAAAGTTAAAACACTTTCTCCAAACTTAAGAATTATATTTCCCGTAAAGCCGTCGCACACAATGACATTAACAGATCCGTTAAGTATATCCCTACCCTCAACATTACCTACAAAATTAAGGTTGGTTTTCCTAAGGAGAGGAAGCGCGGCAATCGTTACTTCATTTCCCTTAGAATCCTCCTCGCCAACGCTAAGGAGTCCTACCTTCGGTTCAGGGATATTAAATATTTCTTTTACATAGATACTACCCATAATTGCATATTCAACAATATGGGCAGGTTTGGAATCAACACTTGCTCCAACGTCAAATAGCGTTGTGATTCCTTTTTCGGAGGGCATTATCGAGCCTATTGTCGGTCTTCCGCACCCAGGAATGCGTCCAAGATCCAGCGTGGCAGAAGCCATCATCGCGCCTGTGTTACCGGCGCTCACAAAGGCATCAAGTGAGTTTTCCTTAATAAGTTTATTTCCTAGAACAATGGAACTGTTTTTCTTTGTTCTTATTGCCTGTGTTGGTGTTTCATCCATTGCAATAACCTCTTCCGCGTGAATTATTCTGTTTTCAGAAAAGGTGAGATTATTTTCCTTCAGGCAATTTTTTATGATGTCAGATTTTCCAATGAGGTAAACTTCAATGAAGTCCGAAGCGGACTGAGCTTCAATAGCTCCCTTAATTTGATTCAGAGGGGCGAAATCGCCCCCCATTGCATCAACTGCTATCCGACACTTTTTATTATTATTCTCCGGAAGAGACATTTTTAGGGAATAAGGATTAACTCTTTGGGATAAGCATGGAGCGGCTGCTGTAGTAACCGCATGATGGGCAAGCACGATGAGCTAGTTTCATTTCGCCGCAATTAGCACAGGCACTTAAAGCCGACGCTGTTGCTTTGTAGTGTGTTCTTCTTTTGTCTCTTCGAGTACTCGAATGTCTTCTTTTAGGATTTGGCATAATTAGTTCCGTTATTATTATTTATTTTTTTAATTTATTTTTCAGCTTTTGTAATTCTTCCCACTGAGGTTTTATTTCTTCCTCAACGCAAACACACTTTTCAACATTCAGGTTTGCATGACATTTTTGGCAGAAACCTTTACAATCATCATTGCACAGTCTCTTCATCGGAATACTCAGCTGTGCATAGTCATACAAGTCATTGCCCAGGTTGATTTTATCCGTATCGAAAGGGAGATAAACAATTTCAGTATCCTTTGTATCCTCGGGTGCAACACCGAACAAATAAACTTGTTTAAATTCAGTATTAACGTCATCGGTAAACTCAGCACCGCACCTGTCACAAATAAAATCCGCCTTTAATTTTAAAGAAGCCGAAAGAATTAACTGGCTATGGGACTTATCCAAACTCAAGCTAAGGGAGTAATTATCCCTGAAAGGTTCCTCAAGCTTAAGTTCCTTTACATTCCCGCTGAACTCCAAAAAATTCAGGCTATCACTTAAACCGGCAATTTTTATTATCATTTTTCCTAACTTTCGGAAATAACAAAGCAAATATACTGAAAAAAAGCTAATTATCAAAAAAAACATAACTCCGGGAGTCAGCCTTTCTCCTCAGCGAAAAGTGTTCCGGAGATCACGTTACCGATAAAATTCAGATTCTAAGACCTGCAAATTTGTTGCAACTTTATGAGGCTGTCTGGTTCATTCAATAAACAACTACTTACCTGCCACTAAAGCCGATCTAAAGCCGGGCGAAAGGGAAGCAGAAGGGAAGTGTGTCCGAAAAAGCCCAAGAAAATCTCAGCAACTTTAAAAAGTGGTTTTGCTTCGGAAATGTTGATTTGAAGCCAAAAACGCCATTTCCGCAACTTTGCAACTTTTTTTCGTATATCCAACCCGAAAAACAGGTAACAGGTAATAGGGGACATTAAAAACATTTTTCTTTTTTTATCCGCGAAAATCTACCAAATCCGTGTTATCCGTGTTCTATTCTTTACCATTAATGACCACCTATTAGCCGCGCAGCGAAATGACATTCTCTCTTTTGTCTTCATCTAAATCATATAGTCCTATATCCATACACTCCAACCAAGTGCATTGTATCCATTTCTGTTGAGTAAAAAGTAGAAGTGATCGAAACATAATTATGTTTTTCTATTTATTACTTGACATTCATTGAAAATTTAAGTAGATTTCAGAAGATACTTTTTCAAGCTATAGAAAAGGGCAATTTTTTAATCAGGGAGTAATCAGTATGTGTGAGTGTAACTTATTGTATGAAAAATAAATTAAATGCCATAAAATGGTATCTTCTGTCATGAATAGTGAAATCACCTCTTCACCCCCGCTTAAAGGGGGGGTCTTGTGTACGCTTAATTTAAAGAATACTCAGTTCCATATTTTCATCCGGAAGTTTAATTCACGAAGATCTTAAACAGTCTCTTCCTTAATATTTTAAATACAAACAGAGGATATAATGACGGGTAGATTATACTCTGGGAAAATTTCGTGATTTATTAATTATGCTGTTTTTTCTTTGGTTTTATATGTATATGAGTATTATTTTAATTTAATGAAAGGTTAGGTATGAAGACATATTTACTGATTTTATTTATTGCCTTTACTCTAAATCTGCAATCTCAACCCGTTATTAACGGTGATATTTCCGATGCAAGCTATACACAAATCGCTGCCTTTGCGAGCGGTCAGAATAGTCTTGGAAATGCTGATGATCTGGGTGTTTTGAAGTACCATTGTGATGGTTCTGATATTTATTTAGGAGTATCAGGAGAAGTGAGCTCGAACAATAATTTTCTCATATTCTTTGACTTCTCTGGATATATCGGACGAGGGGATAATACTCTTGGTGCCGGGGCTGTGGGAGTCTTTACAAACATTGGCGGTGCCACAATGGATTTTGATGTGGATTTTGCACTTGCCTTTAATGAAGGGGAGGGGAATACAAATTTCTACCTTGATGCTTGCCGTTACGGTACATTGGGAGTAATGTCATCTGCGTTTATTGGGAATACTCCGGATCAAACCGGAACAAGTGTCGCAGCAAATCTCGGAGGAACATTTGGAGGAGTTGGCAATATTACTTTTGCTTACAAAAACAACTTTGCAGGTAATGCAAATGAAGGTGTGGAGATGAAGATACCCTTATCTGTTTTTTCGGGCGTGGATAATTCACAAGCTTTCAGGATTTTTGTTATTCTTACGGCAATCAACGGAGATTTTTCAAATGAATGTATTCCGGGTGATCCGGGTGGTTTTGAATTAGGGAATAATCCCAATTTGTCCGGATTGGGGGGGCAAGATTTTTTCACAAAATATGCACCCCTGGTTTTCGGGATCTCATTCGACTGCAAACTTGATGCCGGTCCTTCTACCGGCCCTTGGGTTGGGGATATGCACCCTTCAGAGATTCCTTCCACTCCCTTTAGCCATAGCAATAACTGCAATTGGGTCGCTTGCGGAGTATATCCTCAGACAGATTGTGGGTATTATGCATATCAGTCTTTGCTCTGGAATTCTGATCCCGGAACTTATGATGATGCTGAATGCTGCCCCCCTTATGGTGACGAAGGTTCTGGTCAGGCTAGTTATGGAAATGGCGTTGTTGAGAATACCGATTTGATTGATGGGGTGGCAAATCTTACTCTTGATTTCACTGCTTTTGGAATTTCAAATCTGAACCGAAAAAATTGGGGTGCACCGGATGCAGGTCCAAATGGACTTATGGCGGATACACGAACATATACAGGCGGATCAGGAACTATAAAAGTTGGAGGGGTTACCAAATTAGCTGTTATTAATGCCATGATTGAGTTGGATGTTGATTATCCAATCCCATTCGGACCCGGCGATAAGGTTGTTGGGTCTGGTCACGGAACAATTGATGTTGTTAACAGCGATCCCGCGTGGGTGGCAAAATTCAACAATGGGAATAATCAGGTACAGTTCGATTATTACTCTTTCAGTCCTACTATACAGAACTGTTATGGCGCATTTGTCTATACTCTGATATTGAGGAGCGCGGAGGTACAACAGAATATAGCTGCTGCTCCTGTTAACAACGTTGGTTTGCTACCTCTGAATAATGCAAAGGTGCAGTTTAACATTGCTTCCTTTACACCTGAGGGGACTAATTTGCAAAACAGATCTGTTCATGCACGTCAAATTATTAAAACTCCCAATGGTACTTTGCCAGAGGGTCTTAATGCAGTAGCTCCACTATACTGGAGACTCGGAACTACACTTGCTGAAATTAACACAGCAGTAATTTTTGATATAAGCGGGATTTCGGGAATAACAAACACAAACAATCTTAGAATACTTAAGCGTGAAAATGCTACCGGTACCTGGGCGATTTGGGGGAGTTATACAGCCCCCGGGTTTGACGGTCTAACTTCCACGCAAATAAGGGCAAACAGTTTAACCAGCTTCAGCGAGTTTGCTATTGCCTCCACTACAGATCCCCTGCCGGTGGAGTTAAGTGCATTTGATGTAAAGATAACAGTTAAAGGAATCAACCTTTTCTGGAAAACCGAAACAGAAAAAGATAATTACGGGTTTGAAGTTTACAGAAGAAAACAGAATGCCCAGCCTCATACTGTCTTTTTTAATTGGGAAAAGATTGGTTTCGTAAGTGGAAGTGGAAATTCAAACTCCCCGAAGGATTATGCTTTTCTGGATGAAGTGAATTGCGCAGGTGTTTATGAATATCAGCTTCATCAGATTGATAACAATGGCACAGTAACCTTGAGTAAGTCAGTACAGATTAAACTGGAAGCACCCGTAAGGTACACCCTGTCACAGAACTATCCGAATCCTTTTAATCCCGAGACGAAAATCAGATATGAAATTCCCCAAAGCGGAGAGGTGCAACTAGTAGTATACGATATTCTTGGGAATATGGTAAAAGAATTAGTAAGTCAAAAGCAGGAAGCCGGAAGTTATGAAGTTAACTTCAAAGCTGATTCATTCTCAAGCGGTTGCTATTTATATAAAATTAGTTCAGGTAATTTCGTTAGTATAAAAAAGATGTTACTGGTGAAGTAACGAAACCAGTTATTATTAGGATCCGTTGCTACCGGTATAGGTACAGCGGATCTTTTTCTTTTATTTATTTTTCGTGTGGAGGTTCTATGAAAAAACATGTACCGGGGGAATCATTTGCTTTTTTATTGATATTATTTTTATTGATAATGATTCAGGGGTGTAAAAAGGATGACCCCACGGGTCCCGAGGTCTTACTCCCTGTGGAGGATAATGTTGTTTATCAGGTGGAGTACAATCCAACCACACGGGTATACAGTAATGAGAAAAAAGCAGCGTTGGAAGGAGTGGATTCATCCGGGACTGTTTTTACATTTAATGCTCAGATGCTGGGGGAAGTCCCAAATGCGGGGGATATCATTATTGTCCATGGATTGCATATGCGCAAGGTTGTAAGTGTCAATAATACCGGTGCTCAGTTGATAATTACTACAGAAAATGCTACTGTTTCCGAAGCTATAAAGAATGGTAACATACAATGGCAGTACACTCCAAAAATATCTGAAGTAAGTCATGTGGTTGTGGCAGGCAAAGAGATTGTTCTTAGCAAACCTCTTAGCAGTGGATTTACTTATGAGTTTGACCTTGGAAACTGGCATTATGTTATTTGGATGAATCCAAATGGACAGTCGGCAACAGGTCAGGCGGAATTGCAGGTTAATTTTGCGATTACAAATTCTGCAATTGCCGGGGGAAAAGTAACCGCAACGCTCGGGGCAAAAGGGACAATGAGACTCCCTCAGCAAGCTGCAAATGTGAAAATCAGCAATAGTACTTTGACCGGATTTAATTGCAATAATAGCAGTATGCGGAGTGAACTTACACTTGAATATGCTGCCTCTTTCTCCCAGGGAGGTGGACAGGCTTTGCTTGAGCTTCCCGGAATTACTCTTAAAGTCCCTCTGGAGGCTATAGCGGGTTTCCCAATACCCTTGCCAATATTTATTACTTTTGGAATTTCATTCAATACCATAATTAACCTTCCCTCCGTAACATCAAACGCTTTTGGCAAATGCGTACTGAAGCTCGACTCGAATACAGGTTTTGAATTTACCGGGACAGGATTTAAAACCAGCCATAAACTGAATGATCACGATGTGGGAGATTTGAATTTTGAAGTTGGGGATCTCTCCTTAATGCCTGCCCCTATTGAAGTCAGACATGAATTATCCGCCCCGAAAGTTGGAATTGAGATTGCCGGTACTGAGGTTATTTGGGCAGCTTGCATTTATGGCACCAGGTCAACTCTGATGGTTCCGTCTTTATGCAAAGCAGCACTGGATCAAGTGAGGATTGATTATGGCTATAACTTGGGGGTTATGGGATTTTCATTAGCCCAGGGAGGAGATAATTTGTGGCATTATACAAAGGAATACTATTCTCCTGAGTGTAACTGATTCTGATTTTTGTTTGCATGATTGTGGTCCTTTACTTAGGACCACATCATTTTTGTTGTTAATAAACTCAATACCCGACATTTCGCTGATTCACTAAAATATAAACATACATTTTAATTACCCCACTGGATGTACGAAAAAAAAGTTACAAAGTTGCGAAAATGGCGATTTTGGGTTGAAATCAATATTTCCTACGCATAACCGCTTTTTAAAGTTGCAGCTTATTTTTCTCAGTTTAGTCCTTTTTTGAACTTTAGATTTTAATGTTCGAATGTTGGAAATTAATTTACTTATTGTTAAGTTAAACCACGGCTTTTTTAGAATATAGGGAAATGAAATTATAATGGGAGAATTTTTGTTTTAAAGATACGACTGAACTTTGATCGGGATTTTGTGTATCCGCTGTGGTTAACCATAACGGAAATAATTTTAGGACTTTGTGTGGAAGATCTATGAGTTATATTTTTTCAATTTATTCGATGTTGTTCCTGGTTACTGCCTTACTTTCTTTTTACGTGAGCTATCTAGCCTGGCGAAGAAAGAGAGTAAAAGGAGCAAAAGAACTTGCCTTCATGATGATTGCTGCAGGTGTTTGGGCTTTTGCTGATTTGTTCGAAATATCGGTCACAACCCAGGCACAAAAAATCCTATGGTCGAAAATTGAATACTTCGGCTCCGTGCTAACTCCCGTCCTTTACCTCTTATTTGTCTTTAAATTCACCGGTGTTAACAAAATATCGCAAAGCAGATTAAAGTACATCTTTTTCTTAGTTCCCCTAATTACGCTTGGATTTGTACTCACAAATGAAATGCACAGTTTGATTTGGATTGGTTTCTCGGAAATTGCACCCGATACCAATATAATGCAATATTTCCACGGAGTCTGGTTCTATATAGGTTACATGACCTACAACTATATTTTAATGTTCATTGCAACCATCCTTCTCTTGCGGTTTATACTCTCGGCGGGAAATTCATTTCAAAAACAGGCCTGGATTATTGTAACAGGTAGTATAATGCCCCTGGTCGCAAGTGTGATTTATCTTTCAAACAGTAACTTCCTTCCCGGATTATCAATTACTCCTTTAAGCTTCACGGTTAGCGGAATATTGTTAATCTATGCCATCCTCTACTTCAGATTGCTTGATTTGGTCCCCGTTGCAAGAGAATTGCTCGTGGAAACTCTGCCTGATGGGATTTTAGTTTTAGATGAGCATGGGAGAATACAGGATATAAATGCCAGTGCATTGAATTATCTGGGCATTCAAACAAAAGTGGTTCCGGGTCTTAGCATTAATAAGTGCAATTGCAGCGAGAAAACTCTCCTTGAAAAAATCCGGGACGAAAAAGCGAATGATTCTTCTGATGTAAGATGCAAAAACCAAAACAGGATCATTTCGGTTATCAAGAAAAATGTGGCTGAGTTGCCAGGAAGTAAACTGGTAATTTTAAGAGATGTCACAGATGAAAGAGAATATGAGCAGAAATTAAAAAGACGCGATGAACTTCTCTTTGCCGGTGCTAAAATAAGCAGTATGCTCCTTACCGAGGAGGAAACAAATGAAGCAGTAAGAAAAGCTATAAATATACTGGGTGAAGCTTCCGCCCAGCACAGAACTTATTTATTCGAATGTACCAGGGAACTTGAATCGGATACTCTGCTCGTCAGTCAGCGTTATGAATGGACCAGGGAAGGCATTCCCCAGGAAATAGGCAATCCCGGTTTGCAGAATATTGATTTTATGGAAGTTGCACCTTACTCTTACGATAGACTGAGTAAAGGATTGATAGTGGATGCTTTTGTTAAAGACTTACCAGAAAGCGAACGCGATGTTCTCGAAGCGCAGGGAATCGTTTCCTTGCTTCTGGTTCCTATTTATGTGGATGGTAAATGGTGGGGATTTATTGGATTTGACAATTGTGAAAGTGAGTATAAATGGTTGGAAGGTGAAAAAGCTCTGTTAGGCACGGTGGCTTCATCAATCGGTGGAGCTATTGGCAGAATGAGCGTAAGGGAATCCCTCCGTATGAGTGAGGAAAGATATAGAACAATTATTGGCGTCTCCAACACCGGAGCCTGGGAATATAACAGCGAGAACGACACTCTTTGGTGCAGTCCAGAGTATATCACAATGCTTGGGTATGTCCCGGAAGAATTTACCGTTGAGGGCTTCATGAGAGTTGAGAAAATGTGGACTTACTTTGTGCATCCTGACGACAGAGTCGAAGCTGAAAGGAAGTTCAAAGACTATTTGCTTAGTGACACTCACCAGCTTTATGAAAATTATTTCCGTATGAAAACCAAGGATGGCAAATGGGTTTGGATCTGGTCCAGAGGTAGAACCATCCGCGATAAGCAAGGGGAGTTGACTAACCTTACTGTCGGCACGCACATAGACATTACCGAAAGAAAAAGAGTCGAGGAAGAACTGATTATTGCCAAGGAAAAAGCTGAAAGAGGGGACAGGCTGAAAACAGAATTCATACATAATATCTCTCACGAAATCAGAACTCCCCTTAATGGTATCCTGGGCTTCGCACAGTTGATTATCCAGCCTGACATGTCCGAAAGCGATAAGCATGAATACACAAAGCTTCTCTTCATCGACAGCGAGCGATTGATTGCCACAATAGATGACTACCTAGATATTTCACTATTGTCATCTGCAAATATGAAAATGAATAAGAGCTTTTTCAGTCTGCGGATTTTATTTGATGAGATATATCATAAGTTCAACGATGATGCAAGAGCAAAAAATCTACTTCTTATATTGGAGTATCCCGACGAGCTGCTGGAGTTGAAACTTTATTCAGATCACACAGTAATTTCCAAAGCCATCCGGCATATTGTAAAGAATGCGATAAAATTCACGTATGAAGGGGAAGTCACTTTGGGATGTCGGATGGAGGAGGATGGTGTTGAAATTTATATCCGGGATACCGGGATAGGAATTAGTTACCAGAATTACGAAAAGATTTTTGAACCATTTGTTCAGGTGGATACCTCAACAAAAAAGAAGTTCGAGGGGAGCGGTCTGGGCTTGGCAATAGCTAAGGGATTGGTTGAACTGGCGAATGGAAGGATAAGCGTTAAATCAAAAGAGGGTCATGGCAGTGAATTCTTAATCCATCTGCCGCTTGCCTGAATCCTGGCTCTTTATTCGTTTTTACATTATCAGGGATTCTGTTTTGAGATTTTTTTATGTACAGGCAAATATCCCCCCAAAGCTGCTGAACCATACCAGTTATACAACTCCACTTCGAAAACTTTATTAGTAATGGTCGGATCGCTACTGAGCATTTTATTTGCTTCCTCGAAATCGTTTGTGTTCAGTATAAAAATACCCCGGTAATTGTTTGGATTTTTTCCCATCGGTCCGGCGACAATTAATTTTTCTTCATCTGCAAGCTTACTGATGCTTGCCATATGCCCCCGGAACAAACTGTCCAGTACCCCCTTATCAGTAACCTTGCCGGGTCCGGTTTTGAGGATTACCAACACATAGTTTTTCATACCATAGTCATCTGCACCAAGGGATTTTGCAAGTACCGAGTCATATTCCGCATTTATATTCTGTGCATAAAAAACCTGACTCAAGGCAAAAAAGCCCAGTATAAAAAATGTTATTTTCATATTATCCTTTATAAAATATGAGATAGTAAAATCTTTAATCCAATTCCTATAATAATCAAACCTCCAAGTACTTCCATAAGTTTGGCAAATCTGCTTCCGAACAAATCTCCGATGCGAATGGCAATAAGTGAAAGTAAAGCGGTAACCACCCCAATAATAAGCGCGGGATAAATGATATGTATTCTCAGCAGAGCCAGACTGAAGCCCACTACTAGTGCGTCGATACTAGTTGCAATTGACAAAACGATCAGAGTCCACCCCCTGGTAGGATTAATCATATCCTCCTTGCCGTTATTCCTGACCGCTTCAAATATCATTTTTCCTCCCACGAAAAGAAGCAGAATGAATGCAATCCAGTGATCCACCTCCCTGACAACTGAGTGCAATCCCAGTCCAATGCTCCATCCAATCACAGGCATCATCGCCTGAAACAGTCCGAAATGGAAGGACATTCTGAATACGCTCCGTTTATCAGAAATCTTTCCGCTTGAACTGCATGCAAGTGAGACTGCAAATGCGTCTAGTGCTAAAGCTATTGCCAGCATTAATATTTCTATAAAACTCATTTTAAAATGTAAACAATATTTGGAAAAAATTAAAATTCATTTTCATAATGCCAATAAAAGTGTATTTTAGAACTGGTAAGTAAAAATATTAAGGAGATTGTAGTATGGTAAAGCGTGTGTGGATTTCAATACTTTTATCGTTGATGTTTTTTGTAGGTGCGTCAGCACAAAAAATCCCAAATGCATTAAGGGAAATGAGAGCAGTCTGGGTTGCCACAGTTGCAAATATAGACTGGCCCTCCAGACCCGGTTTGACAACCGAGCAACAGAAAGCCGAAGCACTGGCCATTCTGGATAAGGTTAAATCCCTCAATATGAACGCAGTTATTTTGCAGGTAAGACCACAGGCAGATGCAATTTATCCTTCAGAACTTGAACCCTGGTCCTACTTTTTAACCGGACAGCAGGGAAAAGCCCCGGATCCTTTTTACGATCCCCTGAAGTTCTGGATTGATGAAGCACATGTGCGCGGTCTTGAACTTCATGCGTGGCTCAATCCATACAGGGCAAATCATTCATCCACAAGAGGAGAACTTGCTCCGAATTCAGTTGTTAAATCCAAATCGCATCTGGTTAAGAAACTGGGTTCAGCCGGTTATTACTGGATGGATCCTGCCCTGGCTGAAGTTCAGGATCACTCCTATGCCGTTGCAATGGATATCGCAAAAAGATATGACGTGGATGCAATCCACCTGGATGATTATTTCTATCCCTATCGTGACTATAACGATAATCAGGACTTTCCGGATGATGATTCTTACAATGCCTACAAAACTAAAGGGGGCAAACTAACTAAAAGCGACTGGCGACGCGATGCTGTGAACAAGTTTATTAAACGTCTCTATGATGGAATAAGAAAAACAAGCAAAACTGTTAAATTCGGCATAAGTCCCTTCGGGACTTACAGACCGAATCATCCCGAGGGATATGGCGGAACGTTTGACGCTTATGAAATTCTTTCTGCAGATGCCAAACTGTGGCTGAATAAAGGATGGGTTGATTATTTTGTGCCCCAGCTTTACTGGAATATTTCCAGAATCGAATTGAGCTATCCTATCCTTCTGCAATGGTGGCTTGGCGAAAATAAAAAAGGAATTCATCTTTGGCCCGGACTTTTTATTCGACCCGAAGTAGAAAGAAATACAATGATGCTCGAAATTGTGAATCAGATTCTGGTTGCACGTGGAATGATTAAGGACTATCCTGGAACCATGACTTTCAGTATGCGTTCTCTGATGAGCAACGATACCATTACCACACGTGCACTGTTAAATGGACCATTCAGAAATCACGCTCTGGTGCCCCCATATAAGTGGATAGACAGTAAAGCTCCCGATGCTCCAATTGTTAAAATAGAAAAAGGGAGCTATGGAATTAAAATTTCCTGGACTCCCAAAGGAAAGAAAATCCCCTGGCAGTATGTGGTTTATAAAAAAGCAGGGGAAGTCTGGAGTTATGAAATCCATAGCTTCAACACCCGCGAGTGCCTGCTGAAAGATACGAAGGTTACGGAAGTGATTGTGACAGCTGTGGACAGATGCGGAAATGAGAGTAGTAAAAAACCAGTTAAGCTATAGACTTCTGGGATAATTTGATTTATCAAGCTGTTGGTGAAAGATAAATATTCCGGTATTAAAAATCCCGGAGGGGCTTAAACTCCTGATTCTCCAATTGTTGAAGTTAAAATGGATGAAAATAAAGTTAAATACAAGAAAATAGAATTCTTCTGTTTCTCGGGTACGGGCAATTCTAAAACCGTTGTTAACTGGATGAAGGAAACCGCAAAAGAATCCGGGATTGAAACAGCGTTTACAGATATTTCTACAAATGAACGGATTAATATACCAAGTCCTACATCTGACTCACTTGTTATCTTTATTTCCCCGGTTCACGGATTCAACTATCCTCCGGTTATGGTCAACTTTATTCTAAATTTCCCCCGGGGAAAAAACAATGTTTTACTGATGAACACCAGGGGGGGAATGAAGTTATGGAAATTCGTTACACCAGGATTGACCGGAATTGCATTTTATCTGGCAGCTCTGATACTTATTTGCAAGGGGTATAAAATAAAAGGAATGTATCCTGTTGACCTTCCATCCAACTGGCAGTTTCTTCATCCCGCTCTTACATCAAAAGCCATAGCTTATCTTCATGAGAAAAATGAAAAGAAAGCAAGGCAGTTCATTCTTTCTTCCATTAAAGGAAAAAGTTATTTCAAATCGCTTAGAAGCCTTCCTTTCGATTTATTGGTTGCACCGGTCTCCATACTCTATTATTTTATAGGACGCTATTTTCTTGCAAAAACCTTTTATGCCTCCGCAAAGTGCGATGATTGCGGAATTTGTATAAAAAACTGCCCCGTAAAAGCGATAATAAATGTAAGGGGAAAACCGTTCTGGACTTTCCGCTGTGAAAGTTGCATGAAATGCATGGCTAATTGCCCCCAAAAAGCAATCGAGGCGGGACACGGGTATACTATCCTGATGCTCTTTGTATTTTACGGATTGTTGTATCCCCCTGTTTCGCAATTCATATTTAGTAATATTACTTTCGGAATTGCTGAACCCCTTGTACGCGAGATTTTGCAGGCAGCAGTTTTTCTTCCACTATTTGCGCTCTTCTACCAGGCACTCCACTCGCTAAGGAAAGTAAAAATATTTGAGCAGTTAACTCTCTATACATCATTTACCAAATACAAATTTTGGCGCAAAGGATACAAATCCATTAACCAAGCGAAAATAATAGCTAAAAGGAACTAAAATGAATTTCGGAAAAGAACATGAAAGGATAGGAGTCGGAATAATAGCCATAGTTACCGGAGCCCTGCTGGTTTATCTGGCCGCTTTGGGACCACTCTGGCTTAACATAATAAAATACAAAACTGCGGAGATAGTTAATTACCAGCTTGCAGGGCAGGATATTGTTAATATGACCTTGCTCAGCGGACTCCTGATTGTCGGCGGAGTTATGCTGCTCTTGAAAAAGAGGGGAGCAGGTTATGTTTTGATAATGACACCGCTCTACCTGATTTATTTCTGCCTTAGCTATGGAGTCGGGATGGAATGGAGTCATCCGGATTACTCGGGTAACAGTGAACAATATTTCTATTACTTTTTAATAATACTGATTGCCGCTTTGATAATTTTATTATATTCAGTATATATTTTCCCGAAACAGTATAATAGCAATTTCCGAAGGAAGGGATTGACTGCTTACACGGTGGTTTACACTATTTTTCTCCTTGCATTTGCGATGATGTGGCTTGGTGAAGTGAATGAAGTAATTAAGACCGGCACTTCAAGAGGGTATAATATAGCCCCGGTGGCATTTTGGACAGTTAGGTTCTTTGATCTGGGATTTTCAATTCCCCTCGGGCTCTTGAGTATTTATCTTTTGTGGATAAGACCTGATGAGACCTTTGGTATACAATTCCTCTTTTATGGATTCTTTGTAACCATGATAACCGCAGTTAACGCAATGGCATTCTTCATGTATGTCAACAATGATCCGACCTTTGAAGCCGAAAGTACTATCGTGTTCATAATCCTGGCAACAATAATTTACACTGGATTTTATTACATTCTGAGGAATTATAAAGTCACTTGATACAAACCTCCAATCACGCGAAACGGAAATAAACACACTCTCGGTTAGGACACAGAACTGACTTATCCGTGGTAAGGTTTCTCTCTGAATATAGGGAAAAAAGTTGCAAAGTTGCGAAAATGGCGATTTTGGCTTGAAATCAACATTTTCGACGCAAATCCACTTTTTAAAGTTGCAGGGATTTCTTGTAATTTTCGTATACCCTTCCCTTCTGCTCCCTTTCCCCACTTTTTCCGGACCTTCCAACTCATCCGCAAAAATTTCCCTTCAGCGAGGTGGATTAATGAAAGGGGAGTTTTGAATTCAACAAATCAATAAATATACAAATAAACAATTAAACCGTTCATTTATTCATACGTTCATTAACTACTCACTATTCACTACTCGCGATTCACAACCTCCTGTCTACTTTTTACTAAACCCTAATCAGACATTACTCCCGGTTTGAACTTTCCGGATTAGCCAAGTGCTGACCATTTGATTATTACACAATTTTCCTTTATTTTAAACGCTAATAATTTAAAGATTCTAAGGCATTGTATGTTGGACAAAGATCTTCAATCAATTCAGGAAGCCAGAGATCTGGCTAAAAAGGCTAAGGAAGCCCAGCTTGAGTTTAAACACTTCACTCAACAGCAGGTTGACAAAGTTGTTAAAGCTATGGCTGATGCCGGCTACGCTAATGCGGAACTGCTTGCAAAAATGGCTGCCGAAGAGAGTGGCTTCGGAAAAGTAAGCGATAAGATTATCAAAAATCAATTCGCTACTAAAAATGTGTATGAGTCGATTAAAAATCTTAAAACTGTTGGCGTAATTGACTCGGAACAAAATGGCAAGGTGCTCAAAGTTGCCGAACCTATGGGAGTTGTGGCTGCTTTGATCCCCTCCACTAATCCAACCTCGACGGCCATGTTCAAGGCAATTATCTCCCTAAAATGCCGTAACGGAATTGTTGCTTCCCCGCATCCGCGAACTCCTTATTGCACGGCCGAAGCATTGAAAATACTTGACCTGGCAGCTGTAAGTGCAGGCGCGCCGAAAGGACTTATTCAGTGCATGTCAATTTCCACTATCGCAGGAACGGATCAGTTGATGCATGACAATAATATCGCTGTAATTCTTGCCACCGGAAGCACTGCCATGGTTAAATCTGCCTATAGCAGTGGAAAACCTGCATACGGTGTTGGGGCAGGGAACGTCCCGGCATTTATTGAAAGAACCGCAAATTACAAAAAAGCCGTAGCTGATATTTTATATGGTACAACCTTTGATAACGGCACACTTTGTTCATCTGAACAGGCGATGATTGCTGACCGCCCTCTCAGAGACAAAATTATCGAAGAGGCAAAAGCACTTGGAGGATATTTCCTTAATCAGGATGAAAAAGCAAAACTGGCTAAAGCAATCATGACAGACGGAAAGCTGAATCCCAAAATCGTTGGTAAAGAGGCAGTCTGGATTGCTGATTTTTCCGGCTTTAAAGTCCCCGAAAATACCAGGGTGCTTATTGCTGAATGCCAGGAGGTGGGAAATCAGGAACCCCTTTCTGTCGAAAAACTTTCCCCGATCCTTGCATTTTATAACGTGGATGGCTGGCTGGACGGATGTCATAAGTGTATTGATTTACTCAGGTTCGGCGGTATCGGACACACGATGGCTATTCACAGTAATGACAGCGACATTATAATGAAATTTGCGCTGGAGAAACCGGCATTCCGTATTCTAGTGAACACCGTCTCCTCGATTGGTGCGGTGGGCTATACTACCGGACTTACCCCCTCGTTAACGCTCGGTCCAGGGACATGGGGAGGCTCGATTGTCTCGGAAAATGTAAGCGCAAAGCATCTTATGAATATAAAATATGTTGCCTTTGAAACCAATCCGGTTAATCCTGGAAATGCTCTTTCTGGTTTCGAAGGGAAGAACAGTATTTCTGCAAGCTCCGGCGGAAACTATATCTCGGAGATAGAGGAAAGGCTTAAAGCCAGGGCAGGAAACCCGCCGTTAAACCAGAATTACGGAGTAAACAAGCCTGCAGCAGATAAATCGAAACAGGGAAAAGTTTACGGCACAGGAATAACTGAAGAGGAGATTCAGAAGCTGATTAAGGAATTTAAGAAGTAATTTCTTATATTTACAATGTAGTTTTTATTTATTCACTAAAACAAAATCAAGGTAGATAAAATGGCAGTTATGATAACAGACGATTGTATTGCTTGCGGTGCCTGCGAAGCAGAATGCCCCAATAATGCAATCTATAATACAGGCGATCCATATATGATAGGCGGGGAAGAATTTCCTGCTTTAAATGATGATCATACTTATATCGTACCGGATAAATGTACGGAATGTATTGGTTTTTATGATGAACCACAGTGTATTCCTGCATGCCCTACTGATGCAATAGTCAAGGATCCAAACAGGGTCGAAACTCATGAAGTATTGATGGCTCGGAAAGAACATTTGGATGCCGTAGGAAGATAGTTAATATCTTTTTTTGAACAGCTGACTCATTTTTCTTGTTATGAATGAGTCAGCTTTTTTTTTATAAAGGAAATTCAATGGAAGAAAATGTAAAATTGGCGTTAGCCGGAAAATCTGTAAGCTTTGATGAGTTCTTAAACAATGCCGAGAACAAGGTGGAAAACACATGGACCGGTGATCAGGATTTGCTTGATTATACAAAATTAAATATTCAGAGAATGAAAAGGATTATTAAAACCTATACCCCGTCTGCTGAAATATTGGATGCAATGAAAAGGATCCGAGACAAGCAAACCTGGATGGTAATTACGGAAGATTGGTGCGGGGATTCAGCTCAGAATCTTCCATTTATCAGCAAGATCGCTGATTTGAATGGCAGTGTTAGCCTAAGGATAATTGAGCGTGACAGGAATCTTGATATAATGGATATGTATTTGACTTCGGGAGCACGCAGTATCCCAAAATTAATTGCATTCGATAAGGAGGGTAACGAGTTATTTCAATGGGGAGCACGCCCTGCATCAGCTGCTGAATTAATGAAAAATATGCGGGAGCAAGGTCTGAAAAAGGAAGAAATGATCGAAAAACTGCATTTTTGGTATGCAAAAAACAAGGGAGCAGACCTTGAAAAAGAATTTATTACTCTCCTGAGTAAATAATTTAAATTATGGCCCACACTCTGTTTAATTGAGCGAGCTGTCCGTAATTTTCAACTTTACCATCTTTCGCCATAATGTTGATGGATTTATCGACAATTCCTTCGCCGCTTTTCTCCTGTTACCGTTGTGTTTTTTCAGAACAGCAATAATTGTCCCTCTTTCCACCAACTCAAGTTTTTGCAGATTAGACACATCTTCGTTTTTATTATAGTCTGCCGATTTTTCTCTCAGTCTCTTTGGAAGACTATCCACACAAATTGACTCCCTGTTACAAAGTATGAAACAATGCTCGATTATGTTTTCCAACTCTCTGATATTACCGGGGAACGGATATTCGGAAAGTATATCGTATGCTTCGGGTGAGACACTGGTAATGTTTTTTGAAAATTTGCGGTTGAAAATTGTAATAAAATGATTTATAAGTATGGGGAGATCATCCCTCCTTTCGCGTAAAGGGGGTAAGTGGATATTAATTACGTTAATTCGATAGAAGAGATCAGCTCTGAATCTCCCTTCTCTGATTTCCCGATTAAGGTCTTTATTTGTTGCGGCTATTATTCTGGTATTCATTTTTATGGTTTTATTTCCGCCGACTCTTTCGAATTCCAGAGTTTCAATTACTCTTAGTAGTTTTGTTTGCACGGTCAGGGAAAGATCCCCAATCTCATCAAGAAAGAGCGTGCCGTTCTGAGCCAGTTCAAATCTCCCGGTCTTTGTCTTTGATGCGCCGGTAAAAGCCCCAGCCTCATGACCGAACAGTTCACTCTCTATTAGCGTTTCTGCAAATGCACTGCAGTTTACTGCAATGAACGGTGCGTTTTTCCTGGGGCTGTTAAGATGAATAGCCCGCGCTACAAGTTCTTTTCCTGTTCCGCTCTCACCGGTGATCAGCACGGTGGTATTCGTCTGAGAGACTGATTCGAGTACGTGGATAACCTGCTGAAGTTCCTTGCTCTTCCCTACAATATTCTCGTATTTGTAAGTATCTGCAAGATGGGAAGTCAGGTTTTTTATTTCACTAATGTCAATAAATGTCTCTACTGCGCCAATTATTTGTTTTTTGTTATTCACCAGAATCGCGGAATTAACCTTAATAGGGAGTTTGCGGTTGTTTTTATTCAGGATCTCAACTTCATTACCTATGGTTGGTTTTCCTTTCTGCATGGTAGTTTCCATGTGACAACCATTCCGGCAGATGTTCGAATTAAAAATCGTCCAGCATTTTTTTCCTATCGCTTCTGTTTTTTTATAACCAGTTATATTTTCGGCGGATTTGTTGAATGAGGTTATTTCCCAGTCGTTATTTATTGTAAACGTTCCCTCAATATTGCTGTTGAATATTGCATCCAGCCGGTTTTTCTGTTCAATCAGCTCGCCGGTTTTTGACTCTATTTCATTTGCCAGCGAAAGCATTTCATAAGTATCCCTGAAAATCAGAACCACACTAATCACACTTTCGTCCTTTAATATCGGAGTTAACGAAGCAAGCACAGGTTTTGTTGAACTGTCTTTATGTGTCAGGTGCAGAGATAAATTGGTGAAAGTAAGATTATTTGCTATTGAATCGCGAATATATTTCAGATCCCTCGAATGTTCTTCAAAAAGAAGCCGGATGGACTGAGAAAGTATATCATCCTCCCCAAATCCGGTTATACGCGAAGCTGCTTCATTGAACACAATTATATTTAGATCCTTGTTGATTATCGCAATGCCATCCGGCAATACCAGGGTTTCCTTGCTGCGGTCTATTATTTGCTTTACTTCACTCATATTTTAAAGTTTTTCCACAAAGATAACTTAATAATTGCAGAAATGCAACGCACTTCCACATAATAGTGCTGAAATGCAATAAAACTTTTTCAGCTTAATTCTTAAATAAATAAACCAGGCAAGCCAACTGACAGGGATAATTATCCTCTTTTTCGTCTTTTTTCAAAGGAAATCTGACCCTCTGATTTTGATTATCATCCCCATTTGTAAGAAATATAACCGGTTATTCAGTTCTTTCAGCATTGGCATGGAATTGGAACTCATTTACGGACGATGTGATTTTATTCCAATTTTAATAAAGGTGCAAAATGGAAAATTCTGAAAAAAAATCTGGTAATAAAACAGGTATTGAAGTGAAAAAAGGAATTAAAAGTTTTCTTCATCAGAAAATGGAACTTTTCTGTGATAAACTGGAAATGAGTATCCTGAAAGATAATGCGGATAAAAGTGGCGTAGTGTATGGACCAGTTCCCTCAAGAAGACTTGGATACAGTCTGGGAATAAACAATATAAAAAGAAAGATATGTACCTATGACTGTATTTACTGTCAGGCAGGAAAAACTACCTGCTGTTCAGAAGAAAAGGACTGCTGCTTGTCTCCGCATGAGTTGTACTTCCTGGTAAAACAGAAGATACAGAGTATTAAAAAAGAAAATTTACATGTAGACTACATTAGTTTTGTACCAAATGGCGAACCTACAATAGATGGCAATCTCGATAAAGAGATAAAACTCCTCAGGGAATTTGGGTATAAAATTGCCGTCTTTACCAACTCTTCTCTCCTCTGGAACGACAATGTTAAAGCCAGGTTAATTAATGCTGATTACGTTTCCGTTAAAGTGGACACGCTCGACGAGGAACTGTGGGAAAAAATTAACCGACCTCATTGCCGGCTCCGTTTCGATAAGGTTATTCAGGGAATCCGGGAGTTCTCGAATTCATTTGACGGCACTCTCACTACTGAGACCATGCTAATTAAAGGAATGAACGATAACTTAAAGGAAATCCGGGCAACAGGTGAATTCCTGAATAATCTTAAGCACGATAAGGCTTATTTTACAATCCCTATTCGTCCCCCCGCAGAACCCTATGCAACGATCCCCTCCAAAAATACTCTCATGGACCTCAGCAATTATATCTATGCTAATATTCGGGATGCAGAAATGTTGTGTTGTCCTGAAAGCGGCGATTTTAGTATATTTGATAAGATAGAAAATGATATTTTGGGGATTTTGTCGGTTCATCCTATGAGGGAGGAGGCATTGAAGAGCATGCTGGAGAAAAAGGATTTGAACAGAAGCATTATTGATTTGCTGGTTGAACGGGGTGATATTAAACGGGTCAGTTATGAAGAAACCACATTCTATTCGCTTGCGGATATTAAGGAGCAGGAAGTATGAGAACTTTGGATTTCCGAAAGTATTTGAAGTTATTGCTTTATCTTGTTGCACTTCATTCTTTTTTGGTTGGTTTGGGATTAATAATTATGCCCTCTGCTTTTATTGAAAGTCTTGGCTATTATCCCTGCGGTGAACGCTTTTTCAGGGCGCAAGGGGGAGTGTTCCACATCGCAATGGCTGTGGGTTACGCAATGGCGGGGTTCAACAGCCGCAGGTTTCAATGCCTGGTTATCTTTTCGATTATTGTTAAAATAGTTGCAACTCTCTTTTTATTCTCGTATTTTGTGTTTGTAAATCAACTTTTAATTCTTCTTCTTTCACTGATTTCTGATTTTCTGATGGGTGTTTTTATTTGGGTTCTGTATTACTATTCAAATAAAGAGGCTGGAACGGAGTAAGTCATGACAACTAAATTACCTTCCTTAGTCGTTACGGGAGCGAGTGGCTTTATTGGCAGATTTCTTTTGGAAAGCATTAAGGATGAATTTAAAATATTTGCAATTGCAAGAAGATCCCGTAAAGAAGCAAATATCCCGTATCACAAAAACATTCACTGGATTCAATGGGATGTGGCAAACAACGAAACCCTTAAGGATGTCGGAAAATATATCTTGGATAATGGGGGTGCCGAAACTGTTATTCATCTCGCTGCTTTCTATGATTTTACCTACGAAGATAATGATGAGTATGAACGCACGAATATAGGCGGTACACGCAATGTCTTGGATCTGGCTAAAATTATAAGTATCAAGAGGTTTTTATTCGCAAGCTCGCTCGCTGCCTGTAATTTCCCCAAAGAAGATGAAAAAATTACCGAAACTACTCAGCCTCTTGCTGACTTTGCTTATGCAAGGAGTAAGAAAAAGGGGGAGGAGATGGTGAAGGAGTATTCCCCATTTTTTAAGACCCATGTTATCAGATTTGCTGCTGTATATAGCGACTGGTGTGAGTATGCACCTCTCTATAAATTCCTTTTAACCTGGTTATCAAAAAAAATTGATTCGAGGATTCTTGCCGGGAAAGGAGAATCAAGCATTCCTTATATACATGTCCAGGATATAGTATCAATAATCAGAGTAATTATTAAGAAATCCGATGAACTAAAAAGTTTTGGTATTTATTGTGCCAGTGCCGATGGATCCGTCTCTCACAGCGAGTTGTTTAAAATCGCTACTGGTTACTACTTCGGAAGGATTATTAAGCCCTACTATCTGCCAAAATCACTTGCTTACCCGGGACTGCTTGCAAAAAAACTTTTAAAGTATTGCCATTTTTTCTGCGAGGAACCATTTGAGAAAAGCTGGATGATTAAATACATTGATAAAAAATTGAATGTTGATTCTTCACTAACAAGAAAGATCCTGGAATGGGAACCTGCTCCCAGATACCACATCACAAGGCGATTGCTTTTTATCCTGGAGAAAATGAAAAGTCATCCTGATGAGTGGCATCTTAAAAACGAAGCCGCACTTAAGAAAGTGACCCGAAGAGAAAATTTGATGATTTATGAAGCTCTTTCCGAGAAAAAAGACTCTCTTATCTCCCTTATAATTGACAAGATTACGTCAAATGAAAATGAATCGAAGTTCTTCAGATACAAAAATCTTGATAGCGAGGACTTTAAGTGTTATTTGAGTACACTCTACCATCTGCTGATGGCAACCGTTAGAAGCGGCGACAGGGGTTTGATGATCCAGTATATTGACGATATTGCTCTGAGGAGATTTGCCGAGGGATTTGAATCTGCTGAAATTTGCGAAACACTAGTAGTAATTAAAGATGTTATCCTTAAAGAACTGAATGAATTACCGGAATTGAAGAAAATCAGACAAATAGTGTACGATTACATTGGCTTGACCCTCCAATTGGCACAGGACGAAGTGGAGGACCTTTACTATCGTCTGATTGAAAAAATGCCCAAGGAAAGAATTTCCGAGTCACCATTATTACCCGACTGTAAAAAATTACAAGCTATGATCAGACAGTTAAGCGCTTTTTATCAAATTTCACCAGACGAGGGGAAGTATTACGAGGATATGCAATAAATAATAAATTAATCTTAAGGAAAGCGATAATATGTATTTAGTTAAAATACTTGATTTTGTCAGAATTGGACTTGTGGCTCTTACGTTTTATTTTGGTTATAGTATCGGATTTGAAAATGAATATGATCCTAATGCTCAACTGCATTTTATGATTCCAATTATTATTGTTGCTGTAGCAGGAATTTCGGGTTTGGAAGGTCTTTTAATGCCGGAAAAAGCAGCAAAAATAAAAGGATATGAAGTCGGAAGTAACTATCAAATGCAGTCTGCCATAGCTTTGCTGTCATATGCTTTTACTGCAATTATTATATATTTTGCAAATTGGGGAACGAAAGCTGAATTAACGATATTTTTCGCATTTATATTCTTTTTCTTTTTCTCGGGTGTAAATCATTTTGTGGATGCCGTAAAACGAAAGAATTATAAATGGCAGAACATTAATCGCTTATTCATTGTACTGCTGTTAATGGCGGGAATGGTTTATCCCGTTTATATGGCTGTTAAATTAATGTAATAAAATTTCTTATTTAATAATAATAAAATATGGATGGAGGAAATATGCCTAATTTAGATAGAACCGGACCAAACGGAGAAGGTCCGTTAACCGGAAGTAGAAGAGGTCGCTGTAAAGGTAGCCTCAATAATATAAAACCAAAAGAAGAACCAGAAGAAAAAATTCAAACTCCCGAAGAGTCTAACCTTCCCGGCAGGGGACGCGGATTCGGCAGTGGTCGAGGTCTTGGAAAAGGTCGCCAGGGTAGAGGAGGAGGAAAACGAAACAGATTCCGGGGGAGTAATGAATGAGGGGAATATTGAATTTGTAAAACTCAATAATATAACTTTTGAAAAAGGAGTATCGAAGCAGATGAGATTAGCAGTAGCGATCGAAGAACGTAATGAAAAAGAACTTGTAGCTGAACATTTCGGAAGATGCACTAAGTTTAATATATGTGAACTGGATGCTGAAAATAATCTTCTGAAAATCGAGGAGTACTTTAATCCGCTCGCCGGACAACACAGCGGTGCCTGTCAGCTTCCCGGATACGTTAGACAATTTAATGTCAATACCATTATAGCTGGAGGTATGGGACAGAAAGCAATAGCCAATTTCCATAGTTTCGGGATAGATGTCATTACTGCTCCAGGGGTTATCTTTAACGATGTTATTAAGTTATTCTGTGAAGGGAAATTGTCCGGTTATGAAACATGTACTCATGGACATGGTCACGAGCATAATTGTTAGATGAAAAATGGTTTGAAGGTTGCCGTTGCCTCCGGTAAAGGAGGCACCGGAAAAACAACTATTGCTTGTGGCTTGGCAAGTGTAATTGATTTTCCTGTTTATATTGACTGCGATGTTGAAGAACCAAATGGTCACATTCTGCTTAAACCGGAGATTCATAATGTAGATACCGCATTTAAACTAGTCCCCTCTATTTCCGTTGATAAATGTTCTTTGTGTACTAAGTGTATCGAAGTATGCGAATTCAATGCGTTATTCAAATTGGGAGAGGAGATTTATTTGCTTCAGGAACTCTGTCATAGTTGTGGGGCTTGTTCCTGCTTCTGTCCTGAGAATGCTATTACGGAACAAAAATGGGAAATCGGGAAAATTAGGAGTGGAAAGATAAATGATAAGCTCTTTTTTTTCGATGGTATCTTGAAAATCGGTGAACAGTCAGCCCCCCCCTTAATTCGACAAGTTAAAGAGAAACTCTTTTCTGGGAGTAAAGCACTTTTTTATAAGAACCATAATATTATTGTTGATTCTCCGCCCGGAACTTCATGTTCATTGTTTGAGAGCATTAAGGATGTTGACTTTTGCATTTTAGTGACTGAATCTACTCCGTTTGGACTTAATGACTTGAAACTTGCTGTGGATGTAATTAAAGAAAGCAATATTCCTTTTGGAATAGTGATTAATAAATATGATCCTGAATATCCTGAAATTGAACAATACTTACAACTAACGGGTATTACTCTTTTATTAAAAATCCCTTTTTCGAAAAAAGTAGCTCAGATCTATTCCCGAGGGACGATCCCTTCCTATGAAGACGAGAAATTTGCACAAATGATGAAACTTCTTTGGATGGGTGTCGGGAATGAAGTGGATAAAACTATAAGGAGCAAGGTAAATTAACTTTTACCTGTTCTAAACTCGTGGAAATATCTAAATTGAATATGGATAATCTTCTGAAGGATTTAATTGTACATGGCGGATAATGCAAAAATGGTATAAACAAATAGTTGTACTAAGCGGAAAAGGTGGAACAGGAAAAACTACTGTCTCATCTAGTCTGGCTGAGATAGTTTCAGATAAGATTGTAATAGATGCGGATGTGGATGCCTCGAATTTACATCTGGTCTTAAAACACAAAGAAATTGAAAGACATAATTACTCAGGAGGAAAAAAAGCCCGAATAATTAGTGAGAAATGCTCTTTGTGTGGTTTATGCGAATCGGTTTGCAGGTTTAGTGCAATTAAGAATTTTCAGGTTGATAAAGTGGCTTGTGAAGGATGCGGGTTTTGTTATCGGATATGTCCTGATGGGGCTATTGAGTTTGTTGAAACAAAAACGGGAGAATATTATGAAAGTAAACTCGTTGATGGCTCTGATTTCTATTATGCAAAGTTATTAGCAGGAGAAGGGAATTCTGGAAAACTCGTAAGTGAATTGAAAAAGACAGCGATAAATAATATAAATCCTGATATAAAATGGATAATTATTGATGGACCACCCGGCATCGGTTGTCCAGTTAATGCCTCTCTTTCCGGATCGGATTTTGTACTGATTGTAACGGAACCAACCGAGTCGGGTTACCATGATCTGAAAAGACTGATTGAGCTGCTAAATGTTTTTAAATTAAAAGCCGGTCTCATCATTAATAAGTTTGACATTAATTCTGAGATGAGTGAAAAAATAGCTCATTTTGCTAAGGAATGCGGCATACCCTTAGTAGGGAAGTTCCCATTTGACTATATTTTTGTTAAAGCGGTTCAGAAATCAAAAGCTTTAGTGCATGAAAGTGAATTTTATAAAAAGCAATTTATAACTATTTGGAAAGAAATTGAAATAATAATTAATAAATAAAGGAAGAAAAATGAAAATTGCAATAACATCGAGAGGAGAATCATTGGATTCAATGGTTTGCGAACAATTCGGCAGAACCCCATACTTCATTATTCTGGATCCGGTTACTATGGAATACCAGGCAGTTGTCAATACAGCCGAGCAACTGCAAAGCGGAGCTGGGCCTAAAGCAGCAGAACTTATTTTAAGTTTTGGAGCGGAAAAAGTTATAACCGGTCATGTTGGCGATAAAGCGGAAGCTGCTTTAAAAAAGGGACATGTAGAAATCCATGATGGATATTGCAATACTATGAAAGTGATAGAAGCAATAGAAAAATATAAGGGAAGTTAATAATCAGACGATAGGGCTAAAATGATCAAAAAATTGCTGATTGAAACAGTTCAGATAACTCTGCTCGTCGGGGTTATGATGATACTGGTTGATTTGATTAACGTACTCTCAAAAAAACGGCTTGAGGGATATTTTATAAAGGCAAGAAGATATAAGCAATATGTACTCTCTTCTCTGATTGGTGCAGTACCCGGTTGTTTAGGGGGATTTATGAATGTCTCTTTGTATGTTCATGGATTTATCACCTTCGGCGCTTTGACCGGAAGTATGATCGCTGTTTCCGGCGATGAGGCATTCGTAATGCTGGCAATGTTTCCGGAAACTGCTCTGGTCTTATTCGCCATTTTGTTTGTTATTGGCTTGTTTAGCGGAATGCTTATAGATGTAGTTGTAAAAAAGTATAAAATAAGCACTTGCTCCAATTGTAAGGAAATGATTGTCCATATGAATTTGGAAAGGAATACTCTTCATTACTTAAAAGAGCACATTTATGGGCATATTATAAAAAAACATTTATGGAAAACTGCGCTCTGGACTTTCGCCGCGTTAGCATTAGTTGAAATTGGTCTGGAATATCTGAATCTGGAAAAATTCACAAGCGAATATAAAATCGTTTTCTTTCTATTTGGGGCGCTGGTGGGTCTTATTCCCGAATCGGGACCGCATTTAATTTTTGTAACTTTATTCGCACAGGGCTTGATCCCTTTTTCTGTTCTCTTGACCAGTTCAATTGTTCAGGACGGTCATGGCATGTTACCGATGCTGAGTTATTCTTTTACGGACTCAGTAAAAATCAAGGTCTTTAATCTCATTATCGGTTTATCGCTTGGCTTGTTCCTTTTCTTGATTGGTTTATAGGTGCATTGTGAAAGAAAAAAATCATTGGTACGACGGCTGGATATACGATAAGTTTATTGCTCCTAATCAGGATAAGATGTTCAGTAAAATTCTGAACTTGATTGAGGAAGGAACCAATGTTGTTGACGTTGGTTGCGGAACCGGGAGGTTCTCGTTTCTAGCTGTAAATAAGGTTGACAGAATCATCGGCGTAGACTTGTCATTAAAGAATATTGAGATTGCCAGAAAAACGCTTGAAAGCAAATGGAATAATAAGATCTCTTTCTCTCACTCAGGAATTGAGGATATTGATACAGGCGAAAATAAGTTATTTGATTATGCCGTGATGACATATGTTATCCATGAAATTCAACCGGAGGATGGGATTGAGTTACTTAAAACAATCAGCAGAAAAGCAAAAAAAATAATAATTGGGGATTATCTTGTCCCGCAACCGGATGGACTTGTAAAAGTGATTAACGAGTTAGTTGAGTTTTTCGCAGGGAGTGAGCATTATGAAAATTATAAAAAATATACAAATAACGGGGGGATTGAGTATCTGGCAGAAGTTGCAGGATTGAAAATTGACTACGATGAAAAAAATCTGAAGCAGGGGAGTCGGATTATAATACTAAAAGGGGATAAATAAAGTTGTTAAGTACAATTTATGGGAAGAGTAGTAGCGCGTACGGGATTTGAACCCGTGATCTCCGCCTTGAGAGGGCGGCGTCCTAAGCCACTAGACGAACGCGCCATTTGATCAAACTTACGCTGCCCCGTCAGGGGTCGAACCTGAACTCTTCTGATCCAGAGTCAGACGTGTTGCCAGTTACACCACGGGGCAAAAGATAAAAATAAGATTTCAAAAATAACATTATTAGGCAAAAAAACAAAATGCTTATCATAGAATAAGCACAAAAAAGGCAGCCATAGGCTGCCTTTTTAGCGAATTAATGTTCTTAATTACTTCAGGAACATCATTTTCTTGCTATCCATAAAGGAATTGCCGGTTGTTTTGTCTATTGCAACAATGCGATAGATGTACATGCCCGTAGCAAGTTTGAAATTAGTTGCTTCAAGATCAAATGAATGATATCCGGCGCTCATTTCCTGATTAATAAGTGAACCGACTTTTTGTCCGGTAATATCGAACAGTTCGATTGTAACGTTTGCATCTGCCGGTAACTGATAATCAATTCTGGTTGTCGGGTTGAACGGATTCGGATAGTTCTGAGACATCGAGAACGAATTCGGAGTTCCGATTTCAACGTTAATAACCTGGCTGTATTCATATGTTCCGTCAAAGTCAACTATTTTCAGCCTGTAATTAAGTTTGCCTGCTGATGCATTCTTGTCAACAAATGAATAGGTCTTGAGTTCTGTTGAAGTTCCGGATGCCTGGACAAAACCAACGGTCTGCCAGCCATTTCCATTACTTCTTTCAATCTGGAATCTGTCGCTGTTTGATTCTGTAGCAGTTGACCAGTTAAGAACAACGTCCTTGTCCATAACTGCCGCAGTGAATGAGGTGAGTTCAACAGGAACAGGTCTGATTGTGTTGTATGCACCAAAACCGTTATTTGTACCAAGTACAAAAATTGTTGCACTTCCGTCATTGTTGATTCGGAAAGCAATGTCTCCTGTACCTCCAACATTTGAGTTCGAACCAAGACTTGGGGTTAACTCATATAAAGATGCACCGGGTATATCACCGACGGGAACCTGAATTATTCGCGCATTTTCATTTCCTGCACCATACTGATAAACTACAACGAGTTCCTTACCTCCTGTTGTTCCAAGATATCTTGGAGCGTTGGAACCTGTAGCTACAACAGTACCAGGAACAGTTCCAAGGAGTGTTCCGTCAGCCGCAAATTTCTTAAGGCTTATTCCTCCGGCTTTATAGTAGAAGTCGCCGTTTGGTAATGGACCAACTGATGCACTTCCAACTGCATTTATGGTTGGATCTGCAAGAGTTACAATTGTAGGAACTGGGTTAAATACTCCGCCTGACATTGTAAATTTATATACTTTCAAGTGAGCAAGCGTTGCACTTGCTGCCCAAATTACTGCAGTTCCTGCCGTGTAATCACCGGTTACAGTTACCTTGTCACCAAGTCTTACAGGGTCACCTGCATATTTTAAAGCTACAATAGGAAGCGCTGCTTCATTATTCCACATATATACTCTGAAAGTATCTGAGGAGGCATTGGTTGTTAAATTGCATGAAAGAATTTTTCCGTCGGAAGTTACATCTACGTCACTCAGAGCATGAGTTCCACCCGAGATACCTGTAATATCCAGGCTACCTATATCATTTCCTGTAAGAGCATCAACAACTTTAACGAAAACACCAGCGTTTCTGCTAACTACATAAACTCTGTCATTTGTCTCAGTCGCATTTGTTTTTCCAAAAGCTAAACCTCTCTCACTACTTCCGGTGGTTGAGAACCATGGGGGAAGGGAAACCTGGGCTGCAGATTTCTCCCAAAGAGTTGTTGTAAGAGGTGATACTGTCAGTACACCAGAATTGTTTGTAGTTCCGTTCCAGAATCCACCACCACTGGCGCTATAACCTCCATACTGATATGGAGCTGTGTTATACTGCCATCTTGCTGCGTAGTAATAAGTTCCGGGGATTAATCCTGCACCTATATCAGCCATAAATTCATCATTGTTGCTTACATGACCCGCATTATAGGTAGCCAGTTTCCATGCTGATTCATTCCAGGTGGAGGGATCAGTGTTTGCCGAGTTAACTCCGATCCAGCAAACCAGACCAGGAGCTGCACCCGGAGCAGGAGTAACGCCGTTGATCCATGCCTGAGCATAAACTCTGTCTGAATCACCGCGGACTACGTTAATTGTGGCAGGCCACTGTAAGTTAGCCCAGTCAATCATAACAACCGGAGGAACAAATGTACGCTTATGCATATAAGCATTTGAGCCGGCTGTATAGAATGTTGTATTTCCTTTTGAGTTGGTTGCAACACTAAGACCATACTGCGTAGCTCCGGAGCTATTAGTGAATTCCCATGTAGCACCGCCGTCCGTTGTATAGAAAGCCGTACCGGAACTTCCAATAACCATACCTTTATTCGCATCAAGGAAATGAACGTTGTAATTTGAGTAGGAGCGTGTAGGAACGGTCAAAGTATCCCAGTTAACTCCGCCGTTGGTAGTTTTGTAAATTCTTCCTGAACCGCCAACACAATAGCCAACGTTTGCGTCAATCATCTGAATGTCGTATAAAAATCCGGAGTAAGTATCTACCAGGTTTTGTTCTGTCCATGTTGCTCCGCCGTCTGTTGTGACGTAGGGACGAGGTTTATATGAAACAACCCAGCCTACATTTTCATTAAGCATGTGGGCCCCGTAAATCCCTAAATTACTTGCCGATTGTCCCGTTAACATAGAGCCGGTCCATGTAGCTCCGCCATCAGTAGTTTTGAAAATTGTATTAGTGCCTGCTGCTGAAGCATATGTGGAGAAAATCCAACCGACATTTTGGTTTATGAAATCTACTTTTCTAAGAGTCAGACCTGCTGGAAGAGTAGTGGCAACAGAATCCCATGTAAGTCCGCCGTCAGTAGTTTTATAAACAGCACTCATTGTACCCACTGCCCAACCAATCTGATCAGTTACCATATCAATACTCCAGATTTGAGTATAAGGAGATGGAGTGAGTTCCGGAGTTAATTTGCTCTCTTCAACCTGTTCGGTTTCGGGAACGAAGACCGTTTGCTTAGGTGCATTTCCTTTGGTGGTTGTGGCAATAGACCAATTTTGTCCTCCGTTGGTTGAATGGACGAACTGGTCGAAAGCGAATCCGGTTGAAGAAGGACCACCCGCAGCAATTAATTTTGAACCGTCATTGCTAGCCCAGATGTCATACAGTGTACCGGCTCTGAAAAACATTGAATATGTTTTATATCTTGTATTCACCAGACCAAAAGCTCCTGCAGTCACGAAGTCAGCATCAGAAGCGCCGAAGTCGGTTGCATAATATGTGCTGGTCCAGGGTTGCTGACCAACATCAGCAAGGAACCCGAGGGTATCCCAGGCAGCACCATCGTTTGTGGACTTGATCATGTAAAAAGAATTTCCGGTAACATAAACATTAGGCCCAACAAGATCAATATCATAGAGGATATTGGTTGAACTTCCTAAACCGAAAGGAGTAGTTGATTGATTCCAGGTAGCTCCGCCATCAGTAGTGGTTCGAACCTGATAGTAAGCTCCGACTGCAAAACCAGTGTTAGCATCTTTAAAGTGGACCTTATAAGGAATAAATGCCTGTCCCCCTGCTGTCAAAGAAACAGCCGTCCATGTTGCACCACCGTCAGTTGATTTCCTGAAGTTAGCTGCACTGGATGAACCGATAACGACATAAAGGTTATTTGCATCGGGGGCATAAATGTCATAGATAGATGTTGTAGTACCCGAAACAACAGCAGTCCAGTTCAGGCCTGCGTCTGTGGTTTTAAGTAAAGTACCGGATGTTCCGACAGCAAAACCGTTGTTTGCATCGTAGAAGTGAACCTGATAGAATGTAACCGTACCGGCTGCAGGATGTGTAACTGTAGCGAATGAAACGCCGCCATCGGTTGTTCTGTAAATTGTTCCTGAAGAACCAACTACAATACCTGTAGTCTGATTAAAAAAGTGGGCATCATACAGGTTTGCAAACTGTGCTGATGTAGCAAAGGGGGCGGCAGCAGTATGGTGAAAATACCAGTTTGCTCCAGCATCAGTTGTTTTCATGAAAGTGCCTGCTAAACCGACAGCGTACCAAGTGTTTGCATCGAATCTTTTAACCCACCTGAGTGTGTTTCCCTGGGGTTGCTGATGCATCCACTTCCAATCTGTATATTCCTGCGCGAATGTTACAAATGTAAATAGCGCCAGGAAAAAAAGTGATTTGAAGAGTAGTTTATTACTCATGGAATGAACCTCCTTAATAATGTAATTTTAGGATCGAAATGTAGTTTGATTTCACCTTTAAAACAAGCTATTTTTTAATAAGTTCAAAACAGATAACAGGGAAGTAGATTAATAGAAATTTGTGCTTCTGGAGATTCCTGGGGATAACAAAATCCCCAATCTGTGATCAGAGTTTCCATTGTCCAAATTGGTTAGATCAAACTCGAAAGCCAACCAGAACTATAAGGTTTTATAAAAATTGTTTCAGAACTCGCTTTTCCGAAGATAATTCTTCTGTTTCTTAGGGATGGAAGAGTGAAATTTTGTTGCAAAATCCCTCTGATTTTTATTTATCTTATCGTGTTTGGATATTTGGGAATAAAGATTCAATTATTATTGAGTAATGTTCGTTTGTCAAAGGTTCTAAGAATTCGCCCTCAGTGATCAGGATTTCATTTAGTTTCATATCAATAGGAAGCAGAAAATCAATGAAACGATCAGTAAATCTTTTATCAATCGTTTTTACTCCAGAACGAGAGAAATTCCCTAGTTCCTGAATTAATTTAGTGAATTTTTCACTTTGGGATGCTACTGTCTCTTTTGCTTCTTCAGTCAGCAAGGATTTATGGATGAGATTTTCCAGGCCTGGAGTTGTTTCAATTTCTTCAGCAAATTTCATCAAAATGTCCCTTAAAAAGGAACCGCTTGGTGTAAAATTGGAGATCTTTTTCTCGACTGCCTCATTTTGTATGATATATTGGGCAATCAATATTCCAAATATGGTGATTTCCCAGTATTTATACTTATCGGTTGCTGAATTCCTGAGAATTCCGCATTCCCTTAGTTTTGCAGCAGCAAAGCGGGTATTCGCAATAAACCGGAGAGCGCCTGATTTTAAATGCTGGAAATCACCGGGTAATAGGTATTCCTTTACACTATCCATGAAAACCGCTGAAGTCATCATAGCGCTTAATTTTTTATTGTGATTGTGATAAAGATGGAAAAGTAGAGGAACAGGATAATTTCCTGCAGGTGTAAAAGTAGATTCTTTCGAATCTGATATCGAGCGGATATCATAGATTACATCTGGGAAAAGTACGAGTTCATTTTTATCAATTTCATGGAAATTACGGATGTCAATTAATCGAAACGAATACCTGATTTTTGCAAGTTCTTCTTCAATTCTGAAATAAATTGAGGCAGCTTCTGTTTTAAATTGCCGTTTTTTACCCGAATCCCTTGTGGAATTGTACTCTTTTTCCAGTGCGAGCAGACGGTTGATTAGTTTCTTTAACGACATGTTTCAAATCTTATTAATTCTTTTACTCTACAGATTTATTATCTGATGTTCAAATTTGGTAACCTTGATTTCATTAAATAGCAACTCAAGCATCTCCTGCCCATATTTATTAGCGAAAAGTGTATAGTTGAAAACCCTTTCCTGCATTACGGAAACAGGAAAAAGATTATTAACCAGTTTCTGGGACTGCTTGATTACAATGTCATATTTCCTCTTATGCGCTTCATTTGTCTTTGCCTGAAACTCGTTCACTACTGAAAATACTTTTTGCTTGTATTTTTCTGACATATCTGACAACTGAGGATCGACTTCAGCGCATTCTGATTTTAATTTTAAAAATATTGTGTCCAGTCCGGCTCTTGATTCTGTGAAAATGTCTTCGATATTCGAACCTGCGAGATTAGAGATCATTTTGTCTGGCAATTTATCTTTTAACAAGAAAACTTCCTCAATACCCACTTTGTATTTGGTAATAAGCGAATTAATATTCTTTTCAATTAAAGTAACCGAAGCGCGGGGGAATATTACTGGTCTGCTAATTTTGAAAAAATCATACAGTACAAGTGATTGTGCAAAATATGCAACCTCTGCCGGACCTGCAACGTAAAATGCTGTGGGGAATATGAAATCCTGACATACCGGACGCAATAATACGTTTGGACTAAACAACTCGGGACTGTTTTCCACTAGATTTGTTAATTCCTCCTTGGTTAATTTAATCCGCTTGTTCTTAAGACGGAAACCTTCCTCGGTTGGTTCTACTGCATGACGGTTCCCCTCGTTATACATGAAAAGATTTACCGGCTTAACTTTTACTTGCGCATGGTAAATATCGTCAAGACTTGCGCTGATGTTTACTAATGTTTCGGAGTGTTTTCTGAAATCCTGAATTTCTTTTAGAAACAATGGTTGAAGTAATTTTTTTGCATCTCGGTCTGCTGGATTAAAGATAATAAGTCCATACTTATCAAAAAGGGAAAAAATTAATTTGCGGAATGCATCGGCAAAAGTGGAACCGGGGGAGTAGTATTCATGTATGGAAGAGAAAATTGCACTTGAGAAATCTGTCCCTCGGAGTAGATTTTGATATTGTTCAACAAAATTCTTGATCTCCTCCCCGAATTTAATTTCTCCAACCGGTTTTCTGTTTTCATCTGTAATCTCTTTTTCAAAAAGATGAAGTTCCTTGATATTGCCTTCATTGTCTAAAGTTATTAACTGGCTTACTTCCTCCAGGTCATGATCCTCGGTTTCCATCCAGAATACGGGCACAAAATTATAAGAATCGAACTCTTCGGAAAGTAAATTGCACAATTTTATCGTGGTGATTGTTTTGTATAATGTATATAAAGGTCCGCCAAACAGTCCGACCTGTTGTCCCGTTACAACTGCAAGTGTATTCGGTTTTTTAAGGAGTTCAATATTGTTTTGTGTCTTTTGGGACGGATTATTATCTTGGTATTGGTTTTTAATAATGTCATATACTCTTTCCCGGTGAATGGAATCGGTTTTTCGGTTTTGATTGAAAATCAGAGGGTAAAACTCCCGGTCCCGGAAATTATACGGATAGAATGCTTTTAAGTTCGAAAAACGATACAGGTAATCCAGGAAGAGTTTAGAATTATTGGGTAAATAGGAGAAATTTATATACATATTAAAATAAATTAATTATTTGAAAAACTTTGGGAAAAATAGCAAAAAAAACTAAATCTAACAATTGTTTGACTGAATTGGGCTTTGAGTGAGTGAATTATTTGCAATCCTTAAGTGTCTGACACTTAAAAGGGTACTAAACATAATCCGGGTTTATTCCTCTTATGCTTTTTCTGTGGTTACAGGTAAACCGGTTCTTTGGGGTGAACCAATTTCAATTTCCATTGAACCAACCAGCATATGCAATTTGCGATGTCCCGAATGCCCAACGGGAGCTGGCACTCTGCTCCGTCCGCAGGGGACTATGAAATTTGATTTCTTTAGAGAAATAATTAATAGAATATCACCAAAAACATTTTATTTGCAGCTGTTCTTTCAGGGAGAACCATTTGTTAATAAGGAGATTTTCAAAATGATTGAGTACGCAAAATCTAAGAAAATGCTCGTCTCAGTCAGTACAAACGGTACTCTTTTTAAGGGAGAAAATGTTCCCAGACTCCTTGACACACCACCGGATAAGTTGATTTATTCTGTTGACGGGCCGGATGAGGAAAGCTACCGGAAATATAGGATTGGTGGTGATTTCCGGGACGTTGTAGATGGACTTGATAATATTGTGAAAGAAAAAAAGGAAAAAAATAGTGCTTTGCCCTATATTGAACTCCAGATGATCGTTATGCGACAAAATGAAGAATTGATTAATGAGTTCATTGAATTCGGAAGAAAAATGGGTGTAAATAAAGTAACCCTTAAAACAATGCAAATATACAATCAGAAAGATGCTGAAAATTTACTCCCCGTGAATATTGCTTATAGCCGGTATAAAAGAGCGGGAGAAAATTATATAATGAAAGAGAGGCTCAAAAACAGGTGTTTTGCACTTTGGCGGACAGCAGTAATTACTTGGGACGGTAATCTGTCAGCTTGCTGTTTTGATAAGGATGCAGAATTCTCTCCTGGAAATATTAAGAATCAAAGTATCTCGGCATTATTAAGAAATGAGGTACTGCAGAATCTTCGTAAACAGATTTTTATTGATAGAGCAAAGATAAATATTTGCAGTAATTGTACGGAAGGACTGCGTGTAAATATTAAAGAAATAAAAATCGTCTGAAAAAATGAGCTATTTCTCAAATATTATGAAACAGGTCAGTAGCAAAGAGTTTTTATATTTCTTACTCAAACTCTTCGTCCCTGTCTTGTTGATTTATTACCTATCCGTAAAGTTTATAACAATTGATTCTTCAATTTTCAAAGTGAATAGTATTGCTTTTCTTGTAGCTGGTATCGCGCTTACTTTTTTGAATATTTATATTCAGTTTTTAAAGTGGGAGCTTCTTTGTAATGATTATTTCGGAATCATAAGTAGAGTAGAGGTTATCAAGTCCCTGCTGTCGGGTATTGCTGCAGGTATATTCACTCCGGGAAGATTAGGTGAATTCCTCGGCCGCAGTATTATCCTCAAAAAAGAAAAATTGGGTGAAGTAATGCTGACTACAATTTATGAAAAACTCCTTAATCAGTTCTGGATTCTTTCTGTCGGAATTGTTCTTGTGGAAATTTATGCATCTGAAATTTATGAAATCCCAAAATACTTTTCTATTCCTCTCATAATTTTTACAGTTGCAATAATTTTTATCATAATGAAGTACTTGAAAAGATTCTCTTTAACGGATAATCAAATAGAAAAAGCAACAAAGAAACTTCCTTTCTTAAAAAAATTACTCTTTAACCTGTACAATACCAGAAGAATTAACCCAACTCTCAAAAGGCAACTTTTCGGACTTTCACTAATCCTCTACATTGTGATTATTGTTCAATATGCGTTTTTCGTAAGTTCATACTTAAATGGTGCGGAGATAATCAACTACCTTTGGGTAGGGGGATTGGTCATTTTTATTACTACCTTGATTCCTTCAATCTCAATCGGTGATTTGGGAATTCGGGAGGGAGCTTCGGTATTGATTTTAAGCAGTTTTGGATTCAGTCAGCAAACAGGATTTAATGCCTCCCTGTTGCTCTTCTGCTTTAATATCTTTATTCCCTCTGTTATCGGATTATATTTTCTAGTGAGAAGCAAATGACATTCTTGACGATTTTATTTATCTGTTTGCTTGTATTCTATCTGCTTTTCATTTTAAGAGTAATTCATGGCATTGGAGTGGTTTCGGCAGACAGATTCTTAGTAAAAAAAGATTATACTCCCTCGGTTACTCTGATCATCCCCTTCAGGAATGAGGCGGATGTAATTCTTGATTCACTCAAATGTGCACAAGCATTGGATTATCCAGGGGATAAGCTGGAAGTAATTTACGTTGATGATCATTCGGATGACGAAGGCTGTGCAAAATTGAAAAATGCAATATCTGAAAACCATATAAGAATAATTAAGAATGCTCATAAGAATTCCCGTTCTGGACAGAAAAAAGGAGCAATCCTGACCGGAATAAATAATTCAACCGGTGAAGTGATCTTTACAACTGATGCAGATTGCACATTTCAAAAGAATTGGATAAAAACCATGGTCTCCAAATTTGATGAAAATGTGGGATTCGTTTCAGGACCGGTTTTTTATGAAGATACTAAAACCCTATTTGAGAAATTTCAACAAATGGAGTTTGCCGGTCTGGTACTCGTTGGAGCAGGATTAATTGGTATTAATAAGCCCCTTCTTTGCAATGGGGCAAATATTGCCTATAAACGGAATGTTTTTCTTTCGGTCGGTGGTTTTGAAGACAATATGAATATCTCCTCCGGCGATGATGAATTCCTGATGCAGAAGATAGCCTCAACTGGGGATTATGAAATTAAATTCTGTTTTGAGAATTCTGCATTAGTGAGTACAAAAGGATGCAGAACAATTAATAAGTTTGTGATGCAGCGAAGAAGATGGGCAAGTAAAAGTCTCTTTTATAAAGACAAGATTAAAGTGCTGTCATTAATAATGATTTATCTTTTTTACCTCTCTTTTCCTGTTATGGTTGTTTTAGGAATTAGCACAGACTATCTTTATCTCAGATTATTCTGGTTTGCATTAGTCTTCAAAGGGGCTTTTGAATTGGGGGTACTTAAGAATGCGGAGTTCCTTTTTAATAAAAAAATAAATAAGTTCTTATTTGCAGTCGCACAATTCTTTCATATTCCATACATCATTATTATTCCTCTGTTGGGTATCTACGGAAATTACGAGTGGAAGGAAAGGAAACTCAAAAGATGAATTGGTATGTATCCCCCCCCGGTTTTATCAGAGGATTGTTTAAGGAAACTGTCTGGGAATCAAAATCTAATAAAATACTACTGACTTTTGACGATAGTCCCACGGAAGGAGTTACCGAAAGAATTCTTGAAAAACTATCACAAACTAATCTGAAAGTTGTTTTTTTCTGTTCAGGGGAAAAATCCGAACGGGAACCGGACTTGGTTAATCAGATAATAAAAGCAGGACATACTATCGGGAATCATGGGTATAATCACAAAAGTTTGCTTTTCTCTGGCAAACCGGAGTTGACGGAAGAAATTAAAAAAGTAAACAAAATATTCAAAAATTCTCATGATATAGATATCCGGTATTTTCGTCCACCTTATGGTCGTTTTACTTTTTCGTTGGAAACTGTTCTGAAAAACGAAAATATGATCAACATTTTGTGGTCTTTGCTTACCTTGGATTATAAAAACAACTTAAATCTTGTTAAATTTACGGTTGGAAAATATTTAAATTCGAACTCTATAGTGGTTTTGCACGATAATATAAAAACAAACATAATTATAAATCAGGTAATTGATATGATTCTTGCTGAGGCAGAAAAAAGAGGATTTGAGATAGGAGAGCCAAAGGAATGTTTGAGCTGATCTTTCTTATCTTTCTTTCCTCATATTTCCTTCAGACTGTTGTATTTTTGATTGGAACTAAAAAGAAATTCAGACAATTGAAGGAAAGCGAACTTCCATCTGTCAGTATCATTGTTGCCGCCAGAAATGAGGAGGAGAACATTCTAAGATGCATGACTTCTCTGGATAATCTCATCTATCCGGAAGGAAAACTGGAAATACTTTTGGTTGATGACAGATCCACAGATAAAACCGGTGCACTTATCTCTCAGTTTATTGAAGGGAAAACCAAATTCAGGAAAGTTGTTACAGAGGAGAACAGAGGTAAGTTAAAAGGCAAAACCAATGCACTGGCAGCCGCTATAAAATTTGCCAAAGGTGAAGTGATACTAACCACTGACGCTGATTGTGAGGTTAATCCTTCATGGGCAAAAACACTTGCATCCTATTACTTGCCTGATGTTGGTTTGGTCAACGGATTTACTTCTCAGGAATACTACAATAATTTTTCGGGTATGCAAAATCTTGATTTTATATATCTGCTTACGGTTGCAGCCGGGACGATTAATTATAACCTCCCTCTGAGTTGCATTGGCAATAATATGTCTTATAGAAAATCAGCATATGACGAAGTGGGTGGATATGAGAATCTCCCGTTTAGTGTGACTGAGGATTTCAACCTTCTTTTTGCTATTCATAAATTAAAGAAGTATAAAGTTATTTATCCCTTTGACAGGGATGCGCATGTAATCTCCAAACCGTGCAGTTCCCTGCGCGACTTGTACCGCCAGAAAAAAAGATGGGGTGTGGGTGGAATGAAATCCCCCTTAAGAGGGTATTTGGTTATGACTTCCGGTTTTGTTGCCCATATTGCCATTTTAATTAGTCCTTTCTTCTTTTCACCGGTAGTCGCAGGACTAATTGTTTTTAAACTGATTATTGACTTCATGTTTCTCTATGTTATTCTGAAGGAATTGAGCATTGCAGATTCGTTAAAGTACTTTCTTGCGTTTGAAATTTATTTCATTCTTTACGTAGTATTGCTTCCATTCATTGTGCTGCCAAGTCAGAAAGTCAAATGGAAGGATAGGACTTTCTGATGCTGCTTTTATGCAATTATTACGTGACTTACAGATGCAATGCATATTGTGAGTTTTGCCACTTTGCTGAACATGAAAAATTCAAGCGGACTCCCTTTGCTGGTTTTGCTGATTATCAACGCAACGTGGCAGAGATGAGTAAACTGGGGGTTAGATTTATTGACCTTACCGGAGGAGAGCCTTTGATGCATCCTAATATTGCTGAAATGGCTGGTTTTGCAAAGGACAAAAAGATGCAAACTAGTATTACTACAAACGGATTGCTTTATCCAAAACTTGCTGATAAGCTGGTTGGCAAGGTTAATTTACTTCACTTTTCACTGGACTCTCCCGATGAAGAAGTGCATAATAAAATAAGGGGAGTTGATTGCTTTAAAAAAGTATTTGAGTCTTTGGATATTGCGAAAAAAATTGGTGAATATCCCGATATTCTCTTTACGGTAACTAACGAATCATATTTACAATTACCAAGAATGTATGAAATTGCTCGGAAGTGGGACCTGGTGTTGATAATAAATCCGGTATTTTCATATTTCGGTAATCCCGGCCTTTCCGATAAGGCTATTGAGTATATCGAGGAGTTCGTTGGTTACAAAACGGATATTTACATAAATGACTCTTACTTGAAACTTAGAAAAAACGGCGGTAATAATATTGACAAACCGTTGTGCAAAGCGGTATCAAGGGTGATCGTAATCTCTCCTTATAACGAGATTGTTTTACCATGTTACCACTTTGGCAATGAGAAAATAGTAATTGACAAACCCCTGAAAGAAATCAGAAAATCGGAGCGGATTCAGTATTTTAAGAAAAATGAAGGACGTTTTGATTTTTGTAATGGATGTACAATTAATTGTTATTTTGAACCATCTTTTGTTTTCCCGACTAATATTTATGGAGTGCACAGTCTGAAATCCAAAATAACTTATGGCTATCAAAAACTGCTAAAGCAAAAAATAAAAAAGAAACTTAAAAAGAATGAGAATTAACAAGATTATCACTATAGCCGCATTCCTGGTCATTGTTTTATTACGAATAAATTTAAACGGACAGGGGCATTATGAGCTTTTTCCTGAAAGCTTGAATATTCTGCCGTATAAAGCTAACTTTCTCGAACCAAGAATGGGCTTTCAGTTTCGCGCATTGGAAAATGATCTTAGATTGGATATCGGTCATAGCAAAGATTTAATAAAGTATATATCTGATGGCGGGATAAGCTTTTCTTTTGGGGCGGATTTCTTTACTTTTACAAAACTTCGTGGTGAGCCGGATTTCCACTTTCCAGTCGATGCTGTGGATTATCTCTTTGGAGTTAACTTCGGTGCAAAGAAAAATATTCTGAGTGGTGAAATTGGTGCAAGACTGAGGATTAGTCACATTAGTGCTCACTTTGTGGATGGCCACTTCGATCCTACAAATGAAAAATGGCGTGACGGTAGAAAACCCATTGTCTATAGTCGTGAATTTGTTGAGTTTATTCCATATTATAAAATTTATTATGCCAGGTTCTATGCCGGAATTACTTATTTGTTTCACGTCGTTCCAGAAGATATAGGAAAGACTATTATTCATGCTGGTATGGAATATTATTTAATCTCACTCTCATCCGGATTTCTTCATCCCGTATTAGCATATGACTTCAAGCTCGTTGACATTGGTGTTCAGTCCGGTACAAATAGTCTGTCAGCCGGCTTTAAATTAGGCCAGATTGATAGGGAAGGAGTGACAATACTCTATAACTTCTATTCTGGATATAGTGCACACGGTGAGTACTACAATGTTTTTGAGAATTATTCCGGAATTAATATTAATGTTGAGTTCTGATGAGTAACTTTAGCAGTGATCCCGATTTTTCCTACCATGATATGGGCAAAGGTGAATACAGTAAAAAGGATAATTACTTTATTCATATTCTTCTGTTTATTGTGACATTCGTAACAACCACAATTGCCGGTACCCATTGGATTCTTGGATATGGAGCGGGTTTTAAATTTACTCAACTCGCAGTCGGTTTACCATACTCAATATCTATACTTTTTATATTAAGTGTCCATGAGTTCGGTCATTATTTCGCTTCGAGGTTTCATCGTGTAAAAGCATCCCTGCCTTTTTTTATCCCTTTTCCTGCTTTGGATGGGTTCCTTAATTTTGGTACTCTTGGAGCAGTAATTAAAACTAAATCCGCGGTTGGAAATAAAACAGCACTGTTTGATATTGGGATAGCCGGTCCTGTCGCCGGATTTATCGCATCCCTGATTGTGCTTGTCTGGGGATTTACTCATTTACCAGGAGTGGATTACATCCTCGCAATCCATCCTGATTATTTCGATCCGAATTACGGAACTGGATCTCTTCATCTTGAATTTGGTGATACTCTTTTGTTTGTTATGCTTAGAGAAATTTTTACCTCCGGATCTGACTTCGTTCCTCCTATGAGCGAAATTTATCACTATCCGTATCTTTGCGTTGGCTGGTTTGGGCTTTTTGTAACTGCTCTTAATATGATACCCGTTGGACAGCTTGATGGAGGACATATCTCCTATGCTATGTTTGGTGAAAAGATTCATTTTAAAATCGCTTCGATTTGTATGATTATTCTGACTCTCTTTGGGGTTTCAGGTTTTGTCGCTTCATTTTTTGAATGGAATTTCTCTTTTGGCTGGTCAGGTTGGTTCTTTTGGGCAATAATCCTTTTCTTTATTATTAAAGTTAAACACCCTCCTGTTTTGGATGAAACTCCAATTTCAAAAAGACGCAGAATTCTGGGTTACATTTCCTTCGCAATATTTATAATTAGTTTTTCCCCTGCTCCTTTTACAATTGGTTTTGGGATATGATAAATTACCTTGAGAAAGTACCTCTTTTATTATGATATTTACAGATATGAAAAAATTAATTTTGAAATTTACAAAATACGGAATTTTATTATCCGTTTTTTCAACTGCACTTCTCTTTACTGGTTGCGTTAAAGAATTTGACAGTGTGGTTGACGTCAGGCAAATGGATTTTAAAGTCACTTATGTAGGGATCGTCGATAGCTTTACCTTTATCCCTGGCGATTCTGTTATCTTTATCAGACTCGGACTCAACAATCCGGCTGGAATTAACAAGATTACTGCTGAAATTTATTCTCCGGATAATAAACGGCTTCAAGGTAGCCCTGTAGAACTGTTTGATGATGGTAATTCAAGCATTGGTGATTTTGTTAAAGGGGACGGCGTTTATTCTCAAAAATTTCCCTTTAGCCAGTTTTTTCCAAATGGTGTTTATAGGATTGAATATTTTTCCGAGGATAAATATCTGAATAACTATAAAGTCGCTGTAAAAAGCCTTAACTTTAATAATGGACAAAGCAACATTCCACCTGTTGTCTCGAATCTTCAGGCCCCCGACACTGCCTTTATTGGTCAACAGACCACAGTTATAAAACTAACTCTTGATGTATTAGACTCTAATGGACAAAACGATATTGAGTCTGTCTTCTTCAACTCTTTTATTCCCCCTAATGGTAATCCCTCCTCCGGGAATCCTTTCATTATGTATGATGACGGTACTAATGGGGATGATACTGCTGGTGATGGAAAATATACTGTCCTCGTTCAATTACCCGCAACAGGTGTTACTAAAGGCGTTTACCGATGGGAATTCCAGGCTCGGGATAGAGGAAAAAAGTTGAGCAACGTTATTATCCACAATATATATATCTTATAGGTGCTTGGTTTTATGATTAAGTTATTCGTCTTTCTTGGACTTTTGCAATTATCTCTTTTGGCTCAAACCAGTCCATTGATCTTTAAACTTCAGAATGAAGAGGCGGGCAACTACCCGGTTTCTGAAAATCCGGCTTCCAATAGCTTGAACGATATTCTGATTAAAGGAGATACCATCTGGCTTGCATCCTCTCGGGGTCTTAGCCGTTCCTTCGATGGGGGAGATAGTTGGACTAATTATTATCAGACAGATGCTTTCGGTACTGAAAGTGTGACTTCCATCGGTTTTTACCGGGGAATAATCTTTGCTTCTACAGCTCATAGTGTTGAAGTAACTGGTCAGACTCTCCCTGAGGGAAGTGGAATAAGATTTTCTCTCGATTATGGAGAGACCTGGAAAAGCGTACCACAATCAGTTGACGATTCTGGGGATTCCTCTTTAATATATGGCATAAATACTCTTAGGGCTTTACCTGTTACTACTACAGTGCAGAATATTACATACGATTTGACCTTTCACAAAAACCATTTATATATTGCAACGTTTGCTGGAGGATTGAGAAGAATCAATGTTGATTCTCTTATTCAGAACCAAAACGCTAAATGGGAAAGAGTTGTCTTGCCTCCTGATTATCTTAGTTCCATAAAACCAGTTGACACTTTAAAGTTTTCCTTGCAACCGGTGGCCGGTAAGTTCGGTCCGGAGAATTATCTTAATCACAGAGTATTCTCTGTAGAGGAAGGAAATGATTCCCTTTTATTAGTAGGTTCTGCAAATGGTATCAATAAAAGCACAGATGGTGGAATTAGTTGGTCTAAATTTAATCATCAGAACCAATTATATCCTGTTTCCGGAAATTTCGTCGTTGCCCTGAACTATAGTAACGAAACTGGAATTATTTGGGGCGCTACTTGGAAGGCTGAAGATCAGAATGAAGCTTATGGTATTAGTTTTTCTTCTGACGGTGGTGCTTCATGGTCTACTGCACTTCAGGGGGAAAAGGTGCATAACATTTCAACCTATAATGACTTGGTTATTGCTACTTCTTCAACTGGTGCATTTCTTGGTAAAAAGGATGGTTTAAGTTGGATTTTAACTGGTCCGATTGTAGATTTTGAGACTCAACTCTCACTCAAAACCACACATTTTTATTCCTCCGCTTTCTCTGATATTAAAGACGAGATTTGGCTTGGATCAGTTGATGGCTTGGTCAGACATTTTTCAAAAAGCAGTATTTGGGGAAATAAATGGAAGATTTATTTCGCCTCTAATCCTCTCATGTCAAAATCGGAAACTTATTCTTTCCCAAATCCCTTTTCTCCAAAAGCAGAACAGGTTAAAATTAAGTATTCAACAGGAGGAAAGAATGTTAAAGTTACAATTAGGATTTTCGATTTCGGTATGAATCTGGTCAGAACACTTATTCAGAATGCCGACAGAAGCAATCCCCTACATCGGGTTAATGTTACTAATGCGGATGATATCAACGGAGTTATTGAATACTGGGATGGCCGTGATGATGCTAATAGCATTGTCCCGAATGGAGTCTATTTTTACAGGATTGATGTTGGAGACGATGATCCGCTCTTCGGAAAGATAATGGTTCTGCAATGAGAAATATATTCAAAATAAAATCGAATGCTCTTAACAAAAATTTGTTTTCTCTTTCGATTGCTTTGCTCTTTCTTAACTATCCATTGTTTTCTCAACCGGAATTCAGCACTGTCAATTCTGCAGTTGGAGCCTTTAGTAGAATGGGATTCGGAGCGCGCGGTATAGCTATGGGTAATTCAGTTTCAGCCGTAAAACAGGGTAACCTTGTTTCTTACTATAACCCTGCATTATCTGTTTTTCAGGAAGATAATTCATTTAATGCAACATACTCATTCCTCTCTCTCGATAGATCCCTTAACTTTATTAACTTTACAAGAAGATTTGATTTCTATTCCGTAAAGGATTCCGCAAACGAAAATCAAAAACCACGCTCCACTGCCGGACTTAGTCTTGGACTTATTAATGCTGGTGTTAGCGATATTGATGCAAGGGATAATCAGGGTTTTAAAAGGGATCCTTTATCAACATCTGAAAACCAGTTTTTTATTGGTGTGGCAATTAAATTCAGCGAAAAAATCGCTGCGGGATTAAATGCTAAGTTTTATTACTATAAACTGTATGAGGATGTTACCACCACAAGCTTCGGTATTGATCTTGGAATGGTTTATACATTGAATAAAAATCTCTCCTTCTCTTTTGTTATGACGGACTTAAATAGTAAGTATAAATTCAATTCATCCTCTGTCTATTCAACGGAGGGAATTGAAACTGAAAATAAATTCCCGCTTACTAAACGGGTTGGTGCTTCATATATATTTGATAATATTCCTCTGATTCTTGCTTCCGAATTTGTCTTTGATAATTATGGGTCTAAAATAATTCGATTTGGCGGGGAATATGAAATCTATGATGTCCTCAAATTAAGAGCGGGATTGGACAATCTTCATCTGAATAATTTTGATCAACCGGTACGCCCCTCGTTCGGTTTTTCTTTCATGAAAGTGTTTAAACCATTGAAGATATCTTTCGATTATGCTTTCGCTCTTGAACCATATACAGCTATGGACCGTCACATAATCGGCTTAAATTTTATTTTTTAGGGATAATTAAAGGTACAAAATGCTTTATAAAGCAATATTAATAATAATAATTACTGCAGTTAGTTTATCAGGACAATCTGCTGGTAATGCAGGTCTTTCATTTCTTAAAATTGGAACTGGTGCAAGAAACATTGCCCTCGGTGATAATGGAAACACACTGGCTCAGGATGTAACCGCCCTCTTTTATAACCCTTCCGGCCTGTATGGTACTTCTGGTACAGAGGTTATGTTAATGCATAACGAATGGATTGAGGGAATAAGAAGTGAATTGTTTGGTGTGAAGTTTTTAGCTCTTGGTCTGCCGGTTGGTATTGGAATTAATTATACCGGTATTAATGATATTGAAATCCGTACTAATCCTGGGGAACCTCTTGGTAAGTTTACTGCACATTATTTTATGGCATCCTTGTCAACAGCAACTGATATTACAGATGAATTGTCTGTAGGAATTACCGGGAAATTCTTGAATGAGGATATTTTTACTGACTATGCATCAGGTTATGGTTTTGATATCGGTGCAAAATATCTTACGCCGGTTAACAACCTTGTCGCTTCCGCTGTTGTTAGGAATATTGGGAGTATGTCAGAATTAAGAAACGAAGCGACCAAACTTCCTTCTGAAATGCGTATTGGCGCTGCTTATCTGTATTCGCTGGAGAATTACGATATGAGTCTGCTTGTGGCAACTGAACTTAATAAATATTTTGATGTCGATGATTACCATATAAATACCGGAGCCGAAATCACTTACAAAAAAATGCTCAGTTTAAGAGCTGGATATCAGGCATTCTACGAATCAAAAGGATTTACTGCCGGTTTGGGGATTAATTATGGTAACTTTTCGTTCGATTACGCCCTCACTCCGTTTTACTATAATTTAGGAACAGGACATTCATTTTCAGTTAACTTTAAATTTAATTAACGATGCTGGATTATAAATTATTTTCTGATTCGGGAATATCCCTTGAGGATTGGGATTCTTTTGTTAATAATTCCGACAACGGAACCATCTTTCATAAACAGAAATTTTTGGGATATCATCCGAAAGGAAAATTTTCAGATAATTCTTTAGTAATATTCAAAAACAAACAAATTCTTGCTTTACTCCCAGCAACAATAATTTCCCGCGATGGTAAAAATATTCTCTCCTCACATGGGGGTGCATCCTACGGTAGCTTTGTCTATAAACAGGATTTGAATTTCCGTGAGGCTCACGACATGGTTGAGATTCTTATGGATTATGCTAAGGAGTTGAAAGTTGATGCTATTCAGCTTACTCCGCCTCCCGTCATCTACCAGTCAAAATATTCAAACTACATTGACTTTGCCTTGGTTCGCAATGGCTTCGGTTATCTTAAAAGGGAAATTTCCAGCGTCGTGCAGCTCGATGTCCCGCGGGAACATCTTCTTGGCACTTATCGTCAGGAAGCTCGGACTGCCCTTAAAAAGGCTATGAAAGGTGGCGTCGAAATCGCTGAGTGTGATAAATTCGATGAGTATTATGCAATCCTCAAAAAGAATTTGAAAATGCGCCATAATGTTAATCCAACTCATACTCTTGAGGAACTGAAGCTTATTAAAAAGTTATTCCCCGCTAAAGTTAGATTGTGGGGGGCATTCCTTGGCGATAAACTTATCGCTGGTGTTTGTAACTTCAAAGCCAACGAAAAAGTGGTTCTTGCTTTTTATATTAGTCATGATGAGGATTATCAGGAGTATCGCGCTGTCAATTTGTTGTTCTATGAAATTATGAATAGATCCCGCGATGAGGGCTTTAAATTCCTTGATTTTGGTATTTTTACTGTTAATATGGAGCCAAATTGGGGCTTGGGACGTTTCAAGGAAAATTTTGGAGCAAGAGGTATTTTCAGAGATTACTTCTTTAAAGAATTTCATAAATAAAAAATATTTTTACCCGGATGCAGGTAATTTCACGGTCGATATGTTTGGGTATTTAACGTGAGCGTAACATTTTGAATAGACAATTAAAGATTCTTCACATTGCTCCACAGAATTTTGCAGGAGTACCTTATGACTTCATGCGGATGCATAATAAACTTGGCGATTTCTCCCGCTTAATCACTCTGCATAAAAATCCTGTTACTTTCCCTGAGGATATTTGCTTAGATCTTCCGCTGCCTGGTTCGCTTCTTGCTAAGAAATGGCGCAAAAAAAAAGTTGCTCTCAGGAAAAAACAAAATCTTGCCTCCGCTCCCTATTTCTCCCCAAAAAATATTTTCGAAAAAATATATTTCCGGTTTTCAGATATTTCTAGAAGTAAAACTGTTGATGAACTGTTAAAGAAATATTCGCTTGACAATTTTGAAATAATTCACTATGACGGAGGCATCGACTTTTTCAGAAACAGTAAGCAGGCGCTAAGATGGAAAAGCGAAGGTAAGAAAATCGTCTGCTGTTATTATGGAAGCGACCTCAGATTGCGGGGTTTAATTAGAGATATGCATAAAATTTCAGATCTCAATATTACCTCCGAATTTGATCACCTTTCTTTACTGCAGAATATAAAATATCTCTTCTACCCTTATGACACTTCCGAACTGCCTCTTAAGGTAAATCGGGAAGATAAAAAGGTGCGCATAGTCCATTCTCCCACTAACAGGGCTTATAAAGGGACTGAACTTATTTTGAGAGTCATTGAAAGGGTGAAGAAAAACCGTGAAATTGATTTTGTCCTACTTGAAAATGTACCTCGGGATATCGTCCTCAGGGAAAAAAGTCTTTCTGATATCTCTATTGACCAGGTAGGCGGTTCAATGGGGGGGACTGGCTACGGCAAAGCTGGCTTGGAAACCCTTGCTATGGGATTGCCGACAATCACTAACATGACTGACGATTATCTGAACTGGCTCCCTGAGAATCCATTTGTTGTTGTCAATGACGAAGAAACTCTTTTCGAAAAACTGATTGAACTCATTGATGATTATAATCTCAGAAATTTCATAGGGGAAAAAGGAAAACTATGGGTTGAAAAATATCATGGTTTTGATTCAGTCAACTCCAGACTAATTGGCTACTATAAGGAAGCGGGGATCGTCTGAACTTATGAAAACTGATAAAAACAGTCTCTTCGCTTCTACAATCTGGTACACTATCGGAAATGTTTTCCTTCGTGCTGTAAATTTCCTCTTGTTACCCTTGTATTCAAACTTGATTCTTCCTGAAGATTTTGGGGTTTACTCTCTCATCCTTTCCACTTATACCATCGTGGCTGTTATTTATCAGGGAGGACTTCAGTCATCCCTTACAAAATTCTATCTCGAAAGCGGAACATTCAGGGAAAGAAAAGTAGTATTTTCTACTATTCTTAACTTTGTCACAATCCTTTCACTCCTTTTAACATTTATCTTTATAATTTTCTCAAAAGATCTTTCGAAACTGATTACCGGGAATGTCATCTATTATGGTGATTTTTCACTCATTTTTATGGCACTCTTTTTCGAAACAATCTCCTTTTATATATTACACCTTCTGCGTACACAGGAACTCTCCCGGAATGTTTTGAAGTATCTCGTGATCTCCGGTATATTGAATTTTGCACTTAACATTCTGTTTGTTTACTTCCTGCAATGGGGTATTCGTGGTATTATCGTTTCCCAACTCTTCTCATCATTCATTCTCACTTTACTGATGTCCCCAATAATGCTTGGAAATTATGCTTTCGCTCTGGATAAATCCATTCTGAGTAAGTCTCTGCTTTTTGCTGTACCCCTTATCGCCGGTGGAATTTTTTCCAGTTTGGTCGATGTTCTCGACAGATTTTTAATTGATTACTTCAGAACCCCGGAGGATGTTGGCTACTATAGTTTTGCTTACAGGTTCGCTATGGTTGTTAATTTATTCGGAATTTCTTTTCGCACTGCCTGGCTTCCAAAATCTTTGAACAACTATGATAAGGAGAATTACTCATCTTATTTTGGAAATGTTTTCAACAGATACCTGCTTATCTCGTCAGCCATTCTTGTGCTCGTTTCTCTCTTTATTGATGACTTGTTTAAAATATCCTTCTCAGGTATAAATCTCTTTGATAATAAATATATTCCTGGTTTAATCGTTATCCCCTTGCTTATGGGTGGATACTTATTAAATGGTATAGCCGGTTTTTTTGCTTATTATCCGTATAAATCAGGTAAGAGTTATCATTTCCTGATCTCAGATGGCGGGGCTTTGATCATTAATATTATTCTGAACATTTTATTAATTCCAATATATGGAATGCTTGGTGCCGCGCTTGCTACTTTAATCTCATTTCTGCTATCGGCTATCTATATGGTCGTCTTGGCTCAGTCAAATCGTCCTCTCCGGTTTGATTTCCTGAAACTTGGAAGGCTCATCCTGCTGGTAATAGTTGTATTGCTTGTAAGCAATAGATGGTCAAATATCTTCATAGATATTGGTGGCTTTTTAGTCTTTTCTTTTCTGAGCCTTTACATTTATAATGAAAAATTGAAAAACATTCTACGCATTAAAGAACTTTTCAATAAATAATACCAACCTTCTTCCCTCAATTTCCCAGTTGTATTTAATCTCAGCCAGTTGTCTCCCGTTTTGAGAGTGAAACCGTAACAATTCTTTATCATTTATGTATCTTTCAATAATATTTATCGTTTCCCCCTCCTCATAAGGATTAACCAGGTAACCAAAATCTATTTCCGAAAAAAGGTTCTTCAGACTCTTTAAGCGTGAATAAACTACCGGCTTTCCGCACGCCAGATATTCAAATATTTTAATCGGTAATGAGTTATCATATATGAAATTAACCTCCCTCAGATCAACACAAATATCTGCTTCAGCAAGTTCTTCCGGTAGCTTTTCATAACTCACCCAATTCACTAATTCAATTCCTGTCCTTTTGCTTGCATTTCGATACAATTCCTCCATTCCCTTGTCAATAAATTTCCCAATTAGCTTTAGTCTGATTTTAACATCTGGATTCCTCAGGCTCAATTTTTCCGCAACCTGCAACACTCTTTCAAACCCTCTGTCACTTGTTAACAATCCTGCAAAACAAATTGTAAAAATATTTTCTGACCTGACCACAGATGACACATTAAATAAACTCAGCGGAGGATAATATGATATTACCTCTTTCTTACGGAATGGTGCGATTAAGTCATATCTCTTTTTCTTCAGTTCCTCTCCAATAATAATTCCGTTTGCCAGATTCGAAACCAATAAATTTAAGAAATACAATAAAAAATAAGTAGCATACTTGTTCAATCCTCTTTTCTTGTTTGCCACATTTTCCGGATACCACTCGGTTACATCCAGTAGTAATTTCAATTTCTTATTCTTTTTTAGCTTAAAAACGAAAGCCGAGAATAACGCGAATGGCTCAGAACAGATTACCATTTCCGGATTACATAGGGGTAAATTATAGTTAATCCTTCTTAATTTTTGCCAAAAATTTACCCCTGGCTCAAAAAAACAATTAAATTCAATCCCATCTTCAAAACTCTTAATTTCTGCAGTCGAAGTAATTATTGTTACCTCATGATCTGCATTTGCTAAGAATTTAGCGAATTTGTGAAAAATTCTGTCATCTTTTGGAGGGTGACCGGTTGATAGGAGTATTATTCTTGCCATTAAGTTACTTTTAAGAAAATTAATACTCAAAATAGTTAAAAAAGCTGATTTTTCCCAAATTTCAAGCAAGATTGAAATGCTTTCACTCCAAAATTATCTGCTTTTTATCATCAATCTCTGCATTTCTTCACACATTTATTGAAAAACCCATAAAATCAACAGAATTCATAACTTTCATATCCTCAACCTGGGAATTTTAATTATCTTCTGAAAACACCCCCAAAATTAGATTCTTACTTGCCTGTAAAGCCGTGGTAAAGCCGTGGTAAAGCCGTGCAAAAGCCGTGGTAAACCCATCCTAATATTGATTCTCCATTTCCTCTTTATTCTCTTGAAATTATCGAATAAAGACACTATTGTAGATGTTCGGATGTTTACTCCTTTGATGTCAGTAGATTATCGCTGGTTATTACCGGATATCTTTACTTTTATTACGGTAATCATTGCATTCTTAAATTCATAAGGACTTTTTGTAATGGTTATTTTTTAGTAAATTTACTAATTATTTAATTTTTATTAGTGTATGAAAGAATATCTTGATTTAGTTAAACTTGTAATGAATGAAGGTGTCCGCAAAAAAAGCAGGACTGGTGTCGATACTATTTCCTACTTTTCTGCTTTTTATCGGGTTGATCTCTCAAAGGGTTTCCCTCTTCTTACTACCAAAAAGATGGAATGGAAATCTATTGTTCATGAACTCCTATGGTACTTATCCGGTGAAAATCATATAAGAAACCTTCGCAAGCATACAAAAATTTGGGATGCTTGGGCTGATGAAAATGGTGACCTTGAAACTGCTTATGGCTATTACTGGCGTCATTTCCCCAGCGCTAAAAAAGTTAATGGAGAATGGAAAGTTACCGAAACAGACCAGATCCAATATGTCATCGACGAGATTAAGAAAAATCCGGTTAGCAGGAGACTGGTTGTATCGGCTTGGGAACCCGGCAATGCTGAGAAAAGCAAACTCCCTCCTTGTCATTACACTTTTGCTTTCAATGTCGTAAATAATAAACTTAATTGTCATCTGACCCAGCGCTCTGGAGACATCGCACTCGGAATCCCTTTTAATTTAGCGGCTTATGCTGCTCTTTCCCAAATCATTGCTCAGGAAACTGATCTTAATCTCGGCTGGTTTGCTCATACTATTATTGATGCCCATATCTATGTCGCCGAAAAGGGTAGCCCTGCTGAAAAATATGACCATCTGGAAGGTTTGAAACTTCAGTTAACCAGGGAACCAAAACCTTTACCAAAGCTAGTTATTGCAAAAAAACCTCTTAATGAACTTAAATTTGAGGATTTTCAGTTATTAGGTTATGAAAGCCATCCCAAAATTAAATTAGAGGTTGCAGTTTGAAACTGATCATTATTGCAGCTATTGCAAAAAACGGTGTGATTGGTGCTAATGGATCCATACCCTGGCACTCAAAAGAAGATTTCAAACACTTTAAGGAAACCACCTTCGGAAGTCCGGTACTTATGGGACTAAAAACTTTCGAATCCCTCGGAAAACCTTTGCCGGGAAGGCTAAATATTGTTTTATCTAATTTACTCGATGTCGAAAAAGAAGGTGAAAACCCGGTATTCTTCTTTAAAATGAATACCGCCCTCGACTTCTGCCGGCAAAGTAGCTTCGATAAAGTGTTTATTATCGGAGGTGGTAGTGTTTATAAACAAACAATTGAGTTCGCTGACGAAATGGTCTTATCTTTCATGAAATTCACTGTTGATGGGGATGTCCATTTCCCTGAAATTGATGACAAGATTTGGGAAACTGAAAAAGAGGTGGATAAAGGTGAATTCTCTGTGAAGTATTTCAAACGAAGAACATCAGAATCCAAAAGGTAGTATGAAAAAAATAGAAATACTCCCTGAAAGTCTAGCCAACAAAATAGCTGCCGGTGAGGTTGTCCAAAGACCTGATTCTGTGGTAAAAGAATTGATGGAAAATGCAATCGATGCACAGGCCGGAAAAATAGATGTGATTGTTAAAAAAGGGGGCAAAATTATCATCCAGGTTGTCGATAACGGCGAAGGAATGTCTGAGGAGGATGCCCTTCTCTCAATTCAGAAACACGCCACAAGTAAAATTAAGAGTTTGGAAGACCTCGAAGCAATATCTACTCTCGGATTTAGAGGCGAAGCACTATCCTCCATATCTTCTGTTAGTCAGTTTGAATTACGTACAAAATCCGGAAGTGATGAACTCGGAACTTTCTTACGGATGGACGATAAAAATGTTATTAGCAGAGAAAAAATTAGTATGGAAAGGGGAACTAACATCAGCGTTAAAAACCTCTTCTATAATATTCCTGCTCGTAGAAATTTTCTTAAAACAGATGCTACAGAATTAAAACATATCTCGGATACTTTCAACAAAATTGCACTCTGCTATCCCTCAATCCATTTCCGCTTCTTCAATGAGGATGATTCTGTGTATGACTACTCCCCGGGAACCATGGAAAAAAGAATCAATGATATTTTCGGAGAGGGAATAAGCAAAGCCCTTATTAAAGTTGAGGAACTAACCGATTATATCTCTCTTTATGGATACATAGGAAAACCTACACTCCTCAGGAAAAGCAGGGGTGATCAGTATCTCTTTCTTAACAAACGGTACGTTATCAGCAAACAAATTAATCATGCCGTTTTCTCGGCTTATGAAAACATTTTGGAGAAGGGGGAGTATCCCTTCTTTATTCTGTATCTTGATATCGATCCTAAAAGAATAGATGTCAATGTCCACCCTTCCAAACTTGAAGTCCGTTTCGATGATGAAAAAGATGTCTACTCATTCGTACTGGCTGTTGTCAGGAAAAGTCTCTCAACTCACGATCTTGTCCCGAATATTAGTTTCAAACAACCTTCTGAGGATTTTCCTGATAGCGGAAGCGAGCGTATGGAAATCAATAAAGGAAATGAAAGTAGGAGAGGGGACTTTAGCGATCGCCCTTTAACTGGCGAACAAAGTAAAAACAGGCAGCGTTACTCGGATTCGGATATCGAGAAGATTTTTGGATCTCTTACAAATATTATTGATAAAAGTAAATCACCTGAACCGGAAATTCTTCCCTTCGAACCGGATAAACCTTCGGAAACAGTCGTAAAAAACGCTACCCGTGATGGTGATTCTATGGGCATAGACTCAGTTTTTATTGTCCAGCTTCACAATAAATACATCCTCTCACAGATTAAAAGCGGATTAATGATTATAGACCAGCATGTCGCACATGAACGCATTCTCTATGAACGGGTAAAAAATCTCTATGAAGCAAATTTGCCTTTTTCACAGCAACTGCTCTTCCCGCGAACTGTAAATCTTGATCCGGGCAGCTATCAGTTGATAAAGGAAATCTATCCTGCTCTTCAAAAGATAGGTTTCGAACTTAGATTCCATCCTAAATCACAAATCACTATTGACGGAGTCCCACAGGAAATAAAAAATGGCAGTGAAGAGGAAATTTTAAGAGAAATTGTCGATGAGTATGTTAATAATATTCGACAGAAGAATATAAGTGACGAAAAGGAAAATATTGCAAAGTCATACTCATGCAAAGCCGCAATTAAAGCGGGCGATAAGTTAAATGAGAACGAAATGAGGATCTTGATCGATCAGTTGTTCGCAACTTCAATGCCTTACGTTTGTCCTCATGGCAGACCTATCGTAGTTAAAATATCTTTGGATGAATTTGACCGCAGATTTGGAAGAACTTAATTTAACAATTCAAGAGGGCAAAGTGAATTGGGAACAATATAAAAAAGAGAAAGAAGCATTTGATAATAAACTTCATTCGAAAAAAGGTGATGATAAATTCTTTACTACCGTAAGTAGCGCACCAATTAAAGAGTTTTACGGACCGGATGATATTCATGAAAATGATTATCTGAAAGACCTGAATTTTCCCGGTGAGTTCCCATTTACTCGGGGGATTCACAATAATGGCTACCGTGGTAAAATATGGACCATGCGGCAATTCGCTGGTTTTGGAAGTCCCGAAGATACAAATCAACGCTTTCATTATCTCCTGGACCATGGTCAGACGGGGCTTTCAATAGCCTTTGATTTACCGACTTTAATGGGGTGGGATGCTGATGCTCCCATTAGCAACGGAGAAGTTGGGATGTGCGGAGTTTCTGTATCATCTTTTCACGATATGGAAATATTGATGGATAAAATCCCGCTTGATCAGGTTTCAACATCAATGACAATTAATTCTCCCGCTGCTATGATTTTTGCTTATTATCTGGCAGTAGCGGAAAAACAAGGGGTTGCATTTGACAAATTAAGAGGTACTCTGCAAAATGATATTTTGAAAGAGTATATTGCGCAAAAGGAATATATATTTCCCCCCAAGCAGTCAATGCGCATAATAGTGGATATGATTGAGTTCTGTAAAAATGAAGTGCCTAACTGGAATCCGATATCAGTCTCCGGATATCATATACGGGAAGCAGGTTCAACAGCTGTTCAGGAACTTGCTTATACTTTGGCAGATGGATTTGCTTATATCGAAGCTTGCTTGGAACGTGGCTTGGATATTGATGATTTTGCTCCAAGAATTTCTTTCTTCTTCAATTCACATCTCGATTTCTTTGAAGAAATTGCAAAATTCAGAGCAGCCAGAAGAATTTATGCTAAAAGACTTAAAGAAGTTTATGGAGCTAAAAATCAGCGTTCCTGGTGGATGAGATTTCATACTCAGACTGCCGGCTGTACCTTAACCGCCCAGCAACCGGAAAATAATATTATTAGAACTGCCTTTCAGGCTTTAGCTGCAGTCCTTGGCGGTACTCAATCACTTCATACAAATTCAATGGATGAAACTCTTGCACTCCCTAGTGAGAAAGCTGTTAAAATAGCTTTGAGGACTCAGCAACTGATTGCCTATGAAACCGGAGTTATTAATACTGTTGATCCCCTTGGTGGTAGTTATTTTATTGAAAAACTGACCAATGAAATGGAAGAAGGCGCTAATGAGATCTTTAAACAGATCGATAGCTTCGGCGGGGTCATAGATGCTATTGAAGCCGGGTATTTTCAGAAGGAAATATCAGATGCGGCATATAGATATCAGAGACAGCTTGAGAAAAAAGAGAAGTTCATAGTTGGAGTAAATGAGTTTAAGGAAGAAAAAGAGAAAATTGACATACCAATATTAACTATATCTCCCGAGGTAGAGAAAGAACAGATTAAAAGATTGACTCAGCTCAAACAATCAAGGGATAATGATAAAGTCCGCCAATGCTTGCAGGAATTGTCCGATGCCGCCAGGGATGGGAAAAACCTTATGCCGGTTCTGCTAAAAGGTGCCAGGAATTACGTTACCATTGGTGAGTCAGTAATGGAATTGAAAAATTTATTTGGTATATATGAGGAAAGAGTTGTATTCTGATGTTTAAAGAATACTTAAAACTTATCAGGGTCGTTCAATGGATTAAAAACATATTCGTTTTTATTCCGTTGATCTTCTCAAAACATCTGTTTGAGTCAACTTACTTCTTGGAAGCCTTTTTAGGTTTTATTGCTTTCTGTTTTGCAAGCAGCGCAGTCTATATTGTGAACGATTTATTTGATTTGGAAGCGGATAGAAAACATCCAGTAAAGAAAAAACGTCCGATTGCTTCCGGCAGGATTTCTAAATCCAAAGCTAAAACAATTCTGTTTGCTTTGTTAGTCCTTAATGTTCTTTTACTTTCCTTCTTGCCGGTTTACTTTGGTATTATTACTGCCGTATATTTCTTTCTGAATCTGGCTTATACTACTAAACTTAAAAAAGTTGTTTTACTTGATATATTCTCGATTGCTGCCGGCTTTATGTTAAGAGTCGCCGGGGGTGGTTATGTCATTGATGTCCCCATTTCCAGCTGGCTGATTTTAACAACCATGTTTTTATCCTTATTGCTTGCAGTGTTGAAACGGCGGTCGGAGCTGGAACTTACCGAATCACCTGACAAAGGTGGCGTGCGAAAGGTGCTTGGGGACTACAGCCTCGTTTTTTTGGATCAGATGGCTACTGTAGCTTCCTCCGGAGTTGTAATTTTCTATGCGCTTTACACTGTATCTCCAAGAACTATTGAGATCTTTGGAACCGAAAACTTGATTTATACTAGCCCTTTTATTCTGTTCGGAGTATTCAGATATATGTTTCTGGTAATGAGAGATAAATCTGGTGAATACACTACTGAAATTATACTCAAAGATGTTGCTATGGTGCTCAATGCAATTATCTACGCAATTTTCATAATCTTAATTGTTTATTATAAATTTTAACTATTGATATGTTATTTGATATTATTCTGATCGCAATTTTTCTTTTACTTAGCGCTTACTTCTCCGCTAGCGAGATGGCATATATTATTTCCAATAAAATTAAACTGGAGGTTAAAGCAAGAAAGAAAAATATTCCCGCTATGAGCGCGATGTTCTTCGTAAAAAGACCGGCAAATTTCTTCTCTACTATTCTTATAGGTAATAATGTCGTAAATATTGCGCTGGTATCAGTTAGTACAGTTATCCTTACTAATCTTTTCGGTTGGGGCGAAATGAGTATTTTGATTGTTTCAACATTGACAATCCTCTTTTTTGGCGAATTGCTGCCAAAGTATATTGCAAGGGAAATTGCGGATTCTTTTTTCATGATTTCCTCCGTCCCGATGAGAGCTATAAGTTTTGTTCTGACTCCTGTAATAAAAATAACCGAGACTATAACATCAGTTGTTTCGAAAACAAAATCAAATTCGGCTACAAATTTTTCACAACTCTTTTCAAAGGACGATCTCCAGCTCCTTGTGGATGAAAGTCAAGAAGCAGGCAATGTATCAGAGTCTGAAAGTACGATAATAAAAAAAGTGATGGCTCTGAAGGACCAAAGGGTTTATGAGGTGATGAGACCGCGTACTGAGATTGTTGGAGTCGAAATCAATAGTAGTATGAATGAGGTGATTGATACTTTTATTGAATCGGGTTTCTCTAAACTTCCTGTCTTTGAAGAAAATCTGGATAATATCCGGGGTTTTATTATCGCATACGATTTGTTTAACTTCCCCGAAAATTTACAAAGCATTCTTAGGGAAGTATTGTTTGTCCCCGAAAGTAAAAAAAGTGTTGATATGTTGGATGCTTTTCTTGAAAAAGGAGTATCAATCGCTATAGTTGTGGATGAATTCGGAGGAACAGCCGGGATCGTTGCCATTGAAGATATTATCGAGGAATTGTTCGGCGAGATTAAGGATGAATACGATGTCGAGGAAAATATTTGTAAAAAAACAGACGATAATTCCTTTATTATTAGCGGTAAAGTGGAGATAGATCATATTAACGAGAATTTTAATGTGCAATTGCCACAGGGAGAGTATGAAACTGTCGCTGGTCTGATCTCCTCATTTACCGGAAGAATTCCAATGTCCGGAGAAACAATTAAAATTGAAAAATTCAAGTTTTATATTATCAGATCAAACCAAACTAAAATTGAACTGGTAAAGATGTGGATTAGCTGAGAATATTTTTCAATAAGGATAAAAGATAAAGAAAAGCAACGATAAAACAGCAAGAATCCAAAGTCCCGGAGTAATTTGATTACGCTGTCCTGAAAAGATCTTAAATACCGGATAAAGTACAAATCCTGCGGTCATTCCAATTCCCAGATTATAACTGAAACTCATTAAAATAATAATTCCAAAAACCGGTATTGAATCGCTGAGATCATTAAACCTGAGTTTTGTAATTGGGGACATCATCAGCAATCCTACAATTATTAAAGCCGGTCCATAGGCAAATGACGGAATAATAGAGAAAGCGGGGGCAAAAAAGAGCGCACTCAGAAAAAGAAATGATACAACAATAGAGGAAAAACCCGATCTCGCGCCGGCTTCTATTCCGGTCGCAGATTCTATGTAAGTTCCCGTAGTCGTTGTTCCCAGTAAAGCACCTAACACTGTTGCCAGAGCGTCACATAACATCGGTTTTTCGATTTCGGGTAAGTTGCCCTTTTCATCCAGCATATTGGCACTGTATGCTAGTCCTATAAGTGTCCCGATCGTGTCCACAAAATCCATAACAAAAACTGTCAGAATTACGGCAAAGAAACCCCAGGTGAATGCACCAATTAAATCAACCTTGAGAAATATTGGAGAAATATCAGGAGGGAGTCCGATTACTTTCTCCGGGATAGGGGAGATTCCAAAAAAAACTGAAATTGCGGTCACCGATAAAATACCAAGTAAAATAGCCCCCTTGATCTTCTTCATCATTAGAATTCCAATCAGGATGAAACCTAATATGGCAAGTTGAACGGTTGGATTCAGGAAGTTCCCAACTCTTACCGGAGCTCCCGGAACTCCTATTGTAATTATTCCTGTTTCATTCAAACCAATAAATGTGAGGAATAAACCAATTCCCACGGCAAAACCAATTTTTAGCGAGTCAGGAATTGAGTTTGCCAACCAGCTTCTGAGTTTTAGAAGCGTAATGATTGTAAATAAAATCCCGCCTATCAGAATTGCACCAATAGCAGTCTGCCATGAGTATCCCAGGACATTAACAACGGTATATGCGATGAATGCATTTTCCCCCATATAAGGCGCAATCGCAAAAGGACGTTTGGCATAAATTCCCATCAGAAAAGTTCCGAAGAATGCGGATAATATTGTTGCCACCATTGAAGGACCAAATGGAATTCCTGCAGCTTCAAGGATCTTAGGATTAACAATGAATATATATGCCATTGTTACAAAAGTAGTTAATCCCCCTATTAATTCCTTTTGAAAACTAGTATTAAGTTCCTTGAAATTAAAATATCTTGCAACTGCAGTTAGCATTGGTATAACTCAAATTAAACGCGCAGGTATTGTTCACGTTTTGAAAATACACCAAATAATCCTCCTGTATGGAGGAAAATAATATCAGCAGTCTTTTTTGGAGAAAGAAAATAATCATTGAATGCGCAGAAAGCTTTTCCTGTATAAGCGGGGTCGAGTAAAATGCCGGTGCTTTGTGCAAATTCTTTAATAACCTTAACCTTTTTATCGGTTATATTCTTGTATCCTTCCTTGGAGTATCCGTCGATAACCTCGAAATCCTTATGTGAAACGGAAATGTCGAGATTGAATTTAGCTATTGTTTTTTCAATTACAGACATAACTCTGTTTTCTATTAAAGATTTTGATGTAAGCACATTTACGGCAAATACCTTCAGAGGAATTCCGAATAGCTTTGAACCTATCACTAAACCGGCGGTTGTTCCGCCCGAACCAGCTGCAGTCAAAATGCCTTTCACACGTTTTGGTAAATCCTGGTAAAGTTCACTTACACAATTTGCGTAACCCAATATCCCATGAGGTGATGATCCCCCTTCAGGTACTAAATATACTTTTTTGTTCTTTTCTTTAGTTTCAGACTCATTCATTATTTCGTGGACGTTGTGGTATTCCGCTTCTGTAAGATATACGATTTTAGGCTTAAGAATTTTATCCAGGAAAAGATTCCCCTCAGGTAATGAAATATCCTCCCCCCAGAGAAATAATTTAGTATCTAAACCTACAGATCTTCCTGCATAAAGTGTAGCCCGTGCATGATTTGACTGATCTCCTCCGCATGTATAGAGAAGATTAGCCTTCTTTCGTAATGCATCTGCTAAAATATACTCTAATTTCCGGATTTTATTTCCGGTTGTTTCTACTCCGGTCAGATCATCCCGTTTGATTAAAAATTTCGAATTACGAAAGGTTATTTGTTGTAAGGGAGTAGGTAGGTTGGCTAAATGAATTCGTTGTGGAAGAGAACTAGACATATATCAATCTTTCTTTTTTAATTTCTGAATTTTCTTGTAAAAATTTCGCGCATTAGTTAAGTCCTCCGGAGTATCAACCGAAAGACTGTCCAGATCAGTTACAACTACCCGTATTTTATATCCATTCTCAAGCAAGCGTAACTGTTCGAGTTTTTCAACTTGTTCCAGATATGATTGAGGGAGTTGTGTAAACGCCTGGAGTTCAGCCTTCCTGAAGACGTAAAGTCCGATATGTTTATAATACTCTGTATTCTGAACTTTCTCGATAAATGTTATGGCATCACGCACATGGGGAATTGCAGCACGGGAAAAGTACAACGCATTGTTATGCTGGTCAAATACAATCTTAACAACTGCTGGAGAACGCATTTCTGAAACTGTATTAATTCTTTTTGCGAGAGTGCTTATATTAATTTTGGGGTCGAAAAGCAATGGTTCAATAGCTTTATCTATCATCATAGAAGGTATGAATGGTTCGTCTCCCTGAATATTGACAATAATTTCTGCTTCGGGGAAACGATCTGCAACGTAAGCAATTCTATCGGATCCTGTTTGTATATCTTTCGGGGTCATAACAGCTTCTCCGCCAAAACCATAAACTACACTTTCCACCCGGTCATCATCAACCGCGACAACAAGTTTTGTTAACAAGCGGGATTTTGAAGCGCTTTCATAGGTGTGTTGAATCATAGGTTTGTCTCCAATTAAGGAGAGTGGTTTCCCGAATAATCTTGAAGATCCGAACCTTGCAGGTATTATGCCAAGTATCATATTAAATCTCTCATTTTATAACCTTTGGGACTAGAAAAAAGGTACCGTCATGAAGCGGAGCATTTTTTAGCGCATCTTCATGCATAATTGACTGAACAGGGACATCTTCCCTTAGAAATGGCTTTATACTCACAGGATGAGTAAGCGGTTCAACGTCGCTTGTATCAAGTTCATTGAGTTTGTCCATGTATTCCAGAATCAGGGAAAGTTTGCCCGAGTACTTAATGATTTCAGACTCGGATAAATTAAGTTTAGCCAGTTTGGCAACATGGATTACTTCTTCAGGAGTTACTTTCATCTAATTTACCTTATTCTGAATTACAATTTCCCTTACCTTGTTCATCAATTCTATTTCATCAGCCCGGTTTTTAACATTGGTGGTTGGAATAGGTTTGTCAAAATGAACTGTTATAGTACCGGGAGTTATTCGGAGTTTTCCCTTGGGAAGAATTGCAGCTGTACCGCTTATTGAAGTTGGTACAACTGGAACTCCAATCTTTGCAGCAAGATTAAAAGCTCCTCTTTTAAAGGGTTGGACTTCACCTGTCTTACTTCTTGTTCCTTCTGCAAAGAGCAACAGGGAAATTCTTCTTTTTTTCATCTGATCAATTGCACGATCAATACTCTTTCTTGCTTTTTCTCCACTTTCCCTGTCCACTATAATATAGGGACCAAGATATAATTGCCAGCCGAAAATAGGAATTTTGGCAAGTTCTTTCTTAAACATCATTGTAGCACGATTTGGGAAAGCTATCTGCATCGCCGGGATATCATACATACTGCTATGATTGGAAACATATACATAAAGTTCAGAGGAGTCAAGATTTTCGAGTCCGGTAACTTTAAGTTTTATTCTGCTTATATCAAGAATACCTTTAGGAAACATTCTTGAAACCCAGAAGTACATAGTATACGATCTGTCAACTGCTAAAGAAAGCAGAGCAATTAAAGACCAGATTATTGTATGAATTACAATGAGAAAAAGTTTTATATATGTAAGCAATACTTAACCCTAATATTAATTTATTTTGGTGGTAATTTGAAAGTATCTTTTAACGAAACAGTGCGGTTAAAAACCAGCTTATTTGGTGAAGAATCTTTATTATCAAGACAGAAATATCCAAGTCTTTCGAACTGATATCTTTCATTCACCTGTGCAGAGGCAAGGGAAGATTCAAGACGGCAATCTCTGAGAATACGCAGTGAATCAGGATTCAGGAAATCAAGGAAACTTTTTCCCTTATCTGAGTCGGGAGCTTCATTAGTGAACAGTCGGTCGTAGAGTCTTACTTCAGCTCTGATTGAATAGGGAAGGGATACCCAATGAATAGTTCCTTTAACTTTCTTGTTTTTCGTTCCTGTGCCGCTTTTTGTATCTGGATCATATGTGCAATGCAGTTCGAGGATATTACCATCCTGATCCTTTATTACTTCTTCGCATTTTATAATATAAGCATATCTTAATCTCACTTCGCCCCCGGGAGTTAAACGGAAATATTTAGGCGGTGGATTTTCCATAAAATCATCCTGTTCAATTAAGATTTCTCGAGAGAAAGGCAGAGGCCTTGCACCCATTGATAAGTCTTCAGGATTATTTACAGCATGTACTTCTTCGACCCCATTCTCGGGATAATTAGTGATAATGACTTTCAGTGGGTTCAATACTGCCATAACACGCTTAGCGGTTTTATTCAACTCCTCACGGATAGAATGTTCAAGAAGAGCTACATCTATTACATTATCCCGTTTCGCCACTCCGATTCGCTCAGCGAAATTTCTGATTGAGGAGGGGGTATAACCGCGTCTTCTCAAACCGGAAATGGTGGGCATTCTGGGATCGTCCCATGCGCTGACATGTTTTTCCTCAACCAGCTGAAGGAGTTTTCGCTTACTCATAATTGTATAGTTAAGATTCAGACGGGCAAATTCGATTTGCTGAGGATGGTAGATGCCAAGTTCATCAAGGAACCAGTCGTAAAGAGGCCGGTGATTCTCAAACTCCAGCGTGCAAATTGAGTGGGTAATATTTTCAATAGAGTCTTCAAGACCGTGCGCCCAGTCGTATGTCGGGTAGATGCACCAATTATCGCCGGTACGGTGATGTGAATCATGAATAATGCGATACATAATCGGGTCTCGCAAATTAATGTTTGGTGAAGCCATATCTATTTTAGCGCGAAGGACTTTTTCACCATTCTTAAACTCGCCGTTTTTCATTCTGTGAAATAGGTCCAGGTTATCAGCGACAGGGCGATCTCTGTAAGGGCTGTTCTTTCCCGGTTCTGTAAGAGTTCCACGGTGTTGCCGGATTTCTTCAGCAGAGAGGTCATCAACGTAAGCTTTCCCTTTTTCAATTAATAAAATCGCCCAGTTAAACATCTGGTCAAAGTAGTCTGAACCAAAGAAAAGCCGGTCTTCAAAATCAGCACCGAGCCACTTAACATCCTCTATTATTGAGTCAACATATTCCTGATCTTCCTTACTAGGATTGGTATCATCAAATCGCAGATTGAATTTCCCATTATAATCTTTTGCTATCCCATAATTCAGGCAGATAGATTTGGCATGACCAATATGAAGATACCCGTTTGGTTCAGGGGGAAAACGAGTGTGAACCCTGCCCCCATATTTGGCGGTAAGCAGGTCATTGTTAATAATTTCTTTAATAAAATTAACCGGAGTTTTTTCCGGGGTTATGTTTTGCGTATCGTTTAGGTTTTCGTTCATTTTTTAAAAAGTAAGTATTTAAGTTAAGTCAAGACTGATAAGGCTTTATCAATTCTTTTAATAGTTTCTTCTTTGCCTAAAATGGCTACTATGTCAAAGACACCGGGACCTTCTCCCATTCCTGAAACAGCCAGGCGAAGCGGATGGATTAATTTGCCATTGCCCACATTATTTTCGAGAGCAGTATTGTGAAGGGAATTTTCAAAGTCCTCTTTTGTTGGATCTGAAAGTCTTACGAAATTATCCCGGAGTTTGGATAGTAACAAATGAGAATCTTCTTTCCATCTTTTTTTCAGAGTGGCTTCGTCGTAGCCGGCAGGGAGCTGGAAGAAATAGGGACTTTTTGTCAGGAGCTCCTTAACGAAAGAGACTCTTTCCCGCATAGATTCAATAACCTGAGCAAGATAATTATCCGGGAATTCATAACTCGAGAAGTCAGATGATTTTAATTCTGTCCTAAGCATCGAGATTACTTCGTGAACAGGCTTTTGACGAAGGTGTTCAAAGTTAAGCCAATTAAGTTTCTCAATATTAAAAACTGCACCGGATTTATTGACACGTTCCAGAGAAAAACCGGAAATAAGTTCATCAAGGTAGTAAAATTCACGGTCGTCCCCTGCATTCCAACCCAGAAGAGCAACGAAATTAACGAGTGCTTCTTTAAGAAAACCTTTGGAACGATAATCCTCAACCGCAACATCTCCCTGACGCTTACTTAGTTTTGATTTGTCGGGATTAAGGAGGAGTGGAAGGTGTGCAAATTCCGGGATTTCCCATCCAAAAGCATTGTAGAGGAGAACATGTTTAGGAGTTGAAGGAAGCCATTCCTCACCCCTTATTACATGAGTAATTTTCATTAAATGATCGTCAACAACATTTGCAAGATGATATGTTGGGTATCCATCACTTTTAAGCAGGACCTGATCATCTACTGTGTTACTATCAAATTCAACAGTTCCTCGAATAATGTCGTGGACTGTTACAATCTCATTTGCCGGGACATTCAGGCGAACAACATGAGGAATATTATTATTAAGTTTGTTTTGTATTTCATCCGCTGATAAACTGAGGCAATGTTTGTCATATTTGCCCTGAAGTTTTTGTTCTGTCTGACTTTCTCTAAGTTCTTTGAGTCTTTCGGGAGTACAGAAACAGTAGTAAGCTTTACCACTATTAATTAACCGGGTAGTATATTCTTTGTATATTTCAAGACGTTCTGATTGAATGTAGGGACCAAATCCTCCATCTTTATCAGGTCCCTCGTCGTACGTCAGACCTGACCACCGGAGTGTATCAATCAGGTTTTCCACAGCGCCGGGGACGAAACGCGCCCGGTCAGTATCCTCAATACGCAGGATGAATTTCCCACTGGTGTGTCTGGCAAACAAGTAATTATATAATGCTGTTCTTAAGCCGCCAACATGGAGGTATCCGGTTGGACTTGGAGCGAAACGAACTCTGACAATATCTGAAATCATAACGGTCTGTTAAGTTAATTGTTTAAAATGAAAAAGTACTCTGATTTCTGAAAGAAGCTGGAATGTTCGAGAGAGATCACTTTCCGGATGTATAGAAATTGACCTTTTCAATAAATTCCTGACTGTCTATTGGTTTAGGGATATAATCAGTGGCACCGGCGTTCAGGCATTTTTCCTTATCACCTTTCATTGCAAAAGCAGTGAGTGCGATAATAGGGGTGTCTTTATATTCCGGGAAAGTCCGGATTTTTTCAGTTGCTTCAAAACCGTTCATTACGGGCATCTGCATATCCATTAGAATTAAGTCAAACTTTTGTTTTTTGACCTGTTCAACTGCTTCTGCACCATTTTCGACCACAACGACGGTGTTGAAATTGTTTTTCTTCAGCAGGCGTGTAACAATAATCTGTGAGTGTTTATAGTCTTCAACGAGAAGGATTTTAACAGTATCTTTTTCTTTGGCAGCAACTTCAGGTGCAGTTGGTTCTTCGTATCGGTTAAGCATGCCGTTAATGACATTAGCCAAATCTTCCATATTAGTACTTCTTTTGCTAAGAAGTTCGGTGAAAAGCCCATCAAGGCTCTTAAGGTCCTCTTCAAAGTTTTCTTTACCGGTATATATGATAATCGGCAAGTTTTGAAATTTTGGATTGGATTTAATAAGTTTAATAAGTTCAAAGCCGTTAATTTCAGGCATATCCAAATCAACAATTGCAAGGTCAAGATCAATATTTTCAATAAGCCGCATAACCTGGCTGGAGCGATGTGTTGCAACTGCATTGAATCCAACTGATTCGATAGCCTCCTTAACCATACTAAGAGTGGGTACATCATCGTCGACGCAAAGGATGTTGGAGTTTTTTCTTAAGCGATATGAAGTCAGTACTTCTACAAGATCTTTATATTTTATTGGTTTAACGAAATACTCCACAGAACCCATTAAAAAGGCTTTTTGTTTTTCAGCTTCAACTGAGCAAACGATAATGGGAGTGTTTTTTGCTTGAGGCGTTTTTCTGATGCGAGTAAGGAGTTCCAGACCATTAATATCAGGCAGGACAACATCGGTGATAATAGCAAGGTATTCTTCAGTTTCTAAAAGTTTAAGTGCTTTTTCTCCGGAATTAACAACAGTGGGGACATAGTTCCACTTATTCAGATAGTTGTTAAGGAGTCTTGAAGTTGCGAAATCATCCTCGATTACCAGAATTTTATTATTAACTTCTGTTACTTTTGGAAGTGAGGCAATTTGAGACTCGATGGGGGAGACGAATTCAGCAGGCATCTGGAATGAAATGAGAGTACCTTGTTCTCTTGAGCTTTTAACACTAAGATCTCCAGAAAGCAATGAACTGTATTTTTTCATCAGAGGGATTGAAACAGGGGACAGTCCCTCCGTTTTGGAAGACTGCATTTCTGATTCCACCGGCGAATTTATGCTTGAGATAAGGTGCGGAGTAAGCAGGGTCGATTTTTCCGAGACGACAACCTGGAGTGAATTTTTTTGAAAGTTTACTTCCACACCAATCTTTCCCTGAGTGATGTTTTCATAAAGTATCGTAATCATATTTAAAACAATATACTTAACTTTATGAATATCCGTACTAACTAATCCCAGAGTGTTATTTGTGAATAAATCAATTGAAATAGATTTATTCTGAGATTTTTCTTTAATTTCCTTAATAATATCTTTAACAGCTGCTGGTACGTCAAGCGGACCAAAGGATTCCGAGACTGAACCTGACTCAAGTTTTGCAAAATCAATGAGTTCATTCAAAAGAAAGAGGAGTTTGCGGGCATTATCTTTCAGTGCGGAAATATGTTCGAGCTGAGTAGTGGATAAATTCTTGTCCGAAAGGAGCGAAGCAAAACCAAGGATACTATTCGAAGGAGTTCTCAGGTCATTACTGGTATCAAGAAAGAGTTTGGTAAAAGATGTTACATATGCAGGCGAAATAGTGGAGTTCCAATCTGCGATCAGGTTATTGCAGAAATTTGCAATTATTTCAAGACTTTCTTTTTCAAGTTGTGTGAAAGGAGTTTTCTGGGCAACTTTCAGTACATATTTATCATCATGGTTATGAAAAAGAAGTACACAAGCCTCATAAATCATGAAATCGGTTATTTGAATTCCACACTTTGCATCGGAATAAACTGTACCACTTGGTGTATCTGATCTGTGAATGAGGCATTTTGAACAAGGGTAAGAGTAGCCACCAACAAGTGACTTCTTGCTATTTTTGGATTTACCTATTAAGAGTAATTTTTCATCCGGGAGCTGTTTATAGAGGACTGCTGCCTGAATCTGGAATTGATCGACTATAAAATTGCAAAGAGCTTCAGGGAAGTGGGCATCTTTTTTAAGCAGAAATTTCTGAAGTTCTGAAAAACTTGCTATTAAATTAGTATTTGATATCTGCATTTTGCTAATCTATTTAATTAATAATTGCTACAAAAAACCTGCAAATTGTTTAAATTGCAATTGTAATTATAAGAAAAAATATTCAAATAAGTAAATGAGTATTGCAGCCCGTGCGATAGAATACAAATTTATTTTGAGGAAATCATCAATAATGTAAAATTAAATAAAAAGGCTTGAGTGTTATGAGTTCAGAAAAAGCAAAATTTGAGACAAAGTGTGTCCATGCAGGAATTGAAGAAGACGTATATGGGGCTGTAGTTCCACCGATATATCAGACATCTACTTTTAAGTTTAAGTCAGCGAAACATGGGGCATCTTTATTTGCGGGGGAAGAAAAGGGGCATATTTATACAAGAATGAGCAATCCAACAATTAATGCAATGGAAAACGCAATTGCAGAGTTAGAGGGGGGATACAAGGCACTTGGTTGCGGAAGCGGGATGGCGGCAATCCATACTGTTTTTGCAGCTTTAACCGGATGCGGAGATCATGTAGTATGTTCCACAGCGGTGTATGGACCTACAAATACGCTTTTAAGAGATATCTTCAAGAGAATGGGAGTGGAAACAACCTTTGCGGATACTTCCAACTTAAGTGAGATTGAGGCGAACATTAAGAAAAATACCAAAATCATCTATATTGAAACGCCCGGAAATCCCACGCTGGCGATAACCGATATTGAGAAGAGTGCGGAGATAGCTCATAAAAGTAAAGCTGTGTTGATCGTTGACAATACTTTTATGTCCCCAGCGTATCAAAGACCTTTGGAGTTTGGTGCAGATGTGGTTGTGCACAGTATGACAAAGTTTTTAAATGGTCACGCAGATGTGGTTGCCGGTTTAATAGTGGTCAAGGAAGAAGAGATGTATAAAAAGATGAGGAAAACTCTGAATCAAACCGGGGGGGTAATTGATCCGTTCAACTCATTTTTAGTACACAGAGGGATTAAGACACTTTCTATAAGAATGGAAAGACATGCAGAAAATGCAATGAAGATTGCTAAATTCCTGGAGCAGCATCCAGCGGTTGAAAGTGTATCTTATCCCTGGTTAGAAAGTCATCCGCAGTATGATATGGCTAAAAAGCAACAAACAAGTGGCGGAGGAATAATTTCCTTTGAATTAAAAGGGGGATTTGCAGCCGGAGAAAAGATGATGAATACCGTTAAGCTGTGTGCATTAGCAGTGAGTCTGGGGGGAGTAGAAACACTAATTCAGCATCCTGCCAGTATGACTCATTTTACAATGGGTCAAGAGGCAAGAAAAGCTGCGGGAATTACAGAAGGGCTAGTAAGACTTTCAGTGGGAATTGAAAATGTTGATGATTTAATAGCTGATATAAATCAAGCGATGGAATAGGGAATAATTTAAGATAAAAGGGAGTCCGGAAAGACTCCCTTTTTTTTATGTCTTTTCAGTTTTACGTCTTTTCTTTACAGCTTCCCGAAGGATATATTCAATTTGGGCATTAACACTTCGGATCTCATCTTTAGCCCATTCAGAGAGGTGATCGGAAAGCTTTGAATCAATTCTGAGTATGATAGTTTTCTTTTTTTCCATATGTCCGGTTAATATAAAGATCCGGTGTTGACAATCGGTTGGGTTTCCCGATCGCTGCAGAGAACGACCATGAGATTACTGACCATGACAGCTTTCCGTTCTTCGTCCAGTTCGACCACACCTTGCTCTTTAAGTTTGGTCAGAGCCATATCGACCATACTAACGGCACCTTCAACGATTTTCTGTCTGGCAGCAATTATAGCTTCAGCCTGTTGGCGTTTGAGCATTGCCTGGGCAATTTCCTGAGCATAAGCAAGGTGGTTGATACGAGCTTCTTCAATAACGACTCCAGCAGGATTAACCCTTTCCTGGATTTCTTTTTTCAAGGATTCTGAAACCTCGTCAATGGAAGAGCGAAGGGATATTTCTTCTCCCTCGGAATTATCGTAAGCATATGAGGTTGCAAGATGTCTTAGAGCTGATTCAGTTTGAATATGGACGTAATCGATATAGCTATCCACATCGAAGAATGCCTGGGCTGTGTTCTTTACTTTCCAAACGATTACGGAAGAAATTTCGATAGGATTACCATTTTTGTCGTTAACTTTAATTTTCTGGCTATCGAAATTACGGGAACGAAGTGAGATTTTCTTTTTAGTATAGAAGGGGTTTGCCCAACGAAAACCAGAGGTTTTTTCGGTGCCCTTGTACTTTCCGAAGAGAAGGAGTACCACTGCTACATTTGGTTCGACAATAAAGAGACCAGTTAGCAAGATTATAGTAATTACTATACCAATTATGCAGAAAATAATCTGGAAGACACCACTACCTTCATTTGCATCCTCGGCAACTATTCCAAGAATAAAGAAGATAATAAAAGCAATTAAGATGATTAAAAGAGAGAAAAAAAAGCTCCATCCATTTTTTTGGATTTTGGGTATTTCGTTTGTCATGGTTGTATTCCTTATGATATTAAAATGATATCAAAAATATATATTAATGATATGTAAAGATAAGGAAATAAAATGGAATGTCAAGCACTATTTTGTAAAAAAAATCAGGGATTTTCTTTATTTATGACTTTTGGGGAAATCGAAATGTTCGAGGAGTGAGTGAGAATGCTCGATTTTACTCCATTTATCGGTTTCGATATTAATAACTGCAAAGGATGCAGTTGGCATGTTCATAATAAATTTTTTACCCAGATGGTTGGCAAGGTCAGTAATTCCGGGGTTGTGACCAAAGAGGGCAACGGAATTAATGGAATTGTCAAGGAGTGAAAGAGCGCCAAGTATTTCTTTCGGAGATGCAAGGTAAAGGGATCTGTCGAAGTCAATATTTGCGGGCTCAAATCCGTATTCGAGTGCGAAAATCTCAGCTGTGGTTTTAGCCCGAAGAGCCGGACTGGAAAGGAAATGATGTACTGAGGGATAGTTTTGTTTTAAGAGTTTGCCCATAAGCGGGGCATCGTTTTTGCCACGTTCATTAAGGGGGCGGTCGAAATCGCTTGGATAGGGATTTTTTGAATCAGCTTTTGCGTGTCTAACGAGGATAAGTTTTTTCATTGATTTTTTTAAGGTCATAAAGACGTTTTTTATAAATTTCGAGGTTTTTAAGCCTGACAGGATTCATTTTCTGAATGCAATAGTCAGAAAAGAAGAGGTTATCCCCGAGAAAGCGGATATTTATATCAAGCCATTCTTCTTCTGAGTAAGTGCGATTATAGACAATTTCCCACTCCATCCGGAGTTGGTGGGAACGAGCGTCGAAATTATCCTTGCCCATATGGGAAATATCAGCGTCGGAGATTATTTTTTCTAATATATCACCCGGGATATGGGGCATTTTTGTAGCGAGGATAATTCGTTTAATTATATTAATTTTGGGCTGTGGATAAGAAATTCCGAAAAGGAAATTTTCTGCCAGAATGACACTAATGTCTTCATGACCCTGGTAGATCTGAGTGAGGCCTGAATCATGGAACCAGCATGCAATAAGAAGCATTTCAGTATCAGTGGGGGAAACGTTAGAATTATCAGCGATCAGCTTTGCGGTATTAACAACATCAATTGTGTGATCAATGTTATGATAATAGTACTCAGAAGGCAATTTGCCTGATAGCAAATTAAGTACATATTTTTCAGTTGATTTAAGGGCTGAGTTCATAACGGTTATTATTAACTTTGTAAAGTTAAGAAATTATTTATTAAATAAACAAACCCATGTGATTTAAAGTACGAACATCAAAAAGTCGGAAATTGTTTCATTCCGGAATGGATGATTTAGTTTTTTCTTCTATGCTGCGTTTGGGGAGAAAAAGAGCTGAAATGGGAAGAAAGAAGGGACTAAATCGAGTTTAGTACGTATTCACCACGGCTTTAGTACGTATTCACTACGGCTTTAGTACGTATTCATATCGAAGGGAGAAGGGGGTTAGAAGGAGAGAAAAGACGTTCAATTTTGTTTGTCCAAGAATTTGGGAGAATTGAATTGAATATTTTCTTAATTATGTAACCGAATTGTGGAAAAGTAGAGATTTTGATTATATTTACACTGAAAATATGGAGATTATATGGCAGATTTGGTAAAGCAAAGAGCAAAGAAGGTTATAAAACTGCTTAAAAAGGAGTATCCGGAGGTGAAAATTGCGCTGGATTTTGAAAGTCCTTTTGAACTGCTTATTGCAACGATTTTATCAGCTCAATGTACAGATGCAAGGGTAAATGTTGTTACGGCTACGCTGTTTAAGAAGTATAAGAGTCCAATGGATTTTTTGAGTGTGAGTAATGAAGAGCTGGAAAAGGATATATTTTCAACCGGTTTTTATAAACAAAAAGCAAAAAGTATAAAGGCGTGTTGCAAAACTTTGCTTGAGGAGTATGCCGGGAATGTACCAAAAGACTTTGAATTACTGATTACATTGCCGGGGGTTGGAAGGAAAACAGCATCGGTAATTGCCGGGAATGCATACGGGATACCAGCTATTGCAGTGGATACACACGTCAAGAGAATCTCGAATTTATTGGGTTTGTCTGAAAGTGATGATCCGGTAAAGATTGAGTACAGACTTAAAGAGATAATTGATGAAAAGGATTGGGTGATTTCTTCGCATTTAATTGCGACGCATGGGAGAAATGTTTGCTTTGCGAGGAAACCAAAGTGTGAAATTTGTGTAATCGGGGATTTATGTCCGAGCAGGAGGAAAGGATGATGCGAGACAGAGAATTTTGTATGGGATTGTTAAGGGAATACACAAAATCCGAGAGTTTGATTAAGCATGCTCTGGCGGTTGAAAGTTGCGTGGTTGAATATGCAAGGAAATTTGGTGAGGATGCTGATTATTGGGGAAATGTTGCATTACTGCACGATTTTGATTATGAGAGGTATCCAGGGGCTAATCAGCATCCTTTCGAAGGGGGAAAGATACTAAAAGAGAGAGGTTTTGATGAGGAATTTGTGAGTAGTGTACTTTCGCATGCTGATTATACAGGAGTTCCAAGAGATACAAAGCTTAAGAAGGTTCTTTTTGCATGTGATGAATTAGCGGGGTTTATCACTGCAGTTGCATATGTGAGGCCCTCAAAGTCGGTGGATGAAGTTGAGGTAAGGAGTGTTATTAAAAAGATAAAGGACAGGGCTTTTGCGAAGAATGTGAGCAGAGAGGATATCAGAAAGGGAGCAGAAGGGTTGGGAATTGATCTTGAAGAACATATAGGATTTTGCATAGAAGCAATGAAAAAAAGAAGACATGAATTAGGACTTTAAGGGGAAACCGGGGGAATTAAATTTGCATTAATTAATAAGTAAAAATTTTTGATTTAATGGATTTAATTTGTTAAATTTACAATTAATTATTTTGTAATTATTGTAAAAACATAGTTAATTTTCAACTTTATATATTGTAGGAGAATTTTTCGGAGAAATTGCTACACAATTTTTTTTGTAACTAAATAAAAGTATTCATTCACTTATTTCGATGAGAAGCAATTTCTTTATAATAGTTTTCCTATTGACCATGTCAATATACCCGCAGGGTGATGTAAAAATCACAGCCACCGGCTCAAATTATACGGTTATTGAGTTCCATCCATCATACACAGACAGTTCAGTTGTAAGTTTAAATGGTATTAATTACCGCAATATTTCATTCCGTGGTGGAGTGGTTAGAAATCCAATGGAATTTGGAGCGCCTGAAATACCAGTGGGAATGATCAATCTTGGGGTTCCGTCCGGAGATAATCTGACTATTCAGATACTGGATATTGAGTATAAAGAAATTGAAGGAAGGATAAAACCAATTCCTTATTCCAGGAAGAGGGAAGGGACAATAGTTTACACTTTTTCGGAGGGGGAGGGGTATTACCAGACTATGGGGACACAGAACGGAGAATTTGAACCAGTTACATTTGGCGAATTTGGTGTTGCCAGGGGACTGGGAATTCAGACATTTATAGTAAATGCAGTTCAGTTTGATGCTTTTCAGAACAGGATAAAGCTAATTGAGCGAATTTTATTCAGAGTTAACTTCAGCGGTGGAATAAGAAACAACAGACCTGCAGAAGATGAGCTTCTTGACGGAGCGGTAATAAATTATTCTCAGGCAAGATACTGGGTGGAGAAGAAAAGTTCGAGTCTTAAAAAAGCAGGTATTGAAAGCAGTGTATTAGCGACAGGGAAATGGTACAGATTTGAAGCGCCTGAAGAGGGGATTTATAAAATTACAAAATCGCAGTTGAGTTCAATTGGGATGGATGTGAATTCAATTGATCCGAGGACAATAAAGATTTATAATAATGGTGGTTTTGTGGTTCCCGAAAAAGTTTCAGGAAACCGACCAAAGGATCTTTTAGAGAATGCAATTCTGGTTGCAGGTGAAGAGGATGGGGTGTTTAATGATAGTGATTACATCTTATTTTACGGCAGAGGGGTGAATTTTTGGTATTATGATACGGTCAGCAGAAGAATTGTAAGAGCTTCCAATCCATATTCTTTCGAGAATTATTATTGGATTACTGCAGGGGGATCTAATGGAAAGAGAATGGGAAATCAGGTGAGTTTGAATGCAGGTAATCCGAATATTAAAACAACATCCACGGCATATAGTCATTGGGACGTAGATAAAATAAATATTGGGAAGAGCGGGAGATTATTTTTAGGAGATGATTTTTCGACAAGCACAAAGAGCAGGACATATACTACAAAACTTGACGGTTATTTAGCAAGTCAGCCGATAAGATATAATTTCCGGATGGTAAACAACTCGTCAAAGAGCGTACCTTTACTAATTGAAGAGAGCAGTTCAACAATAGTCAATACAAATTTACCGGGATTCGGAAATGACGATTATACGTACGGAGAGGTTTTGGAAACTTCCGGGCAGTTTTCGGGTCAGTTGGTTGACAGCAGGAGTGTTCTAAGGTTCACATATAATGCCAGCACAACTTCATCCTATGGATATTTAGATTATTTTGAAATAATTTACAAAAGAGAGTTAAAAGCTGATAATCAGCCAATTGTTTTTTATTCTGACGGAGAAGCGGGGACACTGGAGTACAGATTATATAATTTTGGATCGAGTGATATACATGTTTATAATATTTCTGATTATGCGGGAGTTAAGAGAATAATTAATCCCGTAGTGCATAGCGGGGGTGAATTCAGATTCCAGGCAGATGAAACAGTAAACAATAATTCAAAATATATTGCTTTGCTGGGTTCAGAATACAAAACGCCAATCAATTTTACTGAGATGAAGAACCAGGATATCCGAGGTATTACTGCGGGGAGCAAATTTATAATAATCACTCATAAGAATTTTGTTGAGCAAGCGGAGCGATTAAAAAAATACAGAGAAACAGAGAGCAGGATACCATTATCGACTTCAATTTTCACAGCAGATGAGATATACAATGAGTTCAGCGGAGGGAACAGAGACGTATCGGCCATAAGGGATTTTATTAAATATGCTTACGAAAACTGGACAACTGAACCGGGTTACGTATTATTTTTTGGAGACGGTGATTACGACTACAGAAATATTGAAGGGTTGGGAAAGAATTTTGTACCGACATTTGAGACATTAAATTCGCATTACGAATTGTACTCATTTTGCATGGACGACTATTTCGGTTACATAGTTCAAGATGACAGCAGGTTAGATATTGCAGTTGGAAGGCTTAACGTACAAACTGTGAATGAGGCGAGCACGGTAGTAAATAAGATCATTGATTATGAACAGAATTCAGAGTTTGGAACCTGGAGGAATTTAATAACCTTAGTTGCGGATGATCAGACGATCTCGAGCGGATACGACGGAGCACAGAATAATCAGCAATCGGAGGATCTTGCAAATTATTATATTCCAAAGTCATTTGATATAAATAAAATATATCTGGTAACCTATCCTACGGTACAAACAAGTTTAGGGCGAAGGAAACCCGGAGTAAATCAGGCAATTATTGATGCGGTAAACAACGGGACATTAATACTGAATTTTATCGGGCATGGAAGTCCGGAGGTCTGGACGCATGAGCAAGTGTTTGTAAGAAGTACGACGATACCACAGTTTAACAACAAGGATTATTTTTTCCTTACAGCAGCAACATGTGATTTTGGATATTTTGACAATCCAAATTCCCAAAGTGCAACAGAGGAGATGATGTTAAAGTCAAACTCAGGAACGATAGGAGCATTTACATCAACCAGACCGGTTTATTCTTATCAGAATGCTTTATTAAATCAGGAGTTTTTCAGTCGATTACTGTCAAGTCCAAGAGATTCGCTAAATTTCCCGCTACCTGTAGGGAAAGCATATTTATATACGAAGTACAATTTTTATGATCAGAATGATCAGAAATACACATTGTTCGGAGATCCGACATTAAGATTGAATATACCGCATTATCAGGCTTCCATTGACACAATAAACGGGATGGTTTCAACAAGCACAATACAGTTAAAAGCATTGAGTAAAGCGACAATTAAAGGGACGATAAGGAATAGTGACAATGCGATATGGGATAATTTTTCCGGGGAGGGATTATTAACGGTATTTGATTCCGAGCGAAAAGTAGCAGCGCCTGAAGTGGGACCAGATTTTAAGATAACATTAATGGGGGGGATAATTTTCAAAGGAAGAATATCTATTCAAAACGGAAGATTCTCAACAGATTTTGTAATTCCGAAAGATATAAGTTATGAAAATAAAAACGGAAAAATAGTTCTTTACATATTTAACAATAATACAGACGGAGTAGGTTTTAACTCGAATGTGGTAATAGGGGGAACAGATACAACAAATACAGATGATGGCAAAGGTCCGGATATCGAGATAACTTTTGATAACGCGGAAAATATGGGGGGGTATTTAGTAAATCCAGATTCGAGGTTAATAATTAGACTTGCTGATGAGACAGGGTTGAATACAACAGGAGCTGGTGTTGGTCATAAGCTACAAGCGGTACTGAATGATGATGATGCAAATCCGATAGACCTGACAAATTATTTTTCAGGAGATCTGGATGCGGGGGGTAAAACCGGTTTTGTAAATTACAGGTTTAGTAATCTGCCAACGGGAAATCATGAGATTTCTGTGAAGGCATGGGATGTATTCAACAATTTTTCAACAGAGTCAGCATATTTTAAGGTGGTAAGCGGAAACAATTTAGTAGTAGATAATGTTTATAATTATCCAAATCCGTTCAGCACAAGCACGGCATTCACATTTCAACACAATATACCGACAGCAATAAAAGTCAGGATAAGGATATATACGATTGCCGGGCGTTTAGTAAACGAAATAGAAGCAGATAATCTGGGGGAAGACAGATTTGTAAAGATTGACTGGGACGGAAGAGACAAAGACGGATCGGTATTAGCAAATGGCACCTATCTGTATAAACTAATCGTTGAATCGGAAAATGGAGAATTCCGAGAGGCTGTTTTAGGTAAGATTGTAAAAATGAATTAAATAAAATAATTAGTTGTTTAAGGAGAAATTGATAGTAAAAAGTTGTTACTTATTTACTAAACAGTTGAAATAAATTATATCGGAGGTATATTAAATGAAGTCATATATTGGCTTATTGGTAGTGTTAATAATGTTGACAGGAATCAACAGAGAATTGTATGGACAAGGAGAAGCTGCAGTAACATTTTTATTGCTGGCTCCTGATTCAAGAGGAGGTGCATTAGGAGAGACCGGAACAGGATTAGCGGACAACTCTGCTGCGATATTCTGGAATCCATCAGGAATTGCATTTCTAACGGGGCAAGAAGTAAGCATAACGCACAGTAACTGGCTACCGCAATTCAAGCTAGATCTTTTCTATGATTATCTGACATACAGGAATTATATTGAGGAAATAAACGGAAGTGTTTTAGCGAGCATAACATATATGAACTATGGAGAATTTGTAAGGACGGGACCGGATTCACCGGATCCAATCGGAACATTCAGATCATTTGATGCTGCGCTTACATTAGGTTATGCGACAAAGGTACATTCAGACTGGGGTTTGGGATTCAACTTCAGGATAATACACAGTAATCTTTCGGACAAACCAACAGCTGAAGAGCAAGGAACAGGGAAAGCAACAACAGTAAGCTTTGACATTGGAGCGATGTGGCGACCCGAAAAGCTGGTACTTCCATTTATTGATGAGGATATAGGAAAGAACCTGAGTATAGGGTTCAATTTAAGCAACGTAGGTCCAAAGATATTTTACATTGATCAAGATCAGGCGGATCCGATACCAACAAACCTGAGATTAGGATTTGCTTACAGGATTTTCACTGATGATTTCAATTCATTAACTGCAACGCTTGATTTCAGCAAATTATTAGTTTCAAAAGACTCCACCGGACAGAGCGACGAAGTTTCTAAAGCATTATTCACAAGCTGGACAAACAGACCATTCAATGAAGAGATAAGAGATATCGTAACGTCATTCGGAATAGAGTACTGGTACGGGCAACCGGGAGATTTTCTGTTTGCATTAAGAGGAGGATTTTTCTATGAAGATCCATCATTTGGCAACAGGAAGTTCATCACTTTAGGAGCCGGAATCCGATATGCAATTTACGGATTTGACTTTGGATATATTTCCACTTCAGTATTTAAGGACAGAGAAAAACATCCACTAGATGACACACTCAGATTCACATTTTTAGTTGGATGGGGTAGTCAAGTTGATAACACAAAAGGATTACCAAGAGGAATCTAAGGAATAATTATCAGATTGATTGGGATCAGAACTATGTTTTGATCCCTAGTCATTTATAATAATAAGAAGCTAATAATGAAAATTACAAAATACTGGATAGTAATAGCGATATTTTTTATTTCTATTGCAACTGCACAAGATATAACCAGGCAATTTCAAATTAATATGCCGGTAGACAAAACTTTAGAAGTCGGACAAGCACCATTAAATGATGAGGTAAGGATACTTGCAGTCATGGTGGAATTTCAAACTGACAATGATCAGACCACAGTAGGTGACGGGAAATTCAATTCGATTTATACGCAAACTTATAATAATATCCTTGATCCACTTCCTCACGACACTAGTCATTTTGAAGCACATCTGAAATTTGCGAAGAATTACTTTGAAAGAGCTACAAAAGGTAATTTAACAGTGATGTACAAAGTGTTGCCTGGAATAATAACAGTTTCCAAAACGATGAAGAGTTATTCGCCGACCATCAACTCGAATGATTTTTCAGGGATGGCGGAGTTGACAAAAGAAGTATGGGAGATGACAATTGCACAGAATCCCGATTTTGATTTTTCATCTTACAATTTATTTGCAATTTTTCATGCAGGAGTAGGAAGAGATATTTCGTTGCCAGGCAGTTTGGGAAATGAAAGAGATTTACCTTCGATCTATATGGGATTGTCCTTACTACAAAAATCATTTGGAGCAGGTTTTACCGGAATCCAAGCGGGAACGAATTTTAAGATAACCAACAGCATGATACTTCCGCAAACCAACAGCAGGGAGGTAGAATCATATGGTACGAAGTATCTATTTGAAGTAACTATTAATGGATTACTAGTAGCAAATATAGCGAGCCATATAGGACTACCAGACCTTTTTGATACAAAAACAGGATTAAGTGCAATTGGCAGATTTGGTTTAATGGATGGACAATCAATATTTGCATACAACGGAGTTCTACCCCCTGAACTATCAGCCTGGGAATTACTATATTTAGATAAAAAGTACAATTGGAATATTCCGGTTAAAACTATTAATAAAGATACTGATCTAACTTTAAGAACGGAATCGCCATTGTTTGCCGGAGATACATTTATAGTTAGAGTACCAATTAACTCAACAGAGTACTATTTAATTGAAAACAAGCAAAGAGATCCTCAGAAAAACGGAATAACATTAACTATAAATTATCAAGGCAACTTATACGAGAAAAGATTTTTGAAAGACACCACAGGATTTCTAAGCTATAATATTGATTCGTTAGAGGGAGTTATTGTAAATGCCGATAATTTTAACTGGGCTATACCCGGAAGCGGAATACTAATCTGGCATATTGATGAAGATATTATAAGTAAAAATATTTCCGAAAACAAGATAAATACGGACAAGAATAAAAGGGGAGTAAGAGTAATTGAAGCTGACGGGATAAATGATATTGGGGAGCAATTTCAGACTATTTTCGGCGATTTACTTATTGGAGAGGGGGATCAGGATGATTTATTTTTCGCATCAAATTCATCCGATTTGTACAAAAAGAACAAGAATAAATATAACAGCAAGACCAGACCTGCTACACTGACAACCTCCGGGGCTAACTCGCTGATAAGTTTTAGTGATTTCTCGGACACAAGCAACATAATGACCTTTAAGATAAGTTTTGGCGACTCAATCGTTAAACCTATAGCAAGAGTCAGGATTCCTTATATCCCAGAAGAATTAATGACCATCAGCAAAAACGGATCAAATGATTACTATTTTATGAGTAACAGTTCTCTATATAAGATTGATAATAATGGTGCCATTATTGATTCGACGCTAAATTTTTCAACAAGCAAGCCACTAGTAACTACTGCGAATGAGACTGATTATATAATAGGGACTATGGGAACAACACTGAATGTCGTATCATATAACAGTGGTGTAAAAAGTTATAACAGCATTGATACCGGTGACAGCATAAGCACTAATGCTGTTCTCTCATTAACTCCTGTTGAGCAACGCAGGATTTTGGTGGGAACCAAATCAGGAAAACTATTCACATACTCACTGGCTACATCACCGGTTATTGTGAGTGTTGACAGTGCATTTTCAAAAGAGGGGACCACAGAATTTATAGTAACAAATGATCTTTATACTGCATACGTTATCAATAATATTTCTTTAGAGCATACAACCTTCCAAAAAGGCTATAGTGTAGGCTTCCGGTATAAAGATAATAATCATTCACTTATTATTAATGACAGATGTCTGGGGCTTTCACTGACGAAGACGAATGACGGAAAATATTTGGCAGTAGCTTTAGGGGAATCAAACAAATTTTACCTGATTAGTGATGGAGCTGTAAAAAAAGAAATAGCAGTTGGCGAAAATGAACCGATTAGGAAGTTTATACTTTCAGATCTAAAAAACGACGGTGAAAATTATATTGTTTACACACAGGGCAACAGGATCCATGCAGTCAATTTAGCCGGAGCGAGTGCTGATAATTTTCCGTACACAGCCCCAGTACAAACGGAGTTTACAGGCTTATTAGCAAGTGCTGATATTGAAGGGGATAAAAAAGGAGAATTAATAGCCCTAACATCAGATGGTCGAATATATGCTATTGACGGAGGATCAGCAAAAACCCTTCAAAGTTTTCCAATTGATATCGGGAAAGAAAGCATTAACAATATATTATTATTTCATACTGAAAACCAAGTCGCACTTGCAGCAATGGACAGGTTAAAAAACTTTTACATTTGGAGCATAAGTCCAGCAAAAGGAGAAATCTACTGGTCAGGTCAGACTGCCAATAGCGGAAATAATAATTTTAAAGATGCAGCATCCAAGACATCAATGATAATAGGAAATTTTCTACCAAAAGAAAGAGTGTATAACTATCCAAATCCGGTATATTCGGGTTCAACAAACATCAGGTATTACGTATCTGAAAACTCATCAGTCACTATTAAAATATTTGATTTATCAGGCGATTTTGTAGCGGAATTAAGTGATAAGGCAGCAGGTGGAACGGACAATGAAACAAAATGGGATGTTACCAACATACAAAGCGGAATTTACCTTGCAAGAATTGAAGCAAAAGCAGAAAGTGGCAAGAGTGAATCAGCGATAATAAAAATTGCAGTTATAAAGTAAAATCGGAAATGAAAAAAATAATTATTCTTATAGCAGCAGCGCTAGTCTCAATTCAGGCACAATTTAACGATTTTCATCCGGAACTAAACTGGTTCACAATCAAAGGGGAAAAAGTTGTAGTTCATTATCATGAAGGAGCAGAGAGAACCGCAAGAGTTGTATGTAAAATAGGTGATGAAATATGGGGACCAATAACGAGTCTTTACGAATATGAACCTGATGTTGTGCATTATGTAATTAAAGATATTGATGATTATTCAAATGGCGCCACATATTTTTTTGACAATAAAATTGAGATCTGGACGAGCGCGCTTGATTCTGATTTAAGGGGTACGCATAACTGGTTAAGGAATGTAATTTCGCATGAGTTTACTCACATGGTGCAAATTCAGGCTTCATTAAAGACTTCGAGGAGAGTTCCGGCATTTTATCTGCAGTGGTTAAACTATGAAGATGAAAGAAGACCGGATATTTTGTATGGATTTCCCAATATTATTGTTTCATATCCTTTAGCATCACTTAATATGCCGGCATGGTTTGCCGAGGGAACAGCGCAATACATGAGGAGTGAGTTTAATTATGACAATTGGGATACTCACCGGGATATGATACTCAGGTCATATGTACTCGACGGGAATATGTTGACGTGGAATCAGATGGGAGTATTTGGAAAAAATAGTCTGGGTAATGAATCAGTATATAACAGTGGTTTTGCATTTACGAGATACATTTCTCAAAAATATGGAGAAGATAAATTAAGGGAGATAACTAAGGCTTTAGGGAAGTTGAGTAATTTCACTATAGATGCGACAATAAAAGATGTTTTAGGATTAAAAGCGGAAGACATTTATTATGAATGGAAAGAGACTCTAAAAGAGGACTATAATAAAAGATTATCCACAGTTTTACCAAATCTGGTTGTGGGAGATACACTTATGAAGGATGGGACAGGAAATTTCTATTCATTATTTTCTCCCGACGGTGAGTATATTTTCTTTACTTCAAACAGGGGTTATGATTATTTAAGCATGTTATCACTTTACAAGTATTCCTTAGAAACAGGTGAGACGGAGTTAGTGAAAGCAGGGGTCAAATCTCAATTCAGTTTTATTCCCGGTACTAATAAAATTATCTATTCTAAAATCAGTGATGATAATAATAATTGGTATAATGTGCACGATCTCTATGTTTATGATCTGGGCACTAAGGATGAAACGCGATTGACAAACAACCTAAGAGCCGACCAGCCTAATGTATCGGTTGACGGGAAAGAGATTGTATTCATATTTCAGAGAGACGGGACAACAAATTTAGGAATCGTAAATATAGAAGGAAAAGAATTCAGGCAAATAACTTTTTTCAATAACGGAGAGCAAGTATATAATCCAAAATATTTGAATGGAAATGAGAGTATTGTGTTTGATTATTCCTATCATCACACAAGAGATATTGCGATGGTTAATTCTGATGGGTCTGATCTTAAGTTTATAATTCAAACGGACAAAGATGAAAGGAATCCTTTTGTTCTTGACTCAAGTACAATTTACTATTCTTCCGACAAGACCGGAATATTTAATGTGTATAAATATAATTTGGAGACGAAAGAAGAGACTCAAATCACAAACGTGACTGGAGGAGCATTTATGCCTTCAGTCAGTAATAAAGGAGAAGTCGCTTATTCGGGATACACTTCCGGGGGATACAAAATATTTAAAATTAAAACTGACAGGTACAAAGATATTCCAGCAGGGAGCTCGTATGTCTGGCTAACGAATCCACCCCTTGAGTCATCAAAACCAAATGGAGATATTGATAATTTCAAGATTAATAAATTAAGAAATTTCGATGATCACTCAACTCCAGAGTATAAACAAGAAAAGTATTCGGGCTCATTCAGCAGCCTAATGTTCTTTCCATTCGTCAGGTATGACAACTATAATACTTCCAACAAATTTACAGAGAAAATTAAACCTGGTTTGTATGTAACATCTTCAGACATGTTGAACAGATATGCAATTTTTGCCGGAGCATCAATAAACTCAAGAATGGAGAGAGACCTATTTTTACAATTTGAGTACAGGAATAAGCTACCTATACTGTTTAATCTTGGAATTAAACCGGAAGTATTTCTTGAATTATACAACATATCGCGAAAAGCGGATGTAGATGTATTAATTGATGAATTTGATCCAATAAAGACAGATGTAACATATAGTCTATTTGAATTCGATATCGCAGCTAAGCACAAGTTCATTACAAGCAACCAAAACCTTGAATTCAGATATATTTTCAGCAGTTATACTGCAACAATCGGAAGTTTTATATTTCCAAATTCCTCTACTTTGTATCCAACAAATTACGATACTTATTTTATAGGAAGTAATTTTCAATTAACCTACAATGCAAATTTTGAATTACCCTATATTGACAGTGATATAAATCCCCTTGGAGGGAATATAGAGCTGAAGTATAATTATGAGATGGACAGGTACAATCCTGACGGGGAGTACACAGTTGAAGATGGAACATTAGTTCCGCAATATAAAAATTTCAAATTTCATAAACTTGAATTAAATACAGAGTTTGGGATGCCGTTATGGAAGTCTCACTCATTGTACTTGAAATTAAGAGCAAATACAATATTTGGTCCACCTATTCCTGATTTCTTTGATAGTTATCTGGGAGGCTTGGTGGGAATGAAAGCCTATCCATTCTATGCAATAAGTGGTAATGAGCTATTCTGGATGAATCTTACTTACAGGTTCCCATTGTTTAGAAATATTGACAAACAGGTAGGGCATCTTTATATTGATAAAATATTTCTGTCGGTTTATGGAGATTTTGGGAATGCCTGGAACACAAAAATTCCAGCAATAAAAGACTTTAAGAAAGGAGCGGGTGCAGAATTACGATTTGCATTAAATTCATTTTATCTCTTCCCGACGAGTGTTTTTATAAATGCCTCATATGGTTTTGATCGAGTCGAAAGAGTAGTAAGAGATGAAGTGATCAAATATGGGAAAGAATGGAGATTCTATGGGGGAATTTTGTTTGGATTTGAATATTAAAAAGTTAATTAAAATGAAAAATATGATGTATTTTGTAATTATTCTGTTCCTGACGCTGAACATTTCGAATTATGCCCAACTACCAGAGACTGAAAAAACAGATTTCGTATTAACCGGAAACCTTAGAGAAGATTCGAAAAATATATTAAAAACAGAGAGCAGGACTAATCTAAATCTTCATTTTGATGAATCCCAAAAGAAACCATTTCTTGCAGGTGTGCTCTCTTTAATCTTACCCGGAGCGGGGGAATTTTATTCAGAAAGTTATATAAAAGCAGGAGTGTTTCTTGCTCTTGAAGCAGCAGCAATTACAACTGCGATAGTCTATGATAAAAAGGGAGATGATCAGACTTCGGTATATCAACATTTTGCAGATAGAAACTGGGATGTTAGTAAATATGCTGTATGGTTATGGAATAACAGAGAAGCTCTGGGAATTCCGAACACACACGGTATTAATTCAATAGATGAGATAATCATTAACAATGATCCAAATTTAGCCTACTGGGAGAGAGTTGATTTTTCAAAGCTGAATCTTCTGGAGTCGAAATTTTCTCATAGACTACCAAAACACGGGGACCAGCAATATTATGAAATGATTGGGAAATATCCACAGTATAATCATGGTTGGGTTGACCAGTTAAATGATAACACACCACAGTATAATGAGATACTTACACCAATGTTCCATAACTATTCTTTAATGCGAGGCGAAGCAAATAATTTCTACAATGTGGCTTCCAAAGCTGTAATAGTGTTGTATGTGAACCACTTTTTAAGTGCATTGGATGCGGTATGGAGTGCTGTTTCTTACAACAAAGACCTTACAATGAAACTAAGAGTAAAAGAAGAATTAGTTGCAGACAGGTTTGAAATAGTCCCCAGAGTCAGCTTTTCTTTCAATTTTTAACCAATCCTAAGTTTTCTATCGTGGGGCTATTGTGGGTAAGACAGAATTTATTAAAATTGGTTTTATTATAATTCATTTTTTCGTTAGATTTAATTACCAATTTAAGTAGTTTTGTAAAAAACACCCGAAGAAATACATGATTATTAATTATATACTTAACTCACAGACCGGTTTAATAAGAACGCAGAATGAAGACGCAGCTTCTTTTTATGATCTTGGGGACTCGGTATTAGCCATTGTATGCGATGGAATAGGAGGTAACAAAGCCGGAAACATAGCCAGCCAGTTGGTAATCGATTCAATTTATCCTTTTTTTCAGAAATCAGCTGAAACTGATCCATTGAAAAAAATTGAAGATGCAGCAATAAAAGTAAATGAATTAGTTATTAATGCAGCTGAAACGCGAAATGAATATGAAGGAATGGCCACAACGGCAGAGATTTTATATATTAAGGATGCAGTTGCATATTGGGGACATGTTGGTGATTCAAGCATTTATTATTTTCAAAATGAAGACCTGATAAAAATTACAAAAGATCATTCTATAGTGCAAAAACTCATGGATTTAGGAGCGATCACTGCACGAGAAGCAAAAATTCATCCTCATAAAAACATAGTATTAAGAGCAATTGGCGATAAGACCGGTTTTGGGATCGATTTAAACTACATGAAACTTAAGACAAACAAAAAATGGAAATTTATACTTTGTACAGATGGGGTGACAGGTGTTATTGACAAGGATGAATTGAAGTATTTACTGATTGAGGACGATCTTGAAGGTATATCAGAGAAAATTGAGAAGCTGATTTTAGAGAGGGGAGCTCCTGATAATTATACATACATAATTGTAAGCAATAAAGGTTTGAAATAATGCAACTCAAACCGGGATTCATAATAGAAAATTTTAAGATAGTAAGTATGTTAGGGGAAGGGGGGATGGGTATAGTCTATAAGGCACTTGATTTAAAGCTTGAAAGATACGTTGCACTTAAAGTATTAAACCCGCAGGCATATCAGAATCCGCAGTTTTTAGAAAGATTTAAGAGAGAAGCAAAAAACCAAGCAAAATTAAATCATCCAAATCTAGTAGCGGTTTATGGCTTTACAGATCAGTACAAATTGCTTGGAATTGTAATGGAGTACGTTGAGGGGGAAACGCTGGAGAAGTATATTGAGAAAAGGGGAAGGTTGGATTATTTTGAAGCAATGACAATTATGGAACATATCCTGGCAGGAGTTGGTTATGCCCATTCCAAGGGATTCATTCACAGGGATATAAAGCCATCAAATGTAATTATAAGCCGAGAGGGGATAGTAAAGATAATGGACTTTGGTATATCAAAGTCAATGTTTGAAAAGAGTATAACAAGAACTGGAACCAAAATAGGGACACTACTCTATATGAGTCCCGAACAGCTAAAAGCCGAAGAACCAACCAGACAAAGTGATATTTACTCGATCGGTGTTACACTATATGAAATGGTTGCGGGAATACCTCCTTTTAATTATACTACTGAATTTGAAATTATGGAAGGACATTTAAAGAAAAATCCACCCAAAATATCAACAGTTGTATCAAATGTACCAGGCGAACTAGATAAGATTATTCAAAAAGCGATGGAAAAGAGTATCTATAAAAGGTATTCAAACTGCGAATTATTTTTAGCAGATGTTCAGGCATTAATGCGAAAAGCCGAAACATTTAAAACACAAAAAGTAACTGCTCCAGTAAAGAAAAAGAGTAAAAGCAGCAATATAAAGTTTTATTTGATTGCACTTCTTGTGTTAACATTATTTGGATTACTATTTTATTTCTCATTTGGTTTGATAAAGGATTTCTGGACAGAGATGAAATCCGGAAAATTTTCAACGGAAGATTCTACTTTTGTACCGTATAAAACAAATCCAGCATATACTAATTTAGGCAATTTGAAGATTGTATCGACTGGTACAAATAAGAATTTGAGTTCTGTTTATTTTGTTGACAGACTTTCGGGCTATGCATGCGGAGAAGAAGGGACAATTATCAAAACCGTTGACGGTGGAGAAAACTGGTTAATGATACCTTCTTTTGATGGAATGAACTTCAACAATCTCTACTTCTTTAATATTTCCGATGGAATAATCATTGGAGATAACGGAGACCTTTATGTAACAAAGGATAGTGCGACAACATTAAACAAAGTTGCATTACCGGTAGGGGAACGATTGCTTAAGATTTATTTTTATGATAATTATAATGGCTATGTAACCGGTGCCAATGGGGTAATTCTTAAAACAAGTGATCAGGGGAATACGTGGAACCTAACTTCAACGCAAACGAATGAACATATATTGAATATCTTTTTTACCAACAGAGATCTGGGATTTTCAGTGGGAAGAAGCGGGACAGTATTAAAAACAACCGATTCAGGCAATTCATGGACTCCATTGAAAAGATTCACAAATAATTATTTGAGGTGCGTATATTTTATAGATACACAGAAAGGATTTGTTGCAGGGGCGGGAGGTCAAGTATTTAAGACCGAAAATGGAGGGAAGGACTGGAAAAAGATAGAGACCGAAATTATTTCCGGAATTATCGGGATCAAATTTACGGATGACAAACATGGATTTGCAGTTTCAGGTAAGGGGGAATTTTTATATTCTGCAGACAGCGGTGAGACCTGGAACTTAAACAGAACAGGCCGATATGTGAATTTGACTGACATGTCAGTTTCACCAACAAACGATGTCTATTTTTCCGGTCTAAACGGAATAGTACTTAAGCAAGATAAGTAAGAGTCAGAATTGAAGTATGAAAGAAACTGACCCGTGCAAATTAAAATTAAAGAAGGAATTATAAAGGAAAATATTTTATTTATTTTTTTGGCAGCATTGTTGATGGCAGCTGCAGTATTGCAGTTGACAATTCCGCTTACCAAATTCTTCAGTTTTGAGTATTCGGTTGTAAACAGTATATTAATTACTTTCTTTATTTCTATCATTACCATTCAAAACCTTCATAAAAAGAATCCAGAATCTTATCGTGATTTCAATACAGGGACTGCATCAAATCTGTTTTTATTTTTTATAATACCGCTGATTATAGCTTTTATAAATACAGTTCTTAAAAATCAATGTCCATTTTATCATGGATTGCCATATTACTTCACTATTGTTTTTCCTGCAATCTTTGTTGGGCGAGGTATTGGGATTTTTGTATTTTGCGCAATCAGGAGATTTAGAAATATCGGACTGATTTTTGTCTATCTTCTTATTCTCACTATTCCTCTTATTGAGTTTTATCTCAACCCACAGGTATATTTTTACAATCCGATTTTTAGTTTTTTCCCAGGAAATATATATGATGAATCAATAAGAGTAGATGTAACATTAATTACATACAGACTAATAAATCTCATATTTTTCGAATCGATTGCAGTAATTTACTTTTTAAGTAAGAAAATTGAATTTAGAAGGGGAATTATTGTTATATATACTTTGATAACCAGTTTAATTTTCATAATTCTCTCACCTTACTTAGGATTCTCAACCAATATGGAGAGAATAAAAAGAAAATTACCTGTTTCTGAAGAAACAGCAAATATCAGATTTCATTATGGAAATGAGAAGACGAAAAAGGAAATGAGCTATTCTACTTTTGAGGCAGAATACTATTATCATGAACTTAGCGAGTATTATAAGACTGAACCGGATAAAAAGATCGATGCCTTTGTTTTCAAGGATAGTGGTGAAAAAAGAGATATTTTCGGTGCCGGAAATGCTGATGTTGCAAAACCTTGGATGAATCAAATATATCTATCAGAGCAAACTTTAAATAGAACGTTAAAACATGAAATGTCACATGTTTTCACCTCGAAATTTGGTAAATATGTGTTTGAAGTTGCGGACAAAATTAATCCAGTCTTAATTGAAGGAATTGCGACCGCAAGTGAAGGATTTTATGATGATTACCCTTTGCATTATCTTGCATTTCAAGCCTATAAGAATGGATATCTCACAGAACTTCCGGAATTATTTTCGGGATTAAACTTTTTTGCTAAAGCATCTTCGTCGTCATATCTAACTTCAGGATCTTTTGTAAAATTCTTAGTTGATAAATATGGTATAGAAAAATTCAAGTTACTTTATCGGGATATAGATTTTATGAAACATTATGGGAAGGATATTGCAACTCTTAATAAAGAGTATATTGAGTTTATAAGCATACAGGATTTTCCTTCAAACAAAGCAGTAGCCAATTACTATTTTGGTCGAAAAGGGCTTATACAAAAGAACTGTCCCAGATACATTTCAGCAAAGACGGAAGAAATTTTCGAATTAATAGCAAAAAGGAATTATCTCGATGCAAAAGAGATAATTTCAGAATTAGAGTTAAAAAACACAAGTTGGGCGTTGACTTACGCGATGATTGAATGTAATCAGGGATTAGGGGAAATCCGTTCATGTTTGAGATACATTGAAAATAAAGAAACAACTTATAAAGGAACTGCATACGAGGAAATACTAGCTATCCGCAAAGCCGATATGCTATTTTTAGATGATCAAACTGATAAAGCAATGAATATTTTAGTAAATATTCTGAGCACCTCATCTGTGCACAGAGTCTACTTTTTAGCTAAAACAAGAATAATATTAAGTGAAAAAATGGTAATCAAAGAATATATAATGGGAAACGAAGAAACAAGAGCACACATTTTTAAGAAGATATTTCTGCAGACGAGTAATATTTCTTTAATACCAGCAATACAGGATAAAATAAATTATCAAGATAAAAAAAATGACTGGATCTTAGAAGTAGTATTGAAGGGAACCGTCAAAAACAACTATGAAAAATATGCACTCATTAAACTTTCGGAACTTCTAGCGAGGCAGGGAAATTATGGAAAGGCAAAGCAAATATTAGATAAAGCTAAAAAACCAGAAGGGGAATGTATTTTTAATGAATTGTTAAAAAGTGTTGAACTTAAATTATTAAGACTATCAGAAGGGAAAACACAATTACAAAATGAATAAGGATGACTTAAAAAAAAATATTAAAAAAGAGATTGAATCAATAAGCTTTATAAGGGAGATTTCCGAGTTTGCCAGTAAAGAACATGAAGTTTATATTGTCGGAGGGTTTATAAGAGATATCCTACTCGGAAGAGAACGAAGTGAAATTGATTTTCTAATTGTGGGAGATGGAATTGAATTTGTCGAAAAATTAGCCGCTCACTTAGGAGTTTATAAAATATCAGTCTATAAAAATTTCGGAACAGCACATTTTAATTATAAGGGATATGCTTTGGAGTTTGTTTCATCCAGACAGGAATCATATACATCAGAAAGTAGAAATCCGGTAGTAAGCAGCGGAACCTTTGAGGATGACATTAAGAGAAGGGACTTTACAATTAATACCTTAGCCGTGTCACTTAAGAGTTCTAATTTTGGTGAGTTAATTGATTGCTATTCCGCCCTTGACGCTATTGAGGAGAGAATCATCAAAACCCCATTGGAAGCTGAAAAGACATTTAATGATGATCCTCTAAGAATAATGAGAGCATTCCGTTTTGCTGCTCAGCTTGATTTCAGGCTTGATGAGCAAGTATTAAACTCTGCAGAATCAATGCGTGAAAGATTATCCATAGTTTCTCAAGAAAGAGTTACGGATGAATTTATGAAGATTCTCTCTTCGAAAAAACCTTCTGCTGCATTGATCCCTATGTATAAGACAAAAGTACTTGAAATAGTATTCCCGGAAATCCATAATTTGGGTGGGGTGGATCAGAGGAAGGATTTCCATCATAAGGATGTATTTTACCACACTTGTAAAGTTGTGGATAATGTTGCGCTTGTTTCAAATAATGTTTGGTTAAGGTTTGCTGCAATTGTCCATGATATTGCAAAACCGCAGACTAAAAGGTTTGACGAAGCAACAGGCTGGACTTTTCACGGACATGAAGAAATTGGAGCTCGAATGATGAATGGGATATTCAAAAGAATGAAGCTTCCATATCATAAATTGGAATATGTAAAAAAACTTATCAGATTGCATCTAAGACCCATTGCTTTAGCTAAAGAGGAAGTGACTGACTCTGCAATCCGAAGATTGATAGTCGAAGCTAATGAGGATCTGGATGACTTGATTTACTTATGCAGAGCGGATATCACTAGCAAGAATGTTGAAAAAGTGAACTCTTTTTTGGCTAATTATGATAGAGTAATGGCAAGAGTTTACGAAGTTCTGGAGAAGGACGCTTTGAGAGCCTTTCAATCACCAGTTCGTGGGGAAGTAATTATGGAAGTATGTGGATTAAAACCATCAAAAACAGTGGGACTTATTAAGTCAGAGATTGAAGAGGCAATTCTTGAAGGCAGCATAGGAAATAATTATGAAGAAGCATATGAGTATATGCTTAAAATAAAAGACAAATACCTTTAAGTTTATAGTTAACTTAATAAATACCGTTAATCATTTATTTTAACCGTTTGAGAATTTGTTTAATAAAAAAAAAGAATTTTAACTAATTTTAGTAAAGGAATTAATAAAATTATGCAAAAACGAAAAAATACCGGAGCAGTAATGTATTTGAGATATTCTTTGATAGCTCTATTTCTCTGTCTACTCTTAACAATTCAAACTTCCGGACAAGAGATTACTTCACAAAATACAAAATCTCTGACATTAGACCAGTCAATTTCCATTGCTTTAAAGAGAAATACAACTTTGGCTAAAAGTGAGTATGGAATCAGCGGATATGAGTCAACCGTATTATCTTCATATGGTGACCTTTTACCAAGAGTATCTGCAAGTGGCGGATGGGAGTGGTATAGAACTGAAGATGAAGGAAGATTAGTAAATATCGGTGGAGCCCTTATACAAACCTCAAAGCAGGTAAAAGAAAACCGAAATTGGTCAGCCAGAGTATCCTCCAACTGGACTTTGTTCAATGGTCTTTCCAATTATGCAAGCATAAGGAAGAATGAAAAAGAACTTGAATCTGCAAAATTGACGTTGGAGAGATTAAAGCAAGATATAGTATTTCAGACAATCAGTCGTTATTATGCAATCCTAAATCTGGAGCAATTAGTTTTTGTTAAAGAAGAAAATGTTAAGTGGAATCAAAAAAATTACGAAATAATTAAAGAAAAGAGCAGACTTGGAGCAGGAACAATGGCTGATGTTTATGCTCAACAAGTAAAATTAGGAACTGCAGAACTGGAACTGTTAAAATCCAAAAATGATTACGAAAACGAAAAAAGCAATTTTTTATTTTATCTAGGATTAGATGTATTAGAAAAATATTCATTTGTCGATCCGAAAATTGATGGGACACTAAAAAAGGAACCGGAAGCTGTAACGAAAGAATATGCGGAGTTCAGGGAACTGATTGAACAAGCTCTTGAAAACAGACCTGACTACAGAAGCGCCCAATATAGTCTTGATGCAGCTTATGATGACCTCTCAATAGCAAGAGGAAGTTACATGCCTTCTCTTACAAATAATGCTTCTTTCAGTTTAGACGGTGAATCACCGAATGTACTTTTTGACAGTAAGCTTTATTCCTTTGGACTTACGCTGAGTATTCCGATATTCCAGGGGTGGAAAATTGATAATAGTGTTCAATATGCCAAGATACAAGCAAAAAATTCGGAAATTGCATTATCAGATCTCGAAAGAGAAATAAAACTAAATATTCAGAAAATTTATCTGGACCTTCAGACCGCGGAGAAAAGGCTTGATGTAAGTCAGAAAAATGTTGATGCAGCAAGAGAGAATTTAAAAATTGAGGAAGAGAAATACTCACTCGGGTCCACAACATTGTTAAATGTTCTAATTGCAAACGCTGATTATGTTAATGCCCAAACAAATTTAATTAATTCAAGATTCGAGTATTTGAGATTAAAGGAAGAAATTAATTACTACTTAGGAATAATAGATTTTAAGAAGTTTGAATAATTCAGGAGTTGAAAATGGCGAATGGAAATAAAAAGAAATCAAAAAAGAAATTAATAATTTTTGGCGGAATTGGGGTTTTAATTCTGTTGCTTGTTATAGTTGTTATTGCTCAGGGCGGCAAGGAAGAAATCATTCCTGTAACAACTGAGAAAGTTCAAAAGAGAACTATTACTCAAACGGTGACAGCAACAGGAAATATCAACTCTGAATTCCAAGTTATTATTACTCCTGAAGTAACCGGAGAAATTGTTGCAATAGCTGTAAAAGACGGGGATTTTGTGAAAAAGGGTCAATTACTTTTCAAGATAAAAGCAGATACATATTTGGCAGCAAAAGAGAGAGCAGAGGCAAGTCTCCTCTCGGCAAAAGCTAGTTTAAGTATGTCCAAAGCCGAATTAGATAAGATAACCGCTGATTATAAAAGAGTTCAGGAAATGCATACCAAGAAACTTGCAAGCGATGCTGAATTAGAAACAGCAAAAAGTTCTTATCTCTCAGCACAAGCCAGATACGAATCCTCACTGGCAGGCGTTCAGCAAATGGAAGCTGCATTACGGGAAGCAAAAGAACAACTTAATAAAACTACGATCGTCTCACCAATGGATGGAACAGTTACCGCACTGAATGTTGAAGTAGGTGAAAGAGTTCTAGGCAGCGGTTTTACTCAAGGTACGAACGTTATGACAATTAGTGATCTGAAGAGCATGGAAGCAACTGTTGAAGTTGATGAGAATGATATTCCTAATGTAACACTCGGCGATACTGCAAGGGTCAAGGTGGATGCATTTGGAAATAAAATATTTGTTGGAATAGTTTCAGAGATAGGGAATAGTGCAATAACATCCGCCTTAGGGACCCAAGAACAGGTTGTTAATTTTCAGGTTAAAATAAGAATTTTAGATCAGGATAATAAACTACGACCTGGTATGTCATGTAATTCAACTATTGAAACTGAAACCAGACAGAATGTATTTTCAGTACCGATTCAAAGTGTAACTGCAAGAAGCGATTTTAAGGAAGAAGAATCAGATGACAGTGAGCTTAAAGTTGTAAATGGGAAAAAGAAACAGGAGGATGAAATCAAGGAATTGGTTTTTATAATCAAAGAAGGGAAAGCTGTTACAAAAAATGTTGAAACAGGTATTAGTGATGATAATTACATTGAGATAATCAAAGGACTTAATGGAGATGAAGAAGTTGTTTCTGGTAGTTACAAAGCAATTTCCAGAGAACTTAAAGAAGGATCGCTTGTAACTAAAGAGGATAAAAACAAGAAAAAATTTGAAAAATAAAACAGAATATTTCCAATGAATATCATCAACATAGAAAACATAAGCAAAGTATATCAAGTCGGGACAGAAGAAGTTCATGCTATCAGGGATATTAGTTTAAAGATTAATAAGAATGAATATGTTGCTATCATGGGACCTTCAGGATCTGGGAAATCGACACTTATGAACATGATAGGCTGTTTAGATACTCCTACCTCGGGAATATATGAGTTAAATGGTCTTAATGTTAGTCAGATGTCAGATAATGAGTTGGCAAAAGTCAGGAATAAAGAAATTGGATTTGTTTTTCAAACGTTCAATTTGCTGCCCAGATCTAATGCGCTTCATAATGTTGAACTTCCCTTAATCTATGCTGGTGCGTCATCTGGTGAACGAAGAAAAAAATCAAGGGAAGCTTTAGAAAAAGTTGGGCTTGGTGATAGAATACATCATAAGCCAAATGAACTATCTGGAGGACAACGTCAAAGAGTCGCGGTTGCTAGAGCTTTAGTTACAAATCCTTCGATTATTTTGGCTGACGAACCAACCGGAAACCTTGATTCTAAAACAGGGGAGGAAATAATGATACTTTTCAATGAGATTTATGAAAACGGCAATACGATAATTCTGGTTACCCACGAAGAATATATTGCTGAACATGCAGCAAGGATCATAAGAATAAAGGATGGTCTTATTGAATCTGATGAAAATGTAAGGAATCGATTTATTCCTCATAAGAATTGAAAAAAATGTAATTAATAGTTAAGAAATGTTGAATTATTTTTATGAATTAAAAGAAGGACTGATGATTGCTCTCCGAGCAATAAGAGCTAATAAGGTCCGATCAATTTTAACGACGTTAGGCATCGTTATCGGAGTTTCATCAGTAGTGCTAATGTCGACTGCGATAAAGGGAATTGATAATTCATTTAAAGAGGGAATCAGTTCGCTTGGATCAGATGTTCTCTACATTGACAGATGGGAATGGTTCTCAAATACAGAGTGGTGGAAGATACGAAGACGACCAAATATTTCTTTTGATGAATATGAGCGATTCAAATCAATGGTTAAATTGCCTAATGCTGTGGCTCCAACATTGTGGACAGCGCAGACGGTCAAAAATGGAGAAATGGCCCTTGAGGGGATTTTCGTTACTGGTACAACTAGTGAATATATTAGAACTACTAATATGTCTTTTAGCTCCGGAAGATTTTTTTCAGAGATGGAAGGCCGTGCATCAAGATATGTTTGTGTCTTAGGTAGCGAAATAGCAACCAATCTGTTTTCCAGAGAAAATCCTATTGAGAAAACTGTGAAGATAGGGGGCTATGACTTTAAGGTTGCTGGAATACTTGAAAAACAAGGCAGTTTTATGCTAGGTGGTATGAATCCGGATAATCAAATTTATATTCCTATCGGAACCGTCCAAAAACATTTTATAACAACATTCGTAAGAAGTATAACAATCAATGTTCGTGCTGGTTCAACTGAACAATTATCTGAGGTTAAAGAAGAAGCTATTGGTGTGATGAGAAAAATTCGGGGACTAAGTCATTCGCAGGAAAACAATTTTTCAGTGAATCAGCAAGAAGGACTCACACAAAATTATGATAGTACAGTTGGTGTTATTCAGATCGCAGGGCTGTTCATCACAGGGTTATCACTATTTGTCGGGGCAATTGGTATTATGAATATAATGTTTGTGTCAGTCAAAGAAAGGACTAAAGAAATTGGTGTTAGAAAAGCTATTGGAGCTAAAAGAAGAACGATATTAACACAATTCTTATTGGAATCATCGATAATTTGCCTGCTCGGAGGTTTTATTGGATTGATAATAGCAGTAATTCTCAGTATGGTGGTTGATCAGTACCTGCCAACTTCGGTTCAGGTTGATGCAGTAATTATCGCCATCATGGTATCATTAATCACCGGTATTTTTGCCGGATTAGCGCCTGCATATAAAGCAGCTAAACTTGATCCGGTAGATGCATTGAGGTATGAATAACATGAGAATAAGTGAATCTTTTGCTTTGTCAATAACTTCTTTGGTGACCAATAAACTGCGTGCTTCTCTTACTATTTTGGGGATTGTCGTTGGTATATTTTCAATCATTCTTATCATGACTATACTTACCATGCTACAAAACACTATTGAGAGTGGTTTTTCAATGCTTGGGCAAAATACATTTCAGGTTCAGAAATATCCTGCTATACGGATGGGGGGACCACAAATGGGTAGAAAATACTGGAATCGAAAAGATATTACCATTGAGGATTTTTATAGATTGAAGGAATCTTTAACCGATGCAAAGTATGTAGCTGCTGAATTACATAGAGGCGGAAGATTGGTCAAATTCCAGAATAAAGAAACAAATCCGAATGTCTCTCTTGTCGGCATAACTCAGGAAGCAGTTAATACTAATGAATGGTTTGTGGAACAAGGAAGATCTTTAACAAATACAGATGTTGATCGTGCAATGCCCTATATACTTCTTGGTCAGGATGTTGTTGACTTATTGTTTGAGAATGTTAATCCAATCGGACAAATTGTTAAAGTCGATAATCGTCCTTTAAGAGTAATAGGTATTATGGAACGAAAGGGACAAATGTTTGGGCAGTCCAGGGATAATATTATTATTATCCCCATATCTGTTTTTGTGAGTATGTATGGGAAAAAAGATCGTAGTGTCAATATTACTGTCATGTCTCATAGCAAAATGGATTATAATGAAGTTATCGAAGCTGCTACAGGTCATATGCGTACAATTAGGAAAGTTCCTCCCGGAGAAGAAAACGATTTTGAAATATTCAGTAATGAATCTCTGCTTGCAGAGATAAACAAAATAACAAAATATGTGGAAATTGGTGCTATGGTTGTCTCTTTTATAGCTTTGCTTGCCGCAGGTGTAGGTATTATGAATATTATGCTGGTGAGTGTTACCGAACGAACTCGTGAAATCGGTATTAGGAAGGCGGTTGGTGCCAAAAAATCAAGTATTCTAACTCAGTTTCTTTTTGAGGCGATTACTCTTTGTTTGGTAGGTGGCATTATAGGGATAATATTGGGAGTGGGGTTCGGAAATTTGGCAGGTAGTCTTCTTAAAGCCGAAGCAACGATTCCATTCGATTGGGTATTCATAGGTTTGGCAATATGTGTCCTGGTTGGAGTGATTTTCGGTACATATCCGGCATATAAAGCAGCCAATCTGGATCCGATTGAAGCTCTCAGATACGAGTAGATCCGAGATCTTTGAATAAATTCTCTTTATTCTGGTATTTTTTTAAGTAATAAATCTTTGTTTTTGTGCGGTTTCGTATTATCCAATTTAGCGTGATTTTCATCTTTTCAAGATCTTCGTCAGTCGGAAGATTATCCAATCGCAATGTTCCGCCAAAATAATCTTCCAGAGCATTCATAAACTCATGATCTTTTCCCGCTTTCGTATTTCTAACAAAAATTTTGCCTTCCAGTAATAGGATATAATCTTTTTTTTCTGGCATATCGCAAATTTCCATCAATACATTCGCACTGTTAATTGGTTCGGCTAGCAAAGCCGATTTGTGAACTTGCGATAAAATCAACTGAATAGTATCTTTGACCTCTGCAGCCTTTTCAAATTTCAACTCGTCGGAATAACGCCTCATTTTCTCCAGAAGGCGGTTTAATGAAAATTGGTTTTCACCGAATATAAATCCATACAATAGGCTTAGTTCATTTGCATAAAGTGAAATTCCATTATTTACACAAGGAGCTGTACATCTTTCTATATCAGCTAGTAAACATTGTCTTTTTCTTGAAAATTCTTTATCGCTGCATTCTCTCAGCATAAATGCACTGTCAATTATTCGTAACACTTCTTCTGCTTTTTTCCTCGATACAAAAACACCAAAATAATCATTCCCATCAAAATCAAAATAGTTTATTAATTCAACCCTTGGAAAGGGTGTCTCATTGCTTATCCTTAAGAAATATTTATCATTGTACTTCTTAAGTTGAACATTCAAACGTGGGTTTACAACCTTAATAAGTTCAGCTTCTAGCAGCAAAGCCGTTAATTCTGAGTTTGTTTCCTCAATCTTTAAACTTTGCGCTTGTTTTACAATTTTTTTTGACTTCGTTGATGAATTAGGAGAAAAGTACGATTTGACCCTGTCCTTAAGCGATTTAGCTTTTCCGATATAAATTATACGGTTTTTGGAATTTAGAAAATAGTAAACCCCCGGACTTTTGGGTAGTGAGTGCACATCATTTAATAAATCTGGTTTTATAACTATTTTTGATACCGACTTGCTTTGTGAATATTGATAATTTAATAACTCATCGACATGTGTTATTCCTTCCCCGCTTAATTCCTTCAAAAGCTTCACCATTATGAATGCTGTGGTCTTTGCGTCGGACAGTGCTCTGTGTGCACTAGGATTTTTTATATTAAGATGATTTGCTAGGTTTCCCAGTGACCTGCTTTTGAGTTCAGGATAAAGTCGCTTTGCAAGTCTTAATGTGCATAATTGATGAGGCTTAAAATAATCAAGACCTACTCTCTGAAATTCTTTTCTTAAGAAGCCATAATCAAATGCTAGATTATGACCAGTGACTATTGTACTTTCAAGAAAATCCAAAATGTGTCGGTAAATATCTTCCCACATTGGTGCATCGTCCACATCTCTGTTGGATATACCGGTTAGTTGTGTGATAAAAGGTGGGATATATCTACATGGATTTACAAACGTTGAAAAGGTATCGGTAATTTTACTATTTTTAACTTTAACTATTCCGATTTCTATTATGCTATTCGTATACGGAGAAATTCCCGTTGTTTCAACGTCAAGTACTGAGAACGTGGCATCACTGATTTTTAATTTTAAGAGTTCCGAATAACCCATAATAAAAAATCCCCTTTCCAGGGGATTAGAAAATTATTTAGCGTAACTGATTTTTCTAACTTCCCGGATAACTGTAACTTTTATTTGTCCCGGGTACTCCATTTCCTGTTCAATTTTTTGTGCGATCTCACGGGAAAGTTTATCTGCTATAATGTCATCAATTTTTTCATGCTCCACTACCACTCTTACTTCTCGGCCTGCTTGAATAGCGTAGGTCTTCGCAACTCCCTGAAAAGACCTGGCGAGTGTTTCTAGTGTCTCCAATCTCTTAACATAACCCTCTATTGGTTCTCTTCGGGCTCCCGGACGAGCACCGCTTATTGCGTCAGCTGCTTGTACAAGCACAGCAATAGGATGCTCCATATCCATATCTTCGTGATGGGATCCAATAGCATTTACCACGATTCCCGGTTCCTTGTATTTCTTTGCAATCTCATACCCGATAAGCGCGTGAGGACCTTCGAAATCTTTGTCTAATACTTTACCAATATCGTGTAACAATCCTGACCGTTTTGCTATTACTGGTTCTATTCCCAGTTCTGCTGCTAAGATTCCTGTTAGGTAGGCAACTTCAACTGAGTGTTGTAGCAGATTCTGACCATAACTTGATCGATATTTCATCTTTCCAATCAGTCTTACTAATTCTGGATGCATACCATGAATACCAAGCCTCATTAGAGTATTTTCCCCCTCCTTAAAAATATCCTCCTCAAGTTCCTGTCGAACCTTTTCAACAATCTCTTCAATTCTTGCAGGGTGAATTCTGCCGTCAGCAATTAGTCGTTCAAGAGAAACTCTTGCTACTTCTCGCCTGAATTGATCAAATGATGAAAGTATTACAGCCTCAGGTGTGTCATCCACTATCACATCAACGCCCGTTGCGCTCTCAAAGGAACGGATATTTCTCCCTTCCTTGCCAATAATTCTTCCCTTTAACTCATCATTTTGGATTTGCACTACAGAGACTGTTGTCTCCACTGCATAATCCGCTGCAGTTCGTTGTATAGCTTGGACAATTGCCTTCTGTGCCTCTTTTTTTGCGTCCTTTTTTGAAGTCTCGTAAATTTCCTTAACAACCTTTGTTACATCTACCTGCGCAGCTTGAACCATTGACTCCATAAGCATTTTTTTGGCTTCATCAGCTGTTAATCCGGATATTTTCTCCAGTCTTGTGTTTGTTTCCCCTTCGATCTTTTCGACTTCTTTAAGCCTCATATCCAGGTTCTTTTTGAAATTGTTGAGTTCAATTTCTCTTTGTTTATTCTCTTTTTCCTTTTTTACTGCCAGGTCTAATTTTTTATCAACGTTTTCCTCCCGATTTGAAATCAGTTTTTCATGCGCTGCTAATTTCTGCTTCTTCTGATTTACATCATTATCAAACTCAACTTTTTTCTTAAACCATTCGTCCTTTGCCTCAAGAATTTTTTCCCGCTTAATATTTGCTGCTTCCTTATTAGCATCATTTATTATAGATTTGGCTCTTTCTTCAGCGGCAGCGATACTCTTTTTTCCTACTCTGGAATTGAACATCCAACCCAGGTAGAAAAAGAGCGCAACAAGAAAAATGATCATTGGTATTAATAGAACAAGATCCATTCAGCCTCCAATTAATCCCTTAAAAAGGGGAGTTATTAAAATCCGCATCTGCCGGCCAATGCAAACAGGGATAAAACCCAAGATTGCACGGTGGGAAATTTCCCGATTGCTTCTTGCTTCCACTGTCACTTATGTGATTTCCACCTAAGTGGAAATGAGGCCTGCCTTAGGCATCGAAAGTCAATTTCCCATAAAGATATAAGTTAGTTATATATGTTTTTTGACCGACAGTGCGGTAATTATTTTGAGTGGATCCGAAAATCTGGCAGAGGTTAATCGAGTAACTGAGAATTATTTAAAAGTATCTTTATTCTTTTCATTTTATCATTAGCTTGAATAAAGAACTCTTTACTTCTGTTCTTTTCCAAAAAGAAATCATATGCAATGTTAAGTGCTGCTATTACCGCAATCGTATGGGTTGGCTGGTCTTTAAGTTCATTCTTCGTATCATCCATCATTTTATTAACGTATGCAGCCAGCTCTCTTGCGATATCCTCATCATCAACCAGTAGTGAATACTCCCGGTCGAATATTTTAACTTTTAACTTCTTTTTTCCTGACATTATTTCGTTTCCACAATAATTTTACAACTTGGAAAGGTAGTTATCTATCTTCCCAATTGTAGATGAAATTTTTTCCTTAAGAGCAATTCGTATTTCCTCTGGAATCACTTCTTTATTGTCTGTACTGCTCTCTTCGGTAGAATTCATAAATTCAGTCTCAGGTGAACTTATCTGACTTCTCAATGCCTCATTTTCAGCCTGTAAGTTCTTTAACTGATCTTGTAAGAGGTTATTCTGTTTAAGCAGCTCGTTGAAACGGGATGTTAAAACTTCAACCTGAGTCTCCAGGAAATCCAGGTCAATCAACAACGATGCATACTTATTTGAATTCGGCATTTAATTACCTCTTAATACAGCATTAAAATTACTTTTTATCTTTTCAATCAGACCAAAGAAATCTGCATCAATCTCTTCGTCTTTTAGTGTCCTGTTAAAATCGTAATAAACTAGATTAAATGCAAGACTCCTTTTTCCGCTCCCCATCGATTCATTCTTATACAAATCAAACAAACTAATCTCCTTAAGAAGTTCCGAAGACGATTTTTTTATAAAATCATTTATCTCGCTGTATTTTACTTTATCATCGAAAATAAAGGCAAAATCCTTCTGAATTTTAGGAAATCTTAAGAGATCCTTAAACTTTGGAAATGGTCTTTGCACTGATTTTAATTCTGAAAGCGAAAGTTCAAAACAATACACTTCCTGGTTTATTCCATACTCTTTAAGAACATTCTTGCTTATTGATCCACCAAACCCTATCGGATGAGTTTTACCATCTTTCTGTGCAGTCAGCTCGCATGATAAATCAAAAAGATTATTCTGGATCGAATAATAGGAATATGAAACGAAATTATCAAGTAAAAAATTCGAAACTATTAAGTTGAGTATACTTTTTATGTCAAAAAAATCAAATTTTCGTGGTTTTGTTAGCCATTCTTCCTGGTTTGCCTCTCCTGTAATAAGGAAAAGTGCTTTTTTATCTTCTGTGAAATCACTGAAAGTAGCAGGCTTAGGATTTACAAGATTAAAAACTGAACCAATTTCAAACAAACGCAAATTCTTTTCACTTACATTAATATTTTTTGCAGTCATCTCAATCGCTCCCGGGATCAGGGATGTCCTCAACCGGGATAGCTCAATGCTCTGGGGGTTAAGCATTGTTATCGGTTTACCATAAAGTGCCGCGGTTTTTTCACTCAGCAACGTATTCCCGTATGCTTCATTAAAACCAAGTCCCACAAAAATGTTCCTCAATCTCGAAGCTAATATCGTATCATCATTTTTCTTTTCTAACGAAATTGCGATTCTCTCTACTGGGGGTATAAAACCGTAACCGTATATCCTGGCGATTTCTTCAATTAGATCTATTTCTCGTTCACAGTCTGGTCGGAAAAGGGGAGAGTTTACTATAAACTTATCCCCTTTCTTTTCCGTTATTGAGAAACCTAGTGAAGTAAGGATTTTTTCAATTTTATCAGTTTCAATACTGTAACCCAAAATCCTTTCAACCTGACTTAATCTTAACGTTATCTGAGGTTCTGATATTTTCTCGGGATAAATATCTATATGTCCCTCAACAACAGTTCCTCCTGTTAAAGATGCTATTAACTCTGCTGCTCTTTCAGCAGCTTCAAGTGTTATCGAAGGGTTACATCCTCTTTCAAATCTATAGGAAGAATCAGTTGAAAGTCCAAGCATTTTGGAGGATTTCCTTATCGATGATGGATTGAAATACGCACTCTCGATTAGAATGTTCTTCGTAATTTCAGTAACTTCAGAGTTTTCCCCACCCATTATTCCCGCAATAGCAACTGGTTTTATCCCATCGCAGATAAGTAAAGTCTCAGGATCAATTTTTCTCTCCTTCGAATCAAGCGTTATAAATGATTCAGTACTTCCGGCTTTCCTTACAATTATTTTACTTCCGCTTAGATGCGTCATATCGAATGCATGTAGAGGTTGTCCAAGTTCCATGAGTATAAAATTTGTTACATCCACAACATTATTGATCGGCCTTAAACCCACCGCCTTTATTTTATCTTTGAGCCAGTCGGGGGAATCTTTCACTGTAACATTCTGAACGATCTTAGCAGAATACCGGGGGGCCAGTTCTGGATTCTTTATCTCTATGCTGAAAATGGAAGAAGCTGCATTTGAATTGGATAAAGTTGGAAAGCTTGGTAGATTAAGCTCTCTGTCGAAAATTGCAGCAAGATCACGCGCAACTCCTGTATGAGAAAGTGCATCGGGACGGTTTGGTGTTATTCCAACTTCAAAAATAATATCATTTAGTTTCAAGGCCTCAGTTATTGGCGTCCCCTCCACGCTATCTTCCGATAGCACCATAATTCCCGAATGATCGTTACTTATCATTAACTCGGCTTCCGAACACAACATCCCAAATGATTCCACCCCTCTTATTTTAGCTTTCGAAAGCTTGAAATTATTTTGTGGAACCACCGCTCCCATTTTCCCCAAAACAACTTTTTGATTTGCTGCAACATTTGGTGCCCCGCAAATTATCTGCAATGTCTCTTTTCCGTCAAAAACTTTGCACAGAGTTAGCTTATCCGCATTAGGATGCCGCCCGGCTTCAACAACCTTCGCAACAACAAAGCCTTTATATATCTCGTTCTGATTCTCAAAACTTTCAACCTCCAGTCCGCACATCGTTAGTGTCGTTTCGATTTCTCCGAAAGATATGCCTGTGAGATCAACGTATTCTTTTAGCCAATTTAGTGATATCTTCAATTTTTTGCTCCGGTTAAAATAAGAAAATTATTTGAGTGCGGGGAACTGCTTTAGGAATCTGACATCGTTCTCAAAAAAGATCCTTATATCAGTAATATTATATTTTAGTAATGCTATTCTTTCTATACCCATTCCAAATGCATATCCGGAATATACATCCGGATCCAGATTTACTGATTTGAAAACATTCGGGTCCACCATTCCGCATCCAAGTATCTCAAGCCATCCGCTGTGCTTGCAGATTCTGCATCCTTCTCCCTTACAGATAAAACAAGTTATATCCATTTCAGCTGAAGGTTCCGTGAAAGGGAAGTAGCTTGCCCTGAAACGGAATTTAATATCTGAACCGTAAAACTGCTTTGCAAATGCAACCAGTGTCCCCTTTAATTCTGCAAACGTTACTTTATGGTCAACAAATATTCCGTCAATTTGATGGAATTGATAATGGCTCCTTGTCGAAACCGCCTCGTTCCTGAACACTTTCCCTGGCATTATTGCTCTCACTGGGGGGGCTTGCTTCTCCATTATTCTTATCTGTACAGGTGTTGTATGTGTTCTTAAAAGGAAAGTATCATTTATGAAAAATGTGTCTTGCATATCTCTGGCAGGATGATCCGGAGCAAAGTTCAATGCTTCAAAATTATAATAGTCAGACTCTATCTCTGGCCCTTCATAAACACCAAACCCCAAAGTCTTGAAAATATCTGTTATCTCCTCCATAGTTTGTGTAATTATATGCTTTGAGCCTAAAGGAAGAGCTCGTGCCGGTAATGATAAATCTATCGTTTCTTTGGAAGAACTTCCTGCTGAATCAATTCGCTCCTTTATCTCCTTAAATGAACTCTCAACAAAATTTTTGAGCAAATTGAGTTCTTTTCCTATAGCCGGTTTATCCTCCTTCGCTACGTTTTTTAGGTCAGATAATAATGCCGGTAACAAACCGTTTTTTGAAAGATACTTGATCCTCAAAATCTCTAGTGCTTTTGTATCGCTTACGGAAGCTGATTCGGTTATAAAAGAATTTTTTATTGATAAGATACGTTCATTCATGTGATGCCCGTCTGGATGGATTTATAGAAAAGAAATGCCCCCCACTTCTTCTTGAAGTGAGGGGATGGAATTAATTTTGTACATAGGTTACTAAATCAGAAAAGCTCTTTGGATTCTCAACTGCTAATGCAGCAAGGACTTTTCGATTTATCTTTACACCCTTTGCATCAAGTAGGTGTATTAATTTCGAGTATGTTAATCCATACTGACGTGCTGCAGCATTGATTCTTACTATCCATAGCGATCTGAACGTCCTCTTTTTTAGTTTTCTGTCACGATATGCATGTACTAGGCCTTTTTCAACTGAATTCTTTGCTACTGTCCATACATTTCCACGAGCGCCCCAATAGCCTTTGGCTCTTTTGAGGACTTTTTTTCGTCTTGCTCGTGATGCAACTTTGTTTTTTGATCTTGGCATATTTCCTCCTTTATCCCAGCATTATATTTACACGTTTGAAATCTTGCTCCGATATTAATGTCGTCTGTCGGAGTTTTCTTTTCCTTTTGGTGCTCTTGGAGGTCAATATATGACTTTTATACGCTTTCTTGCGTTTTATAAGACCTGATGCAGTTACTTTGAACGTTTTTGAAGCACCACGGTTACTTTTCATTTTTGGCATAGCTTTACCTTATTTTTTTTTAGTTTTTGTTTTTAATGGAACCACTATTATATTCATGTTTCGTCCCTCCATTTTCATAGGACTTTCTATTTTTGCAATATCCTTTATTCTTTCTATAAATCTGTTCAATATATCTTCACCAAGATTCGTGTATGCCATCTCCCGTCCCTTAAACAGAACTGCGGCTTTCACTTTATGACCTTCCTCCAAAAAAGAAATTGCATGTTTAGTCTTAAATTCAAAATCATGAACGTCTGTATTCGGATGAAATCGGATTTCTTTTAACAAAGAGATAAACTGATTCTTCTTCTGTGTCTTGTCTCTCTTTTGCTGTTCATACTTGAATTTTCCAAAATTAATAATTTTGCAGACTGGGGGATCAGCCTTCGGAGCGATCTCTACTAAATCTAGATTTCGTTCATTTGCAAGTCTTAACCCGTCTTTTACTAGAAAGATACCTAATTGTGTACCATCCTGATCAATCACCCTTACCTTCGGTGATTTGATTTCTTCATTTACGCGAATTTCATCTACTTGGGAGATTTAACACCTCTTCTTTTGTTGTTAAATTTTATTCTTAATTTCTTCTTTTAATTGAGCCAAAAAGCCCTCCATCTGGAATGTTCCCAGATCTCCAACTTTATGCTTCCTTACCGAAATAGCTGAGGAATTCATTTCCTTCTCTCCTACAATCACCATATATGGTGTCTTCTGAGATTCCCAGTCACGGATCTTAAAGCCTATCTTCTCATTCCTCTTGTCTGTTTCACTTCTTATATCATTTTTCAATAGTTCATCATTTATTTTTTCTGCATATTCAAAGTAATTCTGCGATACCGGGATAACAGCCACTTGTACTGGTGATAACCAAAGTGGGAAGGCTCCCGCATAATGCTCAATCAATACACCGAAAAATCTTTCCAATGAACCCAGCAGTGCCCTGTGAATCATATATGGACGATGTTCCTTTCCATCCTCGCCTATGAAAGTCAGTCCGAATCTTTCAGGCAGATTGAAATCAAACTGTATGGTGCTCAACTGCCATTCACGCCGTAATGCATCCTTGATTTTTATATCAATTTTAGGACCGTAAAAAGCTCCGCCTCCTTCATCAAGTACATAAGGAGTGTTCTCTTTCTCAAGCGCTGTAATTAATGATTTGGTAGCGCTTTCCCATTCTTCATCATGTCCTTCAATAGCTTTTTCCGGCTTTGTGGCAATATAAAAATTCATATCGCTGAAACCGAATGAAGTCAGCATATGCTTGCAAAATCTCACCGTACGTATAATCTCCGACTCCATCTGATCCGGAGTGCAGAATATATGCGCATCATCTTGAGTGAATCCTCTCACCCTTAATAATCCGTGGAGTACTCCGCTCTTTTCATATCTGTACACTGTCCCTAACTCAGCCCATCTCAATGGAAGATCTCGGTATGAGTGTAGTTTCGTCTGATAAATCAAAATATGGAAAGGACAATTCATCGGTTTGATATAGTAATCATTCTCATCAATCGACATCTTGGAATACATATTTTCTTTGTAATTTACCAGATGTCCCGATGTTTCCCATAACCAGCTTTTACCCATATGCGGCGAGAACAATAACTCATATCCATTCCTTAAATGTTCCTGACGCCAGAATTCTTCAATAATATACCTTATTCTTGCTCCCTTTGGATGCCAGTATATCAATCCTGCACCGGCTTCATCATGTATACTGAAAAGATCCAGTGCTTTGCCGATCTTTCTGTGATCTCGTTTCTTCGCCTCTTCAAGAAATGCTATATGATCATCAAGCATCTTCTTCTTTGGAAATGAAATTCCGTAAATTCGTTGTAACTGTTTGTTCTTCTCATCCCCTCTCCAGTAAGACCCGGATACCGAAAGCAACTTGACAAACTTGATCTTGCTCGTATCGGGTATATGAGGTCCGGTACAAAGATCAGTAAAAGAACCTTCCCTATAAATAGATATAACTGCATCATCCGGTAATTCACTCAGAATTTCCAATTTGTAATTATCCCCAACCTTTGTAAAGAAATCAATAGCCTCGGTTTTTGGAAGTACTACCCGGTTAAAAGGATTTGCATTTCCTGCCAACTCAAGCATTTTATCTTCAATTGACTTAAGATCTTCTTCACTCAGTTTATGTTCAATGTCAATATCATAATAAAATCCGGACTCAACTGCAGGACCCACACCAAACTTTGCTCCTGGATAAAGTTCGGTTATGGCATGTGCCATTAAGTGTGATGTCGAATGCCAGTACGTCTCCCGTCCTTCAGACTCATCGAATGTGAAGAATTTAACTGATGCGTTTTTATGAATGTTGGAGGAAAGATCAACAAGAACCCCATCAAGTGTCGCCACTAAGGCGGACTCTCCAAGGCGCTGTGAAATTGAACGGGCTACTTCCATTAAGGTCGTTCCCGCTGAATACGGTTTACTGTTCCCGTCAGGGAATGTTAGTTCTATACTTTTCATTATCTCGAAATTTTATAAAAAACCGGAGTAAACTCCGGTCAATGCATTTGTGGGTTCTATAGGATTCGAACCTATGACCTTCTGCACGTCAAGCAGACGCTCTAACCAAACTGAGCTAAGAACCCCAGTTTGTAGTACCGAGGGCCGGACTCGAACCGGCACGGGTGAAGCCACCCACAGGATTTTAAGTCCTGTGCGTCTACCAATTCCGCCACCCCGGCGAAACTCAAAAAAATAAGAATACAAATATAGATAAAAACTTATGAATTGCAAAGAAAAAATTATTTCAGAATGTCCCCCTTAGGCAAATAATGTGGTATCATAGCTTCCCAAAGTGTTTTACTTAACTTGATCCTGGTTTCCATTATATTAACTCAGTCCTTATTTTCTCCTCTGAAGGAAATATGGTTTGAGTAAATATAAAATTAACCTTCCACCCCCCCCGAAAAATTCCCCCTAACATTTTATCCTTTCTCAAAATACTTTCCAAACTATCACACAAAACTCTAAACACTTAACTCCCATAAAAACCCCAAAACATTCAAATTTTGCTATAGCCCAACCTCTTCTTTCCCATCTCCTATCGTTGTGAATACGTACTGAATACGTACTGAATACGTACTGAATACGTAGTGAATACGTACTAACATGGACTAGACTCCCTTTAGAAAATCCCTCTATTTTGACCTGTTTTTACTTCCTTTCTCGTCTTTTCCCAAAATCCATTCAAATTTTAAGGTTTTATACATTCAAAGAACGGCTTCAAAGTCCAAAGCTCCAAACTCGCCCTGTTTTTCAACAAATTTCAAATTAATCACCTTCTTAACTTGGAAATTCGTCGATTCCTACTTAACTAATGTTATCTTTCTTCATCCTGGATCAGAACTTATCGGATTGATCCAATCACCAAACAATTACATAAAATAGGATATTTTTAGTAATTTATGATTGGGAAAATTATAAAAATTTTGGTATTTTTGTAAGTTATGACAAAATTAATTATTGCAATTGATGGGCCTGCTGGTTCAGGGAAAAGTACAACTGCTAAACTCGTCGCAAAACGGCTGAATTATACCTATATTGATACCGGAGCTATGTATCGCGCAGTTACCTTTCTTGCTCTCGAAAAAGGTATTATAGATTCCCCGGATGAAATTAGCAGTATGACCAAAAACCTTTCAATTGAACTCGTCCCATCTGAATCTGGTGCCCGCATTTTTGTGGACAAAAGGGAATTGACTGAGGAAATTCGCTCTTTGACCGTTAACAAACGTGTTAGCGATGTCGCTGCAATTAAAGATGTTAGAAAAGAACTCGTCATAAAACAACAAGCGATGGGAAAAGCTGGTGGTGTTGTAATGGAGGGACGGGATATCGGCTCCGTAGTTTTTCCTGATGCAGATATTAAAGTTTTTTTAACTGCATATATTGACCGAAGAGCTGAACGGCGCCTCAAAGAATTTACTGAAAAAGGTAAGAATTTTTCTATTGATGAAATTAAAGAAAATCTTATTAACAGAGATAAAATAGACTCAAGCAGGGAAACTAGTCCCCTGAAAAAAACAGAAGACTATACGGAAGTCGATACAAGCGAAATGACTATAGATCAACAGGTCGAAGCCATTGTTAATAAAGCTCGCGAACTAATAGAACTTAGAAAGGTTAAATAGTTGTTTATATTAAATAACTATTAAGAGATAAGTAATTGAAAGTAATAATTGATAAAGGTGCAGGTTTTTGTTGGGGTGTTGTTCGTGCCGTAGATTTCGCTCAGAACGAACTTAAAACATCTCCGAAAGTTTATTCCCTTGGCGATATTATTCATAATACCGCCGAAGTTAAAAGATTGAACGCTCTTGGTCTTGAAACTGTTACTGTCGCCGATTTTCCTAAACTCGAAAAAGGTAGTAAAATCCTTATTCGCGCCCACGGTGAACCTCCATCTACCTATAGCGAGGCTTTGAAATACGGACTCGAAATTATTGATGCTACCTGTCCGGTTGTTACTAAAGTTCAGGAAAGAATAAGGAAATTTCATCTTAAGGGATTCCAGATTCTTATTTTCGGAAAGAAAGACCATGCCGAGGTCATTGGTCTTAAAGGTGTCACTAACGGCGACGCAAAAATAATTAAAAACCTTGAGGAAGCTCTCCAGGTTACTGACTTCTCCAAGCCTACTGTCCTCTTTAGTCAAACCACTATGGATAAGTCTGACTTTGCTGTTATCGCAGCTAAACTTCGGGAGAAAATTCAAGAGTTTGTCGTTGATACCATGGAAAATCAAGCAGCGGAATTCCACGCTAAAGACACTATCTGCGGACAGGTGAGTGGTAGGGAAAAGAAACTCCGCGAATTTGCACAAACCATGGATGTAATAGTTTTTGCTGCTGGCAAAAAAAGTAGTAATGGAAAAGTTCTTTTCAATATTTGTAAGGAAGAAAACCCCCGGACATATTTCATCGAGGAAAAAAACGAACTGCAAAAAGAATGGTTCGAGGGAGTGCAGTCTATTGGCATTACCGGTGCTACTTCAACTCCTCACTGGCTTATGTCAGATATAAAAAATGAAATTGAGTTGAATTATTTGCAAACTGAAGTTTTTTAAGCTGTAATTAATCACTAATGTTAAATTAATTTTTTTCTGCTTTATCGGTTTATCAGCTTGGCCGCTAATTCAGAATTGTTTTTAGGAGGACATTAATGTCTGATGAGTTAAATAAATTTGATCCGAATTCTATGCAGAATGATTATGAGAAATCTAAAAAATTCTTAGTAGATGAGGATTATTCTTTTGAAGAATTCTCTGCCCTTTCCCGTCTCTATTCCGAATCTTTTCGCGATGTCAAACAAGGCGAAGTTATTAAAGGAAGAATCGTTCGGGTTGTGGGGGATATGGTTATTGTCGATATAGGCTTCAAATCTGAAGGTACTCTCCCAAAAGATGAATTCATGAGCCAACAGGAAATGGCTATCGGTAACGAAATCGAAGTCGTTCTTGAGAGTGTTGAAGATCAGGAAGGTAATCTCGTTTTAAGTAAGAAACGCGCCGACTTCTTAAGAATTTGGGAAAAAGTTCTCAAAGCTTCCAAAGATGGCGAGATCTTACCTGGCAAGATCGTTCGTAGAATTAAAGGTGGTATGGTCGTTGATTTAATGGGTATGGAAGCCTTCTTACCCGGTTCGCAGATTGATGTTAGACCTATTAGAGATTTCGATATCTTTGTCGGTCGTGACATGGATTTCAAGGTCGTTAAAGTTAATGAAGTTACCGAAAATGTTGTCGTTTCTCACAAAGTTTTAGTCGAAGAAGAAATGGCAGATCAGAGAAAAGCTATCCTCGATAAACTCGAGAAAGGTCAGATTCTCGAAGGCGTTGTTAAAGCAGTTACTGACTTCGGTGTCTTCGTTGATCTTGGTGGTGTCGATGGATTAATACATATTACCGACCTTAGCTGGGGCAGAATTAATCATCCTAACGAAGTCGTCAAACTTGACGAAGTTATTAACGTCGTTGTGACCGATTTCGATGAGGAGAAAAAGAGAATATCCCTCAGTCTTAAGAAATTATTGCCTCATCCTTGGGAAACCATTGAAGAGAAATTCAAAATTGGTGATAAAGTTACCGGCAAAGTTGTTAGCCTTACTGATTACGGCGCATTTATCGAAATCGAAAAAGGCATTGAAGGATTGATTCATAACAGTGAAATGAGCTGGACTCAGCATATTAAGCATCCTTCTCAGGTCGTTTCTATGGGGCAGGTTGTCGAAGCTGTTATTCTTAGTCTCGACAAGGACGAAAAGAAGATCAGCCTTGGTATCAAACAGCTTGAACCGGATCCTTGGCAGGAACTTATGCAGAAATATCCTCTCGGCTCCCGCCACACCGGTATCGCAAGAAATCTTACTAACTTTGGCGTCTTCCTTGAACTTGAACCCGGCGTCGATGGATTGGTTCACATCAGTGATCTTTCATGGACTAAGAAAATCCGTCATCCCGGCGAAGTTGTTAAAAAAGGTGAACGCATGGAAGTTACTGTTCTTGGCGTTGATGTTGAACAGAGAAAGATTTCCCTCGGGCATAAACAGATTCAGGACAATCCTTGGGATAATTTCGAAAACGTTTACGCTAACGGAATTGAAACTAAAAGTAAGGTTGTCAGAATAATTGAAAAAGGACTCATTGCTGAACTTCCGCTTGGAGTTGACGGCTTTGTTCCTTCCACTCATCTGTCACCCGGTAAGATTAAAAACTTATCTATGCACTTCCCGATAGATAGCGATCTTATGCTCGAAGTTATTGAGTTCGATAAAGAGAACAAGAAAATTGTCCTCAGCTCAATCGTTTACCTCCAGGATAAAAGTGAAGAAGAGATCCAGAACTACATTTCCTCGCATAAACTCGAGAAAGTCTCAGTTGAAGATATCATGAAGGCTGAAGCTACACCGGTTCAGCCGGCTGATTATCCAAACTTTGATATTCCTGTAGATTCTCCGAATCAACCTCTTCCCCCTGCAGAACAACCCAAAAAAGAAAATCTTGAATAAACCCCCTTATCCCCCCTCATTTTGAGGGGGGACTTTTTCTCATGAAAGCTGCTTTTCACACTCTCGGATGTAAACTTAATTTCGCTGAAACCGGTGCTATCAGCAAACAATTCAAATCTCATGATTTTGAAATTGTCAGTTTCGATACGCCGGCAGATGTCTGCGTTATCAATACTTGCACAGTTACAGATTCTGCAAACAAAGAATGTCGCCAGGTTATCAGAAGAGCACTTAGAAAAAATCCCTACGCTTATATTATTGTTACCGGTTGCTATGCACAGCTCAAACCACAGGAAATTGCAAGTATCGGGGGAGTAGATCTTGTCCTGGGCAGCAATGAAAAATTCAATTTATTCGATTTTAAGAGTTCCTTTATTAAAGAAAGTCTTCCATCAGTCTTTGTGACTCCTTCAGATGAAATTAACAGCTTTGGGTCACCATTTTCTGATGCACCTGAACTATCCGGATCAGATGAAAGAACCCGCGCTTTCTTTAAAGTACAGGATGGTTGCGATTATAAATGTGCTTTTTGCACTATTCCAAAAGCTCGCGGTAAAAGCAGAAGTCTTCCTCCTGATGAACTGATTACCCAGTTCAATCGCCTCATAAAAATGGGTTATAAAGAGATAGTCCTTACAGGTGTTAATATCGGGGATTACGGTAAGCATTTTGATAAGAATCTCTACGATCTTCTCATCCTTATGACTAAGCAGGATGGGGATTTTAGGATTAGGATTAGTTCAATCGAACCAAACCTCCTTACCGATCAAATTATTGCTCTTGCAAAAGAAAATAGCAAAATATGTAATCATTTTCATATTCCGCTTCAAAGTGGTTCGGACAAGATTCTGAAACTGATGCACAGAAGATATCTTAGCAGCGATTATTCTGATCTTATTCATAAACTGGTTAATAAAATTCCTGATGTTGCTATAGGTGTGGATGTTATTACTGGGTTACCGGGTGAAACCTATGATGACTTTATTGAATCATATAATTTTATTAAAGAACTCCCTGTTGCTTATCTCCACGCTTTTACTTATTCTGAAAGGGAGGATACTAAGGCTGCCGCAATGGCGGATAGCGTTCCTCTGGCTGAGCGGAAAAAACGGACTAATATGCTTCGTATTCTTAGCGAGAAAAAGAAAAATCTGTTTTACTCTAAAATGATTGGTAAGCAAGTTAAAGTTCTTTATGAATCTGAACACCGTGATGGGGATACAATATATATAAAGGGTTTCTCCTCAAACTATATTCGTGTTAAACGGTTGTACGAATCAGGTCTTGAAAACACTTTCGACCATGTAAAACTCGAATATGTTGATTCTGGTGAATACCTGATTACAAAAACAGATTTGGGGATAAAAAATTCAGTTGAAACCTAAGCAATTTATTTGTTAAGTTTAAAATAAAAAAATGAAAAATTTCGTAATTATAATTTTTATCTTGTCCGGAAGTCTTTTTGCACAGACAACTTCTTTAATGAAGTTGAAATCGGAGTTCAATTATTCAAATTCCACGGAATTAGTGAAAAATTTGAGTAACTCCTTGGAAATTAAGTCACAAAAGAAAAATCCGGCCCTGGCAATACTTTTTAGTATGCTGCTTCCCGGTATGGGGGAACTGTATGGTGGTAATTATCAATCCGGTCAATATTTTACTATCGCGGAAGCTGCATTCTTAGGAGTTTACGTTGGAATGAATTTTTATGGCGATTGGAAAAAGGATAACTACGAAACTTTTGCCGGAAGTGCTGCGGGAGTTGATCTGAAAGGTAAAAATGAAGATTACTTCGGTAGAATCGGTGAGTATAAAGATATTGAACAATATAATAATATTAAAGCTCTTAATCGGGAATTTAATAAAATGTATGACCCGGCTGTTTTTTACTGGCAGTGGAAAAATGACGAGGATAGGAAAAACTACAGAGATATGTGGCTCTCAAGCCGGCATGCTTATAATAACTTGAGATTTGTTGTTGGGGCAATGCTTCTGAACAGACTCACTAGTGCTATCAATGCGGTTCGGGTTGTTACTGCTTATAATAAATCTCTTGAAAGCTCTGATCAAACTGGCTTGTATTTTAACGCAAATCCTGATCCAAATGCCGTAAGTTCAATTACAGTAAACTTTTTTACCGCGTTTTGATTAATTACACCAAACAGCTAAAAAGAATAGTTGTAATATGGTTATATTTGGAGTAAAGATTAATATTTTTAGTGGAAAACTACAGTAATTTAAGCGAACGTGAAAAGGAGATTCTGAGGTGCATTATCCAGCAGTTTATTCTGACAGCTGCACCTGTTGGTTCCAGGAATATCTCAAAAAGATATGATATCGGTCTGTCACCTGCGAGCATTCGGAATATTATGGCCGATCTCGAGGAACAGGGTTTTATCAACCATCCCCACACTTCTGCCGGAAGGGTCCCTACTGATAAAGGCTATCGCTTCTATGTGGATACTTTAACTGAATTTAAAAGAATTGAAGAACACGAAAAAAATAAGATTAATAAAGAATTTAGCCTCGCCGAAAAAGAGACTGATGAATTGCTTACTATAGCTTCCAAATTACTTAGCAGCATCACTAATAACGTCGCTTGTGTTCTCTATCCCAATCTCGATAGCGGTGTCCTTGATAGAATTCAAATTGTGCAGCTTTCCTCTGAGAAACTCCTTGTCGTTATTACAATAAATGCTAGCCTTATTAGAACCATCACTCTCGAGATTAAAATGGATGTTAAAGAACGCCACATTCATGGAATTCAAAATCTTTTGAACGAAAGACTTGGTGGTCTGAAACTTAATGAGATTAGATCATCATTTAAAGATCGATTTAGAGATATCTCCGCTGACGAAGTTCCACTGATTACTTTATTCGTCGATTCCGCAGATAAGATCTTCACCGATGTTAAAGTTAACGACAAAGTTCATATCGCGGGAACCGGGAGTATTCTTAAACAACCGGAATTTGAAAGTCCGGATAGATTTCAGAGTATTATCGAACTGATTGAGAATAAGGATATTGTTGTTCACATCTTTGAAAATAAACATTATAATATTACTAAAGGTGAAGTGCTTGTCTCTATCGGTAGTGAAAACGAGGATTTAAAACTTGAAGAATATAGTCTCGTTAAAAAAGAATATACTGTCGAGGATATCCACGGCACCTTGGGAATTATTGGTCCAAAAAGAATGGAATACGAAAAGGTTATGGCTATTGTTGATTATGTCTCAACTATACTGTCATCTTACTTGAAAAGAAATAAAGGGATTTAATTTAAGAGGATAATTATGAAAAAAAATAAAATAGAAGTTGAAGTTAAAGAAAACATTATTGAAGAATCATCCAACAGCGAACTTAAAGAGGAAAGTTTGACTGAAGAAAAACAGGAAAACCCAACTCCGGCATCTGTCGAAAATGAAGAAATTCAAAAATTAAAAAACGAAAATGCAGAGCTGAATGACAGATTGATGAGGAAAATTGCAGAATTCGAGAATTATAAAAAAAGAACAGAAATCGAAACAGCTAACCTTCTCAGATATTCTGGAGAATTCCTGATTAAAAAACTTCTTCCGGTAATTGACGATTTTGAACGGTCACTTAAGTTTGTGAATGATCCCGGTAAGGATCCGGATTCAGTTCTCTCTGGTTTAGCTCTGGTTTACGAAAAATTAATGAAAACTCTTTCTGAACAGGGAATTTCAAAAATCGAAGCATTAAATAAACCTTTTGATGTCGACTACCATGAGGCGGTTTTACAACAGCCAACTTCGGAAGTTGAACCTCTTACTGTTATTAATGAAATTGAAACCGGCTACTTATACAAAGATAGAGTGATTCGTCACACGAAAGTTATCGTTAGTAGTCCGGTACCGGTTAATGAATAAAGCTTAATTACAGGAATTTTTTATAATGAATAAGCGCGATTATTATGAGGTTTTAGGGGTATCAAAATCTGCTACTGAAGATGAAATTAGAAAAGCTTACAGGAAATTGGCGATGGATAACCATCCCGATAGAAATCCTGATAATAAAGCAGCTGAAGAGAGATTTAAAGAAGCCAGCGAAGCTTATGAAGTCCTGAAAGATCCCGATAAAAGGGCTAAGTACGACAGATATGGTCATGCAGGTCTTAAAGGTGGTACTGATTTTCATGGATTTAATAATGTTAACGATATTTTCTCGCAGTTTTCGGATATCTTTGGTGGCTCATCTATATTTGACGACTTTTTCGGCGGTGGTTCCACTCGCTCTAGAGGCGGACGTAGAAGAACTCAGGGAACTCCTGGCAGTGATTTAAGGGTGACTCTTAAACTTAAACTTGAAGAAATTGCTTTGGGCGTTTCAAAAAAGATTAAAATCAAAAAATTTGTAAAATGCTCAGACTGTAATGGCTCAGGTAGCGAGGGTGGTTCCAGCACTAAAACCTGCAGTGCTTGCGGTGGTTCTGGTGAGGTTCGTCAGGTCTCTCGTAGTGTGTTTGGACAGTTCGTTAATATTCAACCTTGTAACAATTGTAATGGTGAAGGTACTGTTGTCGACAAACCCTGTAGGAAATGCTCAGGGGATGGTAGAAAGCAGGAAGAAGTTACTGTCAAAATAGATGTCCCGGCTGGGGTTGTGGATAATAGCTATATGACTATGAGAGGCGAGGGTAATGCTGGTCTTCGAAACGGACCTGCTGGCGATATTATTGTTGTCTTTCAGGAAATCCCACATGAGTTTTTTCAGAGGGATGGTGACAACGTTATTTATAACCTCTTTCTTAGTTTCCCTGAACTTGTGTTGGGTACTGAAGCAGAAGTCCCTACCCTTACTGGCAAAGCTCGTCTTAAAATCGAACCGGGCACTCCGGTTGGCAAAATGTTGAGAATGAGAGAAAAGGGAATTCAGCATCTTAATCAACATGGTGCGGGTGACCAACTTGTTCGGGTCAACGTTATTGTTCCGAAAAAAGTCAATGCTAAAGAACGTGAAATGCTTAAGGAATTATCTGAAATGCAGAATATTAAACGCAGTACTTCAGAGGACGAAAAATCTTTTTTCAAAAGGTTTAATCTCTAAGGGTTGAAAATGCACGGCTTTCTTAAAAAATTGGCGTGTAAAGTGGGATTGACTGAAATTGAGATTAAAGTCCTTTTTTTTATGCTCCTGACTTTCTTAGGTGGATATTCTTATAGATTCGTTACTGATTTATCTGTTCACGAGGTCAAAACTTCTGATTATTCCGCTTTAGAATCATTTTTTAATGAAAAAATTGAAAATAATACAACATTTTCTGAAAAAAACCTTGCGTATAATTCGGAAGTTTTAGATTTTAGTAAGACTAATTTTAATTTTACTAATAAAATCTCCCTTGGCTCTGGAGAAAAAATTAATTTGAATAGTGCAGGTAAGATTGACCTGATGAAATTGCCCGGAATTGGTGAAAAAACTGCAGAGAAAATTATTGAGTATCGCAATAACTTTGGAAAATTCCGGCACCCCCAAGACATTATGAATGTTAAGGGAATTGGCGAAAAGAAATTCGAAAAATTAAAAAGTTTTATAATTATTAATTAATCTGTTTAACACCCGGAGGTAAAATGTTCAAAAAGGACGATCCCTGGTATGTGCATGCCGGTCTTTATCTGGTCATTGCTGTACTTGTTTTTTTATTGATAAAAGTCGCTGTTTTAGATCCTTCTGAAATTGTTGAGGTACAAAAGTATAATAAGAATGAAGCTCGCTTGAGAATGAAAAATCTTAAAGAGATTCAGCTTCTGTATTTTAAAAAGAATAAGAAATTTACAAATGATCTCGATGCTCTGATTGCGTTCTATAAAACCGATTCCAGCATTGATAGTATTAAAAATGCTGTGGACTCTGTGACTAATAAACCCAGCAATCCTTTTATTAATCTTTCAAACGGACTACTTGATCCTGATAGCTTGTTCAAAACTCCGGGTTCACAGCAAAGATTTGTTTTATCAATTGATTCAACTAAGTCTCTCGATACTGTTATTACAACTGCGGGTAGGTTTGTCAGAGTTGATACAACAATTAAAAAGGGAACTAGATTTAAAATCGAAGATCCGGACGGGAATGGTACTATAGGCGATCTTGAAAACGAAGCTCTTAAGACTGCTGTATCCTGGGAATAAATTTCTCAGATGTTTTCAGGTCAAACTCGCACCGGCGTACATATTTCTGAACGGAAAATCCAATACATTGAACTCTTGATTGAAAATACAGGAGTTCAAATTGTTGACATAGGGGAGTTTAATTTTAATGAAAATATAGATTTTTCAAAAATCAAAGAGACTATTGTACAGGAAATGCTTGTCGCTGCTCTTGACTCAAAGTTATTTGCTAACAGGAAATATTCTACAATAGTCTCTTTTGCTTTACCTTTAAACGTATTCAAATTCTTTACTTCCTATAACTGCTCTCAGTTCGATTTTAAGGAACATCTCGCCTTTCATAGATGGGAAATGCAGCTACTCTATCCGAAAATTGATTTCTCTGATTTAATCTTCTCTTTTGCAAATGTGCAGGATACTATACTTTTTGGTAAAAATAGAAAAATTGTAGCTGCTGGTAATCGAAATCTTTTCCATTTCTTGACTACCTTGTGTAAAAAAAATAAGATGAGAATTGGAGCATTCGATTTTGCCCATTTTGCATTTGATAAAGCAGTGAAATATTTGAATGACGGTTTCCCTGATGGTATCTCTGCTACCATTTATTATAACGATAAATCTGTTTCAATCGAATTGTTCCTCAATGGTGATACAATCTTTCATAAGGTTATTCCGCGTCCCCTTGATACTGATGAGTTTTTATTTGACCCAAAAATATTGGACAATGAACTGAAAGTTGCCTCCGGTTTGGTTAGACGGCTTTTTGTTTGTCGGGAATCTGATCCCGATAAAGATTTGAAAATCCTTGCCTCTGATAACCTCGAAATTATTGATTTAAAACTCACAGATGAAATTGTAATTTCGGAGGATAATTCAAGAATTCTCAGGAGATCGGATATTAATTATATTCTTCCTGCTTGTGGAATAGTTTTGAGGCAGCCTTGATATGAGATTACGGATTATCTCTGGCGCATTAAAAGGTAGGTTTATTAAAGCTCCTGACTCAGATGTTACGCGCCCCATGACTGATAGAGTTCGCGAAACTCTCTTTAATATACTGAACAATACGATCGATTTTGAAAATATTCACGCTCTTGATTTGTTCTCTGGTAGTGGTGCTATCGGATTTGAATGCATTAGTAGGGGAGCAGCATTTACTTGTTTTATTGAAAAAAATGCTGTCGTAAGAAAAAATCTTGAGTCAAATATAAATTCACTTGATATTAAAAATAGAACCTCGATATTTGGAATGGACGTCAATCGGTTTCTGGAAACTACTGACAAAAAATTTGATCTTATAGTTGCTGATCCCCCTTTCTTTGATGACTCAGTTCATAAGGGAGTAAAGATTGTTAAGGATAAAAAAATTCTGAATAAGCATGGAATTATGGTCGTCGAAAGATCAGTTCTGACGGCAAAGAAAGATATTGAAATGTTTGGCATTGAACCTGGGAAAAAAATAGGTGATGCGCTTCTCTATTTCTTTCCTGAATCGAATATTGATGATTAAAAATAATACCCGAATTGTTTGCCTTGATTTCATATGTTATGTCAATTATATTTGCATATAAATTTTAAAATAATGAGATTAGAAATATTTAAATCAAAAATTCATAGGGCCACGGTTACCGAAGCAGAACTGTTCTATGAGGGAAGCCTGACAATTGATAAGACTCTTATGGATGCTGCTAATATCCTCCCCTGGGAGAAAGTTCAGGTCGTTAATATTAATAACGGTGAAAGACTTGAGACTTATGTCCTCGAAGGTGAGAGTAATAGCGGTGTCATATGCCTTAATGGGCCAGCTGCTAGATTGGGATTTAAAGGCGATGAGGTGATTATTATTACTTATGCTATGATGGAACCGGAAGAAGCCGCTGGTTTTGTTCCAAGAGTTGTCTTCGTTGATAAAAATAATAAAATAAAGAGTATAACGGGTTAGGTATGAATAAACTTTTGTTGATTATCATACTTATAAATGTTGCTATTTACCCTCAGATTAAAAATACTGAGATATTAAAACCAACTGTTAAAGAATCCATTATCAGTGATTCACCTAATTTAGTTTTTGGTTTTATTAATCCTTCTAACTTTTTTATGAGGCATTCTTACAGTATGTCCTATTCTTCCTTTGGAAACAATGGGCTTGCTTTAGGAGTTTATACTAACAATATGCTATATAAAGTTGCTGACAACCTTACCGTTGAGGTTGATGCTAGTTTGATTCATTCTCCTTACAGTTCCTTCGGTAAAGATCATCAAAATATGATAAATGGTATTTACTTGAGCAGGGCACAGATTAATTATCAACCATGGGAAAATTTTAATGTGATTATGCAGTACCGCTCTGTCCCAGATGGTTTCTATTCACCATATGGCTACGGATATAATAGATTGGGAATTATGAATCGAAGTAATTCCATTTTTCCTGATTTTTAATGAAAAAATTGCAGGATAAAGGAAAAACATCAGACGCTGCTCTCATATATGGATCGGGGAACCGGCAGTTGATATTTTATTCTTCGGTAACGCTTCTTTCTCTTATTATCATTTATCTCGCCTATAACCTGATTCAAAAAATTGATTTCAGAGGCAATGCTGATGATTCGAAATTTGACTCTCCCCCCAAAAAAATACTTCAGGTCGAAGTCCTTAATGGCTGCGGTATTGCCGGTGCTGGAGATGTAATTACCAATTTCTTGCGGCAAAAGGGTTTCGACGTAATAAGTACAGGCAACTACCAGAATTTCGACGTTGATGAAACAATTATTATTGATCGCGTTGGTAATATCTCAACTGGATTCAAAATAGCAGATTCTTTAGGAATCCCTCGAGTAAACACCATTACACAAATTAATAGGGGATTGTTGCTCGATGCAACTATTATAATCGGCAAGGATTTTAATTCTTTTCAACAAAAATAGGTATAATATTGAGTCCGGAAGAACTTACTAATAAAATTGCAGATCTGATATTTGAGAAAAAGGGAAGAGATGTTAAGCTGTTGAACCTTAATGGTATTACCACAATAGCTGATTACTTCATCGTCTGTAGCGCAGACTCGGATACTCAAATTAAAGCGATTTCTGATCACATCGATAAAACTCTGAAAGACCTTGGTATTAAGGTCTGGCATCGGGAAGGATACACTGGGTTAAACTGGGTTTTACTTGATTATGTGGATGTCGTCGTCCATATCTTTAAACCTGAGACCCGGGAGTTTTATAATCTTGAAAAACTTTGGGGTGATGCTGAGATAACTGACATCGTTGATCCTCTGCTCGAAAAAGGAAAAAAGAAGTGAAAAATTATCTCCATTCTCTCTTCGCCGAAGCTGCAACACGTCTTGACTATCTTAATGGGATTAAACTGACATTCGATATCCCTAAATCTCCGGAGCATGGGGATTATTCTTCTAATGCCCCTATGATATTGGCAAAAAACTTAAAAAAAGCTCCTCGTCTCATCGCTCAGGATATTGTAGCTAATCTTAAAACAGACTCGCACATTATCAGCAAAATAGAAATTGCAGGAAATGGTTTTATCAACTTCTTCTTTACTCCGCTTTTTCTTTCGAAATTGGTTTCCGAGATTATTGAGAAAAACGGAGATTTTGGTAAGAGTACTTCTTATTCTGGGAAAAAAGCGAATGTTGAATTTGTTAGCGCAAATCCTACCGGACCTCTGACTGTTGGACATGGAAGAAATGCAGTTTGCGGAGATACTATCGCCAACTTGCTTGAATGGGTAGGTTATACAGTTGATAGGGAATACTATTTTAATAATGCCGGCAGGCAAATGAGGGTTCTGGGGGACTCTGTTAAAAAAAGATATCTTGAAATCCTTGGCGATAATGTGGAATTTCCTGATGATTACTATCAGGGACAATATATTAATCTTATCGCTCAGAAAATTTATGAAAAATATGGTGATACTTTAAGAGACGAAGATCCTGAGGGAATTTTCAAAAGTACAGCTGAACAGGAAATCTTTTTGGAAATTAAGAATTCTTTAGCAAATCTTGATATTAATCATAAAATATTCTATAATGAAAATGACCTCTATACAGAGGGGAAAATTCAAGCTCTTATTAACTCTTTTGACGAAAAATCTTTGAGTTATAAAAAAGAGGGTGCTGTCTGGCTTAAACTGACTGAAATGGGCAATGAAGCTGATAAAGTAATCGTAAAATCAACCGGTGAACCGACTTACAGGCTTCCCGATATTGCTTATCATATAGTTAAACTTGATAGAGCATATGACCTTCTTATTGATATTTTTGGGTCTGATCATACTGCAACTTATCCTGATGTTCTTGCTGCTATAAATAACCTCGGCTACGATTCCGGAAAAGTTAAAGTAATTATCCACCAATTTGTCACCGTTATCAAAGATGGTGAGATTGTAAAAATGTCAACAAGAAAAGCAAACTATATTACTTTAGATGAACTTACGGAAGAAGTTGGTAAGGATGCAGTTAGATATTTCTTTAACATGCGAAATCTTAACTCTCATATGAATTTTGATTTGAATCTTGCTAAGGAAAAATCAGAAGAGAATCCGGTTTTCTATGTCCAGTACGCTCATGCCCGGATTTCCTCAATAATTCGAATGGCTCAGGACGAAAACATAGCCCCTTCGCTGCAAGATCTCGGTTTACTTTCCTCCGAGGATGAAATCCGTCTGTTGAAAATATTGAATCTCTTCAAAGAAGAAGTTTTACTTGCCGCAACAAATTGTGATCCTCAACGCATAACTGCATATGTCGAGGAGCTCGCTAAAGCTTTCCACAAATTTTATACAACTTGCAGGATAATTGGAGTTGAAAAAAACCTTTCATCAGCTAGACTCACACTGATTAACGCAGTTCGGATTGTGTTGGCAAATGGGCTCTTAATATTGGGTGTTTCTGCTCCTGATAAAATGTAACTGATTAATGAACTTTTCTGCCACCTACAAATGTATGCAAAACGTTTAGTTCGTTATCAGTGATTATTAGATCTGCATCATAACCTATTTCAATCTTTCCCTTTTGATGATCAATCCTTAGTACCTTGGCTGGATTAAGACTCGCAGTATTAATAGCCTCTGATAAAGTTGAATTTGTCCATTCCTTGAATTTCTTTACCATTACGTTCAAAGGTGTTGTACTTCCTATCAGGGTTCCGTCTGTATATTTGGCAGCTCCCTCTTTTGAAATGTAATCCTTCCCATTATATACGTAACTCCCTTCCGGAAGCCCTAGCGCTTGCACCCCATCTGTTATACAAACACAGTTTTCAGAGCCAAGATTTTCCTTTGCCAAATTTATCATTCTGGGATTCAAATGATGCCCGTCGGTAATTATCTGTGATGGGAGCTTCCTTTCAAATATAGCTGCAATCGGTCCCGGATTTCTGTGGTGCAAGGGATTCATTGCATTAAATAAATGGGTAACATGCGTGATACCCGAATCAATCCCGCACAATGTTTCTTCATATGTTGCAGTGCTGTGTGCGAAGGAGGCTACTGCCTTGTTTTTTACAAGCTCTTTGATTGCTTCAAGATTTCCTTCCATTTCAGGAGCAATAGTCATCATTTTAAGTCCTCCCCCGCAGATCTCCATTATCTCGTCAATTCCGCCTTGTTGATAAGTATAAATAGAGTTAATATCAAGTCCCCCTTTTTTTTCAGGATGTATATATGGTCCTTCTAGATGCCACCCAAGCAGATTTGCTCCATCAAGTTCAGCACCTATATATTTATTTGCTAACTTTATGTGTCCATTATTAACTGTCGGTTTGACTACTGTGGTTGAAAGGAAAGATGTCGTGCCGCATACCGCTAAGGTTTTTGCTATTGCCGGGATTGCTTCATCAATTGAATCAAGCACATCATATCCTCCGGCACCCTGAATATGTACATCAATAAATCCGGGAAAAAGAAAATTCCCTTTTGCATTGGTTACTCGACAACCCTCTGAATCAATAGATTCTTCAATTCTTGCAATCTTACCTGCAACTATTAAAACATCCCTTAGGATTTTTTCTCCTGAATTCTGCACTAAATAAGCGTTTTTAATTACTGTTTTGTTATCTGTCAACATTAAGCGTTCCTGAATAAAGTGATTAATTTTTCATCTTATAAAAATAATGATTTTATTTGATTATTAAATATTAAAAAGGCATTTTTACTAATGAGATTATTTAGATTATCTCAGCGTACTAAAAATTTTTAATTATTTTGGAGTAGATCGTGGGTTTATTAATAGTTGGTTCATTGGCAATGGATACCGTTGAAACACCTTTTAACAGAGTTGATGAGGCTCTTGGGGGATCGGCGACATATATCTCTTTAGCTGCTAGTTATTTTACTGCTCCGGTTAATCTGGTTGGAGTTGTCGGTGAGGATTTCCCCAAGAAATATATTGATCTGTTAGAGAACCACAATATTGATTTACAAGGACTTCAAGTGGTCTCTGGTGAAAAAACATTTCGTTGGGCTGGTAAATATCATTACGATATGAATTCCCGCGACACTTTGCTTACGGAATTGAATGTGTTTAGTAATTTTAATCCTGTCATCCCGGATAAACTTCGCAAAAACAGATTTGTGTGTCTCGGAAATATTGACCCCTCACTCCAACTGAGAGTTCTTGATCAAATTGAAAAAACCGACTTCGTTGTCTGTGATACTATGAATTATTGGATCGAAGGTAAACTGGACGACTTGCTCAAAGTTCTGAAAAGGACGAATCTTCTTATTATTAACGATAGTGAAGCTCGGCTTCTTGCTCAGGAACCAAACTTGATTAAAGCCGCAAAGAAAATTAGAGATCTCGGATCCGAAATCCTTATTATTAAAAAAGGGGAACATGGTGCACTTTTATTTGCTGATAGTATTATTTTTTCTGCACCTGCTTATCCCTTGGAAAGTATTTTTGATCCAACTGGAGCAGGCGATACATTTGCAGGTGGATTGATAGGATATTTGCATAAAACCCAGGATTTAAGTCCTGAAAACATAAAAAGAGCAGTCGTTTTCGGTAGTACAATGGCCTCCTTCTGTGTTGAAGAGTTTAGCACAAAAGGACTTGAGGACTTGTCTTACCTTAGAATTAAAGATCGTTATAGGGATTTCCTCTCAATTTCTAGGTTTGATGAAAGTGAGTGATTACTTCAATATTCGTTATTCTGATGGTTTTTTTGAATTCATTAATCAGACTAAACTCCCTTTTGAAGAGAAGATTACTAAAACTGATGACTATGAAGTTATTGCACAGGCAATTGAAAGACTCGAGATTCGTGGTGCTCCTGCAATAGGTATTGCAGCTGCATTTGGACTTCTTTTGTCACAAAAAAAAAGCATATCAGAATCCACTTTTCTGTTAGCTTATGATAGATTGAAAAATACTAGACCCACTGCTGTTAATCTTTTTATTGGGTTGGAATATATGAAGGACTATTTTCTTTCCTTACTTTCGTCAATAAAAGAAAAACCTCTTAAGAATTTTAACGATAGTCTCTACATTAGTCTTGAGCTAAAAGCTTTGGAATTTATGCAAAACGATATTCTAAGCTGCAAAAGAATCGCAGAAAATGGTATCGATATTTTTGCAAAAAAAAGTAATGTCCTTACACATTGTAATACAGGCAAACTTGCAACCGGTGGGGATGGAACTGCCTTTGCAGTTATCAAACTTGCACATGAGAAAAACCTGATTAATCATGTATATGCGGATGAAACCCGCCCACTCCTGCAAGGCTCAAGGTTAACTGCCTATGAATTGAATAAAGCTGGTATTCCGTTTTCCATAATTACCGACTCGACTGCTGGATTTCTGATGCAACAAGAAAAAATTGATTTGGTGATTACAGGAGCTGATAGAATTGCGGCAAATGGTGATGTGGCAAACAAAATCGGGACTTATTCCATCGCAGTTCTTGCCCACTTTCATAAAATCCCTTTTTACATTGCTGCTCCCCAAACTACATTCGATAAAAATATCATTTCTTTGCACTCTATTCCAATTGAATTAAGAAAACCGGAGGAAATTTCAGCATTTGGAAACATCCAGGTTACGGATCCCGGTTTCAATTATTATAATCCCGCTTTTGATACAATTCCGGCTAATTTAATTACTAAAATTATTACTGATTGATTTTTTTAATCTCTCTGGTATAATGAGCGAAATCTTAAAAACCGAAGCTATTGTTCTGACAAAAATTAACTATAGTGATTCAAGTAAAATTGTTACCCTCTTTTCTGAAAAACTTGGAAAAGTCACATTAATAGTAAAAGGAGGACGTAATAAAAATTCAAAAACAGGTATTATTGTCGATCCGATGAATATCATAAATGTTGTAATTTATAATAAATCTGGCCGTGATGTGCAATTACTTTCGTCTGCTGATCTTGTCTCCCTTTTCAGTAATATTAGAAGTGATTATAACAAATTGAAGTATGGTTTTGCGATTCTCGAGCTGATTAATGGTCAGTATCTTCATGAAGAGCCAAATCCTCGTCTCTATTTGGGTATAAAAAAAATTTTTGAACGTCTGAATAGCTTTGAAGAAGAACCTCAGATTGTTTTCCTTAGGTTTTTCTTGTTCTTTCTTAAAGAACTCGGCTTTGATATCAGCGTTGCAACTTGTCCTCTTTGCAATTCTGACCTTCCTGGGAACAAATTCTATGGATTTGTCTATTCCAGAGGGATCATTTGCTCAAATTGTGCTGAAAAAGGTAATGGTTTAGAACTTTCTACGGAACTTTTTGATTTGTATAATTGTCTAAAGTTCAAAAAAACAGTAAATTTTAATAAGTTGACGATTGATCTGATTCAGTCCCAGTTGATACGTTTTCTTCAACATCATTCAATTGGATTTAACGAACTCAAATCATTAAACGGGTAAAATAATCAATACGAGGATCTATAATGCAAAAGAAAAAATTTTTTATTGGCGCTACACTTATTCTGTTAGGTGTTTTTCTCTCAACTCTCCTTTTAGCTGGATTTGGTTGGATAAGACCTAGCTTTGCGGACATTAGGTTAGGTGCGGATAAACCCCCTGTTAATCTTAATATCGAGGCTGATGTTTTTAGCAAGGCTTTTATTGAAGTCGCTGAAAAAGTTACTCCCTCTATTGTGCAAATTAACGTAATTAGTAAAATGAAGAAGGGTAACTCCCAGGACTTCTTTTTCTTTCCTTTTCGTGGAGAAGATTCTCCGGAAACCGAAGGCTCTGGAAGTGGCGTTATAATTAGTAAAGATGGGTATATCGTTACAAATAATCATGTTGTCGAAAATGCCACTAAAGTCACGGTGGGTTTATGGGATAAAAGAAAACTTGAAGCAAAAGTCATTGGAACAGATCCTCTGACAGATCTTGCAGTTATTAAAATAGATGCTGATGATCTTCCTATTGCTTATCTCGGGAATTCTGATAATATTAAAGTTGGTCAGTGGGTAATGGCTATCGGGAACCCGATGGCTCTTCAATCAACTGTTACTGCTGGAATCATTAGCGCGCTTAATAGAGGTCAGTTAAGACTCATCGCAGATAGCTATGGAGTTGAAGATTTTATACAAACAGATGCTGCAATTAATCCTGGGAATAGTGGTGGGGCACTTGTCGATTTAAGTGGTGCGGTTATAGGTATAAACACTGCTATAGCAACTAAAACTGGTGCATATATCGGTTATGGATTTGCTATTCCAATTAATCTTGCTAAGTCTGTTTCGCAGGACTTGATAGCAAATGGAAAAGTTAACCGTGGATATATTGGAGTACAAATTAGGGAAGTTGACGCTCCTTTGGCAAAATCTTTAGGACTGGATAAACCCAAAGGTGTAATAATTGAAAAAGTCGTAGAAGATGGTGCCGCATCAAAAGAAGATATTAAAAATGGTGATGTTATTTTGAAAATTGATAATGTTGAGGTTTTTCAGCCAAATCAGTTACAGAGTTATGTAGCATCCAAGAGTGCAGGCGCTAAAGTTAAAATTACAATTTTCCGGGATGGTAAGGAACTTATTCGCACGGTTACATTAAAACCGAAAGATGATGATGTCACGACAGTAGCAAAAAGCAATGAATTTGATGAAGATAATGATCAGATTACTAAAAACTCAATCAATTTTTCCGATGTAGGTCTGACAGTAAAGAACATGACAAGTTCGGATAAAAGGGAATATGATATTGAAGGAGGTGTTCTTATCACAAAAGTAGAGAATCTGAGTGCGGCTTATAATCAAGGACTAGCTCCTAACTTGGCTATTATTAAGGCAGATAAAAAATTGGTATCATCTGTTTCTGAACTTAAAAAAATATTTGACTCAAAAAAAGGAGGCGCAGTTCTCTTAGTTGTTGTTGATAAGGATGGTAATTCAAGATTTGTTGGTCTTGAAATTCCCAAATAATTGATTTTTAAGATTCGTTAATAGGCCGGGAGTCTATCTTCCGGCCTTTTTTATTTACTCGATCAATTTTTTCGGTTAAGCATCTTCTTCGAAAAAATCATTAAAATTTCCTTATCTTTCAATATATAAATTTATTAAAATCTTGAATTCAAATGATTAGATACTTGACCTCCGGAGAATCACACGGATCAGCTTTAACAACTGTAATTGAGGGTTTCCCCTCTAATTTTGTTATCCCACCTGATTATATCAATAAACAGTTAGCACGTCGTCAAATGGGATTCGGCAGAAGTTTTCGGATGAAAATTGAGAACGATTCTGCAGAGTTTATTTCTGGAATCCGTCATGGTAAAACACTTGGTTCTCCGATTACTGTTCTTATTAAAAATAAAGATTGGGAAAATTGGAAAGATGCAATGTCTGCTTTTGGAGATCCTAATCGGTCAAAAGTTGTTACTGTACCTCGCCCGGGTCATGCCGATCTTAATGGAGTTATTAAATACCATTATAATGATATTCGAAACTCTTTAGAACGTTCAAGTGCTAGGGAAACCGCAATAAGAGTTGCTGCCTGCTCCTTCTCACGATTATTACTCGAAAATTTAGGAATCCAAATTGGTAGTTATGTTGAAATGATCGGTAGCTCGGATTTTTCTGTTGAATCTTCTCAGAAATCTCTCACTTTCAAGTTACTGAATAACATAGTCCCAAATAGATTTACTGCGGGCAGTTTATCTGACAAAGCTGACAAAAGTCCGGTTCGTATTATGGATACGGTAATTGAAAAAAGTGCGATAAAACAAATTGAAAAGGCACGTGAAAATGGCGATACCCTTGGGGGTACTTTTGTAGTTGTTGTTACAGGATTACCTCCGGGATTTGGAAGCTTTATGTCTTGGGATCGTAAATTAGATGGACTGTTAGCACAGGCAATAATGTCTATTAATGCAGTTAAAGCTGTTGAAATTGGTGGTGGTTTTCGTATAGCACAAAATCCTGGTTCTGTTGTTATGGATGAGATTTTTATTAAAAATAATAATTTCTCAAGAAAAACGAATTTTTCAGGTGGGATTGAGGGGGGAGTATCTAACGGAATGCCGGTAATTATTCGAGCAGCCATGAAACCAATTCCAACTTTAATGAAACCTCTTGACAGTGTTGATTTAGCCACGATGAAAAAAGTTAGGGCTTTCAGAGAAAGAAGTGATTATACTGCAGTACCGGCGTGCTCCATAGTCGCTGAATCAGTTGTGGCTCATGTATTAGCCAATGCCATAATAGAAAAAATAGGAGGCGACTCATACGAGGAAATTCTCCCCGGTTTTAATAACTACAAGAAAAATTTATTCCATCGTGTTAAAAGCAATTTTCAAAAATAATTCATATGCTGAAATATCATAAATTCGAATTTAGTCCATTTGCGGAAAATACATATTTACTTTGGGATGATTTAACTTTGGAAGGTATGATAATTGATCCTGGTTGTTATTATGACTTAGAACAAAAAGAACTATCTGGTTTTATTGAGAGATTTAATATTAAGGTTTTATTTCTGATAAATACGCACTGTCATTTGGATCATATCTTTGGAAACAATTATCTAATTAAAAAATATAATCCACGTCATTTTGCTGGTAAAGAAGATATTCCACTTTTACTAAATGCACCGCAGCAGGGGAGTATGTTTGGGGTAAAACTTAATGAACAGACTTTGCCCGGCGAATTCCTGAGTGAAGACATTGAATTAGAACTTGGTGGATTCAAAATTCAACCCCTCTATACACCTGGTCATAGTCCCGGCGAATTTTCCCTTTTCGTCGAATCACTTACTGCTTGTTTCACCGGCGATGTTCTATTTAAACAAGGTATTGGTAGGACTGACTTATGGGGAGGTAACTATACTCAATTAATTTCGAGTATTAATAAAAAACTCTTTGTACTTCCAGATGAAACCATTATTCTTCCCGGACATGGGGAAAAAAGCACAATTGGTGAAGAGAAAATAAATTTCAAATTCTAAATACACAATTAATTGATATATCCGTCATTTATCACTAATTTTAGTAAACTTGTTTTCTCATCCAAATATTTTTCCAGTTTTTGTAGATGATTGATGATATAATTCAATCTCTCACCCTCATCTCTTAGCTCAAGTAATGTTAGTTGCTGTGATAAATCAAATCCGCTCTTTTCCGCCAACTTAAATGATTTCAATTCTGTCCTGCTTAAATTATTCCAGAAGAAATCATCAAGTTTATAATTGATTCTTTTTATTAAATGCTTAAAAATTTTTCTGGCTTCGACGAATAAGATCGGATCATATGAATACATCAAATCATCATACTTCTCCACTTCCGCCATAGAGTATCCGGTTTCCTCATTTTCCCAATGATTAATCATTCGGAATCGTCTAATGCCCTTTACAATTATGTCCATTTCCTCTGATGCAGAAACATTGATAACCTCTTCAATCTCTACATAGCAACCAATATCATGAAAATTTTTATCTGCAAATGTCACTATTCCGAATCCGGTCTTTTCTTTGAGACATAAATTGATCAATTTTTTATATCGCGGTTCAAATATGTGTAGAGGGTATCTCGAATGTGGAAAAACCACAAGTGATAACGGAAAAATAGGGATTATGTTATTCATTATAAACTCATTACTTATGTACAATTCAAAAATACCAAAAACTCGATTCCTCAACAAGTAAAATTGCTTTCGCTTTAAATTGTGAAATAAAAAATGGTTAGTATTTTCCTACTAACCATTTAAATATTTTAGATATTTCTGGATTTTAAGTAAATCTACTTTATTGCTCCGTCAAATAACTTGGAGACATGTTCCCAGTTTACTACATTCCACCAATTATCTATGTACTCGGGTCGTCTGTTTTGATACTTTAGATAATATGCATGCTCCCAGACATCAAGTCCTAAAACGGGAATTCCTTTGACATCTGCTACATCCATCAGTGGGTTATCTTGGTTCGGTGAGGAGGTGACAACCAATTTATTATTTGATACGACTAGCCAAGCCCATCCTGAACCAAAACGGGTTGCAGCTGCGTTGTTAAACTGCTTTTTGAAATCCTCAAAGCTACCAAATGCAGAGTTGATGGCATCACCAAGTTTTCCGGATGGATTTCCACCCGCATTTGGGGCCATTACTTTCCAGAACAGATTGTGATTCCAAACTCCTCCGCCGTTATTTCTGACTGCGGCTGGAAGTTTTGATATCTCGTTGAATAATTCTTCAAGTCCTTTCCCTTCCATCTGAGTCCCTGTTACGGCATTATTTAGATTATTCACATAGGCTTGATGATGTTTGGTGTGATGTATCTCCATAGTCATTTTATCAACATATGGTTCTAACGCATCGTATGCATATGGTAATGCTGGTAATTCAAATTTCGACATATTATTACTCCTTACTTTTTTATTTGTTAAATTAAATTTATCATACTTATTAATCGTATAAAATACGGGTACAGCTCCTAACATACTTATAAAGTTTCTTCTTTTCATTCTTAATCCTCTTTTTTTCTTAAACTCCAAACGATTCGCCACAACCACAAGTTTTTGTTGCGTTGGGATTGCTGAAAACAAATCCTTTCCCATTTAATCCGTCCTGAAAATCAAGTTCAGTACCATTTATATAAAATAGACTCTTTGCATCTATTATAATCTTTACTCCTGAAATCTCTATAACACTATCCTCTGCACGAAGTTCTTTGTCAAATCCTAGAGAATATGTATAACCTGAACATCCGCCTCCTTTTACTCCAATACGGAGGCCAAAATCGTCAGAAATGCCGCTATCTTTTCTGACTTTTCTAATCTGGTCTACTGCTTTTTCAGTTGCTTTAAAATCTATGCCTTCATTCATTTCAATTTGAATCCTTTTAAACTTAAAACTATTTCTAATCCTTGAAAGTTCCATAATTGTTTATTTTTTTTGTTAAATATTAAACTTAAGAAGGATTATTCCTGAATAAATCTTGTCGAACCCGCAATCAAATGTTTCTGTGATTAAGAGAGGATAAAAAAAAGGAGCGTTTTCGCTCCTTTTTATTAAAATGCATTCAGTTTTTATTTGAGAAAAACCATTTTCTTTATCAAAAAGTTTTCTCCGGCACTTAACTTGTAAAAATATGTTCCACTTGAAAGCTTCGTTGCATCAAAGCTGACTTCATAAAATCCGGCTTCCTCTTCTTTGTTAACTAATACTGTTACCAAGTTCCCAATTACATCGTACAACGATAACTCTACATGACTTGAAGTTGGAAGTTGATAACTGATTTTCGTTATAGGATTAAATGGATTTGGATAGTTCTGATTTAGAGCAAATACATCTGGGTTAGAGATATTTAGTTCAATGCTCGGAGAGTACTCAAAACTTCCATCATAATCAATTTGTTTTAATCTGTATGTATATTTTCCTTTTGTTAGGTTTCTGTGATTAAAAGAATAATCGTTCATCTCAGCAGTATTTCCTTTTCCTACAACAAATCCTGTAACACTCCACTCTTTATCATTTTCTTTCATTACTTCAATTTCAAATCCGCGATTGTTAGTTTCGGATGCCGTACTCCATTTTAACACCACACTGTTTTTATTAGTCTCTCCTCTTAATGATGTGAGCTCCACAGGTGTAACATCAGAAACTCGCATACGGATAGGCATAGTAACAGTTTGATGTTGCGGATCATTTGTGGTGAATACTAAATCCATCGAATAATCACCAAATGCTAAATCTGTAGCATCGAAGTTTAAGAATAGCTTTGCCGAATTACCACTGTAAATTGTTCCTGCATTGTTTGTAGAGCTTAACCATTCAGGTTCAGCTGCTATCTTTAATGCAAGATTGTTCTTTATATACGTTGCATTATATGCTACTGGTAAACCAACTGTTCCTGTCAAATTCTCAATCCCAATACTTGCTGAGTTTATTGTTCCAGTCATATTATTATAATAAGCTGTAATTTTCCCACTTTTTTGTAAAATAAGTTGAAAAGTGTAACTCGCAGTACCGCTGTATCGTTGATAGTTGGTCCATTGAATAATTATTCTGTCGCTTTCCAACTTATAGTGTACAGTTCCTGGAGCTTTGGCATCAAGATCATCCCAGAATGGACAAATAATTTCATTAGGCGAAGTGCTTGTCGGTAATTGAGCATTCGTATAAGAGTTCGTTGTTATTGGACTGAAAGTTATATACCCATTTGAAGAAATATAAATTTGATTACGGGGATTACCGTAAAACTTGAAATTAAATCCAAGATTTATGGGTCCGGCATAACCTTCATCTGTAGCACTAAATGTACCTGTTGGAGTCCAACTGCTTACTATTGTACCTGTAGTGCTTATATCTGCCCATGTATATTGTGGTCCGTTCGGTTCATCACTATCAATCCATTCGTATCCAAAAGTATCAGGTCCACCATGCCCTTCAAGACTCACACCAAATTTCTCATCGATTGTTCCTTTAACCTCATTATCGTTTGATATTTCACTGGGAACTACTGGTATGACTTGTAAGGTTATACTGTTTTCTGGAAATGTATTATTGGTCAGTTCGATATTATAATCCAAAGTAGAATTATGGTTAGAATTGTTGAAAATTATAATTGAATCTAGTTTACTTGTATTGGGTAATAATTGATGCCTTAAACTATCAACCGAAAAAGTTACGGCTGGAGCACCTAAGGTCGTTGCATTTGGTAAATTTGAAATAGCTGATTCATTTCCCCACATATCTCTCGATTTTATCGCAATATAATATGTTGTGCTGAAATTTAATCCTGTAACTCTGTAAGTTTTTGGTGTTCCCGCCGAATCACTCTGTCCCCCCACTAAGTGCATAGGGCATGAACTAAAATTATTAGCATTTATTGGTGTCGTTGAATACCTGATATCATAACTGGTTACTCCTCCAAATGAAGAGTCTAATGGTGCTGTCCAGTTTATTAGGATAGAGTTTGAAGTAATGTCATCCGCTGTTAAATTTGTTATTGCGTCAGGAGCCTGCAAATCTGGAATTAGTCCAAAGTTCATTACCATACTGCAATCCCCAAAAATATGATATTGCTCCATAAGTTTTAACCCCTCACCACTGCTTCCACCCCATAAATCCATAGCTTTCATTACTCCGTTAAACGATATACCTCCAACCGTGTTTCGAAGTTTATTTGCAAGTAAGTAAACAGCATGAGATTGCATATCGCAAGGGGGTACCCAACTGGTATTGGTTGTACTGCCATATACTGCAATCGCACCCTTAGGATTTAATGTATCTCCAGCTCTTAGCCAGGCCTCTTCCATACATTCGCTTGATGTAAAGTTTCCATTTTGGCATGCTACATCCAGTATAAAGGGATTTTTATACCCGTTGGTAAGTGACTTGATTTGTGTTACATTGAAGCCGGTTGTTGACCACGAAGTTCCGCTACCATGTCCAATGTAATTAATTAAACTTCTACCCGCATTGACTGAATTTGCTACCATAGTGCCACTTGCTCCTGGATCATAAATTTTATCAACAGAGATAAATCCATGATTTAATAGTGTATCTCTGATTAAATCCATCCTTTGCCAGTCTGCTAGTGGAGTTCCGCCAAATTCATCACTTGCTACACCTACCGCTTTATGATACCATTCGCTTCCAACTCCTGTATCAGGATCTCTTTCATATTTAATGATCTTTTTTATTATATATGCCAGATTGTCCGTTGATGTTGGCGAGATCCTCGAGATATATGCGTCAGGATAAGCATCAGAGCCCACTAGTTTTACATAGCATGGATCAGATGGAGCTGATTCATAATTTCCCGTTAGATAAGGTATCTGGTTAGATTCTCCTACTAGTATAATATAGGTTACACTTCCTGGTTGATTGTACATGTTTAAAATATAATTCTTTATTGCTGTAGCACCAGTTCCTGTTGCTGTCGGATACTCAGCTAGTACTGTAGGAATTCCCTTTAATACTTTCCAGTCATACAACTGCTGAATCTGTGTGGCATAAACCGAATTGTATATTATTAACAGTTTTCCTGGTTCAGGTATTGGTGTGTATTCATGAACTCCCTTGCTATAATTTACAAAGAGGGTTTTGTACACATCTTCATATTCTTTAGTAATACCTTTGAAAGGTGTCATTCTTATAAAAGGATTGACACTCTCTTTCAAATTATCATTAAAATATTCAACAACTATTTTTTTATTTACTCTTAATTCATTCAGCAGGGGATTATAACTCAAAGGATTAAATTGTATGGTCATTCCTCTCAGATCCCTTACAATATATGGATCCGATAACTCAATTGACTTCGAAGGATACCAAACGTTCTTTTCATAAATTTTATTGAAAGAGTAGGGTACGGTCATTGGATCAATATTTCTCGTAAAATGCCCTTTTGATGGCATTATATCTCGCGTGGGAATTTCAATAACTTCGTTGGACAAAATTCTGTAATCTATTGCTGCTAAATCAGGTATCACAATACTATGTTTAAAAATTGGAATCTGTGGATCTCCCTTGTCCATCTTCCAAATCATATTAGGTGCTGATAAAAATAAATACTCTTTACCTTTAATATCTATACTTCTCTGATCATATCCATTGAAGATATACTCAATTATGGTCGATGAGTTAGTAGAACTTAAAACGTTGACTTCAATACCGGTTTTGGCATTTGAATTAAAATAAACTGGTTGCGAAAAAAGAAGTCCAGCCATTATAAAAACTAGAAAAAAAATACTCTTAACTATAGCAGTACGAAAAAACATAACATCTCCGAAATCATTTCAAAAATAACTTTAAAATATAAATAAATTATGAGTAAATTCCCTCAATAAACTTTTAGAATTTGTATATTTTTGAACTTTTCTTCAAAGAATAATATTGTCAAAATAAATATAAACTAAAATAGAATGATAGACTCACTTAATTCCCTCCTCCGACTCATGGAGGGAAACAAACGATTTTTGATAGGTGATACGAGGATCTCCTCCTTAACTAACCAGGCTCGTAGGCTTGAAGTAGCTGGTGATCAAAAGCCCTTCGCCATTATTCTTGGATGTGCTGACTCCAGAGTTCCGGCAGAAGTAATTTTTGATCAGGGACTCGGAGATCTTTTTGTTATCCGCATTGCTGGTAACATCATTGCTCCGTCTCAAATTGGTAGCGTTGAATTTGCTGCAGGTTATTTCGGTACACCCCTTGTAGTTGTTCTGGGGCATTCCTTCTGCGGGGCTGTTCAGGCAACTCTTGATGAAGTGACTGGGAAATCATCTAATATCTCGAAAAATCTTGCCTCGATAACTAATCGGATTAAACCGGCCGTCGAGTATGTTCTCTTGAAATCTGATTGCCAGGATCCATTTTATCTCTTACGTGAAGCCGTTAGGGAAAATATACGTAGATCTGTTCAAAATTTGTGTAATGGCTCCGAAATAATTACTGACCTGATAAACCAAAAGCAACTCCTGGTAGTCGGTGCTGAATATTTTTTGGAAACTGGCGAAGTTGACTTTTTCGAAGGAATTCCGGCTTTTTAATCCAAAACTTTATTATTCTATTCTTCTAAATCTTATCAAATTTTTTGATACATTCATCTTTTTTTTCTTATTTTTAAACTTAACTTTTATAGGAATCACATGAAATCGAAAAGAGCTGCTGGTATTTTGCTTCATCCTACATCACTTCCCGGAAAATTCGGTATTGGGGATCTTGGTCCTAATGCTTATAAATTTGTTGATTTTCTTTCAGCTGCAGGGCAAAAATTGTGGCAGGTTTTCCCCCTTGGTCCTACTGGGTACGGTGACTCCCCTTACCAGTGTCTTTCAGCATTTGCAGGCAATCCAATGCTTATCAGCCCGGAGGTACTGTTGAATGAAGGACTTCTTTCCGATGAGGATGCAGACAACTATCCATCTTCTAACAAATCGCACATCGACTTTGGAGAACTAATTAATAACAAAACTCGCCTGTTAAAAAAAGCCTTCAAAAACTTCAAAAAGAAAAAACTATTTGACGATAAGGCGTTTATTGACTTCTCTAGTGCCGAGAATTACTGGTTGGATGATTATGCTCTGTTTGCAGCGGCTAAAAATTATCACAATGATTCTCTATGGATCGAATGGGATGAAGATATCGCCCTTCGAAAACCGGAGGCAATTAATGTTTGGAAAGATAAACTTTCGGATCAAATTCTCTATCATAAATTTTTACAGTTTCAATTCTCTTCTCAGTGGACTAAATTGAAGGCTTACGCTAATGAAATGAATATTAGAATTATTGGTGATATGCCAATATTTATTGCTTACGACAGTGCGGATCTTTGGGCAAATAAAGAATTATTTACAGTGGATGATCATGGTAAATTACTTACTGTTGCTGGGGTTCCGCCTGACTACTTTAGCGCCACTGGTCAGCTTTGGGGAAATCCTCTTTATAAATGGGATGTTATGCAGAAAGACGATTTCTCTTGGTGGAGAAAAAGATTTTCTGCTCTGCTTAAACTGGTGGATATCGTTAGAATAGATCACTTCCGTGGTTTTGAAGCTTTTTGGGAAATTCCGGGTGATGCTCCCACCGCTGAATCAGGAAAATGGATCAAAGCTCCGGGTGATGCTTTGTTCACTACTATTAGAAAGTATCTGGGGGACTTTCCTATTATAGCTGAAGATCTTGGCGTCATTACTCCGCCGGTCGAAGCTCTCAGAGATAAATTCGAATTTCCTGGCATGCGAATCCTTCAGTTCGCTTTTGGTAAGGATATGGAAAAGAAATTTCTACCCCATAATTTTATACGCAACACAGTAGTACATACGGGTTCTCATGATAACGATACTACTCGGGCTTATTTTGAAAAAGCAAAGAACCAAAATAATGATATCTATTCTTTTACTCAACGCTATCTCAATTACTTCGGTGAAAATATCTGCTTTGAGTTGATTAGGCTTGCTTATTCATCTGTTGCTGATACTGTTATTATTCCATTACAGGATATTCTGAATCTGGGTAGCGATGCTCGCATGAATTTTCCGGGGACTCTTGGTGGTAATTGGACTTGGAGAATGAAGTGGTCACAAATTACTCCCGATCTTGCAAAAACTTATAGTTCTATGGTTGAGCTATACGAAAGATAAATTATTTGAAATATTTAAATTATAATGATTAAAAATAAAAAAGTTCAGATTGCAACTTGCGCTCTGTTCATCCAAATGGCTGAAGCAGATGGTCGATTTGATGATGCTGAATTTGATATGATAATTCAGATTATGACCGACCTTTTTAAACTTAATTCAAAGGACATTCATGCGATTATTAAGCAAAGTAAGCATGAAGTTAAGGAGAGCATAAGTATATCCGAATTTTCCTCTCTTATTCGGGATACTTTCTCTGATGACGAGAAGTTTGAATTAATGCTAAACTTATGGAGATTAATCTACGTTGATAAAAAACTGGATATGTATGAGGATAACTTAATTAAAAGAATTGCGGCAAGCATTGGTATTAGCCATCGTGAGTTAATAGGTACTAAGATGCTGATTCGTGAAGAAATGAAAATTGATTAATATAAAGGAAAAATATGGATTTCTTAAAAAAACTTGGAATCAAAGAAAAAAATTATGGTTCATCTACTGGAACCGTATGGAATAAAACTACAAGTGAACCCGAACTGAAAATACATTCACCTGTTGATGGCAAGTTTATTGCCTCGGTATATCAAGCCTCAGTTGAAGATTATGAATCTGTTATGATTAAGGCATCCGAAGCTTTTATCTTTTGGCGGAATATGCCCGCCCCTAAAAGAGGTGAAATTGTACGTCTTATTGGTAATAAACTTAGAGATTATAAGAACGATCTTGGAAAATTGGTTTCTTATGAAATGGGAAAATCATTGCAGGAAGGGCTTGGTGAAGTTCAGGAGATGATTGATATTTGTGATTTCGCTGTAGGTCAGTCACGTCAATTATACGGTTTTACTATGCACTCCGAAAGACCTAAACACCGGATGTACGATCAGTACCATCCTCTTGGTATTGTCCTTACTATCTCAGCCTTCAATTTCCCGGTTGCTGTTTGGTCTTGGAATGCTATGCTTGCTGCTGTTTGTGGTGATGTCAATCTTTGGAAACCCTCTTCAAAAACTCCATTAACTGCTATCGCCGTTCAGAATATAGTCGCACAAATCATTAAGGAAAACAATCTTCCGGAGGGTCTTTTTAACTTGGTTATTGGTAAGGGCTCCTCAATAGGGGAGAGGATGCTTAACGATAAACGTATACCCCTTATTTCTGTGACTGGCTCAACCAATGTTGGAAGACATGCAAATGAAGTTGTAGCAAAAAGATTTGGACGTATGATTCTCGAACTCGGTGGTAATAATGCTATTATTCTAACCCCGGAAGCAGATCTTAAAATAGCTATTCCTGCTGTGGTATTCGGTGCCGTCGGTACAGCTGGTCAGAGATGTACTTCAACTAGGCGGCTTATTATTCATGAAGCAATTTATGACAAAGTTAAGGACATTCTTCTCAAAGCCTATTCAAGCCTGAAAGTCGGTACCTCTTTTGACGAAAAGAATCACGTTGGTCCGCTTATTGATAAAACAGCTGTAAAAACTTTTTCAGAAGCGTTAAGCATGGTCGTTGAAGAAGGGGGTAAAGTTATTTTTGGTGGTCAGGTTTTAACGGGTCTTGGGTATGAATCTGGCTGCTACGTTATGCCGGCAATCGTTGAAGCTCGTAATGATTATAAAATAGTTCAGGAAGAAACTTTCGCGCCTATTCTTTATCTTATCAAATATAATGGTAATTTGGATAATGCTATAAGTCTCCAAAATTCAGTAGTACAAGGATTATCATCCTCTATTTTCACAAATAATATGCGCGAAGCAGAGGAATTTCTTTCTCATAATGGCTCGGATTGTGGCATCGCTAACGTGAATATTGGAACTTCAGGTGCGGAAATTGGCGGTGCTTTTGGTGGTGAAAAAGAAACTGGTGGCGGTAGGGAATCAGGATCTGATGCTTGGAAAGCTTACATGCGACGTCAGACGAATACTATCAACTATGGCGATCAGTTGCCTCTTGCTCAGGGAATAAAATTTGTAATTGAGGATTAACATTCACTCCTCATTATGTCTATCACTCTTCTGATCTCATTAATATGCTGCGGAGTTGTTCCGCAGCATCCCCCTATTATTGAAGCACCAGCCTCCACTAATTTCGAAATTATTGATGAAACATATTCTGGAGTTTCAGGATAGTAAATTCCCTTATCCCTGATCGTTGGTAATCCTGCATTCGCGTTTACTACCAATGGTAATTCACTCTTTTCCTTAAATTCCTTTATAATGTATGCCATTGCTTCGAAACCATTTCCGCAATTCGTCCCAATATATCCTATGCCGGCTTTCTCAACTTCTTCACAGATTTGGGTTGGGGTATATCCCATCATTGTTTTGAAGTCTCCATCAATAGTCTTTTCAAAAGTGAATGTCGAAATAATTTCCAGATTCGTATTGTCCTTCGCCGCTTTTATTGCAATTATTGCTTCCTGAATATCTGAAAATGTTTCTATCAATAAAGCATCTGCACCGCCTGCCTCTAATGCACTTGCCTGAATTGAGTATGTTTCATACATCTCTTCTTCCGATGTATCTCCCATCATTAAAATTACTCCTGAAGGTCCAATAGATCCAAGAATTAAAGCCTTGTCTTTTACTCCGTCTTTGGATATCTCGGCTGCAGTTTTATTTATTTCGAAAATCTTTCTTTCGAGTGAATAATGTGAAAGTCGGTATTTATTTCCACCGAAACTGTTTGTCTTTACAAGCTCAGCTCCCGCTTTGCTGTATGCCTCCGGAATTTCCTTTACTAGCTTTGGATACGTTAAGTTTAATAACTCGGGACATTCACCTGGTTTCAATCCTTTGTTTTGCAACATTGTCCCCCACGCGCCGTCGCAAACCAGCAATTTCTTAATCCCTAAAAGTTCGCTCAATCTATTCATTTTTATTTCTCTTGAAGCAATACTCAACATCACAAATGTTACACTGATAATCTTCTCTCTCTGCCTTCTCGCCTATCCCTATAAATCCACTGATGCTCTTAATAGGGATCATCAATGAACTTTCAGTCAGATTTACCCCGCAAAAACCGTTTGGTAGTAATCTGAACAATTTTTGTTGCTCGGAGACGTCCCAGTTGCAATACCCGGGACTATATCTGTTTGTAGTCTGAAAACCATATTGTGAAACTATTCCATTTAACTTTCCCTCTAAAATATTTCCCGCTTCCTCCGCAAGTTCAGAACCAATCACATCCAAAAGATAACCTTCCAACATTTCCCCCTTGCTCATCAACTCCTTCGATTCCTTTTCTAATTCTGGTCCAGCCGTTGCAACAAATATACACATCATATCCGATTTTCTGAATCGCTTTGTTATAATATTTCCTGTATTAAATTCGCTGTCAGAAATTCTAATCCTTTCCTTTTTTATCTCAACTTCATTACTTTGAAAAATCCTGAACCCGCATCTGATATTTTTTAGAAATCTGATTTTCGATATAGCATTACTTATTTGATTTTCAAATTCATCGTTATTATATACTTCACTTCTGAACCATTCCTTAATCAATTTGATCGGAAGCTTAATATCTTCTTGATTAATACTATATTCAAATGGTTCAGTGAATGTAGGATCTGTCATATCCATATTATTTAGTATGTTTAATATTATTTAGAAAATCTAAAGCCTTTTGTGGATCGGGTGAATAGAAGTCTGCATTGATTGACTTGGCGTATTCCATCGTCAATGGAGCTCCTCCAACCAGTACTGGCATTTCAGGGAACACTCCTTTTATTTCAGTTACAATATTTTCCATATTTAACATTGTTGTTGTTAATAGTGCGCTCAAGCATATGGCATCGGGTTTCTCAGTCCTGGCTGTTTCAACAAACTTTTTGGGAGTAACATCAACCCCAACATCAATTACTTCCCAACCCCCTCCTCTTATTATCATCCCAACAATATTTTTCCCGATGTCGTGTAGATCTCCCATCACCGTTCCTATCAGAACCTTTCCCTTGGATTTGATTTCATTGGACAGGAAAAAAGGTTTTATATGGATCATCGCAGTATTCATCGCCTTTGCTGAAATTAAAACATCTGGAACAAATGCTTTATTTAACCGGAACTTCTCTCCAATTCTTCTCATACCTTCAATTAGTCCGGCATTAAGTATTTCTGAAGGATGTATGCCCGAATTAATAGCCTTCAGAGTTAACTCATCGGCTCCCTCTTCTCCTTTTAGATCCGCTGGAAACAGGCTTGCTTTATTTACCTTCCCTCTCTCAACGCATAATGCTATTTTTTCTAAAATATTCTCCATACTCTTTCAAATATAAATTAATATAATTAATAATTCAAAATAATATATTTTGGCATCATAAAGCAAAAAATTTTACATTTTCTCTCTATAGCCTGAAATCAATTTGTAAATTAAATTCAGGAGATGCGCTTGTAAGTATTGTTGATTGTTCATTTGGAGAAAGCAAAGTATCACTGTACTTTAAAGCTATCATCAGATTTTCAAATAACCTGTATTTCCCTAGCAAATAAAAACGTAAACCCTCCCCGTGCAATGGTTTAATAGTCATAAGTCCGGGTAAATCATTCTCAAATTCATAAATCGCAGTATTAAAATCATTCGTTCTGAAAACTATTAAACGTGCATTTAAAGAAAAATTATTCAAAACTGCATAATCAAAATCCTCCATAAGCAGATAACCTTTTGAAATACCTGGTGTAACCTCATCAGTAGGTACATATAATGAAAAATCACCCCTGGTTCTGATTCTGAATTTTCTTGAAACTTGATAACTGATTTCTGTACGGAAGGATAACTTCTTATTCACCGCTATTATCTCATGATCAGTGGATGATTCTATCCCTTCTTTTGACTTATACTTGCCTCTCACTACGCAATACAATTTCGGTAAGATTTTTACTGAATACTCTAATGATGCTTCATATCCATTTAAGTCACCTTTTAACCTGAATTGATCAAAGAACAAACTGAATTTTCCATATTCTGTAGAAACAGATATGGCTGAAAAAATCCCAAACTCTGAATAGGGAAACGAAGATGATTCAGAAAAAGGTGCAGAATGCAGCGAATAGAATTCTTGATCGTAATTCCTGATTGAAGTAAATATTGAAATGCCTTTTGCCGGACTCAGACTGAATGAATGCAGATATGAAAAAGCACTCCTCTCGATTCCATAATTCTTTGGAAAACTAAATGCTTGCTCACCCGACAAAATAAAATTATCAAACCTCATTTCATAAGCTACACTGTTTGACATAATAATTTCACTTTTACTAATAACCTGGTTCTCCTTCAGCCTTATGGGTTTATTATATGACATAAACATTGAAAGTAAGGATACTCTTATTTTCTCATAAAGCCTGAAATCAATAGATGTCCCATACAATGACTCTCTCAGATTGTGCTTTCTCTTCCTGCTCGTCGAATCTGTATGCGATCCGCTAAGATTAATTCCCGTCGCATTATCCAGGGAATCCGTAGTAGCATCAAAAAAATTCATACTACCCCATATGCTTAATGAAGTTAACGAAAAATTACTAATCATTAGATTTATCGGTACATATATCGAAACTCCTCTTAAAAATTTATATTCTGAGGAAGAGGTATATAACCTCGGTTTATAGGGTGGGGAAGAGATTGATGGCAGAATTGTGCTTTTTCTCTTCGGGAAAGGTGAGGATAAAACTATAGACTTCGCATGATTTACTATGAAATCACCGATTATTAGTTCCATCCCTGAAAATATATTAGAAAACGCAATTCCCCCGGAGAAAAAATCAGTATAATTTGTCTCGGCAAAGTCCCTTTCTGTCAATCCGCTAATTTGAAAATTCGATTGCTTTACAGATATCCTTGAATATGTTTTTGAACCGTACTCGTAACTCTTTTCATCTCCTGCAAGATTTGGTCGCACCATAGTCCTTGTTCGCAAATGAAAATTCTTCATTGCTGAAGTATTTGGTCTTATTTTGCTTTTATCACTCTCCGGTCTATCCTCATAACTTTTAATCTTAAAAAATCCCCTGACTCTTTCAACAAAAACTTGGTCAAGTCCTGGTACCATTCTCAGTTCTGCAACCGAAAAATACCTGTTATTAGTAGTTCGGTACTCAATAATTCTGTTTGCGCTATTAATGTCAAAAAAAGGAAGTTCACAAAGCTCATCTCTCGAAATGCTGTTCAAATCAATAGGATTTTCTAGAAGGGACTCAATTTTGTCTAAATATTCACTTTCCTCAAGATTATAATCCTCAGGACTTAAATACGCTTCAACTTCATTAATTGGCGAAAGTGTTATCATCGAATCAGTTTGCGAAAAAAGAAAACACTGACTCAGCACAAAAAATGAAACAATAATACCTCTTGTACCTAATCTCACAAAGCACAACCCGTTAAAATATTTTATGTAAAAGTAATCAATTTATCACAAATATCAAATATCATCTCCGGGATCAACTACTCAAATCTTAAAAAAAAATAAAAATTTGAAACTCCCTAGTATTTAGCAAAATCCTGAATTAATCACCCAATTCATTCCCCATTTTTACCTTATTATTCTCCTTTTCACCCCTCTCCCCCCCGATTTCCCCCATTCTCTACCGTCCTTCCTTCGATATGAATACGTACTGAATACGTAGTGAATACGTACTAAAGCCGTGGTGAATACGTACTGAATACGTACTTAATTCGATATTAATACCTACTGGTACTTATTAAATTGCAGAAGAATAATTAATAAAAATTGTTAAATAAATTAAATAATGTTTGTATTTATTATAAAAATTCCTTACCTTTAAAAAAACTCATTATACTCAATCTCTGAATAACAGAAAGGATTCTAAATGGATAACAAAAACAAATTAATTTATTATACCAATAAGGATCTGACAAAAATACCATTACTTCAAAAACTAAGCAAAGAAGATATTTTTGGAATTTATCTTGTTTCATTAGTTTTTCCATTTCGCGTTAATAGCTTTGTCATCCAAAATTTAATTGATCCGGACAATCTCCCTGATGATCCGATTTTTCGTCTTACTTTTCCTCATCCGGATATGCTCTCAGAAAATCACTTTAGCAATCTTCACACAGCAGTTAAAAATAAATATCCAAAGGAAAAATTAAACTCCTTGATCTATGAAATTAGAAAAACCTTAAATCCGCATCCTGCTGGACAACTTACTTCCAATGTCCCGGTTGTTAATCACGAACCTGTAAAAGGACTCCAACATAAATACAGGGAAACCGCCTTGATCTTTCCAACCCAAGGCCAAACATGTCACTCATTTTGTACTTTCTGCTTTCGTTGGCCCCAATTCGTCGGAATGGATGACCTTAAATTTGCCACCGATGAATCTCTCAAATACCAGCATTATATTAAGGAGCATAAAGAATTGACAAATATCCTTATTACTGGTGGGGATCCAATGGTTATGAAAGCGCGCAATCTCGAGAAATATATCTCTCCTTTTCTTGAGGATGGATTTGAACATATTAGATTTATCCGGATTGGAACAAAATCTCTTACGTATAATCCTTTCAGATATTTGACTGATGATGATTCAGATGACATCTTACGTTTATTTAGCAAAATTAGTGAAAAAGGCAAGCACCTTTCAATCATGGCTCATTTCAATCATCACATCGAATTACATCCACAACCTGTTCAGAATGCAATTTCAAGAATTCTTTCCACAGGTGCTTCCATTCGGTGTCAGTCACCCATATTAAAACATATTAATGATAGCGTTGATGTTTGGGTAAATATGTGGCGTGAACAGGTAAGACAGGGTTGCATTCCTTATTATATGTTTGTTGAAAGGGATACGGGGGCTCACGACTACTTTGCTATCCCATTGACTAAAGCTTATAAAATCTTTAGAAAGGCATTTAGTCAGGTCAGTGGATTGGCAAGAACTGTAAGAGGTCCTTCTATGTCAGCAACCCCGGGAAAAATTTTAATAGATGGCATTACCACAATTAATCAGGAAAAGGTTTTTGTCCTTAATATGATTCAGGCAAGAAATCCTGATTGGACAAAAAAGCCTTTTTTCGCTTCATTTGATAAAAAAGCAACCTGGATTAATCAACTTAAACCGGCATTTGGTGACAATGATTTCTTCTATGAAAAGGAACTTGAAAATATCACTCGTGGTAATATTTCCCTCGGTGCCTCTACAAATCCTTGGTCCTCTTCAATTATTAACTGATATTGAAAGTTCTGATTGTTATATGCTCTCGGTAAATACCTTTTCCTCCTTATCGGGAGCAATTCACTTCTTTTTTGTATATTAATACCTACATAATATTTTATTTTCATTAAAACCATATGTCTTTCGGAGCATTAAATGTTAAACAAACAACGCTTATATAAAATAGTATTCGAAAGCGATACAAAAGCCGGTAAACGATTTGACATCGCATTAATAGTGGTTATTCTTCTTAGCGTTTTTGTTGTTATGCTGGATAGTATACCCGGCCTTTTGGCTGAATACTTTAATTTTTTTCTTATCCTTGAATGGGGTTTCACTATTCTGTTTTCTATTGAATACGTCCTTCGTATATATATAAGTAAAAAGCCTATGAAATATGTCACTGGTTTTTGGGGAGTTATTGATTTATTAGCAATTTTACCAACTTTTCTTAGCCCCTTTTTTTATGGAGCTCAGTACTTTCTTATAATTAGAATACTCCGTCTGCTTAGAGTTTTTCGCGTTATGAGACTCTATAGATTTAGCTCAGAAGCATTAACTCTGTTAAGAGCATTAAAAACAAGTTCTCGTAAAATACTTATATTTCTTTCTGTTGTGATGACTGTAGTTGTGGTTCTCGGAACTGTCATGTACGTAGTTGAAGGAGAGGAAAATGGCTATACCAGTATTCCGCAAAGTATTTATTGGGCAATAATAACTGTTTCCACTGTCGGTTATGGAGATATCGTTCCTCAAACCACTCTAGGCAAAATCATTTCATCAGTCGCTATGATTATAGGTTATTCCATTATTGCTGTTCCAACAGGTATTTTTACGGTTGAGATTTCTCGGGCATCAGATATTCGACGAAAATGTCCCGAATGTGGTAACAATGCCCTGGTAAGCGATAATTTCTGTGGCAAATGCGGAAAAAATCTTGCAGAAATTGATTTAAATATCGACTGATTTCATTGTAATTTGTTTTTCAATAATTTTTTTGTATTTTAATTATTATTATTAAATTTAATAGGAATTCAAATGACATACCCGGGTAGTTCAATCCTTCGTGATACGGTGACCATGATTCTGGCTGGTGGGCAGGGTGAACGCTTATATCCTTTAACCCTTTACAGATCAAAACCGGCTGTTCCCTTTGGTGGGAAATATAGAATTATTGATTTCACCCTCTCAAATTGCTTAAACTCTGGTTTGAGAAAAATATATGTCCTCGTCCAGTATAAATCTGATTCTCTCAATCAACACCTCTTCGAAGCATGGTCTATTTTCAATCCCGAACTAGGGGAGTTCATTTATTCGGTTCCTCCCCAGAGAAAACTCAATAACGAATGGTATCTTGGAACTGCTAATGCAATTCATCAGAATGTGAATCTCTTTAGTGCCGATCGAAAAGCAAAAAGAGTTCTTATACTTAGTGGAGATCATATTTACAAAATGGACTACCTGATGATGCTTACTTATCATACTGATATGAATGCTGATCTCTCAATAGCATGTATTGAAGTCCCGGTCGAAGAAGCTAACAGATTTGGGATAGTACATGTCGATGAGAATTCAAATATCACTGGATTTATCGAAAAACCCGAAGTTCCACCCACGGTTCCGGGTAAACCGGATCGCAGCTATGTTAATATGGGTATATACATTTTTAATGCCGGAGTTCTTAAGGAAGTCCTGATCGAAATGCAAAATAAAAAACTGAAGAATAATGATTTTGGCCAGGATGTCATTCCATATATGGTTAAACAGGGAATGTCAGTTAAAGCATATGGATTCGTTGACGAGAATAAGAAAAGTCATCCCTATTGGAAAGATATTGGTACCATTGACAGCTATTACGAAGCATCAATGGATTTAATTAGCGTAATTCCGGAATTCAATTTATACGATGAAGAATGGCCTGTAAGAACAATGCAGTTCCAGATGCCCCCTGCAAAAACTGTATCGCATGGAATGGAAAGAATAGGTAGAACCCTTGAAAGTCTTATTTGCGATGGAACCGTTGTATCTGGAGGACTCGTTGAAAGATCATTAATTGGAAATAACGTAAGGGTTAACTCATATTCTTATATTGGGGATTCCATAATTATGAATAACTGCAACATTGGCAGAAGAGCAAAAATTAGAAGAGCAATTATAGATAAAAATGTAAATGTTCCAGAAGGATATGAAATTGGGTACAATGCTGAAGAAGATGCTAAAAAGTTCACTTTAACGGAAACAGGTATTGTTGTTATTCCCAAAAACTACCAGTTTGCTTAATAATTAAATCAGACACTATTATGAGATTAATGGAGTTATTTATAACAAATAACTCCTTGGCTTTAAACTATTGTTAGTTTATTCCCCCACTTTATGAAACCCGATAATAAAACAAACACAATCAAAAAAAAGATTTTGGGTGTTCCGGCAAAACCCGGTTGTTATCAATTCCTGAACGATAAAGGAAAGGTTATTTACGTCGGGAAAGCGAAAAATCTCAAGAATCGGATAGCATCTTATTTTAATAAATCAGATGTCTCACCAAAAACAACCGCTTTGGTTTCGAAAATCACGGACTTTAAAGTAATAATAACAGATTCGGAAATGGAGGCACTGATTCTTGAGAACAATCTCATCAAAGAATTAAAACCTCGTTATAATATCAATTTAAAGGACGATAAATCATTCCCTTATATACGTATTACAAAAGAACCATTCCCAAGAATTTTTTCAACAAGAAAAATTATTCGTGACGGTTCTAAATATATCGGTCCATTTACGGAAGCAAAATCCTTGAAATCCGCTTTGAGGACTGTAAATCGTCTATTTAAGATTAGATCATGCTCCCTGAATCTAACAACTCTATCTATAAGTAGCGGTAAGCACAAAATATGTCTTGATTATCATATCAAAAAATGTGACGGACCTTGTGAAGGTTACCAAAATGAATTAGATTATAATCAGATGGTTAAACAAGCTTATAGGGTTTTACAAGGAAAAAGTGAAGATGTTCTTACGGAACTTACAATTGAATTAAATAAAGCATCTGATGAACTTAGGTTTGAGGAAGCAGCTTTATTAAGAGATAAGATACTATACCTTAACTCCTTTAATTCAAAGCAGAAAGTTGAAGGTCTCTCAAATACTCTTAAACATCAGGACTTAGATATTTTCGGTATTGCAAGCGAAGCAAGCGAGGGTAGCACTACAATACTTATGGTAAGAAATGGTAAATTAATCGGGAAGCGAGGATTTGATATCGTGCTCCCTCCCGGTGCCTCTGATGATGCTATAATTTATGCAATTCTTCATCAATACTATAACTCTACTGAAGAACTTCCATCAGAAATCGTGCTCCCGGTTGAACCCGATGACAGCTTGCTTTTAGAAAAATGGCTTTCTGAAAAAGCCACAAAAAAAATCACTTTTGTCTATCCAAAAATTGAAAGCAAACTAAAAAGTCTTCTGAAAATGGCGGAAACTAACGCCCATTTTCAACTTAAGGAAAAACAACTTCAAAAAATGAAAAAGGAGGGGAATATTCCTTATTCTCTTGAGGCATTAAGACGTGACTTATCACTTCCTGATTTACCTAAGTTAATAGAATGCTTTGACATTTCAACTTTACAAGGTACTGATACTGTCGCAAGTATGGTGGTTTTTAAGGATGGAAAACCCAAACGCTCATTATATCGAAAATTTATAATCAAATCTATTGATTATCAGGATGATTTTGAATCAATGCGCGAAGTGATTTTCCGTCGTTATAAAAGAGTAAAAGAAGAAAAACTTCCTTTCCCTGACCTGATTATCGTTGATGGCGGCAAAGGACAATTATCCGCAGCAATTTCTTCACTTAAGGATTTGGGGTATTCTATTTTTACCTCCAATAAATCACCTTCAGAGAATGTGGGTGCTTCAGATAGATTGGTAATCATAATTGGACTTGCAAAGAAATTTGAAGAAATTTATGATGGACGTCGGAATTCTCGTGAACTTCCAATCATCCTTCCCAAAACTTCTTCCTCACTTAAACTTCTTCAGCAACTGCGCGACGAAGCTCATAGATTTGCTGTTACATTCCACAGAGAAAGAAGAAGTAAACGCATTATCTCTTCTGAACTATTGGACATTAGAGGAATTGGTGGTAAATTAACGTCTAAATTATTAGAGACTTTTGGTAGTATTAATAAATTGAGAAATTCAACTTTAGAAGAGTTACAATCAGTTGTTGGTTTGCATAGAGCTAAATTAATATATAATCACTTCAATGATAAAAAAGATGATTAAACCCTTGATTATTATCTTTTTCTTCGGTATTAGTGCTTACCTTAACTTTTTCTATCTTCCTGTTCAGCAAGTAATGGCGGCAGCTGAAAAGAAAAAAAATGATACAGTGGTAGTCCACGATAAAAATACTTTTCTGATGAACGACTTAAGTCATCTTCGCGATACTCTTTTCACACATAAATCTAGCTTTATCATCGTCAATCTAAAATCCCAAACAGCTCAACTTTTTCATAGGGATAGTGCTGTTTTCGATTTTAAGATCTCCTCGGGTAATGAACGACTCTTTAAAGGTCAAAAAACCAAAGAGGGTTTGTTCACTATTAAAAGTAAAATGCCGAAATGGCATTCTAGACAATTTGATATGACTCTGATGCTAAACTGGATGGGCTTCAATTATGGAATTGGGTTTCATGCACTTGCAACTAGTAGTTATTATAACTATTTGGGGAAAAAACCAAGTTCACATGGATGCTTGAGAATTAGCAGGGAAGATGCTAAAAAAATTTATGATTTGGTGGAAATCGGAACTCCGGTTATGGTTCATAATGGAGAGTATTCCCTTTGGATAGGTTTTACAAGAGATGATCAGAAATATATATCTTATCCGGCTAAAGTACTTCCGGAAATTCTTAACTATAGAAGTGAAGCACTCTATTCTGGTGATTATTTTCTTTTAGTCCATGACGCAATTCTTATTGGAGATGATATCCCTCATAAAGGACTCCCTGTTGGAGGTGGCAAGACAGTCCCAAGATCACAAAAAATCGTGGATGTGGAATTTCGAATTATCCCAACCATAATAGATGTGACTTATATTAATAATACGGTCTCTAGATATTTTGATACTACTAATGTTGAAAAAAATAAATTAGATGATGAAACCCTTGGAGAAAAAGAATGAAAATAAAATTACTGCCTGTTATATTTCTGGTAATTATCTTTTTTGTAGGATGTGAAACAGTAGAAAAAGAGAAATATACTGGGGATAGATTAATGGAATTATTCAATTCAGCTGCTAGGGGTGATTCCACTGGTGTTTCATTTACTGTTAATGTGTTTGATAAAAAATTGCCCCCCCCGGGAAAATGGAATCTGATAAAAGTGGATAGTCTGGTAATAAATACCAGTGCTGCTTTTTTTGCTGTCTTACTCGAATATCCAAATCCTGTCTATAATCGTTTTTGTGTTTACGATTCATTGTTTAATTTATTACTCGTTGATAAATCCTTAAATGGTTATCTAAGCGTAAAACCAATCGAAAATCCGGCTGTTAAAGGCTTTGAAGTTACGGAAATGTTTGATTCAAAAGATTCTATTAAATTAAAACGAACGAATCTTTATATATTGCGTGGAAACGTTTTTGAATTATCTTTTAGAAAATTTACTGAGATGAGACTTAATCGCAATTATCTTTCTCAGACTATAAATGTTCTGACTGAAAAGGTGATAAGTACTAGAATTCTTTCAAGTCGGAATATTCAACTCCGCTTTTATGAGGATACTTTCCTGTATGACTCAGAGCAGAAATCCTACCTCTCGGGTGAGGATATTCTTGCAAAAAAGATTTATGAATTTATTTTCAACTATCGAGTTGACAGTTCAAAGCAGTATATTCGGGATGAATTAACTGCCTTAAGATCAGTTGGTTTACAAGTATTGCAGGATACTCTTAGTCTTGTAAATAATTATAAGGACTTATTTGGGAATTTTTCTATTTTCCTGCCTGGGGAATGGCTCTTTAGAAAAAATATTCTATATTCTGAGTTTCTGACCAAAGCATTAAATACAACTCATTTCTATTCTATCGACATGTCGGCAAACTTTTATGTTTCAAGACTAAGAAAAGGAGAAACTTCAGAAGGCTATCTGACTACAAAACTTGATAAATCTATAGAAAAGAATTATACCATTCGATATGTTGAAAAACGCCTCATTGAGAAAAAAGTATTATTATATTATGAATTCCGGTGCAAAGAATTAGTTTTTTTAGTTATTGTTGATATAAATGAAGATGCATATGATAGAAATATCAACAATGTTAAAAAAATGCTTGATTCTTTTACAATCGATTGCTGATAAAAGGTTAAGGTTATTTATGATATAGCTCTCTTTGGAAGTGTTTTAGCTAATGATGCTGCAAATAAAGCTTCAGCTCCCCCTATATAAAGTAATTTTGCACACTCAATTAATGTCGAACCCGTTGTTAAAACATCATCAACGATTATGATCCTCTTTCCTTTGATTTCTGCTGCGTTTTTTAACCCAAATGCACCTTTGATGTTTAATTTCCTCTGACGTAAAGTCAATTGGGTTTGAGTTCCGGTATATTTAATTCGTTTCAGAATATTATTGCATACTGAAATGCCTGTAATATCCATAATTCCTTCACCTATACATTCAGATTGGTTATAACCCCTTTCTGCTTTTCGTAGTCTGTGCAACGGTATCGGGATTATCATATCCGCTTTCCACTTCTGTTTTGAGGCTGCTATTTTTTCTCCAAGCAGCTGTCCTAAATAACGGGCTAATCTAAATCTGCCACGGTATTTGATGCTGTGTATAACTTTTGAGCTGGCTCCTTCATCATCGAACCAGAAAAGAAAAAAGTGATCAGAGATATATGAATCATGACCGAAAGTTTTAACAAATTCAGTTTCAATGGTTTCTTCAGCCAGTAAACTTAGGCTCCTTATGCACTCATCATGGAAAAAATTTCCGTTATTTACTTTATTTTCACATATTGAACAAAATTCAGGAAAAAATAATGAGGAAATAGCTTTGATTTGCATAAAATTTTATAAAAGCCCGTATCTTTTTCTTATAAACCACTCAAGGGCAAAAATAACGATCAACAGTAAGATAATTGTCAATGATGATAAAGGAGAATATTCTTTTATTTCGCTTACCTCGTTTGATGCAGATGAATTAAGTTTCTCAAGTAATGGTAGTGCTTTATCATAATCCTCGTTCATAAAAAATTCTCCGTTCGTTCTATTCGCTAACAATCTCAGAAAATCTATATCTGCCGCAGTATTTAATAATTCCAACTCCTGGTCAGATACCGTGAATCTACCTCCGTCTTTACCAAGCAACAAACCATCATCATGAGCTTCTCCCGTAAAACTATAATCACCGGACTCTCGGCTTATAAAATTACTTTGATATAATCCATTGCCAAGTGACACCAAATTTATTGATAGCTTTAATCCGGTGGGACTTGTAATATCTACCTTTACGTTTGCATTTTCAACAGCGTTTTGTGATTTATCCCTTACTTCTCCTAGTAACGTTATCTCTTCTCCGGATGAATAAACCTGCTTCGAAGTTTCTAGTTTGACTTGCTTGTTATCTGCCTTTACTGATAACCATCTCTGACTGTTCAATATAAATCGATCAAAGATATCAGTTCCGGGTTTCATTAACTTCCAACGCCAAATATCAAAACCTAATACTGCAATTGATTTTTTTGATGATACATCTCTTGTAAGTATTAGTGGTAAATTAAGTGGCACATTGTTTATACTCACGTTCGAGACAACTTCACTTTCAGGTTTTGGACGTATTTCTATATTAGTCCTGAATATTGGTGGAAGTGAATTCCATCCATCTTCTGTATTTATGCTGTTACTTTGAAGAATTGGATTTCGCAGCTGATTAACTGGAACAGAAGGTTGTACTAATTTTACTGCTTCAATATTGCTGCTGACTATTGTAAATGGTAGTTCGTTTTCAATACTTTTGACTTTATTTAAATCAGTAAGGTTATTGAACAAAATAAAGTAAGGTATCTTGTTCTTGTTTATTAAACTGGTAACTTTGTTAACTATATCATTAGACGTATTTCTTGATGGAAATCCAAGTAAAAATATTATCCCCGCACTGTCAAGGACTTTGTCAATATTAGTACCTTCAAGAAATCTTCCTGCACCAATTTCAGTAATCGTTTTCACACTTAAAGTCGAATCAAGAAAAAGTGAATTTTTTATGAATGTAAGGTCGGAAGAAGGAGAAGATGAAATCAGTACAATATTTTTTCTGTTCTCCAGTACAGTTACAAAGAAAGTCTTGGAGTTATTATTCGGATTTTTCTCATTTTCCACAGTGGATAATTTAAGTGTTAACTTTTTTTCTCCGGGAATTTTTGCTGTGTAATTAAATAGAAAAGTTTGTGAATTATTGTCATCAAGTAGAATATCCTTTTGTTCAATCAAACGGTTATCCTCGAGAAGTGAAGCTGTGACTTTTGATCCGTTAAAACCTCTTTGTTCCAGGGATACTATTATAGGTGCATAAGAGTTGGACAGTATATTCTTATCATAAACTATGTTCCTTAAAATTAAGTCTTTATTTTTTGTTGTATCTCCTAATCCTATAGTATAAAATGGAATACCTAGTTTTTCGGCTCCATTTATCGGATTTACTCCGTCAGTAATTATTCCATCGCTAACCAGTAATACACTCGTGATGTTCTCTTCACTTTCACGAACTTTATCAATAATTTTAGTGAAGTTACTTGTCTTGTCTGAGAAGTTAATTCTGGAGGTTTCTGTTAATTCTCTTGTAGAATCACCAAAAAGAAATATACTTAAATCATCGGTAGATCTTAGATTTGTCCACTTTTTTAGAAAATCCTCAGTTAATATCTTAGTATTAGATGCGGCCGACATTGATCCTGAATTGTCAATAAATACCAGTGTTGTAGGGTTTACTTCTCTTTTTGAATTGATTGCCAAAATAGGTTCAAAAAAAAGGAATAATATTATTATTAATGATAGAGTTCGTAAAGATATTAGAAGCCATTTTATCCTGCGATTGATTTTGGGAATAGTAATTTTATAAAGATAATAAGTAAATAATCCCGACATAAGAATTAATGGGATTAAAATATACCATGAACCGTTAATATTTAAAGATATTGAATCAATCATTTACTTTGAGAATTTGAACTGCACAAAATTAGATCTTCCAGTTACGGATAACTTCATATGTTTTATAATCTGTTGAGTCGAAATGATGTGGCGTAATAGATACATAATTATTATTAATCGCTCCTTGGTCGGTATCCGGTTCAACATCCGACACTACAAGATTACCTGTTAACCAATAATAATCCCTACCGTAAGGATCTTGACGCTTTTCGTAAATATCATCCCACTTGGACTTACCTTGTTTTGTAAAAACAATTCCTTTTACATCTTTTTCGTCTAAATCTGGAACATTGACATTAAGGAAAGTCCCTCGAACAAGAGGTTCGGATAAGAGTTTATAGGCAAGGAGTTTGCATATTTTTGCAGCATAATCAAATTTTGTTGCTGTGTGACTAGTTACAGATACTGCTATTGCCTGAACATCCATTATTGCAGCTTCTCTCGCAGCTGATACTGTTCCGGAATAGACGGTATTAACGGCAGTATTAGAACCGTGATTGATTCCCGAAATCACAATATTAGGTGGAGTTTCCATAATGTTTCTTATTCCCATCTTCACACAATCAGCAGGTGTGCCATCTACTGCATACCCAAAGAACTCACCATTCTTATAGTATTTAATTACTCTTAATGGGGTTTTCATTGTTATTGCATGTCCCATTGCACTTTGCTCTTTCAGTGGTGCAACAACCGTCACATCTGCTATAGTCTTAAGAGTTTCAACAAGCACTTGAATGCCTAAAGAGTCAATTCCATCATCGTTACTAACTAAAATTTTCAATTTTTCTCCGATTAAAAAAATTATCTGCAAAATATAAAATCTTTTAAGTACTAAGATATAAAATTTCAAAAGAAATTGAAATTTAATTAAGTTTGGATTGTTTAATTAAAATATTTTCATACTTAAAACTGTAAAATGGGTGGAAGGTGGAATTATGGTCATTATAAGAGCGGCAATTTTCTCTAAATATCCCGGGATTGCCTTTGGATTTAGCACAAAGATATCAGCAAAAACGATTCCCCCGTTTTTTTTCAATATGTCTAAAAGTGTTGGAGATAATCCTGATTCTGTTGAAAGGAATAGGACCGAATTTTTTGATTGCATTTACAACTCACCAAAAAAAATTCAGTTTCAAAAGCAGGTTCATGGAGACGAAATTCATGTGATCACGAAACTGGGAGATGCAAAGGAGAGTGATGCAATGATTACAAGTGAAAAGGGGATCTGCTTGGCCATTAGCACTGCTGATTGCAATGCAATATTTTTATATGACAGTAATAAGCAATTGATTGCAGGAATACATGCCGGTTGGCGTGGAACTATGAAACAGATTCTATATAAAACACTCGGTGTTATGAAAGAGGAATTCAATTCTAGGGCAGAGGATATAGTCGCTTATATGGCACCTTCCATTTCGGCATTAAATTATGAAGTTGGGAGTGAAGTTGTTGAATGTTTCGACAACAAGTATATAGTAAACACGAATGGCAAATTCTATCTGGATTTAGTGCGAGATAACTTTGACCAGTTATTGAGAGCCGGAGTTCATGAAAAGAAAATACAAGTAAGTAGGCTTTGCTCATTTGATAACAATACTCTTTTACACAGTTACCGCAGAGATGGAATAAAAAGCGGACGATCTTTAGGAGTTATATGCCTCAGAAATTAAATACAGAGAGAGTAAGAATTAGTTATTAAGTTAATTGTGGAAAGGTGATTTTTTGAACCCTGGGATGAAAATAGTCTTTGGATACTTATTGGTATGTTTAATATGGGGAACCACTTGGTTGGCAATTAGAATCGGACTTGAGGAATTAACACCAGTATATTCTTCCGGACTTCGTTTTTTAGTTGCTGCAATTGGATTATTTGTAATAGTAAGGATAAAAGGTATACCGCTTCAAATAGACAAAATCGCGATAATGATATATTTTATCCAGGCACTCTTTACATTTATGCTACCCTTTGGATTAATCTACTGGGGGCAACAGTTTGTACCCTCAGGGCTTGCATCACTTTTATTTTCAATTTATCCATTCCTGGTTGCAATATTTTCAAAGATAGCATTCAGGGAGCAAAAAATTGGAACCTATAGAATAATTGCACTTGTTTTTGGGTTTATAGGAGTTTTTCTCCTGCTTTTTGAAAAATTAGGTATTGGCGAAATTCGTTCAATTTATGGTATGCTTGCTATTGTCTTTGCAGGTATTTCCCAGGCTTTTGTCGTCATTATTATTAAAAAATATGGCGGAAATCTTAATGTTGTTAGTATGAATCTTATTCCGTTGACTCTGTCGGCAGCCGTCATGATTCCCGTGGGAATTCTTACAGAAAATACTGAAAAAATTGTCTTTACACTTCCTTCTGTTTTATCAATTGCTTATCTGGCAATTTTTGGAACGATAATAACTTTTGTTACTTATTATTGGCTATTAAAAAGGATCAATCTCATTCTCCTCTCATTAATCGCTTTTATTACTCCTATAATTGCACTGATTGCAGGATGGATTGCTTACAAAGAGTCTTTAAATTATTTGCAGTTTACCGGAACTATCATTATACTTGCAAGTCTGCTTTTAGCAGCAAAGGGTAACAGTTTAATAAATTCAAAATGATATAAACAGTTGACCGAAAAGTTAACGAAAGGATAATTTTGAAGAATATAATTAGAATAAATAAAGCAACTTTCTATGCCTATCATGGTGTATTCAGAAGTGAACAAAACATCGGTGGCAAGTTTGAAGCGGATATAGAAATACACACTAATTTTTCTAAAGCTGCAGAGTCAGATAGCTTAAAAAAGACTATTGACTATGAATCTGTATACAAGGTAATCTATGAACTAGCAATGTCAAAGAAGTTTTATCTGATTGAATCTCTTGCGTCAACGATTGTTATAACTATATATGACAGATTTTCAAATATTGACAAAATAATTGTTCGAGTACGAAAGAATAACCCACCAATAGGAGGGGTGGTTGACAATGTGGAGGTGGAGGTTGAAATGGGTAAGCAGGATTTTTAATGAGTGAGGATCCGAATAAGATAAAATATTTATTTTCGACAGGAAAAGATAAGCCAAATATTCAGTTCCCGGAGAGACAGAAAAAGAACGCTTTTATTGGTTTAGGTAGTAATATTGATGACCGTTTCACATCCATTCTTAATGCTGTTAAGATGCTTGACCACTTGAATACTACCGATGTTGTTCAGATATCAGGAGTTTATGAATCAAAAGCCTGGGGATTTGAAAACCAAAGTGATTTTCTTAACTGTGTGGTTAAAATAAGAACTTTTCTCACAAAATTGGAACTATTTGTTTTGATCAAGCAAATTGAGAAAAGGTTAAACAGACAAACCAGAGAAAAATGGCATGAGAGAGAAGTTGACCTTGATATTCTTCTTTACGAGAGTGATGTAATAGATACTTCATTTCTTTCAATTCCCCACAGATCAATGCTGGAGAGGGATTTTGTTATAATTCCGCTTCTTCAAATTGAACCTGAAATTATTCATCCCATTCATAAAAAGAAAATCTCTGAATTATGGGAAAATAGAGATGAAAACATTAAGACATACATACTGGGGTTACATAAATGTCAGATAGAACTGAAAAACGGAGAAATTGATAAAATTGGAAAAAGAAATTAAATATATTGCAATTGAAGGTGTTATTGGGGCGGGAAAGACCTCTTTGGCAGAAATGTTAGCAGAAAAACTTAATGCAAATCTTATTCTTGAGCAATTTGAAAATAACCCTTTTCTTGGAAATTTTTACACTGACAGAAAAAGATATGCTTTTCAAACTCAAATGTTCTTTTTAGTTAACAGATTCAAGCAACAACAAGATTTAGGTCAGGAAAACCTCTTTGTTGAGTTTATTGTGGCAGATTATATCCTTGAGAAGGATCGAATTTTTGCATATATGAACCTAACCGGAGAAGAATTAAAACTTTATGAATCAGTTTTTCCATTATTGCAGAAAAACTTGAGGCAACCTGATTTAGTAGTTTATCTACAGTCTACTGTCGAGAGATTAATGCAGAACATTAGGAGCAGAAACCGCAGTTTTGAAAAGAACATTTCCAAAAATTATATTGCGGAACTTAACGAGGCATACAATCATTTCTTCTTTAGGTATAATTCTACACCTTTACTTATTGTAAATGCAGCTGAAATCGACTTTGTAAAAAATCCAAATCACTATTTGGAACTTGAAAAAGCTATTTTCAGAAAAGAGCGCGGAATGATAGAATACTTTCAACCGGAGATTAAATGATAAGAGTAATAAGTATTGTATTATGGGGTATTGTGATATTTTTTCTGATAAAATTCGTCAGAACTATTATCAAAGGATATAAATCAATTTCGCAAAAAGAATCGAATATTCGGAATTACAAAATGAAGCAAACTGATTATAAGGATATACAAGATGCTGATTATACCGAAATTAGAGAATCTGATAAAAACAGGCAAGAAAAGTGAAAATTCTGTTACGATCTATTTTTTCGTATTTATCATAAATGTGGAGATGCCTGATGGGTCTTCTTAAGTATTTTTTGTCTGTTAAAGAACAACCATTTAATGCAACAGAAATAAAAAGTATTCTTATTGTCAGACAGCATAATCAACTCGGGGATATGATTACTTTAATCCCCTTGTTCCGCGGACTAAAAGAGACATTTCCGAACTGTGAAATCACTCTAATTGCCTCACCTCAAAATATAAACGGAGTTGTTAATAATCCTTTCATTTCGGAAACGTTTTCTTATGATAAGAAAAAATTAATGAGTCCTTCATACATCAAATCACTTTACAGAGTTTTAAGACGAGATTATGATTTGGTATTAGTTCCAGCAACTGTTTCTATCTCTTTCACAAGTAACTTCCTCTCCAGGCTTGCAAAGGGAAAATACAGAGTAGGACCTGCCTCTCTTAACGGTCAAGAAAATAAAGAGAACTGTTTTTTTAATTTAAGAGTAGATCTGGACTGGCGTAAAAATCCTGATGTAAACACATATGAAAAATCGCTTGAGATAGTAAAACCTCTCGGTGTTAAAACAAGCAGTTACACCGGTATTATTATATATACGAGTACTGAACAAAAGTATGCTGAAGATTTTATTAAACTTTCAGGTAAAAAGCCAAACGATTTACTAATCGGAATACATCCGGGTGCTGGTAAACCACAAAACAGGTGGAGTGCAAACAATTTTATCCGGTTGATAAGTGAACTTCAAAAATCATATCCTGTAACGATATATATGACCGGAGGTGGAAGTGATAAAGAAATACTTGATTACATAAACACATCACTTTCAAAACCGGTTAACCTGTTCTACAACACAACAATTCCAGAAATTGCAGCTTTAGCTGCAGTGTCAGATCTCTTCATTTCGACAGACACTGGAATAATGCATGTAGCAGGAACGACCGAAGTTCCGCTAATAATTATTTTTGGACCAACTAGTCCTTTTAACTGGGCACCGTTAAGAGAAAAAGTTTACTTCCTGAGGAATAGTGATTTAATCGATGATGTTAGTGTGGAAGAAGTACTTAATACTTCATTTACTGTGCTAAATAAATAAAAACTCCCCCTTTCGGGGGAGTGAGGTTGTCGCGGAGATGATTGGGGAAATTATCTTCTTCGAGTAGTTGTTTCGGTAGTTCGAGTGGATGAATTCTTCCTTTCCTGAGTATTATTTTCTCTATTACGTAATTCGGGCTGATTAGTGTTGTTATTCTGTCTTCTCTCGATTGTTGAGTTGTTGTTTTCTTGCTTTGGACGAATCTCAATCTTTGGTTGAACTTTTACATCTCTATTTTGTGAATCGATTCTAGGTTGCGTGTTTTGCTCACGTTGTCTGATCTCCTTGTCTTGTTCCTTTCTTTCGATTTCTTTTGTTAAATTATTTTGTTCTCTGATATTATCATTTTTTTCTCTTGACTGACGTTCCTGTTCTGGAACTTTAATTTTACGCTCTGTATTCATTTCCTGAGTTCTGTTCTGAACATTCTGGTCACGATTTACAACATCTTTATCATTATTTTGTCTTTCTCTGATCTTTTCTACATCAAGACTTGTTTTACGATTGTTCTTTTCTATATTTCTCTCTTTAACTTCACGAGTTAAATCAGGGCGATAGTTAATTTCGATCGTATTTTCACGTCGCACTATAGGATCACTATTTCCACTTCTATCTCTGAATACAACACTATTCTCTTGAAGTTTAGTTCGTGTGACTCTTTCGAAATCAGAAGGTTCTACACCTCTATTGAAGACTGAATTATTTCTGATTTCGTAATTTGTGCGAGGTTTAGTCTGATTGTATGTCCTGTACTTTACACTGTTACCAATGAAATAGTTATTAACATGTCTATGTGAAAAATGTTTGAATTTCACAAAATTCCAGTGATTGTAAGGAATCACATAATTATGAGAGTAATAAAAACCAACATTTATCGAAAACATCGCGTAAGGAGGTAGTGGAGACCAGCCAATATAGAAATCGTCATATCTCCATTCAACCCAAGCAGGACCCCACTGAGTATCCGGCAACCAAATCCATCCATAATAATCGTCATAAAACCATCTGCCGTAATGGAAAACGACATAACCAAATGGTTCATAAGAATCCCAGTACCAACCATAGTTAGACCAGATCCATCTTCCTGAAGTGTAGGGACTCCATCTAATACCGATGTTCGGACGCCATACAATAACATCAGGTGCCAACTCTATCCATCGACCATAAGGGCTTAATTCATGGTAAAAGGATGCATATCCTCCATAGTGATTGAGGGGACTTGCATTTAGTCCACCATGAAATCCTGAGGATAGCAGTATTATTAACGATATATATATTAACTTTTTCATTTTTGTATCTCCTATAAGGTTCACTAGTAACTAATCAATTGATGTGCCAATAATAAAAGGTCATTTATGCAATTAATTTTTGTAAACTGATATCTCATAGCGAATTAAAAACTATTCATTGTGTACTGAAAAATAGACAATAAATAAGGGTTTCACAGATGATAATCAACTAATTGAAGAAAGTAGTAATAAATACCCAATTATTTTGAATAATTGCGAATTACTAGCTATTTTTGTAATTTAGAATTATTTAGGTATTATGAACAAAGAAACATTTGAAAAACTTAGTTACATCGCTATTGGGATTGTGGCTCTTCTTCTTTTAATGATGATTGCTAAGCTTGTTCCTGAATATATGAATATCTACTTCCTCGCCTTTAGTATCGTCCTACTTCTACTTCGTTTTGGTGGCAGGACATATTTTTTGACTAAAGATTGGAAAAGTAGAAAAGAGCAAAAAAATAAATGATTTGAAGGAATTAGGTAAATAATGAAAAGAATTTTAAGCGGAATGAGACCAACCGGCAAGCTGCATCTTGGTCATTATACTGGCGCATTAGAAAACTGGATTGCTCTTCAACATGATTTTGAGAATTATCATCTGGTAGCTGATTGGCACGTCCTCACTACATCACTAAACACATCAAGCGTATATGAGGATACAATTGATATGGTTATTGACTGGTTAGCTGCAGGCCTTGATCCCATAAAAAGTCCGATGTTCCGTCAATCCAGGGTAAAAGAGCATACTGAACTCCATCTTATTTTATCCATGCTCATCACAGTAAACCGGCTTGAACGAAATCCGACTGTTAAGGATCAGATGCGTGATTTAAATATTGAGAACATTACTTACGGTCATTTAGGTTATCCTGTCCTGCAAGCGGCTGATATACTTCTTTACAAAGGTGATTTTGTTCCCGTAGGGGAGGATCAGGTTCCTCATATCGAAATCGCAAGAGAATTAGCACGCAGGTTTAACCAAACTTTTGGGCCGGTTTTTCCTGAACCGGAACCCAAACTAACCCAGTTTTCGAGATTAGTAGGTCTGGATGGAAACGCTAAAATGAGTAAATCCTTGGGAAATGCGCTCCTTTTAAGCGACGATCCTGAAACTGTTAAATTGAAACTTCGAAAAGCTGTAACCGATCCCCAAAAAATGCGAAAAGGTGACCCCGGACGACCTGAAATCTGTTTGGTATTCTCCTATCATCGTAAGTATAATCAGGATGAGTGTCAAGAGATTTCTGCTGATTGTAAGAGTGGTAAACTTGGATGTGTGGATTGCAAATTAAGATGTGCATCAAGGATTTCTGAATTCCTGGACCCGATTATTGAGCGTAGAAAGCACTACGAAGCAAACAAGGATGAGGTAATATCGATTCTTTGTCATGGTGAAGAATGTGCACGAAAGGTTGCCCAAAAGACAATGGATGAAGTACATAACTTGATTGGTATGGGTTAGAATACCGGGTAATAATGCATAATGTTTAAGATAAGACTAGATCAGTTTGAAGGTCCGCTGGATTTACTTCTTTTTTTTATTAAAAGAGATGAACTGAATATTTATGATATCCCGATTTCGCGAATTACGAAAGAATACATGGAATATGTTAATTATATAAAAATGCTTGACCTTGAAACTGCAGGTGATTTCATTTTTATGGCATCTACTCTAATGTACATTAAGGTTAAAATGCTGCTTCCCAAGGAAGTGGATGAAAAGGGAGAGTTGATAGATCCCAGAGCGGACCTGGTGAAAGCACTCCTTGAGTACAAACGTTACAAAGAAATGGCAGAAGAATTGTCTTTCTTTGAGTCTTCGGAGAGGAAAATATCTTATCGCGGTAATTATGAAGAAGATCCTAAAGAAGCACCCGAGGAATTTGACATACTGTTAAAAAATGTTTCCGTTTACGATCTGGCAAAAGCATTCAAGCGAGTTATTGAATCAAGAAAAAGTGAACCTGTGCATCAAGTGGTAAAAATTCCTGTTACGATAGATGAACAGATTACTTTTATTGCGGAGAAAATCAATCTGTATGGAGAAATCCATTTCCTTTCCTTGATTGATGAAATAAGAGAAAAAATTAGGGTGATTGTTACTTTTATTGCGCTATTGGAGATGATTAAAATGCAAAAAATTGGGGTAAGAACATCAGAAAATTTGAATGATTTTGTGCTGTATAAAAAAACAGAATAAAAAGACGAAAAATGGATAGTATTTATAACCAGGTTATTGAAGCACTTATTTTTGCATCTGACGAACCAATTTCCAATTCGGATATTATACGTGCAATTAGAGGAATTGACGGAGATGAAATTGATGTAAACGATAATGATATAGAGAAAGTTATCGAAAACCTGAATCTATTATATACAGAAAAGAGTCTCTCCTTTCGTATTAAGAAGATCGCCGAAGGATTTGTATTTGCTACTAGAGATGAGTATTCCAAGTACTTGGGTTACCTATCAACTGAAAAAAGTAAGAGGAGACTAAGTCAGGCTTCTCTGGAAACGTTAGCGATAATTGCGTACAAGCAACCTATTACTAAACCGGAACTTGAAGCTATCAGAGGAGTTAATTCTGATTACATACTTACTGCTCTTCTGGAGAAGAAGTTAATTACTATCTCAGGTAGAGCTGAAACCGTGGGCAGGCCCCTTTTGTATGGCACTACAGCAGAATTTTTAAAGTACTTTGGGCTTTATAAAATATCTGATCTTCCAAAACCCAGGGAAATTGAGGAGATTATGCAAGATGAGGATTTTATTGAGCAGCGAAAGAAAATAATGATGAACCTATTTGAAGAAAAAATGGAGGAAGAGCTGATTGAAAATTCCAGAGAAACCCAGAACAACAGCAATACGTCTGAATAGTTATATTGCAGACTGTGGTGTTACTTCAAGACGTAAAGCAGATGAATTAATTCAGCAGGGCCGGGTTATGGTGAATAATAAAGTAATAACAAGCATGGGTTACAAAATAAATTCATTTAAAGATAAAGTCTTTGTTGATGGCGAAAGAATAAATCTTTCCCAACCTGTGTACTATCTTTTAAATAAACCTAAAGGTTATGTTAGCACCGTAAGCGATGATAAGGGAAGACCAACCGTTATAGAACTTATTAGAACACATATAAAAATATTTCCTGTTGGAAGACTTGATTATGATACAACAGGTGTTCTATTATTAACAAATGATGGTGACTTCAATCAGGCTATGACACATCCTTCCAATAACATTAAAAGGGAGTATGATGTCAAACTTGATAAGATTCTTTCTCAGGATGATGAGGAAAAATTACTAAAAGGCGTATTTATAGAAGGGGGCAGAGGGACATTTCTTACTGTAACTTATCCTACTAATAACAAGAAAGCACCAACAGTTGTTTCTTCTGAAGGAAGAAATCATTTTGTTAAAAATATGTTCAAGGCTTTAGGTTATACAGTCACTGCACTACACAGAAGGAGTTTTGGATTTTTAACAGTTAAAGATCTTCCTGAGGGGTCATATAGAGAACTAACACAACGAGAATTAAAACTTGTAAACAGAATATTAAATAATAAGAGATGACAGAAAATGGTTAATCAAATGAAATTGTTTTTAATTATCTTTTCATTTTGCATGATCTCAGTCGGATACTCTCAGGACGTCAAGTTTGATACAATTCCTAAGTACACTTATTCTTCCATCCCTGAATTCAGAGAACAATTGGATGATATTTTTAATGATCCTAATTTTAATAATGCAAACTGGGGTGTTGTTATCCAGTCACTCTCAACAGGTGAATATTTTTACAAAAGGAATGAAAACAAACTTTTTATGCCGGCATCCAATTTGAAGCTGTTTACTACTGCTGCCGGGTTGGCTGTTCTTGGAAGTGATTATAAATTCAAAACTGAGATATATGCAAACGGAAAGATTGATGGGACTGTATTAACTGGAAATTTGATTGTTAAAGGATTTGGTGATCCAACTATCTCGGGAAGATTTTATAATGATGATGCAATGGCGATCTTCCGAGACTGGGCCGATTCACTTATTGAGTTGGGCATAGATGAGGTCAAGGGTAATTTGCTGGGAGATGATAATGCTTTTGAAGACAGAGGATTGGGAACTGGGTGGTCGTGGGATTATGAATCTGATTGGTATGCGGCTCCCTCTGGTGCACTATCCCTGAATGATAATTGTGTAGATCTTCAAATATCTCCTTCAAAGATTGGTAATGTTGCAAATATTAGTATAATTCCGGAGAATAAATATGTAGTAATAGTCAATAATGTATATACAGTTAAGAGAGATTCCGTAACATCAATTTATACAACCCGGGAAAGGGGAACTAATATTATCAAAATCAGTGGTACCATAACCGAAAATAGTTCACAAGTAAAAAGATTTGTCACGGTTAATAATCCCACTCAGTTTTTTATGGTAGTTCTTAAAGAAGTTCTAATTAAAGAAGGGATTAAAATTTCGGGTTTTGCTGCAGATAATGATGATGGAGGAGATATCGTTGATTATGAACAGGGAAAACTTCTTTTTACTCATCTTTCGCCCCCCTTAAAAGATATTATTCGGGTAATAAATAAAAGCAGTCAAAATTTCTTTGCTGAACAACTACTGAAAGTTATGGCTTATGAGAAAAGGGGATATGGCAGTGCATCGCTCGGGATTAATACGGAGAGCAGAATTCTTGAAAGTATGGGGATTAATGTTGACGGTATGAACCTTGCTGATGGATCCGGACTATCACGACTAAATCTTGTTACTCCAACTCAAGTTGTAAATCTGCTCAGGAGCATGTATAATGGTGATAACTTTACAGACTATTATAATAGTTTACCGGTAGCCGGAGTTGATGGTACTCTTGCTAACAGAATGAGAAAAGCCCGGACACAGAATAACGTAAGAGCTAAAACGGGTTTCATTGGTGGAGTCAGAAGTCTGTCGGGATATGTCTATACAGGTGACAGAGAACTTGTTGCTTTTTCAATGATAGTAAACAATTTTACCGTCCCCTCGGTACTAGCTGATGCCTTACAGGACCTTGTTTGCCTGAGACTTGCTAATTTTAAGAGAAAACAAACGGAGTAAATGTGGAGAATAATTTAATTGAAGATGTAAATGTTTTAATCAAGAGGAGAATTGAAGAGCTAGGAGAACTAAAATCGATGGGCATTGAACCGTATGCTTATGATTACCCGGTTGATTCATATTCTGAAGATATAAAGCGAAATTTTAGTGAACTTGAGAACCAAAACGTTTCGGTAGCTGGACGTATAATGACACTTCGAAGGATGGGGAAAGCCTCATTTGCAACTATTCAGGATTCTAAAGGAAGGATTCAAATTTATCTGAAAAAAGACGATCTTGCTGAAAGTTACGAAGCCTTCAAACTTTTCGATATTGGTGATATAATTGGAGGAAAAGGATTTGTATTTAAAACAAAAACTGGCGAAATCTCAGTACACTTCAAGGAATTAAAACTATTGGCAAAATCAGTTCGACCTATTCCAATCGCCAAGGAAGTAATTGATGAAAGCGGAAAAAAAACAATACACGATCAATTTGTTGATAAAGAATTAAGATACAGACAGCGTTATGTTGATTTGATCGTAAATCCGGAAGTTAGAGAGGTGTTTCGAAAAAGAAGTAAAATAATTACAGCCATCAGAAGTTATCTTGATAAAAATGATCTTCTCGAAGTTGAAACACCTGTGTTGCAACCATTATATGGAGGTGCTTCCGCAAAACCTTTTATAACACATCACAATGCCCTTGATATTCCTCTATATCTGAGGATTGCAGATGAATTATACCTTAAAAGACTAATTATTGGCGGATTTGATGGGGTTTATGAAATATCCAAAGATTTTAGAAATGAGGGTATGGATAAAACTCACAATCCTGAATTCACTATGCTTGAGCTTTACGTGGCTTACAAAGATTACAATTGGATGATGAAGTTTGTAGAAGATATGATATATGACCTTTGCGTTAGTGTATTTGGTACGACAGACTTTACTCTCGAAGGAGAAACAATAAGCTTCAGTAAGCCATGGAGAAGAGTGTCTATGGTCGAGGCAATAAAAGAAAAGACCGGATTGGATATAGTATCAGCCTCAGATGATGAAATCAAAACTGTTGCTAAGAAAATTGGTGCTGATTTAAGTGGATATAAAAGTAGAGGAAAACTTATAGATGAGATTTTTGAACTTACTGTTCAGGATGAACTGCGCCAACCTACTTTTTTGTATGAATATCCGGTTGAAACTTCGCCATTGGCAAAAAAGCATAGAACATTCCCGGGGTTAGTAGAAAGATTTGAAGGCTTTGTAGCCGGGAAAGAAATATGTAATGCTTTCAGTGAACTCAATGATCCTTTCGATCAGAAAGCAAGATTCGAGGATCAGGTAAAGGCAAGGGATAAGGGGGATGAAGAAGCACAAACTTTTGATGAGGATTATGTAAGAGCTCTTGAATATGGCATGCCTCCGACTGCCGGACTGGGAATAGGTATTGACAGACTAGTAATGTTGCTTACCGGTCAAACTTCTATTCGAGATGTTCTGTTATTTCCACAGATGAAACCTGAATAATGATTTTAAGCACAGTTTGAATAACCGGACGTTCTTAATTAGATATATTTAGAAGTAGAAAAGATTTTGAAAAAAAATGTTTTGTTTTGTATTTTGCTTTTGTTTGGTAAGGGAGTTATCCTCTTTGCACAAGGTGAACTGGATACTCCAATTTCGTCAAGCAAGAATAGTATAATTAACGAAATAAAAAAGAATAACTTTTTACTGAACAATAATTTACCTAAATCATTTGAAATAGATCCGTTAGTAAGAAAAACAGATACAGATATGCTGCTTAAGATGGGCATTATTTATTCTGCTGGGTGGGGGGTAATACACTATTTTAAACAGAAATCCTGGTGGGCTAATGAAAAAGTTCCGTTTCACATCTACTGGGATATGGATTACTCACTTGAAATGGACAAAGTGGGACACTTTTATGCAGGTACACTTCTAGCACATGCTTTCGGAGCTGGATTGGAAGCCTCTAATATGGAAGTAAGTGATCGTATTTGGCTGGCTTCAGGACTTGCTTTATTATTTCATACATATGTTGAAATTGAGGATGGTTTTGCTCCGGAATGGGGATTTAGTCCTCCTGATATGGCTTGTAATGTATTTGGGGCTTCATTACCAATACTACAATACTATGAACCATTTATGAATAATTTTAGAATGAAATTAAGTTATTATCCTAAATACTTAAATCAAAATAATCCAATGACTAATAAACCTCAAATAGTTATTGACGATTATGAGGGACAGAAATACTGGGTGGCTGCTAAACTTTATAATCTTTTACCTGAGCCAATCGCTAATTACTGGCCCAAACTGCTTGGGATTGCTTTTGGAATGGGAGTTAGCAATGTCCGTTGGTCTCATGGGCAAAGAGACTTTTATCTGGCACTGGATATTGACACTGAAGAACTGCCTCTCTATGGAGAGTTTTGGCAATTTGTAAAGAGAACCCTGAATTTTATTCATTTACCTATGCCTGGTGTAAGATTGACTAACGGAGTAGCTTTTTTTGGCTTATGTTTTTGATTTTTGCATTTAAGGAAATACGCTGTTGAAAACTTGGCTAATTCTATTGTTACTTTTACAATCTCTAACTTTTTCTCAAGTTGATTCTTTAGCGATTAAGGAAATAGAACCAGTAAAAATCCCCTTATCCTTAACAGCAAGAAACATGAGTGTTCAAGAGTCCGTTTACTTTACAAGTTTTAATCCCTTAAAACGGAATGTTAATTATACCACTCTTGGTATGTTATCAGGAGTTACTTTGGGTGTTGGTCTAGCTGTTCATTTCTACCAGGCAAATGCCTGGTGGACCAAAGATAAACGGTCTTTTCGTTTTGAGAATGACTGGGAATACGCTCGCTGGATAGATAAAATTGGTCATTGGTATGGTACTTCATTAATTGCTCATGGATTGGCTGGGGGTTTGGAAGCAAGCAATATACCTTTGAAAGAAAGCATAATTTGGGGTTCGGTAGGTGCTCTGTCTTTTCAGTTATTTGTTGAATATGAGGATGGTTTTGGTCCTGATTGGGGATTCAGTCCTGGCGATGCTTTATTCGATTGTTTAGGCGCAGCTTACCCTGTTATGCAATACTATTGGCCGATTTTAGCCAATTTTCAGTTAAAAGCAAGTTACTATCCGAAGCATTTGACTGGAGTTAATCCCAAAACCGGACAAAAACATATAATTATTGATGACTATGAAGGACAGAAATTTTGGTTAAGTATTAAACCCAAAAACCTTCTTCCCGATGATTTGGCTAAATACTGGCCATCATTTCTTTGTATAGCAGGTGGTATGGGTGTTCGTGAGTTAGATGGTTCAGGGGGAGGGAAGACAGATTTTTATATTGCTTTTGATATAGACACTGAACAGATACCCCTTTATGGTGCTGGATGGCAATTTATAAAATCAACACTAAACTATCTTCATCTGCCTATGCCCGGGATCCGAATAAATAACGGTGTGGCCTTCTTTGGATTGTGTTATTGAAATATTTTTTGAAAATTATGGTAATTAATCTTGAATTATAGTATAATAATCCCGACACTGAATGAAGAAAAACTTTTGCCGAATATTTTAAATCAGTTAACGGAAGCAAATCTAAAGGAAAAATTCGGCTATGAGATAATAATATCTGATGGTGGAAGTACGGATAAGACTTTTCAAATTGCATCAAAGTATGCTGATAAAATAGTTTACAATGAGGGAAACTTCAGAACAATCGCAATTGGAAGAAATGAAGGTGCTAGAGTCGCTAAGGGAAGTATCTTGATATTCATAAATGGCGATATCCTTTTCGAAGATCCCTTAAGATTTTTCTCTTTCGTTCATGAGAAATTTGTTCCATCAGAATTTTCCGCAATGACCTGCAGAGTTAAAGTATTTCCTGAAGAAGAAACGCAGGGCGACAAAATATTCCACGGCTTTTACAATAATTACTTTAAGTGCCTGAATAAACTCGGTATGGGTATGGGGCGTGGTGAATGTCAGGTTATCCGGAAGGAGGTTTTTGAGAAAGTAGGAGGCAATCTTGAACATTTGACGGCCGGTGAAGATTTTGATTTATACAGACGGATAAAAAAAACCGGAAAAATTTTGTTTGTTGATGAAATTTGCGTATATGAATCTCCGCGCAGATACAGGAAACTTGGGTACTTTAATGTTACTCTTTCCTGGTTGAAAAATTCGGTTTCTGTTGTTCTTAAGAAAAAGTCATTATCAAGAGAATGGGAGCAGGTACGATGATTAGAATAATTTTAGTCCTTTATCTGTTTGTTTTTATTAACAGTACATTAATTGCACAAGCTGAATTTGTTGAAGTTGATAATCTCGTTTATCAATTTCTCGACAGAATGTATGCTGATAGGTTTATTGACGATTACAACTCTTTTGAAAAACCGTTGACGCGAAAAAAAATCGGTGACTTACTTAAACAAGTCCAATCTAAAATTTTGGACCTTAGTTTAATGGATAGGGAAACCCTGGAAGACCTTTTAGGCGAGTACTGTTTTGATACTACCGGAGAGCTGACTTGTTATGAATCTCTGATAAGCACACCAAACGTAGAAATTCCTAAATATAACTTTTTTGATGATAATGAAAAGTATCTCTTCTTTTATAATAAAAAAGACACATTTAATATTTTTGTAAATCTTATAACCGGGTTGAGTATTATGTCTTCTCGCGATAATAAGAATAATTATTTTGCTACTCTCGCTTCATATGGTGGTGAAATCAGAGGGACCTTTCTCAACAGACTTGGATTTCAACTTTACGGAGATAACGGGGTTGCATTCGGTGATAAAGAAGTAGGAATGAGTTTAGGATTTCTCAAACATAACTATAAATTCAATGAAAAAGAGGAAGAGAAATTTTTTGACAAAACTTCCGGGTATTTAAATCTTGATTTTGATGTGGTCAGATTCAAAATAGGTAATGATACAAGAAGAATCGGATATGGTAATTTATTCCCGATAATTAATGATCCATATGTCCGGCAAAGTTATTTTGATATCAATCTCAATTATGCATTTTTCAATTTTACTTTCAGTCACTCAAAATTGTCAGGACCAATGTCCGTGATTAGCGACTCGGTTGCCGGAAATATTAACCAAATAGAGGATAAATATCTGGCATATCACAGAATTGGCTTCAGGATCAATGAGCACCTTAGTTTTGGACTGGGAGAGATGATTATTTATTCCGCCAGGGGGATGGACCTGAGTTATATGAATCCATTATCATTCTATAAAACTCTGGAACATCAGAACGGAGACCGTGATAACGCTCTGCTGTTTATCGACTTAGAAAACAGAAGTATTAAAGGAATAAGATTTTTTGGAACATATATGATCGATGATCTTAATTATGGTAAAATTGGAACAAAATGGTGGGGAAATCAGTCTATGCTTCATGCAGGTATACATTTTTATCTTTTAAATAAGCATATTCCTATGGATTTAGAATTTGAATATCTCAGAGTTTCTCCTTATACTTATACCCACAGGATAAACCGAAATAACTATTCAAATGGGGAATTTGGAATAAATGGAGATGTGGCACCAAATAGTGAACTGCTTTTTTTCAAAATAAATTATAGATTTACACCTAGGATTTCCTTAAATATGGAATTCAGATATTTGGAGCATGGAGCTAATTATTATTCAGCTGATAACGGTGAGCTCGTAAATGTAGGAGGGGATCTGGATTTGGGCCACCGCACGGGTGATTCTGAAGAATCAGTTTTTCTATCAGGCTTTAAAGAGTACTCCAGAGAGTTTTGTGCGAAATTAAACTATGAGCCGATTAGAAATGTTACTCTAAGTGGAGAGTTATTTTTCAGTTCGGGTAATTATTATATTCTTGGAAGAGACGATAATTCATATATATTGGGTACAATAACAATTAAAATATAGGGTTCTTATGGACAAAACAAAAATAAAATATCCCTTAATTATAATTATTTTAACTTTAGGGATTTTACTTGGGACACAAATACAAAAAGTCTTCTCAACAGACGGTCTGTTTGAAAATTTGAAGAAATTCAATGATGTAATTTCCCTTACACAAAAGTATTATCTTGAGGAAGTGGAAGTGGACAAGATGGTTGAAAATGCTATAAACGGAATGCTCGCAAAACTTGATCCACATTCGGTTTATATACCCGTAAAACAGATGCAAACTGTAGAAGAAGAATTTCGCGGTGATTTTGAAGGAATAGGAGTTGAGTTTCAGATTGTTAATGATACACTTACAGTTGTATCTCCGATTACAGGTGGACCAAGCGAGGCACTCGGAATTCTGGCAGGCGACAGGATTATTAAAATTGATGGAAAGGATGCCATAGGAATCACTAATGATGATGTACGAAAACAGTTGAGGGGACCTAAAGGTACAAAAGTTAAAGTAATAATTGTCCGACCGGGTCTTAAAGAAACTCTTGAGTACGAAATAACCCGTGACAAGATCCCTCTTTATTCTGTAGATACTCATATAATGCTTGATAAAGAAACTGGTTATATAAGCGTAACACGATTTGGGGAAAAGACTACTGACGAACTTAAAACCGCTTTATATGATCTTCAGGAACAGGGTATGAAGCAATTAATCCTGGATCTTAGAAATAACCCAGGTGGTTACTTAAATCAGGCAGTTCAGATTGCCGACTTATTTATAGCGGGGGATAAAAAAATTGTTTATACTCGAGGTAGGAAAAAGGATTTTAATGAAGATTTTTATGCAGGTAAGACCTTTCCGTTTGAAAAGACACCTGTAATCGTTTTGATAAACAGAGGAAGTGCTTCAGCAAGTGAAATTGTATCCGGAGCAATTCAGGATTGGGACAGAGGCCTGATTGTCGGCGAAACTTCTTTTGGTAAAGGTTTAGTGCAGAGACAATATCCTCTGCAGGATGGAAGTGCGCTAAGATTGACTATTTCTGAGTATTATACTCCGATGGGGAGATTTATTCAGAGGAAATACGATAATAAAAAAGAATATTACGAGGATTTGGCCGAAAGGGAAGAGGAAGAGGGGGAAAATCTTACGCATGTTGCGGAAAGTGATTCCGGACGACCTGTTTTCAAGACGAATAAAGGAAGGAATGTTTATGGTGGTGGTGGAATAACTCCCGATTATATCTCGAAATCAGATAAATTAACTGAGTATTCAACATCGCTTCTCAGAAAAAATGTATTCTATCTTTATACTCTGAAATACCTTGATTCCAAGGGAGAATCAATCAAAAACAAGTATAATGATTTATCGGAATTTGCTGAGAAATTCAAGATTTCGGATAAAGAGTTGAAAGAGTTCACTGAATTCGCTAAAGAAAAGGGGGTTGAAATGAAGGAGGAGGACTTTAAAAAGGATAAGGACTATATACTAGCAAGAATCAAGGCTCAAATAGCAAGAAATTATTGGAAGAATGAGGGCTGGTATTTGGTACTCCTGGGATTTGATAAGCAAATAGAAAAAAGTCTTGGATTGTTCTCCAAAGCAAAACAGATGGTAAATAATTAATTATTGGTCGTTGTTAATTTATAGCATGTTTAAAACATGAAAAGGTTAATTCTGGTCCTTATACTTTTTCCGTTTTTTTTAGGAATGAACGGAGATAGAATTCCTTCAAAAGATAAGGAAGAATTTTTCTTCCTTTTTCCCGCTGAAGACAGGAAAATGCAAATTGGTGAGGACATAACATACGTAGTTAAGTATACATTTATTAAACTTGGTGAAGTAAGACTTAGAGTTATCAACAAAGTTCAGATTGAAGGCAGGGAGTATTATAATGCGATTGCCAATATCGACTCTTATTCGGGGATCCCTTTTGTGAGTCTTCATCAAGTCTACGAAAGCAAAGTTAATAATCACTATTTTAGTGATTTCTTTAAGGGTATTGTGCGGCACTCAGAATTTACTACTTTTACCGAGTATAAATTCGATTATTCAAAGAAAAACCTTTCTGTAAAAAAAGGCAAAGTCAATCCATTTGAGATATGGACAGATTCAACTACGACCGCAGAAAGAATGTATCAGGATGGGTTGTCTATATTTTATTATGCAAGGATGAACACTGGAAATAATAAAAGTGTGAATTTGCCCTGTTTCGTGAATGAAGAGAAAGTTTATACAAAAATTAACTTTTATGATAGAATTTCTCCCGTCGAGATTGAATCGATAGATTATCCGGTTGAATGCGTTTATCTGGACGGAGAAACGGATTTTGTGAGTGTTTATGGGCTTACGGGCAGGTTTGAAGGTTGGTTTTCAAATGATGAAGCCGCTATCCCTATCAAAGCCCATATGAAAGTAATTATTGGTAATGTGACATTGGAATTAATAAAATGGAAAAAAACAGGATGGATACCACCAAAATTCAAAAATTAATTGATTCGGAAATAATCTTCCCTTATGAAGGAATAATTCCGGAAATTGACGATACAGTATTTCTTGCATCAGGATCGAAAATCATAGGAGATGTTAAAATTGGTAAATACGCAAGTGTCTGGTATAACACAGTAATCCGGGGTGATGTGAATTACATTCGAATTGGAGAAATGTCTAATATTCAGGATTGCAGTATGCTTCATGTTACCAATAAGCTATTTCCCCTGAATATTGGAAATAAGGTAACGGTGGGACACAGCGTTACATTACACGGATGCACAGTTCAGGATCTAACTTTAATTGGTATGGGTGCAATAGTACTTGATGGAGCGGTTGTAGAGTCAAATAGTATGGTTGCAGCCGGAACTGTGGTAAGGCCGGGATTTGTAGTTCCTTCCGGGAAACTTGTTGGAGGAGTGCCGGGCAAAGTAATAAGGGATTTGACTGATAAAGAGATCGCTGAATTTGAGGAATCCGCGCTTAGATATAAAAAGTACATGGAAATAACCATGGACAGCATCAAGCAATATCAAAAATAAGTCCAATGTTTTCAATTAATGACTTGCATTTATCATTTTTTTTTGTTATTAAATGAACTATAGAAAAAAGATTTTTTGATTGATCAGAAATTTAGCAGTCAGATTTAACAATAAAACCGTAATTTCTGCCCGCAATGTGCATGATTTAGTGGCGGTTATGAAAAAGGAATTTAATTTCAGAGTTGCTTTTCTTGATATCATCTTCGTTAGTTCAGAGGAAATGATTGATTATAATTGCAAATATCTCAAACATAACTACAGCACAGATGTAATATCCCTAAATTTCAGTGATCAGGATTTGGTTTTAGAAGGACTGATTGTTATTTCGACCCAGGATGCCGAAAAAAATGCTGCCTTGTATAAAGTATCTTTAGATGAGGAGTTATTCAGATTAGTAATACACGGGATTTTACATCTGCTGGGATTTAATGATGGAAATTCAAGTGAAAGGGGATTAATGAAAAGAAAAGAAAATTATTTTTTGAGGAAATTCACAAAAAATTAGCATTTATGGAACAAAATCTGCAAATAATAATCTCCAATGTTATAGACGGCATTGTGAGAGGAAAAAGTATTAAGCAAATAGATGATGAGTTAAAATCAAAACCAGGGTACAAAAAATCAGTTGTTCCAACCATATATAGTTGGATTTTTGACAAGCTCCTCTCAGAACTTGCTCTGGAAAAAGAATTGAAGTCAAAGTCACTTAGCAGTAGGATTTTATCTGAAGATGAATTACGTCTGATAGGAATTGAAAATTATTCCAAATTATTAAGATTATGGAATCTTGAGGTTCTGACAACTGAAGACGTTAACACCCTGCTTGACAGGCTGACGCTAATTACCGACAAACCTTTAAGTAATCTTGAATTTAACATATTCTTGTTGAGTTCATTGTTTGAAGCAGATCGACACTCAAGTGCGGGTAGCCGTCTGTTATTATATATATACGATCAAATAAACTGAAAGAACGATGAAAAATCTGCTCATAGTTGAGTCGCCTTCAAAAGCGAAAACAATAAATAAATATCTGGGTAAAAAATTTCATGTAGAAGCTACAATCGGACATATTCGTAATCTGCCCAAAAGCAGCCTTGGGATTGATGTTTCCAATGGTTTTCTACCAAAATTTTTAACGATTAGAGGGAAAGCCGAAGTTGTAAAAAAAATTAAGGATCTTGCAGCGAAAAGTAAAAAAGTGTTCATTGCAACTGACCCTGACCGGGAAGGGGAGGCAATAGCGCAGGATATCGCTGAAGTGATAACAAACGGAAAAAAAATTGATATTGAACGTGTGTTATTCACCGAGATAACAAAATCCGGAATTGACAGAGGTATGAATTCACCCCGTCAGATTGATACTGCTCTGGTTGCCTCACAGCGTGCGCGAAGGATGATGGATAGGATTATCGGATACAAAATCAGTCCTTTCCTTTGGAAAGCGGCTATTGAAGAGTCGGGGAACACTCTTTCTGCAGGCAGGGTGCAAAGCGTCGCACTCAGACTAATCTGTGAAAGGGACGCTGAAATTCTTAACTATGTTCCAATCGAGTATTGGTCCATCTGGGGGTATTTCCTTACTGCCGAGGAAATAAAAATCAAGGCAAAGCTTCACAGTATTGACGGAAAGGAAATCAAAACTCTTCCGAAATCCAAAATGAGTGAAGCAGAGATGCAGGAATTCCTTAAAAGACATTCGGTTATTCCGGACAAGGAAACTGCATACAGGATTTATGATGATATAGAAAAAAATAAGCTTTTTAAGATTTCCAATGTTGTCAAAAAGACAATCAGAAGAAATCCTTCTCCCCCTTTCATTACGAGTGCTTTACAGGCAGAAGCATCCCGTGTTTTAAGATTCAGATCCAAGCAAACCATGGGTATTGCTCAGAAGCTTTATGAAGGCGTGGAACTGTCACCGGATGAAGGTATCGTTGGTCTTATAACTTATATGCGAACTGACTCTACGCGTATTAGTGCGGAAATAATTTCTGAAGCCAGAGGTTTTATCGCTCAAAACTTTGGTGAGAATTACTTGCCATCAACCGGAAACACTTACGAAAAGAAATCATCCGGAAAAGTTCAGGATGCCCATGAAGCAATACGACCCACATCAATGAAATATACCCCTGAGTTTGTAAAACCTTATCTGGACGATAAATCATTCAAACTCTATCAACTAATATGGAAGCGCTTCATTGCCTCACAGATGAGTCAGGCTATTCTTGAAACAACTATAGTTGATATTTCAGAAGGGAAATACACTTTTCGAGCTTATGGTCAGGCACTCAGATTTGATGGTTTCATGAAGATATACTCCGAGCAGACCGAAGCGAAGGATGACTTTGATGATAAATCCGAGGCTAAGAATGAAAGCATTCCGCTTGGGTTGGAGAAGAACCAAAACTTGAAACTGGATGAACTTGAGCATACTCAGCATTTCACTAAACCGCCACCAAGGTACAGCGAGGCAAGTCTGATAAAAGAACTTGAAAGTCAGGGAATAGGGCGCCCAAGTACATATTCATCAATTGTGAGTACAATAATCGACCGCTCCTATGTCTATCTGAAAGAAAGAAAGCTCTTCCCCACGGAATTAGGACACAAGGTTAATGGGATCCTGGTTAAAAATTTTCCTGACATTTTTGAGGTGAGATTTACCTCTCGAATGGAGGCTGAACTTGATCAGATTGCTCAAGGCGATGCCGATTTCTTGCAGGTAATGAACGATTTTTATTTGCCGTTTATAAAATCGCTCGAGAAAGTTGAATCTGAAATAGAAAAAATCATTTGCGATAAATGCGGTCATGAGATGTTATTTAAGTACGGCAGATTTGGTAAATTTCTTGCCTGCAGCAACTATCCAGACTGCAATAATATCAAATCAATGCGCGAATTAATTAAGGTTAATAATGAAGTTGAGTTCACAGGAGAGGTATGTGAAAAATGCGGTAACAGGACTGTTTTCAGACAAGGCAAATTTGGTAAGTTCATTGGTTGCGAAAAATATCCTGAATGTGATTTTGTAAAGAACATTACTCTGGATGTAAAATGTCCTAAATGTTCCAAAGGAGACATAGTGGAGAGAAGGTCTAAAAAGAACAAAACCTTCTATGGCTGCTCTTCGTATCCCGATTGTGATTTTGTAAGCTGGAATAAGCTTGTAAATAAAGAATGCCCTGAGTGTGGAAACAGTTATATGGAGGGAAAATACTCAGCTAAAAAAGGAAATTATATTGCTTGCCCGAAGTGCAAATATGAATTAATACCAGAAAATCCGGAAGAATCAGATGAGTGATGTTTCGCTTTACTCTGTAATTGCTGATTATTTAGATTCCCTTAAGCATATTAAGAGGTATTCGAATAATACCATCAAGTCTTATAATGAGGATTTAAGTCAATTCGGAGTATTTTGCAGGAAACTGGAAAAAACAGTAATTAAACAGATAGATGAAAAAATTGTTAAAAGATTTCTGTTTGAACTTAATGAAAACCGGTATTCAATGAAATCAATAGCAAGGAAACTTGCATCGATCAGAGGGTTGATTGATTTCGCTTATAAAAATGATCTTGTAGAAACAAACAGAGTTAAATTACTCAGAAATCCTAAGACAGTACAAGTTTTGCCTGAGGTTATAAGTGTTCGCAATTATGAGGATCTTCAGGAATATCTTCATAAAAGATTTAACGAAACAGGGAAAATCAGGTATTTAAAATATAAAGCCATTTTTGAAATGCTATATGGTTGTTCTTTGCGCGTTTCCGAGCTGTGCGACTTAAAAATGTCTGATCTGGAATTCGAAAAGAACCGTCTCAGAATTCTCGGAAAAGGGAACAAACTCAGAGTTGTTCCTGTTGGTGAAAAAACCATAAAAGTACTAGAAGAATATCTTGGTACGATTAAAAGAAAGAAAGACAATAATTATTTATTTTTTAACACAAACGAAGGTAGATTATCGACGAGAGTTGTTTATTCAATTATTAACAAATATTTAGGACTGGTAACGGACATCAAGAAAAAGAGTCCACATGTCCTGAGGCACAGTTCTGCAACCCACTTATTGGATAATGGTGCCGACATTCTAGCAGTTAAAGAGATTTTAGGTCACTCTAAACTTTCTACAACTCAGATTTATACTCATACAAGTATTGAAAGAATAAAGAGTGTCTATAAGAAAACACATCCAAAATCATAAAAATACCGGAGGTATCAAATGAACATAAAAATCACAGCCCGCAAATTCAGAGCACACGACACATTAAAATCGTATGTGAAAGATGAAGTCAAATCACTCGAACGATTTAGTGATGAAATAATGGACGCGGACATTGTGCTCAGCTATCAGAATCAAAAAGAAAGTGATAAAATTGCCGAAATAGTTATCAAAGTTCCGGGGCAATTATTAAAAGCAGAGCAGGTTTCGGAAGATTTTAAAGTCTCGGTTGCCGGTGCAGTTGAAAAACTTAAACGTATGTTGAAAAAACTTAAAACAAAAAGGATAGCTCATATTTAAATGATTAGTATCGATAATAATGCGATGACCCGGAAAGAATCCATTGATGTCAGATTCTTTCATAAAATCACCGAAAAAAAATTTGGCATTCATCTATTAACCGGTGAAGGGGGACTCGACAGAAAAATTAAAGATCAAAATCTTCACAGACCCGGCTTAGCTTTAGCCGGGTTTGTTGATTTATTTGCTTATAGCCGAGTACAAGTATTTGGGAATACTGAAATCAAGTATCTGGGAGCTCTTTCATTAAAGGAAAGAAGAGTTGCACTTGAAAAAATTCTGAAATTTGAAATCCCCTGTATTATTCTCACTAATGATCATAGACCTTCTGATGAGCTGCTCGAACTAGCTAATAAATTCAACACTCCTGTTTTTGGATCAAAACTCTCAACCACCAAACTTTCTAATCTTATCAGTGATTTTCTTGATGATCAGTTTGCCCCACGACTCTCAATCCATGGTTCGTTTGTTGATGTCTACGGAGTGGGAATATTGTTTGTAGGTAATTCCGGTATTGGCAAAAGCGAGATTGCACTTGACCTTATAGAGAGAGGGCATAGGCTGGTCGCTGATGATGTGGTAATTTTAACTAAAAAAGCAGAGAGCATAATACTTGGAGCCGGAACAGAACTGGTAAAACACTTCATGGAAATCAGAGGGATCGGATTTATCGATGTGGAAAAAATGTTCGGTGTCCGGGCTATTAGATACCAGAAAAGGCTAGAAGTAATTGTGGAACTCGAAGTGTGGAGTAAGGATTCGGATTATACCAGAACTGGTCTGGAGGATGCGTCATTTAATATTCTGGGAGTAGATCTTCCTTACGTCAGGCTTCCAATAGTTCCCGGAAAAAATATTACCGTGATTTCGGAAGTAATCGCTCTCCATTACCTCCTGAAACACTATGATTATGATGCGGCAAAGGTTTTCCAGAATAGACTAAAAGAGGCTATAAATCGAAAATATGAAAGGAATATCGATTATTTTGAACATGATTTTGAGTAAAATCACGTCATATTTAGCAAAATGAAAATTTTTTTAGAAAATCTGGTTTATAAGTTGTAAATTATATAATTAAAGAATAGGAAATTTGTAACTCCGGATTTCAACAGCTTCTATATGAGTTTTGCAGAATTTTTAAAATCAACAGTATTCAAATCTAAAGCAGTTAAACTGCTGGAAAAAGCAGAAAAGCTACGCCTTGAGGGAGACCTCGAAGCAGCGCTTGTTATTTATAATAATGCTATTGCCGAGGATCCAAAACTTGCAAATGCCTATGTAGGCAGGGGAAGCACTTATTCATTACTTGGTAAAAATGAAAATGCTCTCGACGACTTTTCAAAAGCAATAATTATTGATCCAGCTGTCCCGGAATTCTACCATCTTAGAGCAGTCACTTATTACAACATGGACAAAACTGATAAGGCAATAAATGACTTCAAGAAGGTTCTTGAACTTAATCCATCCGAAAAAGATGTATACTACAGTCTGGGTATAATTTACTCGGATAATAATATGGAATCGGAAGCAATTAGTTGTTTCACATCTGCAGTTAATATTGATCCTGACTACTTTGAAGCGGTCAAAAAAAGAGCTGATTTGCTTTATAACACCGATAAATTCGAAGAAGCAATCGAGGTTTTTAACAGGGCAATAGATTTGCGATCTGACATGTCGGTGCTTTACCTTAATCGTGGGAATGCTAAATTTGCGCTGAAGCAATTTCAGGAATCAATTGCTGATTTTGAAAAAGCATTAAGTAATGATCCTGAAAATATCTCAATATACTATAATATCGGACTGTCTTACTACTCTATGGAAGACTATACTCACGCAATAGAAGCGTTTAACAAGGCTCTCTCCATATCCGGCGATTTTTCAGATATTTTTTATTATCTTGGCAACAGTAAGTATAACACTGGTGATTTTGACGGAGCCATGGGCGATTTTAGCGAAGCTCTGACTCAGAATCCAAACAATCTACTTGCGCTTTTTGCCAGAGGGAATCTTCATTTCAGTCTTGGAAATAACGAGCAGGCTATTGAGGATTATGACAAAGTTTGTCAGATCGATAATTCAAACCCGCTGTTATATTATAACAGAGGTAATGCATACTACAATCTTAAACAGCACGAACGGGCAATTGAGAACTATGATCTGGCTATTGAGTTGTCTCCTGATTATTCCGATGCCCTTATTAACAGGGGAAATGCAAAATACGCTTTAGGGGATACGAACTCAGCTATTCAGGATTACCTTCAGTCGCTAACCTTTGACCCTGAAAATGGTACAACTCACTTTAATATCGGCATTGCCCTCTTTTCGATTGGAGAAGTTGAGGATGCAATTCCCCACTTCGAAAAAGCAGTGGAATTAAATCCTGAGTTTACCGACGGCTACTTTATGCTTGGATATGCTAAACAGAATAAATCCGAGTTCAGCGGTGCGGTTTCGGCATACTCAAAAGTGATTGAATTGACGGGAGATAATCCCGTTGCTTATTATAACCGCGCTTATGCAAAAATTGATATGGAAGATTACGAAGGGGCTGTTACGGACTTTTCTGAAGCTATAAAACTTAAAGCGGATTATTTCGAGGCTTATAAAAACAGGGCAAAATCATATCTCAAAATGGATAAACCAGATGAGGCAATAGGGGATTTGCTGATTGCTGTTCAGATCAATCCAACATACAGTCTCGGATTTTTCGAACTGGGCAAGTTGTATCTGGACAATGATCAAAAAGAGAAGGGGTTGGAATGTCTGAACAAGGCAAAGGAACTTGGGAGTTGGAAAGCCGAGGAATTGCTTAATTCTCTAAGCTAATCTTCTTTCTTTTTTCTTTTTTCCGAAAAGAAGCTGCTTAAAAGTCTTTTCGCTTCATCCTCAAAAAGTCCGCTGTAAATCTTAATCGTGTGATTTAACTTTTGGTCTCCGGGGATATTATAAACGGAACCACAGGCTCCTGATTTCGTATCAAATGCTGCAAAATACACAGAGTCAAGTTTTGCTAGAATCGCCGCGCCAATACACATAATACAAGGTTCGAGAGTAACAAATAGTTCGCAGCCGGCAAGTACTTTTGTCTGCAGGTATTGTTCCGCTGCGGTGATTGCCAGAATTTCAGCATGTGCTGTGCAGTCCTTTAGCAATTCAATCTGATTATAACCTTTTCCAATTATTTTTTTATTGTATGTGATTACGGCACCGACGGGCACCTCGTCCATACTGTAGGCGGTTTCCGCAAGTTTTAATGCGGAACTCATTGTGGCGTAATGATATGGTTCAAAAAGCATAGATATTGTACACCCGGAAGGATTCGAACCCTCAACCCTCTGATCCGAAGTCAGATGCTCTGTCCAGTTGAGCTACGGGTGCAGATATACTGATAAAAAATTATAACCAAATATAAATAAAATATACTTTTTTTACTAATCTTTTATCTAAGTTTATTCTATTTATAAGCTTTGAAAAAAAAAATTCTAATTATAAATCTAATCCCAGATAATTACCTTTCCCGGGACGGACTGATGTAAAAGAAGATATAATTTGTGATAATAAACACTTATATGGCGATAATTATTAATAATTCAGATTAATATGTGGAAATATCTTGGATTTAAGAAAAATATTAATTACATTTCAGCAAGTTTAACAATTTAAGTTTGTTTGTAAGTTTTTGTTCTCTTATAATCATTCTTTTATCATTAAATTCAGATTTTTCCGGAATCCGGGATATTATCTGAGAAATGGAGTCGATGATGAATAGATATTTCAAACTTCTAATCTTTATTCTACTGTATATTTCAATCAATATTTTCCCTCAGTCTAACCAATCGGACGCAGAATTAGAAAGATTTTCTAATTATCGACCTGAGGATATACCCTCATACTTAATCAGACCGGAGCAACCTGACAAACTAAATGATAACTTTATTGAGTGGAAAACTTCTTCGGGTTATGATTTGGATGTTTATTATGGTCCTTTATGTACGAATAAAAAATCCGAAATCAGATTCCCGATTTTTATTGATGTTGACCCGCTGAAACTAAAAAATCTGAAACTGATTATGAGCGTTTGGGATGTTGATGAATCAAGCGGTGAAGTGGATGTAGTAAGGTTTAATGGTAAGGTAGTCGGTACACTTCATGGTGCAAACAATCAATGGAGCATTAATAGCTTCACACTTTCTCCTGCTGATATAATTGGGGGTACAAAACAATCACCTGGAAAAAACGAAGTGGTTGTATATATAGATGTAAATCTTGCCGGATGGTGTGTAACAGTTGATTGGGGATCTATCAGAGCTGATGGAGAACTTGAAATTACCGAATTTATACCAGGTCAGTTTAAACTGATTAATTTCAAAAACCCTGATATACGAGTTAAGTTTAATGCCGAACTTAATCCAGCTTCCGTATCCTCCGCAAATTTTGCTATAAAGTATTTCAACAATAATAGCGGTTATTCAATTGTTCCCTGTACATTTGCTCTGAGTGCAAATAAAAAGGAGGTAACAATTAAGCCGAATGCAGATTTAATGGATGGAGTTAAATATTCGCTTTGGGTTACCGGTGGTTTGAGCGGTGTTCAGAGTGCGGAAGGCGGAATAATGGAGAGTTCAAGGAGCTTTAATTTCTCAACTGTTCCTGATCTGGAAATTAATAAAGATAAACTGGTTCCTATTCAGGTAGTTAGGAATAAAAAGCAGATTAAAGAAAAGGATGCAGTAATCAGGGTTTACACCGATAAGTGGGATAAAAAAGCAAATGTACATCCAAGTGCCCAATTCGAAAATATAGATGTAAAAACAACTCTTAAAGAGGGAACTACAGCTGTTTTGGAAGAGAGCGAAACATATTTCCGAAAAGATAAAAGAGAAACAGCCGAGAATAAGAAAAACGGAACAAATACTACTAATCTCTATACGAACTGGTCAACTATTGCAACGGGAAATAAGACAGTTGAACTTTCCCTTGAGCCTGAAAACCAGGGGGGTTCAACTCCCGTTACATTTAAAGAAACAGCAAATATTGATTTAAGAGAAAATCAAAAGACTCTTAAAATCGTTTATCATTTTATTCTTGCTGAAAGCTGGGCTGATAGTGTTAATTATGTAGCTAAAACTAGAATGGAAAATCTGATGACCAGATGTAAAGAGTTGTTCAGAGATATGTTTCCGGTGAAGGATATTGAGTTTACTAAAGGAGCAGATATTGATGTTAAAACACCTCTGCAAAACTATTCATGGCCTAAAGCGGCTGATTATACAGGTAGTCAACCTATTGAGAGTGTTAGGCCTTTTCGTGACACTGTTAAATATATTCTAGTAAACAGCGATGCTTTCACTAATAAGGGCGAAGGAGTTGCTTTTATCGGACTGATTTCTGATGATTTTGGACAAAGAAGTGTAGAAGATGGCTGGACCGGTGAAAGGAGTTATACCGGGGTTTCAAGTACTTTCTCTGACGGAAGGAAGATGATTTTACTTAGAGATGACGGTGGTGTTGAAGGTATGGGGGCAAATTCTACAACCGTTATTCATGAATTTGGGCATAATTTCAGCATTAGTTCAAAGATGCACGGAGGTAACAAACATACTACCGATGAAATGGCTACTCAGGGATTTTGGGTAACTAAGAAGAAAAACAAATCCACTGATGAAGGAAATGAGGAGGCTGATAATTTACTTAGTTTGATGTCGATTACTATTAAACCTGAAAAGGAGAGATGGATTTGCGATTATGATTATAATGAGTTGTACGATAACGTACTTGCAGCAGCACTTAATAAGATTAATTATGCAGCAGGGCCTCACCTTATAATCTCCGGTGGATATGATTTGAATAATAAGTTTTATCTTACTCCTGTTTGGGAGAATGATAATTATGAAGCATATTCATACCCTAATGGGGGGGATCTTACTTTAAAGCTATATACTCCAACCGGTACGGAGCTTTTGTCTTATGATTTCAAATCCTACACTTTGGTTACCGAGGATGCAACAGATGACACTATATACTCTTTTTCAATTGTAGTTCCAACTCCAAGTAATTTCGGTATGCTTAGGATTTACAAAGGTTCCACTCTTCTTAAAGAAGTGAAAAAATCAAGTCAGGCTCCGGTAATTAATATAACTGCTCCAACAAACGGTACAACATGGAGCGGCAGCTCTGTCAAAACCTTAAGTTGGACGGGTTCAGATGGGGATGGTGATAAGTTATTGTACAGGGTATCATTGTCAAGCGATAACGGCACAACCTGGCAATCATTGTTAGCCAATTATGAAGGAACATCAATTTCCGTTAAAAGTAATCAACTAATTTCAAGTAAGAATTACAAGATAAAACTTTCTGCTACCGACGGTCTGACTACGGTTCATAAAGAAGTTAGTATTGTAGTTAATAACGGTATTGGGTTACAATTTCTTGTCCCTGCAAAAAATGAGCTAAATGTTTCTGTAAAAACCAATATTGAAGCAACGTTCCCGGCTGCATTAAATTCCGGAGTTATAAATAATAACAGTATGTATGTCAGGGTAAGTAATTCAAGTACTAATATTCCTGGAAATGTGGTTTATTTCCCGATTTCGAGAACAATCAGATTTGTTCCGTATAGTTTTCTTGAATCGAATAAAACATATAATGTTGTTATAAAGAGTGGAATTACAGATGTACTTGGTAATACTCTCTCTTCTGATTTTAGCTGGAGTTTTACGACTGAAAATGATAGTGCGGATTTGGAAATAAATTCAATACATCCTGACGGAGGTTCAAGCAATTTTCCGATTAACGACGATATTGAAATAAGGTTTAATAAGAGTATAAATACGTCAACTATGAATTTAACAAATATTAAACTTATTGAAAATCAATCTCAAACACAGGTTCCCGGAGTATATAAGTATAATTCTACAAATAAAAGCATTACCTTTACTCCAAACAGTTCTTTGAAAAAAGAAACGGTTTATAATATTTTTATTACTACCGGTTTAACCTCAGTTGATAATATGAAACTTGCAAGTACATATGAGGGAGTTTTTATTTCGGGAAGTGATTCAATTGGTGCCATCAGTTATACGGGTTCGTATTCGGACTCCGGTATTGACGGGAACAACAATGGTAAATATGATTACTTAGGTATTACTATTGAAATTGATACAAAAACAGCAAGCAGCTATGCAATTAACGGAAAGCTAACGGATTCACTGGGAAACGAACTGACCTGGGCATCAAATACAAGGACTTTTCAAGTTGGGACTAATAGAGTTGAGTTAAGATTTGACGGAAAAATAATATATGCTTATAGAATGAATAGTCCATATAAGTTAGAAGATTTGCAGGTTTATAATACGTCAAATACATCCATAAACGATTATCTATCACATGCTTATACAACGACTAATGATTATCTTTTTACTGACTTTGAAACAAGCACTATTCCTGTGGTTTTATCGATGTATCCTGAAGATGGCGAGAAATACATTCCGCCTGAGGTTGTCGTAAGTGTCGTATTCTCTAATCAAATGCGAAAAAATACAATTGACTCTACAACATTTTACATAACAGAAAGCAGTAATCAGAAAATCAGTGCAACTGTAGCTTATGATGATACAAAGAAGATGGCTACTCTTACTCCAAATAAACCGTTAGCTATTGATTCATTCTATACAGTAACAATTACTACCAGCGTAAAGGATTCTGCAGGACAGGCATTATTGAAGTTTTATAACTGGACGTTTAATGTTGGTATTAAGCCACCCACAGAAGGCTCAATAAAAGAACTGTTTACTTATCCGAACCCATTCCCACATTCTTCATTACCTACCGGAGGAATGAGATTTACTTATGTATTAGGTACAACCGGGGGTAATCTCTCAATAAAAGTATTTAACATTGCCGGAGATTTCATAATTGAAATACCTCCCGAAAAAACGGTAACGCAGGAAGGTTATAATGAAGTTTCATGGGACGGAAAAAATAACGCAGGTAAGGAAATTGCAAGCGGAACATATCTGTATATTATTTACTATACTGATCCTGACGGTGAAGAGCATAAATCAATTGGTAAGTTTACAGTTATACGATAAATTAGGAGTTTAAAATGAAAACGATATCAGTAATAATTGTTTTAATGACATTCCTATTTTATGGTTTTGTGTTTGCACAAAATGATAATGCAGGAACTTCCTCAGGTACATTCTTGAAATTGAGCACAAATGCAAGAACTGCTGCTTTAGGACATTCTGGAGTTGCTCTTTCGGGAGATGCAAGCTGCATATATTATAATCCCGCTTCTGTTATTGGAATTAAATCTACAGATTTGGTATTAACTTTTTCATCCATTTATGAAGAGATGAAAACAGGATATATTGGTATTGCTATTCCCTACGGAATTGGTGTAATCGGAGCAGGTGTTTCCTACTTCAATTCCGGAGAGATGACAAGAACAGAAGCCGCACCGGTAGGGTTTATAAAAACCGGAACTTTTACAAATTCAGATATTGGATTTCATCTAAGTTACAGCAGAAAATTTATGCCTGAATTGAGTGCCGGAGTTACTTTTAAGGGAGTTTTTGAAACTCTCGCCGAAAAATCCGCCTCTGCATTTGCACTCGATATTGGCGGATTCTATACTTATGACGGAATAGATTTTGGTTTGGCTGTTAGGAATATCGGTACCGGATTAAAGTATGATTCTGTTTCCAGCTCTCTGCCAATGATTATTTCAGCGGGTTTGGCTTACCATGCTATGGAAGGATTATTGTTTACAACTTCCGGAGATTTACCAAATGACAGCGATATCAAGTTTAATCTTGGCGGAGAATATAGAATAATTGAATATTTTGCATTAAGGTTGGGATATAATACCGGTCAAAAGGACATTGAAGGATTAGGTGGATTAACGGCCGGATTCGGATTATTCTATAAAAACTTCATGCTCAATTATGCGTATAATTTATACGGCGATTTCGGAGCAGTTCATCTCATCAGTTTAGGATTTAATGCTTTCTGAAACAGATTTCTATCTGTTAAGCTAAAATAATTCTGAGGGTAGAGAGAGTCTGAGTAAAATTATTAAGATTTCTCTCTACCCGGATAAGCGCAGAATTTTTCCCTTATTGTTCCTTACCATTCCGTTTAAGAAAAATCCCATAAATTCGTATATTTCAAAATAATTTTTTTGAAAATATTCAGCAATCTTAAAGAGGATAGAATGCTCAATTCAATCGTGATGGTCAAACAAGTTCCGGATACTGCAAATATCTCAGGCAAGGTTATGAGGGAGGATGGAACTGTGAATCGTTCAAAACTTCCTGCTATCTTTAACTATGAAGACAAGATAGCGCTTGAATTTGCCCTGCAAGTCAAGGAGAAATATGGCGGCAAGGTAACCGCTATTACTATGGGTCCGCAAAGGGCTTCCGATATATTAAGGGAATGTTTCTTCATGGGGGCAGATGAGGTTTATCTGGTTAGTGACAGGAAATTTGCCGGTGCCGATACGCTTGCTACTTCTTATGTGCTTAGCGAGGTAATAAAACATATTGGGAACTATGATTTTGTATTTGCGGGAAGACAGGCTATTGACGGGGATACTGCACAGGTGGGTCCTCAGACAGCCGAAAAGTTAGGGATACCCCAGATCACATTTGCCCGGGAAATTCTGGATGTTACGGAGGACACCGTAACTGCTAAAAAGCAAATTGACGGCGGTTATGAAATCCAGAAAAGCAAATTGCCGGTACTTATCACAGTACTGAAGGATGCAGCCCAGCCCCGTCCATTCAGTGCCAAACGGATGATGGCTTATAAGAATGCCAAATCCCTGATAGAACTTGAAAAACTTACCGAAGGCAATTCGCTGTTATATATTGATAAACTTGTTCATGAGTACCAGGAAAGAGGTCTGTTCATCAACACCCTCACCATGGATGATCTACAACTGAATCAGGACCGCTGCGGCTTAAAAGGATCTCCAACCAAAGTTCATAAAGTTGAATCAGTAGTGCTGGCAGGGAACAGCTACAACAGAATCGAACCGACAACCGCCGGTTTAGGTGCTTTGATAGATCAGTTAACTCAAGACCACATTTTTGGATAAGCGAAGGAAGAAAAATTATGAATAATGAAGTTTGGGTTTTTATAGAACAACGGAATGGTAAAGCTGCTGAGGTGAGTCTTGAATTACTCTCCAAAGGGAGAAAACTAGCCGACAGCCTTAACGGCTTGTTAAAGAGCATTGTAATCGGGCATAATGTTAAAAATATTGCCGGGCAAACCGCTGAGTTTGGTGCCGATGAAGCATACCTGATTGAAGATGCTTTCCTGAAAGATTATTTATCCCTCCCTTATTCCAGAATTTTCAACGAACTAATAGAAAGAGAACAACCGCGCATTGTGCTTTTTGGTGCTTCAATCACCGGAAGGGATCTTGCTCCAAGAGTTGCTTCAAAAACCATGAGCGGACTGACTGCAGACTGCGTGGACCTGAAGATTGAAAATGTGAACTATCTGGGGAAAGATTACCCGAATCTGCTTCTCCAGATCAGACCGGCATTCGGCGGGAACATCATAGCCACAATTATAACTCCGGAAACTGCGACCCAGATGGCTACTGTCCGTGAAGGAGTGATGGAACAGGTTAAGGTCCCCAATTCTAAACCAATCAAAATAAAGACTGTTAAATATCATCCTGCCCCGGAGGACAAACTAGTGGAGATTATAGAAAGGCATACGCAGGAAAGCAAGGTTAACCTGAAGGGAAGTTCCATAATCGTTGCAGGCGGGTATGGCTTAGGCTCAAAAGAAAATTTCCGGCTTATACATGAACTTGCGGATGTTCTTGGCGGCGAGGTTGCCGGCAGCCGTGCAGCAGTTGATGCGGGTTTTATTTCTCCTGAGAGGCAAGTAGGACAAACCGGGGTGACTGTCAGACCGAAGCTATACATAGCGGTTGGAATTTCCGGAGCAATTCAGCACAGGGCAGGTATGCAGGATTCGAACAAAATTATTGCAATCAACAGTGACCCGGATGCGCCCATTTTTGATGTTGCTCATTATGCAATTGTGGGGGATGCCACTGAAGTGATCCCTAAATTCATTGAAACTTATAAACACAAACTGAAATAGGAGCCGGTATGCCTAACTATTTTTTAGATAATAAAGATATCCTCTTTCATTTCAATAACTTAGACTTGAAAGAAATAGTCGGTATGGCGGAGGATAATTATGAAGAGAGTAAGAAGTACAACTATGCTCCTGTTAATTATGAAGACGCTATGGAAAGCTATCGTAAGGTACTGGAAATGGTGGGAGATATTGCCGGTAATTTCATATCGGAAAGAGCGACCGATGTTGACCTGGAAGAAGCCCAGTTCCGGGATGGCAAAGTTCATTATGCAAAGGGAACTCAGGAAAACCTGAAGCAACTCTCCCTGGCGGATTTAAGCGGCATGATAATTCCCCGGAAGTATGGCGGTTTAAATATTCCGTTTACAATTTATATGGTCGCCGTCGAAATGATATCCCGCGCTGATGCAAGTCTGATGAATATATTCGGACTGCAGGACATCGGAGATACTATTAAAAAATTTGGGAATGAAGAACAGCGGGAAAAATATCTTCCCGGATTCTGTACCGGGGAATATACCGGTGCCATGGCACTTACCGAACCTGATGCCGGAAGTGATCTGCAGGCGGTAAAACTTCAGGCTTATCAGAACGAAAAGGGGCAATGGTTCCTAAGAGGTGTAAAACGATTTATTACTAACGGTAACGGCGAGGTGCTTCTCGTGCTTGCCCGTTCGGAACCGGGGACTAAAGACGGACGCGGACTCAGTATGTTCGTATGCCGGAACGATAAAACAGTCAAGGTAAGAAGAATTGAACACAAACTCGGTATCCATGGTTCACCTACCTGCGAGCTCCAGTTTTCCGATACTCCAGCCGAACTAGTGGGCAGCAGGAAGTTTGGATTAATTAAATACGTGCTGGACCTGATGTTCAGAGCAAGAATGGGTGTGAGTGCCCAGGCGCTTGGAATTTCACAAGCAGCATATGAGGAAGCTTATAAATATGCCCGCGAAAGAGAACAATTTGGAAAACCAATCTTTAATATCCCCGTTGTGACCAATATGCTTTTGGATATGCGGGTAATGCTGGAAAGCAACCGGTCTTTATTTTATGCAACCGCTAAAAGCGTTGACATAAAAGAAAAACTGGAAGAGGAGATTGAGAGACTCAAAAACGCAGGTCAGCCGGTTAATGAACTGAATGCGAGATTAAAGCAAGCCACTAAAATTGCTAATTTCCTAACCCCGCTTACGAAGTATATAACCTCCGAATGCGCAAATAAAATGACCTATGATTCACTTCAGATTCATGGTGGTACTGGATATATGCGGGAATTCAAGGTGGAAAGACTTGCAAGGGATGCCCGCATTACCAACATTTACGAGGGAACCTCCCAACTTCAGATTGTAGCTTCCTCCGGTGGAGTAATTAACGACATCCTCTCTGATTATTTCGACGAAAAGGAAAACCTGGAATATAAGGGGGGGCTGGTCAGACTTCTCAATTTCGTAAAGGAAATCAGGACGATATTCAGGGATTGCCTCAAGTATGTTATCGAGAAAAAAGATCCCACTTTCCAGGATATTGCAAGCAAGGATCTTGTGGAGTTATATGGTTATATCTACGTAAGTTTTCTTCTGCTGGAAGAAGCCGGAATTGAACCGCGCAAAGTGTTTATTGCGAACCGCTACATAATCACATCGCTTGCCAACGCCCGCAAAAATGCCGAGTCAATCAAAAGCGAGCTTTTCAGCGATATAATGCATCAGGAAGAAATTTTAAACTAAACTACGAAAGGTAAAAATGAAAACAATTAAAAGAAATTATTTCAGGATTTACGATGATAACGAGGAAAAAAATTATTTCAAAACCGTTCTTACAAGGAAACGGGTGGAAAAACTAATTAAGGACTTTGAGAAAAAACAGGAAAGATATATAAACACAGAGTTTATTACCTATCTCAAAAAATATGATCCTGACGCGGAAATAATAAAAATTGAAACCATTTCTTATTAATTGAAAGCTTGAAGTTCATATAGGGAAGGCTTGTTATGAAAAAGAATAAATTGTTTTTCGTTATTCTGGTTGTAATATTATTAATTGCAACTCCACTGCTAATCTCTTACTTGTCGGGTGACAAAAAGATATATCACGAAGCAGAAAATGACTTTCAGCAGGTCAGGCAGCAACTGAACTCGGGTATCTCCACATCACGGCAAACAATAATTACCGAAACAGTTGCAAAGATCAACAATGCGGTGGTCGGAATAAACGTAACCGAAATAAGGGAAATCCAGAATCCGTTTTTCAGTCCCTTTTTTGATGATCCCTTCTTCCGTCAGTTCTTCGGGGACCGCTCAACTCGGCAAAAGGTAAGCGGACTTGGCTCCGGATTTCTCATATCCGAGGATGGTTACATCCTTACCAATGATCACGTTGCGGGGAATGCAACCCAGATTGTGGTTACAATGACGGATGGCAAACACTACGATGCTAAAATAGTAGGAACGGATGGTACTTCGGATATTTGTCTGCTTAAAATAGAAGGAGAGAACTTCCCATACCTCAAACTGGGGAACTCGAGCGATATACTCATTGCAGAATGGGTTATTGCTCTGGGCAATCCTTTCGGATTGTTTGAATTAAATGACAAGCCCACGGTGACTGTAGGAGTTGTGAGTGCGCTCGGAATGAATCTCGAACCTGTGCAGAACCGCTATTATATGAATATGATCCAAACCGATGCCGCTATAAATGGAGGGAACAGCGGAGGACCCCTGGTAAATGCGCTAGGTGAGGTTATTGGTATGAATACACTCATATTTACCGCCGGTGGATCGCAGGGGAATATCGGACTGGGATTTGCCATTCCCATTAATAAAGTTAAAAAAATAGTGGATGAACTAAAAGACCTGGGAAGCATTAAACGGGATTTCTATACCGGATTAAAAGTACAGAACATTGATGATGCAATCGCAAAATATTTTAATCTCGAAAACACCAGGGGAGTAATAGTCACCGGAGTTCAGAAAAATTCTCCTGCAGCGGATGCCGGTATTGAAGTCGGGGATGTAATCATCCAGCTCGACGAATTCAAGATAAACAACCAGACTACCCTGTCGGGGCTATTGCAGGAGTTCAGAACAAATCAGACTGTTACACTTAAAGTAGTTCGCGGATCTGATACAAAAAATCTGAAAATGAAACTGGAGAAAATAAAGTGATAGAACGTTATACAAGAAAAGAGATCGGCAGAATCTGGGAGGATGAGTTCAAATACTCAACCTGGCTCAGGATTGAGATATTAGCATGCGAAGCCAGGGCAGCACTTGGGGAAATACCAGAAGCGGACGTCAATGTAATAAAAGAAAAAGCTAAATTTGACGTAAAAAAAATACTCGAAATAGAAGAGACCACTCAGCATGATGTTATTGCTTTTCTGACTAACGTTGCTGAATATGTGGGTCCCGAATCGAGGCATATCCATTACGGCATGACATCCTCCGATATCTTGGATACGACTCTTTCCTTTCAGATGAAGACCGCCGGGGAACTGATATTAAAAAACCTGATGGAACTTCGCACCGCACTAAAGGAGCGTGCACTGGAGCATCGTCTGACTCTCTGCATCGGCAGAACGCACGGCATCCACGCTGAGCCAACTACTATGGGACTTAAATTTGCTCTGTGGTTTGAAGAGACCAACAGGAATATCGAAAGACTTAAAAGAGCAATTGATGTTATTTCAGTTGGACAGATTTCCGGGGCAGTAGGAACCTTTGATCATTTAAGTCCCAAAATCGAAGAGTATGTTTGTGCTCATATGGGATTAAAGCCCGCCCCGGTATCAACGCAGGTAATCCAGCGGGACAGGCACGCAGAATATCTCGCCATACTTGCCGTAATAGGCGGTACGCTTGAGAAAATAGCCACGGAAGTAAGGCATCTGCAAAAGACTGAGGTCCTCGAAGCAGAGGAGTACTTTTCCAAAGGACAAAAAGGAAGTTCTGCAATGCCGCACAAGCGCAACCCTATAATCTCGGAAAGAATAGCCGGAATGGCTCGGATACTTCGGGGCAATGCAATGGCGGGTCTGGAGAACATAACACTCTGGCATGAAAGAGACATCAGTCACAGTTCAGTAGAGCGGGTGATAATTCCCGATAGTACAATTCTGCTGGACTATATGCTGGCAAAGACGGTTGGACTTGTAAAAAATCTTCTCATATATCCCGAAAACATGAAGAAAAATCTCGAACTGACGAGGGGGCTGGTATTCTCGCAGAAAGTATTGTTAAGCATTACCGAAAAAGGGGCAACGCGGGAAGCAGCCTATAAAATTGTGCAGGATAGTGCAATGGAAGTATGGCGGGATGCTGGAAAAAATCTTAAAGATGAACTCATCAAAAAAGAAGAGGTACTTGAGTATCTCACTTCGGAAGAACTGGAAAAACTATTTGATTATAACCGGACTCTGCAAAACATAGATATTATTTTCAAGCGGACTGTGGAAGCATATTCTCTTTGAAAAACGGCAAAAATTAACTATCTTTGCAACCTGAATTTCAAGCACCCGTAGCTCAATTGGATAGAGCATCTGACTACGGATCAGAAGGTTTGGGGTTCGAATCCCTACGGGTGTACTACATAACCCTGTCAATATGGCAGGGTTTTTCATTTTTATTAGCTAAATTAAAAAAAGTATTTAGCCGCAAAATATCAAAATGGATAACTCTGAACAGGGTTGTTTTATTTTATCTTGCTGAGATAGTTAAAGGGGCTTAAGACCGGCTTTATGTACAAAATGTCAAAATTAAGTATATTTTGTCAAACTGCGAAAATAAGCTAAAAACAGCGTTTTTCATATTTGGGTGAAGAGTCAGAAGGGAAACAGAAGGGAAGGGTGAAAAGAGGCTGAGTTGTTTTTTGGGATGATTGAATATTTTCAGGAGAGTTTATTCTATCCCGACGGGGGAGTGAATCACAAATCAAGGATGGCAGTATCCTGCCATTTGTTGAATTTTGAGGACACACCGGATGTCGGGATTACTTTTTTGTTTTAAACGAAGCGAATTGACCTTCCAATCTTATTACCCTATACCTTGCCCCTAAGTTGCCTCATCCATGCCAGTGAATACGTACTTCTTATTCGTGCGAATCCTCCGCCACGGTTTGGTAATCCCCCCTCGAAAAAAGGTCTCGACAACCAAATTACCAATTAATGAAAGCGAAGCGTAATTACTTATTCACTATTTAGTTTTTTAACCTTCGGCTAATAATATATAATAAATTTTTCAGGTCTTCCCACTCAGTTTTTATTTTAAAGTTTTCCTGAAAAAAGTTATCTTAGTCATCGTTATTATTTTCTTTATAATGTAAAATTTGTATTTATTTTCCATATTTTTTGATAATTTTAGGAGTTATTATGGCTGAACCCAAAAAATTTATTCCCTACGTCTCGGCCGAAACCAATATGGCGGAGTTCACAATCCGTGCATTGGTTATCGGATTAGTAATGTGCGTTGTGCTCGGTGCCGCAAATGCATATCTCGGATTAAAAGCAGGAATGACGATTGCGGCTACTTATCCCGCAGCCGTTATTGGTATGGCACTTCTTAAAGCATTTAAGGGCTCCATCCTTGAAGAAAATTTTGCAAGAACAGTTGGTTCCATTGGCGAATCCGTCGCTGCGGGAGCTATCTTTACTATTCCGGCGTTTCTTATTGCCGGCGTTTGGACTGAATTCTTCACTGTTCAGCACTACCTCGAAGCAACCGCAATAATGTTTGTTGGTGGTGTGGTTGGAATTTTCTTTGTCACAATTCTAAGACGTGTAATGGTTGAAGACAGAGACCTTCCTTTCCCTGAATCAGTAGCTGCTGCTGAAATTCACAAAGCCGGCAGAACCGGAACAAGTGGTGCCAAATACCTCTTCTGGGCAATGGGACTCGGTGCTTTAATTCAGATATTAAAACAGGTTCAGTTCTTTGCTGCTTCCTGGGAAAAGTTTATTAGTTTTGCATCACAGAAAATTGCAGTCGGTAAAACTGCCGCAGTTAACGCAAGCGGAGGTGCCTTATTAAGCACTCCCGGTGTCAGCCCTGCCTATATGGGCGTTGGTTATATTATCGGTCCCAGTCTCGCTTCTTTAAACTTTGCCGGTGGATTACTTGCCTGGGGTCTTTTCGTCCCTCTGCTCCTTTATTTCTTAGGTCCCGAATTACTTAATTCACTTCAGGCTAACGGACCTGTTACTGTAAATGACGAAACCTGGGTCGGACTTGCAAACCAGGTATGGCGATCTATTGTTCGTCCTATTGCTATCGGTGGAATGCTTATGAGCGCAGGCTTCACACTATTCAAAATGCGTAAGAGTCTTGGTACCGGTCTCAGCAGAGCCATTGGAGATGTTAAAAAGGCTGCCGGTGGAAGTTCTGTTAAAGAAGTTCGAACCGATCACGATATGAATTTTAAGTACGTCTTTGTCGGAATTCTTGTCGCTGCCGTTCTCACATTCTTTATCTATTTCCACTTTGCAGGTGATTTTTCAGCAGCCCTGGTTGCAACTGTCGTAATGATTGTAGCCGGTTTCTTCTTTGCCGCTGTTTCAGGTTATCTGGTTGGCTTAATCGGCTCAAGCAACAATCCAATAAGTGGTCTGACCATCTCAACCTTAATTATTGCAGCCTTGCTTATGGTTGCCCTCGGGGTTAGCGGTATGTCCGGAGTTGCTGCAGTTCTGGGAGTTGCGGCTGTAATCTGCGTTGCCGCTGCCGTTGCTGGTGAGATGCTTCAGGATTTGAAAGTCGGGCATATCCTCGGTGGTACTCCCTGGAAAATGCAGGCTGGCGACATGATCGGAATCCTGTTGGCATCAGCAGTTATGTTCTTCCCCTTGGTTATCTTACATCAGGGCGACATCCAAACCGGCGGTACCGGTCTTGGTGGAAAAAATTACCCTGCTCCTCAGGCAAGCTTAATGGCAATTATGGCTAATGGTATTGTTGGTGGAGATATGGCCTGGCCGCTCATTATCGTGGGCGTTTTAATGGCTATAAGCTTTATTCTCGTTAAAGTTAAAAGTCCTATGCTTGTTTGTGTTGGTATGTATCTGCCGCTCGAAACCACCTTTGCCATCTTTATTGGCGGCTTGATAAAAGGAATTCTTGAGAAATATCAGGCAAGCAAAAAACACAACGACGCTCAGAAAGCAAGAAGTGATAATAACGGTGTCTTGCTGGCTTCCGGTTTAATTGCTGGTGAGGCTCTTATTGGTCTCCTCTTTGCTGCTTTTGCAGTTATGGAGTGGAGCGTCCCAGTAATTTTTGCACAGCCTTCATTCTTCGTTAGCCTTATTGTATTTGTAGTCGTTGGTTACATACTTGTCTATGTACCTTTAAAGAATGCCGGTAATCCAAATGATCCTGCACCTCCGGCTGTTAACGGATAATAATTAATCATTCTCCCTTCCCCCCGCCGGGGAGGGGAGATGTCTTTAAATAATAAATCATCTGCTTTGTTTAAGAAAAAAAATAAATCGGAAATTAATTTACTCGGGCTTACCCCTTTTCACAATCGTGAATTTGAGGTTAGCTCAAATAACAGGGTCACGTTACTCGAACCAAAGTTTACTAATAAAATTCTGGTCAGGTTCCTTGTCCCTCGTCTTAAATCAAAAAATCTTCGCATCTCTCTTGATGAGATCGGATCAGAAACCTGGTTGCTGATTAACGGAAACAACAATGTTAGTGAAATATGCTCTTCCCTCAGAATGAAATTTGGTGATGATATGAAGCAGGTTGAGGAGAGAGTTACAAAATTTTTAACCGATCTACATCAGCACGATGTGATCAAATTCAAAGAATTACTTAAATCTTAAAGGAGTTTATATGAGCGCTGTCTTGCAAGGCTTAAAACCCGAACTAATCTGGAAACATTTTGAAGCTATCTGCGGAATCCCCCATCCCTCAAAACATGAGGAGAAAATTGCACAATACGTAAAGGATTTCGGTAAAAAACATAATCTGGAAACCAATGTTGACGACTTTGGAAACGTTGTAATAAAAAAACCTGCAACAAAAGGACTGGAACACCTTACTCCAGTCGTTCTGCAGGGGCATCTTGACATGGTACCCGAAAAAAATAATGATACCGAACACAATTTTGAAACTGATCCTCTTAAAATTTTTGTCGATGGCGACTGGGTTCGCGCAACAGGTACCACACTTGGTGCCGATAACGGAATAGGTGTCGCGGCTGCTCTTGCTGTTGCGGAATCAACAAATCTAAAACATGGTCCCCTCGAATTCCTCTTCACCCTAGATGAGGAGACCGGAATGTTCGGTGCCGTTGCTCTTAAACCCGGTTTCCTGGATGCCCACATCCTTATCAATCTCGATTCTGAAGAAGATGGAGCTTTATACATAGGCTGTGCAGGTGGCAAGAACACTTATGCAAAATTCAAATATTCAGCCGAAAATATTCCTTCCGGCAGTCAGACAATGAAAATTGTGGTTACCGGACTAAGGGGTGGTCATTCGGGACTTGATATTGCTGCCAACAGAGGGAATGCTATTAAAATCCTCAACAGGGTTCTGTGGGGACTCTCTAAGGAATTTGGCGTTCGCCTTGCTCACATTGAGGGGGGCAGCAAACATAATGCAATTCCGAGAGAAGCAAATGCCGTTATTACAGTGGAAAAGAATAAAGCGGCAGGCGTTAAGGCATATATTGAGAATTTTAACACCACAATTAAAGCCGAACACGCAACGGTTGAACCGGGCTTATTGGTAAAAACTGAAGAGGCTGAAACTGCTGATAAGGTTATGGATGTAATTACTCAAATGAATCTGTTAAATGCTCTGTATGCACTTCCGAACGGTGTTGTCACCATGTCACCGGATATTAAGGATCTTGTTGAAACATCAACAAACCTTGCCGTAATTACCACCGATTCACTCTCAGTTAATGTGGTTACAAGTCAGCGAAGTTCAGTTGAGTCAGAAAAAGAGGACGTTGCAAATATGGCGTATTCTCTTTTCTCCCTTTCAGGTGCTGAGGTTTCTCACGGTGACTCGTATCCCGGTTGGAAACCAAATGTTCATTCACCGATTCTAAAGGTAATGAAAGAAGTATATAAATCTAAGTACGGAAATGATCCGGAAATCAAGGCAATACACGCAGGACTTGAATGTGGAATAATCAACGAAAGATATCCCGAAATGGATATGATTTCATTTGGTCCCACGATTATGGGCGCACATTCACCAGACGAAAAAGTACAGATCAGCGCAGTTGCCAAATTCTGGGATCTGCTTATTGCCGTACTTGAAAATGTACCTGCAAAAAAGGCAGTTTAATAATTAAATCTCCGGGGAAGGAGTCTTTACTTTCCCCGGTTTTCTTTTTAATTAATTTTGAAATCTTACTCTGATGACTGAAATAACAAAACCTCAGCCCACCGCACTTGCACGCTGGATAATCCTTCTGCTGATAAGTCTGGCAATGTTCGGGAATTATTATGTGTACGACAGCATATCCCCGCTTGCTGATGTACTGAAAACCCAGCTCGGTTTTTCGGATTCGAACCTTGGATTACTTAATGCAATATACAGTTTTCCGAATATTATCATGGTACTTATTGGTGGAATAATAATAGATAAAATAGGTACCAGGAAATCGGTTTTACTCTTTACATTTTTCGTTTTTGCAGGAGCTTTATTTTCTTCCCTTTGGGGAAATATCTGGACGATGGCTTCCGGCAGACTGATTTTCGGACTTGGTGCAGAATCAATGATTGTGGCAATTACCACAATTGTAGCCCGATGGTTCAAGGGAAAGGAATTGTCCTTTGCTTTTGGGCTTAACCTTACCGTTGCAAGACTTGGTTCTTTCTTTGCACTGAATTCACCAAGTTGGGGGAGAGCATTCTATGAGAACTGGCAAACTCCAATGTTTCTTTCTGTTTTTGCCTCTTTAATGGCGGTACTGTTTATTGTTCTATATTTTTTACTGGATACCAAGTACTCCCGTATTTATGAACTCCCCAAAGAGGGGAATCAGGATAAAGTTGTTATTTCCGAAGTGTTCAGATTTAACGCTGCATTCTGGTTTATCAGCGCATTATGCGTTACATTTTATTCGGCAATGTTTCCTTTTCAAACTTTTGCAATTAAGTATTTTCAGGAGGCACACGGCACTACCCGTGAAGTAGGAGGTAATCTCTCAAGTCTTTTAACTCTTGCTGCTATGTTCTTTACGCCATTATTTGGTCTGCTTGCGGATAAAATAGGAAAACGCGCTTACCTAATGATGATAGGCTCTCTGCTGATTATTCCTGTCTACCTGATTATGGCATATAAAATTGACCTTGCAACCCCGCTTGGTCTCAGCGGTAATATTATAATTAATATTGAATTTTTCGATATTCACTCTGTGATACCCCTCTATTTAGTGATTCCTATGTCAATTATGGGTTTGGCTTTTTCCCTTGTCCCTGCGGTTATGTGGCCCTCTGTTGCCCTTGTGGTAAATGCCGAAAAATTAGGAACCGCTTATGGTCTGATGACCATGATCCAGAATATTGGACTTTTCTCGTTTAATATTATTATTGGTCTTGCAAATGATTTTTCTTCCGCAAGTGCAACGAATCCGCAAGGATACAATGCGGGTATGTGGATTTTCTCTATACTCGGTTTTCTTGGACTTTTCTTTGCCATTATGCTTAAAAGAAGCAGCAAAGTTTTATAATTGATAAATATGAAAAAAGTTATTCTGCTTATATTGGTAATTTCCGGACTGACATACTCCCAGGACCAGAAGATTGGTTTTGGGTGTCTTGGTTTGGTTGGCGGCTCTGCTGCATACCAATGGCAGAAGTATGTTCCAACCGGTTTCAACGGATATATTCAGAACTTGAACAAGATTCACAAGGATTCCTTGATTAATCCGATGAGTGAATTCGGACAGGCGGCTGGGTACCGCTTCGGAATTAACTTCTTCCGTCAGAATTATTCCGGTTTCGTAATTACCTTTAAAGGTTCTTACCAGACTATGCTGGAAAAACAGGAAGCTGTTTGGCACGCCGGAATGGGGGATAATGCCAACACTCTGGATCTCACAATAAACCAGTTCTCGGTAGGATTTGATTTGGGCACTACCATTTTCTCAACTCTCGACTGGAAAGTGATTGACGCCTCCGTTTTACTGACCACCGCCAAATTAGTGCATACTGAGAATTATCCGGGTAAGCAGACAATAAAAAAGGAATACTCCAGCGATGGTAATTCAATCGGTTATTCATTTGGAAGCGGTTTTATTTTTCACTTGATAAAAAACTACATCAGCATCGAGGGAACGCTCGGGTATGCTTTCTTTGCTGTGGACAAAATGAAATTAAATGACTCTGATACATTCCTTACGACCGGTTCCTCTACTTCTCCTGTCACTAATTTTATAGAAAATGGGGGACTAATGGGGATTATTCAGATTAATATTGGATTTCCATTATGAAAGGATAAAAATATGAAAATAACAAAACTCGATAAAGCTTCACGTATTGCCATACTCGATTGCATGGGAGCAAAATCCAGGGAATCAATTCTGGTAGTTTCCGACGTGAATAAAAGAAAAATCGGTTTGTCACTCTTTAATAATGCAGTAGCACTTGGATTATACGCTCTATATGTAGAGATGAAACCGGGCAATATCAACGGAGAAGAGCCACCGGAACACATTGCCGGACTCATGAAGCAATTTGATATAGTACTTTGCCCCACTACCAAATCGCTTACGCATACTGATGCACGCAGAAATGCCTCAGCATCCGGAGTCAGGATAGCGACTTTCCCGGGAATAACCGAGGACGTTATGATCCGTGGACTTGGTGCCGACTATAAAAAGATCGCTGCCAGAACCATGAAACTTAAAAAGATACTGGAGAAAGGGAAGGAAATAAGAGTAATTACTGCGCTTGGTACGGATATTTCCTTCAGAATTGCCGGCAGAAAAGTTATTCCTTCCTCCGGACTATTCCTTAAAAAAGGGGAGAGTGGTAACCTGCCTACCGGAGAGACATATCTTGCACCGGTTGAGGGAACAGCAAACGGAGTATTCATTGTGGACGGTTCAATGGCCGGATTGGGTTTAATAAAAAACACGAATATCCGCATTGAAGTGAAAGACGGATATGCTGAAAAAATAACCGGCGGAGTTATTGCTCAGAAACTGGTTAAAATGCTCGACAGTGTTGGACGGGATGCACGTAATATCGCTGAATTCGGGGTTGGCACAAACGATACTGCCCGACTTAGCGGAATACTACTCGAGGACGAGAAAGTGATGGGAACTATCCATATAGCTTTGGGTAATAACAAATCAATGGGAGGATCTGTAAATGTTCCAATCCATTTGGATGGAGTAGTTAAAAAACCCACCGTTTACATGGATGGCAAACTCCTAATGAAAAACGGCAAACTAATTGGAATAGAATAATAGCACTTTTGAGAATTCCGGGGAATCTAAATCCTGAATCCCCGGTATTCTCTACTGTAAATATTTTCATCATTCCCGAATCATTACCTAATATTTTCCCAAATTACTCAAAAAGTCCTGAAACCATCTAAAGTTGAATAAACTTGAATATTGTAGAATTATTTTACACCCTATTGAATAATCTCTTAATTGCAGAAAAAGACGTGTCAGGTTGCGTCCTCCTTCGATTCTCCTTCGATCGCGCAGCCAAACTAAAATCTGTTTCCCAAATAAGGGAAATGATATTATATCATCGTTCCAGTAAAAAATGTTCTTTAAATAATGTATAAAAAATCAACACCAGTATTTTTTAACTCTGCTAATACACTAATATTGCACTAAATTCTGCCATTTATTATGACAATTCTACCATAATTAGTTGAGAATATCAACAATATATTTTCATTTGTGATAATTTATTCTACTAATTAAGAAAAAACTGATTAATTCCCTTACATAATTTAAGAATAACGATCAGAAAAATGGAATGATTATTGTGCAATAGCCAGGTATTTATTCTAAAGGAGTTCTATGAAACGTAAGTACTTTTTCTTGATTTTTATTCTGGCATCGATGATTATCATGCCGCAGAGGGCTAGCATTGAAGTAAAAGCGATTAGCCCGCAAAAACTAAAAGACCTCGGTTTAACTACCGGTTCGGTCTCTTCCGGTCTTAAAGTGTTCCCGCTTGAGACCTACATGTATTTAACACCCCGTAATATCGCAAATACTCAGCCTGTCACCGCTGCAGTCTTTACTTTTACGACAAAACCCGCCGGCTCAAATGCCAGCTTTACAAATTTCGGTACGGATAATTCAGTTTATTTCAAGAGCGATGTGAAAGGAAAGTATGAGATTAATCTTTCCATTACTACTTCTGGTGGGACAGACGATACTACAATCACGGTTTTCGCAGGAAAATATGTCGGCGTTGGAAATTTTGATGGCGTTCCTGCTGAATATCCTAACTGTATGAGTTGTCATGGATTCACCCAGAAATTCGTGGACATTTTTAATGAATGGAAAAATACCGGTCATGCCCTGAAATTCAAAAGAAGCATTACTGGAACTGGCTATTACAACCAGTCATGTTTCAAATGTCATACTACCGGTTCTGATCACGATAACGTTGCCGCAAACGGTGGTTTTGATGATGTAGCTTCCGAGCTTGGCTGGACTTTCGTTCTTCCGCTTAATCCCGGCAAATGGGATTCACTCAAGACTGGATTTCCAAAGCTCTCCCAGCTGGCAAATATAGGTTGCGAAAGCTGCCACGGTCCCGGCGGTGAACACACCTCCGGTTCATTTGAGGCAATTGGAATCTCCGGAAACTCCGGTACTTGCGCACAGTGTCATGATCAGGTTGGCTATTATAATATTGGTGCTCAGTGGGAAAACTCACTCCATAGTGCACCGGTATGGTCAGGTTCTTTTGCACAGGGAACTGCAAGCCAGAACAATAACCTTCAGAATTGCATCCGCTGCCATGACGGACAAGGCTTCATTAACTTCACTAAAGGCAAAACGACTAACACCACTGGATGGGTTCAGGGTAATCAGACTCATATAGGTTGCCCAACTTGTCACGATCCTCATAGTAATGAAATTAGAACTACCCCTGCAGGCTCGGATACTCTTGCTAATGGTTATCAATATTCAGTTGGCGGTCATGGGCAGGTTTGTATGAACTGTCACAAACTTCGCAGAGACGGTAAAAACTTTGCAACGACTCAGGTTACTAATGCGAACTGGGGTCCTCACTATTCAAACCAAACCGATATTTATCTCGGACAAAATGCAGCTGAATTCGGAACACCATACAACAGCACTGCACACAGCCTCTTCTTAACCAACAGTTGTGTTGACTGTCATATGCAGGCTTCACCAGATTCAACCAGTCTTAACTATAATAAAGTTGGTGGGCATACATTCTCACTCTCAAATAATGGACAAGACCTTACCGCTAAATGCCAGCCTTGTCACGGAAATAAAACACATTTCACCGATTTCGTAGCTACTGTTGATTGGGATGGAAACGGACTTCTTGAAGCAATCCAAACTGAGTATGATAACTTGTACCATAAATTAAAATGGTATTTGCCTCCGGTTGGTGTTGACTCGGTTTCCTGGCAGGCGGTCAGAGATTTGAATAATCCTACAATAAATAAGGCTTATTTCAACTATAGAGTATTTGCTTATGATAAGAGCCGCGGAATGCACAATACCAAATATACGATGGAAGCCCTCAGATCTACAATCTTCGCCCTTGGTGGCATTCTGAATGTTGAAACTGGCATTACTGACGTACCTATGGTCTTTGCTCTTAACCAGAATTATCCTAATCCATTCAATCCTTCCACTACGATCAGCTATGCTATTCCGGAAGCAATGGAAATTACTTTGGTGGTATATGATATCCTGGGCAAGGAAGTGAAAACTCTGGTTAAAGAATATAAACAACCCGGAAGATACTCAGTTACGTTCGATGCAACTGGTCTGACTTCAGGAGTTTATATTTATAGCCTGCAATCGGAAAAATACTCGGCTACAAAGAAATTTGTTCTAATGAAGTAAATAAAAGGACTCAAACTAATAAAAAAGGGAGACATAATCGTCTCCCTTTTTTTATTGTTTTCTGGTCCAGTGAATTTTCATCCTGCAAACCTCATGCATTTCATTCTTCATACTATGCAGTGTACTTATTCCATCTCCCTCGGCTTTTGAGTGGTAAAAACTCATAACTTTGTCATTGATATTTGTTTCCTTGAGGTAATTTACGCGAATCTCGGAAATCTTATAATTCGTGATTATTTCCTTTTTTACTACGCTCAGAGCCCAGCTAAAGTAGTGCGAATTATTCACATGATTATTTACATCAATCGCATCCGTACTTACTTCGAACTTTTTGGAATAATCATAACTTGGTACTTCTTCCACCTCATCAAGTCGAGTAAAGGGATACTCATTTCTGTCCGTCCCAGCATAAGCATCAATTATTTCCCGGCTAACTGCCTGAGGCCTTCTTTTTTCAATATTGAAAAAGATCCAAAGACTTGCAGCTTCCACTAATAAATCCCCTTCCTCGTTATATAACCAATAATACCTATTGGCGTAAAACCTGTTCATTGCTTGGGGACGGGTGGTTAATTTTATCTTCTCCTTGAATTTTGGCAGCTGATTTATTTTTATTTCCCATCTACTCAGCATCCATCCTACTTTTTCCCGTTCATAATAGTCAAGTCCATAGCCCACTTCCTCGCTTTGCAGGATAGCTATATCCTCTAATATCCTTATCAGGCTGACTATTGTCAGATCCCTGTTCCGGTCAACCTGATAATAATGAATAAAATAATCCTTACTGTATTCCATTATCTTAAATTTATATTAATTTGAAAATAAAAAAGGTTGTCCTTATGGACAACCTTGTAAATTGTTTATTCTGACTTTTATATTGGTTTCGAGTAGATTCTGTACTTTTTATATAACTCACCATTCATAAGTTCTGCGCCTCTGTTCATCATCTCGTTATCTTCCAGAATCCAGCTTGCTTCGCCAATCCTGATTCCGCAATATTGATCAGCTCGGTTTAATATTTCCCAGTAAAATACCGAATCAAGACCTCTCTTTTGAAATTCCGGAATAATTCCAAGGGTTATAATCCGGCCCCAGGTAAATTTTTTCTTGTGGAAAATCAATTTTAAAAATCCGAATGGGAAAAGCTTTCCATTCATGGTTTTGAAGATCTCATTATAATCTGGCATAACTAAAGCGAAGCCCACCAACTTGTTGTCAATCTCTCCAAATAGGACTAAATTAGGTTCAACAATCGGCTTAAGATCTTTTGCCATCGCGTCTATTTCAGCCTCGGTCATTGGAACAAAACCCCAGTTTGGTGCCCATGCTTTATTATAGACAAATTTTACTTTATCCAGTTCATTCTTAAAGTCCTTTATGTTAAGTGAACTGATTTTCAGTTTGTATCTGTCTCTCACCAACTGTTGGCCTCTCCGTAGTTTCTCGGAACTCATCAACTTGTGGTTCTCTAGCTTATAGGCATAAAGGTCTTTGGCTTTTTCGAGACCGTAATTTTCGCATAACGAGAGATAATAAGCGGGATTATAAGGCATTAGTATTCTTGGTGAATCGTCAAATCCTTCTATTAGCATACCATACTCATCGTTGCTCGAAGGATTAGCAGGTCCTCTCATCTCATCCAGGCCCTTCTCCTTTAACCACTTCTTCGCGGCATCGAAAAGACTGTTTGCAACTTTTTGGTCATTAATACACTCGAAAAATCCGAAGAAACCCGTTTTATCTTTATGATACTCATTATGCAGGTCGTTCTTTACAGCGGCAATAGTTCCGGAAAGTTTTCCGTCTTTATATGCCACGAAATACTCAGCTTCAGCATGTTCAAAAAAGGGATTTTTCTTTTTATTGAGTATTTTTTTCTTTTCCGAAATTAACGGGGGCACCCAATAATTGTTATCTTTATAAATTTCCCATGGGTATTTTATAAAAGCATCAAGGTCCTTACCTGATTCAACTCTACGGATTTCTATTTTGCTCATAATTATATTAATCCCAGTTCTTTTCCAACTTTCTTAAAAGTTTCTACAATAAAGTCAAGATGTTCATTCTCATGGGCGGACATATAGCTTGTTCTCATCATCTGTCGTCCGGGAGGTACACCGGGAGAAATAAAGGCGTTGACGAAGACACCATTATCGTACAATTTGCGCCACATCATAAAAGCCAGTTCATCGCTTCCAACGATCACAGGAACAATTGCTGTTCTGCTCTCTACTACATTGAATCCCAGACTCTTCAAACCTTGTCTAACCCTATCCGCATTTTGAATCAATCTTGTAACTCTTTCCGGTTCCTGCTCAAGAATCTCCAGTGCAGCCAAGGCAGATGCAGCAGATGCCGGAGTAGGGGATGCGCTGAATATCAAAGCAGGGGAATGGTGTTTCAGATAATTTAATACCCTTTCAGAACCCGCAACGAATCCGCCTAAACTTGCAAATGTTTTGCTGAAGGTACCCATAGTCATATCTATCTCACTCTCGAGATTAAACTCGCTAGCTGTACCTCTTCCTCCCTTACCAATTACCCCTACTGAGTGAGCGTCGTCTATCAATAATCTTGCTCCATATTTCTTGGCAATCTCGTTCATTTTGGGAAGATTCACTATTTCACCACCTGTGGAAAACACTCCATCGCTAACAATCAGTTTGCCAGCGGATTCAGGAAGTTTGGAGATAACTCTCTCTAAGTCGTTCATATCATTGTGTTTATAGCGAACGATCTCTGCAGTGGCTCCTTTAGCCATTAAATAACCGGCAACTATGCAGGCGTGGTTATCTTTGTCGGAAATCAGGTAATCTCCACGGTTGACCAAAGTAGGGATGATTCCCTGCGCAGTCTGGTAGCCTGTACTGAATAAAAGCACTGATTCTGTTCCGAAAAACTTAGCAAGACGTGCTTCCAATTCGATATGCAGGTCAAGCGTTCCTGTTAAATATCTCGAACCGGAGCAACCTGTACCATATTTTTCAACTGCTTTTATTGCCGCTTCTTTAACTTTTGGGTGGGCAGTAAGTCCTAAATAGTTATTTGATCCCGCCATTACTATCTTTCGTCCCTCAATCTGGACTACGGGACCTTCATTTTCCTCTATAGCCCTGAAATAAGGGTAGAGTCCTGATACTTTAATATCGTCTGCACGGGTAAATTCAAAACACTTTGCAAATATATCCAATTAACTTCCTCCGGAAAATTTTATAAAAACACTGTACAATGATTAAATCTCTTCAACAAAGCCCCTAACTTCCTTGTTTTTGGCTTTATTTTACACTAAATTTACAAGTTAAAAAGAAAAAAATCTATTATTTAAAATTATAATAAATGCAGTTAAAAACAAATAAATTATGGAAAAAAAAGAAATTGCAGTAGTAACCGGGGGGAATGGATTCGTAGGCAGTCACCTCGTGGATCTGCTTTTAGAAAAGGGTTACACAGTTCGTTGTCTGGTGCGTAAATCAAGTAATCTTAAGTGGTTAAAAGATAAACCCGTAGAAATTTTTGATACCGGTCTCTTTGACAAGGAGGGGCTTCGTAAGGCGTTTACTGATGCTCGTTATATATATCACGTCGCCGGAGTGGTAAAGGCTAAAGATCCTGCTGACTACTTTAAAGGGAATGTGGAAACAACCCGGACAATTCTTGAAGTTGCGCTTGAGTTTCCTGAAACTATTAAGAGGATCCTGATTGTCAGCAGTCAAACAGCTGCAGGTCCCTCGCCAACGGAAATCCCTCTCGACGAAACTATTCCTTGTAATCCCATCACTACTTATGCAAGAAGTAAAGTGGAGGAAGAAAAAGTCGCTCAGTCATTTATGGACAGATTACCGGTAACAATATGCCGTGCTCCTGCTGTATATGGAGAGCGGGATACGGAGATTTTCATTTTCTTTAAAACGTTTGCGTCGGGATTAATGACAACAATCGGCTTCAACAGGAAACTCATAAGTCTTATTCACGTGGTTGATCTTGTGAACGGATTTCTTCTGGCTGCTTTGAGTCCTGTTGCTCAAAACCAGACATATTTCATATCCTCCGAGAAGCTTTACACGTGGGAGGAAATCGGAGAGGTCACTTCCAAAGTGATGAATAAGAAACCTTTACAGGTCAAAGTCCCTCATTTTATTGTGTTCACTATAGCCGCAATTGCCCAGTTCTTTGCGATGTTTTCAAGTAAAGCGGCAACACTCAATATTGAAAAAGCGAAGGACCTTACTCAACAATATTGGACCTGTTCAACTCAAAAGGCGATGAAGGACTTGGGATACTCCCAGAAGATCCCGGTTGCCGCTGGTATCGAAAGAACTGTGAGATGGTACAAAGAACAAGGATGGATTAAATAGAACTTTTTAAATAAATTAATTTAGCAGAATGAAAACCCCATTAGTAGTAATTGTCGGACGTCCGAATGTAGGTAAATCAACTTTTTTTAATCGTTTAGTAGGTAAACGGGATGCGATTGTGGATGATGTAAGCGGAGTAACCCGGGACAGGAATTACGGAGAGGTTGAATGGAACGGGAAGGAATTCCGGCTTATTGATACAGGCGGTTTTGTCCCCGATTCTCCCGATTTGTTTGAGAAGGCTATCCGGGAACAAGTAAAACTTGCCATTGCAGAATCGGACGTGATAATATTTCTTGTGGATGCACGGGACGGTCTTACGCCGGTTGATAATGAGATCGCTCAAATGCTCCGCAATTCGAATAAAAAATATTTTCTTGTAGTAAACAAGGTGGACTCTGAGAAGTATGAAGCGTTCACTTCGGAATTTCATGCGCTCGGACTTTCCGAACCAATTCCCGTTTCCGCAATTATGGGGCGAAGAATAGGGGATTTCCTTGACTTGCTGACAAGCGATTTCCAGACTGTGACCGAAGAGCCCGATGAACGATTGAAAATTGCCATTGTTGGTCGCCCGAATGTCGGGAAATCCTCGCTCACAAACGCCCTGCTGGGATTTGACAGGAGTATAGTAACGGATATCCCCGGCACAACTCGCGATAGTGTTGATTCGATCCTGAAATATTATGGACAGGAGATTGTTCTGATTGATACCGCTGGTCTCCGAAAACGCACAAAGATCGAGGAAGGGATTGAGTACTTTTCTTCTATCCGTTCTCTGAAATCAATAGCCGAATCGGATGTTACCATAGTAATGATTGATGCGACCCTGGGACTTGAAAAGCAGGATCAGAAAATCATAGATGAGGCGATCCAGCGAAGAAAAGGACTGATTCTCGCTGTTAACAAATGGGATCTTTTGGAAAAGGAGACAAACACTGCCCGCGATTACGAAAACGGACTGAGAGCAAAAATGGCAGGCATAAACTATGTGCCGGTAATTTTTATCTCTGCGCTTACCAAGCAAAGGATATACAAACTTGTAGAACTGGCGCTGAAAATAGAAGCCGAGAGGAAAAAAAGAATCCCCACAAGCGAGCTTAATGACATTCTGCTTCCGCTTATTGAAAAAACACCTCCCCCCACTACTCCCACAGGCCGGGAAGTAAAGATAAAATTCATAAACCAGGTCGGAAGCAAGTATCCCGTATTCCTGTTTTTCGTTAATTACCCAAAATCCGTTACGGATAATTATATAAAGTTTCTCGAGAGGTTAATTCGCGAGAACTTCGGATTCTACGGAGTTCCGTTTACGATAAGTTTTAAGGAAAAATAAAAAGATGAATCCCCGTAAAATAGTTGTGGTGGGAGGGAATGCGGCAGGTGCTGCGGCAGCGGCTAAGGCGGCACGAACTGATCCCTCTGCAACTGTTACACTGCTTGAAGCGGGGAATTTTATTTCCACGGGGACGTGTGAACTTCCCTACGTTCTATCCGGTGAGATCAGCGATTATAAGAAGATCGTTTTCTTCGATGAGGAGTCGTTCAGAATACAGAAGGGGGTTAAAGTCCTCACCAATTCACCTGTTATCTCCTTGAACCGAAGAAAAAAAGAAATAACTTTTGTCAGGGAGCAAAAGGAAGAAATACTCGGATACGACAAGTTGATATTATCCACAGGTGCAAAAAGCAGGATTCCTGATATTCCCGAAATAATTGCCGAAACCGATGAGGGGAGAGAATTGCAGAACTTCCTTCCTTTCAAGACTGTTTCCAATTTGCTCAGGGTGCAGGAAGAAGTTTATTCCGCAAAACATAAACGGGTATGCATAATAGGCTCAGGGTTTATCGGGCTTGAACTTTGTGAAGCGTTTAAGAAACTAAACTTCGAGATTATGCTGATTGAAATAATGGATCAGATTTTTCCATCGGGGGAAACCGAAGCAGGCAAGATATTCAACGAACTTCTTAGGGAAATGAATATCCGGATCTTTACTAACGCTTCGAAATATAAATTCAGGATTAAGGATTCGAGGATCACGAATCTCATTATTGACGGTTACGATTTTGAAGTGGATTTTGTGGTGAACGCCACAGGTTTTATTCCCCAGAACAGAATTGCCCTGGAGGCAGGACTGGAGACAGGGGAAAGCGGCGCACTTAGAGTCAATTCGAAATTGCAGACATCCGACCCCAACATCTATGCAGCAGGGGATAATACGGAAAATATAAATTTAATAACCAGAAGACCTTTTTATTTTCCGCTTGCCACAATAGCACAAAAGGAGGGACATATAGCTGGGGAGAACGCTACGGGAGGGAATAATTTTATGAGACCGGTAATTCCGGCGATTACATTAAAATGCTTCGATCATTACCTTGGAACTGTCGGATTGAACACAGAAACCGCAAAAAAACATTTCAGGAATATTAAATCCGTTCAGACCACACATAGAAATCTTGTTCCGGTAATGCCCGGCAGCAGAGGACAGTGGGGAAAAATTATTTACGCGGAAAACGGTAATATCCTCGGGGCAAGTTTTATAGGGGGAAAAGAAGTTTCAGGATTAGCGGACATAGTGTCCACTGCGATAAGATTCAGCATCCCGGTCACGAAGCTGGACGAGACAGACTATAATTACACCCCTGCGCTCTCGCCGTTTATAAATATCCTTTCGATCTTAGGTAGAAAAGCAAAAAGCTAAAATCGTATCAGCTCGTTGTCAATCAAGCGAGTCACTCCCACTCTGCAGGCAATCAGAATATAATAGTCAGCACCGGTTTTCAACATTTCCACTTCGGAAAAATTTACCGCGTTCACGATCCTGATGTAATCAAGTTTATGATTCTCAATCCCTTTTATGATTTGGATCATTTCCTCAACAATCCGGTTTGTGTTTCTCACCCCCTCCGAGATAAGTTTTTGGGCATGCAGCAAAGACTCATAAAGCTTAACAGCTTGCTGCCTTTCTTTGGGAGCCAGGTAAACATTACGGGAACTCATTGCCAGCCCGTCATTTTCCCTGATAATCGGACAAACAACTACTTCCAAATCGAACTTCAGATCGGTGCACATTCTTTTTATCACCGCTGCCTGCTGTGCATCCTTCTGACCGAAAAAGGCAAAGTGAGGTTTCACAATATTGAACAACATTCCGACTATTGTGCATACGCCCCTGAAATGAATGGGTCTGAACTCTCCTTCGTGAATTCTTGAGAGGGAATCGGGATAGATATACGTATCAAAACCTTCCGGGTAAATCTCCTGCGCATCAGGAAAGAAAAGCACATCCACCCCGGCATTTTCGAGGAGTAAACAATCCTTTTTCAGATCTCTTGGGTACTTAGCAAGGTCCTCGTTCGGAGCGAACTGGGTGGGATTAACAAAAATCGAAACAACCGTAAAAGAGGAGCGGGCTTTGGATTCCTGTACCAGACTCATATGTCCCTGATGTAGATATCCCATCGTCGGGACAAATCCGATAGTTTTCTTTGAAAGTCGGAGTTCTCCTGCGAACTCCTGCATTTCCTTTACTTTTTTAATGATCCTGATAAATGCCTCAGCTCATGAAGTCAAGCAATTTTGAAAGAGTATCCCTCAACTCTTTTCTGTGGACTACTTTATCCAGGAAACCATGTTCGAGAATAAACTCTGCTGTCTGAAATCCGGGGGGCAAGTCTCGCCCGATAGTCTGCTTAATAACCCGCGGACCGGCGAAACCAATCAAAGCACCCGGTTCGGCAAGATTTATATCACCAAGCATTGCGTAGCTGGCAGTAATCCCGCCGGTTGTGGGATCAGTCATAATGGATATGTAAGGAATATTCAAAGAAGAAAGTTTAGCCAGACGGGTGGAAGTTTTAGCCATTTGCATTAAAGAAAGGACTCCTTCCATCATTCTCGCACCGCCGCTTTGAGAAATAATAATCACAGGGATCTTATCCTTGATACCTTTGTCAACCAACCTGGAAATTTTTTCCCCTACAACGCTTCCCATGCTGCCGCCGATGAACTTAAAATCCATACAAGCCAACGCAACGGGATGACCGTTAATTTTTCCGGTGCCGGTTCTGACTGCATCAAATAAGCCCGATTTTTTTATCGAGTCTTTGATTCTTGCGGGATATGGTTTCGAGTCCGTAAACTCGAGTGGATCAGCCGAGCGCATTTTTTTATCCATTTCCCTGAAAGAATCCTTATCGAGCAGGACACGTATGTACTCTTCGCTGCCAATACGGAAATGGTGTGAACATTTTATACATGTCCAGCAGTTTGCTTCCAGCTGCCGCTTATGGATAATCTCCTCGCACTCCGGACACTTTTCCCACAATCCCTCGGGAAGGTCTTTTCGGGGAGTATCATCCATTATATTTTTCTTAGCTCTTTTGAACCACGCCATTCTTTTTTATATTATTAAATTAATTAATTCTTTTACAGGCTGACCGTTATTTACTCTGTTCAGTTTTACGTTCGATCTCTGCATAAATTGTGAGCGTAACGGCAGGATTTTCAGGATCATTACTCATTACAACAATTGTCTTGCTGGTTCTCCCTTCACGTCCCGTGCTGTCGAACCCGACCTTAATGCTTCCGGATTCAGAGGGCTTCAACACACTCCCCTCAACTACTGCTGCAGTACATCCGCAGGAAGTCCTGACATCGTTAATTATCAGACTTTCCTTACCAAGATTCTTGAACTTGAAAGTGAACTCACTTACGGTTCCTTCCTTAATCTTTCCAAAGTCATGTTGCGAAGATTCGAATTTTATTCTTGGAGGAGTAACAGTATCCTTCTTAGCATCAACAACATTTCCTTTGATTATCATTTGTACTTGCGGAGTAACAGGATCATTAGAAATTACAGTCACATATTTTATCTGGGGACCCAGTCGTCCTGCGGTGTTAAATTCTGCGGTTATAGTTGTGCTCTCAGAAGGTTTAAGTTCATTCTTTTCCGGTTGCACTGCGGTGCAGCCGCATGAGGAAGCTACCTGAGTTATTTTCAGCAGATCCGTGCCGTTATTCGTTACTGTGAATTTATGTTTTACGATTTCGCCGGTTTGGACATTACCAAAATCGAAAACAGACTGAGGGACAGAAATCTTTGGTTGTCCGATTTGCGCACAGGCATAAAACGCGAAAATCACAACAAGTAATAATAGTCTTTTCATTTTTCTAACTCCTTTTGACTTCAAAATCTTTAATATACATTGGCTCGAGATAATCATAATCCATGCTTTTACAATCTGTTCCAAAAATATTTGCCCATTTGGCTACATAATATGCCGGCAACTGACTCAGTTTGTTGCCAGTTTTATTCTGAGTACTTATATCAGAAACAAGATGATAATCATTTCTGTAATTATTTAGTTCATTTTGCTTAATAATCCTGATTTCCCCCGTAAAATTAAAACTATTTTGATTAATAGTAAAGGAATTAAAATAAACCTCATCATGGTTTGCCTTGATTGCAATTCCAATCGGTTTATTATCAGGCAGAAAATCACAGCACTGCAAAGCCAAAGCATCAAAAGAGGGGACCGGAATTACCGGCAGATTTGCCCCGTAAGCAATTCCCTTTGCCACAGCCAGTCCGATTCGCAATCCGGTAAAAGAACCCGGACCAATTGAAACAGCTGTGGAATCAAGATCTCCCGGAGCAATGCCGGAAAAATCAAGCAGGGTATTTATGCTTTTTACTAATGTTTTGGAGTGAGACATTTTATCAAAAGAATTAATCTGATGGTGCTTCACTTCCGAAAAAAAGAGGCAAACAGAACAGAGCGCTCCAGATGTTTCAATAGCTAAAATCGGCTTATTCATCGCGCCTGATGAATTTTATTTCCCTTGTATGATCTTTGTTCATCGTGATAATAATTTCCACTCTTTTACCCGGGAGAGCTTTCTTGAACAAATCCGCCCACTCGATAAAAACTATTGCCTCGGGGTCATTTATATAGTCATTATAACCGGTATTAATCAATTCGGATAGCGAATTTATACGGTAAAAATCGAAATGATAGATTTTGTTATTTCCCTTCGTGTATGTATTGACAATAGTAAAAGTAGGGGAAGTTACATAGCTAATCCCAAGGCATTGGCAAAAGGCTTTAATGAAATAAGTTTTACCCGAGCCGAGATCTCCTATCAGTGCTATAACATCGCCCGCTTCAATTTCCGGAATCAGCTCTTTCGCAAAGTTGAGTGTATCAAATTCTGTCAATACGGTTTTGCTAATCTCTTTTGTCATTTGGGTTCCATAGTGATTATTGGCAATATCATTTCTTCCAGGGATATTCCCCCATGCTGAAATGTGTCTTTATAATAACTCAGATACTTATGGTATTCGGTTGGATATACAAAATAATAATCTTCCTTTGCTATTATATAACTCGTGGTCACACCCCGTCTTGGCAGTTTGTAATCCAGGGGATCTCTCACGAACACAGCATTCTTATCATCGACCTTTAGGTTTCTTCCATATTTGAAACGGAGATTTGTCGAAGTTTCCTTATCCCCAAGAACTTTAGCGCCTCGGAGGCATCTAATCGCACCATGGTCCGTGGTAATAAAGATTTTAGCATTTTTCATACTGCTGATTGCCTTGAAAGTAGATAAAAGGGAGGAATGAGTAAACCAGCTGTTGGTAAGGGATCTGTACGCGCGTTCATCCGGCGCAATTTCTTTTAACAGGTCGGAATCCGAGCGACCGTGGGCAATCATATCAAGGAAATTCACCACAACTGCAGTGAGATGATTATTCCGGTAGGACATTATATTGTTTTCAAAGTTTCTGCCCACTTCCGGATCAATTATTTTAATATACTTTAATTCGTTTCTGAGTTTTATTCTGTTTCTTTCCAGAAGGTGTGCCAGCAAGTCCTTTTCATATTTGTTCATGCTTCTTTCGTCGTCATCATTTCCTTTCCAGAGTTCGGGATAATGCTTTTCAATTTCGGAAGGGAAAAGCCCGGCAAAAAGAGCATTCCTTGCGTATGAGGTGGCAGTCGGGAGTATTGAATAATAATACTCTTTCGAGATTCTGAAATATTCACTTAGCAGGGACTCCATTATCAGCCATTGATCCATGCGCAGACAGTCAATCACAAAAAAGAAAACGGGGGAGTCGCTGTTCCTTAAAATCGGGAAGAGATACTTTTCCACGATTTGCGTTGTAAGTGTTGGAACATCATCTGAAGGCTGGCTGTTTATCCAGGTTCGGTAATTCTTTTCTACGAACTTCGAGAATTCCTTGTTACATTCTTTTCTCTGTTCAGTCAGAGTCTGCAATAGGCTAAGATCCGAAAGATTTCCCAGTTCAATATCCCAGTTGGTCAGTTTTAGCTGAATATCAATCCATTCGGAGTGGTCGAGGTTATGCTGAAGCAATGTGGAAATCTGGTTAAGGTCCTGCAGATAATCCTTGGTGGTAAACTGATCGGAAATCTTCTTTTTTTCAAGAATCTTTTTACACACGAGGAAAATCTGACTTGGATTCACCGGCTTAGTCAGGTAGTCAGTTATTTTACTGCCGATAGCCTCCTCCATAAGGAACTCTTCCTCATTCTTTGTAACCATTACCACAGGGACCTGGGGGTTGATTTCCTTTATCCTCGATAAAACTTCCAGACCCCCTATTCCGGGCATCATCTCATCAAGGAAAATCAGATCAATTTCCTTCTTCCTTACAACATCAAGGGCATCTTCCCCATTAGTCTCGGTAAGCACATTAAAACCTTTTTCGGAAAGAAATATAACGTGGGAGCGAAGAAGATCAATCTCATCATCCACCCATAGAATTGTTTTTTGCTTCATAAACCCTAAAAAATATAATCTAATTAATAAAAATAACATTAAAACAAATAACGATACAAGGGAATTATTCATAATACCGTAGAAGATTCTGAACGTGTGACCCAATAGGGGGTGTGATGCCCATCAGCCGGAAAGCTTTATAAGGAAAGGGAGCCGGATAAATTTGTTGTAATTAAAATGATTTTTTGCTATTATTACTTATAAAGTATTTTTATGAAAACGAAAAATCCACTAAATAAACTTCCGCTTCTGAAGCTTTTGTACGCCTCGCTTCATTCCATTTTTCTTGTATTCATTACTTTTGCAATCCTCTACTTTGATTTTCCGTACGGGGATGACAAGCTCGTGATAAGTTTCACCTCGCTGTTCGAAAAATTCATTCTGAAAACCGAACAGAAACCTGACCGGAATTCCTTCCTCTTCGTAAACACCGCATATCAGAACGAACTAATTCCAAGATATGATGATGAGGGTTTTGAGATTGGAAATGTCAGCATTACGGACAGGAATTCAGTTGCTTTGTTTTTAAACCGGGTGAATGCAGTTGAGGGAGGATATAAGTTTATTCTCCTTAATATTGACCCCGGAATTCATTCTGCCGGGGATACACTGTTGCGTCCGCAGCTGGAAAAATCCAGTAATACTGTGATAACCTGCGAGTATGATCCGCAGCCGGGCAAAGTTGAACTCCCGGACAAGGGGTATTCGGGTTACGCATATTACCCACTTTACGGAGGGGAATACGTAAAGTACCGGCTTATGAAAAACGACACACTAAAAAGCATTCCGCTGATCCTTTATGAATTATCAAATGGGCGGGAAATGAAAATGGGTTTCCCGTTAAATCTGATCAATGACCGCTTTTCACTTAACAACATTATTATTGATTTCATTATACGGAAACACGATCTGGATTATAAACTCTCCGATGCCCCATATCCCATAGTCAACCTTGGGGAGATACTCGAACTCCCGGACGATATTTTCATCGAGATGATAGAAAACAGGATGATACTGATCGGGGACTTTACCGAAAGGGATTTTTATCCTACCACCTTCGGGGATATGCCGGGGACACTAATACTCCTTAACGTACTTCTTACTATGCAGGCAGGAAAGAATATTGTTAATTTTAATCTTGTTCTGCTTCTTTTTATCTTCTTTGCGGTCATCTCTTATTTTATTTTCGACGTGACAAAAAAAGAAAAACTGAAAGAGAAAATCGTCAAATACCGGGTACTCCGGTTTTTAAGGAAGTACCTTGGATTTGTCTTTATTTTGTTAATATTTTCGGTATTTTTATACATGATGTTCAATATCCATTTAAATGTATTGATACTGGGACTCTATTTGAATATACTTGACACTATAATAATCCGTTTCAACCTAAAAAAATCAACTGAGGAAAGCGAGGCAGCTCAATGAAAATATGGACATTGATTTTCGTATTACTCATTGGAATCTCAATAAATGCACAGGATGCATGGCTTTACGTAATCAAGATTAAAGGAAAGGTGGTAAATTCGCAAAACAATAAAACCATCAAACCGGGAGATAAACTCAAACCCACAGACAAGTTAAAATTCAAAGATTCCACTGCCGTGGTAAGAGTGTTGAATCCCAGCGAAGGGATTTACAACCTGTCGCCGAATTATTCTAAAGAAGGAAAATCAAACGAACTGCAGTACCTGGTGAAAGCCATAATGTCCCCCATTTTAGGTTCTACAACTGCGGTAATTTATAAAAAGAGTGTTGATTTTGATCTCTCATTTACCGAAGACGAGTTGGGGGACTGCACAGTTTTCTTTGGTACACAGCAGCTATTTTTATATCCTCCGCTTAGGGAAGAGGACGATATTTTCATGGAGATTAACATAAAAGACAAAATCCAAACACTGCCAATCAAAGCGGACAATGAGATTCTGCTTCTTTTCGCGCAAATTGACAGTTTGATTTCTGCAGAGGATATCCCATGCGGCGAGTTACCCGTTAAGCTAATCAGGAAGAATACAGATACAACCCTGGTTATCCACAAATTTATATTGATCATTCCCGAGAAGGAAGCATTGGTAAAAGAAATCAACACAACCGTATCGGTTTTACAAAAGAATAAAAAAGATGAAGAGGATATAGGCTGGGTAATTGGTCAGGTAATTAAGGCTAATTATCCCGGATGTAAGTTCAGCTGGGAACCGTTGAACAAGTGGCTGAAAGCAAACACAATATACAAAGTGGGCGAATATTAGAAAGGTTATCAGAGTTAGCTAACGGACTAATTTACAGCGATAAACATTATTTATATTGCAGGGACATCCGTTAGCTGAATGATGTCCCCGCAACTCAAGATCAAAAAACAAACCTGATCCCCATCAACTGTTCACGGTTTACCCTTAACCGTTTAGTATTTTACCGAGCAACCATAAGGTTTGGTCAGTTTCGTTTCAGGTTCACGTCCGTCCATTGCAGCATTAAGAGCTTCCCGCACGTAGTTCCTTGAGCCTTCTATATCTTCCGTTTTGGAAGTCGGCTTATCGTCAATCGCACCGGCGTATATCAGTGTACCTTCGGGATTTATCACATACATATGGGGGGTGGTTTTTGCGCCGTACTCTTTTCCCACTTTTCCATCCTGATCAATCAGATATTCAGTTGCATTGCTTTTCAGACTTTCCATTCTTGAATTGATTTCCCCGCTGTTAAAGTTTCCCTGCTTTCCTTCGGCGGAGGAGCAGATTGAAAGCCACACAACTCCTTTTTCTGTGAACTCTTTCTGGAGTGCCTGCATATTGTCTGAGTTATAATGTTTTTTAACGAAAGGGCATTCGAAGTTTATCCATTCTAGCACGACGTATTTGCCGCTGAAATCGCTTAAGGAATGCTCTTTCCCGTTGCTGTCAGTAAGCGTAAAGCCGGGAGCGGTTTTGTCTATTCCGATCTGTGCGTAAGTTGTGAAAATAAAAGCTGCCGCTAAAATGAATGCGAGTTTTGGTCTCATTATGTTTTACTCCTGATTGGTTAATTTAATTGATTTTTTAATTGCTTTGTGATTGCCGGAGGTGCCCCAGCCGGTCTCATTGTAAAAGAGTGCATTAATAGTGTCCGGTATCTTTGTATGCATCGGGTCGAGGGCTAATTCCATTATTATTTTATTATCGTCCACTGAAATCCGGGGAGGGACAATGGTGCTGAAAACACCCTGTTCCATAGGGAAGAATTCTATTTTAGAGTAGTCCGTATCAGGAAGCTGTTTGCGTTCAATCCCGATTATAATGCTGTTCTCCAAAACAAGCCCGGTCATTCCGATGTTGTCTCCGTTTTGCGGAAATTTCTCATTCACCGGGTCAAAAGAATTTTCTTTTTTCAGAAGTTGGCGGATTTCCGGAGTTACTTCCAAAACTGCTTTACTTTCCCCGGGAACACAGATCTCCTTGCAGGCAAGCCAGTCCGTAGTTACTTTAATTTCCAGGGTTTCCTTTAATACTTTTCCGTCAGGAATTTTAAGGCGGAAAAGATAAAGCACTTCTTTCTCGTAGCCGTAACTGACCAAACCATCACTTTCGAATTTCGAGGGATATTGAAATTCGGGTTCACTCAATTCCCACCCATCCGGCAGTTCCCAGCTAAATGAGGTTTTTATCCCCGTGTCTCCCGGATTTTCCCAGTAGATATGCCACTCCGGTGCTATTTCCAGTTTCAGGGCTATAAAATTTCCTAGTGGAAAAAGCCGTGCGGTTATTTCTACTTTCTCCTGCTTTTGCGGGTGCAGAAAGTTCGTAAATACCATAATTATCAACGCTATTATTATTAATTTATTTTTCATGTTAAAATATCAATGCGTAAACGGGGTAAAAAGTTCACAACCTCCCCGGCACTTTATCCATATTTCTTATTTTCTTTAATCTGATTTGTTTCTTATTTTGCATATTAGTTTTTATCAAATAATAGGAGTATGGATATGAAAATCAGACCTTTCAGAAATGAACCGATAACAGACTTTTCCAAAGAGAGTAATGTTAAAATACAGAAAGCCGCCCTTGATGCAGTTAAGAAGAAACTTGGCGCAACCTACGAAATAATAATAAACGGAAAGAAAATAAAAACCGAAAAAACTTTTTCGTCGATAAATCCATCTGATGTCAGCCAGGTAATAGCAAACTTCTGCAAAGGGACAAAGGAACTTGCCGATTTAGCAGTTGAGTCAGCATACAAGACCTTCCAGACGTGGCGATATACTTCACCCGAAGAGAGAGCCGGTTATCTCCTTAAGGGGGCTGCGATAATGAAGAAAAGAAGATTTGAAATAAACGCATATATGATCTTGGAAGCAGGAAAGAATTATACCGAGGCGGATGCCGATACCGCAGAGGCAATAGACTTCCTTGAGTTTTATGCGCGCGAAATTTTAAGATACTCCGCAAAGCAGCCGCTGATTAAAACAAAAGGGGAGAAAAATGAACTGGTATATATTCCCCTTGGCGTTGGCGTGGTTATTCCACCATGGAATTTCCCGTTCGCAATACTTGCCGGCATGAGCTCCGCATCCATAGTCTCAGGAAACACGGTAGTTTTGAAACCATCGAGCGAAACCCCCATGATGGGAAAACTCTTTGTGGATATCATGAAGGAAGCCGGACTGCCAAACGGTGTGCTTAACTTCCTCCCGGGTTCCGGCGGCGAGGTTGGGGATACCCTGGTGGCTCATCCCAAAACCCGATATATCTCCTTCACCGGTTCAATGGAAGTGGGCATTCATATCAATGAACTGGCTGCAAAAGTACAACCAGGACAGATCTGGCTTAAGCGAGTTATCGCCGAAATGGGGGGCAAGGACAGTATTGTTGTGGATTCCGAAACGGATATCGATACTGCAGTTGCGGGAGTGGTAGCCGCAGCATTCGGTTATCAGGGACAGAAATGCTCCGCTTGTTCCAGAGCAATTGTGGACAGAAAAATTTACAATGAATTTGTTAAGAAATTAAAAGCCAGAGTGGATACATTGAAAATCGGTCCGGCAGATGAGAACTTCCCCGTAGGTCCGGTTTCCAGTGCTTCTGCCGAGAAATCAATACTTGCATATATTTCGATTGGCAAAAAGGAAGGGAAACTCCTTAACGGCGGTTCCAAGGCTGAAGGAAACGGTTTTTATATTCAACCGACTGTTTTCGCCGATATTGATCCGATGGCAAGGATTTCCCAGGAAGAGATTTTCGGTCCTGTGCTGGCAGTGATCAAGGCAAAGGACTTTAATGACGCACTGAAAATCGCCAACAATACGAAGTTCGGACTTACCGGAGCAGTTTATACCAACAACCGGGAGAAATTAAACAAGGCAAGGAAGGAACTGCTTATCGGGAATCTCTATTTTAACAGGAAATGCACCGGAGCGCTGGTGGGTGTTCATCCCTTTGGCGGGTTTAATATGTCGGGCACGGATTCCAAAGCCGGCGGAAGGGATTATCTGGGTCTCTTCATGCAGGCAAAGTTGATGAGTGAAAAAGTATAATAGTTAATCAGTTAAATATTTTAAGGAAAATCTATGAAAATCCATGAGTATCAGGCAAAAGAAATACTGAGAAAATACAACGTTCCCACACCTAAAGGTTACGTGGCATTCACTGTTAAAGAGGCGCTGGATGCCGCCAAGACGCTTCAGGGTTCAGTATGGGTTGTCAAGGCGCAAATCCATGCGGGGGGGAGGGGAAAAGGGGGAGGTGTCAAAGTGGCAAAAAGCATGGCGGAAGTGGAGTCCCTGTCAAAACAGATCCTCGGAATGAACCTGGTTACACATCAAACCGGCCCGGAGGGGAGAGTTGTTAAGCGTTTGCTGATTGAGCAGGGAATTAATATCGGGAAAGAACTTTACGTCGGAATTACTCTGGACAGGGCAAGCTCGCAGAATGTGGTTATGGTATCCACCGAGGGGGGAATGGAAATAGAAAAGGTTGCGGCTGAAACCCCTGAAAAGATAATTAAGGAAGCCATTGATCCGGCTGTCGGAATGCAGCAGTTCCAGGCACGCAAACTTGCCTTCGCACTCGGACTAAACGGCGAGCAGCACAAGAATGCGGTGAAATTCCTCCTTGCGCTTTACAAGGCTTACGAGGCTTCCGATGCTTCACTTGCTGAAATCAATCCACTGGTTGTAACCAAAGAGGGGGAAGTTCTTGCGCTTGATGCAAAAATGAATTTCGATGATAATGCTTTATTCAGACACCCGGAGATACTTTCCTACCGCGATCTCGATGAGGAAGATCCGCTCGAAATCGAGGCATCCAAATTCAATCTGAATTATATCAAACTGGATGGAAATGTTGGGTGCATGGTCAATGGTGCCGGACTTGCCATGGCAACGATGGATATTATCAAGCTCGCCGGCGGGGAACCTGCCAATTTTCTTGATGTAGGAGGCGGAGCCAACAAGGAGACGGTTTCCAACGGATTTAAGATAATTCTTTCGGACCCGAATGTAAAGGCAATCCTTATCAACATATTTGGTGGGATTGTCCGGTGCGACCGGGTTGCCCAGGGGGTGATCGATGCCGCCTCGGAGATGGAGATAAAAGTACCTATTGTTGTAAGGCTGGAGGGAACGAATGCCAGGGAAGCGGGAGTACTTCTGGAGCAGTCGTCGCTGCACTTTGAAGTTGCGCGAACCTTTGAGGATGCCGCTAAACTGGTTACCCGGGTTCTGAAAAAGTAATTTTAGTGTTAGCGTAAGCCGTTAGCCAACGGAGGGGGATATATATTCCCCTCCGCTGCGGCGGATTAACTGAAGGGAGGTTAATCACCTTAACATATCGACACATCACCTGTCCCGTCTGCGGGAACAAAAATCCCTCTTTCCCTCTTATCCCTAAACTTTAACTCTTCGGCGATTGATATCCCTTAAACGCAAAGTAACGTAAAGTTTTCCGCAATATCACGCATAGAAGAACAATTGTTTTGAGTGATATTTTTCTGTGCAACACCCTGCGGAGCCGGATAATCCGCTTCATCCGAGTTCTATTCCTCTTACAACCTAATGACGGCGAAGCCAAATGACCACCTAATGACCATTACTGACAGCGCAGCTACCTCAACATATCAACAAATCAACAAAAATCCCCCTTTAACTTTAAATCTTTTTACCTTTTTATCTCTTTATCTCTTTATCTTTTAACCTTTTGTCCAGTTCCATCCGGAGTATTTATTATCTTGATTTTGTTACATTTTTTAGATAAATTTTGAATGATGATTCTAAAAAATGGAGCAAAATGTCATTATTCGATTCCGACAGTTATTATGACGAGGAAACAACCGGCAGAAGCGGGAATATAAAAGAGAAAATAAAAGAATGTAAAGAAATTATCAGTCAGGGACAGGTACTTCTAAATCAAAATCTTCTGGAGGATGTCCTTGAGGATTGTTTCGAACTTTTTCGCTTTCGTGATGCATACTCGATAATAACCGCACTTCTTAAGATAACCCCTTTTGACTCAGAACTTTGGGCAATGAAAGGAATTTGTCATGCCAGTTTTGGCGAACAGGAGAAGGCACTTAAGTGCTTCAATAAATCCCTTTCAATCAGTCCTGCCGATGCGGAGGTGCTAATGGAAAAAGCTGCCTCGGAAGTATTCCTGGGAAAACTGGAGGAGGCGAAAGTGACTTTCCAGAAATCCTTAAAGCTCGATGGGATGAAGGATGCCGCATATTTCCGGTTCGGACTAATACTCCAGAAAAAGGGACTGGATGAGGAATCTGTTTACTATTTTGAAAAGGCGCTTGAATACAATCCGGAACACGAGGATGCACAGTTCCATCTGGCAGCTTGTCATGAAAACCTCGGCAATCTGAACCTTGCACTGGATATGTACGATTCCTATCTCTGCCTGGAGCCGGATGACGAGAATGCCTGGTATAACCGGGCTATTGTGCTGGAGAAGATGAAACAGTACGAAAAAGCAATTGACAGTTATGAAATGGCGATCTCCCTCGATAGCCGGTTCGACGACGCCCTCTATAATCTGGGCAGACTCCTCTTCAATCTCCAGAGGTACGACAAAAGTATGGTTTACTTCAAGAAGGCAATCAGGCTGGATAAGGATGATGACGTCACCTGGTTCATGCTTGGTGCTGCAAACCTGGCTTTGGGAAAGTACCGCCATGCGCTGAAATATCTCGACAAATCACTTGCACTGAATCCATCCGCCGATGAGCCTTATCTTGACCGGGGCATGTGCTATTACAAGCTCGGACTATTCAACCGGGCTATAAAGGATCTCGGAGAAGCAATAAAAAAGAATAACTACAACGATGAAGTCTGGCTCGAGGAACCCTCGCCGGTACTCGACGAAACTGACCTGCTTAAAATCAGAGAATTTGAAAAGCGGGTAGTGCTGGGCAGGAAGGAACTAACCGGAATGGTTGCGGTTTACCGGAGGACATTTCAGTACCGGAAGGCGCTGGACATCCTGAAACGCTTGTACCGCATAAGAAAAAAAGATCCCGGAATCCTGCAGCAGATATCACAAATTTACTATCTGATGGGGTGTCCCAAATCTGCCCTGCTGTTCCTCCTGAAAGCTATGGAACTGGACAATAAAGTATATGAAAGATTTTCGAACCTCCTCCCCTCGGTGGCAATTTCGGATTTGTTTTTAAGTCTTAGCACGGATACCTCAATTTTTAATCGTAATAAATGGAGAAAAAATGATTAAAATAAATTATTCTGAAACGAAGTTGCTCGGGATATTCGGTCATCCGCTAAAACAGACTTTTTCTCCGATGGTCCATAACAAGGCAATAGAACTGCTGGACCTGGATTACGTCTATCTCCCCTTTAATGTGGGGACAACCGCTCTCCCCGATGCAATCAAAGGGGTGCTGGCGCTTGGAATAAAGGGATTGAACGTGACTATCCCGCACAAGGAAACCATACTTAATCATCTTGCCGATTTCTCAGATGAGGCAGCCATGATAGGCTCGGTTAATACGGTCGTAAACGATATGGGTAAACTGATTGGCTATAACACGGACGTTCACGGCTTTCACGAAACATTACTTCCTTACAGCGACAAAATCTCGGGGGAAATGGTAACAATAATCGGCGCAGGCGGAGCCGCACGTGCTGCCATTTACTGCCTGATAAGGCATTTCAGACCATCTAAGATAGTTATTGTCAACCGTACAGAGCAGCGGGCACACACACTCAAAAGATATTTCAAACAGAAGATGAAATTCGACCACTTTCTGACTTACGAGTTGTTCCCCCCCGATATAGCCACGGTTATAAACGAGTCAGCCTTGATTGTTAATGCCACACCGGTGGGGATGTATCCGGAGATTGACGATACGGTTATCCCGATACCAGCTTCCTTCACCAAAAACCAGATTGTGTTTGACCTTATATACAATCCTTCGAAAACCCTGCTGCTGAAGCAGGCGCAGCAAGAAGGGGCAATCTGCATCAACGGATTGAAAATGCTCGTTTATCAGGCGGCAAAGTCATTCCAGCTCTGGACGAACCATGAAATGCCGGTTGACGAGATAACAAAGTTCCTTGCGAGGGAAATCGAGTTAAAGCGAATCTAAGGATTCCCTCAGAATCGTAACACCTTTCCGCAAATCCTCCATGGAGCAGGCGAAGGACATCCTTACGCAATTGTCATTCCCAAATGCAATACCGGGTACCAGCCCTATTTGTGCCTCTTCCAGCAGGAATCCGCAAAATGTTCCCGAGTCGTTTATCAGCGTATTATTCCATTGTTTTCCATAGAAGCAGCTAACATCAAAGAAAGCATAAAATGCGCCGTCTATCGGCGGGCAGAATATTCCGTTTATTTTGTTAAGTTCACAGACTATAAAATCCCTTCGCTTCCGGAATTCCGCGACCATCTCCGGCAGTTCGGCAACTTCCTTAGTAAGCGCTGCAACTGAGGCAGCCTGGGCTATGGAATTAGGATTGGAAGTTGAATGGCTCTGCAGATTCCTTGCCAGACGTATAATTTCCTTCGGACCTGCCGCAAAACCAATACGCCAGCCGGTCATTGCAAATGCTTTGCTCACTCCGTTAACCGTAATTACATAGTTGTGCATCCACGGAATGGTTGCCATCGGGAAGTGAGTTCTTCCGTCGAAGAGTATCTTTTCATAAATCTCATCGCTTATTACATAAATTCCCTTGTCCTTCAGAACTTCGGCTAATGCATAAATCTCCTCCTTTGTATATACCGCTCCGGTTGGATTGGAGGGGGAGTTGAAAATGAACGCCTTGGTCTTCGGGGTAATAACCCGCTCAAGTTGCAAAGGGGTAATTTTATAATGCGCCTTCGGACCGGCGTCAATCAGTACGCATTTAGCCCCGGCAAGTTTAATTATTTCCGGATAACTAACCCAGTAAGGGGACTGGATAATAACCTCATCCCCCGGGTTGCACACGGAGAGAATCACGTTATAAATTGAATGTTTTGCCCCGTTCGATATCAGAATATTTTCTGGAGCAAAGTCAAGCCCGTTGTCATTTTTGAATTTGCTTATTACCGCCCTGATCAGTTCCGGCGATCCCTCGCTGGCTGTATAGCGGGTGTAGTTATTGTTTATTGCCTCAATCCCTGCCTCTTTAATAAAAGCGGGAGTATTGAAATCCGGCTCCCCCGCACTGAAACTGAGTACTTTTTTCCCCTCGCTTTTAAGTTTTTTAATCAAAGCCGTAATGGCAAGTGTTCTGCTTTCCTCAACAGTTGAAACCAGGTGCGAAAGTTCTTTCATTTCTTCCCTTTCATTGTAGCTTGTTTTTTCATTATTTTTTTCTTGAGTGCATCAGCAACCACCTTTGGTACAAAGTCATTTATATCGGCATCAAACTCACTAAGACTTCTGATAATGGAAGAATTCAGGTAAGTATATTTCTCGTTGGGCATAAGGAAAACGGTATTGATTTCGGGTGCAAGTTTGCGGTTCATCAAAGCCATCTGAAACTCGTATTCAAAATCACTCACCGCTCTAAGCCCCCTTAAAACAGCCACCGCACCTACCGATTTCGCATGCTCCACAACCAGCCCTGCAAAAGAAACCACCTCAACGTTGGTCATTCCCGAAAGACTTTTCCTCAGCAGATCAAGCCGTTCAGCGGTTGAAAAAAGAGTGGTTTTGGTTGTGTTCCTGGCTACGGTTACGATTATCCTGTCGAATATCTCCATCCCCCGGCGAATGATGTCTATATGTCCGTTTGTTACGGGATCAAATGTTCCCGGATAAGTTGCTATTTTCATATTATTATTAATATTTTTCTTATACGGTAATATACAAAAAATTTATATCTCTTCCCCCTTTTTCAATTTTCGCTAATAATTTTTGGTTATTATATTCTCCGGTAAATTTATATTTTTGTAAAGCAGTCGTTGTAAAAATGTGTTTATAAAAATCAAACTTGGCAGACCTGAGAAATTCGGCATGGATAAAATACTCAAAGCACTTCTGATACCCGTTATTACTTTTTGCTTTATATCCTGCAGGGAGGAAGTCATCTCTCCGGGGACACTGATAGGCGTTAAAAACCTTGCGGTGCGGGATAATTACAGGAATTATTACAACTTCAAAATCGAAGCGGAGGAATTTACCGTAACTTATCTGGACAGCCTCAGATTACTCTCCACTGCAAGCCTGATAGATATCGGAGTGGAGAATTACCGGGGCGGGGAAGTGGATATTGTGATGATCTCCGAGGATGGGACTGCTATTGTCGAAAAGAAGGGGAGTGATAACTTCCGCATACAATTTTTTTATGAAGGGATTAGCAGGATAAAATTTGTATCGTGTAGAATGAACCAATTTTCCGCTAATTTAATTGTTAGTATAAGACGAACTAATTAACCGGAAAGGAAAAGTCAAATGCAAAAGTCTGTTTCCATTATAGTAATCTCCCTGTTTCTTGTGTCGGGATTATTTGCCCAGGCATCAAATTATTTTCCCCCGGCGCTCGGGAAAGTATGGACCTTTAAGCAGATACCCCTGGATACCCTGGATAACCCCGTGGACAGCCTGATCACTTACTCAATGGACTCCCTTGCTGCCGAAGGAGTGTACCATGGTCTTAACGCAAAACACATACTTTCAAAAACCGGCTTGCTTCAGACCATTCAGATGCAACCCTACACGGACACAAACTACGTAAATCTGAACGGTTCTGTAGGTAGCGTCTTTTTCAGAGTCCCCTCGATTGAAGCGCTGATCGGACAATTTGATACCACCGGATATGGGCAGTACATTGCTACATTACTTGAATTCTACTCCCTGCTGAAGCGGTTTGAAAACTGGTACGGCATGTACGACTTTCAAAGAACCGTCAACCAGGAATACCTGATATTCCAGTTCGATACCACCGTAACAATCAACAACAACACAATTCCGCTCAGATTTGATCTTAAAGAGAAGCGGCTGAACGACGAAATAATATTCACCGATTATGGCGCCTTCGACTGCAAAAAATTCCAGGAAAACATAACAATATCCTATACAACCCAGATATTTCCGCCGCCATTCCCGCCGCTGGTAATACCCATTTTCACGGAAGTGACCTATGTATGGTTCGCCCTGAACGAGTGGGAAATAAGGAGAGAAACTCCGGCTAACAGAATTGACCTCACGCTGCTTGGATACGGATCATTTGCCATTCCCGGGAGAATCAGGGAGATAGTACTTCCAATAAGTTCAGTAGAAGACGAGGAACTGCAGCCGCTTGCATTTGGACTGAAGCAGAACTACCCGAATCCCTTCAATCCTTCAACGGTTATCAGCTATCAGTTGCCGGTTGAAGCGAGAGTGACGCTTGAAGTATTCAACATTACGGGAGAAAAAGTATCCACGCTTATCAATGGGGAGATGAATGCGGCAGGTTATCACAGTCTGGAATTCAAAGCGACCGCATTGCCGAGCGGGGTATATTTCTGCGAATTACGGGCAGGAGATTTCAGAAGCATAAAGAAGTTGTTGCTGGTTAAATAAATCATAACCCAAAAAATTTAAAACCCCCTTTTCAATCCCTCCCGAAAGTTTTCGGGAGGGAAATTCATCCTCCGCCGCAGGCGGATTATCTTTTAATCTTTTGATCTTTTTTCCGACCTTCGACTTTTTTGTCACTTTAACAAATCAACAAATCGACAAATAACCCTTTACTGTTCCCTGGTTACCGCTTTCAGGTTCTCGTCTTTCCCGAATATATACAGGTTGTCCCCCTCGCTAACTACGTAATCCCCCGCAGGCTGTATGATCTTTTCCAACTCATCTGAATAAGGATCAACCGGCTTCTTTATCATCAGTACCTCCAGCCCGAACCGGTTGCGTATGTTCAACTCCGCCAGTGTACTCCCTAAAAATTCTGCCGGCGGATTGATCACCATTATCGAGTATCCGTCTGCAACTTTGGATCTCTCTTCCTTTTCGATGGTTTTCAATTCGGTTGCAAAGCTGTCCGCCAGATTTAGCTTTATCCGCTCCTTGTTGTATGCGGCTATTACATCCTTACGCCTGATAACTCCCAAAACGCGTTGAGCAGAGCCGGGCTCCTCTACCCCTGCAATCACAGGGAATTCATCGTAATCTTTCTTCTCAAACAATTTCATCACCGAATCGAGCGTGTCATCCCCGGTAACTAACACAATATCCTTCGAAGCGAGATCTTCCGCAATAAGCACATCCTTCAACTGGTTGAACTCGGTTAGTATAGGTCTCAGCATCTGTGAGGTGATAACTCCGTTGATCCTTCCCTGATTGTTTTTCAGGTAAAAAGTATCCGCCTGGCTGTTTACCATTTCTGTGAGCAACATAGGCAGGGGAGTGCTGCAGTCAATCAGCATGATACGCGGTTTCATGACCTCGGATATTTTAATCCGGTTAAGTATTGCATGATCTTCCGAGTTGTTCAGCCTGTACCCCTGCTGCCTCAAATGATGCGTGTGAATAGAGCCTTTGTAGGATATCTGGATTATCATAGTGCTGATTACCACCGCCAGCATAAGCGGCAGGATGAAGGAGTAGTCCCGCGTCATTTCGAATATTATCAGTATCGCTGAGATCGGGATTGAATTGATTCCTCCCAGCATTGCCCCCATACCCACAAGGATGAATGTGGTCGGATCCACCTGTATACCCCATACATGTATGAGAAACTGGGAAAATAAAAAGCCCGAACAAGCCCCCATGAATAATGCCGGGGCGAACATACCTCCGAATCCCCCGGAGTTGAGTATCAGCGGGACAAGTATGAATTTCATTACCAGCAGCACCGCAACTATCTGCAGACTGTTCCTGCCGGCTAGTATGTTGTTTATTCCTTCGTAACCAATTCCGAGTATATCCTTGTAGAAGAATCCCGTGGTTCCGACTATCAGTCCCACTATCACCATAAGCGCCCACTGTGGCACGCGCCCTAATAATTTCTTTTTTATGATCTTATCCGAAAAGAGGGAGTATCTAATGAACATCAGGGAAATAAGTCCGATTGCTACCCCCATGATTGCGAATAAATGGAGATAACGGTACCCACCAACGTCCGGTATGCCAAATTCAAAGACGGAGGTGTTCCGTATGAAGATGCGCGATATTGAACTTGCGGTTACGGAGGATAGTATGAGTGCGGAAAAGGTGGTGGATTGAAAATTGTTCAGCATTATAATTTCGAGCGCGAAGAAAATTCCTCCGAGCGGGGAGTTGAAAATAGCTGCTATTGCCGCCCCTGCCCCCGCCGCAGTGAATATCCTGCGCCGCTGATCCCCCATGCCGATTACACTGCTTAGTTTATTTGCTACTCCCCCCCCCAGCTGCGCAGCGGGTCCCTCAGGTCCAACCGTTCCCCCCGATCCGATACATATAACCGGTGCAAGGAAATGGAATATGGTGGTCCTAAGCGGAATTCTTCCCCCCTGGACTGAGACGGTCTTTATGATCTCCGGCACTCCACGGTGCTTCGAAATCTCCGGGAATAGCCGTATCATTAGCGCCTGTATCAGCATACCGATTGCCGGAATGGTGATCACTGCCGCAGCTCCGAGGAAATATAGTCCCCCGGCTGTCTGCTCAAAGAATAAACGGTTGAAAAATTCTATTGACCGGTGAAAAATAACCGCCGCAAATCCTACCGCCCCCCCTATAAACACTGAAATAATCAGGAATTTGGTGTAATCCGGGAGATTGATTATTCGGGCGATTTTGTTAATTTTTACAAACGGATTTTGAAATAGCTTCATTACGAAATTAACTGAATAAACATATACCAAAAATTACTACATACAAAGCTATTTTCCAACTGCCCCGCGGTAAAATAAAAGGAGTGAACAGTAAATAGTGAAGGGATTTCTGTTCCCGCTTGCGGGAACAAATCAACCCTTTTCCTGTCTTCTTCCGTTACAAACGTTACAAACGTTATAAACGACTTAATGCCGGCGCAGCTTGTAGCACATTCTTTCCTATATTTCCAGACTTATCCCGATTGACGGGAGGATTCCGATACTTGAGCTTTCTGCCACCTGCATCTTCTCATAGTCCCACCTGATGGTGGAGGAGTTGTTCCGGTTGTATATGTTCTGTATGTCTATGTACGTTATCAGTGTCCAGTTGTTAAAGTTCCATCTCCTGTCAATGCGTATGTCCAGCGAGTGGGTCTCGGGGAATTTCTTCGTGTTGAAGTTCGCAACTGATTGTGTTCCGTCAGGATTGTAAGGGGTGTAAGGTCGCCCGGTCGCAAATCTGAATTTCAGACTTGCTTCCCACTTTTCGTTGAATATATATCCCGCACTCAGATTCACTATCCAGTTCTGCTCGTAACTTCCTTTTCTTTCTACACCGTCCAGCGCCTTGAACCGGGACTCGCTGTAGGTTAGGGAAAGTATTCCGTAGTGGTTCGTTCCGGCTGACTTTTTCTGCATGGAGAGTTCGACTCCTCTTGCATATCCGCTCCCTTCACTCACAAGGGTTTCCAGTCCAAATGCGCTGAAATTGTCGTCCGAACCGGCAAAACCCGCTCCGGTGTTGGCAAGTACCAGATATGGTCTTAATACACTTGCCGGATAGTTGGAGTAGTCCTTGTAAAATCCTTCCACTTTCAGATTAATATCATTCCGGATTCTCTGATCAAGTCCCAGTATGTACTGGTTTACTTTTATTTGCTTAAGGTCTCTGTTTGAATTATCCGCAATTAACCATATATAAGAGGGATTCTGATAGTATATACCTGTGGAAAAACTCACTTCCGTTACATCGGATAACAGATATGAAGTTGAAAAGCGCGGACTTACCGTGAACTTATTGCTTATTGCATTAAAATAATCTCCGCGGATCCCCACATTAACCCGCCAGCGGTTGTAGTAAAACCCGGAGTAAAGGGCGAAGAGGTCAGACTTCCAGAAATCCGAGCGGTCTTTAAGCGAGGTGATATTCAGGATCTCCCCGAAGGAGGTTCTGAAAGAGGGGAGTAGTATGTCCGTATCAAATTGTATGAGGCGTATATTTCCTCCGAAATTGACTTCCGATTTTGGGGAAAGCTTAAAAATAATATCGGCACGTAAAGTATTTTCTTCTTCCTTGCTTTTATTCAGGAAGATAGGGTTTTGCAGGGTGTCCCTCTGGGCGGTATCGTAATCCACCAGATTCCTGCTAAGCGCCAGTGTGTAAAATCCGTTGTCAAACAGATGCCGGAAAGAGAATCCGGTTATGTACTGCATCTGATTGCTGCCGAGTATCCTTGCGTTGTCCTTTCTTTTTTCCTCGGTATCGTTGAAATATCTTACATTGTCAAACGCTCCTATCAGCAGGAATGAAAGGGAATTTTTCGGATCGAAATCATAACTGTACTTCCCTAAAACATCATAATACTCCGGCACGAATCCGAACCCGGCGGCTTTAAATATCAGGTCAAGGTAACTGCGTCTTGCCGAGAAGAGGAAAGTCGATTTTGAATCTACCGGACCTTCCAGATTCAATCCGAACTGTGATGCGGAAATGGTTAATTTTCCCCCGAGTTTGTCCTTTCTGCCGTCCCGCAGATTAACAGAAAGTACGGATGATAATTTATCCCCGTAGATTGCTGAAAAACCACCGGTTGCAAAGGAAGTTTCCCTCACAAAATCAAGGTTTATATAACTTAACGGTCCACCAGTAGCCCCCTGGGTTCCGAAGTGATTGATGTTCTGGACCACAAATCCGTCCACCAGGTAGAGGTTTTCCGAAGGAGCCCCTCCGCGCACTACCAGATCATTCCTCCCCGCATCTGCCTGCGCTACTCCTGGAAGTACGGAAAGAGCCCTTATTACATCCTCGAATCCACCCGGTGCTCGTCTTATCTCTTCATAGCTGAAACTGCGCACGCTTGAGATCTCCGTAGGGGGCTTCCGGAAAAAGTCCGATGTCACCACCACGTTGTCAATTTCCAGAATGGTCTCCTGAAGGGAGAAATCTATCATCGCCGGCTTGGCTGAAATTACCGTAACGTCCGATTTTGTCTGGCTTTCAAAACCTATCGCACTGGCACGAAGCTGGTACGTCCCCACCGGAATATTGGATATTGTATATTCCCCGCTGATATTCGTGGCGCCCCCGAACGTAGTTCCGATAATCACTACGTTCACCCCTATCAACGGTTGTTTGGTTATTATGTCTGTCACTTTTCCCATGATACTCCCGGTTTGGGGAAGGATCTGCATGGTCAGTAAAAAAACGAAAACGGGTATTAAATATCTTTTTAACATATTATTTTTTATCATTTTTATTTTTTGTAATTCTATTTTAAGTTTGAACAAAAATAGCCATAAAAAGTTCACAAACCGTTTACTTGCTACATTTGAGGTTAAACTTTAAATCGCTATTTTGAGTTACAAATTATAATAATTTCAGGATTTTGCATGTCCAATAATACGGATAATTTCTTTTTGATTGATCATCCCCTTATTAAGCGGGATATCTCGATACTCAGGGATGAAAATACTCCTCAGGAGTTATTCAGGGCGGTGGTTAAAAGAATATCTATCATTCTTGCCAACGAAATCTCCAGGGAGTTTCAGGTTACCCGGATTGATGTCCGCACTCCGCTTGAACTGACGGTGGGGCACGTTTTAAGCCAGTCGGTTGTTCTCGTCCCTGTACTGCGTGCGGGTTTGGGAATGGTTGCAGGTTTTCTCGAAATCATTCCAGAATCCAAAGTGGGGCACATTGGTCTTCAGCGCGACGAGGTTACGCTTAAACCGGTGGAATACTATTTCAAAACCCCAAAGGAGATTATTGACTCGGTGGTGATTATTCTTGATCCCATGCTTGCAACCGGAGGCTCTGCTTCAGAGGCTGTGAAGTTCCTTAAGGAACGGGGAGCAAAGAAAATTATTTTTGCCTGTATTGTCGCTTGTCCGGAAGGGGTTACTAACCTCACCTCGAATCATCCTGACCTGAAGATTTTTTGCGCTGCATTTGACAGACAGTTGAATAACAAAGGTTATATTCTTCCGGGGCTTGGGGATGCGGGGGACAGGACTTTCGGGACGCTGTAAATGAAACTCTTCATCCTCGTTTGTCTTCTTCTCGCTCCGGCTTTGTTCTCTCAGTCTCTGCCGGATAAATATCTCGACTCTCTGGTTAAAGCAGGTATTGTTCATCTGACTAACCAGGACTATTTCAGGGCAGAACTGGTTTTTGAAAAAATACGCAGCACTTATCCGGATAATCCGCTTGGCAATCTTTATCTTGCTGCCGGCACTATTCTGGAAAGCTCGGATTACGGGCTTCCTCTGGAGGAAAAGAAAATTGAAGACCTCCTCGATGCCGCCATGAAAAAAGCCAATGCGCTTTTATCCGATGACAGCGAGAGCCTCTGGAACAACTACTACGTTGCTCTGGTAAAAGGTTTTGAGGCTTACTATAACGGACTGAACGGTAGTATGCTCTCTGCTCTTTCTTCGGGATTGAAAGCCGTTAGTTACTTCGAGAAATGTATTGCAATTGATCCTGACTTCTCCGATGCTTATATTGCTCTGGGAACTTATAAATATTGGAAAAGCGATAAAACCGATTTCCTGAACTGGCTTCCGTTTGTAACTGACGAACGGCAGACAGGAATTGACTATCTCAGAAAAGGGATTTATGGTAATTCTAAAAACGCTCTGCTCGGTTTTAATTCCCTGGTCTGGATATATATAAGACAGAAGAATTTCCGGGAGGCATTGAAAATTGCCAACGATGCAATTATTCGTTTCCCATCGTCAAGAATGATTAAGATGAGTCTTGCGCGGGTGCACGAGAATTCGGACTTCGCAAAAGCAATTTCGTTGTACCGGGAAGTCCTTGCATCTTTTGAGAAGGAAAACAAACTGACTAATTACAGGCGCGTTATCCTTCTGCATAAAATTGCCCAGAACTATCAGCGGCTTGATGATAATAAAAAAGCACTTGCTTTGTGTAATGAAATTCTGGCGATAAAAAATTTTTCCGCCTATGAATCGCAAAAGCTTCAGGGTCGTCTAAAGAGAGTAAACGAATTAAGAGATGAATTAAAATGAGCCTTTCACCACAGCAAAATAAAAAAATGCTTGAAGACCTTCTGGCACTGTCAAATAAATATCTGGTAAGATCAGATGCTAATTTGATAACCAAAGCCTTTGAGTTCGCATCCATGGCTCACGAAAATGATATCCGTGCCTCGGATGAACCCTATTTTTCTCATCCCTATGCTGTTTCCAGAATTCTCTGCGAAGAGATTCCTTTCGACGACGTTTCCGTTGCCTGCGGGCTTATGCACGATATCGTTGAGGATCATGAGGATTATTCTATCGAGGTGATCAAAAAGAATTTCGGTGATGAAATTGCCGTAATTATTGATGGACTTACAAAAATAAAGTATATCTTTAAAGGATCCGATATTTCACAGGCGGAAAACTACCGTAAGCTCCTTATGTCAATCTCCCGTGATATCAGGGTAATTATAGTTAAGTTTGCCGACCGACTTCACAATATGCGGACTATTGAGTTCCTCAATCCGGATAAGAAAAAACGAATCGCTAAGGAAACCCTCGAAATTTATGCCCCACTTGCTCACCGATTCGGTCTTGGACAATTGAAATGGGAACTTGAAGACCTCGCTTTTAAGGAATTGAACAAGCAGGCTTACGAGGATATTAAAAAGAAGATAAGCAGTAAAAGGGGAGAGCGCGAAAAATATATTGAGAAATTCAGCGCCCCTATTATCGAGCGGCTTAATGAATATGGGTTCAAGTTTGAAATTAACGGTCGTCCAAAACACCTATATAGTATTTACGGAAAGATGATTAAGCGCAATAAACCCTTTGAGGAAATTTATGACCTCTTTGCGGTCAGGATTATTCTGGAGAGCGACAAGATTCACGATTGCTATACTACTTTCGGAATGGTCAACGAGGTTTATATTCCTGTTCCCGACCGGTTCAAAGATTACATAGCAATTCCGAAAAACAACAATTACCAGTCCATCCATACCACCGTCGTTGGTCCTAACGGTATGCTGGTTGAGGTGCAAATCCGGACAAGGAAAATGCACAATATTGCTGAGCAGGGCGTTGCAGCACACTGGAAATACAAGGAGGGGGGGAATCTTAACGATAAAACAATTGATAACTATGTGAACTGGATCCGCGAGATTATTGAGAATCCTTCCCCCGATGATCAGAAAAAGAACATCATCGAAAATTTCAAGATGAATCTCTTCGCCGATGAGATTTATGTCTTTACTCCCAAGGGCGATTTACGCAGACTCCCCCTGAATTCCACTCCGGTTGATTTTGCCTTCGATATTCACTCGAAGGTCGGGCATCACTGCATTGGTGCAAAAGTAAATCAGCGAATTGTTTCTCTCGATACAATACTGCAAAGCGGGGACCAGGTGGATATTATTACTTCCAAAAACCAGCACCCCAATAAAAACTGGCTCAAGTTCGTTGTTACACACAAGGCAAAGAATGAAATAAGACGCTGGCTGAATAAGGAAGAGGATAAAATTGTTGATACGGGTAAAGAGATCTGGGATAAGAAACTTAAGAAAATGAAACTCACCTTTACCCCCCAGGAAATTAAGAAGATTATAACCGCAAACAAATTCGAGAACCTACGGCAGTTTTATCTAACTATCGCCTCGGGTAAAGTGAATCTTGACGAGGTGATTACACATTCCGCAATGGAGGAGGAAAAGGAAAAAAAGGAAACCTCCTATCTGACCGAGGTTGATAAATTTACTTCTTACGCCCGCGCCACCGGCGGTCATATTGTGGTGGACGGCGAGACTACAAAAATGCTGATCTCTTATTCTAAATGCTGTAATCCTATCCCAGGAGACCCCGTGGTCGGTTTCGTTACTGTTGGGGAGGGGATTAAAATTCACCGGCGAAACTGTAAAAACCTCCTTCAGGCTATCACACGTGATCCTGAAAAAGTGGTTGACATTCAGTGGCCTGAAATTGAGAATAATTCGTTTATCGTTGGTCTGGTGCTTCGCGGTGAGGATTCCCCCGGTATTCTTAATACCATTTCGCATTCTGTGGTTTCTTATAAAAATACCAATATTAAATCGATTAATATTGATACGCATGACAACATGTTCGAAGGTACGGTTACTTTATATGTCAACAATCTTCAGCATCTCTCTGGCATTATTGAAAAGTTGAAGAAAATAAAGGGCGTCTATTCAGTGGCTAGGATGGAAGAATAGATTGGGCACGGATTCTGAAACTCGGTACCTTGGTATTGACTATGGGAGCAAGCGCATTGGGCTGGCATTGACTGACCCCTTTAAGATTTTCGCCTATCCGCACGATACAATCCTGAACAATAATAAAACCCTTGATGATTTGTCCCGCCTGATCCGGGAAAAGGGGATTGTGAAAATTATTATCGGTTTGCCTTATAAAGAAGACGGGAGCACCGGCGAACTGGATAAAACTATCAGGGCTTTCGCGGACTCGTTAAAAAAAATTACCGGTGCCGAGATTCTTTTCTGGGATGAAAGATACTCCTCCTCAATTGCGTCGCAGCGCATTCTGGCTTCGGGCATTAAGAAAAAAGCAAGGCAGAACAAGGCACTGATTGATAAGAATGCCGCTGCCGTTATCCTCCAGGAATTTCTCGACTCACAAAAAAAATGAAAATTTTGTCCGAAATTGTTTCATAAATCAAATATAATAGCTATATTTTCAAAGTAAAAATTTCAAATTGGCATATAATTAAGAGTTTTAAAAATAAACAACATTATAATGGAGAATGGTATGACACTTGACGCATTGGGAATGATTGAAACTAAAGGGCTGGTCGGTGCTATTGAAGCCGCTGATGCAATGGTTAAAGCAGCTAAGGTTGAATTGATTGGCAAGGAAACTATTGGCGGTGGTTATGTTACTGTGCTTGTCCGTGGAGATGTCGGAGCAGTGAAGGCAGCTACTGATGCCGGAGCAGCCGCAGCTCAGAGGGTTGGTGAACTGGTTTCCGTTCACGTCATTCCAAGACCACATTCGGAAGTGGAATTAATACTCCCTAAAAGGGCAAAATAATTCAAATGTCTAAAGCGCTTGGTCTTGTCGAGACAAAAGGATTAATAGGTGCTATTGAGGCAGCCGATGCTATGGCAAAGGCTGCCAATGTAACCATTGTGGGTAAGGAAATTACCAAACCTGCAATGGTGACTATTAAAGTAGTGGGTGAAACCGCTGCAGTTAAACACGCTGTGGAAGCCGGAGCATATGCTGCTCAGGCTGTCGGTCAGTTAGTAGCTTTACACGTGATCCCTCAGCCCGATGACCAGCTTTCTTCCATAATACCTGAAATATCTGAACCCGAAGAAACTCCTCCTCCTGCTGATCCGGTAACTAAATCTCCCCGAAAGAAAAAACCTGAATCAGTAAAATCAGTTGATGAGGCTGAAAAAGTTACTCCGCTTGCAGACAGTGGTCCTCCCTCTGCGGTTTTAAGTGTTGTGGAAGAAAATCAGGTGACTCAGCCTGATGTTCCCGATGTTCCTGCTAAGCCCATACCTGAAAAACCTAAAAAGCGAAAGGTTGTTAAGGAGATTCCCAAAACCGAAACTTATAACACCCTGTTCGAGCAGATTGAGGAAGTTCCTGAGAAGATAGAACTACCGGAGGGAAAATTCCCTGAACCTGCTCCTCAGAAAGAAGAGGAACAGGATATTGTTTATTACGAAGAACCGCTGGTGATTGATTCTTCTGAAGGTATTGAAGAGACTGTTATGCCCGAAGTCCATTATCTTGAAGAAGACGTTTCGGAGACTGACCTCACCCAGGATATTCTTTCCATGAACGTGCACCAGTTGCGAAGACTGGCACGCTCCATTCCCGATTTCCCAATTAAAGGCAGGGAAATTTCAAAAGCCAACAGGACAGTTTTACTTGACTTCCTTAAGGGAATTAAGTAAAAATTCAAACCCCTTCCATCTCTTTGATTTTCCTTTCATTATTCATATATTTGAAATATGAAAAAGAAAATTCCCATAGTCATTCTTTCATTTGTTTTTGCGATAATTATCTGGAGTTCTGTGAACATTTCGGGTAGTTTTTATACTACTCTTCGTTTACCTCTGAAAATTTCGAATGTACGCGATGGTTATGGACTGGCATCCACTTACCCCGAAACACTAACTGTGAAACTCAAAGCGGTGGGATGGAAAATCCTTGGATTGCATCTTGGCCGGAATATCGAGTATGTTGCTTCAGCAGGTCTTGAGGTCGGAAATATTCATATTAAACTGATGAACTCGCTGACTGATAATGACTGGGTAACTTCAGATGTTCAGGTACTTGATGTCTGGCCTTCGGCTATTAACATGAAGATTGATAAGCTCGAAACCCGTATGCTTCCTGTATCGCCTGATGTAACCATTGATTTTAAGGAGGAATTTGGTTTGGCGGTCCCTGTATCAAGTATTCCTGATAGTGTGATGGTCTCCGGAACTCATCGTTTCCTGGATACAATGAAAAACGTTAAAACCGCACTGTTATATTACTCGAAACTGGATCAGTCCTTCTCCACTGAGGTTGAACTTGTAAAAAGCCCGCTGCTTAACATTAAGCCAGGTAAGGTTAATTTGCATTTTGATGTTCAGAAAATCGTCGAGCGGGAAGTGGGGGAAGTTCCAATCAGAATTGTGAATCTTCCGCCGGGAAGAAATATTGTTATTTTGCCTGACAGGATTTCCATTCTCCTGAGAGGCGGAATTAATATTCTGGGAAAATTAAATACCCAGGAGATTTACGCAGAAGTTAACTATCACGATATTGTTGCGGATACGGTGGGCAGCATCAGGACGTATGTCAAAACACCACCAAACATCAAACTGGTTTATAAAGATCCGGACAGGGTTAAATATATAATTAAAGAATTCTGATTATGTTCATTTCTTTTGAGGGTATTGATTTTAGCGGCAAAACGACTCAGGTTAAATTACTTGAACACTACTTTATTGGTAAGGGTAAAAAAGTAAAGTTAATAAGAGAACCGGGGGGCACTCTGATATCAGAAAAAGTAAGATCAATTCTTCTTGATAAGGAGAACCATCAAATGTCCATCGAGACCGAGATACTTCTTTTCTCGGCTGCCAGGTCTCAGCTTGTTCGTGAAGTTATCCTTCCCTACATTCAGGATGGAACTGTGGTAATAACTGATCGTTTTTTTGATTCGACCACTGCGTATCAGGGATATGGAAGGGGAGTCTCTTTGGATGCCGTTCAGCAAATAAATAAATTTGCTGTCGGTGAGTGTATTCCTGATATTACCGTCTTTATAGATATCCCGATTGAAGAAATGGAAAAAAGAAAATACGGGAAAAATTCCCGTGCGCTGGATCGAATGGAACTGGCATCCTTAGATTTCTTTCATAAAGTCAGGGAAGGCTTTTTATCACTTTCCAAAACAGAAAACAGGATTAAATTAATAAATGGCATTCTTCCGGTTGAGGAAATTCACGAAATTATTATTGAGGAAATAAAAAAGATTGAAAACAGGCAACAATAAAACGAGGTTAATCTGGGTATTTGTTTTAGTCCCTGCGCTTATGGGGATTTTGGCATTTAATTTAGTAAGGAAAGATATTTATTTTGATGTCGCAAAGAATATAGATATATTCACACGGGTCTTTAAGGAAATTGCTTTTAATTATGTGGATGACATCAGTCCTGAAGAATTTCTCAGGGCAGGGATCAGGGGAATGCTGAGTACACTTGACCCTTATACTGTGTTTGTGGACGAAAAAAGAAAGGATGATGTCGACCTGCTTACTACCGGCAAATACGGGGGGGTGGGGATAAGTATTGGCATACGGGATGAGCATGTTACTATTGTGGAATTGCTTAGCGGGTATGCCGCTCAGAAGCAGGGGATAATTATCGGGGATGTTATTCTCAAAGTTGATTCGGTTCTGATTTCCCCAGCGGTGTTTGAGGAAATCTCATCACACGTCAAGGGCAAACCCGGGACTTTTGTTTCCATCACTATACTCCGGAATTCCAGAGATACTTTGATTTTCAATCTGCTGAGGGAAGAGATAATTGTTAAAAATGTTGAGTATGCAGGGTTTTATCCGGAATCAAGTAAAAATGCATACGTCCGTCTTTCGGGTTTCGGCAGAACCAGCGGGGAAGAATTAAAAAAGGCAATAACAGAACTTAGAAAAAAAAGTGAAATCGAAACACTTGTGCTTGACCTTAGGGGAAATCCCGGGGGATTGCTCGATGCAGCCGTTGATATTGCAGGCAAATTCCTTGATAAGAATCTGCTGGTTGTATCCACAAAAGGCAGGGACACGACCAACGTAAAACAATATTTCAATACTCAGGAACCCCTGCTTAAGGATATAAAAATTGCACTGCTGGTTGATGGGAGTTCTGCCTCTGCATCTGAGATAGTAGCCGGTGCAGTACAAGATCATGACCGGGGAATTATTCTGGGCACGGCAACTTTTGGAAAAGGACTTGTCCAGACTATTACTCCCCTTTCTTATAACACATCCCTGAAAATAACCACTTCAAAGTACTATACCCCGAGCGGTAGATGTATTCAGAAAATTGATTACTCCGGAAAGAATCCGGTTTTTAAGTCAGTCGAGGAAAACAAGAAAGCAGAGTTTCTGACCGACAACAAGCGAATAGTGTTTAGTTCCGGCGGAATAACTCCCGACTCGATAATGGACTTTACTGAAAAGTCAGAGATCATTCTTGAACTTTATGCAAAGGGACTTATATTTCAGTTTGCGAATGAGTTCTACGAAAAAAATAACAAAACCGACTTTTCCAAAATTACTGATGAGGTGCTTTTTAACGAGTTCTCCGCATTCCTTCACAAGCAAAATTTCGAGTTGAAGGGGGAAGCCTTTAGGATCATAAGCAATCTTGAGGACGAGATAGCTACTCTGAATGGAAAAAACGCCTTGAAAAAAGAAATTTCTGTTATCAGAGATGAGCTGACTCGCCTCTATTCAGAGGAACTTGGCAAACAGAAATCCGGATTACTGCGGGAAATTAAAAATGAACTTGCAAAAAGATACTTTTCTCCGGATAAGTCCTTCGAAATGGCACTGGGAAATGATATTTTAATTAACAAAGCTTTGGAATTTTTAAGAAATTCCGAGACTTACAACAAATTACTAAAGTCAAATTAGAAATATGAGTAAACTGCTTCATAAAGTTGATCCTGCCTTCGCACGATGTCCATCTTGTAAAAGCATTGGTGCACTGAACAGATCCAGAGCACGCACAATTTGGGAAAAAATTCTTAAAAGTTTAAGGATTTTCAGAATATACAGATGCAGCGAATGCGGCTGGAGGGGTGTGAAGTTTTCATTCGGTACGACAAAGAATTTTTTGAAGAAACTACTTTATTTGGCATTAGGTGTCGTGGTGACGGCATATATAGTCAGTTATTTTTTATCCAGATATTTTAATTAATCATATGAATTCCGCATTACTTGAAAAAGTCAAACATATTGTTGGAGAGAAAAACTATTCCGATAAAATTGAGGACAAGATTTGTTACTCATATGACGGTACCCCATTAATCTCTCAACAGCCTGACGCAATTGTTTTTCCCGAAAATGAAACTCAGATTGCAGAAATTATAAAGCTGTCCAATGAAGAAAAATTTGCTGTTGTACCAAGGGGAGCGGGTACAGGCTTAAGCGGCGGGTCGATTCCGGTTGAAAATTCTATTGTAATGGTGCTAACCAAATGGAATAAAATCCTGGAAATAGATCAGGCAAATTTAACCGCCACAGTACAACCGGGAGTAATCACCGGAAAGTTTCAGAAGGATGTTGAATCCCTCGGACTTTTTTATCCGCCTGATCCCGGAAGCTTGAATGTTTGCACGATAGGCGGGAATGTTGCTGAGAATGCCGGGGGTCTGAGGGGGCTGAAATACGGAGTTACTAAAAATTATGTCCTTGGATTTGAAATGATAACCCCTACAGGAGAATTTCTTAAAATCGGGGGTAAGAACGTAAAAGATGTTGCCGGTTATAATCTGAGGGATATAATTGTTGGCAGTGAGGGAACCCTGGGAATTATCACTAAGGTTCTTTTAAAGTTGCTCCCCAAACCCCAGAAATCAATAACTTTACTTGCTTTTTTTGACAAGATGCTTGATGCCGGTAAATCAATATCCCACATTATTGAAGCCCGATTAACACCGTGTATGATGGAGTTTCTGGATCATACCACAATAAATTGCGTGGAGGATTATACACATATCGGTCTTCCAAGAAACAGCGAAGCGGTTTTATTGATTGAATTAGACGGCAGGGGGGATGAGGTGGATATTGATGCTGCCACAGTGACAAATATTCTTAAAATGAATAATTGTACTTACGTCCGCTCCGCAACTCTCGAAGCAGAAGCATTGGAATTAAAAACAGCCCGGAGAAGTGCTTTTAGCGCCCTGGCAAGGAAAAAGCCAACAACAATTCTTGAAGATGCCACAGTTCCCAGAAGTGAACTGCCTGTGATGATAGAGAAGGTGAGGTATGCTTCAGGCAATTTTAACGTTGAAATTGGTAATTTCGGGCACTTTGGTGATGGTAATCTGCATCCTACCTGTTTAGCCGATGAACGTGATAAGGAGGGTATTCTCAATGCTCACAGAGCGTTTGACTATATTTTCAACGAGGCAATTAAACTTGGTGGAACAATTACGGGTGAGCATGGAACAGGTCTTGCGAAAAAGCATTTCCTTGAACAGCTTGTGGGTAGTCCCGGTATTGAGTTCATGAAAAAGATTAAATGTGTAATGGACCCGAATAATATTCTAAACCCGACTAAAATATTGTCAATCGGTCCAAAATGCGAGGGAAAATTACCATCCTCAAGAGAAGAAATTCCGGAATTTCATAAATGAGAACTTTTCTCGTACTTATGTACTTTGTCTGGACTGTTGCCCATTTATTTTCTCAATCGCTGAATCCGTATATGTCCGTAAAGGTTGATTCCATTCTAAAGAGCTGCGGAATTGATACAAGTAAAATAACCGGAAGATATCTGAGCGGGGATATCAAAGAAAGAAGGGAAGTTCCCAAGCTTCTCGAGAACTCAACCGGATGCTCTGACTATCTTATTTTTTCACCCGACATATTCAATCGGATTCCTGAAATTGAATACACCCTGATGATGATGCGGAGTGAGAAGACATTTGATGATTACTATGGATTTTTATTTGATCACGATATTTTTACAGCGTTATACCGGGTTCACACTGATCGTGTGAAACAAGTAGTGAAGATAGAACACATAAGTATTGATATTAATGTGGATTTCGGGGAGCTTGTTTCGACTTCTTATTATAAGGATGGCAAATTGATTTTATATATTAATAATCATTGTTTCAGGCATAAAGGGGAGCTGCTTCTCAGGAAATACGAATATAAAGGATGGCCTCTGCTCTCAGAAGAAATGATTATTTTATCAGATAATAATTCCACAATATTCCGAAAAGAATTCTAATGTCTCAAGATATAAACATAAAAAAACTTTTAAGTATATTGCCCGGTGAAGATGTAATCGTTCAGTGCATGCATTGCGGAATGTGCTTATCCACCTGTCCAACTTATAACGTTGACTTTCTGGAAAGATCTTCACCACGTGGTAGAATCCGGTTGATTAAATCACTTGCAGAAGGTAAACTCGATATAACCCAAACATTCATTGATGAAATGAATTATTGTCTTGACTGTCAGGCATGTGAAACCGCGTGCCCTGCCGGTGTTAAGTATGGTTCCCTGGTGGAAGCCGCAAGAGACATAATCACTAAATCGGGGAAGGACTCTTTTGGAGCCAGATATATTAAGAGATTTGCCCTGCATTATGTGGTCGGTTCAAAGCTGAATATAAAAATAGTAGGGAAACTTTTGTATTTCTATCAGAATTTTGGTATTGAATGGCTGGCAAATAAGTTTTTCGGGCTGTTCAAATCCCTTAAAATTATGGTCGAAATGAATAAGATGACTCCTCGTATTTCAAAGGTGTTCAGTGACTCGCAGATAAAGGAAATTACCGAACCGGTTGGCGAGGCCAGATATAATGTTATTGTTCCTACCGGCTGCATAATGAATGTGGCTTTCGCGGATATAAATCTGGATACCGTTGAAGTGCTGAAAAGAAATAACTGCAGAATAATCTGTCCGCCTGATCAGGGATGTTGTGGTTCTTTAATGGCACATTATGGTGAGTTGGATCTCGCAAAGGATCTTGCGAAAAAGACAATTGACCAATTCTCAAAATACAAGTTTGACTATATAGTATCGAACTCTGCCGGCTGTGCTGCGTACATGAAAGAGTATGCCCATATTTTTGAAGATGATCCTGACTACTCTGAAAGAGCGAAAGTACTGTCTGGTAGAGTTAAGGAAGTAACCGAGTTCATTGACATGGCAGGAATCACAGCCCCGCTAAATTCTGTGAAAGAAACGGTTACATATCATGACGCATGTCATTTGTGCCATACTCAAAAAATAACAAAGGAGCCACGGGCTCTGTTAAATCAGATCCCGGGTTTGGATCTCAAGCCGCTGGATGAGTCAATGTGGTGCTGTGGCAGTGCAGGAATCTATAATGTAGTAAGGTATGAAGACTCGATGAAGTTTCTGAAACGAAAAATGGAAAATATTAAAAATACAGGAGCAGATACTGTGGTTACCGGAAATCCTGGATGTATGGGACAAATCCAGTATGGAGCTGAAAAATTTAATGTCCCCGTAAAAGTGATACACCCCGTCAGTTTATTGCGTAAATCTCTGGAAGAAAATCAATCTAATCATTAGAGATAGCGATCCATTTACCACGGATTGCAAAAATTCGTGTATCCTGCCATGTCTTTATCTTTAACAGGAAACTTTCCCGGGTGACCAAAGAACTCTCAACAGAATACCTGACATTGCCGTCAATTGAACAGTCGAGTTGCTCTATCGAAAAAACTATTTCCGGTTTTGAGTTAAAGGTTTTTGTAAACCTTATTTCCAGTTGGACAAATCTATCCCCCTCTCCATTATTAAGCGTGTAACCCGGAGTTCCTTCATTAAATGAAAAATAGCCCACCTCCATAGTTGACTGGGCAAAAGAGGTTGATGTCCCTATATAAACTATAGCAATCCAAGCAAAAAATAAAAATCTGAGTTTCATCAGTAAACCTTAGAATTGTTTTTGGAAATTTATGACAAATGATTGTTTTTTCAAAATAAATTAATACGCAGTAACTATTTTTCGGTAAGTTCGAGGGAACCATCCCAGGAATCATCAATTTTGGAGGTATCTATTTTTGCGATACGATCAATCAAGAGACTGGTTGGAATATCATCGGGATGAGCTAATGCCAGGTTATTAAGTATCATGGTTGCATTCTCAAAATCACGATTCAGGAATTTCTCAAAGGCTATAGAATAGTTTTCAAACAATTCAAGTTGGTTATTGCCCGAAAAATCTGTTAAGAATCCTGCAACTTCAAATATTTTTACCGGTTTTGTTTTACCCTTGACTACTATAACATCCACGGGTCGTATGAGATAAGTGTTCATTTTTAGCGCATCATAAGTAGACTCGGAAATCAGAATGGAGGTTGAATATTTTTTGTTGACGCTTTCAAGCCGGGCAGCCAGATTCACAGAATCACCTATAACCGTATAATCAAACATTTGACGACTGCCCATATTACCAATGATTACCTTACCCGTATTAATCCCAACTCTTGCTTTTATAGAAGTTCCATAAAGATTTTTCCAGTCATTATTTAATCTTAGAAGTTCCTTTTGCATAGATATAGCAGTGGAAACAGCCAGGTCCGGATGTTTCTCATTAAATACAGGTGCTCCAAATTCTGCTAGTATGGCATCCCCGATATATTTGTCAATAATTCCGGAATTTTCAAAAACGATGTCCGTCATTCGCGTCAGATACTCGTTTAGTAGTTGAACAAGGATTTTTGGTTGAAGAGATTCGGAAATAGTCGTGAAGCCAACAATATCGGAAAAGAGTAAAGAGAGTGTTCTTTCCTCACCACCAAGCTGGAGTAATTGAGGATTATCAACAAGTTTATCCACCACTTTTGCCGGCAAGTATTTTGAGAAAGCATTTTTAATAAATTTTTCTTCTTTTGTACTAATTATCTGAAGGGAAAGAATACTGACAAAACTTAAAATTGAAATTACCAGGAATATGGAGAATATTGGAATAAGCAAGTGAACTTTAATAAATAAGTATGTGGTAATTACAAGTATAAGAAGTGCGGCCACTTCGAAAGTATAAATAAAATTATTTGATTTCAGAAGTAAAGCCAGCGAGAGCAATAATAAAAATACTGCAATAATGTAAAAGATTATCTCAGAGTGTATTTCACGATAGAATGAGTTTGTTAAAAAAGCATTCATCAAAGCGGAGTGAACGGCAACCAGGGGAACATCATGCTGTAAGGGAGTATGTCCAAGGTCCGCTATACCCGTGGAGATATCACCGACAAAAACAAAATTGCCTTCAAAAATCTCAGTCATTTCATCAAATTCTTCCTCATTTCCGTATCGCTCTACAAAGTTCTGCATCTCAATCCGTTTCAGACTATCCTGCCATCTGTCGGGATAGGGGATGTAGCAGCGTCCTTTATAGTCAATAGGTATAATCACTTCTTTGTCCAGATAGCTGTCCGCAGTCTTAGGAATTATTATTTTATCCCCCCAGAAAATGCGGAGACTTTCTGCAGGGATATTATTATAATTAAGAAAAATTGATAATGTGGCAGTTGGAAGAAATAAGGAATCAACTTTTATCAGCAGCGGGTAATGCCGGTAAACTCCATCATTATCGGGGACCGATGAAATATGGCCTGAGTTTTCAATCACTTCAGCGAACATTGGATTTTGGCTTTGCCCATAGAGGGAGTAATACGGTTTGCCTTCACCTATTTCCTGGATTTTCATCAAGAAGTTATCTCTGAGCTTATCAAAATAAGGTCCTTCTTCCCACTTAAAAGAATGTGTGGTTTCAGAAAGTTTCATACCAACCGGAAGATAGAAATGGGGAGCATTTTCAAGTGATTTTTGAAACAGGCTGTCGTCGTGAGGATTACTTGGATGGACAAAAATCAGATCAAACATGCATGCCTGGGGGGATAGTTCGGTCAGAATATTGTTAGCATTGGCTAAAAAGCCTCTATCAAGATAGTTTTTCCCAAAATACTCATAGGTCTTGTTGGATATATTCAAGTGGACAATGCGAGGACTGATTTGGGGACCATAGCCTTTTTCAAGCGCAAGTGAGTAATACAAGTCAAGGATTTTGTAATCTGTGGTATTCCAGGTTATATTGAAAATAAAAAAGGCAAGCGCTAGGATTGCGCCTGCCGCCAAATTTATAGATAAAAGTGGATAGAGGAGTTTTTTACTTCTTAATTTCAATTTGATATTTTTTGAAAATCATTTTTTTATCAGAAAAAGTCTGAAGGAGTTTATCAAGTTTATCATCTTCAAGACTGCGAACATTCCCAGCAATTGAAATAGGCTGATCCGAATTATCATTTAAATCCGACTTTATGGATTTAATAATTTTATCTTCAACGGCTTTCCATTTTGTGCTACTTACTGAGTTACCTGAAGCAAAAAGATTATCAATTTCTTTTACCGGTTTTTTTGAATTTATGACATACAGAAATGCCTTGGAATTCTGATCATCGAATTCATAGTAATCACTTTTACCGGGAAGTATTAATCTGTCATTTGTTTTCAACTTTGACTGTTTTTTAGAATTAAGGAGTAATGTTTCCGTACCGTCAGAATAAAGGACGTAATTATAAGAATCGTTTAGTGCCTGAATCACAATCTTAAATTTGTCGTTAACTTTTGCGCGATCATTAGATTTGATGCGAGTGTGCTGATCGCCATTTTTCAGCAAGATTCCAAATCTGGCTTTAGTTGACTGACCACTCGTTAATCCGCTTGAGAGAAAAAAAACGGTGATCAAAAATATTATATATTTCATTATATTGCTCCTATAAATTATCTTTTCAGGATAAAAATAAAGTCTCCTCCCTCGTCGCCGGCGTCCTGTATTTCGCCATATTGGGGGACCTGTTTGCTATTATTAATTACTGCGGTTTTAAGTGAAGTGAACAAGATTTCCGCAGGCAGATATTTTTGATTATTCTCATTTAATCTTTTTACAAGATACTTTAAGAAAGGGGATTCATCCGGCACTTCTGTTAAAGTACCGCTGGTCATTCCTTTTCTGCTGGTCATCTTATATACTTCCGCTACTGATGGGGGGGCATCATCGAGAATGGCTCTTGTTTTAAATATTCCACCGCTGAAACAAGCGTCAGAGATAAGCAGAGTATGTTTTGATTTAATACCACGGATATTATCTCTGAGGTCACCATTTGAGATCCAATTTGCCCGGTTGTCTTTTTCAGCATCACTTGGCAGCCAATAACCCTGACTTATCTCTTTGTCCCAGAAACCATGTCCGGCATAAAAGATCAAGAAATTATCCTCTTCCGAAATCTTTTTCCGCAAATCGCCTAAAGCGGCAAGCAATTCAGCCCTGGAGGGATTCTTTAAGAGAACAACGTTATCCTTGTCAAAAGTATATCGTTTAGTAAGGATATCCTTGAGTTTAGAAGCATCCTTGCTTGGATTACTTAAAGTCGGGATTTTTTTATCTTTATACTGGTCGACACCGATTAAAATTGCGTAAAACTTACTTCCGGCTGCAACCTGGGAGAGATCGGTATTAGAATTATTGAGGGTTATATCTCCAGCAATTTCAATTTCCTTTTCATTATAGTTGTTGTTAATATCTATTGCCCGTACAAGTAATTTCCCGTGACCAAGTGATAAATTAACCTGACAACTAAATGTGTTATCGGTATTGAAGTCGAAATCCGTTTCATTGATGCTAAGAGAATTTATTGGAGCAGGACTAATAATTCTTCCGGAGACAGTTATGGTATTAGACGCACCGCTAATCTTCAATCCTCGTGATGATTTAGGTTCAGTAATTTCAATTATTATTTTATCGCTAAGCGTAAGATTGGAACGTTTGAGTGTGCTGAGATTGCCAGCTAACATTGTTGAGCCATTTGAAACTTCAAATACCTTGATAATATTTGGAGAAATAGTTGCTACGAGGAATTTATCGTCCTGTGAAAGAACAGCGTTGGTTAGAGGTCCCTCCTTTAAGCCAGTGGATTTGAGCAGATTATAACTATATGCACTCCATATGTGCATTATTTTATCTTCGCCGCCGGAGAGAAAGAAGCTGTTGTCGTGACTAAACAAGATTTTGTAAACCGGTAAATTATGTTCATTAATATTCTTTATTTGGCGGGTTTCATTCATGCTCCAGATTTTAATCATATTATCGTCATGTGCCGAAATGAGAGTTGAACCATCTGAAGAAAGGATTAAGGAATTAGCTTTTGAATTACTTGTCCCCATCATCTTTCCTATTTCATTTCTCTGAGTGAGGTCATAAAGTTTGATATTATTATCCGTACCGGCACTGATCAAATAATTTCTGTTGACATCCTTGACCATTGCTGTGACAGGAGAGATATGGGTTAAAAACAGGGAGTCAGAGATTCCAGTCGTAAGGTCATATCGTTTAATAGAACCATCATTCATACCAATAAATATTTCATCAGTTCCCGCAGCAATGCAGCCTGGGGAATTATATAATTCAATAGATCGAAGCAGAGTAACGGGGGCAATGGAAATGAAAAGGAGTTTATTATCTTTAGTGATTGCATAAAGAGTTGAGTCCATCAAGACGCCAGAAACAATTCCTGCCGGAGAAATATTCAGACTAAAGAGTTCTTTGCCATTTGTTAAACTAAATTGACGAATATAACCATCATCCCCGGTTAATATAAATTCAGTATTTCCAGGAAGGACATGAGCGGAAGTTATTTTCCCGGTGCTTACGTCCATTGAAAAAATCTCACTCAACCCAAAATCATTTTGAGGCAAAAGAGATATGCTTAAGAGAAGGAAGATTACAAAAAATAAACTATTTTTTTTCATAACACACTCGCAATTTATTTACTATTAAATATACACATAATTAATCCAGAGTTATGTGACCGTCATCAATCATGTGATTTTTGACAGGAAAGGAAAAAACAATACTAGTCAGGTCTTCAGCCAGAGTAAATTTCATTCCGAAATGCTTTTCTAAGATGTTCAAACCGGAAACAAAAAAAGAAGAAAAAAGGGATTTATCCGAGTTGTCCATTATAATCAGCTTTTTGGTATTTAAAAGACTTATGATATGCTCGTTCAGTTTAAGCGGAAAATGGAATGAGAATAGCAGGTTTTCCTTAATGACTGAAGAAGAAAATGCAATAGAAAAATGATTCGAATCAACAGTTTCCATTAGCTTAAGAAAACCTACAAAAAAAATTCTCAGCAGATCCTCATCTATCTTAAAAAGAAAGTTCCTTGCATCCTTTATTGCGAAAACCACTCTATTATCCGGATAGACAGATTTCATATCGTCATGAATGAGTTTCAGAAGAGAGGTATTACTACAAAGGGTAATAGAGAGGGGAGGTTCCTGATTCAGAGAGCCGGAAGCCATAAAAGTTGTAAAGAAATCCTTTGACAGTCTTTCTGATTTGAGCATTTTAATTTATTTTAGAAAAAACCTATAAATTTCGAACAAAGAACCAAAATCCAGGAATTAAAATATAAAAAAGGAATTAAAAAAGAAATAAAAAAATTCGAAAAAGAATTTGACAGAAAAGAGAAAAAGTATTATCTTTGTAGGCTAAATTTATGAAATTAACTTTTTAGAGTAGTATTTAATTCTAGTTTGAAAGTCCCGACAATTTCGAGAAAATCAAGAGTTAATTTAGTATTTTATACGGGGTCGTAGTTCAGTTTGGTTAGAACGCCTGCCTGTCACGCAGGAGGTCGCGAGTTCGAGTCTCGTCGGCCCCGCTAGTAAAAAGAAAGCCTTGAAGATTTTCGAGGCTTTTTTCGTTTAGTAAGGCTTAGTGCTAGAATAGGGAGCAGGAGGTCGTCCCGAGGATCGGGAAGTCTCGTCGGCCCCGCAGAAAATTAAGAGCCTTGAGAGATCAGGGCTTTTTTCGTTATTACATGAGAAAGTTCGAATAATGTTCTATACATATGTCATTTACTCAATATCTGTGGACAAGTATTATGTGGGGCACACAGAAAACCTGGAAATGAGGATTTTTCGACATAACAGTGGTACGACACGATTTACGTCGCAAGCCAATGATTGGGAAATAGTGTACTTTGAAGAATTTTCTTCAAAAAGTGATGCAATGAAAAGAGAAAATGAGATTAAGAGGAAAAAAAGTAGATCCTACATAGAGTCACTGAAAAAATAGGAGGTCGTCCCGAGGATCGGGAAGTCTCGTCTGCCCCGCAGAAAATTAAGAGCCTTGAGAGATCAGGGCTTTTTTCGTTTAGTAAGGCTTAGTGCTAGAATAGGGAGCAGGAGGTCGTCCCGAGGATCGGGAAGTCTTGTCGGCCCCGCTAGTAAAATTAAGAGCCTTGAGAGATCAGGGCTTTTTTCGTTAATTGTATAAGGGATGAGAGGGGAGTAAAAAGATATTCTGATCGAATTTAGTACGTATTCACCACGGCTTTAGTACGTATTCAGTACGTATTCACTACGTATTCATATCGAAGGGAGAGGGGGATGAAGGGGCTGGAATTAGGAAAAAGTTGAAAAATCTGGAGTAAAGGAAAATATTATAAAAGAACCGTTTTTTTTGCATAATTTGATATTTTCTTTCAATGCATGTAAGGCTATACCCTAACCGATTTAAGGATATTGTATTCAGGTATTTTTTAATTAACTTATTTATTAGTGCTTCAAATCACATGTTTCCGGGATAAAATTGGTTTCAAATTTTTTTAAACGTGGGAAAATCAAGGTTTTTCTAATATTTTTTAATTTCTGAAATAAGAAGCAGGGGTTTGAGAAACTATATTGTTTTTTGTTTTGTTTTTTATTCGTAATTTAAAACCTGTGTTCACATAAATTTTTGAAGGAAAAAATTATGACAAGAAAAACCTTGCTCCTTGTGCCCTTATTAGTTCTCATAATGTCTTTCAGGGCAACACCTCAGATTTCCAATTTTTCGCTAAAGCTTTTTGATAATATTACAACAATTGATTTTGGAAATCTTGCATTTATTAACGGATTAGCTTCGACTCAACAGATTTTTTATGTTGAGATGATACCAGCCGGTGTTCCGGTTCGATTGCAGGGAAAGATTGAGTGGCAAAGAACCATTGATGCCAGGAACCGTGAAATGTTTGTCAACTTTAGAACAAATCAATTTACTTCGCAAAACTTTTACAACACGGATCTGGGCTCTACAGATATACAAATGGACTATTATAACGTTACTCAGTCTATTATTAATGATCTTATGGCGCTAGGCAGACCCAGTGGAATTTTCTGGTTTACACTTGAGATTATAGGACCGAATTCAACTAATGTGATAGCAGGACCTGTGGTTGAAAAAATTGTGTTCTTGAATCCTTCACAGTCATTAATGGTGCTGACACCACTGGAGGGGGGTAGCGAAAATGTTGACAATGTTCTGGTTCAATGGACTCCGGTTAACGGGGTTACTGAGTATAAGGTTAAGGCAAATATCAGGAAAGGTCAGGAACAATCACCTGAAGAGGCGCTTAATCAAGGGAATCCAGTGCTGGATAACTATTCAGCGGGTGTTCAAACCTCAGTGCTTCTAAATTCGGCGGTTCTAAACAGGCAATGGAATGCGGGAGATGAGATAGTTCTTCAGGTTTCAGCATACGTAGCAGGACCAGGAGGAGGTCAGACGCTTTATTCTAATATTGTAACTTTTAATATTTCCGGAGAAGAGACGGCAACGTTAAATACGGTTCAGAATAATTTTGTTGTTTTATTGAATTCTCTTGAATCTGATGCACTAGCGGCAGATCTGGCTAAGAAAATTTTAAGCGGTGAGCTTCAGCTTACGGGTCAAATTCTGCTGGATGGTCAACCAATCACGATGGAACAGTTGATGGAACTGCTGAGAAAATTATTGGCGGACAACGGGACTATTATAGGTATAACCCCACCAAATGGAAACTGAGAGGTGTATAATGAAAACAAATAAAATTATTTTTTCTTTAGTTATTTTTATTTCCATGGCTCTGTTTTTTGGGAGTTCTGAAGGAAATAAAACCGCCAGCGTGGCTGTGATATCAAAGATAGTAAAGGATGTTGATATTCAAAAAAATAATAAATGGGGTAAAGCAAAACTTGGTCAGACTTTGGATTCAGGGGATGAGTTAAAAACGGGTAAAAAATCGCTTGTTGTTGTAAGATTTCTGGATAATTCCTTATTAAGAGTGCAAGAAAACAGCAGTCTGAAGATCTATGCAGAGAAAATGAAAAAAGATATGTCAAAGAACACTCATCTTGAAAGTGGGCAACTTGGGTTCAAGGTGACTAAGCAGGAAGATGAGGATTTCAAGTTTACTACTCCCACCATGGTTGCATCAATACGCGGAACGGAGGGAGTTCTTGAAGTTATGAATGACGGAAGCAGTCTTTTGGCAGTAGAAACCGGTCTGGTGGAGATAGAAGCTTCGGTAGGGAATAAGCAAACAGGCAGTATTTCTGGAGGGAATTATGTGCTGGTTACCGAAACCGGGACTATCGAAGTGAAGGAGAATACTCCTGAGATTAAGAAAAGACTGGAGAATAACAAAAAGACAAATACGAGGAGTTTAATCCTCAAGACGAATAAAGGTGATGTTAAGATAGATTTCCGTGATGAATAAAAGTTCATGTTTTTGGACGAAATTAATAATAAAAAAGTAGTTTACGTAATTTAAATTATAATGGATTTTATATGAAATACTTTGCTTTATCATTATTTCTCTTTTTTATTTTATCGTTTTCGATAAACGAATCACTTGCACAGCAAGGTGTAGTAATCTCGGATGTAGTTGCTCCGGATGTAAGGGAGGGGGAACCTGTTCAATTCGAAATCAGGTTTCTGCAAGCATCGAATATTGCAAAAGCTGTAATAGCATACAGAAGTTTCGGGGAAAACGAATATGCAGAGAATGAATTGACGGTGTTAGGAAACAGCGCTACTTTTGTACTAGAAGCTTCCAAGGTTAAGCCCCCATTTGTAGAATTCTTTGTCTATGCAACGTTAAATAACGGAGTAACGGAGTACTATCCATTAGACTACGCGACTTCATTAGCTCCGTTAAAAGTGCTAGTAACAGGGGCAAGTCCAAAGGATCAGGAAATATTGCTGCTGACGCCTGAAGCAAACTCAAAGGTACCATCCGGGGAGTTGTTTGTTTCTGTTTCACTACTTAAAGTACCAGATGAAGTAAACAAGCAGCTGACGAGGATATATCTGGATAATTATGATGTAACAGAGATGGCAGTAATATCAGACGATCTGGTTCTTTTCTCACCGGAGAATTTTGATTACAAACTGAATCCGGGAATGCACAGAGTCAGTGTTGATTTATTTACGGAGGAAAACAAACTGTATCATTCAGTTTCTTATATGTTTGAACTTCTCCCAGCATATTCACCCGAGTATGGTGCAAGTGCGTTTTTATATGGGGTTAATGTAAGGGGAGAATCGAGGAATGAAACGATGAGGGGAGAAAGTCTTTGGTATAACAATCTAGGGATTGATTTCAACGGGAGTTATTCTGATTGGAACGTGGATGCAAGAGTTTACGTGACTTCAGAGGAAAAGAAGTATTTGCAACCTAACAACCGATACAGTCTGACCGTAAGTTCAGATTGGCTTTCATTAGGTGTTGGAGATTTATTTCCGCAGTATCCACAGTTAATCATGAGCGGAAAAAGAGTGAGAGGATTCAGTGGTAATCTGCGAGCCGGATTTTTTGGATTGACTGTTGCGACAGGAGAGATTACCAGATCAGTTGACGGGGCTTATTTAAAAGATGCGACACCCTCAGACTTTGCGAGCAATATAGTAACAGTAGATAACAAAAGGGTGTTTGCAGATCTTGGAACGTATAAGAGAGATCTTTTATCAGTACGACCCTCATTTTTTATCGGGCGATATTTCGAATGGGGTTTTTCATTTCTGCATGGAAAGGATGATGCCGGTTCAATTAAATACGGAGCAAAACCGAAAGAAAATTTATTGCTGGGAACTGATATGAAGTTTGCTTTTGATAATAACAGGATTGTTCTTACGGGGCAGACTGCGGTAAGTATTAATAACAATGATATTTCTTCAGGAACACTTTCTGACGGGATGATTGATACACTTGGCGATAAGTTAGGATTCGACAGTGAAGTTGTTAAAACCATAAAAAATGTGTTTGGAAATTTCATGACGGTAAATCAGTATATTTCGCCGTTCAATCCACAGGAACTTGCATCACTTGCAGCAGAAGCTTCTTTGAGTTTAAATTATTTCAATAATGCTTTCAAATCATCCTATATATACAGAGGGAACGATTTCCAGTCTTTCGGGCAATCATTCATAAGGACAGATGTAGCGGGCTTTAATATATCGGATGTGTTAAGGCTTATGGAGAACAAGATTTTCCTTTCAGTAGCATATGAAAATCTGAGTGATAATTTGCAAAAGACCAGGCTTTCCACGACTACGTTTCAGACTGTAAATACTTCGGTTGCTTATTATCCACGAACTGATTTCCCCAATATAGTTTTTGGATATTCGAATTTCTCAAATGCTAATACAATCCAGAAAAATTCGGCAGACAGTTTGTACGCAATTGATGACGCGACCAACCGAGTGTCACTGCAATTGAGTTATTCTTACGATTTTGAAGTTAAACAAAGGACTGCATTGTCTTTCACATTTACAGACAGAACTGACAATACGATATCCAAGAATGATGCTGAGAATTCCTCGGTAAATTTGAATAACACATCATTCTGGACTCCAAAACTTAACAGCACGGTTGGGATTTCTTTTAATAACAGCAAAACGAAATTCAGTGAATACAGTTATGTTTCGCTAACACTCGGAGCAACTTATCTGATGCTGCAGGACAAGCTACGAATGAATGCAGTGGTAAACCCGATATTCGGAGATTTAAAGAGAACTCAATTTGAAATATCGGGATTATATGAGGTTATCAGAAATCTGAATGTCGGTTTGCAAGGACGTTATTTCATAAATGATCAGATGGATAACGATTCAATTTTCGGACTTTATTTTACGTATAATTTTAATCAACAATAGTTGAAAAAAGAGACATTTATAAAACTCCTGATTGCATCAGGAGTTTCTTTATTAATACTCATTCTTACTCAAAATATATTCTTCCGGATTACTCCTTTTGAAGAATTCGAGTTGAAGCAAATTGACGAGAGATTTAAGAACCGGGGTCCCATTGATATAAAGGATTCTGCAGATGTAATTATAGTTGAGATTACCGAGCAGACTTTCAAGGGAATACCTTCCCCATATAATAGCTGGCCCTTTCCAAGAAATCTATTTGCCAAAGTAGTCCGCAATCTAACGGACGCGGGAGCAAAGGCGATTGGTATTGATATTGTGATGTCTACACCTGATAAATTTGAAGAGAAAAACGATTCAATATTCATCAGTACTATAAAATCAACCGGGAATGTTGTCCTGGGAGGGAAAATTGATTTTACTACGAACCGTTTAACTCCGGGGACATCATTTGAGGTTACTTCCGAGGAAGTTGATTTCGGGAATTTGTTTTATCGTGCAGACAGTTCCATAGGGATTGTTAATGTACTTTCCGATAATGATGGGGTTGTAAGAAGATATTTACCATTCCGGCTGGATCAAAAGGGGAGAAGAATTCCGACATTCAGCTTTGCCGTATTGAATAAGTATTTTAACTTACCGACAGACAATACAGCGAAAATAAATAAATCCACATTTCGACTTGCGGAAATTGAGATTCCAAAGTATGATAACATTTCGATGTTAATTAATTTCTACGGAGGAGATAAATCATTTCCAAGATACAATTTTCTTGATATTATTGATGATTCTGAATTTAAGACCACAGAAGAACTGGATTATGAGGAGGATATAAATACGTGGGATGATCCGGAATTTGGACTTCTTTATTCTAATGCATTCAAAGATAAGATTGTGCTAATTGGCTCCACAATGCCTGAAGACAAGGATATTGTTCCAATTTCTTTTTCGACAGGGGACAGACAGGGAGAGAACCTGATTTATGGAGTTGAGGTTCATGCGCATCAAATTCAGTGTGTAATAAACAGAGATTTCATCACCAGACTATCAAAAATAAACGAAGTACTAGTTGTATTTCTTCTTGTTTTTTTTGTTTTCTTTTTGTCATCCCGGATAAAATCGGTTAAGACCAAACATGGCTATCTTTTTGAAATAATCAATGTTCTAATTATAGTTGCGTTATTTGTAGCGGTTCGTTTTTCCACATTCTATTTTTTTGAAAATCACAAACTTATCTTTACTACTTTAGGGTCTTATTCTGCAATACTTCTGGGATACTTTTCGAGTACAGCATATCATTTCATTGTTGAGAGGAAACAAAAGACCCAAATCAAAGGGATGTTTAGTCAGTATTTAAACAGTGATGTAGTGAACGAACTAATTTCAGATCCAGCTAAATTAAAGCTTGGGGGACAGCAACAACATTTGACAGTCTTGTTTAGTGATATTGCCGGATTTTCATCATTTTCTGAAAAGCAATCACCAGAAAATCTCATTCTCTTTTTAAATTCTTATCTAAGCGAAATGACTGAATCAGTTTTTGTTAATCGTGGTACTCTGGATAAATATCTTGGAGATTCCGTGATGGCATTCTGGGGTGCACCTGTTGCACTTGAGAATCACGCTGAATATGCATGCAAATCCGCACTTGAGATGCAGAAGCGGCTTTTAACTCTTCAGCAAAACTGGGATCTTGCAGATAAGAAATTATTCTTTACGCGAATTGGTATAAATACAGGGGACGTAATTGTAGGCAACATAGGGGGGAAGCAGAGATTTGATTATACGGTGATTGGGGACAATGTAAATCTTGCGTCACGACTTGAAGGAGTAAACAAAGAATACGGCACGAGGATAATAGTAAGCGATTCGACATATTCTTTGGTCAAGGATAAATTTCTTTTCAGGGAAATTGATTCAATTATTGTAAAAGGAAGAGTGACTCCACTAAGTATTTATGAACTTTATTCAGAAAGCAAAGACAATATCAGTGAAAACATCCTGTTGTCCCTAGACAAATTTCAATCGGGGCTTAAACTTTACAGAGAAATGAACTTCAACGAAGCTATAGAAATATTCAAAGCGGCACTTGAACTAAATCCTGATGACCAGCCTTCATCTGTTTTTCTAAACAGATCTCAAATGTATGCAGTAAATCCTCCCCCAGCTGACTGGGACGGGGTATTTGTGATGACGCGCAAATAGACTTTAACGTTATTGTGCGGGACGGAACAAATACACTCAGATAAAGTATAAGAATCAGAAAGTAATAATAATAATCTTTTAGAGAGGTCGCTATGAAAACCCTGGCTTTATCAGTCTTACTTGTATTTATGATAGTACAAATTCCGGTTAATGCTCAAAAATTTTCCCCAAAGAAACTCTCGGTTACTATATACAATGATAACCTGGGTGTTGTAAAAGACCTCAGGGAATATGAACTTCCCAAGGGACAGACAAAAATTGAAATACAGGATGTTGCCCAATTAATTGATCCAACTACAGTTCATATAAATTTCAAAGGAGAAGTAATAGAGCAAAATTATCAATATGACCTGGTCAGTTTAGAGAAAATTCTTTCCAGATATATTGACCGTGAAATCGAATTAATAGGGGAAAAGGATGATTTGATTTCGGGCAAATTATTATCTGCCGGGGGCAACTCGATTGTTCTTCAGAAAAAGAGTGGCGGACTGGAAATGCTAACCAATCTGGAAAAATACAGGATTACAGTTAATTCATTACCAGAAGGACTTATTACGAAACCGACACTAGTTTGTCTAGCAAATTCTGACATAGCCGGTAAACAAGATGTTGAACTTACATATCAAACCAAAGGAATGAACTGGCACACAGAGTATGTTGCGGTGCTAGATAAGGATGATAAAAGCATAGATATGAATGCATGGGTAAGTATAGAGAACAATTCTGGTACGTCATACAAAGACGCTTTTTTAAAGCTTATAGCCGGAGATATAAACAGAGTACAAGATGAGATGTACCTAGATGCCGCACCAACAATGGTTGAGGGAATGACTAAAGGAAGACAGTTTGAAGAAAAAGCGTTCTTTGAATATCATATTTACACGTTAGAAAGACCTACTACGGTTGCTCAGAACGAAACAAAAGCAATCTCGCTTTTTGAATCGAAAAATATCGGAATAGTAAAAAAATATCTGTATAGAAGCGGTGGATATTCCGGATCATCAGGGAAGGTAGCGGTTGTTATTGAGTTTGAAAATTCAGAGAAAAACAATCTGGGTGTTCCCATGCCGAAGGGAAAAGTCAGAATGTATAAATCCGATGGGCAGGCCCTTGAGTTTGTAGGGGAGGATTTAATAGACCATACTGCAAAGAATGAGAAATTGAAGTTAAAAGTAGGAGATGCTTTTGATATAGTGGTAGAGGAAAACCAAACAGAGTACAAGCAGATTACAGAAAAAGTAAGTGAGTCCACATTCGAAATAAAGATAAGGAACCAGAAGGACGAAGATATTACAGTTGATATTTCCCGATATTTGGGATTGAGGTGGGAAATAAGAGATAACAACTTTGATTTTGAGAAAGTAAATGCCCAAAATATTCTTTTCAAGATACCCGTGAAAGCAGGGAAAGAATCAATTTTGAAATATACAGTCAGATACACTTACTAAAAATCCATTTTTATTTTTCAAAAAAAAAGAGACATGCTAAAGTATGTCTCTTTTTTTATGAAGATCTTCCTATAAAAGTGAGTCAATTAAAAAATCCGCACAATTTCAGATATTAATCAGATGATCAGAATGGACAAAAAGGTGGATAAAATTAATATTTTTCTTGATTTTTTAGGGATTTTGTCCCATATTTAAAAATATGAAAAATAGTTTTTGCCTCAGAACGGTCGAAAATAACGAAATCAGCTGTTCAGCATTTGGAAAACCTGATGAATCTGATGATATCGTTATTTTGGTACATGGGTTCAAGGGATTTAAAGACTGGGGATTTTTTCCATATCTTGGAGAGAGAATTGCACAAAGAAGAGGTTTCTCTGCCATTTCTTTAAATTTTTCGCATAATGGAATTGGAAATGATCCACTTACATTTTCAGAACCGGAGAAATTTGCCAAAAACACGATATCGCTTGAGTTATCGGAGTTAAGACAGTTAATAAATTATTGTTCTGAGACTTATAGTACTAATAAGGGGAAACGGATACATCTACTTGGGCACAGCCGGGGAGGTGGAGTAGCCATATTAGCTGCAAATAGAGAAAGAGTAATTACCTCCGCGGTTCTTTGGGCTCCGGTCATGACCTTTATGCGGTGGACAAGGAGACAGACGACAAGCTGGCGAAAAAAGGGGTATATGGAAGTCGTTAATTCCCGTACAGGGCAGGTGATGCAAATGGATATTCCGTTTTTAGAGGATGTTGAGAAAAACAGAGAATCGTTCGATATTCTGAAGGCGGCGAAAGAGTTCAGGCGTCCATTAGCAATAATACATGGTGAGAATGATTTAGCAGTTAAACCGTCGGAGGGATTAGAAATTTTCAAGTCTGCCAATCCGGATATGACAGAAATTCACCTGATAGAAAGAACAGGACATACTTTTGATGTTGCACATCCAATGACGGAGACTAATGGAAAATTAGAAAAAATTATTAAATTAACAGTTGATTTTTTTGAAAAAATAGCGAAAGGCACGAAAAATGACAATTGAGGCAATAAAAAAGAGTACGGTATATAATAAATTAAGTTTAATTATTTCGAACAAATTGTTTCTGGTTTTGATGTTTACTGTTATGACTGCAGTTGCATCAAAAATCGCGATCCCAATAAAACCTGTTCCATTCACGTTGCAAACACTTGTAGTACTCCTTTCCGGAGCATGGCTAGGTAAAAAGGGAGGTTTTTACTCACAAATTACATATCTATTCTTAGGAGCAGCCGGTATTCCGGTTTTTGCATTTATTCCCGATGGTACTTTCGGAATTGCTAGCTTATTCGGGCCAACAGGTGGATATTTGTTAGCTTTCCCGCTTGCTGCATATCTTACAGGAGCAATTCTCGAAAGATCAAAATCTTATTTTGCGATTATCTCAGCTTTTGTACTTGGGGAAGTTTTGATAAACCTAAGCGGTGTGCTTTATCTGAATGCGATATACGTACAAAACATAAATGTTGCATTTACAGTCGGTAGTTTAGTATTTCTTTTCTGGACGGTGATTAAAGTATTTATTGGTACGACAATAGTAACCAAGTTCAGAAAGTAGCAGACCTACTGCACTGAGAAACAAAGATGGAATTAAAAAACTATATTTTCATTGTAATTTTTCTCGGTGCTGTGCTCTATTTTTACAAGAGCATAAAGAGAATTATCTCTTTAATAAAGACCGGTCAAAATGAAAACAGATTTTACAAAATACCGGAAAGGATAAAAAATGTTTTTGTATATGCGCTAGGGCAGAAAAAACTATTTCGAGACGGGATAGCGGGATGGATTCACTTTTTTATTTTCTGGGGTTTTATACTCTTTGGTTTTGCAGTGATTGAATCAATGATACAAGGATTCTACACACCATTTTCTTTAGGTTTTCTTGGGTATTTTTATAGCCTGATAACGCTAACACAGGACATCTTCGGCATGCTAGTAATCATCGCTATTTTAACAGCTCTGTACCGAAGATACGTGTTGAAAATTAAAAGGCTGGTTGTTGATAAGCAAGCCAACAAAGATGCGGCTTTAATTCTTGTACTTATTCTGCTTGTAGTTCTTTCGATGTTTGGCCAGAATATTACTCATATTGCAAATAATGACTTCATCCTTGCACCATATGAATACAGACCGGTATCTTATTTTCTGGGAAATCTTTTTATCAGTCATGCCACTACGGGAACAGGTGTAAGTTATGAAGTTTTCTGGTGGGCACATATTCTGTTAATTTTGGGCTTTCTTAATTATCTCCCATACTCAAAGCACTTTCACATAATCAGCTCAATACCGAACGTGTATTTGGGAAAACTGGGGGGTGAAAAAAATGTACTCAGCAAGATTGATCTTGAGGATGAATCATTGGAGGTCTATGGAGCCGGGGATACTAATCAGTTAAAATGGAAACAGATTCTTGATGGGTTTTCGTGTACGGAATGCGGCAGATGCACAGAAGCTTGTCCAGCTGCAAATTCGGGGAAAGTACTTTCACCCAAAAGCATAATGGTTGATATAAGAAAAAGGACATTAGAAAGATCGAAGGGCTCTGCTGATGAAAGTATTATGCAAAAAACACTTGTACATTTTCATGTAGCGGACAAGATGCTGTGGCAATGTACAACGTGTATGGCGTGTGTTGAAGAATGTCCGGTACTGATAGAACACATTGATTCAATTGTGGATATGAGGCGTTACCTGGTATTGAGTGAATCTGAGTTTCCATCAAGTCTAAATTTATTGTTTAAGAATATTGAAACGAATTTCAATCCATGGGCGTTTAACAGTAATGAGAGAGGGAAATGGGCTGAGGGACTAGGTGTTAAAACAATGGCAGAGGACTCAAACTGTGATTTGCTATTTTGGGTAGGATGTGCAGGATCTTATGATGATCGATATATAAAAGTCTCGAAAGCGCTGGTTTTAATCATGCAGAAAGCAAATATTAATTTCCGGATACTAGGTAATGAGGAAAAGTGCAACGGGGACACTGCCAGAAGACTCGGGAATGAGTATCTTGCCCAGCAGATGATGATGGAAAATGTTGAGACACTCAACAAATATAATATTAAGAAAATTGTTACAGCTTGTCCACATTGTTTGAATTCGCTAAAGAATGAGTACAAGCAATTTGGCGGAGAGTTTGAAGTGATGCACCATACTCAACTCATCTCAGAGCTTATTAAAGAAAATAAACTTACTCCGGTAAGCGAAAGCGGACAAAGAAAAGTGACTTATCACGATTCCTGTTATCTTGGCAGATATAATAATATTTACAATGAACCAAGAAGCATTCTTTCAGCAATTCCCGGTACTGAATTAATTGAACTGGACAGAAATAAATCAAGGGGATTTTGCTGTGGTGCAGGAGGGGGACAGATGTTCCTTGAAGACGATGAGGGCGAGAGAATAAACCATAACAGAACAAAGGAAATCATTAAAGAAGATCCATCTCTCGTTGCGACTGCATGTCCGTTTTGCATGACAATGATAAGTGACGGACTGAATGATCTGGGTAAAAAAGAAGAAATAGAAATTCAGGATATAGCAGAAATAATAAATAATAACTTTAATTAACCAAAAGGAGTAATACTATGAGTAAATTAGACGAATTAAAGGGATTCATCAATGGTCTTGAGCACGATTTTGTAAAGTTTTACGAAAAAGGGCAGGGAACAGCCGGGACCCGTTTAAGAAAAAGTCTAAGCGAATTAAGGAAGATGGCTCAGGATATCAGAAATGATATTCAGACTGTTAAACTTCAAAGAAAAGAAGCAAAAAAACAATAATCATTTTTTGTATCTATTTTTTTGAAAATCGAGGCTTTTGTTAAATCCCGGGTATCTACCGGGATTTAATTTAATATTTTTTATTCTTTATATGAAGAAGTACGTTTTAGCGTCCATTTCGCTTTTCACACTAATTATTCTTATAAGTTTTACGGGAGATGAACAGTTCTTTGCTTCACAAAACCTCCCTTCTCCAGAGGATTCGATAATTACAATTAACTTCTCATGTGTGGGGGACCTGATGTGTCATTCTCCACAGTTCCAGTATGCCGCAGTGGCGGAAGATTCCTTTGATTTTGAGCCGGTTTTCAGGGAAGTAAAAAAATATTTTGCTTCTTCCGATGTTGTTTTCGGTAATTTTGAAACAGTGCTGGGAGGAAAAGAAAAACAGTATTCAGGATTTCCATTCTTTAATTCACCTGATGATTATTTAACTTCTTTAAAACATGTTGGTTTCGATTATCTGAATACAGCCAACAATCATTCTTTGGATCAAAAAGAAGCCGGGTTGATAAGGACAATTGATGAAATGATCAACCATGGAATTAATTATTTCGGGACATATACAACACAAATGGACAGAGACAGTATAAGAATATTTCAAAAAGGTGATTTCCGGATCGCCTTTTTAGGGTATTCTTATGGTACGAATGGTTTACCGGTTCCCAAGAACAAAGATTACCTAATCAACCTTATAAAGCCAGAGCTAATCATTAAAGATATTCAATCGGCGAAAAATCTTAATCCGGATTTGATTATCGTGTATTATCATTTCGGCGAGGAATATAAGAAAGAGCCAAATACATATCAAGAGGAAATAGCAAAACTGGCAAAAGACGCAGGGGCTGATATTATTATCGCCAGTCACCCGCATGTACTTCAGCCAATTGAATTATTTACAAAACCAAACAGCAAACTGGATACGGGATTCATAGCATATTCCCTGGGGAATTTTATTAGTAATCAGCAGTGGCGATATTCCGATGCAGGGGTTATTCTGAACTTTACAATGGAAAAAAATAAAAACGACGGAAAAATATCATTGAAAAATCTGAACTGTGTCCCAACGTATGTTTACAAAGGGGCGATTGAAGGAAAGAAAGAGTATCTGATACTCCCCTCGGGTAATTACGCCGATTCAGTTTATACCTTCCTGACGAAAACTATCAGAAGCAAGATGAAGGAAGCTTTTATTGACTCAAAGGGGATCCTGACGAACAGATCCAGCATTCAAATTATTTCAAACTGAATTAATATTGGATAAGAACAGAATTCCGCTTGTTATCATTTTCTCAGTTGTATTTATTGATCTTCTGGGCTTTGGGCTGCTCATTCCGATATTACCAACATTCGCTATGGATGTGCTGCATCTTAATGAGTCTTCTGTGGGAATATTATTAGCGGTTTATTCATTACTACAATTTATCTTTAATCCGATTCTCGGTTCAGCGAGTGACATTTTCGGAAGGAAAAACATAATTATCATTACACTCTTGTTAAATGCGATAGGGTATCTTCTGTTTGCATTTACCGATTCATTTTTGCTATTGATAATATCGAGGATTATCTGTGGAATCGGGGGGAGCAGTATAGGAGTTGCACAGGCATACATAGCCGATATTACCACTCCATCAGATCGCTCCAAAGGAATGGGTTTAATTGGGGTCGCATTTGGAATGGGATTTGTTTTTGGTCCACTAATAGGGGGATTTCTTGCTGAAATCAGCTATAGTCTGGTGGGGTATGGGAGTATGGGTTTCTCACTCGTTGCAGCGATCTTTTCATTATTCTATCTTCCTGACTCAATCATCCGAAAGGAGAAAGGGGGGAAATTCCGTTTATTCGATACGGTCAGTTTGAGAGTTGTGATGAGCACACCGGCGATATTTATTGTAATCATGCTCTTTTTTATGATAACCTTTTCAATTGCAAATATCTATGGAACTTTTGCACTGCTCGGAACATATATATATAAATTTTCCCATGCTGAAAACGGGATGGTTTTCGGTGTTTTGGGTTTTGTGGGAGCATTAGTTCAGGGGGGATTAATAGGGAGATTATCCAGGAGATACAGTGATCTGAATCTCATAATATCAGGGGCGGTTTTTATGTTTGTAGGGTTGCTGTTAATACCATATGGTGGAAATATGGCGGGAATTTTAATAATAACAGCGATATTCTCTTTGGGTACCGGGATTCTGCAGCCTGTTCTTATGGCGCTGGTATCCAAGGTTGCTCCGGGAGATAAGCAGGGGTCAATTCTTGGGTTAAATCAGTCGTTTTCGGCTTTTGCTAGAATGCTGGGACCACTTTGGGGGGGATTCAGTTTCCAATATATGGGGTATCAATTCCCATTTCTTACAGGAGCAATCTTCACACTTTTATCTATTCTTGTAAGTGTTCTATTTCTAAAAAAACATGTAAATTTTAATAATAATTAGAAGAGGCAGAGATGTACAAGTCCTTATTTTTGTTGGTTTTATTCCTTGTCAGTTCAACAATAGCGCAGGTGGAATTTAGCAAGTTTTTTCATCCCAAGACTCTGCGCATTGATTATATCCATGCCGGGGATGCAAAATCAGACGAGTATTTTCTGGATGAATTGATCGAGGAACCCGTGTGGGGGGGGAGCATGGTCAAGATGATAGATCCTTTCGATTACGGAAAGTACAAATTTGAAGTATATGATTCGGAGCACGGATCATTGATTTATTCACGCACATACTCTACGCTTTTCAGTGAGTGGCAGACTACTGATGAAGCCAAGAAAACCAGAAAAGCTTTTAATGAGTCGGTTATTTTTCCCTATCCGAAGAACGAGTGCAAAGTGGTTTTCTATTCTCGAGACAAGAAGAATAAACTTCATAAAAAGTTCGAAGTCGAAATCGATCCGAAAAGCTATTTTATCAAGAAAGAGAACAGATTAAAATTTGAGAACTTCAAGGTGCAATATTCCGGACCGTCAGAGAAGAAGGTGGATATCGTGATCATACCCGAGGGATATAATGCAGAGCAAATGGATCTTTTCAAAAAAGATTGTGAAAAATTTACCGGATACTTATTCAACTCATCACCTTACAAGGAAAGAAAAGAGAGTTTCAATGTATGGGGAATTCTGGCAGCAAATCCAGAATCGGGAACGGACATACCGGGAGATAACATCTGGAAGAGCACGCTTTCCAACACCACTTTTTATACTTTTGATGTGGAGAGATACCTGATGACTTCGGACTACAAATCAGTTCGTGACATTGCAGCAAATGCACCTTACGACCAGATATATATACTTGTGAACACTAAAAAGTATGGAGGCGGAGCTATTTACAATTTCTATTCTGTGGCGGTCAATAAAAACTCAAGGGAAGAGTATGTTTTTGTGCATGAATTCGGGCATGGATTTGCATTCCTTGCAGATGAGTATTATGACAGCGAAACAGCGTATCAGGATTTCTACCCGCTTGACATTGAACCGCTTGAGCCAAACCTGACCACACTGGTAGATTTTGATTCCAAATGGAAAAAAATGGTTGACAAAAATACTCCGGTTCCTACACCAGTTGAAGAAAAGTACTCTAATACAGTAGGGGTTTTTGAAGGAGGCGGGTATGTTGCGAAAGGGGTTTTCAGACCTATGATTGATTGTTCCATGAAGTCAGCCTCTGTGGATAATTATTGTCCTGTTTGTCAAGAGGCAATCATCCGGATGATTGAATTCTATTCTGAATAAAGGACAAAAAATATAAAGAGCAAAAAAAAAGACTGCCAAGGGGCAGTCTTTTTTTACATTTACTTAGCTTACTTCTTATCCTCGTCAACCTCGGTATAAGAAGCGTCCTGAACGTCTTTTTCCTTCTTTTCAGGCTCAGGTGGTGGTTGCTGCCCGGGATTAAAGCCAGCGCCAAAATCCGGCTGATCCTGACCACCAGGAGGTGGACCCTGCTGAGCATAAAGTTTTTGAGCTATATCATTCCATACCTTATTAAGTCCGTCAACCGCAGCCTTAATAGTCTCGGCATTATTTGTAGAGACCGCATCTTCAACTTTTTTAACTTCAGATTCCATTCTTGATCTGGTTTCGGGATCAATTTTGTCCTTGAGTTCTTCCATCTGTTTTTTAGTCTGGAAGATAATGCTATCAGCCTGATTCTTGGCATCAACCAAATCACGTTTTTTCTTATCCTCGGCAGCGTGCTCAGTTGCCTGACGTTTCATTTTTTCAACCTCATCCTTACTAAGACCGCTCGAAGAGGTAATTCTAATGCTTTGTTCCTTGTTAGTTGCCTTGTCCTTAGCTGCAACGTGGAGAATCCCGTTAGCATCGATATCGAAGGAAACTTCAATCTGCGGGAGACCACGAGGTGCCGGTGGAATTCCGTCGAGATGGAATTTACCCAGAGTTCTGTTATCTATAGCCATTGGTCTTTCACCCTGAAGCACGTTGATTTCCACAGATGGCTGATTATCAGCGGCTGTAGAGAAGACCTCGCTTTTCTTTGTCGGGATTGTGGTATTAGCAGGAATCAGTACAGTCATAACACCACCCAAAGTTTCGATTCCAAGCGAAAGGGGAGTTACATCAAGAAGCAGAACGTCCTTGACATCACCGGAAAGCACCGCACCCTGGATAGCAGCACCAACTGCAACAACTTCATCAGGATTTACTCCCTTATGAGGTTCTTTGCCAAAAAGATTTTTAACCAGTTCCTGTACTTTAGGTATTCTGGTAGATCCACCAACCAGGATCACTTCATCAATCTTGGAAGCAGGGATCCCGGCATCCTGAATAGCTTTTTCGCAAGGGATGCGGGTTCTTTCAACCAGGTCATCAATCAACTGTTCGAATTTGGATCTTGAGATAGAAATATTCAAGTGTTTAGGACCATCCTGAGTTGCAGTGATGAAAGGAAGGTTGACGTCGGTTTGCATTGACGAGGATAACTCGATCTTTGCTTTTTCGGAAGCTTCCTTAAGTCTTTGCAGTGCCATAGGGTCTTTTCTAAGATCAATGCCTTCCTGTTTTTTGAACTCATCAGCGAGGAAATCAATCAAACGCTGATCGAAGTCATCTCCACCCAGGTGAGTATCGCCATTAGTTGACTTAACTTCAAAAACACCGTCTCCCAGCTGTAGAATCGAAATATCGAAAGTACCACCACCCAGGTCATACACAGCGATAATCTGTTCTTTATTCTTTTTATCCAAGCCATAAGCCAGAGCAGCGGCAGTAGGCTCGTTAATAATTCTCCTAACCGTTAGTCCGGCAATCTCACCGGCATCCTTTGTAGCCTGACGCTGAGCATCATTGAAGTAAGCGGGAACTGTAATAACAGCTTCCGAAACTTCCTGACCAAGATATTCCTCGGCAGTTTTCTTCATCTTTTGAAGAACCATTGCGCTGATTTCAGGTGGGGAGTAAACCCTGTCTTCAATTTTTACTCTTGCCGAGTTACCATCACCCGGAACAACCTCATAAGGCACTTTGGTTTTTTCATCGGTAATCTCGTTCATATATCTTCCCATGAAACGTTTGATTGAGAAGACAGTATGTTTGGGATTTGTAACTGCCTGACGTTTTGCAGGCTGCCCTACCAGTCTTTCGCCATTTTTCGCAAAAGCAACAACCGATGGAGTAGTTCTTCCTCCCTCAGAATTCGGGATTACCACTGGATCGTTTCCCTCAAGTACTGAAACGCAAGAGTTAGTGGTTCCCAAATCAATTCCTATTATTTTTCCCATATTAAATCCTCCTTAATGGTATTTACATCGCAAAACATATTCAGAAGGGATGCGATATTTTGTTATTATTTTTTAGAATTTGCTAATTAAACTCTATATTTGTGTGTTAAATAAAATATTCTTAATAATTAACTGTATTTTGTGTTCAAGAATTGTGCCGATAATAAAAACCGCTAATTTGTGAAAAAAAAAGGCATTTGGATCGAATAGAGCGGAAATGGTATGAAAGAAAATGACAATATGTACATGATTTGTGTATTTATGTCAAGAACGGGCCATTAATATGTATAATTTGACATTTAGGAGTTGAAATGGAAGAAAAGCTATTCAGTCTTGAAAAATTTGATTTATTATTAGACACCGAGTGGATTGCAAGAAATTTTATATATCTTGATGAGGTGGATTCGACCAACTCGTTTTTGCTGAAGAGCAAAGACATAAAAATCAATGGCTCAGTGGCTTTAAGTGAGAAGCAAAATGAGGGGAGGGGCAGACTTGACCGAACATGGTTAAGTGCCCGGGGACTGAATCTTACCTTTTCCGTACTTTTTACGAAACTTAAGAAAATTGAAAAGCTGAATTTCCTCAACATGGGATCCTCTTTGGTTGTTGCGCAAACTTTGGAGAACTTGTATGCCCTGAAAACCGAGTTAAAATGGCCAAATGACGTACTGATAAACAAAAAGAAAATCAGCGGGATACTTTTGGAATCTGTTTCATCGGGAAGTAAAATTACACGGGTAGTGCTTGGAATAGGGATTAATGTGAATCAACCGATATTTCATGGGGATTTCCGGATAGAGCCGACTTCCATAAAAATAGAAACTGGTAATTATGGAGATAAGGAACGCATTCTGGCGGAAGTTCTGAACCGTCTGGAGTTGATGATTGATAAGATTGATGAAAATCCGGATTCCATGCTCGACGACTGGAGAGAAAGGTGCCGTATGATCGGGGACGAAGTGGAAGTAAGGCAAAATGACAAATCAAAGTATGGCATATTCGACGATATTGACAAGGACGGGAATTTGCTGCTCAAGGTCAAGGGGAAGATTGAGAAAATTAATTTTGGTGATATCAGTCTGACATAGTAAGATATTATGATTATTTTGCTGGATATTGGTAACAGCCGGGTGAAGATGGCTGAACTTAAGGGGGAGGGAGTTGTTCAGCAGGGGATATTCGATAATCCGGAGGAGCTTTTCGAAGCTATTGACAGGTATAAACCTGAATCAATATGGGTATCATCGGTAGTTCCCGATTACAGTAAGACAATAAAGGAGAGGTGCAGCGGGAAAGCAGGAGTTAATCTTATTTCGCACAGGTCAAATTTCAGTTTCAGGATTGCATACCGCACTCCTGAAACTCTTGGTACTGACAGGTTATGCGGAATGGAGGGGGCGTTGTTCTACGCTGAAAGAAAAGGAATTTCGATTGAGAATAAAAGGGTGGTCACTATTGATTTAGGAACAGCAACGACCATAAATATAATGAATGAGCGGAGGGAGTTTACCGGGGGGACTATATCTCCCGGAGTGTTTACAATGATTGGGTCGCTGACAACCAATACAGCCCAGTTGCCCGGAATTTCGGACAGAGGTTTCATTCTGGAAACGGGATATGATACGGAAACATGTATTGGTTCAGGAGTACTGAATTCCCAGATAGGATTGATCGAGAAAGTGCTGGGGAGTGTGTCTAAGGGTGGAGCGGTAGTGTTTGTAACGGGGGGTAATTATTTGTATTTGCACAGGTTTTTAAGGTTTGAGCATATTCATGTGCCTGATTTGATTCTCCGAGGAGTGGGGGCTCTTTGCATTAGGACTCTGTGAGTCTGTGGCCGGGTGATTGGTTTATTTGTTGAGTTGTTAAGTTGTCAGTAGTTTGTCATTAATTTTTCTTAACTCATCCCTTCCCTCCCTTTAGAAAAAGGAGGGAAGGAGTGAAGAAAAAACTCAGAAACCGAACATGCGCAGTGATACTTTTCCCATCTCCAGTAATGGTCCGAAATACAAACCAAGAATAATAACAGGAATTGTTAAAACCAGCACCAGTATGGTTTGGGTAACCGGGAATGTGAACTCCCTTTCTACTTTAGGATTATTCAAATAGAGATGCTTTATAATTCTAACATAATAATAGAGGGAGACTACACTATTCAACGCTACAATAACCGCTAATGTATAATGAGGCGCATCGAGGATACTGATAAATACATACAACTTGCCGATAAATCCGGCAGTTGGAGGGAGTCCCGTGAGGGAAACAAGCAGAATAGTCATAGCCACACCCATCAGGGGCATCTGATAACCAAGTCCGTCATAATCATCAATCTCTTCGCTCCCTGTTTTATTATGAATAAGCAGAACGATATAAAAGGCGCCGAGGTTTGTTAATCCGTAAACTACAAAATAGACAACAATAGCGAGCAAGCCCTGTTCACTTAGCATTGTAAGCGCCGCCAACATGTATCCTGCATGAGCAATACTTGAATAGGCGAGCATTCTTTTCACATTATTCTGCCATAAAGCTGCGAAATTTCCGACAGTCATAGTCAGTACTGAAATTATTATCAGTAAATAACTCCAGTTAAAAGCCTTGGAGAGAATCCAGTAACCATTTTCATCAATGCCGGTGAAAAATATAATCTTTACAAAGCGGATAAGCAGTGCGAATCCTGCTGCTTTGCTTGCAACAGACAGATAAGCAGTAATTGTAGTCGGAGCTCCCTCATATACGTCTGGAGTCCAGAAGTGGAAAGGAACTGCGGAAATTTTATAACCAAATCCTACAAAAATCAAAATAAAAGCCAGGGATAAAAGAAAATCCGGCGACAGAGAATGGACTACTATATGGTTGATCTGATAGAAATTAGTTGTGCCGGTGTAACCAAAGACAAGGGAAATTCCGAAAAGCATTATACCACTGGCAACTGCTCCGTAAATAATGTATTTCAATCCGGCTTCACTGCTTCTCTTTGATTTCTTAATGAACCCCGCAAGCACGTAAGAACTGAAAGAAACCAGCTCTATGGAAATGTATAAAGTAATTAAATCCACCGTGGAGATCATGAAGAACATTCCAAGTATCATACCGGTAATCAGGGTGTAATACTCACCGGCTCTGTCATAACAATTCTTCAGTTCCTCCGATGATACCGAAAACAGGATTATTAGCAAGGAGACGCCAAGAATCAGCAACTTAAAGAAGAAGGCAAAATTATCGATAACTATAAGTCCCTGAGTATTTCCGGATTCAAAAACAAATCCGCTTTCCAGACTGTACTGTTTAACAGTCAGGAACCCGGCAACGATAATACCGGCGATTGTGAGCCATGGCAGAAATTTTTTATTCTTAGGAAAAGCCAGATCGAAAATAACCACTGCCAGGAGAAGCAGAGCAACAGCAATTTCAGGCCCTATAAGATGAAACGAATTAAAGATTGTATTTATTACCATAAAAAATCCAGTTTAAAAACCTATTGATGTATAGGAAGTCTTTGCAACCGTAAGGAATTTCACCAGCGAATTAACTGATGAATTCATAATATCGAGCATCAGGGAGGGATAAACCCCCAAGAGTATGATAATTATAGTGAGTGGAATAAACATTACATACTCTCTTGCATCCAGGTCAGTTAAAGCATTCCACTTTTCGTTCAGGTTTCCGAGGAATACTCTTTGCAGAGTCCAGAGCATATACCCTGCACCTAACAGAATTCCAAGCGTAGAAATAACCGTAAGAACTCTGGTCACTCCGTTTGAAAAACCGCCAAGGAAAACGAACGCTTCGGAGATAAATCCGCTCAAACCGGGGAGTCCGATAGCTGCGAAGAAAGCCACAGTCACGAAGCCGGTATAAACAGGCATCTGGTTAGCCATACCACCAAAGTCATCTAATCCTCTTGTATGTGTCCTGTCATAAAGAACGCCGACGATAAGGAAGAGCATTGCCGTGATAGTACCGTGATTGAACATCTGCAAGACTGCCCCCGCAACTCCGACAGTAGTCAGAGAAGCCATCCCAAGCATCACAAAACCCATGTGGGAGACTGAAGAATAAGCGATCAGTTTCTTAAAGTCCTTCTGAGCCATAGCACAGAGAGCGCCGTAGATAATATTTATCATACCGAAAAGGGCAATCCACCAAACCAGGCTTACTGTCACATCCGGAAATATTGGATAATTGATTCTGAGAATACCGTATGTTCCCATCTTCAGCAACACGCCTGCAAGAATAACTGAAATAGGTGTGGGTGCCTCGACGTGAGCATCGGGAAGCCATGTATGGAAGGGAAACATTGGGATTTTAATTGCGAAACCGACAAAGAGCGCTATGAACGCAAGGAATCTTAAATTCGATGGATTCACTGCGGATAATATTCCGTCCTGCAGATAATTCTTCGGATTCATGAGTTCAAGCATATTGAATGTGAATACCTGTGTACCATCGCCGAGCGGAACCTTGGCACTTAAATAAAGTCCGATAATTGCCAGCAGGATAAATACTGATCCGAGTAAAGTATAGATGAAGAACTTGATAGCCGCATATTCTTTTCTCGGACCGCCCCAGATACCGATAAGGAAGTACATCGGGAGAAGCATCAGTTCCCAGAATACGTAGAAAAGGAAAAAATCAAGCGCAACAAACACACCCATCATACCTGTATCCAGCAAAAGGAAAAGGGCAAAATAGCCTTTGACCGATTTATTGATTGACCAGGAGGAAATAGCCGCGATGAATGAGATCAGGGCAGTAAGCATAACCATAGGCATGCTGAGACCATCAATACCCAGGAAATAGTCTATCTTTACTGTTCCGAGCCAGTCACCCCCCCAGAACTGAATCCAGGTAAATTTTTCTACGAACTGAAAAGATTTAGGATCGTTTATTCCGCCGGCAGCATAATTATAAGCATTCCAGAGAATGCCGGCAAGTACGACCTGCAAGCCGGTGAAAAAGATAGCAATGTACTTTACCTGTTTATCATTTTTCTTTGGGAGAAACAAAATCAGGATTAATCCGATAACCGGTAAAAATGTAATTAATGAAAGATAAGGGAGCTGTTGCATTTTTTAGTTCCTTATTTATACAGTTACGCAAATGTTAAAATTAAAACTATTAAAGAGAAGAGCACAAAAACCAGATATACCTGGACTCTTCCTGTTTGAAATCTTCTTAAGATAAGTCCGAACATACCGCTGAGAGTAGCGAAAAGATTAACCAGACCATCAACTACATAATTGTCAAATGCACCACTGATGCGGGAGAAAATCCGCGTAACGGTGGCGGACAAATTGACTATGCCGTCAACAATTGTGGAATCGAACCATGCCAGTAATCCAGCAAGCCGCATAGTACCGGCTACAAAAGTGGACTGATACAATTCATCAAAGTACCATTTATTTCTTGAGAAAGTATAAAGCGGTGCAATTTTACCTGCTAATTTATCGGCGTTCAATTTCCTGTACTGATAAAAAAGATAAGCAAAAAGAATTCCGATGCCTGCAAGCAGTAGCGAGCCAAACAATACATAGTAGTGTATATGGTGACTCGATTCAACATATTCATGTGTATATAATGATCCGGAAACACCATCTGCCGGAGCGGAAGCCAGGAAAGAGTATCTTGCCGATTCAGGCACAACGCTGTTTGGTACTTTTAACCAGCTTGAGAGTGTCCATCCGTTTTCGGCACTAATGGGGTTTGGAGAAAAAATAAAGAAGAAAGAAAAGAGCGCCAGGATGACAAGCGGGACTATCATAAACTTAGGGGATTCGTGTGCGTGATCATATTTATGCTGATTACGCGGAGTTCCGTGGAAAGTTAAAATAAGCAGACGGAACATATAAAAAGCAGTTAGTATAGCAACGGAGAAAGCAGCAACGGGAATCAGCCAGTGTCCGGTAAAGATACTGAAGTTAGCGGTAGCTGCAAGAATACCGTCTTTGCTTAGAAAACCTGAGAAGAAGGGGACACCTGAAATAGCCAGACAGAAGATAAGGAAAGTATAGTAAGTGACCGGCATCTTTTTTCTTAATCCTCCCATCTGGGTAATTTCCTGTTCATGATGCATTCCATGGATTACCGAACCGGAGCCAAGAAAGAGTCCGGCTTTAAAGAACGCATGCGTGACCAGATGGAAAAAACCATAGACCACGGAACCAACTCCTATCGCCATAATCATATAGCCAAGCTGGCTTACTGTAGAATATGCCAGTACTCTTTTAATATCTGTTTGAGTGAGGGCAATAGTAGCGGGGATGAAAGCTGAAAGCATTCCCACAACAGCTACAAACAGCAGGGCATCGCCTGTCATAATCGGGAAAATTCTCACAGTCAGGTAAACACCTGCGGCAACCATAGTGGCGGCATGAATTAATGCGCTAACGGGGGTAGGACCCTCCATGGCATCGGGAAGCCAAACATGCAGAGGAAACTGTGCCGATTTTCCGATGGCACCGCAAAAGAGGAGTATTCCCATCATGGTGAGCCAGAACTCGCTGTTAAAGGGAAGTACACCACTTGCAACCTGTCCGAAAATCTCGTCGAATGTAAAAGTATGGAAGGTGAAAAACACAATCAGAATTCCCGCCAGCATTCCCATATCGCCGATTCTGTTAACCAGGAAAGCTTTCTTGGCTGCATCGGAAGCAGATTTCTTTTCATACCAGAAACCAATCAGCAGATAGGATGATAGTCCTACCAGTTCCCAAAAAATGTACATCATCAGCAGGTTATGCGTAAGCACTATCCCGTTCATTGAGAAAGTAAAGATACCCAGATAAGCAAAGAAGCGGTTATATCTTTTATCGCCTTTCATATATGCAATCGAGTAATAATGAACCAGCGTGCTGATAGCGGCAACAACAAACAGCATTATTACGGAGATATTATCCAGCTTAACGCCTAGATTAAAGGAAAAATCACCAAACACCGGCAGATTCTGAATTTTTATCCAGGTAAACTCTGCTATGAAAACCGCATCCGTGTAGTAAGCAAGCTTAAAGAACGCAAGCAGGGCAGAGATTATCATAACCGCTGAGATAATCAGGATCTCGAACAAGTACATTGACTTAATACGCTTTCCCAGTACCACCGTAAAAAAGAATCCTATAAGTGGAATGAACAGTGCGATTACGGAAAGATTTATCATTAAATTTTCATTCATATCTGGTAACGTTTAATATTAATTTTTCAAATTATTAATTTCATCAACATTAACAGTAGTAAACTGTTTGTATATATTAAGAACAATCGCCAAAGCTATGGCAGCCTCGCATGCAGCCAGGACAATAACAAAGAGGGCTATCACTTCTCCCTGGACTCCGAAGTTTCCGAACTTGCTGAAAGCGATAAAGTTAATATTGGAGGCATTGAGAATAAACTCAATTCCCATCAGTACCATTATTGCATTTTTTCTTGTAACAATGGCAAAGATGCCAAGAGAAAACAATATTCCGCTTACAATTAGAAAATGGTTCAAACCTACGCTCATCATCCTAATCCTCCTTCCTTGCGATTGAAGCCGCGCCAATAAGTGCAATTAAAAGGAGTATTCCGAGGAGAATGAATAGAACTGAATAATCCGATAAAAGACTTGCACCGATGGAATATACTGTGGTTGAGTAATCAATGTTTAATGGCATTGTCCGCCAGTTCGCGGTTATCATTCTGGCAATCAGAACCCCGGCAAAAATACCTACGCCAATTGCAGTGGGAATCACAAAAAGTGTTTGAGTCTTGATTTCAACACTGGTTATTTTATTTGTGAGCATGACTCCGAATATCATCAAAATCAGAATCCCGCCGACATAAACAATTATCTGGACAATCGCAATAAAATCCGCACCGAGCAGTACATATATTCCCGCTATACCAAAAAAAGTCAAAAGCAGGCTATATACAGCATATATCACATTTTTTGTAGTAACCACAAAAAATGCAGATAATATTGTTATTGCGGCAAATATGTAAAAAAATACGTCGTACATAATTTATTTTTCTTTATTCTGTTTCGCTAAACTTATTTATTAATCTCATTCAACCTATTCAGCTTTAGGGGGCGGAGTTGCTTTAGCAGCCGCCTTTTCAGCCTCGAACCTTGCCAGATTTGCTTTCTTCTCTTCCGATTCTTCATTAGTAAGAGTAGAGAAGTTGTAAATCAGATTACTTCTTCTGATGTCCGCAAACTCGTATATATCCGTCATTTTTATACACTCGGTAGGGCAGGGGAAAACGCAGAGCTGGCAGTAGCAGCATTTTGCAAAATCAATATCGAATTGGGTAACCCAAAGGGCTTTCTTTTTACCCTGCGAAGTTTTTCCAAGATCCTCAGTGGGTAGAGCCTTAACAGTTTCGATTGTAATGCAATCAACCGGGCAGGCTCTGGCACACTGGTCGCAGCCAATGCAATCATCCATATTGACGTAAAGCCGGTTCCTTACTCTTTCGGGAAGAACAACTTTTTCTTCCGGATATTGTATGGTAACGGCAGGTATGAAGAGATGCCTGAAAGTTATCTTCATACCCACAGCAATTGTGTATAGGGCGAGGTATATATTTTTAAAGTATTCCTTCATTCTATAAAACCATTATTAATGCAATTACTACTAAATTAACTAAAGATATCGGAATCAAATACTTCCAGCACATTGTCATAAGCTGATCAACCCTGAGGCGGGGGAGCGTCCATCTTAGCCACATTTGTACAAAAACAAAGAAGATTCCCTTAACGGTAAACCAGAAAAATTGTTCCGCAGGCACAAACCAGCTAAGACCAAGTGTATTTCCGAGATAACCGAAAGGGGACTGATAACCGCCAAAGAAGATGGAAACAACAACTATGGATACTGCAAACATATTGGCATATTCGGCGAGGAAGAACATGGCGAATTTTATGCCCGAATACTCCGTATGGTAGCCGGATACCAGTTCCGATTCAGCTTCCGGGATGTCAAACGGGGTTCTGTTTACCTCTGCCAGCGTACTGATATACATTATCATAAAACCTATAACGGAAAGGGGAAGTAAAGCGAACTTTTTCCATCCCATGTCAGGACCGCCGAAAATCATCCAGTTATAGATGCTGCTTGTCTGGAGTTCGCTAAGAGTAAAGAGATTCATTGTTCCGGCAATAATTATCATACTGATAATAACAATAACCGTGGGGATTTCATAACTTATCATCTGCGCTGCGGATCTCATTGCCCCCAGCAAAGTATATTTATTGTTGGAAGCCCAGCCTGCCATTAGGATTGCTGCCACTACAAAGCTCGAAACTGCCACTATATAAAGAATACCCAGATCAATATTTGAACCAATATATACCGATGTAAACGGAATTGCCGCAAAAGCTGCGTAGGAACCCATAAATACCAGTATCGGGGCAACGTTGTATAAAGGCTTGTCCACTTCAGCCGGAGTGATATCCTCCTTCTGGAGTAGTTTAAGAATATCGGCTATTGTTTGAAAATAACCACGCGGACCAACACGGTTGGGTCCGAGTCTGTCCTGCATAAAAGCGGATACCTTACGCTCGAAGTAAACAGCAAAGAGCGCGAAAGGGACCAGGAATGCAAGTGGAATTGCAATGTTCAGCACGTAAATTATTGTATCTAACATAAATATCAGTTTATTTTATTAAAAGTTTTTTACCTTTTTCGCTCCATTTTTGCAGGAGAGGAAATTTTGAATCACCTGTCAATTTCTCCCAGAACAATGTCTATGCTTCCCAGTATTGCCACAACATCCGCAACGAGATGACCTTTACTTATCTCATCCAGTACTCCCATGTTTACGAATGAGGGGGGACGTACCTTAACCCGGTGGGGTTGCAAACCTCCCTTGCTGACGATAAAGAATCCCAGTTCGCCTTTGGGATTTTCAACTCTTGCATAAATTTCTCCTTCAGGAGGTTTAATCCTTTTCGGAATGGCACTCTGAACATCCCCTTCAGGGATATGGTCAATTGCCTGCTCGATTATCCGCAGACTCTGTTCCATCTCCAGTACTCTCAGATAGTAACGGTCCCAGCAATCCCCAACGGTACCAAAGGTACCTTTCCCAACGGGGATTTCAAAATCAAAACGGTCATATATTGAGTAGGGATCATCTCTTCTTAAATCCCACTTTACTCCGGATGCCCTTAAATTGGGACCGGTAATCCCGAAATTAATAGCCTTGTCAGCAGGCAGGATGCCGATATTTGCCGTCCGGTCAATAAATATTTTATTATAAGTCAATAGATTGTTTAGCTCAACCAGGTTCGGTTTGAAGTATTCAATAAATTCCTTGGTAAGGCGGACAAAGTCGGGGTGGAGGTCATGAGAGAGACCGCCAATCCACATATAATTATAAAGTAAACGTGCACCGCAGGTTATTTCGAATAGCGTCAGGATTTTTTCTCTGTCGCGGAATGTATATAAGAAAGGGGTAAATGCGCCGATGTCAAGTCCGTAAGTACCAACAGCCACCAGGTGCGATGCAATTCGCTGCAGCTCCGCCATGATTACCCTGATGTATTCAACTCTCTCCGGTACTTCAATCCCCAGCAGTTTTTCCACCGTAACCACATAACCGAATTCGTTATTCATGGAGGCTAGATAGTCCATTCTGTCCACGTAGGGTATTATCTGGGGATAAGTAAGCGCTTCGCAGTGCTTCTCGAAACACCTGTGCAGATAACCAAGATGCGGAATAACCTTATTAACCAGTTCTCCCTCAATTTCCAGCTCAAGACGAAGCACGCCGTGGGTTGAAGGATGTTGCGGACCCATGTTCAGGGTCATCATTTCTGTCTTCATGTCAGCTTAATATAATTTTTCAAAAGAAATATAGTAATTAAACAACCTTCATTCCTTTATAGAATTCAGGGTTCTGATAATCTTTTCTGAGCGGATGACTTCCTTCCTCCCAGTCATAAGGCATAAGTATGCGGATAAGATTTGGATGATTCAGGAATTTAATACCAAACATATCATATGCCTCACGTTCATGCCAGTCGGCACCACGCCAGACTGCCGATACTGATTCCACATTCGGTTCACCCCGGTCAGCCCTTGTTACCAGCACAACCTTATGCCTGATAGAGGTCGATTCAAGGTGATAGTAAACAGAAAATGTTCCCCCTTCATACCTGAAAGACCCATTTTCGGCAGTAACCTTTTTTCCGTTTGCATCGTCAACCCCGGAAAGTAGGATTAGGGAATCAAATAAAAAGTTTTCATTTGAATTCAGAAATTGCGCAATCAAATGAATCTTAAGCGGGGAGACGAGGATTGCGGCCGGTTTCTCCGCAGAAGGGATCAACTGAACATCTTCAGGGAAATTTGCCTGAAGTGCTTCAAAAATCTCAGTTATACTTTTCATCATATTCAATTAATAATTATCAAAAAAGATTAATAGTCATCTGTAATTAAGAGTTTGGCTTGGCAACTCTTTCATTTCTTATCTTCTCCTGCAGTTTTAGCAATCCTTCAAGCAGGGCTTCCGGACGCGGCGGGCAACCCGGAACATAAACATCAACGGGGATTACTCTGTCAATTCCCTTGAGCACGTGATAGCCGTGTTCCCAGTAGGGACCACCCGAATTTGCACAACTCCCCATGGAAATAATATATTTAGGATCGGGCATTTGCTCATAAAGCCGTTTTATCCTTAAAGCCATTTTCAGCGTAACCGTGCCTGAGATAATAATTATATCTGCCTGACGCGGTGAAGGTCTGGGAATAACCCCAAACCGGTCGAAGTCGTAATGGGAGGCTGATGTTGCCATCATTTCAATAGCGCAGCAGGCTAGTCCGAAACTCATCTGCCATAAGCTCGAAAGCCTCGCCCAGTTAAAAAGGTCGTTCACATTTGTGACCACTATATTTTCATCAACAAAATCAGTTTCAAGAAAACTCATATTACTTATAGTTTAATTATTTAAAAAGATTTACTTCGAATCGCTTGTTCTGTCCCACTCCAGATCGCCTTTTCTCCATTCATACGCCATGCCGATGGCAAGGATAATAATGAAAAGAAAGCCGACCATAAAACCGGGAAGTCCGAATTGCTGATAAATTACTGCCCATGGTATCAGTAGCACCACTTCCACATCGAAGATTAAAAAGATGAGAGCAACCACGTAGAATCTTATATTGAATTTAATCCAGGGAGAACCAACCGGATTTTCACCGCATTCATATGTGGTTAATTTTTCCTTTGATGGTCTGTGCGGGCGTACTAATTTCGAAATGAAAATAGTAACCACAACAAACACTGCAGCAAGTATAAAGAATGCAAAAACCTTACCGAATTCCGTTAACAATACATCACCGTTGATTATTTATGATATTCTTTAAGTTTGAAATAAGTATAATGTCAAAATTTAATATACTAATTTAATTAAAATCCCTAAATGTTCCAAAACAAAACAGATAAAAAAGTATGAAAAAAAAGAAAAGAAAAATCCATCACAGCATAAGGGGCAGTACACGGAGTAATCCGACAACGGCAGGGAATGGATTTAGCGAAAAGGTCAAAGGTCCGGGGTCAATTGTCGCAAGGTTTATTGGCTGTTATTTTACCAGCATAAGTTTTTTCACATTCCGGAATTTATCCGTTCGTAATTCGTAAAAATAAACCCCGCTTGCCAGACCGGATCCATTAAAAGTGACTTCGTAACTGCCGGGGGGTTTCTTACCCTCCTCTAGTCTTGCCACTTCATTTCCAAGTATATCATATACCTTCAGCGTAATTTCCCCTTCATACGGAATACGGTATCTTATCACCGTTCCGGGATTAAACGGATTAGGATAATTATCCGAAAGATATAATGATTCATTCTCTTTTGGTCCGGATATATCACCAGCAGAAGAAACAATTCCCCCTGAAGCTATCGAATAGTTTTTATTAATATTCGAAACGGTGAATTTGAGATTATTCAAAGCCGCGGATTGACGGGTTTTATTTCCTGATCCCGCCTTGTATTTTGACGAATCTACTTTGGTTGTTCCCCTGGCATCAACTAACATCAGCGGCATTGGGCCAAATCCAGTCAGACTTTTACTTTCTGATGAGACCGACATATAATCATTGTTGTCCAGAAAAACTCCCATTCGCTTTCTGTTTAGCATAATTCCCCACAAAAGGGCAGACACCCGGTTTTCATAATAATCGCTGTTATCCCACACCATTGGCTGAAAAATTAAATCGCCGAATAAATTTATCCCCGGATTATTCGTCATCTGTCCCGTGTAAGATGCACTTGAATACGAATCGAGATTATCAATATAAAAACCGCTCAGAATTTTCCCCGGATTCCCGGGGGCATAAAGGGGTGTTTTACTATTGCGGACTTTGTGAAGGAAAGCCTTGCCAACAATGGTGGAAGTATCTCTTAGCTTTGCCAGCACCCCGAGCGAGTCTCCGGTAATGATGAATGATTTTGCATTCTGAATTATCAATTCATTCCCCGGATTATTCATCCCCTCATCGGTTAGGAGAATCTGAGTATATGAATAATTATTTGTGGTCAGGTAACTGGTAACAGGCGAAAGGGAAGTTGAAAAACCGGGGTGCGAAATCAGCACGATATCCTGTGAAGGAACAGAACTTAGAAATCCCGGAAGACTTAAATTTACATTGGTCTGTAGCCATTTATTTCCCGTAATCCATAATCCGGTGGCAGGGAATTCAAACTCCCTTGAAGTGTCCACATCCTTTGCGGATGGTGGATAAAATGCGATTGAATTAGTATTAAAATCAAATTCCCATCCTGCAACAAGCTGATCGCACTTCAGATTTTCAACTGTATAGGCATTGCCGTTTTTTTTCCAGACAGTTTCCTGATCACCATAAAAGACTGAAACTGCACCTCCCCCCATAACTTTTCCGATTCGGTTTTTATCAATACAGATTGCGGTTCTTCCGTCAATTCCAACCCCGGTGATATCTTTGGAGTTGATGAACCGCGATTTAACCATGAATGGGATCAGTCTGCCGAATCTGCCCCGTTCAATAAAATGGGAATCGAAGAGAACATTGGGGACAAGGTCAAGGAAATTATCCTCTAGTGCAATTTTTGAAATGAATGGATTCATAAGGCACTCACGTGGGTAAGCAGAGCCGTTCTGAGCTGAGAAATCGAGATCTCCCAGCACTGCAGCTCCGGCACTCGTACCCCCGATAACTCCGCCGTTATTGAATACATGGACTATTGCCTGTTCCGTTTTTGTACCTTTCCAGTAATTAATATAATTCCACTGATCCCCCCCTTTTATAAAAATCGCCCGTGCAGTGATTAGCTCGTCAAAAGTTGACTGCTGATCTGCTAAGGTTCTCGAATTTATACGCATATTCACGGCAGATGATGCACCAAAGGATTTAAAATAATCGGGTATCCAGTTACTCTCCTCGTTTGCGGAAAGAACGATTATTTTTCCGCTGTCGGATTTCTCTACAACCCATCGGTACGGATCATCGCTCCAGCTGTTGTAATTTTCACTTTCGCCTCCGATTGCACAGATATATCCCTGTGCTAAACCGACTCCGTTAGCAAAAAAGCAGCATGCGATTAATATTTCAAGCAAATACTTCATAAATCCGATTCAAAACAGTTTCCGAAAAAGTAAAAAATGCATATATATCAACGAATGCAAAGATACTGAATTTTTATGAAACACATTGCAAAAATAAATCTTAACGCGATTAAATACCGTCGGTGTTTTGCTGTTACACTTCAAATTCGGAATTTTGAGAAATTCTTTCCTGTGCTGAAAAGAAGAGGGGAGTCGAAGAAATTATTCCCGGGTCTGGAACACCCGTATCCGGTTTCCAGGGCGGAAACGGACAGAATAAAATAGGGACTGATCTTTGCACTTTTCGCTATGGTAAAAACAAGCGGAAAGTACTTAACAAAAAACTCAACGGTTTTCGCTTTCAGCATACGAACCCCGGCACAATAAATACATTTTTATCACCTGAATATTTTATAAACAAATTCACCCATTTACATAAATAATTAATATTTACACTGCTAAAATACACTAAAAATATTAATATATTTTACATAAATATAGTTAGTGAAAAAAAAGTGTCACTAAATTCCAACTTTTGTCACTAACTACCCCTTGGAACACGAAACAGGTATGTAAATGACAGTGTGTTATATTTTAAGATTATAAACCATATATTGTAAAACAATCTTATAAAGTTTTTCTCTGTGGTCTCTGTGTGAAACTGTTCCATTTGCCTATGAACCTTGTCAGAAAACAGAATCCGCCCCAGTCGAAGTTGTAAGAAATAGAACGCAGATAAATGTCCCCCTCCCGAAAGCTTTCGGGAGGGGATTAAGGGGGTGTGTTATATATGTATTGTCCTGAAATAAGTTGACAAAAAGAAGACGGAGGACGGACAAAAGTTGATTTGGCGATTTGTTGAGGTGTTAATCTGCCTGCCCCGTGAAGCGGGGTGGGAATCTGTGTGTAATCTGCCTGCCCCGTGAAGCGGGGTGAGAATCTGTGGTTAAGAGCTGGCAATCGCCGAAGGCAGAGGCAGAGGTGAAAAGTAAACAGTCATTCAGCTTGGCCGTCATTAATGGTCATTTTGACTCAGTCGGAGTAGTCATTTATTGTTCTTAACCCTCCCCGTCCCTCCCTTTAGAAATCCAATACAGTCGGAGGAGGGGGAATGAATTTTCCCCCCTTTAATTAAAGGGGGGATTTAAAAGGGGGGTTTTATATTTTATGTTTATCAACCATATATTGTAAAACAATCTTATAAAGTTTTTCTCTGTGCTCTCCGTGTGAAACTGATGCTTGTGATATTGAACCTCATCAGAAAACAGAGAACGGAATCCGCCCCAGCGGAGGAAGACGGAAAAAAGTTGATTTGGCGATTTGTTCCCGCAAGCGGGACAGGTGAGGTGTTAATCTGCCTGCCCCGTGAAGCGGGGTGAGAATCTGTGGTTAAGAGCTGGCAATCGCCGGAGGTAGAGGTAAAGAGTGAACAGTAAACAGTCATTCAGCTTGGCCGTTAATAATTGCTACTGTCAATAATTAACAATCATTACCTAAGTGTCGGGTTCGCTGACAAAACTTTTGTCAGCACTTTAGCTCCGTTCTGCTCCCGTTCTGATCCCGTTTTCAGCCCGTTTTCAACACTTTTTTTTTCGTGCGTGTACATATGCGCACTACTTTTTTCCCCATTTTGTCATGCTGACAAAAAAAATACCCCTACTCCATATATATATTACATATTTTTTATTTTTTTATATATTAAGATAAGGGAAAAATACTAAAAAACCCGACACTCGCTCGTAACTCCTTTATTTGTAATAACTTAGTGCTGCCAAAACTGCCCAAAACTTTTGTCAGCATTTTGTCTCTACCCGACACTTACAGAATAGTGTTAAAAGTTGCCAACTGACACGGATTATTGACTTTCTAAACCCTTTCCACCTATTTATCCTTTTTCTCCGAAGATTGCCAGCTCTTAACCACAGATTCTCACCCCGCTTCACGGAGCAGGCAGATTTACAAATCAACCCTTTTTCCTTTACGTTATAAACGTTACGAACGAATTAACATTTCAACGAAAAAACTCTTTCACCGTTTGTCCTTCGGCTTTAATGATCGTGAAGCATAATAATCGTCATTCCACTTATGAATTTTTTCGGAGTAAGCTTTGTTTCTTCTTTGTTAAACTAGGAGCTAAAATGGCTGAGATTAAAACTAAGAAAAATGATGCTAGTGTTGATAAATTTCTAGGTGAGGTTGAGGATGCAACTAAAAGAAATGATTGCCTCATAATTGCCGGAATGATGGAAAAAGCTACAGGCCAAAAACCAAAAATGTGGGGGAGCAGTATTGTCGGTTTTGGTGAGATGCGTTACAAATATGCAAGTGGCAGGGAGGGAGATTGGCCCGTTATTGCATTTTCACCCAGAAAACAGAATATATCAGTTTATCTTACTTGCGATATTAATCTGTTTAGTAAGGAACTGGACACCCTCGGAAAGTATAAAACCGGTGTGGGATGCCTCTATATTAAAAAACTTGAGGATGTTGACCTTAAGGTGCTGAAGAATATGTTTATTAAAGCAGTAAAAGCTGTAAAATAACCGCAAACTATATCCCGCTTCCCCTGTTGTGTTAAAATTATCCCGCGATGTTTAAAAATACGACCCCGGTTATCACGATTGTTTTTTATTTTCTTCCGTCTTCATCGATTCAATCTAATGACAACTTAATGACTATAAATGACAGCGAAGCGTAATGACGGCGCAGCCACCTCAACAAATCGCCTGTCCCGCTTGCGAGAACAAATCAACTCTTTTTTTCTTTACGTTACAAATGTTACAAACGAATCAACAAATCAACCTTTTTTCCTTCTTCCGTCCTCCGATTTGTCGGATTCCTAACCCCTGACCCTTGTGATGCAAATGGCATGTTTCTTTGTTTGTTCAAAAGTATGTTGTGTATCTTAGTCTAAATAATTATTTTAAGAAGTATTTTATAAAAAATTACGAGATGATAATGAGTTTATTCAGGAACTTTGGATTGATGCTGATTTTGGCTGTATCTTTATCCGGTTTTCTCCGCGGACAGGAACTGGATGCGGAGGTTACTGTGAGTCTTGAGAAACTGCCTGTTCAGAATCAGGAGATACTTGTTGCCTTTAGAGATTTGGTCAGCGATTATCTTAACCAAAACCGGTTTTCCGGAGGGGATTGGAATGCCCCAAGGATTAAATGCTCTTTTAATATCTATTTCCAGAGTGCCAGCGATGAAATGAATTATCAGGCTCAGATATTTATCGGTAGTCAGAGAGATATTTATAAACGGGATAAAAAGTCCCCTATGCTTACTATCCTGGATAATGGCTGGAGTTTTCTGTTTGAAAGAGGGCAGACGCTTGTCTTTAATCCGATGCAGTTTCATTCAATTGCCAGTTTACTTGACTATTACGCATTGATGATAATTGGAATGGATATGGATTCATGGGAGAAACTGGGAGGTACTCCTTTCTTTTCCAGGGCTTTTGATATTGTAAACCTCGCTGTTAACAGCAGGTATAACACTGGCTGGGACAGAAGAGGCGGCTCCTTTAACCGCCGCGATCTCGTCGAGGATCTGCTGGCTGAAAAGTACCGACCAATGCGCGAGGGCCTTTATGATCTTTATTATTTTGGACTGGATGTACAGTTTAAGGATGTTCCCCGCGGCCGGAATAAAATGGTTGATTTTGTTTTTCTGCTCGATAAACTGAGCGGAAAAATTGATGCCAGAAGTGTTTTTGTTAAATCATTTTTTGATGCTAAGCATGGCGAGATTATTGAAAATCTTAAAGAGCATGATAAATGGCAGGATATGCTTAAGGTGCTCAGAACTGTTGATCCGCCGCATCAGGGGAAATACGAAAATTAAGTTATGGTTGTTTTTCTTCAGGGGTGATTAATTTTGAGGTTGTATGAGAGATGTTGTTGCTGTTATTGATACCGGAAATCTGAAGTTTAATTTTTTGAGTATCCGAAATAAGGTTGGGCCTGCCTCCAAGGTAATGGCTGTTGTTAAAGCGGATTCCTATGGTCATAATATAAATTATACTGTCCCGGCACTTTGTTCGCTCCAAAATCCACCCGACTACTTTGGAGTAGCTCTGGCTGACGAGGGGGCGGAAGTGCGGTCTGTTTTGCGTGGACTTGGTTCTGAGTTCCATTATATCCCGGTCCTGGTGTTTGAACCTTTATCCGAATCCAATATTGATACAATTACCGAAAATGATCTCTGCGCAACAGTGTTTGCGCCTGAGCATCTTGAACTGCTTCGCAAATATCCCAAAAATGTGAAAGCGCATGTTAAGTGCGATACGGGAATGGGAAGGTTAGGAATTAACTTTAAAAATGCACCGGATTTTATTAATTTGGTGATGTTGATTAAAAATGTAATTTTGCAGGGGATTTATACCCATTTTGCCACTTCCGATGCCAAAGAGAAGTCTTTTGCCGATTTACAGTTGAAGAGATTCAAGGAAATCGTAAATGCTTTGAAGACAGCGGGAATTGATTACGGATTGGCTCACTGCGCCAACAGCGGAGCAATATTTGATATGCCCGATTCCTATATGGATATGGTCAGACCCGGAATCTCGCTTTATGGTTATAAACCATCTCTCGAAGTCCGGGGAGAACTGCCCCTCAAACCGGTAATGAGTATAAGAGGGAAGGTTGCCTCGGTCCGAAAAGCCCATAAAGGAGAAAGCGTGGGGTATGGACAGCTTTATTTCCCTCAGGAAGGAGAAACGATCTTCTCCGTTGGAATGGGTTATGCAGACGGTTATCTGCGCAGAATGACAAATTTTGGGGAATGTCTTTGGAATGGTAAAAAGTGCAAACTGGTGGGAAGGGTAAGTATGGACAGGATCACTTTTAGCGGTGGAAATGAATCCGTAAAAACGGGGGATGAGGTGATTCTTTTGGGTATGGAAGGGGATTGGAGATTTGATGGTTGGGATTTCGCTAAACTGATGGGTACTATTCCTTACGAGGTTACCTGCGGTATTTCCAAGCGGGTTCCAAGGGTTAAATACTGATCTGCTTTGTGTTAAGCGGACTGTACCGGAGCTGGAGTGAATTAATTCATTAATTTTAACTTGATTTAATATGGATTTAGTAAGGTTGTATATCATTCAGTGTGTAACGCTGACGGCGAATAATCTCCGTTTGAGTTCCCAGAAGATTGAAATTGTGGGCTTGCTCAAGGACGCTATTTCTCATTCTAAGGATCTGCCGGCAACTATTTCCGATATGAAAAAAATAACCGTCCTTTCCAAACTTGCAATTCGAATCAACGAGATCTATTCCTATCTTGTCAGCGATAAACTTGATTTCCTGAGGGTGTCCGAGAAGTTCAGGGAACATTGCCAGCTGATACTCAGAGATCTTAATTATTTGCTCGATACCACCACTGTTACTGAGTTCAAGGAAGTGGTCAGCTCTTTGCTTCATATTAAAAAAAACGTCGTTGAAGAGGAACAGCTTTCTCCGATTGAAGTTGACCTGGCTGCCGGAGAGATCAAGGAAACCGAAGTTTCCACAACCGCAGAAATGACCAATGAAGCAAGACTTCGTCAGAAGGAATTGTTCATACTGGAAGATGATGCGCCTAAAAACGAGCATGACTTTTTCCAGAATTTTGAGGAGACTATCCTGAAACCGGTTAAAGAGCTGGATACATTTCTCGGAAGACTTGCAGATGGCGATGCGGTTGAGGCAGAGTTGGTTTATTATAGTGAAATTATGAAGAATCATGCAAATTTATCCAGGGACTTCGGAGCCACGCTGGTTGGGGATATGCATACCGCATTTCACAAGGGGCTGGAAAGGATAATCGCCGGCGAACTTCCTATGGATAAGGAGTCAGCCGAGAATTTGCGCGCCTGTTTGATAGTAATTGTGGCTCTGATTAAAAACAAAGCGGTGGATATCAAACCTTTCCTGAACAGGGCAGAGGAGTTTGCAAGTGAATTGGGAATTAATTAACCAAAGTTTAATAATCAGTGGAATTAGTTTTATACATATATAATATTATGGCAATCAGATTACGGTAGGAGAGATAATGAAAAAATACGCAGTTATAATGGCCGGGGGTGTTGGTTCAAGATTCTGGCCAAGAAGCAGGGAGAAATCACCTAAACAACTTTTGCAGATCGTTGGCGATTCCAGTATGATTTCCCAGACGGTCGCACGTCTTGAGGAAGTCACCGAAAAGGAAAATATTTTTATCGTTACTAACCGTTTGCAGAGGGAGGAGATCCAGAAACAACTTCCCGGTATTCCACTCGATAATATTATTGAGGAACCTTTCGGCAGGAATACTGCTCCCTGTATCGGACTCGCTGCTTTATTCGTGGAGAAAAAAGATAAGGATGGAGTGATGATTGTGCTTCCGGCAGATCATCTTATTCCCGATAAGGAAGTCTTCAGCGAGACCTTGAACCTGGGTGCTGAATATGCCGATGAGGTTAAGGGTCTGGTTACTATTGGTATTCCCCCCACCAGACCGGAAACAGGTTACGGTTATATTCAGATTGACGAAAGGAAGGTTAAGGAAAACCTTTTTAAAGTCTATACTTTTGCGGAAAAACCGAATTTGGCCACCGCAGAAAGATTTATTGAAAGCGGGGACTTCCTTTGGAACAGCGGCATGTTCATCTGGCGTGCTGACACTATTCTGACCGAGATGCAGAAACTTATGCCTGAGTTGTATTTCGATTTGATGAACTTGAAACCTCATCTGGGTACGGAAAAATTCTCTTCCGGATTGCAGACAATGTACGGCAAAATCAGGAGCATTTCCATTGATTACGGTATTATGGAAAAATCTAATAAGGTTTATTTGATCAAGGGAAAATTTTCGTGGAGCGATGTGGGCAGCTGGGAAGAAGTTTATCACCTCTCAGACAAGGATGAAAACGGGAATGCCGTGACCGGGGATGTGTACCTGGAAGGTACAAATAATTCATACATTTACAATCCCGGCAAGTTCACTGCATTGCTTGGGGTGCAGGATCTGCTGGTTATCAATACTCCGGACGCCCTGCTTGTCTGCAAAAGGAGCATGAGTCAGGATGTGAAGAAAATAGTCGATCACCTTAAGATAAACAAGAAAAATGAATATCTGTAAAACAATGATATGCTTTAATGAAAAACCGTTTGTGCTTGAAGAGGAACATCAGAGGCTTGTCCGGTGAAAAAAGTTGTAACTGAAAGAGAGATAATTGAATTTGCCAGATCAGGCGGAAAAATATTTCCCCTTGCTAAAGGAATGTTGATAACTCCCCTTGCCCAGGACAGGATCAAATCACTTGGTATAACCGTTACAACCGGGGAGGAGGCTAAATCCCTCCGGCAGAATAAAAAACCGGATTTCAGTATTATTGCACTCGGATGTGATCACACTGGTTTCAAAGTCAAGCAGATGATTATTAAATACTTGAAAGAGATAGGCTGCACAGTAAACGATACCGGTACTTATAACGAAGAACCGGCGAATTACCCTGAATTTGCTTCGAAGGTAGCAAGGCTTGTCCAGAAAGGGGAGGCCGATGTGGGTATATTAATTGACGCAACCGGCATACCCAGTGCGATTACAGCTAATAAATACAAGGGTATTCGCGCTGCAACCTGCTATAATGAATTTTCTGTCAGAAGCGCCCGGGAACATAACGATGCGAATATTCTTGTTGTCGGCGCGGTTACTTTGGGGGAAGGCACTATAAAAGGTCTTGTTGAACTCTTCTTAAATGTCGAATTCTTAGCTGGAAGACATAAAACCAGATTGGAAATAATTGAAAAAATTGAGTCGGAACAGTTTTGTAATTCATAGTTATTTATTATTTTTCCAAAGTGAATTTTAATTTAAGGGACAGGGATATATTTATGGGGGCTGTTTTTATCTGTATAAGTTAAGATTTTTGTAATTCCATATTCATATCGCTATTTCACATTTTGAGCTAAAAAAAATATTAAATGAGGATTTCTTTTGTTTTTAGCAGATGCTATAGTTAATAAGGTTTTTGAAGTAAAACCCGGTATTCATAAGATTGTAATAAACTTTCCCGGACTGCCTCTCAAATCTGAACCTGGTCAGTTTGTAAATGTAAGAGTATCAGAAACTCACTATCCCCTGCTTCGCCGGCCTTTCAGTATTTGTGATTCTGAGAAGGATACTATCTCACTTCTTTTCAATTTGATGGGAGAAGGGACCAGGATGCTTGCCCATCTTAAGGAAGGTGATAAGATCAACTTGTTGGGACCCCTCGGAAATGGTTTCAGAATCAATAATTCGGTGAAGAAACATATCTTTGTTGCCGGTGGAATGGGTGTTGCCCCTTTTCCTTTCTTAAAAAGGAAACTTGATGGAAAGATAAGTACATTCCTGGGAGGAAGAAGCAGCAAAGAGATAATTGAACTTGGACTACCGAATACAGAAATTGCCACCGATGACGGATCGTTGGGATTCAAGGGGAATGTTATTGAACTGATGGAAAGTCGTCTCTCCCCGGATGATCTGAATGCAGCAGTTATTTATGGATGCGGACCTACAGCGATGTTACGGGCATTGAAGAAATTCAGTATAAAAAATGATGCAGTTTGTCAGGTATCAACAGAATGTGCCATGGCTTGTGGTTTCGGGATATGCCAGGGATGCCCGACAGAGTCTACTGAAGGTGGCTATAAACTGGTTTGCAAGGATGGTCCCGTCTTCGACGTAAGGGAGATTGTCTTATGAATCAGAACATTACGGTCGGCAGGCTTAATTTAAAGAATCCTGTCCTCCTTGCGTCGGGAACTGTTGGTTACGGAAATGAGATTGCAGAGTTTCTTGACCTGAATAAAATAGGAGGTATAGTCACCAAGTCAATAAGTCTTAAACCAAGGGCGGGCAATCCACCCCCGCGAATTGTGGAAACTGCAAGCGGTATGCTGAATGCAATCGGTTTGGCTAATGTAGGTTTGGAAAAATTTATTACTGAAAAACTCCCTTATCTCGAGCAGTACGACACGGCCGTTATTTGCAATATCGCAGCATCCACTGTTGAGGAGTATGTGATTTGTACTGAGCAGCTTGCGCACCAGAAGCGGATTGATGCATTTGAGATTAATGTGAGTTGTCCGAACGTAAAGGAAGGTGGGCTTGTAATCGGAAATAATTTAGAGAAAGTTATTGAAGTAACGGAAAAAGTCAGAAAAGCCACGACTAAACCTCTTTTCATAAAACTTTCCCCTAATGTTCCCAACATTGCCGATTTTGCAAAAGGGGCTGTGGATGCCGGGGCAGATGCTGTTAGTGCGGTGAATACATTTGTTGGGGCTGCGATTGATTTAAGAACAAGAAAACCAAAACTCCACAATGTAACCGGTGGTTTATCCGGACCCGCAATTAAACCCCTTGCGGTTGCTAAGGTTTTGGAAATCAGCAGAAAACACCCCGAGATCGATATTATCGGAATTGGCGGGATAAGCAACTGGAAAGATGCCGTGGAATTCATACTGGCAGGTGCGAAGGCTGTTCAGATTGGCACCGTCAATTTCGTGGAACCGGCGGCAGGTATTGAGATAGCTGACGGAATAAGGGAGTATTTTAAGAATGAGTAAATATCCCCATAATATATTTGACATTAGAAAAATTTTATTTGATTAAATGCAATCTGGTCTAAAGAAAAAATGAGTGATTTTAAGACTGTCGAAAAAAAGATATTTGAACTTCATAAACTTGGTGTGAAGTTCGGGCTTGAAAATACCCTTAATTTCCTGAGACAAATCGGGAACCCTCACGAACGGCTTAAATGCTTTCATATTGCCGGTTCTAACGGAAAGGGAAGTACTGCCTCTTTTATTGCCTCCATACTCAGCGAGGAAGGGTATAAGACGGGGCTTTATATGTCCCCACATTTTATCAGGTTTAATGAGCGGATAAAAGTGGACGGAGTGGAAATTCCTGACAGTTATATTATGAATTTCTACAACGAGTTCGAAGAGTATGTTAATAACAACAAACTTACGTTTTTTGAGTTTACAACCGTCCTTGCTTTCAAGTACTTTGCCGATTTCCCGGTTGATTATGCGGTGATTGAAGCCGGACTTGGCGGACGACTCGATTCAACTAATGTAATAAATCCACTTGCAGCAGTTATTACCTCGGTTAGTTTAGAGCATACAAATATTTTGGGAAATACAATAGAAGAAATAACCCGGGAAAAAGCAGCGATTATTAAACCGGGCATTAAGGTGTTTTCGGGATTGATCCCTGAACCTGCCAGAAAAATAATTGAAGAAAAATGCGATGAGCTTAAAGTCGAATATTTCCCGGTAACGGATTTCACCATCAAACGCGAGACCTATCTGGAGTTATATACGGAAGAACTTAATATTGACAGACTGGATTCTCCCTTGAAGGGTTTTTATCAAAAGTATAATGCCGCAACAGCAGCACTTGTCCTAAACAAAACTCTGGATGTCCATAGTCTTACTTCAATACTAAGGGGCTTGAAATATGTAGTTACGAACACATCCTTCCAGGGCAGATATGAGATCTATTCCGAAATCCCTAAGGTGATCATGGACTCTGCTCACAACCCCGAAGGGGTCTTCCATTTTATGAGTGAGTTTAAAAGCGAGTCGAAGCTTTACGCAAAAAAGAGTCTCCTCTTTTCCGCTCTTAGGGATAAGAATATTAAGGAAATGATAAAAAACCTTGCCGGTGTGTTCGATGAGATTTTTGTTACTGAGATTGACTTTGAGAGATCGAGTAAAATGGAAGACCTGGTGACTCTTTTCCGCGAGGACGAAGGCTATAAAGAGACTGAGATAAAAACTGTGAGCGATCATACCGCACTGGTAAATGATTTTTTGAACAATGAAAAAAACAGGAAAAATTGTCTCGTGATTTTAGGAAGCATGTATTTGCTTGGAGAGGTTAAAAAACGTTTAATAAAGGATCAGGAAAAAATACACAATGAGGGAGATAAATTAAAGTGAGCGGATAGATTTAACATCAAAACAGCCGGTGCGAAACCCGGTTTTAACTTTGTAAATAATATATTAATTTTAAAAGAAAATAATAAGGAACAAAAAAATGCCAATGGATATTTCGGAACTCAAATCGAAAAAAATCGTTGAGTTAAATTCAATCGCAAGAGATCTCGGTATTTCTGGATACAGTGATCTCAGAAAACAAGACCTGATTTTTCACATCCTCGAAGCCCAGTCTCAGAAAGATGGACAGACATTCTCCAAAGGAGTGCTTGAGGTACTTCCCGACGGATATGGATTTTTAAGGTCATCAGATTATAACTATCTCCCATCACCGGATGATATTTATGTCTCTCCTTCCCAGATAAAGAAATTTATGCTTAGGACGGGTGACCTTGTCAGTGGTCAGGTCAGACCACCAAAAGATGGCGAAAGGTTCTTTGCACTTCTGAGAGTTGAGGCTGTGAATAATCAGCACCCGGATACTATTAAGGAACGTACCCTGTTTGATAATCTGATACCGGTTTATCCCACCAGGAAACTGCAGCTTGAATCCTCTCCGGGTGAATACTCCATGCGCGTACTGGATTTGTTGTCCCCGATTGGCAAAGGTCAGAGAGGTCTTATTGTCTCCCCCCCTAAGAGCGGAAAAACTATTCTCCTGCAAAAGATTGCAAATTCAATTACCAGAAACCATCCGGAAGTTAAACTAATTATTCTTCTGATTGACGAGCGTCCGGAAGAAGTGACTGATATGGAAAGAAGCGTTAAAGCGGAAGTGATCAGTTCTACCTTCGACGAACCGGCTGACAGACACGTTCAGGTTGCAGACATGGTCATCGAGAAGGCAAAAAGACTCGTCGAGGCAAAAACAGATGTTGTGATTCTGCTTGACTCTATAACCAGATTAGCCAGGGCAAACAATATCGTTATTCCTCACAGCGGTAGAATCCTCTCGGGCGGTGTTGATAGTAATGCTCTTCACAAACCAAAACGTTTCTTTGGTGCCGCAAGGAATACTGAAGACGGTGGAAGCTTGACTATTATTGCTACGGCTCTTATTGACACTGGTTCTAGAATGGATGATGTGATCTTTGAGGAATTCAAAGGTACCGGTAATATGGAGGTTGTCCTCAATAGAGAGTTGAGCGACAGAAGGGTATTCCCCGCTATTGAAGTTAACCGAAGTGGAACTCGTCGTGAAGAATTACTCCTTAAAGATGACGAATTACAGAAAATTTGGATACTAAGAAAGATACTTGCCGAATTAAGTCCTGTTGAATCAATGGAATTCCTCCTCGATAAGATGAAAGGTACCAGGAACAACAAAGACTTTTTAGGTAGTATGAACAGCTAATAACAGAAAGAAAATACCGGATGAGATTACACACAGCAATATTATTTCTACTGATATCGACCAGTATAAAACTTGTGGGACAGACCGATACCGTTAAGTATCAATGGCCCATTAGTCCTTTGGGGGTTCAGAAGCAGGTAACGGGAACTTTTGCCGAATACCGAAGTACGAGCGCCAGCGGGCATTATCATAATGGAACAGATATTCCTGCCTCAGCCGGTACCCCCGTTTATGCCGTTCTCCCTGGAGTAGTTGCCGTTGCGTATGATGACGGGAGCACGGGATACGACAGTTACGTAAGGGTGACCTCCACAATCAATGGGGTTTCCAAAAACCTTACTTATTATCATACCCGCCCTTCTGTCTCTGTTGGGCAGCAGGTGGTAATTGGTCAGCAGATCAGTACTATCGCCATTGACCATGTCCATCTGATAGATTATAATTTAGGTACTAGTCTTACCGATAGGCAAATAAATGCTTTACGGCAAAATGGCGGACTAACTCCTTATGTCGATACATGGAAACCTCGCATCCGATATATCAAATTCCTGCTGGACAACTCTACAACCTTTGTCCCCATGGGAGGACTTGGGAGCAAGATAGATATCATTGTCCATATCGAGGAGGCAAACGGAACTTCATCATCGGCTCAGAATAACGGAGCATACCAGGTCGGCTATAAGATCCTGAATGTTTTAGGTGATTCGGTGGTTTTTAATCCCCCGGATAATGGGAGCAGATACATTTACAATAATAAACCCAAAGACCAGTATGTGAATATTAATTTCTATCAACCGGAATCTAATACTAGTCAGCATGTTTATTCTATAACCAACGGAGGGGGAGCCAACTATGTTGCAAGCACGCAGGTCGTCGCAAACAATTTCTGGGATGTGACTCAGCATCCTTACGGCAACTATAAACTCATGGTATGGACAACCGACTGTAGGGGAAATGCGGATACTCAATATGTTAATATTACCACAACGGATACGCCTGCTCAGGCAAATCTCAGGTACGTTAAAATGGACTCCACCGGCTACTTTACCATTAGTTGGAGAAAACCGGCAGACCCCGACTTGAAAGGATACCGGCTTTTTTATAGTTCAAACGGCACTGGGTACTCTTTGCGCGAAGATGAGAATATCCTTAAGAAAGATGTACTCGAAAGAACATACAGTTATGGTTCTCAAAATCCACTTTACCTGAAAGTCAGTTCGGTTGATTCTGCCACTATGCCTAATTTAGGAATCCAGTCGGATGTCTATGGTATCAGGATGAAAAATGACGGAAACAGGATTTTGATAGTTGACGGTTTTAACAGATATGGAGGAACCGGAAGCTGGGCAAATCCCTACCATGAATTTATTCTCCGGTACGCAGATGCCTTTAGTTATAGTTTTGATTGTGCGCATAATAGCGAAGTTGAGAATGGCGGGATTAATCTTAGCACTTACAATGCTGTGATTTGGTTTTTGGGTGATGAATCCACTGAGCACGAGACAATTTCGGATGCCGAGAAAGTTAAAATAGCTGATTACTTGGACAATGGTGGAAAGTTGTTTATTTCCGGAAGTGAAATCGCTTACGATCTGGAAGGATCAGGATCCGCTGCATCCGGCGATATTACGTTCTTGAGGAATTATCTCCGGGCAAAATATGTAATGGATAACAGCAACTCGAAAGTCGTTGCGGGAGCTGATGGAACTGTATTTAGTGGTTTGTCAAATATTGTTTACGGATTGACCGGATATGGTTCTCCTTATGTGGAAGACTACCCGGATGCTATCGATACCGTCAACGGTAGTCAGATAATGTTGAAGTATAGCACATTAACAAATGCCGGAATTGCTTATACAGGAGCTTTCGGTAATCCGAACAAAACCGGACAGGTGGTTTATTTCGCTTTTCCTTTTGAAACTGTCGGATATGCAACAGACAGGACAAATTTAATGAGCGCGGTTTTCAATTATTTTGGAATAAGCACGGATGTCGAGAATCATGTTCTAACCCCTGAAGTTGGATATAGTCTTGAACAGAACTATCCTAATCCCTTTAATCCAAGCACCGTAATCAGCTACAGCTTGCCGCAAAAACAACACGTTACAATTAAAGTTTACGATATCATGGGTAAAGAAATCACAAAATTAGTCGATGAAGAAAAGGGTCCTGGAAAATTCCTGGTTGAATTTAATGCGGCTGATCTTGCTAGCGGAGTCTATTTCTATCAACTTACTACCAATGATTTCAGCAGTGTGCGTAAACTGATTTTGATGAAATGAAAAAGCTGCTTGATATAAAAAAACTTGTCTTTAGAAAGCAAGCGATGGTTTTCAAAATGAGGTTTTTTTTAATTCTCATATTTTTGTTTAACATTTTTGGTTTCAGTCAGCATATGCACGATAACCCGGCTATGCCGAGAGGAGTCTTCGTTGAAACCCATATGAGCAGGGAAAAAGAGGGGAAGTTGCTCTATATATCCTTTAGATTAAGTAATAATACTCTGGTCTTCAGGAAAGCGGGGGAAGGTTTCTCAGGTGAATATTCGGTTAGTGCGGAAGTAAGTGACTCTAGTGGACGTGTATTAGTTAGGGAAAGCATAATAAAAGAGGTTTTTGCAGCCACTTTTGAAGAGAGCAACTCTACAAAGTTCTTCAGCCAGGGGGTAATGAGAATGAGTTTCCCCTTCGAAAAGTCCAGAGCAATAATCAAATTCAATGACCTGAACACAAAAAGGGAATTTATTCTTCCCGTTCAGAATTGGGATTCCGTTAGTGATGAGTTTCTTAAACCTGTGGTTGTTACGGAAAGTCCGGATGGTTTTGAACTTGTTAATTTCGGAGGCAGGATATTGTTTACAAGTAATAAACAAACCATCCTTTTTCCCCTGGACGATACATCAAAATCAATGCTGCAAATTAAAATCAGGGAACGCAAAAATCCTGATGACGATGATACGAAAACATTGATGACCAAGACAGAAGAATTTATAGACGGTTCATTGGTGTTTGAGGAGAATAATGGTAAAATTAAAACAGCTCTGCATGAAGGAAAAAAGCGCTATTTTATTTTAAGGGATTTTACGCAGAAGCTGAATGAAGGCTTCCTCCTTTTTGAAATCGAGACGGGCAGCTTGGTTAAAAGTGCGAAATACTTGCTCCCGGTTTACTGGCACAACAAGCCTTTGTCCGCTAATAACGAAGATATTATAATGCAGTCATTGGCAGCTGTTGAAGAAGCAAATGTTTTGGAAGAGCTGAGCACCGGCAACAAGGAAGAACGGGAAAGAAAACTCAATGACTATTGGGAAAAAATAGACCCCACACCGGGAACCAGATTTAATGAATTGCAGGAAGAATTCTATTTGCGCGTGGACCATGCCATCCGTAATTTCTCTTCCTTAAGTAAGTTCAATGGTCATCTTACCGATAGGGGAAAGATATTTATCAGATATGGCACTCCCTCTGAAGTCATCAGGGGTGTGGATAAATTTGGCAGGATTACTGAAAGCTGGTTCTATAAGGAAATCTATAAGGAGTTCATTTTTACGGACAGAACAGGAACAAACAATTTTCAATTATTGTAATGAAAGCGGTAATTTCAGTCGGTGACATAAATGGAATCAGTCCCGAAGTTGGGATTAAGGGATTGGAAAAGCTCTTCGGAACTACTGAGGACAATTTCATATTTGTTACCCCTAAAAATATATTTGAGGAAGAATACACAAAGCAGAAATGTAAATTCTCATATACCGTCGTAAATGAACTGCATCGGTTAAACAAAATTGGGAGTGATAAATTCGTAACCCTGGTTGACATGGGAAATGCGGAACAGGAACTAGGAAAACCTACAAAAATTTCCGGGGAGATTGCCTTCAAATCATTCAGGCAGGCATTCGAAATTACAGCTTCCGGAATCGCGGATTTTTTAATCACTCTCCCGCTTGCAAAAAATGCGATGAGTCTGGCGGGAATAAAAGCCAGCGGGCACACAGAGTTATTGGCAGAGTGGTGTGGAAGCAGGGATAATTTTGTAATGATGTTTCTTGGGGAAGGATTCAAGGCCGCTTTGACTACCATTCATATCCCTCTGAAGCAAACTTCGGAACTCCTTTCGGGAGAATTATTAACCAAAAAGATAAAACTTATTTTAGATTCTTTGAGAAGTGATTTCGGCATCGGGGAACCTAAGGCGGGAGTTCTTGGGCTTAATCCTCATGCCGGCGAAGGTGGATTAATCGGAGACGAGGAAAAGAATATAATTATACCCGTATTAAATAAATTTAAGAAGAACACTGAAGGACCTTTTCCGGCTGATGCATATTTTGGAATGAAACTCCACAACAAATTTGATATTACTATTGGGATGTATCACGACCAGGTCTTGATACCATTCAAGCTTACCTGTTTTGATAGTGGGGTTAACTACACTGCCGGATTGCCGGTCGTCAGGACAAGTCCTGATCACGGAACAGCCTTCGACATCGCAGGAAAAGGAATTGCTAAAGCGGATAGTTTTTTAAGCGCTTATTATTACGCAAAGCAGATCCGGTTAAATCGTAATATCGCTGAAAAAAATAAAATGGTCATAAATTGAGGAGCGAAAAGAAATATTCTAAAATTGCTGACATATATCAGCACTTGATGAGGAAAGTTAATTATGATATCTGGGCTGAGTATCTTTATATGATCCTGAAACCGCACGTTCCTCCAAACCCGAATGTACTTGAAATCGCCGGCGGAGAAGGTAACATCGCTTTCTACCTGGAAAAAGAATACAACTCTTATCTCCTTACCGACCTCTCCCATGAGATGCTTCAGAGAAGTGAATCAAACTTACAAAAAACAGTATGCGATGTTAGGGCACTCCCTTTTAAGATGCAGTTCGATTTAGTTCTGATGATATTTGATTCAATTAATTACCTTCTGACAAAGAAAGATCTCGAAGCAGCTTTTCGAAACGCTGCGAAAGTACTTAAACCGGGAGGATTATTTGCATTTGATGCCAGTCTTGAAGAAAACAGTCTTAAGCATATTATCCCCGTAACTTGCGAAAGAAAATACGGTAAAATAAAGTACACTCATATAAGCGCATATAATCCCGTAACAAAGGTTCATAAGAACGAGTTCTTAATCCACGACTTGGATGGACGAACATACAGGGAGGTTCACAAGCAAAAAATTTATACTCAGGAAGACTTCTTTTTAGCAATTGAAAAGAGCGGTTTACATGTAATGCATTGTTATGACTGCTTTACTGTAAACAAACCAAGGAAGAATTCCAAGAGGATCCAATTCATTTTAAGAAAGAGCTACAAACATGCTTGAATTCAAGGATGTTGAAGTATCCTTCAACAACCAAAAACTGTTCAACAAAATCTCCTTTGCAATGAATCATGGCGAATTCATTTTCCTTACCGGAAAAAGCGGATGCGGAAAAAGTTCTTTGTTGCAGATGGTCTACATGAATTTAATTCCCCAGGCCGGTGTGATCCGCTTATTGAACTATAATTCCGGAAAGATCACAAAGCGGGAACTCCCCTTACTAAGAAGGAAACTTGGTATTGTATTTCAGGATTTCAGACTGCTAAAGGACAGGAATGTCTATGATAATCTCGCATTTGTTCTGGAAACTACTAATGTAAAATCGAGGGAAATTAAAAGACGTATAAATCATGTCCTTACGGAAGTGGGGCTCACACACAGAAGAAAAAGTATGCCCGCTGAATTATCCGGCGGTGAGCAGCAGAGAATAGGAATAGCAAGAGCTATTATCAACGAACCTGTTTTAGTTCTCGCTGATGAACCAACCGGAAATCTTGATCCTGAAACTTCTTTGGAAATTCTGGATATCCTGAAAAAAATAAATCAAAGGGGGACTGCTGTAATTTTTGCAACTCATGATTATGAATTAGTGAAAAGTTTTCAAACCAGAACCCTTCGGATTGAGGAAGGGCAGATCGTAAGCCTTGATTTTGGAGGGAAATAAAAATTCACTATTTTACAAAAGATATTTTAAAAATAAAGAGAACTTTCAAATGGAAAAATTATTATTATTAGGAGCAGAAGCAATTGCTCAGGGAGCTATTGATGGGGGTGTTTCGGGAGTGTATGCTTATCCGGGCACTCCTTCAACGGAGATTACCGAATATATACAATCATCCGGGATTGCAAAGAGTAAAGGGATACACAGCAGATGGAGCACAAATGAAAAAACCGCAGTAGAAGCAGCATTAGGAATGTCATATGCTGGAAAACGTTCAATTGCCTGTATGAAACATGTTGGTTTGAACGTGGCTGCTGATCCGTTTATGAATTCAGCAATCACGGGAGTTAATGGAGGGATGATAGTTGTTGCCGCGGATGATCCATCCATGCACTCATCCCAGAATGAACAGGACTCCAGATATTACGGGAATTTTGCCCTAATGCCGGTTCTTGAACCTTCAAACCAACAGGAAGCTTACGACATGGCCTATGATGGTTTGGAATTCTCCGAAAAATGCGAACTCCCGGTACTCTTGAGGCTTACTACAAGACTATCCCACTCCAGGGCATCCGTTATGCTGAAAACTCCTAAACCTGAGAATAGTGTTAAATTTCCTAAAGATCCCATACAGTTTGTTCTTTTACCTGCTAATGCAAGGAAAAGATATAAAATCCTTCTTCGTACTTATGCTGAGTTGGAAAATATTAGCGATGAATCAGTTTATAACCGGCTTTTCAATATGCCTGAGAATGGTAAATCCGAACTGGGTATAATTGCATGTGGAATAGCTTACAACTATTTGATGGAGAATCTGAACGATGAAAAGGTGAAATATCCAATTCTGAAGATTGGTCAGTATCCTTTGCCAAAAAAACTGATTAATGAGTTGTATAATAAGTGTGATAAAATATTGGTCCTGGAAGATGGTTATCCCATTGTTGAAGAAAGTCTTAGGGGCTTGCTTAACCTTGAAAATAAAGTCAAAGGACGATTGGATGGGACAATTCCAAGAGACGGGGAATTAAATCCCGATATTGTGGCCACAGCCCTCGGGAAATCAACGAAAACTTTTTTCGAAATCCCTAAAGTGGTGGTAGCAAGACCTCCCGAACTTTGCAATGGTTGCAGTCACAGGGATATTTATACAGCTTTGAATGTGTTGATTGAAGAGTATGGACATCAGAAAGTATTCAGCGATATTGGGTGTTACACCCTTGGAGCTCTTCCTCCATTCAATTCAATCAATTCGTGTGTTGATATGGGCGCTTCTATCACTATGGCAAAAGGTGCTGCCGATGCAGGTCTTCACCCGGTATTTGCAGTTATTGGAGACTCGACTTTCGCCCATTCCGGAATAACTTCTCTCCTTGATGCGGTGAATGAAAATTCCCCGATTACCGTCATAATCTCTGATAATGCAACGACTGGGATGACCGGGGGTCAGGAATCAGCAGCTACCGGAAAGATAGAAAATATTTGCCAGGGTATTGGTGTTGATCCCGAACATATTAGAATTGTTACTCCGCTGAGAAAGAATCATGATGAGTTAGTCAGCATTCTTAGAGAAGAAGTTAACTATAAAGGGGTTTCGGTAATAATTGCCAGGAGAGAATGTATTCAGACCGCCGCAAGAGCTAAAAAAGCAGAAATCGCAAAAAACAAGGAGTCGAAATGAAATACGATATTATTTTAGCCGGTGTAGGTGGACAGGGTATCCTCTCAATAGCAGCAGCAATTGGCTGGGCGGCTTTGGATTCTAAACTTTTTATAAAGCAATCAGAAGTGCATGGTATGAGTCAGCGTGGTGGCGCTGTCCAGTCGAATCTTAGAATCTCAAGCGAGGAAATCGCTTCGGACCTTATATCTTTTGGGAGTGCTGATTTAATTTTATCTATAGAACCTATGGAATCCCTCCGTTACCTCCCGTTTCTTAGTGACAAGGGATGGTTAGTTTCCAATTCAAAACCATTCGTGAACATCAACAATTACCCCCCTCTGGAAGATATATACAGTGAGATAAAAAAGATAAAAAACCATATCCTGATTGACGCGGAAAAAACAGCAAAAGAAATTGGGAATTACAGAGCTTCAAATATAGTGATGCTTGGAGCTGCTTCTCCATTTATTGATATAACCTATGCAAGTCTGGAAAAAGGAATAAAAACTATATTTGCTAGGAAAGGGGAGGAGGTCGTTAGTCTGAACCTTCGGGCGCTGGAAGCAGGAAGGAAATTCGCCGAAGATACCAGATAACAAAAAGTAATTTAACTGGGTTTGAGAGACTGTTTCAAGGAAAAATAGATATGGGACAATTAAAGACTCCCGAACCCGATATTCTTTTTGGGAGTTTCAAAGAGAAAAAAAACCACGGGAATTTTATTCTGTTTTCGTTGATTTGGTTTTTCTTTTTCGCTTTGACTATGTCAGCTCTTTGTCAGGAAACTCCAAATACATTAATCTCCCACGATACCATTTCGGTGAATATTCATAACAGATACGAATTATCTGCCTTTCACATAATACCAGGAAGCGAGATCGTGCGCGTTAAAGACCGGATACTAGTTCCGGGAGAATTCTTAATTAACTACGAAGAATTATATCTCCGGTTATCAGATACATTATCTTATTCGATCTACGACACGGTTTTTATATCCTATCGATCCCTGAACATCCCGCTAAAAAAACACTATGTAAAACGAGAAATCATCAAAAGATTTGATGTGGAAACACGCGATACGATCACATCATTAAGCAGAGGAAGAGATCTACTTTCAGAACAATCAATATTTGGGGATGACATTGAGAAGAACGGAACAATAATTCGGGGATTCACTATCGGGACAAATAAAGATCTGGCATTACAAAGTGGCTTGAGGTTGCAGTTAAGCGGCAATTTGTCTGAAGAAATCGAAGTGGTTGCCGCATTAACAGATGAATCCACCCCAATTCAACCGGAAGGAAATACGGAATCTCTGGATGAACTCGACAAAGTATTTATTCAAATAAGACACAAGAACGCTATTGGTACTTTTGGAGATTATGAACTCAATCGGAAATTGGGGGAATTCGGAAAATTTAACAAAAAACTTCAGGGACTTTTAGGTGAGTTCCAGTTTGAGAACCATTCAGGCTTTTTCTCTGTTGCAAGTGCAAAAGGGAAATTCAATACTTTGAATTTCAATGGTCAGGATGGAGTACAAGGACCTTATATTCTTTACGGAATTAACAACGAAAAAGAAATAATAGTGATTGCCGGTTCTGAAAAGGTCTTCATTGACGGGGAGGAGATGAAACGGGGGGAACGGAATGACTATACAATTGATTACTCGAATTCTCAGATTACTTTCACCCCAAATAGATTAATAACATCCGCAAGCAGGATAAGTGTGGATTTTGAATATACGGATAAGAAATATATCCGTAATCTTTTCAGCATGGGTGGGGAGTCAAATTTTTTCGGCAACGACCTTAAAATCCAGTACAGCTTTTTAAGGGAAGGGGATGATCAGGATGCCCCGATTGATTTTTCTCTTTCGGAGGAAGATAAAAAAAGATTAGAACAGGCCGGCGATGATATCTCTAAAGGCGCTAAGTCAGGCGTAAGTATGGCAGAGCCTGATTCCTTGGGGAAAATCAAAGGAACATATGAACAAAAAGATACTACAATTAATGGACAAAATACCACTTATTATTTTTTCAATCCGGGATCAGACAGCGCAAAATATATTGTTACATTTTCATATGTGGGTCTTAATAAAGGGAGCTATGATAAAGAGAGCCTGGGACGATATCTTTATGTAGGCGAAAATAACGGCGATTACCTCCCCATAATTTTTCTCCCGTTACCCGAACTTAAGCAGTTCGCAAATTTGGTTATTGAATACAAACCCTTTAAAAACAGCAGCCTCCAGATTGAACTCGCAGGTAGTTCCTGGGATAAAAACCGTTTTTCAACCCGGGACGATAATAATAATCTTGGTTATGCAAGGAATATTCAATTTTCAATTAGTCCTTCCCAGATTAATGTTGGCGGAGTAGAATTAGGGCGTTTTGGTTTATCACTCCGGGAAAGATTCATAGAGGACCGGTTTACTTCCATTGAACGGTTTGGTGATGTTGAGTTTAACAGGGGTTATAATATAAATCTGTCTGATCAGGATGCAAGCGAAAGTTTGAGGGAAATCAATCTTAGCTACCTTCCAATGAGTAATCTTACAATACTTTCAAACTATGGAAATTTAACTAAGGGAGATAAATTTAATTCCAATAAATATCAGACAAGTATTGACTTCAATTCCCCAAAGGCTTATCTGTTGAAATATAATTTCGAATATGTTAAGTCTGATTTTGGGTCTTTGTCAAGTAAATGGTTCAGGCAGAAGGGGAGAGGAGAATACTGGTTATGGAACTTAATGACCGAGATCAACTTCCTTGCGGAGGATAAAAAAGATCTTTATAATGGTGGTGATTCCTTGATATACGGAAGTCTTAAATACAATGAACTTAATCCTGGTTTACGGTTGGTAAATTTGTTTGGATTTACTGCCGGAGTAAAATATATTTTCCGGGAGGATAATATTGTTGAAAACGGCAGGCTGGTAAAAGAGTCGCAGTCAAGCGGTTACGAGTATGATATCGAGTTCGCAGGTATGAGGGAAATTACCTCTACATTTAAACTCACCGTTAGAGATAAAAAATACTCTAAGTTGTTCAAAGAAAGAGGACTGCTGGACAATCAGTCTGTTCTGGTGAGATCACAATCCAAACTGCAGCTTTTTAATAATTCCGTAACAGGAGATATTTTCTATGAGACCGGAACTCAAAAAACTGCAAAATTAGAGAGAATCTTTGTCCCGGTACCTGTGGGAACCGGTAATTATAAGTACTTGGGCGATCTTAACGGAAATGGTATTGCTGAAGAAAATGAGTTCGAACCAACTCTTTTTGATGGTGATTATATTGTAACCACTATCCCGACAGATAAACTTTTCCCGATCATTGAACTCAAGGGAAGTACCAGATGGAAAGTTAATTTAAGGAACTTAAGCGGCAGTTCTTTTTTTGAAAAAGTAGCCTCTGCGTTGAGCACTGAGACATTTTTCAGAATTGAAGAAAACAGCAGCGAACAGGATATAAAAAAAATATATCTTCTCGACTTTGCCTCGTTTAGGAATGAGAAGACAACAATCAGAGGCAACTATCTTTTCCAGCAGGATATCTTTTTATTTGAAAATGACCAGGAACTTTCTTTTAGATTACGATACTCCCAGCAAAAATCAATGAACCAGTTTGCTGGTGGTATAGAAAATGGCTACGGCAGAGAGAGAAGCATCCGAATTAGATTCAGATTGGTTAAGGAATTGAGCAACCAGACAGAAATTATTTTGCTTGATGATGACCTTAATGCGGTGGTGAACTCAAATAGAAACAGAAAAATTGGTTCGACTACCTTGCTTTCAGATTTTTCTTACCGTCCATTGAGAAATCTGGAGGTCGGTTTTGTTTTAAAAGCAGGAGAATCCACGGACTCTTTCCCCCTCAAACCAACGTCTGTTACATCGAATGGGCAATTGCTAAGGTTGAATTTATCATTTTCCGCAAGTGGGCGGCTTAGGTTGGAGGTAGAAAGAAACGAACTTGTGGCAAATACTTCGGAAAATTTCCTCCCTTATGAATTAATTGGTGGAAATCAAATTGGAAAAAACTATTTTTGGAGGTTGAATTATGAATATAGATTTACTACAAATCTCCAGACTTCTGCATTTTATGAGGGAAGACAACAAGGTGGTGGTAGAGTTATTCATTCCTTAAAAGCAGAAGCGCGGGCATTTTTCTAAATATTAAACGGATGTAAAAGGAAGAAATGGAAATCGTAAGCAGGTATATTGAATGCCATATTGTCAGAAAAAAAAATACTAAACTGGAGTACCTTCTGTTGAAAAGGGCACAGGGCAAAATTTATCCCGGTATATGGCAAATGGTTTCGGGCAAAATTGAAAATGGCGAGAGGGCCACAGACGCTGCTTTAAGGGAGTTGTATGAGGAGACAGGGCTTCAACCTCAGGAATTTTTCTCTTTACCTTTAATCAGTTCCTTTTATACTCCCGCTGATGATAAGGTTAACTTATTACCCGTTTTTTTAGCAATTGTAGAGAATGATAAGAAAGTAGTTATAAGCAATGAGCACAGCGAATATATTTGGGTTGATTGGAAAGCAGCCAGGGAAATGCTCTTCTGGGATGGGCAGAAAAAGGGTGTTGACTTTATTTATGAAAACTTTGAAAAACACCATAACTCGGAATTTTTAAACAAAATCAGAATCACTTTCCCCTAAAAGCAAATTTTAAAATATTAACTCATGCATAAAGTTTTTAATTAAGGATTCTGTTCAATTTGGAAAAACATAGAAAAGGACTTCTCTTAATTTTTTTAGCAGCGCTTCTTTGGAGCACAGGCGGTGTTTTCATAAAACTCATTTCTCTGAATCCTTTCCAGCTTTCTTTCTTCAGATCATTGTTTTCTGCTCTTACGATAGGCCTCCTTTTACGTAAGAAAGCAATCATCTTTAATTCAATGACTTTTTTCAATGCAATTCTGTACGCTGCGATATTAATACTTTTCGTTCTGGCTGCCAAGACCACAACAATCGCGAATGCAATTTTTCTACAATACACAGCTCCGATTTTTGTATTTATTTTTGAACCGATCATTTTGAAAACGAAATTTGAGAAGACCAATCTGATCACAATTATTATCGCTGTTATCGGACTTACACTATTTTTCTCGGGTGATCTCAAACCGGGCGACATTAGCGGCAACATAATTGCAGTTCTGAGTGGAATAGCATTCGCCGCTTTCTTGATAGGAATGAGAAAAAATAAACCTGAGTACCAGTTTGCTACAATATTTTATGGTAACATTTTTATTGGTATTATTTGTTTCTACTCCATAATTTCCCTGGACTTTCTTGACTTTAATGATTTTTTGATGGTTTCTTACTTAGGGATCTTTCAGATAGGTCTTGCATATATTATTTTTAGTATCGGGCTGAAATTAGTAAGTGCTACTGAAGCATCCCTCATAAGTATGATTGAACCGGTTCTTAATCCTGTCTGGACTTACTTCGGATATGGTGAAATCCCTTCGATAAATTCTATAATTGGCGGAATAATTTTAATGCTTGGACTGGGTTACAAAACCATAACAGCCGATAGGAAACGCAATATTTCCAATACTGACTCTTCACGTTTCTCAAGCAAAAATTCATAGCCAAAAGCGTTAGTTTTTACCTTTTATGGCAGGTATTTTATCTTTAAATTGCAATATTAAAAATGTATTATTTATTTGATTTTACGGAAAATGAAAGAAAACAGAGAAAAAAATTCAATTACAATAGATGATATCCCCCAGATAATGCCGGTGCTTCCTTTGAGGGATATAGTCATATTTCCATACATGATTTTTCCCGTTTTAGTAGGCAGGGAACAATCAATCAGGGCTGCTAATTATGCTATTGAAAATAGTAAATATATCTTCCTTGCAAGTCAGAAAAGCTCCAATGTTGATGATCCGCAGAAAAAGGATATTTATAAAGATGGAACGATCGCCAAAATTATGCAGATACTCAAACTCCCGAATGGTTTGATGAAAATTCTTGTTGACGGTGTTATTCAGGCTCGTATAGTTGAGTATTCCGATCGAAGGGATTTTTTTGAAGCAAAAGTGGAGATAGTTTTCCCGGAACCGGAGAATGACCATGAAATGAATGCCTTGATTAGGCAAATGAGCCAACTCTTTAAAGACTATGTTAGGGTAAATAAAAATATTCCTCCCGAAGCAGTTGCTTCATTTGAAAATATTGATCAACCAGACAGGAAGCTGTTTTATGCAGCTGCAAATGTTACCCAGTCAATTGAGGCTAAACAAGCTATTTTGGCAAAATCCCGTTTGAAGGACCAGTATTATGAAATTATTAAACTTCTTAACAACGAAATTGATATTTTACGGATCGAGAAAGAGATTGACGCGAAAGTTCAGGAAAATATCTCTAGAACTCAACGGAAGTTTATAATTCAGGAACAAATTAAGATTTTACAAGATGAGTTGGGCGATGAAGATGATTTTGTGCCCGAGTTTAAGAAACTCAGAATGAAAATTAAGAAAGCGAAAATGCCTCCTTTAGCTTTGCAGAAAGCAAAAGAAGAATTGCAGAAGCTAAGAAAAATTCCCTCTACTTCTCCGGAATATACAGTTATTAGGAACTATCTTGACTGGATACTGGATATACCTTGGAGTAAAAAATCAGAAGACAATCTTGATATTAATCATTGCATGAGAATTCTCGATGAGGACCATTTTGGACTTGAAAAACCAAAAGAGAGAATAATTGAACATATTGCTGTCTTAAATCTTGTGAAGAGCATGAGAGGTCAGATCCTTTGTCTTACTGGACCTCCGGGTGTCGGCAAAACGTCACTTGGAAAATCTATTGCACGGGCTTTGGGCAGAGAGTTTGTCAGGATTAGTCTGGGGGGAATTCGTGATGAAGCAGAAATCAGAGGTCATAGGAAAACTTATATTGGCTCCATGCCGGGAAAAATTATTCAGGCAATGAAGCGAGCTAAAACCATTAATCCGGTAATCCTTTTGGATGAGATCGATAAATTGAGTTCGGATTTTCGTGGGGATCCTTCCTCCGCTATGTTGGAAGTCCTTGATCCTGAGCAAAACCATACGTTTCAGGATCACTACATTGAAGTAGATTATGACCTCAGCCAGGTTATGTTCATCACTACTGCAAATGTACGCTATCTCATTCCTTTACCACTCCAGGACAGAATGGAAATAATTGAAATTCCGGGTTATCTTGAGTACGATAAACTTGAGATTGCAAAACGGCACATTTTACCGAAACAGGTCAAAGCCCATGGTTTGGAAAAAATGAAAGTCCATTTTAAGGATGATTCAATTTTGAAAATTATTAGGGAATATACTAAAGAAGCCGGTGTGAGAAATTTGGAAAGGGAACTTGCTCACATTTGCAGAAAAATTGCTAAAGATATAGTACTTGCCGATAAGAAAAGCAGAAATCGCGGAATTACTGTTGATAGGAAAAGAATCGAAAATTATCTTGGTGTGCCAAGATTTAGGGATCAGAAATTTACTTCGGGTTCAAAAGTCGGAAGCGTTTTTGGTCTTGCTTGGACTAGTGTGGGTGGTGAGATTCTTAAGATTGATGTCTCAGTTATGGAAGGGAACGAAAAGCTACTTCTTACAGGTCAATTGGGTGACGTTATGAAGGAATCTGCTCAGGCTGCACTCTCCTACATCCGTTCAAATTCTGAAAAATTGAAACTCAAAAAAGAATTTTTCAAAAATAAAGAGATTCACATCCACATTCCCGAAGGTTCCATTCCTAAAGATGGACCTTCCGCTGGTATTACAATGACTATCGCAATGATCTCTGCCTTAAGTTCTCTCCCTGCCTCAAGTCAAATAGCCATGACGGGCGAAATTACTCTGAGAGGTGAAGTGCTCCCCATTGGAGGACTTAATGAAAAGTTACTTGCTGCAAAGAGATATGGAATAAAAACCGTTTTGATTCCAAAGGGTAACGAAGTTGACCTTCGGGAAATTCAGGAAAAAGTAAAAAGCGATATCACCATTATACCTGTTGACAGTGTTGAACAGGTAATAAAACTTGTTTTCAAAAATGATAAATAATAATCTTTTTGAATCATTAACAACAAAGGAAGAAAAATATTCTTACCTTTTGGATAATATGTCTCTACTTTTCACGTTTGTTCAAACTAGTAACGAGGATGAGGGGATTGCTGATTTAAAGAGATTATCTCAGCTTGCTAATTTTACTGCATTAATGAAAGAACTTTTTGATTCTTTTAGCTGGGTAGGTTTTTACGTTGCATCTGGTAACAAACTCTACCTTGGACCATTTCAGGGAAAAACAGCTTGTGAAATTATTGACTTTGGGAAAGGGGTTTGTGGCACAGCAGCCTCTAAAAAAGAAACCATTGTGGTTAAAAATGTACATGAATTTAATGGTCATATTGCATGCGATACCGGTTCCAATTCGGAAATTGTTCTCCCTCTCCTACGAAATAACGAATTATGGGGCCTTTTGGATATTGATAGTTATAACTTGAATAATTTTGATGAGACAGATAAAAATTATCTTGAAAAAATTGTAAATTTATTTTTGGAAATCATAAAATTTAAATAAAGTATGTCATTTGTAGTTACAGCAAGAAAATACAGACCTCAGCAATTCAGTGAAGTTATCGGGCAAGAGCACATTACAGAAACGCTTAAAAATGCTTTAATAACTGGAAGAATTGCTCATGCATATCTGATGACCGGACCCAGAGGAGTGGGGAAAACAACTACTGCAAGAATTCTCGCAAAGGCGTTAAACTGTATGAATTTAAAGGATGGGGAGCCCTGCAATCTCTGCGAGGTCTGTCAGTCAATTCAAAATGGACAACTTATGGACATTATTGAGATGGATGCTGCCTCTAACAGAGGTATTGACGAGATACGTTCTCTTCGTGAATCAGTAAAATATTCGCCGACTCAGGGGAAATACAAGGTTTATATTATTGATGAAGTTCATATGCTTACTCGCGAGTCATTTAATGCTTTCCTGAAAACCTTGGAAGAACCACCATCTCACACTGTTTTTATTTTCGCAACTACAGATGTGCATAAAGTTCCTTCAACCATAATTTCTAGATGTCAGAGATATGATTTTAGAAGGATTCCTCTTAGCGATGCGAAAAAATTGCTTAAAGAAATCGCCACGAAAGAGGCGATAAATATTGATGATAAAACTTTAACGATGATTGCCAAAAAATCATTGGGTGGAATGAGGGATGCAGAGAGTTTCTTTGATCAGGCTGTTGCCTTTTGTGGCAATAAAATAGACTACGAGACAACTCGCAGGATTTTTAATATGATAGACGATGCCGTTTATTTTAGAGTGTCGGATGCATTATTGGAAAAGAATTTCCAGGAAGCTTTTGAGTTATCAAAAACCATTTACCTAAATGGGTGGGATTTCCCGGATTTTATTGATGGACTTATAGAACACTTTAGAAATATTACTTCTGTTGTCGTTACGAATGATACTGAATTAATCGAAGCCGCAGATGACTACTTGAAAATTTACAGCATCTATAAAGAAAAATTCTGCGAAAGTGACTTACTAAGGATACTCGCTTATCTCACAAAATTTTCTAATGAATTAAAATATTCCCAAAATCAAAAATTACGTACAGAAGTTGCTCTATTACATATTATTGGTTTAGAGAAAACCGAATCTATTTCAAACCTGATTAATAATCTCTCCGGATCAGGTTCTGAGGAGCTTAATCTCGGAACTAAAAAAGGTGAGGACATTCAAATTCTGTCATCTGGCAAAAGCGCATCTTCAATGATTAATGCAAATACTGCAAAAGCTGATTTACCTGTTAAACCGGTGTTGAAGTCACAAAATGAGGCTAGAATTATTCTTGATCAGTCAGTTTCAAAACCGGGGAGCACAGTAATCACTCCTTCAACTAATCATAATATTTCGATACAATTGTTCAAGGATAACTGGTCAGGGTTCATCTCATCTCTTTCCGGGGATGCCACAACTGTTTTTAGCCATTTGCTTGAAAGTATGAAACCGGTTTCTCTTAACAGTAACTTTGTCCAGGTGGAAATTCCCGATGAGTTAGGAAAAGGTTTGTTTGAAAAAAATAAAAACTTGCTTACTCAAAAATGCTTTGAATACTTTGGACACAAACTCAATTTTAATTGTATCGTCAAAGAAGAACCTAATGATACTTCAATGACCGTAAACCTGTTGGATAAAGAACAAAAAAGCAAAACAGTTGATGAAAAAACTGTTAAAGTTAAATCAAAAAAAAATAGTGCCTCCAAGGATGATCCTTTCGTGAAATCAATTATGGATGACCTGGGGGGAGAAGAAATTTACTCTTAGTACTTTTATACATTGAAAAACAAATTCATGAAATTATTCTTCTGGTTAATTGTATTATTGGGAAATGAATTTCTCATTCCGAACAATATTTATATTCCGAAGATTTACCAGATTATTGATTCCTTGGTAATCTTAAGTATGGAATATCAATTGGTTGTATCTTTCCTCAGTACAATAACCGTGACATATCTTGTTATTTCTGCCTTGTATTTTATTTTAATTGCAGTGCTGCCAAATCAAAAAGCAGTGAAATCAGTTCTTTATGCAGTAGAAAAATGCAAGTTCAATAACTACTTTACACTTCCTTTTCTTACATTAATTCTGGCTGTTTGGTTCCCGAAAAGTTATTTTGTACAATGGGGCATTTTAATATTTTTTGTTCTTCATGATTTGGTTTTTGAAATAATGAAGAAGTATCCCGGATTCTGCAGAAATAAAATTGAACCCGTATCAATAATTTTGAATAAATCTTCTGAATTAATAACTAAACTTAACAGAGAATTTATTATTGTGAATGGTTTTAATGTAATCAGAAAAAGACATACTCTTTATTTCTCACTATTAATTGTTATTGAGTTTTTCCTGTCGGATTCAAACTCCATTGGGCATCTGCTCAAAATCTCATACGAATACTGGAGTGTCCAATTTCTTACAGCAATTGTAGTTATTATAATACTCCTTATTTGGCTGCTTGATTATCTCTTCAGTATTATTAAAGAAAGAGGGGGAATGAAGTATGAAAATTGAATTTCAGAATATCAGCTACAAAGGCAAATCTAATTCAGGAACTGGAAGAAGTATTCTCCGGAATTTCAATGCCGTTTGGGATCTTCATGATGATAACAAAGTTGTTTTTGTAAAATCCGTTGATAAAATGATTACTGAGCTGCTTTTTCGTTTTATCACCGGCCTTGATAAACCGGATTCCGGAAAAATAATTTCTGGCAATCAGGAGGGTATCAGAGCTTATATTCCGGAGTCAAGTTCTCTTGTAACATCCATGACTACTTTGGAAAATATTTCTCTCCCCTTAATGATGCGCGGAAGTAGAAAAAATAATATTGAACAACTGAATGATATTTTTGAGTTGACAGGTTTAACCGGTTATGAACAACATATCCCGCACCCGGATAGTCGAGGATATCATTTAAGAGTAGAAATCGCGAGATCAATAGCAGCAGGTGCTAAAAGCGTTTTTATTACAAATTCTTTCCTTCAAATCAAACCTGACTCCATACCACGTTTGCTAAGTATGATAAAAACTATCTCAACTGTTAAAGAGGTATATTTTTTCATTGGGATTCCCGGGTTAAATATTTCAGAGGCTTATCCCACCATAGATATTTCAGATTTTAACTGATTAGAACTTAAATATTTTTTAACTATAATACATAACTTTATGGAAGATAAATTAAAAAAACTCAACGAAATCAAGCAAAGTGCTTTATTTGGCGGTGGTGCAGACAAGATCGATGCTCAGCACAAAAAAGGTAAACTTACTGCCAGAGAAAGACTGGATCTGCTTTTAGATGAGGGGAGTTTTGAAGAAATAGACATGTTTGTCAAACATCAAAGTCATAATTATGGATTGCAGAATACTGTTACGTTAGGTGATGGTGTAGTGACAGGATTCGGAAAAATTGAGGGTCGTCCGGTAGCAATTTTTAGTCAGGATTTCACTGTTTTAGGCGGGTCACTTTCTGCTTCAAATGCTAAGAAAATTTGCAAGCTTATGAACATGGCTATGAAAATAGGTATTCCTGTTATTGGATTAAATGATTCGGGGGGGGCAAGAATTCAGGAAGGTGTCGATTCGCTTGGGGGATATGCTGATATTTTTCTTCTTAACACCCTCGCTAGTGGTGTAATTCCTCAAATATCTTTGGTTTTAGGTCCCTGTGCAGGGGGCGCTGTTTACTCACCTGCAATCACCGACTTTATTTTTATGGTTAAAAACACAAGCTACATGTTTGTTACTGGTCCTAATGTTGTCAAGACAGTTACGCATGAGGATGTCTCATTTGATGAACTTGGAGGTGCGGAAACTCACGCTTCCAAGAGTGGAGTTGCTCATTCTATATTCGACAATGAAGTTGAACTTCTTCTTGCTGCAAGAAAACTGATGAGCTTCTTGCCAATGAACTATCTTGACAAACCTGCTGCCAACAACTTTGATCTTGAAACACTGAAGCCTATAATTAAACTTAGAGAAATCGTTCCGAATGATCCCAATAAACCTTACGATATGAGGAATATTATCGAATTGATTATTGACGAAGACTTTTTTGAAATTCATTCGAGTTATGGCGATAACCTGATTGTTGGTTTTGCCAGAATAGGCGGACATGCAGTTGGGATTGTGGCCAATCAACCTTCTGTCCTTGCTGGGGTTCTTGATATTAATGCTTCCGTTAAAGGAGCCAGGTTTGTTCGATTTTGCGATGCCTTTAACATTCCACTGGTGGTTTTGGAAGATGTCCCCGGATTTATGCCGGGAACGGATCAGGAATGGAATGGAATAATTCGTCATGGAGCAAAACTTCTCTTTGCTTTCTGCGAAGCTACCGTACCGAAAATAACGGTAATAATCAGAAAAGCATATGGAGGTGCCTATGATGTCATGAATTCAAAACATGTCAGGGGTGATTTTAATTTGGCTTGGCCTTCGGCTGAAATTGCGGTCATGGGTCCGAAAGGAGCTGTAGAGATTATATTCAAAAAGGAAATCTCTATGTCTGAAGACCCCGAGAAGAAATTAACTGAAAAATTGAATGAATATGTTGAGAAATTTGCCAATCCCTATATTGCTGCCGAAAAGGGATTTATAGATGATGTTATAGATCCGGCGGTAACAAAAATAAAACTTATTAGCGCCCTTAATTTATTAACTACTAAGATTGACAAAAATCCCAAGAAAAAACACAGTAATATACCTTTATAGACAAATAGACACAAAAAGCCTCTTAATAGGGGAAATTTTCGACAACAAAATCTCCCCATTTGTATTAAACAAGTATATTTACTCTTTCCTTTGAATATCAGGAAATTCTGTAACTAATTAGCTCTTTATTTTTACCCCTTTCCTGTCTGATCTCTTTACCCCGGAAACTATCTCCGTCTAAATTTCTGTCACAAAAATTTAGAACAAAAGCACAAATTAATCACTGAATTTTTTGAAAATTAATAATACAGAATCGAACTGTTCCATGCTTTAAAATAAGGTACAAATAGGGTATAAATAAGGTACAAATAAGGTATAAATAGGGTTTAAACTTTATCCCCATTAGTCAATCAAAGACCTTAATTTGCGGAACCGATTATCAATACCGGGCAAATAGTTTTTAGATGATAGTGGGACTGCTTTTTGAAGTAAACTCCCCTTAATATTTACAGCAAAAATTTACAAAAAAAAGGCTTTGATTTAAAGCACAAAACCTGTTATATTGCAATGTTTGATAATATATATTAGGAGTAAAGATGACGAAAAAGTTGACTCAGCTTTTTACTGTTTCTTTATTAGCTTTGCTTATCTCTTCATGCGGAGTTAATAAAGAAATAGTAAAAGAGGGCGAGGGTAATGAAAATGCGAATCTAAACCGTGGTGAAATCGTTTCTGAATTGCTTGAAGAAGCAAGGCAGCATTATGTTTCTGCTCTCTCAAAACAAGAGATGAACAGTGTGGAAGAAGCTATAAATAGCTATGAATCTGCACTTCGGCTTATTAACAACCTCAGTTACTACCCTGGAATTGAAGAAAATGAAGCCTATCTGGAGCTTTCAAATTCTTTAATTGAAGACTATAAGAAATACATTGACGGACTCCCTGAATTACCGGATAATGTAAGTTTTGCTGCTTTGGAAGAATGGATGGGCGTATCCTTAAAAGATTTGGATATTGCTTCTGACGATTCTCAATCTCCCACAAAGATAATAATTCCTGCTGATATTCCCTTGGAAGTAAATTCAACTGTTGAGCAGTTTATTGAATTCTTTACCGGAAAAGGCAGGAAACAGATGACTGCTTGGCTTGAAAGATCGGGCAAATATTTCCCGCTCATGGACAGGATTTTTTCAGAAGAGCAAGTCCCTAGACAGTTAATATTTTTAAGTATGATAGAAAGCGGCCTGAACCCTACAGCTCGTTCTTGGGCTAGTGCAGTTGGTCTTTGGCAGTTTATCAAAAGCACAGGGCACATGTATGGTCTGAAAACAGAATTCTATTATGATGAAAGGAGAGATCCTGAAAAATCAACTAGAGCTGCTGCCAGGCATCTGAGAGATCTTTACAACTCGCTGGGAGACTGGTATCTTGCACTTGCATCCTATAATGCGGGTGAGGGAAGAATTACCAGAGCAATTAAAAGAGCTGGCTCAAACAATTTCTGGGAGATTTCTAGGTTCCTTCCTAAGGAAACCAGAAACTACGTCCCCCAGTATATCGCTGCTTCTATGATTGCTTTAGATCCTGAAAAATATGGATTTGAAAATATTAAATACCAAAACCCATATTCCTATGAAACCGTCAAAGTCTCTGATGCAGTTGATTTTTCATTCCTGTCACAATGCGCTGGTATATCTCAGGAAGCCCTTCAGGATCTGAATCCGGAGTTAACTCAAAACTGTACGCCAAATAATTTCCCGGGTGGTTATAACCTTAAAATACCTGTGGGAAGCTCCCAAACATTTGCAACAAATTATATTAATCTTCCTGAATCCGCTAAAAGACAATTTGTGTTTCATAGCGTTAAAAGAAGAGAGTCAATTTCCTCTATTGCTTCTATTTATGGAGTGACAAAAGAAGAATTAGCTGATGCTAATAACCTTTCTACGAAAAGTAAGCTGAAAACTGGAATGCGCCTGCGAATTCCTTTTACAAATGTTTCTGCTAAAAGTGATTTTGCATATAATTCCAATATTGAGGAAGCAAATGACAATGGTTCTTACGTTTCACCTTATGAAAACTTAAACAAAAATCCTAATAATCCGGAAACTAATAACTCTGGCACAGAGAACATTGTTTCAAACGAAGAGGAAATTTCCGATTCTGAAAACGAACCAACTGAAAATAAACCTCTCCCGGTTATAAATCCTGTCGGAAAAGTTTCTGTCGGTTATACGGTTAAAAAAGGTGAGTCTCTCCTCTCGATTTCCGATCTGTTTGATGTTCGTGTTAGTGATATTCGTAACTGGAATAACATACCATATACAACTCAGATCAAAGTTGGTCAGAAATTAGTAATGTATGTTCCGGAAGAAAAGAAAGACTATTTTGTAAGTCTCGATAATCAATCCGCTAACGAAAAACTTACTCTGCAAATAGATAAAAATTCGGAAAAAAATATCGTCACAAAAAATATTCGCCATAAAGTTAAAAGAGGTGAAAATTTAGCCGGGATTTCAGCTAAATACGGCGTGACTATTGCTGATCTGAAAAACTGGAACAAACTCTCTTCAAACAAAATTAAGAAGGGACAATATTTAACAATCAGAACCTCTTCAACTAATTATACACCACCCGAATATACTAAAAATGAACAAAAAACATTCAGGTATAAGGTTAAAAAAGGTGAGACTTTAGGTGGAATAGCTGAAAAGTTTCATGTTAGCGTCAAAGATTTACAAAGATGGAATAATATCTCCGGAACCAATATCAGAGCAAGTCAGTTACTTAGTATTCATGGAAATGATGTCTCGAATTCGATGGGAGACAATACTACGAAAATGCCCTCTAACTTATCCAATTATGTTGTAAAAAAGGGGGAAACCATTGGCGAGATTGCAGAATTGTTTAAAACCTCCGTTGCTAATGTTAAGAAATGGAATGGACTTAAATCAAACCGTATAATTGCAGGGCAAAAGTTGAAAATCTATTCCAACATATCAACTACTGACATAAAACCAAAGAATAATAAAGAAGTAGTCTCCCAAAAAACAAAAAAGAATGAATATTTAGTAAAAAGGGGTGATTCACTTGATTCAATTTCAAAGAAATTTAAGATTTCTGTTCAGAAACTAAAAACACTGAATAAACTGACAGGTAATAGAATTGATGCCGGTCAGAAATTGGTCGTTAAATAAAATAGTTCTTTTATATTTTGCTATGATGAGCCGTTAAACGTTCATCGTCGGGGTGCCACGCTCGTGGCTGAGAATATACCCTTAGAACCTGATCCAGGTAATTCTGGCGTAGGGAAATTAATTTTTTGCCGTTATTGAAATCCTACGCTTTCAATAACGGTTTTTTTTTGACTGTATGAGATATGAAACAATTCTTAATTCTGGTACTGATAACTTTTTCAGTACTTTTACATGGACAAAAAAATGCTAACTTGTCCATTGTAGTTTTTGCAGATTCAATAAATGCTCCGGTAGCTAATGCTACGGTTATGATCCCGAAATTTAAGATTTTGAGGACTACAGATAAAGAAGGAAAATGCTTCTTGGAAAATCTTCCAATAGGACAGTTAGGCATTTCAATTTCTTTTGTTGGTTTTGCTACAGTTCAAAAGACCATCGAACTTAAGGATGGGAATAATTATTTAGAATTTTTTCTGCAAAGCGAGGTTATTCCAATTGATGAAATTACCGTTACTGCAACTCGGGGTATAGATCGGGAAACTCCTGTTACATTTTCCAATCTATCCGGCAAGGAGATTGGATACATCTCTAACAGCAGTGACATAACATCAGCCCTGACCACTCTTCCATCAGTTTCCTATCACAGCGAAAATGGCAATGGGCTTGGATATACATATATACGCTTAAGAGGCTTTGATCAAAGAAGAATATCAGTGCTGATTAATGGAATCCCTCAAAATGATCCTGAAGAGCATAGTGTCTATTGGATTAACTTTTTCGATTTAGCTGGTTCTCTGCAGGATGCCCAAATTCAAAGAGGAGCCGGTGCTGCTTTTTATGGTCCCCCTTCAATTGGAGGTTCAATAAATCTGGTTACTAAAACCGGTGGTGATAATCCTTCATTAACTCTTGAAACAGGAGTTGGCAGTTTCAATACTAGACGATTTTCTCTCTCTTTAGGATCCGGAATTCTGTTTAATAATTTTAGGCTCTTCTCAAGGTTATCAAGAGTTACTTCAGATGGTTATCGGGATTGGTCCTGGTCAAAATTCTGGAAGTATTTTCTTTCTGCAACCTATTCTGATCAAAGACAGTCGCTGAATATCAATTTTCATGGTGGTCCACAAAAAGACGGATTGGCTTTTTATGGTATCCCAAAGAGTTACAACTCAGATCCGGTTTTACGAAAGTTCAACTTTGGTATTGTCAATAGAGATAAGGAGTACTTGAATTCAGTACAATTTTCTCTTATACACGATTACTTGCTGTCAGAAAAAATCAATTTGCATAATACATTTTTCTATACTTCCGGTGACGGTTATTTTGATTTTGACGGGAGTTGGGGAACTCATGATTACTTCCGCTTGGATACATCTTTTTCTATTCCCCTGAATACTGTTATTCGGGCTTATGTCAACAATGACCAGTTTGGATGGTTGCCAAGGATGGAACTTTCATACAATAATGGAAAAATGATAACCGGTTTTGAAATCCGGAATCATTCTTCATTACATTGGGGGAGGATTGAATCCGGAGATGGTTTACCACTTACAGGTGAAAAAGCTCAGAATTTTTACGAGTACAGGGGCAAAAAGAGTATTTATTCTGTATATCTGAATAATCTTATCTCGATTTATAACCAACTGTTGCTTCTTTCTGATGTTCAGATTATTTATCAGCAATATCGCTTCTTTGGTGAGAAATATAGAAACCATGATTTTACTACCCCTTACTTGTTTGTTAATCCTAAACTTGGTCTCAATTTTAATATTAATGAATTTTCTAACCTCTATTTAAGCGCTGCTCTTACTTATCGTGAGCCGCCACTAAAAAATCTTTACGATGGTGAATCTGCTTCCTGGGGAGTAGATCCTCAATTCAATAAAAATCCTGATGGTACGTATGATTATTCTGATCCTCTCGTTAAACCGGAAAGACTGCTGAATTTTGAACTAGGCCAAAGGATTACCGCTTCGAATTTTAGATTAAATGCAAATTTGTATTGGATGGAATTTCATAACGAAATCGTACCATCTGGTGGATTAGATGTTTATGGGCAACCTCGGGTTGGAAATGCCGAAAGGACTAGACATATTGGATTGGAAATAGAAGGTGTCTTTAGACTCCTGACTGGATTGGATATTCGTGCAAATCTTAATCTTTCCAGGAACAGGTTTATTAATTTTATTGAATACAGCCCTGCTGGCGAATCTTTGGATCGGAAAGGAAACTATATTGCCAATGCGCCGGAGTTAATTATTAATTCTTCTTTAGTATATTCGTACTCGGACTATTTGCTTGCCTTGTATTTTAAGTATAATGGTAAGCATTATACAGATAATTCACAAAATCCGTCGAACACTAATGAGGATGCTGTAACAGTTGACCCTTTTTCGGTTTTTGATTTAAGAGCGGGTTACTCATTCAATGTTTTTGCTCTAAATATAAATATTCTGGGGGAAGTGATCAACATCTTCGATATAAAATACTTGATGACAGGTTTTGGATTAGACAATTTCTTTCCTGCAGCCGGAAGAGCTTATTATTTAACTGTTAAATTAAATTTATAAATGAAAAACAAAATACAAGTATGCTTGATCATTGGGTCAGCAGACATTCCGAAAGCGAAGGATATTAATTTCTTTGTAAAAAGAAAAAATGATCTTGTAATAATTGCTGCTGATGGTGGTTTGAAAAATGCTTCAAAGCTGAAACTTGTTCCCCACTTTTTAATTGGAGATTTTGATTCGGTTTCTCCTCATCAATTAAAACAATTGCCCTCTGAGACCAAAATAGTAAAATTCAGCGGTCAGGAAGATACAGATATTGAAAAATCCATAAAATATGCTCAGTCTAAAGGGTGCAAAGAATTTTTTATCACCGGTGTTTTAGGCAAACGCATAGAACACACAATCGGAAATATCAGTATTCTTCATAAATACACTAATAAGCATACTAAAATCCGGATTATCGGGAAATACTCTTTACTTGAAGTAATTAATAGTTCTTATAAGTTTCGTACTCATCCCGGAGAAAAAATCTCTTTTTTTTCTTTTAATAAAGAAACTCGGATTATTACAAATGGTCTGAAATATCCGTTAAATGATGAATCACTCTTTTTTGGTGAAAGAGAGAGCATAAGTAACGAAACGACAGGGGAAATGGCAAGCTTGGAAATCAGGAGTGGGGAACTATTATTAATAAGAGATCTAAAAACGATAACTGCAAATGGTTAGTTTTTCAACTTTCGATCTGGTTGTTATTTGTCTTTTCGCCTTAATAACTTTACTTATCGGTTTTCTGAGCACAAGGAAAAGTATGGCAGATAACGAGGATTATCTCCTTGCAGGGCGGAAAGTTGCCTTAATTCCATTTATACTTATTAACGTTTCTACATGGTATGGTGGTATTCTTGGGGTAGGTGAGTTTACTTACCGCTATGGGTTACTTTCATGGTTCACTCAGGGGTTACCATATTATATATTCGCCATACTATTTGCGGTTTTTTTAGTCCCGAAGATTCGGGGAGGAAGTATTTTTACTATTCCGGAAAAAATATATAAGGAATTTGGAACTGCACTAAGTCTTTGGTCTGCTTTACTTGTTTTCATTCTCGTGACACCTGCCCCTTATTTGCTTATGATTGCAAATATTATTGACCTGGTATTCAATACCGGTATTTTTGTGGCCTTAATTATTGGTGCAGTAATCTCAATTGTATATCTGTTCTTTGGGGGATTCAGGGCGAATGTATGGGTCGATTCATTTTTATTTTTTATAATGTTCGGCGGATTTATTTTGACTCTTTTTCTTCTGGTAGATAATTACGGTGGCTTGACCTTCTTAACAAATAACTTGCCTCCATCACATCTTAAACTTACGGGAGATGCCTCTCCCATGTTTATAATTGTTTGGTTTATTATTGCTATATGGACTTTTACTGATCCCGGATTTCATCAAAGGACATCATCTGCATCTTCCATAAAAGTTGCGAAATGGGGGATTATTATTTCAGTCGTTTTCTGGGGTGGATTTGACTTCTTAACCACCAGCATTGGGTTATTTTCGCGTGCATTATTGCCTGATTTGGTAAATCCTGTTCTGTCATATCCCTTGCTGGCTGAAAAAGTTCTGACCGATGGAATTAAAGGTATTTTTTATATAGCCATGTTTGCAACAATCCTGTCAACTCTGAATAGTTTCTTCTTTCTCTCGGCTACAACTATAAGTTTTGATTTTCTTGCGAAATTGTTGAAATCGGGTAATATGGGAAAATTTAACTTGCGGATTATGACCTCAATTGGTCTGGTTCTTTCTGCCGCATTGTCTGTTTTACTTGCCTACTTTGTCCCTTCTGTCATCCAAATATGGTATTCTGTTGGTTCGATTTTCATACCATCGCTCCTGATCATAATAATGACCGCATACTTCCAGCAAATTCGCATTTCAAAACTATGGTTGTTTGGCGAAAGTCTGATATCAGCATTAATTAGTTTAATCTTGTTCCTTGTTGGCTTTCAGGGTGAGCCAATGCTGATCGGACTTGGAACTGTTGCCTTGCTTCATTTAATTGGCTTGATTATTTATCGGCAAAAAAAATATTGCTAACCTACTCAAAATATCTTTTATGAGTAAGTTAGCATTAATACAAAAACAGAATTACAATTAACTCTATTAATAAAATAGTTTTTTAGAAAATTTTTACGTCTTGAGGAATCTCGAACAAATCCCGTTTTATTGGAATATTTGTCTCCAATTTTGTCGCCCGGGATTCGAATTCCATTCCGGCTGTGACCAGAATGAGTTTAAGAGTTATTCCTTCCCAGGTCCAGACTGTGCCTTTCATTTTCCCGCTTTCAAATGAGGTCACTTTGCATTTCTTGTTTAGGACTATTTCGTCTGGAAGCTCAGAGATTTGCCAGTTAGCAAGCATCTCTTTTGAGTATTTCGAGAAGTCGAATGAATTAAGATCCTGTATAGAATTAATTTTTATTTTGTTCCCCGTTTTCTTTATCATATCAATTGAAGAAATAAACCCATCCTTAACGATTTTTCTGGTATGAGTCTTGATTTTCTGTCCCATCACCTCCATTTCGCTTATTTCTTCAGACATTTCCAAATCACCATACTTATCGAAGTATATTTTCCCTGTGATTGGAACATTTAGAATATTGTTTTTAATTTCTGATTCTATATACCCGCTCTTAACACCATATTTATTGGGGATTTTACCACGGGTTGGTTTTTGTTGAACTGAGTCCTGTCTCAGTTCTTCACTTATAAGACTCTCGGGAGTCTTGGGTTTCGGTGGTTTTTTGCATCCTATGAACGGAATAAAAAAAACTGCCATTAAAATAAGTATTAAAATGCTGCGTAACTTAAACATATATATCCTCAAATAAAGTACTGAATTTAACAATAGCAAAATATAGAAACATTAAAATAAATACAAATCATTACTCATCTATCTTTACTTTTTTTTCATATTATAGTAGCCAAGTATAAGACCAAGTACTACTGACCATAAAGCGGCAAGTCCAATACGGAAATCCGGTGGCAGCAAGAAAGTAACTGTGTGCGCTGGTATCCAAAACCAGATTAAAGATAAAAGACCTTTATCAATATTACTCCAGTTACTGACTTTATGAATTAGATTGTCCAACAGTCTGTGAAGCAGCACAAGGAGAATACCAAATTGAGCATTCATCGTTAAGGAAATAAAGAAGGCTCTTGTAAAAGGGGTCGGTTCCGGCAGATAGTTTTGAGCTACAAGACTCTCTACAAAACCCTGATATCCGATAAAAGCATATTTAATCAGAATGCCAAGAAAAGACCATTCAATTAACTTGAAAAACAATTCTGGTTTTGAGTAAGGCAGGTGAATTTTTTTGCTCACTATCCACCTTGCAACTAAATCCCCCAGTGTGCCTAAAATTGCGAATTGGATGATTGCTGAAAAGATTGGATTCTTGGATACAAATTCTACATACCAGTCCATTAGTTACCTTTTTTTGTTTTGTCTGAAAGTCTGCTGGTTTTAAGGAATAAATAAAACTGTTGATTTTTGTAGATAACCTCATTATGGTTAAGTTGTGAATCAATAAAGATAACCGGATTTTTCGCCAGAATAGATTGGTCTAATTCATCTTCTTCTATTAGCAGTGGGAGTGTATTCCAGTCAGTCAGGTCCTCAATCATCAACAGAGATAATTCCCTCGTACCACCGTCCGGTGTGAAGATATTGATAAATCGTCCGTTCGATTTTAATACCCATTCAGTAAATATTGAAAGTTTGTCATACAAAGCATCAAAAAGATATACTTCACTGATTTTTTCTGTCATACCTCCGGAAATAATAATCGAGGATATTATTTTGTATGCTCCGCTATGTCCGGATAGAATAATACTTCCAACCTCTTTAGAACGAATTATCTTGCTTTTTTCAAGATAGCCTAACAGCTCATTCATGAAATTGCAAAAACCTGATGAGTCTTCAAATTTCCCTCCAAATGAATCAGGGCTGTTCCTGGGACCTTCGGGGAATATAAGAATGGCATTTTTATTTGAAGAATAAAATTGTTCAATTATCTGAAAATTTGATAAGGTAGTATCAATATTGTTATACCACCCGTGAAAATAGAAAACAAAATCGGTTTTATTTTTTTCATTGAAGTTCTTGGGGATAAAAATTGCCACGCTGCTATCTGAATAATGTACATCTGCAGGATATTTCTGTTTTTTATACGTGTGACCATTAATCCGTTCTGAGTGTGGAAATGGTGCAGTTGAAAAACCAACCTTAATAAGTTGACCATACTTTGAAAAATTATTAATTTGGGAAAAAGTCGTGAGTGAACCGCATAGAAATAATATGCTGGCAAAGGATAATATATTTTTCATTTTAGTCTAATCATTAAATTATTTTGGACATGAGATACTCATCCATATAAGAATTGGCAACTAAAAAGGAGTGTCGTTTAATTCCTTCTGTTTCGAAACCTGTTTTCTTATAGAGATTTATAGCCGGAGAATTATCTGTAACAACCGATAAATCAATTCGATGGATATTGAAATTAACTGCCCATTCAAAAAGAGCCTCAAAAAGTAAAGTTGCCATACCTAAACCTTGATATTTTTTAAGTACTGCTAGATTAATGTGTACAGAATGCTCTGTTCGCTTGTAAGTACCGCCAATAGCCTCGAGATATCCGCACAGAGTGGTATCATAAAATGCGAGAAAAATCATATTGTTTTTTTTGTTCAGTAATTCTGCAATATATGATCTAATTGTAGCAGGTGAATTATTCCGTTCACCTGGTTCATAAGCGCGATAGACTGATTCATTATCAAGGAGGGTTGCTAATTCAAGGTACTCCCGTGCATCATTTTCGGAAATCTGACGAATAACTATATTTTTTCTCATATTGAAAAATACGGGAAAAATTACTACTCACAAAACCATGTAGACAAAGAATGCAAAAAAAAAGGGCGGATAAACCGCCCTTTACTATTGTTTTGAAACTAATTAAAGTCCAAATTTATAAGCAACGCCTACGTTAATACCGGCAACACTTGATTCAAATGACTGATATTTTGCATAGATGTCAAGTGCTGATTTCCCAATCGGGAGCTCATAGCCAGCACCAAAGTTAAATCCGAATTCACTGCCGCTTGCAGTTGATTCGCCACCACCGAAAGTCTGTCCCATGAATGAATAGCTTGGGATTTTTATAGTTACTGAAGCGAAGTTAATACCAACTTCTGCCATGCCGTAGAAAGGCATACCTTTGGAGAAATAATACTTTGCTCCTGCTAAAACCGGTATAACCGAATAAGTCCAACCGATAATATCATCTTTAGGTGAAAAGGTAAGATATCCAACTGCACCTGTAAGGTGTAATCCCTGCTGTAATTTGTATTCAAATTTAGCGTTTCCGCCGAATCCCATACTTACTACATCACCAAAACTACCCATAGGTAGAAAAACGTTACCGCCAACTCCTAATGCCATTTGCTGTGCATTAGCAAAATTAAAAGCGAATAAGAAAGCTGCAAGTACGAACAATTTTTTCATTTTTTTTCCTTTTTTGTTAGTTTGTAATTAATTAGACACACATTTTATTTGCATAATCACTAGAAAAACAACTGCAAATATATTAAAGTTCAATTTCATATAAAAATATTTTACCATTTTGATATTAAAATAACTTGCTGGAGTGATTGAAATCACTCGCTGCTTTGCTCAATATCTCCTTTCCATAGGTATTTTTCAGTTTCAGAAATTAAGATCTTGCTTAGAAACAACAATGAAATGAGGTTGGGAATCGCCATCAAACCATTTGTTATATCGGCAAAAGACCATACAAGGTTAAGCGATAAAACTGAACCAATGAAAATAAATATGACCCAAGTGATCCTATAAGGTTTTACTACTGAACTGCCAAAAAGATATTCAGCTGCTTTTTCTCCATAATATGACCATCCTAAAATTGTTGAAAAAACAAAAGTAAGCAATCCGATAGAAAGAAATACCGGACCGACTACTTCAAAATGGGAGAATGCCTTTTTTGTGAGTGCAGCTCCTGTCAAATCACTTTGCCAGTCATAGGAATTCACAATCACGAGTCCTGTAAAAGCACATACAACTACAGTATCCCAGAAAGTACCTGTGGAAGAAACAAGTGCTTGCCTGACAGGATTTTTTGTTTGTGCCGCAGATGCGACTATTGGGGCCGATCCTAATCCTGACTCGTTTGAAAAAAGTCCTCTTGCTATTCCAAAGCGGATAGCTTCCTTTGCACCTGCGCCAACGAAACCTCCCATTGCAGCATGCCCCGTGAAGGCACTGTTGAAAATCAGGACAATGGAGTCCCACAAGGTTGAGTAGCCTACCGCCAGCAGGATTATACATCCCAAAAGATAAGTTATTGCCATTACCGGGACGAGTGCCTCGCAGACTTTTGCTATTGATTTAATCCCTCCTAGAATAACCAATGCAGTAAACAGGGATAAAATAATTCCGGTTAGCCATGGCGGGATAGAGAAGGATTCTTCTACCATGTGGGATATTGAGTTCGCCTGAACCATATTACCAATTCCAAAAGCCGATATTGCCGTAAATGCTGCAAAAAGGATTGCCAGCCACTTCATATTCATCCCGCGTTCAATAACATACATCGGTCCGCCCGACATGGAGCCATCTTTGTTTACTATCCTGTATTTTACTGACAGGAGCGCTTCGGAATATTTTGTAGCTATGCCGAAAAGCCCGGTAAGCCACATCCACAGTACTGCTCCCGGACCACCTGCAGCGATTGCAGTCGAGACACCTACGATATTTCCGGTCCCTATTGTAGCAGCCAGTGAAGTCGTCAATGCCCCAAACTGACTAATATCACCTTTCCCTTCATGCTTGCGACCGAGGGAAATCTTGATTGCTTTAAAAATATATTTTTGAATGAATTTTAATCGAAAAGTTAAAAACAGGTGTGTTCCAAACAATAAAATAATCAGCACGTATTGCCACATGTAATCAGATATAGTGCTCAGAATAGATTCTATAAATTGCATAGAGTTTTCCGTTAGTTAGTGATGTACTTATTTCGATTTATTGAGGATATCTTTTGCCACATCTTTATGCACCGAGAAACTTAACATTTTTAATTTAACAAAGTCCTCGTGATAAAAATAATATCCTTTATTCGTTCCATTTTGAGCACCTGCGCCGGAATCTTTTATAAGATACCAGTCCTTCCCATCAGCTTCTTTATATCCAACCAGATGTATTCCATGATCATCTGTTGAAGTTTCGTTGGAGAATCGGAATTGTCGGGAATTATCATCAATGTATTCAGAAGGAATATCAAAGGTTGGAACCATTGCCACTTCCTTGAATCCATCAATACCTGGTTCACTCACATCACCCCCAATGCAAACTGAATAACCGGAGCGAATAGCCTTTTTAACCAGGGTCATAAAATCAGTAACAGGTACGTTAAAATAATCTTTATTATGCCACCAGTTATCCGGTACAGGGTACTCTGCATATTGATAAAAAGGAGCTTCCATAAGTGACATAATGTCAATATAATCATCTAAATTAAGAGGGAATACCTTTTCAAAATATGATTTTGGAGTATAAGTAACTCCGTCAACTGTAAAAGTCTCAGGTGGTTCTCCCATGTAATAGTTCAAAATTGACTTAATATTTGTAACCACTTCATTTTCAGACCAGATATTATTCTTTTTGATGAACTCAAGATAATCGGTCATTTCTTTATACATTTTGCTGTGATCAAATACTACCTGCCCGGGTAACAAACCCGAATAAGCAGCGAAAGGGACGATGCCGTATTTTTTATAAATTCTTTTAACCGCATTGGATTGCGAGCCTTCTCCGAAATATGTTCCTCCCCTCGACTGAACAAATCCTCTGGCTTTCTCAACAAACTCCCAATAGGCAGTCCACATTTGGGACAGCTGAATTTCTTTGTTATGAAGTCTGTTAATCTCGGATTCATAAAATGATGTTGTACAGAAAGACCAGCATGTGCCGGTTATTCCCTGGTTAATTGGAGTGTTATGCCATACTGACTTGAACTCATCCTTCGATTTGGGAAGGGAATGTATATCAAAGTCCATTTTCATTTGGAGCTTTGTACTCTTTGGTTTTGCGCTGAATTTTTCAACCTCTGCCTGAATAAAGGTCTGATAATAACCTTTCTGCGGAGTCGTAAAAACTACTTTGTCCTTAACACTGACTTGAGAAAACATAGTGGCAGATAGGAGCATCAGTGCAAAGAGTATACAAATAGATTTCATAATAATATCCTTTCAAAAAGAATAGTGGTAACAAATTATGACTATGTAATTAGATTATTTATAAATATAAAAATACTAAAAAAAAATAAAAAAAATCAGGCATTTTGAATTTTTGACTATTTTTTTTTCTCAAAATGTGTTAAAATTGTTAGTGTGATTTTCGAGAATCTGCAAAAAGACTAGATAACTCAGAGAGGATAACGATGAACGACTTAGAATTCTTAACCCTGCCGGAAGGACGGAAGGTCCAGATAAAAGGGATGACACGTAAAGAACTGAAAACTTATTTTCATACAATAGGGGAGCAGGCTTTCAGGGGTGAGCAGGTTTTCAACTGGCTTTATAATCATATGGTTACAAGCTACGATGAAATGGGGAACATTCCAAAAACCCTTCGAAATAAACTGAATGAACTCACTTCAATTATATCATTGGAACTGGCTGAAAAAAGGGTTAGCGAAGAGTCCGGTACGGTTAAGTTTATATTCAGGACTGAAGATTCGCAATATATCGAGACAGTAATAATACCGGAGGAAGAAAGAGTTACTCTTTGTATCTCAAGTCAGGTTGGATGTCCGTTGGACTGCAAATTCTGTGCAACCGGATTAATGGGATTCAAAAGAAACCTTACAAGCGGAGAGATATTTGACCAGTATCTGCTTGCACAGAAGGAATTTGAAAGACCAATAACAAACATTGTTTATATGGGTATGGGGGAACCACTCCTCAATTTTCGTGAAACCGCAAGATCACTCCTGATTTTCAGTGAGGAAACAACCAAACGTATACCGATAAGCAAAGTTACATTATCCACTTCAGGAATTCCGCTTAAGATTATTAAGCTTGCCGATATTGGAATGAAGAACAAACTGGCTTTTTCACTGCATAGCTGTTTTGATGATGTGAGATCCAAATTAATGCCCATAAATGAAAAATATCCTCTGGAAATTAACCTGGAAGCATTGAATTACTATTTTCAGAAACTCAAATCACGTATAACATTTGAGTATATTATGCTTAAGGATATTAACGACAGAGATGAGGATGTTGAAGCCCTGATTCGGTTAAACAGAAGAATTCCGTCTAAACTGAATATCATTCCGTTCAACTCATTAAAACATATGAATCCCGGTGGAATAAGTTCCGAACTTGAACCTACCAGCTTTTACAGGATTGATCAGATAACAAAGCTGCTTAGGGATGAGGGAGTGACGGTAATGATAAGAAATACATTCGGCGAAGATATTCAGGCAGCTTGCGGGCAATTAGCTTCAAAGTATGCCTCCTCGTAAATTAAAGCACGAAGAAATAAAAAGATTTAGTCTCGATGAGATAAGGGGCATTAAAAAAATGCCCCTTTATGTTCTTCTCTCGGATATCCGAAGCAGCTATAATGTCGGATCAATATTTCGCACTTCGGATGCTGCAGGCATTTCAAAACTTTTCCTTTGCGGATATACTCCTTCAGGCGATAAAAAAGAAGTTAAAAAAACTGCGCTTGGCTCGGTGGAAAGTGTTGAATGGGAGAGTGTGGGTGATTCTGTGGAGCTTGTTACAAGGCTTAAAAAAGAAGGATATACAATTTGCGCACTGGAAATTGCTGAAGGAAGCATCACTTATAATCAACTTCAAAAAATCAATTTTCCTGTATGCCTGATTATCGGGAATGAGATTTTTGGAGTTAAAGAAGAACTTATGAACCTGTGTGATTTTGCGATAGAAATACCGCAACATGGGATTAAACAATCCATCAATGTTGCGGTTGCTTACGGAATTGCCGCATTCAGTTTTCGTGAATTTTGGGAAAAAAGCTAGTTGCTTTCTAAACTCAATCGGAAAGTATTATTGTCCAACGGTTTTAAAATACCTTCTTTAATAAAGCGGGAAAGGACTTGTTCTGCAATCTGATCCGACTCGCTAAATGCCGCTTTAATACCTTTGAATTCAAGATATCTTTTTACCGCATATTGTAAATCCCGCTTAAAAATATTTGAGTTATTAAACGCAGGATACCGGGCTTTATAGTATTCCCAAAAAACGGTTTTATCATTTACAATATTGTTAACGTGATTTTCTGTTACTGATGGTTTCATAAGTTGTTTATCCCAATAAATCGTTTATTACTTCTATAAATTTATCTGTACAATAATTAATCTCTTCCTCAGTATTAAACCTGCCTATTCCTATTCTCACTGAATGGGATGCTTCCTTATTATTCAGACCAATGGCTTTTAATACGTGACTTGGTTTATGGAGGGAGGAAGAGCAAGCCGAGCCGGTTGAGAAGGCAATATCTTTATTACGATTCTTTAGAACTGCAGAAGGCACTTCATGGAACATAATATTGAGATTATGTGGAATCCGGCTGATCCTGGAACCGTTTATCGAATACTTGATTCCGGCGTCGTTCAGATTATGTAAAAATTTATCCCGTAAAAATGTGATTCTCTCTGTTTCTTCAGGAAAATACTCCCTGCACAAAGTTATTGCCCTGCCCATTCCAACAATACCGGGTACGTTTTCAGTACCTGCTCTTAAACCCCCTTCCTGACCACCCCCGTCAATCAGAGGAACTAATTTAGCATCAATGGCCGGCTGGTTTAAATATAATCCTCCCACTCCCTTCGGTCCGTAGAACTTATGAGAAGAAAAAGAAAACAAGAGAGGAGACGTACACTTACTGACTGCACTGTAAAATTCAATTTTTCCAATCCCCTGGGTGGCATCAAAATGCAGGGGAATTTGACGGGCGCTGCAAATTTTAATAATTTCATTGTAATCCTGAACTGTCCCGATTTCATTATTTACCAGGATAATTGAGACCAGAAGAGTATCCTCAGACAATGAACTTTCAAGTTGTTTTGTGCTTATTAATCCCTCATTGTCAACCGGCAAATTAATAATTTCAAACCCTGCCATTTCAAGTCTTTTCAGGGTTTCAATAGTTGCAGAGTGCTCGATATTTGTGGTTATAATTTTCTTCCTGGCTTTTGAGGAAGGGGAGGCTGCAAATCCTTTGAGCGCAAGATTTATTGATTCAGATGCTCCTGCTGTAAAAACAAGCAGCCGGCAATCAAGATCCCAGGCTTTGGTAATTATGTCCCTGGTCCAACTCACTGCGGAGCGGGCTTCTATCCCAAAGCTGTGGTCTGATGATGGATTACCCATGAATTTTGTGAAATATGGGAGCATCTTTTCAACCACATTGGGGTCTGTCTGCGTTGTAGCCTGATTGTCCAGGTATATTAGTTTAGAACCATTCATAGATAAAATTAATTATTTGCATTACAAATCTACAAAAAAAGAATGATTATTGCGTATGATTAAACGTCTGCAGAAAAACCGGTCAGCAATTAATTTTATTATTTTTACCGTGAATAAAAAAAGGAGCTTCGCAGCTCCTTTTCTGAATGCATTTAGTTCTTAATTATTTCATCAGCATCATTTTATTTATGTGCAATCCGTTTTCCGTCAGGAGTTTATAGAAATAGACTCCGCTTGAGAGTTCTGATCCGTTAAACTGAACCTCGTAGTAACCGGCTGATTTCATTTCGTTGCTTACCAATGTTGAGACCTTCTCACCCGTAATGTTAAATACCTCCAGTGTAACCCTGGTATCTGCGGGTAATCCGAATTTGATTGTGGTGGTTGGATTAAAGGGATTCGGATAGTTCTGGCTAAGTTCAAAATCAGCAAGCCGAAGATTCTCAATTTCCGCTTCCTTGCTGTAGGAGAAAGTCCCGTCGTTGTCAATTTGTTTTAGGCGATACCGGATTTTATGATTTTGTGACTGTAAGGATGCATCATTCAGATCATCAGTGAACGAATATTCCTTAGGAGAATTACTGTTTCCGGCACCGGGGACAAAACCAATTTTATCCCATTCAGGATTCTGACTTCCTCCGACCATGTCGGACTCTGTCTTCAGACTTCTTTCCACCTCAAATCCGTAGTTGTTCACTTCGGTGGATGTTTTCCAATTGATAATCACAGAGTTACCCAATGCTTTTGCCGTTAAAGAGGAAAGTTCAACAGGAAGGGGAGAGTTATTATCGGCTGCCGTCCATCTTGACATACTTGAGGTACCGCTAAATGAAATTGTGTTTGAAGTCGTATTGAGATTTACGGACAGTATCGTCCATGTTGAACCTGCGTCCGATGATTTGAATAATGCCAGGTTACTTTCTGTCCCGGGTACTTCCGCATCAAGATAGTTAAAAACAATATCATATGGTCCTCCGCCTGCTGCTGTAACATCAAAATACCTGCTTACTCCATTTGTCAAATAACTCCCTGACTGGGATACAAGTCCTCTCGTTATTGTTGTACTTCCTAAATTACCTGTTGATTTAATTCCGAATCCCAGACCTGCAACATTTGTGGAAGTGCTGAGTGTTCCGAGTGTCCGTGTGGTTGTAATAGTTCCCGAGGTTCCATAGAGTCTGTAATTTCTCTCAACAAGATAACCTGAAGAACCAAGTGTTATTTGTCTGCCGCTGATATCAAGATCTCTGCCGAGCAGCAAACTACCATTAACTGAATAGTCGGAACTGAGTGTGGGAGACGCTGTTGAGGAAAACAGAAGATTGTTTATAGTTGGAGTACCGCTGATTGTTGTCTCATTCCCCAAAGCCCATTTATAAAGACCTATATTATCTGTAGAAACAGGGGCAGTCCCGTTGCTCCAGTTTTTTGCGGTTGACCATGTTGAATTTTCCGAACCAATCCAGGTATTAAATGCGGTTGAGGCTACCCAGTCAGATGATTCCATGTTATTAATAGTCCCGTTATAACCGGTTCCGGCAATATTATAAAGGGTAGTACCGTTGTACTGGTCAAATCTGTAATATGCAACCAAACCGGTTTCATTTCCGTTTAGCGTGGTCATCATATTTTCGCGAATCTCGGATTCGGTACGTGCGGTGGTCCATACACGTGCCTCATCTATCAGACCATCAAAAGGCCAGTTATACGAATCATAAAACATTTTCCCGATGTGTAATGGTTGTGTTGTATTGGTAATTTGCCCTGTAATAGCTCCGGAATTCTCAAGCACACCATTTCGATATATACTGATTGTACTGCCGTTATACACAAGCGCAAAATGCTGCCACTCATTTGGGACAAGGGAACAATTAACCTGCTTGCTGGTTCCGTCACTAACGACTATATTCCCCTCTACATTGTTAGTTCCGGTTCGAAGCAGATAGAATGCAGGATGTACAGAACTGTTCCGGATACTCATGAAACCTTCAAAATCAGTTGTCCAGTCTTTGATTTCAGCAGTCCGGGGATATACCCAGCACTCAAAAGTTATCCCGGATTGATTTGCAATCAGCGCTGAACCATTTGTGATTTCAACATATTTATCAGGATTTGCATCATCAACAAAACTCAACGCCTGACGGGAGCCGGCAAAGCATCCCGAAACTGCCCAGGTTGAACCATTAATCGTTCCCGGATTCGTCCCGCTTGTCTGATTATCTGCGAGATCAGTTCCGGAACCATTACTCATTTTATAATACGCAACAAGATTTGTTTCATTCCCGGTAAGTTCCTTATACATATTTGCTTTTATTTCTGCCTCAGTACGGAAGGTATTCCAGATACGCACTTCATCAATTTTTCCGAACCAGTCATTAGCCCAATCATTATGACGTCCTATCTTCAGAGGCTCGTCGTTTCCGTTATTCGGACCGATTACAGAACCACCAGCGAACGTTTTTTCGGTTCCATTAACAAAAACTTTTCTGTAAGCATCAGATCCTGCTTTGTAAACACAGGCTATATGGTACCATTTGTTTGTTGTAATCACTCCTGATGAGGTGTATAAATTATCAAAATACAGGGTGCCATTCGGGTTTACTCTGATAAAATAACTCGCATCCGAGCCGTTGTACTTGCTTAAAACAGCTCTTCCAGTATTACTTGCAGTTAAATCATCCGCGTAAATCCATGCTTCGATAGTATAAGACTGGCTTGATGTAAAATCAATACTTGCATTATCTGCAATAGAGACGTAATCGTCCGTTCCGTCAAATTTCAATGCATATCCGCCGATCTGAGAGTTGATGTGACCGGATAGGAGCAGGATTAAAACAATCAGTAATTGTTTTCTCATATTTTTATTCCTTATTTCAATTTTTGACAA